>ERZ1066118.2-NODE-2-length-1154828-cov-31.763963_pt1 | contig 1154828 bp, 997 predicted proteins | sample MGYA00382765_ERZ1066118 | MGnify/ENA primary metagenome ERZ1066118 (study PRJEB33369, sample SAMEA5778348) | biofilm metagenome | biome: Industrial cooling water; feature: Water cooling tower basin; material: Biofilm | place: United Arab Emirates | collected... | reverse complement strand
ATTTAGGGGCCTTTAGCGTCAGCCCGCCCTTCAGGGGCTTTTAGCGCCAACTCCCAACCCCACCCGGATCCCCAAGTCCCCTTCAGGGGATTTAGGGGCTAAACCAGCGAAGCCAAGTCCCGCACCAGCGGAGCCAAGTCCCGCAGCGGCGGACCGTCCTTTAGGGGATTTAGGGGCTAAAGCGTCAGCCCATCCTTCAGGGGATTTAGGGGCCTTTAGCGTCAGCCCGCCCTTCAGGGGCTTTTAGCGCCAACTCCCTCCACAACCGCAATCTCCTCATCGGTCAGGTCGTAAAGCTGATACACCATCCGGTCGAGGTCGGTTTCCAGAGCGGCGGTGTCGGCCTGCGGATCGGTGCGGCGGGCGGCCAGAATCTGCTCGACTTTCTGGATGAAAACCGCCTGATTTTCGGGAGGAATGGATTTGATGGGGAGTTGCTCAACATATTGTTTGAAAAATCGCATGTACCCCCCACGGATAGATGCGCTCATTGCCTGATAAGTAAACAGCATAAGTTTACTATTCATGACTGAAAGAAGGAATTTGTCATCTTTCGGAATCATATAGCAGGTATTAGCAAATAACACTTCATCAACTAAATAACAAACCTGCATCTTAACAGCAATATCAGGAAATACGAGTTTCGGTTTCGCAAACTCCTCATAATAATCGCAGGCCCGGAGTTCCCACCAGTACTGGCCTTTGTCGGAACGTTTTTTCGCCGGAACTTCAAACGCCTTCAAATACGACAGGATGGCCGGATACAAACTCTGCATTTTGTCGAATGCCTCGGCTTCGGGCAGCTTACCGAACTGCTTCTGCGTAAATCCGCTGGGAATCAGGATCAGATAGGTCCCCTCCCGCGGCACCTGATATCGCTTTACGTCGCGGCCCGCCAGAAACGGTTTGATGACCTCCGCCGACCGCGAATCGGCCTCGATAAGCCGCTGCCGGGTGTCGGCGTCGATGACGAACGCCTCGTTCAGACCGGTCAGGACGCCGCGATAAATCTTCCCGCCGACGTATTGGCCCAGCGGCTCGCCCTGTAGCTGGATTTTCCGCAGCAGATCCGACACCGCCGCGTCGGAGAGCGTCCAGCCTTCGTCAGCCAGATTGTCAGGGCGCATGGCAAAGGCGTGTTCGGTCAGATAAGCGCTCAGGTTCGGGAAATCGAGCGTCTGCACGTTGGCAACGCGCACCGGCTCGTAGGGCGGCGCTTTCCGCACCGACAGCACGAGCGGGTAGGTGGTGGCTTCCTCGAAAACAGGCAAATCGCCAAAATCATAGAGTTCGGCCAACTGCCACTGCCGCAGCCATTTACGCAGCGGCCTGCCGAAGCCCGCCCGCATGAACTTGTTGGCGACGATGTACGAAAACTGCCCATTGGGCTTCAGCAGCGTCAGCCCCCATTCGATGAAATACACCAGCAGATCGGCTGTGCCGCTATAGGTCTGGAACCGCCGCGACAAATAAGGCTTCAGGTCTTTGATTTCCTCCTGCCGGATGTAGGGCGGATTGCCGATGATGACGTCGAAGCCCACAAAATTGCCTTCATCGTCCAGCACTTCCGGGAACTCGAACCGCCATTCGAACGCCTGCCGGTAGAGCCGGGCGTCTTCATCCACGCGCAGTTCGTCTTCCAGTTCATCGATGCGCTGCGCCAGTTTTTTCTTCTCCTCCCCCACGGCTTTCTCCGACCGGATACGGTTGCCGAACAGGTCGACGTTATTATCGAGCAGAACAAGTTGTCCCCGCAGGTCGGCGAGTTTTTTGCGGCGGGGATCGCGCCGCGACACCACCGTCCGGAACTGCTCCTTAATCTGCCGGATAAACTGCAGGAGTTCCGCTTTCTGCGTCTTCGAGGTCGCGTTTTTATACGACTGCACGGCGGCCAGATACAGCCGGTGATTGAATTTCTGCTGTCGGAATACCTCCGTCAAATCCTCGTTCAGCCCGAACCGGCTCACCAGACTGTTCCCCTGCTTGATGTTGATGTCGATGTTGGGAAGGGTCTGGAGGTGAAAAGAGGAGGAAGGCAGGAAAGGAGGAAGGGAGGAAAGGTTTTTTTGCGAAGCAGACTCATTCCCCGCCCGGCTGCCCGGCGCTTTATCCTTTACTCCTTCCTCTTTTTTCCCTTTCCTCCCTTCCTCCTTTTCTCCTTCATAATACGCATACTTCAATAGCTCAATCCAGAGCCGGAGACGGCAGATTTTCACCGAATTGGGATTGAGGTCGACACCGAAGAGGCAATTTTCGATCAGCGTCTGTTTTTCGTGAAAAAGCGTTTCCTGCAGGCGCTGGAGGTCGCGCATGGGCTGTCCCTGGGCGTTGAGCACGTAGCGGAACGGTCGGCCCGTTTCCTGGTCGATGATAACCAGTTCGTCATTTTCCACGCTGAAATCGTAGCCCCGGACGCGGTCGCCGTTGTCGCGGTAGCTGAGAATGCCGAGTTCGGCCTTCACGGCGATGAGTTCGTTGAGGGCCGACACCAGAAAGTGCCCCGACCCGACGGCGGGGTCGCAGATGCGGAGGCTGTTGATAAGGTCGTTGGCCCGGTGTCGTTCGGCGGGGTCCGTATAGTCGAGGCGCTGGCGCAGGTCGTCGAAGTCGCGGTAGGCCCTCACCCCCGGCCCCTCTCCCAGGGGGAGAGGGGTGGCAACGGCAGGAGCACTGCGTTCCAGCTCGATCCCGGCCCGGCCAGATGCAAAAACAGGGTCAGTTCCCAGCCCCGGCGGAGCGCTCCCTCTCCCCCCGGGAGAGGGCCGGGACGGTCCGCCGCGCGGAGAGGGCAAACGTTCTTCGCATGTCTCCGCAATTGCTTCCAGCACTCGCTCCGTTTCCCGAAGGACTTCCGAATTACGGAAGCGCAGAACTTCGATATTCAGCTCATTCAGAATGGTGGTTCGCATCTCGTCATAATCCTTCTGCCCAGCTTCATCGTGAAGCGATCCATCCAATTCAACGGCCAGAAGAGCTTCATGACAATAAAAATCCAGAATAAAGCCCTCATGTACAGGGTGCTGACGACGAAATTTCAGGTTGTTCAGTTGCCGGTTCCGCAGCAGTTTCCAAAGTAGTTGTTCCGCTGTCGTTTGCTCTTTTCGCAAATTACGGGCGTTTTCCAGTAACTGGGCTGGTAGTTTGGGTCGTATAGCACCGGTGAATCGGGTGAGGGGCTTTACCCTCTCCCCCGGCCCCTCTCCCAGGGGGAGAGGGGTGGCAGCGGCAGGAGCACTGCGTTCCGGCCCGATCCCAGCCCGGCCAGATGCAAAAACAGGGTCAGTTCCCAGCCCCGGCGGAGCGCTCCCTCTCCCCCCGGGAGAGGGCCGGGGTGAGGGCAAGCTGGCGCTGAACGCCTCCACGACGCTTTTCCGGATCGCTTCCCGGCACATGTACATCGTGATGAAGCCGGGCGTGTAGAACGAGCCATCGCGGTAGCCGTTAATTTTCTCGAAAATCAACCCCAGCACGGCGGCGTTGATGAGCGTTTTCGACTCTTCCCGGATGTCGCCCGTATTGACCGACGCAAAATCGTAGGCGTTCAGGAAATCGAGCAGATAGTGCAGCGTGCTGGCCTGACCCGCCACCCGGCGATTCTGTCCGTCGCGGAGTACGGTGCCGCTGTAGAAGGGCAGCAGCAGGCTGTTGTCGAGCGAACTGATGCGCAGCGTCCGTTCTTCCAGTTCGCTGACCTCGAAGAGCGAACTGTTCAGATACGGCACAAACTCATACTGAGCCCGGATGCTGGGCGGGCGGTCGTCGGGCTGCCGGGCCAGAACCTGAAAAAACAGCTTATTCAACTGGTCGAAATCATGGATGCGGTCGGGGCGCAGGAACAACTTGTACTGATCGCCCCGGTGGTAGTTGACCAACTGGGCTTCCAGCAGCTTCAGGAACAGAATCCGGTTGATCCAGGTGATGCAAAGTTCGAGGGCAATGTTGAAAAGCTGCTCCGTACGGGTATCGCCGTACTGCCCCGCATGGTCGAGATGGTCGAGGGTCACTTCAGCGTCCAGAATGGTCATCGTGTTTTCGATGAGGGAGCCTTCGTCGGGCTGCGTTTTTCGCTGGATCACCTTTTTGCCACCCACTTTCTGTTCCTCCAGCCCGATGAGGTGCAGCAGTTCGTCGTAGAACTCCCGGTTGAGGGTATTGCTGTCGTTACCGAACGGCAGTTTGAGCAGGTGCGTGGGCGACAGCACCTTCAGCAGCGGCACGAGGGCTTCGTCGTCGCTGCGGTCGGTATTGAGCAGCGTCGGGGCGTATTCCTTCAGATTGAAATACGTATAGGGGATTGCGTCAGCTTTCAGGTTCCGCAGATACGGCCTGGCGATTTCGTTGTAAAAATGCTCGGTGGTGCGGCCGCTTTTCCGGCCTTCGTGCCAGGCCCGGAAGTGGCGGGAGAGCAGCGTCTGCACGCCGAACAGGCGTTCGAAATCGTGCGCATCGAAAATAAACCACTCGTATAAATTGGTGATAATCAGCCGCCGGATGTCGTTATTGCCCGCCAGTACGCGTTCGCGGAGGTAATACAGCAACAGTTCATGCATCGCCCGCGTATTGAGACTAAACAGCGTGGGCATTTCGGCCAGATTGGCGGGGCGCTTCACTTCACAGATAACGCCCACGGGCGAAGCGGCCTCCGAACCTGTATGAATGACGAGGTCTTTGGTGTCTTTGGTCGCCACCAGATACGCCGGTTTGAAACCCGAATCGCGGAGAAACTCCATGAGATGGCCCTTCACGTTTTCCTCCGACTCGGTTTCGTCGATTCGGTCGAGGAGTTGCCGCAAACCGGCTTTGAACCGGTCCATTTCGGCCCGGCTGACGGGATGGAGGCGGAACGTTTTCTGAAGAGACTGTCGGGGTGTGAGATAGGGTCTGATGGCGGCGGTGTTCATGGCGCAAAATAACGAAAAGGCCGGGATGCTTCCACCGGCAACACGCAACAACTCTCCGGATTTGGGCGGAGTTTTCCGGGACTTCATCCCCGAAAATATCCCGTTCGCGGAAAATCTTTAGCAGAAGTAAACTAACTGACATACTTTTATGTATGCTTCCTATATGAATACACCTGAGCGTTGATGAAACATCGTTTACTCTGCCTGCTTCCTGTCTGGTTATTCCTGACTGGCTGGGTGTCGAATGCGGCACTGGCCCAGACGACTTACACGGTGACGGGACGGGTCATCGACGCTGCCACCGGCGAAGGCGTACCATTTGCCAGCATTGCCCTGAAAGGAAAAGCGCAGGGAACCACCTCCGATGCCGAAGGCAGATACTCTCTAGAAGCCAGCCAGTTGACCGACTCCCTTGTGGTTTCCAGTCTGGGCTATCAGCGCACTGCCCTTGCCCTGACCCGGCAGCTCAGGCAGGTTATCGATATCCGGCTGGCGGCGGCGGCCACGCGGCTACAGGAGGTGAAAGTGTATGCCAAAGGCGGCGACCCGGCCTACCGGATTCTGCGGGAAGCCATGCGCCGCCGTGACCAGTTCGATCCCGCCCGGCTGTCGGCCTTTCAGTACGAGAGCTACACCAAAATGGAGGCCTACGTCAACAACGTCCGGCCCAAACGCAAAAACGGAAAAGGCCCCGGACCGGTCGGTAAACTGCTCGGCAAACTGCCTTCCATCCTCGACGAAAACGGACAGCCCGCCATTCCGGTCTTTATCTCCGAAACGGTTTCCGACTATTACGAACGGCACGATCCGCAGAAAACCAAAGAGCGCATCCGCAAAAATCAGGTCACGGCGGTGGGCGTTACGGACGGCAGTCTGGTGGCCCAACTGACGGGCGCTTCGTTCCAGCAATATAATTTTTACAGCAACTACCTGACCATCTTCCGAAAAGACATTCCCTCTCCCCTCGGAACGGCCTGGCAGGCGCTCTACACGTTTCAGTTGCTCGACACGGTTCGGGTGGGCGAATCGGTCTGTTACGAGATTGGTTACGAACCCAAACGGGCTACCGATCTGGCCCTGACGGGAACTGTCTGGCTCGACACCACGGCGCTGGGGCTGGTGCAGGTCGAAGGACGCATCGCCCAGTCGGCCAACATCAATTTTGTGGACGAAATCCGGGTCGAGCAGGAGTATGAGGCCACATCGTCGGGCCACCGGCTCCCGGTCCGGACCCAATTGATGATTGATACCGATGAACTGACGCCCCGCTCGCCGGGCGGTCTGCTGCGATTTTACGCCACGGCAGGCCACGTCGTCGTCAATGAGCCGCAGGATCTGAAATTCTACGATCCGGCGCTCGAACTGGCGGAAAAATACCAGGAAAAAGACCCGAAATTCTGGCAGACCGTCCGGCCCGATGCGCTCTCGCCGGAGGAGATGCGGACCTTCGAGGTGGTCGATTCGGTTCGGAACGTCCCGTTTGTGAAGTATACCGGCGAACTGCTCAAACTCAGTTTCAACGGTTACCAGCCGCTGGGTCCGCTGCATCTGGATCTGGGGCCGCTCATGCACACCTACGCCAACAATACCCTGGAGGGCCACCGCATCCGGCTGAGCCTGCGCACCAACGTTCATTTCAGCCGCCGCTGGCTGCTCAACGGCTACCTCGCCTACGGCACCCGCGACCAGCGGTTCAAATACGGCATGGGCATCAATTACGTACTACAGAAAAAGCCCTATACCATCATGGGCGTACGGCATGGCCGCGATCTGGAACGGATTGGCATTAACGCCGACAACCTGGGCAGCAACTCCCTGCTGCTGGCCTACGCCCGTTTCGGCAACTATCGCCGACCGTATTTTCAGGAAGACTATTCGGGGTATATCCGGCGGGAACTGGGCAAAGGCTTCACACAAACGATTAGTTTGCAGACCCGTACGTTTCAGCCGCTGTTCCCGTTTGCCTACCGGACGGAGCCCATCGACCGGCCCGAAACGAGCCTGCGGACCCAGTACCGCACGACGGAGTTTGGCCTGGAAACCCGCTTCGCCCCCGGCGAGCTGATGATTCAGGACGACAACGACCGGGTCAACATCGGGGCTACTAACAAACCCGTTCTGACGCTGCGTTACGCCCTGGGAATGAAAGACGTTTTTCACAGCGATCTGTGCTACCACCGTCTGACCGCCGACTGGCGGCATTCGTTCCGAATGGGCGTGCTGGGCCGGACCTACTACCGGGTCAACGCGGGCTATACACCTTCCACCCTGCCTTATCCGCTGCTGTTTACGCCGCTGGGCAACGAGTCGTACTTCTACGTCTACACAGCCTATAACCTGATGAATTTCTTTGAGTTCGTGACCGATCGCTACGCTTCGCTGCACGTCGAACACAATTTTGAAGGGCTGCTTTTCAACCGGATTCCCGCCATCCGGCGTCTGAAATGGCGGACCCTGGCGACGGCCCGCGTGCTGGTGGGCGGCGTTCGGGAGGATAATCTGAAGCTCATTCCGGCCACTGATGATACGGGCCGACCCGTCGAAGGGTTCCGGTCACTGGGACAAACGCCCTACGTCGAACTGGGCTACGGCATCGACAACATTTTCAAACTCCTCCGCGTCGATGGCATCCACCGCCTCACCTACCGCAGTAACCCCGGCGTAACGCCCTTTGCCGTGAAGGTGTCGGCGTATCTGAGTTTGTAGGAAAAATAAGGAGGAAAGGAGGAGGGAGAAAAGGAGAAAAGGTTTGATTCTTCTACTTTCCTCCCTTCCTCCTTTATCACCAGTTCTTTCTCCTCAGCCCTTCCGGGTTCAGGATGCGGATGGAGCCGTCGCTGAGGTCGATGAGGCCATCCTGCCGGAATTCGCTAAGGGTTCGGATGAGGGATTCGGTGGCGGTGCCCACCATCGCCGCCAGGTCGTCGCGGGAAAGCTGGATGGCGGGTTTCAGGCCCTGTTCGCTCATCTGCCGGTGCAGCCGCAGCAGCGTGTCGGCCACCCGACGCCGGAGCGAACTGTAGGCCATGCCCAGAAGCTGCTTTTCGCGCTCATCGACCCGGTTTGCCAGCAGTTTGATAAACTCCCCGGCCACCCGCTGGTTGCGCGACAGCAGCGTCCGGAAATCGTCTCTGGGAATGTAAATCAGTTCGCTGTCTTCCAGCGCCACAGCCGAATCGGCATGGTCGGCATCTTCGAGCAGGCTGACGTAGCCGAAAAAATCGCCGTCCTGATACAGTCCCGTAATGAGTTCCTTGCCGTCGGCGTTGGTTTTGAACGTTTTGATACGACCTGTTTTCAGAAAATACAGTCGCGTAGGCTCGTCCCCTTCGGCGTAGACATATTGTTTTTTCCGGACGAGATGCACTTTCCGGTCCGCCGACAGCGATTCGAGTCCTCCGGCGGTGCGGGCTTCGTTCAGGAACTGGTCGAGACCCTCCTTAGTGACGTCGGGGGCGTTTCGCCGCTCGAACCGCTTCAGCCGAATTTCGACCGCCGTGAGCAGTTCGCTTTCATCGAAGGGCTTGGTCAGATAGTCATCCGCCCCCAGTTCCATGCCTTTGCGGAAATCGGTGCGTTCGGTTTTGGCCGTCAGAAAGATGAACGGAATCTGGTCGAGGTCCGGATTTTTGTTGAAAATATGCAGGACGCCGTAGCCGTCGAGGACGGGCATCATGATGTCGCAGATAACCAGATCGGGGCGGGTCTGCAAGGCTTTTTCAACGCCGATTTTTCCGTTTTCGGCGGTATGTACCTGATAACCGGCCAGTTCGAGTATTTCGGCGGTGTTTTCCCGGATGTCGGGATTGTCTTCAATGAGCAGTATGGTTTTCATGCGGAAAGCAGAGGGTCACGCTGGTCCCCCGATTGAGTTCGCTTGTCAGTTCAATAGTTCCGTGGAGCAGTTCGAGATACCGGGCGACAATGTGCAGTCCCAGTCCGGTTCCCTGTATGTTGGTGGCATTTTTAGCCCGGTAGAATCGTTCAAAAAGGCGTTTCTGGTCTTCTTCCGAAATACCGATTCCCTGATCCGAAATGCGGATAATCAACTCGCCGCCCCGGCATCTGGCGTCGACCGTAACCACCGTATGCTCTCCCGAATATTTGATGGCATTGGAAAGCAGGTTGACCAGCACCTTGCGAATCAGCGACTTGTCCAGTCTCACCTGAGCCGAACAATCGACGCTGAGTTGAATTTTCTGTTCCGCTTTCAGCAGACCCTGCATGTCGGCAATGACCTCCTGCAGCAGCGTACTGAGGTCGAAATACGTGAAGGTGGCTTCTACCCGACCCTCTTCCAGCCGCCCCACCGACAGAAATTCTTCCAGGATGTCGTTCAGGTGATTGACTGAGGATTTAATGCGCTGGATATGCCGCTGACGCTTGTCCTGCTGCTCGGTCGTGGTGTATTTTTCGAGCAGCGCCGCCGAGGTGAGCACCGCGCTCAGCGGCGTCCGGAACTCGTGGGAGGCCATCGAAACGAAGCGGGATTTCAGCTCGCCCAGTTCCCGTTCGGCAGCCAGGGCCTTTGCCAGTTCGTCTTTCGACTGCTCCAGTTGGTGCAGCGTCGCCATGAGTGCGTGGGTGCGGTCGGCCACTTTCTGTTCCAGTTCGGCATTGAGCTGTTCGATGCGGTTTTTCTGTTGGATAAGCGCCTGTTCCGCCTCCTTCTTGAAGGTAATGTCGATAATGTAGGCGACCACGTATAGCTCGTCGTCCTGATAAAAATAACTCAGGCTGATTTCCGCCGGAAACACCGAACCATCCTTACGTCGGGCATACAGGTCGCGACCGTGGCCCATCGACCGAACCTGCGGATGTTCATTGAAGGCCGCCCGGAGACGATGGTGAACGGCCCGGACGCTATCCGGCACCAGGATATCGATGTTCTGGCCCAGCAGTTCCTCTTCCCCGTAGCCAAACTGAAACTGCGTGAACCGGCTGGCGGCGACAATCCGCCCCCCGCTGTCGCTGACGATAATGCCGATGGTGGCGTTGGTAAACACGGCCTCGTAGCGTCGGGCGCTGTGTTCCAGTTCCCGTTCCATGAACTCGATGGCCCGGGCGGGCTCCATGTCGGTCAGCCGGACCAGATAGCGCTCCTGCCCGTCGACCGCCAGCCGGTCAATCTGTAGCCTGGCCCGCAGCAGCGATCCGTCGAGGCGGTCGGCTTCGATGAGTTCGGTATGCTGTCCGTTGGTCTTTATCTGCTCGAAGAGGCGTTGTATCTCTTCGGGCGGCAGCGGCTCCCGGCGCAGGCTTTTTCCGTAATGCATCATAAACTCGGTCTCATCCCGTGCGCCGAACAGCCGGATGCCGGATTCGTTTACCCGAACAAACTGCTGACTGCCAGGGTCGTAGATGCCGATGAACTGGTCCGATGTCTCGAACAGTTTTTCGGCCAGTGCCGCCTGAAACGATTCTGTATTCATCGTGTCGTGTGCCATCAGGTACGTGTGTCGGTCTGACGAGAATCAGAACCGGGTCTGACCGACCTCATCAGCAACGCCCCGGATTCCGTGCAATTTTACCTCCGGTGGCAATCCGCCGGGCCGGTGCAGTAGCAAAGGTACACCCGGACGGGTCAAGGTCATGCTATTTTTATTTTCTGAACGGTATCCGGTATGGAAAAGTCCACGTACACTCCTCTGCTGATTTCGCCGAATGCCGCCGTGCTGCTGGTGTTTCAGCCCGGCCTGCTGTCGGCGCCGGGGCGTTCGGTGAGTCGACTGGAAACAGAACTTCTGCTGGAACGCATTCGGGCCGTTTTCGGTCCCGACCTGCGCATCACGCTGGTCGATGATTCGCTTCATCCGGAGGTAGTCAGCAGTTTCAGCGTCCGTTCACTGCCCTCCTTTATTCTCATCCAGCAGGGTATCGAAATCTGGCGATTCACGGGTTTACCCGAAAACGGAGAGTTCATTCAGCAGCTTTCCGAGCAGATTCAGCGGCTGCCGGTTCGCAGATAGCCTGCGTTAATCAGGTTGCGAGATGGGTGGTTATTGAGTGATTGGAGTAATTGAGAACGGGTGGGAGGTCAATCCGGGTTGCTCAGGGAACCGTGACAAATCGGGGCCGACGGTAACGACCGGGACGTGTGTTCGTGGCCTTCGTACGTCCTCAGACCCCGTGCAATGAGCAGCAGGGCCACCAGCACCGTTACCAGCGGCAAAGCCCGCCCCAGTTTCCGCCGCCAGGACAGAGGCAGCAGTTCCGGAACCAGCCGGACACCCAGCAGGGTCGGCAGGGTTCCCAAACCGAAAATCACCATATAGAGAGTGCCCTGAACTGGACTTTCGTTGCCCAGCGAACCAGCCATTGCCACGTAAACAAATCCGCAGGGCAGCAGTCCGTTCAGAAAGCCCAGACCGGCGAAGGCCGGAAACCGGGGCGTATGCATCAACTGCATCATGGGTTTTGTCAGCCACCGACCCAGTCTCGTGGTGCGCAGCGCATAGAGTTTTTCCCGCCGAAGCAGCGTCACTACCAGCAGCAGCACACCCGCCCCGATGGAAACCGGGCGCTGTAGACCCGTCAGCACCAGCGTTTGCCCCAGCAGGCCCATAGCCGCCCCCAGACCTCCATAAGCGGTCAGTCGACCGGCGTGATAGAGCGCTATGGCTGCCCACCGCTGACGACGGGGCAGTCGACCCACCGGCAGCGCCATTGCCAGCGGACCGCACATGCCGACGCAGTGCAGACTACCGGCGAGTCCGGTGAGAAGGGCGGTGTATAGCCAGGGAGTTTCCATGATTGCAGGGATGGCAGGGGTTGCCTTCGGCGCAGGGGTGGCAGGGATGGCTCGGTTTGCAGGGATTGTTCTATACACTATCCCTGCCACCCCTGCGCCGAAGGCAACCCCCGCTATTGAATAAACAGTTCGTCTTCGGCGTAGTAATCCTGCTGACCATCCGACCAGGCCACCTGCACCCGCCAGTAGCCTTTGGCGAGGCTGGCCGTCGACACCACCCGCCGCGACTGCGGACTTTGGGCAATGTTCAGCCGGAAGTCCTGCCGACGGTCGGAGGGACGATAGAACGTGATTTCGCCCCGGCGCAGATTCTGCGGCAGTACGAGGGCCAGTTGCTGTTGAGTCGGTTCGTAAGTCATGGCAACGGGCTTTTGCAGTCGGGCCGCCCGTTCGACCCGGTTGATGTGTTGCTGAAACGCTAATTCGTCCTGGTAATAATCGTCACGCACGAGGTCGATTCGCTGACGGCTCATCAGAAACACCATGCCGCCGATGAATCCGGCAAACAGGACGAAGGTCAGAATAATGGCTTTTCCCCAGTTCATTGAGTGAATGAGTGAATGAGTGAAAGGGCGCTGCGGTGAAAGAACGAGTGAGTGGCTTATTGAGCGGTGATCGTTCACTAACCGGCTGTCTGGCCTGTCGGGAGAAGACGCTCTTTCACTCATTCACTCTTTCGCTCTTTAAATCGGTCCCAGAAAGGTGGTTGTGACATGGTCGACGACCTGACCGTTGGAACGAATCTCGATTTCCAGCCGGGTACTGCTCTGGCGAATGGAGCGCTCCGGCAGCAGAATAAAAAACGACCCCTTGACCATCTCGGCGGGCGGCACCTTCCGAATCGGCAGCACCATCCGGATGCGGGCATCGGGGTGCATCACCCGAAATTCGAGCGGCAGGGTTTCGTAGGTTTTATTCACAAACTCGATGTTATACAGATTCGAAATCATTCCGTTTGCCTCGCGCTGAAAGAGTTGTCCGGGTGCCCGCAGCACCGTGGTTTCAACCTCGGACCGGCTCAGCAGTAGATACCCCCACAATCCGATAATCGCCAGCAGCACCGCCGTGTAGGCCTTCATCCGGCCCGTCAGGGAAATTTTCGCTGCATGGGTCCGGTCATTAGCCGGGCGGTTCTCGATGCCTTCCAGTGAGTCGAACCGGATTAGCCCCAGGGGCCGGTCGATTTTGGTCATTACGTGGTCGCAGGCATCGATGCAGGCCGTACAGTTAACGCACTCCAGTTGGGTGCCGTTGCGAATGTCGATACCCGTCGGGCAGACCTGCACGCAGAGTTTGCAGTCGATGCAGTCGCCTTTGGGGGTTGCCTTCGGCGCGGGGATGGCAGGGATGGCGCGGGTTGCAGGGATTGTTCCATATGGCAAGGCGAAACCACCCCTGCCCTCCGAGCTATCCCCGCCATCCCTGCGCCGAAGGCCCTCCCTGCGCAAAGGCCCCCTCGGCTCGCCGCGAACGTAATCATAGGCGACGACGATGGAATGTTTATCCAGCAAAACGCCCTGGAGTCGTCCGTAGGGACAGATGGTGATGCAGACGATTTCCCGCAGACGGGCAAACACCAGGTAAAAGACGAGGGTGAAAATCAGGATGGCCGTCAGTCCGCCGAGGTGGTCGAAGGGGTTGTCGGTCACCAGTTTCAGCCAGGCGTCCCGACCCATGACATAGAGAAGAAACGTATTGCTGATGAGGAAGGCTACGAGCAGAAACAGCCCGTGTTTGGCTCCTTTTTTCAGAATTTTCCCGGCAGTCCAGGGGGTGTTGTCGAGTCGGCGGCGGGCGTTTTGATCGCCTTCGATCCAGATTTCAATTTTCCGGAAAACCATTTCCATGAAGATCGTCTGGGGACAGGCCCACCCGCACCACACACGCCCGTATACGACCGTGAAAAGGGCAATGAACACCACCAGCCCCAGCAAACCGATGGCGATCAGGTGGAAATCCTGCGGCCAGAACGGTACGCCGAATAAGATAAACCGTCGTTCCGGCACATTGAACAGAAACAGCGGGTGACCGTCGATTGATAACCACGGTCCGGCAAACAGCGCCGCCAGCAAAACAACCGCCACCGCCGTGCGCCAGCGCAGCAGCGGCCCCTTCTCTACTCGCGGATACAGCCATTTCCGCTTCCCGTCGTCGTTAAGGTTCGACAGGTGGTCGCGGAAATAATCCTGTTCCGGTTCGCTCTCTATTCTCATGCTCTTGCCTTCCTGTGCCACAAAGTTGGGTCGGACCACCCGGTGGTTATATGACGTAGATCAGCCTGCCGGAAAGCTTTTGTCAGTTTCCGGCAGGCTGTCCGAATCCTCCCGAACGGGTTAGCGACGGGCCAGCGGCGGGGCAACCTTCTCCCCCTGCGGCTCTTTGGCTCCGGCAGGTTTACTGCCCTGCAGCGACAGGATGTAACTCGACACCTGCTGAATCTGCAGCGGATTTAACTGCTTCTTCCACGAGACCATTCCTTTCTCCGGAACGCCCTCCGCAATGGTATGAAAGACGGCTTTGATGTCGCCGCCGTGCAGCCAGTATTCGTCCGTCAGATTCGGGCCGACGCCGCCCCCGCCAGTGGCTCCGTGACAGGCCGTGCAGTACTGGTCGTAAAGAACTTTTCCGGAAGCCAGCGACGGAGCGTCTTTTACGAACGTCACCGTGTTTTCGTTTATCGAACCGGCCACTTTTCTGATATACTCCTCCCGCTGCTTTTCGGCCACGGCCACTTCGTTCGTGTACTCCTCGATCTGGAGGTCGCCCGCATCCACCACGTGGTAGGCTACCAGATACAGCACACTGAAGGCGATGGTACCGTAGAAGAGATACATGAACCAGGGCGGCGTCGGATTGTCGAGTTCGTGAATGCCGTCGTAGCTGTGGTGCATGATGAGGTCTTTTTCCCGCTGCATGGGTACCCAGCCCGCAAATTTCTGCCAGAACGTACGCGTATCGGCATTGGCTTCCGGGGCGACCCCGGCCAGGTGCCGAACGGTCAGATACAGGTGAACGGCCATGACGGCGACCAGAGCGGCAACGCCCAGCATTCCCAGCAGAATGACCGTCAGAAGCAGGCCCTCGCCCGTTTTGAGTTCACTGAACAGCGACGTCGGGTCGGCGCTCAGCAGTAGCGTATGCAGTGTCATGGTGGTAGTCAGGATTGAGAATCGTCCAGCGGTAGGCGGCTGATGCGTTCGACGTGCTTCTTATCGACAAGAAACAGATACAGCCCGACCAGCACGAAAAACGTCAGGAAGGTTAGAAAGGAGGTCACCATATAGATGTCCGCTCCGGGGAGTCTGGTTATGAATTGTCTGAACATGATTTTAGGGGAGTAAGGGGACGAAAGGGACGAGGGAGAGAAAGATGGGGCACTCTTTCGTCCCTCTCCTCCCCTTACTCCCTTTCCTCCTTGTTTATTCCATTTTCTTTATATCCGTCCCCAGCCGTTGCAGGTAGGCGATGAGGGCGATGATTTCTTTATCGGAAGACACCGTTATGCCGTCCTTTTTCAGCCGTTCAGCAATTTCTCCGGCCTGTAGTTTTGCCATTGCTTCGGCATTACCGATCTGGGCGTCGTCGTAGGGAACTCCCACGCTGCGGAGTGCTTTCAGCTTATCGCTGGTTTTGCCGTAATCCTGCGTCTGCTCCACCAGCCACGGATAGGCGGGCATAATCGAACCCGGCGACATGGTGGTGGGGTCGTTCATGTGGTGGTAGTGCCACGAGTCCGGATAGCGGCCCCCTTCGCGGTGCAAATCGGGCCCGGTGCGCTTGCTGCCCCACAGGAAGGGGTGGTCGTAGACGAACTCCCCGGCCTTCGAATAGTCGCCGTAGCGTTCGGTCTCGCTGCGGAAGGGCCGGACCAACTGACTGTGGCAGTTGACGCAGCCCTCGCGGATATACAGGTCGCGGCCTTCCACTTCCAGAGCCGTATAGGGCATGACGGACGCAATCGTCGGCACGTTGGACTGCACCATGAACGTCGGCACCATTTCCACCAGCGATCCGATCAGAATCACGACCAGAGAGCCAATCAGCAGCGGAATGGGCTTACGCTCGAACCAGCGGTGCCAGTAGGTGTCCTGCCCGGTGGCGATGTACTGTTTCTCCAGTGCGGGCGCTTCGGCGGGTTCATTGGCCGTCAGGGTGCCCGCCGCCATCGTTTTGAACAGGTTATAGGCCATCAGAATAGCCCCAATCAGGTAGAGACCGCCGCCCAGCGCCCGCATCATGTGCATGGGCAGCAACTGCAGCGTCGTTTCCAGAAAGCTGGGGTATTTCAGTACACCTTCGGGCGTAAACTCCTTCCACATCATGCCCTGGATGAAGCCTGAGATATACATCGGAATGGCGTAGAACAGAATGCCCAGCGTGCCGATCCAGAAGTGAACGTTCAGCAGCTTTTTCGAATACAGCGGCGTATGATACATTCGGGGAATCAGCCAGTAAAGAATGGCAAATGTCAGAAAGCCGTTCCAGCCCAGCGCCCCGACGTGTACGTGCGATACGACCCAGTCGGTAAAATGAGCGATGGCGTTGACGTTTTTGAGCGACAGCATCGGCCCTTCAAACGTCGCCATGCCGTAGGCCGTGATACCCACGACCATGAATTTCAGGATGGCATCTTCCCGCACTTTGTCCCAGGCGCCCCGCAGCGTCATCAGGCCATTGAGCATTCCTCCCCACGACGGCGCAATCAGCATCACCGAAAACACCACGCCCAGCGACTGCGCCCAGTCGGGCAGAGAGCTGTAGAGCAGGTGGTGCGGACCGGCCCAGATGTAGATGAAAATCAAGGCCCAGAAGTGCAGAATCGACAGGCGGTAGGAATACACGGGCCGGTTCGCCATTTTAGGCAGGAAATAGTACATCATGCCCAGATAGGGCGTCGTCAGGAAGAAGGCCACGGCGTTGTGACCATACCACCACTGCACCAGCGCATCCTGAACGCCCGCATACAGCGAATAGCTTTTCAGGAAACTGACCGGCATCTCCATCGAGTTGACCACGTGCAGCACCGCTACCGTGATGAACGTGGCGATGTAAAACCAGATGGCGACATACAGGTGACGCTCCCGCCGTTTGATGATGGTACCGAACATATTGATACCAAACACCACCCAGATGAGCGTAATGGCAATGTCGATGGGCCATTCGAGTTCGGCGTACTCCTTCGAAGTCGTCAGGCCCAGCGGCAGCGTCAGCACTGCCGACAAAATGATGGCCTGCCACCCCCAGAAATGAATTTTACTCAGCAGATCGCTGAACATCCGGGCTTTGCAGAGCCGCTGCAGCGAGTAGTACACGGCCATAAAAATGGCGTTGCCGACAAAGGCGAAAATAACCGCATTGGTGTGCAGCGGACGAATGCGGCCAAAGGTGGTGTACTGATTGTCCAGATTCATGGAGGCCGAGAACAACTGCGTGGCCGCCAGCACCCCGACGAGCATACCGATGACGCCCCAGACGATGGTGGCTACGGCAAAATTCCGGACGATGCGATTATCGTAGGCAAATCGCTCCACGACGGGAGGCCTGACACGTTCCGGGGCGGCATCTGCCGCCGGTTCGAGAGTTGGATTCATACGGATTGATGGGGGATTGTGCTGGATGTATGCGTAGAGGTGTCGGCCGCCGTCAGGTTTGCCGGATCGTCATCGAGCAGTATGCGCATGGAAGGTGTGTAGAGGTCGTCGTTCTGACCATTTCGCATGGCCCAGAAGAACGCCCCCAGAAAACCGAGCGCCATCAGCAGACTGACGCCAATCATGAAAAAGATAATGTACATAGCCGTAAAGCGAGGCTTGATTACGGCTCAAAATTGCCTTTGCAAGGCGGGATGCCCCATGAGAAGCGTCAGGCAGGGTGGTGATTTCAGTCAGGCGGGGTGCCTTCGGCGCAGGGATTGCGCCGAAGGCTACGCATACAGCCGCTCAATCTCGTCGCGGTGTTTTTCCAGCAGCACCCGGCGTTTGAGCTTCAGCGTGGGCGTCAGTTCGCCGCCTTCCACCGTCCAGGGCGACGGAATGAGCGCGAACTTTTTCACCTGCTCGACGTGGCTGAAATAGGTATTGAATCCCTGAACGGTTTCTTTGAAGAGAGCGTAGACTGCCCGGTCGCGAACGGCCTCCTCCGGGCCGGGAAATGGAGCGCCGCGCTGTTTGTACCACTGTTTCAGGGCCTCCAGGGAGGGCACGATGAGCGCCGAAACGAATTTCCGCTCCGACCCGACCACCATCAACTGCTCGATGAGCGGGCTTTCGGCCAGTTTGTTCTCGATGGGCTGCGGAGCCACGTATTTGCCCCCGCTGGTTTTGAAAAGCTCTTTTTTGCGGTCGGTGAGTTTAAGGAAACGATTTTCCACAAACGTTCCGACGTCGCCCGTATAAAACCAGCCGTCCCGGATGACCTCGGCGGTCAGGTCAGGGCGTTTGTAGTAACCCATCATCACGTTTGGTCCCTGACAGAGAATTTCGCCGTCGTCGGCCAGCCGCACCGTCACGCCGTCGATGACCGGCCCCACCGTCCCAAACCGCCGCCCGCTTTCGACAAACCGGTTGCCGCTGATAACGGGCGAGGTTTCCGTCAGGCCGTAGCCTTCCATGACCACCACCCCCGCCGCCGCAAACAGCCGCAGCAGATGCACCGGGCAGGCCGCCGCCCCGGTGATGATGGCCCGCACCTGTCCGCCCAGCGCCTCCCGCCATTTACTGAAAATCAGCCGGTCGGCCAGTGCAAGCTGTAATCGGTACGTCAACGGTAACGGCGTATTGATTTCGTATCGTAAACCCAGATCGACCGCCCACTCGAACAATTGACGTTTGATGCCGGTGAGTTCAGCGCCTTTGGCCTCGATGCGTTCGTAGACCTTTTCGAGCAGACGCGGTACGGTCAGAAACACCGTTGGCTTCACGTCCCGAAGATTATCGCCGATGGTATCCATACTGTCGGCATAATAAATCGACACGCCCAGATACAGGTAGCAGTAGGTGGCGGTTCGTTCAAAGGCGTGATTGAGCGGCAGAAAACTCAGCGCCCGTTTGCCCCGAACGCCAATCTCCTCGAACAGCGACCGGGACCCGAAGACATTGCTGAGGATGTTGGCGTGAGAGAGCATCACGCCTTTGGGTGTGCCAGTGGTGCCGGAGGTGTACAGAATCGTCGCCAGATCATCGGTCTGGATGCGCTGCCGGGCCGCTTCGAGTTCTTGTTTCTGGTCGGTAGCCGGTTCTGCCAGCAGGTCATGCCAGTGCATGGCCCCCTCCACCCGCCGGAATGTCGCGATGGTCTGAAGGGCGGGCAGGGCCGGTTTGGCGGCAAACACTTTCCGGTAGGCAGCCTCGTCGTCCACGAAAATGAGCTTTATGGCGGCATCGTTCAGCACAAACTCCAGTTCGGCGGCGCTGATGGTTGGATAAACAGGCACCAGCACTGCCCCAATTTGCTGTACGGCCAGGTCGACCATTACCCATTCGGGACAGTTGCGGCTGATAATGGCGACTTTATCCCGACCTTCGACAGACATATCCCCTGCCGAAATTCCCGCCTCTGTCAGTCCGATGCTCAGCCGGTCAACCGTATCGATTACTTCCTGTGTGCCGTAACTGCGCCACTGCCCATTCTGACGGACCGCCATCATGTCGGATAACGGATTGTTCTTTAATTGCCAGGCAAGACAGTCGAATAAGCGAGTGGGTTGGTTCATGGACGAATAAGCAAGTTCTGTTTTCCATTAACTCTGCCCGAAAACAATTGGTTTGTTTACAGATTCCTCCCATCTGCAACCCGAAGTGCTTCAGTCATGAGCTACGGCAAGAACGTCTCTTCCTTATCTGCCTGTTTGCATTCTGCATAATACAGGGCACATCTGACCCAATTCACCGCGTTGCGTTGGCGTTGATGAACGTACTGTCGAGGGAGGCTTTGCAGGCCCGCATGAGCTTATAGCCCCGGATGCGCAGCACACCCGGTTCGCCCTCATCGTTGCGGATGCTGGTAATCTCTTCGTCAAAATCCGTCATGTAGTGCTCTACCGAATCGCCCAGCAGTGGCATGGCGGCCCAGTAGACCTGTTTGTAGCGCCGACTCAGCGAATCGAACTGCGGCGTTCCGATAGAGGTCATAATCTGGGACGTAATGGCCGCCAAATCATTGTAGGCCTGTAGCTTGCGGTCCCAGACCCGCCGACGGAATTCCTGCGTTTCACTGATGCGCTGCTGCTGATGAAACTGCCACAGCCCCACGGCCAGGCCCGTCAGCGTGATAATGGGCGTAATAACCTTGCTGAACGGCTCGGCGATGCCGGTGAGAAACGTCCAGAAGCCCGCCTTTTTTTTATCAGACAAGGGTTGTCCGTCAGTTGAAGAGGTAGTGTGTAACCGTTCCATCCGTTTTCTGCATGGGTGTAAACCGAAGTTGTATGTCGCCTTTTCCCCGAACCGCCCGGACGCTGACCTGCACCGCCGGGCTGGTCTGCGAAGCCGGATTGTTACTGGTTGTCAGCGGCCCGCTGATGAAATTATCCGCGTTTTTACTGAATCCTCCACCGGTCACCGGCAGTATCGTCAGCAGCGGCTCCTTGTCGTAGCCAGTGCCTATTTTCCAGTTGAACCGCGTTGTGCTGATAACCTGATCCCGGAAATTCAGATCCTCGATCTGCCCCGTTCCGTTGCGGCTGAATGTCAGGGCCATGCGGTTGATGTTGTCGGCGTTGTATTTGCCGCCCATTGCCGACCGCTTCTGGGTCAGCGTCCATTTCCGGCTGGTCAGCAGCGTCTGTATCTGATCGGGATTGTCCTGCGCCGCCGTCAGCAGTGCGGTGAGCGTCAGGAGTCCGGTCAACATCCATTTCATGAGCGTTGGCGTTTATTCGAAGTAATAATGAAAGGTGGGTTTGCTGGCACTGCCCGAAGCCTGCGTCAGACGAATGCAGGGTTTGTTGCTGCGCTGAACAAGCCGGATGCCGAACTGACTGACGTGTCTCAGCCGGGGCTCGGTATTGATGTTCATTCTGCGTCCGCTGTCCAGAGAAACGTCTCTGAACTGAATGAAGCGCTCGCCATTGATGATGTTGACCCGGTAACGGAACCGCGACCGCACCACCAGCGGATTCTGGTGATTATCCAGCGACTGCTCCTCCCGAATGCCGGTGGAATCCCGCAGAAACGAGAACCAGACGGTCGACTCCGGTTTTGCCGTTTCGTCGTTGGAGCGGATTTCGGTCAGCAGCCATTTTCTGCCGCTGAACAAATTTTCGATGAGTGGGTCGGGAGCATCCTGCGCCAGGCAGCCCGTGTGAGCCAGCAGCAGGAGGGCGCTCCGGAAAGCATAGGAAAGAGGGACGTTCGGTGACATGACTTACCAGGTTTATTCGCTTACCCAATTCCCTCCTCCAATGTAACCAACCAGACGGTTTAATACAAAACAGGCGACATATATAGTTCACAAACAACCGGTTAGTAAAAATTTTTTAGTAACCGGTTCTGCCACGGAGCCGTTCGGGCCGTTTTTTGGAAAGGGTACGGCGTATTTGTCGGCAACGGGCTACATTTGGGAAACAAACCCTTCTGAAAACCATCATGAAACGAAACACCTTTCTGCAACTGGCCCTCACGGCTCCCCTGGCGGGCAGCGTCACCCGGCCCGAAGCCGCCACAAGAGACCCGAAAGGTTTTAAAGTAGCTGTTGGCGAAGGCCGCTATCACGGACCCATTCAGTTGAAAGGGGTCAATCAGAATGTAATCCGGGTGAAAGTGTCGGGCAGGGACACCGACGGCGACCTGCTGCTCTTTGAACAAACCAGCCTTTCGCCTGGCCGAGGAACGCCCATGCACGTACATCCGAATCAGGATGAGGTGTTTACGGTTCTTGAAGGTGAATACCTGTTTCAGGTCGGAGAGGAGAAGCACCGGCTAAAAATGGGCGAGGCTATTTTTCTGCCCCGCAAGGTTCCCCACGCCTGGACGCAGGTGAGCAAGCGGGGCAAAATGATGGTGCTGCTGCAACCCGCCGGTCACCTGGAGGATTTTTTTGTGGAACTGGCCGCATTCTCACACATTCCCACACCTGATGAAATGGCTCGGTTATTCAAAAAACACGATATGGAAATCGTAGGACCTCCGCTGAAAATCGATTAACCAAACACCTTCCGGCCTTTCGCGTTCATGCCCAGGGTGGCAATCAGCACCATCGTAGCCGAACTCAGCGGCATCAGAATGGCCGCCACCACGGGCGACAGGTTGCCCGTCACCGCGAATGACAGACCGATACAGTTATAAATCAGGGATATAGCGAAGCTAAACCGAATCAGACGCATTCCGAACCGGCTGAACCGCAGAAAATCGGGCAGTCGGCGCAGGGCACCCGCTTCCAGAATGGCATCGCTCGAGGGCGTAAACTGAATGGTATCGTCGGTGACGGCAATACCCACGTCGGCCTGCCTGAGCGCCCCGGCATCATTGAGACCGTCGCCCACCATCAGCACCCGCCGACCCTCGGCCTGCAGCGCACGGATGAAATCCAGTTTCTGCTGGGGTCGGCATTCAAACAGCAGGCGGGAGCGGCCCGTTTCCTTGTCACCACCGAACCAACGGGTCAATTCCTGCCGGGCGGCGTCGTTGTCGCCCGAAAGCAGATATAGACCCCGGTCCTGCCCCAGTTCGGTGAGCATCTCGCCGATACCGTTCCGGAACTGGTTTGGAAAGCAGAAATAGCCCCGATAAACATGGTCGATGCCGACGTGTATGACCGCCCCTTCCGGTTCCTGTTTCTCTGCCGACGAAGGATGCACAAACTCCCGGGAACCCATCCTGACAAACTGCCCATAAACAAGTCCTTTGACACCCTGTCCGGCCAGTTCCGTGAAGTTTTCGACGGGCAGCGTCATCGTGTCGTTCAGGTAACTGCTCAGTTTCCGGCTCAGCGGGTGGGCCGACTGCCGCACGAGCGAGGCGATCAGCGCCCGCTCCACGTCGTCGAGAGGCTGGGCAAATTCTTCTGCCGGACGGCTCGCCTGCGCGGTGGTCAGCGTACCGGTTTTGTCAAACACAACCGTATCGCAGGCGGCCATCTGTTCCATCACGTCCGCGTTTTTCAGGTAGAATTTCTGTCGGCCAAGAATGCGCATACCGTGTCCCAGTGCGAACGGATACGACAGCGACAGCACACACGGACAGGCCACAATCAGGATAGCCGTGAACGCATTGACGGCTTTTGCCGGATCGACCGTATACCAATAAGCGCCAACCAGAAAAGCGAGGGTCAGCACCACGACGGTGAACCAGTGCCCCACGCTGTCGGCAAACGTTCGAATGCGGGAAGCCTGCCCTTTCCGGAACGCATCGTTGTTCCAGAGCTGCGTCAGGTAGCTTTGCGAAACCTCGCGGACGACTTCGAGCTCGATAGCCTCACCGATTTGCCGCCCACCCGCATACAGCAATGTACCCGGGGCTTTCGGTTCAGGCTCGGATTCGCCCGTAACGAAGCTGTAGTCGATGAGCGCCTGACCTTTGTAGAGCAGGCCATCGGCGGGAATCAGTTCCTGACTGCGAATCCGGATGCGGTCGCCTTTCCGGAGAGAGGCCACTGGCACGGCGGTTTCGCGATTGCTGGTCAGTTTCATCACCGCCAGCGGAAAATAGGATTTGTAATCCCGCTCGAATGACAGGAAGTCGTAGGTTTTCTGCTGAAACCATTTACCGGCCAGCAAAAAGAAAATCAGGCCCGTTACGGAATCGGAATAACCGGCCCCAGTCCCGCTCAGCACTTCGTAGATGGTGCGGCCATAAGCGGTAAGAATACCCAGCAGAATGGGCAGGTCGATGTTGATCAGCCCCCGCCGAAGTGCCTTCCAGACGGATGTAAAATATCCGGAGCCCGAATAGAACACGACGGGCGTAGCGAGCAGCAGATTCAGGTAGCCGAAGAGTTTTTTAAATGCCGGATCGTCCAGCCCCAGGTATTCCGGAAAGCTGAAGAGCATAATGTTTCCGGCGCAGAAACCCGCCACGGCCAGGCGATACAGCAGGGGCTTGTACGTCGGCTTTTCGGTTTCCTGAACCACGTCGTTCAGACTAATGAGCGGTTCGTAGCCCAGCGAGGTCAGGAGTTCAGCCACCTGCCGCAGCGTCGTCTCCTGCTGCCGGAAGGTGACGTGAACATGTTTTTTCAGGAAATCGACCCGCGACGAACGGATGGCCGGATTCAGTTCATAAAGGTGTTCGAGCAGCCACAAACAGGAAGTGCAATGAATGGCGGGTACATAAAACGTAACGTTCGTGGTGACGCCATCGGTGAATTCGATGAGCTGCTGCACAATGTCGGGGTGGTCGAGGAATTCCAGCCGGGCCACCTTCGGCGACTGTCCGGGTGTCTGCGTCAGGTCGTAATACTGACAAAGCTGACTGGCGTTCAGCACCTGATACACCGTCTGACAGCCTTCGCAGCAGAACGCCTTCTGGTCAAACTGAAGGGAATCGTCGCATTCATTCCCGCAATGATAGCAGGTTGTCCGGGTGAGGGTAGCCGTCGGCATCGTCTTCGTTTTTCGCGCAAATTGGGCCTTCGGTGGGCGGCAGCGGATGAGCAAAGTCAGGCACTGGGGTGATTGTAGTTAGGTGACATAAGGCGGCCATTGGGGAAGTTTGTAAAAAAATGATGGAACGGGTGATGGAACGCGGATGACGCGGATTAAGCGGATGACCACGGATTTTATTTGTTTCTGTATACCAAAAAAGAAATCCGTGTGAATCCGCCTCATCCGCCTCATCCGCGTTCCATCACCCGTTCCATCCCCCAGCATGAATCTCATTCAGAAATACAACGTCCCCGGTCCGCGCTATACCTCCTACCCCACCGTTCCGTTCTGGGACGAATCGACATTCAATCAAACCGTGTGGACGAAACGGCTACAGACCGCTTTTCAGGCGACCAACGCCGCCGACGGCATCAGCTTGTACATTCATCTACCCTACTGCGAAAGTCTCTGTACATTCTGCGGCTGCAACAAACGCATCACAAAAAACCATGCCGTCGAAGCGCCCTATATCGAGGCGATTTTGAACGAATGGGCCTTGTATTGCGGCCTTCTGCCCGAACGTCCCCGTCTGGCCGAACTGCATTTGGGCGGCGGAACGCCCTCATTTTTCAGTCCCAAAAACCTGCGGCGACTGATGGAGGGCATTTTCGCCCGTGCCGACCAGACCGCCGAATTTGAATATGGCTGGGAAGGTCATCCCAACAACACCACCCGCGAACATCTGCAGACGCTGTATGACTTTGGTTTTCGGCGGGTAAGCTTCGGGGTGCAGGACTACGACCCGGTGGTTCAGAAAGCCATCCACCGCATCCAGCCGCTCGAAAACGTGCGCCGGGTGACGGAGTTAGCCCGTGAAATCGGCTATACGTCCGTCAGCCACGACCTGGTTTTTGGTCTGCCCTTTCAGTCGCCCGAATCGATTCAGAATACAATAGCCGAAACACTCCGCCTCCGCCCCGACCGCATCGCTTTCTACTCCTACGCCCACGTTCCGTGGTTGAAAAGCAGCGGGGGTGCCGCCTTCGGACAGCGAGGATTCCGGGACGAGGATCTGCCTTCGGGTGAGGCCAAACGTATTCTGTATGAAATGGGCCGGGGTTTACTGGAAGGAGGCGGCTACGACGAAATTGGCATGGATCATTTCGCCCTGCCCCACGACTCCATGCACCGGGCCATGCGCAGCGGCAGTCTGCACCGTAACTTTATGGGATATACAACTACCCAAACCCGTGTGCTCATCGGCCTGGGCGTGTCGGCCATCGGCGACGTGGGAACGTCCTTTGCTCAGAACGAGAAAGACATCGACGCGTATCTGCGGCGGGTGGCGGCGGGCGAACTGCCCCTGCTGCGGGGCCACGGCCTGAGCGAACGGGATGCATTCATCCGTCAGCAGATTCTGAACATCATGTGCCGGTTTGAAACCCGCTGGAGCCTTGAGGACTGGCTGCCCGACGATTGGGACGAACTGCGTGACAAACTGGAAGAGTTCCGGCAGGACGGACTCATTACCTATGATCGGGTTTCTCTGCGGGTGCTGGAGGCAGGCCGACCGTTCCTACGAAATATCTGCATGGCGTTCGACGAGCGGATGAATGCCGGGAAACGGACCGAACGATTGTTTTCGCAGACGGTATAACCAGGCGCTCAGTTTATGAACAACCCGCCGTCTGTGGGGTTAGATTTATATCAACTGACACCTGTATGAGCCGGGCTTTTTTGAAAAACGAAACCGCCGACGATCCGGTGGTCATTCCCGCCCGGGCACCGCTCCCGCCCGGTACGCCCAATTACGTCACCCCCCGCGGACTCGAACGGCTGCGGCAGGAATTGACTGCTTTGGAAACCGAGCGGGGCGAGGTTGCCACCGGCGATGCCGACGAGTCCGACAAAACCCGCCAACTGGCCGAACTCAATGGACGAATTGGGGCACTGAACCAGCGTATTGCCAGCGCCAAAGTGGTGGAGCCAGCCCTGCATTCTCCCAATGAAGTACGTTTTGGTGCCACCGTAACGCTGAAAAGCCGGAAACCGCCCGTGCAGGAACGCCGCCTGACCATCGTCGGTGTCGACGAGGCCGACGCCTCAAACGGTCTGATTGCCTTTACGGCCCCCATCGCCCGCGCTCTGATGGGCAGGCGTCCGGGCGAACCGGTCTCCCTGCGCACTCAACAGGGCGAGGCAGTTTTCGAGGTTGTTGCCATTGAGTACAGCGTGTAAGTCTGGCGTAGTCTCCGGAATACACTAAACCGACCGAAGCAAGCCGGATTTTATCCATGAAACCCTGCTTTCGTTTGCCGCACTTTGCTAATCTTTGTGCCATCAATTTTGACAGGCATTTCGATTAATCTTTCCATGACTCAAACTCCCATACGCGTTCTGGTGGTCGGCTGCGGCAACATGGGCGCTTCACACGCTCAGGCCTACCAGTCCATCGATGGCTTCGCTATCTGCGGCATCGTCTCCACCGGCAACAGCAAACACGTCCTCAACGAAAAACTCGGCGGCGGCTATCCTCTTTTCGACGACTACCAAACCGCGTTACAGGAAACCCGACCCGACGCGGTCTGCATCTCGACCTACCCCGACACCCACGAAGCTTTTGCCATTATGGCGCTCGAGCAAGGCTGTCACGTGTTTATCGAAAAACCGCTTGCCGATACCGTCGAAGGGGCCGAGCGTGTGGTGGCAGCGGCAGAGAAGGCCGGAAAGAAAGTGGTGGTAGGGTATATTCTGCGGCACCATCCGTCGTGGGAGAAGTTCGTGGAAGTGGCCCGTGAGATGGGTAAACCGCTGGTAATGCGCATGAACCTGAACCAGCAGAGCCACGGACAAATGTGGACCGTTCACCGCAACCTGATGAAATCGCTCAGCCCAATTGTCGACTGCGGGGTACATTACATCGACGTCATGTGCCAGATGACCCGCTCGAAACCCACGCAGGTGACGGCCATCGGTGCCCGACTGACGAATGACATTCCGGCGGACAATTATAACTACGGCCAGTTGCAGATTCGCTTTGAAGACGGGTCGGTGGGTTGGTATGAGGCGGGCTGGGGGCCGATGATGAGCGAAACGGCCTTTTTCGTCAAAGACGTTATCGGCCCCAACGGCTGCGTGTCCATCGTCGCCAAAAACGCCGGAGCTACGGGCAATTCCGACAATGTCGATGCCCACACCAAAACCGAGTCCCTCCGCGTTCACTACGCCGACCTGACCGACGCCGACGGGTTTGCCCGCCCCGACGAGTGGATCGACATGCAGGACGAACCCGACCATCAGGAACTCTGCAACCGCGAACAGCGCTATTTCCTGCGGGCCATTCAGGAAGACATCGACCTGACCGACCACCTGCAGGACGCCGTCAACAGCCTCCGCATCGCCTTCGCCTGCGACGAGAGCGTCCGGACGGGCGGCGTGGTAAGTTTGTAACCCGGAAAGCCTTTCCGGGTTACAGCTTACTTAAAAGCCCAGCCCCACGGCAAAGCCCCGCATAGTTCCGGGCGGAGTTCCGGCAGCATTGACCGGCGAGGCCGCGCCCGTCGTCACATCGACCGTATAGACCCGACTGGTACCGCCGCTTCGCAGAACCGCATACGCCGTATTGCTCATGCCGCCGATGTCGAAACCATTACCCGCCTCGAAGCCCCCCGCTACGTTGAGCGGACCAATGTCAATCAGCGTACCGTTATTGGGCGGGTCCTGACGATATAACCGGCCAGTTTCGTGATTGATAACGTACATCGTCGTGGCGGTCGCACCAGCAAAGTTGTTAGTATAGGCTGTGGCTGTGCCGTTGGTGGCTGCGCCATTCAGGTTACCGTCAGCCATAACCAAAGCCCCGGTTTCGGGATGCAGGCGCAGGTTCTGACCCGTGTTGCTGATTACCCGGATGCGGTCGACCGTGGGGTTGAAATCGAAGCCAAAATCGGTGCCTGCCAAGGGGGTGGCGAAGGGTGCGCCGCCGACCACCGTTGCGGCCCCGTTGGACGTATTGATGGTGTAGAGACGGGAGGTGCTGCCCAGAGCGTATAATTGCCCGTTAACGGGGCGGAAGTCGATGCCCAGAACCGTCTCCCCCGACTGAAGACCAGTGATACTTTTGGTCGAAACAGACGTGCCGCTGTAGATCGTCAGTGCGTTCGTATTATCGACAACATAATAGACGAACGGGACGGGTATAGCCAGTCCGACGATAGTTCCGGGTAGATTGCCAAGCTTCTGCGCCCGACCGGTTCCCAGATCGATACGCTGTAGTTCGCTTTTTCCTTCGAAAGTGACCGAGGCAATGGCCGTTCCATCAACCGCATCGATATCGAAACCACCGACAGCCGTAATATTCAACTGAAGCGACCCGACCGGCACCTGTGTCCCGGCGTTGGGCGGGTCCTGACGGTAGAGCTGATCCGTGTTGGGATCGAGATTATAGAGTACGGTCGTCGTGGCACCCGCCACGTTGTTGGTGTAAGCCGACCCGGCCAGGGCCACGCCCGGAACGCCGTTGATATCGCCATCGGTGGCTACCACCCCACCGGTTTCCGGGTTCAGCCGCAGGTTCTGCCCGTTGCTGGTCACCAGACGAATGCGGTCGACCGTGGGATTGAAATCGAAGCCTACGACCTCGCCGTTCAAAGCCGGACTGAATGCCCCCCCTCCCAGCGCACGGGCCGCACCATTCATTGGATTGATAACGTAGAGACGACTCGTGCTGCCTACGCCGTATAGCTGACCCGTGGCTGGACGGAAGTCGATAGAAAGCATTTTTTCACCCGATTGAAGGCCCGTGAGTGCTACGGTCGACACCGGTGAATTTGTATTGCGCAGGTTCACCTGCATCAACTGGTTGGCATCGTTCAGGACGTAGAACAGCCGGTCAGGCAAGGTTTGGGGCTGAGGTACTTCCCGGTGGTCTGTACAGGCATAGAAGGAGAACAAGGCGCTCAGCAACAAAGGCAGAAAGGCCCGGCGGACGTTGAAACGGGGCGCCCATGATGAGCAAAAAGGAGTTGAGATAAATTTCATAACTGAGATATTAGTTGGTACCTGCCATGAGGTACGTACGAAGGTCGATTTCGGATTGATTTTTTCCAGCAAACGGCAAAGAATCGAGGGAACGGAAACGCTGAACCATAAAAAAAGCCGACCCGACGTTTCCGTCGGGTCGGCTTTAAAATCAGTCGGGGTAGTCTCAGTTTTTCCCTCCCCCCTGTCGGGCCGGGGCACCTTCGCTACGCTGCTGCTGCATGGGGTTGGAGGTTCGCTGCTGCTGCTGCCTGAACAACTGGAAGCGGGTGGGCTGCTGGGCTTTGCGGGGGAAACTGTTGTTTTCCCCATCGATGTCGGCAATCTCCTGATAAGGGTCCAGCGTCCACTGCACCACCCGCTTGCTGGTCGTTATCACCTTCTTTATCTGCTGGTCGTTGAAGCGCCAGATCTCCGCCGGAAAACGGGCCAGCGAGTCGCTGCCGTCCTCGAACTCCATGCGCACAATCACCGGCATGGGCAAGCCACCCTTGTTCTTCAGACTCAGCGTGTAGTAGTGCTGACTCTGGGCCGACTCCACCAGTTTCCGCTCTTCGGGGCTGAGCGTTGCCAGATAGTCCTGGTAGCGCTTTTTGTCAGCCTCGGTGACGCGGTAGGGGTCGTAGCGGTTGTAGAAGTCCTTCATGGTGGTGTCCTGCTCGACGACCGTCTGGGCACGGGTGGCCGCATCGCGCTGTTTGCTGATGGTGTTCTGACGGCGGGCGGCTTCGGCTCTGGCTTCGGCCTTGACCGCTTCGGGGTTCTGGCTGTTAAGCTGGAACCACTCGACCTCCACCAGGTCTTGGTCGACGGCTTCGGTGCCGTAGAACCAGCCTTTCCAGAACCAGTCCAGGTCTACGCCTGAGGCGTCCTCCAGCGTGCGGAAAAAGTCGGCGGGTTCGGGCGATTTGAACATCCAGCGGCGGGAATATTCTTTAAAGGCGTAGTCGAAGAGCTCGCGGCCCATGACCGTCTCCCGCAGGATGTTCAGAGCCGTGGCCGGTTTGCTGTACGCATTGGGGCCGAACGTATTGGGCGGAATATTATCCGACGAGGCCATGATGGGTACCTGCTGGGTCCGGTCCATCTGCATGTAGGGCACGATTTCTGACGGCATAATGCCCGTCGCCGGAAAGTCGGGGTCCCATTCCAGACAGGCCAGGCCTTCCAGAAACGAGTTCAGGCCTTCGTCCATCCAGCTCCACTGCCGCTCGTCGGAGTTGACAATCATCGGAAAGAAATTATGCCCCACTTCGTGAATGACCACCACAATGAGGAAGTTTTTCGTCCCTTCCGAATAGGTTCCGTCCGCTTCGGGCCGTGCGCCATTGAAGCTCATCATGGGATACTCCATACCGCCGACCGGTCCATGAACCGAGTAAGCAACCGGGTAAGGGTAGGCAAACGTGCGGCGGGAATATGAGCGGAGCGTGTGCGCCACCAGCCGGGTCGAATACTGCCCCCAGAGCGGGTTGGCTTCTTTCGGATAGAGCGACATGGCCCACACCCGTTTGCCCTCCACTTCGGGCTGCAGGGCGTCCCAGATGAATTTGCGGCTGCTGGCGAAGGCGAAATCCCGCACATTGTCGGCCTTGAAAATCCAGGTTTTCTTTCCGGTAGGTCTACCTTTTTCTGCGGCAGCGGCTTCTTCGGGCGTCACGATCAGCGTCGGCGCTTCGCCGGGCTTGTCGCCCCGGCCACGGGCCTGCTGCAGCCGCCGCTGCTGCACGGGTGTCAGCACCTGTGCCGGATTCTGGAGTTCACCAGTGGCCCCCACGATATGGTCGTTGGGTGCGGTGATGGCAACCCGATAATTACCGAAGATGAGCGTAAATTCGCCCTGACCCAGAAACTGCTTGTTCTGCCAGCCCGTCACGTCGTTGTAGGCGCACATGCGGGGAAACCACTGGGCCATTTCGTAGAGATAGTTGCCGTCGCCGGGGAAATATTCGTAGCCACCCCGGGCACCCACCGCCTTGACGTCCACAATGTTGAAATTCCAGTCGACCGAAAACTGCACCGACTGCCCCGTCGCCAGCGGTGTGGGCAGTTCGATGCGCATCATGGTCTGATTGATGGTGAAGCGTATGGGCTTACCCGCCTTGTCACGAACCGACGTGATATTGTGGCCGTACTTCTTCTTTGCCAACGTCTCGTCGGCGGTCAGTTGCCGGGCGCTCATGCCCCGCGTGTCGTTGATGCTGCTGACGTCGCCCAGATTTCCATCCGAACCGGGCCGGAACAGGTTCTGGTCGAGCTGCAGCCAGAGGTAGCGCAGGGCATCCGGCGAACGGTTAAAATACGTGATGGTTTCGGAGGCGATGATGCGCTGGTTGACGTCGTCGAGTTCAACCCGGATATCATAATCCGCACGATTCTGAAAGTAATCCCGTCCGGGCGCTCCCGAAGCCGTGCGGAAGGTGTTGGGCGTGGGCAGGGCCGGACCCAGTTGCTCGAACCGGCTGTTGGCATTGTAATTGGAGGCAGGCGGCGTCTGGGCGTTTAGCATAAACGGTAGCAGACACAGTCCCGCAGCGCGTAAAACGTTTTTCATGAAATGGGTATGAGGTAAGCGCCGGTAAAAATAAACGAATGAAGCGAGCTTTATAAGCTTTTTTGATGAGTGGAAAGGAGATAAAAAAGTTGTATCGCAGAGTTAAGCGGAGCTTTCCGGAGTTTAGCAGAGTTAATCATAAAATAGACCTCTGCGTAACTCCCTTTTATTCTGCTTAACCCTGCGATACAACCCTATCGCGATACAACTTCAAATCTCAGATTACCAGCTCTTCCGACGGACCTCCGACGTGCCGTAGGGCGTGGTCGGGTCGCCATAGGAATCGTTGAGCATATACAGTGCCGGATTCATCGTCAGCGGCTGTGATTCGTTGGCCGCATACATCGGCTGCATGGCCTGATAACCCGCGTAGGTGGCAGCGGCGGCTACGGGTGCCGCTACGGCAGCCGTGCGGGCTACACGCGACGAACGCGAGGTACGGGTGATGGAGGCAGGACGCTGGGCCGCGGCCATTTCCCGGCGGTTATAGTCGCGCATGGCGGCTTCGCGGGCCATCCGCTTGTTTTTGTTGTCTTTTGCTTTACCGATGGCGTAACCGGCTGCACCGCCAACCACCCCACCGACCACGCCACCGACTACCCGGTTGCGCTTGTGGATGATGGCTCCGGCCGTAGCTCCCACGCCCGCGCCGATGGCCGTACCTTTCGCCTGTGGACTCCAGCGTCTAAATGCCTGTGAATACGCCGTCTGTCCAATCAGCAACATGACCAGCAAGGTCAAAACGAGGCTATTTCTCTTCGTTTTCATCGTTTCGGTTAGTTAAGTGAACTAATCTATAGACAGGCTGAATACCCTATAGTTTAACTCAACATGATTTTTTTTTGTTTGCCCAACCTATCCGGTGTCCTCATCCTGCTATTTTTAGACAGACTATTTTTTTCATGAAACGACTGCCGTCCATCGATCGTATCCGGGGTCTGGTGATGGTCATCATGGCCCTCGACCACGTACGCGATTTGTTTCATATTCCGGCTTTGATGCAGGACCCTACCGACCTGGCAACCACCACGCCCGCCATCTTCCTGACGCGCTGGATTACGCACCTCTGCGCTCCGACGTTCGTGTTTCTGTCGGGCACCTCGGCGTATCTGATGCTCCGGAATTATCCGCCCGCCGAGGGGCGACGGTTTCTGCTCACCCGCGGCATCGCCCTTCTGCTGCTCGAACTGACGGTCATCAACTTTGCCTTCTGGTTCGACGTTCAGTTCCGAACCATTATGCTGCAGGTTATCTACGCCATCGGCGGCGGCCTTCTGCTTCTTTCCGTACTTTCGCGGCTGCCGGTTCGCTGGATTGGATTCCTGGGTCTGCTGATTGTGTTTGGGCATAACCTGCTGCCCGCCGCTCTGCCTTCGGCTTCTCCGGCGGTCGGACTGGTCTGGTCGCTGCTGTTTCGGTCGAATCTCTTTTCGTTCGGGCCCTCGTTCAGCCTGCTGGTGGCCTATCCGCTGATTCCGTGGCTGGGAATCATGCTGGCCGGGTTTGCGGCGGGCCGATGGATGGAACGCCCGCCCGCCGTGCGAAAACGGTGGCTGTGGCGGATCGGACTGGCGGCGCTGACGCTGTTTATCGTGCTGCGGTTCCTGAATCAGTACGGCGACCCGGCTCCGTGGGCAGTACAGAACGAGCCGGTGATGACGGCTTTATCGTTCCTGAACGTCACCAAATATCCGCCCTCGCTGCTGTATGCGCTGGTTACCTGCGGGCTGATGCTGCTGGGTCTGGCGCTGGCCGACGGCGTAGAAAATGCCTTCACCCGCTGGCTGGCCGTGTATGGCAAGGTACCGATGTTTTATTACCTCATTCACTGGTATCTGATCCATCTCGGCATGTACGCTATGTCGTTTCTGCAGGGCTATTCGTGGGCTGATATTCCGTCGGGACCGCTGAATTTCGGTCGACCGCCGGGGGCGGGTATTTCACTGGGAGGCGTGTATGTGGTCTGGACGGTGCTGGTGCTGCTCCTTTATCCGCTCTGCCGCTGGTACGGCCGCTACAAAGCGGCGCACCCGGAGAAGGTGTGGCTGCGATACATATAAAAAGCCGATAGCCTAAAACAAAACCACCTGCCTTCAGCGAAAGCAGGCGGTCTGGCAGACAATAGCCAAATAAATGTGTATGCCAGGATCAGGAAAAGGTCAACGTCTTTGTCGTTTCTGGCTAACGAACGGGCCGGTCGCCTGATGACGACCGGCCGCCCTTCATAGAGAAAAGTGAGGTATTTTTCTACAGCGCTGGCCCCTTCTGTTAGTGCCAGTCAGACGGTAGTGTCCAACTGACCCGGCGAAGGCACCCCATTGCAGACGTTTATTTGTTTAGAGGAAGGCGACACCATTATTCACGTTTTCAATGAAAATGCGCCTGCTTTTTGACTGCGAATGCTTCGAAAATAGCTCGTTTTGCAGCAATGATGGCAGGAATGTGCCCGAACGGCGGTTTGTTGTATGCCAACGACGACAGTTTGTTCACCAACCGTAAATAAAATCCGGAATGCTATCGGCAAGAGTGTTTTGCCACAACCGCAGAAGATAGAAACCAGGCGTAATTAGTGGGTCGAGAACCGGCGCAAAAACTCGTCGTGGTAGTTCCGGCCCAGCGGTATGGTATGGGTTCCGGCCAGTACTTCGGAGTCGGAAAAAGAGTCCATCCGGCTCAGATTGACGGCATAGGAACGGTGGGTCCGGACAATGCGGGGGTCTGACAGCCGCTCGATTGTACTGCTGAGCGACAGCCGGACGGCGTATTTCCGCTGCCGGGTTACGAGGGTCGTATAAATACCCTCTGCTTCCAGATAAACCAGTTCTTCCGGGTCGATTTTCACAAACTGATACCCTTGTTTGACAAACAGCGCACTGCCCAGTTTGAGCAGCGGCTCCCGGCGTATACTGCCCTCATCGGTGGCCGGCATCCCGGTGGTCGGCATTCCGGTGGCCGCCGGTGTTCCTGCAGACAGTATCTCCGGGCGAGTCGGGCCTGCCTCCTGCCGCTGCGAAAAATTGTTCAGGGCCAGCTCAATGGCTATCCGCAGCGCCGTCTCGTCGACGGGTTTATTCAGGTATGCCGCCGGAAAGGTTTTTTTGGCCCGTTCCACGGTCTCGCGGTCCGAGAGCGCGGTCAGATAGATCAGCGGAGCCGGGCGCAGAGCCATCAGTTCCTGAGCCGTTCGGATGCCGTCCCAGTCGCCCCGAATAGTAATGTCACAAAGCACGAGGTCAACCGGATGCCGGTTGAAGAATTCAAGTGCTTTTCGCCCGTTGCTGGCAATACCGACGACGCAATAGCCATCCTCCTCGAGCAGGTCACTGAGGTCAAGGGCCAGAATCCCGTCGTCTTCGATAATCAGAATGGAAACTTTATCGTCCATCGCATTCATACGCTGGGTTGCAGGCGATTCTGGGGAATGTGCAGCCGGAATCGCGTTCCGTTGTGCCGGAACAGTTCGACGTGGGCATCGAGCTGGTCGCTGAGCGTATCGATGAGCCGCCGCCCGAACGAAGCCGCCCGATCAGACGTCTCCTGCCAGGCGGCTTCGGTAATGCCCGGTCCATTGTCCTGCACTTCAAACATCAGACCATCTTCCCGGCGCAGGCCGATGCGCAGCAGGGGACGGTCAACGTCTGCGTAGGCATATTTAAACGCATTGGTTATCAACTCATTGGCAATCAGACCCAGCGGAATGGCTACGTCGGCATCCAGTTCGGGCTGGTCGATGACCAGTTGCAGATCAAACGTATCGGGCGGGTAGCCGTACGCCTGCATGAGGTTCCGGGCCAGGTCTGACAAAAACTCCCGCATGTTGACCGTCGACACGGCATCGGTCTGATAGAGCCGCTGGTGAATAAGGGCCATAGCCTGCACCCGCTGCTGGCTGACCCGCACGGCCTCGACGGCTTTTTCGTCTTCGAGACGTCTGGCCTGGAGCCGGAGCAGACTTGAAACGATTGCCAGATTGTTTTTGACGCGGTGGTGCAGCTCCCGCATCAACGTAGCAAGCTGGTCGGCCTGCCGCTGAATTTTCGTCCGTTTCTGCCGGATGAGACGATACTGCCAGAGGAGGCCTCCCAGCAACAGCGACAGCATTGCCACGGCCCCAATGGCGAGCCAGAAATTGCGGGCGTTGCGGGCGTTGCTCCCGGCAAGCTGATCGATGCGGGCTTCCTGCTCCCGCACCTGATAGCGGGTTTCCAGTTCCGTAATCTGGCGGTTTTTGGTCTCGTTGAAAAGACTGTCGCGGGCCATCACCTGCTGCCGGTAGTAGGCCAGTGCCTGTTTGTAGTCGCCCCGCTGTTCGTAGATTCGGGACAGATGGCCGTAGACCTCCTGCTGAAAGTCCAGCGGTGCCTGACCGGTTTTCCGGCTCCAGGCCAGTGCCCGCCGACTGGCCGCTTCGGCTTCGTCGAGCCGTCCCTGCGGAATGAGCACGTTCGGGAGATTGGCGTCGACATAACCCAGAATAGCCTCGTCGTTATGCCGTCGGGCGTAATCGGCGGCCCGTCGAAAGTGCTCTTCTGCAACGCCGTACTGGCCCATCGATTTGTAAAGAAGCCCCTGATTAATCAGTACAATGTTGTAATCCTGCCACATGCCCCTTTGCCGGTAGGCGTTGAGCGCCTGCTGACCGTAGGCAATGGCCTGTCGGTAGTTTTCGCTTTGTTTTTCCACAATAGCCAGTGAGGAGCACATGTCGGCTATCGTGGTGGTATCGCGAATCTGCCGGGCAAGGCCGAGCCCCTTCCGCAGATAGGGCCGGGCCTTGTCGGGTGCATTCATCTGAATGTGACACTGCCCGATGCGCTGGTAGAGATGGGCCGCCCGTTTGAGTGATTTCTCCTGAAGGAGGATGTCGAGGGAGCGATGGTACCAGCTCAGGGCCTGATTGTATTCGCTGACCGTCTGATACCAGTGTCCCATGCTGCGGTAGGCCATGCCCAGATCGAGCGGGTGGTGGGTGGCCTGGGCGAAATCAATGGCCTGCCGGGCCGCTTCTTTCGATTCGGCCAGTTTATTTTCACGGATAAACCGGTCGACCGCCTCCCGGAAATGCCAGCTTTTGACCGAATCCGGTGCATTGGCTACCGAGTCGGGCAGGGTGTATTTCTGGGCGTTGGCATACAGGCAAAAGAACTTCAGACAAAGCAGAATGCAGCAGAGGCGGAGCATAGATAGGGCAGTAGAAACCGCAATTTAACACCATCCGGGCGTCAACCTGAACAACCCCAGTTAATATTTCATATAGTTCATATAAGTGTACTCACCCATAAAGTCTACCCTTTATGTCTGGTAAATAGTTCATTCCGATTTTCATGTATATTCTCCGACGGGGCGAGTGACGCCCAATCGGCACCGTTCATGCGAAACGTAGTGGTGCCATCGCTCAGAGCGATGGCACCAGTATCTCACTTCAACTGCGTATTGGCGAAGTAATTCATCGCTTTTTGCAGGAAGGAAACATAGTCCGGGTTCGCTTCGCTTTGCCCGCCGCTGTAGCGCGGGTCGTCTGCGTATAGCTGTGCCAGGCCTTTGTACGCATTGGCTTCGTCGCCTGCTCCGACGGTCGGCCCCCAGAAGGCCCGGATGTTGGCGTAGTGGCGGGCAATCTGCCGCTGTACGTCATCGCTGGCCGGATCGAGGTGGGTCATCGCCGTTAGCGTTTGGGCAATATCCTTCTGCTCTGCTTTTAACTGCTCAAAATCCGGCTTGCCCATTTGCCTCAGGTGGTTTTCAGAAGCCCTGACGGTTTCTTCACCGTATGCATCAACGGCTTCCCGGAGGTAAGTTTCTGCCTGTTCTTTCGTAAAACCGGCATACAATTCGTCATCGGTCATCATGATTTGTTCTCCTTTTAGTTTTAACATGGTTTTGTCGATGGTCTCCAGCAGCGTCGTCAGGCGGTTCCGTCGGTTCAACAAGGCTCCCTTATGCTCTTCCAGCGCCGTGATGAGGTCGAAGGCCGGGTTGTCGAGCAGGGCCGCAATCTCACCGAGCGAAAAATCGAGTTCTTTATAGAATGCTGTAATCGGAGCAGTTCGTTCTCGCCATAGGTCCGGTAACGCGCTTCCGTCCGGACGGAAGGCTTCAGCAGACCCAGCCGGTCATAATGATGGAGCGTGCGCACGCTCACCCCGGCCAGTTTCGCCAGTTTACTTACGGAATACGTTCTCATTCAGCCTGTTGGAGTATCGACGGCGTAAAAGTAGGCTATGACGTAAGGTCAGAGTCAAGTGTTTTTTTACATTTTTCTGAAATTTTTTGCCGACTTCCCTGCACCGGCAACATCCCGCCCCGAAACTTCCGGCCCGGCCAGCGGGTTATTCTCCCGAATGCAACGTCTCACAGTCTATCCCTTTACACATGGCAGATCACATTAAAACCGCCCTCATTACGGGCGGATCGAAAGGCATTGGCTACGGCATCGCCGAAGTACTCATCAAACAGGGCATCAAGGTCGCCGTAACGAGCCGGTCGTCAGTGGCCGCTGAACTCGCCGCCAAACAACTGAACGAAATCCGGCCCGACCACGCCCTTGGCATGGCCGCCGACGTGCGCGACCTGGCCTCGCAGCAACGGGTCGTCGACGCCATTCTGCAGCAATGGGGTCGGCTGGACTACGTCATTGCCAACGCGGGCGTCGGGCATTTTGCCTCTATCCAGGAAATGACACCGGAGCAGTGGCAGGAAACCATCGACATCAACCTTACGGGCGTCTTCAACACAGCCAAAGCCACTATTGCCCCTCTGAAGGAAAGTCAGGGGTATTTCATTACGATTGCCAGCCTGGCCGGAACGAACTTTTTCGAGAAGGGGGCGGCCTACAACGCCAGCAAATTCGGGCTGGTGGGCTTCACGCAGGCCGTCATGCTCGACCTCCGCAGCGAGGGCATCAAAGTGTCGACCATCATGCCGGGTTCGGTAGCGACCGAGTTTAACAACCATCAGCCGACGGAAAAGGACGCGTGGAAAATTCAGCCGGAAGACATCGGCCACATCGTGTATGACCTGCTGAAAATGCACCCCCGCACGCTGCCCAGCAAAGTAGAAGTCCGTCCCTCCCGCCCTGGGGGGGATTGAATGATTGAATGATTGAATGACTGAATGGTTGATTTGTTGGTTATGGAATCAGGCAATTATTTTATGGTTGAAAATCTGGCACCATTCACTCACTCAATCATTCACTCATTCACTCATTCAATTACTCATGCCCCAAATCTACCCCGCCGCCGAGGGCGACATTTCCCTTCTGAACCAACTGATTAACAGCGCCTACCGGGGCGATTCCTCCCGCCGGGGCTGGACCACCGAAGCCGATCTGCTCGACGGCATCCGCACGGACGAGGACAGCCTGCGCACGATGCTTGCTCGTGCTGATGCGACAATTCTCAAATACGAGGAGGACGGTCAGCTTCTGGGCTGCGTGTATCTGGAAAGAAAAGGAACGGATTTGTATCTGGGAATGCTGACCGTATCGCCCGATCTGCAGGCGAAAGGCATTGGTCGTCAGTTGCTGGCAGCCGCCGAAGCGTTTGCCCGCGACCGGCAGTGCCGGGCCGTTACCATGACGGTCATTCCCCTCCGCCACGAACTCATCGCCTGGTATGAACGGCGGGGTTACCGGGCTACGGGCGAAACGCGTCCCTTCCCGATGGACGACCCGCGTTTTGGTCTGCCCAGACAGCCCTTGTCGTTCATCGTGCTGGAAAAATCGCTTTAGTTCACGTTCAAAACCCGCCGAAGCAGGCCGCCCAACGCAATGCCCAGCAGGGAAGGAAACGGCGAAATCACGGTACAGAAACTGACCAGGTCCGGCAGCGGGTCGATTATGCTTTTCAGGTAAAGATAACCGGCGGCCATCGTCAGGCAGAAAACGGGGGCGTAGGCCCACGACCGGCGGGGCGCCAGATAGCCGACACCCACGTTCAGCAGCACCATGAACAGCAGGGGCTGATGCACCACGTCGAAATAATACGAACTGGCAAGGGAAACGACGGCCCCGCCCACGGAAAGCAGGGCAACGCCGACGGACCGAACGAGCGTTGGATTCATACGAAACAGAAAGCCGCAAGGTACGCATTTTCCCGGCTTACCTCAGCGTCATTGCCGACTGTCTTTCGGCACCCACGCTTCAATTCCGCCGCAGAACGGCCAAATCCTGATGATTGCCTATCCCTCCCGGAATCAGGTCCAGAATGTCGAAATACTGCCCCCAGTGCTGCTCGATGTAGGCGTGCGTATGGAACGCCTCCTGATAAAAGGTGGGCAGGCCCTTTGTGAAGCCCTTCGCGGATTTCATGTAATAAAAGCCCCGCTCATCGACGGCCTGAACCACCTCATCGCCAAGTGACGCGGCCACGTGATTTCCGTGAAAACTCAGGAGCAGGTAGCCGCCCGGTGCCGTGATTCGTCTCAATTCATCGAGCCACGCAAACTGCATGTCTTCCGGAAGATGCGTAAAAACGCTGATGCTGTAGATAAGGTCGAAAAAGCCATCGGGATGAGATGTGGGAGGCAGACACGGATTGCAGGACAATCCGCCGAAATTGGGGTAATTCAGCGACAGCCAGTCGATGGCCTCCTGATCGATGTCTGTTCCGTAGAGTTTTTCCGGATCGACCCGGAACGACAGGGGAATGATGACCCGACCGCATCCTGCGCCAAAATCCAGGATTCTCCGGAAGTCGGCGAGTGATTTGCCATATTTCCGCAAAGCCGCTTCGAGGTCGTCGATGAATTGGTTGCCATGCAGAAAAAAGTTACCGTACGCCTGCCCCGCCACGCGGGTTTGCAGCGCCTCTGGCGGAACGGGCGGTAAAACGCCCCGCAGTTGCAGCAGAGATAACTGCGCTTCGATATGCCCCTGCTGGCGTCGAATGAAATAACGAAGCGGATTTTTGAACGATGCCGTAATCGAAGCGGGCAGATACTGATTCAGGAATGACAGCATGGATGGTTGCGTTAGGCCCGACTCCCGAAGGCTGCCGGGCGATGAAACATAGGTGTGTAGCTGACCTGCCTGTCCGGAATTGATGTTTCGGAGGTGCTTCGACAAGCAATTTTCAGGGGCCAGTGGAGGGAAGACATGCCGGGTTGCCGAAGGGTTGCATCGCTCATCGCTGGTTTTAACATTGATTCTACGGAACAGGGGAGCGTCAGGCAGGTGCGAAAAGCTGACTCCTACAGATATACGTCATAAAAAAAATGCCATCGCTGTGTGCGATGGCATCTGCATTTTCCTACCCTTCGTCCCGTCGTTTGTGCGAGCGGCCCAGATAGTCTTCGCCGCTGCCCTCCTCGCCCATCGAGTCGTCATCGACGCCCGTGGGCTTTACATTGTCTTCGTCGATACTGACCAGGTGCGTTCCACTGCCGGAATGTCGTTCGGCCTCGGTCTGCTGATTACTTTTTGGGGCTGGTTCACTGTTCATGTCGTTGCGTCAACTGGTTTTCTGCACAACCCCGAAAGTTAAACCTGTGTTTTGGCTCAAGTACCCTTTCAGCGCCTGCCCCTGACCCATTTTTGGGCCAACTATCCTCCATCCGACGCAAAAATCACGGAATTCAGGTAATGAAAATCACGGACTCCGGTGATTTTTCGGACCGTGGCTGTGGCGAATTTTGCATCGTTAATTCAATCATAAACAACAAAAATTAATGACGTATGAACACGTTCAGAATGATCCGCCGCCTGGCGCTGGCGGCGCTTGCCCTCACAAGTTCCGTAGTATCCCTTTCAGCCGCTCAGGCACAGACGGTTGCCGATGAAACCAGCCCCGCTGGTCTGCGGACCCGCATTTCTCCGGTCGCCAGCGCCACCAAACTGAAAGTTTGCTACGAAAACGACGGATACGGTCCCGTACGGATTCTAATCCGGAATGAGCGGGGAACTCTCGTATACGACGAATATGAGATCAGCCGCAAGTATGCGGCCCTGTATGACCTCACGGCTCTGCCTTCGGGCCTCTACAGCATCGAGTTACGAACCCGTACTGTGCGGCAAACGAAGCAACTGCGCATTGCGGCCCCGGTGCGGAATCGGATTGTGCTCTTCGACACGGAGGAAACGAAACCGGCAGTGCAGCCACCCGATCAGCCGACAGCCACGCCGAAGCCTCTGGTTCAGGGCCACTGACCAGGCAATCCGTTATTGGAGTTCAATACCTTCTTTTTCTCTCTTTTCAACCTAAAACTACGTTTATCCATGAAATCAATCTTCCTGCGGCTCTTTTTCGGCCTCCTCGCCGGGGCGATGCTGCTGGGGTCCTGCGAAAACCATCGGGAGCCCTGGCCCAACGATGCAGCTACGTATTCTGCCGACGTCGTAACGTCTTGGCTGACACTACAGCTCAGAATTACGCAGACGACACCCGCCTCGCCCATCGTAACGACCCGGCGGCTGGGCTACACGGGCATTGCCCTTTACGAAGCGGTCGTACCGGGTATGAGGGGCTATCGGTCCATTGCCGCCCGTCTGAATGGTCTGCCGCCTTTGCCATCCGCCCTACCGGGTGTGCGTTATTACTGGCCCGCCTCCGCCAACGCGGCCCTGGCTGCCATGCACCGGAAGCTGTACCCGACGACGTCTGTCGCCAACAAAACTGCCATCGATTCGCTGGAGGCGGCCCATACGGTCCTTTACCAGAAAGAACGGCCCGCCGACGAAGTGGAACGCTCTGCCGCCTTTGGCCGACAGATTGCCGAGGCCGTTTTCGAGTGGTCGAAATCCGACGGGCACGACAATACCGCGCCCTACACGCCGCCGACCGGTCCGGGACTCTGGGTGCCGACCCCTCCGGCTCTGGCTCCTGCCGCTTTCCCTCATTGGGGTAAAAACCGTCCGATGGTGATTGGCAGCGACGTGGGTGCCGACCAGGGCCCTCCGACTCCCTGGTCCACCGACCCGACTTCGGCTTATTATGCTCAGGTAAAGGAAGTGTACGCCATGTCGCAGAATCTGACCGCCGAACAGAAAACCATTGCCCTGTTCTGGGCCGACAACCCCGACGGAAAGAGCTTCGGCGGCGGCCACTGGCACTCGATTCTGAACCAGTTGCTCATCAGCCGGAAGCCGTCGCTCGACGCTGCCGCCGTGGCCTTCGCCCAGTTGGGCATCGCCATGTCGGATGCCAGCATCAGCATCTTTAAATCGAAGTATGCTTACAATGCGGTGCGGCCCATTACCTACATCCGGACGGTGATGAATCAGCCTGAATGGAACACCCTGATTGCCACGCCCAACCACCCCGAATACCCGTCGGGCCATTCGATTCTGTCGGCCTCGGCGGCCCAGACGCTGACGCTGCTGTTTGGCGAGAATTTCCGGTTCACGGACCATTCCTACACGGCGCTGGGATTCAGTCCGCGTTCGTACAACTCGTTTGAAGAAGCCGCCATCGAAGCCGGGAACTCCCGCGTGTATGCCGGTATTCACTACCGGAACACCTGCGACGTCAGCCAGAAACAGGGCAAAGCCATCGCCCTGAACGTAGCGCAGAAGCTGGCTTTTAAGTGAATGTACACCACCGAATGTAAAATGTATAATGTAAAATGGATAATGGATAATTAAATATATGACAATGAGGCACTTGACTTAATTCGCACATTATACATTATCCATTTTACATTATACATTCACTTACATTATTCATTATACAGTTGATTTAGGCCTGGTACTTAAACGGTAAATTTTAGGATAGTGTAAATTCCGTCTGTCCGGGGCCTTGCCTACGGATGGGCGGATTTGGTGGATTTAATTCCTCTATGCCGTCCGCGCAGCAAACGCGGATGGTTTCCAAAATACCCGTACCTTACTGATATCCACCTTCCTACGGGCCTGGGCGAGAGCGTAATTTTCCTGCACCGTCAGCCAAAATTCCGGTGTCGTGTTGGCAAACGCTGCGGCAAGGCGAATAGCCATTTCCGGTGTAACACTCTGCCTGCCATTGATGATGGCTGAAAGCGTCTTTCGGGTAGTACCCAATCCTTCAGCCACCTCCTGAATGGTCAACTTCTGACCAGTTTCCTCCCGCAAACCTTCAATAGTTTCGCGGATTAGTTCGCCGGGATGGGCGGGGTCGAAGAGTGCCATATAATATCTCCTGTTTTAGTGATAGTCCAAATAATCAACGTCGTAAGCGTTATCTCCCTCGAATCGGAAGATGATTCGGTAGTTACCGGATACCTTCACAGAGTAGAAGCCCTGTAAGTCTCCGGAAAGGCTATGAAATTTATAACCTGGCTGATCCATCATTTGAGGGTTGGTGGCTGCTTCTAACCGCGTCAGAATGGTTTTAATCTTCTGAATGTAAGGTTGATGCAACTTTGAGCGGTCACCTTTAGTGGCGTATAATTCCAGGCCTTTGTGCCGGTAACTGACAATCATAACGCAATAGTAACGCGAAACGTGCCAGGTTGCAAACTTTATTGAAGTTCAATCCCGGAGCCAATGCACCGCCTCCGGGGCCAGACGCAGGCCCACAAGCTGACCGACAGCCAGGCTTTGCTCCGAAGCGATGAACAGCACCGGTTCGTGCGATATTTTGTTATTTTTGAACTGTGAGACAAAGAATCTACGTAGATACGTCTGTTTTCGGGGGACATTATGATGAAGAGTTTGCCGAACACACCGTTCCGTTATTCGACAGAATCAAAAACGGTGAGTTTGTAATTCTCTTCTCAACAGTCACGCAGGATGAGCTTGACAATGCCCCCGATAAAGTCAAAGAGTTGGTAAAAAGCTTGAAAACTGAGTGGACTGAGTATCTGGACATAACGGATGAAGCTGTTGACCTCGCATCAGAATATACATCTGAAAAAGTTGTTGGTCAAACTAGTTACGCAGACTGCCTGCATATCGCATTAGCAACAATTAACCGGGCTGACTTCTTAATTAGCTGGAACTTCAAACACATCGTCAACGTCCAGCGTATTCGGGGATACAATTCAGTTAATATCCGGTACGGTTACAAGCAGTTAGAGATTCGATCACCCAGAGAATTCAGAAACTATGAAGAAGATGAATCAGCCAATTGAAAAATCGTTTGACGCTGTCGGGTTTATGCGGGAGCAACGTGCCCGACTCAGCGAAAAATTAGCAGCCATGACTAAAACGGAGATTATCGAGTATTTCAAAAAACGCAAAGTGGAGGCAACGGTGAAGCCTTCGGCTTAACTCAGAATGCCGTTCAATCCCGGAGCCAATGCACCGCCTCCGGGGCCAGGCGCAGACCCACAAGCTGACCGACGGCCAGGCCCTGCGTCTGCGGAACAATCAGCGTGAGGCGGACGTAGCGGGTCAGTTCAATTTCCAGTTCGGAAAACGGCCCTTTGAAATAAATGCTGCGGATGGTGCCGCCAAACGGTCCCCGGTCGTCGAGATGAATGTATTCGGGGCGGATGCAGGCCTCGGCGTTGGGATGAAAGGCATGTTTGACGCCCATCAGCGGAAGGTGTTTGGCCCGGACAACATTGGCCGGACCCGTCATGCGGGCGGCGTAGGCGTTGTGAGGAAGCCGATAGACCGTCTCCGGCGCAGCCAACTGAACAAGCCGCCCGGCCTGCAGAATACCCACGCGGTCCGAAATCGACAGCGCGTCGGCGGCGTCGTGCGTAACCAGCAGGCAGGAGGTATTTTCGTTCCGGACAACGTCGAGCACCAGATCGCGGATATGCAGGCGATTGGGCAGGTCGAGGTGACTGAACGGCTCGTCGAGCAGCAGAACGCGGGGCTGATCGGCTTCGGCCTTTTCGGCCAGGGCGCGGGCGATGGCCGTGCGCTGCTTCTCGCCGCCCGACACCTGCCGGGGCAACCGATGGGCGACGTGTTCGAGCCGACAGAGCGCCAGCAGTTGATCGACCCGGTAGGTCTGCCAGGAGGCCTCGTAATACCGAAGCGCAAACGCGATGTTCTCCCGAATGCTGACGTTGGGCATCAGTTGATACTCCTGATGCACGAGTTTCAGTTGAGGATGCCCGGCCACAAGTTGTCCGGACGGGCCCGTAACGTGAGTCCCGTCGAGAAGGATGCGCCCGGCATCGGGATCCAGCAGCCCGGCCAGCAGATTCAGCAGCGTACTCTTCCCGGAGCCACTCGCCCCGACCAGGCCGATTATCTCGCCCGGACGCACCGCCAGCGACACGTTCCGGACGGCCTGAACGTCGCCAAATGACTTACTAATCTGAACGGCTTCTAACAAATGAATAACTGGGTAACTGGAAATCAGATAATCCGGCAAATATACGATTCCCGGCCTTATCATACTACCTGACCATTCGGCTGGCGCAGTTTCTGCAGGGCGTTTTCGGCGTTGGCGAAGGCCTTGCGGTTTTTATAATCGAACCAGGATTTGGTGAAATACTTCTTCATGAAATTGTCGATGCGCATCTCGCCGAACAGGTTCCAGGCACCCTCCAGACGTTTCAGCCACGATTCGTTCAGCACCCGCAGCGACAGGGCGTAACCGCCGTCGAGGTATTCGATATAGTGCCAGTAACCGGCAGGCATGTAGAGCGTTTCGCCGTAATCGAGCACACACTCGTATCCTTTGGCGTAGTGGAGCGCCGGATATTTCCCGTAATCCGGTTCGTTGACGTTTGTGTAGGTCACCACCGAGTAGGGTAATCGGTAAAGGAGCGGCGTGGTTTCGGGCGGGAACAGCACGACGCGCTTCCGGCCCACAAACTGCGTCAGAAAAACATGCGACAGGTCGATGTCGAAGTGCATGTGTACAACCGACCCGGCCCCGCCGTAAAACATAAACGGCAGGTTCATCATGAATCCCTCCACAAGATCGGGCTTTCGCAGGTCATTTTTGAGCTCGGGAATCCGGCTGAAAATATTGAACAGAAAAATGCGTAATTCAACCCGCTGGCCCGAAGCAATCAAATCCAGGTAGTCGCCGAACTTCATTCGCTCATCGACAAACATGCTGCTTTTATCCGGATCGGCGGGTCGGTTGTTGTAGAGGTCGACGGTCAGGTGGCCGGCTGCTTTCTTAAAGTTTTCAAACGACCAGTTTCGATAGGCCGGCCAGTCGTGGCAGAAATCCGTGATGATGGCGGGGCGGTGGGGTTTGAAAAACTGTTCCTGAAAGAGTTCTTTTTCCGTTCTTGAGACGCGTGGGACAGGGCTTAGTTCCATGATTGAGTAGTATTGTGTTGTCAGGGCTTGGCGGAAGTTACTCCACCGGCTTTGTAAGCTGTAACGAATGTACAACAGAAACCCGTCTGTGACGCGGTTTTCCCCGAACAGATGTTCTGCGGATTCATCACGCTCCTTTTCGATCGGGTATGTAAACCGGGCTCGTATCTTTACAGACTCAAATCGTTAGCGCCTATCCCGTTTTCCTGATGAAAGCCCTTTCTACAGACACGCAGACCCCGCCCTCCCCTCTCATCAGTTATGCACCTCACTATCACCGGGGCGAGATCGGGCTGCTGCATTCGGTCGACTGCGTGATACTGGGTTTCTACCGGGATGAACTGCACGTGCTGCTGCATCGCTTTCCGTTCGAGCCGCTGGTAGGCCACTGGGCGCTGCTGGGCGGTTTTGTCAGTCCTGATGTCAGCATCGACGATGCCGCCCTGCAGACCGTTCAGCGGCTGACCGGCCTCCGGAACGTTTATATGGAGCAGGTGCATACGTTTGGGGCGGTCGACCGCGTCCCCAGCGAACGCGTCATCACGACCTGCTATTATGCCCTGATTGCCGTGGAACCCACCCTGACGCAGCTCTCGCCCACCTTTGAAGCGACCTGGCACCCCATCAGTCGCGTGGGGGGGCTCGATCTGGTGTATGATCACCCGCTGATGCTGGAGAAGGCCCTGAGCCAGCTTCGCCGCCGGGTTCGCTATCAGCCCATCGGGTTTGAGCTGCTGCCCGAACGCTTCACGATGACTGAACTCCGCCAGCTTTATGAGTCTATTCTGGACCGTCCGCTCGACAAACGGAACTTCACCAAAAAAGTTCTGGGCATGAACCTGCTTCAGAAACTGGATGAAAAGCAAAAGGAAACGTCCCGTCGGGGCGCTTTTTATTACCGATTCGACCCGCAGCGGTACCGGCAGTATCTGGATAAAGGCTTTCTGTTCGAGCTATAAATCCTCTCGCCCATATATAGGATTTCCTGAATAAAAATTATTACACAAAAACGATTGTGATAGTAAAACTTTCACATACATTTGAGTGTATTTTTAACACTTATCCCTATACGTTAGCTTACGTTTCGGTTAGTTTCAGTCCTTGTCAATAAACGTCTCTCTATCTCGCTTATGAAAACACGGATACTTTTTCTGCTCCTGCTGAGTCTGGCAGGTGCAGGTTTTGGTCAGAACACCCGGACGGTGCGCGGCACGGTTTCCTCGGATGCCGACGGAATGCCGCTGCCCGGCGTCAGCATCTCCGTCAGGGGCACGACCACGGGCACGACGACCGACGCGGACGGTCGTTATTCGCTCACGGTTCCCCCGAACGGTACGCTTATTTTCAGCTATATCGGGTATCTCCGTCAGGAACTTCCCACCGGAAACCGGGCAACCATCGACGTTCGGATGAGCGCCGACACACGGCAGTTGTCGGAGGTAATTGTGGTGGGTTATGGTACGCAGAACAAACGCGACTTCACGGGGGCGGCCTCCACCATTCGCGGCGGCAGCATCGCCCAGGTGCCTGTGCCCTCGTTCGATGCGGCTCTTCAGGGACGGGCCACAGGCCTTCAGGTGTCGCAGGCGGGCGGGGCGCCCGGCAGTGTCGTGCGGGTGCAGATACGCGGCACCGGTTCGATTTCATCAGGAACAGAACCGCTGTACGTGGTCGACGGCATGATTGTTTTTCAGGACATTTCGGGCATCGCTTCGGGACGGACGGGCAACGCCCTGAACCCCCTGGCGAATCTCAATCCCAACGACATCGAGTCTGTCGAAGTATTAAAGGATGCCGCCGCAACGGCCATCTACGGGTCGCGGGGAGCCAACGGCGTCATCATCGTCACCACCAAAACCGGTCGCAAAGGGCAGGCCCGCACCACGGTAGACGTGAACCGGGGTGTCTCCAACGCCATCAACCTCATCGACTACGCCACGGGGCCGCAGTGGCTCCAGGCGATGGATCAGGCCCGGCAGAACAGCGTCGGGTTCGGGATTCCGGCCAACCTGGCCCCGTTCGACCCCATGACGCTGTCGAACAATCCGCTGCCCGTTCCCCAGGGAGTGTCAAGTGGCCCGCAGTTTGGACCGCTGACGACCTGGACTCGTCAACTGGCCGAGCAAACCAATACGGATTGGATTAGTCCGCTGTTGCGTCAGGGAACGGTAACCGAGGCCAACCTCAGCAGCAGCAACGGCTTCGACCGGGGCGGTTTTTTCATCTCCGGCCAGTACCGCGACGAACAGGGCATCCTGAACACCCACCGCCTGCAGCGGTACGCGGCCCGGGCCAACCTCGACTTCCAGCTTAGCGACAAGGTGCGGGCCGGAGCGCGGGTGACCTTCAGTTACATGAACTTCGATCAGCCGCAGATCGGCATCGGCAACAATGGCGGCGGTCTGGGCCGTCAGAACTTCGGCGCTACGGGCGGCTGGGCGCAGGCCAACCTCGGCTCGCTGCCCATCATGCCGATTTTCAACCCCGATGGTACGTATTTCGACCCTTTGCGGGGACGCAACGTGGTGGCCGGTCAGGACCCGAACAACTACAGCAGCCGAACCTACCAGAACCGCACCATCGGGACGGCCTTTCTGGAATATACCGTGCTGAAAGGGCTGACCCTGCGCAGCGAGGCGTCGGTCGACTTCCTGAACTCGAACTCGGTCTACTGGGCAGGCGACATCATCCGCTACAACCGCGTGGGGCAGGAAGAGGGCCGCTTCATCAGCAACCGGAACATCAACGCCTACGCCACCTACGCCCGAACGTTCAACAAGGACCATCAGCTTACGGTAACGGCCGGTGCCGAGCTACAGAAGATCAGTCATCGGCGGCACGACTACGCGTTCGAGGCCCTGGTCGGGTCGCAGCAGGAGATTGGTGAAATTGCCTCTCAGGCGCAATTCATCACCGCCGTATCGGGCATCTTCCCCGACCGGTTCTTCACCTCGACGTTCGGGCGGGCCAACTACCAGTTTCGGGAACGCTACCTGCTGGGCCTGAGCTTTCGCCGGGATGGCTCGACGGCGTTCGGACCCAACAATCGCTTCGGCAACTTCCCGGCGGTTTCGGCAGGCTGGATTCTCTCAGACGAGTCGTTCATGCAGTCGTCGGCGTTTCTGCGGCAGTTCAACCTCCTGAAACTGCGGGCCTCCTACGGTCGCACCGGCAACGCCAACATTCCGAGTTTTGCTTTCCTGAACAACTTCATCAACTGGCCGGTCTACGGGCAGTCGCCCGCCCTGGGCCTGAGCGTGATTGCCAATCCCAACATCGGCTGGGAGCGCAACGACCAGTTCGATGCCTCGGTGCAGTTTGGCCTATGGAACGACCGGCTGTCGGGTTCGTTTGGGTATTTCAACCGTTTCTCGCGTGACATGCTGCTGAACGTGCCCATCGCCCCGAACCTGGGGGTGGCTTCGGGAAGCCCAACGGTGATCACCAATATCGGCGACCTGCGCAACCGGGGCTTCGAATTTGAACTCAGAAGCGTGAACATCGACAAGGGCGGCTTCCGCTGGATCACCGACTTTAATTTCACAACGGTGCGCAACCGCGTCGAGCGGCTGACCCCGCAGTTCGAATTGCTGCCGGGTGGCTCATTGCCCGTTGCCGTCGGGATTCAGTCGGGGGTGGGCATTACCCAGATCGGCGGACAGCTTAGTACGTTTTATCTGGCCGAATACGCCGGGCTGGACAACGAGGGCTACGAAACTATCTACGAAATCGACCAGAATATTCTCCGGCAAACGGGCCAGACGGTCAGGACCGGCAACATTCTGCGGGCTACGCAGCAGAACATCAACGCCAACCGTATCGTGCATACGGGCAAAACAGGCCTGCCAACCTGGTTCGGCGGTCTGACCAACACGTTCACCTACAAAGGCATCGAACTGTCGGCCCTGCTGACCTTCCAGGGCGGCAACTACATCTACGACGGCCACGAGGAGGCGACGGTCTACGCCCGCACGGGCGGCAACGTTCTGCGGGCCGACGTGATTGGCAACACCTGGACGGAGACCAACCGCGATGCCGAATATCCGCGTCTGACCTGGAACCTGCGGGACAACTTCGTGAATCCGGCCAACGGGCAACCCGCCCCGCAGGCGCTCGGCACCCGCACGACGCGTTTTCTTTATTCCGGCGATTTTCTGCGCCTGCGCACACTGCAACTGGCTTACAACCTGCCACGTTCCGTCACGCAGCGGCTGAAGCTCCAGAACATTCGTATTTACGGAACTGCCCAGAACCTGTTCACGCTGACGCGCTATCCCGGCCTCGACCCCGAACTGGTGGTGCTGGGCGGCAATCAGGATCGCAACCTGAATCAAGGTTTCGTGGGGGGCAATCTTCCCCTGCCGCAGGTGCGGATCTTCAACGCTGGTCTGAGCGTGACGTTTTAGTTAAATGGATAATCGATGAATTTCATCCTTCCAAAACTCTTCTGACAATGAAGCTCATTAAAATATTTCTCCTGTCTTTCGCCCTGCTGGCGGGCACGACGGCCTGCCGCGAGGAGTTTTTTCAGGAAGCCCGGCAGCAAACCAACATTGCCACCGACATCTGGGGCAGCACTAATGACCTTGAACGGCTCATTGCCGGAGCCTATTACGGCATCAGCAGTTATGAAGGCTTCCGGGGCATTCACGGCCTGCAGATGGTTCACGAGGCGCTGATGTCGGACATTGGCTTGCTGCATACCATCGGAGTGACCGACGACTGGCAGCAGGATGTCTACGCCCGCCGCAATGGCCGCAACGATATCTCGCTCTACAGCAACATGTGGCGGGGAGCCTACCAGGGTGCGGCCCTCTGCAACGAAGTAATAGGCTGGGTCGAGAAAAATGGCCCGTTCAAAGACCAGAACGGCCCTATCTGGACCGACCGGATCGTAGGCGAGGCGCATTTCCTGCGGGCGTTTATTCACTTCACGCTGGTTCGGATGCATGGCCCGGCCTACGGCGCCAACAACGCCGCCCCGTCGATCATCCTGAGCTTGACGCCCTCCCGCGATCCGTTTGCCAATCCGGGCCGGGCTACTGTCCAGCAGGTTTATGACCAGATTTTGGCCGATTTGGAAAAGGCAGTTGCTTTGCTGCCGGAAACCTATAATCCTCAGCGCGATCCCATCGAGTATCAGGACCGTGCCACCCGCGATGCCGCCCGTTTTCTGCTCATGCGGGTGCATTTTCAGATGAAAAACTACGCCAAAGCCAGAGAACAGGCCGATATTCTGATTAGCTCCAACCGCTTTCCGCTCACCGAAGATCCCATCGAGGCCTGGAACAAGACGGGCCTGGGTGCCCGTGGCCGTGAGGTTGTCTGGCAGTATGTGCAGTACAGCACCTCCCAGCAGCAGTGGAAATCATCACCTATCGGCAGTTTTCTTGGCTTCACGGCCCGTGGTAACAACAATATCAACAATGGCCGCACCATCTCGGCCTCCGACGCTTTTCTGAACGCCGTCGGCTGGACGCCTGCCAGCTTCACCATTACGGGCATTCCCACCGCCCGACCCCCGCAGACACTTGGGACCGCTGCCAACTTCGTCATTCAGGCCCGCGACCGGCGGCTGGCGCAGCTCTGGCGGGCCATCCCGGCGGGATTCGATCCCCGCGCCGAGTTTACATCCTACACCCGAACCTACGTCTGGTGCAACAAATGGAATCGTACGGCGACGGGCAACAACAACCTCTTCAGCTTTCCATTCATGCGGATTGCCGAGGCTCATCTGACGCGGGCGATCATCCGTTTCCGCGACAACGACCGGGCCGGTGCCGCCGCCGACCTTAACATCGTACGTCAGCGGGCCGGTCTGGACCCCATCACCGCCGCCACCCTGACCGAAAATGACATCCATACGGAACGAATGCGGGAACTGGCTTTTGAAGATGACCGGCTTTATTATCTTCAGGCCCTGAGCCTTCCCATTCCACCGGGCGACCGCCCCGGCGAACAGGCTATCGACTGGAAAAGTGACCGGTTTGCCATGCCGATTCCGGCCATCGAAGCAGATTTGAATCCGGGTGCCCGGTAAAATTTCTGATTGATTTGGACTGAGTTGCCCACCGGAGATGGCTGCGGTGGGCAACCGTTTTTACAAACCCTCCCTCATGACCCGATTATTGTTTCTCACTTTCTGTCTGTTTTCTGGCCTGAATCCCACTTTTTCACAAACTGGTGATGAAGCGAAACATGACCCGTTTCTGCATCGACTCTACGACCAGTTACACCAGTCGCCCGTTCAGGAAAAGTTTCGTCGGCTGGCGCCCATGCCTGCCGGGGTGGTCTATGTTCAGCAGCCGGGGGAAGGCGAAGCGGAGATGCGCCGCCATTTTCAGACCATGAAACGGCTGGGTTTCAATGCACTCAAGCAGATACTGCCCCGCCCCGACTGGACCATTGAACGCATCGCCCGCATCGCCCTCGAAGAAGGCATCATTCCGTGGTGGTACGGCGAAGGAGGGTATGAGGCCATTACGGATGAACTGCTGCGCAAACTGAACATTCCGTCTACGCTGCCCCGCGAGCAGGTTATCAGCCACCCGGAAATGGTTCGGTATCAGCACAATCTACTGCAGAACCGGATTCAGGCCACGGAAGACTTCATCCGGAAAAGCCCCGACAAAAAATTTCTGCGGGTGACGAGCGTCGCTTACGACCCCGAAATCGGCGGTCGGGGGCTGGAACTGAACACCAAAGGCGAAGAACTCTTTATTGGTTGGCTGCGCGAGACCTACAAAACCGTCGACAGTCTCAATCAGGGGTGGAACCTGACCCACGCAGGTCTGGCCCTGAGCGAACAGCGGGTGTTTTCGGACTGGGACGACGTGGCCCGCAACTGGAGGAATGTCACCGGTCGGGAATACCGCCACGTGCGCGACATTCTGCGGTTCAAGGTGGAACACAATCTGCGCAACATTCGCGAGTCGGCCCGGCAGTTTCAGGCGTTCGACAAGAATGCGCCCTACCGGGGCGGCGGCGAAATCGGTCTGTTCAACCCCATCGCCTGGTACGGCGTGGACATGGAAGGCATCGCCGACGTCCTGACCGATTACGGCTCCTTTTACCCTTCGATGCATTTTTCGTGGCATTACGGACAGGTCGGCTACGAACTGACCCGCTCGTTTTACCAGCAGGCCAGTCTCATGAACGACCTCTTCAAAGGCGGCTGGACGGGCGGCTGGGAAAGCACCGGCGGCCCGCAGCAGGTCGACGGCGAGCGCAGCAGCACCGACCGTAATGGCTATTTTGTCGGAGCGGGCGAGTTGCTGCAGTTATATCTGTCGCAACTGGCGGCTGGTTTTCGGGGCTTCGGCATCTGGTGCTGGAATGCCCGCAGCGCCGGAAAGGAAGGCGGCGAATACAGCCTGCTCGACCGCAACGGACAGGTCACCGAACGGGCCGTCGAACTGGGCAAACTGGCCCAGGCCATGCAGCGCTACCGCTTCGAACTGTGGGAAGCCCGCAAGGAGCCGGTCGTCGGCGTGCTCTACGACTGGGAAAACGAGGCGCTCTGGGCAGCGATGAGCATTCCGGGGCGGGATTACTTCCGCGAAAAACCCATGCAGGCCCGCGTGGGCGTGGCAAGGGCGCTGATGAACGCCAACGTCCCCTTTGAATACGTAACGCCCGATGATCTCAAAAAAGGCCTCGCCCCCCGCTACCGGGTACTGTATCTGCCGGGGATGTTCTGCCTCCGCACCGACCTGATGCCCGTGCTGACCCGATACGTACAGGACGGCGGACGCCTGGTGATGGATTTGCCGGGCGGAGGTTTCGATCAGTTCAGTCGGGTGCTGTCCACCGGCAAAGGCTCGCCGTTCGAGCAGTTGTTTGGTTTGACACTGGACGATTTTCAGTACGCGGGCACCAACCGGTCACTTTCCATCGGAACGTATCGGCTCGACGGCTTTGTGATGAACGCCAGCCCGACACGGGCCCGAACGCTTCAGTCATATAGCTCCGGTCGCCCGGCCATACTGGAGCATACGCTGGGTCGCGGGAAAGCCGTTCTGATCGGTTACGAAGCCTCCGGACATTGTTTCCGGCCCGGCAATACGGCGGGCGAGGCGCTGCTGCGGCAGCACGCACTCGGTGCGCATACGGCTCCGTTTTCCTGCCCCGGCGTACTGGCTTACCGGCTCGCCGGTTCCAAAGCCGACCATTACTTTCTGCTCAATGACGGCAACGCAACGAGCGTCCGCTTCAGTAGTAATCAATTCCGATACAAGGGAATGCAGGATGCCATAACGGGTGCCCCGCTGCCCCCCGGCCAGCCGATTCGGGTCGAGGGGCATAGCGGGCGCTGGATTCGGATGGAAAAATAAATCCCACCGCTATTCTGACCGGGCAAGCTGCTGGCGGCACGACTGGGCCATCTGGAGGGCGGTGGTCCGGCCCCAGTGCACCTGTCCGGCTTTGGGAGCCTGCTTTTCGAAAATTGCCAGCGCTTTCTCGAAATACGCCAGTGCCTCTTTTTTGCTGCCACCAAACCCGACCGGCGCCCGGTAGGCCCGTTGTCCCATCAGCACATAGATACGCGGGTTGTCGGGGTTCTGTTTCCGGGCTTCAGCCAGCAGTTCCTGCGCCCTTTCCAGATTGCTGACGGCCCGCATGGCAAAATGAACCGGAATTCTCGCGTACAGGATCATCGCCCGCACCACAGCCAGTTCCGAAGGGTCGGCGCGGAGATGTTCGGCTTCGTCGAGCCAGACCGTGGCCTGTTCCGTAAACGGATCGATGTTGCGCAGAACGGTCTCGTCCACTGCCGCCCGCGTCAGGCTGTACGCCGCGTAGTAATAGGGCAGCCACTGATTTTTGGCCTCGGCGGCCACCTGCGCAAACGCCTGCGCGAGCTGCCGCCGCCCGGCCACCGACACCGCCGTATCGCTCTGCGCTATCAGTGTCGCCATTCTGGATTCATAATCAGCCGATTGGGCTGTAGAGAAAGAAGTAGCCAGCAACATTATTATTCCGGCCAATACATATTTTCCAGGCTTTTTCATGGGTATATATTTAGTTATAGTTTTCTATTTCCAAAACCATCTTTCCGGTATTCTGCCCGGCAAACAGCCCGGAGAGCATATCCACAAACGAGGTGACAGGCCGCCGAACGACGTGCGTTTCGGGGTTGACCAGCCCGGCCTGAATCCAGCGGGCAATTTCGGCGCGGGCTTCTGCAAACTGATCCTGAAAATCAATAACCACAAAGCCTTCCATGCGGGCGCGGTTGACAATCAGCGACAGATAACCGGCAGGCCCACGCATAAACTGCATGTTGTTGTACTGAGAGACGGCCCCGGAGATAACGACCCGTCCGCCCCGGCGCAGGCTGCCCAGCCCCGCATTCAGTACGTCGCCGCCTACATTGTCGAAAAACAGGTCGACACCGTCGGGGGCGAGCGCCGCCAGCTCGTCGCGGAGTGTGCCGCTTTTGTAGTTGAGACAGGCGTCGAAACCAAAGCGGTCAACCACCGTGGCACACTTTTCGTCACTGCTGGTGATGCCAATCACCCGGCATCCTTTCAGCCTGGCAATCTGACCGGCGGTGCTGCCCACGCCCCCGGCGGCCCCGGAGATGACCACCGTTTCGCCCGGCTGCAACTGGCCTACCCGAAGCAAACCGAAGTAGGCCGTCATGCCGGGCAGTCCGAGCGGTCCCAGATAGGTAGGCAAAGGAGCGGCAACCGGGTCGACGTGGTAGGGGCGGCGGCCATAGGTCGGGTCGGTCAGGTAGTCTTCTGTCACCAGCGCGTATTCCTGCACGCCCAGGCTGGCGTAGACGTAGTCGCCGGGCTTGTAGTCCGGGTTGCGCGAGTCGACCACCACGCCCGTGCCCAGCGCCCGCATGACGCCCCCGACCGGCACCGGATTGATGTAGGACTTTCCTTCCGTCATCCAGCTTCGCATAGCCGGATCGATGGACAGATAAAGATTTTTCACCAGCACTTCACCCTGGGTCAGCGCGGGCAGTGCCGTGGTCTCCACGCTGAAATTCGCCTCTTTCGGTACGCCTATCGGGCGGGACAATAGTTTGACCTGTGTATTTTTCATATCACTTTCCGTATAACATTTGATTATCGATTTAATAGATCATTCATGGTTTGCGAGCGTTTGTCGACGCCCCAGTTCAGAAAAAGGCCCAGATAATAGAACCGGGGGGCCATCGGCGTAATCGCTTCCCGCTCCGTCGGGCTGTGATAGCGATAGCCAAAAACCTGCCGACTGCCCAGCACATTGTTGAACGAAAAGGCCAGTATTGAGTTGGCGTTGAATAACTTACCAAGCCAGGCCACCGTCATGCCAAGGTTATGATACGCAGGCGTCTGGTCGGTCATGAACCGGCTCAGAGGCTGGTTCGGATTGAAATAGGGCCGCCCGGAAGCAAACGTGTACGTCAGGCCGACGTTCATCGGCAACTGCGGAATCAAAATATTCGTAACGGTTACGAACGTATGGCGGGCGGCGAAATTGGGCTGGGCCATCATCGGATAGTTCAAAAACTGACGGCGGGTGTCCAGAAAGGAGTACGAAACCCAGTAGTCGACGTTTTTGATCCGACCGCTTTCTTTCCAGAACACCTCCAGACCACGCGCATAACCTCGTCCGCCCGAAGTAGTGTCCCGCAGTGTCAGCACCAGATTGTCGTAGTTTTTCTGAAACGCTTCTACCCGGAACGTCTGCGTGGCTTTGGACATCTGGTAGCCAACCACAAAATGTTCTGCCCGCTGAAAGGTCAGACGCTCAGGTCGGCGGAGCAGAAATTCGTAGGCCGGAGTCTGATAAAAATGTCCGTAGCTGGCCGTAAACTTATTTTCCCGATTCAGGTTATACGTCAGCGCGAGCCGGGGCGACAGGCGCGTGTCCCGAATCAGCGACGACCCCTCGGCCCGCAGCCCCACCCTCGCCTGCCACCGGGGGGCCAGATTGAAGTTACTTTCGGTGAAGAGGGCCGTGTAGTGGTCGTCGACATACCGGTTCCAGGCCTCCCGGTCGCTCAGAAACCGCCGGAAGGTCGTTCGGTTCAGCACATGCTCGGCCCCCCAGTAGATATCCGCCGAGTTACGCAGAAGCCGCCGAAATACCACCCGGCTGTTGTAGGTCTGCTGGTCGGTCTGACGGGCGCCCCGCCAGAATAGCGGTATGTCGCCCCGGCGCAGTGAATCGAGTTCGAAGCGGTTGGACTGCACACTGACGGCAAAACCGGCATTCACGGACAGATGCCTGCTCAGTTCGCCCGTGTAGTTGAGGCTGTTGAAGGCGTTCCGGCTCTCGACGCCCATGCGGTAAAGCCGCCCCAGCCGCTGCTCATGAAACGACACATTGTTGTGTCCCAGGCTGCCGAGCAGTTTGAGAGTGCCTTTCTCTCCGACTTTATATTTGGCATGAAAGGTACCGTCCAGAAACATCGGTCCCTGGTTGAAATCCCGCCGCTGCGGCACTACCTGGTAATACGGTGTCAGATTGTTGTACGAAATCATGGCACCTGCCGACGCCCGGCCCGGCTTCAGCACGCCATTGACTTCGAAGGCTCCGCCAATGGAACTGATGTTTCCGCCAAACGTGGTGCGGGGAGCTACGTCGTTGGTCTCCAGAATCAGCGTGGACGACAACGCCTGCCCAAAAAGCGCCGAGTAGCCGCCGCTGCTGAAAAAATTGCCGGAAAATAGCTCCGGCGCAAACCGGCCTCGCTGTGCCACGTCAGGATTACCATTGTAAAAATAGTTTGTCGCCAGCATGCCGTCGATATACACCTTCGCTTCGTCGCCCGTGCCTCCCCGCACAAACAGACCGGTAGCGTCGGGATTCGACTGCACCCCCGGCAAGGCCCGAAACGCGTTGGCAATGTCGGCATTGGAACCACCCATAGCCCTCACTTCGAGTGGGTTGAGTCGCTGAAAGCCGGTGCGGGCCATAAAGTCGAGCTTTTTGGTTTTGATGACCACATCCTCCAGCGCATAGCTCGTTTCGGGCAGTTCGAAGCGCAGATAAATTGTTCGGGTGGTATCGGTGATATGGATGGTCGCAGTTTGGTCGGTGTAGCCGATCATGCGGGCAACCACCTGCAGGGCACCCTGTCCGTCGGTCTCGAACGAAAAGGTACCATCGGCTTCCGTGGAAGCGCCGGCATACGTGCCGATGATGCCGACCGCCGCCGTTTCGAGCGGTTTCTGACGGGCATCGAGCACGACGCCCTGAACTTTTACCTGCGCCTGTGCAACGGCGAGGCTCAGGCCTGCATACAGGCCCATCGTCAGAAAGACGGATCGGGTGTAGTACGTGTTCATGACGGGTTCGGAGTAAAATGACTGAGAAGCTTCAGAATGATTTCGGCGGTAAGCTGGGTAGTCCGGTCGGTGGCGTCATAGTCGGGGTTGGCTTCGACCACGTCGCCGCCCACCACCTGCCGACCCGGTAGCCACTGCGCGAGCAACTGATCGATTTCGCGGACAGTAAAGCCCCCCACAACAGGCGTGGCCGTGCCCGGCAAAACGGCAGGATCGATCACGTCGACGTCGAAGGTGACATACCAGGGAACGTCCTGCGGCAAGTCGAAGGGCAGTCCGTTCTGTAACTGCGCTATAGCTTCATGTGACCAGATAATATGCTGTTTGTCAACACTCTGCGCAAACGCATTGGTCAACCCCCGAATGCCGATCTGATAGACCTTTGCCACGCCGTCGAGCGCCAGGCAGTGGGTCATGAAGTTGCCGTAGTGATGAATTTTACCGGCATGGTCGACGGCGTCGAAGCGCGATCCGTAGGTGTCGGTATGGGCGTCGAAATGCAGAATGTGCAGCCCCGGAAACCGCTCGGCGGCGGCCCGAATCAGCGGGTAGCTGATAGAGTGATCGCCCCCGATGAAAAGGGGCCGCTGGCGCCGACCAAACAGTTGCCGGGCCATGCGGTACATTTTTTCGTAGAGAAACGGGGTCGACTCGTTCTGGCTGACAAACAGGTTTCCGGCATCGACCAGCCGATGGTCCAGAAACAGGGGCCGCAGCCGGTCTGCCGTGGTTCTGTCCAGAAAAGACAGCGCTGAACCGGCCAGTCTCAGACCGTGTTTCTGACTGAACTCGCGGATACGGAACGGAAACTCCGCCCCGCCCATCGACCGGCCATTGCCTTTCCCGAACGGAATCCCCACCAGCACGACGCTGGCCTTATCGTGGTAGGCAGGCAGACCAAACAGCCGATCTTTCACCGCAATCAGGCTTGTCGTAAACGCCTCCCAGCCATCCGGGGTAGCTTCGACCAGCATCTGATGCCGCCGAAACCATTCGACCACATTGGCTTCCTCCGCCGTAACGAACTGTGCCTGAAAGGCATCGAGCGACCGGGGCACCCGAAAAAACGTCAGGATGTCGAGCGCCCGCTGTCCGAGTTCGTAGCGCTTTCCGCTCAGAATATTGAACACCGACCCGCCACTGGCAGTAGTCGTCACATCCAGATAAGGCGACTGACGGTAGGTGACAAGCGTTTCGGTTAAGCATTCGGGCGTTTTCATCGTGTCTCAGGCGTTTTTAGGACGGCGAATCATCGTGCGTATGTAACTGCGGACGCTTTTGGCGTATCCCGTAGAGAAATAAGCGAACAGGCCGACCGTCAGGCTTGCTTTCATGAACGGCTCGAAGGTGCAGACCGACAGATTGGTTATCAGCGCGGTAACCTGGGCCGGATAAGCCGCCAGCACCCCGAACAGAGAGGCGAAGGCCCAGTAAAAAAAATACACCAGAAACAGGTAGCGGCCGACCGTATAGACCATCAGCGGGTAGTTGTCGAGGCGGATCCTGCGGACGCTTTCGGGCAGGCGGGCCAGACGGGCAGGCGACAGGCTGCCCAGCAGACGGGTCAGATAACCCACCGACTGCTGGCGCAGATTGGGTAGCGAAAACAGGTCGCTGTATATCCAGTAGCCATCGAATTTAAGAAACGGAATGGCGTTGATGACCATCGTTGCCACGTTGAGCTGAATGAGGTAACGCACCGTACTGGTCATTTCCATGTCGCCGAAGCTCAGAAACAGCCAGTAGATAAGTCCCAGATTGATAATCAGTTGAAGGTGCAGCCCACCCAGGTTAACTACCGTTCGTTTGAACTTACCCAGTCGCCATATTTCGGTTACGTCGGTGTAGAGTACCGGAAAGATCAGGTATAGACCCAGGCCGATTTCTTTAGGACGCACCCCAAACCGATAACTGGCCGCAGCATGGCCGAGCTCGTGAATCAGGAGCGTCGCCAGAATGACGGGATAGAAAAAGAGCAGGTGCCGGAAGCCCCGTAAACAGTCCCCCGCCGCTGCTGCCTGAGCCTGGTAATTGGTTACGTAGGAATCCAGGGCCAGCAGTTCGGCCATCAGGTAAACATTGGCGGCAAGGGCCAGCAGAAAAACCGGGATGAACACCGCCGGTTCGAAGGCATATTTCAGCCCGCGCAGTATCCATTCGTATTGACTGATGTCGAGCAGCCGTTTGCGGAAATAGATGCCGCTCATCGACGGACCTGCGGGCACCGCCGCCCCCGCCGAGCCGAAGATACCCAGCGGTTTTAACTGATTATCAATAAGTTGTTGCAAGTCCTGCACCGAGTAGGGATTACCACTCCGGTGGGCATTTAGCTGTCCGACAATCTCCTGATGACTGCGCTGCCGCACAAGTCCTTCCAGGATCAGGTAGATCAGTTCACCCACTTTATAGGGACGGCCGTTGACGGTCAGCAGGAAAAAACGTTCGGTCCCGCTGGGTTCAATCTCATCGAGCCGGAACGTATCGGTTTGTAAAGCAGTCATATCGTCGGAAGCAGGTTTGGATGCGTGATGAAACACGACCGGGGGCCTGTCTGGCCGACACGGCCCCCGGAGTGATTTCGAAAAAGGATTGGGGAGCGCTCCGGGTTCCATTTGTTGCACCGCCGTCGGGCGGCTGTTGTGCCGGAGCGCATGGGGTTTGATCAACGGCGGACGTGGCCCGCCGGCAGGGATGTAGTGTATGTCGGTTGGCCTCGTCGGCCTTCGGCAGCAACGGCGGATTAGGCCGCTTTGCCGATCTTGATGGTGTTGTTGCTGCAGCGCTCGGCATCCAGAGCGGCAACTGTCGTCTCAAAACGCTCTTCGAGTTCGACGATGGTCAGAGATAATTCGCTGTTGTTCATAGTAGAAAAGCTTTAGACAATTGATTGTTTTTCAGAATGGTATACGCCCATTGCTAGTTTAGATACGCGGCAGTTCAGACTTTGATGACAATCGTGTTGTTGCTGCAGCGTGGCGAGTCGAGGGCGGCAACCGTCGTTTCAAAGCGCTCTTCCAGCTCAATGATCGACAGGGCGTTTTCATTAATCATCGACGTATTACGTTTAGCAGTTTAAGGGATTGAAAAGTGGGTCGGCACCGGGCCGACCCCGCGACCGCACCGCTTAGGCAGCTTTGATGACGACCGTGTTCTTGCTGCAGCGCTCGGCATCCAGGGCGGCAACCGTGGTTTCAAAGCGCTCTTCCAGTTCGACGATCGACAGCGCCTCGGCGGCATTTTGTCCGTTTTTCATGATTCTGCTTTAGTGATAGGGTTTTTATTAGTTTTTACAATAGGAGGCCAAAGTCATCAACCCCGGCTGTCAGCTCGCCTTGATTTCCACCTTGTTGCCGCTGCAGCGCTCAGAGTCGAGGGCGGCTACTGTGGTTTCAAAGCGCTCTTCCAGTTCAACGATTGAAAAAGCATCTGGCTGAATTTGTGCGTTCTTGCTCATTTTTGTTTAGAAGTTTAAAAGTGAAAATTAAATTGATATAGGCACTAAACTGAAGGCTCGCGACACCTTCTACCATGCATGGATACTTGTTTAGTTCATCGAAAAAAGCCCAGCCAGTTTCCACACGGCAACGTATATACCTCTCCTCAGCCCGACCGGGGTAATGCATTATTTATTTTGTTTTTTTACTGTGTTCTATAAGCATCATTAACGGTGAATGAGTATACGTAATCGCTGAAATTAACCTACGTGTTTATTCTTATCGATTTATTTTTTTTAAGTGCTTTTTTTAGCAGACATTTACACGACAGCTACTGCGTTTTCTTTCACTTTTTCGTGAATGTGCTCGCTCAGCGTCTGGACGTTCTGGAAGGCATCCTCGTTGAAATCTGAAGGCAGCAGCATAAACTCTTCTGCCAGTTTGGACGAAATCTCCAGGATGGCGAGAGAGTCCTGAATCACGCCCGGATGCTCCTCGGTGCCAAAGAAGGGCGTCGTGTCGTCAAATTCGATGGTGACGCCGTCAACCTGAAGCGTTTGCGCTACGATGTTTTTAACTTGTTCTTTGATTGTTGCTAATTCGTTCATGACTGTAAAGGATTTTGGAGTTATTTGATTTATTACGTGATAAACTATTACATGAAGATGGATGTGGAAATGGAGATGGCTTTTGTTTGATACCGTTGGCTGTTGCTGATTTTAACGACGAGGTTGCTTTTGAAGGTAAGGCCGGGAGTTTGCACAGTTTTCATAATTTTGACTCGTTTACGTTTTTTGTGTTTGTTTGTTTCGTTTTGTTGATTCAAAGTAAATTACAGAAATCCGCCCCCGAAATTTTTTTCGATAACCTACCCGTTTTTTTAGACCAAAACCCCAAAACCGACGATAACCTTTTTCGGTATGAAGCAGCAGCAGGTGTTTTTTCACCCCTCGGTCATCATTCGGGCACCGATTCTTCCGTTCCATCCCCTTTTCTCCGAAGAAGATTTGATGCAGTGGTCGGGCAGTCCGCTGGGTCACGAAGCGCTTCTTGTGGCCTCTGCCGATTTCTTACAGGAAATCCGGCACGTTCAGGGCAGGCTGCCCCGCCCGCTGCGCCGGACACTGACCAATTATTACAGTCGGGCCTGCAGCCGCTGCACACCCTTTGGTCTGTTTGCGGGCTGTGGCGTGGTCGGGTGGGGGCCGGTTACCGACCTTGAGCTGAACTCCGGACAATTTCGGCGGCACGCCCGGCCCGATATGGAGTGGCTGCGCCGTCTTACCCAATATCTGGAGACGGACGTGTTCCGGGAGCAACTGCGCTTTGCGCCCAACACCAGCCTGCATGTCATCGGGCAGCAGATTCGCTACATCGAAATGTCGTATGAGGGCACGGCCAAACGCTATGCCCTGCGCTCTGCCGACCGAACGCCCGAACTGGAAACCCTGCTCGACGTGTGTCGCCGACGAGCCGCCACCCTCACCGAACTGACGGCCGTCCTCACGGGCCGGGGTTTCAGCGAAGCCGACTCTGCCGCCTATGTAGAGGCACTTGTCGACGCCCAGGTGCTGGAGTCGGACCTGACGCCCAATGTAACGGGCGAACCGTATTTCAGCCGTGTGAGCAGGCTGGTGAATGCGTTTAGCTCCGACCCCGACAATGACCCTATCTGCCAGTGGTTCAAAGCATTGCAGTCCCACTTCGACCAGATCAACGAAACCCTTCACCCACACCCCGCTACCGTTTACGAAGCCATTCACGAGACCGCCCGCCGGGTCAATCTGCCCTGCGAAGCCAACAAACTCATTCAGGTGGACATGGGTTTGTCGATGAACCGCTCAATGCTGGACAGCCACCTGCAGGGGCAATTGATGGAAGCGGTCGAAGTCATGCGGATTTTTCAGCCGACTCAGCCTCAAACCGACCTCGACACCTTTCGGGAGGCATTTTATGAGCAGTACGAGGAGCGTTTTGTCCCCCTGACGGAAGTACTCGACGTGGATAATGGCCTGGGATTTCCGGTGGGTAACGGCCGGTTTTACAGCGAGTTGAGCGATCAGATCAATCTTCAGGCGCTGTCGCCCGACGAAACGCTGCTTCGGCAAAATGCCGTGAGCCGCTATCTGTATGACCGACTGCGCGAAGCCGAACAACGCGGCGACACCGTCATTCGGCTGGAACGCCGCGAGTTGGCGCCGTTTGAGGCTAACGCCCAGCCGCTGCCTCCTTCGGCCACGGTAACGTTTCGGCTGCTGCCCGACAGTCAGGTGCTGTTCGAGGGGCTGTCGGGCGGCAGCGGCTTATACCTGCTCACGCGGTTTGCACATTTCGACGAAACCATTCACCAGGTGTGTACCGACATCGTTGAGCACGAGGAGACCGCCAACCCCAACGTTATTTTTGCCGAAATTGTCCATCTGCCCGAAGACCGCATCGGCAACATCCTGATGCGGCCCGCCTTCCGTACCTACGAGATACCGTATCTGTCGGCCCCCGGCGTGTCCCCGGAAACCTGCATTCGTTTTGACGAACTGTTGCTGGGCGTGCGCCGCAACCGGCTGGTTCTCTACTGCGAACGCCTGAAAAAAGAAATCATTCCCAGGCTGAGTTCAGCCCAGAATTTTCGTCGAGCCCACCTGCCGCTGTTCCGTTTCCTGTGCGAGCTGAAGGCGCAGGGCCTCTTTACCAACGTCGTTTTCGACTGGACCACGGTCGTGCCGCCGCGCTATTTCTACCCCCGGCTCACCTACGGTCAGATCGTGCTCTCGCCTGCCCGCTGGCAACTGCCCAGGAGCGCGCTTTCGCCACTGCTGGCGGCAGACGCCGAACAGTTGATGACGGTGTTTGCCGACTGGGCCGACCGCTGGCGGCTTCCGCGTTTTTTTGTCTGGCTGCAGGGCGACAACGAGCTGCTGATCTGCCGCGACAATCCGCTCACGGTCAGCGCCTGGCTGGACTCCATTCGGTCGCTGGAAACCATCGAACTGAAGGAGTTTATGCTGAGCCAGGGCGACGACAGCCCGTTGCGGGATGCGCAGGGGCGTCCGCATGCCCATCAGTTCATGGCTACGCTCCTCAACCCCCAGACCGTGTATGACGGGCGGGGACACGGTTTCGACCCGGCCCACTCCCGATTTCGGCAGCCACCAGCCCGGCGGCAGTTCTGGCCGGGCTCCGAATGGTTTTACTGTAAGGTCTATTGCGGCTGGAATGTCAGAAAACACGTGCTTCATACCTGGCTGGTGCCGTTTGTGAAAGAACTTCAGCAAAAAGGCATCGGACAACAGTGGTTTTTTGTCAATTATGAGGACCCCGAACCGCACATCCGGCTGCGGGTGCGGCTGCAGACGCCCGATTTCATGACCGAGGTTTACCGAATTCTGATCGAAAGCGGCGACGTGCGGGACGTGCGGCACTCGGTCCGAAAGATTCAGATCGACACCTACGAACGCGAACTCGAACGTTACGGGCCGCATCTCATCGAACAGGCCGAGTGGCTATTCTGGCAGGACTCGGAGGCCGTGGTCGCCCTGCCCGAACCCGACACCGACGACACTATTCCGGTCTGGCTCAGGGGCATCGGCTGCATCGATTACTGGCTCGGCTGCGCCGATTTCACGGTTACCGAAAAACTAGCCTTCGCCCAGCGGGTGGCCGACGCCTTCAGCCCTGAGTTTCCGCCTACGCCGGACAACCGCCGACAGCTCAACGATCTCTACCGTCGGCACCGCCCGGACGTGACCCGCCTCCTGACGGAAAACTCCGCCTGGATGGAGCCCCTGCGGATGCAGGAGGCCCAGCGCCGCACAATGCTCCGGCAAATCCGGAATCGGTGTGAAGATTTCCCCCGATTGCTGGGCAGTTATATCCACCTGTTTTTGAATCGACTGAACCCCGTCGAGCAGCGGCTGCACGAATACACCTACTATTATTTTCTGACCAAAGCCTACAAGACTATTCTGGCAACTGCCCCGACACAAAAAAATGGGCTACTCAACTGAGCAAGCCCATTTTGCCTAATCCAAACCTTTCGAGTCAAATGCCGTGGGTAATTAAATCTGTTTTCTTTGTATCGTGATAGCTGTTTCCGGATAAATTATCTTCGATTGTTTTTAGTATGAAGCGGACGTGCTCGAACAGAAAAAAATGTCCGCCCGGCAGAGTATGCAGTTGAATCGGACGGGCAAATTCGGTCTGCCAAAGTGCGGCTTCGTCCGGGGTGTAGATGTCTCTGTCGCCGATGAAAACCGTTGCCGGAACGGGCAGCCGTACCCCCGCCGTCTGCTGATAGTCGTAGGTTTCCAGGGCAGCTACGTCGGCCCTGACCACATTTTCGTATAAGTCGAACAAACGCGGGTTCTGCTCCAGAGCAGCCAGGTCGCCGTCCATCTCCCGGATTTCCTGAATAATCTCTTCACGGCTCATTTCCAGCGCATTTCGTCGGCGTTCGGCAATGCAGGCCCCGCCCCTCCCCGACAAAAACAGGTGCTGCGGCAGGGGTCGGCCTTCGCGCCAGAAATCGACCGTCAGCAGGTAAGCTACCAGCGTACCCATGCTGTGACCATAAAAGACATAGGGCGTCTGCAGGTTTTTATCGAAAACCTGTTTCAGATCGTCGACAATGTCCCGCAGATTCAGCAAAGGCTTTTCGAAAAGCCGCCTGCCCCGCCCCGGATAATCGAACGAAACCCAGTGCATCCAGTCGGGGGCGGCTTCGACAAACGGATTGTAGGAATACCGGCTGCCCGCCGCAAACGGAAAGCTATAGACCGACACCTTCTCCATGTGGTTCGTAGACGTTAAGGAGTTCAGCCATCGGAACAAAGTGCGTTTCATGCCGCCAGGGCGCACCGGCGGGCAGGGCCACGCAGGCCAGAAAACCCTCGTCCAGCATAAGCGGGTAGGTCCGAACGGCCCATTCACCCTGAATCAGAAGATGCGGCCCCATAAACCGAAATTCGGTCATGCGGGCGCCCGGCCAGTGGCTCATCGCTTTATAGGCGGCCTCTTTCTGACACCAGAGGTCCAGATAGGTCTCTGCCGGAAACTGCGCGATTTCGGCGGGGTTGAGGAAAATCCGCTCGCTGCCCGCCCGCAGGGGGAGTTGCTTCTGCACGTCGATGCCGATGGTATGGTCGGGTGAGATGGCGCAGACCACCAGATGGCCGGAATGCGACAGGCTGAACGGAACCGGCGGCTTCAGCAGGTAAGGCTTTCCGTTTGGATAATACTCCAGATTCAGCCGGGTGCGGCGGCCCCGCAACTGCAAATCATCGAGTCCGTAAGCCAGCAGCAGCTTGCCCAGCATCGACAGATATCGTTGCATGTCAGTGCGGTAGTGGCGATAGCGCTGCCGTAGCCGGGCCGATAAAAAAGAGCCTTCAAGCGCCCCGGCGGACAGTGGCCCTTCCACTTTCGACCAGTAGATATAGACGTTGTTTTTCTGCATGACTCATTTGTCGTTCAACATTTTGTTGGTCTTCACTAACTCAACCAGAAAGAGGCTTTCTGCCTCCGGACCAAATGCACCTTTCAGCACCTCCATCACCCTTGCGACACTGATGACGTGGTCGTACATCGCCACCACGGAAATACAGATGGCTTCCTGCTGACGCTGCAGCGAAATTTTCAGGAACGGAAAGTGCGCATACAGCAGGCTCTCTACCTCGCGAAACCAGTGCTGTCGGCCGCCTGCCTGAAAATGATCGCCCCGCCTGCCCAGAATGAACAAATGTCCCTCATGGTCAAGATAACCGATGTCTTTGGTCATCACAGACTGGAAAGGCCGGACGTCGTCGGGCTGAGACGTATTGAAGTAACCCGCCATGACCGATGGACTCTCGATGCAGATAATGCCCGGTCGGCCCGTCGGCACGTCGCGGCCCTGTTCGTCCAGGATGCGGATGGTCACGCCCCGGTTGGGCCGCCCCACCGACTCGATGGTGGACTGGGCCGGGTCGGTCACCCGGTTAGTTGCCACACGCGGTCCGGCTTCGGCCAGTCCGTAGGTTTTTACGATGGGGCAGTTGAAAATGGTCATCGCCTTGCGGACGGCGGAGGACTCGATACGGTTCCCGCCCACGGCAACCATACGCAGCGAAGAGCAGTTAATCTTTAGTAACCCTCTGTCGTACAAATACATAATCTGCCTGACCAGCGGAGGCGCCATGAAGATGCTGGTCACCCGATGATGGGGCATAAACCGGGTGATTTGCATGAAGAAAAAAACCGAATCCAGCAGCACCACCGTCGCCCCGACATAGAGGTGGCTCAAAAACTGCCCCACCAGTCCGTATGAATAGCCCATCGGCAGAATAACGGCCGTAACGTCATCGGCCCGCAAATCCAGCGCCCGCACGTTGGAAGCCACGTTGAACCGCGTTCCGGTATCGGTAAGGCGCACGATCTTGGCTTTTCCACGGCTACCCGAACTCGTCACGAGCAGCGCCGTGTCGGAGAGCGGCATGTATGGAATGCACGGATTGCTATAGCAGTCGAACCGGGCGTCGAATTCCCCCGGCTCAAACCACTCGAAGTCGTTGAAATAACGCCGAACCGCCGAGCTGCCTCTGGGCACCAGATAATGCCGCACGTTCAGGTCGGCAAGATTGCCCAGCGCCTCTAGTTTGTAGTTGATGATGAACGGAACGGCGCCGTAGTACATCACCGCCAGGAAGGCTGTGCAGACCAGCAGGCTGTTGGGAGCACAAATGGCAACCACCTCGCCCGGTCGGACCCCCTTCGCCAGCAGACTAAACTGCATGGCATCCACCCGCGACCACAGTTCGCCGTAGGTCACACTGCCGTCCCGCTCAACAATGGCCGTCTTGTCGGCAAGCGTCTGATGACGCGCCCGCAACAGGTCGATAAACCGCCGGTCGGGGCTGGGCCAGGGATCTTCTGTGGGCCAGACAGGCCGGTCGATAGTTTTTATATACAGGCTTTCGGACATTGTTTTTGAGAATAAAAATTCAGAATCAGGGAGACTGTCGGGAAGACTCAGTTCATGGAAATGACGATTGTCTTGTTGCTTTGAAGGGCAAACAGCATCTCCTCAAACCGGGGTGGCCCCATCACGGCCTGCACATTGTTGGAGCAGCCCCAGCTCTCTTTAGGAATACCGAAAATGCCGGTATCCAACTGCTGATTATTGTTTTCGTCGTGAAATAACCGGACAGCGTATTTTCCCGGCGGCACATTCTGAAATATCACCCGCGTGGCCCCGTTGCGGATGGGAACGGCCACGCGCTGAACGGCCTTCTGGTCGGGGTTCTGCAGGGCTACATACGCTTTTCCCTCGCTGCTGCGGAAGTTAGTGATATCGACAACCAGCGTGTGCTGACGAGTCTGGGCACCGGCCACCGACGTCAGAAAAAACAGGGCGGAAATAAGTTTTGCTTTCATGGGTTTCAAGATAGATTCAGTTATCATTTAGTTAGATTTATTAATTGATTTACAAATAATTACATAAGTCATTTCGCTAAAACCATCGATTGCTCAGCGGTTGTTGTCGACGGAGTGAGGGCCTGCCGGGCATAGCTGAGCAGGGCGGCCTCGCAGACGTAGGGCTGACCGTCGATGTGCACGGCCTGTCCGGAGTGCGGATACATCTCCACGAGTTTCAGTCTGCCGTCACCGTTGACCGCTTTGCGCAGCAGCCGCCGGAACAAATCGATGAACAACGGACTCTGGAAGTGGACATACTGCGGTTTCTGGTCGTCGCGGGCGGGGGCATCGGGCAGGTGAACGAACACCTCGTCGGGTATTTTCCAGACAGAGCGCCAGGCCGAGAGGGCCAGATAAAACGCCGCCGAATCGTCGGTCTGGCGCAGCGACGGTTCCAGATGGGCATCCACCTGCCAGCTTCGGCGCTGCACCACCAGCCGCCCATCCAGCACCAGCCGGGGCGACACGCACACCGCCGCCGTGGCCTGGCCCATGCGCTGGCGCCAGAGGGCGTTCAGACTCTCGCAGAAAGGCCCGAAATCGGTGGCCGACTGGTCGGAGAAACGACTCAGAAACTGCACCAGCAACGACCGGTTTGCCTGAAAACCCATGTCGAACAACTCCACCTCCCGACCCGACCGGTACCGGAGTTCGAGCCGCCCGGAAGGCGACAGCCTGACGAACAGGTCCGTCATCGGGAACGCTTCGGCATCGGGCAGCAACTGACCCAGCGGCGTCCGCACCTGACCCGCCAGCAGAGCCGGGTGCATGTTGGCATTGTGAACGGAGTCGTCGGCAGCCTCGGCCAGCAACACCCGCCCGCCGCAGGTTTCGTTCCAGAGACGGAGTTGGGTGGTCAGGTCAGGTTCGGCGTACCGCAGGAAGCGGCCATACATGCGCCCATAGCCAGGTAACTGTCCGTTCAGTACGCCGTTCAGCCGGTGGCCTTTGTCGTACCAGACCTGCATAAACTGACTCTCCGACCGGCAAACCGGCGGGCAGGCGGGCAGTAGATGGCTGTCGAGGTGCACTACTCCCCCGGCCCCCATCGACCGAACCAGCGACGCCCAGCGGTGGGGATTCGATGGTCCGGTCTCCCCGGACTTAGCCAGCGTTTCCGGGCGGTTCCGGAGGTATTTTTCAAAGAAATCCGTCAACGGCACGGCCTCTGCGGTGGTTCCGTATACTTGTCGGAACAGCCGGGGCAGCTCGTCGTCCGGGGGGCTGGCTGCCCGCACCGCTCCGGCCAGCCGGCCAGCCAGTTCGATCAGGTCGGTGAGTTGATCCTGAGGCATCGGAACGGAAGCCTGGGGCAGCGTCACATCTTCAAAAAACACCTGCTCCGGGCGCAGGGCGGGGCGGGCGGATGGGGCGGCGGACAGGCGGTGGCTGCCCAGGCGCTGCAGGTGTTCGGTGGCCTCGGCCAGCAGCACCCGCCTCCGGTCCGCCGTGACCGTGGGCAGTTCAGCGGCAATAGACATCAGACGGTTCAGTATTGTTTTGAGCGCCCCCAGAAAAGCCGGGGCCATCCAGAAATGACGATTCATCCAGGCCAGCAGTTGATGGGGCCAGTCGACATCGTTTGCCGAAATTCCGAAATCAGCCTCCACCAGACCCAATTCGGCAAGCTTGTCGATGTATTGGTGTAAATGGATGGTTTTCAGCCGATAGCGCGTTGACAGCTCGTCAACGAGACAGTCATATTCCCGCCCCTCTCCAACGCTTTTCAGGATGTTGCGCAGCATTCGACTGGTCGGCAACCGTCCGCACGATACTTCACTGTCTGTCTGCCGGATGAGCAGCAACCGTCCCTCCTGTTCGAGCAGGCTGGGGTTCGTCCGAAGCAGCAGGTGCGAGCGCAGAGCCCGGTTCTGCACCAGAATTTCCCGGAACGTCTGGAATAATCCCGCGTTCAGTTGCACGTGACTCTGGTCGGCTCCGCCGATAGCCCGGCCACCCGGCGTGTCGGCGTCTGCGAAGGCCAGCCGGGTGAAGGTGCTGTAGGGGGATGTTTTGGTTACCATCCGGCTGAAATAGCGTATCAACCCGTTTTCTACCTGAAAATCATCCTTACGAAACTGCGTTACGGAGGTCGCTGCGTAGTGGGGCAGCGTGTCGAACAGCGACAGGCTCGACATAGCCAGCCCTTTCCGGAACGACTCCTGCCGAATCAGGTGCTGAAACCGCCGACGAACATTCAGGGCCTGCTGCCGATAAAGGCGAAGGGTTGTATGCCGATGTGTCTCCGCCGACTGCACGGACCTCCGGTAGCACTCCGCCTGACCCCGAAGAGGTTCGGGCAACATGTTCAGCACGGCGGTCCAGTCGCGCTCCCGAATGGTGCGGTCGTTGAACAAATCACGCCGAACGTTCTGCACCATTTTCTGTTCGGCGGGGCGGTCGGCTGCCGACTGAACAAAGGCAAACAGTGCGTCGAGCAGGGCTGTTTTCCTGCGCTGACAGCAGGCCCGGCGGTGTTGCCATTCCTCCAGCCGGAGCGCCAGGCTGTCCGCTATCAGGCCATTCAGTTGGTTCAGCGGTAATCCGGCAATTCGTAAGAGCAGTTTTGGAAAAAGAACCCACTGCGTCTGGGAATGTCTCGACGTTTTCATATCCGTGATGGTCTGCGTTTTACTTCATGGCCGTGGTCGATGTTGTACGGATAACCTCCCGCCCCAGCAGGTCCCGCACCCAGGCATCGCCCCAGGTCTGGGTTAGCTCACGCGTGGGTACGCCCCCCCGCTCCGCCAGCGCATGTAGGGATTCAAATGTCTGATTATCGAGCGCATACGCCGTGTAAAATCCTTTATGGAAAAGATAGTTGTCGTCGTTCAGCCGGAAGAGGCCATAGGTCTGCCCATTGAAAAAGGCCGTCTCACCCGGTCCATCGGGTGGAAGTCTGTGCCTCTTCCAGTCGCCCTCCTGACGTTTCAGTTCATCGATATCCAGAAACTTGTGGAAATAAAACCAGCTCTCCCACTGGTCGGGGTACCGCCGCAGGAATGTCTCCAGTATGCCGTAAAGTTGTCTGGTAACTTCCCTGACGAAGGCTTCCTGAGGCAGCGCCTGCCGTTGGGGTTCGATGGGTTCGCTGCACCAGTATTTCGGCGTCCAGACGCCCCGTTCTTCCTGATAGCAGGAGATGATTGGAATGATGGGCGTTTTCAGGGCGTGCGAGAGCATGGCAATACCTGTCCGGGAGTAGATTTCCCCCTGCAGAAACGGAATTTTGACCTGTCGTCCGCTGCGGTTATACAGTCCGCCGACACCCGTGTTGCCATCGAGAAAAATCAGCACCGAGCGGCCCCGGCCGATCGACATCGCCATGCGCCGGCCAATGTCGGCGGCTTCGGCATCCAGAATGTCGATGCTGGTCCCGCGCCCGGTCGCCCGGGCAATCTGGGCGGCAACCCGTTCAATGGCGCTCTTCTGCTCCCGATACGTTCGGTTGTCAATCACCAGCGACAGCGGATAGCCCGTGTGCAGCAGTTTGCCCAGAATGGCCCGGTAACCACCCAGATGATAGGTACAGAAAATCTTTGGTCGGGACACCTCCGTGGCTTCCAGAAAAGCGGTGTGCCCCCACAGGGTCATGTAGTCAAGGGCACTGAAGTCGGTATACTGAAAACTGTGCGCACTCAACTGATGGTTGATCAGCACGTTCAGATAAACCTGTTCGTAGTCGTCCGGTGAAATTTCGGGAAGAAAACGGCCCAGGTTCGCAGCCAGGAAATGAAAATCTTTCCGTTGGTGAGTGGCCTTTTTGCGTTCTTCCCGTTCGGTCACCTGCTGCCGGATGCTCGCGTAGGCAAGGCGAAAACCCTCTCCGTAGCGGTCGTGAAACTCCGTTTTTGCGGCCAGCGTCTCCATCTGTTCCGGGCTTATCTGGTGATTGCTATCGTGACTGTGTTGCCGCCCAGATGCACGGAGTTGACCAGCGCATACGCCCCCGGCCCGAACGTCTGCGGCCGCGTGTACGTAGGGGCCTGATCGCCCAGGCCGGTCTGCCCCGAATCGTAGCCCGTGCCGACCACCGTATCATTTTTCAGACAGAGCGCCCCTGCCAGCAGCGACATGATGGGTGAGGCGCTGAAGGTTTCGCCGGTGCGTCCTTTGATGGTCGTGTAGGCGGGTGCCTCGTCCTGACCCCAGAGGGTTTTCAGAGCCGGAGCCTCGTAGTCGCGTATGTGCCAGGGCAGGCCTGCCCCGCCTACCACCAGCCTGACGGCCTCGCGCAGTGCGGGCAGGCGATCGCAGAAATCGCGCAGATGGTCGGTCAGATGGTCGGGGTCGCGTTCGTAGATGAAGTCGTTGTAAGACCCATCGCCGGAAATGTGATAGTCGACCATTTCGGCGTAGACGGCGGCCCCGCGCCCGGCAGCATGTTCAGCCGATTCGAGAACCACGAACGCCGACCCTTCTCCAAAAATGATGATGCCGGTCTCATCTTTCAGCCATTCGGCAAATGTCCGGGTCTCGCCTTCTTCGAGCAGGGCGATGTAGCCCCGGCGATAGTAGGCCAGCAGGGTCGGCTCCCGGATTTCGTCGAAACCGCCGCAGAGCACTACATCCGCCTTGCCGTTTTTGATGAGGTCGTAACCGTAGCAAACGCTGTTTTCGCCCAGCAGAATCGAGCTCGGTCCTTTGATTTTGAAAGCCCGCGCCACATCCCCCAACGCGCAGTTGGTGGTTGTTTTGGTGAACACAAACGGGCTGACCTTGGCCGGACCGTCCTGATAGAGTTTGTACAGAAAGGCTTCGGCGGCGCCCGTCGCACTGAACGAAGTATCCAGAATCAGGCCGATGCGTTCGGGCGTGAGGGCCGTCAGGTCCAGACCGGCATTCTGAATAGCCAGATGACAGCCAATCATCGCCAGTTGTGAATATTTGAGCGGCAGCGGCGGACGCAGGCTGCTGAAATACTCGCCCAGGGTAAAATCCACACACTGGCCGAAGTACATACGCTCCTGCCGGTGAAGGTCGGGGACATTCCATTCCTGTTTGACGGAAATGGCCGATCGATTGTCGAGCAACCCCTGCCAGAATGGTTCCAGCCCCGCCCCCAGGCCCGACAGCACCCCGCCGCCGGTAATGACCACTTTAGTATCTTTATTCATGGCTTCGTTTTCGTTTAGTCGTTGTTAATCAGCACCGTGACTACACCTTTGGCCGCCACCCCGCGCCCTTCGATGGTCACTGAGGCGTCGAAGGTCGAGAACTGCATGATGCGGTGTTTGTGTCGCACGTGGATAATCAGCCGGTCATTGGGCAGCACCGGTTTGCTGAACGATGCATTCTCGATTTTGATGGCCCGACCCGACTTTGGGCGCCAGGCAGCAGCTTTTTCGGTCGGCAGTTGGGTCAGTGCTTCCATACGCCCATAAATGCCGCAGGCCTGAAACATCATTTCGATCAGTACGATCCCCGGAAGAATGGGTTCTCCGGGAAAATGACCTTCGAAAAACGGGTTGTCGGGCAGAATGTCCGTACCGACGGTGATGGAACTACCCGGTTCGTGGGCCACCACACGGTCAATGAGCAGCATCGGGGGCCGGTGGGGCAGCATGTCTTTGGGGCTCGGAAAGGTTGCAGCAGTTTGCATCGGAGTGGTTCGGGCTTAGTTATCAAATCGTTTGACCGCGATGGAAGCCATGCACCCGCCAAAGCCGAAGGAGTTGGACAATGCCCCGTCGAAGCGGTAGTCGATGGCCTTGTCACGGACAATCCGGATACTGTCTTCGTCTTCGGTGAGCGGCGTGGTCAGGTTGCAGGATGGCGGCACAAAACCGTGATGAATTCCCAGCGCGGTGGCAATAAGTTCGATGCTTCCGGCGGCGCCCAGCGTGTGCCCAATCATGGATTTGGTGGAGCTGACATAGACGGGCTGCTCACCGAGCAATCGCCGGATACCGTTGATTTCCATACCGTCGTTGGCTCCGGTGGCCGTTCCGTGGGCGTTGATATACTGCACCTCCGAGGGCGTCATTCCGCCGTGTTCGAGTGCCTGCTGCATGGTGAGACAGGCGGTGCTGCCGTCGGGATTGGGGGCCGTGGGATGGTAGGCTTCGTTGTTGGCCGAGTAGCCTTTCACCTCGCAGTAGATGCGGGCACCGCGCTGGCGGGCGTGACTGAGGCTTTCCAGAACGACAAACGCGCTCGCATCGCCCAGGGTCAGTCCGTCACGCTTTCTGTCGAACGGCTGGCAGATGGTTTTCGAGAGCGACTGCAGCGAGTTGAATCCGGCAAAGCTCAGTTCCGTGAAGATGTCGATGCCGCCGCTGATGGCAACGTCCACCCTTCCGTTGGCAATAAAATCGAAGGCCCGCCCGATGGAATTGGTGCCTGCCGCACAGGCCGTCGAGATAGTGGAGGTGGGCCCTTTGAAGCCAAAATGACGCAGCAGCCGGGCGGTCAGGTTGGAGGTCGACGATTTGAAAAGCAGGTTGTAGTCTTCGTGCTCCAGTTGGTCGGCGAGCCGTTTGCGCGTAAATTTCATGAAGGCATATGACCCGCCGATGGTGGTTGCCAGGAAGATGCCCGCCCGCCGCCGGTCGACGGTCCCGACGTTCAGACGGGCGTCGGCAACGGCCTCTTCCATCACCCGAACGGCCAGGCTCGTCAGCACGGTTTCGTCGTTTTCCTGCACTTCTTCGTAGAAATCCTGATCCAGCACACAGGCTTTTTTGCTGGCATAAAAGGAGTTTTCGGTCGAAAAACGTTCGGTGGCGATGGGTTTCAGGCCCTGCCGTCCGTGATAGAGGCTCTCCCTGAATTCCTCTTTATTACGTCCTGTCGAACAGCATACACCGATGCCGGTCACAACAACTCGTTCCATTGTCGTTAAAGAATAAAGCGTGAAAAGAAAACGGAAGAGAAAATCAGGAGATACCGATGCCGCCGTCGATGGTCAGTTCCTGCCCGACGATGTAGCCCGGAGCATCGCAGATCATGTAGGCGACCAGGTTGGCAACTTCGTCGGCCTGTCCTTTGCGTTTGAGGGGCGACCATGCCATTCGGTTCGACACGTAGGTATCGCTGATGTCTTTGGTCATGTCGGTTTCTATCAGGCCCGGCGAGATGCAGTTGATCGTGACGCCAAAGCGACCAACTTCTTTGGCGAGTGAGCGCGAGAAGGTGACAATGGCGGATTTGGACGCTGAGTAGGCCGACTGCCCCGGGTTGCCTTTCTGCCCCGACAGTGAGGTGATGTTGATGATACGTCCGCCTTTCTGGGCAATCATCAGGGGTAACAGCGCACGGCAGGTATTGGTGACGCTGCCCACGTTGGTACGGATGACGTCCCACCAGTGGTCGTCCTGGGCCATCAGAAACGGCTTTCCGTCGCCGAGAATGCCCGCATTATTGACGATGGCGTCGAGTCGGCCATGTTCTTTCCGAATCGTGGAAGCCAGACGAATGACTTCTTTCAGGTCGCTCATGTCGCAGCGGTAGGCGTAGGCTGTGCCGCCGCCGGCATTCATTTCGGCCACTAGTTCCTGCGCTTTCGATTCGTTGGAGAGGTAGGTGAAGAGAACGACAAATCCGCGGGAGGCCAGGGCCAGACAAACCGAGCGGCCAATTCCCCGTGAGCCTCCGGTTACCAATACATATTGATTTTTCATTTTTTATAGAAATAGCTAAGTGAATGATTTCTTCTATGGTCTTTTTTTATGCAGCAGCGGGACCGGTCGGTCAAACCGGCCCCGCCGGGAGTTATTCGATAACGGCCAGTTCTTCGTCTTTATCCACCCGATCGCCTTTTCTTTTTTCGTAAGCGATTGTCAGGTTCATGGTGGTCGTCATGCCAACAAATTTCCGCCATCTGTCCTGACTGCCATATTTGTAGTAGTGAACCACCGGGGCGGGCATGTGCATCGGCATTTGCAGGTAGGTTCCGTTGGGGGTGTTGTCGACCCATTGCAGCGAGACAATCACGTTCTCGTTCACAACGATGTTGTAGGGCGTCAGGTCTACCTCCACCCAGCCATTGTATTTTCCTGATACTGTCTGGTAGATGTTCTGCGGCAGAAGGTTGCGCATTCCGTTCACGGCGTAGACATTGATGCGGAACGTCACCGTATCAAAGTTTGTACCCATGCAGAAACGATATTTTTCGAGTCGGCAGGCGCGGTTGGGCAGGTCGAAGCGGCGGCCAATCTCCGCGCCCAGGTTCTGCCGGGGCTTGTTGCTCAGCGCAAAGTTGGTTGCCATCAACGACTTGTAGGACTCCTTTCCGAGGGTCTTCACGACCACCTGTCGCCCAACCACCTTCACTTCGTTGAGCAGCCGGGCGGCCTGTTCGAGCTGAATCGCTCCTGTGGTCGCCGACTGCCGCAGGTCCCGCCAGGTGAGCGTACGTGGCTGGTAGCCAATCAGCGAGAACCGCACCGAGTCATTGTCGCCGAGTTTGTCGGTTTTGTAGAGCGTAAACTGACCATTTTCTTCTGAAACGGTGCCGATGGGCGTGCCCGGCACCCCGATGCTGACATAGGCCAGCGGCTGCCCTTTCGGGTCGGTGATCCGACCCTCGATCCGGTCGGTGGTCTGCTGTCCGACCGCCCCGCCCGACAGGGCCAGGCTCAACAGCAGGACCGCGGGAGATGCTATACCTTTCATGTTGCTATTCAGATTATTGTGATTTAATTGTTCCGGTTATCTACTTTTTTGTCAATTGTTTGCGGCTGGCTTCGGCCATCCGGAGGGCCGTGTCCCGCCCCCAGTCGACCCGCAGTTCCCCGTCATCAGCCGGTTGTTTTTCGTACAGGGAGATTGCCTTTTCGAAGTAGGCCAGCGCGTCTTTCTTGCTGCCGCCGAAGCCTTCGGGGGTGCGGTAAGCCTGCTGTCCGAGCATCAGATACGGCCGGGGATTGGTCTTATCGAGTTCGATGGATTTTTCGAGATGCTGTCGCGAAAGAGCCAGGTTTTCGAGCCCGCGCTGCATGTAGTTGACTGAGATTCGGGCAAGGGCCACCATCGCCCGCACACACGACGCCTCCGAATTGTCCGGAGAAAGTGCGTCTACTTTGGCAAGCATGGTTTCAGCCTGGTCGCAGAGCGGGTCGATTTTGTTGGGGTTTTCTTCGGCATAGGCCGATTGCACGAACGCATAAGCCGCGTAATAGTAGGGCAGCCACCGGCTCTTCTCGGTCTCGGCAATGCGGGCGAAGGCATTTGCCAGTTTCAGGTTCTGGGCCGCCGACTCGACCGTATCCAGTTGCGCAATCAGCGAGCGCATGGTGGTGGTGTAGGCGTTTCCGGGTCCGGCCACGGCGCGGGTGAAGAGCATCAGGCCAAAGAGAATGCTCATCATTTTCAGTGAACGTTTCATAGTTTTTTTGTTTATATATTTATCGATGAATGCTCTCGTTTTCAGTTCATTATCTGCGTGATCAGCGTCTTGAAATCGTGATAGGAGAACGGCTTCTCCAGCATTCCTTTCACGCTCCGGTGCGTCAGGTTCAGCATTTTTCGTGGATAGGCCGAAACCACGATGACGTTGGAATGCAGGTCCAGAATCTGCATCCACTTCGATTGCGGAACGAAGGGAATTTCCACACTGTCGAGCAGCACGACGTCCACCTTGTTTTGCTGGAGATACGTCAGGGCTTCCGCTACGTCGCCAAACTGGGCCGTCACCACCAGGTTCTCGACATGATTGGCATAATGCACCAGGAGCTGACGACTCAGAGGTTCGTCTTCAATGACGATGCAGGATTTCAGGAGTGAGTCCATAGTCAACCGAATTAAAGTGAACAGTGGTCAGCGGCTCAACTGGCTAAAAGCCTGATACTTCCAGTGCGAAGCCATCCCCTCATATTCCGGCCCCATACTACTTTGACTATTATGGATAAAACTATTACTTTTATCGCCTGAGTGGCCGAACGACTCGTCGTGGAGACTGGGGCGGCTGAATTTTCTATCTGTTTTCATGATGTCATGCGCCGTTGTGTGGCTGTTTTGCTTTCTGATGATTCAAAGGAAATGCGTCGTGTAAGCCTGGAAAAATTTATTCGACCAAATGAAGCCCACTTTCGACCAAATCGAGCCCCCGCCAGACATCCAAAGTCCCCCCGCCGCTCTCCCCACGGCTTCGCCTCAGCAGCGCAGCGTCAGCGTTGACCAGCAAATCGGCAGGCTCGTTCAGTTGTATGACCGGCCCCAGGTGCGCCGACTTTTTCACTTCACGTACTGGAGCGTCTGCTGGGTGCTGCTCTTCATCAGGCTGGAGACCCAGTTCTACGGTCACGATATGAATGCGGACACCTATCTGTTCACGATGATCTTCTGGCTGTTGCTGGTCGGGTCGCTCTACGGCTGGAGTTTTTTGATTCGTTATGTGTTCGAAAACCGAAGATGGCTGCTGCTGCTGCCAGCCGTGGTGCTGACGTATTATGCCTTTGCGCTGAGCTACTGGCTGATGCTCAAGGTCTCGTATCTGTATTTTGACCACAAAGCCCCCTTCAGAGCCGCTGCGGCGGGTATTCTCAGCCAGGGCGACGTCTGGACGCAGATTCATTCCGGGCGGGTGGCAACGTTCAACCTGACGCTGATCGGTGTCTTTCTGCTGCCCGCTTTTCTGCTCAAACTCGCCCGCCACCTGTTTGTAGCCCAGCGCCGATACCTGCAGCTTGAACAGGAGAAATTACAGGTCGAATTAGACTTTTTGAAAAATCAGATAAATCCACACTTCTTTTTCAATACGCTCAACAACCTCTTCGCCCTCACGCTGCAGCAGAGCGAAAAAGCCCCCGACATGATTTTGAGGCTGTCGGACATGATGCGGTATTCGCTCTACGAAACCAACGAAAACCGTGTGCCCCTTTCCAAAGAAATACGCTTTATCGAAGACTACATCGGGCTGGAAAAGCTCCGCCATGACGACAAAGTGGAAGTTACGTTTGAGGTGGAAGGCGATCCGGGCGACCAGAAGATGGCCCCGCTGATTCTGGTTACATTCATCGAAAATGCCTTCAAACACGGGGCCCGCAGTACCATGCACAGTGCCTGGATCCACATTCGGATGCGGCTGGAGGGCGAAACCCTCATTTTTTCGGTCGCCAACAACAAACCCGTCCGCAGAAACCCGGCGGGCAATCTGATGCGTCAGACCACCGGAGGCATCGGCATTGCCAACACCCGCAAACGGCTCCATCTGCTTTATCCGGACAAACACCAGTTGGATATCACCGACGACCCTGACCAATACCTTGTTCAACTCACAGTTCTGCTCTCATGACGAATACCCCCCTCAACTGCCTGGTTATCGACGACGAACCTCTGGCCCACAGCATTCTGGAAAAATACATCAGCCTGGTGCCGACGCTCTCGCTCCGGGCCACCTGCCAGAATGCCATCGAAGCCTATGAAGTCCTGAATACGCAGCCCATCGACGTCATGTTCTGTGACATCGACATGCCGGAAATCAATGGTCTGGACCTGATCCGATCACTGACCAACCGTCCGCAGGTGATTCTGACGACGGCCTACCCGCAATACGCCCTGCAGGGATTTGAACTCGACGTGGTCGACTACCTGACGAAGCCCATCGCCCTCGACCGCTTCATGCGGGCAGTTCAGAAACTCAAAAGTCGGGAAGTCGAGAAAAATGAGACCGTGCCCCCGGCCCCTCCCCAGGCGCCAACCGAGATTTTCGTCAAAGAAGACATTAAGCTCGTGCGGGTGCAGTTGGCCGACATCGTCTATATCGAAGGCATGAAGGATTACGTAAAGATTCACCTCACCGGCGGCAAATTCATCGTTACGCACACAACGATGAAAAAAATTGAAGAGGCGTTTCCGGACGATGCCTTCATTCGGGTGCAGAAGTCCTACATCATCAACAAATCCATGATCCGGGCGTTGGTGGGCAACACGCTCGAACTGGCCGGAAATGCCAAAATCACCGTCGGCGGACAGTTTCGGGACAATCTGCTGCGGGCGCTGGAAAAAGGCATCGTCATCAAATAATCTCTCCCCTCCTCCGACACACATGAACGCCACCGACATTCAACGGGAGATTTTTGCCCGTGGCACGTCCAACATCCGGCCTGTCGTGCCGGTCGACTACCACAAACTGGAAGAGGCCGCTCTTGAAAAAATGAGCCCACAGGCCGCCGCCTACATTGCGGGTGGGGCCGGGCAGGGTCACAGTATGCGCAACAACCGGCTGGCGTTCGACCGCTGGCAGATCGTGCCCCGCATGATGCGCGACGTGTCCAATCGTGACCTGAGCGTGACGATACTGGGACAGCAACTGACGTCGCCCCTGCTGCTGGCACCGGTGGGGGTGCTGGAGATGGTACGTCCTGAAGCCGACCGGGCCGTGGCCGAAGCCGCCGCTCAAATCAATGTCCCTTACATTTTCTCCAACCAGGCATCGATTCCGATGGAGCGCACGGCAGCGGTCATGGGCGATGCAAGGCGCTGGTTTCAGCTTTACTGGAGTAAATCGGACGCGCTGGTGGCGAGTCTGGTGCGGCGGGCAGAAGCCTGTGGGTGTTCGGCCATCGTCGTAACGCTCGATACGACGCTGCTGGGCTGGCGAACGCAGGATCTCGACCTGGCTTATCTCCCCTTCCTGCTGGGCAAAGGCATTGCCCAATACAGTACCGACCCGGTTTTTCAGGCGCTGCTGACCGAAGATGGCAATGCTGTCGACCCGGATTATCTTCCCCAAAACGGAACGCTGACGCTGCCGCCCGTCCGATCCCTGGCGGCGGTGAAGAAGTTTACGGAAATTTATACGAATCCCGCCCTGACCTGGGACAAGCTGCCTTTCCTGCGCGAGCGCACGCGTCTGCCCATTCTGCTCAAGGGCATTCTGCACCCCGATGACGCCCGGCGGGCGCTCGATCTCGGCATCGACGGGATCATCGTCTCCAATCATGGCGGGCGGCAGGTCGACGGCTCCATCGGGGCCCTGGACGCCCTCGTGGATGTAGCCGGGGCGGTGGGCGGCCGCGCTCCCGTCCTGATGGACAGCGGCATCCGGGGCGGTGCCGACATCTTCCGGGCCCTGGCGCTGGGGGCCTCCGCCGTATGTCTGGGCCGTCCCTACGTGTATGGCCTGGCATTGGCGGGAGCCGAAGGCGTGGCCGCCGTCCTGACGCACTACCTGGCCGATTTTGAATTGACGATGGCACTGGCGGGCTGCCGGGCCGTGGCCGACATCAACCGGGACTGCCTGCGGAAAGCCTGCTGAACCGGACCAGGGAGCCGGGGTCCCGGCTCCCTGGTCATTCCATCAGAAAATAAAGTGCGTCGACAGAAACTTCGACTTATGCTGGTCGACGATGGTGTTCAGGATGGCCTTGTTGCCCTCCGTTTCTTTGGTGGATACCACCGTCCGGATGGAGAATGAACGTAGTGCATCCTCCACTGAAAGCGTTCCCTCGGCGGAATCTTTCCGGCCCGTAAAGGGAAATGTATCCGGTCCCCGCTGGCATTGCGCATTGATATTGACCCGGCTGACCTGGTTGACCAGCGGATCGATAAGACGGGCGAGTTGTTCGGGATCACTGCCGAAGAGACTCACCTGCTGCCCGTGGTCGGAGTCGATGACATACTGAATCGGCTCTTCGATATCGTCGAACGGTACGACGGGAATCACCGGGCCGAACTGCTCTTCGCGGTAGAGTTTCATTTCTTTGTTTACCGGATAGACAACTGCGGGAAAGAACAGCGACTCGGCCACCCGACCGCCGCCTTCGTTGACCACCTGGGCGCCGTGCGCTTCGGCATCGCGGATGCACTCGGTCAGGTAGGCGGGTTTGTGGGGCTCAGGCAGGGGCGTAATCTGAGCGCCTTTGTCCCATGGCATACCGGGTTTAAGTTTATTGACTTCTTCGGTAAAGCGCTCCAGAAACCGGTCGGCGACCGAACGCTGCACCCAGACGATTTTGATGGCCGTGCAACGCTGACCATTAAACGAGAGCGTTCCGAGCAGACATTCCTTTACGGCCAGTTCGAGGTCGGCATCTTCCAGAATGATGCCTGCGTTTTTGGCATCGAGTCCCAGTACGGCCCGGAGGCGGTTTACTTTCGGGTGCATTTTCTTCAATTGGTCGGCTACGCGGCTGGAGCCGATCAGGGTCAGCACATTGATTTTACCAGACTTCATCAGGGCGGGCACGACGGTATTGCCCCGGCCATAAATCGTGTTGACAACGCCTTTCGGAAAACACTCCCGGAACGCCTCCAGCATCGGATAATGCAGCAGCGTTCCGTGTTTGGGCGGTTTGAACAGAATGGTGTTGCCCATCAGAATGGCCGGAATCAGCGTCGTGTAGGTTTCGTTGAGCGGGTAGTTGAACGGCCCCATGCAGAGCACCACGCCCAGCGGCGACCGCCGGATCTGCCCGATGATACCCTGCTCGATGCGAAAGCGCGAGGAGGCCCGGTCGATGTCTTTCAGGGCGTCGATGGTGTCGTAAATGTACTCCACCGTCCGGTCGAACTCCTTGGTCGAGTCGCCGAGTGTTTTGCCGATCTCCCACATGAGCAGGTCGACGATGGCCTTCTTCTGTTCCAGCATCCGGCCCACGAAGTTTTCCATACAGCGGATGCGTTCGTCGATGGACATCGTCGGCCATTCGCCCCGACCGTTGTCATAGGCCCGAACGGCAGCGTCGAGCGCCTCCAGGGCCTCCGCTTCCGTGTCTGGCAGCGGATAACTGCCAATTCGTTTTCGCTCAAACTGCCCGCCCTGTCGGATGTATACTGGCGAAAAGACATCCTGGGCAGGGCCTTCCCAATGCCGGATTACGCCGTCGATAAGGTATTCACGCTGGTGAAGAGGCTGCTGCAGCCGATACTCAGCCGGAATTTGTTCCTCCGACGGAAAATAGCTCATCAGTTCAGTGGAGAGAGCGTCCTGGGTTTGCATAGGAACGTGTGATGGGTTGTTTCTACAAAAAAGACGATGTTTCCCGGAAATACCCCCTCATCTGATTTTTATCCAACTAAAACCTTTTAACTGACAGTAAACGCCTCCGGTTTATGTCACAATTAGCCCTCAGGATATTTGTATGAGCAAAAACATATCGACTACTACATATTGACTATTAAGCGGTTGTGATTAAAAATTTAATATCGACGTATATAGCCTGCATTAAAACATTATCGTTTAAACTTATGTAGTGTTGACCATGACAACAGCGTTTTTATGTTCGTCAATCTGCACGATTTCATTTATTTTTCGGGTGCGCTGACAGCCTTGCTGATTTGCGTCATTGTCACGCTATATCCCGGCAGGCAACCCACCAGCAACCGATTTCTGGCCTGTGCGTTCTTTAGTCTGGGCTACATGCTCTTCGGTTTCTTTCTACTGGGAACCGGACTGATTTATCGTCTTCCGCACCTGTACCGCACGGCGGGTCTGTCCAGTTTTCTTTTCTGGCCTTCCATGTATCTCTACATCCGCCTGTCTGTCCGGCCATCGCCCCTTCGCTGGCCGGATGGGCTGCATCTTCTGCCAACTGTGCTCTTTCTGGTCGACTTCATTCCCTTCTTCCTGTTGTCGGCAGAAGCCAAAAGTCAGATTCTGGCAACGAAGACCTATTCCGGGCTGATCCTCGATTTACGGGAAGGCTGGCTTTTTTCGCCCGGCTTCTACACCGTGGTGCGTCTGGGACAGATTGCCCTGTACTGGCTGCTGCAGCTTCATTTATTCCGCCGCTGGTATCTGGAGAATCGACACAGTGAGGCAGACTGGGCGCAGACGTGGCTGCGGTGGTTTGCGCTGTTGATGGGCATGCAATTTATTCTGGTTATCTCGGCGGGTCTGCTTGTGATGGGTCGTCCGGAGAGTTCATTTCATACCTGGCTTACGTCGTGCATCGGGCTGATGAGTCTGCTGATGAGCCTGCTGCTGCTGCTGCGGCCTCAGATTCTATACGGTCTGCAGCCGACTGCCACCAGCAGTTCCACAACTCCTCCGCCGACCGCAGAAACGCCTGTCCGCCCCGTTCGGGCGCCCGAACCCAGACCGTTTCATGATGAGATCCACCAGCGGCTAACCCGGCTCATGGAGGAAGAAAAGCCCTATCTGCAGGTCGGCTACACACTGCCCGATCTGGCGGCGGACGCGAGCGTACCGGTTCATCAACTGTCCGGTTACATCAACAGCCATTACGGCGTCAACTTCAACGAATATATCAACCAGTTTCGCATCGAGTATTTCAAACGGCAACTGGAACGGCATGACTGGAATCATAAAACGCTCGAAGCGCTGGCGATGGAGAGCGGGTTTTCCAACCGGTTTACGTTTACCAACGCCTTCAAACGCCTGACGGGCACAACCCCTTCCGATTACGTGCGCACCCTGCGCAATGCTTCCTGAGTAAGACTCCGTGAGGTTTCATAAAGCAGCACACGGAACTGGTGATAATTTATAAATCGTCACCAGTTTGCGCCGAAAATGCTTGCCATCCGCGTCTGGTAAAGTCTACCTTGCAGCCAGATTCCCCTTCAACAAAAACGCTGACTTTCAGCGCCCGCCGTACTTGCTTCGCAATTTTCCATCAATTTGTTGTCTGATAAGTACAGTCTGTTTTACCCTTTCGAGACCATGCAACGGTTGATTAGCCTCGTTCATCAGAAGGTCGTTACCGGACTGCTGCTGCTGATTCCGCTGACGCTGCTGGGGCTGCTCTTCTGGCAGATCGGGCGGGGAATTTACGAGCTTATCGACTGGCTGATCAGACACGCGGGCCTGCATCGTTCCGTGGGCGTCGTGGCGGGCGGCCTGCTGACCCTGGTGGGTTTCCTGCTAAGCTGCCTGCTGGTGGGCTGGATGGCTCAGGGGACGCTTATCTACCGCTCCCGCCGACGGATAAACCGGCATCCTCTCCGGGAAGGGGAAGACGCGTTCTCAGACAATCCCTGGATCCGGCAGCCGGCAGAAGACCTGTTGAAAAACGCCAGTACGATACTGGTGGACCTGAATGGAAGCTGGCAGCCGGGAGTGCTCATCGAACGCTCCATATCGGGCATGTGCGTCGTGTATGTCCCGGCTTCGCCCGAAACGGTAGGCGGTTCAGTGTATGTTGTTCCTCCCCAGCGGATTCTGCTGCTCGACATACCGCTCCACAAGCTGTACGAAAGCATCAAACAACACGGTAAAGGCCTGTCGGGATACGTCACCAGCCTGTTTGACTAACATTAATCAATCCAGTTTCTCAACTATCTGTAACTATCTGCCAACATGAAAACAATCTCTATTGCGCTGCTTCTCTTCTGCCTGACCGGCGCACTGGTCAGCGCCCAGCCTTCTCTGGCCGTTCATGGTTCCTATGGCTTTTCGAGTCAGAACGCTTCCAATGGCCTTTGGGGGGCCGGGGCACAGCTCCGGATCTTTCTGGGACCACGCGTGGCCGTCGGGGCGGCGGCCCGTACCTACGGCGAAACCATCCGGTATGAGTCCGGCAGCATCGACATCGACACCCGGAGTACGGTTACGCCCGTGACTGGCCTGCTGGAATTTTATCTGACCGACAGCGGTTTCCGGCCCTATCTCGGCACCGAAGCCGGCTTGTATTTTCTCAATATCAAACTCGACGACGTGAAATCATCGGCTTCCCGTTTCGGCATAGCGCCCAAAATCGGGTTTCAGCTACCGTTCAGCAACGCGTTCGGGCTGATTGTCGAGGGGGCTTACAACGTAGTTTTTGGCAATAAAAACGGTATTCAGGTCGGTTCGGGAAGTAATGTCGACCTGAACAGCAGCGACAGATTCTTCTCTCTCAATGCGGGACTGGCAATCGGGCTGGGTTCCCGTCGATCATCCAGATAGCCTAATCAACCAAACACGTATAATCATGAAATTACTCACGTTCAGGTACTTACTCGTAGCGCTCACATTTGTATCGTCAGCCTGCAACACCGATGACCCAGAGAGTTCGGCGAGTGACCGGGGAACGGTAGTTTCCTCAGCCGACGTTGGTTCGCTCACGAAGGATCAGGTGGTCGCTGCCATCACCGAGTTTCCGGCCCAGTCGATTGCGGCCAACGACGTAACGCTGCACACGATTACCTACAGCACGCAGGTCGATGGTAAACCGGTCGATTCGCGGGGTCTGCTCATTCTACCGAAAGGCGTCGCCTCCCCGCCCCTGCTGGCGTATTTCCACGGTACGCTGCTTCCGCTTCCGGACCTGATGAAAGTTGAAACGCCGTCCCTCTATACGGGCGGTAATGAGAATTTCCGGGAAGTACGCACGATGGGCCTGGCCTTTGCGACTGCGGGTTACGCCACGTTTCTGCCGGATTACATCGGCTACGGCCTCACGGCGGGACAGGATCACCCCTACATCAACTATGCGGAGATGTTCGTATCCAATATCGACGGCCTGCTGGCGGCCCGGGCTTTCATGACGTCCAAAGGCATTCCGGACGATAAGCGTCTGTTTCTGACCGGATGGTCGCAGGGCGGCGGAGCGTGTTTGTCGGCTCACAAATACATTCAGGAACAGTATGCCGACCGGTTCACGGTGGTGGCAAGTTCGAGCCTGGCGGGCCCCTTCAACGTTAACCGCTTCGTCAATACCGTACTTGAAAAAGACAAGGAAGAGCAGGGTATCACCTTCGTAACGTCGTGGGCGCTATATGCCCTGAATAAATTTTCCGGCATCAAACGGCCTACCGACCAGATCTGGACGTATCCGGTTCCCAATCAGGCGGCCGCCATCCTGACGCCGTCAAAAATTCCGAATCAGGTGTTTAAAGAAGCGTTCATTGCCGGCATCCGGCAGGGCACCGACAGGGCTTTCGTCGATTTGCTGAAAAGCAACTCCGTTCATGAAGGCTGGAAACCGGTCGGCAAAGTGTTTCTGCATCACGGCGAATCGGACGATGTGGTGCCTTACTTCAACTCGACGGATGCAGTGACTGGCCTGAAGGCGCAGGGTGGCGACGTATCGCTTTATTCCTATCCGACTGGCGAACATGACAACAAACTGGCCGATTTCGTCCCGACCACGATTAAGGATTTTGGCTCCCTTAAGTAAATGACGACGAAACGCCTCATCTTTCTGACTGTCAGCGTTCTGCAACTGCTCAGCGTTTTGAGCAGTTGCAGAACGAAAACCAGCCTGACCACCTCGGTGTCCGGGGCCGACAATAGCCAAACCTCACTGGACTGGGCGGGCACCTACCAGGGGACGACGCCCTGTCGCACCGGCGAACCGGCCGACTGCGAAGGCATTCAGACCGTGCTGATCCTGAACCGCGCCCGGATGACCTCACTCGCCCGCTTTGTGGCCGTGAGCCGCTAAGCACAAAATTTGTTCCGATTTATGATGAAAAAAACTCTTCTTTCAGGGTTGATGCTGAGCTCGATGGCGGTCTATGGACAGAACACGCTCCGCCCCAACCTTCATTTCCAGAATCAGAACCTGAACTATTACAATCCGGCAGCGGGCTTTAACAACGACGAGACGAAATCGGCGCTTTCGTTATATGGCAAAACCAAAGTCGTTCAGGAAAACGTCGTCTGGGAGAAACCCATGACGGTTTTCGCCAATTATCTGTCACGACTCAAAAACGGGCAGGGTTTCTATTCCGTCGGTCTGATTCAGGATCAGTATTCATTTTACAATCGGCGGACGCTATACGCGGGCTATACCCGCCAGCGTACCGTATTCAACACCCGGACACTAAGCTTCGGGGCGCGGGCGGTGCTGAATTTCGACCGAATTCGCTGGGACGATGCCCCGCAGTTTGGCAAAACGGGCAACGGTGGACGGTTTACCCCCGATCTGGATCTGGGAGCGCAGTATCAGGGTAAACGCCTGCGTGTGGGTCTTGGCATCAAAAATGCGCTGGGCAACTCCTCCCGACTGGACGGGGCCAGGCTGCTGACCAATCAGCGGGAGGCGTATCTGAACCTGTCGTATACACTGAATTTTGGGGAGAATTTCGCCCTGTCGCCGTATACGCTCGTTCAGTTCGACCGCAACACGGATCTGGACGTAGGGGCCTATGTTTCGCTCTACCGGCGGGTGAACGTGTCGTACATGCTCCGGGCCTTCGAACTTCGGAGTATCTTCACCGTAGAGGCTAATCTGACCAGAAATCTTCACGCGGGCTTCGCCATCGACAACTCGAACCTCTACCGGGACACGAATCTGGACTTCCTGATTGGTCTGAATTTCTGATTGAGTGAGTGGGTAATCAGTCGGCTGTACTGATTACCCACTCACCTGGTTACCCAATTACCTCTTCCGCCTTACTGCCCGATGACCTTCATCAGCGTACCCCGCGCAACGCGGTCGTCGGCTTTCATGCTGTTGAGCACACCAAGTTCCTCTATTCGGTTATTGGGCATTCCCAGCGCCGACATCACTTCGCGGAATGAACCGTCGCGGGGGGCCGCCTGCACCCGGACGCGCTCCGGTTTGCGGTTGAGGATGTTGGGGTCGTTGACCGCCCGAAAGTCCTCGGCCACGCTTCTGAAGAGCGAAAAGTTATTGTTGAACGTTGCCGCCGCCGACAGGCCGTGAAGGGCGTAGATATTGCCGCCATATTGAATCAGCCAGGAGCCAATCTGCACCGTGTTGCGGGGATCCTGCTGCTGCTGGGGCTGACCCTGCTGCTGCTGGGGCTGCTGCTGCGAAATGATAACCAGTGCCGGATTACCGTTGATGGTCGTGCGGCCATTTTCCAGCACCCGCAGATTGAACTCCCGCACCATCGTCTGAGCCGCTTCGTCCAATGAACTCCCTTTCGCCAGCATCAGAATCATGGCTTTCTGACCGTCCTTGTCGCCCATCTGAAACTGCGAGGGCGAGTTCTGGTGCTGCCAGCCGCGGGGCACCGGAAACTGAAAGCGCAGCACCGGGTGATAGAACATATTGTTCTCGACAAAACCCTGCTTGGGGTCTTCGCCGAAAATAATGCCGTCGATCATCCGCAGATAAGACTCCCGGTTGACCTGATAATTGGCCGGGGCTTTTGCCTGATACTCCTTCGCCATCTGGTGGACCTTACTGTAGCGGTTGCCCGGATCGGGATGCGTCGACAGAAACGTAGGGATGGCCTGTCCGGCATTATCCTGAATCCGCTTGATGGTGGCGAAGAAGTTCGCCATCTGATGGGCGTCATACCCTATTTTGCTGGAATACTCGACACCCAGTTCATCGGATTCCGATTCATGTTCGCGGCTGTAGCGCAGCAGGAAAAGCTGCAGGCCCTGCATCGCCATCTCGCCCAGTTGCGGCACAAAGATGGCGCCGCCGATGGCGGCCAGCGTACCGAAAAGCTGGCTGGCCTGCTGGCGGGCGGCGTGTTTGGCCGTCACGTGGCCGATTTCGTGGCCCAGCACCCCGGCAAATTCCGCCTCATTGTTGAAGTGCGCCAGAATGCCCCGCGTAAAATACACGTACCCACCCGGTACGGCGAAGGCGTTCACCACGGGCGAATCGACGATGTAGAACTGGTACGGCAGGTCGGGGCGGTGCGAGATGCGGGCCATCGCCTTGCCTTTCTCGTTGATGAAGCTGTTCAGTCTCTGGTCTTCGTATAAGCCCATCTGTGCCACAATGGCCGGGTGCGACTGCTGACCCATCGCAATTTCCTGTTCCGTCGACATCAGGTTCAGCTCACGCTTCCCCGTGACGGGGTTACGGGCACAGGATTGAAGAACCAGAATTGAAATGCCCAGGAAGAGCGTCCGTATTACTTGTTTCTGCATGGTTGACTGTCGGTTTTGCGTCCTGAATGTAGGGTTTCAGACTGAATTTTACCTATCGATGAACAAATCAGCCCTTTAAATAAATGACTATTTAACTAAGGAAGCGGCCCGTTTTGTTTGAACAGCCTATTCAATGAACAATCGACGGGGATGATTCCCCCTTTAGACGCAAAAAAGCCGCTTCAGGTCATCCCGAAGCGGCTCAAAATTTACGAACGATTTGTTTCACGAAAGTATCAGCGGCACCGCGCTCATCTGCTGAAGCAGGGTCTCGACGTCCTGCTGGCGGGCCAGACGGTAACGGGCGTTGGTCGCCCCCGGCCCAACTTTGAGCGTGTAGGCCCAGTTGGGCAACTGCCGGAACATATCTTCGTCGGTGGTATCGTCGCCGATGCTCACAATAAAATCATACGGTTTCTGCTCAGCCAGAGCGAGCGTGACGGTGCCTTTGCTGTGCTGGGCGGGTTTCACCTCCACCACCTTGCTGCCCTGAATGACCGTCAGCGGCATCGACGACGCAATGGTGCGCAGACTCATCGCCAGTTCGACGGCCCGCGCCTCGACGTCGTCCGCTTCGACCACCCGGTAATGCCAGGCTATGGCCGATTCTTTTTCTTCGACAAACGAACCGGCAAATGATTCGACATACGAGAGCATGACGTTCCGGACGGGCTCCTGCCAGTCGTCGGACCATAAACCGAGCCGTTCCCAGGGTTTTTCGGCCCGTTTCAGAAACGCGCCATGCTCGGCCACCAGGCAGACGGGCAAACCCGCAAACATATCCTCCAGAAAGATCCGGCTGCGCCCGCTGATGACGACCACGTCGCCGTTTTCGGCCAGGTCGTGCAGGGTCGAACGGAGCGAATCCGAAATACGGGCGTCGGCCGGGTTGTCGACCAGGGGGGCCAGAGTACCGTCGAAATCAAGCAGCAGCAGCCGGAGGCCTGCCCCCCCAAAACTGCTCATGAATTCCGGAATGGGCAAATCGGTTTCCATTGTAGACGTTCGGTTCATTATTTCCTCGAAGGTGTGTAGAAAATCGCTGCTCCAGCGGAATACGTTGAAATTCTGTAGGTGCTGCCGCATCCGGCGCATCCGGCGTTCCTGCTCATCGGGCGGCATCAGCAGCGCCTGTCCAATGGCGTCGGCCACTTCCTGCGTATCGGTGGGGTTGATAATCAGCGCTTCCTGCAGTTCCTGCGCTGCTCCGGCCAGTTCACTCAGTATCAGCACGCCGCGCTCATCGCTCCGGGTAGCCACAAACTCCTTGGCAACCAGGTTCATGCCGTCGCGCAGGGGGGTTATGAGGGCAATGTCGCAGGCCGTATACAGGGCCAGCAGATCCGGAAAAGGCAGCGAAGCGTAAGAATAGACGATGGGCCGCCAGCCGATGCTGCCGTACAGACCGTTGATACGCCCGACCGTCTCCTCAATCTCCCGTTTGATCTCCTGATACTGCCCGATCTGGTCCCGCGAGGGCACCACCGTCATCACAAACGTCACCCGGTCGTGCCAGTCGGGGTGCTGCGCCAGAAATCGCTCGAAGCCCTGCAGCCGGTAGGTGATACCTTTGGTGTAGTCGAGCCGGTCGACCGAGAAAATAAGCTTTGTGTGCCGGAGAAGATCCAGATCCCGTTCGCGGATATCGGCCACTTCGGGTTCTTGGGCGCTCATGTCGAATTTTGTAAAATCGACGCTAATCGGAAAGTCTTTGACGACCACCGACCGGTTGGGCAGGACGATGCGGTTGCCGATGATGGGCAGTTCGAGAACGTCGGCCACGCTCTGTAGGAAATGCTGGACGTAATCGGTCGTATGAAACCCGGCCACGTCGGCCCCCAGAATACCCTGGAGCAGCATCTGCCGCCACGTGCGGGGCATCAGTTTGACAATTTCGTAACTAGGAAACGGGATGTGAAAGAAATATCCGATGGTGGCCTGAGGCAATGCCTGCCGGACCATGTCGGGCAGCAGCATCAATTGAAAATCATGAATCCAGATCAGATCGCCGGGCCGGGCCAGTTTTGTCACTTCCTCGAAAAACCGGGTGTTGGCCTGCTGATACGCCTCGAAGTCGCTCTCCCGAAAGGATGCGTACGAGGGAAAATAATGAAAGAGAGGCCAGATCATGTCGTTGCTGAAGCCCTCGTAATACGCCCGGTGGACGGCTTCGTCCATGAATACGGGATGCGCTACGAACGTCTCATTTTCCAGCAGCGCCGGATCGACCGACTGCAGTTCCGCCGCCCCATGACCCACCCAGTGAATTTTGGCTGCCGACTGCCCCATGCGCTCCGCCATCGACAGCACCGCCGAGACCAGGCCCCCGGAATTCTGCTTCAGCGTAACACTCTCATCGGTCTGCTGCACCGAAAAGGGCAGGCGGTACGAGACGATCAGGAGACGGCGGAATGGTGATTTAGAAGTTTTCATCAGGTGGTACGTTGTTCGAAAACGCTTCGTGTTCTACCAACAAAGAACAAGCTGATGACTTAGAACGGGCTTAAGCATTTCTTAGAAAATGCTTAGAAGATGATCTAGCGGTCGTCAATTACACCCCTACGCCTATCGATTTTAAGTTATAAGTACATGGTTACCCCTTTACAACGGACATTCTAAGCATTTTCTAAGCACATTGTAAGCTCTTTCTCAGCTCAGCGCCGGAAGTTGCGCCGTTGAACCGGCATCCGCGCTGTCGGCCAATGAACAGGTAAACGGATTCGTGACGTATGACTCAGCATCTCATAACTCCACAGGAAAATCTTCGATGGTATAAGGACGCCATCATTTATGAACTGCACATCAAAGCTTTCCGCGACGGCAACGGCGACGGCATCGGCGATTTTCAGGGTCTGCTCGAATCGCTCGACTACCTCCAGGAACTGGGTGTCACGGCCATCTGGCTGCTGCCGTTTTATCCTTCTCCCCTGCGCGACGATGGCTACGACATTGCCGATTACTACGCCATCAACCCGTCGTACGGCACCATCGAAGAGTTTCAGACCCTGCTCGACGAAGCCCACCGGCGCAATCTGAAAGTTATTACGGAGCTGGTCATCAACCACACCTCCGACCAGCATCCCTGGTTCCAGCGTGCCCGCAAAGCGCCCAAAGGCTCGCCCGAGCGGGACTACTACGTCTGGACCGACAACCCGGATCAATACAAGGATGTCCGCATCATTTTTCAGGATTTCGAGGCCTCCAACTGGACCTGGGACCCTGTTGCCGGGCAGTATTTCTGGCATCGCTTTTTCCATCACCAGCCCGATCTGAACTACGACAATCCACGGGTCCAGGACGAAATCTTCGGCATCATCGACTACTGGTGCCGGATGGGCGTCGACGGCTTCCGGCTCGACGCCGTACCGTATCTGTTCGAGCGTGAGGGCACCAACGGAGAGAATCTGCCCGAAACCCATGACTTTCTGAAAAAGCTCCGCCGACATATCGACGAGCACTTTCCGGACGTCGTGTTTCTGGCCGAGGCCAATATGTGGCCCGAAGAGGCCGCCTCCTACTTTGGTGAGGGCGACGAGTGCCACATGAATTATCATTTTCCGGTAATGCCCCGCATGTTCATGTCCCTGCAGATGGAGGACCGCTATCCGATTACGGATATTTTCGACCAGACACCCGCCATCCCCGACAACTGCCAGTGGGCCATTTTCCTGCGCAACCACGACGAACTGACGCTCGAGATGGTGACCGATGAGGAGCGTGACTATATGTATCGAACCTATGCCAAAGATCCGAAAGCGAAAATCAACCTCGGCATCCGGCACCGGCTGGCCCCGCTGATGGGCAACAACCGACGGAAAATTGAACTGATCAACAGCCTGCTGTTTTCGCTGCCCGGCACGCCGGTGATTTACTACGGCGACGAAATCGGCATGGGCGACAACGTATACCTCGGCGACCGCGACGGCGTGCGCACGCCCATGCAGTGGTCGCCCGACCGCAACGCCGGTTTTTCGTCGGCCAACCCGCACCGGCTCTACCTGCCCACCATCCTCGACCCCGAATACCACTACGAATCGGTGAACGTCGAAACCCAGCGGCGGAATACGTCGTCGCTCTTCTGGTTTATGAAGCGGATAATTCATCTGCGCAAGCGGCACCCGGCCTTCGGGCGGGGCGACATGAAGGTACTGCCCGTCGAGAATCCCAAAGTGCTGGCCTTCACGCGGTCCTGCGAACAGGAAACGCTGCTGATCATCATCAACCTGTCCAGGTTTGCCCAGCCGACCGACATTCGGCTGAGTGGTTTCGAAGGATATGTACCGGTGGAACTGTTCAGTAAACGACCGTTTCCGGCAATCCCGGACAACGAAACCTATTTCTTCACCCTGGCCGCCCACGACTTTCAGTGGTTTGTGCTTGAAAAAGTGCAGAGCGAGTCGACCGACAGCTTACGACTGCCGACGCTGCGGCTCGATGATCGGGACGATCTACTGCGTTCGCCCGTCCGCGAACGTCTCGAAACCGAGATTCTGCCTGGCTACCTGCCCCGCACCGACTGGTTCGGCCAGCGCCGGGAGGCTCTGCAGGGTATCAGCATCATCGACCACGCCCGGCTGCCGCTTGCCGATGGTATGGCCCACCTGCTGCTTATCGAAGCGCATTACGAACGGGGCCTGCCCGACGTCTTTCAACTGGCACTGGCCTTTGCCGACGAATCGCTGGCAACCCGACTGAGCCATTCCTGCCCGCAGGCCGTACTGGCAACCGTCATGATCGGGCAGAATACCGTCCTGCTCTGCGATGGCCTGTATCTGCCCGACATACAGCAGGCGATCATGCAGCGGCTGGTCGACGGTCCGCCTCAGTCGGTCGGTCGGCTGCGGTTTCAGGGCAGTCCCGTCCTGGACGACATCAAGGCCCGGCAGTCTGAGATCAAGCCCCGTCGGCTGTCTGCCACGACGGGCTCTGTTACCATCAGCTACGACGATTGCCTGCGGCTGAAAATGTACCGAAAAGTCGACGTACAGATTAATCCCGACACGGAACTGACCCGTTTTTTGTCTGAACATGCCCATTTCCCGCACGTTCCCGAGTTTGTCGGTTCCATCAAACTCGCCTCGGGGCAGCACCCGGTTCTGCTCGGTGTGGCAGAGCGGCTGATCGACCGCCACGGCAACGGAAAAGACTACGTGCTGGAGCGGGTCGACAATTACATCGAGCGGATTCTGGCCCGCGACCGCCAGCAGTTGGAAACGGCGCTGTCGGCACCGCGGGGTACGCTGAGCCAGCCGATAGCCTTTGGCGAACTGCCCGCCGAGACGCAGGAACTTCTGGGTCGTCGGGCCGCCGAACAGGCCCGGCTGCTGGGCATCCGCATCGGTGAGATGCATCGGGCACTGGCGTCGGATACCAGCCTCAGCGAGTTTGCACCCGAACCGTTCTCGCTGCATTATCAGCGGTCGCTTTATTCGGGTCTGCAATCGCTGGTCCGGGAAGTCTTTCAGGCACAGGAACGTCACCTGGATCAACTGCCCGACGACATCCGCCCCGAAGTCGCCGGTTTGCTGGCGCGTCGGGAGGATCTGCTGAACCTGCTGAAACGTATTTTTCGGAAAAAGCTGGACACGACCAAAATACGGATTCACGGCAACCTGCAGCTCGACAACGTAGTGCTGACGGGCCGCGACGTGGCCTTTGAGAACTTCGGCGGCGACCCGGCCCGCAATTACAGCGAGCGACGGCTGAAACGGTCGCCCCTGCGCGACTTAGCCACCATGATCCGGTCGTTTTATTATGTAGCGTACGAGAGCTTTCTGGAAAATGACCAGGTGACGGAGGGCGAATCGCTGCGACTATTGCCTTATGCCGAATTCTGGGCACATTACATGAGCGGTTTTCTGATAAAGGCGTACCTGGAAACTGTCCAGGGCAGTTCGTTCATTCCCGGCCACCCCGACGAACTGCGTATGCTGCTGGAGACCTTCGTGCTTGAAAAAGCGCTACAGGATGTAAAATACGAGGCGGTTCAGCGTCCGCACTGGGTCCGTCTGCCGCTGCACCTCGTTGAGTCGATTCTGTCGGAACACGCCTCGCCAGCGGTGAAGGCGGAGGAACTGCAGGCGGCGGAGTGATATTCAATCGTCGCAGCCGGGCCAGGCGGGCTGAAAGGCGCTGTGGCCCAGTTGCCAGAACAGAAAAGCGCAGGCGTCGGCATAGGTTTCCAGTCGCTGCTGCCGTGTCACGCCGGGACCATGACCCGTCCCGTAGTCGACCCGCAGCATGACCGGGCGGCTGGCGCTTGTGGCGGCCTGCAGCCGGGCGGTCATTTTCGCCATAATCCAGGGGTCGACGCGGGGATCGTTAATGCCCGTCGCCAGCAGCACGGCGGGGTAGCGGGTGCTGTCTCTGACATGGTGATAAGCGCTCATCTGATACAGATTCCGGAACCCCTCCTCCGTTTTGACGCTGCCAAACTCCGGAATGTTCGGCACCCCGTTGGCCGTCGTTTCGTAGCGCAGCATGTCGGTCAGGCCCACGGCGATGCCCGCCGCCCGGAACAGGTCGGGGCGCTCCGTGATGGCCCGCCCGATGAGAATCCCGCCCGCGCTGATACCCAGCCCGCCCAGATGATTCGGGGACGTGTAGCGCTTTGCAATCAGGTATTCGGCACAGGCGATGAAGTCCCGCCAGGTGTTGGGTTTGGTGGCCTGAAACCCGCCCCGGTGCCACTCTTCGCCGTATTCGCCCCCACCCCGTACGTGCGCCACGGCATAGACGCCGCCGAGTTCTACCCAGGTCGCTATCATGGGGCTGCTGCCCGACAGCGACGGAATGCCGTAGGCCCCGTAGCCATTGAGCCAGGTCGGGTTTCTGCCGTTCAGTTTCAGACCTTTCCGGTAAATAATGGACAGCGGAATCTGGGTTCCGTCGGCGGCTTTCACTCTGACCTCCCGCACCACGAAATCCTCATGCGCCTCCTCATCCGTTCCGTCAGGCTGCAGCATCAGTTTTACGGAACGGCCCTGAACCGGATTCCAGACATACGGGCGGGCCTGCCGGGTCCAGGAGGTCATGGAAAACGTCACTCCCGGAAGCCGGGGGTCGGCAATCACTCCGGTCAATGTTCCCTCAAAAGGTAGTTTGACGTACGTATTTTTTTCGCCATTCCGGAACGGTATGCGCAGCAGTCGCCCGAGGCCGCCGTCGAGTTGCTGCACATACAGGGCATCCTGAGCCAGATGCAGCGCATCCCCGCCCGCTATGTAGTCGCCCATGACCACGGCCTCGCCGGGCGGCACCACAGCGGCAGCCATCGCCAGATTTGGAGCATCGAGACGGGTTTTAAGTACCTTGTAGCGAGGTGCGTTCGTATGCGTTACCAGGTACAGATCATTGCCGTGAAGGGTCATGTCCGTCACTTCATCGCTGCGGTCGCAGATCTTCCTCCAGGGCAGCGCCGGTTTGCCCGATGCATCGAGCGTGGTAACGTATCCCGCCTGACCGCCGCCGACGCCAGTCTGCACCGAAGCCAGCACGTAGTTTGAGCCAGGAAACGTGTGCAGCAGGGGCAGCAGCGTCGGCGGCACCTCCACTGCCGGGTCGACCTCATGCCCGAACACGACCTGATCCTCATCTGCCGACGTGCCGACAACGTGCCGGTAAACCCGCGATTTCTGCTGCCGTTCCGTAACGGGTGCATCCGGCGGAAGCGCCTGCAGCCGGGTGTAGAAGAAAGCCCGATTGTCGGGCAGCCAGGCGATGCCGCCGTAGCGGGCCCTGTCGATGGTTTCGCCGGTTTCACGGCCCGTTTCTGCGTCGACAATATGAATGACGACATTTTCTGAGCCGCCCGCCGCCAGCCCGACCGCCACCAGCCGCCCGTTCCACGACGGTTCAAAGTAACTGATCGACACCGTCTGCCCGTCGGCTGCCGGATACCTGGCCGGGTCGACCAGCCGGGTTTCCGGCCCCGTTAGTCCCCGGCGAACATACAACGAGGCCAGGTGTTCGCCCGCGTTGGTTTTCAGGTACATATACTGTCCACCCGGCAAACGCCGGATGCTGCTCACCCGACTGGGCAGCGCATCCGAAAGCTCGGTCAGGCGCCTGAGGACATCCCTCCGGCCAGGAATGTTATCCAGTATGGACCGGGTGTAAACGGCCTGCGACTTCATCCAGTCGAGGAGTTCGGGATTTTTCATGTCCTCCATCCAGCGATAGGGGTCCGTGATCTTTGTACCGAAATAATCGTCGGTTACAGGACGCACCGGAGCAGCGTATGGCTCGGCGGGGCCGTGGTCGACCTGGGCGGGTGCGGCGGCTGGTATTGCCAGTGTCAGGAACAAAAAGGCAATATGAAGGCCTGAAACAGGATTTCTGTTCATTTTCATCAGTAAAAAGGAAGGTTGATTAAGCGGAGGCAGGGCCGTATCGTTTTGAACGGGTGCCTATAAACGCAGGTGGTAGGTCCGGGTTCTGTACAGAGCCAGTCCCAGCAGGAACCACGTCAGGCCCCAGACGCCCACCAGAATGTAGTTGGGTTTGCCGTATATCGCCGCCAGCGGGAGCATCAGCACCACAGGGAACAGTCCCGCCCCGAACGGCGTCAACCGCCGCCAGTCACTCCATACGCCCGTTTTCCAGATAACTATTCCCAGGTACGTCATGCTTGCGGCGATAAGCAGCAGCCCCAGCGGCAGCAGGAAAACCACCGGTTTGGTCTCCACCTCCGAAAGGCCGGACTTTGTCAGCGCGGCAACCAGAAACGGCACCGAATAAATGGCGATGGCGACCTGCGCCAGACGGACCGGCAGTTTTCTCCGGACAATTCCGGCATCATTGAGGGCGGGCAGGCCGTACAGATAGCTCATCTGCGGCAGGAGGAGCGCCAGGCCTGAACCCACTTTTATCACGGCTGATTTCGGTCCAGATTCGGTATCCGACCAGCCCAGCGAGACGAAGATGAGTTCGGCACAAAACCACAACAGTGCACCAGCCATGATAATCAGGCCTTTTGTTGTGGTATGGATGGAACCGTGTGCGTTGGTGACGACCGTCTTCATACAGTAGCTGAAAGCGTTTGCCGGTGAGCCGTCAGCACGGCGTCGGCGATAAACCGGGCATCGTCTTTAATTCCGTACAGGATAGTCGATTTTCGGTTACGCATCCAGTGCAGTCCCATGAAATAGACCCCGTTTACTGCGGCGATCCCATTTCGATGTACCGGATTCCCTGAGCCGTCGAATACCGGCAGACGAATGTAACTGAAATCGGCCCCGAAGCCAGTTGCCCAGATAATGGACGTAATGTGCTGCTCATCCAGATTGAGTTCGGTAAGAGAACTGGCGCAGTCGGCGTTGAAATCGGGCTGATCGTCCGGGTCGTATTGGGGAGCCGGGGCCGAAAGGTTACTGGCGGCTATGTACCCATCGATCATCTCCTTTATCTGACGGGAAAATTCGTCGGCAAACCGAACGTGCATGGATGCATTCGGCGCAAAGGAGGCGATTTTGCCATCGACTTCGGTCATTTTCCCCAGAATGGTCACGCCTTTGCGGGCCAGCGATTGCAGACTGAGGGTACGCTGGCCCCCATCACGGCCCGTCAGCAGGGGCGTACGCAGGTGAAGCATGACCGGATCGGCAACGTCTTCCGCCCGCATGTCGAAGAAATTCATCTGCATCATCCACTCCATAACGTCTTTTCCCCGGTAGCGGCGGGGAAGCCGGGCCACCGGGCTTGTCGCCAGATAGACGCTTCGTCCGGCCTCAGCCAAATCTTCGGCCACCTGACAGCCCGACTGTCCGCCGCCCACCACCAGCACACCCCCATCGGGTAGCTGATCCGGTCGGCGGTAGTCACTGACGTGATATTGCCGGACATCAGGCGACAACCGACCCGCAAATGCCGGAATTTTCTGTTCATTCATCGAGCCGGAGGCGACAATCACCTGTCGGCTCCGATAGTGATCGTGCTGTCCATTACGGGCGATGGTTACGATAAACCACTCCTCATCCGGCTGCTGTTCCACTGAAAGTACGTGTGCGTGTTCAATAACCGGCAGTTGGTGCACCCTGACGTATTCACTCATGGATTCAGCCAGAGCATGGGCGGAACCGAAGCCGTCGGGATTGCTCTCTCCCAGCCCCGGCAGCAGGTTGTATTTGTTCGGTGAATTGATCATGAAGTTGTCCCAGCGCTGTGACCGCCAGGATTCTCCGACACGGCCCCGTTCCAGAACGACATGATTCAGGCGATGTGTTTTGAGGTAATAACTGACGCTAAGACCGGCATGTCCGGCTCCGATGACGACGACATCCACAAGTTGTGGGTTCATGTGAAAGAGGGTTTGGTTCCTGTTGACTCTGGCAACAAAGGTACCGGCAGCCCTCCCTCCGGAAAATAGTGTTTTCCTACCAAAAACCAGCCGCTCAGGACCGCTCCGGCAGAGTCGCCATCATCTGTTTAAAGCGGGTTTTTCGGTTGCGCGGAATTTCCAGTTCCTGTCCGTTGCGCATGGTCACCAGGTAGCGACCATCTTTCCAGTGGCGGTAATACTGCACGTGAGTCAGGTTGACGAGTTGATGCCGATGGGTGCGGATAAAGTGCCCGCCCAGCAGATTCTCCAGTTCAGTAAGACTTTTCCGGACAAGCACCTGCGTCGATTCCGTATGAGCATAAACCCGGCGCCCGGCCAGTTCGAACCAGACAATCTGGTCGGGCGTGAGAGCCAGCACAGCCCCTTTTTCGGTAAAGCCTTCCAGACTCTCTACCAACGGGTAAGTTTGGGGCGGGTGGGTAGCTCTGGCCGCTGCGGCATTTTTTACGAGGGTTCTCTTTTTTACTTTCGGGAGAGTGCGGATTCGGGTCAGCAACCGGGTAAGCTGACTCAAGCCCCTGAAGCTGACAATGGCAAGCAGGAAAGCGACCGGACCCACGTCGGGAAAATCCCGGAAAGCGCCCTCGTAAAGCGCCAGCGCCGCCCGCCCGTAGGCTCCTCCGAGGTCGGGTAGCTGCTGGACCACAGCTTTTTTCAGCGGGTAAACCAAACCAAGTGAAAGCGCCAGACAGGCCGTCAGGTCATATAAACTCCTGACTATATACGTCCCGTTGCCCTGTAATGGAATAAGACGCCGCCAGCTCAGAATGAATAACAGCGCCGGAAGAAAAAGAAGCTCGAACAGGCCGGAATGGGTAAACAGAAGAATGGCGTAGCCGGACCAGTGAAAGCTGCTCCAGAACAGCACCATTTCGGAATACGATAATAACCAGCGATAACCTTCAACGAAGAAGAGACCTGAAATGACAAAAAAGATAACAAAGACAGACGTGCTGCGCATAAACTTATCTGACCTGAATACTATCCTTTTTCAACAGATACCGGGCGGGTCATATCAAGTTAACGATGATGAAAGGGGCGGGTCGGCAAAAGTAACTGATTCTGCTGATTTATTACTTACCCGATGGTATACATACACCATAGAAGACACTTGAAAACCCTTTACCGTCTCTTCCTGTATCTGCTTTTCAGTCTGCATTCCCTCTCTGCGACGGCTCAGGCACCGGGCGTGAATGAGGCGGACTAAAGACCTGATTACGAACGGGCTGTACCGCAATGCCCGGACGGGGTTCAACGAGCGGGTGCCCATCCGGGCTGGAATGCGGCTCAGCGGGCGGGAGCGCCGCTTCCGGCGGGCACACGCTACCTGTATTTCAGCAACCGGCTGAGCTACGTTTCCAAACCCCAGCCGCTGAGTTTAATTTTTTAGACTAGTTAAATTTTCGGGATAGAGGCTCTAGTCCGCGGGTTCTTCTCTGATTCATCGGTGCGAATTCCAGCCAGTGGAGCTCCAGCCTTCGCCATATGCCAATCTGCCCGGCTATGGGTTTGTACACCACATATAACTTGTGTACACCTGGAGCGGAGCTTAGCCGCGCTACTGGCGTTTGCTGGCTGGGTGGCCCCGGCTGAACCGACAGCACCCCCACGAGTCGGCCCGTTGGTGAGCCAAGCCGAAGTTCGAGCTGACCGGTCAGACCAGGCGAGGTGAGCCGGGCCGCAACCGAATGAATGCCCGTCAGGTCTAATTCGTTAAAGGCCAGCCACGCCCCTGGCTCATTGTAGGCCATCACGGCTTCGGCGGCACTCAGATTGCGGCTGGCAACGCCTTTGCTGGCGCTGGCTTCCTGTGCTGCCACCCGTGGCGACCGCAATAATACCACGTCGCGGCCAGTCAGCCCGCCCCTGTCGGTGTAGGCAGCCGTCAGCAGATAGCGACCCGAATACTTCGTTATGTTCAGCGTACCCTGCGTTGCCACCGGGCTGGGCGCATCTCTCAATGACAGAATGTAGCGCACCATCTCACTGGCGTCAGCCTCACTGAGTTGCGGATGCGCCGACATGACGTGGTCACGACTCCATACACCCCCTCCGCCCTGGATGATTTTCCGACTAAGCTGACGAACCACCGACGTATCTTTGGTAGCATCGTATCGGCGTGAGATGGCTTGCCAACTGGGCCCAACCGATTGTTTTTCCTGCGCATGGCAGGCCCTGCAATCGCCCTGTGCCAGGAGCATCTGTCCCCGGCTACGCACGGTTCCTGCACCATCCAGACCGGCGAAGTCGTAACCCTCTGACAGGTACTGCCGCGTTACCTGCACCTTATGAGCCGCAATCGTTTTGCCCAATTGCCCATCTTCGCGGTCGGAAACCTGGACCCGATAGAACAGCGGCCCTTCGTCAAAATAAAATGAGCGGTTAGGCGTCAGGCGGATGTTGACCCGGGGCGGCTCGTTACCCACACGCACAGTAAGCCGGTTGGTGGCCGAATGGCCCGATGGGTCCGTTACAGTTAGTCGAACAGTGTAGATGCCCGGTTTAGTGAAGGTAAATACCGGATTTTTGCCCGTTGCCTGCACCGTCTGACCCATAAATTGCCATTGGTAGGTCAGCGAGTCGCCCTGGTCATAATCGAACGATTCGCTGGCCGAAAACTGCACCCGCAACGGGGCGGCTCCCACCGTACGGTTAGCCCGAAGTCTGGCGATGGGCGTACGATTACCCTCGGTATAGTCGATGCGTACTAACCGGGCGTCCGTGTTTTTAGCCCGCCAGTAGGCTCCATATTCCAGCAGGTAAAGGGCGCCGTCTGGCCCAAAGGTCATGTCGATAGGCTTGCTGAAGGTTTCATTGGGCAGGAAAGGCTCCAGACGGGTCAGCCTTCCCGCCGAATCGATGCGGGCCGTGAAGAGCCAGTTACGCATCCAGTCGGCAATAAACCACGCGCCTTCATAGTAAGCCGGAAACTGACGACTCGACAGGTTACGCGGGGCGTAGTAGACTGGCCCGCCAATGGCATTGCGCCCGCCCGTCCCTAACGCCGGAAACTCAGGCGAGGCATCATAGGGGTACCAGATCAGGGCAGGCTCGGTGGGCGGCAGTGTACGTAACCCCGTGTTGTTGGCCGACTCGTTGACGGGAGCGGACGGGTCATAAACCGGGCCGGTGCGTTTTTCGGCGAAGTCGAAACGGTGGTAAGGTTTGCTATTTCCCACAAAATAAGGCCAGCCGAAATTACCCGCCCGGCTGGCCCGGTTAAACTCGTCGTGTCCGCGCGGGCCGCGTCCCAGGCTGTCGCGTCCGGCGTCCGGCCCTACTTCACCCCAGTACAGCACGTCAGTATACGGGTCAAGGTCGATCCGATAAGGATTGCGGCACCCCATCACATAAATTTCGGGACGCGTACCCGGCGTTCCGGGCGGAAAAAGATTACCCTCAGGAATGGCATAAGACCCGTCGGCCAGTGGACGAATTCGCAGAATTTTGCCCCGCCAATCGTTAGGATTACCCGCCGACCGCTGGGCGTCGAAGTTCTGCCGACCCGGTCGGTCGTCGATGGGCGCATAACCGTCCGATTCGAAGGGGTTGGTATTGTCGCCGGTGCTCAGGTACAGATTGCCGTGCCGGTCGAAAGCCAGCGATCCCCCCGAATGACTCACCCCTTCGGCCACTACCGGAATGCGCAGCAAATCGCGCCGGGTCCGTTGCAGCAAACTATCGGGACCTACGACGAAACGGGCCAGCACGTTGTAGGCCGTATCGGCTACTAATTCGGGGTCGCCAAAATAAAGGTAAACGTAGCGGTTACGACCGAAATCGGGATCCAGGGCCAGACCCATCAGACCATCTTCTCCTTTAAACCGGACGGGGAGTTTAGCCAGCCGCTGCCGTTTGCCCACCACAGGGTCGAAGCGACTAAACCAGCCGGGCCGCTCCACATAGTACACCACGCCATCAGGCGCCACGGCCACCTCCATCGGTTCGTTAAGATCGTCGTCCAGCACCACTTTCGTAAATCGGCTGTCGGCGGGTTTCGGGGGCTGTGCGTAGCCACACAAGGGGAATAACAGGCCGGTCAGCAGCCAGGCCTGCCAACCGGCGCGGACAATGTTAGCAATCATTGTGCAATAGTGTCAGTTAAGGTATTTAGTGCTATTTGCCCTCCTGGCGGATCAACGCAGGCGGAAACGACGCAGGTGCCGCCCCGTTCGCGTTCCGAACCGCGCTGGGCCGCCCCCTGGTTTCGAACAACGGAATGGACATGCCATCCGACTGCCGAAGCTGGGCGAACAGTTCCCGGTTCATTTGTTCGATAACGGTTTGATGAGAGGAACTGTTAATCAGGTTGTTCAACTCGTGGGGATCCGTTTGCAGGTCGTAAAGTTCATTGATGTCCCAGATACCATGATAGTGAATGTACTTATACCGGTCTCCGCGCAGGGCAAACATGGTTGGCGTTTGTGGAAAATTATGTTCCCAGTAATATTCGTAGAGTAGCCCGGTGCGCCACGGCATTGTTCTGCCCCGCAGAAGAGGCAGAAAACTCCGCCCATCCATGTAGGTGGGAGCCTGCAAACCAGCCGCTTCCAGGAGCGTTGGGGCCACGTCGATGTTGGCAACAACCTCGTTTATCCGCGTACCGGGACGAATCAGGTCGGGGCAGTGCGCCAGCATCGGTACGCGCATGGAAGGTTCGTAGGCGGTCCGTTTGTCGATTAGCCCGTGCTCGCCAAACATAAACCCGTTGTCGCCCATGTAAACCACCAGGGTCGATTCGAGCAAACCCTGTTGGCGCAAGTAATCGAACACCTGCCCCACCGAGCGGTCGACGCCCAGCAGGGTTTCGGCGTATCGGCGGTAGTAGTCGCCCAAATCGAGGGTAGTATGATACGGAAAATCGACACCATGCCAGGAGTTGCGCTGGTTGCGAACCCACATGGGTGCGTTGTGTACGCTGGCAGTGTCCATGCTGACAGGCGGCACAAACGGCACCCCACTGAACCGGCCTTTGTCGGCGTCGGCGGGGTCGAAATCGGCATGAACGCCTTTGTGCGACAGGTACAGCATGAAAGGCTGGTCTTTTTTTCGGTTTTTCAGAAAGTCCAGTGCATATTCGGTTAGTTCGCTGGTGATGTGGCCCCGTTGCGCTACGGCTTTCCCGTTCACATTCAAGCCGTTTTTATCGGGCTGATAGGTTCCCTGCCCCCGAAACGACACCCAATAGTCGAATCCCCGCTGCGGAGCGTCGCTATGCCCGCCCATGTGCCATTTGCCCACCAGAGCAGTCTGGTAGCCGACTTTCTGAAGGTATTGCGAGAAAAACACCAGTTCGGACGCAACCGGATTGTTGTTGTCGACTACCCGGTGTTTGTGGGCGTACAGCCCCGTCAGAATGCTGGCCCGGCTGGGCGAACAAAGTGCCGTGGTGACGAATGCGTTTGGCAGATAGGCCCCGTTCTGCGCCATCCGGTCGAGGTTTGGCGTCTGAATAAATGCCTGCGTTTTCAGAAAGCCCAGCGCATCGAATCGGTGATCGTCGGTCAAAATAAAAATGATGTTACGTGGCCGCTCGGTGTTAGCGCGTTTGAGTACGAGCGAACCGTTAGGCTGTTGCACGGCGGCCCGCTGCGCCCAGAGCGGCATCGCCACTGACAGCCAACAACATAACAGCATCAATTGACCATAAAGCATCCGCGATAGATTGGGAAATAGATGAACTGTCTTGTATGGCTTCATTCGGTTAATGGTTTGTTAAAAAAACGCGATGTTCCTACAGGAATGCCCGCTTATGCTCCTGTTGCAACTGTCGGGCCAGACGACGTGTCAGTCGCGGCTGAGCGGCTGCCCTGTTGGTGGTCTCGGCGGGGTCGTCAGTTAAGTTATATAACTCGAATCGACTGAAAACCAGCCGCTCCATAACGGCCCGTTGCTGGAGTAACTGATTAGGCGTAACACGGGATATGGAGTCCGTCAGTCCCACAATTTTCCAGTCTCGTCGGCGCATGACGGCCCTGGGCTGGCCCAGCGCATTGTAATAGAACCAGAACAGAGGCCGTTGCCGATTGAGTCGTTGTCGACCCTGCCAGAGCGGGGAAATATCGACTCCGTCGAGTGAACTTTCACCGACCCGCAAACCGGCCACTGATGCGATGGTGGGCAGAAAATCAAGGTTGCTAACTGGCTCAGAGCTGACGCCCGGCTTAATCTGAGTCGGCCAGCTAATGAGGCCGGGCACCCGGATGCCCCCCTCATACAGCCAGAGTTTTCGCTCCCGGAGTGGCCCTGCTGTTCCGTAGCTACGGGCAGCCCCAGCATAGCGGTTCAGTGTTTCGGGCCCATTGTCGCTGGTGAAAATAATCAGCGTCTCCTGAAGTAACCCTTCGGCTTCGAGGGCGTTGAGAATCCGCCCAACAGCCGCATCCAGGTTAGTCACATTGGCATAATACGCAGCCCGTTCAACTGGGCTTGTGCGTTCATAACTCCGCACAAGTGAATCGGGTGAGGCAACGGGTTCATGAGGTTCATGAAAACAAATGTGCTGGAAAAAGGGCCGCCGTCTATCGCGCGTTTTCAGCCACGAAATAGCTTTGTCGGCAAGAAGCTGGCAGGAGTAGCCCCGTAACGGCCCAACTGCCTGACCGTTGGCTACGAAGTTAACCGGATTATGATGGCTGGGGGCCGCATTGTTTTGCGTGGCAAAATACGTGTCGAAGCCAAAACTGCCGGGCTGGGGTTGCCTCGATTGGTTGAAATAGCCGTTGAGATGCCACTTCCCAAACAGCGCTGTCTGGTAGCCTGCCTGTTTCAACAACGATGCAATGGTCAGTTGCCCGACAGGCAGGTGCATCGGGCTATTTTCGGGAATCCAGTCATAAATCCCCAGACGGTTGGGCTGAACACCCGTCAGCAACCCGGCCCGTGAGGGCGAACACACCGGTGCCGAAGCGTAGCAGTGAGTGAAGCGAAGGCTCCGGGCTGCCAGCCGGTCGAGATGGGGCGTCTGGATAACCGGGTTGCCGTAGCAGCCCAGATCGCCATAACCCAGGTCGTCGGCCAGCAAAATTACTATATTTCTGGGCCTTACCCCTGTGAATGACGGTCTGGGCATACTGGCCCCCAGCAGCAACCACGCCCCGCCCATTATCGCCACCAACATCAGCAAAGCCTGAGGTTTCATCGGGTAGTGTTGGTGCAGCAAAGCGGGTTTGGTTTTCATCAGTTCAGATTTGGGTTCAAGTCCTGCTCCGACTGTGGAATGGGCAAAAATCGCTGCTGGTTGGTAACGGTGACGCCCACTTTTGCCAGTTCCGACACCAGCCGGTTGGTCCGCACCAGGTCGAACCAGCGGTCGCCTTCGAGGAATAATTCTCTGGCCCGTTCGGCATAGAGCGAGTCGCGGAAAGCGGCCTGACTCAGCCCCGCCGTCAGGTTGGGCATCCGTGCCCGGTTCCGCACCCGGTTGATGGCCGCGTAGGCGTCGGCGGTGGGTCCGCCTGCTTCGTTGAGGGCTTCGGCCTGAATCAGCAGCACCTCGGCAAAGCGCAGAATGGGCCAGTTGTTGGATGAGTTCGCATTCGGTGCGTTCTGGCCCGTCAGTTTGTATTTCAGCGTGTAGTAGTTGAGCGTATCGGGCGCACCCGTACCGGCTGGACCTCTGAAGGGCGTGTACGGAATGGTTCGCCCCAGGTTGTTGACAATGGTTGGCGGAAATATGGCGGTTCGGCGGTCATCCTGCGGGCTGAAGAGCCGGTAGCCAATGGGAGGAACGGTGTAGCGGCCAAAACCCTCGCGGTTGGCAATGCCCTGTAAGATAACGCCACGCGGGGGTGTCCAGCGCATAATGAAAGCCGGTACGGCGGCATCGTGATTTAACTGAATATCAAAAATCGTTTCGCCGTTGGGGGCCGAGTTGGCCGCGTGCTTGTTGGCAAACAGGAACGCATCGTTATAGTTGGGCCACAACGCATACCGGCCCGAATCCATTACTTTTTTAGCGTATTCAGCGGCTTTGACCCAGTTTTGGCGGGTCAGATACACCTCAGCCAGCAGGGCATTGGCGGCTCCCAGCGTAACGCGTCCGTTGTCGGCTCCACTGTAGATGAGCGGCAGGCCGGGGTTCTGCTGGGTCTCGCCAGCGGCATACTGCAAATCGGCGATGATGGCCGCATAGATTTCGTCTTCCGTATTTTTGGTTGGCTGTAAGTTATCCAGCCCGGCGGTGGGTGTCAGAATAAGCGGCACCGGCCCCCACAGGCGCACCAGATTGAAGTAGGCAAAGGCCCGCAGAAAACGGGCTTCGGCCAGGGTGCGGTTTTTTATCAGGGCCGATGCGCCAGCCGCCGAGGGCGCGTTGGCGATAACCGCATTGGCATTGTTGACGGCAGTGTAGAACGTACTCCAGGCCGTCAGCAGGTTGCCGTCCAGATTGTTGAAGGTAAACAAATCCCAGGGTTGCCAGACGGCTGCGTTGTCGCCCTGCGGGCCAAACCGCACCAGATCGGAGCGCAGTTCGTTGATGGCCGGCACCCGATCCTGATAGTTGGAAGCGATTTGCCCATACACCGAGTTGACGGCCTCAATCAGGTCGCGGTCGGTGTTATAAAACTGGTTGCCCACAATGAGCGCGGTGGGCCGTTCTTCCAGAAAGTCTGTACAGGCCGGCAGCGACACCAGCAATACCAGCAGACTCAGATAATTAATGGCTTTCATGCTATTTTGTCGGATAAGAAGAGATGGATAGTGTCAGAACGTGATGGATATTCCGCCCGTCAGTACGCGGGGGTTTGGATAAGGACCGTTGTCGATGCCGCCTACCGTACCGGCCCCGGCGTTGGTGGCCCCGGCGGACGTGTTGCTCGAACCGCTGATGCTCGTTCCCACAATGTCGGGGTTGAAGCCGGTATAGCGGGTCCAGGTGTACAGGTTATCGGCACTGATAAAGACCCGTGCCTGATTGAGTTTAATCAACCGGCTGACCGTCTGCGGAATCGTGTACGACAGCGTAATGTTGCGAAGCCGCAGATAATCGCCCCGCTCCACGAAGAAGTCGTTTACGTTGCTGCCAAAATTATTGCGGCTACCGGCCTGAATGGCTCTCGGTATGTCGGTGTCGGTGTTGGTGGGTGTCCAGCGATTGGCGGCTTCGGCCAGGTTATTGAACCGCCCGTCCAGGGTCAGCAGGTTGGCGCGGGTCAGGTTGTAGATGACGTTGCCGCTCACCCCCTGAAAAAACACGGCCAGATCGAAGCCTTTGTAGGATAACGTGTTATTGATGCCGAAGAGCAGCGTTGGGTCCCGAACACCCAGCACGGTGCGGTCGTCGGGCGTGATGCGCCCGTCGCCGTTCAAGTCCACAAACCGCCGTTCGCCGGGCAGGGCACCGGGCTGAATCGAGGTGTTGTCGTTGGCCTGAAACAGCCCATTGGTTCGAAAACCAAAAAAGGACCCTACGGCAACGCCTTCCTGCAGAATGATGTCGCCCGCGAAGGCGCGGGCAATGGGGAGTTGCTCGATGCGGTTGCGATTGCCCGATATGTTGAAGGACGTATTCCAGCGGAAAGGCCCTTCGAGGTTGTTACTCGATACTTCTACCTCCCAGCCCCGGTTGCTGACCGACCCTAAATTCTGGGTAACGGCCCCAAAACCACTGGTACGCGGTATGCTCCGGTTAAACAGCAGCGCATCGGTGCGCTTGTCGTAATAATTGGCCGAAACCGTAATTCGCTCCTTCAGCAAACCCAGGTCGAAACCGATGTTGAACTGCGAGGTCTTTTCCCAACTCAGGTCGGGATTGGCAATCTGACCCGGCTGACGACCCACGAAGGCGGCATTGTTGAACACCGTCGTCACCGACGACAGAATGGGCAGTGACCGGAACAGACCAATCTCCTGACTGCCTGTCTGGCCGTAGCCTGCCCGCAGTTTCAGACTGCTGGCGATGTTGGTCAGCGGGGCAAAAAAATCTTCTTTCGAGACCACCCAGGCTGCCGAAGCCGCCGGGAAATAGCCGAACTTATTACCCGCCCCGAAGCGCGACGAGCCATCGGCCCGGAACGAAGCCGTCAGCAGATACTTGTCGCGAAAGCTGTAGTTGACCCGCCCCAGAAACGACAGCATCTGCCACGAATTATTGTTGGCAAACCGGTTGAGCGACACCAGGTAATCGCCGTCATACGAGAACGGGCCGGTGTTGTCGTTCAGACCCTCGCCCGCGACCTGCAGACGGTCGAATACGTTTTTCTGAGCCGTTTGACCAATCACCGCCGACAGCACGTGGCGGCCAAAGGTGCGGTTGTAGTTCAGGGTGTTTTCAATCAGGGTGTTGAGGTTTGAGTTGACGCTGCGGTCCGAAGAACCGCCAGCCGCCCGGATGCCCCCGTTGTTGGGTTCGTAGTACAGACCTTTGGCCGTGAGGTTGTCCACGCCGAGGTTCAGGCGATAGGTCAGCCCTTTGACAAACTCAATTTCGGTGTAAAAATTACCCAGAATGCGGTCGTCGGACCGCTGATTCGTTACTAAGTCGGCAAAATACATCGGGCTGGGCAGAATGGAAGTGATACCAGCCGCGTTCAGGCCGAGGTTGACGCCCGTATTGAAATTATCGACCGGGTTGGCGTTGTTGAGGTAAATGCCGTTGAGCGTAACGGGCTGGTTAGGAACCATTCGCAGCGCACTGGTAATCAGGCTCGATGCGCCATCGCTGAAGCCCAGTTCGGTATCGAACCGCGACACGTTCAGGTTGATGCCCGCCCGAACCCGGCTGCTGATGTTGTGGTCGAGGTTGAGCCGCACGGCATAACGTTTGGCAGCGGTGCCTTTCACGATACCCTGCTGATCGAAGTAGTTGCCCGACAGCGCATAGCGGGTTTTCTCCGTGCCGCCCCGCAGCGACAGTTGGTAGTTCTGCACGGCAGCCGACCGGAAAAGCGCGTCCTGCCAGTCGGTGTCGTATTCGTTGTTCAGGGCTATCACGGGTGCCTGCGGGTTGGGTACGCCGTTGGCCCCGAAGGTGTTGGCCCTGGCTTCGGTGTTAAGGTCGAAAAATTGCCGGGCGTTCAGCACCGACAAACGGCGTTCCGGGCTTTGCACGCCATAGGAAGCATCGAAAGTAACGACCGACGTACCGGCTTTGCCGCGTTTAGTCGTAATCAGCACCACGCCATTGGCTCCCCGCGAGCCATAGATAGCCGTTGCCGAAGCATCTTTGAGAATTTCCATCGACTCGATGTCGTTGGGATTGATGCTCGACAGCGTATTGACCTGCGAACCGGCATTGCTGCCCGAACCGCGTACCGTGAACGACGCGTTGGTGTTGTTGTCGATGTTGAGCGGTACGCCATCGACCACATACAGCGGCTCGGCTCCGCCGTTGATGGAGTTTGTGCCGCGCACCCGAATCTGAAGGCCACCACCCGGCGCGGCGGATGTCTGCGTGACCAGTACACCTGCCGCCCGGCCCTGCAACATCTGGTCGAGCGAGGTGGTGACGGCCCGGTTCACGTCGGCGACTTTAATTTGCGAAACGGCTCCGGTCAGGTCGCTTTTTCGGACCGTGCCATAGCCCACCACCACCACTTCGTTCAGACCCCGTTCGTCGGCCCGGAGCGTTACGTTGATCTGACTGCGGCGGTTAACAGGCACCTCCTGCGTTTGATAGCCGATGTAGGAGAAAATCAGAACACCATCGCCGGGGTCGGGAATACTCAGGCGGAAATTCCCGCTGGCGTCGGTAGCTGTTCCGGTGCCGGTGCCTTTCAAAACGATATTTACACCCGGAATGCCGCCGGGGACATCTTCGCTGGTAACGCGTCCGCTCACGACAAATTTCGGAGCTTCAGCGGTATTATCCCCGGTGGGGAGAGACGGAAATACCGTTCCGGGTTCGGTCAGGAGTGAGACCGGCTTTCCCGATGGCACAGGCTGGAGAACAAACGTGGCCGGACCAAGCTGCTTGCACTGCCAGTTGAGCGGAGCCAGCAACCGGGTGAGCGTAGCTTCGATACGACCCTCGAAGGCATCGATGGAGGGCACATCGACCGTTAGTTTGCGAGCTAGGTTGGCCTGGTAGTTGAAACGGACATTGTAGCGGCTTTCGAGCACGTCGAGCAGTTTGGGTAACGTATAGGTCAAAGGCTTCTGGCCGTTTTGGGACTGAACCGACCCGGCGTAGGCCCGGGCCAGCACCTGTGCCTGCATGGGCATCGTGGGCAGGAGCATCCCGACAACAAGCACCCAGCCGCATCGGATGGATAGCGAAGACAACATAGAGTAGATGGGTTTATGGATTGTGAAGTGGTTTGCGGAGAATCAACTGGTTGGTGTCCTGCACAACTTCGGCCCCGAAGGTTTCGGCCAGAATGCGCGTCAGCAGGGTAATGTCGGTGGTGGGCAGCTCGCCCGTGAAGGTGGTTTCTTCCCAGCCATGCCCATCGAACACCAGTGTCAGGCCATAGATTTCTTCGACGCGCTGGCTAAGCTCCGAGAGGGTTGCGGCCTGAAAGAGTAGCTGCCCGCTGCGCCAGGCCGTGAGGCCGGGGTCGGTGGTGGGCGTGACCTGAATGGCAGGCTGGTTGGCGGGTTGCTCGGCAACCTGACCGGGCCGTAGTTCGAGGGTTCGACCCGGTTGGCGGGCCGACGACAGGCGGATTTTGCCTTCTTCGAGCAACACCGTTGTTTTTTTACGGAAGGTGTTGACATTGAAGCGCGTACCCAGCACCTCGATGGTCAGTTCCCGCGCATGAACCACGAAATTGCGTTGTTTACCCGCAGCGGCTGAAAGGGGTTGTCTGGTTACTTCAAAATAACCCTCGCCCGACAGCCAGACTTCGCGCTGCTGCCCAAACAGCCAGCGGCCCGGCACCCGCAAACTGCTGTTGGCCGCCAGGGTGACCACGGTCTGGTCGGCCAGTAAAATGCGTCGCTGTTCGCCAAAAGCGGTTCGGTAGGTAGTGCTGGCCCAGCCATACCGATACCCCTGCCAGCCCAGCACCCCCAGCAGCAGGCAGGCCGCCACCTGAAACCATTGGCGGCGATAGAATGGAATCGTGCGTATCGGGGGGGCGTCGATCTGCGTCAGTACGTCCTGAAAGCGTTCATGAAGCTGGTGGGGTGTCAGCGTTTGCCAGTCGGCCACCCGAAGATGCTTAATCAGGTGCCGGGCCGTATCGACGGTGTTTGCCTTTTGCGGAAAAGCGAGACGGAATGCCTGCCAGTAAGCATCCTGTTCGGGCGTGGCCTGAAGTACCCAGCTCTGAAAATCTTCGTCCATGACAAAGTCGAGCGGCTCAAACGTCAGGTAGTGGTCAAATGGTTTCTCAAGCATAACGCGGGCTGTATACTTACAAATGACACAGCCACGCGTTTTGTAATAATGATTTTGTTAAAATATTTCTGGGGATAAGTAAACGATGTCAGAGCGTATGAAAGGCCGTCTGCACAAAAGCAATCAGGAGCCGCCAATGCGCCGGGAATTGTTCCCGCAGGGCTTTCAGAGCCAGGTAAACCTGATTGCGGGCGGCCTGATAGGTGATATTCATGACAGCGGCAATCTGAGGATAGTCCAGGTTATTGAAGAAACGAAGGTAAAGCACCTCCCGTTGGCGGGGCGAGAGGGCGTTGAGTGCCCGTTGCAGGGCGAAAGCCTTCTGCTGCTCGTCTGCCAGTTCAATCCATCGCTGCTCAAACGAAAACTCAACGTCAAACGACAAAGGGTCATCGGAGGAGAGCGTTCCGGTCAGATCTGTAGCGAACGGCTTATGCTTCAGACGGCTTAACTGGTTGCGTAGGGCCCGAAACAGATAGAAGCGAATGGATGTAGTGGAGCGGGTGGTGGCACGGTATTTCCAGAGTTCGATGAACAGATCCTGAATAGTATCTTCAACCTGTTCGGACGGCAATCCGAACCGACGGCCATAGTTGAGCAGCCCTTCGTAATGGTCGAAATAGATTTTGGCAAAGGCCGACCGGTCGCCCTGCCGGAACGCATTCCAGGTTTCGATGTCGACCGTGTGGGCGTCCATAGTATATATGAAAGAGCAGATTGAGTGCTTTATACTAGCTCAGGTATATTGTCACACAGAGCCAAACTACAAGATGATGACCGCTTGGCCGGAATGATAGAGCAGCCCCCCAATAACGATAATAAATTTTTTCCACGCGCTGGGTGACGGGTTTACCCTGATTGACATTAAGTCAAAAACGCACAGCATGACAACGCAAGCACAAACCAACCAAGTAGTAGCCCGGCCCGGTACGTCCTTAATTTTACGGATACTCACCGGCCTGTTGAGCGTATGGATGTTCGCCATCGGCATCTTCAAACTGATTGGCACCGAACCGGCTTTGGTAGAAACCTTCCGGGCCATGCACTACCTCTCTATCATGCCCTTCATCGGGCTGCTGGAAATCGCCGGAGGCATTGGACTGTTGCTGCCCCGTTTCCGCATGTGGGCCGCGCTGGGCTTATGGCTGCTGTTCTTCGGCGGGCTGGCTTCTCACTTAGCCTCGGCTACGTATTTGCCCATGTCCCCCCTGTCGGTGGCGGCTATGCTGATGGCTACCTGCATCTTGTACTACGACGGCAGATTTCGCATCCGTTAAATAAGCCATATCCGCCTTTGTGGTTTACAACCTGATACATTGTAACTTAGGCTCATCGTATGAACACGCCTTCTTCCGCCGATCAGCAAACACTCGACCAGCTTCGCCAACGCGACCAGGCCGCTTATCAACTCCTGTACCGGGCCTACTACCCCATGATTGAACGGATGGTTGTTGGCAACAGCGGCACCTGCGCTGATGCCCAGGATCTGTTTCAGGATACGTTGCTGATTCTGGTCGGGCAGCTTGATAACGAGCAGTGGACCCTGACAGCCTCGCTGAAGACCTACCTATATGCCGTGGCTCACCGGCAGTGGCTCGCCCGTCTGCGTCAACAACGCCGGATGGAGCCACTGCTGGCAAACGAGTTGAAGAGTCCAATTCTGGATGAACCGCTGCCAGCCGATGAACCGACTCCCCTTCAGCGACTGACGGCGTGGTTGGGCCGGATCACCATCCATTGCCAGTCATTGCTGCGGAGGCTGTTTCTGGAAGAGAAAGAACTAACTCCCGGCCCGTATAAGAATGTGCACACGGCTCGTAACCAACGCTACAAATGCCTGGAACAGATTCGACGCGTGGCTGGGCAAGACACACCTGATTGACGGACAGTCGCCTTCATAATTGACCCTAAAATATGCTTCCATACCGCAGATGTTAGCTCATTTACGGGTCGGTATGGGATACGTCGACACGGACGATACCCTAGCAGCGTTCACCAATCGGCGCGAAAACAGGTCGGCCACCGGGTTTTCCTTCGTTCGGCCCGCCAGCTTCACCTGCGACAGGATGAAACGACCCTTACCAACCGTTTTTTCCGAAACGGCGTTGGCGTAGCCGTTTTTGGTGTACCAGCCGGTTTGCCCCGACCGAAGAATGGGTTGCCAGCCCGGCCCCTTCTCGTACAGCAGGGCGTCGATAATCGGGGTGGGGTAGTCGGTGGCCCGGTCGTACCAGAAAAAGAAGTCGCGGCCCTCAAACCCGTTCGTCAGCGGGTGCTGCGTCTGGGGCGACACAAAATAGTAGCTCCCCATGGTGCAGTTACGCACCTCGACGCTGTCGCGACCTACCTGATACCGGCCCGCTGGCAGCTCCAGAAACAAACAGGTCGCTCCGTTTTGCACCGCTTCGTCCACTCGCTGGCGGTTGGCTTCGTACCGGGCGTACTCGTCGATGACAATCATCCCCCGGTACGAGTCAGGCAGGGTTGCGGAGGCCGACAAGCCGAGGTCAGTTGCCAGCCGACGCGCTTTGGTCTGCCCCATCACCACCGCCGAAGGCAAAGACGTAGCAGTCGGTGCCGGAAACACCGTTACGTCCAGTACGTGTTCGCTAATTCGTTTTTCTTCCTTATCCATCAGGGTGGTTCGCAACTGAAAAACGGTACGTTGCCGGACAACCGGAGCTTTCAGCGTAATGTACCCCTGGAACGTAGCCTCATTCGGGTCGATGCGGGCCGTTGTCTGATTACTCAGCAGCACTTTTCCCGGCTGTTCCCATTGGTAGCGTAACCGAACGTCGTTGCGGCCCGTTGGTGTGTCGTTGGCAACCCAGGCTTCGACCCGGATGGAGTCCTGTGCAAAAAAGTGCGTCCGGTCGGTGCGGGTCTGCACGGCTATGGGCATCATACCATCGCGGAACGCAAAAAAAGCGGGTTTCGGATTTCGGTCCACGTCCATGATGGTTTTCATCCAGCCTGCCGGCCAGGCATCGATAAACAGGTGAATGGCCGTGCTGACCATACGATTGTCGCGCCGGAAGGCTTCGACGTAGTAGCGGGTAGCCCACTGCTGAAACGCCTGACTTTCGGCAATCCAATCGCGAACACTGCGCTGGGGGTTCATCCACATGAAATGGAAGTTGTAGGTCTGGGCATCGGCAATGCGGGCGGGTGTCCAGGCGGCTTCTTCGGCTGAGGTTTGCGGAAGCCACTGCTTCGGGTAGTACCTGAGCATGGTGGCGTAAGGGTCCAGCCCTTCGGCACCAAACTCCCCGCAGGCGTAGTACCAGCCGGGCTTTACCAACTGCCAGTAGCCCTTATGCAGTTTGCCCATCGGCAGGCCGTGTCCGTTATACCAGGCGTTGTAGCAATGGGCATCGGGCAAACCCGGCGTGGGCGGGTCATAATCGCCGTCTCCGGGTTTGATGACGCGGTCCGGGTTGAGCAGATGCACCACCTGATTGGCCGCCGTGAAAAAGGCTTCCAGTTCATGCGCCTGGTCTACATGCCGATGGGGTTCGCCCTCGCCGTTCGGAAATTTTTCGTTGATGTACGAAATCAGTACGTTGCTGGGGTGCCCCCGCACCAGCCGTTCGAGTTCGGCGGTCTGCCGAAGACACTCTTCTACTTTGTTGCGACGAATCACGCCGAAAAGCGGCAAATCGGACTGGAGCATGACACCCAGCCGGTCGGCGTATTCATAGACCTCACGCTGCACGGCCCGCTGGGTCATTCGCAGGAAGTTCATGTTGGCGATTTTTGCCAGCAGGAGGTCATCGCGCAATTGGTCGAAATCCTTCCGAAACACGCACTGGTCAACGTGGCCCATCGTGTTGGCCCCCCGCAACCGGATGGGCTGGCCGTTTAGATAAAACATGCCTTTTGGCGACGATAACGTATCCTGCCAGAACGAGCGCATTCCGAACTGCCGCTGCTGCGCATCCACCACCCCGCCCTGTTCATCCAGCAAACGTACCTGAATCTGGTACAGATACGGCGTTTGGGGCGACCATAGCCGGGGCTTGTTCAGGGCAAACGGAATCCGTAGAAAGTTAGGCCCTTGTCCCATCGGGAGCGTTTTCTGCTCCCAGTTGGTGGGTTTAATTAAATCGCCTACCCCCGGTACGTGTACCGTTGCGGGGGTGTAGATTCGGTTCGTAAAAACGGTCTGCTCAAAATTCTGCCCATACACCGAATAACTCACCCGCAGGAGTTGAGGAGTCGGTTGGGTATTGGTCACTTCCAGCCATAGCTCGGCACTGTCTTTCTCGATTAAGGGCCGCACGAACACGTCGGTAATCTGTACTAAGGGCCTGATTTCCAGCCGAACGTCCTGCCAGATACCCATACCCGGTGGCCCGTGATGCCAGCCGTCCTGCGGGTCGTCGTAGCCGAGATTGGCGGCTGCATACACTTTATCGCCCTTTTTTCCCTTGTAGCCCAGCATCCCGTAGTCGTTATCGACCTGCACCAGCAGCACGTTTTCCCCTTCGCGGGCGGCTGGCCCTGCCTCCAGTTCAAAGGGTGCGAAAAAACCTTCGTGCGTACCCAGCAGGTTGCCGTTGAGATAAACGGTTGCTTTGTAATCCACCGCGCCAAAACGCAGCACGACCGAGTGGTTGCGGAGTTGTTCGGCAGACAGCGTAAACGAAGTGCGGTAGTACGTCGTCGCTTTGCCGATGGGCGGGCCGAAGTGCGGAATTTTAACGGGCGACCAGTTGCCTTTTCCCGCCAACACCGCCTGCATGTTGCTACGGTCATCGTCTGTTGCAACGCGCCAGTCGAACGTATCGAGCAGCTTAACGCTTCGGGTGGCAGGCAATTCCGGGGCCAGGTTCCGCAAAAATGGCGCGTATTCGGCCCGCTTGCGTTGCAGTTCAGCCGTCAGTTCTTCGCGGGTGTCCATCGGATTACCGGGCTGGAACGGGTGCCGATTGTGCGTTAGGGGCGGCAGATACGTAGCGGGCAGCACGGGGGGCGCGGGTTCGATGAGGCCGTTTGTCCGAACTGCCGAGCGGGTAGCAATGTCGGCAAATCGGTCAGGCTGCTGAGCCAGTACGCCCTGAGCAATCGCTACTAAAATAAAAAGACTTCGTTTCATGCTTTCCAAAATCAGATTTAGGGCAAACCGACCTGGTCTAATGGAAAAGGTTTCAGGTTTGGCAAGAGCCGACGGAGCGACGGGTAATCAATCTGCTGGGGCAGCATCGGGCGTTCGGTGGTGAGCGTTGCGTTACGGCTCATTCGATACTCGCCGTGCAATACGGGTGGGGTATTCAGAAATACGTTACCGCCCACATAGTTGAGCCGCCGGTCGGTTTCATCGGCGAAACGGGCCAGTTCAGGATAAGCATTCCGGTAAACCGCGCTGCTGATATTCACCTCCTGCCGTAATCGCTGCTGCATCAGCGGGCTTTTCAGCCACTCGCCGAATCGCTTCTGGTCCCACGCCTGATGACCCACGCCTACGTCGCAATGCAGAAAAATGTTGTCGCTCACGACATTATCGAATCCGCCGTGCAGAAAAATGGCCCCGAAGTCCTGCAACCGGCCCCGGCTACCCGTTCGGTAAAACAGATTCTGCCGGATGACGATACCGCCGGAGCCATCATCGACATATACCCCGCACATTTTCGTTTCGGGGTTTCGGGGTTCGATGTGGCTGAAAAAATTATGCTGGATAACTGTCCCACGCGCCGACGGATTTCGTCCGGTATAGACCGCGCCCATATCGTCGGCATCGGTACAGACCCGCTCAAACCGATTGTATTCAATCATGTGATTGTTGCCCGTAAACAGAATGGCGACGTGCTTAATGTCGTGGAAGTAACAGTTTCGGACCACCGCACCGACCCCGTCCCGGATGACGACTCCCCCGGAATAAGTCTCGCGGATGCGGTCGGTGTGGTGAAACTCGCAGTACGTTACTTCGTTGTGTCCCGATTCGAGGGTCTGCCGATTGCCGCCGTTCAGGAAGATGCCCCCGGTTCCGGTGTTGAAGATGGTGCAGCGGGTAATCTGGTTATGACTGAAATCGGCGTTTTCGACGGGTTCAAACTCCGGTGACCCGTCGGCCCGGTACGTTACCGAATCATGCTGAAAACGTTGCCCGAAGCTGATGGCCGCCGTGCCGAGGTTGGAAAACTGACAATCAGCAACGGTAACATGCTTTGTAGCAGCCTGATAGATACCCAGTCCCCGGCTACAGGTAAATGCCAGCCCGCTCACCTGAATGTGGTGCGTGTTGGTCAGGCGAATCAGCGGGTCTTCGAGTATCGAGATGTCAACAGTAGCGCCGGTCATGTCCGTAGCCGGATACAGGTAAAGTTTACCCGTTTTACGGTCGAGGTAGTACTCACCGGGCTGGTCAATTTCTTCGAGCAGGTTGTAGGCGTAGTAGCCGCGAACCTTTAGTCCCTCCAACTCTCCCCCCCGGCTTGAGTCGGGGTACAAACTGCTCATCAGACCGTAGAGGTGGGGCTTGCCAAGCCGGACGGTCCGTTTGGCCGTGTCGATGGCCGCTACGGGCAGGTGGTCGTCGGCGTACCCAAACGAGAATTTTCCATGCAGCCAAACGTCTTGAGCCCCGGCCCACCGACCGGGCCGGTTGTCCGGCTCATAGCCAAACACCCCGCCCCGCCCCGAATAACCGCCCCGGCGGGGAATTGCCCCCCGGTCGTACACGCGCCCGATTGCCAGCAGTGGCTCCCCCGGATTGGGGTAGCGGGCCAACTGATACGGTTGCCCGTTCACGAATAATTCCAACTGAGCTGGGGTGGGTACCGTACCGAACCCTTTTTGCCGAAGGGTGCCGTAGTCGGCGATGTCGTGTTTCTTCAGGTCAATCATGCGCACCCGCCCTCGACTTTCGGGCGGCAGGCGGTTCAGAATTACCGGGTCGGTACAAAGCGTAGCGTCACTGCCCCGGAGCGACTGCCCCCCATGCAAAATCACTCGTTCGTTTTCGTGCGCCCGGTAGGTGGTGTTGCTATCGGCGGCTGTCAGTTCCAGCGTTATTCGCCGGAAGTAGGTGCCGCCCCGCACAACAACGGTAAACGAAGCACCGGGCCGACTACGGCGGGCCGACCGGACAGCATCCCGAGCCTGCTCCGGCGTGGCAAAGGGTTTAGCCAATGTGCCGGGATTGCGGTCGCTACCCGTCGTGGCGACGTAAAACGTGTTGGGTGTCTGTGCGAATGCCGTTAGCGAACAAACCAGTATTCCAATAAGGGCGTAAACAAGGTGCATGGCGGAGCGGATTAAATCAGGTTCAGCGCGGCTTTTATGTAGCCCATTGCATAGGCCATGCCCGCGTACCAGGGGCCGGGGCAGGTCATTTGGGGCGTGTGGTCGGGAATCAGCACACCCTGAAAGTTATTCTTCTTCAGGGTTTTAAGAATACGCACCATGTCAATGTCGCCTTCGTCCACGAACACCTCCCGGTAATGCGGCACTTTGCCGACTACGTTGCGGAAATGAATGTAGGCTACCCGGTTTTGCTGGGTGTACGTATCGGTGGCCTCGTAAATGTCGCCTTCGGTCATTTCGGCAATCGAGCCAAGACAAAACTCCAGCGCGTTGGCCGGGCTGGGGTTCAGGTCGATAAGGTGCTGGTAGAGATGCGGCTGATACACTAAGCGGGGACTTTGCCGCACAACGGGCATAGGCGGGTCGTCGGGGTGAGCCGCCAGCCGCACACCTGCTTCCTCAGCTACCGGAATCAGAGCGTTTAAGAAATCCCGGAGCCGGTTCCATAGTTGCTCGTGGGACGTAACGGGCATCGTACCCGCAGGGGCCTCGGTGTCGTAGGTCATGTTCCAGACCATGCCGTTAGGAATAGGTCGTTCATCTACCCCATTCATGCCCACGCTCACGGCTCCGCCCCGCGCAAACGGGCCGGTGGTTCGGCTGCTCACGCCCGCCAGCGAGAAATTATACCCGACAATCGGAATACCCGCCTGGCCAATGATGCGAATCTGCTCGCCAAGCTGCGCCAGTTGTTCGGCCTTGCGGGGGCCGTCCAGCAGCACGTCGTACCACATGGCCGGGTCGAAATTCTCGATGGCTTCCCAAACCAGACCGTGCGCTTCGATGTCCGCTTTAATCGCCAGCAACTCGTCCAGCGTCCACAGCGAACCGTTGCCCGCCCGGCCCCAGCCATCGTGTTTGCCAATGGGCTGGTTGGCCTGTGTTTTATCGTTGTGCGTATCGTTAAAATAGTCAACTAAATGCACCACCAGATGGGTCGCTCCGCACTGCCGGGCGAAACGAAAATGCTCATCATCGAGCATATGCCGGTATAAACCAAATCCTAATTTCACAAGAAGCGATACGTTACTGATTAGAACCCTATTGAATTGCCCCCATCGACGGGCAGGCAAACGCCGGTAATAAACGCGGCTGCATCGGAGGCCAGAAAGGCAACGGCCCCGCCAATGTCGGCGGGTGTGCCAAACCGCCCGGCGGGGGTACGGCTCAGGATTTTTGCTTTGCGGGCGGGATCCTGCTCCATGATACGTAAGAACATCTCCGACTCGATAAAGCCCGGAGCCACGGCGTTGACCCGAACCCCCGTGTGCGAATATTCGGATGCCAGCGTCCGGGTCAGGCCGAGCAGGGCCGTTTTGGCACTGCTGTAAGCGGCCACCTGCGTCAGCCCGAACAGGGCCGACATCGAACTGATGTTGATAATCGAACCGCTTTGGCGGGGTATCATCACCCGGAGAGCTTCGCGGGTCAGCGAAAACACCGAAAGCAGATTGGTGTTGAGTACGGCCTGAAATTCCTCATCGGTGGCGTCGAGCGACGGTTTTTTGCTGTGGATACCGGCGTTGTTAACCAGCGTGGTCAGCGGGCCAACGATGGTTTCGATCTGGCGGATAAGTTCGGTGTGGGCGGCTTTGTCGGTAACGTCACTGACGAAGAACGTACATCGGTCGCCCAATTGGGCCTGCGCCTGCCGGAGTTTATCTGCCGAACGCCCGGTAATGACGACCGTTGCGTCCAGGGCGACAAACTGCCGGGCGATGCCGAAGCCGATGCCCGATGCCCCCCCGGTTATAAGGGCAATTTTTCCAGTCAGGTTAAACGGATTATTCATAGCGCAAGGAGTAATAGTGAACACCTGTGTCTATACGTCTGGCTATCGGGTCGGGCTTTTTATCGAAATAGGGTCGATACGGGGAATGCATAGTTTAATAATCAGCCAGTTGAGTACGTACATCGTTGAAGCGATGAAAAACAGCAGGAAGTAATTGTTGGTCTGTTCCAGTATGATTCCCACAAACGAAGCCGACAAGGCCCCGCCCAGCGCACCAAAGAACCCACTCAGGCCCGTCACCTGCGCCACCACCCGTTTGGGAAATACGTCGGAAATAATGGTAAACATATTGGCCGCCCATCCCTGATGCCCGGCAGCCGCCAGAGCCAGTACGGCCACCACCGGCCAAAGCTGTTGAATGCGGTCAATCGCCATGAGGGGCAGCACCAGCAGCGCACATACCAGCACGGCGGTTTTGCGGGCATAATCGACCGAGTGTCCCCGGCTAATCAGCCACGACGACAACCACCCTCCGCCAATCCCGCCTACGCTCGAAACAGCGTAAATGACAATGAGGGGCAGCACAACCTCCTTCAGGTTTACGCCGTAGGTTTTGCTCAGAAAATCGGGCACCCAGAACAGCATAAACCACCATACCCAATCGGAGATGAACCGGGTCAGGCAGATGCCGATGGTTTGTCGGTAGCCCAGCAGCGAAGACCAGCGCACCGGCGTATCGCTCGACGGTTCATCGTCCTGCCGGATGTAGCGGGCCTCCCCTTCCGACAATGCCGGGTGTTGGGCCGGGTGCCGGTAAAGCAACCACCAGGCCAACAGCCAGACAAACCCCAGACCGCCCGTTACGATAAACGCCCAGGGCCAGCCAAAGGCCACCGTCAGGCCCGCCACCAAAGCAGGTGCCACAATAGCCCCGACGGTCGAGCCAGCATTGAAAACCCCGGTAGCCAGTGCCCGCTCTTTCTTTGGAAACCACTCGGCTACGGCCTTCACAGCCGCCGGGAAATTGGCGGCTTCGCCCAGCCCCAGCACAAACCGGGCAAGGGCAAAGCTTGTCACGCCCGCTGCAACCGCGTGCGCCACGCCCGCCAGGCTCCACACCGCCACCGCCCAGGCGTAGCCGACGCGGGTGCCCACGGCGTCGAGCAGCCGCCCGGCCATGAGCAGGCCGAGGGCATACGCTATCTGAAAAGCCGTGACGATATAGCCGTAATCGGCTTCACTCCAGCCTAAATCAGTTGCGATGAAGGGTTTTAGGATGCCAATAACCTGCCGGTCGAGGTAATTGATGGTGGTAGCAAAAAACAGCAGGGCTACCATCCGCCACCGCACCGCACCCACAACAGGAGACAATGTACCAATCATAGTCATTACATTATCCCAAAGTGTTCGTAGGCCTCCACCGTACTCATTCCGTTCTCCAAAGCCTTCAATACGTGTCGTTCTCCGCGCACTTTCTCCAATGCCCCCACGAATGCGTCCCGTTCAACGGCTCGTGGAATCACCAGTACGCCGTCGCGGTCGCCGTACACGATGTCGCCGGGCATGATACGCACCCGACCCCACTCGATGGGTACGTTGTAATCGATCACTTTGCCACGTGGCCCCTGATCCTGCGCGTAGGATCCCATCGAAAACGTAGGAAAATTCAGACGCAGAATCTCGTTGGTATCGCGGTGGTAGCCATTCATGACCGCCCCGGCAGCTTTCAGGTTCCTGGCCCGCATACTCATCAGCCCACCCCAGAGCGCGTAACGCGGAGAAGCCCCCGAACAGATATAGACGTCGTGTTCGCGGAGTTGGTCGAGGGCTTCAAACATGAGTCCGAAGGGTTTTTTCATCACCGGATTATGGTCGGCGGGCGATACTTCATCAAACACGTCGATTTCCAGCACGGGCATGGCCCGGCCAATCACAATCATATCGGTAGCGATGGGCTTAACCTCCGGCGGCAGAAACTGGTGCAGAAAGCCCAGTTTATCCAGCACGTCGCCCACCAGAGCCGGGAACAGTTCGCGTTTTGCCAGGTCGAATAATTCGGCATCCGTTTGCCAGGTCTGCATAAAGCAATCTTTAAAACTAATAGCCGGGGTTTTGCTCTATCCTGTTTCCATTGTTGGCATCGATAAATGCCTGCGGAATCGGAAACAGTACGTGTTTCGGCTTGAACGTGGACGTAGTCAGCGGGTTGCCGTTGTATTTCAACACCCGCTCCTGAAGTTTGCCGGTGCGGTACAGCGTTTTCCGGCGGGGTTCTTCCACCAGCAGTTCGCGCAGGCGTTCGTCCAGAATATAATCGATATCCACCTGCGCCGGTAAAACGGGTTTGGCATTGGCCCGGCCCCGCACTACGTTGATGTCTTCGGCAGCTTTCACCCGGTCGCCTTTGAGCAAATGGGCTTCTGCCCGCAGCAGATACGTTTCAGCCAGCCGGTACAGGGCAATGTCCATAAACGTCCGTCCAGCGGTCACGCCCGCCAGCGTAAGCCCTTCAATTTTACGTGGATACGGATAAAAGCTGTTGAGCGTATCGAGAAACGGGTGCGGCTGTACGCGCTGACCGAAAAATTTGGAAGTAGTATTGTTGTACGTCATTGTCCTGCGCATGTTGAAGCTTGAATTTCGCATGTCGTTCGGGTCGTCGCGCCAGATGCCGTGAATGATATGGTTGCTTGGACGCATCCAGGCAACGGGCCGCCCGATGCTGTCGGCCAGCACCATACCCGGTCGGTTTTCGGGGTCTCGAATTTCAAAATAGCGTGGCCCCCAGCACCGAATCCAATTGTTGCCGTTATTGCCGCCTGCGGTGCCGCCCGGCGTTTGAAACTCAATCTGCATCACCCACAGCGATTCGGTATTCCCCGAACTCCGGTTCTGATTACTGTCTTTAAACAAATCGGAATACGGGTCGCCGGGCCGGTCGCGGAACCGCCCAAAGCGGGTGGTCATCAGCTTATTCCGCCCCGAACCAATCACCGACGTGGCCGTGGCAATGGCTTTATCGTATTCGGCGAGGCTGATATAGACTTCGGTAAGCAGGTGATCGGCGGCATCTTTGGTAATTCGGCCCGGTTGTGGCTCCGTGAGCGGCAACCCTTGTGAAGCAAATTCCAGGTCGGCTTTGGCAAATTGTAACACCTCCTGCCGCGTACTCCGGGCGAAGTCTAATTTGGGGGTGGTAAATACCTTGTCCACAATCGGCACTCCGCCGAAAATATTGGCTAAGTGGTTGTACACATACCCCCGAAAAAACCGGGCTTCGGCAAGGATGGCGTTTTTTTCAGCATCGTTGCTCCAAGTGGCTGTTGGCCGGTTGGCATACTCGATAATCTGGTTGGCGCGGGGCAGCATGGTCAGATAAGCCCAGTTCCAGTGCCAGTTCACGCCCGTGTACACAGGTGTCAGCGTAGCTTCCACGTCGCGGGTGCGGGCACCAATCTGCGCGTTGATGGTGCCGATGTCGGTGCCGAGGAACAGGGTCCACCACGTATCCCAGTCATCAGCAGCCAGCATCAACTCCCGGTTACCGGCATGAAGGGCCGTTATCGCGCTCTCGAAACCCGCTTTATTCACCAGCGTGATGTCGGGCGACAGAAACGAAAGCGGTTGTTCGGTCAATACGTCCTCGCGGCAGGAAGACACTACGTTCAGGGCCAGCGCTACCAACAGCATCTGGCCGATTTTTATGATTTTTTGTCCTGAGAATTTCATACAGACAGTGCGTTTAGGAAGGTTACAGGCTGACATTGATACCGGCTGATATAGTACGGGCTACGGGGAACATATCCCCCCGGAAGTAGGGGCTGCCAATCGGTGCTGTTTCGGGGTCCATGCCCTGCCACTGCGTAAAGGTGAGCAGGTTTCGTCCGCTCAGATAAACCCGCAGGCTGTTCATTTTCAGTCGGTTCGTCAGACTTTTGGGCAGGTCGTAGGCCAGCGAAGCCTCCTGAAGCCGCACAAAATCACGACTTTGGTAATAGCCCCTGCCGAGGGGGTTTGTGTACACCAGCGACGGTCGCGTATTCGATTTGTTCTCCGCCGTCCAGTAGCCTACGTCGAGCATATTGGCCGAGCGACCGGGGAAATTCCCCCAGCCGTTTCCGCCCGCCGAGTTGTCGGTCGCTATGGTCGTATTGTTACCCAGCCAGCCCTGTAACGCATTGATATTAAGCTGCAAAGAAAAGTTACCAACCCGAACATTGTTGTTGATGCTCCAGCGGTATTTGGGCTGCAGCGTACCCAGCACCTGCCGGTCGTTGGGGTCGATGCGTCCGTCGCCGTTGGTGTCGGCCATGCGCACGAAACCAGCCCGCTGCCCGGTCGGTATCTGGTCGCCCTCCTGATAGATGCCATCCATTACGTAGTCGTAAGCCACCGAAATCGGTTGCCCAATGAACCAGCGGTTGTTGATGTCGTCGTCTTCAACCCCGTCGTTGTTCAGGTCGTTGCGGTATAGGTTGACAATGCGGTTGATGTTGCTGGAGAAGATGAGCGTCGAACTCCATTCTACGTTGTTTTTTCGCAGATTCAGCGTGTTCAGCGTGATTTCAACGCCCTTATTATTGGTGGCTCCCACGTTGGTCAGGACACTGGCGAAGCCGTTGGGCGTGGGGAGCCGCCGGGTGAGCAGCAAGTCTTTGGTGTTGGCGTTGTACCATTCGACCGTGCCGCCCAGCCGCCCTTTGAACAGGTCGAAGTCAACGGCAAGGTTGAGCGTCGTGGTGGTCTCCCACGACAAATCGGGATTAGCCAGATTGGCCGGAAACAGACCAATGGCGGTTGCCCCTCCATCGCCATACACGTACTGCGTGGAGCCTTGTCGAATCAGCGACTGGTAGGCCGAGATGGCCTGATTGCCCACCGAGCCATACGAAGCCCTGAATTTAAGCAGGTTGATGGCACTGATTTTCTGAATGAACGGCTCCTCCGACGCAATCCAGGCAACGGCTGCCGACGGAAAAACGCCAAACTTTTGATTGGCCCCGAACACCGACGAACCGTCGCGCCGGGCGGTGGCCGTGAACAGGTAGCGGTTGTTGTAGCGGTAATTCAGGCGGGCCATCGACGAGACGGCATCGATGCGCGAAGCCGAGGACGTACTGGCGAGGATTCTGCCCAGGCCGAGGTTATGCCAGCCGTTGGCATCGCTCGATGCCGTGAAGTCGGCCCCCGACGCAAATGTATTTTCAGCGTAAAACTGATTCCGGCCATACAGCAGCGTGAGGTCAAGGTCGTGTTTGGTGCCAAACTGTCGGGCATAGGTCACGATGTTTTCCAGCACCCAGTCGAAATTGGTTGTGACGCTTTTGTTGGCAAAGCCATTGTTGTTGACCCCACTCTGCCGGTAAATCGGCTGAAAGTTGTTGACGTTCGTCCAGCGGTAATTAGGCGAATAATTGACCCGGTAGCTCAGTCCCGGCAGAAAAGGCGCATCGACGGTGGCGTAAAAATTGGCAAAAAGGTTCTGATTCTTCTCTAAGTTCCGGGCTACGATGGCCGACAGCAGCGGGTTGCCCACCAGTCCGTCTTCCGTTGGAACGGGGTTGGGTCTTGTTTGAGCCTCATCGAGCCAGATGCTCGAATAGGGCGACGTCCAGAAACCATCGGCCACGCTGGCGTTGTTGCCCGACAAATCACGAACGCTGAACTGCGCGTTGACACCCGCCCGCAACCAGTTGGTAATCTGATTGTCCAGGTTGGTACGCACCAGAATGCGTTTAGAGTTATCGTTGAAAATCAGCCCTTTTTCATCCAAATACGACCCCGACAGAAAGTAGTTTGTCTTCTGCCCCGCCCGGCCCGAAATGCTGAGGTCGTAGGATTGAATGCTGGCATCCTGCGAGATGATGTCCCAGCCGTTTACGGTGTTGCCAGCCGCCAGATTTCGGGCTTCCGTCTGCGTAATGTAATCGGCAATGCGGGCGGGGTCGCTGGGCTGACCGTTCTGTTTTCTGAAATCAAGAATGCGCTGCAGGTAGCCCTCCGGCGACAGCAGCAGAGGTTTGTAGCTCCACGACGATACGCCGTAGAAGGCATTGAGCCGGATAACGGGTTTTTCGGTGGCTCCCCGTTTCGACGTAATCAGAATGACCCCGTTGGCGGCTCTGGCTCCGTAAATCGCCGTTGAAGACGCATCTTTCAGCACCTCCATCGACTCGATGTCATTCGGGCTGATGTCGGCCAGACTGCCGTTAAAGAAGATGCCATCCAGTACAATCAGCGGGTCGTTGCCAGCGGAGATAGACCGTTGCCCCCGAATCAGGATGGTGCCGCCCTGCCCCGGTCGTCCGTTTTCGGTAAACTGAACCCCGGCTACCCGGCCCCGCAGGGCCTGCGAAACGTTGGTGTTGGGCAAGTTTTCCGTCTGCCGAAGCTCGACTTTCGCAATGGACCCGGTGATGTTGCGCCGGGATTGCGTACCATATCCCACGACAACCACCTCTTCCAGGGCTTTCGTATCGGTTTGCAGGATGATGTTCAGCGTTGTGCGGTTATCGGTTGGAATTTCCTGCGTCAGATAGCCGATGGAGGAAACAACGAGTACGGCATCCGCCCCAACGTTGTTGAGCGTGAAGGCTCCCGAAGCATCGGTGGTGGTGCCCGTGGTGGTCCCTTTAACGGTGACGGTCACACCAGGCAGCCGTTCCCCCTGCGCGGAGGAGACAGTTCCGCCGAGTCGCGAATTCTGAGCCAGAACGGCTGGGCAGAGACACAGGAATAGCAGAAGGGTTAGTAGGGTTCTGCTTCCTGAATCAAGTACAGAATGGTTCATATTATTTTCGTAGGGTTATAGGAAAGCTTTTATTTTTTCTGAGATTCAGATAAATATCCGATAGCAAAGGTTGTAAACTTCACACCGCGTTTCCCTCTGAATGTTTGCTGCTTTTAATGGTATATTTGCCTTATTAGTACTGATAAAATGTTCAGTAAGATTATATTTCTTTATGAAGGCCAGATTCATCAAACTTGCCGAGCCAGATCGCCAATCGTTCACAGTAAAAAATGAGCGCATACCTTTCTTCTATAATCCGTATCACTACCACCCCGAACTGGAACTCACGCTGATTCAGCACGGCAAAGGCACCCGGTTTATCGGAGATAGTATAGAGCCGTTTTTTGAGGAAGACCTGGTTTTGGTAGGGGCCAACCTACCCCACCTCTGGCGAAGCGGCAACGAATATTATCAGCCCGGCACCACACTCTTCTCCCAGGCCATCGTGGTGCATTTTTCCCCCACCGTGTGGGGTGGGCCGTTTCTGGCTCTTCCCGAACTGGAACCGATTCAACAAATGCTTATCGAGGCCCAGCATGGGATTCGGTTTACGGGCGCTTATCGTCATCACATTGCCGGGAAGATGTATGAACTGACGGTCAGGCAGGGGGCGGATCGGCTTGGCTATTTCATTCAATTACTGGATTTTATAGCCGCCTGCCCGATGAATGATAAACGGTTGCTAACCAGCAGGCCATTTACCAAACAGTCAAGTCAGCAAGACTCCGAACGTATCGACCGGGTGTATCACTTCACGTTGCAACACTTCAAGGACTGTATTTCGTTGGATCAGGTAGCCGACATCGCCAATTTGAACCGGACTGCTTTCTGCCGATATTTCAGAAGTCATACCCGAAAGTCGTATTGGCAGGTATTGATCGAAATACGCATCGGTCATGCCTGTAAGCTGCTGATTTCAGGGAATATGCCTGTGTATCAGGTAGCTTTGGAGAGTGGCTACAGTAATCTGTCCGTATTTAACGAACATTTCAAACGAATCACCGGGGTTACCCCGCTCAAATACAAGAAAGAGTACAGATGACACATCCTTCCCCAAATAAACAGCAAAGCTGTGCCATAGGCGTAAGTAATTGCGAAAACAGAGGTGTATTTTCAAGCAATCTCCAGATTGAAAATCCGGATAAATTTGCCAGACAAGCAACCTCACCTATGCACTCTTTTTCAGACTTATTCCTTGCGGAACACTATTGAACAATACCCGTATCTGCACACCGCCCACCGTTTCCACCGTCAGGCTCCCGCCCAATTGCTTGCTAAGTCCTCTCATCAGACCCATGCCCAAGGAACGGGTGCGGGTCAAATCGATGACATCGTTCAAGCCAACGCCGTCGTCACGGATGGTAAGCAGGCAATTCTGTTGGTCTACCCGGCTCAGGGTGATGCTCACCTGCCCCGTTCGACCGTGCGGGAAGGCGTATTTGAGGGCATTGGTGACGGCTTCGTTGATGATCAGCCCCAGCGGTACGGCCACGGCTCCGTCCAGTTCCACCGGCGCAACCGCCAGCGCAAATCGGATACGTCCCGGCATCTGGAATGAGTCCTGCAAATACTCGGTGATTTCCCTGATGTAGGCCGCCATGTCAATTAGGGCAATTTTCTCGGACAGATAGAGTTTCTGATGGCTGAGTGAAATGGCATAGATGCGGTTCTGGCTTTCGCGAATGGCGAGCTGGGCTTTGTCGTCCTGCAGATACGCTGCCTGCGAACTGAGCAGGCTCATGACAATCTGTAGGTTATTCTTCACCCGGTGGTGTATTTCTTTCAGCAACCACTGCTTTTCCTGGAGCAACCCGTCTTTTTCCTGAAGGATGTGGTTTTGGTGCGTAATCAGACCTCCCATTTCTGCTAACAGGCTGTCTTTCTCCACCAGTAATTCTTCCTTCTCACCGATCACCTGTTGCAGGCGGTGGTTTTTTTCGTTGATTTCCCGCTGCTTGGCTTCCAGTAGCTGGTTGCTGCGCTGCTTGAGCCGGTACCGATTATAGCCCAATCCCAGCAAGAGCAGCAGCAGGGCACCTCCGGCAATCATCACCTGCTGCTGAAAATCTTTTTGTGCCAGGTTTGCTTTCTGAACCTCGTTTTGCTGGGTCAGCAGGGCGATGTTTTGCTCTTTTTCCTTGATTTTATACTGGATTTGCAGGTTGGCAATCTGCTTGCTCTGCACTTCACTGAAAATCGAGTCGTTCAATGCCTTGTAGCGTTGGTGGTGGGCAATGGCTTGTTTGTAATTACCCTGCGCGGAATCGATTTTAAAAAACAGCATATGAATATTCATGACCTCGCGCAAAGTGCCTCCGGTGGCGCTCAGGTCGAGGGCATGGCTCAGGTAGCGGCGGGCTTTGTCGTACTGCTTACTGACCAGATAAAAATTTCCTGCCTGCTGGTAATGGTTTATTTTCCGGGAGCCATTATCGTTCAGGGTATCTTCGGCGGCTATTATTTGCCGGTACTGCTTTTCTGCCAACGAATACTGTTTCAACGCCAGGTGGCACGCTGCCAGCACACCAGCCGCTCTCAGAGTCATTTCCGGGTCTTTCGGCGGATACTTCTTTCTATTCTTCTGGTAAAATGAGAGGGCTTCCTGCGCTCTTCCCTGGTGTAGCAGATTATGGGAAATTCGCGGGATCATGTGCGAAATCATGAACACATTCTTTTGCTGCTGTAAGAGAACCAACGATTTATAGCGGAATTGTAATCCTGCCTCCCATTGATTCAGTTCTTCGTGAAGAATGGCGAGCCGTCCGTAGAAATAGGCGAGGTAGGCCGTATCCCCGGTTGCCTGCGCACGTTCAACGGATAACAAGCCGTACCGGATGGCTTGCGGATAGTTGCCTAAGTAACGGTTAACCGTTGCCAGCAGGTCGTAGGTGTAATGCAGCTTCTGGTACCCAACCGAACGGTAAAGAGCCAGTACTTGCTGCAATTCGCTGTAGGCCTGGGCATACTTTATCTGTAATAAATGCATATCGGCTATACACTTGAGCAGATAGGCTTCTTTAGCCCGGTCTCCCAGTTGCCGGTAGCCCTTTCTGGATTGCTGGTAGCAGCGGATTTTTTCGGGCAAGCTTTTATCGGAACGGTCGTATACCTCTCCCAGATAATACCAGCCTTCCGCTTCCAGTAAAGAATTGCCGATGGCCTGGCTGGATGCAAGAGCCTTTTTGATCAACGGAAGGGCACGCCCGGCCTCGCCTTTCTGGAAGGCAATCACTCCCAATAGATAAGCACTCCGAATTTGTCCGTTGGTAAAATGCAGCGCACTGCTCAGAGCCAGCGCATCCGTACAGTAACGGGTGGCCCGCTCCAAATCGCCCATCCTTAAGCTGACAGAGGCCGAAAAGCAGGTTGTCATCGACTTGGCCTTGTTCAAACGCTACGAAAAGGGTACGCATGCAATACATGACCCAACTTCAATAGGAATTCCGTTGGCTGAAACGATACCAATTACCCATTCTGCTAACTGCCTTATTACCAGCCAGAGCCACACCACCAATTTCAGAAAATGGCTCCTGACGTAGCATGGTCATCCTGTGACCAGTTTTGCCTGCTCAAGTGTAGTGAATGATGCATAGGGGAAAAGCGGGCTTCGGATGTCTGTAAAGCAAAATCCATTTTATGTTTTACATTGTCGGAGTCAGCATCGCGCTTTTTCTTTCCATGCTTGCCCTTACCAAGAAACATCGGACAACCGCCGACAGGGTGCTGGGCGTCTGGCTGGTACTAATAGGTGTACATATTGCGCTCTATCACGCCATCTGGGTCTCAAAACCCGGTTGGCATCTGCACCTGCTGGGGCTTGAAATCCCCATGCCTATCTTACAGAGCGTGTTCCTGTACCTATATGTAGGCGCGCTGACAGGACGTATCGACTTCAGAAAACGAACCTGGCTATGGCACCTGCTGCCCACCGCAGCGGCCTACACGTACTTGATTCCGTTTCTATGCTTATCGGTTGCCCAGAGAGCGTATGTCTATGCCCACAAAGGCATCGGTTATGAGACGTTCGCTGCCCTGCTGAACGGCTGGTGTATGTGCTCGGGAGTTTTCTACGTAGTTGCGTCGAGCTTGTTGCTGCGAACGTATCGGGTACGTATGGCTGCGCCCAAGTTCAAGCAAGCATCCGTAAATCCAAACTGGACACGAGATTTGCTGATCGGCATGGGGGCAATCTGGCTGGTTGTACTGGTCCAGGCCGACGATCAGTATGTGTATGGAGCGGCTGTGCTGTTTGTGCTGTGGCTGGGCTATTTCGGTATCCGGCAGGGCAACATCTTCACCGAATGGTCCCCCCCGGAGCCTGCGCTTCAGCCCGTGGTTCTGGCTCCACCTCCACCGGCCCATGAACCCACTCCGCCCGACCGCCGAAAATACGCCCGCTCGGGCTTGACCGACCAAACAGCCACCGACCTCCACAACCGGCTAACGCACCTGATGGAACGCGAAACGCCCTACACTAACCCCGACCTGACCCTTGCCGATCTGGCTAACCGGCTCGATGTACACCCCAACTACCTCTCGCAGGTCATTAACGAGCGGGCGGGCATGACCTTCTCCGACTACGTAGGGCTGCTGCGGGTCGAAGCGTTCAAACAAGCAGCCGCCGACCCCAAAAACCGCCATCTCACCCTGCTGGCTCTGGCCTATGAGTGCGGCTTCAACTCCAAATCGACGTTTAACCGGCAATTCAAAAAACTGACCGGTCAACTTCCCTTTGCCTACTGGCAGCAAACTCAGGCCTAGACATAAGTCCCATCTTACAAGCTGCAACGACTGCGCGGTATTGTGTGCTGAATTTTGCGCCGGGTTACCTAACAACCCGCTTATTTCAACACACATATGCAGTTCAAAACAACAATACTAAGCCTGCTGGCTGGTGGCCTGATGCTGTCGGCCTGCAAAACAGAAGACCCGTCGGCACTGGGCGGGCTGGTGCCACGAACGGTCGATCAGGACGCATCGCTGCCGTCAATTCGCGTCAACGGCACGCACCTGCATGCCGAAACGTTCGGCAATCCGGCCAACCCCATGCTGGTGGTGCTGCACGGCGGACCGGGCAGCGACTACCGCTACATGCTCAACGCCCGTGCCTTCGCCAATGCAGGGTATTATGTAGTCTTTTACGATCAGCGCGGTTCGGGTCTGTCGAAACGGCACGACAAGGCGTCGTATCGGCTCGGCCTGATGGAGGAAGACCTCAACGCCGTGATTGCGCATTACCGCACGTCGGCATCGCAAAAGGTTTTTCTGCTGGGGCATTCGTGGGGAGCCATGCTGACTTCGGCCTACATCAACGTCAATCCGACCCGGATCAGCGGGGCTATTCTGGCCGAGCCGGGCGGACTGGTTCTTGATGACATTGTTGCCTATGTTGCGCGGTCGCGGTCGGTGAAGCCAAGCAGCGAAACCTTCAACGATCCGCTCTATGTCGAACAGTTTTTTACGGGCCGCGCAAATCAGCACGAAATTCTGGACTACCGCCTGGCGGTGTGGAGTGCGTCGGAAGGTGCCACCGACTCGCCAACCGGCGACCGCAGTGGCGGACCGCTCAGTTTCTGGCGGCCAGGCTGGGTAGTGAACCGGGCACTTTTTGAACTGGCCGAAAAACAGGGCATCGACTGGACCACCAACCTGAAGCAATACAAAACAAAAGTGCTGTTTGTGTACAGTGCCCGGAATCGGGCCTACGGGCTGGCTCACGCCCAGAAGGTGTCATCGGCTTATCCGAACGTAGAGCTGCTCCGCATCGACGATGCCGGCCATAACATGATCACCTTCCCCGAAGACTGGGCTAAGTTTTACCCCGCAGCACTTACCTATCTTAACTCGCTCAAATAGCTAACCCCATGCGACTTTTTGCACATACCCTACTGCTTATTTTCTTCGCTTGTCATACCTCCTTGGGCCAGTCGATCAACTGGCGTTCGTTTGAATCCAGCCAACGAATGGCATCGGTTGGGGTGGGTCTCGATCAGGGCCTGATTTACAGCGCCGGATATGCGCAGCGATTTGGTCGACAACCGCTGGTGCTTACGCTCGGTGCCTCTCTGCCTTCGGGCAGAAACTGGATCGATGATTTTAACGTCCGGCTGGGCCTTCAGGTCGAGGTGGTTCGGATGGGTAACTGGTCAGCCACGCTTAAAGCGGATGGCGTGTTGCGCCGATTCGAGAATCCTTACGCCCGGCTCGTGAACTGGGGCGGTACGTTTGGGGCTGTTGCGGGCTACTATAAACCTACCTGGTACGTAGCGACTGAGCTTGGCTTCGACAAAGCTATCATCACACACGTGCGTCACTCAACCCAGATGCTCGACGGTCTGCCGGGCTTACGCAACGGTTGGTACATTCCCACCGGCGGTACGTTCCGGTATGGGCTACAGGCCGGGGCCTCGCTGGGCAAAACAGACCTGACGCTGCGCGCGGGCCGATTGCTTGGGCAGGACGTCAAAACGGTGCCCTTGTTGCCGATTTATGCGCAGTTGGGTATAAATCGGCGATTTTGATTTCAGACAAACCCAAACGCCACATTTACAGCTATGAAGAACACGCTGAGATTATTAACGCTCTACTGAATCACCTAATGATCAGGGCTGTCGATGTGTTCGCGCATGATTTGGGCGTGAGTGTTGGTCAGGAATTGCTAGCCCGGCATCAGGAAAGCAACAAAGGCCAAAACCCTGACGCTGAAGGCCAGTCATGTGCCCATGCTCTCGCAGCCGACCCAGGTAGCGGAGTTCATTGCCGAAGCAGCCAGAAACCTCCCCCCGGTCAAGTAAATAATAGGGTTCCAGTACACCAATCCGTACACGACACAAATAAAAATTGCCTAACATTATGAAATTCATCTTGTTAGGCAATCACACAGGTACCGGGAGCCGGACTCGAACCGGCATGTCCTTGCAGACAATGGTGTTTGAGACCATCGCGTCTACCGATTCCGCCATCCCGGCTGGACATTGTGGGGGCAAAAGTAATGGATAATGGATAATGGATAATGAATAATAAGCAGTTTTTTACGCCCGAACCCCTAACTTACTAACTACCAACGCGTACTCTTTCCTCCTTTCCTCCTTTCCTCCTTTTCTCCCTTCCTCCTTTCAGTTATTCATATCGCAGTGCATCAATCGGATCCAGCCTTGAGGCTTTGAAGGCCGGGTAGATGCCGGAAAACAGCCCGACGACCACGCAGACCAGCAGGCCCATCAGCATCCAGAACCAGGGCACGACGAACGATTTCTCGCCCGGGCTGATGAAGAGCGAAATCAGGTTACCGATACCGATACCCAGCACCACGCCGCCAAGACCACCCAGCAGGCAGATGACGATGGCCTCAATCAGAAACTGCTCCCGAATGCGCCGGGGCGTGGCCCCCAGCGATTTACGGATTCCGATCTCCCGTGTGCGTTCCGTGACCGACACCAGCATGATGTTCATCAGGGCAATCGACGCCCCCAGCAGGGTGATGAACCCGATGCCAAACCCGCCTACCCGCAGATACCCCGTGATGGATTCAAAATCCTTCGCCAGCTCGTCGGCCCGTTCAATTTCGAATGAATCAGGCTTTCCGAGCGGGTCATGGCGAATCTGGCGCATCAGACCCCGGGCTTCGCCAATGGCGGTTTCCTGATCGTTCAGGCTCGGCACCGAAGCCGTAATATTGAAGGTCAGATTCCGGCCGTCGGCCAGCGCCCGACCATTGTTGAGCGGCACCAGCACCATCCGGTCGTCGTCGCCGCCCGTTAGTCCACCCTTTTTCTCCAATACGCCAATCACTTTATATTTCCCGCCCTGCAGGCTGATCTCGCGGTTCAGCGGATTGATTTTTCGTTCGAAAAGCGTCCGGGCTACCTCGCTGCCAATAATGGCGACGTTCAGCGAATAATCCAGGTCGTTGGGCGTAAAATTCCTTCCTGACTGAAGCCGGAAGCCTTTCACCGTCAGGTAGTTATTGTCGCCCCCAATAACCTGCACATTCGGATTGGTCTTTTTTGAAGCAAACTTGACCTGGGCAATGCCGGATATGGACGAATAGACCGAGACCGTGGCCCCATACTCAAACCGGCGCTTGAAGGCCAGCGCTTCGTGGAATTCGATGGGCGGCATCTGTTTCTCCAGACGTCCGCCGATCCGGCGAAAAGCATCTTTCTGCGAGATGTCGAAGGTGTTGGCTCCCAGTCCGGCGAAACTGTTGTCGACCGATCCCTGAATGCCGTCGATGGCCGTCAGGATGCCCACCAGCGACGTAATGCCGATGGCGATAATGGCCGACGTCAGAATAGTACGGAGCCGATTGGAGGCGATGGACCGCAGCCCTTCGCGCATGTTTTCCAGTAGGTTCATTGGCTTAAACCTTTCGCATAAATAATGTGTATATTCGTTACGAACATACCGTTTACAAAGCTAACCGGTAAATCTATAAATCGACGCACCGATGAAACGCTTCCTGCTGCCGTTCGTCCTGTTTTATTTCCTGATTCTGCCCGTTCGGGCAACGAAGATATTGATTCCGATGGACGAGGGCCAGAAGAACCATCTGAAGGCCTACGGCATTGCCTACTGGGTACTGAAACAGTTCGATACGGAAGTCGACTGGCTGCTGAATTATCGGGGCGGCAGTTTCATGATGCCCCACACGCAGAAGTTTGTCAATGAGATGGTTATCCGGGGGGTTAGCTACGAGGTCATTTCCGACGCCCAGAGTGCCCAGATCATGGCCGAAGTGGCTTCGCCCGACGCCAACATGGATGCCGTCAAATTGCAGAAAGCGCCAAAGGTGGCCGTCTATTCCCCAAAAACCAAACAGCCCTGGGACGATGCCGTAACGCTGGTAATGGCCTATGCCGAAATTCCGTATGAAGTGGTGTTCGACGAGGAGGTTATGGAGGGCAAACTGGCAAATTACGACTGGCTGCACCTGCACCACGAGGATTTTACGGGTCAGTATGGAAAGTTTTACCAGTTTCGCGACCAGCCCTGGTATATCGCCCAGCGACGCGAAGCCGAAACCATCGCCCGTAAATATGGACTGGAAAAAGTGACCCAGCTAAAACTGGCCGTCGTGAAGAAGATACGGGACTACTGCCTCGGCGGAGGCTACATGTTCGCCATGTGCAACGCCACCGACACCTACGATATCGCCCTGGCCGCCCAGAATACCGATATCGCCGAATCCATTTACGACGGTGACGGGGCCGACCCCAACGCCAGCAGTAAACTGGATTTCCGGCAGACGATGGCCTTCCATAATTTTCAGGTCATTACCAATCCGTATTACATCGAATTCTCGAATATCGACAACCAGAGCGAGGATCGGGGTGTTTCGGAGAACAACGATTACTTCACGCTGTTTCAGTTTTCGGCTAAATGGGACCCGGTGCCGACGATGCTCACCCAGAATCACGCCAACATTATCAAGGGATTCATGGGGCAGACGACGGCGTTCAAAAAAAATCTGATTAAGCCGGAAGTGGTCGTCCTGGCCGAAAACAAGGCTGCCGGCGAAGCCCGCTACATTCATAGCCCCTACGGCAAAGGCTTTTTTACGTTCTACGGCGGCCACGACCCGGAAGACTATCGCCACGAAATCAACGAGGAACCCACCGACCTGAATCTGCATCCCAATTCAGCAGGTTACCGCCTGATTCTGAACAACATCCTCTTCCCGGCAGCGAAGAAGAAAAAGCAGAAAACGTGATGGGATGGGGTTGTTACACAGAGCTAATCAGAGAATATCAGAGTCAATCAGAGATTCTATTAACTATTTCTCTGTGTATCTCTGATATTCTCTGATTAACTCTGTGTAACAATAATGTCGTGAAGTGCTCTTTTTCCGACGCAGAAAGTTATCCTCCCTCCCGCCGACTGGCATTTTCTTTGCACCAGTAAACAACAAATACTGATGAAAATGAAAAAGCTGTCGTATCTAACTCTGTTTATTCTGTTCGTCTGGCTGGTTGCGCTGGTGATTATGCCCGGCAAACTACGTCTGGATCAGCTTCTTTCGCGCTGAAGCTGTCGTAAAATGACCGGATAATGGCGCATTTCGACTCTCTGGGTCCGGCCCAAAAGCGCCAACTTTGAGCTACCTTCCGCACGAAACAAATGGAGACTGCTCAATCGACGGTCCACATCATTTTCTTTTCGTCCATCTTATCCACCATTTCCTCTGTATGTGCGATTCCCGCCTTCCCGGCTTGAGGCAGGCGGGTTTTTTATGCCATCGACGTCACGCGGCTCGTCTGATGGAAGGATTTGGGGCTTTGTCCCGTCCAGCGTTTGAAGGCCCGGCGAAATGAACTGGGCTCATCATAACCCATCAGGTAGGCAATTTCCGATATGTTGTGAGAGCCGGTTCGCAAAAGCTGCAGCGCCACCTCCTTGCGGGCCTCTTCGGCAATGCGCAGAAAGGTGGTACCTTCTGCTTCCAGCCGCCGCTGAAACGAACGAACGGACAGGTTCAGGTGCACCGAAAGGTCTTCTGCCGTGACAAACTGGTGATTGGTGAGACGCCTGAGCATGAGCTGACGGACCGTATCGCCGAACGACTGCGACGATTCACCCAGCAGGTTTTCGATCGTCTGCTGAAAGTGCGTATACAGCACCTGATTGTAAGTCAGCACCGGACGGCTCAACTCCTGGCGACGGAAATAAAGGCGGTTGCCCGACGCCCGGAACGTCATGGGCGCGCGGTAGATGGCGTCATACAGGTCCGTTGTGGCGGGCGGCGGTCCCATCCATTCGATTCGCTGCGGATAAACGGGCCGCCTGACCAGTTCGCTCAGTGAGACAATCAGGGCCGTAAAAATCAGCTCCACGTCCTGCTGACAGGCATAGGGATACAGCCTGAAATCCAGACCGGCGTGAACGATCTCGAACACGGTCATGTCTTTTTCTTCCCGAACGCCGAACGTATCGTAGCAATCCCGGTTGGCAAAGGTGTTGTGATACTGACAGACGTGATGAACGGCGGTGCGCAGGTCGGGACTGACCCGCATCAGGTGATTGACCATGCCCCCGCCGACAAGCGCCATCTGCTGACCGATGACCATACCCGGATGCGGCGAACCGGCTACCTGCGCCAGAGCAGGCCAATAACGGTCGGCCAGGTCGGAGCCGTAATGACCGGTCGGGTGATGCAGACGTTCAGGGTTCAGGTCGATTGAGTGACAGAACTCGTCGAGCGCCGTCATGTCTCCCCGGAAAACGACGGACAGGACCGTTTTCAGGCTTTCAAAATTGGAGAATTGCATATACACACGTTCCCGGAAAGAGTGTAACCGGTCCTGACAAAATTGAGCAATAACCGACAGGAATGCAATCGGAGGATTGAGTAATTGGGTGAATGGGTTATTAAGCAAATAGGTTAGGATTCTAATTACCTATTCCCCTGGTTACCAACATACCCAATCCCTCAGAACGAAAACCACTGACTGATGGCTTTCCGGGGCGAGGTCCGCTCCAGTTCCTGCTCCATCGGATCGGGGATTTTCGGAAAAAAATCGATTCCGGTCATCTTCTCCACTTCATCGACCGGCACCACAAACTGTTTCAGTGAGTTGTCCGACGCTTCATTGCGCATCAGGAAAGCTATAATCCGGATTTCGGGATTGCGGCAATATAAAATGACTTTGTAAAAGTACTCCGGTACGGCTACTTCGTTTTGTTTCCCGATGGTTGGCAGACCGGGGCGCAGCACGGGTCCGGTCACCACATACAGTCCTCCATCCCGCACCGCCCAGGCCCGCACCTGCTCTTCGAGTTCTTTCCATATGCCCCGGTTGAACTGCGGGGCCTGCGGGCTGACGTTGCTCATATAAAACGATTCCCGCATCAATCGCTGCGAAAACTTAAAATCTCCCGCTGGAGCCAGGTGGCCCCGGTCATAGCCGGATCGGGTGTAATCCGTCGGCAGGGCCGTACCGCTCTCCACCATCGGATCGGGCCGGAACTGGGCATAATCGCGTTCAGCATCGCCGAACACCTCATTTTCCAGCAGCGGATACGCCACCCAATCGGCCTGCTCATACGTATCCCGGTAGCGCAGCACATACCCGTCATGGCGGATGATTTCGTCGTTGCCGGAAAAGGCGGGCAGCAGAAAGTCGACCTGTTTTTCAAACGGAAACAGTTTCGATGAGGTCCGCTGCTCGCTGGCAGACGCCTGCGGACCTTCGGCGGTCGCAACGCCCTCTTCCCGTCTGGTCGGCTCATCGGCGGAGGCTTCGTCGGGTTCGGGCACTTTATAAGGGTTTCGCTCTTCGGGTGCCGTCGGTGAGGGGCGCAGACCGATGGACCGTTTGAAATCGTTCCAGAAGGCCACAACGGGCTGGGTCCGGCCACCATAATGCAGAAAAAGGCCAATCAGGAAGAAAATCAGCAGCCAGACCAGGGTGTTGCTGCGCAGCCGGAAGCCACTTCGTGCGTATCCACGCCGGACGTATCCACGCCGGACGTATCGGCGGCTAAAATTACGTCTGTTTTGAAACGGTGAACGAAAAAACATATCGGGTAACAGAGTGGGCAAAATTACGAAACTATTAATTGGATTTTTGCTGTTGCAGTTCTATGTCATCCATGCAAATCGTGGTCATCGGGGGCGGGGCAGCCGGTTTTTTCGGAGCCATCACCGCCGCCGAAACGTTTCCGCAAACGCGGGTTATCATTCTCGAAAAAAGCCGTAACGTACTGAGCAAAGTCCGGGTGTCGGGCGGGGGTCGCTGCAACGTCACCCACGCCTGTTTCGATAACCGGAAACTGGCAAAAAACTACCCGCGTGGTGAGGCCTTTCTGCGCCCCCTGCTGAAGCATTTCGATGCCGACGCCACCGTCCGCTGGTTCGAAAGCCGGGGTGTGGCTCTGAAAACCGAAGCCGATGGCCGCATGTTTCCGGTTACGGATTCTTCGGAAACCATCATCGACTGCCTGCTGCGGGAGGCCCGCCGCCTCCGCATCGACATTCGGACGAGCTGCGGCGTCACCGATGTTCAGGCGGAGACTTCCGGATGGCGGCTGCATCTTTCTACCAACGAAACGCTTCATGCCGACCGACTGCTCATCGCAGTGGGCGGCTACCCGCAGGCACCGTCGTATGCCTGGATTCCGGGCGTTGGAGGAAAGAGTGAAAGTGTGAAAGAGCGGAAGAGCGAACTGATGCGGGTCGGGGTTTCGGAAGGGGAAACAATCGTTATGGATACGTCGGCGCTTGTTCCGCCGGTGCCGTCGCTGTTTACGTTCAACACCCCGCAAAATCCATTGCTTGAACTGGCGGGCGTTTCGGTGCCGGACGCGCTCGTCAAGATTGCCGATTCCCGTGTGGGGAATGTGAAACATGAATATAGGGGGCCGGTGCTGATTACGCACTGGGGTTTCAGCGGCCCGGCGGTGCTCAAGCTCTCGGCCTGGGGTGCCCGCGATCTGGCTGGCGTTCAGTATGTTTTTACGTTTCGAATCAACTGGCTGCCCGGCCTGAACGAAAACCAGATCCGGGAGCAGTTTCAGGTCTTTCGGCAGCAGCACCCCAAAAAGGCCGTGGTGTCGCAGGGATTGTTCAGCCTTCCCAACCGGCTGTGGGCGGCGCTGGCGCAGAACGCGGGCATCGCCCCCGACGTCCGCTGGGCCGACCTCCCCGGTAAAGCCCAGAACCGGCTTATCAACCTTCTGACCAACAGCGAACAATCGGCTTCGGGGAAAACCACCTTCAAGGAAGAATTTGTCACCTGCGGCGGTATCTCGCTCGACGCCATCCATCCCGAAACGCTGGAAAGTCGGACCTGTCCGGGCCTATTTTTCGCGGGTGAAGTGCTCGACGTCGACGGTATCACGGGCGGCTTCAACTTCCAGAACGCCTGGACGACGGGTTTTGTAGCGGGGAAAAATCTGGGTTTGTAGTATATTCGACCTCCATTTAAACACAGAGAAAACAAAGTTAACCACAGAGATAAACAACAGATGAGGATCTTCTCCGTTGCCTCTGTGTTCCCTCCGTTAACTCTGTGGTTAAGGAATAGCCATTGCGTTTAGAAAAATAAACGGAATACCATTCCGTTTTACAGTATGCTTGAACAAATTCAGGAAGCCGCCCGCTTCATCGAAGCCGCCACCGCCCTCCGCCCGACCGTCGGCATTATTCTCGGCACTGGCCTCAACGCCCTCGCCGACGACATCGAGAAGGAAATTGAACTGCCTTACGAGTTAATTCCTCATTTTCCCACCTCCACCGTCGAGTTTCACAAAGGGCGGCTGATTTTGGGACGTCTGGCCGGAAAACCGGTACTGGTCATGCAGGGGCGGTTTCATTTCTACGAAGGTTACTCCATGCAGCAGGTAACGTTTCCGGTGCGGGTCATGAAAGCCCTGGGCATTCAGACACTGCTGATTTCCAATGCAGCGGGTGGCCTGAATCCAGGCTTTGAAACGAGCGATCTGATGGTTATCGAAGACCATATCAGCCTGCTTCTGCCCCAGAATCCGCTCACCGGCCCGCACCTTCCCGAACTGGGCGACCGCTTCCCCGACATGAGTGAACCCTACAGCGCCGACCTCATCGACCTGGCGAATCAGATTGCCGACGAACTGGGAATTGATTTGCAGCGGGGCGTCTACGTCAGCGTAACCGGTCCACAGCTTGAGACGCGGGCGGAATATCGGATGCTGCGGCAATGGGGTGCCGATGCCGTCGGTATGTCGACCGTTCCGGAGGTTATCGTCGCCAACCAGATGAATGTAAAGGTGTTTGGCGTGTCGGTCATCACCGACCTCTGCCTGCCCGATTCGCTCGAACGCGTCGACATCCAGAAAATCCTGGCCGCCGCCGCCAAAGCCGAACCCAGTTTGACAAAGCTGGTTAAGGGAATGGTGGAGCAGTTGTAGCTACTCGACGCCTTTCACCCGCATGGGCAGGGTAAACACGGCGTCGGAGGCCGTGATGAACAGCGTCCGGCGGTCTTTTCCGGCAAAGCAGAGATTCCCTACCCAGCGGGCGGGCACTGGAATGGTGCCCAGGTGTTTGCCCGTTGGGTCATAGACCATCACGCCTTTGCCGGTCAGATACAGATTGCCTTCATTGTCGAGCGTCATACCATCGGAACCCTGTTCGACAAATAGCTGTCGGTTGGTCAGGTTGCCGTCTTTCTGGATGTCGTATTTGTAGGTTTTGCTGTCACGAATATCGGCCACGAACAGGTGCTTGCCATCGGGCGTTCCGACGATGCCGTTGGGCTGTTTCAGGCCGTCGGCTACCCGGACAGCCTCCGTTTTTCCTTTCGGCAGATAATACACGTGCTGCCCTTCAATGTCCGGGTTTTTGCGCTCCCAGTACGGACGCTGGTAATACGGATCGGTGAAGTAGATGCCGCCTTTGTTGTCGAGCCAGACGTCGTTGGGGCCATTGAATTTCTTTCCGCCAAGGTCTTTGAGCAGCACCGTCACCTTACCGTCCGGCGTAATCGACCAAAGCTCGTTGTTCTGGTCGGCGCAGGCGATGATATTGCCTTTTTTGTCGATAAACAGGCCATTTGACCGACCGGTTTTGTCCATAAAAACGGTCAGCTTACCATCCGGCTCCCACTTCCAGATTTTGTCGTTGGGCTGGTCGGTGAAGTAGACGGCCCCGTTCTTATCGACCGCCGGGCCTTCGGTAAACGAAAACTGCCGGGCCACTTCGTTCAGCATCGCTCCGGGGGCCACCGTCCGGATGGAATCGGGGCGGGTCTGGGCAAACGTGAGATGGGCGGAGAGGAAGAGGCTGGTCAGGGCTAAAAGCTTCATTTTCGAGATATTTTTCTAAACACAGAGGTGCAAAGGCTTCACAGAGGGAAAAGGTTCATCCATGCACCTCCTGCCCATTTCACGGTATCATTCGTAATTACGTCGGGAGGTCGAACCTTCCGGCGGACAAACTCTTTACCTCTGTGCTCGCTCTGTTACCTCTGTGGTTAAGATTAAACCATTTTCGGGTCCGGATGCACCCACGGCTGACGATACGGGCGTTTCAGTAGGGCCGTCGCTTCCGGGTCGCCGACGACCTCCCGCTTTTTCGGATCGTAAACCAGCGGTCGGCCCAACTGCATCGACAGATTCGCCAGAATGCAGCTTGCCGTCGAAATATGTCCCTCTTCAATGTCGGCTACGGGGCGACTGTTTTTCTCAATCGCCGCCAGAAAATCCAGCATGTGCAGGCGGGTGGCCGGGGCGGCATTGAGCTCGATACGCTCTTCGGTGATGTCTTCCGGATATTTTTCTTTCTCGTACACCACGTCTTTATGAATCTTCTCGCCTTTGGTCGGGCCGTCTTTGCCCTGAGGAATAAAGTCATAGGCCATCGTGGAGGCCCAGAGCGTTCCTTTGTCGCCGTACAGTGTCAGTGACCACGGATAGTCCGGATTGTTGGGCGTTCCCCAGGAGCGATGTTGCCAGACGCAGTTCAGATTATCATATTCAAAAATGGCGTGCTGCGTGTCGGCAATGTTGGATTTGCCTTCTTTCTGTACGTAGATGCCGCCCGTCGACGTAATGCGCTTCGGCCAGCCCAGCCCTAACATCCAGCGGGCCGTGTCGAGCATGTGGACGCACATATCGCCCATAATGCCGTTGCCGTACTCCATAAACGTCCGCCACCAGCGAATGTGCGGCAGACCGTCGTAGGGCCGTAGCGGGGCTGGTCCGGTCCACATCTCGTAATCCAGAAAAGCGGGGACGGGCTGCACCGGCGGATTACCGTTGGCTTTCATGTGGAAGTAGCAGCACATCTCGACGTGTTTGATGTTGCCCAGCAAACCCGCCTCGATGATGTTCTTTTTGGCGTCGATGAGGTGCGGTGTACTTTTGCGCTGCGTCCCAACCTGCACTACTTTATTATATTTCCGGGCGGCGGCCACCATCGCCTCGCCTTCCATGACGTCCACGCTGATGGGCTTCTGTACGTACACGTGCGCTCCCGCTTTCAGAGCGTCGATGGTTTGCAGGGCGTGCCAGTGGTCGGGCGTTCCGATCAGTACGATGTCCAGTTTATTCTCGGCCAGCATTTTCCGGTAATCGCCGTAGAGTTTGGGCGTCTTGCCCGACTTCTGCCGCTGACTGACGAGTTTGGCCGCTCCGTCGAGCAGATTTTTATCCACGTCGCAGAGTGCTACCACCTCCACCGGAGCCACCTGTATAAGCCGGAACAAATCACTTTTGCCGTACCAGCCCGTACCGATAAGGCCCACACGATAGGTTTTGGTCTGTTGAAACGGGTTCATGGCGCTGACGCCGAGCGAGGTCAGGGCGAGCGAGGCGGTAGTCGCCTGCAGGAAACGGCGGCGATCGAAAAGTATGTTTTCCATAAAGGCAGGAATCAGGAATTGGGGGTCTGTACCCATTCTACGCCGTAGAAAGACACCCGTGCAACAGAATTACTGATTCCGTCACCATACCGCCCCGTGCCCGTTCTATTCCTGCTCATCCAGCATGTTACGGTAGGCCCGCTGTAGTTCGTCGTGCGTTTTCTGATTCTTCTGGATTCGGGCCAGTTCCATACCCTGTTCGTACAGCAGCGATGCCTTATCGGTCTGTTCCATAGCAGCATAGAGCGCCGCCGCATGGTAATAGGTCGGCAGATAGTCCGGGTGTTTCTCCAGAAGAATCGCCAGGTATTCGAGCGCCTTCTGAGGCTGCCCTTTCATATATTCCATCGCCAGCGCATAACCATTGAACGGGTCATCAGGTTGTTCTTCCAGATACTGCCGGAGCAGTTCGATACGGGCCGTGTTCATGCACAAATAAAATTAGTATGCAAGCATACGTTTTTAATACAAACTCCTTTGTAATTTAGCCGCCATAAGCTGTTCGTCGGCGTCGGCAGACCGTCGGCGGGCGGGAGTAATCACACGATAATCCCTTGTTCGTATGAAAATTTTAGTGTGTGTCACCAGTGTTCCCGACACGACCACCCGGATTACGTTTACTGACAACAACACAAAATTAAACAAAGCGGGCGTTCAGTTCATCACCGGTCCCTACGACGATTATGCTCTTTCGCGGGCGGTCGAACTGAAGGAACAGACCGGCGGAACGGTCACAGTGCTGAACGTGGGCGAGGCCGACACCGAGCCGGTAATCCGGAAGTGTCTCGCCATCGGAGCCGATGATGCCATCCGCGTCAACGCTGATCCGGTAGATGCCTATTTCGTGGCCGAGCAGATTGCCGCCATTGCCCGTGAAAACAGCTATGACCTAATATTGATGGGTCGCGAATCCATCGACTACAATGGTGGTCAGGTTCACGGCATCGTGGGTGAGATGCTGGGCATTCCGTCGATTTCGCCCGTCATGAAACTCGACGTTTCGGGCAATACAGCCAAAATGGTGCGGGAAATTGAAGGCGGCAAGGAGGAACTGGAAGCACAGTTACCGCTTGTGCTGGGCTGCCAGGAGCCGATCGCCGAGTGGAAGATTCCCAACATGCGCGGCATTATGACCGCCCGCACCAAGCCGCTGAAAGTGGTGGAGCCTTCCGGCAACGATACGCTGACCACCGTTGCGGGTTACGAACTGCCTGCCCCGCGGGGTGCCTGCAAAATGGTGCCTGCCGAAGAAGCTGAAACACTGATTACCCTGCTCCGCACAGAAGCGAAAGTGCTGTAAGAATGTGTTTGCCGTTTTCAGTTTTCAGTTGGTTCATGTGCGGAGCAACGGCAAACTGAAAACCGAAAACTGAAAACACAGAAATCAATTAAACCCCATTTGCCATGTCTGTATTAGTTTTCATAGAATTGGATGAAGGAGCGGTGAAAAAATCATCGCTCGAAGCCGTGTACTACGGCTCGAAAGTAGCCGAAATGATGGGTACGACGGCCACGGCCATTGCGCTCGGCAGCGCCGATTCCGGCGAACTGGCTTCCGTGGGTCGTTTTGGGGCGAAGAAGATACTCCATGCCGCTTCGGACAAACTGAACGAAATCAACAATATGGCTTACGCCAGCGTGGTTGCCGAAGCCTTCAACCGCGAAGGGGCCACGGTGATGGTGCTGGCGAAATCGTCGCTGGGCGATGCTATGGCGGCCCGGCTGGCTGGCAAACTGAAGGCGGGCCTGGCGGCCAACGTCATCGACCTGCCCGATTTGGCGAATGGTTTCCGGGTCAGGCGCAGCATCTACACCGGCAAAGCCTTCGCTTTTACCGACCTGACGGCAGACAAAAAGATTCTGGCTATCAAGAAAAACACTATCACGCCCCAGGAAACTGAGGGAACGGCCACTGTGGAAGTCTTCGAGCCCGCCCTGAACGACGCCGATTTTGGCATACGGGTGACCCATACCGAAAAAGCCACCGGCGACGTGCTGCTGCCCGAAGCCGATCTGGTCGTTTCGGCAGGCCGGGGTCTGAAAGGTCCCGAAAACTGGGGCATGATCGAAGACCTGGCGAAAGCGCTCGGCGCAGCAACGGCCTGCTCCAAGCCCGTGTCGGACCTCGACTGGCGGCCCCACCACGAGCACGTCGGGCAGACGGGCATCAAGGTGAGCCCGAACCTCTATATTGCCTGCGGCATTTCAGGGGCCATTCAGCACCTGGCTGGCGTAAACTCTTCGAAAGTGATCGTGGTTATAAACAAAGATCCGGAAGCCCCGTTCTTCAAGTCAGCCGATTACGGCATCATAGGTGACGTGTTCGACATCGTGCCACGGCTGACGAAAGCGGTGCAGGCTCAGTAATTCTGTTTGGCTGTTTGCGGTCCGCCGCTGCGGTAAGTTTGTCTGTTTGTACGTTAAAAACAAGCAAACAGACAAACAAACAAACAGCCAAACTATTAATTTCGCATTGTGGAGAAAATCAAATTAGAAATATTAGGCTTGTCGCCCAGTCAGTCACAGGCGGGTTCGTTTGCACTGGTGCTGGGTGAAGAATACGGCAATCGACGGTTGCCCATTATCATCGGCATGTTTGAGGCTCAGGCCATTGCCATTGAAATCGAGAAGATTGTGCCCAACCGCCCGATGACCCACGACCTATTTAAGTCATTCGCTGAAAAATTCAATTTTACGGTCCGCGAAATAGTCATCTCCGACCTCCGGGAAGGCATCTTCTTTGCCCGGATTGTCTGCTCGGACGGCACCCGCGAAACGGTTGTAGACGCCCGGCCATCAGACGCCATTGCGATCGGCATCCGGTTCAACGTTCCTATCTATACGTACGAAACCATTCTGTCGGAGGCGGGTATCACGGCCAGCACCGTGGAGGAAACCGACGACGCCGACGAACTGGTGTCGCAGTCGGTGCGTTCGTCGCGTTCGCTCTCAGATCAGTTGAAAGACATGAGTTTCGATGAGCTTCAGAAAGCACTCGACGAAGCGCTCACCCGTGAAGAATACGAGAAAGCCGCCAAAATCCGGGACGAAATGGGTCGCCGGAACTGATTACACACTTCCTAATCAGAGTTCTTACTCCAAGCCTCGGTCTGAGGCTTTTTTTATGTCCCGCGCTGGTTGACCGATGACTAAATGAAGGCAGAAAATACGGTCGCCCACTCCCGGCATTCGGGATAGTTTTAGTACTTTAGGCAGCCAAATTATCACGCGTCATGCAAAAAAACCTACTCGCCCTCTTTTTCCTGGCCGCTACGGCCACTCTGACAAACGCCCAGCCCAAACCAGCCGCTGCGCCCGCCCGCCCGGTCCAGACTGCCGATCTGGCGGTCGGCGCTACGCTGACCGAGACCGCTCCGCAGACGGTCGGTTTCAGTGCCGAACGCCTCCAGCGGATTGATAAAGTGGTGCAGGAATACATCGACAAAAAGCGCATTCCCGGAGCCGTTACCTTTATTGCCCGTCACGGAAAAATTGTTCAGTATAAAGCCTACGGTTCCGACGACGCCGAAGCCAGTACGCCCATGAAGAGGGATGCCATTTTCCGGATCGCGTCACAAACTAAAGCCATCACGAGTCTGGCGGTGATGATGTTGTACGAAGAAGGGAAATTTCTGCTCGACGACCCCATTGCCCGCTACATTCCCGAATTCAGAAATCCGAAAGTGCTGGCCCGCTTCAATCCCAAAGACACGACGTTTGCCTCCGCACCCGCCAAACGGGAAATCACCATCCGTCACCTGCTGACGCACACCTCCGGCATCAGCTACCCGACCATTGGTACGCGGGAAGCCAACGCCATTTATGCCAAAGCCCGCATTCCCAACGGTATTGGCACCCCCAACGGCAAACTGGGCGACGCCATGAAGGTGCTGGGTGCCATGCCGCTGATGCACCAGCCCGGCGAAAAATTCACCTACGGACTCAGTACCGACGTGCTGGGCTATCTGGTTGAAGTGGTGTCGGGACAGCCGCTCGACCAGTTCTTCCGTACCCGCATCTTTGAGCCGCTGGGCATGAAAGATACCTACTTCTATCTGCCCGCTGACAAAGCGCCCCGCCTGACGACGCTTTATACGGAAGATACCACCCGCACCTACCGCAAAACACCCGCACGGGGCAACAGTTCTCCGGATTACCCCAAGCAGGCCGGTACGTATCTTTCGGGCGGGGCCGGGCTGGTTTCTACAGCCTACGATTACGCCATTTTCCTGCAAATGATGCTCAACGGCGGAGAGTATAACGGGAAACGGCTGCTGAGCCCCGCCGTGGTCCGGATGATGACCAGTAACCAGATTGGCAATCTGATGGTCGGTGACCGCAAGTTCGGCCTCGGTTTTGCGCTGGCAACCCCGCAGGAAGCTACCCGCATCCCGTATTCGGAGGGGACGTTCGAGTGGGGCGGCATTTTCGGTACTACTTACTGGGTCGATCCCAAAGAAGGTATCGTGGCGCTGATTATGACCCAGAAATTCCCCAACAGCTACAACGACCTGACGGAAAAATATAAAGTACTGGTTTACCAGGCTATCAGCAATTCGGAGCAGCCGATGCTGCAGGCGGGGAAGTAAGTCACGCAGAGGCGCAGAGGCGGGGAGTTTTTTCTCAATAAACTCTGCGTCTCTGCGCCTCTGCACGGTCCGCCGTTGCGGTGAAACTTAAATTTCCTTAAATAATCGCCTCCGGAGTTAGCAGACGGTTGGTGTTTGGGTAAAATGCCTAATTTTGTAACAGGCATCGACACGCCTAACATCAACCGTCTGCATTTATTTCTGAATGGCTTCCAAGAAGAAAGTGGGTTCGTATCCGGGTGGCATGATTCTCTTCAGCCTGACGGCGGCCCTGTTCCTGATCGGTTTCTGCGGTCTGCTGGCACTTCAGTCCAAGAAACTCGTCACCTATATCCGGGAAAATAACGAAGTCCGGGTATTTCTGGACAAAGACCTCGATACCACCAAAGTAGAGAAACTGCAGCGGGAAATCAGCCAGAAGCCCTATGTGCTCTACAACGGTTCGCAGCCCCAGATTACGTACGTTTCGCGGGATGTGGCCGCCAAAGAGTTCATCGCTGAAACCAAAGAAGATTTCTCCGACTTCCTGACCGAAAACCCGCTCCGGGACAGCTACCGCATCAAACTCCGGGAAGACTACTTTGAGGAGTCGAAACTCCAGTCCGTCAAGAGCGACCTGGAAGACATGAAGGGCATTTTCGAGGTTGTTTATCAGGAGAATATAGTCGACGAAATCAACAAAAATATCACGAAAGTCTACATCATTCTTTCGTTTTTTTCGGTTATTCTGCTGGTTATCATCGTGGTGCTGATGAACAACACGATTCGGCTGGCGCTGTATTCGCAGCGGCTGCTCATCCGGAGCATGCAACTGGTCGGCGCTACCAATGGGTTCATTCAGCAGCCGTTCCTGCGTCGGGGCATTACGCAGGGCATCATCAGCGGCATTATCGCCTCCATCCTGCTGCTGATTCTGCATCAGGTCGCGGTTCGGAATATCGAAGGGCTGGCGATGCTGCAGGAACCCGTTAAGCTGGCGTATCTGTTTGCGGGCGTTCTGGTGCTGGGGCTGATTATCGGCCTCATCAGTACGTTTCAGGCCGTGCATCGCTACCTGCGCATGTCGCTGGATGAGTTGTATTGATTAATTTAGACAAGCAATAAACATGAGTCAGCTTCCTTTCGGAAAGGCCAATTACACGCTGATGATCGCCGGAGTGGTCGTCATTCTGCTCGGCTTTTTTATCATGAGCCTCGACAGCGCCGAATTCGGGTTTGGTTTTCTGGGTCTGACGCTCGGCCCCATCGTCGTTATGAGCGGTTTCATTATCGAATTTTTTGCCATCCTGCGCCGCCCCGACAACGGCCGCCCGTCGAATCAATGAGTCTTTTCCATGCAATTATGTTAGCCATCATCGAGGGGCTGACGGAGTTTTTGCCGGTTTCATCGACCGGCCACATGATTATCTATTCGTCGCTGGTCGGCATCAGCAACAGCGAGTTTACCAAGCTCTTTACGGTCAATATTCAATTTGGCTGTATTTTGTCGGTGCTGGTGCTCTACCGCCGCCGGTTTCTGGTGGAGGCCCGAAAGGCCGGGGTCACCGAGCAGCCCGTCTGGCATCGGCGGTTGCCCGCTCCTGCGCAGCGCCTGACGGCCAACCATGTAGGTCTGCTCGACTTCTACATCAAGATTTTCGTTGCCTTTCTGCCCGCCGCCCTCATCGGCTTCCTGCTGAACGATTTCATCGATGCGCTGCTCGAAAACGTTGTCGTTGTGGCGATTTCGCTCCTGCTGGGCGGCATCGTGCTGGTGTATATCGACCGGCTCATCAACACCGTTCCCCGCGACTATGACGTCACGTTTCCGGAAGCGTTGCGCATTGGATTCTTCCAGTGCATCGCCATGATTCCGGGCGTGTCGCGGTCGGCGGCCACCATCATCGGCGGCATGTTTCAGGGGCTTTCCCGCACCCAGGCGGCGGAGTTTTCGTTTTTTCTGGCCGTTCCGACGATGGCTGCGGCGACGGGTTATAAACTACTGAAGACCTACAAAACATTGACGGCAGACGACGTTCAGTTGCTGCTTATAGGGAATGCCGTGGCGTTTGTGGTGGGGCTGATTGCCATCCGGGGTTTCGTCAACTTCCTGACCCGCTATGGCTTCAAGGTCTTCGGATATTACCGCATTGCCCTGGGCCTGATTCTGCTCGGTTTGCTGGCGGCAGGCGTTAAACTGGACGTTGTGTAAGCCCTATTAAACTCGTTTATTATGGTTTATCGGTTCTCTTCCGTCAGTTCAAAGGAGTATCATCTGACCGCTCCAGACGGCGGTCTTGCGGGCAACGTAACGTATTCAAGCTGGCTGACGGAAGCCTGGCTGAAAACGGATGATGGCGAGTTGCGGCTGAAACAGAAAAACTTCTGGAGCACTTCCCTGCTTATCTGGCAGAACACAACTTGCGTTGGTGAACTGACTTCCAACTGGAAAGGAGAAATCATAATTAACCTCAGACAGCCCTCTCACCTGGAGATGTATAGGGTGAAAGGGCGTGGTTTTCTGAATTATCACTTTATACTCCTCAATCGGGACGGCGTTGCGCTGGCAACAATTACCCCGTCATTTAAATGGAGTAAATTGAGTTACGAGTTTTCCATTGAGACGCACCGGAATGACTCTACCGACAATCGGCTGCTTTTGCTGGCTGCCCACAGTGCCCAACACACCATGACTATACTGGGGCTGGTGCTGTTTATCTTTTTTGTTACCGTCGTAGCCACCTGATACTGAATGCAAACGGATACGTTTTCAACCGACGAAGGACAAGTTATTCTCATCGATAAGCCCTTGAACTGGACGTCGTTCGACGTCGTCAACAAGCTTCGCTATGCCGGTAAGTTTAAAAAAATCGGTCATGCCGGAACGCTCGATCCGCTGGCAACCGGGCTGCTGATTCTCTGCACGGGGAAGAAAACTAAGCAGATTGACTCTTATCAGGCACAGGAAAAAGAATATACCGGAACGCTCGTTCTGGGAAAAACGACCCCGTCAGTCGATCTGGAAACGGAGTTTGACGCTGAATTCGACGTTTCGGGCATCCTGCCGGAGCAGATTCAGGAAGCCGCCCGGAAACTAACCGGAACCATCGAACAAATTCCACCCATCTACTCGGCAGTTCGGGTCAACGGCGAACGGCTGTACGAAAAAGCAAGGCGGGGCGAAACTGCCGACATCAAATCCCGCCAGGTGGTTGTTTCTGCCTTCGACGTGGATGTCACCCGCTTCCCGGAAGTAGATTTTCGCATCGTCTGCTCGAAAGGCACGTATATTCGCAGTCTCGTGCGTGACCTCGGTCTCCTTCTGAACAACGGCGCTTATCTGAAAAGCCTGCGTCGAACGCGGATCGGAGAATTCCGGGTTGCAGACGCCGATACCGTCGACTCATTCGTCAGTAAAGTCAGAGCGTCGCCCGCCTGAGCTTTTCCATACATGAACGTTTATCACAGTATAGAGTCTTTCCAGCCATTACCCGCCGCCGTGGTGACGAGCGGTACCTTCGATGGCGTACATCTGGGGCATCAGCGCATTCTGGCCCGACTCATCGAATCGGCCAGAGCCACCGGCGGCCAAAGCGTCGTGCTGACGTTCTGGCCCCATCCGCGCACGGTGGTATCCAACGACAGCCGGGAACTGAAACTTCTTTCCACACTCGATGAGAAAATCGAACTTATGGAAAAAGCGGGCGTCGAACATCTGGTGGTCATTCCATTTACCCGCTCGTTTTCCGAACTGTCGTCGGAAGATTTCATCCGGCAGATTCTGATGGAACGAATCGGTACCCGAAAGCTGGTCATTGGCTACGACCATCGCTTCGGACGCAACCGCGAAGGCGGCTTCGAATACCTTAGCCAGCACGGCCACGAATACGGTTTCGAAATAGAAGAGATCCCTCGTCAGGACATTGAGGCGGTGGGCGTCAGTTCGTCCAAAATCCGGGCGGCGCTGCTGGAAGGCAACATCGGCACTGCCAACAAGTACCTGGGACGCCCCTACAGCCTGAGTGGAACCATCGTGAAAGGTCGGCAACTGGGCCGCACCATCGGTTACCCGACGGCCAATATTCAGGTGGATGATGCCATCAAGCTCATTCCGGCCAACGGTGTTTATGCCGTCGACGTGCTGTATCGCGGTCAAACGCTCATGGGTGCAATGAACATTGGCACCCGCCCTACCGTTGCCGGGACGCACCGAACGGTAGAGGTTTACATTCTGGATTTCGATCAGGATATTTACGGCGAACACCTGACCGTCGGTATGCAGGAATATCTGCGTCCGGAGCTGAAATTCAACGGTCTACCCGAACTGGTGGAGCAGATGCACCTGGACGTGGAGAAAACGCGGGAGTTGTTTAGACAAAAGCCCCCAACCCCCTGAAGGGTGGTCCGCCGCTGCGGCCATCTTTTAGGGGATTGGGGGAAAATAACAGAAAACCATGTCCACTATCATCGACAAAACGGTTCGGCAGACGCGTTTCTACCGGCGGCTGCACAAGTGGCTGGCGGTGCCACTGTTTGCCTTTATGTTTCTGATGGGTCTGTCGGGTCTGCTGCTCGGCTGGAAGAAACAAACGGGTCTGCTCCCGCCCACGGCCAAAGGCGCTTCCGTTCAAAGCCGGGACTGGCTGTCGATTCATCGGATCGAAACCATCGCTCACCGCTTTGCCGATAGTCTCCGCCTTTCGCCCGATATCGACCGCATCGACATCCGCCCGGCCAAAGGCATCGCCAAGATTGTTTTCACTAACCACTTCACCGAAATTCAAATCGACTGCCAGACCGGGGCCATCGTATCGGTTGCCCGCCGCAACTCCGACTTCATCGAAAAAATCCACGACGGCTCCCTGCTGGATTTCGGCCTCGGCCTGAAGAGCGATCAGATTAAGCTCACCTACACGACCGCCCTTTCGCTGGGCCTGATTCTGCTGTCGGTCAGTGGTTTCTGGCTATGGTATAATCCGAAGCGGATTAAGGGGTATAAGGCGAGGCAGGGAGTTGGGGTGTAGCCGGAATTTATAACCGAATGCATCATCTTTTTCTATTTACGAGTTGGACGTCATGCGGTGGGCCACCTTTAAGCCGATAAAATTTTGTAACTTCGGACTAATAAACAGTTGGTATGCGAACGATTAGTATTGACATTTCGGACCTTGAGTATCAGAAATTTGGACTTAAAGCTGACCGGCTCTCCTTTTCTGACTTTGTGGATATGGTGAGCCGTGAACTTAGCCGCCAAAACTTAGCGAGGACGGTGGAACTCGCTGAGCGTTACGGGCTTTCCAGTATGACTATAGACGAAATTTCCGAAGAAGTGAAAGCCGTAAGAAATAAAAATGCGGCTCATTCTTGACACTAATGTCCTTGTTTCAGCAAACATTCAGAGAAGTTATCCTTACTTCATTGTTGACCGTGTTTTTGCTGACTCTGAACTTACACTTTGCATTTCTGACCAGCTTTTCGCAGAGTATATTGAGGTGTTGAACCGTGAGAAGTTTGCCAGGTTTCCGGACTTTCACGCAAGGGCGCAAATCCTGTTGAGCGACATTGAGACATCTATGGAGTAAAATTTACCCCGTCCAGGAAGGTTGCCCTCCTTGGCGATGAGCCTGACAACCGGCTTTTGGAACTGGCGGAAGCGTGTGGTGCAGACTACCTTATAACAGGTAATAGCAACGATTTTACCATGACCGAATACAAAGGGACAAAAATTGTGCCGCCGAAAGAGTTTTTTGAGGTCTTGAATCGATAGTACGAACACCTCCACCCTCCCTTGGTCTGATTCTATTGTCGGTCAGTGGTTTCTGGCTATGGTATAATCCGAAGCGGATTAAGGGGTATAAGGCGAGGCAGGGGGTTAAAGCTGTTTAGGGACCTTCTGGAATCGAAAAATTGGGCTAAAGCTCTTTGATGAGGGAAATTCATGCCTTCTTCCCCGGGCTAAAGCACCGGGGCAATAAAATGAGAAGGCCCCCTGACAATTTCTTATTTTCAATAAATCCCAGATTTTGAGTAACAATCTATTTCATTAATGTATTGCCCCGGTGCTTTAGCCCGGGGTTATAAGAGAATGCCTGAATACCGAAGGGCTTTAGCCCAATCTCTTGTCTACTCCTTTCCTCAATCTCACGCCACCTTCACATAACTCCCCACCCACTTCACATCACCCGCGTAAAGTTGTAAGACTTCCTGAACGGCCTCGTCGTCGTGATGCCCTTCAAATTCGATCAGAAACCAATACCGGAACGTGGCCCCGTCGCGGAGGGGGCGGCTTTCGATTTTGGTGAGGTTAATCTGCCGGGCGTTAAACTCCTGCAGGAACTGCGCCAGCACCCCCGGCGTGTTCGTGTTCGCTAGACGGGCAATGATGGTCGTTTTGTCGTTACCGCACTTCTGGTTTTTGAAGTTGCGGGCCAGAATCAGAAAGCGCGTCCGGTTCAGGTCGGTGTCTTCGATGTTGTCGAACAGGATGGGGACGCCAAACAGCTTGGCCGCAATATGGGAGCAGATGGCCGCTGCGCGGGGATTCTGCGCCGCCATTTTGGCCGCCCGTGAGGTCGACTCCACCGGCACCATCTCCACGTTCATTTCCTCAAAATATTCCCGCAGAAAGCGGCTGCACTGCCCGAAAGCAATGTCTTTGGAATAGATATGCGTCAGTTCGTGGAGTTTATCGGCCTGGGTGGCAAACGTAAAATGTACGGGGATGTGCGCTTCGGCGGCAATCAGCAGGTCTTTTTCGTAGAGCAAATCAATCGTCTCATTGACAACCCCTTCCTGATTGTTCTCGATAGGCACCACGCCAAACCGCACCCGCCCTGTTTCCACGCTTTCGAACACCGAGCGAATGGTCGGCAGAGCCACATATTCGCTCATGGCGCCAAAACGGCCTTCGGCAGCCTGATGCGTAAAGCTCCCCTCCGGCCCCAGAAACGCCACCTTTTCGGGCAACTCCAGGTTTCGGGAAACGGCGAACACTTCCAGAAAAATGGCATCGATGGCCGGGGGCGTCAGCAGACCCTGGTTAAGCGCATACAACCGGTCGAGAATCTGCTTCTCGCGTTCAGGCCGGTAGATGACCGTGTTGCTCGATTTTTTTAGTTCACCCACCTGCCTTACCAGTTCCATGCGCTGGTTAAGGAGAAAAAGCAGTTGGTCGTCGATTGAATCGATCTGGTTACGGAGGGATTCGAGAGTCATTCTTTCAGAGAATGTATAATGAATAATGTACAATGAATAATGAGCGGCTACGCCTAACTCAATACCATTATACATTATTCATTATTCATTATACCAGCGCTACGTCCTCCACGTCTTTTTCGATACGGAGGTTTTCGATGATGAAGCGTTGCCGTTCGGGCGTGTTTTTGCCCATGTAATAACTGAGCAGTTTCGGGATGGAGGTTTCTTTCTCCATAATGACCGGCTCCAGGCGCATGTTTTCGCCGATGAACAGGCCAAATTCGTCCGGCGAAATCTCACCCAGTCCCTTGAATCGGGTGATTTCGACCTTCCGCCCTCCTTTCGTCAGTTTGTCGATGGCCTTCTGCTTTTCCTCTTCCGAGTAGCAATAGTGCGTCTCCTTATGATTTTTGGGGTTGCGCACCCGGAACAGCGGCGTTTCGAGGATGTAAAGATGCCCATTTCGCACCAGATCCGGGAAGAATTGCAGAAAAAACGTCAGCATCAGCAATCGGATGTGCATCCCGTCGACGTCGGCATCGGTCGCCACCACAATCCGGTTGTAGCGCAGCGTATCGAGTCCGTCTTCAATGTCGAGGGCGTGTTGCAGCAGGTTGAATTCCTCATTTTCGTAAACGACTTTCTTGGTCAGGCCAAAGCTGTTGAGCGGCTTGCCCCGCAGACTGAACACCGCCTGATTCTGCACGTTCCGGGATTTGGTGATGGAACCGCTGGCCGAATCACCTTCCGTAATGAACAGTGTGGTGTTATAGCGCTCGTCGGCTTTGGCGTCGGGCAAGTGAACCCGGCAGTCGCGAAGCTTCTTGTTATGCAGGTTCGCTTTCCTGGCCCGTTCGTTCGCCAGTTTCTTGATGCCGGCCAGTTCTTTCCGTTCCCGCTCCGACTGTTCGATGCGCTTCTTCATGGCATCGCGGACTTCGGGGTGCATGTGCAGGAAATCGTCCAGTTTATCTTTCACGAAGTCAACCACATACGACCGAACCGTCGGACTATCGGTGCTGGGAGCCATGTTGGCCGAACCGAGCTTGGTCTTCGTCTGTGATTCAAAAACCGGCTCCTGCACCCGGATGCTGATGGCGGAGATGATGGAACCCCGGATGTCGGACGGGTCATAATCTTTCCCGAAATGCTCACGCACGGTTTTCACGACGGCTTCCCGAAGCGCCGCCAGGTGGGTTCCGCCCTGAGTCGTATACTGCCCGTTGACGAAGGAATAATATTCTTCGCCATACTGGTTGCCGTGGGTCAGCGCAATTTCCAGGTCGTTGCCTTTCAGATGGATGATCGGGTAGCGCAGGGCTTCTTCATCAGTTTTATTGCGCAGCAGGTCGAGCAGACCGTTCTGCGAGAGATATTTCTGCCCGTTGAACGAGATAGTCAGGCCGGCATTGAGGTAGCAGTAGTTCCAGATCATGTTCTCCAGAAACTGCGGGATATAATGAAAATGCTTGAAGACCGTGTTGTCCGGCTCAAACACAACCAGGGTTCCGTTGCGCTGGCTGGTTGTTTCCTCGCCCGTGTTCTTCAGCACACCCCGTTCGAATTCTGCCCAGACCGACTTCCCTTCCCGAAACGACTGCACCCGGAAGTACGTCGACAGGGCATTGACGGCCTTTGTACCGACCCCATTGAGACCCACCGATTTCTGAAATGCTCCGGAGTCGTATTTGCCGCCGGTATTGATTTTGGATACCACCTCGACCACTTTCCCCAGCGGAATACCCCGACCATAATCCCGCACCTCGACCCGGTGATCGGTGACTTTCACGTCGATGATCCGGCCATGTCCCATCACGTGCTCATCGATACAGTTGTCGATCACTTCCTTGATGAGAACGTAAATTCCGTCGTCGGCGGCGGAGCCGTCGCCCAGTTTTCCGATATACATGCCGGGGCGGAGACGAATGTGTTCCCGCCAGTCGAGCGAACGGATACTATCCTCGGTATACTCTGCGTTAGTTAAATCTGCCATGTAATTAAGAATGTGTAACCCGTTCCCGGTAAAATGTTGCAAAAAAATAAATCACATTGTTTTGTACAAATCAGGCACATAGAGCAATTCCGTACGATCATTTACTTTGTATTTCAAAGTAAATTTGCCCTTTAGGGCGTTAATCTGTTTAAATTGAGCGAAAAGTTCATTTACTTTGTCGGTTGAACCCATAAGGTGTTACTTATCGACCTGATTAACGTCCTGAAGATGCACGGACAGCCTGTAGAATGGCATCCTGTTTGTATCTTAAAAATATGCAAAATCTACAAAATAACCAGCTTTTTAAAGCAAAATCTTTCTCATCCTTTTCCATGCGAATCGTTCGTCGTTCTGTAGCCCTCGGCACTCTTCTGTTGAGCACTACGCTGACTATGTTTGCTCAGGTCGTTCCGGCCCCAACGACGCCGGCACCGACTCAGATTCCCGGCAATGTTCCCCGTCCTTCCACTAATACCCCCGGTCAGATACCGGGGCGGACGCAGCCGGGGCAGGTGCCCGGTCGCACAGCCCCCAATCAGACGGGCCTGCCGGGCCGGACGGGTACCGGGCAGCCGACCGGCAACCAGACCCAGGGTGGCCGCACCCAGACAGGAACGGACGCCGGTGGCCGTACGCAAACCGGCAACACGCCGACCGATGCGGAGGGCAGCAGCGAACCTACCCGCGAACGCCGCAGCGACTCCGACGACCCCAACGCCGAACTGACGGAAGACCAGCAGCGGGAGCAGGTCGAGAACAGCGCCGAGGCCCTGCGCCGTCGCGAAGCCGAAGAACAGCGCCGCAAGGTGTTTGGTTACGAAATCTTCAACGACCCGAATCTCCGTTCGACCTTCCAGCCCAATCTGCGCATTGCCACCCCGGCAGGCTACGTCATCGGCCCCGACGACCAGTTGGTTGTCGAAGTGTATGGCTACTCGGAACAGCGCTACGACGTGGAGGTCAATCCCGACGGGTACGTTTACATCGAACGCGTAGGGCCCATTCATGTGTCGGGTCTGACCATCGAACAGGCCAAAGCACGGATTTCGGGTCGGCTGGCGAAGATTTTCGTTGGTCTGCGCAATAGCGCCTACGGCCCCGCCAACACGTTTCTGAACGTGCGTCTGGGCAACCTGCGCAGCATCCGCGTCACGATTCTGGGCGAGGCCGCCCGACCGGGAACCTATACCCTCTCGTCGCTTTCGACAGCCATGAACGCCATCTACGAGGCCGGTGGCCCCAACGTCATCGGTTCGTACCGCAACGTTCAGGTGGTTCGCAACAACCGGGTGATTTCCACCCTGGACCTGTATGATCTGCTGACGACGGGTGTGCAGCGCAATAATGTCCGGCTTCAGGACAACGACATTATCCGGTTTACGACGTTCCGCTCGCGGGTCGAGATCACGGGTTCCGTTAAACGCAACAACATTTTCGAATTGTCTCCCGGCGAAACGATGGCCCGGCTCCTGAGCCTGGCGGGCGGATTCAACAGCAACGCCTACCGGAATCGTCTGAAAGTGACCCGGTTCACCAACCGCGAACTGAAGGTATTCGACGTGACCGAACCGGAGTTCGATACGTTTACCCTCCAGGACGGTGACAACATTGCCGTAGAGCAGGTTCTGAACCGTTTCGAAAACCAGATCAGCGTTCAGGGAGCCGTTTACCGTCCGGGTACGTATGCCCTCGACCAGAACAAAACCTTGACACAGCTTCTGAAAAGCGCCGAGGGCCTGCGGGGCGATGCGTTTTCGGGCCGCATCAACATCATCCGGACCCGCGATGACATGGCCGTGGAGAACATCTCGCTCAACCTTGCCAACATCATCAACGGCGTGGACCCCGACGTTGAACTGAAGCGTGAGGATCAAATCATTATCCCATCCCGCTTCGAGATGGCCGAGCAGGCTACCGTCAGTATTTCGGGCGAAGTCAACATTCCGATTGGCGAGGAGCCGTATACGTCGAACATGTCGCTGGAAGACCTCATTGTTCGGGCCGGGGGTCTGAGGGAGTCCGCCGCAGCTTCGCAGATTGAGGTGGTCCGCCGCAAAAAAGACGTTGACCCCACCTCCACGACGGCCCAGATTGCGCAGGTATACCGGTTCGACGTCAACCGTGATCTGAGCATCAAACCTACCGATACGAAATTTGTGCTGGAACCCTTTGACCAGATTATCGTCCGGCGCTCGCCCAATTACCGCGAGCAGACCTTCGCCAACATCGAAGGCGAGGTCGTCATTCCGGGTCAGTATGCCATCAAAAGCAAGGATCAGCGTATCTCGGACCTGATCAGGGAAGCAGGCGGCCTGACGCCGTATGCGTATGTCGAAGGAGCTACGCTGGTGCGCACGGTGGTGATCAGCCAGCAGGAAGCCGCCCTGAAACAGGAGGCTGTTGAAGAACTGGCAAACGATACCCGCAAGGCCGCCGTGGACGCCGAGCAGATTACGCCCGTCAAGCAGGAGCCTATCGGTATCAGTCTGCGCAAAATTCTGGAGCGCCCCGGTTCGTCGGAAGACATGCTGCTCCAGGAGGGCGACGTACTGCGGATTCCGAAGCGTCTGGAAACCGTGCGGGTCCAGGGCGAAGTGCTGCTGCCCACGACCGTGAAATATCGCAACGGACAGACCTTCCAGGATTATATTTCGCAGGCGGGTGGTTTTACGGGCCGTTCGTCCCGGAAACGCGCCTACGTGGTATACGCCAATGGGTCGGCTGACCGTACGCGTAAGTTTGGCTTCTTCAACGTGTATCCGCGTGTAGAACCGGGCGCCGAGATTGTGGTTCCGCAGAAAACGACCGGCGATCTGACCCCGCGTCAGGTGCTGTCGGAGGCAACCGGCATCGTGTCCTCGGTGATGACGCTGATTCTGGCCGTGCTGGCCTTCCGCTCGATTCGTTAACAATCCTGAAGAGTCCGTTATATTTGTCTTATGAATCCGACAGTAAAACCTATTCCACCTGATCAAATATCGCCCAAAGCGGTCATTCTGAAGGTTTTTGAGCTGGGTCGTACCCTGCGGCGTTACTGGAAGCTGATTGCCGGGCTGGTGCTGATCGGTGGCATCGGCGGCTTTGCCTACGATTTTACAAACAAAAAGAAACCCACTTACACCGCCGATATCGTTTTTAACCTGGGCGGCGGTTCGAGTTCATCGGGCTTCGGCGACATGGGCGCTCTGGCTGGCATGTTCGGACTGAGCGGCGGGGCACCGGATGCCAATATTTTCGTCGGCGAAAACTTTCTCTATTACGCCATCTCCCGGCCCATCATGGAGAAAGCACTGATGAAGGAAAAACAGCTCATGGGCCGCAAAGACCTGCTGGTCAACCATTACATCCAGTATAGCGGCATTCGGGACGAAGACTGGGAGGACATGGATTCGCTGCGGGCGTACCGATTTAATCCGAAAGATCCCCGGACGTTCACCAAAAAGGAAAGCTCCATCATGGGCATGATTTACGCCCGTCTGCAGGGAGAGACGTCCGTCTTCCAGCCCGACCGTAAATCGTCGTTCATGACCCTGCGGGCCGGTACGCAGAGCGAGCTTCTGTCGAAATTATGGGCCGAGACGCTGCTGGAAACCATTGAAGAAGATTACCGCGTCAAGCAGTCGAAGAAGACTATGGAGATGTATACGCTCCTGCGCTACCGGGCCGATTCGCTGGCCCGCCGACTGAACCGCACGGAGACGGATCTCGCCCGGTATATGGATCAGAATCAGCAGGTTGTGGTTGCCGAAGGACACATCATGGAAACCAAGCTTTCGCGGAATTCGACGTTTCTGCAGGGGCAGTATGTAGCGGCCCTTCAGGCAGTCGAGAATCTCCGTCTCAACATGATCAAGGAGGCGCCGCTTTTCACCATCATCGAGCCGGTGGTACTACCTCTGGAAATCGAGATTCATAAAACGTATGGTTTACAGATCGGTATCGTGCTGGCGCTGCTCATCAGCATCCTGATTGTTTTCTTCCGTGAAACCTACCGCAGCATTATGCGTCAGTAAGGATTGGCTGAATACGTATGTCTTACAAACAACAAGAAGTAGTTATCGAGTCGGGCCGTTCGGAACGACATTACTGGCGTGACCTCTGGCGCAATCGGGAGTTGCTGTTCATCCTGTCGATGCGCGACCTTTCGGTTCGCTACAAACAAACCATTCTGGGGACCTCCTGGAGCGTGATTCGCCCGCTGACGACCATGATGATCATGGTGTTTGTTTTCAGTAAGGTGGCAAAGCTGAAAGGCGATCCGGGCATTCCCTATCCGCTGATGGTGCTGGCGGGCATTACGGTCTGGACGCTGTTTTCCAATGCCTTCACCCAGATCAGCCAGAGCATTACGGCCAATGCCAACCTGGTCACGAAGGTCTATTTTCCCCGGCTCATTATGCCGCTGAGTTCGGTCGTGGTGAGCTTCATGGACTTCCTGATTTCGCTGGGACTCTTCGTGGTGCTGGCGATCTGGTACCGCTTTACGCCCGACTGGCACCTGATTTTCATGCCGCTGTTTGTGGTGCTGGCGCTGTTGGGTTCGTTTGCCTTCGGCCTTATTTTTGCCGTACTGAATGTAAAATTCCGGGACATTGTTCACCTGATTCCGTTTATCGTACAGGTAGGTTTTTATGCCTGCCCGATTGCCTACAGCAGTCGTAACGTAGCGGGTGAATCGTGGTACTGGATTTATCGCATGAATCCGCTGGTGGGCATCATCGACGGATTCCGCTGGTCGCTGCTGGGCGATAAAGCGTATTTCGACCCGACCAGCGTTACCTATTCCGTGGGTATCATTGCCTTAGTTCTGATTTTTTCGCTGGCCGTTTTCCGGCGGCGGGAAAATTCATTTGTAGACGATATTTAAACCGGCAGGTGGCCGGGAGCCATCCGATAATCGACTGCGTTGCCTATGTCTGTAATTTCAGCCGAGAATATCAGTAAAAGATACATCATCGACCACCGTAAGAAACGGGGTGGAACGAGCCTGAAAGACGTCCTGAACGAACAGTTCGGGCGCTGGTTCAAGCGGGGCGGCGATGATGAATTTGTCGAACACGAGGAGTTCTGGGCCTTGCGGGACGTGGGTTTCTCCATCGAGCAGGGCGACCGCGTGGGCATCGTCGGGCATAACGGGGCCGGAAAATCCACGCTGCTGAAGATTCTGAGCAAAATTACCGAGCCCACCACCGGACAGATTCGCATCCGGGGCCGGGTTGCCAGCCTGCTCGAAGTCGGAACGGGCTTCCATCCCGAACTGACAGGCCGCGAAAATATTTTCCTGAACGGCTCCATCCTGGGCATGAGCCGGGACGAAATTCGCCGCTCCTTCGACGAAATCGTGGATTTCGGCGGTATCGAAAAATTCCTGGATACCCCCGTCAAACGCTATTCGTCGGGTATGTACGTACGCCTGGGCTTTGCCATTGCCGCCCACCTCGACCCGGAAATCATGATTATCGATGAGGTGCTGGCCGTAGGCGACGCCGAGTTTCAGAAAAAATGTCTGGGTAAAATGCGCGACCTGTCGGGCGGCGGGCGAACCATCCTGTTTGTCAGCCACAACCTGACGGCGGTTCAGGCGCTGTGCAACAAGACATTTTATTTTGAGAAAGGGCGGCTGCTCGAACAGGGTGAGACCAGCCACGTCATTGCTTCCTACCTGAGCAAAGTATCCAAAACCCGGGTGCTGCGCACCTGGGACACACCCGAAGAAGCTCCCGGCAACGACCTGGTGCGGGTGAAACGCATCGAGCTGGTTCCCGACATGCGCGAGGGACAGACCCATATCGACGTACGGACCCCGTTCCGGATACGGTTTGAATTCTGGAACCTGATGGAACGGGCGAACCTGAACCTCAGCCTGCACCTGAACTCACTGACCGGCGAATGTATTTTCAACGTCGGAACCCCCTCCGAATCCTACGGACCGGGCCTGATTGCGGGCGAGTGCCGGATTCCGGGCGATTTTCTCAATGATGGCTCCTACTCGGTCTCCGTCATGATTGTAAAAGATACCGTAACCCCGCTGTTCAATCTGGAAGATGGACTGATTTTCGACGTAGAGGACTACCGGGAAGGTGTAGCCTGGTATGGCAAATGGCCGGGTTACGTGCGCCCGCAGTTCCAGTTTCAGATTAATCAGTTGGAAGAAAAAATTTTGAATGATTAACGTTACCAAATCCTACCTGCCTGACTTCGGGGAATATACGGAATTACTGAAAGGAGTCTGGGAGCGGGTTCACCTGACCAATAGCGGACCGCTGCTGCTGGAACTGGAAACCCGCCTGAAAGAATATCTGGGCGTAAAGCATCTTCTTTTTTGCAGCAACGGCACCGTTGTGCTGCAAATGGCAATCAAGGCGCTCGGCCTGACCAAAGAAATTATCACGACGCCGTTTTCTTACTGCGCCACTACGCACACGATCCTCTGGGAACGCTGCACACCCGTGTTTGCCGACGTTCGCCGGGAGGATTACACCATCGATCCGGCTCAGATTGAGCGCGTCGTCACCGAGAATACGGAGGCAATTATGGCAACGCACGTCTACGGAAACGCCTGCCAGATGGAGGCCATTCAGAAGATTGCCGACCAGTATAAACTGAAAGTGATTTACGACGGGGCCCACGTATTCGGCAGTGAACTGGATGGCCGCTCGCTGCTGTCATACGGCGACGTGTCGACCTGTAGTTTCCACGCCACCAAGGTTTTCCATACGGTCGAGGGGGGCATTATCATCTGCCACGACGACCAACTGGCAAATCAGCTTAGTCTGTACCGCAGTTTCGGGCACCGCAACGACGACTATTTCGATATCGGCATCAACGCCAAAAATTCGGAGTTTCACGCGGCAATGGGGCTTTGCGTGCTTCCGAAAGTACCCGAACTGATTGCCCAACGCCGGACCTGCGCCGAACGCTACGATTCCCGGCTCGATTTCAGCCGCCTGACCAAACCGTCGCAGGTTGAAGGACTCACGTTCAACTATGCTTATTATCCCGTCGCACTGGAGTCGGAGGCGAAATTGTTGCAGGTGCGGGCGGCGCTCAATGCCGAAGAGATTTTCCCCCGGCGCTATTTCTATCCCTCGCTCAACACGCTGCCATTTGTGCAGACGCCCGAACGGCCTGAATCCCAGTCGTGTCCGGTTTCGGAGGACGTATCGCTCCGGGTGCTGTGCCTGCCCCTGTATCCGGGCCTGGACATCGACGACATCGACCGAATCAGCGCCACCATCAATCGCCATCTGTAACCAGAAACGGAATGCTGCTTCTTACCCTCGTCGCGTTCGTTCTCTTTCTGATTTACGCCGCCGACACCGCCGCCGCCATCAGCAGAAGGTCACTGACGGAATGGCTGATCATCACCTATCTGCTTGTTGCCGGAACGGTGATTTTTACCGGTTTCTGCCTGTCGGCGCTTTATCTGACCAACTCCCGGCCAGCCTGGGCCGTCTCGGTGTTTCTCACGGCCTCGCTGCTCCGGCTGGTTCTGTTCAGCCTGATTCGAAAAGACCGCAGTCAGCCCCGCTGGACCGTCAGGAGTCTGATTCGTGACCGGCGAAAGGCCTTCCAGGTGTGGTTTGCAAGTCTGCCTGTTTTCCCGAAAGTTCTGTTCGGTATGCTGTTCGGTACGCTGAGCCTCATTGCATTGACGAATCTGCTGCTGGTGCTGTTTACCGTCCCGAACGAGTGGGACAGCATGACGGGGCATCTGAACCGGGTGGTTCAATATATGCAGCGGGGCACGATGCGGCATTTTGGAGGCACTAACTGGAATATGGATACGTATCCAAAAAGCGTCTGTACGCTCCAGATTTTCTTTTTCCTGATGATGGGAAAATTTGAAAACGCCTTCAAATTCATTCATCATCTCTCCTACTGGATGGCGGCAATCAGCGTATTTGCCATTTCGCAGCGCCTGTTCAACTCGCTCTCCGCCTCCTTTCTGGCCGCCCTCTGCTACGCACTTTTTCCGGACGTGCTGATGCAGGCTACCACCACCGAGACCGACATCGTGCTGGCGGGTTATCTCGGTTCGCTGCTTTATTTCCTGTTCGCCTACCGGGAGTCCACCGCCGCCGGACAGCCGCAGAACCGGTATCTCTACCTGGCGGGGATGGCCTTCGGCATCGTGTACGGACATAAGATTACCTTCACGCTGCTGCTGCCCTCGGTGTTCGTCATTATGCTGTATACGGTTTTCTGGTCCGACAGCATTCGGACAACGGTTCAGCGAACGCTCCGTCTGGGAGCTGCCATTGCCGTTGCCATGTGTTTGTGGACATTCCCGACGGGTTATCTGAAAAACATCGAGGTGTTTGGTCACCCGATTGGTCCGCCGACGGCCCTCAAACACCAGTCGGTCGAGCGGGCAGGTAGCCTGCGAAACCTGCTGGAGCAGGGGTCGCGTAATGTCGTTCGCTACACGTTCGACCACATCAATCTGGATGGTTTGCGCAATACGCAGGCAGGCCTGGAAATGAACAGCGTCCTGCGTCGACCACTGGTTTGGGTCGAGCAGAAATTGAAGCTGCGTCTGGATGAAGAAACCGACTTTTCCATTCAGCCGTTCGCCTTCGAGCGACGATTCGATTTCTATAATGTCAACCCGTACTGGGGCATCCTGGGTTTTGGTTTCGTTTTTCCTCTCCTGCTGCTGACCTTCACGGGCGTTGTACGCTCGCGGGCGCACCTGTTTATCGGAATTGCGCTGTTGCTGCACTTTGCCGCCCTCTCCTATTCGGCGCCCTATGATCCCTTCAAAGGCCGCTATTTTACCAGCACCGGGCTTTTTGGCGCCTTATTTATCGGACTGCTGTTCGCCGATGCACGCCTCCGGATCGACCGACCCGGTCGGCTCATCGTCAAAATTTATGCAGGCGTAGTGATTCTGACGGGCTGTCTGTCGGCGCTTCTGGCCGTATTACTCAATGAGCGAAGCTTACCGTTTGCCTCCTTTGGCCGTCCGTCGGCTTTTGCTGCGGAGCGGATTTACCAGATGACCCTTTATCGTCCGGACATCTACGTACCTTACAAGCGATTTGACGAACTCGTTCCGGCCAACGCAACGGTGGCCCTGGGGACCATTAACGATGATTTTGAGTATCCGCTCTACGGCAGCGGCCTCACCCGCCGACTGATACCGATAAATCCGTTTGAAAAAGGCGTTCAGCCGATACCGCCGGAGGCCGATTACCTGTTTTTCTCGAAAAACGTCATCCGGCCCCGGACCGGCGACATTCGGCTGGGTACCGATACGACCCTCCGGGGCCTGATCGTCCCGGGTGAAGATTATTACCTCCGGAAGCTGAAGTGAGGGAAATGGGTAATTACCTTACCACAAACACCAACCAACGAGATAATGACACTGGCGATCATGCAACCGTACTTTTTGCCGTACATCGGTTATCTGCAGCTCATGCAGGCGGTTGACAAATTTGTGTTTTACGATGACGTCGCCTTCATCAATCGGGGCTGGATCAACCGGAACCGGCTGCTGGTCAATGGGCAGGAATATCTGTTCACCATACCCCTGAAAGACGCCAGTCAGAACCGCCGCATCTGCGATATCGCCCTTAGTGACGACAGAAAGTGGCGTGGGAAACTTTTGAAAACCATTGAACAGAGTTACCGGAAAGCAGCGAATTTCCCAGAAGTGTATCCGTTACTGGAAAAAGTCGTAAACTTGGAAGCGGAGAATATTGCAGCGTATATCGAACGGGGTTTTGTATTTATCAATGAATTTTTGGGAATACAAACGGAGATTGTCCCCTCGTCGACCGTTTACGGCAATGACCACCTGAAGGCGCAGGATCGAATTCTGGATATTTGTCAGCGCGAAGGGGCTATCCGTTACATCAACCCCATCGGAGGAATGGAAATTTACGACCGGGAAAAATTCCGGGAGTCGGGCATCGACATTCATTTTTTGCAAAGCCGCCGGGTATCGTATCCGCAGTTCAGCCGGACGGAGTTTATACCCTGGCTTTCCATCGCCGACGTGCTGATGTTCAACAGCCCCGAAGCGGTGCAGTCGATGCTGAACGAGTACGATCTTATTTAATTGTGAATGAGTGAATGAGCGAATAGCTTCGCAGACGTTAGAAATGGCGAAGCTATTCACTCATTCACTCATTCACTCATTCACAATTCGCTCATTCACTCATTCACTCATTCACTATGGCGAAAGTTATCATTTTTGGTGTACTGGACACGGCTGAGCTAGCCCATTTTTATCTGACCCACGACTCAGACCACGAGGTGGTGGCATTCGCCCTCAGCCGGGAGTATCTGAAAGAGACTGAGTTTAAAGGGCTTCCGGTGGTGGCCTTCGAGGATCTGGAAACGCTTTTTCCGCCGCAGGAGTACAAGTTTTTTGCACCCATGACGGGACGGGGGATGAACCGCAACCGCGAGAAAATCTATCTCGAAGCCAAAGCCAAAGGGTATGAATGCATTTCATACGTCAGTTCCAAAGCCACGACGTTTGGCAACCCCATTGGCGAAAACTGTTTCATTCTGGAAGACAACACCCTGCAGCCGTTCACGACCATCGGCAACAACGTGGTCATGTGGAGCGGCAACCATATCGGCCATCACGGGCAGATCAAAGACCACGTTTTTTTTACGTCGCACGTGGTGATGTCGGGGCATTGCACCATCGAATCGTACTGTTTCTTCGGCGTCAACGCCACTATCCGCGATTATCTGCACGTGGCCCAGGGAACGCTCGTCGGTATGGCCTCGGCCATTTATAAAGACACCGAAGAGTGGGGCGTATACATCGGCAATCCAGCCAAAAAACTCCCTAAACCCAGCCACGAAACGTATTGAGTTTATCGGTCGTCCCATTGAAAAAAATACTCTTCATCGGCCACGACGCCAACCGGGCGGGCGCTCAACTGGTTCTGCTGCAGATGCTGCGTCTGCTCCGCGAACGGCAGATACCCACGCAGTTGCTGCTCGGCGACGGCGGCCCGCTGGAAGAGGAATACCGGCAGGTTACGGAAGTGATTCGCTATCCGCGACCCGTCCGACAACTCTATGGCCGTGTCATCGATAAAGGCTTGAGGATGACAGGAGTATGGTCAGCCCTGGAACGACGGCGTGGGCAGCGGCAGCAGCAGGCGATGCGGCAGCACATGGACGCACAGTCTGTCGGAGTCATCGTTGTCAACACGGTGGCAAGCGCCGGTCTGTACCGGGCCATCGCCGAAACCGTTCCGGCCCCGATGATGCTGTTCGTCCATGAACTGGCAATGTCGGTGCAGATGTACAGCCAGCCCGACGACCTGCGCTTTCTCCTCGACCGGGCCAGTCACCTCATCGCGGTTTCGCAGGCAGTAGCCGATTATTACCACAACGTCCATCGGTATCCGGTCGACCGGATCAGCCGACTGCAGTTTATCGACATCAGGAGCCTGAACCAGCGTATCGACATGGCAAAGTCGGGGCCTTCCATTCGTGAGCAGATGGGGCTACCCGCTGATGCGCTGCTGGTGGGTGCCTGCGGCAATGCTGAATGGCGAAAAGGCAACGATTTATTCAACGTACTGGCAACGCTGACGGTTGAACAAAACCCGACCCGACCCGTTTATTTTGTCTGGGTGGGCATACCCCGCAGCAATCCGTGGTATAATGATCTGTGGCTCGACGTGGTCAAGGCCGACCTGACCGACCGCATCCGGTATGTCGAACCGACGCCGGACGTACTGCGTTACATGGTGCAGTTCGACGTGTTTGCGCTCACCTCCCGCGAAGACCCCTATCCGCTGGTTGTTCTGGAAGCGGGATTATGCGGGGTGCCCGTGGTTTGTTTCGACGGTGCCGGGGGAGCGCCCGAACTGGTGGAGACCGACGCAGGCCGGGTGGTGTCGTATCTGGATCTGGCGGCCATGAGCCGGGCCGTTGGGGACCTGCTCGAACAGCCAGCGTTACGTCGGTCGATGGGCCAGCGTCTAAAGGAAAAAATCCTGGAACGCCATCCCAGCCAGGCGAGCATGGACGTCTTTATGGAACTTGCCCGCTATTTACAATTGCATAAACATAACGAATGAAGGCATTAAAATACATGCCCCAGTTGGACGCTCTGCGAACGCTGGCGGTCATGGCGGTTATTACACACCATTGGCTGCCCCACGATTCGTGGATCAACCAGACACCCAACGGGGCCATTGGCGTCACGCTGTTTTTTGTGCTGAGTGGTTTTTTGATTACCCAGATTCTGCTCCTGAGCCGCTGGCAGGTGGCGAGCGGGCAGCTCACGAATGGGGAAGCCTGGCGGATTTTCCTGTTTCGTCGGACGCTCCGGATTTTTCCGCTATATTTTCTGTTTATCACGCTGATATACTGGCTTTTGCCCAACGAATCCGACATCAGCCGAAAACCCGCCTACTATTTTCTGTACGCGTATAACCTGCTGCTGCATCAGACTAACAACTGGGCTGACCTGCTGTCGCCCTTCTGGACGCTGGCTGTCGAAGAACAGTTCTATCTGGTGTGGCCCTGGGTGGTGCTCTTCACGCCGACCGAGCGGCTGAAACCTGTCATCATCGCCTGCATTGGTCTGGGTGTGCTCTCCCGAGTCTATTATCTTAGCACCCCGCATATACAGAATGTGCTGACGCACACCTGCCTGGACGCGTTCGGTCTGGGAGCCTTATGGGCCTATCTGTGGCAGGAAGAACCTCATCAGCTTGCCGCTTTCCGGCAACGACTGAACGCAACGGCCCTGGTCGCGCTGGTGAGCTTCATCTGGATGCTCTGGCTTCCCGGCGACCATCCGGTCCGGCTGGTGTTTCAGCGACTGGTGCTGTCGATACTGTCGCTGTATCTGGTGGCGGCGGCCTCGATGGGAGTCGGTGGCACGGCTGGTCGGTTGATGGAAAACCCGGTCGTACTGTATCTGGGTAAAATCAGCTACGGTCTTTACGTGTATCACATGGTAGTTTCCTCGCATCTGGCGGGCTACCTGATTGAACAGATCAACCGGTTTTACGTGCTGCCACCGTTTTCGTTCGGGGTGCATGTAGCTTACAGTTTTGCGCTGCTGGTTGCCATTGCCAGCCTCTCCTGGTATATTTTTGAAAAACCGTTCAATAATCTGAAACGGTATTTTACCTACGCCAATACAACCGCATGACGCTGGCCTTCACGATTTGTTCGATTAATTACCTGGCACAGGCCCGCACGCTGGGCGATTCGCTGCGGGAGACCAATCCCGACTGGCAGTATGTCATCGGTCTGGTCGACAAACTCGATCAGGCTGGTCTGCCCGATTCGCTGCGCCCGCCTTATCCGATGCTGGAGGTCGATTCGATTGAGATCGAGGATTTTGCCGGTATGTGCGACCGCTACGACATCACGGAGCTAAATACGGCGGTCAAGCCGTATTACATCGATTATTTCTTCCGCAATTATCCCGACGCCACCGAAGTTATTTACTTCGACCCGGATATTATTGTTTTCCAGCCCCTTACGCGGCTGAGTCAGCATTTGTGTGAATATAATCTGGTGCTGACGCCCCATATCTGCTCACCCGTCGACGACTGGGAGCGGCCCAATGAGCTGCATCACCTCGGAACGGGCGTGTTCAACCTGGGTTTCATCGGGCTACAGCGAACCGATGAGTCGCGTCGTTTCGTGGAATGGTGGAAACAGCGGCTCGTCGACGAATGTCGTATTGACTTATGCAACGGGCTGTTCGTTGATCAGCACTGGGTTAACTTTGCACCGATTTACCACGATGGTGTCTGGATTGAAAAACATCCGGGTTACAACGCAGCGTACTGGAATCTGCACGAACGGTATATGTCGGAAGAGGCGAGCGTCTGGAAAGTGAATCAGCAATACGAGTTGCAGTTTTTTCATTACAGCGGCTATAGTCCGCACAAACCGCATGAGATTTCCAAGTACCAGACTCGCTATGAATTTGCAGACCGCCCGGACGTCGTCGGCCTGTTCGACTTGTATCGTCAGCGGCTGATTGCCAATCAGAACGACACGTACCGAACCTACCCATGTTATTACATCAAACCACCGAAGACCCTGTACTATCAAAAGGTCAGAAAGCTGTTGAATTATCCGTTAAAAAGGCTTATTTCGGCTTTGGAAACCAATTAAACGTATGGAGAATTGGCAGCGAACCAAAGCTCTTTGGACACACCGCTATAAAAAATATACCCACATCCTCCGGAAATACCAGTATTTCCTCGCCGACTACCTCAAGCTAAGCAACCTGAAACGCAGCTTAAAACCCGGACAAAAACTGGTTGTCATCATGCTTTCAGAGCAGTTAGGCGATATCGTAGCCTGCGAGCCGGTCTCGCGTGAGGTGCGCCGCCGCCACCCCGACGACTACATTCTGTGGATGGTCCGCAAACCCTTCGAGGATTTGGTCAAATACAATCCGCATCTGAACGGCTACTGGACCGAAACCTGTAGCAGTCACCGCGACCGGCTGCTGGAGTCGGGCGTGTTCGACAAGGTATACGACCTGCACCTCTCGCACCGCAACTGCCGTTACTGTCGCGACGACCACGTCAACCCGAATGCTGACCGGCTCAATATCACCTACGCCAATTACTACGATCATGGCGACCTGCTTTATATTTTTTCGCAGGCCGCCGGGCTGCCCGCACTGGACGAGTCGCCCAGGGTGTACATTCCCCAGGAGTCGGTCCGAAAGGTGGATTCGCTGAACATTCCACCACGGGCCATCGTTATTCACGCGCAGTCGAGCTACGCCCCCCGCGACTGGCAGGTGGCGCACTGGCATCGCCTGCTCGACTGGATTTTCCAGAACTATCCGCATCACGTTATCGAAGTCGGCCTGTCGAGTCAACTCACGATTAAGCACCCCCGCTACCTCAATCTGTGTGGGAAGCTAACGATTCTGGAAACCGCCGAGGTGATCCGGCGGGCGAGTCTGTATATCGGTGTGGACAGCGGTCCGGCCCACCTGGCAAATGCAGCGGGGACTCCGGGCGTGATTCTGCTGGGACGGACGGCCAATTTTGATGAATACATGCCCTACTCGGGAAATTATAAACACGGGAGAAATGTGACAATTTTAAATAATGTAGGTCATACCTGCTCCGAACTGCCCTATGAATGGGTTCAGCAGGCGGTCGAACTGAAACTAAATCAACCTGTGACGCATGAGTGAATCTTCTGCCGGTCAGCCCACGATCTCCGTTGCCATGTGTACTTACAATGGAGAAACGTATCTAGCCGAACAGTTGGAGAGTTTATTACGCCAGACGCGTCTGCCCGACGAACTGGTGGTTTGTGATGATCATTCGACGGATCACACCCTACAGATTCTTGAATTTTTTGCGGCTCAGTCGCCTTTCCCGATCCGAATTATACAGAACGAAACCCGGCTCGGCTACAATAAAAATTTTGAAAAAGCGCTGGGCAACTGTACGGGCGATTTGATTTTCGTGTCCGACCAGGATGATTACTGGCTACCCGAAAAGATTGAGGAAATATCGGACTTCCTCATGGCCCATCCCGACGTCGACCTGGTGTTCAGCAACGCCCAGGTAGCCGACAATCAGCTCAATTCGACCAACATGCTGTTCTGGGAACGGGTTTCGTTTACCGACGACACCCGGCAGCGGTGGGTAGAGGGCGAGGCGCTCGACATTCTGCTCGACGGCAACCGGGTCATGGGCTGTGCCTCGGCCATTCGCCGGGATCTGCTCGACGCCGTGCTGCCGATTCCCGACGTTCCGGGCTATATCTACGACGGGTGGATGGCCCTGGTCGCAGCGGCCCGGGGAACGATCCGGTTCTACGAAAAGCCCCTGCTCATTTATCGGACGCACGAGAATCAGCAGGTTGGCGTTCGTCCCGAACCAACCAACCGGTTTGTGTCTCTGCGCGAACGCTTTACCCGCGCCCGTTCGGAAAAACTCCAGCCCTTCATATCCAAACGCGAACAGCTTCGGATAATCCGTCATCTGCTGGATGAACGGGTGCCCGATTCGCCCTTTTACATAGACCACCTGCAGTCACGACTCGATTTCTACACGGTCCGGAGTACCCTGCCCCGGCCCCGCATTCACCGGTTTGGTCCGGTCATGCGGGAGTGGTTTCGGGGCAACTATAAACGTTTTGCCGACCCGACGGCGGGCTGGCGGGCCCCGATTATGGCCGCGCTGGGCGACCTGTTTGAATGAGCCGTAATGAATCAACTGGTATGACCGTATTTCTTACCGTATCGACCCTGCGTCAGTTACCGGAGGCGCTGGCCCTGGGCGAAAGCGTGCGTCAGCATCACCCCGACAGTCCGTTTGTCATCGGCCTGAGTGATGATATAACCCGGCTGCCCGCCCATTTTCAATGCCCTTATCCGCTGCTGCCGGTTTCGGCGCTGTCGTGGCCGACAGTGGAGGATTTCTCGGCCAGTTACAACTGGGTGGAATTTTCGGCAGCCTGCAAACCGCTGTTCATGCAGACGGTGTGGCAGACTTACCCGCAGGCGGACGAACTGATTTATCTGGACCCGACGGTGTTTCTTTATCAGCCGCTCACTGATTTGCGGACCCGCTATGCCGACGCATCCATTCTGCTGACGCCCCATCTGCTGCGGCCTCCCCACGATCAGAAACTGCCCGACGAGAAGCATTTGCAGAATATTGGCCTTTACCACGCGGGTTTCCTGGGTCTGCGCCGAACGGAACAGGCCGAACGCTTCCTGCAGTGGTGGGCCGGGCGGGTTCCGGAGCGGGCCTACGTCGATTTCTGCGAAAGCCAGTGTACGGACCAGATCTGGCTGATGTTTGCTCCCATGTTTTACGAGGACGTCGCCATCGTGAAACATCCCGGCTGGAACGTCGGCTGCTGGAACGTTCATGAGCGAACCGAAGGCCCAATCGTATTTTTCAATTTCAGCGGGCTGGCCGACGGAGGCGGTTTTTTCGGCAATCAGAATCGTTTTTCTCTGAAACAACACCCAGACGTTGCCCGGCTGCTGCGAGACTACCAGCAGCAGATCAATCAGCCCGTATATGGCGAATTGAGGCGCATTCAGCCCGCCTATGGCCGTCAGCCGCTGCCGTCGGTGCTTCTGAGCGCTCAGTTACCCGCCTGGCGACGGGCGCTGACCAGTCGCCTGAAACGGGCCGTCAACTTTGTAGAAACGGTGTACGTGCCCCGGAAAATGTAACCGGGCCGCCTGATTAATTCTTAAAAACATACTTTCGACTGACGGGCCATATGCTTATCTTTGCGTAGTCGTATTCAAAAAATACAATAGTGAGTTATTCCGGAGAAGACCTTTTGTCCGTCACCCTGCGTGAATTTGTCACCCGCCCGCTGCCGGTCAGCGGGGGAGTCCGGGCCACGGATGCGTCGTACCCGAAACTGACGGTTGTCACGCCCTCCTTCAATCAGGCCGAATTTCTGGAACGTACCATTCTGAGTGTGCTCAACCAGGGATACCCCAATCTGGAATATTTCATCATCGACGGCGGATCGACCGACGGCAGCGTCGACGTCATCCGGCGCTACGAACCCTTTCTGGCGGGTTGGGTGAGCGAAAAGGACAAGGGTCAGGTCGATGCCATCAATAAGGGCTTTCGCCGGGCGACGGGTGATTTCGTGGCCTTTCAGAATTCCGACGACATCTACGCCCCCGGCGCTTTTATGACCGTCGCCCAGGCTGCCCGCCGCTGGCCCGACGTCGACGTTTTTTACGGCAATACGTACCATATCGACGTCGATGACCGCTTTCTGGAGGAGATGAGGCAGGTTTCGTTTTGCGCTGAATGCCAGTTGTATGAAGGGATGCAGGTGTTCAACCAGTCGCTGTTTTTTAAACGAAGCCTTCTCGACCGGTTTGGTTATCTGGATGATCAGTATCGGTTTGCGTTTGATTACGAAATAGCCACGCGCTACGGTCTGCAGCCAGGCGTTCAGATGAAGCATCTCAATGATTTCTGGGGTGGATTTCGGGTGCAGCCTTCGGCTAAATCCTCGACCATCGCCGACGTGGGGCTGCACGAACACAATTTGATAAAACAGCGTTACGTTGGATTGGTAAACCGCTCGCTGGGCGAATCGTTCTGGCGGGCGTATTGTCGGGTACGGAAACTAACCTCGTATGTACTGCGGGGCGATCTGGCGTATCTTCGCCACCGAATGACCCTGCGACGGTTTGCCGCTCAGCAGACCGAGCTGAAAAACAAAGAGGTATGACTCTGGGAATTGCAATACGAAAACTGGATCTGGCCCGGATGGTACTGGGCATGTGCATGATTGTGGATGGCTATCCCATCGTGTTTTTCCTGAAAGAAACGCTGCGGCTGGCCCCGGGCAGCACCGCCTTCACGGCGGCGTTTATGGGACTTGGGTTCATCCTGATGATTCCCTTCACCTTCCTGCGGCAGTTATACAAGCCTAACTATAAAATCTATTATAGTGCGCTGGCATTTCTGGGCATCGGCCTCATTTATCTTTTCTTTTACAATTCAGCAGGCGCAACCGGCACACCGGAGTTTGGAAAGGACATTATCAACTTCATCTACGTCTTTCTTTTTATTTTTCTGCTGCTGAACGTTCCCAATGATGTCTCCGAAGTGGGTGTTCAGGTCATTGTGCTCTTTACACTCGTTTCCAATCTGGCGCTTGTGTTTGCGCTCGTTACCGACCCGACGTGGGTGATTGGGCAGCGGGCGGCCATCCAGTACGGCGTGGGCGAGGATCGAACGGGTAATCCTCACGTATTTGCCCGCAATGCCGTCATGGGCGTCCTGAGTTCGCTGGTGCTGGCCCAGCAGATCTACACGAATCGCCCGCTATGGCGGCTTGCCAGCCTGGCCTCGGCTTTTTTCAGTTTTGCCATTCTGATCATGACGCAGACCCGCACGAGCGTGGTCGCCCTGCTGTTTATGGGCGTTCTGTTCGTCATGCTCAATTTCCATAAGATTTCGTTCCGCAGCATTGCCCGTTCGCTGGTTCGCCCGGCCTCGCTGGTGGTTCTGGTCGGCATGATTGGTCTGCTGTATTACGCCTCCCGTCGCTATGGGCAGATTTTCGATCTGCTCTCGCACACGCTGGAGATGTTTATCGAACGAAATACCGAAAACGTCTACGCCCTTCTGGGAATGAAAACGAAAGCCCAGCAGGCTGCCGCCTTCGACCCCTCGTCGGCCAACCGGGTGGTGAGTCTGAACTTCACGATTGCCGTCTTCATGGGACACGCCCATACGCTGTTCGTGGGGCAGGGCTGGAAGTTTTTTTACATGGACGTCCCCTACCTGGAAGTGCTGATCTGCCACGGTCTGTTTGTTTTCTTCCTGTATGCTTACATGACCGGCACCGCCTTTTTCATCGTCCTTAAAAATATCATCATCGGCACCAACCCCTGGGAGACCTTCATTGGTTACTTTTACATTTATCTGTTCACAACCCTGTTTACGGGAGGTCGGCCCTACGATATCATGTTCTGGCACGCGTTTTCTCTGGCGATTCGGTATCTGGGCATCCGCTACTACAGCCGCGAGGAAATTCATGACTACATGCAGGCACGGGTAGCCTCCAACGGAATGCTCAGCTACTGACGACTCCCTCTTCGACGTGTATGCGCATTCTGATTGTCCATAACATTTTGTGGTCTCATTATAAATCGGTTCTGTTCTCAGCCCTCCACCGGCTCAGCCAGAAGCTGCCGGGCTGCTCGGTGGACGTTGTTCAGATTGCCCGCAACGAAAAATCACGGGCCACACTTCCCAGTGCGGCGCCGGATTCCGGTTCGGAGACGGCAGACTACCCCTACACTCTGCTGTTCGATCAGTATCTGGAAGACGTCGGGGTTGCGGCCCGCACCAAAGCGCTTATCAACCATTTCCGTAACCATCGCCCCGACATTCTGTACCTGACCGGGTATTACGACCCGGCGCAGATTGCCCTGCTGCTGCTGGCGAAGGCTCAGGGCGTCAGGGTCGTTATTCAGAACGAATCCACCCCGGTCGATCAGGTCCGTAATGGTCTGAAGGAATGGCTGAAAAGCCGGATTATCCGGATGGCCGACGGCTTCATCTGTTTTGGAGCGCCCTCGGTCCAATACATGCGGAATCTGGGAGCCAGGCCGGAGCAGATTCTGGTCGATAAGAGCGCCGTGGTCGACAACGACACGCTGCTGAGCGCCTATCGCCGGGCGCTGCCGGAGCGGGAGACCATTCGGGTCCGGCTCGGTCTGCGCCCCCGCAATTTTATTTTCGTGGGGCGGCTCGTACTGGTCAAAAACCTGCCGTTTCTGCTTTCTGCGTTCAAAGAAGCTCTCTCCCGCTCAAACAATAGTGGGCAATGGGGGCTTATCCTGCTGGGCGGCGGGGAACTTCAGGACCAGTTGGAGCAGCAGATTCGGCGGGACAACCTGACGGAGGCGGTACGGATGCTGCCCGGACAGCCGTGGTTTCGGGTGCCCGAATTTCTGGCACTGGCCGAGGTGCTGGTGCTGCCGAGTGTGTCCGAAACCTGGGGCCTGGTGGTCAACGAGGCGATGGTCTGCGGAATGCCGGTGCTGGTGTCCAGTCAGTGCGGCTGTTCGCACGATCTGGTCCGGCAGGGTCAGAACGGGTATGTATTCGACCCTTACCAGCCCGAAGAACTCGTCGGGCGGCTGCTTTCGTTCATGGACGACAGCGCCGATCCAGAAGCGATGGGGCGGGTCTCTGCCGAACTGATTGCTCCATTCAATCCCAACGCCGTAGCTCGGGAAATCCTCGACGCTTTTGGCAAACTCATTCAGAGGTAGTTATTTTGACGATGCGTATTCTTAATATCTGTGCCTACACCTGGTCGATAGGCGGTCCCCCGAAAATCATCTACGACCATACGCAGGTTGCTCTGCAGGAAGGCCATCAGGTCGACATTTTGAGTCCGATTTCACCCGGTGACAAGCCCTATCCGGTTCCTGAGGGAGCGCGGGTTATTTTCTGCCAGCGTACGCCCGGTGTCAGCCGCGTTTTCCGGGAATTTTCGGTCGAATTATACCAGTATCTGCAGAAGCATATTCATGAATACGATGTCATTCACTGTCACGGTATCTGGCACTGGGGCAGTCTGGCGCCCTTCCTGATCGACCGGCGGGTTCCGAAGGTCATCACCATTCACGGTCTGCTCGATCGCTGGACCATTCGTCAGAAATACTGGAAAAAATGGATCATGGGCGTTCTGGCACAGAAGGCGTTTCTGCGGCGGGCGGATTTGATTCATATCAACAATACCGACGAAAAAGAGGACCTTGTCCGGTATTTGGGTTATCAGCACCTGAACGTGCAGATTATTCCCAACGGTATCCGAATGAGCGATTTTGCCACCCTGCCGCCCCAGGGAACGTTCCAGCAGAAGTTCGCCCTGCCTGCCGATAAAAAAATCGTCCTGTTCATGAGTCGGCTGAACAATAAAAAAGGACTGGATTTGCTGCTGCCGGCTTTTCAGCAATACGCCCGGCAGCACGACGATGCGCTGCTGGTGCTGGCCGGCCCCGACGATGGCTACGAACAGACCGCCCGCGAGTTTATCCGTCAGCATGGGCTGAGCAACCGGATTCGTATGGTGGGTATGCTGACCGGTGACGACAAGAAAGCGGCCCTGGCCGATGCCACGATGTTTGCGCTGCCTTCCTACTCTGAGGGATTTTCGATGGCCTGTCTGGAAGCGCTGGCCGCCGGAACGCCCGCCCTGCTTTCCGACCGCGTTGGCTTCGGGGAGGCGCTTCGTGAGCACCGGGCCGCCCGTCTGGTCGACCTGAACGTCGACGGCGTCATACAGGGCCTGACGGAACTGCTTCAGGATGAAGAACTTCGTCAGCAGATTCGCCTGAATGCCCTGAATCTGCTCCGGAGCCGGTACGAAATCGAGGTAGTGGCAAAACAGATGCTGGCCGCGTATGAGCAAATTCTGCCGGGACAGGCCTCTCCGTCACCGGTCCGGCCACCGGAGCCGGTGACGAGAAAAAGCGATCCGGCTTAACGAATGCCCCGGGAAAAAGTATAGTATTGCAGTTACAAACCGTCTCTTTCGGAAACGATGGCCGAACTCTCGGTAATCTTACTTACGCACAACGAGGAAAAGCATATTGGCCGTTGTCTCGCCAGTCTGAAGCCCTTCACCAGTCAGATTTTCATTGTCGATTCGTTTTCCACGGATCAGACCGTGGAGATTGCCCGGTCGATGGGGGCCGTCGTGGTGCAGAACGCCTGGGTGACCTACGCCGCCCAGTTCAACTACGGCATCCAGCATACGCCCTTCCAGAGTCGCTGGCTGATGCGGATGGACGCCGACGAGTATGTGACGCCCGAACTGGCCGAGGAGATCCGGCGACGGCTGCCCCTGCTGCCCGACGACGTAGGCGGAGTTTACGTCAAACGGCGGGTTATGTTCATGAACCGCTGGATCCGGCGGGGCGGCTACTACCCTATCTGGCTGCTGCGAATGTGGCGGCGCAATCAGGGTTTCTGCGAGGAGCTCTGGATGGACGAGCACATCAAAGTCACCGAGGGGCGTACGATTCAGTTCGAGCACGACATTGTCGACCACAATCTGAACAACCTGACCTGGTGGACGCAGAAGCACAACATGTACGCCATCCGGGAGGTCATCGATAACCTGAACATCCGGTATAACTTTGATGAGAATGAGACGGTTGTTCCCCGTTTTCTGGGTACGCAGGAACAACGGAGACGGTATCTGAAACTCAAATATGCCTCCTTGCCGTTATTCACCCGGCCCGTAGCATATTTTCTGTACCGGTATATTATCCGTCTGGGTTTTCTGGATGGTCGGCCCGGGCTGATGTGGCATTTTTTGCAGGGCCTCTGGTACCGGTTTCTGGTCGATGCCAAGCTGTATGAAGTCTACCATCGGGCGGGCCGCGACCGGGACGCAATCATCGATTTTATCAAAACGGAATATGGCAAAGACCTTCGGGCAGCAACCCTCCGCTCCGGAAACCGGCAACCCGAACCCGCCCCTGACGTCCCCGCAGCGCGTTGATTTGTCCACGTTCGATAATCGCTGGTATAATCCCGGCCCGAAGTGGAAAATCGTTTTATGGTTTCTGATAAATGCTGTTTTTATCAACAGCTATCTGCCGTTGCCGATGTCGCTTAAAGTATTGGTACTAAAATTGTTCGGTGCTACTATCGGTCGTGGGTTCGTCATCAAACCGGCGGTCAACATCAAGTATCCGTGGTTCTTTTCGGCGGGTAACAACGTCTGGGTAGGCGAACACGTCTGGATAGATAATCTGGCACCGGTGACGCTGGGAGACAATAGCTGTCTGTCGCAGGGAGCCCTGCTGCTGACCGGGAACCACGATTACCGACGACGCAGTTTTGATTTGATGCACCAACCGATTGTCGTGGAAGAAGGCGCCTGGATAGGGGCCAAATCGGTTGTCTGTCCGGGAGTGACCTGTCACTCCCATTCCGTACTGGCGGTTGGCTCGGTGGCGACGCGTCCCCTTGAAGCCTACGGTATTTACCAGGGCAACCCGGCGGTTCTGGTGCGTAAACGAGAAATTAAAGCGTGAAAGTAACCCTGATTACGGTCGTTTTTAACGGCGTTGCAACCATTCGGGACTGTATCGTGTCTGTGTTGTCGCAGACCCATCCGGATATCGAGTACATCGTCATCGACGGAAATTCCAGCGATGGTACCGCCGACGTGGTTCGTTCGTTTGGCAGCCGGATCACCCGGTTCATCAGCGAACCGGACCGGGGTCTCTACGACGCCATGAACAAAGGCCTGCGACTGGCGACCGGCGAGGTGATCGGCTTTCTGAACTCGGATGATTTTTACCGGCATGAGAATGTCATCCGGAATATGGTTGCCACGCTGGAACGCACCGGTTCCGACGCTACTTACGGCGATATGCTGTATGTGGATCGGACCGACACCGCGAAAGTCATTCGGTACTGGCGTTCGGGGCACTACCGCGATGGCGATTTTCTGTGGGGCTGGATGCCCGGACACCTGTCCTTTTTTGCCCGACGGTGGGTGTACGAGAAATACGGGTATTTCAATCTGAATCTGAAGAGCGCTGCCGATTATGAACTGATGCTGCGCTTCATTCATAAACACAAAATCCGGCTGAGCTACATGGATGAGGTTACTATCGTCATGCGGGTAGGGGGCGTCAGTAACCAGTCGCTTCACCACCGGCTGAAAGCCAACCGGGAGGACCGGGAGGCCTGGCGTCTGAATGGACTGAAACCCTATTTTTTCACACTTTGGCTGAAGCCGGTTCGGAAAATCAAACAGTACGTCTCGCGTTATAAATTATCGGAAAATACGTGACCATTCGATAATAATAACGTCTACTTAATCGATAACCGTTGCCCCTTAATGAACTATCCGTAATCTTTACGGGCTTTTGCGGGGGTCTCTGAATGAAATAAACCACCAATTGACCTGATTTATGAATCCCGATCTACTTATCGCATACATTCAGGGTAAACTAAACGATAGCCTGTTTCAGATTGGTCTGTATCAGTGTCTGCTTTCGTTTCTGGTTGCCTGTTTCGTTGCGGTTGTATCTATACCTGTCATCATCAAAATCAGCGAGTTAAAGCACCTGATGGAGAAGCCCGGCGAACGCAGTTCGCACAAAACGGCTACTCCGACGTTTGGAGGAATTGCCATTTTCGCGGCACTTTTAATCAGTTATTTTCTCTGGCCGGCCATCGATCAGACCGATATTTATCGAACAAACCTATCCATCGTCGGCATGACCATTTTGTTCTTCGTTGGCATCAAGGACGATATGGTTGGCATCGACCCCAACAAGAAGATTTTCTTTCAGGTACTGCCTTCGCTGATTCTGATTTTCTTTGGTGAATTAAAAATCGATTACCTATACGGAATCTTCGGCATTCATCACGTCAACGATTTCTTTTCGATTATTTTCACCTGCTTTATTTTTATCGCACTCATCAACGCCATTAACCTTATCGACGGTATCGATGGTCTGGCAGGGGGAATTGCCACGCTGGCGAGCATAACGTTTGGGGGGTGGTTTCTGCTGACCAACCACTTCGCCATGGCCTGTCTGGCGTTTACGCTGTCGGGGGGGCTGGTTGGGTTTCTGCGCTTCAATTTCTCCCGAACCAGCAAGATTTTCATGGGTAATACCGGTTCGCTGATTATCGGCTTCCTGTTATCGTTTTTTGCCGTCCGGTTCGTCAATCTGAACAACAGTTACCGCTTCGACCCGACAGCGTTTTTCAATGCGCCCATCGTTGCCATCGTGGTGCTGATTGTGCCTATTTTCGATACGCTGCGGGTCTTTCTGGTGCGTATACTGGCGGGCCGTTCGCCGTTCTCCGCCGACCGCAACCACATGCACCACATTCTGATCGACAACGGTATGTCGCACATGGCCGCTACCGGTCTGCTTTGTGCCATTTCCTTCGTCAATACGCTGCTTTTCTTTCTTTTTCACCGCAACGTGACCAACACGCAGGCGCTCTTTGTACTCATCGGCATGTTCTGTCTCTATATGCTGACGGGTGTATTGCTCAAAACCCGCGCACGGGTGCTGGCCGTCGATAAAAACCGCCGGAAAGGCCTGTATGTCCGACAGCTACAGAGCGCTCTCTTCCGCCGAAATCTGCTGAAACATCTTTAAAAAAGGCAGGGGTGGCGGGGATCGCTCGGATTGCAGGGACAACCCCTGCCACTCCCTGCGATCCCCGCCATCCCTGCCTTTTCTCACCGCTCGTTAGCTGCCCGCTGATTCACGAATGATTCGGCCACCTGCGTCAGCTTCGCATCCGTTTGCTTCTCCTCTTCCAGCGTCTGCTCCAGCAGCCGGGCCGCCTCATTATAGCCCAGCATCTGGGCCAGTGTGCGCAGCGAACCGTAAGAGGCAATCTCATAATGCTCTACTTTCTGGGCCGAGATAATCAGACCGGCATCCCGCGTCAGGGTGCCGTCGGTGGTTTCGTCAATCACCTCCTCGCCTTCCTCCACCAGACCGTCCATCGCCTCACAGGTGACTTCCTCGGCGTCTTCACCAATGGACTGAAACACGCGCTCCAGGCGTCCAACCTGCGCCTGCGTCTCCTGGAGGTGCGTCCGGAAGGCCGTTTTCAGATCGCTCGTCGTGGCGGCAGCCTCCATCTTCGGCAGCGTTTCGGTCAGCTTTTTTTCGGCGTAATAAATGTCTTTTAGTTCGTGCAGGAACAGTTCCCGCAGCGACGTGTCATTGTCGTTGCCCTTGAAGAAACCGGCAACCTGATCGCTTAATGAAGCCATGTGTTCGTTGAGTTAATTTGTAAAAAAACAGATTAAAGACTATATAGCTAACCGACATTATGTACTATTGTTTCAGGTTTTCGGGCCGCTTTACGAAGTGGTTTCGACTCCGGATTCGGGCCTGAACATTTTTGGAAAGGCCGGGTTTCTATTGGTGATAAATCAGCAAAAGGGTATGGAAAATCAGCAGAACAGCCAGCAGGGTCCGGTACAGGACCAGGGCACCATTCAGGAGGGCGGCACCTTCCAGACCGACACGTATTCCGACGCCTACGGACAGAATCAGTCTGACCCGACGCCCGGTTCAGGCCGGGAGTATTTTGGACAGAACATGGAGAATGAAGATCTCCCTCCCCTGTCTGAAGCCGACACGGCCTCCATGTATACCGATCTCGGCATGGGCAACGAAGACCCGTATAATCACGGCGATGATGAAGCTATGGACACTATCCTGCATACGGACACGCATACCGCCATCAACACGACAGAATCCCGCTCCAACGCGCTGGCTTACGAAGACGAAGCCGACGATTTGACGATGGAAATTGACCTGGACGATGAAATTGAGGCCCTTGACCGTCAGGATTCTCCGGATGAAAATGCGGATTTAAGGTAGTAAATTTCGACGTATTCTCTTCACTCCTCGCCCGCCGTCACATGGATTGTCTGGCTGTTTTACACGAAAATCCAAATCTGGAACACGTACCCGACGAGCAGCTTACCTGGTTATTCGAGCGCTCCGAATGCCGCGATTACCCCGAAAACACCATCATTTACCGACCGGGTGATCCCATCGACCATTTTCATATATTGCTCGATGGCCGCATTTCCTATTACCTCGTTCAGGGCGGCCAGCAGGTTGAACTGGGGGTCTGGGAGAAGGGTAGCCTGCATGGAGTGCTGCCCTTCTCCCGGTTGAAAGATTCATTCAGTTACTGGCAGACGCTCGAATCGGTTACTGTACTGGCACTGCACCGAAAATGGTTTCGGGAGATGGTTCAGACGCAGTATGAGCTAACCGAAGCCCTCGTGCATCAGATGACGTCCCGCGTCCGGGACTCGACGCGTCAGATGCAGCAGAATGAGAAAATGATGTCGCTGGGTAAGCTCTCGGCGGGACTGGCGCACGAATTGAATAACCCCGTAGCGGCAGTGGTCCGGAGTGCCGAAACCCTGCGCAATCATCTGCATCTGACCCCCGACCGGTTCAAGGACGTGATGCTGCTTCGGCTCGAACCGGCGCAGGTCGATGCGGTGAACAAAATTCTGTTCGACCGGCTTGAATCCGGAAAAACTACCCGCCGACTGACGCTGCTGGAACGCACCGAACGTGAGGACGAACTGCTCGACTGGCTGGAAGACAACCAGGTAGACGATGCCGGGGATCTGACGGCCGTTCTGGTTGAACACGGTTTTGAACGGGATCATCTGGAAGCCATCGGTCAGCACGTCGAGGCAGCCGGTCTGTCGGCGGTGCTGAACTGGGTCGTCAATCTACTGGTTACGGAGACCATCGTTGGCGACATTCAGGGGGCCAGTCAGCGGATTGCCCGGCTAATCGATTCTATCAAGTCGTATACGCATATGGACCGGGGCGCCGGAAAGGAATGCGTTCATCTGCGGGACGGTATTGATAGTACGCTGACACTACTGAATCATAAACTGAAAGCCAAACACATTCAGACCGAGGTGGTCATACCGGACGATCTGCCTCCGATTGAGGTATTTGCCAGCGAACTGAATCAGGTCTGGACCAATCTGTTCGACAATGCCATCGACGCCATGTCTGACGGCGGCAAACTACGGATAACGGCGGAAATCGACCGTCAGTTTGTTCTGGTTCGGATAGAGGACAATGGCGGGGGAATTCCGGCAGACATTCAGGGCCGGATTTTCGACCCGTTTTTCACCACAAAAGCGGTCGGTCAGGGCACTGGGCTGGGCCTGGACATCGTGCAGGGTATTATTTCGCACCATCAGGGAAAAATTTACGTTGACTCCGAACCGGGCCGCACCGAATTTCGCGTTTGTCTGCCCATGTAAATTAATTTGCAACGGTTCTAACCGCTATTCCTGAATTCATGAAACTGCCTATTCTGTTTGCCCTCGACGACGACGAGCAGGTTCTGAAGGCGCTCCAGCGTGACCTTCGGCAGCATTACCGAAAAGAATACCGCATTCTGGCTACCACGTCGGCCAGCGAGGCCCTCGCTACGTTGACCGAACTGAAGAAGAAAAACGAGGACGTCGCCCTGTTTGTGTCGGATCAGCGTATGCCCGAAATGCTGGGCGTCGATTTTCTGGTACAGGCCCGAAAACTGTACCCGGATGCCCGAACGGTGCTGCTGACGGCCTACTCCGACATTGAAGCCGCCATCCGGGCCATCAACGACGTACAGCTCGATTACTACCTGAACAAGCCCTGGGATCCACCCGAAGAGAAACTCTACCCGGTTCTGAACGAACTGCTGGAAGACTGGCAGGGACGCTACCGGCCCGGTTACGAAGGTCTGCGGCTGGTTGGTTACCAGTTTTCGCCCCGTTCGCATGAACTGAAGGATTTTCTGGCCGGTAATCTGTTTCCGTACCAGTGGCTCGACGTGGAGGCCAATCCTGATGCCGATAAACTGCTGGAACTGCACAGGCTAACCCATCAGGACCTGCCGGTGATCGTTCTCGAATCAGGAGAGGCTTTGAAGAATCCAACGCTACAGACCCTGGGCGAAAAACTGGGTCTACAGCCCAAAGCCAGTCAGCAGTTGTATGATCTGGCAATTATCGGGGCGGGTCCGGCGGGTCTGGCCGCTGCCGTCTACGGCGGTTCCGAAGGACTGAAAACCATTCTGATTGACAAACGGGCACCGGGCGGACAGGCCGGCACCAGTTCCCGCATCGAAAATTATCTGGGCTTTCCGTCGGGGCTGAGCGGGGCCGAGCTCGCCCGCCGCGCCATTACGCAGGCAACGCGGTTCAACGTGGAGTTTCTGGCTCCCCAGGAAGTAGTCGCCATCCGGTCGCAGGGGCAGTACAAGCATATCGAACTGGCCGACGGCGGCGAGGTGGTGGCCCGAAGCATTCTGCTGTGTACGGGCGTTTCGTACCACAAACTCGACAACCCCAGCCTCGACCGTTTCACCGGAGCGGGTGTCTACTACGGGGCGGCCACCACCGAGGCCCATGCGTTTCGGGGCAAGCCCGTGTATGTGGTCGGCGGGGGAAATTCTGCCGGGCAGGCGGCCATGTATCTCTCCCGAACGGCTTCCGACGTCTACATCCTGATTCGCCGGGCCGACCTGACCGAGACCATGTCGCAGTATCTCATCGAGCAGATTGACCACACGCCCAACATTCACGTACTGCCGTTTACGGAAGTGGCCGAGGGACTGGGTGGGGATCGGCTCGAATGCCTGATTATCGAAAACAAACAGACGGGAGAAAAAACGAAGGTCCCGGCGGCGGCCCTGTTTATTTTCATCGGTACCAAGCCATTCACGGACTGGATTGAGCTAAATATCATCAAAGATAAACAGGGCTTCATCGAAACGGGCCGGAACCTGAACCGGCACAAATCGTTCGCCAAAGCCTGGAAGCTGGATCGGGAGCCCTTTTTGCTGGAGACCTGTAGCCCCGGCATTTTTGCGGCGGGCGACGTACGGGCGGGCGCCATGAACCGCGTAGCTTCCGCCGTGGGCGAGGGAGCGATGGCCGTCAGTTTCGTGCATCGGTATCTGGCGGAAAACTGAGCGGCGGCTGTTCATTTAGCCTCTGTTTTTTTTCGGACCTGCCCCAGTCCGAACTGATCGCCTGCCGCCACAGGTTTGCCATCGCGGAAGTGAATTTCCACGATTTTTTCGCTCTGAACGCTGTTGTACTGCTGGTCTTCGAGGGTAGCGACGATGCGCCGGGTTTTCACGTCGATAACGTCGCCCGTAGAAGAATAAGCGTGTTTGCCGTCGAGGCTGAACGAAATCCAGCCGGGCATGTCCCGCACCGCAATGGACGTTCGCTGTACGGGCGGCATTACCCGGTTGTCGAACACGTGAATACGGTTGTTGGCACCGTCGCACAGCCAGAGTTCACGCTCATCGGGCGTGAGAGCGATACCGTGACTGGGGCAGCCGTGCCGTTTGACTTCGCCCCTGTTGAACCCCTGAACCTCGACGCGGTGCAGCATTTTGCCGGTCGTCAGATCCCCGATTTCGAAACCGAGCAGATTATTTACGTTGACATACACCAGCGTTTGTGCGCCGTTGACCGTCAGGGGGCGTATTTCTGCCGAGAACGGCCCCACCTGCTTCGTGACGGTGTGGGTGGCGGGGTCGGCCACATTTAGCATTTTCGATTTCAGCCCGGCCAGATAAACCGCTTTACCGTCCGGTCCGTAGATGGTATTGTGAGCGCCGGACTGAGTGACGATTTTCCTGATTACTTCACCGGTCCGGGCATCGACCACCTGCCAGAAGTCATTTTCCAGTGAAGGCAGATAGATGATTTTTCCGTCCGGAGAAATAGAAAAGCGGTCGGCTCCACCTTCGTAAGCTCGTTCCCAAACCAGTTTTTCGGTAACCAGGTCGATACACTGCAGGGCCTCGTGGGTGCTGATGTAGAGGCAGTTGGTCGCCAGACTGACATCCACCCCCTTTACATTAGACGGGGTTCCATCTTTTTTGAACCCGCCCCTGCCCGGTATGAATCGTAGCGACCGGTAATTATTATCGACGTCGAAGACATGAATGCCGTGTCCCCCGAAGCCCAGATAATTCCTGACGCCGGGTGTAATTACGTACAAATAGCGTTTTAAAGCCGGAGTTGCTACGGTTTCAACCGGTGTAGAAGGTCCCGGCATCTGGAGAGACAGCAGAGACAGAACCATCAGGGCGAAGATCAGGAGTTTGCTCATAGTGGCAGACATATGCTAACCAAGAGCTTACTGAGCCGGAAATCTCCCCATTTGTAGTTCACAAAATGGCGGTGGATATCCCAGAATAAAAATGGCTCATCGCCGAAAAACCTCTCGCGATGAGCCATTTAGCCAAATAAAAAGCGATCCCGTTTGGATTCGAACCAAAGACCGTCTGCTTAGAAGGCAGATGCTCTATCCAACTGAGCTACGGGACCAAAAACAGCTTGCAGTTTATAGTAAACGGTTGCAAAAACTGCAAACTGAAAACTATAAACTGCAAACTGTTTTTGGTCGGGGTGGCAGGATTCGAACCCGTACCGGCCCGCAGTTATAGCACACAAAACTACGCCTAATATCGCAATTCGGCAAACTGCCTTGCTGCCATTCCAGGATTTTGTACTGCCAATTGCCATTTTACTGCCAATAATCTGCCCAAAAACCAAGTTAAAAATCGGCGTCAGCCTTCGCCATCGCTTTCTTTAGGTCGGCAATCATCGCCTTGATGGTAATGTCAGCATCTTCCTTCAAATCACTCCATTCCTTCTTACTGGGTCGGCCCATTAGGCCCACTTTCGGTTTTTCCTGTTCAAGCGGACCCGCGCTTACCCAATACTGCGTGTTTGGTCCGAGGGGTTTCTGATGATTGAGGTTGTCGATGGTGTACTTGTACTTCCCATCCTTACACTGAACGGTCACGGTCATGTCGACGTAGCCGGCGTCGGTCATTCCCACGATGGGTACTTTGATGGTAGTGCTAATATTCCCCTTACCAATGAGTTTACCCGCCTCTTTGTCCTCCAGTTGGAGAACGGCCTTCGAGTTTTTGAATGCCCGGGTAAACCAAGTGTTAGCCCTGACGTATAGCTCGTTCTTGCCAACGCCGTTGACTTCAACGACTTCGCTGTAGGTTAACAAGTTGGTAGCAGGATCGACCGTCTGCGCCTGGACATGCAGAGAAAAAGCGACTAATGAACCAATTAAAAGTTTACGCATATAATTGAGATTGAAGTTACAAGTCAGTGGGGTTGCTCTTTAGCCTGGCTGATTACCCGGCGCTGGAGGTCGATCATTTCCGCCGCTTTCACTAATACGAATCCTTCAGGTATGACAGGGTTTGCCGCCGCCTCGTTGCCATCCACCAGGTAGGCCGCCGTCGTTTGCAGAATCTCGCACAGCTTCATCACGTCCGACAGCGAGGGGTCGGCCCTGCCGTTCTCCCAGCCGGAAACGGTCGATTTTCCGGATTTGCCCAACATTTCCGCCAGTGCGTCTTGAGAAATACGCTTGCTCTGACGAATGTTTCGTAGTCTCTCCCCAAAAGTCTTATCCATGTGTAGAAAAAAATATCGGTGGTAATATTTGAACTTTGTTCAATCAAAATGTACCTTTGTACAAGTAAGATGTACTTGTATGTCATACTTGTAAAAATAGTCAATTCAAAGTGAACATCAGCATGGAAGGGGCCAAAATTAAGCGAACGGAAAATGTCAGTGATGAATATACGGTCGAGTACTGGCGAGCGGAATTCCGTCGCCTGATGGACAAAGTGAATAATCCCCGTACGCTCTGCTCACGCCTGGCTCAACATGATTCCTATTTCGAGACGTCAACCGGCGCCTGGGCAGTCAGCAACGCCAAGAAGGATAAAGCTGGTCTGCCTGCAACCCGGCGTGTAGTGATGGCAATGTACCAGATGCTCTCTGCCAAACCCGAATCTCCAGTCGCCAAGCGCCTTGCCCGGCAGCGACTCCGCAACTAAGCAATGTTCAACTCACAATAAATCAATTATGAATTACACAGAAAAAGTAAAAGAGGCACTGGGTAGTCGTGCCGATAAGATTCAGGATCTGAAAATCATTGAAACCGATGATGGTATCACGGTATCCTTCCGGGCCAGGGACTTCAACTACTGGCCCAACGATTGGGAAAAAGCGGGCTTTACGCTGTGGAAAATTTCCGTGACTAACAGCGTCTACACTTTCGATACCCCGGACGGCAAGGCTTCCGTCGTCAATGCAGTATTCGTGTCGATGGATTTCGTCTGATTCCCCCTCCAATAGAATGTTCAACTCTAATCATATACAATCATGACATCCGAGCAACTCGAAAAGGCCAAAGTAATCCAGAGAAATCTGACCGACAAGCAAGATACACTGGATAAGGTCGACAAAATGCTGAAGGAGTTTCGTTCCGGAACGAACATCGAAATGCGTATTGCCTACTACAACCGCAGCCCTTTGCTGGAGTGGCACGTCGGTCGGGAATCGAATGATTCGGACATTTTCGACACGTTTCTATCGCTTATAAGCGTCCGGCTGCAAAACGATGTAAACAAACTCCAGGCAGACTTCGACGCCATCTGAGCCATGTCAGTCGAGACCATCATCGAGCAATACTTTGCAGGTACGCTGGAGCGTACCTGCAACTCCCTTCCCGCCTGCTACGCGGCTCAGGACAAGGTGGACCGGCTTCACGAGCGCCTGAACCGGCTCCCTGTCCGAACGGACCGGCTGACCAACACCCTGAGTCTATTGACGGAGATTTCCGCCAAGCTCGGCCAGCACATCGACGCCATTTCCTGATACTGCAAAACCCCGATTTTTATGAAGACAACAATTGAATCCGTATTCGTCCCCCAGCAGCAGAATACTTTTAAACTATACCTGGTCAGGCTGCCGGTACACGCCGTCGAGTACCTCAACAAGCGGCTCAGCACGCTGATTATTGCGCGGTTATCGGGCAACTCGAAGAACTCGACGCTGAGCCTTGACGAACTGTATAGCCTCAACTGGCACTTCGACTATCACCCGGAGGATCAGGCAGAACAGAATATGGTCATCGACCATCCTACCCTGGAGCTGCTGCAACTGCTGCTGACGGAAGACCTCTACGATATCGTCAATCAATTTGACCTCAATATCACCGCCCGGCAGGGCGTAAGCGATCTCGTGGCTCCTATGAACTGGCTCCGGGATTTTTGCAGTCGACTCCTCCAGCCCCTGCCCGTTCAGGAGCGAATGGTGCCTGTGCCCATCTTTACATTTAGCATCCTATTGCGTAGAAAAAATAAGGGTTAAAGTTGCCGTGCTTCGCCCTGGTCACCTGGCCGGGGCGAACATCACCTGATCAACCGCAGTGGCGGCCACTTCTAACACCTAATCCGTTTTCTATGCTTGATTTCACCGTCCGTTCAGGTCCGCTGGCGGGGCAGCGCCTCAGCCAGATTGATGACAAAGTAGGCCTGATCAACTACCGTAACCACAATACCGCCCTCACGGGTGCCGAACTGCTCGCCGTCAATGCCCGTATCCGTGAACTCCACCGCCAAACCCCGCCATGCAGCATCAAGGTATCGATCTAAAACAACTGCTCGCGATTGACGGAGGCATTCGCTACATCATCCACCGCTATCCGGACGCCTCGGAATCCGAGCGTAACCCCCGGCGCAAATTCCGGGTGCGTCCGGAAAAAACGGCCTCGGCCAGTCTCAAACGCCTGGAAGATGGCACCTGGATCGTCACCGACTTCGGCTCCGACTCCAAAGGCCGGAACGCCGTACAGGTCGCCATGCTGGAGGATAACGTCGATTTCGTCACCGCACTCCGGACGGTGGCCGCCTTCTACGGATTTGAGGGCGCAAAGCCTGTCGAGCCCCGTGCCGACTATAATTCGTGGCCGGCCAAACCTGATGAAGCTGAAGGGCAGATGACCTTCGAATACCGTGAGTTCCAGATGCACGACCTCAGAACCATCTTTTCCGATAACGCCTGGAAAGCGCTGGGCAAGGACGACGAAGCCCGAAAGGCGGCGGCGGTGCAGAAGTGTACCTATTATCACCTCAAATGCCTCGCTTCGTATGCTCACACCAGCAAAGGTGTGACCCACCAGTTCTCCAGTAATGAATTATTCCCCATTTTCCTCTGGGATGAAGGCGACTGGAAAAAAATCTACAAGCCTCGTGCGGAGAAGAAGTTCCGGTTTCAGAGCTACGGCAAAAAGCCTGAACACTTCATTCATGGTCTGGAGCAGGCCCGGCAGCGGTACGCTGAGCTTCAGGCCCAGGCTGATGCCGATGTATCCGAAGAAGACAATCCCAAAAAGGCGAAGGACAAGAAGCTGCCTGAAGTGATTCTGGTCACAGGAGGTTCGGATGCCCTGAATGTGGCCGCGCTGGGTTATCTGGTCATCTGGCTCAACTCCGAAACGGCGGAGCTGCGGCCCCAGGACTACCGGGATCTGCTGCGCATTGCCGAAAAAGTGTACAATCTGCCGGATATCGACGCCACCGGACGGAAAGTAGCGCACAGCCTGGCGATGCAGTATCTGGAGATACGCACGATTCTGCTGCCCGATGCCCTGCGTGAGCGCGTCGACGTGCGCGGCAATCCCTGTAAGGACGTTCGCGATTACCTTCGGTATTATAGGAAGTTCGAGTTTGACGAACTGCTGCGCATTGCCCTCCCCTACCAGTTCTGGGACGAAGAGATGAGCCGGGACAAGGACGGCAACATCAAGTACAAATTCGGAAAGCCCCTTTATCAGTACGTCTTCAACAACGTACACGCCTATAACTTCCTGTATCGTAATGGATTTGCCCGTTTCTCGTCGCTCAAGGAGAAAGAGGGCTACATCTACGTACGTGTGGAAAACAACGTCGTAAGGCAGATTCAGGCCAACGAAGTGAAGAACTTCATACACGGTTTTCTGGAACAGCGCCACCTGCCGACCGATTTGCGCAACACCATGTACCGTTCGCCCCAGCTCTCGGAAAGCAGCCTTTCGAACCTGTCGGTATTTGAAGGCGACTTCCGGACCTACGGCCCGGATTTTCAGTACCTGTTTTTCGAAAAATCAGCCTGGCGCATCACGGGAGCGGGCATCGAGGAGGAGAAGCCTGGCAGCATCGAAAAACACATCTGGGAGCATAAGGTGGTGCAGCATAGGCCCACGCTGCTGCCTGACATGTTTCGGATTGAGAAGGATGAGGCGGGAGACTGGACCATCGACGTGCTCGACAACTCGTGCATGTTTTTCCGGTTTCTGATTCAGACTTGCCGGGTGCATTGGCGCACGGAACTGGAGGAGCGCCTGAACATCTGGCAGATGGACGCCCGGGCGCGGCGTGAGTATAGTATCAGCCACGCCTTCAGCGACGACGATATGGCGACGCTGATGCAGTACCAGGACAAGGCCGTTCAGGAAGCGTATCTGAAGAAGAACCGCTTCGCCATCGATGGGCAGTTGCTGACCGGCGAAGAAGTAGCCGAGCAGAAACGCCACCTGGTCAACCGCATTTTTTCGATTGGCTACATCCTGCACCGGTATAAGAATCCGGCTAAGCCCTGGGCCGTATTCGCGATGGATGCCAAGCTCTCAGAAGAGGGTGAAAGTCACGGCGGGGCCGGGAAAGGGCTGGTTGCCAAAGCCCTTTACAAGCTGCTCAGTAAAGTGCAGCTCGACGGTCGTAACCAGAAGCTGACCGAAAACCCGCACGTGTTTGAAAACGTCGATGCTGACACGGATATGGTCCACATCGAGGACTGTAACGAGTATCTGAATTTCGGGTTCTTCTTCGCTCCGCTCACCTCGTCGATGACCATCAACCCCAAGCAGAAGCGGTCGTTCGAGCTTGGGTTTGAAGACAGCCCCAAGTTCTGGTTCGATACCAATTTCGGCGACCGCATGACCGACCCTTCGAGTCTGCGCCGGAAGCTGTACACCGTGTTTGGCGACTATTACCACGAAAACAATGGTGATTATCGCGAAACCCGTACACCCGGCGATGACTTCGGACGGAGCCTGTTCACGGACTGGGATGACGACGACTGGAACCGCTTCTACAATTTCATGGCGCAGTGCCTGCGCTTCTATCTCAGCACGGACGAGAAGATATCGCCGCCAATGGGCAACGTCTCCAAGCGGAATCTGATGTCGGAAATGGGTGACCACTTCCGCAACTGGGCGGATGTGTACTTCGCTCCGGAATCGGACAGGACCGACCGGCTGGTGATAAAAAAGGAGGCGATGGACGACCTGATGAACTTCACCAAACTCAAAACCTTCACGGCCCAACGCTTCATGCGGTCGCTGAAAGCGTGGTCGAAGTATAATGGCTACGAGCTGAATCCGAAGGAACTTCTGAACACCCAGGGCCGCATTGTCCGAAAAGTTAACGGAGCCTCGGAAGAGATGGTGTACGTCCGTACGCCAGGGAAGGATATTAACGATTTACGCTAATGTGCAATGTTCAACTCCAACTATAAGTATCCATGAAACCAACAACAGCAGCCTTTCAGCGCTACTACGGGCGTGAGGAAATGCAGCCCGTCAAGGAGGCGGTTGCGGCGGCAATGACCGCTATCGAAGACGTCGAAGGTTTGTACGAAGGGGAAGTCGAGGGCTTCCTGCAGGAACTCTGGCAACGCGGGTTTGGCCTGGCTCCTCAAGATTGTCACGTAGTCATTCACTCCCTGTAACCCTCACTGGTCATGATCTACTTTGTCAAGATTACATCGACCTATCAGGCCAGAAATCAGCTTCAGTCCGCCGTTCTCAAGCGCCTGGCCTCTTATAACCACATAGTCATCGATTCGCCCCAGGGGCTAGCCGATTCCATCCGTCGGATAGTGGAAAGCCTGAACCGCAAATTCCCCCGCAGTACGCCGCTGGTGGTGCAATTCGACGTCACGGAACGGCAGCTCAGCATCCGGACCAATACTGTCAGGCATGGCAATTATGAATACACGATGACGTATGGAATAGCGCCCATTACCGGGTACTTCAAAACCGGAACGCGTGAATTTCTGCCCTGTACGGAATCGCAACTTAAACTTTTACTGGACCCCTCATGAAGCGTTTTTCTGTCTCATTTTATTCCGATCCTGAGTCAACCGTCGAGCAGCATTTTCACCAGGTCATCAACGCGGTGGCCGAAGGGAAAGGGCACCGCCCGCCCGGTACGCTCTCTGATTTGATGGTCTATCTTGAACGTGAGCGCATGTGGTATAAGCATAATAATCCTCATCATGCGGTGCCAATTTTTGCGCGTATCTCTCCACAGTTGGGGGACGAAATGACGGGTATTGACGTGGCATTTCACGGTAGCAGGTTCTGCCGAATCAGCCAGGAAGGAGGCAGCGATGATTAAGCTCATCCCCTGGCTCCCGATGATGGCGATTTGCCTGGTCCTGCTGATTGTGCTGGTACTGGCTCTGCTGACGGCTCTGACGGTGTGGCCCCATCTGCTGGACTTTCTCAGCACGAATACCGACGTGCAGCGCTTCAGGAAGAATGGCCGCATCGATGCCGACAATGTAACCCTATCGAAGCATGGAGCATCCCACTAAGACGCGTTTTGTCACGCTCTACACCTGGTACCGCTCGGCCAGTGGTACCCGCTCCTTCTGCGTCGTCGAGAAACTGGGGAAGGGGACGGGAGCCGACTACCGAACTACGGATGTGAAGCTCGTCGAGCACCTGAAACACGAGACGATTCTTTACGACGTCGAGGAGTTCTTCGCCCTCATCGATGCGGGTCATCTCGTGGAAGTAAAGCCTTAATTCTGTATGGATAGTAAGTGATAGACCTGCCGGTTGGTTTTGCTGACCGGCAGCCTTTAATCTCTGAGACAACATGAACAAGCTTGATCGCAACCGGATGTGCTACTACGAGGTAGGCATACCGCAAACCACCCCCGCACGGGTGCAGATGGAATTGAACTTCCGGGCCAAATACAAGGGCACATTCAGCCACCGCGTCGACCAGCGCTATTTCTTCCAGTTTCCCACCCGCCACCAGCGCGACTTTTTCCTGAAGACGCTGGAGCAGAAGTGCATCGAGGCGGGATTCATCATTGAACGAGTTGAATTACCAATCGCCTAAACGGGCCGCCGTAGCGGTAGACATAATATGGAGCAAAAAGATTACATGAAAAAACTGGTTCGCAGCCTGATGGATGTGAAAGCAGAAGTGGTTCGGGCCAAGAGCCTGTTCCCCGAAAATTTCGTCAATCAGCACGAGGCCTACGCCGTGTTGCTGGAGGAACTGGACGAGTTCTGGACGGAGGTGAAGAAAAACCAACTTGACTACGACCTGGCCGCTCAGCGCAAGGAAATTATACAAGTGGCGGCGATGGCGATGCGGATTGCCGTGGAGCTGGTATAGCAGGATGGAATAGTCAGTCCGCATCTGCCGCTGAGCGCCATTCCCTTGCAGAAGGCGTTGACCTGTACGCAATATGAGATGAGCCTGCCCACAGATGTGAATTTTGCCTCAATGCCAATCAGCGGTACCGAAAAGCAAAAGACCTCCAGCCGGGAGACCGATTCAAGTTCACCGTTGCGGGTCGAAAGGCGTATGTTGTGCGCAGTGTCTATGTATTGCCGCAGACCATGAGTAGACCCGAAGACCGGGGCAAACACTTGATTTACCTCGAAGGTCGTGGATGCCGGGCATTCCCTTTGCGTCCGGACTTTGAGGTTATTCTGATGGTTGATTGAGGGTTTCAGGAACCCGTCAGAGATTGATGAAAACTGATAGCTGAAAGGTGCAATGGGTTGTTGTAGGTATTGCACTCTCTCAGGCAAATCGATGAATTTTTAATAGTTAGACACAATGATTGAGAGTATTATGAACTGGAAACTGAGTGAAATACTGAACCATTTGGAAGAGGCCGCTTCGCTATGGGAGAGCTACTGCGAATTGCTGACCGACGACGAAGGGAGCGATGAATTTTGGGCGGCTGTCCATGAGTTGTCGGTCCGCATCCCTGCCCTTCGTAATCAAGTGGAGGAGTTTCAGGAAAAACACGCTAATACCTAACCAACAAATCATGGCACAATTTGATACACCTAAAGCGCCAGGCTTTTACTGGGCGAAATCAGGGCTTTCAAAATCCTGGAATCTAATTGTTGAGGTCTATGGTGAATCTCCCTTTTTTTCTTGTCGTGCCTGGATTCGACAGCCGGAAGGAATAGCCCCTTCAGTTTCGTCGATTAATCCGCATACTACCATTACAGAGTGGGGGCCGCACATTGTAGAACCTAACTAACCAACGAATCATGTCACAGCTACTTAAGATTGAATTAGAGGTTAAGCGTATTGATTTGCAATACAAGCGCATACGCTATCAGATTGAAACGCGCTGGGGAAAAGGCGGTTCTGGTATGTTCATCTTTCAGGGTTATCATTTGATATACAGCACCTGGAATAAGGAAGTCAATACGCCGGAGGGCGACGAAGTTGAACGCGCTTACGCCGAGCACAAGCGTGACCAACATAACAGAATGTATGATTTAGACTAACGAAAATCATGATGCCTACGCACATATGGAGTATTGGTGTGGCCGTTGCGTTTGCCCTGCCGTCCGATTACCAACAGGTGTATTTCGTCACTTCCGTTGAGCGGCATAGCGGCATAAACATGTTTCAGGCCGCTGCCGACAAAATGCGTTCACAAGTTCAATAAACCAACCTTATCATGGAGCGAACGATAAATACAAAGTTCTACACATTTAGCCAGAACAATTCCGGCGGCTACTTTGTGCGCGACGAACAGCATGGCGTTGCGGAATACATGATTCTTGAAGCCCTTTCACCCGATGATGCCTGGAATAGACTACAGGCGATTGGAGAGCGCGTTTCGGATTTCTGGGTTTTTTGTTCCTGCTGCGGGGAGCGTTGGTCTGATAGCATGGATGAGGATGATGCGACAGATGAACCTTCTATCTATGGGTTTCCGGTTTCGGAAGCACAATCCTTGTCCTCTGCTTTTCGGGATACTGCGTATGTTCATTACCTGGACTCCAGAATTGAGAAGATTGAATTGTCGACAGCCAACTAACCAACGTTTGTTGTAATGTCTTACATCTACCTGGGAGACCGGCTGACGGCGGAAGAGTTGAAGGGGCAACGATGCCAGGCGGTGCGCCGTCCCGATGGCCGTTGCATCCGGAGCCGGGTGGGAACCATGCTGGTGCAGTTCGATTCAGGAGCGGTGGTCGTGGTGCTGGCTCGCCGATTGCGAAAGCTGGCTTCTGATACGGCCAACGAGCCAGCGAAGCAAGCTGACGACGCCCCGCCAGAGCAGACCCAGTAGCAGGGAGAGGAGTCGGAGGCGAGGGTGTCCGTAGGGATTGGTCATGCATTTTTAGACGCTGAGCGGCCAGAAAAGTCACGCACGAAGCTATCAATCTTTGTTGAGTTCAATTTTTAAGCCTCCACACCGGGGGCTTTTTTCGTTTCTGCCTGCTGCTCTGTGTTTCCCTTCAACCCTTCAAAAAAAATCCTGAGATTTTTTGTAACTTCTTACACCATCCCGGATTTTACGGCTTATTAGTCTGAAAGACAAAGGGTAAGATTTTTTTTAATTTTGTATCAAAGGATACAGAGTTACAAAAAAAACAGAGTTAATTTTTTTTAGGGGAGGGCCATTCGGCCATTCTGGGCAGGCAGATACAAAGTTTTTATACCGGTATACAAAAAGTTGTACACCAACCGGCTAATAGAATTAGTTATAAATCAGGAATTTGGCTTTCGGCAGGTACAGGTTACAGAGTTACAAAAAATTTCGACCTCTGACCCCGGTCTATTTTAGCTGAACATAGTGCATTATGTATGAACCCGGTTATTGAATTAGCGGGAAAAGTGCAATAACTTGTGCCATTCTCTTTCCTACCGTCATGCTCAAAACCAAAATCTTTGTACGCCACCGTCACGTACGTCAGTTCATTACTACGCGCTTCGGCCAGAATTCGCCTACCGTCCATCTCTCCAAAAAATCGTTGATGGGCATCCTGGCCGAAATGGCAAGCGAGAAAATCGGCTTTCGCCACACGCTCCCTAAAGAGGTTGTCGATGATACCAAATGCATTATTCTGCTGTATCCTGAATCGCTGAAATCGCACTTCATCCATCCCCAGAAGGCGAGCCTCATGGCGAAGGCGTTCGAAGCGCTGTTCTCCCAGTCATTTCTGGAATCGGTCGAAAGCTGCGTGCGCCTGGGTTACTCGGACTACTACGCCGTGGAGTTCTTTATGGAAAAGTACGGCATTACGGAAGACATGGTGCCCGCCGATACCCTGCGGAAGAAATGGAGGAATCATCAGTATTACATGCGCCGCAAACTGACCTATCTGGCTCAGGCTGCCTAAAAAAAAGTTGGGGCAGTTGTCAGCACGTTTGGGGAAGTGTCAGTCTATTCTGGCCGGTGTCAGTCTGTTTCCCTATCATTAAGTAGCCCTACTGACCTGAAAACGGCATTTTGGGTGCTGTAAGCGTCGTTTCTGTGTCCTAACGATTGGCTGTCGGAAACCCTACATTTGGCCCATGAGCCAAACGCGGATTTCCGACCTGCCGAACTTGTCCCCTGCCGCCGGGCAGCCCAACCTAACGGGCGTCCGGCGGCTCTGGCTCATCGAAGCCCGCCACGTGGCTGACATCATCGACCCCGCCACCGTCCCCGGCGACCGCGCATCACACATCCTGCCTGAAGATGCTCTTCAACTCACGGCAGGGGCCGTCGTCTACTTTCTGAGTTTCAGCCCCCGCCGCTGCTCGTATGACGAACAGGAGCAGGCCTCCTCACAGGGCGTTAGCTACGCCGGGCGTATAGCGCTCACCATTCCCAGAGACAACCCCGTAACGGCACTGGTGGCCGACCGAACGAGCCGTCGCCAATGGGTTGCCATTTTTGAGGATGCCAACGACCAGGTGCGTGTAGCCGGTACCGTTCGTCAGCCCCTCTACGTTTCGCATTCGTTCAGCACGTCGGCGGCTGAACGTCAGCTTGTTTTTTCAACCGTCACCCGCTACCCCGCCCCGTTTCTGAGTGAAGCGGACGTGGCTATTCTGGAGCAATACACGTAAGACTATGGAAACGATGTCGTCCCGCATCGATGTACAACTGCTGACCCTAGACCGCATTCGCACGGAGACGACCCGGATTGCCGTGACGTTCTTTCAGGATGGTGTTGCCATGCCCCTGACGGGCAAGACCTTCAGTATGGTGTTTGCCCTGGGGGGAGCTACCATGCTGACGCTTCCGGATAGCGCCTTCGTGCGCACGACCACCAACCGCATCGAGGTGACACTGAGCGAGGCCCAGAAAACGTCGCTCTCGCGAAATCAGTACGAAGTCACGTTTCGGGATGAGACCCTGAACCGAACGCTGTTTGAAGGCGTGTTTCGCTGGCTTCGTGCCCGCAAGCCCCTGGCCCCAGTGCTGCTCAATCCCCCGGACATCGGCATTCGGTTCCTGACGGCTGGTACGGTGGATGTACCGTTTCTGGTGGTGCAGGGGCCGAAGGGCGAACCCGGTACGCTGACGGCTTCGGCTCTGCCGCAAGCGAATGGTGGCGATTCTGATTTGCTGGTTGCCCAGACCAGCGCCGGGGCATTGATTAAGACCTGGTCGCTGAAAGCCCTCGGCCTGTCGCCGGATTCGAGCATCAACCAGCCGTTTGTACCCACCCGCCTGGCGATAGGCGTACAGGGGGAAGCCGGCAGTCTGCTGCTGGGTGGTAAGCTATCGAATCTGCTGGCCTTTGGCATTACGGAAAACCGGTTCAATGCCCCGACCGTGACCACGACCCTGACGGCCACCCATGCCAATACCAACAATGTAACCGAAAATAACACGAACATCGAGGCCGTGCTATCGGGCGGCGCATCGGGAGGGACCGTCCGCTACGAATATAGTTTCAATCCAGGCCTGCCCAATTTCAGCCGGGCGGTGTACCGATTTTTTCTCTTCACCCGCTACAGTTCTTCGAGCGCGAATCTGTCCAATCTACAGGTCGAGTGGTTGTCTACAACAGGGTGGAGAGAGATTCTCAATGGGACACCGGTGTTTAACCGGGACCTCATCGAGACGCCGGACATCACGGAAAACAACGTGCCCATTACGGGATTGCGGGTTACGTACACGATTCCGGCGGGTCAGGAATTGCGATTGATGGAACACGGACTGGCGAATATGCGACACATGTTAGGCCGGTACGCGTTTGCCGAATGTCACCGGGCGAATCTGTTTTCTCAGCCGCAAAGTTTTCGTCGAATCGTTTCGGACGGGAATGCGCCGGGGCTGGCGCTGGGTACTGCGGCAGGTGCCGGGGCGGTGGCCTGGCCCCAGGGCAACGGAAACGATATGGCTGGCGTCATCCGGCTCACGACAGGAGCCTCTCCCTCCAGCAATGGGGTGCTGGTCAACGTGACTTTCGCCGTGCCGTTCGCCGTTCTGCCAAAAACGATACTGCTCGAAGCCCGCAACAACTTTGCGGCGGACGTGCGTAACCGGGTTTTTATCAATAACGTCAGCACGACAGGCTTTTCGATTAGCTGCGCCTCCACCGCCCTGACAGCATCACTGGTTTACGATTTCAATTATCTGGTGATTCAATAGACTTCAACCCCATGCAGCAGGATTTTACGGCACCCGAATACCGGGTCAAGGTTTCACGGAGAGAGGCGTATCGGCAGGTTTTCGAGGTGGTGGAAGCCAACGAAACCACGCCCATCAATCTGTCGGCCTACGTGTTCGGGCTTTGGCTGTACGGGCGCAATGGGCTGCTGGTGCTGTCGCTGAGCGAAACCGATGGTCTCTCGCGACCGCAGCCGCACATGATTGAGGTGTTTTTTTCGACGAGTCGGATGAACAGCCTGGCATCGGGAACGTATACTGGCTACCTGAGCGGCGTTCGAAATGGTGAGGTCGAAGAATTTGTAGTCATCAAAATGGAGGTAGAATGACCAGCGTCGTAAAACTCATCCGTCCGCCCGTCGTGCCGGTGCGCCTGGTGCGAACCCAGGGCGAGACAGTGAAGCTCATCCAAAACAATGCCCCCGTCAGGCTGGTGATGAACCGGGGACCGGTGTTTCTATCCTCGGATGGCAATACAGACTTTCTCAATGTCTATAATTTAGCAAAACAATCATGACGCAGGAACAGCGCATAACTCTTTTGGCGCAGGGCATTGGCGCAGACATCAAGGCCCTGCTCAACAACCAGGGCAATCTTACCTCGCTTACAACTACGGCTAAGACCAGCCTGGTTGCCGCCATCAATGAATTGAAGGCTGCTATCAACGGTGCCAGCGGTATCAATGACTCAACCACCAGTACATCGTCCACCTGGTCATCGAGTAAAATAGAGACGAGCATGAACGCGGCGGTGGCCGCGCTGGTCAATGGCAGTGCCGCCGCCTTAGATACGCTGAAGGAGTTAGCCGATGCTTTGGGTAACGACCCTAACTTTGCTACAACGATCACTACGGCCTTGGGCAACCGGGTGAGGGTAGATGCCGTACAATCCTTTACCGCTCCTCAGCAGCTACAGGGATGCACCAATTTGGGTATCGGGAATCCGGATGCAGATTTTGTGGCCGCCTATAACACCGCCAAGCAGTAATGTCACTGGAGAGTCGCATTAATGCGTTTGTCGCTGCTGTGGGTGCCGACGTCAAGGCGTTGCTGAGCCGCATCCCAACGGGCGGTTCCACCGGGCAGCTCCTGCGAAAAAAGTCAGGTACCGACTTCGATACCGAGTGGGCAACTGTTTCTGCATCAGGCGACACGCGGGGCATTCAAAACGTGGGAGCCACAAATGCAACGGTAGTATTGGCGAACACGAAAATCGTGCGGGTTGCCAATTCGTCTACGAATATCACGATCACTATTGACCTTACAGGAGCTTCGGACGGTCAGGCGCTGACGGTTCACCGGGACGTTAGCCTGAGTAGTACAGGTTCGATTTCCATTCAGGTATCGGGCGGCACGATTCAGAACCGCTCGACCGGCGCGACAGCCAGCTCGTTCAGCCTGGCAACGACCGGCGGACAGCGTCAGGGCACCTGGTACAAAGATGGAACCGTAATGTGGCTCCTCTCCGAATAAATTGTTGTCTACCTCCTTCCGGAATCCCTGTCGGCACTGCTGACAGGGATTTTTTAGTCCTATGTATTGGCCCGGTAGCCCATCATGTTTGTATCGACGTAATTTCTGATACCGCATGACGGGCTTTTCTTTCTCCGGGCTCTACTACCTCGACGCCAACTTTGCCGAACAGATGCGGCGTGTGATGGAACCCCGTCTGGAGTCGGGTCAGGATGCCATCCCGGCCTATCTGCGCCAGCCGCACCCCTCGACGGTCATGCCGGCTCAGGAGGCCCGCCCCCAGGCCGGCACATCGGCCTACTACGATTACTGCGCTGACTATTACCGCCGAATCAATGGTGGCGAAGTCTGCGTCTTTGCGGTTCGGGGCAGCATGTCCCGCTACGGGTACTGCTCCTGGGGCACTGAGGATCTGACGGCTTTATTGTATGCGGCCTACCGAAACGAGAAGATTAAGGCAGTGGTCATGCAGATGGACACGCCGGGCGGAACCGTGGACGGGACGAAAGCCTTTGCCGATGCGGTGGCCGCCCGCAATAAGCCTGTGGTGGCCTGGACCAACTTCTGCGCCTCAGCAGGCGTGTTTGTGGCCTCTCAGTCCGACGAGATTATGCTGGAGCCGCAGACGGTGACGCAGATCGGTTCGATTGGCGTATTGTCGGTCTACATCGACCAGTCGGCCTATCTGGAGAAGCACGGCTACAGGGTGCAGATTCTGCGGGCGGACGGCAGTGAGGACAAAGCCCGTATGAACGGTATCGAGCCGCTGGAAGCCGATATGCTGGCCGAACACAAGTCGGTTCTCAACGCCTGTCGTACGGAATTTCTGGGTTACGTCCGGCGGGGCCGGGCGGGTCGGCTCACCTCCAAGGAATGGGAATCCGGGAAGATGTTTGGCGTCAAAGACGCCCTGCGCATCGGCCTGGCTGACCGCACGGGTAGCCTCGACCAGGCCATTCAACGTGCCTTACAACTGTCAAAATCCAATAAATCGTAATGTCAAAAACACTCATTTCCGTGGCGACGATGATTGCCACGCTGTTCGCCCAATCGCAGAAAGCGATTTCGGAAAAGCTGTCGTCCGATGAGTTTGCCACCTTTTCTGCCGAAGTGAAAGAAACTCATGATCGCCTGGAAGCCCAGCAGCAGGGCAATGAGCAAATCAAAGCCGACCTGGAAGCGGAGAAAGCCAAGGCATCTACTGCCGAATCGCAGCGCGATGCGGCCAAAGCCGATCTGAAGAAAGCCCAGGATGAACTGGCAACGGCTCAGGCCCGCATCACGGAGCTGGAGCCGAAGGCCACCCAGTGGGATGCCTATCAGGCGAGTCTGAAAGGTGAAGCGGGTAAAGCGGATGGCACTACCCCTGCCAAGCCGAAAAATGTATCGGCGGATGCTGACCAGGCCCGCATCGATGACCTGCGCTCGCTGAAGGCGAAGCATCCGTCGCTGCTGGAGGATCTGGAACTGCCGGATGCAGACTGACGATAGATAACGATTGGATTCAATTTTCGACGTATACCCCCCTGATTCAACAATGGCATCACTGAATTTAACGCTTCTGCAAGCGAAATTGCAGGAGAACGTTGCGGATTATAATAAAATCTTCGCCCTGCGCCTGGCGAACGGTTTCAATTATAAAAACGATCCGCTCTTCACAGTACTGGGCGTCCGGGACGGCGTACCGCTGATCCGGGAAATCACCACGTCGGTTGTGCAGCCGGGTCGGAAAGGAACGACCAACTTCACTGAAAACGCGGTGAGTCTGAAGAACCGGGAAGCCAAACTGCGCCCGTTCAAGGTCGATTTGCGCCTCGACGAGCAGACGCTCTACACCTGGAGCAAGAATTACATCGCCAAGAAGAAGGCTGCCGACCCGACCGACATCTATTCGGCGCCGGCGCTGGACTGGTACATGGGTGCCATTATGCGTCAAATTGGCAAGGACTTCAACACTGTGATGGGTTCGGGCGTGTACAACGCTTCCGGGACAAATCTTCAGGATACGGTCGACGGCTTTTTCATCAAGTGGACCCAGGGCTACGCGACCACCGGCGTTGGGGCGGTAGGCGACATTCCTGCAGCCAACAAGGTGACGGCAGCGGCCACCATCAACCAGAGCAACATTCTGGCCGAAATCAACAACATGGTGATGAACATCATCTTGCAGTTGGACGACGCCGTGAATGAGGAAGGAACGCTGTTTATGGACCCGGTGCTGTATGCGCACCTGATCAACGCCATGAACGCGACGCTCTCTAATGGCGATCAGGTGGTGTTCCGCGAAGGCGGCGTGCTGAAGCTGTCTGTTCTGCCGAATACGGTGGTGAAGCCCTATAGCTGGCTGAAAGGCACCAGCGGCATCGTCTGGACCGTAAACGGTAATATGTTCTGGCTGACGCCCGAAACCGAGCTGAACGTACCGAGCATCCAGATCGAGAAGGCCGACCGTGCCCTGAAGATTTTCATGGACGGGGAGTCGGGCTTCGACTATGCCGATGGCCGCTACATGTTCCTCAACTCGAAACTGTAATCGAAGGAGGGGCCTGACAGCTCCTCCTATCTCTCACCTTTAAATTTTGTATCAATGCCTTTTAAATCGCTAAATCGTAAAGCGCGGGGGTCGGACAATCTGGGTGGTGTGGTCCAGATGGTCGTCTTAAACGCGTCGGATTTTTTAGCCCGCTGGCCGCTGAAAACCGATATTGTTGCCGGGGCCATTGCCGGGCCAACCATCCCCCTGAAAGCGGGCGTCAATGGCGTGGTGCTGACCTTCGACAATGGATCGGGCCGCTTCAAATCAGCCAAAAAAGGGTCCATCGGCTATCAGAACATGGATCACGAAGGCGAGGCTGTTTTTGCGGGGTATGACGCCGTGCAATCGGATTCGCTCAATAGCTCGCTTAACGAGGGTGCCGTAATCATTGCCACCGACAAAGACGGGGTTCGCTTCGTACTGGGGGCTTCGTACGAGCCGCTGGTTATCGAGGATTCGATGGATACGGGTGCCAAGTCGGACGATAAGCGGCACATTTCGATGAAGTTCAAAACTGAGCAGGGCTTGCCCTTTCACCCGCCTGCATTGGCGGCTGCGGTCGTGGTGCCGATTGCCACAACGTAAGCGTCCTATCAATTGACTTTCAAGCCTTGGTACTTCGTAGTGTCAAGGCTTTTTTTCATTGTTTCATTAATCGTTTACATCATGGGTCTGAAAGTCAAAGAAGAATTCATCGGTAAGGTTCGTCTGGAAAACGAGCACTACCAGGTTACGCTCGACGAGCATACGCCCCAGGAGGCCCTGGAGTCGTTTTACGACGACCCGGGAATGCATCAATACATTGAGCTGGATATTGTCAAACCCGTAAAACAGGCTAAAAATGAGTCTAAAGAAAATTAATTCGCAGCTAGCGCGGCTTGAATCTGCGGCCAAAGCAAGCATTGCCCTACTGAACGAACTTTCCGATAACAGCTTCGAAAACTCACCTATAGAGAAAGAGCCGGTACGGTACATCCCAGAAATCATTCGCCAGTTGAATCTGGCAAAAGCCCAGGCCGAAGAGCAGGCCAAATTTGATGGGCTGACCGAGGAAGAGATTGCCGAGCGCCAGAAAGCCGACCGGGAGGCTGAAGTTGACCGTCTGCAGCAGGAAGCGGCTCAGAAACTGGAAGACATCCGGAAGAAGCTGAGTCCGGAACCGGAGCCAGCGCCAGAACCCTACGACGTGATGGCATAAAGGCATTGTCATTTGTTGGCCCAGAATCCCCTGCGTATAGGGGATTTTGCTATTTTTACGCCGCGAAGATTCATTGCCGGTTTACCGGAACGATTAGTTTTTTCTGGCACAACGACCGACCGGCCCGATTCAAAAAACGGGCCGGTTGGCACGTGGATGCAAGTTCCACAGATTGTCGTTGTGCCCAACGATGAATCTTCGCAGTGACCAACCGGCCCTCCATATGTCCGTTCCGGCCCCTGCTGACTGGCAAGACCTCCGCTCGTATCTGGAAGATAACCAGATTGATACGCAGCACCTGCATTTTCATCTCAGCAGCTACCTCAGCGGACTGCCCGCCCCTTCGGACGATATTTTCGACGACCCTACCCTTTCGCATCAGCAGTACGAGTTCCAGGAAACCATCCGCTTGTTTTGCGAAATCATCTACCAGATGCCCGATAAGGGCGATCCTAATGGCGATGAGACCGAAAGTGTCCTTTCGTGAACCGGCACATGCCGGTTTTTTTGTGCCCGATGAGCACAGAACAGCAGATTCTACAGCTTACGGCGTCGGTCCGGATGCTGGAAAAACTCGTGAAAGCCGGCCGGGCCGACGCCTCGCAGTTGCTGCAGGTGCAGCAGCAGCTTGACAGCCTGAAGAATCCTCCACCGCCGACCTTGCCCCTCGTCCGGACGGTCATCGATGACGAACCAGAGCCGATACCTGGTTCTATAGTCGGTCAGGATGAGTATCTGATGCTCCAGGCTGATTTGTCGAAAGACGCCGACCGACTGAACCGGCAGATGGCCGAACTCTCCAACCAGCTCCATAAGGTGCCGCCGGGCGTGGCCTGTCCGGAACTGACCGGACCCATTTTGCACCTGAAGGCACAGATTGAGACGATATGGGATAAGAAGCGGTACCTGGAGCGCAACCGTTGCCTGCCTCCGGAGCCGGTGACTACAGAAGAGTCGCAGCGCGGGGCATCGGAAAATTCGCCCGAAAAATTTGAACTGGCGTATCGAAAACGTCGCCTGGTCGACCTCCGCTCGAAACTGAACCGGAAGCTATTGAACCCGAAAGCCAAGCCCGCTAAACGACAGGAATGGGAAGAAGAACTGGTCCGCACCAACCTTGAACTGGCTGAAATCGACGCAAAATTAGGTACACTGTAATGGAAAAATTGATTTGGCGTACGGAACAAAGGCAGGTAAACGACCTGATTCCGTATGAACACAACCCGCGCAGGATGACGGCGGCGCAGATGAAGAATCTCCAGGAGTGTCTGGAGGAGTTTGGCCTGGTGGAGATACCGGTCGTCAATGCCGACGACGTGCTGATTGCCGGGCACCAGCGCTGCAAGGCCATGCAACTGCTGGGACGTGGTGATGAGCTCATCGACGTGCGCGTACCGAACCGACCACTGACCGAGCGGGAACTGAAGGAGTACAATCTGAAGTCGAACGCTATCAAAGGCGATTGGCTCGACGACATCCTGCGCGAACACTTCAGCGAGTTCGACCTGGGCGGGCTGGGCATCGACCTGACGGAGATGGAAGCTCTGCACGAGCAGGCCACGGCTCCCGAGCAGCAGGCCGAAATGCCGATTGTGCAGAAGTTTTCTGAAAAATACACGGCATTCGTGATTGTGTGCTCTAACGCCATTGACGAGAACCACCTGGCCGAACTGCTGCAGGTAGAAACCGAGAAAAGCTACAAAGGCGAGCGGGTTGGCCGTACGCACGTGTTGAACGCCAAACGATTTATGGAGATATGGAAGTCTGCAAAGTCGTAATTCCGAGCCATAAACGGCATACACGGGTACTGACGACCTCTGTGGTCGAGAACTGCATCATCTGCGTTCCGGAGAGCCAGGCGAAGGCGTACCGGATGTGCAACCCGGTGGATGAGATTGTTACGCATCCGGACACTGTGGTTGGCCTGGCCCGTAAACGCGACTGGATTATCAAGCATTTCGGGAACGTGTTCATGCTCGATGATGACATTGCCGGCATGAAGCGCGTGTATACCGAGCCTGGGGAATCCGCCGACGTCGACGAAAAGACTGCCTATGAGTTGATTCAGGCGGCGGCTGATGCCTGTCGGCAGATGGGGGCGTTTCTGTTTTCGTTCGCCCACGCGCCTACTCCAGTGGCCTACAATCCGTTGAATCCGATTGACCTGGCTGGCTACCATACGGGCTGTGCGCATGGAGTACTGGCTGGCTCCCGTCTATGGTATTCGCCCGAAATCAAGGTCAACGAGGATTACTGGATCAGTTGCCTGAACGCCTACGAACACCGGCTGAGTTGGAAGGATACGAGGTTTTACTTTGCCCAGCGGGATACATTCGTGAATCCGGGCGGGCTGAGCGAGTTCAGAAATCTGGACTCGGAGGAGCAAGATTTTCAGTATTTACAGCGGATTTTCGGAGCAGAAGTTGTTACTTTGAAAAAAGCGGGTGGGAAAGCGAAGCTGAGGCATCCATTCCAGAAAACGCTTAAATTGCCTTTTTAGGATCGATTCTACCGTGAGACTGCTGATTCTCAGCTTTCTCCTTTGATAGCCGGGATAACAGGATGAGACCGGCACGGCTCCTTTGAGGGCCAAATAACCAAAGAGGGCGGGAACTGCCTGGTGGACTCAAGACCTGGTGGACTCAAGACCTGGTACCTTCGGGGGGTAACCCCTGATACGTCGGGTGAACCCAGTGAGAGGTTGAAGCCAGGTAAGCCGCCCATTCACGACCGCCCCGAAAGGGGCAACATTAACGTAACGTCCAGGAACAGGCTGGACAAGGGCCGCGCAGCGCCCCCGAACAATCCGGTTCGGGGGCTTTTTTATGTCTACTAAAAAAAAAGGCGCAAAAATGTGACCTAAAAATTTGCAAATAAGTCACATAATTGCGACCTTTATATCAACAATAAACCACCAGCCTTATGACAGCAAAAGAAATCCTACGAATCCTTTACGCCGATGGTTGGGTTGACAAGGTACAGAAGGGCAGCCATCTGCAACTCGTACACCCAACCAAACAAGGCAAAGTGACCGTTCCGATTCACAAAGGGGATATTTCGATAGGAACCTTGAACTCCATACTGAAGCAGGCGGGTCTGAAATGACCCGCCCCGCTTCAGCGGGCTAGTGAATTATTGCACTGTCTTATCTCAAACCATTCCCTCTATGCACTTGGAATTAACAATTGAAAAAAGCCTCGAAGGGCAGCTCTGGGGCAGAGTGCTCTACGATGACAACCTTATCGTCGATTCAGCCGACTCGCTGGAGTCGCTTAAAGACCAGATGAAAGCCTTATTGAAGGACTTTCACGACGTGGAACCTGACCAGGTTGATTTTGCTGTTACTTATGACCTGACGGCGTTCTTTGACCAATTTAGTTTTCTGAAAGTTTCCAAGATTGCCGAGAAGGCCGGTCTTAATCCAAGCCTGGTTCGCCACTATAGTGCCGGCACTAAAAATCCGTCGACTGAACAGGTCAAACGTATCGAAGCGGCCATTCATAGTCTGGCTGAAGAGCTACTGCATGTACAGTTAGCATAAGTGCTTTATCGTTTACTCTGGCCCGGCTCCTCTGAAGGAGTCGGGCTTTTTTACGTTTTATCCTGATGTATGGACGTATGAAAGGGCAGTGAATTTTTCAGGAAAAACGCTTTTTTTATCTGTTCTGCTGGGAGAGTTTACAGGGGATGTTCAACTCTAACAAATCTCGAACAATGGAAGCGCAAGCACTCCAAACTCCCCGGCTCCGCAACATGGAGCGTTTCATCCAGGCCACCGGTAAGACCCAGAAAGACTATCTGGAATGGGCCAGCCAGGTAGGGCGTCAGATGCACATCAACACGCTAGATAAGCTCGTGTGTGCGAAATTCGGTCTCTATACGGTGGCGCACCTGCCCATACTGGCTACAGCACTCCCTGAAGGTATCGATCCAGAACAGGTTGATGATTATCTGCTGGTGCATTCGGAGAATCCGCTCGAAATCGCCCGCCTATGGCAGTCTGCCCGCGTCGAAGCCGACGCCTGGGTGTCGGTCGAGAGCGTGTTGAATGAATGGCTGACGGGGATGCCCAAAGAAGACTATGAACGATGGGGCGACCCGAATCATCTGGCCGACGTCAGCCGGGCGTGGTTTAAGAAAGGCAGCCGCCATCTGGACGTGCAGCTTCAGGAAATTAACGAGGCCTCGCCGTTTGTCATCACGGAGCAGGACGCGATTGACTTCGTGACCCGGTATCGTCCGAGCTCCTACAAATCGCCTGCCCGGCTGAAGCTGGAGCGTCTGGAGGAGCGGTTCAAACAACTGACTACCTTCAAAATTAAGGACTACTACGCCGATCACCTGGTCCGCTCGGCCGTACCTACGGTGCCGGCACTGACTGAAGAAGTTCCGTTCTAACCACCCGCCCCGGCTCCACAGGCCGGGGCTTTCTCTTTCCACGTATGAGCGCTTTTGATGTGCCGGCCGAACTACGGCCGTTGGAGAAGCTATTTGCCCAGGTGGCGTATAGACACGGCAGTTATTCGACGATTTACTCGGATTTTCTCGACTACGCAGTGGGCTGCTTTCTGGTCACTGGGGATGTGGAGACCGCCGAACGGCTCCAGAAGGTCTATGGCAAGGATTACCTCGTTTTCAACCAGATGTTTCAAACCTGGCTTCAGATTCAGGAGCAGCAGATTGTCGGAGACAAGGATTGGTACGACGCCCTGGGTACCTACTACGAATCGATAACCAGCCGCTGGAAATCCAGCAGTATGGGGCAGTTCTTCACCCCGCCCGAAATCTGCAAGCTGATGGTGTACATGCAGTGTGATCCGGAGATAATAACCGGCAAGGGTGAAAGCGTCAATGACCCCTGCTCAGGCTCCGGTCGGATGCTGGTAGCCTGGCACGCGGCCGCTCCGGGCAACTACCAGTTCGGGGCCGATATCGACCCGATGTGCGCGAAGATGACCGCCCTGAACATGTGCATCCACGGCTGCCAGGGTGAAGCGGTGTGCATGGACACGCTCAAAAATGAATACCGCTTCGGCTACCTGGTCAACGCCGACCTGCGTCGCTTTGGCGTACCCACGCTTCGGCATCTGAAGGAAGAAAACTGTCGGCAGGTGCTTCGTGTGCCGGCGGAATCGGAGTCCTCGCCGAAACCCGGCAAAAAGGGTCAATACAGCCTGTTTTGACGTATGAAAGGCGTGGAAATTTTTCGGAAAAACGCTTTTTTTTCTTGCTGTCCTGGGAGAAAGTTACAGAGTAATCAGTTCACAAAATCCCTGATTACAACGTGCAATGTTCAACTTCAAAATCTGGTTTTCGACCGGCCACATGGGAGGATGTGTGCTGGTCCAGGCAGGATGCCACGAGACGGCCCTGCTGTACTTTAAAGAGCAATATCCGCTATGCTCAGTGTTGGCGGTCTGCCTAACCCTGGAGATGCCGCTATGAAATTCGCCTGGCGTGAAACTCTGCGTTCGATCATGAACACGGCCTGGAGCCTGTTTCGACGGGGGATGCTCAATCTGAGCGTAAGTCTGCGGGTGGCCTGGCGCCTCCAGCGGCGGGAAATCTCGATGGAGGATGTACGGAAAACCCTGCGACGTCGATGAAGAAACGATCCAAAAAGCCCGCCCTGACGGTGCTGGAGCAACGGGCGCTGGCTGAACTGCTCCGGGAGCAGGGTACGCGTCTGGGAACGAAAAAAAGCGAGAACAGAGGGTGGACGGACACGCCGCTGTTCAACGATCAGGACAAGCAGACCAAGCTGTTCTGAAATGGCGACGCCCGGAGATTGGAGGCTCCGGGCGTCTGTGTCAAAATGTGCAATGTTCAACTCACAACAATCTGACAATGGCAAAAGTACGAAAAATCGGATATACGCCACGGCGCAACGTATACCGGCAATTACAATTTGTGCCAAAACTGCTCTTATCGGGCAATTGGATGAAGGAAGCCGGGTTCGTAATCGGCTCCTCGGTTCGGGTCATGGTTCAGGACGGTAAAATCACCATCGAGAATGAGTAAGTACGATATCAAGACCAAAAAGGGGTACGATTTCTTCGAATGCTCCAGCGCCATGCAAAAGTGTATCCGTCGGGGACTGGAGGAGCAGGCGATGTATTGGGCCGTGGAGCTGTATGATAGTGGGTTTGGCGAGTACATCTGGAAACGGCTGCGCATTATCAGTAGTGAGGATGTTGGCCTGGCTGAACCGCTGATGCCCGCCAACATTTGGGCGTTGTACCGGTCGTATCAAGAGCAGGCCAAGAAAAAGGACGATAAGAACGAGCCGCAGCGCCTGTTCCTAACGCACGCCGTTTTGCTACTGTGCCGGTGCCGAAAATCGCGCATGATTGACTGGACGCTGCTCTACTACTGGCTCACGCACCCATTCAAACGGCTGGAAATCCCGGATTTCGCCCTCGACAAGCACAATGAGCGTGGCCGAAAACTTGGCCGAAGCTGGTATCACTTCTTTACCGAGGGAACGCAGCTCCACAATGAATGGACGGTGGAAGGTGAGAGTCAGATGCGTAGTCGGGCCATGAAAGCGGTCAGCGATCCGGCAGAAAACGGTCTGTTTGATTAAAGGATAGGGCTGCTAAAGTTTTACTTTGGTAGCCCTAATTGATTAAACAAATTGGTTTTAAGCCTGCTGGCTTCTTCAATTATTGAAGGGTATATTGATGAGTAATCTGGTAACGGATCTTCATCCTCAGACTCAATTGGGCCGCTCGCCATCCATAATTCTGCATTACATAATAGAGATAATGAACCATCAAAGTCTTGTAAATCCTTCTGACTTTTTTTGGTCAAAAACATTTTATTCAACAATACTGCCTCTTTTAAATCTTCTCTTAAAGTGATGCCCCCGCGTTGTTCAATCTCTTGAAAAGGAGAAAATTCGTTGCCTGTATGCCTCCCATACCGACCGATGCAATACTTCTCAATCTCAATGATTGGTTTTATTATCTCGCGGTAGGCACTTATGCGATTCTGCTGCAAGATCTCTTTCTGCTTTGCTCTGACGTTAAAATAGAAGCTGATTATACCGGTTAGAAACGCCGCAATAAAGGGACTTAGAATTGTCCATAGCTTAAGGAACTCGCTCATATTGTTATTCATCATCGTCGATTGTTGGTTTGTCCTACCCTACTTCTTAGAGGCTGTCTATTGTTGCAAGGTAGCCTTTTTTGCATGGGAACCGACATCGCCAAAGCGAGTGATAAACTCGATAAATACCGTGACCACCTGCTGCACCGCCTTCCGCTATCGCCTAAAGAGCAGGACATGCTGGACAAGTACCGCAAGTGCTTTGCCTGGCGTTGTAAGCTGTTTTCGCCGCAGCAGTGCGTCAATATGCTGATGCAGGAGTACAATCTGAAATACAGCCAGGCGTACCAGATAATGGCCGAATCGACGAAACTCTACGGAAAAGTCGATGACATCGACCGGGAGGGTACGCGGAAGGTCATGATTGAAAACCTGCACGTGGCATTGTCCATTGCCGTCAAGGACAAAAACGCCGAAGCGATCATCAGCGCCGTCAAGGAAATTGCCAAGCTGAGCCGCGTTTACGACGAATCGGCCCCGATATCGCCGGACGACCTGATGCCCGCCCGCGTGGTGAAGTATATCCAGAACAATCTGACGGTCAATGTGACTACCGACGCTGGGGAGGGCGAAGCGGGTGAGTAAGGCGGCCTCAATCTCGCTGAATCCAAAGCAGCTATCGTTTCACCAGGCCATCACCTCGAACACCGCAGATTACAAAAAGAATGGTCTGGCGTACGAAACCGGCTTTCGAGCGACGTTCCAGGGTGGCCGTGGTTCCGGCAAGACCCGGACGCTGCTGCACCTGCTGGTCGAATCCGCGTTTCAGTTACCTGGCGCCCGGGCAGGCCTTGCGGGCCAGACCTACCGGCAGGTGCAGGACATCATTCTGTCGCAATCGGGTAGTGTGTTTGCCGAGCACGGGCTGGTCGAGTACAACCCCAAACGCGGGTACGGCCATTACGTGGTGAACCGCAAACCGCCTGACCATTGGAAACAGGCGCTGGTGCCGCTTCGGACGTTCGACTCGTGCCTTATTTTCGCGAATGGCTACACCGTGCAGTTCATTTCGGCGGATCGGGAAGATTCGTTTCGGGGTGCCAACCTCGACCAGCTCTACATCGATGAGAGCGCCACCATCAAGGAGCGTTTTTACAGCCGGGTACTGCGTCCGACGGTGCGGGCTAATAAGCACGTCTACCATGATCCACGCAAGGGACGCAAGGGCTTTAATCACCCGCTGCACTGGCTGGTTGCCGATTTTACGTCGGCTCCCTGGCTTCCGGAAGGCCAGTGGATATATCGGACCGAGGATTTGATGAAGGAGAAGTCCGAGCAGTACTATTTTCAGGAAGCCACTGCCTATGACAACCTGGCGTTTCTGCCGGGCAACTTCATCGAGGAGCAGCGGGAAGCGTGCCGGGATGAGTTGGTGTTTGCTGTGGAGATCCTGAATCACCGGCTGAGCAAGCTACCCAACGGTTTTTATAATGCCCTGGATACTGAACGGCACACGTACTCGCAGATGTACAGCTACGAGTATGATGACGAAAAACGGCTCTACCTCCACAAGCGTACCGATTATGACCCCTACAAACCCATCGAGCAATCATGGGACTTCAATGCTGAGTTTACGAGTTGCCTTATCGGTCAGGAGCTTCAGGGCGAACAGCGATTCATCGATACGCTGTACGTCAAGTTCGCGGAAGAAAGCCTGGTCGAGCGCCTGACGGATGAGTTCATTACCAAGTACGCGGACCACAAGAAAAAGGTGGTGGTGCTGTATGGTGACAATGGAGGCAACAAGAAGGATGCAGGGCGTAACAAGACCTTTTATCAAATCATAAAAGGCAAACTGCAGAAGGCTGGCTGGCTTTGTCAGGACCGTGTGCAGGACACGTATCCCCCTTATCATGTTCGTCACCGCGTTATCAACAGCCTTCTGTCTGAACAGAATATGCGTTTGCCTAAGATTCGCATCAATGCCTTGCAATGCAAAGCGTTACTCATATCGCTTCAGAATGCGCCAATCGACGGAACTTCCTTCGAGAAAGTCAAAAGCTCGGAGAAGAACAAGAATCTGCCTCAAGAGTATGCAACGCACCTTAGCGATGCCTTCGATTACATCCTGTTTAAAAAATTCTCAAAGTTCGTCAACGTCAGCGGCCAGCGGTCGAGTGGCCTACTGATTCGGTAGCCTACTGGCCCGGCATATATTCTGATTTTGAAAACTGGCGACCGCCAAACCGCTAAAGCGAGGGCGCTGCGACGTGTGACAACCGGAAAAAAATAGGGCTGATTTCGTTGTAATGGCCTGATTATGAAATTTTAAGTGTCCGAGTACACCGGAAAAACCCTCAAAACCGCCCTGTAGCTGGTTGTGTCCTACCCATTTTGGGGCCAAAGGCGGAACATTGACCCAAAAATGGAAGGATTCGGAATATATCTCTCACAGGTGCTGGCCGAAACGCGGGTGAATGGTCTGACGGAACTGAGTCCGTTTTTCAGTCTGACCTACCGGAAAGCGGACGGCAGTTATGGTGAGAAGAAGCATGTCCGCCGGCGGGCTGGTGAACAGCCCAGCGGCAAAAAAGACCTGCTATCCGTGAAAGCCGACGTGCGCCGGGCCGGGAAACTGCATCTGATCGACGAGCAGGGCCACCGCTTTGAGCTTCATATTCCGCTTTTGGTATCCTTCAACGGTAAACTCATTGACCACCGCTTCTGATGGGTGTAGAAAAATTCGGCAAAGTTGCCCTGCTCAGTACGCCTAATCCCGCTGCAACGGTATTGATGCCGCAGCACCACCGGGACGCTAATAGCGTCAGCTCTCTTTTTCAGCGTCAGTTTCAGGTGCTGGGTCAAAGCTACAATGTCTATCCCTGGGGTAGCAATAATCTGCTGCCTAACGACATGATTGACCTCTACCGGTCGAATGGCGACGTGATGAACCTGGTTCAGACGCGTATCGACTTCCTGTTTGGGGCTGGATGCGGCTGGTTCCGCCACAGGCAGGATGGCAAAGACCTGGTGATGGAGCCCTACAGCGACGTCGCCACTGAGGAGTTCGGCCAGATGAACGACATTTCGGCCACCGCCAACGAAATGGGCACGGCCCTGATGGAGACAGGTAACATCTATATGAACCTGTCGCGTATCCCAGACGCTCCCTCCTACGGTCTGTCGGTCAAGGATTCGCTGGTGTGCCGGGCGGCGGTCGCCAAATCCAGCATTTCTACCTACCTGCTGGCTCCCGACTGGCGCACGGTCAACAGCGCCCGCGTATTGGTTCCGGTACCGGCCTGGTCTGCGCAGAAGAAAGACGCTCCGGAGACGATTTTTCATATCAAAAAATTCCAGAGCGGTCAGTACTATTACGGCTATGCGCCCTGGTGGGCTGCCGAACAGTGGATTCGCCTGGCGAACAGGATTGCGCCCTTTCATAACGCGGGTCTGGATACCGAATACAATGTTTCCCGCATCTGCCGGGTTGCCAGCCGATTTTTTGAAACCTTCGGCGGGGAGACCAAAGAAGAGCAGGACGCCTTCCGGGAAAAATTCTACTCCGCCGTCGACAAACTGCTGTTCGGTCAGGAGGGCAAAAACCGCGTCATTTTCGACGAGTGTGAAATCAGTGTCGACGGCAAGCTGATTCCCTGGCTGGAATTCGAGCCGATTGAGCGCAAAATTACCGGCAAGGAGTATACCGAACTCTATCAGGCGGCGGTCACCGCCTTCGCCAATGCATCGGGCATTCTGGCGGGTCTGTCGGGCGTATCCGACGGAAAAATGCTGGGCGGTTCCGGCTCCGAGCTGCGCGTAACGGCAGAATACCAGCAGTTCTACCGTACCCCCCGCGAACGGCAGCTTATCGAATCGTTTTTCAACCGCGTCATCAAACCCGAACTGAAGCTGCCTAAAGACGTGCATTTCGGCTTTAAGAATATTCTTCTGGAAACACTTGATAAAAACAAGGCAGGTAGTTCCCAGAAACAGACCTCCACCGCTCCGAATGGGGCCAATGACAATGCTGATAAAGAGCGTAAGTGACCTGAAAGAGCATCTGGGACGGGCCATCAGCAAGGCAACCAGTGACGATTTTTTCGTTTCCTATATCCGTCTGGCACAGGATGATTTCATCATTCCGGCTATTGGGCCCGAACTCTTCGACGAATTGGATACGGCCCTGAACAATCCGTCATCGACGACGCCGATGGAGCCAAAGAAAAAGGCGCTCCTGTCGATGCTCCAGCGGTCGCTGGCTTTTTACGCCTACTGGAAATACCTGCCCTTCAGTCTGGGTACCGATGGCGATGGCGGACTTCAGGAACAGGAAACCGACAAAAGCAAGCCTGTCCGGATGGGCGTACTCGAAAAGCGCCTCCGCGAAAGCATTCTTAACGCGGGCAATTCCCTGGAACGGGCGCTGGTGTATCTGTACGCAAGCCCGAATGATTTTCCAACCTGGAAAAACTCCCCTTCCTACCAGCAGGGCAAAGGGCTGATGATCGCCAACGCTACGGAGTTGACCGAATACCTGCCCCAGGCGGGCGGCTCCTACCGGTTTTTCCTGTCGCTACGCCCCTATCTGAAGGAGGCCGAACTTAACGACATTCTCCCCGTCATCGGTCAGGCGCAGTACAATGACCTGAAAGCGGCTCTGGTAAGCCCCGTCATTGACGGCGACCAGAAGAAGCTGCTACGGGTCATCGGCCCCGCCCTGGCCGCCTGCGCCTACCGGGAAGCGCTTTTCTATCTCAACGTCGTGCAGACCGATACCGGCGGGCTGCGCATCGTGTCGGCCTTCGACGGTATCACCAACGAAAAAGCCGTCGATCCCAAAATTCTGGACAAAGCCAAGTCGCTGGCCGACACCAAGGCGGCACAGGCGCTCAACACGCTGAGCCGGTTTCTGGAGGCCAACCTGAGCCTCTACCCGCTGTACGCCAACAGCACCGCCCGGGCGGGGGGCAAGCCCTTCGACCTGCCGGATAACGACCAGTATAGGGGGATTTTCCGTATGCGTTAATGTTCACCTGTAACTGAGTCAACCCATGAATCCCCATCCGAAATCAACTACTGTTTTTAAACAGATTCACATGAACGTCGACGACAACAACCCGCTGGACAAAATCAACCAGCGCAAGGCCGATCTGGAAGCTCAGCGAGCCGCCCTTCAGGCCGAAGAAGAAGCCATTGCCCGTGATGCAGAAGCCGCCGCCCGGCAAGCCCGCCAGGCACAGTTTGATGAGCGCCTGAAGTTGCTGCAGGACATCGACGAGTGGCGGGAATTGGCCCGGAATTCGTCTAATGCCGAACGAGCCAAAGAATACTGGAACCGTGCCCGCAACGCCGAGCGTCAGGTCGCTGAACTGTCGGCAACGCTGGGTCTGGAGAATCAGACGGAAGAAGTCGTCGAATCCCGTCCCCGAACGTTGCTGAGCACCAACAAAGCCATTGCCATCACGGTAGGGTTGTTTTTGCTGAGCGCCGTTCTGACTTGGCTATTTGGCAAAGACGCCGCTTCCGACCCCAACAACGCGATGGGATACAGCATGTTCCAGAATGCCCCTATCCGTGCCCTGCTCTCGTTTACCCTCACGTTCCTGACGGTACTGGTGGGCGTGTTTCTGATCCGCATCTTTTTTCCCCAACTCTACCGTATATGGCACAATCGCATCGAGTCCGAGCGAACCTTCGAGTCGCTTATCAACGAAGCACCCTCCTGGGCTGTTTTGGGTTCTATCTTATTGCTTGTCTGGCTCTTCAGCCAGCTTTTTGCGGGGTTCTACCAGGCCCTGTACGCCTGACCGATGCGGATTCTGCCCGGCGGGTGTGTATCATCCTGACGGCAGAGAGTCAGGCCCACGTGCGGGAGCCGCGCAATGCCAACGACCATCCGCAGGTCAACGTCTATTTCCGGCGTATTGGCTGGAAATCGCCGGAACGTATTCCCGGAAGTTCGAAGCCCTACTGTGGTGCCTTTATTGGGTGGACGCTCTATGAATGCGGCCTGGTAACCGGCATCCTGAAGAAGATCAACATGGCCGCCGTTGCGGGGTGGAACAGTGCCCGGTCGCTGTTTCTGCCTGCGGGTCAGACGCCCCTGCCCGGCGACGTGGTTACGTATAAAACCTGGTCGCATATCGAGTTCGTCAAGCATTGGCCGCTCGACCCGCGAATTCGCATCTTTCGGGCCATCGGAGCCAACACCACTGGCGGCGCTGGTCGTCAACAGGGTGTGTTTACCGATATCGTTCGCCCCAAGAACATCGTCCGCAACCGCCTGCGTGTGCTCTGATGGAATGGGATTTTGTCCTACCTGGGGCGGCGTCGATTGGCTTGTTTTGATGTGTTCAAACAAAAATTCATGAACCGAATGAAACAGGAACTGACGCCGCTCCAGCGATGGACCGCCCCGACCCCCAAATTTTTCCAGATCATCATTCAGGCCGCTATCGTCATCGCCGCCATCGCCGCCGGTCTGACCGCCACGCGGGATACGCTCATCGACCAGGGCATACCTATTCCCGACGTGTTTGCGAAGGTGGTGGAAATTGTCGGCTGGGTGTCGGCCGCCGTTGCCACCGTCAGCAAGTTCGCCGTCGACTTCGACGAGTTGAAGAAACAAGAGCAACTGGCAGACATCGGCCCGCATGACCTGGCTTAAATCATTCCGGACGTTCGTGAGTCGCGACTGGCGGCGCTTTGCCTGGGAGGTTTCCCTGGCAATCATTCTCGCCGCCGTCGGCTGGGCCACCGGCTATTTGCTCAATAGCCGAACCCTGCAAGCCTGCCAGGATGAGCGGGCGGTACTGCTCCAGGAGAGCGCCCGGACGCAGGCCCTGATGGATTCCGTATTCTACGCCGGGAAACTGGCCGAAAAAGACCTTCTTATTCAGCATGAACGGGATGAAAACCTACGCCTTCGGGAAAAAGCTCGCCGCGACAGTATTCGCCATCTGTCTGAGCTGGAGTCTATTCGGGCAATCAACCGCTACATCCGGAGCGGGCGTTCACCAGCCCGTCCTACATCGGGAGCCGGGCCGCCCTCTGCATCCCATCGAAGCACCCAGTGCGTCGGACAGCCTGTCGCAAGTGTGGCAATACGTTGCACACTCCAATGCGATACTGGACTCATTGACCCGCTTCGAGTTTCTGAAACTGCGTTCGGAGGGCTGGAGCCGGGAAGTGAATGCCCTGCAGGCGCGGAATCTGAGCCTGATGCTGTCGCTCGCTCGAAGCCAGGCTAAGGCCGACTCGCTGAGCCGACATACTACCCATCTTGCAAGAAAGAAAGCCCGCGCACGCTCCGAAAATTGGGCGTGGCGCGGGCTGGTTGTTTTTTTACTGTATACCGTTCTGAAATGAAAAACGAATACCAAACGCCACTGCTCTGCCTGATGTGGTTCGGGCTAGGAGGCCTGGCAAGCATTGCCGTAATGCTGGCCGTACTGATTTTGGGGAAAGGAGGGAAAAGCCGTGAAAACGATTAGCCTGGGCAATTCGGACTACAAGGTAGCCGAAAACTGGAACGAGCTGACTCCGTTGCAACGTCAGTTCCTTATCGTGTGCCCCTACCTGGGCAAAGAGGGCCGCACCCTGGACAATGAAGCGGCCGCCTTTCGTATCTGGCTGGGCATGAGTATGCCCAAATTCCTGAGCCTGCAACTTGCGCCCTGGCAATGGGGCGCCCTGCTCAAGGAATTCGTCTGGCTGTTTGAGACCAGGCCCGAAGGCAAGCCCTTCGACTCGTTCCACCATCAGGGCGTCAACTATCATCTGTTCGCTCCGGACTATGCCGACACCAGCGCCCTCGAACTGGCAGTGGCGAACATCCATTATCTGGATTTTGCCCATCCGGAAGAGCCCAGTCAGACCGGACTCGACAAATTGATTGCCACCCTGTGCCGTCCACGTCGCCACGACTGGCGTAAGTTCCGACATTCGCCCGATTGGGATGGGGACATTCGGGAGGAATTTAATGAGCAGCGCATGATCGAACACGCCCAGCGGCTGAAAACCCTCGACCTGAACATCAAGCTGCAGGTGCTGTGCTACTTCGAGCAGACCAACAACGCCTTCCTGACTGAGTACGGAGAAATGTTTGGCTCGGATGGGCAGCCGCGATACGGCGACGGACGCGGATGGGTGATGCTGCTGAAGAATGTCGCCAAAAACGGCGCATTCGGCGATTTCGTGAATGTAGGGCGCACCGACGCGCACCTGCTGTTTGCCTCACTGCTTGACGACGTAATCGACCACAAAGAAGAAGCGGCCCGCATCGAGGCCCAGCGAAAAGGCTATGAATCGGATTAGTGATCTTCAGTCGCTGAGCGACGTGCTGCGCGGGGTGGTCGAGAGCCTGCCGACCATCCAGCATTTTGAGGTGCTTTCTAACGGGGAAGATGCCGTTGGCGAAATTGAAGCGTTTTTTAACGCCCGCTACGACGGACCCGTGGCATTTTTTCAGGTCGCCGAACTGCCGCTCGACCGCACCAATGCCAGTAACCCGAAGCTGACGTTTCTGTGTTCGCTGACGGTGGCGGTTCGTCCGGACGACGAAACGGCCAATACCAAACTACAGGCCCGTAATCAGGCGCTGGGTCTGATGATGCAGCTTATCGGGCAACTCGACACGCTGGCGGAAGAATACCACGAACGGGGATTCCGGTTATCCGTCGGCGAACAGTTATACCCGGTCGGTCGCCTGGCAAACGTATCGCTGCAGGGCTATTATACCGACGTCGACGTGAGCATTGCGGCCAATCAACTTCTTTATCCTCATGATTGATTCCCTGGCAACCCTTTCGTATTTGCCGCTACGCCTGAGCGGTAATCAAATTGCCTACACCATCGATGCCGCCTCGGACTCGATAACCGACCGTTCTGGCCTGGATTATTTCTTGCGGGTGCAGAAGCCGAAAGCCTTCGGCGTCGGGCAATACGAAGACCTCATCGTACTGCCCGGACGAGAGGAGCCGCCCATCAACCGCATGGGGTCGACCATTTATCCGGGAGCGCAGTTCGACGTGGCCGTGTACCTGGCCGACAATCTGCGCCGCACTCCTCCCCGCCCGGGCCAGACCAGCATCGATCTGTGCGGTGAGCTGACGATGCCCTTCTACGTACAATCCTGGATTGAAAACGATGAAGTGGAAATTGTCGGAAGTCGTCGTACGCTGCCTCTGGAGCAGGTTCTGCACGGACGGCTCAGTACGGAACAGTTTGCCATGTGGCGGGATGAGTTCTTTACGACGCATCTACGCCAGTCCCGCCAGTTTCTTACCTGGCAGCCTGCCGAAAAGTGGGTCGAAGAAGCTCAGCCCGAATTTCTCTACTTCCTGGTCAACTTTACGCCCCGACCCAACATCCTGCGCCTGCGCGTAGAAGTGACCTACAACGATGGCATCCAGGATACTTTCACGGCAGGCAGCATCGCCGTTGCTGGTCAGTATACTGTGTATGGCTTTCCGGTAGGGTTTCAGGCGCTAGGGCTTGCCCTTCGCGAATCCTCCAGCGGAAGAGCGGTGCATTCATACCGGGTGTGGGTATCGAGCGAGGCTAATGCCCGCCTGTCGGAAGTGCGCACGTACTATGTCAACCGGGAGTGGGAACCCAATGCCCTGTTTTTGCTGTATGCCAATTCCCTGGGTGGATATGACACCCTGCGCTGCACCGGCCAGGCCAGCCGCAGTCTTACCGTGAAGGGAACACTGCTCCAAACAGCGTTGGCAACCAATTATCTGCCCAGCACGTCGGAACTCTTCAGCCTGAGCCGCACCGGTGAACGTCTGCTGACAGTCAATACAGGGCTGATGGATGGCGCTGACCTCGATTATCTGAGCGAGCTTGCCTTATCTGACGAAATTTACGTCGTCACGCAGGAAGGTTTTGTGGCGCTGCTCCCCGCCGATGGCACGCTGAATCTACAGGCCGACGACGAGAACCTGTCCGGTCGCACGATGACCTTCCGGTATTCGAAAACCGAAGTCGGCTATTCGGCACTGCCTGCTGCTCCCAGCGTACCCGCCCGTCCCACGCGTTGGGTCGCCATCAACCCCTTCTGCCTCATCGACGAGCAGGGCCTGCGCACTGGCATGATGAACGCCACTGCCCTGGAGCTTCGTTATGCGGACGACAACAGCCTCGTCAAGCCCCGAACCACCAAGCCCAATCTGCCGGGCACAGATGGATACGTGGCGCCGTTTCAATCGGCACTCTGCGCCACCACGCCGTTTGTGAATGCCCTCATTCAGCAGGCCGGCACGTTTCGGCGCAGCAACTGTGCGCCCGATCAGGAAGGCACTGTTGCTACGTTAACCATCCCTGCCGGCACCTACGGCGGCGAAACCGCCGAGCAGCTTCAATCCCGCATCGATGCGGCCCTGAAAGCGATGGACACCCAGGAGTATGCCAACCAATACGGGTCCTGCCTGGCTAACCCGGCCAATTACAGTGCCGACGTCCCGGTGAATCACTTCTATTACCGTTCGGCTCTACCGGGCAACACGGGTATATACCTGAATGCCTCGCCGGGCATGGGCAACACCTGGATGGTGCAGGGCCAACCGGGTGCGTACGTATTTGCCATTGGCAGCAATAATCTGGCATTCCCTACCGGTCAGGTGGGTGACTGGATTCTGACGGCTCAGGGGATTGTCGGCGTGGCATCCAACTGCCAGATATACATCAACGGCTCCCTGTTCCGGACGCACGAGATACCCTACGACCAGGGCAACGCCTTACACGTGCGTCTGTTTGAGCGCGAAGATACCACCTTCTACGTACCGCAATCAGGCGACCGTCTGTACGTACGCATCACGGCCCGATCATGACAGCCCTAACAGAAAAAGAGTTCGAAGCCGTCTGTGAGCAGGTTATTTCCCGAATCGTACAGGAAGCGGCTATCGTCATGCAACGACGAATCCAGACGGCAGGGTTCGTACTGACAGGCGATCTGATGAACAGCATTCATACCCAGACGGTCGTTTTGGCAAAAGAACTACAGGCCGAGTTCTCCATTGGTTTCCGTGGCTATGGTCGCTACAAAGACATGAAAAAGCTGCTATGGGGCCGGTTGCCGCCCGTTCAGGCGATGGAAGAGTTCGTGGAGCGGGTTGGGCTGGAGAATTTCAAGTATGTGCCGGGCTATCTGCTGGGAGCCAGATATAGAGTGTTGCATATCCCTGACAGCCGGGCCATCAACCGAATTGCCTGGGGTATTGCCAAAGCCCGCGTGAGTATGATGAAACGCAGCAGCAGTCAAAAAGCTTTTTATAATCCCACACGCGGCAAATTAATTTACCAATCAGCCCGCCGCCTGATGGAGACGTTACCCGAACCGGTACTGAAATCCCTGAAACAACGCTTTGAATTGTAGCATTCTGTCCGGTTTTTCTTGCCTAATTTCATTAAATTGCCCTCTACTCTTGTTATTTTTCATATTTCTCACCAACAAAAATGTTTGTTAAATGGTACTTATTGGGCACGATAATGAACCTCTTTTAGTAAAGAATCCGGCTACAGGCCGCGAAATCAACGTTGCGCCACTGTTTGCTGCGGTAGCGCAACTTAGTGAAGTTAAAGGCTCGACATCCGATTTGGGACAAGTCATTGACAACGCCATCCGGGCCATCGCCCTCGGCGAGATTGATGTTTCATGTACAACGTACAAAAACCCAAAAAGTCTACTGTATGATTTGTATTTACTAAAAGACACCTTCGATTGTATGGGATAGACAATCAACGAGAGCCCGGCCACCCCGCCGGGTTTTCTTTTTGTCCTACCCTACCCCCGCCTATTCCCCGTCATTCGTACCAGATAAGTCCCCTCTGGTATGCAATTCACCGAAGAAGCCCTCTTCAAACTCAAATTCGACGGTAAGGAACTCGTCAACGAGCTTGGCGAACTGGAAAAACGCCTCCATGACGTCAAGGAAGCGCAGAAGACCGTCGAGCGGGGTACGAAAGAATGGGCCGAAAACAAGAAGGAAATCGCCGCCCTGACGGCCCAAATCAAAGTCGTCCGTGAGGAAATGGGCGCGGCGGGACTCACGGTGCGTCAGCTCGAACAGTACGCCCGCGACCTCAACCGCGAAATCAAGGATCTCACGCCCGGCACGGATGCCTACATCAAAAAAACCGACGAACTGAAGGATGTCAACAACCGGCTGGCTACTCATCGGGAGGGCATTCGGGGTGTCAATCAGGAGGTCGACAAACAGCCTTCGCTCTGGGAGCGGGCCAAAAACGCGATGGGCATGTTCCTGGTCGGCTTCGCGGCGGTCGACCTCATCCAGCGTTTCTTCAGCTTCATTCAGGGGGGCATTCAGTCGGCGCTAAGTCTCTCCGACATGATGAGCAGCGTGGCAAAAGCCACGAATCAGAGCACGGAGGAAGTAGCCGCCCTCTCCGAAGAAATCGATAAAATCGACACCCGGACCAAGAAAGAAGACCTGATGGCGATTGCCGAAGTTGGCGGGCAACTCGGCGTTGCCAACGATGAGCTGCTGGGTTTCGTCGATTCAATGGATAAGGTCAACGTGGCCCTCGGTAAGGAGTTTCCCGGCGGTGTGGAAGAAGCCAGCAATAAACTCGGTACGCTTCAGAAGCTATTCAAGGAAACCAAAGACCTCAAAGCGGGAGAAGCCATCAATCACATAGGTTCAGCCATCAACGAACTGGGTGCCGATGGCTCAGCCACCGCCCCCGTTATTGCTGAATTCACCGCCCGGATGGGGCAACTGGGCGATCTGTCCCCGCAGATTACCCAGACGATGGGCCTGGGCGCCGCCTTTCAGGAGTTGGGTCTATCGGCTGAGATTTCTGCCGGCGGTCTGTCGAATATCCTGCTGACGGCGGCCAAAGATACCTACACCTTCGCTCAGCAGCTCAATATCTCCGAGAAGGAGATGAAGAAGCTCATCAACACCAACCCGAACGAATTCCTGCTTCGCCTGGCTGAGTCGCTACGTGGCGTACCGGCTGACCAACTCGCCTCACGTCTGGATCAACTGGGCATCAAGTCGCAGGAAGCCACGAAGGTCATGGCTCTGCTGAAAGACCAGACGGACATGGTTCGTCAGAAGCAGGATCTAGCCAATAAGTCGTTCCAGCAGGGCACCAGTTTGCAGAATGAGTTCAATAAAATGAACTCCAATGCCGCCGCCGAATACGCCAAATCCCAGAAAGCGCTGGCGCAGCTCGCTACCGAAATCGGGCAGAGCCTGCTGCCGGGCGTGGTGAAAGTCACCCAGGGCGTCATCGGGTTCGTCAATATCCTCCGGGCGGTACCGGGCTTTGTCTCCGATAACAGAACTGCCCTGACCGCCCTGGGAGTCGCCGTGCTGGCCTTCAATAGTAATCTGATTGCCGCTACGGCCAGTAGCCTGGCACATCAGGCGATGGAAAAAGCACGGCTCATCTGGACGCAGGCCGCCACCACCGCCCAGAACCTGTTGAACACGGCCATGCGGGCCAATCCAATCGGCCTGGTCATTACGGCCGTATCGTTGTTGGTCGCCGGGTTCGTCACCCTGTACAATAACAGTCAGACCGTCAGGGCGGGTATCAACGGCATCTGGCAGGCGATGAAAACGGCGGCGACCGTGGCCGTCGAATTCGTGAAGGCATTTCTGAGCATGGACATCAAGGGCATGGCAACGGCCATGCTCAATGGTGGCAAGCAGATAGCCGATTCGTTCAATAAAGGCTACGCCGACCAACTGGCTTCGGAACGTCCTAAACAGCAGGCTGCCCATCAGAAGCACCTGGATACCAAGAAGGCCGCCAGCCAGAAAACCGCTTCGGAAATCGCCAATCTGGAAGTTATCGAGGATGGTAAAACCCACGACCGCAAGGCCAAACAGGCTGAGAAACACCGGGAACAGGAACTCAAAAAAGCCAAGAAAGCGGCGGACGACGAAGCAAAGGAAAAGGTTCAGGCTGAGAAAGATGCCCAGAAATCCATTGCCGATCTGAGCATTGCGGCCATCAAAGACGAAGAGCAGCGTCAGATTGCCAGCCTGCGCCTGAAGAACCAGCGCGAACTGGAGCAGGTGGCACTCTCGAAAGCCAGCAGCCAGACAAAAGCGGTCTGGGAGCAGTCGTTGAATGAGCAGCTCGAACGCGACATTGCGAAGGTTCAGGAGGATCATCGTAAGAAAAAGGCCGACGATGAAGAGAACAAACGTAAGGAGCGGGTTCAGAAGGAACGGGAAGCCTCGTCCAGTGCGGCGCAGGCAGAATACGAACTGGCAAAACAATCGCTGGATAATCAGCTTCAGGCCACCAACCTGAACGTATCGACGCGTAGGAAGCTGAAGCTCGACCTCATCGACCTCGAAAAACAGGAGGAACTACGGAAAATCAAGGAGGTAGCCGACCGGGAGCGTGAACAGGCTAAAGAGAACGTCACCGCCCTGGAGGCCATCGACCGTGCTCAGAAAGCCCAGGAGCAGCAGGCCGAAAATGCCCACCAGCAAAAAAAGAAGGAGATTGAACAACAATCGTTGGCCGAACGCAAGGCCAACCAGCAGGCCTGGTTCGATGCCATCAAGGGATTGATGAACGGCGACTTTCAGACCTTCAGCGACCTGCTGATGCAGAAATTACAAGGTGAAAAAAAGATGCTGACAGAGGCCCAACAGGCCAACGTCGACAAAATTGACAAGATTGGACAGTATGCGCAGCTCGGAGCCGAACTGCTTCAGAAGATATCCGAAGCCCGTCTGCAGAAGGAACTCAAGAACATTGATAAGGAGAAGAAGGCGCAGCTTAAATCCTGGGAGGAGAAGTATAAACAAGGTCTGATCGATAAGTCCACGTATGAGAAAGGCATCGATAAAATCAATAAGGATGCCGATGCCAAAGTGAAAGAGGCCAAACTGACCGCCTGGAAGCGGGAACAACGCCTCAACATTGCTATGGCCCTTATCAATGCGGCTATGGCAGCCCTCAAGTCGCTGGCGACGATGGGCTTCCCCCTGGGTCTGATTGGGGTTGCGGCATCGGCGGCGATGGCCGCGATCCAGATAGGTATTATAAAAAGCCAGAAACCGCCCGATTTCGCTAAGGGTGGCTACATCCGCAATGCGGGCGTGGCTCAGGGTCCCGGCCACGGCTCCCGTTACGGGGAGTCGGGCATTGCCCTGGTTCGCCGGGACACGAATGAAGAAGTGGGTGAGATGGAAGGCAATGAGCCGATTATGATTTTGAGCCAGAACACCTACCGGCACAACCGGCCCATTATCGACAAGCTGCTACATTCGTCACTGCACCGCAACGGAGCGCCCATCTATTCCCAGGGCGGCATTGTCGGCAGTGACGGGGGCAGTTACCGCGACTACCTTGAACCACTGCGATACGGAAGCTCCTATCTGTTCGGCACTAAGAAGAAAAAGCGTGAGGCTGAAGCCGCAGCTGCCGAAGCCCAGCGTGAAGCAGATGCGGCCATGTCCGAGGCCTCCAGTGCCGGATCGGGCTATGACGGGGGGGATGGTGACTACGGTTACGCTCCGGACGACGAATTCAGTTCGGCGACCGGCTCCTCGGCAGATGGGGCCGTCAGCATGACCAATCAGGAAATCGAGAAGTCCCAGCAGCTCATGAACAACATTGCCAAGAACACCGGCAAGACGGTTGAGAAGCTGGATTCGGTTATCCAGGAACTGGAGAAAGTAAACAATGGCATCGGTACGGCCAACGGTTATCTGGAGCGCATTGCCGCCAAGGATCTCAGTGTCAGCGTACACAACGTCGTCAACGTGATGGTGCAGGTAGAAACCGTCAAAAGCGATTCCGATTTCAAATGACAGACATTCGTATTGAAGGTTATTCGGTCGACCTGCGTCCGGACGCGGCCCTGACGCTGGAGCGATTCAGCCCCCTGCTTGATTTTAACAGTGTGCAGGGCAGCCGCGTGTACGGTTTTACGCTCCCCAGCACCCCTACCAATCGTCGAGTACTCGGTTACTTTTATCAGCCGCAGGTGGGCTACGACAATCGACGCTACACCTGCGAAAAGTACGTCGATGGGCAGCTCGTCGAAGTGGGGTATGTAAAGCTTCACCAGGTTACCGAGGCTGGGTTTGAGTTGTACTTCACCCAAAACCTGGGCGAAATTTTTGGCGACCTCCAGAACGTGCCCCTCTCGGAAATTGATTTCGGTACGATGGCAATGCCTACGCCGGTGGCCGTGGTCGACCCGCTGACGGCTGCCTGCGCCTGGCCGGTGATCGAAAACCCGTCATTCTATGGCAATCAGGCGGCTCCCGTCGGATGGAGCGGGCATATGAATCCCTACGCCGGTGGGCAGTATGCCAGCGAGCCGCTGGTTCCGCAGTATTTCTTGCGCTGGGTGATGCAGCAGTACGGCGCTCTGACCGGCTGGAACTTCAGGGGCGAGTTCTGGAATGATGCCGATTTGCAGCGCCTGCTGCTGTTCAACCTCTATGAGCTGTCGGGTCATGGCGGCGTGTTTCGCCTACAGTCGCATCTGCCGCCACTCTCCATGCCGAGTCTGCTCATCGACCTGCGTAAGCTGTTCAACCTGTATATGGAATTCGACGTCCGGCGGCGCACGTGTACGCTCGACTTCGCCGAAAACGTACTGGCGGGAAATCTAATCGTCGACTGGACGGCGAAGGCGGCTCCTTCTCATGTCAAATTACCCGACCTGACGAGTCGCCTGGAGCTGTCGTACGATATCGATTCCAGCGACGCTTTGCTGAAGCCCATTCCGCCGTCGATGGATAAGTACGTAACCCCGGAGACGGTCCTCAACGAGGGCGGGTCACTGATGCCCATCCGTGCCCGCGTCAGTACGCTGCTCACTAACCCCGGCGGCATGGCAACGCTCCAGCAGCCGGGCATCACGACCGCCAACAAAGAGAATCGCAACGGGGGCACCCCCCGGCTCCTACTCTATAATGGTATGGTCGGCGGGTTGCCACTGGCGACGTCGGCGCATGGTAATCGGTCACTGCTCTGGCACGGCCCGAATAATCTGGTCGAGCGGGGCTACCGGTTGTTCGAAGGTTTCAAGGAGTCAACGTTCCTGGTAAAAAAGTCGCTGGTGCTGACCCCTGCCGACCTGGCCCGGTTTTCGTTTCGGCAGAAAGTGCATATCAAAGGCGTCAACTATCTGGTCGGTTCACTGAAGGCCAGCCTGACGGGTGGGCGAACCATCCCATGCGAAGCCGAGTTGTGGCGTGTGTAAAGAGCGCGTTCCCGGAAAAGTACAACGAATATGGCAGCGGGCCCAGAGAGGCGAAGCGTTGGACGATTCCGAGGGGTGTTGTTTAATGTATTTTATGTTAATCGAAAAAAGAAAGAGTCTGCCAATCTCGTTAGCAGACTCTTGTCTTTAGAAAATGCAATGGGGTGACTTGTCAGATTGTGGGGAAGTCGGCCATCTGCCGTACGTCGAGCACGAGACCAAGTTTGCGCAGATACCGGTCGGTCTGCTCGATGGTGCTGTGGCCGCACTGTTGCTGGAGCAGCTTGATATCCTTCGTGGCGTTATAGAGCGCAATGACCCCGGTCGGCTTCCAACTGTACAGGTCGTAATCCTGACCAAACAGGCCGAGTGTCTCCAGATGTTTCCGATGGCGCTTGTAAAAGTAATTCTGACCGACCGGCTCCGGGCCCGGAACCCCGGCGACGCTGAAGAGATAATAATGCGATGGATACGAACGGATGCCGTGCTGGGTCAGCAGGTGCTCCAGCCCCGGCGGAATAATCATGTGCCGGGTCCGGCTGTTTTTGGAACGCTTCGAAGTCAGTCGAATTCGGGTCTCGTGCACGTCGCCGACTTTCAGCAGCCGCAGTTCCCGCCCGGGCCGGATAAAAGTGAAGTAGATAAACTGGCAAAAGAGCCATAGCTGGCGGTCTCCATTGTCTAAGATAAGGTTCTTGAGTTCACGGGCCTGCTCGATAGTGAAGGGTTTGTGGTCGTCAGACTCGACAACCTTCGCTTTAGGAATTAAGGCAGTGGGGTTTTTATCCAGAATTTCGCGGTCGACGAAAAACTGAAAGAAGGTTCTGAGGAATCCGTGAATGTTGTTAAATGTCTTGGGAGCAACCTCCAGCCCATCAAAAAACTCCATGACGAGCGCCGCATTCAGCGACCGCAGCAGAGCCTGATCTGAGCGTCGGGCACTGAGGAAGGTCTTCAGGTGGTTGAGATAATCTTCGTACTGTTCTTTCGTATCGTCTGAAATATCGCGACGTGACTGAAGATAATAGGTTCGGGCGGCTTCGAACGATATCTGCCGGGTCAGGACGCTGGCGGCGGTCGGCGTTGGCGCCACTTCCTTTTTGCTAGTATAAGCTCCATTCTTCAGCCGGGTCGAAATCTCCTTAATGACCTCCCTGGCATCCCGTCGTCGCTGCTCATCCGTATTGCCTATGATAGAAACTCGCTTCCGCTCCAGGCGTTCGGTATCCACGTTCCACACATAGTAGACGACGTACCAGCCTTGCTCAGACTCGACCAGGCGGGGAAGTTTATGAGGATAGACAAGCTTTTTACTGCCCGATTTCAAGTGGTGTTTCCGTACGATTTCCTGCCAAAAAACTGCCAGCGTCAGGGGAGCACATAAAAAAACCGCCCAAACGTTCAGATTTGGGCGGTTTTGCGGGTCGGGGTGGCAGGATTCGAACCTGCGACCACCTGGTCCCAAACCAGGTACGCTAACCGGACTGCGCTACACCCCGAATAGTTTAAATGTATAATGAATAATGTATAATTAGTACTCCATTGTCCATTATGCATTCTACATTACTTCTGGCGGAGAGGGCGGGATTCGAACCCGCGGTACCCTTTAGGGGTACGACAGTTTAGCAAACTGCTCCTTTCGGCCTCTCAGGCACCTCTCCGTGACATTCCCAGTCGCCCGTTTGCGTTGGGGACACAAATATAGCGTTTATTTTGCCATTTCTGCAATAACGGTTTCTCAAAAAATATCACTCTTTCCGCTAATTTCGCCCTTTCAGGCGGCGTTATCCTTATTGAATTCATTTAATGTCAGACGCGTAACAACTCGCCACCAATGAACTGGAATTTCGGCCTGACCGCCATTGATTATGCCTTTATCACGGCTTTCGTCGTTCTCTATCTCCTGTTTTTCGTCCGGACAATCTGGGTAGCCCGGCAACTCGGCCTGACCGCCTGGGCCGTGATACCCAAGTTTTTTCTGCGCAGCGCCTATATCGCCCTCATTGTGACTGCTCTGCTCGGCCCCTCCTTTGGCGAGGCAGAACGGGAACTGGTCTCCGAAGGCAAAGATATTTACCTGGCCGTCGACCTGTCGAAATCAATGGATGCTCCCGACATACCGCCCACCCGACTCGTCAAAACCAAGTTCGAACTGGAACGCGTCGTGAAAGCCCTGCCCGGGTACCGTTTCGGACTTATCGTCTTTTCCACCGAAGCGTTCGTTCACGCTCCGCTCACCAGCGATCAGGGTGCCCTGGCGTCGTTCATTCAGTCGCTCGATACCCGGCTGCTCCCCGAATCGGGCACGAACCTGTGTTCCGCCGCCGAACTGGCCCTGCGCAAACAGATAAATGAACAGACTCCCCATCATAAAAAAGTAGTCGTGCTGCTGACCGACGGAGAAAATTTCGCAGAATGTAACCCAGCTCTCTTCAGCCGACTGCGAAACTACGACATTGCTTTGATCGTTGTCGGCATCGGCAGCGCGGCGGGCAGTCCGGTGCCGACACCCGGCGGTCCCCTGCGCGATGGGCAGGGACGGCTGGTTCAGTCACGGCTGCAGCGCGACTACCTGCGGCAACTGGCCCGGCTGGGCGGTGGAACCTATCTGGAGGTCAGTTCGGCAGCCGACGACCTGCAGCCGCTCGTGGGGACTATCGAGAGACTGGAAAATCGCCTCATCGACCGCCAGAAAGTATCCGTGGCGTCCAACAAATACTATTATTTTCTGCTGGCCGCCCTGATTCTGCTCGGCGTAGACCTTCTGGTACCCGTCCGAACGTTTAAATTATGATGCCTGTTAAGGAAATGTAAAGATTTGTATTTTTACGGGCCGTTCTCACCTTCGCATGACGTATCTGATTCTTTCGGTTTTGTTATGGCTTTGGGACAATCATTCGCTGGTTCAAATCTCGAAAAACAACCGTACCCGGCAGGCGGCGCTCACCGCCTACCATCAGGGCAACTATGGGCAGGCCGTCGTTCATTATCAGACCCTGATCCACTCGTCGCTGTTTATCGAGCCATCGGCCCGTCTCAATCTGGCCCATTCACATTATCATCTGGGGCAGTTGGACAAAGCCAGAGCCCTGTACGAACAGATTTCTCACATTAATCAGACCGACGTAGCTGCCACCGCCCTTACTCAGTTGGGCGTCATAGCCTGCCAGCAGGGAGATACGGTGCAGGCACTTGACCGGCTTCGGAAATCGCTCGAAATCAGCCCCGGCAGTGAGGTGGCCCGCTATAACTACGAACTGATCAAAAAACGGTTCTCGGGGCGCACGCCGTCCACGGCCCGCCGACCAGCGCCCGCCAGGCAGACCGTTGCTTCTTCCGTGCGTCCGGAGAATGAACCGACGGGCGGACAGGAAGTCGAACGAAGTGAGGAAAAAACAGAGCTTCTCCGGCGGCTGCGGGCCCTGAATCTCTCCGAGGCACAGGCTCTACAGCTCCTGGATGCCGTTCAGGAAAACGAAGTTCTGTATATTCACCAGCGAAAAAAAGCTTCGGGGAAACAGCCCCAAAGCGCTTATAAACAGTGGTAAGGATTCATCAACAGACCCGAGTAGTATGAATGAAGTAGTTATCGTTTCCGCCGTCCGGACGCCCATCGGCAGTTTTGGCGGCGGCCTGGCCCCGCTCACCGCTACCGAACTGGGAGCCGCCGCCATTCGCGGGGCGCTCGACCGGGCTGGCGTTCGCCCGGAGCAGGTCGAGGAAGTCATTATGGGGAATGTCGTATCGGCCAATCTAGGTCAGGCTCCGGCCCGGCAGGCGGCTCTCAAAGCCGGACTGCCACCCGATGTCCGCTGTACGACCGTCAACAAAGTCTGCGCTTCGGGCACTAAAGCTATCATGTATGCCGCCCAGACGATTCAACTGGGACAGGCGGACATTATCGTCGCCGGGGGTATGGAAAGTATGTCTAATGTGCCGTATTATGTACCGAAAGCCCGTTTTGGCTATAAATACGGCCACGCCGAACTGGTCGATGGTCTGGCTAAAGACGGCCTGATCGACGTCTACGATCAGTGCGCGATGGGTGTGTTTGCCGACGCGACCGCCCGCCGCTACGCCATCAGCCGGGAGGAGCAGGACGAGTACGCCATGCAGTCGTACCGGCGGTCGGCGCAGGCGACGGAATCCGGTCAGTTCGGGTCGGAAGTTGTGCCGGTGGAAGTGCCCGGCAAAAAAGGCCCCGTGCTCATCACGGAAGATGAAGAGTATAAAAACGTCATATTTGATAAAGTGCCGACGCTCAAACCCGCTTTCACCAAAGACGGTACGGTGACGGCGGCCAACGCCTCCACCATCAACGACGGAGCGGCGGCACTGGTGATCATGAGTCTGTCGAAAGCCCGCGAACTGGGCCTCAAACCGATGGCCCGGATTCTGGGTTATGCCGATGCAGAACAGGAACCGGCCTGGTTTACGACCACCCCGGCCCTGGCCGTTCCGGCAGCGCTGAAACGGGCGGGCGTGACCGCCACTGAGGTGGATTATTACGAGGTGAACGAGGCGTTCTCCGTGGTGCCGCTGGCGTTTAGCCGCCTGCTCGACATACCGCAGGACAAACTCAACGTGTTCGGCGGCGCCGTCTCGCTCGGGCATCCGCTGGGGGCTTCGGGAGCCCGGATCGTGACCACGCTGACCAACGTGCTGCAGCAGCGGCAGGGCGGTATTGGGGCTGTGGGCATCTGCAATGGCGGCGGCGGCGCTTCGGCGCTCGTTATCGAAAGAATGTAGCTGATGATCAACCGGTTTTCTTGCAGAACCGGTTGATCATCGTTTTATAAACGTTTGCATGGCAATTCAGGAAACTCATTTTCAATTTCCCGGTCAGACGGGTTTTTATCGCGGGAAGGTTCGCGACGTGTACAGTTTTCCGGACCGGCTGGTCATGATCGCTACCGACCGCATTTCGGCCTTCGACGTGGTACTGCCCCGGCCCATTCCGCATAAAGGGCAGGTGCTGAATCAGACCGCCGACTATTTTCTGAAAGCCACCGCCGATCTGGTGCCCAACTGGTTACTCGACACGCCCGATCCGAACGTAAGCGTTGGACTGAAATGCGAGCCGTACGCGGTCGAAATGGTGGTGCGCGGGTATCTGGCGGGGCACGCCTGGCGTACGTATCGCTCCGGCCTGCGAACGCTCTGCGGCGTTACCCTGCCCGACGGTCTCAAAGAAAATGACCGCCTGCCGACGCCCATCATTACACCCACCACGAAAGCCCACGAAGGGCATGATGAAGATATCTCGCGGGAAGAAATCCTGGAAAAGGGCATCGTAACCGAATCCGAATATACCCAACTGGAACAGTATGCCCTGGCGCTGTTTGCACGCGGGACGCAGATGGCCCACCAACAGGGGCTCATCCTGGTCGATACGAAATATGAGTTCGGACGGGCCGATGGCCGTATCTATCTCATCGATGAGGTGCATACGCCCGACTCTTCGCGCTATTTTTACGAGGAATTTTATGAACAGAACCTTCGGGCCGGTCTGCCTCAAAAACAATTATCCAAGGAATTTGTCAGAGAATGGCTGATTGCCAATAATTTCCAGGGAAAAGAAGGCCAGACCGTACCCGAAATGCCCGACGACTGGGTAGAACAGATTTCCGGGCGATATGTTGAACTGTATGAAAAAGTAACGGGACAGACGTTCGTTCCGGCAGACACTGGCGATGTGCTGCGTCGCATCGAGACCAATATTCTGAATACACTGACAATTCGCTAGCAAGAGATGAACTACACGATTGAAAAAAACGAGCAGTATGCGCTGATTAAGCTGCAGGAACAGGCGTTTGGCGGTGAAGTGCCTACGGGGTTCGAGACCCTGAGTCGCAGCCTTTTCCGGGAAGGCTACAGCAACCTGGTGGTCGACTTCAACACGGTGGAAAGTGTCGATAACAATGGCGTGAGTGTGCTGCGAAAGATCAACCGTCAGTGCAGCAACGAACTTGGCCTTCTGGTGCTGGTTACCAAAAGTGACAATATGACCGACTTCCTGTATGCGTCCAACATCCCGGATCTGACGGTTCTGCCGACAACCGAAGAGGCCGTCGATGCCGTTTTCATGCATGAACTTGAAAACGATTTCATGAACGAACAGGAGGATGAATATGACGGCGAATTAGGGGAAGGCACCTTCGAAAAAGAATAAATCCGCATTTCTGGAGAACGGAATGAATTTTAACCTGACGATACTGGGAAGCGGTTCAGCCACGCCGATGGTGGGCCGCCACCCGACCGCCCAGCTCCTTGAAGTCGACACGGACTACTTTCTGATCGACTGCGGCGAAGGCACCCAGTATCGTCTGCTCGAACACCGGTTCCGGCCCGGCAGACTGCGCTATATCTTCATCAGCCACCTGCACGGCGACCATTACTTCGGGCTGGTGCCGCTGCTGTCAAGTCTGAATCTGGCGGGCCGAACCGACGCCCTGCACCTGTTCGGTCCGCGGGGCCTGTCCGACATCCTGGCCCTGCAGTTCAGTTATTCCGACACCCGCCTGAACTACGCTCTGGACTTTCACGAGGTCGATCCGACCACCCCCGCCCTGCTGCTGGATCTGCCTCATCTGACCGTAGAAAGTATCCCGCTCGAACACCGCATCGGCTGCAGTGGGTATCTGTTCCGTGAAAAGCCCCGCAAACGGAAGCTGATTAAAGAAAAACTTCCGCCCGATATGCCCATCGACTATTTGCGGCGGCTGAAAAACGGGGAAGACATCCGGAATGAAGCGGGTGAACTGCTCTACGGCATCGACGACTATACGACACCGGCACCCCGCTCCCGCTCCTACGCCTTCTGCTCCGACACGCGCTATTCGGAGGCTAAACTGGAGCAGATTCACCGGGTCGATCTCCTCTACCATGAGGCTACGTTTCTGAGCGATCAGAGCCTGCGGGCCACCGAAACCTTTCACTCGACGGCCCGGCAGGCGGCTGTCATTGCGGCGAAAGCGCAGGTTGGACGGCTGCTGATCGGACATTTCTCATCGCGCTACAAGCAACCCGAACTGTTTCTGGAAGAAGCCCGGACCGTGTTTCCCAACACCCGCATTGCAGCCGAAGGCGTCACATTTGAAGTCAAAGACTGGAAAGCGTAGATTCTATTTCCAGACACACTCTCGCCCGTTTCACTCGTTTCGTTCATTTACTTATTTTCATACAAACTTAACAGCATTTCAAGCTGACTTTTACTAATTATTCACAAAACAAGAAGTTATAGTAACAAAATAATAAAAATTAGTTTGACAAACATTATTTTGACAAATCAATAAATAGCAAAATATATTTTGTATAATATTGCATTGGGGAACATTTTAAGCAATTGGTCCATCTGCATCTTCCGGTTGCAAAGACAGGTCGGCAACCAGTCGGCCCCCTGAAACTCACAACAAAACTGCTTCGTAAAATGTCTGCTACGGATGTACCGCAACAGGGTCTGTACCGGCCCGAGTTTGAACACGACGCCTGTGGAATCGGATTTGTCGCCCACGTCGGGGGTCGTAAGTCGCACCAGATTGTGGCGGATGGCCTGACCATGCTCACCCGCATGGATCACCGGGGTGCCTGTGGCTGTGAGGTTAATACGGGTGATGGAGCGGGTATTCTCATTCAGCTTCCACACGAATTCTTCGTCGACGAATGTCGGCGCCTGGGCTTTCCGCTGCCCGCCGCTGGTGAATACGGCGTCGGCATGGTTTTTTTTCCGAAAGATGACCGGGTTCGCAAGGAGTGCCGCGAGGTGCTGAACCGGAAGATTAAAAAACTGTCTCTGGAACTGATTGGCTACCGGGTCGTTCCGGTCGACTCTTCAGATCTGGGCGAAGGCTCCCGCTCGGCAGAACCCATTATGGAGCAGGTGTTTATCCGAAAACCAACTACCTTTTCCAACGACGAATTTGACCGTAAACTATACATTCTCCGGAACTACAGCACCCGGATTATCAACGAAACCGTATCGGGCGTTCGGGGCGATTTTTACTTTGCCTCGCTGTCGAGCCGGGTCATTACGTATAAGGGCCAGCTAACCACCGGGCAGCTTCGCAACTATTTCCCCGATCTACGCCGGGAGGAGGTTGTGTCGGCGCTGGCCGTAATCCACTCGCGGTTCTCTACCAACACGTTTCCGTCGTGGAAACTGGCCCAGCCGTTCCGCTACATCGCTCATAATGGCGAAATCAATACCGTGAAGGGCAACGTCAACTGGCTCAAATCGGCGGAGGCCATGCTGGAGTCGGAACTGTTTACGGCTGACGAACTGGACATGCTGCGGCCCATCTGCGACCATACCCAGTCGGACTCGGCCAACCTCGACAACGCCATCGAACTGCTGGTGATGTCGGGTCGGTCGCTTCCGCACGTCATGATGATGCTGATTCCGGAAGCCTGGGACGGGAATACGCAGATGGACCCCGTTCGACACGCCTTCTACGAATACCACGCCGCCCTTCAGGAACCCTGGGACGGTCCGGCCTCGATTTCGTTTACGGATGGCCGCATCGTGGGTGCCACGCTCGACCGCAACGGTCTGCGCCCCTCGCGGTACTGGGTAACTGACGAAGACGTGGTCATTATGGCCTCGGAAGCGGGGGTGCTGGACATTGACCCGGCCCGCGTGGTGAAGAAAGGCCGTTTGCAGCCGGGACGCATGTTCGTCGTGGATCTGGAGCAGGGCCGTATCATCGCCGACGAAGAACTGAAGGCCGACATCTGCGGTCGGCAGCCATATCAGGAATGGCTGAACGAATACAAAATCCGGATCAGCGATCTGCCAAAACCGGCCCGAACCTACAGCCAGATCAAGTTTGACGACCTAATCAAGCGGCAGCAGGCGTTTGGCTTCACCTCGGAGGATTTGCGGATGATTCTGGGTCCAATGGCCGAAACCGGTCTGGAACCGCTGGGTTCGATGGGCGTCGATACGCCGCTGGCGGTGCTGTCGGAGCAAAGCCAGCACCTGTCGCATTACTTCAAGCAGTTGTTCGCCCAGGTGACCAACCCGCCCATCGACCCGATTCGGGAACGGGCCATCATGTCGCTGATTGCTTTCGTGGGTGCCACCAGCAACCTACTGACAGAGACGCCGATGCATTGCCGCCAAATTGAACTCGATCAGCCGGTGCTGACCATCGAAGAGTTCGACAAGCTGCGGTTTGTGGACAAAAATCATTTTCAGGCTAAAACCATCAACACCTATTTCCGGGCCGACCGGGGCGGGCAGGGTCTGGAAACGGCGCTCGAACGCATCTGCCGCTACGCCGAAGATGCTATTGAAGACGGCTTCGAGATCATTATTCTCTCCGACCGGGCCATCGACTCCGACCACGCGCCCGTTCCGTCGCTGCTGTCGACGGCAGCGGTTCATCACCACCTGATTCGCCGGGGACTGCGGGGAAAAGTAGGCATTCTGGTCGAGGCGGGCGACGTCTGGGAGAGCCATCATTACGCTACGCTCATTGGTTACGGGGCATCGGGCGTCAACCCCTACATGGCCTTCGAAACCATCGCCGACATGAAGCAGCGGGGTATGCTGCAGGTCGATTATCCACTGGATAAACTGTATCAGAACTACGTCAAGGCCGTCAATAAGGAGCTGCTGAAGATTTTCTCGAAAATGGGCATCTCTACCCTGCAATCGTATCAGGGAGCCATGATTTTCGAATGTCTGGGCCTGGACAAAGAGGTGGTCGACCGGTATTTCACAGGTACGGTTTCCCGGATTGGCGGCATGAACATCGGGCAGATTGCCCGCGAAGTGCTGATCCGGCACCGGCAGGCCTTCCCCGACCAACCTATCGGGACACCCCGACTGGAAGTGGGCGGCGTCTATCAGTGGAAACAGCGTGGCGAGACACATCTGTTTAACCCCGATACGATTCACCTGCTGCAACAGTCGACCCGGCGCAACGACTATGGCATCTACAAAAAATACGCTTCACTCATCAACGACCAGAGCCAGCGGGCGCTGACCCTGCGGGGCCTGATGCGCTTCCGGAAGGGCAATCCGGTGCCGATTGACGAAGTCGAGCCTATTGAGAATATTTTCAAACGGTTTGCGACCGGGGCCATGTCGTTCGGGTCCATCTCGTGGGAAGCACACACGACCCTGGCAATTGCCATGAACCGCATCGGCGGCAAGAGCAATTCGGGCGAGGGCGGCGAAGACGAACGGCGGTTTCAGCCCCGCGCCAACGGCGACAGCCTGAATTCGGCCATCAAGCAGGTGGCTTCGGGCCGGTTCGGCGTAACGAGCCATTATCTGACCAACGCGTCGGAACTGCAAATCAAAATGGCGCAGGGTGCCAAGCCCGGCGAAGGCGGTCAGTTGCCCGGTCACAAAGTCGACGACTGGATTGGCCGCACCCGGCACTCCACGCCCGGCGTCGGTCTGATTTCGCCGCCGCCCCACCACGACATTTACTCGATTGAGGATTTAGCGCAGTTGATTTTCGACCTGAAAAACGCCAATCGTCAGGCCCGCATCAGCGTGAAGCTGGTGTCGGAGGCGGGCGTCGGCACCATTGCTGCCGGGGTTGCCAAAGCTCATGCCGACCACATCCTGATTGCCGGTCACGATGGCGGAACGGGCGCTTCGCCCCTGTCTTCGATTCGTCACGCGGGTCTGCCGTGGGAACTGGGTCTGGCCGAGACGCATCAGACGCTGGTGCGGAACAAACTGCGGGGCCGCGTAACGGTGCAGACCGACGGGCAAGTGCGGACAGGCCGTGATTTGGCGATCGCCGCTCTGCTGGGGGCCGAAGAGTGGGGCGTTGCCACGGCGGCGCTCGTAGCGGCGGGCTGCATCATGATGCGCAAATGCCATCTGAATACCTGCCCGGTGGGCGTGGCAACCCAGAACAAGGAACTGCGGGCGCTGTTTACGGGCCAGCCGGAACACGTGGTGAACCTGTTTACCTTCCTGGCAATGGACCTCCGCGAAATCATGGCCGAACTGGGCTTCCGGACGGTGAATGAGATGGTAGGGCAGTCGCAGATGCTCGAAATGCGCGATGACGTCAAACACTGGAAATACAAAGCCGTCGACCTGTCGGCGATTCTCTATAAAGAACCCGTTAATCTGGAAGTAGCTCAATTTAAGCAGGAAGAGCAGGATCACGGCATCGAGGACATTCTCGACCGCGAACTCATCCGGGCGGCGCAACCCGCTCTGGCGAACCGGGAGTCGGTGTATGCCGAGTATCCCATCATCAACCTGAATCGCTCGGTGGGTAATATGCTTTCGAACGAAATTTCGAAAGTATACGGCGGCGAAGGGCTTCCCGATGATACGCTCCGTTTTAAATTCCGGGGAACAGCGGGTCAGAGTTTCGGTGCCTTCAACACGAAGGGCATCACACTCGAACTCGAAGGCGACGCCAACGACTATTTCGGCAAGGGACTTTGCGGTGCGCAGTTGATTGTTTATCCGGATCGCACGGCCACCTTCCAGCCGGAAGAAAACAGCATTGTCGGTAACGTTTCTTTCTACGGTGCCACGTCCGGTGAAGCGTTCATCCGGGGGATGGCCGGTGAGCGATTCTGCGTCCGGAACTCCGGGGCCAAAGTCGTGGTTGAAGGAATCGGCGATCACGGTCTGGAATACATGACGGGCGGTCTGGTTCTAATTTTGGGCCGGGTCGGGCGGAATTTTGCGGCTGGTATGTCGGGCGGCGTCGCCTACGTCTGGGACAAGGATGGCTCTTTTGCGGCGAATGTCAATAGAGAAATGGTGTCTCTTGAACCGCTGGATGCCGACGACAGCGCCATTGTGCGGGAGTATGTAGAGAAGCATTTCCAGTATACCACCTCGAACGTAGCCCTTGCGCTGATGCAGGATTGGGAAAACGGCATCGATCAGTTTGTAAAGGTGATGCCGACCGATTTCCGCAAGGCACTGGCGAGCCGCAATGTTACGCTGGTAGAGCAGATTCGCGACAAAAACATTGTCTATCAAGACATTGTCGTGGACGTGGCGCAGGGATGATGGGGCTGCCAAGATGCGAACGAGCTATTGTTCAGGACATTAAACTGGTGAGTTATCTGCTTGATGAAACTAATTCAAAAGGCAAAAGCACCATTTTCAATGCGCCTGGTTATGAGAAAAGCAATTTTGATGTTTTGTCCAACGCTTTAAAAAATTAGCCTGTGTAGGCGATGTTGTTGGTACAGAAATAACGAAATTCGGAACTAAGTACCGGGTCGTAGGTCCGTTGGAGAATCCTAAAAAAAGAGAGTTTGGGATTCTAAGCATCTGGATTTTCGATAATGGTAATGATTATCCCAGACTTGTAACCGCATATCCGCTTTAGTAATGCTCGAATTATTTAAGGAGGCCGTACTGATCGTTGACATTCCTGAAAAAGGTTTGCAAAAAGGCGATGTGGGAGTCGTTATTGAAGTCTACGGCGACCATGAGGCCTATGAAGTTGAATTTATGACAAAGCACGGACGGACGATTGCTGTTGAAACGCTTGCCCCTTCTCAAATTAGAGCGATAGACAACGATGACATTTGGCACGTTCGCGAGTACAATAAGGTTGCTTAATCTTTGCTATTGACAATGGGAAAACCGACCGGATTCTTGGAATTTGACCGCGAACTGCCGAAGAAACGCCCGACGCAGGAACGCATTCACGATTATAAGGAAATAGAGACGCCGCACTCGGAAGCCGATTCGCAGAAGCAGGCCGCCCGCTGTATGGATTGCGGCACCCCCTTCTGTCATAGCGGCTGTCCGCTGGGAAACATCATTCCGGAGTTCAACGACGCCGTGTATGAGCAGAACTGGGAATATGCCTACGACATTCTGGCATCGACCAACAATTTCCCGGAGTTTACGGGCCGTATCTGCCCTGCCCCGTGTGAAAGCTCGTGCGTACTGGGCATCAATAAGCCCGCCGTCGCCATCGAATTCATCGAAAAATCCATCATCGAGGCGGCGTTTGCCCGGGGATACGTGAAGTCGGCTGCTCCCGGTAAACGCACGGGTAAAAAGGTAGCCGTCATTGGCTCCGGACCGGCAGGGCTGGCAGCGGCGGCGCAGTTGAACAAAGCCGGGCACTGGGTGACGGTATTCGAACGGGCCGACCAGATCGGCGGACTGCTGCGCTACGGCATCCCCGACTTTAAACTGGAAAAATGGGTCATCGACCGTCGGCTGGCCGTCATGGAAGCGGAGGGCATTACGTTCCGGACCAGCACCAACATCGGCGTAGACATTAAAGCCAGCGAGCTGATCGAAAGCTTCGACCTCGTTCTGCTTTGCGGCGGCTCCACCGTTCCGCGTGACCTGCCCATTCCGGGCCGCGACCTGAAAGGCGTCCATTTCGCGATGGAATTTCTGAGTCAGCAAAACAAACGCGTGTCCAGCCTCCCCGTCGAATTCGACCACAGCGGAACGCCCTACGCCCACGGTGACATCTGGGCCACCGATAAGAACGTGGTCGTCATCGGCGGCGGCGACACCGGTTCCGACTGCGTGGGCACCTCCAACCGCCACGGGGCTAAATCCGTTACGCAGATTGAACTGCTGCCCATGCCGCCCAAAGACCGGGCAGAGTCGACGCCCTGGCCCCTCTGGCCCATGATGCTGCGAACGTCTACCTCCCACGAGGAGGGCTGCGACCGGCACTGGTCCATCAATACGAAGTCCTTTATCGGCGACGAGAACGGTAATCTGAAAGCCCTGCGGCTGGTGGACCTGGAATGGAAATCCGAAAATGGCCGGATGCAGATGGTCGAAGTTCCCGGTTCAGAACGCGATATTCCCTGCGAACTGGCCCTGCTGGCGGCGGGCTTCCTGCACCCGCAGGCCAGCGGCCTGCTGACCGATCTGGGTGTGGGTCTCGACGAGCGGGGCAACGTGCAGGCAGTCAACTACCAGACCCGCATCCCGAAGGTATTTGCGGCAGGCGACATGCGCCGGGGTCAGTCGCTGGTGGTATGGGCCATTTCGGAAGGGCGCGAAGCGGCCCGGGCCGCCGACGCCTGGCTGATGGGCGAAACCCGCCTTGAGGCCAAAGCCGAATCCATGTTCGCCGCCGTGTAGTGGTGATTTAGTGAATGAGTGATTGAGTGAAAGTATGCGAAGCCACTCATTCACTAAAATAGCCGCCGGTAAGCTACCGGCGGCTATCTGATTATTTCCAGTCATCATTTCATTACTCATTCAGAGCCGTAAACCAGCGCGTTGGCGAAGCTGGTTCCGGTTTTTTGCTTGCAATCGTGAATTCTTTCAGGATCTTGTTGAATCCATCACTGACTTCAATGCCGTATTTACCATCCTTAAGATTTTCTACCCAGAATTTCTGCTGAAAACTGGGGTGTCGGCGGGCCACGCGAATGGAGTACAGAACCTCCTTCCGATCATTGACAAAGCGCACCCACAGCGGTATCTGCGCATGATTTTCTACCATCAGATTCATGTGTGAATGATCCTTGGCCGGGAAGATGGCGACACTCATGCTTTTGGAGTACGTAACATTAGGGGCGGCGCTGGTCCTGCCCGGCTCGATAACCGGTTCAGGGACTGTCGTGTTGAGGGACGCCAGGGTGGCGAGCAGTGCGAGCAGAGAGTTCATGTTGTCTGTTGTTTACGTAATACTGTATCATAAAAGTACAGAAAGCCCAGGTGGCCCCTTTACCGCGATTTGCGTGATTTACAGCATATCATAAAATAAGGGATAAACGGCAATACAGGCGGCTGAACGTACTTTTGGAGCGTAAACCCCCTCTTTTACCGCAGAAATTCGCGGCTCCGACATATATAGGTCACCTGCTGGTTACCGGATCGGCGGCGGGCGACCATCGGCACAATCAGGCTTTCCCCCAAAGTAGGGGATACAAAAAAACCAGCCCGTAATCAGGCTGGTTTTCTGCACCACTTTTTCCCTTTTTCTATTCGTTCTGATCCTGAGGACCAATTGCGTCGTTTGCGTCTACTTCCCGCTGTGGCAGCTTCAGAATAAAACGCTGGTCGTTCGCCGGAAAGTTGAACCGGAACGCCGCTGAGTGATTTCCCGTCCGTATGAGCGGTAACTGCCGACGTTTGATATCCAGAAAATTGATGCCCAGTTCCCCGTAGAGTTCCTTGCGGCGTTCCAGCAGGATCTCGTCGACCAGCGCCTTGCCCGTACCGACGGATTTGACAGCTTTGGGATCACGATTTTTCTGGAGGCTGAACAGGACGTCGGCAGCGTCGGCCTCACCGAGTTCCGCCTTAGCCTCCGCTTCGATCAGTATCATCTCCGACACCCGCATCATGGGCATAGCGGCATTGAAATCGATACTTGTCCCGAATTTGGAGGTAGCCCAGCGGCGCTGTGCGTTGGTCGACTCGGTACGGTAGAACAGATTCCGGACGTCGGTTTCGCTAAATTTCTTCACGAACTCCTCATTGATATAGAAATTGTCATATCCATCGCCCGACTTGGCCCAGAAGGAATTCGGTACGCCGTAATACAGCGTCTGTCCGTCGGTTTCGGTATTGGGGAATGCCCACATCCATTCGGCGCTGTCGATGTTTTTGAAACCGGTCCGGTACTGAGCGGCGTTCAGCGTATAGCCCTCCTGCGCTTTTCTGGCAGCCTCTTTGGCTTTAGCCCACTGGCCCTGTTCGAGCGCGATGCGGGCCTGCAGACCGTAGGCTACCGAGCGGTTGATATTGCTCTTCAGAATGCGGTCATCCTCCAGATTCGCTACGGCAAAGTCTATGTCGCTGTTAATCTGGTCGTAAACCTGCTTTATGGTACCCCGTGGAGCGCCCTGCGTGTTTACGTCCGTTGGTTTGGTGTAAATGGGTATCCCCGGAGCATTGGGGTTTTTCAGGATGGTATGCTGAAACTCGCGGATGGCCTCGAAATAGAGCCACGCCCGCAGGGCACGGGCCTCGGCAATCAGTCTTTTTTTCGACGCATCCGGATAAGTTGACCGCTCTACGCCGTCAATCAGAATATTGGTCTGATTGATGAATTCGTAGAAATAAGCCCAGGTGAAATTCACCCGCCGGTAGGTTGGCTCCCGGTTTTCATGCCGATAATCGAACTGATACCAGCCACCGGGATTGATGACGTCATCGCCTTTCTGTTCGCGGGTCAGATTGATGGATACGATGCCCCAGGCGTCCGTCGAGCCGCCTGCCGAACTGTTGAGGTTGCGCCATTGGGAACGCAGATTGGAGTAAATGCCTGTAAAATAGGCCCGTGCCCCCTCTTCGGTAGCAAATACGTCTTCAGCCGAAACCTGCTGAGTGGGCTGAGGATCCTTCAGGTAGTCGTCCTGGCAGGATGAAAGCGCCAGAAATCCGGCGCAGGCGGCAAATTTTATAAAACGGTTCATACTAATCAGAATGTCAGGTTGATACCGCCCGAAAGCGTTTTGAAAATAGAGGAAGAATTGTTGGTGGTTCCGTTCGGAATGCCCTGGGCGTTGGTCGTTTCGGGGTCGAGTCCCTTTCTGCCTTTGAACAGCGTCCAGTAGTTATCCGCCTGTATGAACACCCGGGCGGCCCGCATGAACTTCACCGGCGACTTCAGGTTGTAACCCAGCGTTACGTTCCGCAGACGCACATAATCACCTTTGACGAGATAGAGCGTCGACCGCTGGATGATATCCGTATTGTTGGGGTCCAGTCGGGGTACGTCAGTGACGTCGCCGGGTTTCTGCCAGCGGCTTAACTGATCGCGGTGCATCTGGGAGCCAAACCCGCTGGCAAACGCATGCATCAGGCTCGAATAATCCTCATCGAGAATCTTGTTGCCTCCGGAGAAATTGAACAGAACTGACAGGTCGAAGCCTTTGTAGGTCAGTTTGGAATTGAGTCCACCCAGCCATTTCGGTATGGCCGAACCGGCATAGTAGTCGGTGCCGTCTCCGTAAACTTTAGTGGTCACCCGCTCGCCGGTGGGGTTCCCGCTGGCGTCGAGCACGTCCTGATACCACATCATCAAGCCGTCCTGCGGATCGACACCGGCGTATTCACGTACATGGAAATCAAAAATCGAGCGGCCTACTTCCCGCTGGAATTCACCGTCTTTGATGCGTCCCTGCGGCAGTTTGGTGATTTCGTTTTTCACCGTCGTGATGTTGAAGCCCGTTTCCCAGGTCAGGTCTTTGGTCCGGACGTTGACCGTGTTGACGGAGAACTCGATCCCGGAATTACGCAGGTTACCGACGTTCTCGCTCACTGCCGGAATACCCGACGAAAGCACCAGCGGCCGGTCGAACAGCAGATCGAACGTGTTTTTGTGGTAGTATTCCAGACTACCCCGGATGCGGTCCTGGAACAGACCATAATCTATCCCCACGTTGAACGACGACTGTTTCTCCCACGAGATGGCCGGATTGGCAAGGCTGGTGAAATAAACCCCCGAATTGGTCAGGTCATTATAACCCGTGCTGAACAGGCTCAGATAGGGGAAGTAGTTGTCGAGCAGCAGCGCCCCCGACCGCCGGAGCAGGCCGTTGTTGCCCAGCGAACCATACGACGCCCGCAGTTTCAGAAAGCTGATGGGCGCCACCGACCGCACGAATGCCTCTTCGCTCAGCACCCACGAAGCGCCAATCGACGGGAAAAAGCCCCAGCGACGACCCTCCTGGGGTGAAAACCGGCTCGATCCATCCCAGCGCACGGTTCCTTCCAGAAAGTATTTATCCCGGAACGAATACACGGCCCGGCCCAGATAGCTCAGCAGCCGTTCCCGGTCGGTGTAGCCGTTGATAAGTTCGAGCTTGGCCCCCGAATTGAACTCCTTCAGCCCGCCGAACGGAAAACCTGACTTCTGGGCGCTCAGAGTTTCGTAGACAAAGTTATAAGCCTCGATACTGCCCATCAGGTCGATGTTGTGGCCGTTGAAATCCCGATTATAGCCGACCATGTTGTTCCAGGTCCAGGAAGTGGTCAGGTCGTTCTGGCGAAAAACGCGTCCGCCCACTTCCTCGCCATTGCCGAAATTCGGGTTCTCATAGTCGAACCGCAGGAAGTGGTAGCGGTCGACGCCGAACGTCGACTTGATGCGAAAGCCCGCAAACGGCTTCACTTCGGCGAAAGCATTCAGTGAAGAGGTCTGCCGCCGCCGCTGCAAATCATTCAGGAACGTGCTCGCCAGCAGATTTGAGGGCTGCAGTGTATTCCGGTTGGCATTTACCTGACGTCCCGGAATGGGTCGGCCAAAGTCCCAGATGGGCTGGCCCGCTGCATCCAGAATTTCTTTTCCGTTATCATCACGCTGATAAACCGGATAAATCGACGACATGGATCGAACATACTGAACCACGTTGTCAAAGGTGGTTCCGCTCTGGTCGGGGGCGTTCTGATCGGAGAAAACGTACTGCGACCGGATACCCACCTGCAGCCAGTCGCGCAAATCGGACGTCAGGTTCAGACGAGTATTCAGGCGGTTGAATTTGGACGTAATCAGGTAGCCCTGCTGGTCGAGATAGGCCGTAGAGAGATAATACCGGGTTTTGTCATTGCCCCCGGTGATGTTCACGCCCACTTCGCGGCGGGCGGCGTTTCGGTTGGTGAGTTCACGCTCCCAGTCCGTATTCCAGAGGGGCTGGGCGCCTCCTGCGAGCCTGCCGTCCGTTCCGACCGGTTTTGGAATGTTGTAGGGATTATAGCGAAACTCATCGACCAGATTGTCGGTCGCCCACTGTTCCGGGTTCGGGATTTCGGCGTCCTGAGCCACGTTGCGCAGGGCCTCCCAGCCCAGTTCAAAATGTTCCTGCGTATTCAGGAAGGGATAATCCCTCACTGCCCGCGACGACACGCCGTAGGTGCTGAACACGTTGATTTCGGGCGCTCCTTTCTTACCGGATTTGGTGGTGATCAGGATGACGCCGTTGGCCGCCCGTGAGCCGTAGAGCGCTGCCGCCGACGCATCTTTCAGCACGCTCATGCTCTCGACGTCGCCGGGATTGATGCTGTTGATGTTGCCCTGAAACGGCACGCCGTCGACGACAATCAGCGGGTTGGCCGAGGCGTTGATGGAGCCCACGCCCCGAATCCGGATGGCCGGGTTGTCGCCCGGCTGCCCCGATGTGTTGACCACCTGTACGCCGGGGGCCGTACCCTGCAGCGCCTGCGTAGCCGAGACAATCTGCTGACTCCGAATCTGTTCGGCATTAACCGACGATACGGCTCCTGTCAGAGCCCGGCGGGTCTGCTGTCCGTAGGCGACCACGACGACCTCCTGCAGCGAACGAACGTCGGGGTTCATGGCGATGTTCAGCGAGGACCGTCCCTGTAGCGGGACTTCCTGAGGCAGAAAACCGACAAATGAAAAAACCAGTGTTGCCGATGAAGGAACCGTCAGGCGATACGTGCCTTCGGCATTGGTGGTGGTACCCGTCGTGCTGCCCTTTAGAACAACGCTTACGCCCGGCATAGGCAGATTGTCTTCGGCATTAACCACACGTCCGGTTACGGTGGCATCCTGTGCCTGTGTGAGTCGGCTGCCTAAAATCAACAGGCACACCGCTATCCATAGAGGTATTCGCATAGGTGTTGTATTCGTTTAGTATTGATTAGTTAACTCATCGCTTACCAACAAATTTCAACATATATACAGGCTAAAATATCACCCATTCCATGTGATTTATAGACTTAATCAATAAGAAGTTTTTACGCGTAGAACAACAAAAAAAGCCCCACCGCAAGACACGGTGGGGCTCCGAAATGGGTGATGCTGATAATTAAATCAGTCGGTCGCGGGTTGCTTTTTCGATGGCCTCCGCTTTAGAGTGAACTTCTAGTTTCCAGTAGATATTTTTGATGTGTGTGCGAATGGTTTCCTTGTCGACGAATAACTGGTCGGCAATGGACGTATAGCTCTTTCCTTTTGCCAGCAGTTCGAGCACCTCGGTCTCCCGGGCGGTCAGGGGCGAATTGCGGTTTTTCTGAAACGAGGCCACCACCATGCGGGCGATGTTGGTACTCATGGGTGCGCCCCCTTCCTGAATGTCCCGAATGGCCTCCAGCAATTTTCCGGGCTGCATGTTTTTGGTCAGATAACCGCCCGCACCAGCGCATAACGACTTGAAAACCAGCTCATCATCTTCGTATACTGTCACGACGATGATATTCGTTTTCGGGCGTAATTTCTTGATTCGGGCGATGCCGTCGATACCGCTCATACCGGGCAGGTTGATGTCCATCAGCACAACGTCGGGCAGGTCGGTTTCCAGATTTCGGATGGCGTCTTCACACCGCTGATAGGTGTTCACGATTTTGTACCCGTAAGTGCTGTTGATCAACAGCGCAAATCCATCCCGAATCAGATTATCGTCCTCGACTATGCAGATTCGGATCGTTTGCTGTGTTCGTAGGGGTTGGGTCATTGTCAGCATGTGTTCTTTAGTATGATAGTGTTTACTGTTGGTGACAAGCTAGCCAATTCCCGTACAAACCCCCATTTCTTTTACATGAGTGGCAGGATTTCCTGATAAGTGTGAATGGAAATCACCCGGAAATTTATCTGAGCTGTTCCGAATTTTTAATAAAAATGTCGTTCAGGCCGTATAGGGTCTGATCAATGATGTAAATCGTCTCCGATTCGTTGCAGAAGTTAAAAAAAAGAAGGGTTCATAAATGGGTGACAGGTACCGCATTCTGTGGGACAGCCATCAGAAAAACGATGCGGGTTCCCTGACCGGGCGCCGTTGAAAAGTTGACACGCCCTCCTATTTTCCTGGCCCGGTCCTGTATGTTCAGCAAACCATTACCCGTATACGACGAGTCGATGACCATGCCCACGCCGTTGTCTTCCCACTGGATGGCGATCTGATCGGGCCGACGGTCGAACCGCAGGGTGCCGCTGGTTGCGCGGGCGTGCTTGAGCGTGTTGCTCATGGCTTCCTTGAAAAGAAAGATCAGGTGTCGGCTGGCTCCCATCGGCAGCACGACCTCATGAAGAGAGTCTGTCAGGCCCAGAGCCTGGAAGGCAATTCCCGTCCGGTCAAATATATCGTCGCCGAAATCTTTCAGTCGAATAGCTATTTCGTAGAAATTATCGTGTTCGGGGTTGATAGCCCAGATAAAATCCTTGGTTCCCTGATAGAGCCGGTTGCTGTTATCGCTGATTTTAGTGAGCAGGGGCGCAATTTCGTCCGTGTGCCCGTTCAGCCGCGCCCGAATCAGTTCGGTCAGCATGGAAATGCGGGTAATTGTGTTGCCGAACTCGTCATGCAGATCCTGAGCGGCCAGCTTCCGCACCCGTTCGTTTTCGGTCAGGGCAACCCGTTCCAGTTCCAGCAGGTGTCTCACCCGTTTCCGCACCCGGTAGTTGTAAATCAGTTTGGCAATGAGACCGATCAGGGCAATCCCCAGGGCATAAAACCACCACGTACGCCAGATGGGAGGCTGCACCGTAATGGGCAGCACCAGCATACCCGCCTCGTTCCAGTGCCCGTCGCTGGTCGAACCTTTAATCTGCAGGTCATAATCACCCGGCGGCAGGTCCGTAAAGCTGATATAACGACGGTTGTTGCTGTAAATCCAGTCGGAATGGACTCCCAGCAACCGATAGGCATACTGGTTTTTTTGCGGATTGGTGTAATCGAGCGAGGCAAAGGTGAGCGAGAAGTAATTGTCGGAGGGGGTCAGGATGACCCGGCCCCGGGCCTCCAGCAGGCTATCGACATTGACGGGCCGCTCATAACTGCGAAACGACGTGAGCACCATCCGGGGCCGGTGTCGGTTTTCGACCAGCTTTTCCGGATGAAAGCTGACCACCGTGCCGATAGCCCCAAAAAAGAACTCGCCCGCTGCGCTCTGGTGGTAGGCGCCCATATTGAACTCGTTCGCCAGCAGACCGTCGTTGGCATTGTAGCGCCGAATCTGCCCCGTCACCGGGCTCAGGCAGGCCAGACCGAAGTTGGAGCTCATCCAGATCCGTCCGATCCGGTCTTCCAGCAGGCTGTAAATCATGCTGTTGGGCAACCCCTCCTTCTCCGTCGTATGAATAAACCACGATCGTCCTCCGTTTTCCGTCAACTGACTGAGACCTTTGTTGGTACCCACCCAAACGGCTCCCCTTCGGTCGATGTGCAGACACATAACCTGATTGCTGAGCAGGCTGGTTGGGTCTTTAGGCTTATTGGTGTAGTGTATCATCCGGCCCGTTGTTGGATCTAGGCAATACAGACCCGCCCAGGTAGCAACCCAGATTCGTCCCAGCCGATCTTCCCGCACCGACGCTACCATGTAGGCCCGCATACTCCCCGGCTGCTCCGCCCGATAACAGTAGATGGTTTCTTTTCCTGTTTGGGCGTCGATCCGGCGCAGACTGACTCCACAGCCAATCCACAGGTTTCCGGCCCGGTCCTGATAAATGCTCAGCACACCCTCCCGACCACTGTGTACGCTGGGGTTAGGTCCGAGTTTATAGTGCATGAAGTTGTTACTGCGGGGATTGTAGAGATCCAGGCCCATTTCCGTACCGACCCACAGCCGCCCCTGGCGGTCTTCAAAAATAGCGTTGATTCGGTTGCCTGCCAGACTGCCGGGATCGCCGGGCCGATGCCTGTATCGCTGCGATTTCCGGGTGAGGCGGTCGATGCGGAGCAGTCCATCGTAGGTTCCGAACCAGACGCTGCCCGTTCGGTCGGTCTGGGCGGCAAAAACCATCGAACTCAACGATGACTGTTCGTGGCTGGAGTGCAGAGGCCAGTGGGTAAAACTATTTTTGGAACGGCTGAACAAGTGTACGCCCGCGTCGTAGGTACCAATCCAGACAACGTCCTCTGCCGGGTCGCTCCCTTCATAAATCTGATTGATGGTGGCTGATTTAAGCCCCTTCCGGCTGAACAAATCAGGCTGGATGGTATCCAGAAACTGAGCCGGGTGCACGTTGACTATCCGGAAACGGTAGATACCGTTTCCATCCGTACCGACCCAGAGAATCCGCGAACGGTCGATCAGCAGCGATGTAATGGCTGTCGAATCCAGCCGGCTGGCCTCAGGCGGCATTGGGACGGGCCGTCCGGTGGCTGCGTTGAAGCGAAACAATCCCTGCCGGGTGCCTACCCACAGCGTTCCGAAGGCGTCCCGGTTCAGCGACCACACCGACCGGCTGGGCAGTTGCCAGGCCGTATCGCTTTTCAATAAAGGCAGAAATTCCACCGTGTCGGCGGGTCGGGCGGCGGGGTCGGTCACGGGCAGACGCGCCAGTCCCTTGCTGGTTCCGACCCATATGGTCTGCTCGCCGTCCCGCAGCAATACGTTCACCGAGGGTTGCCAGTCGGCCTCCTTCAGTTCAACCAGATAACGGACGATGCGGTAATTCTTTCCGTCGGGAATAAGCCGAAAGAGGCCCTGATTGACGGCAATCCAGAGCGTTCCGTACGCATCGGTGGTAAGCGACATGATTCGAAATTTCGAAAATCGGCGTCCCATTTCCAGTAGTTCCGGAAACCGGCGAAACTTACCGCTGGACGGGTCGAAACGACTCAGGCCATTATCGGTTCCCACCCAGAGAAATCCCTGTTTATCTTCACAAAGCGTACGAATGTCATCGCCGGGCAGCGACGTGGAATCGAAAGGATAATGTTTATAGGTAATGAGTTGGTAGCCGTCGTATCGGTTAAGGCCATCTTGTGTTCCAAACCACATGTAGCCCCGCCGGTCTTTGAGAATACAGGACGCGTTGCTTTGCGACAACCCGTTTTCAACCGTAATCTGGTCAAAGAAAAAAGAGCTGGTCTGTGCCGGAGTCCGATACGCCGACAGACAGAGAATGAGCAGCAGGTAGCCAGAAGCTTTCATGAATTGGGTGAGAAAAATCCCCAGAATTACAAAGATATACCCATAAAGGCTCCCAAAAAATCCCCCATTCTGGAGGAAATGACGCTCATCGGTGTTTCCCGGCTATATAAAAAAAGAATAGCCGCCGTGCGTCATGCACGGCGGCTGTTTTACTCAATATCCGGCTCAGAAACAGCGGTTTGCGTTCAGTTCAAAGCCTCACTGCTGCACCTTCTTTTTGCGGCCACGACGGCTTCCTTCCGGTTTAATCCGGGATTTGCCTTCGCCCATCGTCAGTTCATAACCCATCACTCCATCTCCGTAAGGGAATGTATCCACCGTGAACGTATACGAATCTTTCTCGAAGTCGACGCCCACTTTCTGAAAAATCCCTTTCATCGGAATTGAATAACCCCGCCCGGTCTTGGTAAGAGCAAACGTACCGGAATCACCTGACGAATCGGGAACGAGATACAGCGTTTTAAACGTGCGTTTACGTCCTTCCGTGCCCACTTTGAAACGGGCCGTGTTGGGATCGATATTCAGGCTTTCCAGCGTTTTTCCGGGAAATACCAATCGTCCAGATGCAGATAAAACGCAGACAGGCTCGTCTGATTTAACGGCTTTCTTTGGTTTCTCGTCCGTGTTTTCTTCCGGCGAAAAGAAACGAATATTTTTTTGCTTCATTCTGTATGGGCTATTATTAAGTGATTGAATACCGCAAATCTATTGAATAAAATAAATTCATTTCAACTATTTTAGCAATTATTAATTTTCACCATCTCTTTTTTCTATATGTAAATCGATAGCCAGGCCTCGATCCGGCCTTCGGCCACCGTATTCTCCGGCATAAATTACGACGGTTTGCTTCCCAGTCAGGGCAAATTCGTATGTTTGCACGGCATTCCTATTGTGTATGCCAACCGCCAATGACATTTTTAAAATCGAAACGACTGGATAATCTGCGTTATGAAATTCGTGGGCCAGTTTATGAAAAAGCGCTGGATCTGGAAAGTCAGGGCTATAAAATCATTTCGCTCAATATTGGCAATCCGGCGCCGTTTGGCTTCGATGCTCCCGATGAGATTGTCCATGATATCATTCTGAATATCCGGAATGCACAGGGCTATTCGGATTCGCGGGGGCTGTTTGCGGCCCGGAAAGCCGTTATGCATTACACCCAGAATCTGGGAATTCCGGACGTAACGATTAACGACATTTATATCGGCAATGGCGTCAGCGAACTGATTCTGCTGACGATGCAGGCACTCATCAACGAGGGCGACGAAGTGCTCGTGCCCTCGCCCGACTACCCGCTCTGGACCACCTCCGTGGCGCTTTCGGGCGGGAAACCGGTTCATTATCTCTGCGACGAACAGTCTGACTGGAATCCTGACCTGGCGGATCTGGAAGCCAAAATCACGGACCGTACGCGGGCCATCGTCGTCATCAACCCCAACAATCCGACGGGGGCCGTTTATGACCGGGACGTCCTGCAGGGCCTTGCCGCCATCGCCGAACGGCATCAGTTGATTCTGTTCTCCGACGAGATTTACGACAAAATACTGTTCGACGGGGCTCGCCACCACCCCCTTGCCACGATGGTTCACGACACGCTCTGCATCACCATGAGCGGGCTGTCGAAAAATTACCGCGCTGCCGGTTTCCGGGGCGGGTGGCTGATTCTGAGCGGGGCCAAACACCGCGCCAAATCCTACATCGAAGGCCTGACCCTGCTGGCCTCTATGCGGCTCTGCGCCAACGTCCCGACGCAGTATGCCATACAGACAGCCCTGGGCGGCTATCAGAGCATCAACGACCTGGTCAATCCCGGCGGGCGACTGTACCGGCAGATTATGCTGGCGTACGAGCGCATCACGGCCATCCCGGGTCTGACCTGCGTGAAGCCCAAAGGGGCGCTCTACGTCTTCCCGAAAATCGACCTGACCCGCTTCCGGATTGAGGACGATGAAGATTTCGTATTTAGCCTGCTCGACGAACAGAAAGTGCTGGTCGTGGCCGGAACGGGCTTCAACTACATTCATAACGATCATTTCCGGATCGTGTGCCTGCCAACGGTCGACGAACTGAATCTGGCCCTCGACCGCATCGAGTCGTTCCTGGAAAGCCGCAGAATCAATTGACCGGGCCAGCATCCGTATGCCGGGAATCTGGTTAGCAAAGTCGTTGTAGCGATGAAATGAAACTATTTTGATGTATATGTCTGGCGGAATCGACCCGAATCGGTTAACTTAAGCCGGAAAAAGCCAACCCAACCCACTTCCTGATGTCGTCGCTTACTACTTTTGCCAGCCGGAAAACGTCGTTGTACATTTTTTTGAGTGCGTTGTTTCTGACCAATGCCGTCGTAGCGGAAATTATCGGCGTCAAAATTTTTTCAGTAGAAAATCTGCTGGGCGTATCGCCCGCCCAACTGCATTTGTTCGGGGATTTCGTACTGGATTTCAATCTTACTGCCGGGGCCGTCATCTGGCCGTTTGTTTTCATTACGTCCGACATTATCAATGAGTATTTCGGCGTAAAAGGGGTCCGCCGAATTTCGTTTCTCACGGCGGGTTTCATTGCTTATTCCTTTCTAATCATTTATGCCGTTACGACCCTGCCGCCCGCGCAGTTCTGGCTCGACATCAATGCAAAGGATGCGTCCGGAAATCCGTTTAATATCAATACCGCATTCAGCATGATTTTCCGACAGGGTCTGGGCATTATCATTGGCTCCATTACGGCCTTTATCGTCGCCCAACTATTGGATGCCACTGTGTTTCAATCGCTTCGCAGAATAACCGGCAGTCGTAAAATCTGGCTGCGGGCCACCGGTTCCACACTCGTTTCGCAACTCATCGATAGCTTTGTCGTACTGACAATTGCCTTCTACATTTTCGGTAACTGGTCATTCGGTCAGGTCATTGCCGTGGCAATCGTCAATTATATGTACAAGTTTGTCACGGCCATTCTGATGACGCCGCTGCTGTATCTGGCTCACTACCTCATCGACCGGTATTTAGGCCCGGAACACGCCCACGAACTGGCAAATGAATCGGCTATGCCGACGGCAATGTGAGGTGCATATGCCCCGGAATCCTGCCCCCAACCCCCTGAAGGGGGCTTGAAAGACTCGACCCATTAAGCCCCCTTCAGGGGGTTGGGGGCAGGATCAGAAATCCTTCGCCGCCAGTTGTCCAGGATGACCGCCGTGGCGATGCCGACGTTCAGCGATTCGGCACCGCCGAAGCGGGGAATGGTGATTTTTCGGGTGATGAACGGAGCTACGTCGGGGCTGATGCCGTTCGACTCATTGCCCATCACCAGCAGGCCGGATGCCCCGAATGAGGCGCCGTAAACCGTTTCGCCGTCCAGAAAAGCGCCGTAAACAGGCATGTTTTTCTGCTGTTCCAGATACTCGGGCAAATCACAGTAATACCACGAAACCCGCGTAAACGACCCTTTGCTGGCCGAAATTACTTTCGGGTTATAAACATCCGCCGTTGCGTTCGAGCAAATCAGCTTGCGAATTCCGTACCAGTCGGCAATGCGCAGAATGGTGCCGAGGTTGCCCGGATCGCGTACGTCGTCGAGAACCAGCGCCCATTCGTCCGGTTCGATATCAATGGGGCGGTTGTCTTTCGTTTTAACGACGGCCAGGCAGGCATCGTTGCTGGCGAGCGTTCCTACCCGTTCCAGATCGTCGCTGGTAACCATTTCGATCCGGCAGCGTTGCTTATCCAGAAGCGGCGCATTTTCTTTGCGGAACGGCAGGGTCGTCAGCAGCAGTTCGGTCTGGTAGTCCGAGTGCAGCAGTTCGAGCACACTTTTCGCCCCCTCGACCAGAAAGGCAGCGTGCTCCTGCCTGAATTTTTTCTGGTGCAGCGATTGAATATACTTGCTTAAAGCTTTGGAGAGCATTCGGTTCGTTTTGTTACATATCCTGAAAAACCGCTGCGGATGGCGACGGTGGCTGCTGCTGTTCGGATGCTCCCTGCTGACGATGACCGGCTGCGTCAACTCCCGGAAACTGACCCGAAACGAATACCTGCTCTACAGCCAGACCATTCGCGGCAACAAAACCATCCCGACCGACGAACTGGAGGATTTGATTCCCCAGAAGCCCAACCGGCGAATCCTGCGGACGCCCATCACGATGGGCCTCTGGTTTTACCGATTCGGGGAACGTTTCTACGACCGCGAGAAGGCACAGCGCGACCTCGAAGCCAAAATTAAGGAGTATGAAGTAAAATCCGAGGCGCTGGCTGCCGACCCCAAAGCGCTGAAGAAATATAACCGCCGCCACAAACGTCAGGTGCAGCGGCTCCAGCGCAAAGCCGAGGAAGGCAACTGGTGGATGCGGACGCCGGGCGAGCCTCCGGCCTATTTCCGGGAAGCCGATGCCGGTAACAATGCCCGAAAAATAACTAAATACCTACAGGACAACGGTTTTTTTCTGGCCCGGACCTCCTATACGATCGATACGCTGCTGGGTCGGCGGGTTCGGGTAGCGTACTTTGTCCAGGAAGAGATTCCGTTCTATCTGCGCAACATTACTTACGAATTCAGCGACCCCCGGATCGACTCGCTGGTTCGAGCCTCGCTAAAGGACTCCTATCTGGTTTCGGGCCAGCGCTATCAGGCCGAAAACGTGACCAATGAACGCATCCGTATCGAAGACCAGCTTCGAAATCAGGGCTATTATGCCTTTACCCGACAGTTTATTCCGCCGCCCGATGCCGACTCTGCGGTAGGGTTTTCACCGGACTCGGGACGCCGGTACCTGGATTTGTGGGTAAAAATTGCCAATCCGCCCGGTCAGGCCAGTCATCCGCTCTATCACATTGGCGAAGTGGAATTCCGTATTTCGCAGGCCGATCAGCGCCGACCTGCCGATACGGTGGTTCACAACGGCGTTCGCTATCTGCTGCCCAGTCGCCGGTTTCCGGTTCGGCTGCTCGACAGTCGGCTGCTGCTCCGGCCCGACAGCCTGTTTCGTCTCCGGAACTATACCGAGAGTCAGCGGCAGCTTTTTCTGCTCAACCAGTTCAAATTTGCCAACATCAACTTCACCGATACGACCGCCCGGCGTCTGCGTACGAGCATCACGGCCATTCCGCTCGACAAATATCAGCTAAGCGCCGAAACGGGGCTGAATGTCAGTGTGTTGAATACGGTTTTTCCCGGCCCGTTCCTGAATCTTGGTATGCAGATTTATAATGCATTCGGCGGCCTGGAAACCTTTGAAGTATCGCTGCGGGGCAGCATCGAACGGGCTCCGCCGTTTACCAATAATCCCCAGACAGGCAACTACAGCCCCCTGCCCGCTTCCATTTTCGGAATCAATACGGTCGTGACGTTTCCCCAGTTGCTGTTTCCGGGCTCGGCCCGCTTCCGGTATCTGCGGGCCAATCCGAAAACGCAGCTCAGCCTGAGCTACAATTATACCAATCGTCCTGAGTTTGTGCGGGATAACTTCCGGGCCACGATGGTCTACGGCTGGCAGCCAACACCCCGCCGCCTGTTCAACTTTTCAATTATCGACCTCAATCTGCTCCGTACGCCCCGGCGTGACCTCCTCTTCACGCGGTTTCTCGACACACTGGCGCAGCAGGGAAATCCGCTCATCAACAGCTTCCGGAACCAGATCGTTTCGAGCGTCATTTTCTCCTATACCTACAACCCGAACGTATTTACCCAGAAAAATCTCGCCAGCTTCCTGAGAGCCACCCTGGAATCAGGCGGCACCACCCTCAATCTGTTTTCGACGGAGGCCCTCGACCGCTTCGCCCGAACGACCAAAGTCCCTCTGAGCAAGTTTTTGCGGGCGAACGTCGATTTTCGGGAGTATCTTCCCCTGCGCCGCAACACCTCGCTGGCGCTGCGCTTCAACACGGGCCTTATCTGGACGTATTATTCGTACGACACCATCAATATCGCCCGCCGTCAGTTCATCGCTCCCTACGAGAAGTTTTTCTTCGGCGGCGGGGCCAACAGTGTCCGGGCCTGGCTGCCGCGTCGGCTTGGTCCCGGTTCCGCCTACCCCATAGACCCCCAAAATCCCGGTCAGCCCTACTTCCGGCCTGGTCGCCGTGATCAGTTCTTCTACCTAATCGAACAGCCCGGCGACGTTCTCATCGAGGCAAGCGCCGAATTGCGCGGGCGGCTTTTCCACCTGGGCGGCGATATTAACGGTGCCCTGTTCATCGACGCCGGTAACGTCTGGACTCTGCGCAACGACCCTACCCGGCGGGGCGAAAATTTTCGTTTCGACCGCTTTATGAGTGAAATCGCCGTCGGGACGGGCGTTGGCCTCCGCGTCGATTTCTCATTTTTCGTCGTCCGGCTAGACGGGGGTATCAAGGTGTACGACCCGGCCCGGCGCTACCGGGATACGGAAGGGCGCCTGATCGACGAACGCTTTATCCTCCCGCTGTTTTCTCTGGGCGAGCTGTTCAAAGGGCCTAATCCGCTGGTTCTGCAGTTCGGTATCGGTTATCCCTTCTGATGCCTGACAAACTGTCACTTTTCGTCAATTTCTCCGTATCTTTGCGGTTTCAATCGTCAGAGCGGTTCGTTGCTGCGATCGGGAGCCTCCAGCCTTGATACCGTCGGCTGACAGGCCCGCCGACTGGCTGAACGAACCAGCAGTGACCTCATTTTATGGAACGCATTACAGAAACACTCACCATATTAACCGACAGCGACAAAGAAGCCTGCGATCTGCCGCGTGTGTCGGAAGATGAACCGGCAATTGGCAGAAAGCGGCTGTATATTGAAAGCTACGGCTGTCAGATGAACTTCTCCGACAGCGAGATTGTGGCCGCCGTCATGCGCAATGCCGGGTTCGCCACCACCTCGACCGCCGAAGATGCCGACCTGATTTTTCTCAACACCTGCGCCATTCGGGACAATGCCGAGCAGAAGGTCCGCAACCGGCTGAAACACCTGACGTCGCTGAAAAAACGGAAACCCGAACTGCTGGTGGGTATGCTGGGCTGCATGGCCGAGCGTCTGAAAACGAAGTTGCTGGAAGAGGAGAAAATCGTCGACATCGTGGCCGGTCCCGATGCCTACCGCGACATTCCGAAACTTGTTGAAGAAGCCGAATCCGGTCAGAAGGCCGTCAACGTGTTTCTGTCGCGGGAAGAAACCTACGCCGATATTTCGCCCATCCGTCTGAACTCCAACGGTGTGACGGCCTTTATTTCCATTATGCGGGGCTGCGACAACATGTGCAGTTTCTGCGTGGTGCCGTTCACGCGGGGCCGTGAGCGCAGCCGCGACCCGCACTCCATCGTCCGCGAAGCGCGTGAACTGTTCGAGGCCGGTTACCGCGAAGTGACGCTGCTGGGGCAGAACGTGGATAGTTATAAATGGGAGAAGGAAAGGAGGAAAGGAGAAGAGGACCGGGCCGCCGTGCGGGAAAGAACTGGGTCGCCAGTCGGGAAAGAAGAAACTTTAATGATTGAGGCTGGTCCCCTTTCTCCTTTCCTCCCTTCCTCCCTTCCTACTTCCGTCGTCACCTTCGCCGACCTCCTCGAAATGGTAGCGCAGGTGCATCCTGATCTGCGGATTCGCTTTTCGACCTCGCATCCGAAGGACATCACCGACGAGGTGCTGCATACGATGGCCCGCTACGACAATATCTGCAAGTATATTCACCTGCCTGCCCAGAGCGGCAACAGCCGGATTCTGAAGCTGATGAACCGGACCTACGACCGGGAGTGGTATATCCGGAAAATCGACCGGATTCGGGCCATTCTCGGCGACGACTGCGGCATCTCGCACGACATGATTTCGGGTTTCTGTTCTGAAACGGAAGCAGAGCATCAGGATACGCTGTCGCTGATGGACTATGTCCGCTACGACTACGGCTATATGTTCGCCTACTCGGAACGTCCGGGCACGCTGGCGGCTAAGAAATATAAAGATGACATTCCCGAAGACGTCAAAAAGCGTCGGCTGAGCGAGATTATCGCCCTGCAGCAGCGTCTGTCGCTGGAACGCAACCAGCGCCACGTCGGGCAGGTTCAGCGGGTACTTATCGAAGGAACGTCCAAACGTTCGGATGACGATCTTTTTGGCCGCAACGACCAGAACAAGGTGGTCGTTTTTCCTAAAGGCAATCTGCGCAAAGGCCAGTACGTCGACGTTCTGGTGACGGACTGTACGGCAGCGACGCTGATTGGGGAAGTTGTTTGAGTTTTCAGTTTACAGTTTACGGTTTACAATGGTGTGAAACGGTTCGTTGCTGCGTCCACAACTCTGAACTAAAAACTGAAGACTGAAAACCGAAAACTCATTTACAAATGAATTTACGTGAGATACAGAGTGCCAAGCAGCGGTTTGGAATAATTGGCAATGCCCCGGCCCTGAACTATGCCATCAACGTGGCAATTCAGGTTTCGGGTACCGACCTGACCGTTCTGATTACCGGCGAAAGCGGCAGTGGGAAAGAATCGTTTTCAAAAATCATTCATAGCCTGAGTCACCGCAAACACGGGCAGTTTATCGCCATCAACTGCGGCGCCATCCCCGAAGGCACTATCGATTCCGAACTGTTTGGTCACGAGAAAGGCTCGTTTACGGGGGCTGTCGACCAGCGGAAGGGCTATTTTGAGACCACCAACGGCGGCACCATCTTCCTGGACGAAATTGGAGAGATGCCGATGGGTACGCAGGCCCGGCTCCTGCGTGTCCTCGAAAACGGGGAATACATCCGGGTTGGTTCCTCCAAAGTCATGAAAACGGACGTCCGGGTGGTGGCCGCCACCAACGTCAATCTGCTGGCGGCGGTGGAGGCCGGGCGATTCCGGGAAGATTTGTATTATCGACTCAATACAGTACCGGTGTTTGTGCCGCCCCTGCGCGAACGCGGCGACGACATTGAGCTTCTGTTCCGCAAATTCACGACTGATTTCGCCGAACGCTACCGCATCGCTCCTATCCAGCTTTCGGAGGCGGCCCGGCAGATGCTGCTGCGGTATCCGTTTCCGGGAAACATCCGGCAGTTGAAAAATATCGCCGAACAGGTGTCCATTCTGGAGTCGGAGAACAACAAGGTCATCGAGGCCGACGTGCTCGCCCGCTATCTGCCGCCCATTTCGTCGCAGCACGCCGCCATGCACTCCGCCCCGCCGATGGTATTGCCGGGTCAGCACGGCGACACGACGTCGTTTTCCGAACGGGAGATTCTCTACAAGGTACTTTTCGACATGCGCCGCGACATGAATGATCTGAAACGGCTGGTGCTCGACGTGCTGAAAAATGAAACCTACGGACGCGACCTGCTCAACAAGAATAAAGAGCTGTTCGACACCCTTCAGCCGACTGAGCTTCAGGCGGAACCGGATCACCCGCTGCCCCGGCTGCTGCCCACGCCCGGCGTCATCGACGTCAATAGCTATGCGCAGGAAGGCAATGGCGAGGTGACCGTAGAGGACATTACGCACGAAACCGAAGAGGACGAATCGCTTTCGCTGGAGCGCAAGGAAAAAGAGATGATTGTGAAGGCGCTGCGCCGCAACAACAATAAACGGAAATACGCGGCCCAGGCACTTGGCATTTCCGAACGAACGTTATATCGGAAAATCAAACAATACCAGATTGATGAAGAAGATTAGTTTAATGAATAATGTAAAATGGATAATGGATAATGTTAGTGATACTATCCCGGAGTGGATATTGGATAGGCTGAAAAACAACGGTTCCCGTATTTTTTCATTATTCATTATCCATTTTTCATTATACATTATTTCCGGCTGCGGCGTTTATTCCTTTACCGGAACAACGCTCGACCCGAACGTCAAAACAGTGACGGTCAATAACTTCACGCTGTCAGCGGCGGGCGGCCCGGCCAACCTGCCGATTACGTTTTCGGAAAAACTGAAGGAATACTACCAGCGCTACACCAATCTCAAGGTGGTGCCCAACAACGGGGATTTGCAACTGGAGGGGAGCTTTACGCAATACGAAGTGCTGCCCATCGCTCCCACCGCCAGCGACCAGGCCGGTCAGAACCGGCTTCAGGTGACGGTTCAGGTGCGGTTTGCCAACAACAAGGACGAGAGCAAGAATTTCGACCAGTCGTTTTCCTTTTTTCAGGATTTTCCGCAGAATCAGACGCTGACCCAGAACGAACGCCGCCTGCTCGACCGCATTCAGGATCAGCTCGTATTGGATATTTTTAATAAAACAGCGGCAGACTGGTAGATCCCATTATGAGGTAAACGTCTAACTCGCTATCTTCGGGTTGACTCTCTGCCTGCCCTGCCTTTACCCAATGGACTCTTTAGACAAAGAAACGTTCTCGTTCTGGACCACACACCCGGACGACCTGTTACCCACTGATTTTCAACAGCTTCAGCAGGCTGTAAGGCAATACCCATACTGCCAGTCCCTGCACACGCTCACGGCCAAGGCGGCCTCGGTGCATCAGAAAAGCGGTGCCATCGAGTGGGTACGAACCGCAGCCGCACACGCTCTGAGCCGCAATGCCCTGCGAAAACTGGTGGAAAATGAATTTCACTGGTCGGAGAATCTGCTCAGTCGGCTCAACGAGCTGACCGGCAGGCAGGTGCCTATTCCGGAAGATTACCAGAAAGAAAGCTATGACCTGCTGAAAACCCGGGCGGATCAGCAGCGGACGTTTCCGTCGTTTGCCTTCTTCGATTTCCCGCGACCCGGCGTTCCCGACGTGCTGAAACCGGAACCCACCGACGACCCCGCCGCTGTCAGTGTTCCGCCCGTCGACGACAGTACCCGGACCGAAACCACGCTCCAGACCGATCTCCAGCAACAGGCCCAGCCCGGCGAAAGACCCGTTCCGGCAGACACGGTTCCGCCCGAACGTCGGCGGCAACTGGAGCTTATCGAGAATTTTATTCGTAACGAACCCCAAATCTCCCGCGTCCGTCTGCAGCCGGGCGAAACCAGCGAACAGGAAGACCTCACCAACCGCGCTCCGACGGCTACTCCTACACTCGTTACGGAAAGTTTCGCCAGGATTCTCATCCGGCAGAACAAAGTGGAGAAAGCCATTCAGGTTTATGAACAGCTAATGGTGAAAAATCCCGAAAAAAAGGTTTATTTTGCGGAAAAAATTGAAGAGCTAAGAGCCGGTAAACCGTAATTGACAACGCTTTTCAAGAGACAGGACATTTATTTTCTATACTAATTTTCACATGATAACGGCAATTGTAGTATTGATTTGCATTCTGGCAGTTCTGCTGATTCTGGTCGTTCTGGTACAGAACTCGAAAGGCGGCGGGCTGTCGGGCGAATTCGGCGGACTGGGTTCCGGGCAGTTGATGGGCGTCAAGAAAACCACCGACGTACTGGAGCAAATCACCTGGGGTCTGGCGATCGGCATCATCGTCCTGACACTGGGTTCCTATATCGTCATCGACAAGGCTCCGGCGGGTGCGGTCATCAACAGCGCCAATGTAGACGCGGCCGCTACGAAAACCCTTCCGGGTTCGGGTTTGCAGGCTCCGGCCCAACAGCAACCGGCGGGCGGACAAACACCCGCCCAGCAAAACACGTCGCCCGCTCCGGCCCAGGCTCCGGCAGGCGTTCCGGGCAGCACGACGGCAAACAAGTGATTACATCTACCGTAAAACAAAACACCTCTGCGTACATTTCGCAGAGGTGTTTTGTTTTACGGCTATGTAGGGCGGGTTTTACCGTTCCAGAACAGCCCTTGCTTTGTGCGTATTTGCTACCGTATTACCGTCTTTATTTCTGAAGCCAGCTTCAAATTCAATCATCATCCGGTTATCTGAGCGTGACATTATCACTGCCTGCCCGTTCAGGCTGATAGCAGGATGCAATCCCGGTCCCGTTCTGCTACCCACGTTGACAAACATCGTATTATTCGAACTGTCAAGGTAGTAGAAAAAAGGGACTTTCTCCGTTTTGTCGAAGACGTAGCTGCCATCACACTCCCGTTTGCATTTTGCAAAGGATATAGTAGAGTTGGAATACGATACCAGAGAATCTGCTCCAGAGTTATTACCAATGATTCGGCGGTAAGTGATTTGTTTGATTCGCCATTCACCGGCAATATCCCTGCTCAGAGAAACATCTGGGTCCTCACAGGCCGAAGCAAATAAAGTGATTAAACCGAAGCCGGAAAGAAGTTGTGATAATTTCACAAGTGCATTGGTTGGTTCTCGAAATTCTCTGTTCACACTGTTACAATGCATCAAAAGACCCTCCAGACAATCTGGAGGGTCTTTTGATATTCTCGACAGGTCTGGTTTACTTCCTGTCCGCTGTGAAAGTCAGCCGTACACCCCCACTCACGGTATCGTAGCTTCTTACCTTTTCGGCCAGCATTTTATTGTTGGTTACCGTAATTTTCCAGTCACCCTCAAACGCCCGCTTGAGCTTTTCGTTGCCCGGGCCACTCATCCGGAAAGAGATGTATCGCTGCTCCGGTTCGGTCCCAAACTGAAAATTCAGGACGGTGCCGTCGGCGGCGGTATGCGCCGCGTTGCAGCCTTCCAGCGTTCCCGACTCGCCTACGCTGCAGGAAGCGAAAGTAAGGCGGTCACCTTTTTGGGGCAGAACAAACATCTGAACAAGATTTTGAGGAGCCTGCGCATCATTGATGAAAAAATCAGTGATCACCCAGCCACCCGCGATTTCCTGAACCGTTTTGTTCATCACCCTGATTTCCTTTTTCTCGCAACTGCTTAACAGTGCAATCAAAGGCATGAGGAAAATAATCGACAGTTTTCTCATGTTAATGCGTTGGTTGAAATTTAAATTACATTATTTAATAACGATACGAGGTGATTTTCCAACTAATTGAGCCCCCGCTTAACTCTTGTGTGCCGTCTAGCCCACTAGGGCAGCTATCAAAATGATATGGCATGTTATGCATAACTATATCATGCACTTGAGTTGGAATGTTCAATTTGAATTTATCATATTCAAATGTGTAGTTGGTATCCTCACCACGGTCATCCTCTTCAATCCACACGAATACTAACTCAGGAATTGTAGAGTACCAATTGAATAAGAAAACATTACAATCAACCCACTGATCATCTTTGTTACGCTCAGGAGAGAAGTAAAACTGGCCTGAAGTCACATCATTGACAGCCTTCCGAACATGCATTACCACGTCAGGTTTGCCACGATACCAAGACTCAATAGCATCGATATCCATTCTAACACTAGAGATTTTGAGGTAGTCTCCTTCTTGGCGGCAAATTGATGCCATGCGAGCACCTGAATGAGTGCCCATTTTTTTACCGTTGCTGCTTGGCGCGTCAATAAGACCTTTTTTAACCTCGGCCTTACCATTTTTCATGGCAACTCTCTCATTAACATTGATTACAATCACTGGATAATTAGGTGCTTTCTTCGCATCCAGAAAAACAACCCCTCCATCAGAGCTATATGCCTTGATTTGAGCGACTTTGTCCGACTCTGGCGCTACGGCGACAAGCGGTACGTAAGTTGTAACATCCCAATCTTCAATATTAACAGGCACAGAAATGTTTATCAACTCATTACGTACTAAAATCTTTTTCAAGTCAATTTGTTTTCCCTTTTTTCTTGCTCCTTCGTTCAAGTGATTCTCAACCGACTTGTCACCGACTTTCGTATCAATAACTTTTGAGAGTAGTACATCGTAGTCACCATCAAACTTTTTACCTGATTCAAGTTTGATGAATTTTCGCAATTCTGTGTCCGTTAGCGCGGCGGCTAAAGCTTGAGCCACTTCATCAAAATCTACTTCATCTGATGTTAAACGGGAGGAAGATCTTACTTCATTGTTAGGTGATACTGCCGACTTATTGTCGTCATTGGAACATCCAATAGCAATAAAGGTTGCGATAAAAGCAACTAGAACAGACTTGATGTTAAACATGTTGTGTATGGAAGTTTGTTTATGCAAAATTAAGTACACAACATCCCGCAACTAGTTGACAATTATAAAAAAATGACTTGATAAAAGTCAAAATAGTCTGTAGTTCCTACCGTCTTCGATAACCTGAGCGCAGGCGGCTCAGCGTGGCGGGTTCGATGCCCAGAAAGGAGGCGATGAAGCGTTGAGGTACCCGGTTATACAGACGGGGAGAATGCGCCATGAACGCTTTGAGCCGGTCTGCTGCCTTGGGGATGCGCAAAAGCCGGATCCGATTGTCGTAGCGTAGCAGGTAAACCTGCATCAACGCACACTGCAAATCGTCGATTTGATCATGCTGTGCCCGTAACGCTTCCAAGTCGATCCGATTCACCACCTGAAGTGTAGCGGGTTCGAGTAACTGAATAGTCTCCCTCGATGGCTTTCGCAGCAAATAGCTGGGTAGTGAACAGACAAAATCCCCTTCGTAGGCTAACCATGACGTCACGTCTTTGCCATCCTCGAAGTAGTAGGCCCTTACTAATCCTGCACTGACATAGTAGATTTCATCGCTGGTTTTTCCCTCGGCGAGTAGCACGGCCCCTTCGGGCAGATTTATCTGTATTGAGATACTTGTGAATTTGTCAAGTATATCTTTCTCAAGACGTACGATTCGATTGATGCTTTCTGTCAGTATCATGATGAAGTGTTGCCTTAATGAATGTTTGATACTTAAGGAATAAAAGTAACGCCTCACTCAAATAAAAGCAATACTAACTATTCATGATTTTGTCTAATGAATTTTAGCACTCTCGTCCCACGAGCCGCTCCGCCATCGGCAGAAACGTCTCATCCAGCGGCACCTCCCGTTTCGACTCGACCAGATACGTAGCCGGATTGGGCAGGCCGGGGCGGCGGCGGATGAGGTCGCGCTTCAGGCCCTCGAACGTCATGCCCAGGTTCCGCCGGACCGACTCGATGTAGTTCGTACGCACCAGCCGGGCTTCTGACCCGGTATATAAGGTCAGGGAGAAATAGTAGATATGGGTGTCGGGGCGGGCCGTCCAGTGCAGAAACAGGTAGCCTTCGTCCCGGCGGAGCGGCATCATGCCCACGGGTTCCATTTTCAGGCCAGCCTCGATGTCGGCGGCCATTTCCTGCCCCTCGTCACGGGCCTGCCGGAAACGCGGCAGGGCGAAGTTCATAATGGCATCCACCTGCTGAATGTACTCGTCTTCCTCGTGGCGGGAGGTGAACTGCAGAGACAGCGTCTGCGGGTCGATGCCCGTCAGGTCGCGGGGGAAACCCGATGCCAGCCATCCCTTCCGACGCTGGTAGCCGACGCCGGTTTCGTAATGTTCGTGCAAATCCGTCAGATCGGGGAATAACATTTTGTCAGAAAATCGCTGCCCGACCCCCTGCAGGTATGCCAGCACAATGAATTTTTTGTATTCAACGTCAATCCATCCCTGCGTCAGCCAGTCTTTTGGTAGTCGTTTCATGGGTATCAGGTTGAAAAAAACTGCCGATTAATTTATCTAAAAACGAAAATCTGCCAAACAGAATTCTATAAAAATTTATGATGACAGCGATTTTGTTTTATCGAACGGCGGCATGACCTCCTGTTTTATCTACACCCGGAAAAAATGTCAGACTTTTGAGCCATCCGGGAAGTTGGCACAGTATATGACAGTGGCGCAAATAAAAATCAAGCATTTACAATCTGTTTTAATAACCTCCAAAACACAAACCCATTATGGCAACAGTAACGGAAGCAGTACAGGTGAATGTAAAACCGTTGGCTGATCGGGTGCTGGTCGAGGCAGCGCCTGCTGAGGAAAAAACTGCATTTGGCATCATCATCCCGGACACCGCCAAAGAGAAACCGCAGCGGGGTACGGTCGTTGCCGTAGGTAACGGCAAGAAAGACGAGCCGATGACGGTTCAGGTTGGCGATACGGTCCTGTATGGCAAATACGCCGGTACCGAAATTACCGTAGATGGCAGAGAGTACCTCATCATGCGCGAGTCCGATATCTTCGCAATCCTTTAATCTTAAGTTTTCAGTTTCCTGTTGGCCGTTTTCCGTTACAGGCATAGTCTGACTGTAAACGGAAAACCGAAAACTTTTTTAAACTTTTAATAAAATGGCTAAGAAAATTTTCTTCGATACCGAAGCCCGCGACAAAATCAAAAAGGGCGTTGACACACTGGCCGATGCCGTAAAGGTGACCCTCGGACCTAAAGGCCGCAACGTTATCCTCGACAAGAAATTCGGCTCACCCGCCATCACCAAAGACGGTGTGACGGTAGCCAAGGAAATCGAACTGAAGGACGCCATGGAAAACATGGGCGCTCAGTTGGTAAAAGAAGTGGCTTCCAAAACCGCTGACTCTGCCGGTGACGGTACGACGACGGCGACCGTACTGGCTCAGGCTATCTACAGCATCGGCGCCAAGAACGTAGCCGCCGGTGCCAATCCGATGGACCTGAAGCGCGGTATCGACAAAGCCGTTTCGGCAGTAGTGAAAAACCTGACCGAACAGGCGCAGACGGTCGGCGACGATTTCGGTAAGATTGCTCAGGTGGCGACCATCTCAGCTAACCATGACGAGGAAATCGGTAACATGATTGCCGAAGCCATGAAGAAAGTCGGCAAAGAAGGCGTTATCACGGTCGAAGAAGCTCGCGGAACGGAAACGGAAGTGAAAACCGTGGAAGGTATGCAGTTCGACCGCGGCTATCTGTCGCCCTACTTCGTTACGAACACGGAGAAAATGGAGGCCGAACTGGAGCGTCCGTTTATCCTGATTTCGGAGAAGAAAGTATCGTCGATGAAAGAACTGCTGCCGGTGCTGGAGCAGGTGGCTCAAACGGGTCGTCCGCTGCTGATCATCGCAGAAGACGTCGACGGCGAGGCCCTGGCAACGCTGGTGGTCAACAAAATCCGGGGTGCCCTGAAGGTGGCTGCCGTGAAGGCTCCGGGCTTCGGCGACCGCCGCAAGGCCATGCTGGAAGACATCGCCATCCTGACGGGTGGACAGGTAATCTCCGAGGAGCGCGGTTTCAAACTGGAGAACGCATCCATCGAGTATCTGGGTCAGGCTGAGAAGATCATCATCGACAAAGACAACACGACGATTGTCAACGGTGTTGGTCAGAAAGAAGACATCACGGGTCGCGTCAACCAGATTAAGGCCCAGATTGAAAACACGACGTCGGACTACGACCGCGAGAAACTGCAGGAGCGTCTGGCGAAACTCTCAGGCGGTGTAGCCATCCTGTACATCGGTGCGGCTACCGAGGTTGAGATGAAGGAGAAGAAAGACCGCGTCGACGATGCCCTGCACGCTACCCGTGCTGCCGTTGAAGAAGGTATCGTAACGGGTGGCGGCGTAGCCCTGATTCGTTCGGTTCCCGCTCTGGACAGTGTAAACACCATCAACGAAGACGAAAAAACCGGCGTGAACATCATTCGGATGGCGCTGGAATCGCCGCTGCGGACCATCGTAGCCAATGCCGGCGGCGAAGGTTCGGTCGTAGTCAATAAGGTAAAAGAAGCACAGGGCGGCTTTGGTTACAACGCCAAGACCGACACCTACGAAGACCTGTTTGCTGCGGGTATCATCGACCCCAAGAAGGTGACTCGTCTGGCGCTGGAAAACGCGGCCTCCATTGCCGGTATGCTGCTGACGACCGAGTGTGTGGTCGCCGACGAGCCGGAAGAAGCCCCGGCGGGTGCGGGTGCGCATGCCCACGGCGGCGGTATGGGCGGCATGATGTAATCAGGCCCAACTGTCTGTTAAAGAAGAGCGTCTCCAAACGGGGGCGCTCTTTTTTATGCCCTCCAGCGTACAAACCGGCGATTCAGAAACCGCCTGAACCTAACTTCCGGGTTTGGGGAGAAACAAACAAAAAAGCCATGAGAGAATCCCCCCATGACTTTCTGATTTACTCAACGTTATGAAAAACTTTTCTTTTCGACGTAAATATAAAAACGGAAGCCACAAGGAAAAGTTCAATCGGGTAAATTTATTTTACCACAACCGATTGCTCCGCCTCTGCCGTCCTCTGTCTGCTTACTCAGTGAAATAATGAGCAATAGTACTTAATGTCGATAAAATTTAAAAATAGATTTATTAAACGGCGATCAGCCCATCTTTCATGGTCAGCTTGCGGTCGGCCATATCGGCTAATTTCTCGTTATGAGTCACAATCACGAAGGTCTGGTTGAGTTCGTTACGCAGTTGAAAAAATAGCTGGTGCAGTTCCTCGGCGTTGTGAGAATCCAGATTGCCCGACGGCTCGTCGGCAAAAACCAGAGCGGGAGAATTGATGAGTGCCCTGGCGACCGCCGTCCGCTGCTGCTCCCCGCCCGATAACTGGGAAGGCAGATGATCGGCCCGGTCGTGCAGCCTTAACAGGTTAAGAAGCCGGGCGGCCCGGCTGCGCACTTCACGTTCTTCCTTTCCGGCAATGAACCCCGGCAGACAGACGTTTTCGAGCGCAGTGAACTCGGCCAGCAGATTATGAAACTGAAAGACAAAGCCAATGCGGCTGTTGCGGAACCGGGCCAGGTCTTTTTCATTCAAACGGAAAACGTCTTCTCCGCCCAGCATGACCTGTCCCGCATCGGGGCGGTCGAGGGTTCCCAGAATGTGCAGCAGCGTGCTTTTGCCCGCACCCGACGCTCCAACGATGGAAACAATTTCGCCCGGCTGGATGCTCAGGTCGATTCCCCGTAATACGGGCAAAGAACCGTAGTTTCGGGTCAGGCCCGTTGCCTGTAAGAGTGGTTGCATAACGATTTATTCACTAATTTGCCGCCGCAATTTGACACTTTTCACCATTCCTTGTCCATTTTTTATGAATATACATGAATATCAGGGGAAAGAAATCCTAAAAAAATACGGCGTCCGGATTCAGGAAGGCATCGTTGCCGAATCGCCCGATAAAGCCGTCGAAGCCGCCAAACAGATGATGGCGCAGACCGGCTCGAAATTCGTCGTCGTGAAATCACAGATTCATGCCGGAGGACGGGGAAAAGGCAAAATCAGAGGGTCGGAACAGCGGGGCGTTCAACTGGCTAAATCCGTTGAGGATGTTCGCCAAATCTCCGAAAATCTGCTGGGCAAAGTTCTGGTGACGCACCAGACTGGCCCCGAAGGCAAAAAGGTGAATAAAGTTCTCATCGCTCAGGATGCCTATTACCCCGGCGCTTCGGAGCCGAAAGAATATTATATGTCGATTCTGCTCGACCGGGCCAGAGCCTGCAACGTTATCATGGCGAGCACGGAAGGCGGTATGGACATTGAAGAAGTGGCCGAACATCATCCCGACAAAATCGTCAAAGAATGGGTCGACCCCCGCGTTGGCCTGCAGCCGTTTCAGGCCCGTAAGGTTGCTTTTGCGCTGGGGCTGGAAGGAGAAGCCTTCAAAGAGATGGTCAAATTTGTCACTTCTCTTTACAAAGCTTACGTCGAAACCGACTCATCGATGTTTGAGATTAACCCAGTACTTAAAACATCTGACAACAAAATTATTGCGGTCGATGCCAAAGTAAACCTTGATGATAACGCCCTCTACCGGCATCCGGAACTGGCGAATCTGCGGGATATTACGGAGGAAGACCCGCTCGAAGTCGAAGCTTCGGCCAATGACCTCAACTACGTTAAACTCGACGGCAACGTGGGCTGCATGGTTAACGGAGCGGGTCTGGCAATGGCGACGATGGACATTATCAAACTCTCCGGCGGCGAACCGGCCAACTTCCTCGACGTGGGCGGCGGTGCCAACGCCAAAACCGTCGAAGCCGGGTTCCGGATTATCCTGAAAGACCCCAACGTGAAGGCCATCCTGATCAACATCTTCGGCGGAATCGTGCGCTGCGACCGGGTAGCCACGGGGGTTGTAGAAGCCTACAAAGCCATCGGCGACATCAAGGTGCCCATCATCGTTCGTCTCCAGGGAACCAATGCTGAAGAAGGTGCCCGCATCATCGACGAATCAGGCCTGAAAGTATATTCAGCCGTGCAGTTGAAAGACGCTGCGGCGAAAGTATCGCAGGTACTTCAGGAAATGGGGGCATAGGTAACTGAGTAATTGGTTTTGCAGCAACTGATTACCCATTTACCTAATTCACCAGCCAACAAAAAGCCGGGGTTCTGACCCCGGCTTTTTCATTACCGTCTTGCGGTTCGATTGTTGTAATATTTCAGCGCTTCAGGAACCATGCTCTGAATATCCCGTATCCGGCGATTATCCGACGGGTGCGTCGACAGAAACTCCGGTGGCTTACGACGGCTTCCGCTGGCTTTCGCCATCCGCTGCCAGAACCCGACAGCCTGTCTGGGATCATAACCCGCCATCGCCATAAAAATCAGCCCCAGTTTATCGGCTTCCAGTTCCTGCCTGCGACTATGCGGCAGGGCCCGCCCGATGGTGTAGCCAACACCGGCGGCCTGAAGCAGGAGCATATTCGTCTGTTGACGCTGCGGCGACGACATGGCCCCCAGCGCCAGTTGACCGCCCTGCAAAAGCCCGTTCGCCAGCAAGCCTTCGCTCATCCGTTCGTTGCCGTGTTCGGCAATGGCGTGCGAAATCTCATGCCCCATGACGGTGGCTACTCCGGTTTCATTCTGGCACACCGGCATGATACCGGTATAAAACGCCACCTTACCACCGGGCATACACCAGGCATTGATCTGCGGGCTTTGAATCAGGGTGAATTCCCACTGGAATCCCTGCAGGCGGTCGGCGAAATTATTGGCTCTCATGTAGCTTTCTACAGCCCGCTGCAGCCGGGCGCCTACCCGCTGCACCATCTCCGCCTGGTTGCCCGACCGGACCACCCGGCTCGTGTCGAGCACCTGACGGTAATTGCTATAACTCAGCGGCAAAAGCTGCGAACTGGGAATCAGCGTCAACTGGCGACGGCCCGAAAGGGGGACTTTCTGACAGCCGATGGCTAAGCCAACGGCCATCGTAGCTATGAGTATCCTCTTCATATCCTACACAGGTTGGTTTAACGTTGAAATGATCCGTACTTCCTTAATGGACGCAGAAGGACCTCACTTTGTTCAATTTTTTTCTTAATGGCGCGGTCTAGCCGTGTATAGTCCTTAGATTTGTGACAAAACCAGAAGTTTAACCGCGAATGAAAATCATCGCCGTCGGACGCAACTACGCCGAACACATCAGGGAACTCGACAACGAACAGCCCGACGCCCCCGTTATCTTCACCAAACCCGACACGGCCATCCTTCGCAACAATGAACCGTTTTACCTGCCCGACTTTTCCAGCGACGTCCACCACGAGGTCGAACTGATTGTACGCATCAGCAAAATGGGAAAACACATCGAGGAGAAATTCGCCCATAAATATTACGAGGAAGTTGGCCTGGGCATCGATTTTACCGCCCGTGACCTGCAAAGCAAACTGAAGGCGAAAGGCCTGCCGTGGGATTTGGCGAAAGGTTTCAATGGCTCTGCCCCCATTTCCGCTTTCGTTCCAAAATCAGAGTTCGCCGACCTGCAAAACCTGTCGCTCCGTCTGGACGTTAATAATGAAACCCGGCAGGAAGGAAATACGTCGATGATGCTGTTCCGGATCGATTATCTGATTGCATTCGTGTCTCAGTATTTTCTTCTTCAGCAGGGTGACATCCTGTTTACGGGCACCCCGAAGGGCGTCGGGGCCGTCAAACCCGGCGACCGCCTGACAGGCTATCTCGAAGACCGCAAACTGCTGGATTTCGAAGTAAAATAAAAGCGCATTCAGAAGGCGGAGGCTGTTGGCGGTGGACTATCCGCCAGGAATAAATCCATAAACGAAGTGCGGAAACTGATTTTCACATATTGCCTGAATATTGCCGTCTGCGGACTGACGTTGGGTCAGGCCCCGTCGACACCTCCTGCCCTGCGCACGAATCCTGCCATTCAGCCCGGTTATTTCCTGTTTCCCATCATGCCGGGCGAAGCCAATTCACTATCCGGCGGATTGGGTGATCTACGCCCTAATCATTTCCACGCGGGTATCGACATCCGGACGCAGCAGCGCGAAGGCCTGGAAGTGTATGCCGCCGCCGACGGGCACATCTCCCGGATTGCGGTTTTCACCGGAGGATACGGCAACGTCGTCTTTATTAAACATCCTAACGGAACGACCACCGTCTACGGCCACCTGCGCAACCTGAACGACCCGCTGGCGACCTATCTGCGTCAGGAACAGTATAAACAGAAAACGTTCGAGATTGACCTGCGGCCTGCGCCCGGTCAGTTTCCGGTCAAAAAAGGTGAAGTAATTGCGCTGTCGGGCAACACCGGCGGGTCGGGCGGTCCGCACCTGCATTTTGAAATCAGGGACGAAAAAGACAATCTTCTGAATCCGCTGCATTTTGGATTCACCGAAATCGAGGATACGACGCCCCCCTATTTCGAGCGAATCGTTCTGCGAACGCTCACACCCGACGCCCGTGTCAACGGTCAGTCGGGGCGGGTGGTGCTGACGCCCGTCCGGCGACCCGGAGGCGAATATGTTATCACGCAGCCCGTTTCGGCGTCCGGCCTGGTGGGCATCGACCTGCTGGCGTTCGACAAAACCAACGGTACGCCTTACAAAAACGGTCTGAGCTGCATTGAGATTCAGATGGATGGCCGGGAAATTTATGCCTACAACATGGACAATTTCCCCCATGAACAAAGCCGCCACATCAACGTCCACATGGATTTTGCCACCGAGCAACTGACCGGGCAGCGCTTCCATCGCGGCTATGTGACCGACGGCAACGAGCTGCCCATCTACCGAACGTCGGCCCAGCGCGGCAGGCTACCGCTGTTCGACGGACAACCGCACGACGTTCTGATTACTCTGTTTGACAGTTACCAGAATGCGGCCCGGCTGCGCTTCACTATCCAGCCCGATTCGGGCAGCGCAGCGCCGGGCAAACTCATTCCAGGCCGCCTGCCGATGGCCCTCACCCCTTCCGCCGATGAAAACACGCTCCTGATCCGGGCCAGAAACATGCCGACTGCGGCTGCACCTCCGGCCACGCTGTTTGCCAGCGGCTCGACCCTACAAATCCCGGTCAGTTATGTCCGAAGCAACGAAGCCGTTTACGTAGTCGATTTAAATCGTCACCTGCCCGACTCGGTACAGATTGGCAAAACCACCCTGCCTCTGAATTATCGAAAGCGCATTCCTCCCGGTCGCGGTATGACGTACCGCGATGAACGGCTGACTATCGATTTTGCTGAAAAAAGCCTTTTCGATACGCTGCATCTGTCGACAACCTATGCTGGCAATCTTCTGACCATCAACAGCTTCACCATTCCGCTGAACGATTTCATCGGGGTTAACTTCAAACCGACGGAGCCGGTCGAGCAGAAGGAGCGCACCCAGGTGTATCTGGTTAGCGGGGGGCGAAAGAAATACCTGGGTGGTTACTGGAAAGACGACCGCATTCATTTCCGCACCCGCGAACTGGGTGCCTTTCAGTTACTGACCGACCTGAACCCTCCAACGGCGCAGTGGATTCGGAAGGATGCCAATGCACTGGTTGCCAAAATTCGGGATGACCTGTCGGGCGTCGACAGCTTCCGGATGCTCGTGAACGGGGAGTGGGTGCTGATGCAGTACGATTACAAGCGGGCCCTGATCTGGTCGGACCGTCTGGACCGTACCAAACCGTTCGAGGGCGAAGTGACGCTCGAAGTGAAAGACCGGGCGGGCAACCTCACCATGCTGACTACAACCCTGCCCAAAGCCATACCTGTTCCCGCCGCTGACTCTCTCGACGTCACCGAAGAACCTGAAACTGAAAACAAACCGTAAAAGCGACTTACATGCCTCTGAAGATCGGCGATCCAGCCCCCGATTTCACCGTCAACGACCAGAACGGCCAGCCCGTGCGGCTCTCCGACTACCGTGGTAAGAAAGTAATCCTGTATTTTTACCCCAAAGACGACACCAGCGGCTGCACCGCCCAGGCCTGCAACCTCCGCGACAATTACGCCAACCTGCGTCAGGCGGGCTATGAAGTCATCGGCGTGAGCGTCGACAATGAAAAATCACACCAGAAATTTATTGGTAAATACGACCTTCCCTTCACGCTGCTGGCCGACACCGACAAACAGGTGGTGGAAGCCTACGACGTCTGGAAAGAGAAATCGATGTATGGCCGGAAATACATGGGTACCCTACGCACGACGTTTGTCATCGACGAGCAGGGCATTATTACCGACATCATCGATAAAGTCGATATAAAAAAACACACGGAGCAAATTTTAAAGTAACCCGGAATGCTTTTCCGGGTATTTTTAACCGACCGCTCCCGGAATATCATTCCGGGTTACGTAAAACATGGAACTACAACAACTCGAAGACATTGCTACGCAGGTACGGCGCGACATCGTGCGCATGGTTCACGCCGTCAATTCAGGCCATCCGGGCGGGTCGCTCGGCTGTACGGACTTGTTTGTCGCCCTCTATTTCGACGTGCTGCGTCTGAAACGCGACAATCAGGGACAACCCATCTGGGACATGGACGGTCGCGACGAAGACCTATTCTTTTTGTCGAACGGGCATATCTCACCGGTCTGGTATTCAGTGCTGGCGCGGGCGGGCTACTTTCCGGTTTCCGAACTCTCCACGTTCCGAAAAATCGACAGCCGACTGCAGGGGCATCCCACTACGGCGGAACACCTGCCGGGTGTGCGGGTAGCGTCGGGTTCGCTGGGACAGGGGCTTTCGGTAGCCTGCGGGGCAGCGTTCGCCAAACGGCTCAACGGCGACGACAAGCACGTCTATGTGCTGATGGGCGACGGCGAGCAGCAGGAAGGACAGGTCTGGGAGGCGGCCTCATTTGCGCCCCACCACAAACTGGGCAACCTGACGGCCATCATCGACCTCAACGGCCAGCAAATCGACGGCCCGACGAAGCTCGTCATGAACAACCGTGACCTGGGCGAAAAGTACCGGGCTTTCGGCTGGAACGTCACCGAAATGAAAGGCAACGACCTGGCCGAAGTGCTGAAGACGCTGCATGATTCAAAGATAGACCCGGAGGTGCCGACGATGATTCTGATGCACACGGAGATGGGCTACGGCGTCGATTTCATGATGGGCAGCCACAAATGGCACGGCGTGGCCCCCAACGACGAACAACTCGCCACCGCTTTGAATCAGTTGGTGGTGACGGCGGGCAATCAGGATTATTAATTTAAAAAAGGAGGAAGGAGGAAAGGGACGAAAGGGATTTCTCCGTCCTCCCTTTATTCCTTCCTCCCTTTCCTCCTCCGTTTATGAAAATCAATCGCCTCGTCATCGAAAATTTCAAGTCCATTGAACGGATAGAGCTGATTGAGCCATCGCCGTTCACGGTTTTCGTCGGCCCTAATGGGTCGGGGAAGTCGAATATTTTCGAGGCGCTGGAGTTTTTGGTGTTACGCAAGGATATCTCAGAGTCTATACTACTCGGAATGTTTGGCGGTAAAGAGTCAATTATAAGAAAACAGAATAAGACTTCAGAGCTTAAAATTAGTTGCGATCTTGGAATAGTTGAATTATGTAATTCTGGCACAATTCCCAGAACAGATGACGCACACTCCAATCCGGGCTATCAGCAATTTATAAATTTTTGCCGTTTGTTTATAAACAAGTCTGATATAGAGAAATATAAAATTAGTAATGACATAAAACTTTCAGCATCAGCAAGTAATCTGGAGATAGTGTTAAAACGCCTTTTCGCCAACCATACGTTACAACAGGAAATTTTTGAATGGCTCGACCTGTTTGTGCCAGAATTTAAAGCGGTGGAAGTCGATGACCGTAACGAACTGCACTGGTTCGAGCATTCTACTCCTGACTATTTCACCAAAAATCTAATTTCCAATGGAACTTACAACATCCTGGCTCTCCTAACCTCTGTTTATCAGAGCGATGACAAACCACAGTTTCTCTGCATCGAAGAGCCAGAAAATGGGCTACATCCGCAGGTAGCTGCCGAGTTAGTTGGTTTTTTTAGAACTATGTGCGAAGAGCGTGGACATTACATCTGGTTAAATACGCATTCTGAGTCAATTGTCAGAAAGCTGAAACCAGAAGAAGTTGTTTTAGTCGATAAACGTCAGGGAGCCACGCAAATTAAGCAGGTAAAAGACATGAATCTGTACGATTTGCCCACCGACGAAGCTTGGTTAACGGGCGCTTTGGGAGGAGGACTGCCGTGGTGAAAATGGGTTTTATCGTAGAAGGTGCCTGCGAGAAAATAGTATTGAAATCAGAACGATTTCAAAATTATCTACAGTTGAAAGACATTCAGCAGGTAGGTGATGTAATCGACATGGACGGTAAAGGTAATCTGAAAGCAAGCAGTCAGCGGATGAATACGCAGGTACAACTGCTGCGGGATCAGGGTGCGGAATGGATTGTTGTACTGCGTGACATGGATAACGCCTCTTCGTTTGATGAGGTGAAACAGGAAGTGCATCAGGCCGACGACGTCAGGATTTGCGTTGCCGTTCAGGAATTAGAAGCATGGTTTCTGGCCGATTCTTTGACATTATCACAAATATTTAACACAAAGTTTCACCTTGAATTTCCTGAAAAAGAATCTAAACCGTTCGAGGCCTTAGCAGCTTTCCAAAAGCAATACAATAACAGAGGAATTAGCGATAAGAAGATTTGCGCTAAAATGATGCTTAGCAACGGCTTCACCCTCGAAAACGCCGCCCGGCACCCCAACTGTCCGTCGGCGCGTTACTTTTTAACTAAATTGCAGACCCTCGCTTCGGCGAACTGACCATAGACCATGAAAAAATACGAATACACGGAAAAGAAAGACACACGCTCCGGATTCGGGGCGGGCATCCTTGAACTGGGCCGCAACAATCCCGACGTCGTGGCGCTGACCGCCGACCTCGCGGGTTCGCTCAAACTGGAAGGCTTCATCAAAGAGTTTCCCGAACGCTACATTCAGTGCGGCATTTCGGAGGCCAACATGATGGGCGTGGCCGCTGGCCTGACCATCGGCGGCAAGATTCCCTTCGCTACCACCTTCGCCAACTTCGCCACCGGACGGGTTTACGACCAGATTCGGCAATCGATCTGCTATTCGGGCAAGAACGTCAAAATCTGCGCCTCCCACGCGGGCCTGACGCTGGGCGAAGATGGAGCCACGCACCAGATTCTGGAAGACGTCGGCATGATGAAAATGCTGCCCCACATGACCGTCATCGTTCCCTGCGACTATAACCAGACGAAGGCCGCTACGCTCGCCATCGCCGAACACGAAGGGCCCGTCTATCTGCGGTTCGGTCGCCCGACGGTGCCGGTCTTCACGCCCGCCGACGAGAAATTTGAAATTGGCAAGGCAGTTGTTCTGAACGAAGGGCCCGACGTATCAATTTTCGCTAACGGCCACCTGGTCTGGGAGGCCATTCAGGCGGGCGAAAAACTGGCTGCAGAGGGCATTGAAGCGGATATTATTAACATTCATACGATTAAACCGTTAGATGAAGAGGCCATCCTGGCTTCGGTTCGGAAAACGGGCTGCGCCGTGTCGGCGGAAGAACACCAGTTGAACGGCGGTCTGGGCGACAGCGTAGCGCAGGTGCTGGCTCGTCACCATCCGGCTCCGCTCGAAATGGTGGGCGTACACGACTCGTTCGGCGAAAGCGGTACTCCCGCCCAACTGATGCAGAAATACGGCCTGACCGCCGACGCGATTGTCGAAGCCGTAAAAAAAGTAATGGCAAGAAAATGAGTTTTCCGTTTACAGTTTTCTGTTGCTGACGCCAACTAGCACCGCTTCGCGCAACGGTAAATAGAAAACTGTAAACGGAAAACAGTAAACAGAATGACCGACGAGGAAATCCTGCAGAAATACCGCGACCCGGAGAGCCGGAACTATGCCTTCAATCTGCTGGTACGCAAGTATCAGCAGAAAATTTATTGGCACGTCCGGAAAATGGTCATTGACCACGACGATGCCGATGATCTCACGCAGGAGACATTTATTAAAGTCTGGAACAGTCTGGAGAATTTCCGGGGCGACTCGCAGTTATACACCTGGATTTACCGGATTGCCACCAACGAATGCCTGAATTTTCTGAACAAAAAGCGCCGCCGGTTCTTTCTGCCAATCGGTGACGTAGAAGGCGAATTGCTGGAAAAACTGGAAGAAAATGCGGAAATGACCGTCGCCGCCGGGGGTGACATCAGCGGTGAGGAAATTCAGATGAAACTACAGAAGGCGCTCCTGAAGCTGCCTGACAAGCAGCGTCTTGTCTTTAACATGAAGTATTTCGATGACATGAAATACGAAGAAATTTCCGAAATTACCGGAACGTCCGTGGGCGCTCTGAAAGCATCGTACCATCTGGCCGTCAAAAAAATTGAAGATTATCTAAACGCCCATTAAACCCGCATACGGCCTATTTGTCAAACCGTTGTACAAAAATAAATTATGGAACAGAGGAAACCGATACGAATTGAGGAGTTGGATCGGCAGCACCCTCTCAGACAGCAGCCGTTTACCGTGCCGGAAGGCTATTTCGATACGCTGCCGTCGCGGGTGCAGGCCGAGGCTGTACGGCGGTCGCGGCGCTTTACCATAAGCTGGTCGTGGCAGCGTTCGGCAGCCACACTGGCCGGAGCAGGGCTGGTGGCTGCGCTGGTCTGGCTGACGTATCCGCAGAAACAGGACGCGCTTGGCCCCGATACGCTCAGTGAGGTGAGTGACAAAGCCATTGTGGAGTATCTGCGGGATCAGGACCCGATGGAACTGGAGTTGGCTGGCATCACGACTGCCGAACAGACGACACCCGCCGATTCGTCCGTGATCCAGTACCTGGATGTTTCGCCAAATGCCATTCAGCAGCAGTTGGAGAGTGAAATCATTCTTCAGGAAGCGATTTAATAAACGGCTTTAAAGAGCATAAACATGAAAAGATTATTGTACGTGGCGGCCTGTTGCCTTACTCTGCTGCTGACCGCCCCGGCCTTTGCACAGAATCAGGATCGTCAGAAAATTGAGAGTGCCAAGATTGCCCTGATTACCAACCGGCTCAACCTGACCAGCGAACAGGCCCAGCAATTCTGGCCGCTGTATAATGAATACAGCGACCGGCGTAAGGATGTTGCCCGCAAGCTGCGGCAGTCGAACCGGAGTGGCAGCAATGCCATGGATGACATTCAGGAGTCCGTGGAACTGAAGCAGAAACTGGTCGATCTGGAAAAAGAATATAACTCCCGGTTTCTGCGGGTAATCTCGCCCCAGCAACTTCAGGAGTTGCACAATACGGAGCGAACGTTCAACAAAATGCTGATGGACCGCCTTAATCCCCAGGGAAATCGCTGACGGATGGGAGACGCTCTACTTTAGTGAACTGTTAATACTACGTTTAACCGGACACGACCGGCTGCTCTGCGGCCGGTCGTTTTTTAATGGTGTCTGAACCAGGATTTCACTGATTAAAGGATTAGCCAGGATGAGCGAGTCATCGGGTTTGCGTGATTTTTGCGAATTTGCATAAAATTTCCGTGTACGGGTCAACCTAAAAATCACCAAAAACCCAGGCACTTCATCACAGTTAATCCATTAATCAGTGAAATCCCAGTTCAGATGACCTCTTATCAACCCACGAACCCTATCCGCATCGTTACGGCAGCCTCGCTCTTCGACGGGCACGATGCGGCCATCAATATCATGCGGCGCATCATGCAGGCCTCGGGTGCCGAAGTGATTCACCTGGGTCATAACCGCTCGGTGGCCGAGATTGTCGACTGCGCCATTCAGGAAGACGCCCAGGGCATTGCCATTACTTCATACCAGGGCGGTCACCTGGAGTATTTCAAATACATGGTCGATCTGCTCCGCGAACGCGGTGCCGAACACATCCGCGTCTTCGGCGGCGGCGGCGGCACTATCCTGCCTTCCGAGATCGAGCAGATGCACGCGTACGGCGTCGCCCGTATCTACTCCCCCGACGATGGCCGGGCAATGGGTCTGCAGGGCATGATCAATGATTTATTGCAGCAGTGCGATTTCCCGACGCGTCTCTCGGTGCCGATGAATGGACAGATCAAAAAACTGCCCGAAACCAAAGACGTCAAACTGATCAGTCGACTAATTTCGGTCGCCGAAAACGATCCCGCTCAGCTTGTGCGTTTAGCCCCCCAGCCCCCTGAAGGGGGAGTTGCTGACGCCGGAGGCTCCCCCTTCAGGGGGCTGGGGGGTCTTGTCCCCGTCCTCGGCATTACGGGAACAGGCGGGGCGGGCAAATCATCGCTGGTGGATGAGCTTATCCGGCGATTTCTCTATCATACGACCGATAAAACCATCGCCGTTATTTCCGTCGACCCTTCCAAACGCAAAACCGGCGGGGCGCTGCTCGGCGACCGCATCCGCATGAACGCCATTCATCCCGACATCAGCGGCGGGAGGGTGTATATGCGCTCGCTGGCAACCCGGCAATCGAATCTGGCCCTGAGCCGACACGTACAGGACGCCATCGACGTTTGCAAACTGGCTCATTTCGACCTGATTATCGTTGAAACATCGGGCATCGGTCAATCTGATACGGAGATTACGGAGCATTCGGACGTGAGCCTGTATGTGATGACGGCGGAATATGGAGCCGCCACGCAACTGGAGAAAATCGACATGCTGGATTTCGCCGACGTCATTGCCATTAACAAATTTGACAAACGCGGCTCACTGGATGCCCTGCGGGACGTTCGAAAACAGTATCGTCGTAATCACAACCTCTGGGAAACGCCGGATGAAGAACTGCCCATTTTCGGAACGATGGCCTCGCAGTTCAACGATGCGGGCATGAACGCCCTCTTCGACAGGCTGATGGCGGTTATCGAACAGAAAACGGGCGTTTCTCTCATTACTCCCGCAGCGAATGGCTCCCCGTCGGCCAGTGAGCGCAGAACCCGCGCCATCATTCCTCCGGAACGGGTGCGGTATCTGGCCGAAATCGTGGAAAGCAGCGATACGTATGACCGGTTCGTCGACGAGCAGGTGGCAATCGCCCGGAAGCTGTATCAGATAAAGGGTACTATCGAGCTGCTGGAAGCGAACGGCTCCGGTGAACTGCTGGATGAACTCAGAAGACTCAGGGATGATTTTGATAGCAGACTGCATTACGAATGTCGGCAACTGCTGCAAAACTGGCCGGAAACGAGAGCCAAATTCTCGCAGGATACGTTTGAATATACCGTTCGGGACAAAGTTATCCGGCAGTCGCTGTCATCGACGTCGCTGTCCGGTCTGCGCATTCCCAGAATCAGTCTGCCCCGCTACGAAGACTGGGGCGACCTGCTCCGCTGGCTACTGACCGAAAACCTGCCCGGCGAATTCCCCTACACGGCGGGCGTGTTTCCGCTCAAGCGTGAGGGCGAAGATCCCACCCGGATGTTTGCGGGCGAAGGCGGCCCCGAACGCACCAACCGCCGTTTCCATTACGTGTCGAAAGGAATGCCCGCCAAGCGGCTCTCCACGGCCTTCGACTCGGTGACGCTCTACGGCGAAGACCCCGACTATCGCCCCGACATTTATGGGAAAATCGGCAACTCCGGCGTGAGTATCTGCACGCTGGACGACGCCAAGAAACTCTACAGCGGCTTCGACCTCTGCAACCCGGCAACCTCGGTGTCGATGACCATCAACGGCCCCGCGCCCATGCTGCTGGGCTTTTTCCTGAATGCTGCCATCGACCAGCAATGTGAACTTTATGTACGACGGAGCGGTGCTCCGTTGGCTTTTGATAATGCTCGACGGAGCACCGCTCCGTCGTACAACGGCGACCTCCCCGATGGCAACGATGGTCTGGGCCTGATGCTGCTGGGTACGACGGGTGATAAGGTGCTGCCCCGCGAGGTATACGAAAAAATCAAAGCCGACACGCTCCGGCAGGTGCGCGGTACGGTGCAGGCCGACATCCTGAAAGAAGATCAGGCGCAGAATACCTGTATTTTCTCGACCGAATTTGCCCTCCGCATGATGGGCGACATTCAGCAGTATTTCATCGACAACCAGGTGCGGAATTTCTATTCCGTCTCCATTTCCGGTTATCACATTGCCGAAGCAGGCGCCAACCCCATTTCGCAACTGGCCTTCACGCTGTCGAACGGGTTCACCTTTGTCGAATATTACCTCTCACGGGGAATGCACGTCGATGACTTTGCGCCTAATCTGTCGTTTTTCTTCTCCAACGGCATGGACCCCGAATATTCGGTGCTGGGTCGGGTGGCCCGGCGCATCTGGGCAAAGGCCATGAAGTATAAGTATAAAGCCAACGAACGGTCGCAGAAACTGAAATACCACATTCAAACGTCGGGCCGCAGCCTGCATGCCCAGGAGATTGCTTTTAACGACATCCGGACGACGCTCCAGGCGCTGCTGGCGATATACGACAACTGTAACTCTCTGCATACCAACGCCTATGACGAAGCCATCACCACCCCGACCGAAGAATCGGTACGGCGGGCGATGGCGATTCAACTCATCATCAATCGGGAGTTCGGCGTCGCCAAAAACGAAAATCCGTTACAGGGGTCATTCATTATTGAAGAACTGACCGACCTGGTCGAGCAGGCCGTTCTGAACGAGTTCCGAAGCATCAACGAACGCGGCGGAGTTCTGGGTGCAATGGAGCGCATGTATCAGCGCAGTAAAATTCAGGATGAGTCGATGCATTACGAAACGCTGAAGCATAACGGAACGCTGCCCATCATAGGCGTCAATACCTTTCTCGATCCCAAAGGGTCGCCGACGATTATTCCGGAGGAGGTGATTCGGTCGACCAGGGAGGAAAAAGACTATGCCGTCGAATCAAGAAAGGCGTTTCAGGAACGATACTCCAGCGAATCTGGTGTGGCGCTCAGGCAGTTACAGGAAACGGCGCTCAACAACGGCAACGTGTTTGAAGCGTTGATGGAGGCCACGAAAGTGTGTTCGCTGGGCCAACTATCCAGGGCGCTGTATGAAGTTGGCGGTCAGTACCGGCGGAATATGTGACGGAATGGAGCCGGGGGAACCCGGCTTTTTCGTGCTTAACGTAATATTTTCCAGCAGGAACTGTCGTTAAGTAATTCTGAGGCAATAATTTTACAGATTAGTTTTTACTAACCACCGGGCTATCAGGTGGGTCTGACAGTTTTATCCGCCAATCGGCTATCTCATTACATGGAAAAATCTACAGCACAGCCTTCAAATGCAGAACGCGAACGGATATACACCCGTTCCGACAATAAAGGATGGAAAAAATGGGGACCGTATCTCTCCGAACGCTCCTGGGGTACGGTTCGGGAGGATTACAGCGTTCACGGCAACGCCTGGAATTTCATCACGCATGACATGGCCCGGTCGCGGGCCTACCGCTGGGGTGAAGACGGCATCGGGGGGATCTCCGACAACAAAGGGCATATCTGCTTCGCCCTTGCGTTCTGGAATCATAAAGACAGCATTATCAAGGAACGTCTCTTCGGCCTGACGGGTCCGGAGGGCAATCACGGTGAAGACGTCAAGGAAATTTATTATTATCTCGACAGCACGCCCACCCACTCCTACATGAAGATGCTCTATAAGTATCCTCAGCAGGAGTTCCCGTATGCCCGGCTGGCGGAAGAAGCCCGTCGCCGCAGCCGCCTTGAACCAGAGTTCGAACTTATGGATACGGGCATCTTCGATAAGGATGAATATTTCGACATTTTCATCGAATACGCCAAAGCCGACGAGAACGACATTCTGATAAAAGTAACCGCCCATAACCGCAACCGAAAAGCCGCCCCGCTGACGCTGCTGCCGACGCTGTGGTTCCGGAACACCTGGTCGTGGGGCTACGAGCAGTTTTCCTACAAACCCATCATGACCGGCATTGCAACCTCTCAGGTGTCGGTCGATCACCGGTTGCTGGGAAAATATCGCCTCTACTGCGAAGGAGCCGATGAACTGCTTTTCTGCGAGAACGAGACCAACACGGAACGACTGTATGGTCAGCCCAACCCGTCGATGTACTGTAAGGACGGTGTCAACGACTACATTACGACCGGCGACAGCCGTCACGTAAATCCGAATCACATCGGCTCGAAAGTATCGGCCTGCTATAAGCGGACCGTACCGGGAGGCGGCTCGGTCAGTGTCCGGCTCCGGTTCAGCAGCCAGGCGGGCAATGCGCAGCCGTTCGCCGATTTTGACGAGATATTTGCCCTGCGGCAGCAGGAAGCCGATGTGTTCTACGATGATCTGCAACGTAACGTTGCCGATCCCGAACTGCGGAACATCCAGCGGCAGGCCTACGCCGGTATGATGTGGAATAAGCAGTTCTACTACTACAACATCAACGAGTGGCTCAAGGGCGACCCGAAAATGCCGACGCCCTTCCACGGACGGGCCTTCCAGCGTAACGCAGGCTGGAAACATATGTATACGGCCAATATTCTGTCGATGCCCGACAAGTGGGAATATCCCTGGTTTGCCGCCTGGGATCTGGCCTTTCATACGCTGACGCTGGCCCGCCTCGACCCGCATTTTGCCAAACGCCAGCTTGCCGTCGTGCTTCGGGAATATTATATGCACCCCAACGGGCAGATACCGGCCTACGAATGGAATTTCTCGGACGTCAACCCGCCCGTTCATGCCTGGGCAACCTGGAAAGTCTACGAAATAGACCGGGAGATGAACGGCAAAGGAGACGTGGAGTTTCTGGAGCGCGTTTTCCATAAGCTCCTGATCAACTTCACCTGGTGGGTCAATCAGAAGGACGTACAGGGCAATAACGTCTTCGGCGGGGGCTTCCTGGGTCTTGACAATATCGGCGTTTTCGACCGGTCGGCACCCCTGCCCATGGGGGGACACATCGAACAGTCAGATGCGACGGGCTGGATGGCGATGTACACGCTCAATATGCTGCGGATCGCCTGCGAAATCGCACTGGTGCGCCCCTCCTATCAGGATATGGCCTCGAAGTTTTTCGAACACTTCCTGCACATTGCGGCGGCGATGAAAAACCTCGGCGGGCGGGGAATTAGTCTCTGGGACGAAGAGGACCAGTTCTATTATGACGCCCTGCACATGCCGAACGGCTCCGGTATGCTCCTGAAAATCAAGTCGATGGTAGGCCTCATCCCCCTGTTCGCCGTGGAGATTCTGGATGAGGAATTACTCTCGAAACTGCCGGATTTCAAACGTCGAATCGAATGGGTTCTCAACAATCGCCCCGACCTCGCTTCGCTGATTTCACGCTGGCATGATCCCGGTAAGGGCGCTACGCACCTGCTTTCGCTGCTGCGGGGCCACCGGATGAAAATGCTGTTGAAACGCATGTTCGACGAGGCCGAATTCCTGTCCGACTACGGCATTCGGGCGCTGTCGAAATACCACGAGAAGCACCCCTTCCAGTTCAACGTCAATGGCGAGGTTTTTTCGGTGAAATACGTAGCGGCAGAGTCGGAAACGAGCCTGTTCGGGGGTAATTCCAACTGGCGGGGCCCGGTATGGTTTCCGCTCAATTACGTGATTGTCGACTCGCTGCTGAAGTTCTACAACTACTACGGCGACGATTTCGAGATTGAATATCCGACGAACTCAGGTCAGATTATGAGCATTAAGGAAGCCACCGTTTTACTGGCAGAACGGCTGGTCAATATTTTCCGGCGTAATGACGCGGGCGATATTCCGGCCTATGGCCCGGTCCGTAAACTCCAGGACGATCCGCATTTCAAGGATTATTACCTCTTCCACGAATATTTCAACGGCGACAACGGGGCAGGCCTGGGGGCCAACCACCAGACGGGCTGGACAGGGCTGGTCGCCGATTTGATTGAATTTCTGTATCAGCATCGTCTGCAGACCGAACCAGTTGAGGCGAAAGTGCTGTAAAATCAATTAGAACGGGACGGTCGAAAGATCGTCCCGTTTTTGTACTTTAGTTTACGAAAAACAAAGAAGAGGAATCATATAATGCATCTAAGCGCTGCCCAGTTAACTCAGATTCAATCCTATTTCCGTAATCAACCAGTGCTCAAAGCCTATCTTTTTGGCTCCTATGGCAGAGGTGAGGGAACGGAGAAAAGCGACATTGATTTGTTGGTTGAGCTTGATTATAGCGAACCTATAGGCCTTGAATTCATTCAGATGCAGCTTGATTTGCAAAAACTATTATCTCATAAAGTCGATTTGGTTTCGGCTAGAGGACTATCAAAATATGTCAAGCCCATCATCGATTCTGAAAAAAAACTAATATATGCCCGACAAACTCGGTGATCGAAAGCGCCTACCCTTAACCTAATTATGGTAGACGGCCTCAATTTTATTCGAGTACAACTCGTATATTATCGATTTTCAACCGATCCTCGTTTTCCTTCTCCTTAGTTACTCTTAGGATGTAACGGCCTCTGGGGAGATCTTTTACATCAAAAGTAAAATTCTTTGAACTTTTTAGTTTCTTCTGAGTCGCTTCATCTTTTGTATCCAGTTTGCGTAAAGGCAAGACAGTGCCATACGCGGTTTCTTGAATCAATTCAAAAGACTCTGGGAAATTTTTTTCTTCCTTGGCATCCTCAAACTGAACAGTTAACAGATCGCGCGCTGGATTTGGGAACACTGTGTAGAAAAAATAACCACAAGGATTAGCATTAAACACATAGAAACGATCCACGCTCCCGCATGCATTAGAAGGCGACACCTTTAGGACAAAGGAACCTTGGCTACTTCCTGAAGAAATAGTTGCCCCATTCAAACTACTGCTTGAAATTGAAGCTCCTGAAGAATTGTTTTGAAGAGACCAGTTTACCGAACTAACCTGACCATCATAGCTTGCAAGTAAATTGTATGAGTTGTAAAGACACAAGTTATATGGACTGTACGGGTATATATTATTCCCGTCTAATTTCATTGTAATTATATTCGGCAAGCCCACCCAGATAAACCTTACCGCCGTGGCGTTGCCACAGCTACCTTGGATCGTGTAGGTAATCGTGGCAAGTCCACTAACCCCCGAGTTGGCTGACAGATTCGCTACCGAACCATTTCCTGAAGTAGCTGATGCAAATAAGTTGCTTGGGGAAACGCTCCATGATACACTGGTACCCGGTGGCACACTCTGTAGCATATAGGAGCCAGAAGAACATAGCAGATAATTGCCAGTTACTAACGTTCCCGCCCCCCTACTACCATAAAGATTCTGTATACCCAGAATATCGTCAGAGCCTAAAAACCTATGTGAGCCATTATAGGCCGCGTTCATTAGCGAGTTGGGAACTTGGGTATGATCTAGCCCCAATGAATGACCAATTTCGTGGGCAGCCGTTGTAACTAAATCAATTGGTTGACTACTGTTTCCGCGGATTTGGTCTACCCAGTCTTCATCCTCGTCAAAATGCACATCCCCCGAAAAAATGCCACCAAGTGGAGGTGGAGCAAACGCATGGGCTAACACTCCATTCTGACCGTCGAAAGCGGCACCATCACCGTGGGCACCAGTTTCCCATGCAATTATGAGATCGGCACTTGCGGCATTACAAACTTCTAAAAACGCTAAGTCTCCTGCATCAGCCCAGAATTGAAATGCTTGCCGAATCGCATTCCGCTCGTCGTTATTAGCAATGTCATTAGTGCCGTTCTGAAAAAATAGGTAAGAATGCGTTGATTCCATGTCGAGCCGAACGGAACGAAGTAGGGCGTGATTTCTGACCCTCTCACTTTTTCAGCATTAGCTTTTACTGTAACAGGCCAGTCATCATATTTGACAATGCGGTTTTTATCCTGTCCAACTAATTGATGGCTGAACATAACAGAAGAGAACGTCAGAAAGAAGAGTAAACAGACCTTTTTCATACGTTTATTGAGGGGTGTAGGTTACTTTACTGAGGAGAAGGTAATAAAATTTTTGTCCACCGATAACCACCGATGGTTGCTTATCATACTTCCTGTATTCACCATCAAATTTTACTGATAAGCCGTCAGTTTTCAGTTCCTGAGGGATATTGCAAAGTACACCAATATCCTGAGAATCAAACGTTCCGGGTATTGTCACCACTATGGTATAGGCTTTCTCGTATGTATTGTAATAAACTTTGCCTGCCTGACCTGATACTTTTTTTACCGAACTGTTGGGAACACCACATTCAATTTTCTCGGTTGCCAAAGCCTGTGCGTTCAGGGTAATTTCCGGTTTAACATTTTGTGCCTTGGTACATGCTGTCAACGTTAACATGAGTAAGGCTTGGTGCAGAGTCTTCATATGAGTAAAGTTATATATTTTATTTTTAGCCCTCATAACGTCAATAGGCTGTTGGGTCAGGAGATACAAGACAAGCTTAATGACACCTTGTATGACCCGAAAGACATCAAAATAGTTGTAAACGACAAGGGTATTTGCCCCTTTTGTGCGTGAATAATACAAAATAATGTTTGAAATAAACAAAAAATAGGCCCCGGTGAATTAGCTATTACATTTGTGTAGCCGGGTTATGCCATCTAGAAATTTTAACCACGAGGTCTAACGAATGGCAGGTGACAAGACTGAAGTTGCTCAAACGGCAACAGCGGTAGCGTTGGGTACCCCGCTGGGTAGTGCCCTACCATTTTACGAGTTCCGTTTTACCACAATGCTTGCAAGGGGCTGCTTCTAAGACCCGGTGGAGGCGAAAGTGTTATGATTTGAGCGCCGGGGTGGCCTGTTGGCTGCCCCGGCTGCTTCCTCTTAAAAGCGAATGGCAAACCATTACGACAGAATTTTCAAGGAAAATTTAGAAGACTTAATCCCTTTTCTGGCCCGTCGTATACTCGGCATTGAAGCCCATCGATGGGAGGAGATCCCTGACGAATTACAACTTACTCTGGAGCGTAAGCCCGACTTTCTAAAACGAGTTCACCCGCTTGACGGCTCAGATCCATACCTGCTTCATATTGAATTCCAGACGCTTGTGGACGCTGAAATGCCCTATCGGATGCTGGAGTATTTTGCGCTGCTGTTAAGGAAATACAAGACCAACATTCGTCAGGTAGTCATTCAGGTCGGCATTCCGGACACTCAATCCGTTACTTTATCGGGGGAAAGCTTTTCTTATCGTTATGGTTCGGCCAATCTGAGAGACTATGATTACGAGTTGTTTCTTCAGTCTGACATTCCAGAGGAAGTAATTCTGGCGATTTTAGCCAATTTCAGGGGTGTCGATCCTAGAAGAGTGATCATACGCATTCTGGAACGCTTACAGCATGTATGGACCCACCAACGGTTTCAACAGAAATATGCCAATCAATTGTACATCTTATCCAGAATTCGTAGTTTAGAAGAAGAAACCTTTAAAATACTGGAAGACATGCCGTTTCATTATAACATCGAACAAGATTATTTATATAAGCGGGGAATGCAGCAGGGAGTTCAGCAGGGTATCGAGAAAGGTATTGAGAAAGGTATCGAGCAGAAAAATCGAATCATCGTCAACAATTTATTGAAAGATACGAACCTGACCGATAAAAAAATCGCTGAGCTGGCCGGGGTCACCGTTCAGTTTGTCGAAAAAATACGGCGAGAACTAAATGGATAAACTCATCGAAGGACAACAGTAAACCCACAACCTGATTTTCATCAGGCACTGCTCTTCTCCTGCCAACTTTCTTTGCAGTCCGGTGTTATAGCCAAAATACCTTCTGCAATGACTCAACCCATCCCCTTCGTTACCGCCGACCAGGCCGTTCAGTGTATTCAGTCCGCCAATCGGGTTTTCATCCATAGCGTTGCCCAGACGCCGCACCGCCTTATCGCCGCGATGGTAGGCCGGGCGTCGCAGCTTCAGGATGTTGAAGTCTGCCATATCCACACGGAGGGACATCTGCCCTATTGCGAAGAGCAGTATGAACGGAGCTTCAACCCGAACGCTTTTTTCATCGGGGCCAACATGCGGAAGCAGGTCAACAACGGCCTTGCGGATTACGTACCCGTTTTCCTGAGTGAAATCCCACTGCTGTTTCGCCGGAACATTCTGCCCATCGACGTTGCACTGATTCAGGTATCGCCTCCGGACCGACACGGCTACTGTTCGCTGGGCCCATCGGTCGACGTGTCCCTGGCGGCGGTCAAAACGGCTAAATACGTGGTCGCTCAGGTCAATCCGAACGTACCGCGTACGCACGGCGACGGGATGATTCATGTCCGCACCCTCCACGCCGCCATCGAATGCGACGATCCGATCTACGAAGTAACCATGAAACCCGTAACGGCTACTGAGCAGCGCATCGGCAGATACGTGGCCGAACTGGTCGACGACGGCGCTACGCTGCAGATGGGCATCGGTGGTATTCCGAACGCGGTGCTGGCCGAACTCATCTACCACAAAAAGCTGGGCATTCACACGGAAATGTTCTCCGATGGCATCATCGACCTCGTGGAGCGGGGTGTCGTTACGGGCGAAATGAAAAAGGTGCTGCCCTATAAACTGGTATCGTGTTTTGCGATGGGCAGCCGCCGATTATATGACTTTCTGCACGACAACCCGGGCGTAACCATGAAAGAAACGTCCTATACCAACGATACGGCCATTATCCGGCGGAATCCGAAAGTGACCGCCATCAACAGCGCCATCGAAGTCGACCTGACCGGACAGGTCTGTGCCGACACCATCGGGACGTATCAATATTCCGGCGTGGGCGGCCAGATGGACTTCGTACGCGGGGCTTCCCTCTCGGAAGGCGGCAAACCCATTATCGCCCTTCCGTCGGTGACCAAAACCGGCGAAAGCAAAATCGTACCGTTTCTGAAACCGGGAGCAGGCGTTACCACCACCCGCGCACACGTCCACTACATCGTTACCGAATACGGTATTGCCAACCTGTATGGACGCAACCTGCGGCAGCGGGCCAAAGCCCTTATCGGTATCGCTCATCCCGACCATCGGGAGTCGCTCGAACAGGCCGCACACGAGAGGTTTCGGGTATTTGGCTAATTTTTAGCCTATCAATTAACCCGTCTTTTTGACATATAAACGTATTTCCTTTATTTTACCCTCACCTTAACCAAATGAATCGTCGATGCGAAGGGGGGTATGGGCCGTAACGTTTTTGCTACTTATTTCTGGTGCCTTCCGTGCGAAGATGCCTCTGTCGTCGCATTCTCCGCCAAAAGGCGACTCATTACCCCGACTCAATAATACGGCCGTACGGCTTGCCTGGAGCCATAAATACGGCACCGCCCTGCAGCTTCTGCAGCGGGCGGCAGCGGCCCGGCCTACCGATACCGTACTCTACAATCAGGCCATCGTGCTGGGTCGGCTCCAGCGCTACGATGAAGCCGCTTCTCTGCTGCAGAGCATTCCCACGTTTCATCTGGCGCAAATCAATCAGGGCATTTATCAGTGCCGGAACGGCCAGATTGCCGCCGGACTAGTGAATCTGGAATCCGTGGCGGCAGGGAAAGGCACCGCCGCCGAAGTGGCCTATAACCGCGCTGTCGCTCACTATACCCAGAAAGCCTACACGGAAGCAGGGCGGAACATCGATCAGGCGCTGCGTATACGGGGCGGCGAACCCACCTATCGGCTGCTGAAAGCCGATGTCCTCATGACGCAGCAGAAATATCGGGAGGCCCTGTCCATCTATCGTTCGCTGGAACGAACGAAAGAGCTGGCGCAGAAACTCCCGGTCCGGATGGGTAACGCCCTCGTCGGCCTGAAACAGTATGATGAAGCCACCGAGGTTTTTGAAGACTACCTGAAATCCGGTGATCGGTCGGCTCAATTTTCGGCCCGCCTGGGTCTGGGTAACGCGCTATACGGCCTGAAAGACTTTCAACGGGCAACTTATGAATACCGGCAGGCCGCGCTGCTTCATCCGCAGGACGTTCTGGCCCATACTGGCCTGGGCAATGCGTTGTGTAGCCAGCGGGATTATAAAGGTGCCCGGCAGTCGTATGAAACGGCCCTGCATCTCGACTCAACCAACCGTCATGCGCATTTGGGTCTGGGCGTGGTCAGCACCCGGCAGGGCATGTATGAGGAGGCGCTGGAGCGTTTTGAACAGGCGGGCGACCTTTTCACCCCCAGCGATCCGGCGCTGGCCGACTGTTACCTGAGCCGGGGACTGGCGATGATGGAAATGAATAAATCGGACGCTGCCCTGCCCGACTTCCAGACCGTCATCCGGCTCAATCGGGATCATCCGGCGGCCTATGCGGGCATTAGCGACGTCTTCCGGAAAAAAGATAGTTTCCGGGCCGCCATCGAATACATCGACCGGGCTATCAGCCGGGCACCCGACAACGACCGGCTGCTCACCAACAAAGGCGGCCTTTACCTGAAAGTCGACCAGATGGATGCCGCCCACGACAGTTTTAGCTGGGCGCTGAACCACAATGTCCGCAATGTGAATTCGCTGAATGGCATCGCACTGGCGTGGCTGGAAAAAGACCAGATCGACCGGGCGGAGGCGCTGTATGACAGCCTGATTGCCCGGGGCCATCGAAAGGCGTTTCTCTATAACAACCGGGGTATCGTTCGGAGCTATAAAGCACTTAGGCTCGAAAAAGACAAACAGCTCAATCAGTCACGGCAGTATTTCTACCGTTCCCTACAGGATTTTAAGAAAGCCCAGCAAATCGACTCGACCCGCAAATTCTACCAAAACAACATTGGCAACGTTTACAAAAACATCCGTGAATACGATAACGCGATGCGGAGTTACCAGGCGTATCTGAGCAAAACGGCGATCAACAACATGGGGGTGATGTATGCCAGCAACGCCAACGGGCGCTATTCCCGGCATTATCTGGATATTGCCATCAGTCTGGATTCGACTCACCGGGCCTATCAGTATAACCGGTATAAAGTCTACGAACAGTTCTATAAAGACTCCCTGCGCTATCGGCCCGACGTACTGCTGGCGAAGCAGTTTATGCCCACTCAGTCCATCAGCGCCAAATACAGCCGGGACGGCTATATCAACATTTACACTTACGATTACGATTTCGACCGGTACGACATTCCCGGCGATCACTTCTTCCCCATCCGGACCGAAACGCCCCCCGCGCAGGATTTCCGGCCGCTCGACGACATGCTGCTGATGGACGTGAAAGCCGAACGCAGCAACAGCCGGGTGACCCCGCCGGTTCAGGTTAAAACGAAACGGATGCCCAAATCGCCCCGCATTCGGGGCGGCGGCAGCACCAAATGCCCGAAACTATGACCCGTTTGAGTTCGGCACCGGTGAAAGTTATCCATGACTTTTACAAAAAAATTGGGCTAAAGCCCTCCGAATGGCAGAAAGTTATATCCGCCGTAAGGGCTTTAGCCCAAAACTTTTCAACTAACGAAGCAAATACCTTAAAAGCAGCCATTTTTATCAATTTCCGCCTTCGGTGTACCTGAGAAGGCCGACAATTCTGAAAAGCCTAAATGAAACTCGATGCTCAACAACCCGTTAGCCGTAAATCCGAGGTTTCTTTCATCAAGAAAATCCGCCATCGCTATCTGCCGTGGCTGCTGTTGGGCCTGCCCTTCGCGCTGGTGCTGGCGACAGCCTTGGGCCGATTGGGCCGCTCCTTCTTTTTGTTTGAATTACTGAGTCATTTCGCAGCGCAATACGCCGTGCTTTCGGGCGGGCTGCTGATCTACTGGCTTTTCCGCCGACGGTGGCTGCCCGCTGTGGCCGCTCTGACGGGCCTGGTCTGGAACGGCCTGATGGTGCTGCCCTGGCTAACCGCCGATCCGCCGCCCGGCCCGTCAACGGCGGATTTGCGCGTTCTCCACACCAATGTGCTCTATACACGCCCCGACGTCGGACGGATTCGTCAGCTCATTGCCCGCGAAAATCCGGATCTATTCGTTCTGCAGGAATTAACGCAGGATATGCATCTGCGGCTGACCGATCTCCGGGCGGAGTATCCTCACCAGATTTTTATCTGGGCAAAAGGACCATGTTACATGCTGGTTGGCAGCCGGACGCCCTTTACGGCGGATTCGACACCCGTTCGTCAGGCCCGTACCATTCATCTCCGCACAACCGTCCGGGGGCAGGCTCTGTCCTTTGTTACCCTGCACCCGCGTACGCCCGTGTTCCCGGCCTGGTTCCGGCAACGCAACCAGCGACTGACGTATGCGGCAGACCTTGTCCGACGCCAGACCGAACCGACCCTTTGGATCGGCGATTTCAATGTCAGCCCGTTTTCGCCTGTTTACGACGATCTGATAAAGCGTTCCGGCACCCAGGCCTGTCGTGAGGGCTTTGGGCTGGCGGCCACCTGGATTCGCTGGTGTCCGCCGTTGATGATTCCCATCGATCACGCTCTGATCAACGACGGTTTCCGAACGGTCAACTTCCGGACTGCCTATATGCCCGAATCGGATCATAAGGCGCTGATCGTCGACCTGGCCTTCCGAAAAACGGAATAACTTTCTGACAATCAACTTGATTTTCTCATTTGGATTTCATAGGTTTCCCTAAAACCTAAATCCGTATGTCTATGAATCTCGTTCAACGCGTTGAAACCTGGGGGGACACGCACCACCCCGCCTGGACGGATGGCCTGCGCATCATTCTGGGTCTGATTCTGTTTATCAAAGGAGTTTACTTTATCAACGACACCGAATATGTGATGTCGCTGGTTGGCGGGGCCAATTTTCGGGTCATGCCCATTGTTCTGGTTCATTACGTGGCCTTTGCGCACCTGATGGGCGGCTTCCTGATCATGGTAGGCTGCCTGACGCGCCTGGCCGTGCTGGCCCAGTTGCCCATTCTGGTCGGGGCCGTTTTCTTTGTCAATATCTCGCGGGGGTTCACCTATATGAACTCCGAACTCTGGCTTTCGATTATGGTACTGGCGCTGCTTATTACCTTCCTGGTCATCGGCTCCGGTCCATTTTCACTGGATGCCTCCATGAAACGCAACGCACGCTGACGAATGGTCTGCGTGTCTGTCTGCTGAAGCGTGCGGTAGCCAGACACGCAGACCGGCAGGTTCTTCATACGGCAAACCGCCCGACACTCTTCACCCCATCGTCATCCGGCGCCTGTACTCCCGTGGACTCATCCGTTCGACGGACCGGAATGCACTGCTGAAATGGGTTACGCTGTTGAACCCCGATTCGTAGCAGGCATCCGTTATCGACTTCAGCGGATTGGTCAGAACCTGCTTTGCCAGCCGGATGCGTTCAGACAGAATAAACTGTACCGGCGACATGCCAAGCTCGTTTTTGAACAGGCGGAAAAAGTGCGATTTCGACAGGCAGGCCCGCTCGGAAAGCTCCTCGACCGCCAGGCTGCGGGTCAGATTCTGCCGGATATAATCGATGATAAACGCCATTCGGTTGCTGGTCAGGTGGGCGGCGGTGCGTTCCAGTAGCGCTGTACGGGCCTGCGTCTGGCTTAGCCTGATAACCAGTTCCTTCAGCGTCAGCGTGATAAAATACTGCTTGAACGGATTATTCTCCCGAAACAGCCTCATCAGACGCTCAATCAGGGACGCCATCTCGGCGTCGTTGCGGAGGTGATAGTTATTATCATCCAACTGCCATCGGTCCGTGGGTTCGGCACGCGGGAACCGCTCATTCAGCGTATCGACCGTTTCGTCGATAAACTCCTTCGACAGTGTCAGGGCAATGCAGCGCGTGGGCGTCTGGGCGGTGGCTTCCGGAAAGTCGATTTTCATGGGTTTGCCCGCCGGCAGCAGAAGGGATTCGCCCGGCAGATAGTCAAACGGAGCCAGCGAGTCGACGTGCATCACTTTTTTGCCGATCAGCATACTCGTCAGCACGGGTGCATCAAAGGAGAGTTCGACCAGCCTGGCCCGCTGAAAAGTTTCGTAGATGTTCAGTTCGGCGGCATCGTGACCGAGCGTGAGCTTATTTTCCACCAGACGATCCAGCTTCCCGCCCAGCCCGTTTTTCAGGCTATCGACAGCCCGATTCTCCACATTCTTCATGACGCTTCAGATTAGTAAGAGTAGGTAGAGAATGAGACGATACCGGAAGAAGTTGAGACGATTTCGAAAGTAATCTTGCACAATTTCCTAAAAATTTGTGACGGAACAAATTTAAATGCTGACTTTATGGAAACTCTCGAGAAGCCTGATTTGCTGGCTCGCCCTATGTTCAAGGCGCAGTACGAAAACTATATCGGCGGGCAGTGGGTGGCCCCGGTCGACGGCGAATATTTCGATAACCACTCGCCCGTCGATGGCAGTCTGATTAGCCGTGTGCCGCGCTCGAAAGCCGCCGATGTAGAACTGGCGCTGGATGCTGCTCATAAGGCATTTCCGGCCTGGTCGCGGACCTCGGCCACCGAGCGCTCGAACATGCTGCTGCGTATAGCCAATATCATCGAAGAAAATCTGGACTATCTGGCACGGGTCGAAACGATGGAAAACGGCAAGGCCGTCCGCGAAACCCTGGCTGCCGACATGCCGCTCTGCGTCGATCATTTCCGGTATTTTGCGGGCGTCATCCGGGCAGAGGAAGGCAGTCTGTCTGAGTTGGACGCAACCACGGTTTCGTTAATCATCAAAGAACCTATCGGCGTGGTCGGGCAGATTATTCCGTGGAATTTTCCGCTGCTGATGGCAACCTGGAAACTGGCACCGGCCCTGGCGGCAGGCTGCTGCGTGGTGCTGAAACCCGCCGAACAGACACCCACCTCGATTCTGGTTCTGATGGAGTTGCTGGAAGGCGTTATTCCGCCCGGCGTACTCAACGTCGTGAACGGGTTTGGTCCTGAAGCCGGGAAGCCCCTGGCCCAGAGCAAGCGGGTGGCAAAAGTGGCTTTCACGGGCGAAACGACCACGGGCCGACTGATCATGCAGTATGCTTCGGAAAATCTGGTTCCGGTCACGATGGAACTCGGCGGTAAATCGCCGAATATTTTTATGCCCAGCATCGCCGATGCCGATGATGATTTCTTCGATAAATGTATCGAGGGAGCGGTTCTGTTCGCGCTCAATCAGGGCGAGGTCTGCACCTGCCCATCGCGTCTGCTAGTCCACGAGAGCGTCTACGACCGGTTCATGGAGCGGGTCATCGAGCGCACAAAGGCGATTAAAATGGGCCACCCGCTCGACCCCGGCACGATGATGGGCGCTCAGGCCTCCAACGACCAGTACGAAAAAATACTGTCGTACATCGACATTGGAAAACAGGAAGGTGCCGAGGTGCTGACTGGCGGCGGCCCGGCCAATCTGAACAGCGGTCTGGAAAAGGGATATTACATTCAGCCGACCATCCTGAAAGGTCATAACCGAATGCGGGTATTTCAGGAGGAAATTTTCGGACCGGTCGTTTCCGTTTCGACCTTCAAAACTACGGAGGAAGCCATCGAAGTAGCCAACGACACGCTCTACGGTCTGGGGGCTGGCCTCTGGACCCGCGACGCCCACGAATTGTATCAGGTGCCGCGGGCCATTCAGGCGGGGCGCGTGTGGGTGAACTGCTACCATCATTATCCGGCGCACGCCCCGTTTGGAGGCTATAAAAAGTCAGGTTTTGGCCGAGAGAATCACCTGATGATGCTCAATCATTATCGTCAGCAGAAGAACCTGCTCATTTCATATAGCAAAAACAAACTGGGATTCTTTTGATTAAAGAGTGAAAGAGCGAATGAGCGGTCCGCCGCTGCGGTGAAAGAGCGGCTTCGCATATCTGTCACCGCAACGGCGGAGCACTCATTCATTCGCTCTTTCGCTCTTTCGCTCTTTCACTCATTCGCTCTTATGAACCGCGTCGATCTTACTCCTGCTGCGGCAAACATCATCGATCAGCTCCGCCAGCGGCATGGCGAACTGATGTTTCACCAGAGCGGTGGCTGCTGCGATGGCTCGTCGCCCATGTGCTATCCGAAAGGCGAGTTTCTGATTGGCTCATCGGACGTTCTGCTGGGACAGATTCACGGCTGTGAGTTCTGGATGTCGGGCGACCAGTATGAATATTGGAAACATACGCATCTGACCATCGACGTGACGCCGGGCCGGGGAGCCAGTTTCTCGCTCGAAATCCCGATGGGAATCCGCTTCATCATCCGCTCCCGTCTGCTGGACATGCACGAACTGGAAAGCCTGCCGCCCGTCCACGTCGGTCCGGTGGAAGTTTGATAGGTTCAGTTGTTTGTTGGTTTGTCTGTTGCTCCGCCGGAGGATAACAAACAGACAAACCAACAAACTATCAGAAGATATACCGGATTTCGCACCACGGGATTTCCTCCGCCACCATCTGCTGAAACACGTCCATCATCTTCGATTTCAACTGGTGGTCATATCGGATATTCCAGCCGCCAAACTGACTGCGTTTGTTTTCCTGTAGTTCGGGGACCCAGAGCAGTTCTTCGGCCTTCGGATTGATGAGCAGATTAGCCTGATGCTGCCACTGGTTGTGGGTTAGAAAAATCACCTCACTTTTCAACTGCGCCTTCACTTCGGGGCGAAGGGCTTCATCCAGGTGACGAAACAGCGCCCGATAGTCGTCTCGCCACTCCTTGCCCCTGTAAACGATGACCGGTGAGAAATTGACGTGAACCTCATACCCTGCATCGTAGAACTCATTGATGGCGGCAATACGCTTCTCCACGCTGTCGGTGCGGACGTCGACCAGTTTGCTGACGTGGGCGGGCATTAGACTGAACCGAATCCGGACCTTGCGCTGCGGGTCGAAATCGAGCAGGCGGCGGTTGACAAACTTGGTGGCAAACGTGGCTTTGGCACGTGGATGGTCCCGATAAAACGTAAACGCCTGCCGGATGCCGTCCGACAAATCATAATCCACTGAAATATCGGAGTTGCAGCCGATGTCGTATGTCCAGTAGTCCGGGTCGGTCTGATTGGCCGGTTTGGGCCAGGGCAGGCTCATGGCGTGTCGGTCGACCGTCGTCAGAATTTCGTCTGTATTGGTAAACACCGTTATAGGGTTCACACGCTTGTGGCGATCCACGTAACAATAGGCGCAGCCTGCGAAGCAGCCGTTTGCCAGACTCGGCGCAATGTAATCGGAACTGCGGCCACTCCATTTACACTCCTGGGTTTTAAGTTTTCCTAAAACCAGCACGTCAGACTTGACCTTGAAATGGTTCATGCCCAGTTCCGGTAATCGGTTGTGCTGCTTCACTTCCAGCATCTCCGCCTGGGGGTGCCGTTCCAGAATGGATTCGCCCTGCGCATTGAGAGCATCTGCCGTATACAGAATGATTGAAGGTTTGAATTCGGGCATAAACAGGTCGGCGCATGATACAGATTAATAACATATCATTTTAGTAGATAGTTCAGCACGTTATCCACACAATTATCTGATTATCAGCGATATAAATTAGACTATACTCGTCTTTTTTCGAAAATATATAGGTAAAACGTGACATTCTCCCCCTGACGGCGTCCTACATCTACCTGTCCATTCCGGAAACTGTATGGCTTATGAGCGCTACATGTGATTTTGATGAATTACTTCGACAATACCGGGTGCGAATGGTCCTGATGCTGCACCGAAAAGGCTCTTACACACCTACGCGGATCGCCTACCTGCTGAAAATGACCGTAACCGACGTGCGTAAAATCATTTCGCAGACCACTACACAAGACCCGTAATACGTTTGTCAATGCGATTTGATCCCCGTAATTTCGGGTTTTTATACGGCTGAGTGCAACCATGACCGATCCAACCAACGAATCACCCGAATACAGCGAACCAGGAACACCCACGCGTTCGCTGAATTTTATTGAACAGATTGTCGAGGAAGACATCGCCAGTGGCAGGCATGGTGGCCGCGTCCATACGCGCTTCCCGCCGGAGCCCAACGGCTATCTCCACATCGGACACGCTAAGTCGATTTGCCTGAACTTCGGGCTCGCCGACCAGTACGGCGGCAAAACCAATCTCCGCTTCGACGACACAAACCCGGTCACGGAAGACACCGAGTATGTCGAGTCCATCAAGGCCGACGTGCGCTGGCTGGGTTTCGACTGGGAGCACGAACTGTATGCATCAGACTACTTCGACCAGTTATATGCGTTCGCTGAAAAGCTGATTCAGAAGGGATTAGCCTACGTCGACGACTCGACCGCCGAGGAAATCGCCGTTCAGAAAGGCAACCCGACTGAGCCGGGCACTGAAAGTCCGTTCCGCACTCGTTCCGTGGAAGAAAATCTGGATCTGTTCCGCCGCATGAAAGCAGGCGAATTTCCGGATGGCAGTAAGGTGCTGCGGGCCAAAGTCGATATGAGTTCGCCCAATATGCACCTGCGTGACCCGATTATGTACCGCATCAAGCATGCCCATCACCACCGGACGGGCGATACGTGGTGCATCTACCCGATGTACGATTTTGCCCACGGTCAGTCGGACTCCATTGAGGAAATTACGCACTCCATCTGTACGCTGGAGTTTATTCCCCACCGACCGCTTTACGACTGGTTTATCGAGAAACTGGACATTTATCCTTCGCGTCAGTACGAATTCGCCCGTCTCAATCTGACTTACACGGTCATGAGCAAGCGGAAACTGCTACAGCTTGTCAACGAAGGGTACGTCGACGGCTGGGACGACCCCCGTATGCCGACCATCTCCGGGCTGCGGCGGCGGGGCTATACGCCTTCGTCCATCCGGGAATTCTGCGACCGCATCGGGGTGGCCCGCCGCGAGAACCTGATCGACGTCGGCCTGCTGGAGTTCTGCATTCGGGAGGAACTCAACAAAACGGCGTTTCGGGTCATGGCCGTCGTGGATGACCAGCCATTGCGGGTGGTACTGACCAACTATCCGGAAGACAAACGCGAAACAGTGCGCATTGAAAACAACCCGGAAGAACCCGATGCCGGTGAGCGGGAAGTGCCGTTTAGCCGCGAGCTATGGATTGAGCGGGAAGATTTTATGGAAAATCCTCCGAAAAAATATTTCCGGCTTTCTCCGGGCAATATGGTTCGGCTCAAGGGCGCTTACATCATCCGCTGCGACGAAGTGATTAAAAACGATGCGGGCGAGATTGTCGAACTGCGCTGCACCTATATTCCTGAAAGCCGCTCCGGTTCTGACACGTCGGGCATTCACGTCAAAGGCACCATTCACTGGGTAAGCATTCCGGATGCTGTCGAAGTTGAAATACGACTGTACGACCGTCTGCTGAGCGTTGAAGACCCCTCGGCAGAATCGGCGGGCGATGAAGACGGACAGCCGACCGACTTCAAACGCTTCATCAATCCTGATTCGCTGGTGACTGTCCGTGGCCTGATCGAGCCGTCCGTGGCCTCGGCTCAGCCGGGCGAACGCTTCCAGTTTATGCGGAAAGGCTATTTCTGCGTCGATCCGGATTCTGCTGCCGACAGGCTGGTGTTTAACCGGACTGTCACGCTGAAAGATAGCTGGGCGAAGGAGGCCAAGAAGGGGTAGGTTTTACGCAGAAAAGCCCGCCGATTCTGGCGGGCTTTTCTGCGTAACCCGGAAAGGTTTTCCGGGTCTTGTGCGAAGCACAAAATTGATTCTGCCTGCGGCAGACCCGGAAAACCTTCGCTCCGGCGTCGCAGCGGCGAACCGCCCCGGTCCGGGTTACAGGCGCTGACGGTCCGTATCCAAATCGCTGTCGGTCGAGCGATTTGTCGTATTGTATGTATCCGTGCGGCGGTTCGTGTCGTAGTCATCCGTGCGATTGGTATTGCCCAGATTCTCTACTTCCACATCCGTGCTGCGAACCGTATCGCGGATGGTTTCTACGCGCTCGTCAACCTCTTTGCCAAGCGTTACTTCTTCCACCACGCGGGCTTCCTTACTGACAACGGGTTGCTCAGACCGCTCGGTCAGTTCGATCTCCGTTTCCTGGAAGTTTCTCAGATCCGCATCGGTTGCCGGGCGATTGACAGGGTTGCGCTCTACGTGAACGCGCTCCTGACGCAGACGCAGGCTTTCTTCAACCGGGCGCTCAATAATCCGGCTGCGAACCCGCACTCCGCCTGTTTCTACCTCGCGCTTGCCCACCTGAAGGTTCTCTTCGATGATGGGGATAGAGCGTTCACCCGTTACATCCTGATTTTCAGAATACGAATGGCGGGTCGTTTCGTCAGTTTCGCCCGTTACGTTCGTGTTTGTGTAACCCATCGTACCGGATGAACCGTATCCTGAACCGGTATAATCAGACCCCATTACATTGTTGCGGTACGATGCGGCCCGCTCATCGATGTCGACGGCACCGTACTCGTCCAGAATTTCGGCAGCGCGTTCGGCTTCGTCCGATGATTGGGCATGTACAGTTACAATAGAGCTCCGGCGGCCCACTTCTGAGTAGTCGTCGGCCCGGCGGCGGCGATCATCGTCATCGTCGTCATCGTTCATACCAAACAACGACCGGAAGAAGTCGCCGATGCTGTCACCCGTATCCTCTGCTTTGTCGCGGACTTTACGGCCAGCATCGCGGGCCGTATCGTCAATCTGCCAGCCATCCCGGTCGCGGTCGGGCGACATCCGGGTGGCATCGCGGGCCGTGTCATCTATCTGCCATCCGTCGCGATCGCGGTCGGGCGACATCATGGTCGAATCACTGGTCGAACCGTAGTTTGTTGAACCGTACTCACTTGTGTTCGTGGAGTTATAGTCCCCGGACTGATTTACAGTCGACAAGTCGATATTACTCCTCGAAAACCCATTGTTAACCAACTGTTCTACGGCATTTTGCGCTTCTGAAGCACTATCGAAAATGCCAACTACTGTTTGTGCCATGATAAATCGTTGAGTTTGACTAATTGTTAAAATATATAAACGGGTACTCGGTAATGCATCTGTATTGTTTCAACTTTCCGTAGAAGCCTCATCGGGCGGCAGCCGCTCAACGGTCACCTCATCCCGACGCAGTGTCACCTCCTGCCTGCTCACAGATTCCGTTCGGTGCTTTTTAATGCGCACCTCCTCTACCAGGAGCAGTTTCGTAACCGTAACCACCTCTTCCCGCAAAACGGGAATAATCAGGATGTCACCTTCGTATCGTACTTCCGGGGCTGTTTCCACGTACACATTTCGGGGCGTCCGCTCTACTTCCAGCCGTTCCTCGACAACCGGAAGGTTCAGCGTTTCCGTGTCTTCATGTACTCTCCTGACCACGCGCACCCGACCGGTTTCCACCTCTTCCGTGTCGACCCGAAGGCGTTCTTCGATAACCGGAGTCACTGAAACGCCTTTTTCTGGCCGACCGGATAAATGCTCTTTATCTCTCTCCTGATTTGTCTCCATCCTCTTTTCGAAAGAACATTTTCTCCTGTTGAAACAACATCCCGACTTATTCAATAAATATGCCTATATTGATAATGAGGCGATTACGATTCTCCTCTCCCGGAAAGTGTACAACATATTCCACAGTTTAAGTAGATTATATCCCCGGTTCATCATGCCAGCGGCTCAATAGCAGGACGTGATCAAACGAATAATATTATTTAAAGGGCTATTTGGATAAACAGCATACCGGATATTCAATTTTTTAACGTTGATTCCGTAACTTAGTTGCTCCAAGAAATTCATCCTATGGCTCTTATCCAACTGACAATCAATGGTCGCCGCCACGAGGTCGATGCGGACCCGGACACCCCTCTTTTATGGGTTCTGCGGGATTCGCTGGGTCTGGTCGGCACCAAATACGGTTGCGGCATCGCCCAGTGCGGCGCCTGTACAGTCCATTTAAACGGGGAAGCAACCCGTTCATGCGTTCTGCCCGTTTCGTCCATCGGTTCGGCCCGCATCACCACCATCGAAGGGCTCTCGGCCAACGGCGATCACCCGGTTCAGCAGGCCTGGAACGCCGTCGACGTTCCGCAGTGCGGCTATTGCCAGGCGGGTCAGATTATGACGGCGGCGGCTTTGCTGAAGCGCAATCCCAAACCGACCGATGAAGAGATCACAGCAACCATGTCGGGCAACATCTGTCGCTGCGGCACCTACCACCGCATCCGGGAGGCCGTTAAACTGGCGGCAACCAAAGGATGACGTCAATCGCAACGCTGACTAATTACACAACGGAATACCCTACAAACGACCTGACCGCATGTCAACCTCTCAATCACGGCGGAATTTTCTTCAAGTACTGGCGGCAACCAGCGGCGGCCTGCTGTTAGGCTTCAACTGGACCGATGCCAGTGCTGCCAGCCAGCCTGCGCTGCTGAACAACCTCTCGCCGACGGCCCCGTCTGTCGACCTCAATAGCTATCTGTCCATTAGTCCGCAGGGCGTCGTCACCATATTTTCCCCAAACCCCGAAGTGGGGCAGGGCATCAAAACGGCCTTCCCGATGATTGTAGCCGAAGAACTCGACGTCGACTGGACGACTGTTCGCGTCGAGCAGGCACCGCTGGACACCAAACGCTTCGAGCGTCAGGTAGCTGGCGGCAGTCAGTCGATTCGGCACTCGTGGGAGCGTCTGCGCAAGGCAGGGGCCACGGCCCGGCAGATGCTCACGGAAGCCGCCGCCAAACGCTGGAACGTACCCGTAACGGAATGCACAACGGCCAGCGGCGTAGTCAGCCACGCGAAAAGCGGCCAGAAACTGACGTATGGTGAACTGGCCGCCGATGCGGCCCAGCTTCCGGTTCCGACCGACGTGAAACTGAAAGACCGGTCCGCATTCAAACTGATTGGGCAATCGGCGAAGAATGTCGACAATCCCGGCATCATTACCGGCAAACCCCTTTTCGGGCTGGACTTTTACCGCGAAGGCATGTCCTTCGCCATGCTGCAGCGCCCGCCGTTCGGCATGAAACTGAAATCGGTGGACGCCGCAGCGGCTAAAGCCATGCCCGGCATTACGGACGTCGTGACGTTTAAAAATAATGTCGCCGTCGTTGGCAAATCGACCTGGCAGGTGCGCAAAGCCCGTGAGGCGGTGAAGATTGAATACGAAAAAGACACGGCGCTGGAAAGCACCGCCGACCATGACCGTCTGTTGCGCGAAATGCTCGACCGACCGGATGCGACTGTCCGGCGGAAAGACGGTGACGTGGAAGCGGCCTTCCGTACGGCGGCGAAAGTAGTACGAGCGGAATATCAGTGTCCGTTTTTATCCCACAGCCCGCTGGAACCGATGAATTTCTTCGCCCATGTCCGCCCGGACGGCGTCGAACTCGTTGGACCCACCCAGACCCCCGAACGCGCCCGCAACGAAACGGCGAAGCTGCTGGGCATCGAACCCGAAAAAGTAACCGTGCAGATGACCCGCATCGGAGGCGGTTTTGGTCGGCGGCTTCAGGCGGACTACGTGCTCGAAGCGGCGGAATTATCCAATCTGATCAAGGCGCCTGTGAAGGTTATCTGGACACGGGAAGATGACATGACGGGCGGCAGCTACCGGCCGGCGGTGCGCTACCGGTTCGAGGCGGCCCTGGACGCCAAAGGCAATATGATCGGCTATAAGCTTCGCGGAGCAGGCATCAACCCCGGCGGCAATGGCAACTCCACCCGCGAGGACAATTTTCCGTCGGGCTGTGTCGATAACCTGCTCATCGACAGTGTTGAACACAAGTCGCCCATTACGACCGGTCCCTGGCGGGCACCCATCACCAACTTCCTGGCCGGAGCCGAACAGTCGTTTCTTGACGAAGTGGCCGTTGCGGCGGGCAAAGACCCTGTGGCGTTTCGGCTGGAGTTGCTGGAAAGAGGCAAAAAATCGCCTGTTGGGGCCGTCAAATACGACCTCGACCGGATGAAGGCCGTGATCCAACTGGCAGCAGAAAAATCAGGCTGGGGGAAAAAGAACACCCGGAAACCGGCTGTATCTCAAGGCTTCAGCGTTTATTATTCCCATAACTCCTATGTGGCGCAGGTCGCTGAGGTGGTGATGAAAAAAGGGCAGCCAGTGGTGCATAAGGTCTATGCGGCGGCTGACTGCGGCATTGTCGTCAACCCGAGCGGTGCCCGGCAGCAGGTGGTCGGCTGCATCGTCGACGGCATGGGCCACGCCATGTACGCCAAACTGTCGTTCAAGGACGGCCTGGCTCAGCAGAAAAACTTCGATACGTACCGGCTGATTCGGATGAGTGAAATTCCGGAGGTCGAGGTTCATTTTGTCGATAATGGCTTCGACCCGACCGGTCTGGGTGAACCGGCTCTTCCGCCCACGGGCGGCGCCATTGCCAACGCGATGTTCAAAGCGACGGGTCGGCGACTGCGGAACCAGCCTTTCGTGGAAGAACGGGGGGTTTAGGTTTAAACACAGAGGAAACGGAGATCAACACAGAGTTTACAATTCCCCTCCGTTTTCTCTGTGAAGTCTCCGTTTCCTCCGTGTTTAAGCACCATTCACAGCCAGTTTCTCCGCTTAAAAATCAGAATCGTAATCAGCGACGACAGCACCATCAATCCAATCGCAAACGCGTAGCCAAACGGCCAGTGCAGTTCGGGCATGACGTCGAAATTCATGCCGTAGATGCTGGCAATCAGGGTTGGAGGCATGAAAATCAGCGATACGACCGTAAAGATTTTCACAACCCGGTTCTGCTCCAGGTCAATCAGACCGAGGTAGGTATTTTGCAGAAATTCCAGCCGCTCGAAGATGAAGTTCGTGTGGTCGATGAGCGAATTGATGTCTTTGATGAGCGTCCGGAGCTTGATCTGTTCGTCGTCCGTAAACCAGCCGTCGGAGCGAATCATGGCCGAAATCACCCGCTGTTTATCCACGATATTTTCCCGGATGAGCATCGTCAGTTCCTGATAGTCGTTGATGCGCAGCAGCATCTCCTTGTCGAGTTTGGCGTCGAGGTCGAGCTGGCGATTGATAGCTTTCACCTCCGAAGCCACCATTTCGATCAGGTCGGCGTCATAGTCGATGCGTGACTCGAAGATGCTGATCAGAATCTGCGCCCCATCTTTGAACACCGCCCGGCGGGACTTGATTTTCTTGACCGTATCGGCGAACGTTTTCAGGTCGGCGTTCCGGTAGGTAAACAGCACGTCGTCTTTCAGCATGAAGGAGACCGGCACGTTGATGTACCGCTGTTCCTTGTCAGGGATCAGGAAGTTGGAGTTGGCGATCAGGTATTCGTCCTCCTCAATGTAGCGCGAGCTGCTCTCAATCTCCGACTGCTCCTGCTGGCTCAGGAAGTCGACATCGAATTTCTCCTCGACGCTCTTGATTTCGACGCTGGATGCGTTCTGCAAATCGACCCATAGGGTGCGTTCAGTATCCAGAAACGAGTCGATGTCCCGGATTTTGCGGACAGCCGTCTCGTCCAGTTGAAAGATGCGAATCATGTAGTCCGTTCAGGTGGTGGCAGGTATGCGGCAAATGTCGTAAAAAAAGCGGGCGAAACGTCCATTCCGCCCGCTTTCCGCAAAGTCCGATTCGGCTTACCGCTTCTCGGTCAGGCTCTTTTCATTCTCGTATTTTTCCTTATACATCTGATACAGCCGCTTGTGCTTGTCGTCCAGGTTCACTTTACGGCCCTGAATGTAAGCGTGTTCGACCACGTTGGTCCGCATGTCGAGTGCGTCGCCCTTCGAAACGAATAAAGTCGCCTGCTTTCCTTTTTCGAGCGTTCCGACAAGGTGGTCGATGTTCATGATCCGGGCGGCGTTGGCTGTAATGAGTCTGAGCGCCTCCTCCCGGTCGGCGATGCCGAAGCCCGCCGCCGTTCCGGCCTGGAAGGGCAGGTTGCGTGTCCGCCACCATTCCTCGTTGTAGCTCAGCGCCACCAGTATGCCCGCTTTCTGTAGGATACCCGGCAGCCGATACGGCAAATCAACATCTTCGTCGGCCCGATTGGGCAGCCGGTGCAGCGGATTCAGGATGATCGGTACGGCGTTCTCTTTCAGAAAATCGACCACGCGGTACGCTTCGTCACCGCCTACAATCACGGGCTTCCGGACGCCCATCTCCTTCGCAAAATGAATGGCTTCGATGATGTCTTTGCCGTAGTCGGCCCGGATGTAGAGGTTTTTTGTCCCGTCGAACAGACCCCGCATGGACTCCAGTTTCAGGTTCTGCGGCATCGGATTTTTGAGGTCTGCATAGGCTCTGGCTTCGGCAAACGTGGCCCGCAGCGGCAGCAGCGCATCCATTCGTTTGTCGTTCTTCTTCAGGGTTGCCGAAAAGTCCTCGAAGTTGAAATCCCGCGCAAAATAGCCCGGCCAGTTCAGCCATATGCCGTCATCTTTTTTCAGTACGGCATCCTCCCAGTTCCAGCCGTCGGTGTGCATAATGGACGAACTGCCCGACACCAGCCCGCCCATCGGCATAGCCTGCGTCAGTAGCAGGCCGTTGTTGCGGATGGTCGGAATCACCTCCGAATCGGCATTGTAGGCAATCAGCGCCCGGACGTTGGGGTTGATGCTGCCCACTTCGCTGAAATCCAGCGTGGCCCGGACGGTGGCGATCTCCTGCAAACCCACCGTTGAGGCGGGCGAGATAAAGCCAGGGTATAGGTGCTTGCCGGTGACGTCGACAACCTGAGCGCCGTTGGTGGGCGTACCGGCGTCGCCCACGGCGGTGATGATGCCTTTGTCGAACAGCACCGTACCGTTCTGGATCACCTGACCATTGCCAACGTGGATGGTAGCGCCTTTCAGAGCAACGGGCCGTTCCTGGGGCCGGGCCGGAGCCGGGTTCTGCGCATCGGCAAACGTGAGCGATGCGAGGGTGAGTAATATGGTTAGTAGTTTGTGCATCTTTAAAAAATTTTGTCACGCAGAGGCGCAGAGCCGCAAGAGAAAAACTCCCCGCCTCCGCGTCTCTGCGTGAGACTCATTTTTCCTCTCCTTCCGCCATAATGCCCTCAATATCTTCACAATGCCACATCCGGCTGCGTTTGAACACGGGTTTGGCCGTGGGTGCGCCACCTGCTTTCGCCGTCAGCAGCTTCTGAATCAGCCGGGCGCGTTCGGCCTGCATGGCTTCCCGTTTGGCGTCTTCTTTTTCCAGGTCGAAATACACCGCTCCGTCGATAATGGTCTTTTCGGGGCGGGCGTAAATCGACAGCGGGTGATTGTTCCACAGCACCAGATCGGCGTCTTTTCCGGCCCGGATGGAACCCAGCCGGTTGTCGAGGTGCAGCAGTTTCGCCGGATTGAGCGTGACCATTTTCCAGGCGTCCTCTTCCGAAACGGCTCCGTACTCGACCGCCTTGGCCGCTTCCTGATTCAGTCGGCGGGCCATCTCGGCGTCGTCGGAGTTGATAGAGACCAGAACACCCTGCCGGTGCATGAGGGCGGCATTATACGGAATGGCGTCTTTTACCTCCATTTTGTAGGCCCACCAATCAGCAAACGACGAGCCGCCTGCTCCGTGCTTCGCCATTTTATCGGCCAGTTTGTAGCCTTCCAGGATGTGTGTAAACGTGTTGACTTTGAAGCCCAGCGAGTCGGCCACTTTCATGAGCATGTTGATCTCCGACTGCACGTAACTGTGGCAGGTGATGAAGCGCTTTTTGTCCAGAACTTCGGCCAGCGCATCCAGTTCAATGTCGCGGCGGGGTGCCTGCACCAGCGTCTTTGCTTTCACTTTCAGTGTGTTGTAATTCTGCCACTGCCGAGTGTATTCGCGGGCGCGGGTAAAGTGGTCGAAATACACCTGCTCGACGCCCATGCGCGTCTGCGGAAAACGGACGCGGTTTTGCTCACCCCAGTTCGCCTGCTTGACGTTCTCGCCCAGCGCAAACTTGATGAACCCGTCAGTTCCTTTAATGAGCAGAGCCTCCGGCGCTTCGCCCCATTTCAGTTTAATAATGGCCGACTGCCCGCCGATGGCGTTGGCCGACCCGTGCAGTAGCTGCGAGGTCGTAACGCCCCCGGCCAGTTGGCGGTAGATGTTGACGTCTTCGGGGTTGATAACGTCGGCCATCCGAACTTCCGCCGTGCTCGACTGCGAGCCTTCATTGATGGAAAACAGCGCGATGTGCGAATGTTCGTCGATGATGCCGTTGGTCAGGTGTCTGCCGGTTCCGTCGATTACCCGTGCGCCCGCCGGAGCCGACATACCTTTGCCCACCTGCGCTATCTTTCCGTTCTGCACCAGCACGTCGGCCCCCTGTAGCACACCTTCTTTTTCGTTCGTCCAGACGGTGGCGTTGCGGATGAGCAGGGTTTCGGCTTTGGGTTTTTCAGGATTGCCCATACCGACGAACGGGTAGGTCACTGCCCCCAGAACGGGGACCGTCGGAGCGTTCTTTTTTGTTGTATCGGCGACCGGAGCTGCGGTTGTCTGCCGCACGGCCAGCCATTTCACTCTTCGTCCGTCGGGGAGTTCACCTTCGCCCTTCAGGGAGCCGTCTGCGCCCCGGTAGCCCGTCAGCCGCGTGGTGCCCGGCGTCGCCACGCCGGGGCGGCCCGGCGTACCGGTCGCTTTTTTATCCAGTTCGACCTGTAGCGCCAGGAGGTTATTCGCTACTGACACTTTAGGCGTCAGTTTGGTCGTATCGTTCACCAGAATCTGATACTCCGGCTTATCGACTTTGCCAGTCACATTCAGTTTCAGGTTGGATTGATCGCCGATGGTCAGGGCGTAGGTGCCCCGCAGGTCGGAAGCGGTTTTATCGGCGTAGACGTACTGTTTTCCACGCACCCAGGTTTCGTAAATTACGTTATCGGCACTGAAGAGGTTATCCGACGTGATAATGAAACTGGCGGTCATGCCCGGCTTCAACGTCCCGACCAGGTTATCGATTTTCAGCATCCGGGCGGGGGCCGTCGTGAGGGCTTCGAGGGCTTTCTGTTCGGTCAGGCCGTGTTCGATGACTTTGCGCAGATTGGGCCAGAAATCGGTCTTGTTTTTGAGTCCGGCCATCGTGAGTGCAAACGGAATTCCGGCTTTTGCCAGCGCCGCCGGGTTGGTCGGGGCCAGTTCCCAGTGCTTCATTTCCGATACGGCGACGATGTCGGCATCCCAGGCGTCCTCCACGTCGAGAGCCTGCGGGAAGTTCAGTGGGACAATCAGGGCGGCGGCCGTAGCTTTTACCTCTTCCAGTCGGGCATATTCGTCGCCCGCGCTTTTGATAATGTACTGAATCCCAAACTCATCCCCAATTTTGTCGGCCCGCAGGATAGCCATCCGGTCGATAACTTCAAACACCGACGGCAGGTCCTGCAACCCATTGAAGGCCGCCAGCGAGGCGTTGCTTTCTTCTTTGTAGCCCGCCCGTTTATACCAGTCGGCATCGTAATACGTTTGCCGGAGCAGGGCCACGGCCCCCATCGGTGAGTTAGGATAAGCCTGTCCCGAACTGCCTTTGCTGAACGAGTAGTGAGTGGCGGTCCGGTTTTTCAGAACGACATTATTCTCCCGGTCATCGGCGGTGGTGACCAGGGCCGACGAGCCCCGTGCGATACCGTCATGCCGGTGCGTAACGACGGCCCCGAAGCCCAGTTTACGGAGTTCGGTCGCTTTTTCGGCGTTGACGCTGAACAACAGACTGGCGTCGGTTTCGGGCTGAATGGCCTGATTCCAGCCAAACGGCCCTTTTTTGTTCGATTCGAGCTGGGGCGGGGCGGCAAACGAACGCGGTTCGCGTTTGACTTCCGGCATTCCGTAATCAGACTCGACGTCAACAAGCGCGGGGTAGATTCGTCGGCCTTTCAGGTCGGCAACGACGGCTCCAGCGGGCAGGCTCAGGTTTTTGCCCACCGCCTCGACCCGCCCATCCCGAACGAGCAGCGTAGCTCCTTCCAGCGTAGTTTGCGGGTCGATGATGATGGTGGCGTTGGTGAAGGCGAAAAGTCCCGGTCGTTCGTCGTAGACGCCGTTGCGCGGGAAGGTGGTTTGTGCCCGGCCCGTCTGGCAGAGTGCCAGCGCCAGCAGGACAGGCAAGAAGCGTTTCCTCATGTAGCAGGGATAGTTGGTTTTAGTTTGTCGGGGATTTATAACAAATGTACCAAAAACGACGTGTTCATACGACTCAATCTAATGAGAATCTAATGTTGTATGCATCTTTTACAATTATCTTAAGCTATCGTTTCAAATCGTTTTCAGCTACTTATGAAAAGCATCGTTATCCTGCCGTTGGTCGCAGCCCTGTCGGTGTCTGCCGCATCCGATTCGCTTCAATCAGTGGCTATTCTGCCTTTTCGTATGCCCGTCATCGACGCCCGACGCGGGGCCACCGCATCCGAGCTCTTTCAGAAAGAAATTGAGGACGGTTACCAGTCTCAGCGACTTCTGTACGAGAGCCTGAAAAACAATAAACGAAACGCGCACCTCTCGTTCCGCGACCCACTGGAGACTAACCGGCTGCTGGTGCAGAACGACATTACTTTTGCCACCATGCATCGGTTTACGGCCCAGGAACTCGGTCAGTTGCTGGGGTCCGACGCGGTCATCAGCATCCGGACGCAGGGCGTGAGGTTACAGCCCCGGTCACCGTCGGGTGTAGCCCGGGTGGGACAGACGCTTTTCGAAGTACCGAACAACTACGGTGTAGCGCAGGAAGGCCGGTATCGCTACCGGGCCGTGCTGACCGACACCCGGACGGGCCAGGAGTTGTCTTGGCATGAAGCGTCGTTCATACTGACCAACTACCAGTCTCCCTATCCGAAAATGCGTAGGATCATCAGGCGCACAGGTCGGCATTTGATGAGCACAGTCCGTTGATTAGCCGTTTTTAAGCCGTGTTTCGCCCAGAAACAGGTGATACATTCCGGGCAACTCCGCGATATTGCTTCCCTAACTCCGGGTAACAAACTTCCAAATGCTCTCACGGCTTTTTTTCCTACCTTTGCCCCTTGAAAAATCAGCGTAACCCAACGTGTCTGTTCTACTTCGTATTGCCATTCAGAAATCCGGTCGCCTGAGCGAGGATTCGTACCAGTTGTTTAAAGAATGCGGCATCCGCTTCGATCAGGGAACCGGGAAATTAAAATCGACATCATCCAATTTTCCGGCTGAATTTCTTTTTCTGCGGGATGACGATATACCGGGTTACGTCGAAGACGGCGTGGCCGATCTGGGCATCGTCGGCGAAAATGTCGCCATTGAAACGGGGCGTCAGGTCGAAACGATTCATAAGCTAGGCTTCTCGCGGTGTCGGCTGTCGCTGGCAATTCCGCGTGGTGAACCCTGGAACGGCATTCAGGACCTGGAAGGCAAAAACATTGCCACCTCCTACCCGCGTTTGCTGAGTCAATATCTCCGCGAACAGGGCGTGTCGGCCGACATTCACGAAATCAGCGGTTCGGTGGAGATTGCGCCGAGCATCGGCCTGGCCGAGGCTGTCTGCGACATCGTCTCGTCGGGCAGTACGCTGCTGAGCAACGGCCTGAAAGAAGTAGAGACTATTTTCCGTTCCGAGGCCATTCTCATTGGCCGTCCGGCACTGGATGAAGTGAGACAGGCGCTGGTGGAGAAGCTGCTGTTTCGGATTAAGGCGGTTCAGGCAGCCAAAAATAACAAGTACATCGTGCTGAACGCACCCAACGACGCCCTGGCCGACATTACGGCCCTGCTGCCAGGCATGAAGAGCCCAACGGTGATGCCGCTGGCCGAGCCGGGCTGGTCGTCGGTGCATTCGGTGCTGAACGAAAATGAGTTCTGGGAAAACATCGCCGCTATCCGCGCCGCCGGTGCCCAGGGTATTCTGGTTATTCCGATTGAGAAAATGATTTATTGAAAAAGGAGGAGAGGAGGAAGGGAAGAAAGGAGAAAAGAGATGATTTTTTCCTCTCCTCCCTTCCTCCTCTCCTCCCTTCCTCCTTTCCTATGAAAATCCTCGCGTTTCCGCCCCGTTCCGAATGGCCCCGGCTGCTGGCCCGCCCCGTGCAGTCGACCGGACAGATTGAGAAAGCCGTCGCCCCCATTCTGGCGCAGGTACGGTCTGAGGGCGATAAAGCCCTGTTCGAACTGAGCCAGAAATTTGATAAAGTCGATTTATCGGAGACTGGCCTGACCGTCTCGGAAGCCGAAATCGATGCTGCCGAAGCCCGGCTTTCCGACGATCTGAAAGCGGCCATCCGGCAGGCTTACGCCAATATTCGCACATTCCACGAAGCGCAGAAACAGCCGGTGGAGAAAATCGAGACCATGCCGGGTGTGGTCTGCTGGCGGAAAAGCGTAGGCATCGAAAAAGTCGGTCTGTATATTCCGGGCGGTACGGCTCCGCTCTTCAGCACGGTGCTGATGCTGGGCGTTCCGGCGCAACTGGCGGGCTGTCGGGAAGTAGTTCTCTGTACGCCGAGCAACCACCCGGCCATTTATTTCGCCGCTAAACTGGTCGGTGTCACGAAGTTGTTCCGGCTGGGTGGGGCGCAGGCCATTGCGGCGATGGCGTATGGCACGGAAACCGTTCCGCAGGTCTACAAGATTTTCGGGCCGGGAAATCAGTACGTGACGGCGGCGAAAATGCTGGCGGCCAAAGAGGGCGTCGCCATCGACATGCCCGCCGGACCGTCGGAGGTTGCCATTTACGCCGACGAAACGGCCATACCGGTTTTTGTGGCGGCGGATTTGCTCTCTCAGGCCGAACACGGGGCTGATAGTCAGGTGCTGCTGGTGTCGACGAGCAAAAAAGTGCTGCAAACGGTCAACCTGACGCTGACCACCCAGCTCGAACACCTGCCCCGCCGCGACATGGCCCACAAAGCCATCGAAAACAGCCGGGCTATTCTGGTCAAAACCGCCGACGATGCCATCGACCTGCTGAACGCCTACGCCGCCGAACACCTGATTCTGAGCGTGAAAGACGCCGAAACCGTAGCCGATCGCATCACCAACGCCGGATCGATTTTCCTGGGCAACTACACGCCTGAGTCGGCGGGCGACTACGCATCAGGCACTAACCACACGCTGCCGACCAATGGCTTTGCACGGGCCTACAGCGGGGTGTCGCTGGATAGTTTTGTGAAGAAAATTACGGTGCAGCACATTTCGCCGGAGGGCATTCAGGCGCTCGGCCCAACCATTGAGGCGATGGCGGAGGCCGAATCGCTCTACGGACACAAGCGGGCCGTCTCGCTGCGGCTGTCGTCGCTGCGCCAGTCGTAATTGCGGCAATCTAATGGAAATATTTTTTGGAGATAATTGGCTATATTTCTAAAAAATGAATGTTATGAGCCAGCTCCTGATTGAAATTGACTCTCCGGAGGATGAAGCATTGTTGCTGAAGCTACTACCGAAACTGAATGCGCGGGTTGTAAACTGTTCAGTGCCCGCCCCGCGCGTAAATCAATCACCTGTCGATGTTCTGGAGAGGATCGCTGCTCGTGGTGGCACCACTTCGTTTGGAGACCCTTCCGTATGGCAGCGAGAAACCGGGACCGACAGATCATTACCCGGACGTGAAGAATGATTATCGACAGCAACATCATTATATATTCTAATCAGCCTCATTATGAGCCACTCCTTCACTATCTCCGTTCTTTAAACACTGATATTCAGGCTTCGCTCATATCCAAACTTGAAGTAATAGGATTTTATAAATTGAATGAAGTTGACAAGGCCGATTTTGAAGCTTTTTTCGACGGGGTATCAGTTTTACCGATTGATTACGAAGTAATTACCGAAGCTATTCGTCTGCGCCAGCAAAGAAAGCGCTCATTGGCGGATGCAAGTATTGCCGCAACGGCTTTGCTGTACAACCTTCCTCTGCTGATCAATAACACCGTCGACTTTGAGGACATTCCCGGTTTGAAGGTGATTTCAATGTCTTCCGTTCTATCTCAATCGTGACAATCGATATTTCTTTACACATTCAACCCCTCTCCCTCACCGATGCTCCTGTGCTGGCCGATCTCGCCCGGCGGGCTTACTGCGACCATTATCTGCCGCTCTGGCATGATAACGGGGCGTGGTATTTGCAGAAATGCTTCACGCCCGAACAACTGGAAAAGGAACTGGGCGACCCGAACAGTCGGTTCTTCCGGGTTAATTACCAAAACGAACCCGTCGGCTATCTGAAGCTCAATCTGGCTCAACCCGAATCCAGTTACATCCATACGGATTTTGTACCGCCTGCCAATTCGCTGGAACTCGAACGGATTTATTTCCTGAAAAAAGCCACCGGAAAAGGCATCGGTTCTGCCGCCATGCAGTTTGTCGACGACTTCGCCCGACAACAGGGCAAAACGGCGGTCTGGCTGAAAGCGATGGACAGCAGTCATGCCGCCATTGCCTTTTACGAAAAACAGGGCTACCGTCTCTGCGGCACCCACCGGCTCGATTTCCCGGCCATGAAAGAGGAGTTTTGGGGCATGATCATTCTGGAGAAGAAATTGTGAATGGCGTTATTTCGGAGCGCATCCAACCTTCTGGCCTAATTTTCGCTCTTTCGTGTCAAAACACAACACGATCATGAAAAAGCTGCCTGGGCTGTTATTTGGTCTCCTCCTTTTGATTTTTCTGACGGGCTGCGAGCAGATTGCGCTCACCGACCGTCCTTACCAGACGGTTGCAATTACTGACTTCTCCCGCCCCACCCGTGCCTATCTCTCTTCGGTCGACAAAAACGTCATTTCCCTATCCATTTACGTCAGCGGGTCTATCAGCAAACCCGTAGCTTTAAAGATAATTCAGCGCAGTGCCACGATGGCCGAGCAGGAGGCAAAGAGTATTCGGCTGGAACCGGGCACCTATAAACGTCGAAATTTTACCGGCGATTTTTATGCGTCGGATGCCCTGGAAATGCTGGTGACGGGACAGCCGGGCACCACCGGTTCACTGACTATTGAATGGTATCGTTAACAAATTATCCACATCATGAAGTGCCTTTATTTTTCCTTTGCTATTCTTCTGGTTTCTCTTTCCGTTCACGCTCAAACGCTTGCCCCTTCCCGTAATTCCTTCCGAATTGGTCTCGACGCCATGAGTCTGGACGTCCCCGACGACCTCGGCAGTCGGCTGGTAGCCCGCTATGCCCGCCATCTGGGCCGTGACCGGATCGTCATCGGTGCCGAGGCAGGTTATCTGTATACGTCTTCTCAAAATTCCCCATTCAACGGCATCGACCCCGGCCCTGATCGCCGGAAGCGACTCACCGCCGATCTAACTGTTCTCTTCGACTTTCTGCCGGGGCCGCGTCATGCACTGCGGCTGGGGGGTGGATTTTCGGCCTGGTATCGAAACGACGACGTGTATCGGGGTGCTATGGTCATCGACGGCGGCGCTGCCATCGACCGCTGGCAGACCTCAGCCATCAACCTGGGGCCGCACCTGACAAGTGAATATGAACTGCTCATTCTACCGCAATGGTCCGTGGGCTTCCGGGTTGCCTGGGCCAATCTGAACGAAGCCGGCATCAGTTCGATCGCAGGAATCAACACGGGGTATCGATTCTGAGCGCATTCGGACGTTACCTTTTTGTTACCTCTATCCGGCTGTTTGTCCGGAATGGTACTTTTGTGAATCAGCAACGGTACCCATGTCCTCCGAACGACTGCTCAACCTCGCCCCGTGGCTTTTGTTTTCGGGAAGCGCCCTGTTCCTGCTTCTGTTCAACGACAGCACAATGCTGTATGGGCTGGATGAAACCAAGAATGCCCAGTGCGCCCGTGAAATGCTGATGCGTGGTGACTGGATTGTCCCCACGTTCAACGGGCAGTTGCGCACCGATAAACCGCCCCTGCATTATTTTTTCATGGGTTTGGCTTACCGGTTATTCGGCATAAGCGAATTTTCGGCCCGTTTTTTCTCCGGCATTTTTGGTGCGCTGACCATTCTGCTGACGTTCGGGTTCGGATGTCGGCATCTGGGCACCGGGGCGGGGTGGCTGTCGGCACTTTCACTGTTGGCTTCGCTGCATTATTCGATTCAGATGCGGATGTCGGTTCCCGATCCGTATCTGGTATTCTGGATGACAGGAACGAGTCTGGCAGCTTTTGAAGGTGTCGAGACCCGACAAAAACGCTGGTTTTATTTCGCCTATGTGACCGCCGCCTTCGGAATGCTGACGAAAGGTCCAGTGGCGGTGGCCCTGCCGGGACTAACGCTATTTCTGTACATTACGCTGACCCGGCAATGGTCGTGGGCGCTCGTGCGAGCGGCGCAGCTACCGGTCGGGATTCTGTTGTGGGGTGTTATTGCATTGCCGTGGTATGTGGCCGTTCACCAGCAAACGAACGGAGCCTGGACCGACGGTTTCTTCTTCAAACACAATCTGGAGCGTTTTTCGGCCCCGATGGAAGGGCATGGTGGTTTTTTCGGTCTGCCGCTGGTGTTCGTTCTGGTGGGCATGCTGCCGTTTTCGGTCTTCCTGCCCATTGCACTGGGTCGTGTCTGGAAAGTGCAGACGGCCCATCCGCTGCTGACCTTCTGTCTGCTGGCGGCGGGGGTTATCGTGCTCTTTTTCATGGCTTCCGGCACCAAACTGCCTAATTATACAGTTCCGGCGTATCCGTTCGTAGCTCTGCTGCTGGGTTTCGGGCTGAACGATTTATACCGACGTCTCCCGCAAAGAGTGGTCATGTCGGTCACGCTCGCCACTCTGATGCTGATAACCCTGCTTCTTCCTCCCGCCATCAGCCTCCTGTTACATGATGACCTGATGCTGAGTGATTTGTGGTGGCTGGGCCTGCTATTTCTGCCATTTCCAGCGGGGGCGATGTTTAGCTGGTTCTACTGGTCCCGGCGCAATCTAAACGGCGTCATGGGAGCGATGGCGGTCTCGTGGATGGCGTGTGCGTGGGTGCTGTTCGGATATGCATACGGCCGGGTCGACGCCCGGAATCCGGTGGTTCAGCTCAATCATTTAATTCATAATCAACCACTTGTCGCCTACAAATTATTCAATCCGGCATTTGTGTATTACCGGCAGCCCGTAACCCGGAAAGCTGTTCCGGGTCTGAGCGAAGCTCAGTATAGATTTCTGCCTGTGGCAGACCCGGAACAGCTTTCCGGGTTACGGATCTTCGACCAGCCAGATTCGCTGCGTAGCTTTTTAACCCGGCATCCTTACGCCCGCGTCATCACCCGCAAAGAATTTTTGCAGGAGATTGAGACAGATTCCCTGCCGATACTGGCCCGTCAGCCTGACCTATTCGAGCGTTCGGTGACGGTCATTCTCGGAAAATGACTTAGACCTGCGGTTGTCGGGGTAACCAACGCATCGGGCGGTAGTCAGGAAACCGATTTCTGTAGGGATAAACCAGCAGCACCGTCAGCACGCCGACAAGCGAGCCAACCGTAACGTCCAGAACAAAGTGCTGTAGCAGATATACGCGTGAATACGCCACCAGGACCGCCGGAACCAACCACAGCGGTTTGCACAATGGATGTTTGGTTTCAAATGCCAGCACCGTAAACAGAGCAAAGGCCGTTGCCGTATGCCCCGACGGAAAGCTTCCGAACTGATGCAGCTCTACACCCGGAACGGTATGCAGTGCAGATAGGATGTCGTCGAAATATCGGGCGGGGCGCGGGGCATGGGGGAACAAAAGTCGCTTACCTGTCTGCGCCAGCAAGCCACTCACTACATAACCCACGACAACCAAAAACGCCTGCCGGAGTGAATACAGACAAAGCAGCAATGCAACCCCCACGCAGAAAAGCCCATCGCCCAGGAAGGTGACCGCCCGAAAAAACACGTCGGCGGCAGGATGCCAGTGTCGGTTTATCCAGAGAAGCAGTGCGGTTGGCGAATAAACAATCTGTAGCGCCGCCGCCAGCGCCAGCAGGAGAAGATATACGCCCAGATAAAGACGATTCTGGTATAGAAACGAACGGTTGCCTGGCTCCATACGACAAAGCTAACGCCTTCATTTCAAGCAGGTTTTTCGGTATAATTAAATCTAAAGGCGCCCTTTTCACAGTATGATAATTTCCGTTTTACACTGCCTTAATCGCCGCTTCTCCTTCGGACCGTACCTTCGTTTCGATTTCCCCCGCCACCCGCTTCCGACATGTATCTGGACATTCCCGGCATCACCCTGGCCTCTTCGTCTACCGTTGCCATACAGCTCCGCCAGGAGTATGGTCGGCTGCTGGCTATACAGGGGCGGCTGACCTGTCCTGATTCGGATTTGATCGACTACTGTCTCGACCGCCTGCTGGAAATTAACCGACTGCCGCCTGGTCATGCCGCCCTGCCCATTCGTTACCATATCGAGCTGCGGCTGCTGAAAGACGGTCTTCTGTATCATAAAATGTAGTTCCGATTCGTAGTTTAGCCGGGTGTCACGCTTTTATGGTTTTCCGAACCCGGCTGCCATGCGCTTCTTCCCGCTTCTGCTGCTGCTTGCCCATCTGGGTCTGGCCCAGCGAATCCCCGGTCTTACATTCACCACAAATCGCCCGCAGATTGAGCGATTCGATTACTGGGAAGCAACCCTGCGACTCTCCAGGCCACTGAAAGGAAATCCCTTCACCGCCGTTACGCTCGAAGGCGTCGTGGCTTCCGACACGGCGACTTACCCGGTCATCGGTTTCTGCGACAGTCAGGACGGTACGGTCTTTCGCCTGCGTTACATGCCCCGGACCGTCGGACCGCATACCTACCGACTCACCTTTTCAGACGGCTACCGTAAACATACATTCAACGGAACATTCACGGCGGTGGTATCCAATCGCAAAGGCCCGCTGCGGGTCGACCCGGCGCATCCGTGGCATTTTATCCGGGAAAATGGCGACCGGTTTTTCTGGAACAGCACCACCACCTACTGGATGCTGGGCTGGAAAGACGAACAAATCATCCGCGATGCCATCGACCGACTGGCCGGGCTCCGCATCAACCGCATCCGGGTAGCCATTAACGGGCGGCAGGACGATGGCAAACGCTGGTCGGAGCCGATGGTAAAAGAATCGGAAAAATTCACCTTTAAACTCAATCCCTGGCAGGCCGAACGCCCCGACGACCTCGACAATCCGGGCTTCGACGTCACGCGGTTTAACCTCGCCCACTGGCAGAAACTCGACCGGCTGGTGGCCCACGCCCGCGACCGGGGCATCATCGTTTCCCTGATTTTTTACGTCGACGGGCTTGAGCACGGCTGCGATCCATTCAAAAAAACCAACATGGGCAACGAAGATGAGCGCCGTTACTACCGCTATGCAGCCGCCCGTTACGCCGGTTTTGAGAATATCATGTGGGATGTTACCAACGAATATCATCTGTTCCGGAGCCAGGAGTGGGTAGATAAAATGGGGACATACCTCCGGGAGTGCGACCCGGCCCGGCACCTGATTTCGGTCCACGGCAACGCTGATTTTCCGTTCCGCAAAGCCCCCTGGGTCGACGTGGTGCTCTATCAGTCGTGGGATGAATGCGGCGGCAGCGAGTTCATCGCCCGGTGTCGGCAGAAGCAGCAGGAAGCCGGGCGTATTTTGCCCCAGATCAATGAAGAATACGGCTATGAGGAACACTATCCGCCCTGGGGCTGCGGTCCGACGGCCACCAAAGTGCCCGATGGCCGATCCGCCGATAATCGGCGGCGGCTGGCCTGGGAAATCTGCATGGCGGGTGGCTACCAGACCACGGGCGAACGGGCCAATGAAGGCACGGGCGCAGGCAGCGACACCGGCGGCGGCTGGATTAACGGACGCGGCAACGACCGGATGACGATGCTGACAACCTACGGTTATCTGCTCGACGCCTTCGCCCAGGTCGAGTACTGGAAGATGACTCCCCGCCACGACCTGACCAATTACGGCAATCTGTGCCTGGCCGAGCCCGGACAAGAGTATCTGGTGTACAGCCGGTTGCCGACCTGCCGGGTGGTGCTGCCCCGCGAGGGCGTTTACACTGTGACGATGTTCAACCCCCGGACGGGCCAACAAACGTCCCTCCCTGACTGTGATCCGAAGCAGAACGGCGCCTGGCAGTATCCGAAGACATTGTCGGACGACTGGGCGTTTGTGCTGAAACGGAAGCCGTAGCGTCAGGCTATAATTCGGGAAAAATGTCGTTATATTTGAAGAATAATTTCAGAGAGATTATGACGTTGAGATCGCTGGAAATGCGTTTAGGGGGACCTGACGTCCTGGGGTTGTCCATTCAGAAGGACGTCGATTTGGTAACACTGGTAGAGCGGGGTATTCCCAAATCGACCATTAAGTATCTCGCAGATTCGCTCAACATTCATGTGAGAGAACTGACAAATTACCTACCGGTTACTAACCGAAATCTTCATCGTTACAGGAATAGCGATTTGCTGAACGAGACAGTCTCCGACCACATTATTGCTTTGGCTGAACTGTTCGAGTATGGAGAAGAGATGCTGGGTAAAGACTACTTCCGTGATTGGCTTCATAGCAAAATTTTAGCATTGGGAAATCGCCGTCCCGCCGACTTTTTAAAGACGCACAAGGGCATCGATATTATCCGGGATGAATTGGGCCGTATTGCTTACGGTATTTTTGCCTGATGGAGTTATTCCGGGTAACTCGTTTTCTGTATAAAGATGACCTGAGCGGAAATGGCGCTGCCCTGCACGGAGGCCGCTGGAACCATAAGCCTTATCCGGTCCTCTACTGCGCAGGCAGCCGCTCTCTGGCTATGCTTGAAACATTGGTTCATCTAAAACAAAATCAACCACCAGACGACTACTGTATTGTTGTCCTGTATGTGCCTGACTCCGCCTCCATACAGATCGTCAGCGAGAAAGATTTAGCTCCCGATTGGAAATTAAATCAGGACATCACTCGTAATTTGGGCACATCATGGCTTAATCAACCTAGTTCACTTATTTTACGGGTCCCCTCCGTTATCGTAAAGGCCGAATGGAATTATTTGATCAATCCGCGCCATCCTGATTTTGAACAAGTGAAAGTTATTGACAGCGAACCGACGCAGTTTGACGAACGGTTCTTCTCCAGAAATTTTTGATGAAACAGTTTCAGTTACAAAATATCCTCCGCCCCCACATTCTTACCCTAACGCCGTATTCCTCCGCCCGCGACGAGTATACGGGCAAAGAGGGCGTGTTTCTGGATGCCAACGAGAATGCGTTCGGCTCCGTCACCGAGCAGGATTTCAATCGCTATCCCGACCCATATCAGTGGGCTGTCAAGGAGAAGCTGGCACCGCTGAAGGGGGTGCGCCCCACGCAGATTTTTCTGGGCAACGGCTCCGACGAGCCTATCGATCTGCTCGTGCGGGCCACCTGTACGCCCGGTCAGGATTCGGTGCTGCTGCTGCCGCCCACCTACGGCATGTATGAAGTCAGCGCCGCCCTGAACGACGTGGAAGCCATCAAAGTGCCCCTCACCCGCGACTACCAGATCGACGTTCCGGCCACGCTGGCAGCCATTCAGCCCCGCACCAAACTGCTGTTTGTCTGCTCGCCTAACAATCCGACGGGCAACCTCATCGAACGGCAAAGCATCCTGACGCTGCTGGAAGCGTTTCCCGGACTGGTGGTTGTGGATGAGGCGTACATCGATTTTGCCGAAACCCGGAGCATGACCGCCCTGCTCGATCAGTACCCGAATCTGGTGGTGCTGCAAACGTTTTCCAAAGCCTGGGGACTGGCGGCGCTGCGGCTGGGCATGTGCTTCGCTTCCGAAGACCTGATCCGGATTCTGAATAAGGTCAAGCCGCCCTATAATATTTCGGCTCCAGCGCAGCAACTGGCGCTGGAAGCCCTCCAGCAAACCGCCCAGAAAGACCGCATGGTGGCGATTATTCTGAACCAGCGCACCGATCTCCACGAGCGCCTGCTTCATTTGCCGATGGTGCGGCGGGTGCATCCATCAGACGCCAACTTCCTGCTGGTGGAATTCGACGATGCACGGGGCGTATTCAACTACCTCATCGACCAGAAAATCATCGTCCGCGACCGGTCCCGCGTCACTCTCTGCGACGATTGTCTGCGCATCACCGTCGGAACCGCCGACGAAAATGATCGGCTGCTGAAAGCCCTCAAACAATATACGACGGCAACGGCCACGACGTTTTAAAGTCGTTACCGGCAGGATGAATGGATGCCATCGCTTGAAGCGGTCCCGCTCCGGCGTACCGGTCGCACGGCGATGGCATCCATTCGGCCTGCCGGATAAGGGTAAATTCCCGCCAACGTGTCTCCATCATACAACCAACCTATTGCCATGAAATTCAATATACTGTCTGGCATCTTCATTGCCGTCGTGACCGGCGTTCTGTTTCTCTCCAACCCAGCGCAGGCCCAATATAACAACTGGGCTGTGGGCTTCCGCATCGGTGAACCGGCGGGCGTCAACGTCCGAAAATATTTCGGTGACAACAAGGCCTTCGACGTCAACATCGGTACCTTCGGCGGACTCTACGCCAACAACCGTAGCTATCGTCGGGGCGACTACAAAAACGTCGGTCTGGCGATTCAGGGGCATTTTCTGTTTCATAACGAATTGGGTAAATCACAGAGTTTGAGGTATTATTATGGCTTAGGCGGTCAATTGAATTCCCGGCGCTATTTCCCGGATAATTTACAGGGACAGCCGACCAACTACGTCAATAATATCTCGCTGGGCGCTTCGGCAGTGGCCGGCCTCGAATATTTTCTGCCCAACAAACCTACTTCGCTGTTTATTGAAACCGGTCTGTACGCCGAGGTCATTCCCCGCCCGCTGTTTTTCAATGTACAATCGGGCGTTGGATTGCGGTTGAATTTGTAGTTCGTCCGCCCGCGTAGCCCGGAATGCTATTCCGGGTTTTTACCTTGTTTTTCTCCCTCCTTCTCCCTTAACTTTACTTCTACACATCAGGAACGACAGGCAGCGTGTTCAAAATCTTCAGCTCGTCGGCAGGCTCCGGCAAGACCTATACTCTTACCCGCGAATACCTTAAACTGGCCCTCGGCGACCGCCGGGAGTCGGAACGGAAGCCCTTCGAAATTTTTCAGTATAAGCACATTCTGGCCGTTACGTTCACCAACGCCGCGGCCAACGAAATGAAGGAGCGTATTCTGAAAGAGCTCCGGTGCATGGCCTCCGGTGGAACGGGTCCCATGCCGGACGAGGTGGCCGCTGAACTCGGTCTGGAACCAGCCGAACTACAGAAGCGGGCCAAAGCCGTTTTTCATTCCATTCTCCACGATTATTCGGCCTTTGCCGTCCTGACCATCGATAGTTTCGTTCAGCGCGTGGTGACGGCCTTCACCGACGACCTTGAACTCCCCTACAGTTTTGAAGTGGAGATGGACACCGACGCCGTACTGCAAACCGCCATCGAACGGCTTATCGAAAAAGTGGGGCAGGACGAACACGGGTTTCTGTCGGAAGTCATCGAGGAATATTTTCGGGAAAATGCCGCCGATGGACGAAGCTGGTATGCCCTGTCGGGCACGCTGGCGGATTTCTCCAAAAACCAGTTGAACGACCGGAATTACGACTTCGTTCAGCAGCTTGCCGATCTGGAACCCGCTGATTTCCGGGTCATCCGGAAGCAGTTGCGGGAGTTTATTCAGTCGGTGGAAAACGAAATCCAGCAGATAGCCGCCAGTGGCTATTCCTTAATTCAGGCCCACAACATTCCCGATGAAGATTTTTACCGGAAGGCGACCGGCGTGGGGACTTATTTTCGTGAACGCGCTCTGGAGCCCGGTTTTCCCAAGCCAGCAAATTCATACGTACGGGAGGCGTTGAACAACGATAAATGGTATACGGCGAAGAAACACGAAACCATCGACGCCATTAAAAATATACTGGGTAACTACATCCAGCAGATCGAAGACTTTCGGGCGCAGAACGTCGGGAAGTACGTCATGTACGATCAGATTGAAAAACACCTTCAGAAGATTGCCCTCCTCAAACAAATCCGGCAGGAGTGCGCCGAACTGCTTCGGGAACAGAACCGGGTGCATATTTCGGAATTCAACCGCCTGATTCTGAACGTCGTTTCCTGCGAACCGGTCCCGTTCATCTACGAACGGCTGGGTGAAAAATACCACCATATTCTGGTCGATGAATTTCAGGATACGTCCCGGCTGCAGTTCAACAACCTGCTGCCGCTCATCGAGAACAATCTCGGATACGACCGCTTCAATCTGGCCGTGGGCGATGCCAAGCAGGCCATTTATCGTTTCCGGGGCGGCGACATGGACCAGCTAGTGGCGCTGCATGGGCAAAACCTCGACCGGCTCATCGACCAGAGCGGCGAACTGAACGCCGAGCGTCTGCGGGGCATCCATCGGTATCTGGCTCCCGACCGGCTCAGCACCAACTACCGCAGCGCAGAATCCATCGTAGCGTTCAACAACACATTTTTCGGGTACCTGGCCGCCATCCACGCCGGTACGGAATACGGCCAGGTGACGGAAGTGTTCGACAGCGCCTTCAGTCAGAAGGCCCACAAGGAGGGAACACCGGGGCACGTCCAGATTGATTTTATTCCGAAACCAGTAAGGGAGAAAGGCGCTCCCGAACCGACGGGTCCCGACGTTGCCGAACAAATGGCGGAAAAGACGCTGGCCCTCGTCCGGCAGGCCCTGAACGACGGCTATCAGCCCGGCGACATTGCCATTCTCTGCCGCCGTAAGAAAGAAGCCCGGCTGCTTGCGAATCATCTGGAAGACAATGATATACCGCTTATTTCGGAAGATTCGCTGACGCTTAACTCCTCCGAACGGGTCCGGTTTCTGGTGGCGCTGATGACGCTCCTCCAGCGACCCGACGACCGGCTGGTGCGCTACGACCTGTTGTTTTTATTTCACCGGCTGATTGAACACGACGTTCCGGACGAGGCGCTGGCGGGCCATATCGACGAACTGGCGAAGGTCGACGACAGCGCCATGATTTTCAGCTACCTGAAACCCCTGCTCAAGGAACCGCTCGACCTGACGACGCTCGCCCAGCAGAGCGTTTATGAACTGGCTGAAAAACTGGCTCTTTATTTCGAATTGTTCGACTGTGAGCGCGACTGCGCCTACCTGTTCCGCTTTCTGGATGAGGTGCTGATTTTCAGCCAGAAATTCAGCAGCCACTTAGCCGATTTCCTGACCTACTGGGAGACAGCCCAGGACAAGATTTCGGTGGTTGCACCGGCCCATGCCGATGCCGTTACCATCACGACCATTCATAAATCGAAAGGACTGGAATACCCGGTCGTCATTATTCCCTTTGCCAACTGGTCGTATAAACCCCATCAGAATGAAGCTATCTGGATGGCTCTCGATGATCTGGAGGAACTGCGGAGCCAGCGGGAGGACGGAGAGACAAAACGACTGACAACCGTCACCGTTGGCCTGGCTAACCGGCTGGAAGACACACCATTGGCTCATCAGTACCGGGACGAACTGTACCGAACGTTCGTTGAATGCATGAACCTGCTGTATGTGGCCCTGACCCGCCCCACCGACCGTATGTATCTGATTTCCGTGCTGGATGAGTATGTCGGCAAAGACGGTAAACCCAAACGTAGCGACGGCATCGATTACTGGTTCTATCAGTTTCTGAAGGACCAGCCTATCGGTGAACAGGGCTGGGAGGAGGGCAGGCTCAGCTACGCGCTGTATGAACACCTGACGAAGCCGGATATGGCCCACCGCCGGGCAGCTCTGACGGGAACGCCGGTATCCGTGCATACGTATGGGCGGGAGGGCGACCGTCCCCTGCGTCTGCGTCGGTTGACCGAGCAGATCGAGTCTGGAATGGTCAGCGGCCAGGAGTGGCAGCAGAAAGTATGTCAGGCGCTCTCGCTGTTGAAAACCCCTGCCTGCATCGATAAATGCATCCGACGGCTCATTACCGAAGGGCACCTGCGGGCCTCGGAGTCCGACTCCATGAAACAGACACTGGCACAAATACTGGCGCACCCAATTCTGGCAGAGTTTTTCCTGCCCGACCTCCGCATCGACGGCAATCGCCCGGTACTGCGGCAGCAGGGACGCTTGTCGGGCGCTCACCGGGTGGTTCATCTGCCCGACCGAACTGTGTTGTTCATCTATCAGGCCGGGCATCCGACGTCCAGTCACCGGGAGAGCCTGAGCTACCTGACGGACCTCTACAGCCGCATGGGTTACGTTAATGTCGAGGGAAAAATCGTGTATGTCGGCGATGAGATAAAGGTCGTGTCGATGAGTGAATTACTGGCCGTTTGATGGTTGAAAACCGCTTTCCCGGCAGGTGATTTGTTGGCAAAATGCCTCTGATTTTCTTTTTTTGCCGTATTGTCATTCCCACGATTCATGTCGCAACCCTACGAACAACGCCTGTCCAGCCAGCTCGGTCTGTCCGCCAAATCCATTGCCAGCACCCTTTCCCTGCTGGATGGCGGCGCTACGGTTCCTTTCATCGCCCGCTATCGAAAAGAGGCGACTAATGGTCTGGACGAGGTGCAGATTGGCCTTATCCGGGACACCTACCAGAAACTCCAGGAGCTCGACAAACGCCGGGACGCTATTCTGAAATCCATCGACGAGCAGGGTAAGCTCACGCCTGACCTCCGCCAGAAACTGGCCTCTGCCAATACGATGACGGAACTGGAGGACCTGTATCTGCCCTATAAACCCAAACGCAAAACCAGGGCAACCCTAGCCATCGAAAAAGGTCTGGAACCGCTGGCGAAACTTATTTTCAGCCAGAAAGTCGCTAATCCGGAGCAGAAAGCGGGCAGTTTTCTTAACGACACAGTTAATTCGGTGGAGGAAGCCTTGCAGGGTGCCCGCGACATTATGGCTGAGTGGATTAGCGAAGACGCCGATGCCCGGCAGCGCATCCGTACGCTGTTTGAAAAAGAAGCCATTATCCGGTCTATCGTAAAAAAAGGGAAGGAAACAGAAGGGTCGAAATTTCGTGACTATTTCGACTTTGCCGAACCGCTGCGGCGGGTTCCCTCCCATCGGCTACTGGCCCTGCGGCGGGGTGAGGCCGAAGGCATTCTTTCGGTGAGCATCGCCCCCGACGAAGACGCCGCCCTTGACCGCCTTCAGCGGCAGTTTCTGCGGTTTGGGCGCAGCGAGCACATCGAACTGGCCGTAAAAGATAGTTATAAACGACTCATTCGGCCATCGCTCGAAACCGAATTCAGTAATCTGTCCAAAGAAAAAGCGGATCAGGAGGCCATCCGCATCTTCGCCGATAATCTCCGTCAGTTGCTGCTCGCACCCCCGCTCGGACAGCAGCGGGTGCTGGCGATCGACCCCGGTTTCCGGACGGGCTGCAAGGTAGTCTGTCTCGACGCCCAGGGCAGTTTACTGAGCAATACGGTCATTTATCCTGACTGGAAGCGTGAGGAGGCCGCCGCTACGCTCCGGTCGCTGGTCGACCGCCACAGGATTGACGCCATCGCCATCGGCAACGGCACGGCGGGCCGCGAAACCGAAGAGTTTGCCCGTGGCCTGGATTTTGGTCGCCCCGTTCCGGTTTTTCTGGTGAGCGAGCAGGGGGCATCCATCTATTCCGCTTCAGAAGTAGCCCGGCAGGAGTTCCCGACGCAGGACGTCACCGTGCGCGGGGCCGTTTCCATTGGTCGGCGGCTGATGGACCCGCTGGCCGAACTGGTTAAAATTGACCCGAAATCCATCGGTGTGGGTCAGTATCAGCACGACGTGGAACAGAATTTACTGAAAGACAGTCTGGATACGGTTGTGGAAAGCTGCGTCAATCAGGTAGGTGTGTCGCTCAACACGGCCAGTGCGCACCTGCTGCGGTATGTGTCGGGCCTCGGCCCCATGCTGGCGCAGAACATTGTCGATTTTCGGGCGAAAAACGGGCCGTTCGACTCAAGGGATCAGTTGAAAAAAGTGCCCCGCCTGGGACCGAAGGCCTTCGAGCAGTGCGCCGGTTTCCTGCGCATCGATAATGCACCGAACCCGCTCGATAACAGCGCCGTACATCCGGAAAGCTACGGCGTAGTGGAGAAAATGGCACGCGACCTGAAGGCATCGGTGCAGGATTTAATCAAAAAACCAGAGCTGCGCCGACAGATCCGGGTAGAGCAGTACGTTACGGAAACAACCGGTCTGCCGACTCTGCGCGACATTCTGGCCGAACTCGAAAAGCCGGGACGCGACCCACGCGAACCCCTGACGGCGTTTGAATTTGACCAGCGGGTTCGCAAAATCGAGGATTTGCACGAAGGCATGCTGCTGCCCGGTATCGTGACGAACGTGACCGCCTTTGGTGCTTTTGTCGATATTGGCGTCAAACAGGACGGTCTGGTACACATTTCGCAGTTGTCCAGTCAGTACGTTTCCGATCCGCGCCAGGTCGTGAGTGTGCAGCAACCGGTGAACGTCAAAGTAGTCAGTGTGGATTTGGTCCGTAAACGAATCGCTCTGTCGATGAAACTCTAAGTGCAACCCATCGTTCAACCGCCTATGTCCGTAACCGCCACCCTCCAGCTCTTCTGCCGCCGCTGTCTATACGGCGGTCTCCTGACCCTCGCCTTATCTTCCTGCGCCCTGTTTCATAGCGAACCGGCTGCCAAATCCCGGCCTACTGCGCACCGGCCCGTAGCTCACCGGTCCGCCGCCAGTCCGTCGGCAGCCAAATCGCTGAAGCCGGTCGATGCCCGGACCTACCAGCGCAGTTTTGTGCGAGAGGTTGTGAAAGTGGCCCGGACGTATACGGGTACGCCCTATCGTTCGGGCGGCAACACGTCGGAAGGTATCGACTGCTCGGGGCTGATTTACGCTACGTTTCAGACGGTCGGCCTGCCGATGCCGCGTATCTCGTGGCAGCAGTCGGAGGTGGGTTATGAAGTGGAGGTGACCGACATCCAGCCCGGCGATCTCGTATTTTTCGTACCCGACAAAGGTAAGGCAGGCTATGTTTCCCACACGGGCATCGTCACGGAGGTCCACGGTGAACGGGATATCCGCTTCATCCACGCATCTTCGTCGAGGGGCGTCCGGGAAGACAACATGTATTCGGATTATTTCAGGGGGCGTTTCGTGAAGGCAGTCCGTCCGTTTTAAGCGCATCCCGCCAGCTAAATCGGGGGCGTTCGGCAGAATTGGGCAACAAGCCGTTTCGGTAATCGGTCAGACGGTCCAGGGCATAGGCGTACATGGCTCCCAGCGGCACAAGTGGGAAGCGCCCGTCCGGTTCACGCAGGTGTTGCCGTAACTGACTTATCGACACGAAGCGCAGGGCCGAAATCTCTTCCTGCTGGTAGGTAAACGCTTCGAGTGGGCGGTCCGTTTCATAAAGAAACACGGCAGTATGTTCCCGGTCGATTAACCCGCTGACGACATCGTAACCATCCCCGGCAATGGAATACAGATAGCTGATTTCGTGAGGCTCAACGCGTATTCCGGCCTCTTCTTCCAGTTCGCGGCGGGCGCCGTCGGCGTATGCTTCGCCCGCCGAAACATGCCCGCCGAAGCTCATATCCCAGAGCGATGCAAACAGGTCCTTATCGGGGTGGCGCAGATTACAAAGCAGTTCGCCCGCCGGATTCATGACGTAGATGTGGGTCGTGCGGTGCCAGTCGCCGTCCTGGTGTATATCCTGCTTCAGTTTGGTAATTCCCAGCGGACGGTCCTCCGCATCGACCACGTCGAGCCATTCCATAAAGCGAAAGAGTGAATGAACAAAAGGTGAGTAAACACTTGCAATAAAAGACCGGAGAGTGAGCGGATTTAGTTTTCACTCATTCGCTCTTTCACTTTGTCCCTGAAGCCATTCTTCCAGACCCTGGCGGTTTTTATTTTTCAGTTTCATTTCCAGGCTTTGGGCTTCGGGGCGCGTTTCAAATCCCAACCGGAATTTTATAACCCAGGGTTTCCCGTCTGCCGTGGCGGATATGGCCCGGGCATTATGCTGCCAGAGAGCAATCTGCACGTCTTTTGCCAGACCGATGTAGTAATGGTCGGTCGTCTCACTATAAATTACATACACAAACGTCATAACAAGCCATTGGGTACAATCTGTCTTAGACGAAAGTAGAGTCTTTCGGACAGGGAGTCAATTGGTCAGCAGTAAATCTATTCTTTAACTATTGTAAGGATTGCCGCCGCCAGTTTTAGCATGGTAAGAGCAAAAAAAAGCGAAAACCCGCTCCATTGGCAGGAAAGCGGGTTTTCGGAGCAACCTTAGTGGAGATAGTCGGATTCGAACCGACGGCCTCTACAATGCCATTGTAGCGCTCTAGCCAACTGAGCTATACCCCCTCGAATTGTGGGTGCAAATATGGATGGAAAACGGGTTTCTGCCAAATCTGACCTAAACTTTTTTCTTCCCATCAGCCCGCCTACTGCTCAATCATTTCAGCATCAGCGAGAATATAGTTCAGTTCATAAATATTGTCGGCATTCAGTTTGAGCGTCCCCCGGAAAGTCCGGCGTTCGTCGGTCTTGAACTTCCGCCCTGCTTTCTTGAATTTCAGAGAGACCACCGACTCCGGACCCGCCCCGCCGCAGAAGAAACACGCACTATAGGGAAACGCCGACAGCACATACGTATTTGACTCCAGGTCGACCGGCAGCACATACCCCGTCAGCTCGACCGGTTTGCCGTTCAGTTTCTGAACGCCCGGCCCGAACGTCGGATACAGCATATAAACCGACTCTTCGGGATACCACTTTTTCTTGAATGTAACGTCGCGCAGCATTTCCCACGAAAGCTTGACCGGGTTGGCCCCTGTTGCTCCCGGCAGGCGAACATCAGGAGTGAAGGCTGAATGCAGACCCAAAGTCAGCAGCAGAACAAGAAGCGGGAAGCGTCTCATAGATGTACCTATTATTTTTATCTTCTACAAATTTACGTGGATTCCTGCCAGCAAAACAACCACTCGTCCATAATGGTTCTGAACCGTTCACTGAATAAGATAGTAGAATTAAATAACCAATCCCTTCAGATATTCGTTATTTTTACTTAATCGAAACGTTGTGGAATTAGAATAAAGTGTCAGATATTTCTCCCGTTTTACCATCCGGTGAGCTCCCCCCCTCCCGGCGCTTTCGACTGTTTTTTGTTGCGACGCTTGCCATCGTCGTAATATTACTGACAGTCGGACAGATCGTTACGCAGCATTGGCTGCACAAACGTATCATCACGATTAAAATAGTGCGGATCGCGGCCCTGCAACGCCATCAGAGTCAGGCTATTGCCAAAAAGGCGCTCCTCCTTACCCGCCCCTCCAACGGTATGCAGTTTCGCCGGAATCTGGCGGAGTTGAAAGAGCTGGCTTCCCAGTTTGAAGCCAATCATCGTCAGGTGCGGGAGGGGTCGCTGCCCGACGAACTGACTTTCGTGGAATACAGCGACAGCCTGCGGGAACGCTACCGACAAATTCTTCCGTATTTCGAGGCGCTGCGGTCGGCCTCCAGTCAGTTTATCCGAAAAGCCGATAAAGCCTCCGGACCGGCCACGCTCAACGCCAATCCTGAACTCAGCATCCTGCTGGCAAACGAAGCGCCGTTTCTGGCACATATGGACGGTATCATCCAGCAGCACAATCGGGAAACGCTCGCCAACCTGACCCTGCTCAAACGCCTGGATTTGTACCTGTACGTGTTTACGCTGATGGTTCTGCTGGTGATAGGCTGGTGGATATTGCTGCCCGCCCTGCACCGCCTCGGCGAAACGATTCAGCGGCTGGTCGAAGCCCAGAACCAGACCTCGATCACCAACCGAAAACTACTCTCGCTCAACCGTACGCTCAAGGAAACCCGGCAGCAGTTGTTCGAGGCTACCCGGCAGCAGTACGAACAACAGATGGATGAGCAGAAGCTTCGTACGTCATATCTGATGGCGGGGCAGGAAGAAGAACGAAAGCGGCTGTCGCGGGATTTGCACGATGGCCTCGGCCAGATGCTGACGGCCATCAAGCTGCAGGTCGAGAGCCTGGAAATGGCTATTCAGTCGGGAAGGGACCCTCAAAACATGCAGACCCTGAAGACACTCATCGCGCAAACTATCCAGGAAACGCGCAACGTGTCGGACAACCTCATGCCAACCGTACTGAGTGACTTTGGCCTTGTTCCCGGCATCCGGATGCTGGCCGACTCGGCCTCCCGTAACAGTCTCATAAAGGTTCGTTTTGAAACCAGTCTGCCCGATACCCGGCTGGATAAGAATACGGAAATCGGGCTGTACCGGATTACGCAGGAGGCCCTGAGCAATGCCATCCGACACGCCCGGCCCCAGCACATTACCATTGATTTATTCGAAAAAGACGAGTTTTTACATTTGCTGGTCTGCGACGACGGCGTAGGGTTTCGGGTGCAGCGAACGAATAAAAATGCCCCATCCCCCAACGGTCGGGTGTCGCAGGGAATCCAGAATATGCAGCAGCGGGCCGGACTCATCAACGCCCGCTTCCGTATCACGTCGGCCCCGGACAAGGGCACCAAAGTTCATATAAGTATACCTTTTAAACCAGTACATCAAGAACATGAGTACAACGAAGCTAATGCTGGTCGATGACCACTCAATCGTTAGAAATGGAATTCGCTCACTGCTTGAGCAGGTCGATGAATTTGAAATTATCGCCGAAGCTGCCGATGGTGAAGAGGCGCTCGACAAATTGAAGACAAACCAGCCCGACGTGGTGCTGATGGATATTTCGCTGCCCGGAATGTCGGGCATTCAGACCACCCAGGTCATCGCCCGCCTGTATAAAAACGTTCGGGTCCTGATGCTGTCGATGCACAACAACGAAGATTACATCCTTCGGTCGGTGGAGGCCGGGGCGCAGGGATACATCCTGAAAGACTCGTCCAGCGATGAAATGAAAAAAGCCATCCGCACCGTCTCTTCCGGAGAAAAATACTTCAGCTCGCCCGTTGCCAATATCATCCTGAACGGGTATATGACGCAACTCAAGAAGACGGACCGCAGCTCGCAGATGCGCCGCTCCAAACTGTCGAAAAAGGAAAAGGAAATTCTTCATTATCTGGTCGATGGTATGAGCAGCCGCGAAATCGCCGAACGCCTGCAACTCAGCGTCCGGACGGTCGACAATCACCGCGCCAACATGATGCGTCGCCTGCAGGTGAAGAATGCTGCGGAACTCGTACGCATGGCCGTCGAGGAAAAATTACTTTGACATTAGTCGGCCAGCGTCTAATTTTGACTTCGTAGATTTGCCCCAACCGGCTTTTCTACGGACACAATAAACCTATTTAATCAATAGACAATATAAATTAAAATCGTTTTTTCTATGGCACTTCGTTTAGGTGACACAGCGCCGGATTTCACGGCAGAGACCACGGAAGGCACCATTCAGTTTCATGAGTGGCTGGGCAATTCCTGGGGTATGATCTTCTCCCATCCCGCCGATTTTACGCCCGTCTGCACAACCGAGCTGGGCCGCACGGCTCAATTGAAGGACGAATTTGAAAAGCGCGGCGTGAAGGTCATTGCCGTCAGCGTCGACCCGCTGGACTCGCATACCGAATGGATTAAGGATATCAACGAAACCCAGCATACGACCGTCAACTTTCCGCTCATTGCCGACAATGACCGCAGAGTGGCCGAACTGTATGACATGATTCATCCCAATGCGAGCGAGAAGGCAACGGTCCGTTCGGTCTTTATTATCGGACCGGACAAGAAAATTAAACTCACGCTGACCTATCCGGCTTCGACGGGGCGGAATTTTTACGAAATCCTGCGGGTGATCGACTCTCTTCAACTGACGGCCAACTACCAGGTGGCTACACCCGCCGACTGGAACGAGGGCGAAGACTGCATCGTGGTGCCCGCCGTCAGCACGGAAGACGCCATTCAGAAGTTTCCGAAAGGTGTCAACGTCATCAAGCCGTATCTGCGCACGACGCCGCAGCCGAATAAATAAATTATCTCACGCAGAGACGCCGGGACGCAGAGAGTTTTTTAGAGTCAATTAGACTTCTCTGCGTCCCGGCGCCTCTGCGTGAGATAATTTCCAAACATTCTACCAATTCTGTCGGTTTGGTTTTCATAGGTACAAAACGAATTGACGTTATGGCAACGAAAGAGAAAATCAAAGCGAAAAACAGCGATTTCAATCTGTTTGGGAAAAACCTCAACCCTTCGCACGACGAAGGACCGGTAGCGAAAGCCATCGAAGAGCAAACGGCCAAACTGCCTTCCGACCTGTTTTTGTGGGCAGCATTCGCCTCGATGGGCGTATCGCTGTTTTTCAAATCGCAGGATGAAAACGACAAGGCTCTGTTTGTCGGTCAGTGGGCGGCCCCGTTCCTGTTGCTGGGTCTCTATAACAAACTGGTCAAACTGGAAGGGCATGATTAAACCCCTGTCCTTTGCACACAGAACATAATCCGTATGGATTTTAACCCGGTCTTTGGCCGGGTTTTTTATTTTTGCGTCCGATGGAGAAAGTCATTCTGTTCATTTACCGTCACAGGCGTTTCATTTTTCCGGCATTTCTTCTCCTGGGTGCCGCCGGGCTGGGCTGGTGGACGATGTCGGAACGGCATCCGAAACCGCAATGGCGTTTTTTCGCCGATTACGGCATACGGCTCCCTGTCGACTACACGATTCATGGCATCGACGTTTCGCACCACAATCGACGCATCGACTGGCAGAAGGTCCGAAACATGGAGGCCGACGGCGTTACGCTGCAGTTCGTTTTTATGAAAGCAACCGAAGGCGCTACGCTGGTCGACCGGCAATTCAGGACCAACTGGCGCGGGGCCCACACCGTAGGCCTGAAGCGGGGCGCGTATCATTTTTATCTCCCCCGCCGCGATCCGCAGAAACAGGCCCAGAACTTTATCCGCACCGTCACGCTCGCCCCCGGCGATTTTGCCCCGGTGCTGGACTTTGAGAAAACCAGCGGCCTGCCTGCCGATAAGCTGCTCGACGACCTGCGCATCTGGCTGACCGCCATCGAGGCACACTACCACGTAAAACCCATCATCTATACCAACGGTCACCTGTATTCCGAGTATATTGCCGGGAACTTTGACGACTATCCGCTCTGGATCGCCGACTACTCCCGCGAACATCTGCGTACCTACAATGCGCGAAAACTGTATTTCTGGCAGCATAACAAAAGCGGCTGGGTGCGGGGCATCCGGGGACAGGTCGATTTCAACGTCTTTCTGATGGAACCCGAACAAATGGACGATATCTGTCTTTAATTCAATTACCTCTATGCTGACCAACCAACCGTTTACCCAGCTACCGGCTTATTCTGCCCTGCTCACTCATTTTGAATCACTCAAAGACCGTCATCTGCGGGAGCTTTTCGCCAGTGACCCGCAGCGCTTCGACCGTTTTTCGCTGCGTTTTGAAGACATGCTGGTCGATTTTTCCAAAAACCGCGTGACGGAGGAGACGCTTTCGCTGCTGCGGGATCTGGCGCGGCAGGCGCAGGTTGAAGAAGCCATCGAGAAAATGTTTTCGGGTGATCGCATCAATGCTACCGAAGACCGGGCGGTGCTGCACGTCGCCCTGCGCAACCGTTCCAATACGCCCATCCACGTTGATGGCCGCGACGTGATGCCGGACGTGAACGCCGTGCTCGACCAGATGAAAACCTTCTCGGAACGCATCGCCTCCGGCGACTGGAAGGGCTATACCGGAAAACCGATTACGGACCTTGTGAATATTGGCATCGGCGGCTCCGATCTCGGCCCGGTCATGGTCACGCAGGCGCTGAAACCGTTTGCCAGGCCGAATCTGAACGTCCACTTCGTTTCGAACGTCGACGGCGTTCATATCTACGAAACCCTGCAAACCGTTGACCCGGAAACGACGGTGTTTCTGATTGCCTCCAAGACCTTCACGACCCAGGAAACGATGGCAAACGCCCACTCGGCCCGGCGGTGGTTCATCGACCGATCAGGCGACGAAAACGCCGTCTCGAAGCATTTCGTAGCCATCTCGACGAACAAATCGGAAGTGGAGAAATTCGGTATCGACCCGGCCAACATGTTCGGTTTCTGGGACTGGGTGGGTGGCCGCTACTCACTCTGGTCGGCCATCGGGCTGTCGATTGCCTGCTACGTGGGTTTCGACAATTTTGAGCAACTGCTGGCGGGTGCCCACGCAATGGATCAGCATTTCCGGGATACGCCTTTTGAGGAAAACATTCCGGCGACACTGGCGCTGCTTGGCATCTGGTACAACAACTTTTTCGGGGCCGAATCACACGCCATCCTCCCCTACGACCAGTATCTGAATCGGTTTGCCGCCTATTTCCAGCAGGGCGACATGGAAAGTAACGGAAAATCGGTCGACCGCAACGGCCAGCCCATCGATTACCAGACCGGACCGATCATCTGGGGCGAACCGGGTACTAACGGACAACATGCGTTCTACCAGTTGATTCATCAGGGAACCAAGCTCATCCCCTGCGATTTCATTGCCCCTGCCATCAGCCATCGGCCCCTGGGGAACCACCATCAGCTACTGCTTTCCAACTTTTTTGCCCAGACCGAGGCGTTGATGAACGGCAAATCGGAAGAGGAAGTGTCCGGCGAATTACGGAAAGCCGGTAAGAGCGAGCAAGAGATCGATTTTCTGACGCCCTTCAAGGTATTTTCCGGCAATCGTCCGACCAACTCCATCCTTATCCGGCAAATCACGCCCCGCACCCTCGGCAGTTTAATTGCCCTTTATGAGCATAAAATTTTTGTCCAGGGCGTCATCTGGAACATCTTCAGCTTCGACCAGTGGGGCGTCGAACTGGGCAAACAGCTCGCCAGCCGCATTCTGCCCGAACTGACCGATGACCAGCCGGTTAGTTCGCACGACAGTTCAACGAATGGTCTTATCAATGCCTATAAAACGATGAGAAATTAGTATACAGTCCGGGCGATTTAAACTACTTAACGTAAACATTTCCCCATAGATGAAGTTTTAAGGGTGTATGTCAAAGCACTTGTCTGATTTGACAACTATTCAGCACAACTTAAAACAACGTTATGAAGATGAAACGCAGTAGTACATTGCTTGCCCTGGGCCTGATTGGCGCCTGGAGTGCGGTTGCTCAGACGAACACAACGACCAACACGTCCACGACAACCGGAACTTCGACCTATTCAAGCGGCACAACCACGCCGACGACAACAACCCCGTCGACAACCAACAGCACGATGGATAATTCGTCGAACACGAATTCGACGATGGGGACAACGACTAGTGGCTCTACCATGGACAATTCGTCTACGACGGGCAATAATGCTACGTATTCGAGCGGTACCGCCACGCCGTCGACAACTGGCACTTCGACCTATTCGACCACAACCACGACCCGCAGCACGGAGTATGGCTCCAGCGCCCGGGACCGTCGGCAGGCCGACAAACCCTACAAGGCCGTTTCGTTCGGTATTTATGGTGGTTTGAATACGACCCGTTTCGAAGGAGAGAATATCGAGAACGTAGAAAACGGCAATTTTACCGGTCGGCTGGGCTATCAGTTAGGGGCTTATCTGCGCGGAGGTGGCCGGATTTTCGGTCAGATTGGCGCTGAGTATTTCGCCTCCAGTTCCAACTATTTCCGGTCGGGTGATGGCTCGTCTCTGAGCAGTATCCAGGACCGTATCGACATCAAATACATCCATGTTCCGGCCTATGTGGGCATCAAACTGCTTCAGTCGGATCGGGGTATTTCGGCGCTGCGTCTGCAGGGCGGGGTCGAGTTTGCCAACCGGATCGGCATCGGCAACAACGACTTCGAGTATCAGCGTTCCGACGTGGCTCAGGCCACCTGGAATCTGCTCGGTAATGTAGGCATCGACGCTGGTCCGCTGACCATCGACCTGGTGTATCACCACGGTGTGAGCGACGTGCTGAAGGAAGTCGAAAACCTGAAGCGCCGGATTTGGGGCCTCAACGTGGGCTTCAAGTTTTGATTTAAACACAGAGAGAACAGAGATTGCACAGAGTTCACAGAGGATGTTTTACATTATCTCTGTGAACTCTGTGCAATCTCTGTTCTCTCTGTGTTTAAGAAACCCTGCTAAGAATCTCCTCCACACTCAGTTTCTCCTGCTCACCGGTCAGCATGTTTTTCAGCGTCAGCAGGCCGGTCTGCATCTCCTCCGAGCCAATCAGTACCACATACGGAATCCGTTTCGCATTGGCATAATCGAGTTGTTTCTTCAGTTTAGCGTTATCCGGATACGCTTCCGACGAAATGCCTTGTTCACGCAGGCGGGTCAGGAGCGGCAGGCCCACCGCACGGGCGGATTCGTCCATGTGAATCAACAGCACCTGCGTCGACTGCAACTGCGTTTCCGGGAACAGATTCAATTCTTCCATCACGTCATAGATCCGGTCGACGCCGAGCGAAATACCCACGCCCGACAGTCCCGGCATCCCGAAGGCTCCGGTCAGGTTGTCGTAACGCCCCCCGCCGCTGATGGAACCGATAGAAACGCCCCCGGCTTTCACTTCAAAAATGGCCCCGGTATAATAGGACAGTCCCCGTGCGAGCGTAACGTCGAACTGCATCTGCGGATTTTGCAATCCGTACTGCGCCACGAGTTGCCAGACCTCTTCGAGTTCGGCCAGACCTTTCAGGCCCGTTTCTGAATCGGCCAGCCAGGTTTTCAGTTGGGCAAAGGCCTCGATGGTGTTATCCGGAAACGAAAACATGGGTTCCAGCTTCTGGATCGACTCCTCCGAAAATCCGCGTTCCCGGAGTTCTTCAACAACCTTTTCTTTACCAATTTTATCGAGCTTATCAATCGCAACCGCTAATTGCCCTTCCGCTCCTGGCGCTCCGATTACTTCGGCAATGCCCGTCAGGATTTTACGATTGTTGATTTTAACGGTAAAGTTGCTGATACCCAGATTCCGGAGCGCCTCGTGCAGCATCAGCACAATTTCGGCCTCGCAGAGCAGCGAATCGGTGCCCACCACGTCGGCGTCGCACTGCATAAATTCCCGGTAGCGGCCTTTCTGCGGTCGGTCGGCCCGCCAGACGGGCTGAATCTGATAGCGCCGGAAGGGCATCGTCAGCGCGTGGCGATTCATGACCACATACCGGGCGAAGGGCACCGTGAGGTCGTAGCGCAGGCCTTTCTCCGAGATTTTGAGCGCCAGTTTTTTAGAACCTTCCCGCAGGTCGGTTTCGGTCAGATGGCCGGCGAAGTCGCCGGAATTGAGGATTTTAAACAGAAGCTGATCGCCTTCTTCGCCGTATTTACCCATCAGAACCGACAGATTTTCGAGCGAGGGCGTTTCAAGGGGCTGGAATCCGTAACGCCGGAACACCTGACGAATCGTATCGAGCAGATACATCCGTTTACTCATCTGTTCGGGTCCGAAATCGCGGGTGCCACGGGGTACACTTGGTTTTTGCATGCCGCAAAATTAAAGGCTATCCCGTAAAGTGTCATTCATCTGACAGGTTTCCATGATGAAAATGTCGGCCCGGCAGCACTCCGATATGTCAGAACGGTTGATTATTCGAGCTGAATACGCTAATTTTGCGGACTCTTTGAGACAGGACATTCAGAACAATAAAACAATGGGAGTATCAGCACTTAAGCGGAAAGACCGTAAAAATAAGTCCCGCGCCAACAACCGTCAGCAGCGCATCAAGCAATTGCTGGCCCGTCCGGAAATCAAAAACGTCGACGTAGAAGCCATCAAGGCGCAGTTTGCGGAGAAAAAAGGCCAGGCAACTGCCTGATTTTCGGTATGAGTCAGGAGTGCCGAACCGGGTTTCGGACACTCTCAGTACTCACCCTGCGCGTGGACCACGTACTTTTACCTCGTTACGGCTTACGAACGGGGTTTTCTTTTTTGTACATCTCCCGAACCATTTTCCGGATACGGCGACGCATCTCGCGACGGATTTCTATCTGAGCCCGAAAAATTACTGCCTGCCCGAAAAGCGCCAGACCGGCGTTGACGACGATCAGGCTGTAGGTGCCCAGCAAAAACCAGCGCTGAAAGGGCTGACCGGAATGCTTCAGGAAAGCCGCCTCACTAAATACACACAGGCCGTATCCAACCAGCATCAGGCCGGTGGGAGCCAGAATCATCCATTTGGTCCGCGTGCTCATCCGCTTGACGAGCTGCCGACCGGGAGGCTTGGGAACTTGTGACATGGTTAACGAAAATTCAATTGGTGTCTGGTAGACTGAATTAAGACTAACGGCGAAAACGCCGGATTAGTTTGCTCACTCCGATGGCTAAGGTAGTGGGTTTGGGCGGAGATTCGCAGGATGACGGCTCCGATTTTTATGAAAGAACTTATCAGTTTCATTCTCCGGCACGTTCCGCGTCCGGTGCTTCAGCGAGTCAGCCATTACGGCATGAACGTGATGGCTCTGTTTTACAGAGGGAACAACGTCGAATGTCCCGTCTGCGGGAGTCAGTTCCGCGAGTTTTTGCCCTATGGCCGACTGGAGGCCCGTCCTAACGCACTCTGTCCGGCCTGCCTTTCGCTGGAACGTCACCGGCTCATGCAGCTATACCTTCAGCGCAGAACGTCCTTTTTTCGGGATACTCTGAAAGTGCTGCACGTCGCTCCCGAACATTGCTTCATCTCCCGGTTCGAGAAACTGCCCAACCTCGATTACATCACTGCCGACATCGAATCGCCGCTGGCAAAGGTGAAGATGGATATTCACCAGATTCCGTTTGCCGATAATACGTTCGACGTGGCGTTCTGCAACCACGTGATGGAACACGTTGCCGACGACCGGCGGGCCACCCGTGAGCTCTATCGCGTACTGAAACCGGGCGGCTGGGCCATCATTCAATCCCCCCTGGACGGCACCCGCGAAACCACCTTCGAAGACTCGACCATTACTGATCCAAAAGAACGCGAACGGCTGTTCTGGCAGAGCGACCACGTCCGGCTCTTCGGGCGGGATTATGGGCAGCGGCTGGCTGAAAGTGGTTTGCAGGTGACCGAAGATCGGTTTGTGATGGAACTTCCGCCGGAAGAGGTGAAACGGTATGCGCTGCCGGGTGGCGAAATCATTTATTTTTGCCGCAAACCCGCCAATTAACTGTCTTCGTGTCGACCGGAACATGACGCTTCAAACCCTCAGGGTGTATACTATCGGCTATCTGCTGTTGCCCAACGTCCTGTTCCTCAGTAGCTGGGTGAGGTCTGCGTATGCCATTCCCTGTCTGGTTTTGCTACTGGGGCTGTCGGTCTGGGTGATTCAGGGGGAACGTAGGCACCACGAGGATTCTATTTTTCCGAACCCATTGCGGACAATAGCTTTGGCAGGACTGGCATCCGTGATGCTGTCGGCGGTTTGCGGCGTGGGTGGCTATACCTGCCAGACGCCCGATTACTGGATGCATAACGCCAAATTCAGCGATCTGGTCCAGCACGAGTGGCCGCTGCGCTTTCCGACGACGGGCAGTTACGCCTGTTATTATTTCGGGTATTATCTGCCCGTGGCGGCCCTTGCCAAATGGATAGGTAACGCTCAACTGCTCAGCCTGTTGTGGGCCTCAACCGGTATGGCTCTGCTCCTCTTGTGGTTATATGCGCTGCCGGGCTTCCGCTCGTGGGGCTGGGTGGGGCTGGTCCTGTTGTTCGGGACACCCTTCAACCTCCTCAGCCTGATCCGATTAATAGACGACTATGTCAGTGGCGGCGTGTTCAACGGCTTTATGCTGAACACAACGATGTTATTCTCATCGAAGATTTTACAGATTTATTTTCCGTTTATACGTTCCTTGCTCTGGCTGCCCAATCAGCTTATTCCCGCCTGTCTGGCAACGGTTTTTCTTTTACATGAAACTACGGTTGCCCGCCGGTTTTTGGGTTCGGTATTGGTGGCGGCACTGCTGCTCTACTGGGCGCCTTTCCCGGCTATGACGCTGGCGGCGCTGGCGGCAACGACGTGGATGCTCCGGGCGGATTTCTGGCAATGGCTTCGTCGGCCCCGCTCCTTGCTGTTCATCGGTCTGACTGCCCTATCCATCCTGCCGGTCATACTGTATTTTCTATGCTCTGCGGGAACGGGTGTCAGTGGATTTCTGTGGCAGTTCGACCGCCCGTGGTGGCTGTATTATGGTTTGACGCTCATTGGCGAGGCGGGTGTTTTCTACTGGCTGATTAACCGGCTCCACCCCACTTCGCCCTGGCGTCTCTATCTGCTGATTTCCGCCCTGACTCTTTGCCTGCTGCCGCTGTATCGTCTGGGCGTTTACAATGATCTTCACGGTCGCGGTGCCATTCCGCCCCTGATGGTGTTGAGCGTAGCTTTCGTCTCAGCTCTGCGGCAGGCGAAACGCCCGGCCACGCCCGGCTGGCTGCGATATGGCAGCTACGCTCTCTACCTGACAGGTGCCGTCGTGCCTCTGCTTTTTCTGGCGCTGGGCGTTATCAACGGGCGCTGGCGAACCAATTGTCATCCCATTGCCGACCCCAGACTTACGGATTTGTATCAGGTCCTGTACGTGAAAGGCAGCCCACCCGAAGCCCGGCAGTATGAGTGTCGGGAAGGGTGTTTTTTTATTGAAAACGTCGTGAAAAAGTAGTCAGGACGGGTATTCGATGGCTTCACCCGTCTCGCGGTGGTGTTTCGGCTCCCGAAGTTTTTTCCAGCCTTCCGTCAGAAGCCCGATTCCGTAGCCCGTCAACTGGGTAAAGGCGGCAACCACGCTCAACAGGCCCACCTGAAGACTTTTTTCCTTCCGGGTGGCATCGATTAAAATTGCCAGTGAAAACAAAACCAGCAGCCCCGCCCCTAACCCAAACAGCCACGGATGAATGAGTGACGTGAAAGGCAGCAGCAGCAGTCCAAGCGTGAACACGGCAGGAAAAAAATGGACAGGTTTTAATTCTGAAGGGTAAAACCGGGAGATATTGATTCGGGAGCGGCCAAAAAAACGCAATTGCCTGAAAAATTGCAGGAAGTTCGTCCGGCGTTTGTGGTAAATAAAGGCTTCAGGAATCAGACCGGTCCGGAAACCGTTTTCGATAATCCGAATGGCAAACTCAATGTCCTCCCCCATCCGGCTAATTTTGTAGCCGCCAATTGTATCGTAGACCTTTCGCGACAGCCCCATATTGAAACTCCGGGGGTGGTAGGTTCCGCCGAGATTTTTTTTGCTGCCCCGGATGCCGCCCGTCGTAAACGGCGAGGTCATGGAATAGCTGATGGCTTTCTGGATAGGCGTGAAATTCGGGTGGGCCGCATCGGGGCCGCCGTACGCATCCAGCCAGGACGTATTCAAATAATCTTCAACCGTTTTGAAGTAATGAGGCGGCACCAGTGCGTCGGAGTCGAAAATGACAAAATAGTCGCCCGTAGCCCGCTGGAAACCGTAGTTGCGCGTGAAACCCTGACCGGAGTTGGGTTTGAAATGATAATGGATGTTGAGTTTCCCCCGAAACCTGTCGACAACCGTGTCGGACCTGTTTGTCGAACCGTCCTCAATCACCAGAACCTCATCGGGCACACGCGTCTGGGCTGCCAGCGACGCCAGCAGTTCGTCCAGTTCGTCGGGGCGGTTGTAGACGGGTATGATGACGGTGAAACGCATACTCCGGACAGGCTTCTGTTTTGACAGGATTGCAGGATTTGACAGGATTAAATTTACCCACACGGCTCTTTTATTCAATCAGAGAAAAACCTTATATAGTTTATCCATCCTGTTAAATCCTGTAATCCTGTCAAAAGAACACCTGCAACCCTGTCAATAAATTACTTCCTTCAAACTTTCCTCATTGGCAGCAATCACCTCCTCAACCAACTCATCCGTCAGCGCCGTTGACAGAAACAGGCTCTCGAACTGCGATGGGGCCAGATATACGCCCCGCTTCAGCATGGCGTGGAAATACCGCCCGAATAAAGTCAGATCGCAGGTTTTAGCCTCCGCGAAGTTTGTCACCGGCTGATCGGTCATGAACAGCGTGAACATGGAGCCGATATGATTGATGGTGAACGATAGCCCGAGTTTGTCCAGGCTCGCCCTGAACCCATCCGTCAGTTTCTGACCGATCTGCTCCAGACGGTCGTACACTTCCGGGTTTTCGTTGAGGTGACGCAGCATCGCCAGACCCGCTGACATGGCAATGGGGTTACCCGACAATGTACCGGCCTGATAGACAGGTCCGGCAGGTGATACGACGTTCATAATGTCGGCCTGGCCCCCATACGCTCCCACGGGCATGCCACCGCCGATAATTTTACCCATCGTGGTCAGGTCGGGCACGATGCCGAAACGTTCCTGTGCTCCACCCCGTGCGAGCCGGAAACCCGTCATGACTTCATCGAAAATCAGCAGGATGTCGTTTTTGGTACAGAGCTCCCGCAGCCCTTCCAGAAAGCCCGGTTCCGGCAGCACACAGCCCATGTTCCCCACGACTGGCTCCAGAATCAGGGCGGCAATCTGGTTTGGGTTGGCGTCGATCAACTGCTCGACAACCGCCAGATCGTTGTAGGGAGCCGTCAGCGTGTCGTGCGCCGTAGCCTTCGTGACGCCGGGACTGTCGGGTACGCCCATCGTAACGGCCCCGCTGCCCGCCGCAATCAGAAATGAGTCGCCGTGGCCGTGGTAGCAGCCTTCAAACTTGATGATTTTGTCGCGGCCCGTAAATCCGCGGGCAACCCGGATAGCCGCCATCGTGGCTTCGGTTCCGGAGTTCACCATGCGCACTTTCTCCACCGACGGCACCATCTGCGTGATGAGTTCGGCCATCTCGACTTCTTTCCGCGTGGGTGCCCCAAACGAAAACGAATGCTGAATGGCCTCCCGAACGGCCTCTTCAACCGGTTCAAAGGCATGTCCCAGAATCATTGGCCCCCACGAATTGATTAGCTCGATGTAACGATTGCCATCTTCGTCGTAAATAAAAGGCCCTTTGGCTGATTTAATAAAAAGCGGGTCGCCACCCACGGCCCGAAACGCCCGAACCGGCGAATTCACGCCGCCGGGAATGAAGGCTTTGGCTTTTTCGAAAAGTTGCTGACTTGTGGTCATTGTAAAGAGCGAATGAGCGAATGAGTGAAAGAGCGAATGAGCGACCCAGTGACACTGCTTTTGCCACTCTTTCGCTCATTCGCTCTTTCACTCTTTAATTACAAACCGCCCCTCGTCGTACTGAACGATGGGGACGATCTGGTTGCCGTTTGAATTGATGTAACTGAACCCCGAAAGCATGTAATCAGACGTGTCGGAGACCATCGTGGAACGGGCGGGCAACTGGCCGCGATTACGGGCCAGCATTCGTCCGAAGAACAACAGCATGTCGTAGCCCTGATAGGCATAGGTCGACGGAATGATGTTATACTGAGTCAGGTAGGTCTCGTTGAACGCCTCCACTTCGGGCCGCTGCGTATCGACAAAATCCGGATATAACAGATATAGATTTGACCGGTTGAACGTCGATAGTGAATTCTTCAGAAAGTCGAACCCCGAAGCCGTCGCCACTACGGGGCCAGTCATTTTCAGTCTCGACAACGTCTGCAGCAGCCGGGGTCCGCTTTTTTCATCACTGTAAGATAGAAAAACATGACCGGGCCGGTTCAGTTCCGAAAGCGTCACATCGTCCGTATTCTCGACTATTTCCTTCATTTCCAGCACCTGATAGCCCTGCCGTTTCAGTTCGCTCTGGTAGGTGGCCGCCAGCAGTGAATCTTTCCGGGCGGAGCCGTAGTAGATGGCCGCTTTTCGGGGGCCGCTGAACGTCCGGGCCAGCGCCATAACCCGCTGAGCCTGCGTCAGCAGGGATGGCTGCGCCAGAAACGCATTCGGCTGGCTGGCAATCAGGTCGTTGCTGGTCGAAATGGGGTTTACCAGGGTAATACCCATCCGGGTGGCATACTCGACGGCCATTCGATTCGGCTCGGCATACAGGGGCCCAAACAGCAGATCGTTCTGCTGAAACGAAGCATTCTGAAGCAGTTCGCTCATCCGGGCCGGATCACGGTCTACGTCATAAGCAAACAGATTGACTGTGATGCCCTCCGACTGAAGTTTGCTGCGGGCCATCCGCATTCCGTTATAGAGGTCGATGACATACTGATTGGAACGGGCACGTTCCTCCACGTCCAGTTCGTTGAGCCGGAATGGAAACAGTACGCCTACGTTATAATAGCCTTTGTTCCGATTGCGCTGGGGCGCTGTCGACGGTGGTGTGGACGGAGACGTGGTGGTCGGTGCCGGTTCCGGATTGGTCGGGCGGGTCGAGGCCGAGGCAACCGGGACGCCGAAGCGATTAGACAGTTTATCGGAAAGCTCCAGATCGCTCCGGTCCGTCGAGGTCCGCTGAATCAGGTCGATGAGCGCCAGGGCCACGTTCCGGTTTTCGGGAAATTCCTTCTGTAACTGTTTCAGTTGTTTGAGATCGTCAATCCGGTTCAGATGGTAGGATTCCAGTTTGTTGACGTCGGCCTTCATCTGCAAGTCGGAGATGCGGGCGAGTTGCTCCAGTCCCTGCTCATACTGCCGGCTTTCCAGATAGACCGCCCCCAGCAGATAATAGACCTCATTATTCTTTTTCCAGTCGGGATACAGCTCCAGCAACTGGCGTAGTGTCTGACGGCTTTCGGCGTACCGTTTCAGCTTTAAATCGGCCAGAGCGTGGTAATAATGCGCATAGGGAGCCGTTCCGCCGGTTCGTCGCTGTATCAGGGGAAGCAGTTCAGCCTTCGCCAAATCGTATTTTCCCTGCTGATAGAGCCGCACCCCGTTCCGGTAACGCCGCTCACTGGCGTCTGCCTGCCCCTGTGCCTGCAATGCACTCAGCCATACGACGAACAGCGCGACGACGAACCGCAATGGAATGAGCCGGAATACATATCGTGTCTGCAACCTGATTTGGGTCCAATCCATCTTCTTTGTTTAGGATAAAGACGTACAAAACTAATAAAAGCAACGTACGTACGTTGCTTTTATTAGTTTGTGCCGGTCAGGGAGTCTATTTCTTCTTCGCCCGCTTCTTGGCTTCTTCAGCCTGTTTGCGAGCCTCTTCGGCCTGCTGCATCGAGCGCTGCAGCATCTCCTGAAACCGGGATTTTTTGCCTTCGCCCCGGGCAAACTTCTGACGGTTTTCCTCCAGCGTCGCCTTGATTTTATCTTCATCGATAAACATCCGGATAAGCTGCTGCTGGGCAATGGTCACTACGTTGGAAACAAAATAATAGAACGTCAGACCCGCCGGAAAGGAGTTCAATACGAACATGAACATAACCGGGAAAATGTAGCTCATCGCCTTCATGTTCACCGGACCCGGCTGGGCGGGCGTCATCTGGTTGTTGTACCAGGCGTAGACCAGCGACGAAGCCGTCATCAGAATCGTAAACAGGCTGATATGCCCCCCCACGGGCCAGACATTGAACGGCAGGCGGACAAAGGCGTCGTAGGTAGACAGGTCATCGGCCCACAGAAACGGTTTCTGCCGCAGTTCGATCAGGTTTGGAAACAGAAAGAACAGCGCCATCAGAATCGGCATCGTCGCCAGCACCGGAATACAGCCGCTGAGCGGACTGACACCTACCTGCTGGTAGAGCTTCATGGTCTCCTGCTGCTGCTTCGCCATGTCGTCGCCGACCCGCTCCCGGATTTCGGCCACTTCCGGACCCAGCACCCGCATCTTCGCCATGCTGAGGTACGATTTATACGTCAGCGGGGTCAGCAGCAGTTTCACAAACACCACCAGCGCAATAATCAGCAGGCCGTAGTTACTAAATACCTTCTCGAACAGGTTGAAGACCGGGACGAAGAAATATTTATTGATGGGTTTCAGAATGGCGTAACCCAGATACACGTTCCGGTCGAACTCCGGAGCGACTCCGTCCAGTAACTGATAGTCATTTGGGCCGAAATAAAAACGATAATTGCCTTTTCCGGCGCTGATGTCGGCCATTGGGAGGCTCACGTCCGTAACGGCGGTTTTCACGTAGCTGCTGTCGGCAGGGTCTACCAGCGTCTTGAAGGTAGCCTTTCGGAACGGCTGGTTTTCGGCGATCAGACCCGCCAGAAAATACTTGTGCTTGACGGTAAACCAGCGTACCGGCTCTTCCAGCGTCGACTCATGATTACCGTTGGCGTCTTCGGGCAGATTGTCGAAATTTTCGTCGGCAGTCAGATAGTTGATGGTTGCCAGCCGACGGTTTTCGTTAAGGTCATTCTCAAACTGCTGCATCCGGTCCTGCCAGACGAACCGCACGTCGCCGTTTGGGCTGAGACCCGCCATTTTCAGGTCGTATTCAACTGTATACCCTGCCGCCGGAACGGTATAGGTCTGTTCAACCGTCTGTCCGCCTGCCAGCGCCAGCCGGAACGTTACGGCCTGTGCATTGCCGCTTACTGTGGTACGGGCAGGTGCGGTTGTCGTGAAAAATAATTTACCTGCATCGATCATACCCCGGCTCGTCGGTAGTTCGAGCGTCATGGTAGATGTCTGGTCGCTGAACAATACGAGGGGTTTCTGATCGTACGTTTTGTATTTCTTCAGCAGAACCTCTTTCACTCGTCCGCCCAGTGTGCTGAAGGTAACGCGAATATCTTCATTTTCTACTACCACGTCCTGCGCCTGCCCGATGGCGGCAGTGGCAAAATCGCCAAACTGAGCACGGGCGGCGGCAGAATCCAGAGGCTGAAGTGTTGCAGTCGTCCTGTTCGGCTCTTTACGGGGTGTTGACTGAGCCGTTTTCTGTTCAGGCTGTTTCTCCGGCGCTGGCTTGGGAACCAGTAACTGATATCCCAGCAGCATCGAAAGAATCAGCAAAATTCCAATTACCTGATTGCGATCCATTCGTTTATAAAGTCAGTCGGTCGCCTGCGGCGTACCCCAGGCGACCGATTTGCAAAATTACGGCATTTCGACGGGTTAACCAACCTCTCCTACGGCGGCAGAACCGACCATCCGGGAGTTGTCATTCTGGCGCTGCTGCGAATATTCCAGCGCCGCCCGCACGAAATGCACAAACAGCGGGTGCGGGTTCATGACCGTGCTTTTCAGTTCAGGATGGAACTGAACGCCCACGAACCACGGATGATTTTTCAGTTCTACGATTTCGACTAAGCCCGTTTCCGGATTGATGCCTGTCGGCAGCATACCCGCTTTCTCAAACTGGGTCAGGTAGTCGTTGTTGAATTCGTAGCGGTGGCGGTGGCGCTCGCTGATGCTGGTCTTTCCGTAAATCTGATGAGCGAGCGAATCCTTCTTAATTTTACAGGGATAGGCTCCCAGACGCATCGTACCGCCTTTATTGGTTACTTTTTTCTGGGCTTCCATCATGTCGATGACCGGGTGGGCCGTCTGCGCGTTCATTTCGATGGAATGAGCGTCGTCCAGCCCCATCACGTTTCGGGCATATTCCACGACGGCGCACTGCATTCCCAGGCAGATGCCGAAGAACGGAATGCCATTTTCGCGGGCGTAGCGAATCGTATTGATTTTTCCTTCGATACCCCTTTCGCCAAAACCCGGAGCCACCAGGATGCCGTCGAGATCCCGAAGGCGTTCTTCGCAGAAATCCGGTTCACTCAGCGACTCCGACTGAATCCATTCGATGTTGACCTTACATTCGTTGGCGGCCCCGGCATGGATGAACGATTCGGCGATGGATTTGTAGGCATCGTGCAGTTCGACGTATTTCCCGACAAGGCCGATGGTAATGGCGTCCGTCGGATTTTTCAGGCGACCCAGAAAATCCTTCCAGGCGTCGAGGTCGGCATCCTGATCGTTGTAAATGTCCAGGAGATACAGCGCCCGCTGATCCAGTTTCTCCTTCTTCATCAGCAGCGGCACGTCGTAGATGGTTTCAGCGTCGATGGCCTCGATGACGGAAGCAACCTGAACATTGCAGAACAGGGCGATTTTACGGCGGATGTCGGGCGGCAGCGGGTGCTCGGTGCGGCAGACGATAATGTCGGGCTGTACGCCCGTTTCGAGCAGTTGCCGGACCGAGTGCTGGGTTGGCTTGGTTTTCAGTTCGCCCGCTGACTGCAGGTACGGAATAAGCGTCAGATGTACGACGAGCGTATCGTTTTCGCCGAGTTCAAATTTCAACTGACGCACGGCCTCGATAAACGGCAGCGATTCGATGTCACCCACGCAGCCGCCGATTTCGGTGATGACCACGTCGTATTCGCCCGTATCGCCCAGCAGCCGGATGTTGCGCTTGATTTCGTCGGTAATGTGCGGTACCACCTGCACGGTTTTGCCTAGAAAATCGCCCCGGCGTTCGCGGGTGATCACGTTGTTGTAGATACGTCCGGTGGTGATGTTGTTGGCCTGCGACGTCCGGATGTTCAGGAAGCGTTCGTAATGGCCGAGGTCAAGGTCGGTTTCGGCCCCGTCGTCGGTAACGTAGCACTCGCCGTGTTCATACGGATTGAGTGTGCCCGGATCGATGTTGATATACGGATCGAACTTCTGGATGGTAACCGACAAGCCCCTTGATTGCAGGAGTTTAGCCAGTGAAGATGCGATGATGCCCTTGCCGAGCGATGAGGTCACGCCGCCCGTGACGAAGATATATTTTGCGGATTTTTGCCCCGTAGCCGCCATGATAGAGGAAACTGTTTTGGTCGTTACGGGATGTAAAGGTACGAAAGATTTTCGGGGAAAGTCAGCGGAACGATCGGAAAAAGTTGGCCGGAGCGGGGGAAGTAGCTGAGGGTGAACGGGGATGGTTTATCGCCTGGCTTTTCAAACCTGATACAGCAAAATCAGGGTGCCCGACTGTTCTGTCTCGTTATCTACGCTTCCGGCGGCTCCATCGAACCACTCATCCCCCTGGATCAGTTTCACCCTTTCCCTCCTTGATTATCAGACAATTTGATTAGTTTTAAAAATGCGCCACCAATTCCATCCGCCAACCTTTGCAGCGGTCTCTTCTGAAACGCTTATCCGGTAATTAACCGATTCTTTTTCGACTAACCCAAATCCCGTATCCTTATGAAAAAGATTACGCTTCTACTTTTTTGGCTTCTTCTGCCCGTACTGGCCGCTCTGGCTCAGACCTACCCCACTGGCTTCAGTCAGCAGCAGGTGGCGTCGGGCATCAGCAACCCGGCGGCTATGGCCTTTGCTCCCGACGGACGGCTGTTTGTCTGCCAGCAGAACGGCGTCATCCGCGTTATAAAAAACGGAACGCTGCTCACCACACCGTTTGCTTCGTTCTCCGTCGACGCCAATGGCGAACGGGGCCTGCTGGGCATCGCCTTCGACCCGAATTTTGGCAGTAACGGCTTCATTTACATTTATTACACCCCACCCGGTGCGCCCAACAACCGCCTGTCGCGGATAACGGCCAGCGGCGACCTCATGGTGTCGGGCAGCGAAGTCACCATACTCAACTTCGACCCGCTGAGCAGTGCCACCAACCACAACGGCGGGTTCATCAAATTTGGCCCTGATGGTAAATTGTACATCGCCATCGGCGAAAACGCCAATACGTCGTATTCACAAAATTACGATACCTACCACGGAAAGCTCCTGCGGATCAATGCCGACGGCAGCGCCCCTTCCGACAATCCGTTCTTCTCGTCGACACCCGACGGAACCCCACCCACCGAACAAAGCAAACGCCTCTGGGGGATGGGGCTGCGCAATCCCTACACCTTTGACATTCAGCCGGGAACTGGCAAAATTTACGTCAACGACGTGGGCGGCGGAGCGTACGAAGAAATCAACGACGCCACCACTGGCGGCAAAAACTTCGGCTGGCCCAATCAGGAGGGTCCGCCGGTTTCGGGCTATCAGGGACCCATTTATTATTACGCCCACGGCGGCGGTGACGGCGTGGGCTGCGCCATCACGGGCGGAACGTTCTTCAATCCATCTTCGACAAATTATCCGTCCAGTTATACCGGCAACTATTTTTACATCGACTACTGCAACAACTGGATTAACCGACTGGAGATCTCCGGCTCGACCGTTACCCGGCAGCCGTTTGCCACTAACATTTCGGACGATCCGGTCTGTATTATCACCGGTCCGGATGGCAATCTGTATTACATTTCCCGGACAATCGACGCCGTATATCGAATCATTTACACGCCCTCTACCTCGGCTCCGGTCATTACCACCCAGCCCGTCAGCCAGACCGTTCAGGTGGGTCAGTCGGTGACGTTCAGCGTAACAGCCACCGGAACCGCCCCGCTCGCGTATCAGTGGAAGAAAAACGACGTCAACATTTCGGGCGCTACCGCCTCGTCTTATACTATCAATTCGGTGGCGACGGGCGATGCCGGAACCTATAAAGTTACCGTTTCAAACAGCGTCGGCAACGTCACCAGCAACGGGGCCACGCTGACGGTCAGCACCCCGAATGCACCGCCCACGGCCACCATCAACACGCCCGCTGCGGGCAGCACCTACGCGGGCGGCGAAACCATTAGCTTCTCCGGCACCGGCACCGACCCCGAAGACGGAACGCTGGCCGGATCGGCCTTTACGTGGCGGGTCGACTTCCACCATGCCGACCATACGCACCCCGGCCCGGCAGTCAACCTGAACACCGACGGCAAAAGCGGCACCTTCACCATCCCGACCGAAGGCGAAACGGCTACCGACGTGTATTACCGGCTCTACCTGACCGTCCGGGACAATAACGGCAACACCAACACCACCTTCCGTGACATTCTGCCCCGCTATTCACAGATCACGCTCACGACCAGCCCGGCAGGCCTGAAGATTACGCTCGATGGCGCTCAGGTGACGGCCCCCTACACCTTTAGCCGGGTCGAGGGCGTGGTGATGAGCATCGGGCCGGTTTCGCCCCAGACCAACCCGACCGACGGACAGACGTACACCTTTACAAACTGGCAGCACGGCGGTTCGGCCACGCAGACATTCGGCACACCGGTCAATGACGTTACCTATCAGGCCAACTACAGCGTCAGCACGGGACTTCGCGATCCGGACAATCCGAGCAATACCGTAAGCGGGCTGAACTACCGCTACTACGAAGGCGACTGGGACATGCTCCCGAATTTTGCCGCACTCACGCCCGTAAAAACCGGCACCGTATCCAATTTTTCGCTGACGCCCCGCAGCCGCAGCGACCGCTTCGGGTTCGTGTATGAGGGTTTCGTACGCGTCCCCGCCGACGGGCAGTACGACTTCTTCACCAGTTCGGATGATGGCAGCCGTCTGTATATCGGCGGTACGCTGGTGGTCGATAATGACGGGCTGCATTCGGTTCGGGAACGCAGTGGCCGCATTGGATTGAAGCAGGGGCTTCATGCCATCCGGGTCGAGTATTTCGATAAAACCGGCACCCAGGCCCTGACGGTCAGCTACGACGGGCCTACCTTCAGCAAACGACGGATACCGAACAACGCGCTCGTACGGCAAAACACGGGCGGCGCTTCAACCCAGCAGATTATGCCGGAAGGCGAATCGGTAGTGGTGTATCCGAACCCGGCGGAAGAAGTAGTCAATATTCTGGTAACGGACGAATTTACGGATGCGACCGTCCGGATGTACAATTCGAGCGGTCGTCTGGTGAAGGAGTTTACGCTGGAGGGCAACGAAGGCAGCATCGACACCGATGATTTGCCCAACGGTGTGTACGTATTGCAGATTCAGAAAAACGATTCCGTCCAGAGCAAGAAAGTGGTTGTAGCGAAGTAACGGAGCCACCCGTAAGGTTTCATTTAACCCGTAAGGTTTTGAAAACCTTGCGGGTTTATTTTTTATTAAAAGCCAGGATGCGTTCAACAAGAAGACCCGCAAGGTTTTCAAAACCTTACGGGTCGGTCGGGTCGGCGGGGTGCTCAGCTCAGCCGATCCTTGAAACTCTCGTAGCCATACGACTTTACCAGTTCAAAACGGCCTTCTTCCCTCCAGATGCCAATGGAGGGAAGATTGACGCCGTTGAAGGTCGTAGTCTTCACCATCGTGTAGTGAATCATGTCGTCAAAAATCAGTTTATCACCGACCTTCAGCGGTTCATCGAACGAATAATCCCCCATGAAATCACCCGCCAGACAGGTCATGCCGCCGAGACGATAGGTCGGTTTTCCGGCAACGGGTTCGTGATACGAATTCAGTATGCGCGGCTTGTAGGGCATTTCGAGCGTATCGGGCATGTGAGCCGCAAACGAGGTATCCAGAATCGCCACGTCGATGCCCTGACTGTCGACCACGTCCAGCACGGTCGAAACCAGTACGCCCGTCTGCCAGGCAATGGCTGAACCGGGTTCCAGAATCACCTCCACGTCGTATTTCTCCCGGAATCGTTTCAGCAGGCCAATCAGATGATTAGTGTCGTAGCCCTCCCGCGTCATGAGGTGACCGCCGCCCATGTTCACCCATTTAGCCTGTTGCAGTAAATCCCCGAACCGACTTTCGAGGGCTTCGAGCGTGCGTTCGAGCGTGTGCGAATCGTTTTCGCAAAGGGTGTGAAAATGAATGCCTTCCAGTCCATCCGGCAGGCGGTCGGGCAGTTTATCCCGCGTGACGCCCAGCCGCGACCCCGGTACGCAGGGGTTGTACATGTCGGTCGCCACCTCGGAGTATTGCGGATTGACGCGGATGCCGAAAGAAGGAGAAAGGGGGAAAGGGGGAAAGGAGGAAAGGAGATTGCTTCCAGTTTCCCTTCTCCCTTCCTCCTTTCCTCCTTTCCCCCTTTTCTCCTTGAATTTCTCCCACTGACTCCACGAGTTAAACGTAATGTGACTACTACGGCGCAGCACTTCGTCGAATTCATCGTCGCGGTAGGCCGGAATGTACGTGTGGGCCGGAACGCCCATGTAGTCATTGACCAGTTTGATTTCGTTCAGCGACGAGGCCGTGGCCCCGCTCAGATACTCCCGCACGATGGGAAACGCGCTGTACATCGAAAACCCCTTCAGCGCCAGAATTATCTGCACACCCGCCGCTTTCTGGACGTGGTCGATAAGGGCCAGATTTTTACGGAGTTTCGCTTCATCGAGCACAAAGCAGGGGGACGGTATGTCATTCAAGTTGTTCAGTAACGTATTTTCCATTGTCAAAAGTAACAAAATCCAAAGGCACGGCGTTCGATGACGCTGTCTCCGTCGCTCCCCCGCAGGCCAATGCAGACGCTTTTAACGATAACATAATTTGTATTTAGGGTGTATAGGGGTACTTGCTTACTTATTTAAAATTATTCTAAATAAATTTTGCGATTAAGTGATCGGGAAATAGCTTTGCGGTCGAAACTAAAACAGGGTTCACCTGTCCGCCTATATGACCCAATTTTTCGCATCCCTATTCACTCTTTTACTTCTCACCAATTTCTCATTTGCCAGCGAGACCGAGCCGGGTGGCCGGTTACAAGGTACGATTACCGATCCGAACGGGCTGCCCGTACGAGGCGCTGCCATCCGGGTAAAAGGCACCGTTCGTGGGACGATCAGCGACGATAAAGGGCGTTTTGTACTGACCAATCTTCCTAAGGGAACCTACACGATTCTGCTTTCGGGTGTGGCCCTGTCCCCCGTCGAACGTACCGTCGACCTGAAGTCAGGCGAAACCCTGTCGCTCGACATCCCGATTCAGGAGACGGTCAGTCAGCTCGATGAGGTGCGGGTCGTAGCAGCCCGGGGGCTTCGCGAACTCGAACGGCTGCCGGAGGTGGAGGGCACTGCCATTTTTGCCGGTAAAAAAACCGAGGTCATCAATCTCAGTCAACTGGATGCCAATCTGATCACCAACAATACCCGACAGATTTTCAGTAAAACACCGGGCGTAATGGTCTGGGAGAACGACGGTTCGGGTATGCAGGTGGGCGTGGCCGTGCGCGGGCTGAGCCCCAACCGCTCGTGGGAATTCAACGTGCGCCAGAACGGCTACGACGTCAGTTCCGACCCGTTCGGTTATCCGGAAGCCTATTATAATCCGCCGATGGAGGCCGTAAGTCAGATTCAGTTGGTTCGGGGGGCCGCCTCGCTCCAGTATGGACCCCAGTTTGGCGGTCTGCTCAACTATGTTCTTAAAAAACCAAACGCGACCCGCCCCTTCAGTTTTGAAACGCAGCAGTCGACGGGAAGTTATGGGCTTTTCTCCTCCTATAACGCCATCAGCGGAACGGCAGGCAAACTTGGCTATATGACTTACGCGCATTATCGCCGCGCTGACGGCTGGCGCGAAAATAGCCAGTATGGTGTTTTCAACGGCTACGCCATGCTGCAGTATGCCGTGACAAACAAACTGAAACTAGGTTTTGAACTGTCACGCCTGTATAATGAAAGCCAGCAGCCCGGAGGTCTTTCCGACGCCCAGTTTGCCGAAAACGCCCGGCAAAGCGTCCGTTCCCGCAACTGGTTCAGCACTCCCTGGACGATTCCGGTTCTGTCTGCCGAATATGCCTTTTCTGATAAAACCCGTCTGACCTGGAACGCACATGGTCTGGTCGGTCAGCGCAACAGCATCGGCTTTGTGCGGCCCATCAATACGCCCGACGCGCCCGATGCCGGCGGTCAGTTAGCCAACCGGCAGATCGACCGCGACCATTACCGCAACTGGGGCAGCGAGCTTCGTCTCCTGACCAGTTACCGTCTGCTCAATCAGGCACATACGCTGGCAGCGGGGATTAAATATTTCAACGGTTATACGCTTCGCCAGCAGCAGGGCCGTGGTGACCGGGGCAGTGATTTCAATCTGAATCTCACCGAGGCGGCCTTTCCCCGTGACCTCGATCTGCGGGTTCGGAACGTGGCCTTTTTTGCCGAAAACATCTTTCGCCTGACGCCCCGCTGGCTCCTGACGCCGGGTCTGCGCCTGGAGAGGCTCGACAACGAAATCGGCGGGCGGCTGAGCTTTGCCGCCAGCGGAGCCGAAAACCGGGTAGCACAGACCAGCACCCGCCATCTGCTGCTGATGGGCATGGGCACCGAGTACCGGCTGACGTCGTCGGCTACGCTCTATGCCAACTACTCGCAGGCGTATCGCCCGCTCCTGTTCTCGGACCTGACGCCGGGGGCGGTGACAGACTTCGTCGTCGACCCTAATCTGCGTGATTCCAGAGGCGGAAACTTCGACCTGGGTGTTCGGGGGAATCTGCAGAACTTCCTGAATTTCGACGTCAGTTATTTCCGGATGCAGTATAACGACCGGGTAGGAACGCTCACCCTGCTCAATGAAGTCGGTCGACCATATCAGTTCCGGACCAACGTCGGCAACAGTCTGAGTCAGGGCGTTGAAGCCTACGTTGAATTCGACCCGATAGTGGCCCTGGCCCGCCGCTCGAAAATCGGCTATCTGAGCCTGTTTGTCTCTGCCAGCTACACCGATGCCCGCTATGTAAATCTGCGGACGGTCAGCATCAGCAACGGTCAGCCGACCGAGGCCAATCTGAAAGACCGGCGGGTCGAAAATGCACCGGAGTTCATCGGACGCTTCGGGGCCAATTACTCTCTGAAAGGCCTGACCCTCACTGCCCTGCTGAACCGCGTAGGAAAAGCCTACAGCGACGCCAATAATACGGAAGCGCCGTCGGCCAACGGGCAAACGGGCGTCATCCCGGCGTATCGGGTCATCGACGTGTCGGCAACCTACCGGTTTGCGAAACGATACAATATCCGGGCGGGCGTCAACAACCTGACCGACGAACGCTATTTCACTCGTCGGGCGGGCGGCTATCCCGGTCCCGGCCTTCTGCCGGGCGACGGACGAAACGCTTACGTTTCCGTAGGCATGTCGCTTTGAGAGTGAATGAGTGAAAGAGCGAAAGAGCGAAAGAGTGAAAGAGTGAGAGCAGGCAAGTGTCTTTGAAATCAGGAATGTCTTGCAACGCCTCATTCCCTTTTGCAACGCTACAGCGAACCATTCGTTCTTTCGCTCTTTCACTCTTTCATTCCAGCGCAAACACAATCGGCAGGGTGAACTTTACCCGTACGGCCCGGCCCGACTGACGCCCCGGTTTCCAGCGGGGCATCTGCTGCACGACGCGCAACGCTTCCTCGTCGCAGCCAAACCCGATGCCTTTGGTCACTTCGGCATTCTGGATGCTGCCATCGGTATTGACGACGAACTGTACGTATACTTTGCCGGAAATATTGGCATTGCTGGCGGCACGCGGATAACGCAGATTTTTCTGCAGAAACGACAGCAGAGCCGCATTCCCGCCGGGGAATTCCGGCTGCTGTTCGACGATTAGGAACAACTCCTCTTTTGGCTTTTCGACTTCGATCACCTTTTCTGCCGCCGTCGGACCCGAACTTTCGGCGGGCGCTTCAATGACCTCGACGGCGTCGGGGTCACCCAACTGCGTTTTGTCACCGGGATTGGCTTCTTTCAATTCCTCGACAGTCGCGATGGGCACCTCTTCCGGCGCATCGGCCACTACTTCGGGAAGGATATACCGCACGGTCGGCTGACGCACGGGAATCTCGACCGGAGGCGGCGTAACGACCGGCGGCTCCTCCAGATCGGTTTTAAGATTCTCCAGTGTAGCTTCTATCATATATTCCGTCGGCGGCTCAGCGGGCCGGAGGCGATCATACAGATTGGGAAGCAGAAGTGCCATCAGAAAAATGGAGACACCCATCCAGAGCGCCCGCTGGGTGTGGCGGCTGTAGTGCAGCCGTAGATCGTAAGCCCCGTACTGTTTGTTTCGCGACTCGAAAACGATGTCGTTCAGGGTTGCTGACTGTAATTCAAGAGCTGTCATGAGCAAGTGAAGATTATAAAGTTTTAACGAATATATAATTATTTTATATATCGTAAATTAGTGATGCTAAAAATTTTTTACCGGAGTGAAACTTTTTATTCGATTTAAAAGTTTTACTTTTACACTGAAAAGCTATTCTTTCAATCTTGCAATATCTCTTCCGTATTCATCGAGGAACAGTCACGTATTCGATAGTTAGTTTTGGTTAAGAAAGCAGAAAGCCGTTCCCAATTTGAGGAGCGGTTTTTTTATGCATCAGTTCGACGCCCGCATCCCCCAATCTGAGCCTTGTTTCTCTCTCGTATTTCGTCTGCATTGACTGGAAAAAGCCTATGATAACGCAGCAAACCCAGTTTATACTCTGGCATGCAGGCAGAAATAGGTAAAAATATCCCCCAAAACGTGGCATGGCAGGGGGATGGGATGCCCGTAATTTTACGTGTTGAATTCGAGAACTAGCCCTGACCAGACAAACTAATTCCATACTCTTAACTCGTTCTTCTATGCTGTAAATCAGTCCTTTCTCCCCGCCGCCCCACTTGCGGCCTTTAGTTCTTCAGATTATTTCCCAGTTCATTAACAACCTACTTTACATGTATGAAGCGAATTTTATGGATGATTGTATGCCTTTGGTTCGTGTCCATCTGCGGAACGGCCTTTGCGCAGGAACGCGCCGTGACAGGCGTCGTAACCAGTTCTGACGACGGACAACCCATCCCGGGGGTTAACGTTTCCATTAAGGGTACGACCCGGGGCACATCAACAAACGCAGAAGGGAGTTACCGTATTCAGGCTCCCGAAGGCACGACGTTAGTTTTCAGTTTTGTGGGTATGGCTACCAAAGAAGTAGCTATCGGCAACCGCACCCAGGTGAATGTAGGACTTGAGCCCGACTCCAAAATGCTCGGCGAGGTGGTCGTGACCGCCGTCGGTATCGAACGAAGCCAGAAAGCGCTGGGCTATTCGGTCGAACGGTTATCAGCCGATAAACTCGTTCAGAAATCCGAGCCGGACGTTGTGCGGGCTATGCAGGGAAAAATTCCCGGGGTCAACATCAACGGTTCGGGCGGAGCCGCAGGCAGCGCTTCAAGGATCACCATCCGGGGTGCCAACTCATTTCTGGGTTCCAACCAGCCGCTTTTCGTCGTCGACGGCATTCCCTACGACAATACGTACAACGAGTCGGCCAGTTCCCGCGACAACGGCGCTGCTTTCGGCAGCCGGATTGCCGACCTCGACCCGAACAACATCGCCTCCATGACGGTCCTGAAAGGAGCCGCCGCCGCTGCTCTCTACGGTACGCGGGCGGCCAACGGCGTTATCGTCATCACGACCAAGTCGGGGGCCACACGCCCGTCGCGGAAGGGCCTGGAGGTTACGCTGAACTCCTCATTCTCGGCGGAGGAAATCGCCAGCTATCCTGATTTTCAGAACAGTTACGGTGCGGGTTCGCAGCAGGTATATGCCAACGCCAACGGCACCTGGGGTCCCCGGTTCGGCCTGGGGCGCATCTACGCGGCCAATGGGTCCTGGAGACCTACGACTTCCCCGGTCGATTCGATTCCGGTCTGGGTCGGCTATAATACATATGCGACACAGTTTCCGGCCATTGCTGCTGAATTTGGCCTGCGTCCCGGCGGCAGCGTACCCTACCAGGCGTATCCCGACAATGTCCGGAACTTTTTCCGGCAGGGCCGCCTCTGGGAGAACTCCGTCAGCATCAGCGGCGGCGGACCCAAAGCCAGCGTCACCGCCGTGGTCTCCCGTGCTGACCAGCGCAGTTATTTCCCCGGTTCGGGCTTTGAGCGCACCAACATCAGCGTGGGCGGCAACACGACGCTGGAAAACAAACTGACCGTGGGTGCCAATCTGGCCTTCACGCGAACCATCCAGGAGAGCCCGCTTTTCGGTGCCGATGGTACGTCGCCCCTGGCACGTATGTTCCAGCAGCCCCGCAACTGGCCGCTCGACCAGCTCCCCTATCAGGACCCGTTTGGCAATGGAGTGTTCTTCTTTCCCTTCGGACAGGCGGACAACCCGTACTGGTCGGTCAACAACAGTATTTTCAACAGCAAGGTCAATCGCTACGTTCTGAACGGCAGTGCTTCCTACGATATCAATGAGTGGATCAACCTGACCTATAAAGGCGGTATCAACGGGTATAACGACAACCGGTTCCAGCGCATCTCATCCGGTTCGCTGGCCGGGGCGCAGGGGGTCGGCAGCATGCAGTTCGATGCCATCGAGTTTCAGGAGCAGGACCATAACTTCCTGATCAATCTGGACCGCAACCTGAGCGAAAAGCTCACCTGGCGGGCCATCGTCGGCACCAACTACAACCAGCGCGTATCGGAGCAGACGGGCGTCAATGGTCTGGGCGTGGTTACCCGCGGCATCGACCTGATCACCAACGTCAGCACCGTAACGCCCAACACGGGGAACACGGGCGTCAGCAAACGTCGGCTGGCTGCCGTGTTCACGGACATGACCTTCGGCTACAACGACTACCTGTTCCTGAACGTGACGGGCCGCAATGACTGGAGTTCGACGCTGCCTGCCAACAACCGGAGCTATTTCTATTATTCGGCCAGTGGTTCGTTCATCTTTACCGATGCCCTGAAAATGGAGTCGCGGGTGCTGACCAATGGCAAGCTGCGGCTGGGTTACGCCCGCGTAGGTCGTGATGCGGCTCCGTATCAGACCCTGAACACGTTCCGCGTCAACCTGGGCGAAAGCTCTGGTCTGCAAGGCTCTACGCGTTACAATGATTACCCATTCCTCGGCCAGTCGGGTGCTTCCGTAGCGGCTACGGCCTTCGACCCGAATCTGAAGCCGGAGTTTACGAAAGAAATAGAGGCCGGTACGAATCTGGGCTTCTTCAACGGTCGGGCGTCTCTGGACTTCACCTATTACAACCGTCTGACAACCGACGTCATCGCCCAGCGTGCCCTGCCGCAGTCGACCGGATACAGTCTGTTCCTGACCAACTTCGGTTCGATCCGTAACTCCGGTGTCGAGATTGGCCTGAACATCGTACCGATACAGTTGAACAACGGTTTCAAATGGGATATCTTCGCCGCCTTCACCAAAAACCGGAACATCGTCGAGTCTCTGGCCGAAGGCGTACAGGAAGTCATTCTGCGTAATATCTTCACCAACCAGCCCGTTCCGGTCGTTCGTCCCGGCGAATGGTTCGGCGTGCTGCGGGGTACGGTAGCCGCCCGTGATGCCAACGGCAATGTGCTGATCAACCCCAACACGGGCCTGACCATCCCAGACGTCAACCAGGGTATCATTGCCAACCCGAACCCGCTGTATACGCTGGGCATCACCAATACGTTCTCCTTCAAGGGCTTCAACCTGAGCGCCGTGCTGGATTATCGCCACGGCGGCGACGTGTATTCGTGGACAAACCAGTTCCTGCTGGGCCGGGGTGTTACCAAAGACACCGAGAACCGCGAGATTCCCAAAGTGCTGTCGGGCGTGCTGGGTGACGCCAACACCCTGCAGCCGCTGCTGGGCGGCGATGGACAGCCCATTCCCAACAACATTCAGGTGATGGAAAACAACCTGTGGTTCCAGGCGGCGGGTGGTTCGCTGGCTATCAATGCGCCGAACGAATTCTCGGTATGGGATGGCACGGTCATTCGTCTGCGGGAAGTCTCGCTGGGCTATACGATTCCGAAAACGTTCCTGGCTAAAACCCCCTTCGGTTCGGCAACGCTGAGCCTGTCGGGCCGCAACCTGTGGTTCAACGCCCCGAACTTCCCGAAGGCTTCGAATTTCGATCCGGAAGTGAACACGTTCGGTAACACCAACACCCAGGGTATCGACTTTTTCACGGCGCCGTCGGTTCGCCGCTACGGGGTGAATCTGCAGGTAACATTTTAGGTAAATGGATGAATGGGTAACTGGGTAAATACGTGAAAGGATGATTAGGTAAACAGGCGAAAAGAATACCTAATGCCTCAATCACCCATTCACTAATCTCACCCAGTCACCCAATCCCCAAACAACGACAAGCATGAAACCAGTCAATAAACTTTCTTTTATCGCACTGACCGCGCTAATCTGGATAGCCAGTGCGTGTAATCTGGATATCAACGTCGACCCCAACAACCCGTCGACGGTCAACAGCGGCCAGTTGCTGACCAATGCCCAGCTCGACATCGTCAACTCGCTGGGTGCGGGTTCGCCGGGGCTGGCAAACCCCGCCGGGGTATTCGTCCACCAGACGACCCAGCGGAGCAATAACGATCAGTATGCCATCACGGGCCAGGATTTCGCCATCACGCAGCCCTGGCAGAACCTCTACCGGGCCATTCAGAACCTGAATATCCTGACCGAGCAGGCCACAGCGGCCAACCAGTTCGGTTATGCGGGTATTGCCCAGATCATGAAGGCTGTGGCTTTCAGCTACATGGTCGACGTATGGGGCGACATTCCCTTTACCGAGGCCAGCACGTCGGCACAGGTGCAGTTCCCCAAGTTTGACAAAGGTCAGGACATCTACCCGCAGCTTTTCAAACTACTGGACGAAGGCATTGCCAATCTGGCGAAAACGTCATCGCTGAATCCGACCACGGACGACCTCGTCTACAGCGGCAATCTGGTTAACTGGCGGCGTTTTGCCAAGACCTTCAAACTGAAGTTGTACAATCAGGTGCGTCTGGTACAGAACGTCAGCACGGAGGTGAATGCCCTCATTGCAGAAGGCGATCTGATGCAGCCCAGCGGCGGTTTTTCGCTGCGTTACGGAACGTCGAGCGCCCCGGACAACCGCAATCCGATTTTCCGGGAAGATTACAACATCACCACGACGGGCCGGGACAACTACATCAGTCCGTACTTTCACGACATTCTGCTCGGAACGGGAACGTGGAATCCGGTGCTGAAAGACATCGTGGACCCGCGCATTCCGTACTATTATTTTAACCAGTTGTCGAATACCCGACCCACTGCCCAGAACCCAGTCGAGTATCGTAACGGCAATTTCGTGTCGATCTTCTTCTCATCACAGGGACCCAATCAGGGCTTCGACCAGTCGTCGTCGATGACCATCATCGGTCTGTATCACGGCGGCGGACGCTTCGACGACGGACGGGGCGTTACGGCAGCGGGTGTCAGCGGCGCCTCGGCGCGGGGCGATGGTCCGCAGCGGATCCTCCCCTACCATTCGTTCCTGTTCACTCGCGCCGAACTGGCGCAGACGGGCGTCGGCACGGGCAATGCCAAGGATTTGCTGCGCGATGCCATCACAGCCTCGTTTGCCGAAGTGAACACAGCGGCCTCTACGGCGGGGGCTCCCGCCATTGTGGCGGCGGACATCACCGCCTACATCACGGCCGTGCTGGCGAAATATGACGCCGCCGATGCCGCCGGTAAGCTGGAGATTATTATGACGCAGAAATGGATCGCCAACTTTGGTTTTGCTCTGGAGTCATATAACGATATCCGCCGGACAGGGTACCCCAAAATTTTCGATCCGAACAACGACGGCATCAATTTCACCAACGTCAACCGCGGGTTCCCGGTATCGTTCCCCTACGCTCAGACCGAGCTGAACCTGAACCCGAATGCGCCCAAGCAGCGGGTCATCGCCAACGACAAAGTATTCTGGATGCGCTGACAGTAACCTCCGATCATCATGAAAAAAACATTTCTGACCATACAATTCCTCCTGCTGGCGCTGCTGACGTTCGTCGCCTGTGAAGACAAGGACAAGAACCCGTTTCCGGAGATTAAGAACGGCGCTCATTTCGTCGCCCTGCCCGACCCACTGCCGGCCAACGTAACGGCGGCAACCGTCAACACAGTCAATGTGGCGCTGACGGCGGTATCGGGCGCCTCTCTGAACTTCACGACAGAGAGTCTGAATGCTAGTGAAATCGAGAAAGTCGACGCTTACGCCAGTCACGTGCGCGGGGCGGTGGTGACCCCGACGGCGGCAACGGCCCCGCAGGGCGTGCTGGTAAAAACGCTCACCAACCTGAATGGCAAGGAGCAGATTTCGGTCGCCGACATGCTTACGAAGGTAGGTTTGACCACTGCCGGGCTGCGGGCCAACGACCGTCTGCGTGTCCGTTTCGTCGCCACGATGAAGGACGGCCGTACGTTCTCCGCCCTGAATTCCGGCCCGGGCATCACGGTAAATCCGCTCGGCACCACATTCACGCCGTTGCTGGATGTTTTGTTGCAATAAACCCGGTTAGACCGGAAGTTTATATCACTTTACGTTTTAGTTTGTTTAGGTTAAGAAAACCGAAAGCCGCCCCCAGATTGAGGGGCGGCTTTTTTGTTTAAAGAGCGGACCGCTCTTTCACTCATTCGTTCTTTCTTCACGCTTCCACGCTCAGCGGCTCATTCACCGCTTCCTGCACTGGCAGACCCTGCCGGTTCATCTGTTCGATAAACGGGTCGGGGTTCATTTCCTCACAGTTCCAGACGCCGGGTTTCATCCATTCGCCGGTCAGCATGAGCATGGCCCCAATCATGGCCGGAACGCCCGTTGTGTAGCTCACCGCCTGACCGCGTACTTCTTTGTACGTTTCGGCGTGATCGCAGTTATTCCAGATAAAATACGTTTTTTCTTTACCGTCTTTGATGCCCCGAATCTGGCAACCGATGCTCGTCTGGCCGGTATAGTTTTCGCCCAGTGTGTCGGGAGCGGGTAAGACGGCTTTCAGAAACTCCAGCGGCACAATGTCCATGCCCTGAAACTTCACGGGATCGATGCGGGTCATGCCGACATTCTGCAGCACTTCGAGGTGGGTCAGATAGGCCTGTCCAAAGGTCATCCAGAACCGGGCACGTTTCAGCGTCGGGAAGTTTTTGACCAGCGATTCAAGTTCCTCGTGGTACAGTACATACGACTCGCGCTCGCCGATTTCGGGGTAATGAATCGGCTTGTGTTGGCTCATCGCCGGGATCTCGACCCACTGGCCGTTTTCCCAGTAGCGACCCGGCTGCGTGATTTCGCGAATGTTGATTTCAGGATTGAAGTTGGTGGCAAATGCCTTACCGTGATTACCCGCGTTGCAGTCGACGATGTCCAGATAGTGCATCTCGTCGAAATGATGTTTGGCGGCGTAGGCGGTGAAAACCTGCGTAGCGCCGGGGTCGAAACCACAGCCCAGCAGGGCCATAATACCCGCCTGCTCGAAGCGCTCTTTGTAGGCCCACTGCCAGCTATACTCAAACTTGGCGACATCTTTCGGTTCATAATTGGCCGTATCGAGATAGTGCGTCCGGGTTTCCAGACAGGCGTCCATGATGGGCAGGTCCTGATAGGGCAGCGCCACGTTGACGACCAGTTCAGGCTGTACGCGCTTGATGAGCATCACCACGTCCGACACGACGTCGGCATCCACCTGAGCGGTTTTAATTTCCACGCCGTGCATTTCCCTGATTTCGGCGGCGATTCGGTCGCATTTTGCGACAGTGCGGCTGGCAAGGGTGATGTTCGTGAATACGTCGGCGTTCATGGCGCATTTGTGGGCAACCACGCTCCCGACGCCGCCAGCCCCGATAATAAGTACTTTAGCCATTCGTTCAGTTTCTTGTTTTGTAACCCGGTCCGGGGCGGCGTACCGCAGTCTTTCCGGGTCGGGCGAAGCCCAAATCATTCTGCCTGACGGCAGACCCGGAAAGACTGCGGTACGCCGCCCCGGTCCGGGTTACGCCGCGCAAAGATAATGTAGCCCGACGACTCTGCTGAACCGCTTTCTGAAAAGATTTCGGTCGACAACAGAAATATATAGTAACCGGGCAGTTATAAAATTCTCCGGTTTTACTATATTTGTTTTATAGATTACACCCTCCCTCTTAACCCTCTACAACAATGAAACTCAGCGCCGCTTCCGGATTTTTCGAGTTGAATATCAAAGGCTATGGTCGGAAAGGTACGGGCTGGCGGGACCGCAACAGCCTTCTTTGCGAACTAGCAACGAGTTTCGGGCAGCGTATTTACAAGCAGACCGCCCCGCTGCATACCTGGGAGATTAGCCGACTCATCAACGGCCTGAAACTGCTCTGCAATCGCGCTGTCTCCCATATGACGCTCACTTTCTCTGAGCCGGGGCTAAGCGTGGAGGCCACGGCCCTTTCCAAAGACGATTATCAGCTTCAGATCCAGTTGGATCAGGAGTTGAATCCCGAATCTGGTTCCTACCCTGATTTCCCCTGTCTGTTCGACGTGACGCTCTCGCGGCGGCAGCTTCAGGATGCCATACGGGATCTGTCCCATCAACTGGCGTCGTACCCTGAGCGCTGAACCGTCCATTATTCCCCTCTTTCTGTTTGACAATTCGTTTCTCATCCGGTTTGACTGACCCGGAAGTAGGTTTGAATTTTTGCGGCCAAAGGCGGTTCGTAACCGTTTACGAACAAGCAGTTGCTAAAATGCAAGATTAGTATCTATTTGCACTTTAGCAATACAGCATCACAAACCCTACTAAATAGACGAAACGAATGCATGAAAAGTGTACGAAAGCGCAACCGGCAGCAGACAATGGAGCGAATCCTCTGGGCTTTGGGGGAGGTGATAGCCGAAAGGGGAGCCGAGAAAGCCGGGGTGAATTCCGTTGCTGAAAAAGCCGGGGTCAATAAAGTTCTGATATATCGTTATTTCGGAGGCTATGAGGGCCTCATGGAACAGTTTATTCAGCAGGGCCACTTTCTCTCTCTATTCACGGATCAGTTTATCGATGATCATGAGAACCTGCCGGAGAGCAAAAAACACGGTGCCTGGGCGGAGTATATGATCCAGTTGCTGCACGAATTCCGTTCACGCCGGGCCTCACAGGAGCTCATTCGCTGGGAATTGATGAATCACGAGTCGGAACTGGGCAAGCGCATGACGGAGGTGCGCAACCACACGTTCCGGAAAATTCTGGATAAGCTCGGCGGCAACACCCAGGCCGACATGGGAGCCGTGACCACGCTCATGGTTTCGGGCATCACGTTTCTGGTTCTGGCTTCTTCGTATCGCCGTCATCTGGTCGATTTGGACCTACAGTCGGAAGCTGGCTGGAAGCGGATCGAGAACGCCATCGAACGGCTTTATGCCGGTCTGAGCGTCCCGCTGGAATCCGAGATGGTTGCGAAGTGAGAAATTGGCCCCTAAATCCCCTGAAGGGGACTTGGCTCCGCCACAATCCTGAATCAGCAGAGCCAAGTCCCCTTTAGGGGATTTAGGGGCTACGTTCTCAGGCATTCATCAGCGCCTCGATTTCGTCGGCTTCCACCGGGATGGATTCCATCAGGTCGACGTTGCCGTTTTCCGTAAGTAAAATATTATTCTCCAGCCGGATACCCAGCCCTTCTTCTTTGATGTAAATCCCGGGTTCGCAGGTGAAGACCATACCAGCTTCGAAACGGCGATATTTGTTGCCCACGTCGTGCACGTCCAGCCCCAGAAAATGCGACGTTCCGTGCATGAAGTACTTCTTATAGAGCGGCGCGTCGGGGTCCTGCTTTTCGACTTCGTGTTTTTTCAGCAAACCCAGTCCAATCAGTTCCGACTCCATCACCTTCCCCACCTCCTTATGGTAATCATCCCAGAGGTTGCCCGGCACCAGCATCTTTTTAGCTTCCCGCATGACCCGCAGTACGGCATTGTACACGTCTTTCTGCCGGGACGTAAACCGACCGCTTACGGGCAGACAACGCGTCAGATCGGCATTGTAGTTGGCATATTCGGCGGCTACGTCGAGCAGAATCACCTCTCCCGCCCGGCACTCCCAGCTGTTTTCGATGTAATGCAGAACACAGGCGTTTTTGCCCGACGCCACAATGGGCGTATAAGCAAAGCCCTTCGACCGCTGCCGCACAAATTCATGCAGGAGTTCGGCCTCGATTTCGTACTCCATCACCCCCGGTTTGACGAAACCCAGCAACCGCCGGAATCCCGCTTCGGTGATGCGCATCGCTTCTTTCAGCAGTTCTACTTCTTCGGGCTGTTTGATGGCCCGTAGCTGATGCATGAGCGGGGCCAGTCGTTCGAGCCGGTGGAGCGGGTATTTTTCCCGAAACTGGCGAATGTAGCGGGCATCACGCGTTTCCACCTCCGACGAGTTGCGGGTATGTTCGTTGGTGTTCAGGTACACCTGTTCGGCCTCGAACACCAGATTGATGAATACCGTCTCAAATTCGTGGGTCCAGTAAATCTGTTTCTGCGGAATGCCCGTCTGCGTAGCGGCCTCCTCTTTGGTCAGTTTATGCCCCTCCCAAATTTCGATGAGCTCGCTCGTCTCACGCAGAAACAGCACCTCCCGGAATTTCGGGTCCGGGTGGTCAGGAAACAGCACCAGCAGGGTTTCTTCCTGATCGACGCCGGTCAGGTAAAACAGGTCGGTGCTCTGCCGGAAGCCCATCGTTCCATCGGCATTGGTGGGCATAACGTCGTTGGCATGCAGCAGAACGAGTGATTTAGGTTTCAGGAGTTCGGCCAGTCGCTGGCGGTTCCGGATAAACAGGTCGGAGGCAATGGGTGTATAACGCATGAACAAATCAGGATGATTGACTTTCGGTCGAAAGCCATTGTAAGACTATCAACTTAATTTTGTATTTTAGAGGTAAAATTCACGGTTTCGCGTTAATGAAAAAAATTGTCGTCCTTTTTTTCGGGCTGACCGTCTCGCTGACGGTTCTGGGTCAGGCTCCCGACAAGTTCTGGATTCTGCTGAAAGATAAGCCGGTCGGTGTGTCTCCGGCCCTCTCTCCGAAAACTCTGGCCGCCCGCAATCAGCAGGGACTGCGTATCGACGAAACCGACCTCCCGGTAAAAACCGACTATCTGAAGGCGCTTGCCGAACAGGGCATCCGGATTCAGCACCGCTCCCGCTGGCTCAACGCCGTCTCGGCCACGCTTACGCCCGAACAGCAGAAATCCGTTCGCCGCCTGCCGTTTGTGGAAGGCCTCCAGTCCATCGACCCCAATCTTGTCATTACGTCGACGGCCCCCGTGAGCCGGGTGCAGATGGCTCCCGTGATGTCGCAGATTCAGGCCGACGTGTTTGCCGACGCGGGTCTGACGGCCAAAAACGTAACCATCGGCGTTATCGACGCGGGGTATTTCGGAGCCGATTCGGCCAGCGCCCTGAAGCATATTTTTCAGCGGGACGGCATCAGATCCGTCCGTGATTACGTCAACCGCCGCCGTCCCCGCGAGGCCTTTTTCCGCTCGCTGGAGACCATGTCCGATTTCCACGGTACGGAGGTGATGGCGGCTATCGCCGGACACGACCCGTCGGAAAACCTGCAATTCGGTCTGGCTACGGATGCCTCATTCCACCTGGCCCGCACCGACCACGGCGGACGTGAGTTTCGGGGCGAAGAAGACAACTGGATTGCGGCTATGGAGTGGATGGACAGCCTGGGCGTCCGGCTCATCAACACGTCTCTGGGTTACGCCCGGGGCTTCACGGACCCGAAAGAAAACTACCAGCCGAGCCAGATGAACGGTCAAACGAGCCTCATCAGCAAGGCAGCGCAGATCGCTGCCGACCGCAAAGGCATTCTGGTAATTGTGTCGGCTGGTAATGAGGGCGATGACCGGGCCTGGCGCATCATCTCGACGCCTGCCGACGCACAGGGTGTTCTGGCCGTTGGAGCGACCAACAACAAAGTCTGGAACCGCATCGGCTACAGCAGCATCGGGCCGGAGTTCCTGCCGTATCTGAAGCCGAACGTCTCCTGCTTTTCCCTGTATGGTACGTCGCTGTCGGCACCGGTCATTACGGGCTTTGCCGCCTGTCTGATGCAGGCCAACCCGAAATTGACCAACAAAGAGCTGATTTCCATTATCGAAAAATCATCGCACCTGTATCCCTACGGCAACAACTTTGTCGGTTATGGCGTCCCGCAGGCCTCACGGGCGCTGGCGATGGCCCGGGGACAGGAGATTTCATCAAATACCCGCGAAGTGGTTGCGTCCGATAAAACCTATACGCTGAAATTGACGGATACCGATCCCATCGTTTCCGTATTCCGGAAGAAAGACGCCGTGCATGTCCTACATCAGGAAGCCATCCGGATTCAGAACGGCAAGCTGGTGCTCACGCGGCTGCCCGGCGAAAAGCGCACGACGGTGGATTTGAAGAAAGAAGTAATCGAGGTGATATGGTCTGAACTTTGATTCCGCCCCAGCGATTCAAAGATATTTGCCTTCCGCCAGATAATTCCTCACGTAATCATCGATGCCCTCCTCCAGCGACTGAAACGGGCGGTCATAACCGATGGAACGAAGCTTATTCATGTTGGCCTGCGTATAATACTGATACTTGTCGCGGATATCCTGGGGAGTATCTACAAACTCGATATTGGGCTGTCGATCCATCGCCCGGAAGGTGCTGTGGGCCAAATCCAGAAAGGTGCGGGCCTTGCCGCTGCCGAGATTGTAGATACCTGAATTGCGGCGGTGGTGCATCAGGAACAGGCAGACATCCACGACATCTTTAACGTACACGAAATCCCGCATTTGTTCTCCATCCCTGAAATCCGGGTGGTGCGACCGGAACAGCTTCATCGTACCCGACTGTTCGATTTGCCGGTATGCGTGAAAAACGACGGAGGCCATACGACCCTTGTGGTATTCATTCGGTCCGTATACATTGAAGAATTTCAAACCTGCCCAGAAGAAGGGCCTGCGCTCCTGCTCCAGCGCCCAGATGTCGAAGTCGTTTTTGGAATCGCCGTACGGATTGAGGGGCTTCAGACGGGGAATAACCTGTTCATTATCGTCGTAACCCAATTCGCCGAGTCCGTAGGTAGCCGCCGAAGATGCATACACGAGCGGGATTTGATAATCGATGCATTTCTGCCAGATTTTCTGCGAATAACTGACGTTCAGTTCATCAAAAATCCGGCGATCAAACTCGGTGGTGTCGGTGCGGGCACCGATGTGAAACAGGAACTCAACCTCCTGATAATTAGCATCCAGCCAATCGAAGAACTGGCTGCGGTCGACATGCTCCTGTATGCGTTTGCCCTCCAGATTGGGACGTTTTGCCGGGTCGGAAAAATCATCAACTGCAATAATGAAATTGAAATTTTCCTGATTGAGACGGGAAATCAAACAACTCCCGATGAAACCGGCGGCGCCCGTTACAATGATCATGCTACGTCTGGTTGACAACTATAAGTGGGTACTCGTATTCCCGAACAGGCTGCAAAATTAGTCCAGATTCCTACAGAAAACTATCGATAATTCTCCGAAAAAATAGTACTATTTTCATTAAAAATAATTCTCTGAATGAATAACTGCCTGACTCACTTATCTGTCGGTATACCTGATTCTCAGATTTTTTTTAGATGGGTTTAGCCCGTAATTTTGCAGAAATAAACGGCCCGCCTGGGGTCTGGAGTGATTTATGGTTTACGTAACGCGTAAAGAGCATTTCAACGCGGCTCACCGGTTGTATAATCCCGCCTGGTCGGAAGAGAAAAATCAGGAGGTGTTTGGTCCCTGTGCCAACATCAACTGGCATGGGCATAATTTTGAGTTGATTGTAACGGTGAAAGGTCAGCCCAGCCCCGATACGGGCTTCGTTATCGACCTGAAGCTGCTCAGCGATATCATCAAACGGGAGGTGGTCGATAAGGTCGATCACAAAAACCTGAACCTCGACGTGGATTTCATGAAGGGCAAAATGGCTAGCTGCGAGGTGTTCGTCATGGAAATCTGGCGCATCCTCGACAAAGCCCTCGAACCCGTCACCGAAGCCCGTCTGCACCAGATCCGGCTGGTCGAAACCCCGAAAAATTACGTGGATTACTTTGGGGAATAAATGAATAATGTACAATGTAAAATGAATAATGAAATGTAGACTGTGCCTGCCTCATGCGCAGAATAATCCACCCATCATTATTCATTTTACATTGTACATTATTCATTAAATCATCACCCGTCTGACTTTTTGAAGTCATCGAACGAGCGGAGCGAAATAACCGGTAGCTGATCTTTCGTCAGACGGTCCGTGAAGGCTTTGTAGCGCGTGTTTTTGATGGTTTCAAACTGCGCCTTCGCTTCGTTCAGCCTGTTTTCCAGCACGGTCAGGTTCGCCATCTGCGCATTCGACGGGCGACCGTAGTAATTGGCAACTTCGCTGTAGAGCGAGGCGATTTTCTCCCGCAACTGCGGATCGGCCGTCCCGACATAATTATCTCCTTTCGTCACCACCAGTTTCTCCTTCAGCGCCGTCAGGTCTTTTTGTAGCGGGTCTGCCAGCTTCTTCAGCTTCGGATTCTGCTTCAGGCGCTCATCGGCGCCCGACGTCATGCCGTCGATCTGGTCGACCAGCCAGGCAAGCTGCTCGGTCATGTCGTAAAGTTTCATCGTCGTCTGATACTGAATCCGGCGATCATCGGCGCTGTGAATGGAATTCGGGTCGGCTTTCAGCGTTATGCGGCTCTCCTGAACGGTATTCCCCTTTGTTAATTTAACGACGTAACTGCCTTCGGGCAGACGCGGCTGGGCAAATCCGCCGAAGGTCACGGTTTTCGCCTTTGCTACTTTCGGCAGTTTCAGTCGATACGTCCAGTCGACGATGTTGATGCCTTTCGCTTTCGCCGGCGTCAGGTCCGCCACTTTTTTACCGCTCTCATCGAATACTTCCAGCGCCATTTTGCCGAATGTGTGCCGGTTTTTGAGGTAATAAATGATTTTGGCGGATCGGCTCGGATTTTCGCCCGTAAACTCCCCGGCATCGCCACCCTCGGCAAACCCGGCGTCATCGCGCATGACGGTCGGCTCCAGGTTGAAGAAATGGATGTCTTTGGCAATGACGTCTTTCGTCACCTGGCGCAGCGGGCTGATGTCATCGATGATAATGACGCCCCGCCCGTGCGTTCCCATCACCAAATCATGTTCTTCGGGATGAATAGCGAGGTAATGCACTGCCACTGGCGGCATGTTGTTTTTAAACTGCGACCAGTTCTGTCCGCCGTCCACCGTTACGAACAGTCCCATTTCCGTACCCAGAAACAACAGATTCGGGTTGACCAGATCTTCCTGCAGATGGCGGGCAAAGCCGTTGATGTCGGGCGTCACCAGCGATTTCCAGGTTTTGCCCATGTCGGTTGTTTTATAGACATAAGGCTTCATGTCGTTCTGGGTGTGCCCGTCGAATACCACGTAGCAGGTATTTTTATCGAAGCGGCCCGGCTCGACGTGGTACGCCCAGGTGTTTTTGGGAAGATTGGGCACATTGGCGACCACGTTTGCCCAGGTTTTGCCACCATCCGTCGTCACCTGAACATTGCCGTCGTCGGTGCCGACCCAGATAATGTTTTCGTCCAGGGGCGATTCGGCTACCGAAAAGACCGTACAGTGGTTTTCGGCCCCGGAATTGTCGGCGCTCAGTCCGCCCGAATCTTCCTGATTCTGCTTGGTCGGGTCGTTAGTCGTCAGGTCGGGGGAAATTTTCGTCCACGTTTCGCCCATATCGTCCGAGCGGTGCAGATACTGACTGCCGACGTAGAGACGGTCGGGTTTGTGAGGGCTTAGCTGCAGGGCGGCATTCCAGTTAAAACGCAGTTTCGGATCGTTGGCTTCGGCGTAGGGCTTGATGATTTTGGCCTGCCGCCGTTCGGTATCATACCGCCAGATATATTCGGCTCCCTGCATTTCGGAGTAGACGATGTTGGCTTTCGTCGGGTGGCGATAGACCCGGAAACCGTCGCCCTGCCCGACCGAGAACCAGTCGCGGTTTTCGATGCCGCCGGGGCTGTCCGACGGCCCATACCACGAGCCGTTGTCCTGTAAACCGCCGTAGATTTTATATGGTCGGCTGTTGTCGACGCTGACCTGGTAGAACTGCGAAAGCGGCAGTCCTTTCACCATGTCCATGACGTTGCCGCCATCGTAGGAGCGATACACGCCGCCGTCGGTCGCTACGGTCATCAGGTTGGAGTTGTTGATGTCGAACCAGATGTCGTGAATGTCGGAGTGCATACTGCCCAGCGTTTTGAACGTCTTGCCCCCATCACGGCTGATGGAACCGCTCAGACCCGCTTTGCACAGCACGTCGGGATTTTTCGGGTCCACGACGATTCGGGAGAAATAAAAGGGCCGCACGGTCAGTTCAAAATCTCCGTTGGTGCGTTTCCAGGTGGCTCCGGCATCGTCGGAACGATAAAGCCCTTTGGTTTCTGCCGTTTCCGACTCGATTACCGAATAGAGAACATTAGGATTGGACGGGGCAATGGCTACGGCAATCCGGCCCAGTTTACCCGTCGGAAATCCGTTGTGAATCTTGTTCCAGGTCTTGCCCCCGTCGGTCGATTTGTAAAGCGCACTTTTGAGGCCACCCGAATTGAACGACCAGGCGGTGCGGCGAAACTCCCAGAATGACGCGTACAGAATGTTCGGATTTTTGGGGTCCATTGCCAGATCGGCGCAGCCGGTGTTGTCGTCGACACCGAGCACTTTTTCCCAGGTTTTGCCGCCATCCGTGGTTTTATAAACGCCCCGGTCGGCGCTGGGCCCCCAGAGAGCGCCCAGAACGCCGACATAGACCGTGTTGGGATTCGTCGGGTCGATTTTGACGGCGCTGATGCGTTCCGATTTTTCGAGGCCCATGCGGTTCCAGTTCTGTCCGCCGTCGATGCTTTTGTACACTCCGTCGCCAATCGTAACACTATTTCGTGTCCAGCATTCCCCCGTTCCGACCCAGATAACCTGGTCGGGGTTTTTGGGGTCGACGGCCACGGCTCCAATCGACTGGGCGTGTTTATCGAAAATCGGTTTGTAGGTTACGCCGCCGTCGGTCGAGCGCCAGACACCGCCCCCGGCAGCGCCCACATACATGACACGGGCGTCGGTAGGGTGTCCTTCCAGGTCGGACACGCGGCCACTCATGAGCGCCGGACCGACGTGCCGCGCCCGCAGCGAGCCGAAGAGTTCGTCACCCTTGAGCGGAATGGCCTCCTGGGCGTAAAGAGTTGAAGAAATTAGAAGAAGGAGTAGGGTCTTTTTCATCGGATTGTGGGGTTAAAAGCTCTATCGCAGAGTTTATCAAAGAGCATCAAAGTTTAGCAGAGAATAGCTTTGATAAACTTTAATTTCCTTTGATAAACTCTGCGATACAACCTTCGATTGACTTATTTTCCTCCTTCTGCCGGGAAGGTAAACTCCTTGTCATCCACAGTGACGTTGGTTTCCACTTTCTCCACTGCCAGCGTCTGCCCCACCTGACCGTTGTACTTGATGGTGGTCGTGAAGGGAAAATACAGGCCGTTGACTTCCTGGTAGTCGCTCATAAACTGCTCGATGGTAGCCCCTTTCGCCTGACCTTCCTTCGCCGTCGTGCGCTTCATGATCGGCACATTGTCGGCCACGCTGAAGAAATAGAACTCGGTGTTCTCTTCTTCTTTTCCATCCACCTTGACCGGCTTTCTGGTCAGCTTGATTTTATGGCATTCGGTCCCTTCGATGGTCTCTTTTCCCATCAGTTCCGCTTTATACCCCTTGTCCTTATAATTCAGAAACGGGTCCTGAAGCTGAGCTTCTTCCTTCATGTTCTCACTTTGTTCGGTGGTCATTTTTTCCGGCTTCATGGTCATGAAGTTAGTCGACCAGGCCGTGGTGCCGTCGAAGGCGGGCTGGGTGATTTCCTTACCCTGGAAAGTAGCTGTCACCTTCATTTTATTGGGTGCTTTCTGCACGGCAACAAAAGGCAGTTCCATACCCTGCATTTTCACTTTACCGCTCATTTTCATGCTTTGCAAAGCCATCCATTTGTCTTTGCCGCCGGTTTGGGCAAAATACTTGTCCAGAATTTCGTCAACCGTCTGGGCCGAAGCCGATACAAAGGCAGAACCGACCAGAAAAGCGGCTAACAGAATGCGTTGAAGTTTCATTTTCGGTAGTTTTTTTAAGTAAATGTTTGATTTTAAAAGTCCAGTTTACACAATTTTTGTCAGAGCGTAAAGCCTGTCAGCCCAATTATGGGAAGAGTGGATGTATCGTCGGTACGAGCGGCGGTTGAAACTCCGGTTTGGCCCTCAATGAATTGGGCCGTACTTTTGAGACTTCAGTAATCGACTTCATGACCTATTACCTTATTGCCGGAGAACGCTCGGGCGACCTCCACGGCGGCAACCTCATCCGGGCCATCCGTCGCCATGATCCCGACGCCCGTTTCCGCGCCTGGGGAGGAGAGCAAATGCAGGAGGCCGGTGCCACGCTCGTCCGGCACTACCGCGAAATGGCGTTTATGGGCTTCTGGGAGGTTGCCAAAAATATCGGAGCCATCCGCCGCAATTTCCGCGACTGTGAGCGCGACCTGCTGCAGACCCGCCCCGACGTGCTGATTCTGATCGACTACGCCGGTTTCAACCTCCGCATGGCCCGGTTTGCCAAACGCCACGGCATTCGGGTGTTTTATTACATCTCGCCGAAAGTATGGGCCTGGAATCAGAAACGGGCGCTGAACATCAAGGCCAACGTCGACCGGATGTTTGTGATCTTCCCCTTTGAGGTCGATTTTTTTCAGAAGTATGATTATCAGGTCGATTATGTTGGCAACCCGCTGATGGACGCTATTGCCGCTTTCCAGCCCAATCCGGGGGCGATTCCGCCGACGCCTAAGCCAGTCATTGCGCTGCTGCCCGGCAGCCGTCGACAGGAGGTAGAATTGGTTCTGCCGACCATGCTGTCGGTCGTTCCCCGGTTTCCTGATTATCAGTTTATGGTTGCCGGGGTGAGTAATTTATCTGAGTCTCTGTACGAGGATATGCTGAAGGATTACCCGGACATTCCGGTGGTGACAGATACGGCTTATGACTTGCTGCACGTGGCGGAAGCCGCGCTTGTCACCTCCGGAACGGCCACACTCGAAACCGCTCTGCTGAACGTACCGCAGGTGGTCTGTTATAAAACCGGATTTATTTCCTACGAAATCGCCCGTCGCCTGATTGCCGTACCCTATATCTCCTTGGTGAACCTCATCGCCGAAAAAGAGACCGTCAAAGAATTGATTCAGAATAATTTAACTGAACATAAATTAAGTAAAGAATTAGAAAGCATACTGCCAGGCGGCAGTCGTCGGGATCTCATACTGAAAGAATATGCCGACGTGCAGCAGCGTGTTGGCGGACCCGGCGCTTCCGACCGGGCGGGGGAACTAATGGTCAGGTATTTGCAGCAATAAACATCCTGCTTCCCGGCTTACTTTGTCCAAATCACCCGGCCCGCCTGCTCAGAACAGCTCTTCGATATTTTAAGCTTTCCAGCATCAACACGTTTGTGGCAGAAGGATTCTTTTTCTGTTCTTCCTTAAGCCATTTTATCGCTTCTTCAGTTGCAGAAAGGCGCTGGTCAGGACACTCTGCCAGTTTCGCCTGAATATCTTTTAATAACATCGCTCACCGAACAATTGAGAGTTCAACAATGCCCTTGGGATAACCTTCACGGTCTTTCCCGAACTGATTCTTCCAGTAAGTTAACAATTTTAAAGTTTCATCAGATGAATTTTGGAGCAGAAAATAACTGTCAACCGCGTAAGTCCGAGTTGCATTATAACCAAATAGGGGGCGAAACAACTCAATATTCTGATAAAACACCGGGCTATCAGTGACTAAATTTAGTAAATCGATATCATTGGGATTTACTTTTTGGGTTGTAAAACTTCCATTTAGCCAGACACGCCATTCTCCTTCATATCTAATTTTCTCAAGCGTAACGCCAAAATCATTCAGATAGGTCAATAAGCCCGTAAAAAGGTATCGTCGAGTGCTTGAAAGTTGAAAATTAGAAACAAACTCCCGTTCCAGTTCCTCGATGGAATCAATTTTGATAATCGCATAGGGCTGTAGATATCCCCGTTCGTCAAAGTGATAAGGCACAGAAAGATAATTTATCGTTTCACCCAATGACTCCCGTTTCCTCATACTTCTTCAGCCAGGTTTTGTGTTTGCCCGGAATGCGGCTGAAAAATTCGTAGAAGGAAATCATGTCCTGCTCGTAGTTACCGGTTACGTACAGGGGTTCGCTGAGTTCGACGGTTTTGTCGGGGTAATTGAACCCTACCAGAATGAGCGGGACATTGGCTTTCAGGGCCATGTAATAGAAGCCTGTTTTCAGTTTGGCAACGTCGCTGCGGGTACCTTCGGGCGTAATACATACGTGCAGCCGCTCATTCTGGTTAAACACGTCGACAACCGCATCAACGAGGTTGTTGGCCCGGCTCCGGTCGACGGGTTTGCCGCCCAGCGCCCGGAAAAACCAACCGGTATAGGGGGTAAATAGCTCTTTTTTCGCCAGATATTCCACCCACATCCGGAAGGTTGCCCTGGCCCCCACACCTACCGGAAAATCCCAGTTTGAATTATGCGGGGCAACTACCCAGATACTTTTCGGCAGATGATGAGGCACAGGACCGGCGGTTTTCCAGCCAGCCAGTTTATAAAGCCATCGGGCAATTGAAGAAAACATGAAGCACTAGTTTGTTGGCTATAAAAATGAAGCCTTTCTCACAAATAATCAACTCGTCATCAGGTATTTACGGCGTGATTTAGCATCCGGTCAGCGGCGGAACCGGCCTTACTGTATGATGAAAGGTTTTGGACTGAAACACAGCACAAAAATCAGCAGCGCCAGCCAGCCTAGCACTTTTCGCCGAGTATCCAGTGGCTCATTTTCCTCCGTTGCCGGATGATAGATTCCCAGAAAACGCCCCAGCACAAAAATGAACAGCAGAAAACCCGGATAGCCCTCCCATTCGGGCCGCATAATCGACAATAGAAACTGCCCGGCCACTACGCCCAGCGCCGTCATAAGGGCTGTCATGCGACTGTGGTTGAGCCGCAGAAAGCTTAGATACAACACAAACACATAGACGAACAGTTTGCCCAGTTGTTCGAGAAAAAGCGTGTCGTTTGCCAGCGCAAAATCCGACGGACGGAACAGACCGATACCGGAATAAAACGTGAACGAGACGAACAGAACGGGAGCTACGACATTGAAGGCGCGCCGGCCAATCAGCCCATACAACACATGCCCACCGTCGAGCTGCCCAATCGGTATAAGATTTAAAGCCGTGAAAAACAGCGAGAAATAGCCTGCCAGCAGATACGGGTAGTGGATAATTTCGTACGGGTGCGGCATTCGGGCCGGATCGGCTACGTAGGTCTTGAAAAACCAGAACAGCAGGTTGTCGCCAAACGTCATCAATACGCCCGGCGGCATTTTGGCGTAGGCGTAATCGCCATAAGCCGCCCCATACTGCCGGTATTCCGGGTGAATGGAAAAAACGTATTCCAGAGGCGGCAGGTGCGTGAATCCATACCACAACACTCCCAGGGCTACAACGAAACCCGCCAGCGGACCCGCCAGACCAATGTCGAAGTATTTTTTCCGACTGCGGATGTACTCCTGAATGCGAATGAAGGCTCCCAGTGTGCCGAACGTCTGGCCGATGCCAAACCACAGCGGCAGATAATACGGCAGCGTGACCCGGACCCGGTTGGCCCTTGCCACGAAATAATGCCCGAACTCGTGTACGGTCAGGATGGTCAGAAAAGGCACCGAATAATGCAGACCGCTCCAGAAATCGGACCATGACAGGCCGGGTCGCGCCAGGCCCTGTTCCGGATCGAGCAGCGAGCGGCCGGTCATCCATTCGGCCCCCGCCGCCGTGGTGGTAAAAAAGGTCAGCAGAAAAAGACTAGCCTGCAGCAGGTACGTCTTTCGGGCCGGGTTCTTCACGCAGGTAATCGATAATGGTGAGGGGCGGCTGCACCTGAACCGCCTGAATGCCTAACTCAGCCGCCGCCCGGATGTTATCGGCATTGTCGTCGAGAAAAACGGTTTCTTCAGCCAACAACCCCGCATCGTTCAGTACGAACTGATAAATGTCGGGCGAAGGTTTCATCATCCGGATATCGTATGAATAATACACTTTCTCAAAAAGTTTGTCGAGTGTATCGATACCGGCTACTTTCGCCAGTTTCTGATTCACCTCCCGGATATGGATGGGGCTGGTGTTGCTCAACAGAAAAAGCCGGTAGTGGCCGCGCAGTTCCTGAATGCGCCGGATACGGTCGAGGGGCAGTTCGAGCAGCAGCGTATTCCAGGCTTCGTCGATAACCTCATCGGCCCAGTCGTTATTATTCAGAATGGTGCGGACGTGATCCCGGAAGCCCGCGTCATCGACCAGCCCGGTCTCGAACTGCTGAAACACCTTATGTTCAAAAAACAGGGCCTGCACCTGCGGCACCGTCAGCCCCGAAAGCTGGGCAAAGGCCATCGCCGTCAGTCCCGGATTAATGGGTATAATGACGTCGCCGAGGTCGAAAATGATATTTTTTATGTTGGGTTTGAGAATGGAAGACATACGTTTGAAAGGGAGTTCGTTTCGCAGAGTTAAGCAGAGAATTAGCAAAAAGCACTCCGCGTAACTCTTCCGACTCTGCTTAACTCTGCGAAACAAGTTCTAACTTATTTACTCTACCACCACGCCCATCGAGCAGAATTTTTCAATCCGCTGCTGGATACGCTCTTCTGCCGGAATGGCTTCGAGTTCGGTGATGGTTTCCAGAATGACCTGCTTCAGCCGGACCGCCATCTCGGCAGGATCGGTATGAGCGCCGCCGATGGGTTCTTCGATAATGCCGTCGACCATGCCGTTGCGTTCCATATCGCGGGCGGTCAGCTTGAGCGCCTCGGCCGCCTGCTCCTTGTATTCCCAGCTACGCCAGAGGATGGACGAACAGGATTCCGGCGAAATCACGGAATACCAGGTATTTTCGAGCATCAGCACCCGGTCGCCGATGGCGATGCCGAGCGCTCCGCCCGAAGCACCTTCACCGATGATGATGCAGATAACCGGTACGGTCAGCATGAACATATCCTTCAGGTTTCGGGCAATAGCTTCCCCCTGTCCGCGCTCTTCGGCTTCCAGACCCGGGTAAGCGCCCGGCGTATCGATAAAGGTAACGATCGGTTTGTTGAATTTTTCGGCCAGTTTCATCAGCCGCAGGGCCTTTCGATAGCCTTCGGGATTAGCCATGCCGAAATTCCGCTGCTGCCGCTGTTTGGTGTTGCGGCCCTTCTGCTGGCCGATAATCATCACCGTCTGGCCGTTGAGGTCACAGAAACCACCTACCATCGCCGGGTCATCACGGACCGCACGGTCGCCGTGAAGTTCAATGAACTGATCACACATCTGCTCGATGTAGTCGAGCGTGTAGGGCCGATCCGGGTGACGCGATAACTGGACCCGCTGCCAGCGGGTCAGGTTGTCAAAAATCTCGTGACGGAGCCGGTCGATGCTGGCCTCCAGCGAAGCAACAGCGTCGGAAACGTCCACGTTGCTGCTCTCGGCCAGTTTCTTCATTTCAATCAGCTTCGATTCCAGATTGGCAATTGGTTTTTCGAAATCCAGATAAGTCCTCATTCAATTGGGTTGATGACGTCGGCAAAGTTAGTAACCCGGAATGGTATTCCGGGTCTGCCTGAGGCAGAATAGTTTGTGCTTCGCACAAGCCCGGAATATCATTTCGGGCTACAGTTCATAGCTCTGGCTCCGCTTCGGAATCTCGACCTGATCGTATCCCTCTTCTTTCAGCGTTTGTTCAAAGGCCGTCATGCTGGGGTATTCGCCATGTACCAGAAACACTTTTTTCAGTTTATCGGGCGATTGCTGTTTGACAAAACGCACCAAATCGTCGCGGTCGCCGTGACCGCTGAATACGTCGGTGCGTTCGACCTTCGCCAGCACGGGCAGATCTTTTCCTTTGATGGAAATGGTGCTCTGTCCATTCAGCAGCCGCCAGCCGAGCGTTCCTTCAGCGCAGTAGCCGATGATGAGAATGGTGCAGTAAGGATTGCTGATATTGGTCGCTACGTGGTGTTCGACACGCCCACCCTGCACCATACCCGACGACGAGATAATGATACAGGGCTGCTGGTAATTTGAAATGGCTTTACTGGCCTTCGAGCTTTCCAGGTACTCGAAATTCTCGAAGTCGAACAGCGTTTCGTTATCCTGCTGATACGCCCGGGCTTCCTGGTTGAGCAGCCGGATGTTCTTCTGATACACTTTGGTACTTTCCAGCGCCAGCGGACTGTCGGAGAAAACCTGAATCGGCGGAAAGTTCTGTTCCGTGTAGAGTTTATTGAGCGTGTAGAGCAGCGCCTGGGTGCGGCCTACCGAGAACGACGGGATGATGAGCCGACCCGGAATGTCGATGCAGGTACGTTTGATAACGTCGGCCAGCACGGCTTCGGGCACTTCCTGATCCACGTGCAGACGGTTCCCGTAAGTCGATTCACAGATCAGATAATCGACGGGCGGCACTGGATCGGGGTCGTTCAGCAGCGGGTAATTATGGCGTCCGATGTCGCCGGAGAAACACAGGGTTTTCTTACGGCCGTCTTCATAGACCGAAATCAGCACGTGAGCCGCCCCGAGCAGATGGCCCGCCTGAATGAAGGTCACCTCGACGTTGTCGGCCACCCGGAACCGCCGGTTGAACGCAATCGGCACTACGTTACCCATCGCCTCCCGAACCTGCTTTTCCAGATACAGTTCTTTCTGCGCCTCCGCAAATCTGGCCTTCACGCGTTGTTTCTTGCTGCGTCCGAGGTCGTTGAGACGCTTCTGATTCAGCGAGGCCGCATCCCGCAGCAGCAGTTCGGTAAGTGCATAGGTTGGCTCCGTACAGAGAATCTGACCTTCGTAGCCCTCCCGATACAGGTTGGGCAGATTGCCGCTATGGTCGATGTGCGCATGGGTCAGAATGACCAGATTGATACCGGAAGCTTCAAACGGGAAGAAGCCGGTATTGTTCGTCTGGGGCTGGCCGTTATCCTTCGAACGATCCAGATCGGATCCACAGTCCACCAGGATTCGGTAGTCATCTGTTTCCAGCAGAAACATGCTACCGGTTACCTGCCGGGCCGCCCCCCAAAAAGTTAATTTCATTCTATGTCTTTACGTATTCTCGTATAAAATCCAACTGCCGGTTCGGCACCCAGTGGGGTCGAGGGCAGGTTACAGTCGTGAAAAACGGTACTTTTGCAAATCTACGAAATATACATCATACCGACATTAGTCTTTCGTTCGGGTAGATATAAGTCCTTTCATCTGTCATCATGCGAACCAGGTATACTGTCTTTATCTTTCTTCTGTTTGCCGGATCACTGCGGGCGCAGCTACCCGTGACTGCACCGACAGTCGACTCACTGACACCTCAGAAACTACGGTTATTGCTGGACGAGCTTCAGAACGGACCGCTCGTTCGGCACGGGACGGTGGCGTTCTCGGTTCGTCGTGTGCGCGACGGGCAGCCGCTGTTCGACTACAATGGGCAGCGTAGTGTGGCCCCGGCATCTACCCTGAAACTTGTCACCACGGCTACGGCCCTGGCGGTTCTGGGTGAAGGCTACACCTACCGCACTTACCTGGAGTATGATGGTGTACTGAAGGACAGCGTTCTGACCGGCAATGTCTATCTCCGGGGCACGGGCGATCCTTCGCTGGGCAGTCATCGGTTTGCCGATTTTAGCGACTCCCCTACGCTGCTTCGTACCTGGCGGGAGGCCCTGCTGGTGGCAGGCATCCGGCGCATCGAAGGCAGCATCATCGGCGATGCAACCGCCATCCGGGCCCTGCCCGTACCGGATACGTGGAGTTGGGGCGATATGGGTAATTATTACGGAGCGGGTGCCAGCGGGCTGAATTTCGGCGAAAATATGTACCGGGTCGTTTTCCAGCCCTCCCGGACGGTTGGGCAACCCGCGAAAATTCTGCGCACAGAACCGGCCACGCCTTATCTGCGTCTGCTGAATCGGGTGCGGACGGGTCCCGCCGGTTCGGGCGATGAAGTGACCATGTATAACGCTCCCTACTCGACGCAGGCGTATCTGGAGGGCACCGTTCCGGCAGGGGTCAGCACGTTCGGTGTGCGTGGGTCTCTGCCCGACCCGGCCTTTGCGGCGGCTTTCGCCCTGCTGGAATACCTGAACAAAACGGGGGTGACCGTCTCAGGCGGAGCCCAGTCATATGGCCCCGGCTCCATTACGTCGTATGAATCTCCGGCAGCGCCGCCGAAACGAACGCTGCTGCATCTACACACGTCGGCTCCTCTGGTCGAACTGGCCCGGTACACCAATCACCAGAGTCTGAACCTGTATGCCGAAGCCCTGCTTCTGACGGCGGGGCAGACGCTGGCGAAAGCGCCGGTTACGACGCAGGAAGCGCTTGAGCGGCTGACGCAGTTCTGGAGAAACAAAAACGTGGATCTGAACGGCTTCCGACCCAAAGACGGCAGCGGCCTGTCTCCGGTCAACGGCCTGACAACCAACAGCATGACCAGTCTTCTGGCTGCCATGACCAAAGAGAAAGCGTTCGTCATGTTTTACGAGAGCATACCCGTAGCGGGCGAAAGCGGTACGGTGCGCAGTCTGGCCCGAAGCACTGCCGCTGCCGGGAACCTGCGGGCCAAAAGCGGCACCATCGAGGGCGTACGGGCCTACGCGGGCTATGCCACCGCCGCCGATGGTGAACTGCTGGGTTTTGCCATCACGGTAAACCGCTATCAGCCGGGAACGCTGAACGCCGTTATGTCGTACGTGGAACGGGCGCTGGCGCTGCTGCCGGAATGGAATAAAACAGCCAGCCCCGCCACTCCTTCGACAGAATAGCGGGGCTGCTGTAAAAAGCCTTTGAAGTTGTACTGGGTAGCACTGCCAACATTATCGGGCGGGAGAGGCTTTAGCCCCTAAATCCCCTAAAGGGGACTTGGCCCTGCCTCAATCAGAAACCTGAATCAGCGAAGCTAAGTCCCCTTTAGGGGATTTAGGGGCTAAAGCAAAGTCCCGCAGCGGCGGACCGTCCCTTTAGGGGATTTAGGGGCATTTGAGCGCCAAGTTCCACACCCTTTACTGCCCTGGAACTGGCAGATTCCCTTCGAAACATTCAGACCGGTTTCTCGCTGGGCTCCTGGTCGCAGATGCGCACGACTTCGAACCAGTATTGACCGATGGCTTTGGTTACGTCGACCAGTTTCTGATACGACGTGGGCTTGGTAATGAAGCTATTGGCTCCCCAGAAGTAGGAATTTTCAACGTCTTCCTGAGCGTCGGAGGTCGTCAGAACGATAACGGGTATATGACGAAGCCGCTGGTCGGTTTTGATCTCCTGCAAAGCTTCACGGCCATCCTTGCGGGGCATGTTCAGGTCCAGCAGAATCAGTTCGGGCATTTCGGCCTGTGAATCCTTATACCGACCCGTACGGTTCAGATACTCCATCAACTCTTCTCCGTCCTCAACGAATTGCATCTGGCTGATGGGGAAATGCTTCAGGAAAGCCTCTCTTGTCAGAAAGCGATCGTCCTCGTCATCGTCGGCCAGGAGTATATGAATGGGTTTCTGCGTCTGCTGCGATGTCATTTTTGGTTATAGTTTGCCGTTCCGGCAGGATGATGATGAAGGTCGAACCGACGTTCGGCTGACTGGTGGCGGTGATGTATCCGTTGTGGTAGCTGACAATGCGCTTGCAGATTGCCAGTCCAATGCCCGTACCCTCATACGTGCTGGTGGGGTGAAGCCGCTGAAATATTTTAAAAATGTGGGCTGTGTACTTTTCCTCAAAGCCAATTCCGTTGTCTTCTACCGTCACTTTATAATACTTTTTTCCGGATATAAGTTCCGGGTAGTGATGTCCGTCTACGGTTTCCGAGGCAATCCGGATACGGGGTTTTCGGTCAGGGCTGGCAAATTTAAGAGCGTTTGTGAGCAGGTTGGCAAACAGGTGCTCCATCTGACTCGGAATGGCTTCGATCGACGGTAATTTACCCACCTGAATGGAAGCGCCCAGCTTACCAATGGTTAACTCCAAATCGATAAGAATATTGCTTATCACCTCCGACAAGTGCACCACCCGGAAGGATTCTTCTTTGTTGGTAGCCCGGGAAAAATTAAGCAGGTCTTTGATTAACAGAGACATACGCTCTGCCGAATGAACAATTTTACTCAGATACATCATCCCATCCGGTTTCAGGTCCTCCCGGTACTGCTCCTGCAGCAGATAACCGAACGACTGGATTTTCCGTAAGGGCTCCTGCATATCGTGCGAGGCAATGAAGGCGAACCGTTCCAGTTCTTCGTTCGATACTTCCAGCAGCCGTATTTTATCCTTCAGTTCTCCTTCGAACGCCCGCAACTGTTCCTCCGTTCGCTGACGGGTCGTCAGTTCGTTTTCAAGTAGGTTGTAGATGATAACCAGAGCGATGAGCGTGAGCGCCGACAGAAAAAAAATGATGATGACCGTGTTGCGGAACGAGCGTTCTGCCCGCTCGATGCGCCGCGCTAACTGCCGCCTCTCCTCCTCGTACATGGTATTGAACAACGCCCGAATGGTATCCATACGGACTTTGGCAAGACGCATATATGGCGCAGCGCTGGCCGCCCGGCCCTCTCCCCGCGCGGCCTGAATCTGCCGCCGGGCCAGTTGCAGCTTCTCCGCCGTCAGCCGATCGAGCGAATCGACGTAGCCCAGCATCGCCCGCTCGATCATCAGTGCCTTCAGCGTCTCCATCTCTTTCGAAATACGGGGAAGAGCTGCCTGATAAGGCTGTAGAAACAAGGTGTCCTGCGTGGCAACGTACCCCCTGACACCCGTTTCGAGATCGACCAGCAACTTCTGCACGACGTTCATCTGGTTGAACATGCTCTGCGTATGCTGCACCAGTTCGCTGTTCTTTCCCGACTGATTGTAGCTATACAGAGTCAGTCCGAATCCAGCCATGATCAGGATGAGCGCCCCCATGAACCCGTATCGAATACGGCGACGGACCGGATGGCGCTCCACCGGATTTTTTGCAGAAACGGACAATAAACTCATTCGCTCGGTCAGGAGAGTGATTCGACCACCAGGTTATGATTGGTATAAATGCAGATATCGGCAGCAATGTTCAGACTTTCCCGTACCATTTCTTCCGCTGACAGATTCGGGGCGTGTTTTTTCAGCGCCAGTGCCGCCGCCTGTGCGAACATACTGCCCGACCCGATGGCCGCCACCTGATTGTCGGGTTCGAGCACGTCGCCCGTGCCCGAAATAATCAGCATATCCTCTTTGTTGGCAACGATCAGCATGGCCTCCAGACGCCGCAGAAACCGGTCGGTGCGCCAGTCTTTTGCCAGTTCGATGGCCGCCCGGCGCAGGTTGCCGCCGTAGCTGTTGAGTTTTTCTTCAAAACGCTCGATGAGCGTGAACGCATCGGCAGTAGAACCGGCAAATCCGGCCAGCACCTGCCCGTTCATCAGCGTTCGTACCTTCCGTACGTTGCTCTTGGCAATGGTGTTGCCCATGGTTGCCTGGCCGTCGGCCCCCAGCGAGAGCTGTCCATTATGCAGAATTCCGACAACAGTGGTCGCGTGAATGGGTTGTTGCATCTAATCGCAGAATTAAGCCCCAATGTTACTCATTTTGGCAATTGATTACGCAAAAATATTTACTTCGGAACGGCATCCTGCAGAACGCGCTCCCGAAGCAGTTCGTTATACCGGCGAACGGAACGGGCTTCTATCTGCGCGGCATGAAAATTTACGGCCGCTCCAGCCCCTGCCGCGCCCAGACTGCTCCAGAACAGCCGCCGGTTGAAATAACCCGGTTGACCCACCGCCGCCCAGCGCAGCCCATAAAACGTCAGATAGCCAAATAACACCCCGGACCCAATGCCCTGAACAAGTCCACCGATACGGCGGATAGTACGATTGTAAAAGCTGTTGGATTTGATTCGTTCGTTGCCGAGACGATTGAAAGCGTTTTGTAGCTGCATATCCGGCGATACCGACATGCCCCGATAGGTATACTGATAACCGATCAGGCGCGGCCACACGGCCACCGTATCGGCCAGCGTCAGTTCCGTCAACTCTTCGGACAGCGAATGGGCGGGATTATAATACCGTCCGCTCATGGCCCGCACAAACCGATTGTGTTCCGTAACCGCCCTGCCCATCAGACGCTCGGCCCGTGCGCCCGGAATCAGGCCGCCGTAGAGAAGAATGATGCCCCCCAGCGCGAAGGGGCCGCCAATCTCCGGCTGACGGGTTCCGACTGCCAGCCCCCCGAACATGGCCGGAAAACTCACCCCCGTCATGATGTTGCTAATACGATCCAGTCGCTGACTTCGTCGGTTCAGTGTCCGCACGTCGGCGTTGAGTGAACGGCTGAGCAGCGGCCGGATCTGCTCCGACGTCAGGTGGTCGGCCTTGTAGTAGGAATACTCCGGAAAGCTTACCCACAAAATGCGCTGCTGCCTGACGCCGATGATGTCGGTAAACTGAACCGTATCCGTCTGTGCCAGCGTTCCGGCAGGGATACTGATTAAGCAAAGCCAGAGAAGTAGCCGATGAATAGGTGCAGATGGCCGCATGTCTATAGTAAAGAAAAAGCAGACATTCCGTTCGGATGTCTGCTTTAATATACGGCTAAACAGCAGATTAAACCAGCATTTTCATAGGGTCTTCCAGATACGCCTTCAGCGTTTGGAGGAAGGCCGCTCCGGTGGCTCCATCGACCACGCGGTGGTCGCAGGAGAGCGTCACTTTCATGACATTGGTCGGCTTCGGTGTTTCGCCGTCGAATTTCACCGTCTGTTTGATGGTGCCTACGGCCAGAATGCAGGCGTCCGGCGGGTTGATGATGGCCGTAAACTCATCGATGCCGAACATACCCAGATTAGAAATGGAGAAGGTGCTGCCTTCCCAGTCTTTAGGCTGTAGTTTTTTGTCTTTGGCTTTTCCAGCCATTTCCTTCACCTCGCCCGCAATGGTCGAGAGCGTTTTCTGGTCGGCATTGCGCACAACGGGCACCAGCAGACCTTCGTCGACCGCCACGGCCACGCCGATATTCACGTAAGCATACCGCCGGATCTTATCGCCCAACCAGGACGAATTTACGGCAGGATGCTGCTTCAGGGCGAGAGCGGCGGCTTTGATGACGAAATCGTTGAACGATACTTTCGCCGGGGCCACTTCGTTGACCTTGCCACGCAGCTCCATTGCCTTGTCCATGTTGATTTCCATCGTCAGATAGAAATGGGGAGCCGTGAACAGGCTTTCGCTCAAGCGGCGGGCGATGGTTTTGCGCATCTGCGACACCGGAATGTCTTCGTATTCGCCAGCGGGAGCAGCGGCCACCGGTGCAGGCTGAGGGGCCGAAGCGGGGGCCGCCGGGGCAGGTGCGGGGGCCGGAGCCGCAGGCTGGGCTGTCGGCTGAGCCGACGGTGCAAAGGTCTCCACGTCGCGCTTGACAATGCGGCCTTCGGGGCCGGTGCCGTGTACCTGCGACAGATTGATGCCTTTTTCTTCCGCAATGCGTTTCGCCAGCGGGGAAGCTTTCACGCGGTCGCCGTCAGCGGAGCCAGCGGTTTCGGTCGGGGCCGGGGCGGCCTGCACCGCTTCTGCTTTGGGGGCTTCGGCGGCAACGGGCTGCGCCGCCTGTCCGCCGCCATCCAGCAGCACCTTGAAATTGGCGCCTTTCTCGCCAATAACCGCAATCACGGCGTCGACGGCGACGGCGTCGCCTTCTTTCACGCCCACGTAGAGCAGGGTACCTTCTTCATAGGCTTCGAGATCCATCGTGGCTTTATCCGTTTCCACTTCGGCCAGAATATCGCCTGACTTCACAGTATCGCCTTCTTTTTTGAGCCATTTAACCAGCGTACCCTCGGTCATGGTATCGCTCATCTTGGGCATACGGATCACCGTGGCGTTCACGTCTTCAGCCGGAGCCGCCGAAACCGCTTTCGGGTCAGGCAGTTCACCCTGCGTGGCGGTCTGCTGCGCCTGAGCGCCGTTGGGCGAGGGCGAAGGCGTGGGAGCCACTTTTTCTTCCGCTTTGGGGGCTTCGGGCTGGCTGCCTCCGCTGCTGCCGTTGAGCAGCGACTGAAAATCTTCACCCGGCTGCCCGATGACGGCAATCACGGCGTCGATGGCGACGGCCTGTCCTTTTTCCACACCAATATATAAGAGCGTGCCCTCGTCGTACGCCTCCAGGTCCATCGTGGCCTTATCGGTCTCGACTTCAGCCAGGACGTCGCCCGACTTCACGGTATCTCCGACTTTCTTATGCCACTCGGCGATGACACCCTCGGTCATGGTGTCGCTCATCTTGGGCATACGGATTAATTCTGCCATACGCGGTTCGTATCGGTTAATCTGGTAGATAGTTCTTCAAACGTCCAAAATTAGCGGAAAGGTCCTTATGTTGGTTCGGTTTGCCAAAGTTTCATCCCCACTACAGGCTTTCCGCCATCCTTTCGGCGGCTTCTTCCCCCGTCAGGCTGCCGAGGGCCACGCCCATGCCCTGCATTTTGACGGCGCAGAACACGCCCCCGCCCAAATGACGCACGATGGGTTCCTGCTGACGGCCAAAGCCCATCGTTCCGCTCCAGCGGGTTTCGATGGGCGCCTCCCGATCCGGCAGAATGACGGTTCGCAGCAGGTTTTCGAGATACTGCTGAATGGTCGGCGTCAGGCCCGGCTCGGTCGTGGCCTCCCCGGAAATGTCCAGATGACGCCCCCCGCCGAGCAGAATGCGGTTGTCGATATTCCGAAAATACACATAGCCCCTGTCGAGGTGGAACGCACCCCGGATGCGCAGGTCCGGGATAGGGACCGTTACGAGCACCTGCCCGCGGGCGGGTGTCACGTCGAGGTCGGGCAGAAGCTGACGGGCGAACCCGTTGGTCGCTACCAGCACCCGCCGGACCGTCACCCGTCCTTCCCGCAGGTACAGATCGATTCCCGAACCGGCGGGTTCGAGGCGATCGATGCAGGCTCCGTTATAAAGAAGAATACCTGATGAACGGGCTTTTTCGATGAGCGCCTGCATCATCCGGCCCGTGTGCAACTGGCCCTCGTAAGCGTTGAGAATCAGATGACTCGTCTGCTTAAACCCAAAATCGGCAATCCGCTGGTCGGCACTCCTGTACACGTCCGGACCGATGATGCCGCCAAGCTGCCGGTTAAGGTACGTCATCCGGTCGGCACACTGCTGGTAGAACGTCTCATCATGGAAGAGCTCGTAGCCGCCCAAATCTTCGTACCGGAGGGCGTCATCGCCGATATTCTGCCGAAGTTTCTGCAGGCCGCGAAAGCGTTTCTCGACCAGACCGAACACCACGTCTTCCGGCTGCTCCTCCAGATTCATCAGCAGTTCGGATATGCTACCGAAGCAGGCGAATCCGGCGTTTTTGGTGCTGGCTCCACTGGGCAGCATACCGCGCTCGAACACCGCGACCCGTAGGCCCGGTTGGCGCTGTTTCAGCGAGATGGCCGCCGACAGGCCCACGATACCGCTGCCGATGACGGCCACGTCGATGCCGGACAAAAAGATTTGCTGCTCCCAGTAACTGAACATTCCCTGTAAAACGGAGAGTCTCTCCGTTTTTTCTATTGATAACGATGTTGTATGGTTGAAGCGGAGTATCACTCCGCTTTACATCAGGTTCCAGCCATTACGATATTCCCGCGATAGATAACTGTTGGCTTCCCGGTCGCGGCGGAATTTCTCTTTGCGCTCGTTCCATTCCAGTTTACGACCCAGTCGCCAGGCAATCAGGCCGAGGTGCATGGGCAGCGTCATACGGCGGGCGTATTCCAGGTTCGATTCGGGCTGGGTACGGCTTTTGACAGCGTCGACAAAGTTCTGCTGATGTCCCGGCGAACGCGGGATTGTTTTCGTCAGTTCAGGTATGTCGGTCGTTACCACACCGTTGATGGTGATTTCGCGGGAGTTGTAATCACAAAGCAGCGTTCCTTTATCGCCTTCAAAATACGCCCCAATGCCCCGTTTTTCGGCTCCGGGCACATTGGGCGGCGTCGAAGTCCAGTAAAGTTTCAGCCCATCGAATTCATAATCCACGTCGATCCATTTGGGCGCATCACCGATGCCTTCGGGCAGTTCGCCCCGCGCACTGACGCTTTTCAGTCCTTTCGGTTCGATGGCCCACCAGACCACGTCGGCGATATGACTCCAGAAATCCTGGAACACGCCGCCCGAATAATCCAGAAAATAACGGTAGGTGAAATGACAGCGTTCGGGGGTATATTTTGAAAATGGGGCCGGGCCGAGCCACATGTCCCAGTTCAGCGAGGCGGGCGGCTCCTGATAGTTGGCTGGCCCCAGAACGGGCGGGAATCCGGTTTTCCAGAGCCGGACGGTATGCACCCGCCCGATGGCCCCCGACCGGATGATTTCGACTACGCGGTGGTAGTTATCGGTGGCGTGAATCTGCGTCCCCAACTGAAAAATGCGGTTGTGGCGTTTGAGTGATTTCAGCATCTGCTGGCCCTCCCGCACGTTATACGACAGCGGTTTCTCGCCATACACGTCCTTGCCCGCCTCAAAGGCCAGCATGGCGACCTGGGCGTGCCAGTGGTCGGGCGTGGCGCAGGATATGGCGTCGATATCGTTTCGGTCGAGAATGCGGCGGAAGTCGGCGTACCCATCCGTTTTTGTCTCCGGACGCAGTCCTTTGAGCGTTTGCAGGCTGGTATTCAAATGGTTCTCGTCGACGTCGCAGAGCGCCACCACGTCCACTTCGGGCAGGCCCGCAAACCATTTCAGGTGGTTGTTGCCCATGCCCCCAACCCCGACGATGGCGATGCGGAGTTTATCGCTCGGAGCGACCTTTCGGGCAAAAGACGGGTGTATGGACAAACCCAGGGCGGCGGCCCCGGACAAACGCAGAAAATCACGGCGATTATAAAAATGGCTCATGGCGGCTTAGGAAATCTGTACGAGAAATGTCACTTTTGACAAAAGCCAAAACTGATTTCAAGTTAACGAGTGACATGCCCATCTTCACGGCTTCCCTGCTCAAATTCGCCGAAAAAGGCGAAAAAACCGGCTGGACATACATCGAAATTCCCTCGGCGATTGCCCAGGAACTGAATCCCGGCGTTCGCACCTCCTACCGCGTGAAGGGCTCTCTGGACCACTACCCCATTCAGTTTGTGGCCCTGCTGCCGATGGGTGACGGGGGCTTCATCATCCCCATCAACGCCGACATGCGCCGGGCCATCCGCAAGGAAGCCGGGGCCACCATCCGGGTCAGTCTTGAACGCGATCTCACTTCCATTCCGCTCTCGGCAGACCTGCTCGCCTGTCTGGAAGACGATCCAACCGCGCTCCAGTTTTTCAACAGCCTGCCCGAAGGCCATCGCCGCTATTTTTCCAACTGGATTGAAGACGCCAGAACAGAAACGACCCGAACCAAACGGCTGACCCAGGCCGTCCGGGGCCTGTCGATGGGACTGGGCTACGGGGAGATGATACGGTATTTTAAGAACCTGGGCTGAACGTATAACTCCTTGCTACAAGTCGCCATAAACCCCCTATCCCCTGAAGGGCGGCCCGTTGCTGCGGGACTTAGCTCCGCCTGATATTGCCCCTAAATCCCCTGAAGGGGACTTGGCGCTGCCTTAATTAGAATCCTGAATGAGCGAAGCCAAGTCCCGCAGCGGCGGACCGCCCTTCAGGGGATTTAGGGGCTAAAGCCTCGCCCACTACGGATCGGGACAGAGTCAAAACGTTCATTCATCCCCGATCCAACGCCCGCACTTGTTCCAGATATTTCGGCGGCAGCAGCACCCTTTGCACTACCGACCGCAACCTCAGCGCATTCAGCAGGCCGTAAAGCCAGAGCGACGAGGCTAACAGGGGCTTTTCGGGCAGGCTCAGCAGCGTCCGGACACGGTCGGGCACGAGCAGCGACTGGGCCTGCAGAAGCAGGTTATAGCGCCAGTCGCCGAGTTCCTCGCGGTAACGAACAAAGAGTTTCTTCGTGTATTCACTGAACAGCAAATCGTTGTCGAGGTGCCGCTGCCGGTCCTGCCGCCAGTCGGCCAGTGTTTCGGGCAGGTCCGGGACGTGCATTCCTGCCCCCACCTTCCGGAAGACGTCGAAGACTTCGGTCTGTTCGGCGTCGGTCAGCGGGCGGTGCAGAAGCTCGAACGCCCGCATGGAGTAGTCGATGAGCATGTAGAGCACGTCACGATAGGCATGGGCCGGTATGGAGCGCCCCCGGCTCTGCTCGACGCCCCCATGAATGGTATACATCCGGTCGATGGCTCCTTCGGCCTTCTGCTTCTCCTGAAACACGATGACCTGGGCATACTGCACCGTCGAGAACAAACGTCCAATGGGGTCGGCGGGCAGTTTTCCGGTATAAAACAGCCAGTCGACCTCGCGGTTGAGGGCGAATTCCGCCGCCGATCCGGCAAAAATGAGCAGGATTACGTCGGCATCCCCCCAGATGCGGCGGACGATGGAGTCGGCAGGAACAAACGGTTTCGGCATATTCTGTTAACCGTTTTTGGAGGAAAAAAATTTTCACGCAGAGCGGTGCCCCGTCGGGCCGCAGAGTCGGGGAGATTTTTAAAGAGTTTTTTGAGTGAATGTCGGCTGACTCTCCGGGGAATTTGCCGGTATCGAAGAGGCCATCATGCCGGTGGCTATCAGGTATTGGGCGGCGGCGTAAGTTATCATAATCAGGAAGGTTGCGAAAGGAATCGGCTGAACGAATTTGTTAAGCGCAATCAGCGAATCCGAGGCAACGAACAGAATGGCTCCCGTCATCACGGCCCAGTGACTCATGGGTCGCACGGCTCGCTTCCGTACTGTTGCCATCACACCCATCGTACATATACACACGACGTAGATGAAGACGGGTAGCCATAACCCCGCGTAGGCCGGATTGCGGGCGAGATAGGGTTTGGCATAATATAGAAATAAGCCTCCATAGAAGCCGAAATAGAAAAGGGCCTCGCTTAATCGGTTCCTTGATACCATGCCCTGCCCCTCCCGAATCGACAGATAAAACGCCCGGATGTAGCACAACTGCATGACCAGAAACGCCCCCAGCCCCGCCACAAACCAGTTTCCCGACCGGAGCATCAGAAACACGTCGCCCGCCAGCGCAAACGCCATGCCCACCAGCAGCCAGCGCAGGCTCGATGGCATCACCGCCCACGACTGCCGACTCAGCACCCAACCCATCAGCGACAGCATGATGAGCGGTTTGGCCGTGTAGTGCAGCCACGGGTCCAGGAGACTCTCACCCCAGATTTCGAGCAGCGTGATGCCGATAAAGGCGGCAGTGAACGGGAGCGGCGGACGGTGCGGCATCAAATCTGTTTATTTTTCCACTCGGATGCGAACTGGGGCTGTTGCCCGCTGTCCGTCAGCCTTGCGTAATTCAATGGTATATATACCCGGCTCCGTATCCTTCTGCTTAAAGTAAAAAGTAACCAGATCGCGACTCATAATCAGGTCGGGCGCAATTTCTAACTCTATGGGTATTGAACTCCCTTCAGCAGTAGCAACAATGCGGAAATCCTTTGGTTTGCCGTCATACAGGTTCATTACCGGCAGGGAAACATGATAGCTTACGTAGTGTCTCAGACTGATCGACTGGACCCCACTATTGCCCGGTACGGAAACAAACTGTACCGGACCAGCAGCCTGCAGCAAAATGGTATACAACTTCTGCTGGCCGTCCGTTTTGTTACGGGCAACTATCTGAACAGGGTCATTATTATCATACCGGGTGAAATCAAAAATGATTCCTTCAGAAGGGCCATCGTGATTCGGGTAGAAATTATTGAGCGTCTCGGCCTTTGTTGCGTTCAGAAAGGCTGTTGGCGTGGTTTCCAAACTCATCGAAACTAATTTATTTCTTAGGCGATCGTCAAAATCGGACTGGGTAATAGTGATGATTCCGTTGGTTTGGTCAATGCGGGTCGTTGTAGCTGGGTCACCGTTAATTCTGGCCTGTAAAATCATCGGGGCCTCAACGTCTTTCTCCCGACAGGAAGCCATCCCGATAAGAAGAAACGCAACATAGAACTGAAAATGTGTTTTCATCACAGAACGGTAGTTAACGGTTTCTTACTATTTTCTTAGTTTGTCTGTTCTCTATAATTCTCTTTCAACCCCCTCGGAAACATAATCGTCAGCAGGGCGGCGATGAGCAGGACGTTGAATTCGACGCCGTTGCGGCCCCGCCCTACCACAAACCAGCCGTCCGGGAGGTGCACCATAAAGATTCCGACGATGAGAATCCCGATGGTGACGCCGCCTGCCCAGGTCACATACCGGTCGAGGAGCAGGCAAAGGGCCGCCGCTACGTGCGAGAGCTTGATGGCCCAGGCCAGATAAAGGCCAAACGGTGCAAATCCCTGCCGGTCGAGATACTGCCGCCCAAAGTCGTTGATGCTACCGTCGAGCATCGTCGGCAGGCTGTGCATCAGCAGGATGACCACCACGGCCAGACGCAGCAGAAAAGTAGGATGGGCGAAGTTCATGCCGGGTCAGGCGACGGGTTACGAGCGGTACGGAGGCTAAATTTAGCAAAATTCTTCACTCTGTCAATCAGTCAATTATCACCCCACTGGCGGGCGTTAGTTCCGGCTCGAAAGTACCCGAACGGCGTCATAACCCGTCACGTATTCGAGGAATTTGCTCCGAGGCACATCGTTGAGCATCCGGGGACCGTTGGGCGAAATACGCTTCATAATTGGCGCAAAGTTTTCCTCCCGCCTTCCATACGTCAGGCTGTCCGGATACTCGGTGAGCAGGATGAAATACGCATGACCGGTCGAGTCCGGAGCGGTCCTCAGGAGTTCGTAGCCGGAGATGTGTTTCTGCTTTAGTGCCTCCACCCGGAAGGCCTTCCAGTTGGCCTCGTAAAAGTAAGCAGCCTCCTTTGCGTACTGACTCTGGATTTTGACGATATCCACCGTCGTCAGTTTCTGCGCCCAGCCCGACAGCGAAAGCAGGGCCAGCAGGGCCAGACCAATAAACCGATTTTTCATAATCGCAGGGGTTAATCGGAATCAGATGAGGCCGTTACGGCACCCGTTACCAAACAAAGATGGGTATTCTCTGGGATTCGTTGCAGCCAGGTAGCCACGGCGCTCAGCGACTTATCCCGCCCCGGCCTGTTCCGGATGATTTTCTCGATGCCCCGCCGGGCCGATCCGGGGCAGAATTATGCGATAATTCAGCCCGATTATCTGAATCAGATGCTCCCGCTGCCGCCTTCCAAAGAAGGTTTTCTCGCCAATGTAATGAACGTAATTGCGGTGGTTCTGCTCGTCTTTAATTGTCCAGATGTAAATACCCTGGCTTTTTACGAATGAAATGTCATACAGATAGCTATCGCCAATGTTGAAGTGGAACGGGCCGTGGAAGTGAGGTGGTTAAGGACTGTGGGTTGCATTGGGGGAACGGTTTCTGGCTTGGCGAAGGTGGCAATTTTTACCACAAATGTGTCTGCGGAACAATGAACCGCCGCTTTTGCTAAACCCGTCTTGGCAGCCATTTTTGGTCGTTTAGAAGCTCTGTTCTCGTAATAATCGCTCTAAAATGATGCAGAAAACGTCCGCTCTGTCAGTAAACTGTAGCAGCGGTGTCTTACCTGTCTCTTTGCCAATCTCAACACCATCGGTATAAGGCGTTATATTCAAAATCTTTTCAAGGCGAATGTTTGAGTTCTTTTTATTACCTATGAAGATGATGCGCTTGTTCGTCAAGTACAGATTGCCGCTGTCTATCAGCATCATTTGGTCAACGCTATAGCTTCGGGGCGTGTGCGAACCTGACCGCAAATAGAAACCCTTAGCAACCCGAAAACTTGTTGAGTAACCACTATAGCTTGTGCGCTGTCGAACTGACCGCAATTCATACCAATTAACGTTTAGTATAACAATGAAGCACTTCTCTGCTCGTTGTAATGCAATATCCGTTTGAACGTCTGGCAGTTCTAAATTTTCAAGCGCCCAATATAGTTTGAGCTTAGCCAGTTGTTTCTTTGTTTCATCGTCCAGCCTAATTTGGATGTTGAGGCTTGTTGCTATAACGTGCAACTCTTTTTCTTCATCGGGCGACAATCGCTGGTCTTGGATTATTCCCGTGACATAATTTTCTATGAAGGCAGTTCGGGTCTCAACCGAAATTTTTTCCGCCAACGTTTTAGGTAACCGCAACTCGTTTTCTAATTTGGATAAGAAGGCTTCTTCGTCTGCTGTAAGCCTTCCATCAGCGACTGCCGCTTCAAAGGATTGCCGGTAGACCTGTTCCCCAATTTTGACATGCAGCTTTTCCACGGCGCTGTCGTCAAGCGAGAGGATAGTCTTTAGATGCCGCAAGTCTTCAAGCTCGTCGCCGCTAAGTGATTTGTCGGCAAGGCAATGGTTCAGATAAACTGCATAAAATTCCTCAAGATTTAGCCGGAACTCTTTTTCTAAAGAAACTTTGTACTTCCTCTCAATGGCAATGACATCATCCTGCTGAATTTGCCTGATAGGTTTAGTTGCTAACAAATTGTTTAGCTCAATTACCGCGTTTTCTTCTGGGTGTTGCTTGAAGAGTTTTTGAAACAAACTCCGTTCAACCAATGGTGCAGTTTGATAAAGTTGTTGGCTCATCGCTTACTCGTATTTTCTATATTCTTCGTAAATGGGTTCATTCCAGTCACATACACCGCCATGATGCGAGCAGGCTCCTCTGCCCTTTGCATAAGAAGTACTGCCATCACAACAACGTGTAATGTACCCAATGACGCGTTTTTTTATCGGATTGATTTTGTCATGCAATTTTTCCGCCGCCGTGTTGCCGCCTTGCATAGCAGCTTTGCAATCAGCTACGGCTTTAGCGGTTTTACCAGTCTTGCTATAGCAAAGTGCCCGGCTATACAAAAAGTTAGCATTACCAGGATCTTGCGATAAAAGCGTATTAAGCTCAGTTAGAGCGGCAGCATACTTACCGGAGTTTACAAGGTCGATTGTCCTCTGCGAAGCGATATCAGTTCGTTGCCTTTCAATCAGACTTTTGTCGTCGGCAGTGATGGCAAATACAAGAGCATAATCCAGTGTTTTGGAGGCGTCAGCTATTTTATGCTTCGTTTGTAATCGTTCACTTTTCTGTAGATAAAAATTCAATCTGTCTCGGCGCTGCTTGTCTTTTTGCTCGACTATTAACCTATTCCGCCTTTCTTTTTCCTCAATCAGTTTTTGCTGATGCGCAGCGGTTTTATCAATTTCTGAATAATAACGGGTCAGAGGAAGAGAGATAGCAAACAAGGCGCCGACAACAATGGCTTTGGGTTTAGTATTGAAACGAAAGCGGGCTTTTTTTTCCATCCAGCGATGTCCTGGTGGCAAAAGCATGAAGCTTAAAAGTCCAAATATTAAAATCAGCAAAGGATGTCTGATATAAATCAGCGTACCGATTAAAAAGAATATTCCTAATATCCATCCAAGAACAACAAATAATTTATTATCTTGGCTGCGCTGGTAGATGTCACCTTTAAAGTAGTCAGGTAGGACTTTTGATGATTTTGTAATTAAGTTTGGAACGTATCTCATTGGTTTTTGTAGAGTATGGCCTTCAACTCGTAAATAAACGTAAGTTTACTGACGTATAAAGCGAATAAATAGTTAATAAGCAGCCCATTACAGACTATTAAAACCCTCTCTCCGGTTTTCTGCTATGCAGGATGCGTATTTTTATATTGTCAATCCCCCAACAGCAACAAAAAAGCCCCTACCCCAACCGACGAAGCCTAAACATATCAAACTTTTTAAATAAGTCAACTACCGTTTACTCAATCAATCTCCAGCCTCCATAAACGCTTCCTGCGGGATTTCGACGTTGCCGACCTGCCCGCCCAACTTCACCCTGCGCCTTGAGGGCTATTTTGCATATCCTGTTACGTAAAGAACAGCATCGGGCAGGTTTAAGTAGTTTTCCAACCGATGTGTATCACCCGCAAACTGTTCAGACGAATCTTCGTTCGCTCACGGCATTTCTCTGTTTTACCACCCTTTCTTCAAATTTAACGGGCAAACCCGGTTACATTTCTCTGAGTAATTCCGACTGACACAAGAGGCCGGTTAATTGTGCATTCTCTGCACCGTTGCATCTCCCGGTCAGCCGTATATGTCGACAGTTTCCTCACCCCCCTCCTGTGTTCAGACAGACGTCGGCAGTTTTCCGCGAGCCAGCGTGCTGAGCCTGTCCATTACGCTGGCGAGCTATCGGCAAATCCTGGAGGCTATTCTGGAGGCAGCCCGGCGGGGCGATTCCCGTACGGCCTGCTTTGCCAACGTGCATATGACTGTCGAAGCCGCCGGGGACGCCGACTTTGCCGCCCTGGTCAACGGAGCCGACTGGGTGGTGACCGACGGTGTGCCGCTCACCTGGGCGCTCCGCAGCCTCCGCAACATTCGTCAGGAGCGCGTGACCGGTCTGGACGTACTCCCCGACATCCTTCAACGGGCAGCCACGGAGGAAATCCCGGTCTTTTTCTACGGTTCGACACCCGAAGTGCTGTCCCGGACTGTGATGGTTTGCGGACAACGCTATCCCAAACTCCGGATTGCAGGTACGTTTTCGCCTCCATTCCGGCCCCTCACGCAAACTGAGGAGCTTCAGGTTGTGTGGCAAATCAACCAATCAGGTGCCCGTCTGGTGCTGGTGGCACTCGGCTGCCCCCTCCAGGAGCGCTGGATGGCCCGGATGAAAGGGCAGGTGCAGGCCGTCATGCTAGGGATCGGCGGGGCGCTGCCAGTACTGGCCGGTGTCCACAGCCGTGCCCCAAAATGGATGCAGAAAGCAGGTTTAGAGTGGTTTTACCGACTCATACTTGAGCCCCGTCGTTTGTTGCGACGCTACGCCTATACCAATACGCTGTTTCTGAGCAGCCTTATCGGGCAGGCGTTTACACGTGACCGGGAACGCTTTCGGATATAGGCCGGAAAGGCCATTGCCGCGTGTCTGTTTTCACTCATTTTTTGAACATTAATTCCTATGAAACCTGTTTCTGACCCGGCCCCTGTCGTTCTGTTTGCCTACAGACGCCCTCACGAACTCCGGAATACGATCGCTGCGCTGCAGGCCAACCATCTGGCCCGACAAAGCGAACTGCACGTGTTCGTCGACGGGCCCAAACATCCGTTCGACATACCGAAAGTTACGGAAGTGCAGCGTGTAGTGGCGGGCATCACCGGATTCAGAAAGGTATTCTGCAATTTTGCCGAACGCAACAAAGGACTGGCAGCCTCCATCATCGGCGGCGTTTCGCAGATACTCCGGCAGCACGACCGGGTCATTGTACTCGAAGACGACATTCTGACGGCACCGAATTTCCTGAACTTCATCAATCAGGGGCTAAGCCAGTATGAACGTCATCCACGAGTATTTTCGATCGGCGGCTATACCTTCCCGTTCGGCCGTCCGGCCAACTATGCCCACGACGTGTATTTCTACGGGCGCACCTGTGCCTGGGGATGGGGCATCTGGGCTGACCGCTGGTCTCGAACAGACTGGTCGGTGGCCGATTTCGATTCCTTCATGGCCGACCCCGTTCGGCGTCAATCCTTCAATTATTACGGCAGCGACCGCGTTCGTATGCTTCGCCGTACACTGGAAGGCGAACTGGATACCTGGGACATAAGGCTGTGTTACGAACAGTTCAAACGGGGCCAGCTTACGGTGTATCCCGTTCAGTCCAAAACTGAAAACATTGGCTTTCAGGCCGAGGGCAGTTCCCACACCAATGTGTTCAACCGCTACAGAACGGTGCTCGATCCGGGCGTACAGCATTCGTTTGTGATGCCCGAACAGGTAGCCGAACACCCCCACTACACCCGCCTGTTCCGACAGCGGTTCAGCCTGGGCACCCGGCTGGTCAACCGCCTGAAGACCGTTGCCGGTCTGCGGTAAGTATCTCCGACACGACACTTCACCCCCTATTCCCGATACGTATGCGAATTCTGATCATTCATAACTACTACCAGCAGCCCGGCGGGGAGGATGCAGCTTTCAGTCAGGAGGTCGCGCTGCTGCGCCGACACGGATTTACCGTCAAAACGATGGAATTTACCAACGATGGTTTCGGCAGGTCGCTGGCCGGTTTGGTTGGCGGAGCGCTGAAGTCACTCTATAACCCTGTGTCAGCAAGGCAGGTAGAGGAGGTAATTGCCGACTTCGATCCGGATGTAATGCACATTCACAACCTGTTTTATACGGCTTCCCCTTCCGTGATTCAAATTGCCAGACAATGGAGCGTACCGGTTGTGATGACCCTGCACAACTACCGGCTGGTGTGCAACAACGGACTCCTTATGCGCAGCAGCGGAACGCCCTGCGAAAGCTGCCTGTCGAAAACCATTCCGCTCGACGGCATTCGGCATGGCTGCTTCCGGAACTCGGCGCTCCAGTCGGCCCAGCTCACGGCCATTACGAGCCTGCACAAGCTGACCGGTCTCTGGCGCAGTGTGGATCGCTACATTGTACTGACGGAGTTTGCACGGCGGAAGATTCTGGAATCGTCGCTCAACCTGACACCCGAACAGGTAGTCGTAAAACCCAACTCGATCGCTCAGGCCAATTATGTTCAGGCTGCCCCCCGCGCTGATAACTTTCTGTACGTCGGTCGGTTATCGTCCGAAAAAGGAATTTCGGTCCTGCTCGATGCCGCCCGGATGACCGACCGGCGTATCGACATTGTGGGTGACGGTCCGATGCGGACGGCGGTGGAAGAACTGGCCGCCTCGCAGCCAAACCTGCGCTACCTCGGTAAGCTGTCGCAGGAGCAGGTACGCGAACGGATGCGGAATTGCCGGGCGCTGCTGGTACCGTCCGTTTGGTACGAAGGGTTGCCGACGGTCATTCTGGAGGCATTTGCCAGCGGAACGCCGGTAATTTGCTCCGATCAGCAGAATCTGAACAGCATTGTCAGGCACGGCCGCACCGGACATCTGTTTGAAACGGGCAACGCTGCTTCTCTGGCAACCGCCCTGCAAACCATCACAGACGCACAATGTGCCAGGTATGGGCAGGCAGGCCTCGACCAGTTCAATCTGACTTACACGGAACAGGCGTCGCTGCGGCAACTCAGTGCCATTTACGCTTCGGTGCAGAAAAAGACGTACCCGATTGCCAGCGACATCCTGCTGGCCTGACCCAATCAGGCTCTTCCCCTGTATCGCCGAATCAGGAAGCCCGTCAGAATGCGGGCGAACTCTCCGACGAAACAGACGGGCCCGAACGGGGAATGTTCCAGCGCAAAATACAACCGGGGCCGTAACTGAACCGGCGATTTGATGGATGTCAGGCTTTCCCGAAACTGCCGCCACGACAGCCGCTCCCGAAAGGCCATTCCGCTCGTGTGCAGCGATTCGCCCACGACCGCCCCCACCGAAACCACAAGTCGGCATCCGGCTTTTTTTGCCCGCAGGCTAAATTCGATATCGCTCAGGTAATGAGGGTATTTTCTGGCGTTGAAGAGGCCCACCGTCCGCAGGGTATGAAACGGAATCAGCATACCCCGCCCGGACAGGGCATCGGAATCAACGCAATCGGTTCGGGCCGCCATTCGGGCAAGGCTACCGCCATAATCGCGGCCAGCCAGGTCGGTCTGCCCACCCCAGTACAGGTTGAGCCGCACGCCCCCGAACGTAATCTGGTCTGGCCGCCCGGCGTCGACGCAAACCGACCCTACCAGACAAGGCCCCTGCTGCCGGTACGTTTTCATGAGCTGGTCAAGATAGTCGGGCCTGAGCGATACATCGTCGTTGAGCGTCAGAATGAATGAGTTCTCCGCAGCATCGGCCAGCCCGAACGCATGGCGGATGCCGACGTTCGTAGCTTCGGTCCACCACAGATTGCCGTCACCCCGGCACACGATTACCTCCGGAAATTCGTCGGCGATCATGTCGGAGGTTCCGTCGGTGGAGCCATCATCGACTACGATAACCTGGAAGTCGCGGTAGGTTTGCTGGCGCAGATGCATCAGGCATTCACGCGTACAGGCGCTTCGATTATGAACGGGGATGACAATGTAAATCATACGCAGCACGGGCTATTGAGTCAGGAATCAGGCACCACTATTTTCGTTGAAGAAACAGCTCAGCCCCGGCTGATGGCGAAGTCTGCCAGACGCGGCAGGGCATCAGGTTGCGTCAAATGGTAATACGGAACGCGGCCCATGCAGGAGGCCCAGAGCGAGAACGTACTCGGCGGCCCCAGCAGCCAGTCACATTTACCCAGAGAGGCCAGGTCGGTCATGGCATCCTGCCGGGAGATAACTACTGGCTGATTCGAAAAAACGGACGGATCGACGGGCTCATTGGAACAAAGCAGAAACGACACCGACTTTCCCGGAAACAGTCCGGCCACGTGGGTCATCAGACGGGCGTAGACGGCATCGGTATAGTAAAACCGTCCGCCCTGCCACTGCGCATAATCGCCCCGCCGGATATGAATGCCTGCCACCACGTCGCCGAGTGTCCGGGCCTGTTCCACGAGCTGCCCGGCCTGGGCCTCAACCGACGCTGGTAAGGCAAACAGAGTCTGCAGTGTGTTCAGATGCCGATTGAACGCGTTGAAATCCCGAAAGCCCCAATGGAGCGCCATGACCCGGCCGTAGATGGCCTGCTCGGTAAACCGCTGGTCGGATTCCTGAAACGTCAGGGCCCGGTCGAGCACCGTGAATCCCTGCCGCTGAAGCCAGAAGCGCAGCGGCAGCCGCATAAACTGCCGGTTTCCGGCCTGCATTATCCGGCGCTGCCAGGGCGTCAGAACGGATAAGCCGGATACCAGCGAATGACGGGTCAGATTGGTAAATACATGCCTGTATTCGAAATCGGCGCAATTGACTTCATAGCCGTATTCGAGTCCGTTGGCGATATGATGTCCCAGCCGGAAAAGCTGGTTGCAGAACTGACCGTATGTCCCGGAAACTATGAGCATGTCCGTATTGAATCAGGTGTTACAACGGTAACCTGAGGAAGCTGTACGCGCCGGACCGGTATCAGTGAGGCCATGTAGGAACCTACACCCAGCAGCACCCAGTAGAACAACGGTAACTGGTATGACCAGCTATAGACAAGCCCGGTGGTCAGAAACACGAACAGGGCAATATAGCCCGCTTCCCGCCGAAACCGCCTCCACATAAACGCGAGTGTACTGAGCAGCAGCCCGTAATGGATCGACAAACCAAAAAGCCCGTAGTGATACAGGGCGTTTACGTACCCGGAGTGAATGAACGTTCCTTTCGTATCAGGGCTTTCCGGATCGTCGATAATCAGTTCGCCGTCTTCGTAGCCCTCGTAGCTCCAGCCCAGAAGAGGGCGCTGTACGATGCGGTTCCAGTAAAGCTGTCGCTGCTCGTGGCGCCAGCCCGACGTCCCCTGTGAGTTGGCATTTCCAATGTCGCTGAAACTCTCCGAAAGACTCCCGGAGAGGCGGGCGGCGGTTTGGGAGTGGGTCATCAGAAAAGCCAGAACTGCCATTATTCCCAGCCCCAGATAGGGCAGCAGTCGTATACCCGTCAGTCCCAGATGCTGTCGGATTGAGGTGTGCATCAGCATGGACAGAACCCCGATTGCCGCCGTGGCAGCCATCCAGACCGTCCGATGGAAAAAGCCTATCAGCATCACCAGCACCAGAAGGGCCGTAATCAGATGCCGCAGCCGGATCGTTTGCAGATACCGAACGGCGTAGTAGCAGAAAGGCAGCAGCAGATAATAGGTTTCCTCGGCGGTGGTGGATCGTTCGGTGGCGTTAAACTGATGCAGCATGATGCGCCCCAGTACCACCTGATTGATAAAAAAAAGCCCGAAGATGGTCATCCCAATCTCCCGAAGGCTGATTTCACGCAGATACCAGCAGGCCACATAGCCGCCGTATACCAGCGTGAACGACAGGCTCAGGCCCATATACTGCATCGACGCTACCGGAACGCCGTACATATGATACGACACGCCAATCAGCCAGACGGTGAGCAGCAGATAGAGCACCGTGGTAATGCGCAGGTGAGTCGGAAACCGGAAGAAGAACACTATCCCGTAGGCGACGCTCAGCAGCACCAGTACCCGCCAGATACTACTCTGTGCCGCCGTTGCCGTTTGTCCACCATACCCAATTTCGCCCGAAAGAAACAGGAAGAGGTACAGATGAAGCCGCTTTAAAACGTCTGTGAAACTCATGCATGCACAGGTTGTGGCGCAGGCGACTGCGTCGGGTTTGTCTGTCGATAAAAGGTGATAAGTCGGCGAACACCCGTCTCCAGCCGGTGTCGGCGCAGTACCAGTTCCCGGGCCCGCCCGGCCGTTGCAGCAAACGCCGGGGGATCATCGGCCACGGCCCGGATCACCCGGGCCAGTTCGTCGGTACCGGCGTCGGCAATCAGCCCGACCTGGCCCTGCTGCGCCACCTCACGAAGACCGGGCGCATCGTTGACCACACTGAGCAACCCGCAGGCCGATGCCTCCAGAAACACGTTGCCAACGCCCTCGACCAGGGAAGGAAGCACGTGCAGATCGGCCACCTGCATATACCAGTGCACTTCCCGGCTGACCCCGATGAACCGCACCCGGTCGCTCAGACCGCTGTTGCGGCACTGCTGTTTTTCGGCGTTCTCGCATTCACCAGTGCCTAGATGCAGACATTTTACGTGTCTATAGGCCGACGGCAACTGAGCCATCATGTCGAAAACCCGCCGATGATTTTTAATATCGGTGCATGCACCGACCATAATCAGGACAAAATCCGTATCCGACAGACCCAGCATCGCCCGTCGACGTTTTTTTTCTTCCGCCAGGATAGGTGTAAACAGATTGGTGTCAATCCAGTTGTGGAGGATGGCAGGCCGGGCGCCATACAGCATCCGTTCGTGCTCGAAAACCGCTTCGCCAATCGCCAGCCGCTCCACCCCGAAGCAAGATTCTGTCAGCCAGGTATGTACCCGCCGTCGAATCCGGAGAGCTTTTTTGTAGACATACACGTTGTGAATGGAAGCCACCACACGCGGCACACGGGCCAGAAAACAAACGAAGGCATAGTATACAAAAGCCTGTTCGGGATGAATGTGAACGACGTCGAACCGTTGCCCGGCGAGCCACCGATAAAGCTGCCGGAAAAAACCGAACGACCGCCGGAACGGCAGGTGCCGCACCACATAGCCGCACTCCCGGAGCGCATCGGCGAAATCGCCGGGAATGGCCCCGGTACCCAGCACGTGCGTTTCGATGCCGTCTGCAGCGAACAGTTCGTGTGCGTCCCGAATCATGACTTCGGCCCCTGAGTGCCGGAGTTCACAAAGAATATGAAGTACTTTCAGCGGTTTTGAAGACATGATGGTAGGCGTTGATGTATTGGTCGACAACCACCCCAGGCGAGAACCGGGCAACGGCATTCTGTCGCCCCCTCTCACATAGTTGCCGCACAGATTCGGGGTTGGCAAGCAGATGGCCGAGCGCCCCGGCCACTTCTTCCGGTGACCGGACATCGACCAGCAGTCCCGATCCGCCGGGCAGCACCCACGGCACCCCTCCGCTTTGACGGCCGGCTACTACCGGCAGCCCCATTGCCGAGGCCTCGACCAGCACCATCCCGAAGGATTCTTCCAGCGAGGTATGCAGAAAAATATCGTGCCGGGCGATGGCATCCATCAGCGCTTCGAAACCCAGCGGGCCGTGAAAGGCTACCCGGCGGGCGCAGTCGTGGCGAACGGCCCAGCGCTGGGCCGCTTCGCCGGGTCCGAAATCAGTTCCGTACAGGTGCAGCGTGGCGCCGGGGTAGCTTCGGCCCAGTTGCCGGAAGGCCCTGAGGGCGGTCGTTACGTTTTTTCGCCGGTCAAAGGCGTTGTTGACCATGACGACCGACGGTTCTGCCGGGGGCGCCCAGGTACGGAACCGGTCGAATACGCCCACAGGCTCCACATTCGGGATGACCCTGACGGGGTTTCTGGTGAAGCGTTTCAGGCGGTCGGCCACATAAGGCGAAACGGTAGTCAGGTGCGTCGCTTTGCGCAGAACGATGGCGGCCACCGCCAGCCGAAAAGCACGGTAGGCATCACGGGCTGCCAGCAGCACGTCGAGGGGCGAATCGTGGCAGGTCAGCAGTGTGGGAACGCCCGAATCCAGCGCCCCCCAGCCCCACTCATACTGCCAGTGTGCATGAATCAGGTCAGGTTTTGCGGCCTGGATCGCCGACGCGATGAAACGGCGTTCGGCGGCGTACAAATCAGCAATCCGGTGGCGGGCACGCGGCCGGTAGTGACCATAATAAATCGTCAGGTTATCGCCCCGAAGCACCACCGTTTTCCCCTCAGGCACCTCCAACGAATGGGAAAACACCGACAGTTGGAAACCGCGTTTATGCAGTTCCAGAATCAGGTTGTTCACAGGCACTCCCCCCATTCCGGCGGGCGGAACGGAGCCGGGCCGAAGGTGGAGCAGGTGTGCGAGCTGAGCCGTAGAGACGGGACCGGTGATACCCAGGTGCATGGCGATTCGATTCAGGCAGGGAGTTTTTTCAGGGTGTTCTGGTGCAGGCGGCTGGCGGCAGATGCGGAAGGCCGGTTATGTAGTAGTAAAATACCGCACAGACGTTCCGACAGATAAATCAGCAGAGCGTGAATGAATAAAATGACCCCCGTCATCTCCAGAGCCTCCTCCAGCGTGACAATGAGGCTGTACACAAAATCCTGGCGCTGTGATTGTTCATAATAATGGCCCCCAAGCATCTCGACGCCCATCGACCCGGCCAGATAAACAATTCCTGCCACAATGACCCGGCTTCGGGTCGCGGTGGGCAGGCTAAATACGAAACGCAGAAAATAGAGACCCGCTGCGGCTACAAACAATAGCCCCGGCACCACCCACGCAAAGAAGAAAAACCCGCCTACGTCCACTATACGCTTTATCGGATGAATACTCATTTCATGGATGCTGGCAATCTCATCCAGCGACAGAAGAACAAACAGCAAAGCCAGCCATTTCCAGTGTACCCGAAACGGATCGCGGGTATCTTGTTTCATGAGCGCAATCAAACCCAGGAGGAAGCCGCCAAAAAGCAGCAGCAGACCAGAGAAATAGGTGGGAATGTTGTTTTCATTGTCGACATAAAACTTATCGACCAGACCCAGCAGACTGTCGTAGTCGCTCCCATAGCGGATAAGCTGACCGCCCAGGCTGAGCAGAATCAGCAGAAACTCAGTCAGCAGCAGCGTTCGGGTCACGGTTGCTGGACGAGGCAGACGTCGCCGCCGTTGTACGTTCGAAAGATCCATTCTGCAGGCAGGTTTAACGGATACACTGGATATAAGTACCAGGCCCAAATTAAATGTATAATGTAAAATGGATAATTAAATAGTTGACAATGAGCCACTTGCCTTAATTCGCCCATTATCCATTTTACATTGTACATTCACTTACTATGAATAGGTCGAAACCGACGCGTCAATTGTGAGCGGTGAGGCAGAGAAAAATTCTTAAAAACGACAAATCGTCAAAATCACCTGCCGCCCCCTGATTCACAGAATACGTCCCGCCATGGGGCGGCGCTGCAGCACGGCCAGCAACTGACGGCAAACGGTACGGAATGACCCGGAAAACCCGTACAACGCAATGCCATACAGCAACGTATAGAGTGAAGCCGCACCAGCGAGCTGGATCAGCGACAGATTATCGAATCGATACGCCAGCGTCAGACAGACCGCGAGCAGTCCGGTCAGTATACACAGCTCTCCTGCAATACGCTGCCGCTGTTCCCCGGTAAGATCTACCTGTGTACGCAGGCGTCGCCCGTAAAGCAGAAAATCGAGGCTGAACACGACCAGCAGAAACGTTGTGAGCAGCCCCGTCAGACCGAATGGGCCCACTACCAGCAGCAGCGCCAGGCAGTAGAGCCCGTTCCGGGCGAGGCTAACCAGCGCATTGAACCGGATATCCCCCAGAGAGTAGATGATGTTGGAACAGGTGTAGGCCAGGCAGCCCACCAGCAGACCCAGACAGGCGAGGGCGTTGTTGACCGGCCCAAAAAACGATTGTGGCCCCGTCCAGAGCGAAATCAGGCTCTGGTTGAACAAAATGAATCCGCCCGCGATGAACCCCGCCGACCAGCAGACGGTCTGCAGGATTGTCTGCGTTGTTTGCCGGAGCCGGTCCAGGTTACCCGTGCCGGCAAGGTGCGGCAGCGTCGGCAGCATCGAGACGGTAATATTGTTAATTTGACCGAGCATAATGCGGATGGGTCGACGGGAAAGTTCCAGCATAGCCACATACTGCGGCCCGACGAAGCGGGCCACCACGATGAGGTCGATGTTGTTTGCCATCGTATCGACCAGCCGCGACCCGAACGTGTACAGAAATACCGACGAGAACCGGCGGGTATAGGCCTTTTCCAGTTGCAGGCGAACGCCATGCTGACGAAGCAGAACGGCAGTGTGTCCCACCGAATAAGCCAGCTTCAGCCCGCCCGTCAGCAGGATGGAGCAGGCCAGCGAAATCAGTCCAAAACCGGCTGCCAGCATGCCTGTCGTTACTCCAATGCCGAGAAGGGCGATGAGATTCTGCGCCAGTCCGGCTTCTTTGGTCCGCTGAAATCCGTAGACGATGTTGCAGGTCGTGTTGGCGAGCAGGCTCATGGCCGCTCCCGGCAGAGCAATCCGGAAGCTGTTTTCGAGCACGTCGGTCTGAGGCCCACCATAACTGGTCAGGGCGGCAACATGGTACGACAGCCACAGCCCGCCCGCCATCACCACCAGAAAGACAATCACGGAAATCGCCAGACCCGAGGCCACGACCTTCCCGGTATCGGTATGGTCATCCTCCCCGCAGGCTTTTCCAATGCGCTGCAGCAGCACCTCAGCCACGCCGGGATCGGCCATGTTGAGCCACATCAGCAGATTCCCCGTAGTAAGCCACGCTCCAAACAGCGAAAAATCGATGTAATGCAGATACAGCGGTACAATCAGTACGCCGTTCACGATGATGATGCCCGTGCGTGCTGTCAGGAATAAGTAATGCCAGAGGGTGACTTTTTTTCTATCGGGGAGCATCCGGCGGTAGAGACAGAGTAAGGAACCGATTCACTTCACCACGCATTCACGTTGCCCCGAAGCATCGAGACTACCGTCATGATACACAGCCAGATGTCGAGCCACAGTGACTGACGCCGGACATAGAGCGTATCGTACCGCACCCGCATCCGCATTTTCTCCTGCGATTTGGTTTCGCCGCGGGCGCCGCGAACCTGTGCCAGCCCCGTGATACCCGGCCGGACCTGGTAGCGCACATAAAATGAAGGGAGTGTAAACCAGTAGTTTTCATCCAGTTGCACCGGATGCGGCCGGGGTCCGACCACGCTCATGTCGCCCATCAGCACGTTCAGAAACTGCGGCATCTCGTCAAGGTTGCTCCGCCGCAGAAACCGACCAATCCGCGTAACGCGGGGGTCGTTGCGGGCAGCCTGGGCAAACGCCGCCCGGGGATTGTGATGCATGGTCCGAAATTTCAGACACCAGAATTCCCGCCCGTTCTGTCCGGTGCGCCGCTGCCGGAAAAAGACCGGCCCCCGCGACGTAAGGCGAATCAGCAGCCCCACTACCGGTATGAGCCACGAGAGCAGCAGGAGCGTCACCAAAGCCGCCACCAGACAATCAAAGATACGCTTGCCGTATCGCACATACCCGCTGGGTACGGGTGTCGGCAGTTCAGCAATACGGTAGCCGGGGCTGTGATAGACAGCCGACTCTAACGCCAACATGACCTTAGTTTTTACGATTGAACTTTTCTATGCCCGGACCTGGTGTGGCGCTACGGCAGACTGAGCCTTCTCAAAGGACGTATCTGATTGTAATACGCTCCATAATGGCGGTGGTTGAAATAGGCTTCTCCTTTGCCAACGGCGTTCAGCACGATGCAGAGCCGGTTGAAATGCGCCTCCTGATACCAGTTCGCCAACTGTTTGACATACAGTCTCGGCGTCAGATTGTGCCGAACGACGAAGAGCGTCACGTCGGCCAGCGGCGCCATGAGCCGGGCGTCCGCAAAAAGGCCGGCAGGCGGCGAATCCAGCAGTACGTAGTCAAACTGCTCTTTGAGCGTACGGATCAGGGCAGTCAGCCTGTCGGTGCCGAGCAGTTCGGACGGATTGGCCGAAACCGCACCACCCGATATCACGTAGAAGTTCGCCTGACCCGCAACAGGCCGGATCACCTCGCCGATATCGGCAGTACCACTCAGGTAGTCGCTGAGGCCACTGCCCGCCGTCAGGCCCAGACGCTGGTGCAGACTGTTCTTGCGCAGGTCCAGGTCCAGCAGCACCGTTCGGCGACCCGAAGCAGCCAGACTGGCACCCAGATTCAGGGCAACGAATGATTTGCCTTCGCCGCTGATGCTGGATGTCACCAGCATCGTCTGACCACCGGACAAATCCGGGCACAGGAGCTGAACGCCGGTACGCAGCAGCCGAACCTGCTCGGTCAATACGGGCTGCCGACTGTCGCCAAACAGTCTGTCTCCCGCCTGTCGACTCTTCATCAGTTCCCCCACGATGGGTGCCCTGATCTGATTTTCCACGTCGGAACGGCGCAGCACCCGGTCGTTGAGCGCGTCCCGGCCGGCCATTACGCCAACCGGCAGCAGCAGCCCGGCGATGGCAAACAGCAGAAAGAAAAACTCCCCGACAGGTTTTACGGGCCGGGTATCGGTGCGCGGGGCATCGACGGTGCGGCTGTCAGAAATGGTGGACGCAAACGAAACAGCCGTTTCTTCCCGTTTCTGGAGCAGATACGTATACAGATCGTTTTTTACTGCCTGCTGCCGCGATATGGTCAGCAGGACGCGTTCTTTACCCGGAATGGTCTGTATCTGACCCTCCATCCGGCGGTTGTTGATCATCAGTTGCTGCTGCGAACTGAGCAGTTGCTTTTTCAGCGTCACGACATTATCGTTGATGTTGGCCCGCGTTTCGTTTATCTGGCTGTCGATGGTCTGCACCAGCGGATTCAGTTCAGAGGTGGTTCGAATCAACTGCTCCCGTTTCATTACCAGCTCGGAAATGCGGTTTACCATGCCGAGCAGAACGGGGTCTCCCAAACCCAGCGTAGCAGGCGCTACCCCCTGCGTGGCCGACTGACTGCCCAGATACCGATCCACGTCGGCCAGCGCCCCCAATTGAATTTTTACCTGACTCAGTTGAGCGTCGTTTTGCTGTACCGTCATCAGAAAACCCTGCGCCTGAGCACTCAAATCGGTGATACCCTGCGTCGACTTGTACCGTTCGACGTCTTTTTCCACCGAAGCCAGTTCGTCGGCGATCAGCCCCAGCCGGTCATCGATAAACGTCAGCGTGTTGGCCGCCATCCGGTTCTTATCTTCGATGGCCGCCTGATTATATTCATCAATCAACTGGGTCAGAATGGCTTCTCCCCGCTCCGGCAGAACATCCTCGATGGTGAGCATAATCACACTGGAGGCTTTCGATGTCGGCTCGGCTTTCAGCGCCCGCGCAAAACCCTGAACCGCATCGGCCTGCGACTGCACCGACACCCGCACCGGCCCGGTGCCGACGGGTACCGGACGCGCACTGAACACCCGCAGACGGCCATACGGCGTCTGCACACTCTGATTCATGGGATACACCGAATCATCGATGCCTACGCGCCCTCCGCCCGGAAACGTCAGCGTCAGGGGTTTTTCGTAAAGCGCCGAGGCAGGCTTTTCGGCAATGAGCCGCACCGGCGGCAAAAACGTTTCCCGGTCGCCAAATCGGGTGGGTATGTAGTAGCGGGTGCCGAGGTCGAAGCGCGACACTACGCTCTTCATCAGCGTATGCGATTTCAGGATCTCGATTTCGTTTTCGACGACCTTCTTATAGCCAAACAGTTCGATTTCTTTAAGGCTGTTTTCGCCGTCGACGCCTTTTTTCCCATCTTTAATCAGCAAACCAGCCTGAATCCGGTAAACGGGTGGCTGAAACAGCAGACAAACGTAGGCGGCAACGAGCGCTGCGGCCAGACTGCCGACAAACCAGGGCCAGTTGCGCCCGTAGCGGGCAAGCGCCGCCCGAAGTTTTCCGGACTCTCCTTCGACCAACTGGTAAGGAATATACGCGTGAGGCTGTTCCATAAACGGGCAGAGTTAGCGGTTAGTGACAATGATGGCAACAAACGACAGGGCGCTCAGAAGGATGGGCACCACCTGATAGATCGGGTTTGTGCTGGCTACCCGCGCTCTGCCCGGTTCTACATACACCACGTCGTTGGCATGGAGATGATAATAAGGTGACTGGAAAACGTCCGGTCTGGTCAGGTCGAGGCGGGCATAGGTCCGCTGTCCGTTCTCTTCCCGCACCACCAGCACGTTGTCGCGGCGGCCGTAGATGGTCAGGTCTCCGGCCAGGCCCAGTGCCTGAGGCAGCGTGATTCGCTCGCCCGCAATGTTGAACAGCGCTGGCCGGGCCACTTCGCCCAGCACCGTCACGCGGAAATTAAGGTTCCGTACGTTCACGGTAGGCTCTTTCAGATAGGCATTTAGTTTTTGATGGATGCGGTCGGCGGCAGCGCCGCTGGTCAGACCGGCCACTTTTGTTTTTCCAATCAGGGGCAGCGTAATGGTGCTGTCGACAGCCACGGTATAGCCGATGGCCGGGGGAAGGGGCGTTGTCGACAGGTTGAAGTTGGGTTGTACGGCGAGCTGGGCGGCATACGGATTGAAGAACGCCGATGCTTCCGGGTTCAGGCTGCTGACCTCGACGGCCAGCAAATCGCCCGGCTGAATGACCGATGCGCTGAGTTTCGGCAGCACAGTCTCCGCCTGACCCGGGAGGTTCTGAAAATACACCAGCCGTTTCGGCCCGACGCAGCCGATACCGCTCAACGCTACCAGCCACAGCAGGGCAAAAGTCAGGTAATTGTGACGGGTTCCGGCATAAGTACATCTACACATGGCTGTCGGGAGCTGCAAGTATGGTGGTAAGTCGCAGCCGACGACAGGAACGTAACCCGGAAATGTCTTTTTTTGGCAAAAAACTTAAATCCGATTCATGGGGAGGATGCCGTGATTCATTTTCTCTAAATCAGCAATTCCCGGTCGATAGAAGGTGAGGTGGTTGGGAATTGGGGGCAGCGTGTCGGGTTGTAACGCAAGAGCTGACAGAACACTATTCTCCTCCCCGTTCCGCTTGCACCAAATCCGGCGTAGTCTGAGCCGTCAGTCTGTTAGAGTTCAGTGAGCCAACTGCACATTTCTGTAAGTTGTTCATCGCTCGTTAGGTTAGCTGCTTTACTCAAAACGCCTGTCTGCAACTCGTTGAAAATTTCAGTCGCCATGCTGCGTTCGATAGCTGCACCAATGAAGAAAGTTTTCGGTCTGTGGCTGACAGTTCCAAAACTTGTCCTGATGCGTATGAGTGCTGAATTTGCCGTTTTCCAATGTTCATCTGCACCTGCCGGGTCAATACCGCCTTTAAGCTCACCCAATGCAAGAAACCTGTTCGATAAATGAACGATAGAGCCTTTGCCTCTCTTTAAGTCTGTCGGCGTACCTTCAATAATGCACAAGTCTACATTCTTTTTCACAATTGGCACCGAAATGTTCATGACCAGTAGCCGTGGTTGTGCTTGATGCTCCCAAAACAAACCATCGATGCGTTTTTCCAATCCGGTTTCGTCATCCGGTTTGGCCTGCCAGGTACAAGTTTCACTGTCTCGCCATTTGTACTCTGTTCCGGCAAGATTGAAAACGGAAAGCAGGGTGCGAAGAAACTTTCGCTCGCCTAACGTACCCGCCAGATTGCGGGCCTTTCCACCCAAAGCATCGCCTTTGGTGAGCAGATACCGATAGACAAGTCATCGATGAAGTTTGCACCGGCTGGCTCCAGGAACTCCTCAATCAATCCTTTGATAGCAAGCGTTTTATCTTCTTCGGTCAGATAGTTTAAAGATTTGTCAGACAGTCCCGAAGCGGTTAGCAATCCTACTCGTAATTCATCAAGGTTCAAGAGGTCTTTGGGGAATTTAACTTTATTGGCAAACAGCCTTAGGGTTTTGGCTTCCTCTATATAAGGAACCGCCAGATAATTTTTTTCAAGCGCCATAGCGATAAAGCCTGCCCGTGTCCTTTCACGAGAAGTAACCAGGTCGTCTGCTGATGTGATCACACTCCCCTTCTTTATCGTTTCTGCCATACGTAAACACATTTGCGGACTTCAGTTCTTCCATAAGCCCCCATTTGCTGGCTACTATTGCCTTTCCCTTTTGGCAAGACTAAAATCTTTTTGATTTCAAAGCCGAAGCTTTCTCCAAATTCCGAAAGAATAAGGTCAACGGGTATTTCCTCGCCGCCGTACCGCACATTGTCGTTCACAATCACACAATGACCGCCGCTTTTGGTAACTCTTGCAAGTTCATGAATAACAAAGCACATTTCCAGAAAATAGTTTTTGACCATTCTGGCAATATTTGAATTATTTAGTTTTTCCAGCTTATTCAATTCTCCCAAAACAAAATTCACCTCTGACATGGCCGGTGAACTGTTGTAAACTTCAACGACCTGTTCAAACGTAGTTAATTTGCCTAAATCAGTATAAAATTGCCGCAGATGTTCCAGCTTTTCTTTATTCTCAACTGTACATGAAAGCATTTCCTGCCTTAGCTTACGCACTTGTTCATTGTCGTTACCCAAAAAAACAAGTTCTAAAGCGTATGTTCTTGTATAATCGTACCGATTACAGTATGGAGGTGAAGTGATTATAAAATCAAAAAATTCATCTTCTAATTTTGGCAATTGCTCTAAGCAAGAACCATTAATAATATGAACGTTTCCATGCTTTCCATTACTGCTTTTTTCTGTGAAGTCGGCGAATAAGTCATTGTTCCGAGTCGGGTTTAAATCGCAGATAATTTGGTATAATTTATGGTTTACTGCTTCTTCAAACTTGCTTATTCGTCCCTTATCAAAAGGTTTACCAGATAAGTCTCGTTTGCTGCGATAATCCCACCGCAAATATTGTCCGTCTTTACGCGTGTAGCTAATTTCCTCCAATATGGCAAAAGCGGCAAAACGTAAAATGGTTTGGATATTCTTATCCTCTATGGTGCTGCAATAGGTTAGATACTTGTTCAGCAGTTCTTCCGTTTCATCGGGGAAAGCGTCTTTTGTAATATGATGGATTGAATTAGTAACTTCCTGAATATCATAAATTTGCTGCCAAATCTCCTTTACAACTTTTCTAAACTTAGAAGCATCGACCTCGGCAACGGCCTGTCTTGTTTGCATGGCGAAAATACCAACTGGTAGAAGCTCTATTCCGTAGCTATCGCAACCCATTTCACTTGCTGCAAACAAGGTTGTTCCTGCCCCCGCAAATGGATCAAGCACTCTGCCTCCCTTTGGGCAGTAATTCTCAAGAAAATATCTTACAAGTGAAGAAGAAAACCCTTCCTTGTATTTAAACCAACGATAAAAAGGCTCTTCTTTGTTTGCTTGAAAGCTAACGACTTTTCTACTTAAATTATTAGCTGTTTCTAATTTACCTTTTAGTTTGTCGTACAGTCTTTGGCGCTCTGTCGGAAAAATTGTGGCAGCTAACTCCATGCTCTAAATTTATGTTTGTTGTCCAAGTAAATCTGACTGGCCGATTTAATATTGAAAAGTGGAAAAATCAATTTCTGTTCACTGAGTTCTTCCCGCCATTCCAGCATCCTCCAAAACCTCCGCCAACTGCTTTACATACTGCTCCCGCAGCCGCTGGTAGCTCTCGATGGTCAGCACAGCCGGTTCGGGATGCTGGCGGTGCAGCGTTATCAGGGCGTCGAGCTGCTCGATGCGGCCTACGATATCCGCTACACACGCCTGCAATCCGGATAGTTTCTCCACGTCAATTAATCTTCAGCACCGCCATAAACGCCTCCTGCGGGATTTCGACGTTGCCGACCTGGCGCATCCGCTTCTTGCCTTTCTTCTGCTTTTCGAGCAGCTTGCGCTTGCGGCTGATGTCGCCGCCGTAGCACTTCGCCAACACGTCCTTGCGCAGAGCCTTCACGGTCTCACGGGCGATGATTTTCTGCCCAATCGCCGCCTGAATGGCAATCTCGAACTGCTGACGCGGCAGCAACTCCCGGAGTTTTTCGCAGAGCTTCTTGCCCCACTCATACGCCTTGTCGCGGTGGACGATAGCCGAGAGGGCATCCACGCGCTCGCCGTTGAGCATGATGTCGAGCTTCACCATTTCGGCTTCGCGGTTGCCCATAAACTCGTAGTCGAGGGAGGCATAGCCGCGTGAAATGGTTTTCAGCTTGTCGAAAAAGTCGAACACAACCTCCGCCAGCGGCATCTCGAACTGTAGTTCCACGCGTTCGGCGGTCAGGTAGACCTGATTTTTCAGGATGCCGCGCTTGTCCATGCACAGGCCCATGATGGACCCCACGTATTCGGACTTGGTGATAATCTGCGCTTTGATAAACGGCTCTTCAATCCAGTCGATTTTGGAAGGGTCGGGCATTTCGGATGGGGCCGAGACCTGAATCGTTTCGCCCCGCGTGGTCAGCACCTCGAAGCGCACCGACGGCACGGTCGTAATGACGGTCATATCGAATTCGCGTTCCAGGCGCTCCTGCACGATTTCCATGTGCAGCATTCCCAGAAAGCCGCAGCGGAAACCGAAGCCGAGCGCCGCCGACGTTTCGGGTTCCCAGACGAGGGCCGCGTCGTTGAGCTGCAGTTTTTCCATCGCTTCGCGGAGTTCTTCGTATTCGCTCGTTTCAACGGGATAAATACCGGCAAAAACCATCGGTTTCACATCTTCAAATCCCCGAATGGCTTCTTTGGCCGGGCGTTCGATATGGGTGATGGTGTCGCCCACCTTCACTTCCTTCGCCACTTTGATGCCCGAAATCAGGTAGCCCACGTCGCCGCATTCGATGATGTCTTTGGGTTCCTTGTCGAGCCGGAGCGTCCCGATTTCGTCGGCGATGTATTCTTTGCCGGTCGCCATGAACTTCACCTTGTCGCCCTTGCGGATACAGCCATTCTTGACCCGGAAAATAACCTCGATACCCCGGTAGGAATTGAATTGTGAGTCGAAAATGAGGGCCTGCAGTTCGCCATCGGGTTTGCCGGTCGGGGGCGGGATGCGCTCCACGATGGCGGCCAGAATCTCCTCGATGCCGATGCCTTCCTTGCCCGAAGCGGGGATGATGTCGTCGCGTTCGCAGCCGAGCAGGTCCACCATTTCGTCCTTGATTTCCTCCGGCATGGCCCCCGGCAGGTCGATTTTGTTCAGGACGGGAATGATGACCAGGTCATTGTTCATCGCCAGATACAGGTTCGAGATCGTCTGGGCCTCAGTGCCTTGCGATGCATCCACGAGCAGAAGTGCCCCTTCGCAGGCGGCAATGGAGCGGGAGACTTCGTAGGAAAAGTCGACGTGGCCCGGCGTGTCGATGAGGTTGAGCGTGTAGGTTTCGCCCTGGTAGGTGTAATTCATCTGGATGGCGTGGCTCTTGATGGTGATGCCGCGCTCCCGTTCCAGGTCCATATCGTCCAGTAGCTGCGCCTGCATGTCGCGCTGTGAGACGGTCTTTGTAAATTCCAGCAGACGGTCGGCGAGGGTGCTTTTGCCGTGGTCGATATGGGCGATAATGCAAAAATTGCGAATATGCTTCACGTAGTGAGAACGTTCAAATCGTTTAATTCGAGGGCAAATTTACTGAGAAATAACCGAAGTTTTCGCGCTTATGTGGGCACTGGCCTGTAAATCCGCCGAAGGGTGGACAGTGCGCTTTTGCCCCTAAAACCCCGGAACATTTCCCCACACACGGTAACCTGGGTCTTCATTTGTCTTTTCGTCGTATGAAACGTTCTGTACTGCTTTTGGTTTTCTGCGGCCTGTTTTCCGTCGCCACCGCCCAGCCCCGGCCCGACCGCGAGGCGTGGCAGTCCCTTTTCAATGGCCGCGACCTGACGGGCTGGGATATCAAGATCGCTGGTCAGCCGCTCAACGACAATCACAAAAATACGTTTTTGGTGCAGGACGGTATGCTGCGGGTCAACTATAAAGAATACGACCGATTCAACGACAAATACGGCCATATCTATTACAAACAGCCCTTTTCGTACTATCGCGTCCGGTTTGAGTATCGGTTTCAGGGCGAGCAGGTGCCGGGCGGGGCTGGCTGGAACGTGCGCAACAGCGGCATCATGATGCACTCGCAGTCGGCGCAGAGTCTGACGATGGAACAGCATTTTCCGGTTTCGCTCGAAATGCAGTTGCTCGGCGGATTGGGGAAAGGCACCCGACACACGGGCAACCTGTGTTCGCCGGGGACGATTGTCGACATAAACGGCTCCCTGCGCCCGGCCCACTGCATCGACTCCGATTCCAAAACTTACGACGGCGACCAGTGGGTGCGGGCCGAGGTTATCGTGCTGGGCGATTCGGTGGTGCATCACCTCATCGAAGGCGATACGGTGCTGACGTATCAGAACGTCCGGATTGGTGGCAATCTGGAAGGCGATTTTCGGCGGATGATGAATATTCAGAACGCCGACGTTTGGGCCGGAAAGCTAAATACGCCGCTGAAAGAAGGCTACCTGGCGTTACAGGCCGAAAGCCACGCCATCGATTTCCGGAACATCGAACTGCTGAACCTACGCGGCTGCCTGGACCCCAAGGCGCTCAACTACAGGAAATACTACGTTAAACACGAACCGGGCGACTGCCGATATAAGTGAGGATGGAACGCGGATGACACGGATTGGGCGAATTTATACGGATTAATCTGCACCCCTAAACGGCAGTCCGCCGCTGTGGGATTTAGAAGTTAAAATCCGTGTCAATCCGCCCAATCCGTGTCATCCGCGTTCCATCACTACTTCGAATCCTTCCAATCCTTTCATATACCCCGCCAATTGCTCGATGAAAGCCGTGATGTAGGGTGGAACCTGCCGGTTTTTCAGGGTTGCGGCGTACCAGATGCGTTGTATGCCCTTCTTCGAGACCCGGACCGTCCTCAACTGCCCTGACTGAATATAGGGCCGCACCACCCAGTTAGGCAGAACGGCCACGCCCAGGCCCGCTTTCACCATTTCCAGAATAGCCTCCGTCAGTGTGATTTTATAAACTCTGGGCGGGCGGCGATGCTTAAACAGCATCTGAAAATTGGTGCTCTCCTCATCCGGAATGTTGTACATAATGTAATTCTGTTCGGCAAATTCCTCGATCTCCACCCAGGGGCGGCCCGCCCACGGATGGTCCGGCGGGACAATGGCGACAAACTCATCTCCAAACAGCGGCGTGTAGGCGAACCTGGGGTTCTCGTTGCCTTCGGTAATGGCGACGTCGATTTTATTGTTCGCCAGATACTCGTCTGCTGCCTGCGTAACGGCTTCCAGCTCGACTTTGATTTCTACTTTCGGGTAATGCCGCTGAAACTCCTTCAGAAAGCCAGCCAGCCAGTAATACGACGTGTAGCACTGCGTACAGAGCCGCACCATGCCAGAATCCTTGTCGGTCAGGGAGCGCACTTTGGCTTTTGAATCGGCAACGGCCTGTAGAATCGTCTCCGCCGCCTGCAGCACCACCTCCCCCGCCGGAGTCAGCATCATCTGCTTCTTGTCGCGAATGAACAACTGCGTATCGAAATACCCTTCAATTTCCTTCAACTGATGACTCAGTGCCGACTGAGTCAGGTAAAGTCGGTCAGCCGCCCGGGTCAGATTACCCGTAGCCGCCACTTCTTTGACCATCTGGAGATGCCGAATTTCCATGATGAATATTTCTAATGATTTTCACGAAAATAATTCATTTTTTTAATACGTACAAGCATTCCATCTTTGTCACGGTAATCAACATAACCGCTGCGCACGCAGTCAAACCCATGAAAAGAACAGTAAACAACCTTATTAAAATTGTGCTGATGAGCCTTTTAACCGTAACGACGACTCTGGGTGGGCCGAACCTACAGGCAAGGGGTAAAACTCCGACGGCGAAGGAGGATACCGAAGTCTCTTTCGTCATCAACACGTTCCTGAGTTCCAACTGGAAGCTCAATCTGATTGTGCAGTCGCAGCGGCCTAAGCGGATGACTGTGCTATTGAGAGGTCCGCAGAATCAGCTACTGCACCGGGAGTTTCTGGGGCGCAGGTTGTACAAATACTGGCGGAAATTTGATTTCGAAGGCTCGGAACCGGGTGTATATAGCCTGGAAATCAGCGATGGAAATAAAAAAATTACGCGGCATATCGAAATTGTCGACGTGCCGCGTGTAGCCGAGCAGCGGTATCTGACGGTGAACTGAAGGATGGACTCCGCATTGATTGGAACGCGGACGGTTCGCCGCTGCGATGACGCGGATTGAGCGGATAACCACGGATTTTATTTGTTTCTGTATGCCAAAAAGAAATCCGTGTGAATCCGCCTCATCCGCTAAATCCGCGTTCCATCACCCATCCCATTACATTGCCTTCAACAGGCCCCGGCGTTTCAGCAGGGGTTTGATGTCGGGTTCGGCACCCCGGAAGCGGCGGTAAAGCGTCATCGGTTCTTCCGTCCCCCCGCGTTCGAGCACGTTTTTCCGGAACGATTGCGCTGATTTGGGGTCGAACAGACCTTTTTCCTTGAATACTTCGAAAGCGTCCGCGTCCAGCACCGCCGACCAGATATAGCTATAATAGCCCGCCGAGTAGCCGCCGGAGAAAATGTGCTGGAAGTAGGTGCTGCGGTAACGGGGTGGAATCTGCGGAATCAGGCCAATTTTGCTCATCGCCGTTTTCTCAAATTCGAGCACGTTCTTCGGTGACTCTTCCGGTTTCAACGTGTGATAGGCCATGTCGAGCAGCGAAGCCGCCAGGTATTCGGATGTTTCAAAGCCCTGATTGAACAGGCTGCTTGTTTTGATTTTCTCCACCAGCGCATCCGGAATGACCTGGCCGGTTTTGTAATGTTTGGCGTAGAGCTTCAGCATTGCCGGCTCTACGGCCCAATTTTCCATAATCTGCGAAGGAAGCTCCACGAAATCACGCGGCACCGCCGTTCCCGACTGGCTGCGGTATTTCACATTGGAAAGCAGGCCATGCAGGGCATGACCAAACTCGTGGAAAAACGTGTTCACTTCATCCAGACTCAGCAGGGCCGGTTCGCCCGCCGCCGGACGCGAGAAGTTGCAGACAATCGCTACCACGGGCGTGATTTTCTTACCGTTGTCAACTTCCTGCCGCCGGTAGCTGGTCATCCAGGCACCCCCGCGCTTACTCGCCCGTGGGTGAAAGTCCATGTACATAATACCCACGTGGCGACCGTCGGCTTCCTTCACCTCCCAGGCCGTGACCTCCTCATGGTAGCCGGGCACTTCGGGGCGTCGTTCGAACGTCAGGCCATACAGCCGGTTGGTGAGCATAAAAATGCCGTCCCGAACGCCCTCCAGCGGGAAATAGGGCCGCAGTTCCTGTTCGTCAAGGGCGTATTTTTCCTTTCGCAGCTTCTCGGCATAATACCGCCAGTCCCAGCCCTGCAGCGTTTCGTTGCTGCCTTCCCGCTTCATGAGCGCCTGTAGTTCGGCGGCTTCCTGCCGGGTGACGGGGACGGTGGCGTTCCAGAGTTGATTGAGCAGGTCGTAGGCTTTGGCGGGCGTTTTCGCCATGCTTTCTTCCAGCACATACGCTGCGTGATTGGCGTAACCCAGCAACTGCGCCCGTTCGGCCCGGAGCGCCACGATTTTCGCCAGATTTTCTTTATTGTCGCGTTCGTCGTTATGATTGCCGCGCTCCAGATACGCTTTGAAAATCTGCTCCCGCAAGGTCCGGTTGTCGGCATATTGCAGGAACGGCATCACGCTCGGATTTTGCAGCGTGAACACCCATTTGCCTTCCGGTCCGACGTTCGGTAATTTACGTTTCTTCGCTTCTTCGGCGGCAGCGGATACCAGCGTAGCGGGCAAACCGCTCAGATCTTCTTTTTTATCGATAACGAGCGTATACGCGTTGTTTTCGGCCAGAATGTTCTGCCCAAATTTCAGCGTCAGCACCGAGAGTTCGGCGTTGATTTTCCGAAGGCGCTCCTGCTTGTCGGCGGGCAGAGCGGCCCCGCTGCGCACGAAGTTCTTATAGGTTTTTTCGAGCAGTTTAAGTTGTTCACTGTTCAGTTTCAGGCTGTTTCGCTGGTCATAAACCGCTTTGACGCGGGCAAACAGCGCCGGGTTCAGCGAGATGTCGTCGCCGTGTTTCGACAGCTTCGGGGCCACCTGCTGAGCAATTTTCTGCAAGGTCTCGTTCGTGTTGGCCCCGTTGAGGTTAGAGAAGACGGTGCTGGTCCGGCTGAGCAGATCGCCGGTGGCTTCGAGGGCTTCGATGGTATTGGCAAACGTGGGTTTAGCGGTTTGAGCGGTGATTCGGGCAATCTCCGCTGCCTGCTGTTTCATGCCTTCGTCGAGCGCCGGTTCAAAATGTTCCGGCTTGATTTTGTCGAAGGGCGGAACGCCAAACGGCGTATCGTAAGCCCTGAAAAACGGATTATCCGGCGGCGTCGACTGCGCCTGGGCGGTCAGGGCGGAGATTACCATAGTGGATGCCAGGATAGCATGCGCTATTTTCATGGATTGGGATTTTGGTTGATGAATATATATCGATTCATCACGAATTTACGGATGAAATCCGGCACTACCATAACCCGATTGTTTTTATAGACATGACGTTGAATTCAGGGCGAAGCCAGTTGCATCAGAATGCCGCAGACGTAGCCCATGTAGGTACCGACGGCGTAGCCCAGAATCGCCATGAGCACACCCACCGGGGCCAGCACCGGATGAAACGCCGCCGCCACGATGGGGGCCGTCGCCGGACCGCCGATACACGCCTGCGACCCCACCGCCAGAAAGAAATACGGTGCCCGAATCAGGCGGCTGAAGCCAATCATCAGCAGGACATGAAACAGCATCCAGATCAGGCCCACCAGAATCAGGCCCGGATGGTCGGCAATGGCGAGAATATTCATTTTCAGACCAATAGTCGCAACCATCAGGTATAAAAACACGGTGGCAACTTTCGAGGCCCCGGCACCTTCGAGCGTCCGGGCGCGGGTGAACGACAGCCCGATGCCAATGGCGGTCGCCAGTCCGACAATCCAGAAAAACGGCGCATCCAGACTGAATTTAGCCAGCGTCGGGTAATTGGCTCCGATGTAGGGTGCCAGGCGGTCGGCCAGAAAATGAGCAATGGCCGTGGCCCCGAATCCAACAGCCAGAATCGTAATCAGGTCGGTGGCAGAAGGCATTCGCCGACTCGCTTCCGCTTCCTGCTGCACCCGCCGCTTCACCTCCTCCACCGCCGAGGCGTCGGCCCGCAGCCAGCGGTCGATAGCCTCCGAGCGCCCCGCCCCGTAAATGAGCGCACCCAGCCAGAGGTTCGACACAAAAACGTCGACCGTGACGATGGCCGAAAACAGGTCGCTGCCGGGCTGAAACACTTCCTTCAATGCCGTCTGATTCGCTCCGCCGCCGATCCAGGTCCCCGCCAGGGTCGCCAGTCCCCGCCAGACCGCATCCGGGCCGCTCCCACCGACGAGGCCGGGAGCCACCTGCGCCAGCACCCAGACCGCCAGCGGGCCACCCAGCATGATACTGACCGCCGAGGCCGCAAACATCAGCACTGACTTACGCCCCAGCCGCCGGAACGCCCTCAAATCGACGTTCAGCGTGAAGAGCACCAGCGAAGCAGGCAGCAGAACGCGGGAAACAATGGGATAAAGCTGCGTATTGTCAGCATCGACCCAGCCGAACGTATTCAGCAGAGAAGGAAGAAAATAGCAAAGCAGGGTTGGCGGAACGTAGTTGAAAAAACGTTGCCACAGAGGGCGGGGGCTGTCGGCCAGTTGGAGCACGACGGCCAGAATGAGGAAGAGAATACCGAGGGTAACAGGATCGGTCATAATAAACAACGCCGACCTCAAATATGGATCGGCGTGTCAAGATTACACTTCATCAACAAACTAAAAACCAAATAAAACTTTGTTTTTCCGTAATGTCAAGAGACAATCTACGGCCCCCTTGGTAAATAACAAGATTTTATTATAATAGTGCTGTAGGAGGGGGATTCGAACCACCCACGGTGCGGTTAGCCGCAGCACAAATCTGGTGGTCAACCCCAGTCGCCTTTCGGCGGCATTATGCTGTGTTTATCCCGTTATCACCACCCCCGAGACAGGAGGGCACGTCTGCCAATTTCGACACCCTACAGTGTTTGGAAAAGAACGGCTTCAGAAGTTACTTGCACGTTCTGTGCCGTTCTGATACTACAAAGATAATGCGGCGAAAATGTATTTTGCAAATTTTTTAAAGATTTTTTTAAAAAATTTTCTTCGCATCAATAAATAAGGGTATTTGTTGTAAAAATTATAAAGCAGATATGAGCAAGGAAACTGACATCGATGCCATCGACCTCAAAATTCTGAACCTGCTGATGGAAGACGCCAATATGCCTTATACAGAGATTGGCAAGCGCATTCAGGTATCGGGCGGAACCGTGCACGTCCGGATGAAGAAGCTGGAGGATGCGGGTATCGTGAAAGGCGCCCAACTGGTCATCGATGCCGCCCGGCTCGGCTGGGACATCAGCGCTTTTCTGGGTATCTATCTGGATAAGAGTTCGTTATATGACGACGTGGCAACCGAACTGATGAAGATCCCGGAGGTGGTCAATATCCATTACACGACGGGCAATTACAGTATTTTTGCCAAAATCATCTGCCGCGATACCCAGCACCTGCGGGAAGTGCTTCACGACAAAATTCAGAAAGTGCAGGGCATTCAGCGAACCGAGACGTTTATTTCTCTGGAAGAACGCATCAATCGGCCCATTCCGTTCGGTGAGGCTACGTCGGCGCCCGACTAATCGGGACATTTGTCGAGGGCAATGGTCTCTTGCCCGTCGAGCTGCCAGCAATTATTGTATACGTCACTGTAGACGATGGTCAGCCCGTAGGTAGTGTCCCGGACAACGCTGACCAAAGCCCCGGCCATCCGCGAGTTTCCGAAAACATGCCCCACCGTCACCTCCCCGTCGGATTTCAGCACGTCGCCCACGCCAAGGCTCCCGAAAGAAAACCCCATCGGCACCGTATCACGCCGGGCCATGTGCAGAGTGTCTTCTTCTAGCTGCCGGATAGCCAACTGGTAGTAGCTGTCGAACCGCCGCCCCCGGTACAGGATTCGGACCGATCGGATGATGGCCGGGCCTACCCCCTTGTTTCTCAGCACACAGCTAAATTCGTCGTTTGTTTTAATGTAATCAGCCTGCAGATGCGGCCAGACCGACATCTGCTGCTGTTCGCGGGCAATCTTAGTCTGATAGATGGAGACAATCAGCGCGGCAAGGCTGAGAAAGACCGCCGAAATGCTGGTTAACAGCGAAACATCGTACGGCGGACTGAAAAACTGACGGAATAAGGACATTGGCGGAACGGGTTTTAGAGTAGGGAAATGACATGCTCTGGATCACCGAAGCCAGTCCCCGGTGGGTGCCCTGACAAAAATCGCCTCTTTCTCTGACAGATCGCTTTTTTTTCCGACCTTTGCGGCGCAGCGCGGAACAGCCAACTCCCCGAAATTGTTATCCCCCTGTCGTACTGTGCTACTACGCAACGACTACCAATCATGAGCAAAGACGTAGAAATATTAGAAAGCATTACCAACTCCGAATATAAGTACGGTTTTGAAACCCTGCTGGAAGTCGACGAGGCTCCGGCAGGTCTGGACGAAGATACTATCCGTTTTATCTCCGCCAAAAAAGCCGAACCGGAATGGATGCTCGAATGGCGGCTGAAGTCGTTCCGGATGTGGCAGACCATGACCGAACCGCACTGGCCCAACGTCAACTACCCGCCCATCGACTACCAGGCTGTAAAATACTATTCGGCTCCCAAGCAGAAAAAGGAGGTCAAATCGCTCGACGATATCGACCCCGAACTGCGCAACACGTTCGAGCGGCTGGGTATCTCGCTGAAAGAGCAGGAGCGACTGGCGGGCGTAGCTGTCGATGCCGTTATCGACTCCGTCTCCATTGCCACGACGTTTAAAGATAAACTGAAGGAACTGGGCATCATTTTCTGCTCGATGACCGAGGCCATTCAGGAACATCCTGAGCTGGTTCGCAAGTATCTGGGCTCCGTCGTTCCGCCGAAAGACAACTATTTTTCCGCCCTCAACTCGGCGGTGTTCTCCGACGGGTCGTTCTGCTACATTCCAAAAGGCGTTCGCTGCCCGATGGAGCTTTCGACCTATTTCCGCATCAACGCCGCCGGAACAGGTCAGTTTGAGCGGACGCTGATTGTGGCGGATGAAGGTTCGTATGTCAGTTATCTGGAAGGCTGTACGGCCCCCATGCGCGACGAGAACCAGCTTCATGCCGCCGTAGTGGAACTGGTAGCGATGCAGGACGCCGAAATCAAATACTCGACCGTGCAGAACTGGTATCCCGGTGACAAGGAAGGTCGCGGGGGTATCTATAACTTCGTGACCAAGCGCGGTATCTGCGACGGCCCGAACGCCAAGATTTCGTGGACACAGGTGGAGACCGGCTCGGCCATCACCTGGAAATATCCGTCGGTGATTCTGAAAGGCGACAATTCCATCGGTGAATTCTACTCGGTGGCCGTCACCAACAACCTGCAGCAGGCCGATACGGGTACGAAGATGATTCATATCGGGAAGAACACGAAGAGCCGGATCGTGTCGAAAGGCATCTCGGCGGGCAAAAGCCAGAACTCGTATCGCGGACTGGTGCAGGTGTTCAAACGGGCCGAAAACGCCCGGAACTTCTCGCAGTGTGACTCCCTCCTGCTCGGTGACCGCTGCGGCGCACACACCTTCCCCTACATCGAGGTGAACAACCCCACGGCCACGGTCGAGCACGAGGCAACGACCTCCAAGATTGGCGAAGACCAGTTGTTTTACTGCAATCAGCGGGGCATTCCGACCGAACAGGCCGTGGCCCTCATCATCAACGGCTACGCCAAGGAGGTGTTGAATCAGCTTCCGATGGAGTTTGCCGTCGAAGCCCAGAAGCTGCTGGAAATCAGCCTGGAAGGTTCAGTAGGTTAATTTGATATTTGGATTTTGACTATCTTGAAGCCTCTGCGGATACGTGGGGGCTTTTTGCTTGAGCGTTAGTTTGGGCTAAAGCCCATTGCGGAGGTCGCCCATTTTCACCCCCGGGCTAAAGCGCCGGGGCAATTAATCAATTGATAAATACTGTGTTGAATTGCCCCGGCGCTTTAGCCCGGGGATTATAGTGCGAACGGGAGATTTTGGGGCTTTAGCCCAATTCAGGCTCCGCTCTTCTTTGTAAATTAGCTGTTATCTCTCCGCCCGCAGTGCCAGCCGGTTCCCTTCGCAGTCGCTGATCAGTGCCATATATCCCAGTTCGGATGAAATGAGCTTTTTCGGCTGAATGATGCTGCCGCCCATCGCTTCGACGCGCTCCAGCGCCCGCTCAATGTCGTCGACAGGAACGTGGAGGGTCACGCCCCGATCGGACGGGTGATACCAGTCGCCCTGACATAAAGCTCCCGAAGCCAGTTCAGGCGGGAAAACGGCCATTGTCTGAGCACCCAGGTCCAGCGTGTGCAATTCGATATTGAAGACTGCCTCATAAAATAGCTTCGCTTTATCGAACTGATAAACAGGGATTTCGAACCATTGAATCCAGCTTTTCGCCATCTCACCTTTATTTTTTTCGGTTAAATGTATTAAATAGTACTATGTAATACAAACCTTCAATAAGAGTATGAAACATTCGGGTACGCCACGCGTACGAACTACATGACCCATTCCTGCGTTACTTCCTCAGTCAATTCGAACTTGTATGGTAAGAGATTCGCTTTCCCGCTTTCGCCTTGTTGCCCTTCTGGAAGGTATTTCGTTTCTGGTGCTGCTGTTTATCGCCATGCCCCTCAAATACATGGCCGACATTCCCGAAGCCGTCAAGGTAGTCGGGTGGCTGCATGGGGTGCTGTTTGTGGCCTACATTTTCGCACTCATCAGCGTCAGCCTCGACCGGAGCTGGTCATTCGGGAAAGTGGTGCTGGCGTTTGTGGCCTCCCTGATTCCGTTCGGCACCTTCTGGCTCGACGCCCGGCTGAAGCGGGAAGCCGCCGGAGTTTGATGATCGAATTAGTTTTTACGAATATCGGCACCTTTCAGTAAATCTGACTATCGGCTCGATGAACGAAATCGCTCCAGTTCGGACAGTAACGTTCTTCTCAACCTCTTTCCTTCTGGCTGATTAGCCAGATTGACTAATTCTGCCGGGTCCGATTTCAGGTCATATATCTCTTCGTGGCTCTGGCCCGGTTGTCGTATATTGAAATAATGAACGTACTTGCGTTCTTCGCTAAGCACACCCTCTGACTGCGGAATAAATACTGACGGTAAATTAAACAGGTGCTCGAAAAAGAAGGCATCCCGCCAGCGGCCATCAGGATTATCCATTAGCTCAGTCAGGCTGCGGCCCTGCATTTGGGGAGGTATCGGCAACCCTGCCAGTGTCAGCAGCGTGGGAGCAATGTCCACGTTCAGTGCATAACGATCCGTACGCTGGTGCTGACGTCGGGGGTGGCGGGGGTCGTAAATGATCAGAGGGACGCGGATAGACAGTTCGTGTCCGTACCACTTATCGGAAAAGCCGTACTCACCGAGGTAAAACCCGTTATCGCTCATAAAAACGATAATCGTATTCTGACTTAGTCCTCTCTCCTGCAATGTTCTGCGCAGCCTTCCAACAACCTCGTCGACACCGCTGATGAGCCGATAATACGATTTTACGGTTAATTGGAACAGCGAATCGGAAGAAAAGCGACGATTCCAGCGCACACGGGATTCGTTCTGGTCGGCCTGCCGGAACCAATCCGGGAACTGCCGATAGTACCGCTCATCAGCGGCAGCAGGTTTGGCAATTCTGTCTTCAGCATATAGGGTGCCGTAACGCGCTGCGTACGGAAATTCTGGCCGACCGTTATCCTGAGCGTGAGGAGCTTTAAAGCTGACCGACAGGCAGAACGGCCGACCTGCCGGTGAGGTTCGTATAAATTCATCCAGTTGCTGCCCCATCAGGTCGGTCAGGTGAACAGGCTGTCCGAGTGAATCCTTCGCAGCATACGCTCCCTGACCGCCGAACCCTTTCCAGTAGGAAAACGCTCCGGCGGGTAATCGGGTGCCGACACCGAATTTTCCGATAAATCCCGTGTGATACCCGGCCTTCTGGAGCAGAGCCGGATAGGTTTGTGAAAAAGCCGAGTCGGAAAAATTGGCTTCAAAAGTTAAAATACCATGTCGCCGGGCGTACTGACCGCTTAGAATACTCGCCCGACTGATGGCACAAATGGGCGTTGTCACATATGCCCGGCGAAAATAAAATCCATCATTAGCCAGTTGATCCAGATGAGGGGTCCGTATGATGCGATTGCCCGCCACCCCCAGCGCATCCCACCGCTGATCGTCGGTGAGCAGAAAAATGAGATTGGGAGCATCGGCGGGTGCCGACGATGAAGAACCAGCCTCCTGAATCATTTCCAGCGTAAATACCGTCAGCAGTGCGAGTAAATACCTCATTTGAAAGACGTTACGTAAAACCCACGGGGCCTTTGCTCAGTTATCGGCAATTATAACAGTTTCTGTCCATTGCAGATTTAATTTGATTTATCCGACGGAATAGCCACCGGAACGCCCGCCGCTACCGGCGAGCCCAGATTGGGGGTGCCGTCGGCGTTCCAGGTGAATTTCTGCGCCCGGGGCGAGCGGTTCATGCCGCAGCCCTGTCCCTGTTCGGCGTTGGCGTGATACAGAATCCAGTCCTCCGTACCGTCCGGCGATTTGAAGAACGAATTGTGCCCGGCGGCGTGAGTGCCCCGTACACCCGACGCTTTGAACACCGGCTGCGGATGCTTGACCCATGACCTCGCCTTCATCGGATTTCGGCCTTTAGTATACACCATGCCGAGCGCATAACTATCGGTCCAGCACCCGCTGGCGGAAAAAATCACGTATAGCTTCTTGTCCCGAACGAGCGGCTGGGGTCCTTCGTTAACCAGCACGACGGGCTTATCGTCGGGGCCGGGGTTTGGAATGGTGCCGTTGCGTTCCCACTCGAAGGTTGGTGTGGCGATGCGGGTGCGTTTTCCTTTAGCCGTCCAGGGATTTTTCATGCGGCAGATGTAGAGATCCTGCTGCCCGTTTTCGTCGCCTTCCCAACCCGACCAGACCATGTACAGTTTGCCCCGATGCCGGAACAGCGACCCGTCGATGGCCCATTTGTCGTCCGGCGTTTTCACCTGCCCTTTCATCGTCCAGGAGCCTTCCAGCGGGTTGGCCGATTCGTTTTCCAGCACCCAGAGCCGGTGGTTTCGGTTGCGGCCATCGTCGGCGGCGAACAGCAGATACCACTTTCCATCCATGAAATGCAGTTCGGGTGCCCAGAGTTCTTTGGAATACGGCCCGGTGGCGGGCGGCGTCCAGACGACCTTCTTTTCGGCTTTCCCCAGATCGGCCAGCGAACGGGTCCGCCAGAGCGTCAGGTTGTTCTGCGTCGTATGGGTGTAATAGTAGTATCCGTCTTTGTAGATGCTCCAGGGATCGGCCCCCGAAGGCAGCAACGGATTGGTAAACGTCGCCTGCTGGGCGAAAACAGACGTTTGGAGGAACAGAAGCGCAATGAATAGCCTAAACATATAGAGTTTATTTAACCACAGAGGCCACCGAGTAATCACAGAGAAAGCAGCGTAGATTCTTCTCCGTTTTCTCTGTGAGTGACTTTGTTTCCTCCGTGTTTCAACCAATTTTTGATGTACCGTCCGTAATCCGAACCTGATAGCATTTCAGTTCAATGCCAAATTTTTGCTGGTAAGCCGCCTGCATTCGACTGATAAAATCGGCGACGGCATCCGTCCGAACCAGATTGATCGTACAGCCGCCGAATCCCCCGCCCATCATGCGGGAACCCAGTACGTGGACGTCCGGGCGGGCCTGATCCACCAGAAAATCCAGTTCCTCACAGCTTACTTCGTACAGATGCTGCAAGCCGTCGTGTGTTTCAAACATTTTCTGACCAAAGGCGGCCACGTCGCCCGCCAGTAACCGTTCGCAGGCCACCTGAACCCGGATAGTTTCTTCGGTTACATAGCGGCAGCGGTCATATATTTTTTCGGGCATCTCGTCCCGATGCTGTTCGACCATGTCTGGCGTAGCATCCCGGAGGAGCCGCACTTCCGGATGGTGCTTCTGCAAAATCCGGACACCTTCCTCACATTCCTGCCGACGGGTGTTATACTCGCTGCTGCCCAGCGAATGCTTCACGCCCGTGTCGCAGAGAACAATCTGATATTCAGCCAGCGCCAGCGGAAAATACTGGTACTCCAGCGACCGACAATCCAGTTGAATCACGGAGTTTTCCCGCCCGAACATGGACGCAAACTGGTCCATGATACCGCAGGCAACGCCTACAAACAGGTTCTCAGCCCGCTGGCAGAGTTTCACCATGTCCAGCGTCGAAAGGCCCAGCGCATATAACTCATTCAGACAGTAGGCCAGTCCGCATTCCAGCGCCGCCGAAGACGACAGCCCCGCCCCGCCGGGAATGTTTCCGCCAAATACCAGCCGGAATCCGCCGGGCTGTTTGCCCAGTTTCTGTATCTCGTCGACAACGCCCATCAGATAGTTGGGCCAGCCTTTGTCAGATTTTTCCAGTCGGTCAGTCGTAAACGAAAAGGTGTCGTTCAGGTTCTCGGCGTAGATTTCGCAGGTGTCGTCGTCGCGGCGGGCGATGGCAAAAATGATTTCCTTATCGATGCTGGCGGGCAGAACGAAGCCGCCGTTATAGTCGGTATGTTCGCCAATCAGGTTGATGCGGCCCGGCCCCCGGACAAGCAGTTCAGGCTCCTGACCAAAATGACTGTTGAAACGTTCGGTGACGGCTTTGAGAAACGAATTTTCCATATCAGCAAAAATAGAGGGAATTGGTGAATGAGTGATTGAGTGAATGAGTGAATGGTGATTGAGTGAATGAGTGATTGGGGCAGGAGGTATTATCAGTAACCATTTACCCAATCCCCTATTTACCTATTTACCCACTTCCTCAATCACCATTCACTCATTCACTCATTCACTCATTCACTCAATCACTCAATCACTCAATCACTCATTCCCCCGAAGGCTTCTGAACGGGCTGCAATACCGGCACCGGCTGTCCAAACTGCGGCATTCCGTCGGCAGTCCAGGTCAGGCGCTGCATCCGGGGCGAACGAAAATCGGCGCACCCCTGCCCCGGCTGCGGATTGGCGTGGTAGATAAACCAGTCTTCTTTACCGTCGGGGGACTGAAAAAAAGCGTTGTGTCCCGGCCCGTATGCCCGCGCTTCGGGCGATTTGGTGAAGACGGGCTGCGGCGATTTCTGCCAGTCGGCAGCCCTGAGCGGATCGCCGCCCGCCTTCAGCGTGAGCAGACCGAGGCTGTAGTCGTCGGTCCAGCAGCCGGGGGCGGAATAGCTTATAAACAGCCGCCCATTGCGCTGCAGCGCCTGCGGAGCCTCATTGACCAGTGGCGAACCGACCCTTTCCCAATCGAAGTCGGGCGAAGAAATACGTACACGGCTGCCTTCTACGGTCCACGGATTACCCAGACGGGCGATGTAGATGTTCTGCTGCACATTGGCGCGTCCCTCCCAGCCCGACCAGGTCACATATCGCTGTCCGTTGTAGTCGAAGACACTGGCGTCGATGGCCCAGCTATTGTCGGCGTCGGTCGTAAGCTGCCCCTTCAGCGTCCATTCGCCCTGCAGCGGGTCAGTGGCTGTGTTTTCCAGTACCCAGAGCCGCTGCGTGGCATTGTCGCCGCTGCCCGCCGTGACATACACATACCAGCGATTATCGAGCCGGTGGAGTTCGGGAGCCCAGACGTTCTGCGAAAAGGCCCGCCCCGCCGACGGCTGCCAGACAGTTTTAGCCTCCGCTGCCGCCAGTTCACTCATTTTCCGCGTTTTCCAGAGCCTGACGCTGTTCCCGGTAGTGTGGGTATAATAATACCAGCCATCATGGCGGATTACCCAGGGGTCCGGACCGGCATTGAGCAGTGGATTGGTAAAAGTATTCTGTGGCGCCTGCGGCGGCGGAATCGTGCTCGTTCCAGACGGCTCCGGATCGCGGCACGACACCAGCAGCCACAGACACCACAGCGAAAGACGGGAAAGTTGACGTAGTGTGGACATCATCGTTTACGTTTGTTCTTGGATTAGCCCCTAAATCTCATTTGCCCCTAAATCCCCTAAAGGGGACTTAGCTCCGCTGATGAGAGGCCTGATCTGCTGCGAGACTTTGCCCCTAAATCCCCTGAAGGACGGTCCGCCGCTGCGGGACTTTGCTCTGCCTCAATCTCAATCCTGATTTAGCAGCGTCAAGTCCCGCAGCGGCGGACCGTCCTTCAGGGGATTTAGGGGCTTTTAGCGGCATCGCCAAGTCCCCTTCAGGGGATTTAGGGGCTTTTAGCGGCATCGTCAAAGCCCCCTTCAGGGATTTAGGGGCTAAGCTTCATCACCTCCACCCCTCATTCTGCTGTAGATTAGGGTTGGCGTCGAGTTCCCGGAGCGGAATGGGCAGGCGCTCCGACTTGCCTACCTGAAACGCCCGGAACTCGGTGTCGAATTCGGCTTCCGAAGGCGGCAGGTTACGCTGCGCCGTGGGTCCGGCTACGTCCGGCGAGAGGATGCCGTAGCGTTTCATGTCGGCAAACCGGACGCTCTCGCCCGCCAGTTCGAGCACGCGGTCGAGGCGCAGGCGCTCCCGGAACTGGGCCTGCGTAAGCGTCGTCGGCAGGTCGGGCATGTTCACCCGCGCCCGCACCCGGTTGGCAAACGGGATGGCGGCCGTCGTCTGCCCCTGTTCGTTCAGCGCCTCGGCATACATCAGCAGCACGTCGGCGTAGCGAATCATGCGGGTATTGATGGGTGAAAAATAATCCTCGAACGTCCGGTAATCATTCTGGTATTTGCGCCAGAAGCGGTCGTTGGGACCGAAGCCACGCTCTTCGAACGATTTCCCATAAATTAGATTCGTGGGATCGTTCGGGCGGTAATACCACATGGTCGCGTCCAGACGCGGGTCCGTCTTACCGTCTTTCGTCTTTTCCTTTAAAAACTGGTTATAGAGCCATCGGGTCGGCTGCCCATCCGACCAGCCTACACCCCGGGCACCGAAAAACTGTGCCCGTTCGCTGCCTTCGCTGCCCCCCGACTCGTCGACGCCCCCCCGATTGGCCGACGAAAACTGCACCTCGAATACCGACTCACTATTGTTCTCGTTATTGGGTGTAAAGTTGTCCTTGTAATTTGCCACCAGGCTATACACGTTTGAGTCGATAACCTCTTTGAATTCAGTGGCGGCGGCAGCCCATTTTTTCTGCTGAAGCAGCACTTTGCCCAGCATGGCCGTGGCCGACCCCCGCGTTGCCCGGCCTTTATTGGCCGCATCGTATTGCAGGGGTAAATCAGGCTTGGCTTCCCGTAGGTCTTTCTCAATCTGCGCCCAGATTTCGGCTTCGGTTGCCTGCTTAGGGCGGTCATTGGGAGCCTGCGGCGTCAGCGCCAACGGCACGTTTTCCCACAGAATGACCAGGTTGTAATACAGGACAGCCCGCAGGAATTTGGCCTCGGCAATGACCCGCTTCTTCAGCGCTTCGTCCATCTGGATGCTGGGTACGTAAAAAATCACCTGATTGGCCCGGTTGAGACCCCGGTAATGATCCCGCCAGGTGTCGATCATCGGCTCGAAATTGGAGTCGGGCGTGATGAACTTGCTCATGTTGGAGAGTTCGGGCCAGGGACTCTGGCTGTAGCCTTCGTCGGAGCGCAGGTCGAACAGAAAAATAGTCCAGCGCTGTACGCCGGTCTGCTGCAGGCTGCTGTAGGCCGCATTGACGCCCCGAACGGCATCGTCGGCGTTCTGCCAGAACGTTTCGACCGTCTGGGCATTGGGACTCACCTGGTCGAGCACTTTATCGGAACAGCCCGACGTCAGCCCCAGCGTCAGGGCGAGCGTGAGAAATTTATGATTAAGTTTCATGGTCTGTTTTTCTTAAAATCCAATCTGCAAACCGCCCGTCAGCACCCGTGAACCGGGGTAGCTGCCGTCGTCGATGCTCCGCCCCAGGATGGAGTCCGGTCCGACGACCTCGGGATTATACCAGCGGTATTTAGTGATAGTAAACAGGTTCTGCGCCGCCACATACACCCGAACGCTCCGGAATGCCTTCGTGCGGTTGAGCAGGGCCGTCGGGAGCGTGTAGCCCACCTGGAGGTTGCGCAGGCGGAAATACGAACCGGGTTCGAGCCAGCGGTCCGAGTAGAAAACGGCGTTGGTCGTGCGGTCGCCCAGCACAGGTTTCGGGTTGGTGTTCGACGTGCCCGGACCTGTCCAGAACGGATCGTCGGTGCGGTAGTTGCCGTTGTCGTTGTAACGGGCCGCCCAGAACGCCATCGGACTGAAAATCGAGCTGCCCTGCAGACCGTAGAAATACGCCGTCAGGTCGAAGCCCCGGTAATTGGCCGTGGCGTTCAGGCTGTACTCAAAGTTCGGGAACGGACTTCCGGCATACTCGCGGTCGGCCTGTGCATCGAACACGCCGTTACCGTCGACATCCTTCCAACGCACGTCGCCGGGCGTAGCCTGACCTTTCTGGGGCGAATTATTAATTTCTTCCTGCGTCTGGAAAATGCCCTCCCGGCGCAGCAGGAAAAACTCCCCGACAGGTCGGCCAATGGCGGTGCGCGTTACGCCGCCCCAGCCGAAAATAGGCTGGTTGCCATTGTCGGGCACCAGGCCGAGCACTTTGTTGCGCACAGCCGTAAACGTACCGAACAGACTGTAGCTGAACTGACCGTCGCGGCGACTGTCGTTGAAGCCCAGGGCCAGTTCTACCCCCTGATTCTGCATGGAAGCGATGTTTTCGAACGGATTGTCGCCCGCGCTCCCGGCCGTCAGCGGAATGGGAACACGCGTCAGCAGGTCGGTGGATCTGGCGTGGAAGTAGTCGGCCGTCAGCGTCAGACGATTGTTGAGAAAAACGGCGTCGATACCCACGTCAAACTGGGTTTTGCTCTCCCAGCGCAAATTGGGGTTGGTCAGACGAACGCTGGTCGAACCGGGCACGATGGACTGATCGGCTCCGAGTACGTAGGTGACGTTCGGGTTAATGAACTGCTGAATTTCGTAGGGCGGAATGGCCTGATTGCCCACCGTCCCGTAAGAGGCCCGGAGTTTCAGGTCGTTGATCCACGGGGTGTTATTTTTAAGGAATGGCTCTTCCGAAATCCGCCAGCCGACAGACGCCGACGGGAAGTTTCCATATTTGTTGTTCTTACCAAAATTAGACGAACCATCCCGCCGAATGTTAAACTGAAACAGATACTTTTCCCTGTAGGTGTAATTGATGCGTCCGAGATACGAAATCAGCGTACTGACAAACTCTTCACCGCCCACCTGCGGTGCGATGGTTCCGGCTCTTGGTACCCAGAACTCACCCGGCAGACCGTTGGTGATAGCCGTCGTAAACCGGCGTTTCTGGCTATAAAACGTGTAACCTGCCAGAGCGTCGACGTGATGTACGCCAAAATCTTTATTGAACGTCAGCGTGTTCTCAATCTGCGGGTTGAAGACCTCCCCCCGTGATTCAGACAGCCGGGATGGATCGACGGGAGCATTCTGGCTCAGCCGCCCCGACCGGCGTTTCTCCTGGTCGAAGTAGTTGAATGCCTCCAGACTTCCCTGCAGCCGATAGGTCAGATACGGCAGAATGCGGTATTCGCCGTAGAGTGTTCCCAGGATGCGGTTGCCAACCTGGGTATTGTTGATGAGCCGTTGCAAGCCCACGACGTTGCCGCCGAACGTATTGTTGTTGGGGTCGCCGATGCCGAAGCCGCCCGGCACCGACGGGTCTTCGACCGGGATGGTCGGCAGCAGCCGGATGATGTCGATAAACGGATTGCCGTTCAACCGGGTCTCGTTGGTACGGCTCAGATTCAGGGTCTGCCCGATGGTGAACTTCCCGCGTTTCATCTCGGTATTGGCCCGGATCTGATACCGGCGGAACGACGGCCCGATCACCGTACCATCCTGAAAAAAGTAATTGGCCGAAAGAAGGTAACTGCTGTTGGGGCTGCCGCCCGACACGCTTACGGTATTATCCGTAATGAGCCCCTGTTTGAAAAACACGTCCTGCCAGTCGGTATCGACGCCCTGCCGGAGCGCCTGGGGCTGCAGACCGGCGTTGGTGTAGGCAAACCGGTTGGCTTCGCGATACTGGGCGGCGTTCATCAGGGGCAGTTTTCGCGGAATCGACTGTACGCCCGCATAGGTGCTGACGTCGACACGGGGTTCGCCCGAACGCCCTTTTTTAGTCGTTACGATAATGACGCCGTTCATTCCCCGCGAACCGTAAAGCGCCGTAGCCGACGCATCTTTCAGCACCTGTATGGACTGAATATCCGCCGGGTTCAGCTCCCGACCGGCATCGTCGACCTGCAGGCCGTCGATAACCCAGAGCGGGTTCGAGGTGCCGAAGGTGCCGATACCCCGAATCTTCACGTCGGCCCGCCCACCGGGAATGCCCGTCGTGGCGATGCTGACGCCCGCCACCCGGCCCTGCAACTGCTCGGAAACCGTGGCCGTCTGCAACTTCGTAATCTCTTTGGTATCCACGATGCCGATGGCCCCGGTCAGGTCGCCCCGGCGCTGGGTGCCGTAACCCACCACCACGACTTCGTTCAGGGTCCGGTCGTCTTCTACCAGCCGCACGGTCACCGAGGTCTGGCTGGTGATGTCCACGGTCTGCGTCTGAAAGCCGATACTGGAAAAGACCAGCCGGGTCGCGTTGTCGGAAACATTGAGGGCAAACCGGCCGTCCGAGTCGGTAGCCGTTCCGTTGGTGGTGCCCTCTTCCAGCACCGACACGCCGGGCAGCCCCGTACCATTCTGGTCGGTTACCGTACCGGTTATACGTCGGGCGACGGCCTGTTCGCCCGCCAGAACCGGCCTCAGTTCCGTTTCCGGGGAAGCCGACGGCAACGCAGCGCCTTTATCGGCTTCCAGAATGATGTAGATAGTCTCCTTCACCCGCCGGTAGCGCAAACCGAGCGGCGTCAGGATCTGGTCCAGTGTCTGTTCGAGCGAGGAAGCCTGCACCGGCACCACCTCCCGATTTTTGAGCAGCGCTTCATCAAAAGCAAACGTAATCTTATACCGGTTTTCGAGTTCGCCCAGAACCCGTTTCAGCGACTGCGGTTTGGCGGCGGGCCGGGCGCTGTTCTGCATCCGGGCGCTAGCCAGGGCCTGAGCCGAAGCACCGGCACCGCCCGCCAGTCCGAGCAACCCGGTTGCCAGACTCAGGCAGGCGACCTGTAGTATTCGTTTTTTCATGAGACAAAGGAATTAAGTAGACAAACTGTGTGCAGGATGTTATTTTTTACGAAAAACCACCTGACGGTCAAGGCGATCCACGGTAAGATTATAGGTTTCGGCAATTACCGTCAGCAGTGTTTCCAGATTCTGATTCGACAGATTGGCCGTAAAGCGTTTATCGGCAAACCCTTCGGGGAAGGTTAGTCTCAGCCCGTACGTTTCCTGCAACATATCTCTGATCTCGGACAGAGGCGTATTGTCGAAAACAAACTGGTTGCGTGTCCAGGCATCGTGAACTTCCGTCCGGACGGCCTCCACCTGCAGCGGCAGGCCGCTTTGCAGCCGGGCCTGCTGGCCGGGCCGCAGTTCGATGATCCGGCTCGTTTTCCGGTCGCGGCTGTCGAGTTGAATGCGTCCCTCGATGAGCGTAACCGACGTGTTGTTGTGCCGGGTTCGTACGTTAAACTGTGTGCCGAGAACCGTGATGTCGAGCCGGGGCGTATGCGTAATGAATTTGACCCGACCGTCGTCATTCGACCGTTTCGTAACGGTAAAAAACGCCTCTCCGGTCAGCCATACTTCCCGTGCAGCGCCCGACGGCCAGTGGCGTTTGTAGGTCAGGGCGGAGTTGCCGTTCAGCCGGACGATCGATCCGTCGGGCAGTTCAATCTGGCGGGTTTCCCCGTAGGCTGTCCGGATTTGTTCGGTGGGATCGCGAAGCCAGTACCACCAGCCCGCCAGCAGCACCAGAGCGACGGAGGCGGCAACCAGAACGATACGGCGTCGGTTCGGGTACAGCGGGCGTACGTGCGGGTCGGGAGCTGTCGTCACCAGACGCTGATCAAGCTGCTGCCAGATTCGCTGCTGACTCTCGTCCGGCATGGCGTCTTCCTGCACCCGTAACTGAGATACCAGCGCTCTGGCCCGCTCCATGAGAGGCAGCAGATGCGGGTGCTGCTGTCCGACACGCTGCCAGTGTTTGTCCTGCCGGACATCCGCCTGCCGGACCCATTGCCGAAATTCATCGTCAAAGACGAAATCTTCCAGCGTATAGTGGGGATAGTCACGCTTCGCCATCGTGCAATTTTTTCATGGATATATGCACAAATGGAAAAAAGAAGCTCGATTATCCCTCGGTTGAAGGAGAAAATTTCACGGATGAGCCAACGGAATCGTTGCAGACCTGTTTTTTAGTGGGAAGAGGCCTGACCCGTCAGACCCAGCAGCAGCACTACTACATTAAATGTTACCCGCTTTTGCAGGTTATCCAGCGCTTTGTAGATTATTTTGTAAGCCGACGTCTGTTCGATACCCATTACAGACGCCACTTCTTCGTAGCTCAGGTTGTCGAAGAATCGTAGATGAATGGCCTCTTTCTGCCGGGCGGGCAGTTGGTTGAGTGCCTTCAGCAGATCGTCGATCTGGTCCCGGCCAACCTGCGAATCCAGCCAGGAGGCCTCCACCTCGAACAAGGCATGGAACGCCGGTTCGGCATCGCTCTCGAATCGATTGGATTCCCGCAGCCGCCGAACGATTTCCCGCCGGATGGCCCGAAAAAGATAAAATTTGATGGAAGTGGTGGGTGACAGCCGGTCGCGGTATTCGAGCAGATTCAGAAAAACATCCTGGATACAGTCTTCGACCAACGGACGATCCTGGGCAATCTTGTACCCGTAGTTATAGAGCGTCCGGACGTACAGCCCGTAGATTTGTTCATAGGCGATGCGGCTCCCCGCCCGGAAGCTATCCCAAAGTTCCTTGTCCGTATGTTGGGTACCTGAATCCATCAGACGCTTCCGTGTGTCCGGTCAGCTTCCCGTTCCGGATGGTTTTAACCGGATCGAGTCTATTATTTCTCCAAATTAAACAATATGCCCGCGTTTTACTCTACAAAAAAGGCAGATAATTTATCCAGACCATCGCTGGAACCGAAGCTATATTTTTAGTAACCTTGCTCCAGCGAGTTCAACACTCAGCCTTTTTCACTGTTTAAAACTGTATGTTCATGTTTCGTCATCTGGGTAGCAAAGCCCTGTTGTTTCCTTTAGTTTGCGCCACACTCGCCTGTACGTCAGGGCATCAGGAGCGGGCAGCCACCGACTCGACATCCACCGCGTTCGAAACCGCCTCGGCCAAAGCGGGCTCCGTTGCCTCCACCAGCCGGGCCGCTGCGTCAACTCCCGATCCGGCCTCCATCCCTGCCGCAAAGGTCGCTGATGCTGCCGCCATTTACGCCCGCGAGCAGGTGCCGGTTCTGTGTTACCATCAGATCCGGCCCTGGCGGGCCAGTGATTCCAAAATGGCGAAGGACTACATCATTCCGACCGACGTCTTCCGCGCCCAGCTTAAAATGCTCGCCGACAGCGGCTACCACAGCATTACTCCCGATCAGCTCTACGCCTACCTGACTACGGGAGCCGCCCTGCCCCCCAAACCCGTGCTGTTTACGTTCGATGACGGCGTGCTGGATCACTACACCGAAGCCGCCAAAGAACTGGAGAAACACGGATTTAGAGGAGCATTTTTCATCATGACTGTCGCCATTGGCCGGCGGGGCTACCAGCCGTACATGGACAAACAGCAGATAAAGGAATTGTCGGACAGAGGACACGTCATCGGCGGCCATAGCTGGGACCACCATAACGTAAAAAAATATCAGGGCGACGACTGGGTCACCCAGATCGAGAAACCGCATAAAAAGCTGGAAGAGATAACCGGAAAGCCCATCCGGTACTTTGCTTATCCATTTGGTCTATGGAATCCGCAGGCAGCGCCTGAACTTCAGAAGCGGGGCGTGCTGATGGCCTTCCAACTGGCCGAAAAACGAAATCCGGAGGTGCCGCTTTACTCCGTACGGCGGATTATCGCCAGTGGCTATTGGAGTCCAAAAACGCTTTACAATAACATGGTTCAAAGTTTCTGACTGGCCGGAATGTCCGATTTCACTTCTGTCTCATAAAGCTACGCGAAGTGGCTTTATGTATTCATTATCAGAAAATTAATTTGTTACCATATTCTCACTAATTGTTGACTTCAACGATTGTAGCTAGTATCTTTATTCTTCTTACCCAACCGAAGGCCCGGCCTGAAACGGGCGCAGTATCGTTAACTGCTAACCCTAAACTGTACTTAATCATGAAAGCGAATCAATGTCAGGTCGTTCTGGTCGACGACGACGATGAGGACATTTGGCTGACCCGCCAGATTTTCGCACGGCATTATCCGCAGTGCGACCTTGCCTCCTATGGCGACGGTGTCGAGTTGCTCGAAGCCCTGTCGTCCCGTCCCGCACAAGAGCTGCCGAATCTGATTGTTCTTGATCTGAATATGCCGCGCATGAACGGATTCGAGACGCTGCGGGTGCTGAAGTCCGATCCCCGGCTGGTTGGTATCCCGGTGCTGGTGCTGACCACGTCGAGCCGCCCCGAAGACGCCGAGAGCTGCCAGCAACTGGGCAGCAGCGATTACGTTGCCAAAGATACGTTTCACCGGGGCCAGGCCCGGCAGATGGACCGCTGGATTCCGCAGTTGGTCAGTTAAACACAGTATCCAGAACAGGTGACCGGCCCTGCATACCTCCCGTATGCAGGGCTATTAGTTTGGTCCCTTCCGGAAAAACGCCCCGCCGGGCCAGGTCGAAGATGCCGTACAGCATTTTGCCGGTATAAACCTGCTCGATCCGGACGCCCGTTTGCCGCTCGAAAACCCGGATAAACGCCAGCAGTCCGGGCGTCGTGCGGGCATAACCGCCAAAATGGTATTCGGTATAAATCTGAAATCTGGCAGAGGGAGGAGGCACCGGCCTTCCGGTCTCGTTCAGGAGCCGCTCAACCTCTCCAGCCAGAAACGCACCGCCTTTCAGGGCCGAAAAGCCCAGCACCTGCGTTCCGACTGGGGCGGAAGCAACGAGTCCGGCCAGCGTACCGCCCGTCCCGACGGGAGCAGTCAGCACGTCGGGACGCTCCCCAAGCTGTGACTCAAGTTCCGAATAGAGTTCTGCCACGCCCCGAACAGCCAGGGCGTTGGAACCGCCTTCCGGGATGGCATAGAACGGCCCAAACTGCCCGATCAGCGCGTCCTGAAATGTTCTGCTGGTTTTGGCCCGATACGCCTGCCGGGTGACAAAATGCAGGTGCATCCCCTGCTCCCGGACGAAACGCAGCGTCGGTGTATCGCGGGTCTGGTGATCTTCGCCCCGGACAACGCCGATTGTCTGAAAGCCCCCTTCCTTACCCGCTGCGGCCACGGCATACAGATGATTCGAATACGTCCCGCCATAGGTCAGCAGCGTGTGATGCCCCAGACGACGGGCCTCCAGCAAATTATACTTCAGCTTCCGCCATTTGTTGCCCGAAACCTGCGGGTGCAGCAGGTCGTCGCGTTTGAGAAACAACCGCACCGGAACCGGCTCCGGAAAGGGGTCGGGCAGATACTGGAGCGGCGACACCAGAGCCGGTTGAAGGAAGAATGCCAAAATTGAGGTAGTTTTGCAGGATGCAAGATACGGCAGAAAATCTGGACCCGGACGACCTGATCCCCGGCGAACCGGAAGAAGACGAACTTTATGAACACCACCGCTTTGTTGCCGATAAAGGACAGGGATTGATTCGCCTCGACCGTTTCCTGACCGACCGCATCCCCAATGCCACGCGAACGAAGGTACAGAACGCCATCGATACCGAGTCGGTGAAGGTGAACGACCGGACGGTCAAAGCCAGTTACCGCATCAAGCCGCTGGACGTCATTACGGTGTCGCTCCCCCATCCGCCCCGCGACACTGAAATTCTGCCGGAAGCCATCCCGCTCGACATCGTTTTCGAGGACGACGACCTGCTGGTACTTAACAAACCTGCCGGAATGGTCGTCCATCCGGCCCACGGCAACTGGTCGGGAACGGTGGTGAACGCGCTCGTCCACCATTTTCAGAATCTGCCGACGCACCGGAATGGTGCCGCCCGACCCGGCCTCGTCCACCGTATCGACAAGGATACGTCAGGGCTGCTGGTCATTGCCAAAACCGAGTACGCCATGACGCACCTGGCCCGGCAGTTTTTTGAGCATACCATCGAACGGACGTATCTGGCCCTGGTCTGGGGCGAGCTTAAAGAAGCGGAGGGGACGATAACCGGTCACATTGGCCGCAGTCTCCGCGACCGGAAGGTAATGGCCGTTTATCCCGATGGCTCACAGGGCAAACATGCTGTAACACACTATAAAGTACTTAAGCCGCTGCACTACGTTTCCCTGCTTCAATGTAACCTGGAAACGGGCCGTACGCACCAGATTCGGGCGCATTTGCAGCACATCGGTCATCCGTTGTTCAATGACGCAGTCTATGGCGGCGACCGCATCCGGAAAGGCACCCCGACGGGTTCGTATAAAGCCTTCGTTCAGAACTGTTTCGAGTTGCTGCCCCGGCAGGCGCTTCATGCCCGGTCACTGGGGTTTATCCATCCCACGACCAAAGAGTGGATGCAGTTTGACTCCGAGGTGCCCGACAATTTCAGCGCCCTGCTCACAAAGTGGGAAACGTATATTTCCAACCGATACAATTAAACCACGGAGTAAACGGAGATTTACACAGAGAAGAAAGGGCCGCTTAATCGGTTTTCCGCCGACTCCGTTACTCTCTGTTGACTCTGTGGTTAATCCAAAAGCCGAAAAACAATGCAAATCAGACCTGCACTGCCTGCCGACGTACCCCGACTTTTTGCTCTGGTTACCGAACTGGCTATCTATGAAAAAGCGCCCGAACAGGTGACCAACACGCCGGAACAGATGCTGCGGGATGGCTTCGGCGACCAGCCTCTGTTCTCAGCCATCGTGGCGGAAGAAGACGGCGTTATCCTCGGCATGTCGCTGTATTATTTCCGCTACTCGACCTGGAAAGGCAAGCGGCTGTATCTGGAAGATATCATCGTGACGCAGAGCCAGCGGGGACGTGGTCTGGGCAAGCTGCTCTTCGAGGCCACCGTCGAGGCGGCCCACGCCACCCAGTGCACGGGCATGATGTGGCAGGTTCTGGACTGGAATGAGCCCGCCATCCGATTCTACGAACAGTTTGGAACGCGCTTCGATGGCGAATGGGTGAATTGTCACCTTGATTTTTAGGCATTCGGCCCATTTTTGTAACTTTACCGGCTCAACATCCGCAAGCCGTCCACCTGACCACACGGCATTTACCCGATACGGAATGCAGATTAACACCTCACGCGCACTGAAAATTACAGGCCTGGTTCTGCTGGCCCTTTTCGTGTTAGGCGGAATCGGTGCCGCCATTGCTTACCAAAAGCGCGAAGCATTACTGAAAACGGCGCTCGAACGGGGCATTGCCAAAGCCCGCCGCGACTACGGTCTGAACGTCTCTGTCGGCTCAGCCCGGTTTACGGGAACGACAACGGTCGGCTTTACGGATGTCGCCGTCGTCCCGATCAACCGCGACAGTCTGGTCCGGATCGGCAGGGTCGAAGTCGGCGTAAGCTTATGGCCGCTGGTGATGGGCAAAATAGCCCTGTCGTCGCTGAATCTGACCGATGGTCTGGTACACGTCGTTCGGCAGGATACCACCACCAATATCGATTTTTTGCTGAAACGTAAACGGGATTCGACCGATACGGCCACTGACCGACGAGCTGATTTGTCGGTCGTTGCAGACAATCTGGTCGATAACCTGCTGTCGAAAATTCCGGATGACATGGACGTCCGGAACCTGGAACTCCGGCTGACCGACGACACGACCCGGCTGAGCTTCCTGACCGAAACAGCCGTTATCGACGATGAAGAGCTCGCATCGACTATCCGCGTAAACGGCAACGAAGCCACCTGGCACCTCAACGGCATGGTCGACGGCAGTGGCCGGGAGGCCGACGTCCGGCTCTATGCCGACGGCAAACCTCTCGAACTGCCCTATCTGGAACGCCGCTACGAGCTTAAGTTACAGGCCGATACGCTCCGGGCCGAACTCCGCGACGTAGAACGGTCGGGGGGAGAACTTCACATCGAAGGGGCGGGGTCCGTCCGGAACCTGCGCCTCAATCATCCCGCCGTAGCCCTGAACGACGTGGTGGTGGATCGGGCGGCGATGGACGCCAGGCTGTTCGTGGGTGAGAACTATATCGGCATCGACAGCAGTTCGACGGTCTATCTGGGGCAGGTACAGGCAAGACCGTTTATCAAGTATACACTCTTCCCCACTAAAATCTACGACCTGCAACTGCACACCGACCCGATGGATGCTCAGGCGCTGTTCAATTCGTTTCCGCAGGGTTTGTTCGAATCGCTGGAAGGCATTGAGGTATCGGGTAAATTAAAATATGACCTGAGTCTGCATCTGGATAGCGCACAGCCGGATTCCCTGCAGTTTTATGCGGGTATGACGCCCGATAACTTCCGGATTATTCGGCTGGGGCAAACCGATTTCACCAAAATCAACCAGCCGTTCGATTACGTTCCCTACGAGAAAGGCAAACCGGTCCGGACCATCCGCGTTGGCCCGGAGAACCCGGATTACACGCCGTTGAACGAGATTTCTCCCAACCTGCGTAACGCGCTGCTGACGGCGGAAGACTATAATTTCTTCCGACACAAAGGCTTCAACGAAAAAGCGTTTCGGGTGTCGATTGCGACCAATTTCAAAACAAAGAAATTCAAGCGGGGAGCCAGCACCATTTCCATGCAACTGGTTAAAAACGCCTTTCTGAATCGTAATAAAACTCTGTCCCGTAAAATCGAAGAGGTGCTGATTGTCTGGCTAATTGAAAATCAGCGGCTTATCAGCAAAACGCGAATGTATGAGGTCTATCTGAACATTATCGAATGGGGGCGCAACATCTACGGTATCGGTGAAGCCTCGCGGTATTATTTCGGCAAGCACCCCTCCAGCCTCGACATCGGTGAAAGTATTTTCCTGGCCTATGTCGTACCGTCGCCTAAAAAAGCACTCGGCCATTTTTATCCCGAAGGATCGCTGAAAACCTATCTCAGAGGATATTTCCGGCTTATCGGTCGAATCATGGCCCGCCGGGGTCTGACCCCGCCTGATTCCAGCGCCTACGGTTTCTACGGCGTCCGGCTGCGCGAAGGTCTGCGGCAGCAGGTGGCTCCCGTCGACAGCATCGAAATTGACAGCACGTTCTTCGACCCGAATGCGGAAGAAGGCGGAAATGGAATCAACAATTTCTTCCGGAATATTTTTGGTGGCCGGGAGGAACAGGTCGAAACGCCCGAAGAGGAGTCGTCGGATCCCCAGGCCGCTCCCGCCGACACGGTCAAAACCCGCCGCCAGCTACGCAAGGAACGCCGCGAACGCAAACGCCGCGAACGGGAGCAGGAAGAACAGAACGACGAAACGGAAATAGAGTGAGTCAGTAAGGTCTGAACCGTGGCCTTGTCATTCTTCCAGTAGATCCGGACGGCGGGCCCGCGTACGGGCAAGCGCCTGCTCGAAACGCCAGTCGTCGATACGGGCTTCGTGGCCGGAAAGCAGAATATCAGGCACCCGATGGCCTTCAAAATCCGCCGGGCGGGTGTAGACCGGCGGCGACAGCAGATTATCCTGAAATGAATCGCTCAGGGCTGAGGTTTCATCCCCGATGGCTCCCGGAATGAGCCGGATTACAGCATCGGCTACGATGGCGGCAGGCAGTTCGCCGCCCGTCAGCACATAATCTCCAATACTGATTTCCTTCGTGATGAACAATTCGCGAACCCGCTCATCGACCCCTTTATAATGGCCGCACAGAATCAGCAGGTTCTGCGCCAGCGAAAGCCGGTTTGCCATCGGCTGTTGGAAGCGCTCGCCGTCGGGCGTCATGTAGATAACCTCATCGTAGGTTCGTTCAGCCTGAAGCGCCCGGATGCAGCGGGCAATCGGTTCGACGGACATGACCATGCCCGCTCCTCCTCCAAACATATAATCGTCGACCCGCCGATGTTTGTCGGTCGAATAATCGCGCAGGTCGTGAACAACCACCGCTGCCAGACCGGCCTTTTGTGCCCGATGCACGATGGAATGAGCAAAAAAGCTATCCAGCAGCCGGGGCAGACAGGTAATGATATCAATTCGCATCATTGTCGTCGCCGTCGTCGGACGTCTGATTTTTGCGGGCAGCCTCCTCCATGTACACCTCAATCAGGCCTTCGGGCAGCCGCACGTTCAGAACCCGGTTGGACCGGTCGGCGGAGGGTACGATGGCGCTGTTGGCCGGAATCAGAATCTCCTGCCCCTGATAATCCATCGCGATCAAATCCTGCGTTGCCATCGTATAAACAGCCCGGACCGTTCCCAGATCGCCCAGTTTCTCGTCCCGGACGCTGTAGCCGATGATCTCGTGGAAGTAAAACTGATCATCGTCCAGGGGCTCCAGATTCTCCAGCGGCAGAAACAGGTCTGTGTTAACCAGTTTCTGAGCGTCTTCGATGGTTTCCACACCCTCCAGGGCAACAATGGCCCGGTCGCGGTTAATGGAAATGGATTCGATAAAATGGGGCACCAGTTCCCCCTTAATCTCGATCAGCACCGATTCCAGTTCCTCATAGGCAGAGGGCGTATCGACATCCAGAAAAAACACCAGTTCTCCCTGTACGCCGTGGGTCTTGGTAATTTTTCCAAGCTGGTAGCAGTCGTCTTTTGTCACTGTGGTTATGGTTAACAGGTGAAAAACAAAAACTGATGGGAATCGATTCCGGTACGGAACAACTCCCATCAGTCGATGCCTTGTCTGATTATATCCCTCAGGCGGCGGGCTTTTCTTCCGTTTCCGTGGCCGCATCCGCTGCGGGTGCCTCATCCGTCGAGGTCACTTCGGCTGCGGTTTCCTGCTCGTTAGCCGTTTCGGCAACCGGTGCTTCTTCTTCGGTTTCAGCGACCGGTTCTTCTACGACATTTTTCTTGGCAATGGCTTCAGCCCGGGCCGTGTTTACTTTCTTCTCAGCTTCCAGACGTGTCTGCTTGTCAGTAGCTTTCTTCTGCGATTTATTCTCAGCCACGCTGGCGACCTGTCCTTCTTTCGCCTGTTTCCAGTCGTTGAATTTGGCATCCGCCTGCTCCTGGGTGATAGCGCCTTTGATGACACCCACCTGCAAGTGCTTTTTCAGCATGACGCCTTCGTGCGAAAGAATCGAGCGGGTGGTATCGGTGGGTTGCGCCCCTTTCAGCAGCCAGTCGACAGCACGGTCGCTTTTCAGCACAACCGTCGACGGATCGGTGTTTGGGTTATACGAACCTATTTTCTCAATGAATCGCCCGTCACGGGGTGAACGGGAATCAGCTACGACGATGTCGTAGATTGCCAGTCTCTTGCGTCCACGACGCGATAAACGGATTTTTACTGCCATTATTGGAGTTTTTATACTGGAGGAACACGTCCTCGGATGGGTTTGCCCGGTGGCAAATCGGGTGCAAAGATACGATTTTTTTGGTAAGAAGCGTTCAGTCAGGTCGATATGGCATAAACAAAAATCCCCGGCTTTGAGACCGGGGATTTTCGCAGCAGGCCGGATATTACCGTCCCGATGTATCGAGGCGGAAGCCGGACTGATATTTGGGTGAGCGCAGCATGTTCTGCGGTACAATCTTGATTTCGACCCGGCGGTTGCGCTGCAGGTTATCGCCGGACGTATTCGGCGCTACCGGTCGATATTCACCGTAGTATTCAACCAGCACCCGGCTCGGGTCGGTCAGGCCCGCCCGCACCAGGAAGCGCTTGGCGGCTTCTACCCGGCGTTTTGAAAGCTGAACGTTATAGCCGTAGGAAGCCCGATAGTCGGCATGACCTACCAGAATGATACCACAGTCGGTCTTCTGATTCATCAGTTCGACGACCTTGCGCAGGACGTCCTGCGAAGCCGGGCGGATGGTCGCCTTGTCGGTATCGAATTCGATGTTGCTGAACAGCGCTTCACATTCCGGCGTCAGCTTCGAGCGCAGCAGGGAGCTGATGATGCTGTCGAGATTCATAGCAACCCCGGCTCCGGATACAACGCTGTTAGCGGGCGTATTGGGTTCTTTGTCGAAGAGGTCGGCAACGGCGTCATTATCCGAGTCGGTGTACAGACGCGGGTCGACCGGCTTCGGCATGTTTGCTTTGGCAATCGAATCGGCGTCGTTCATCGTCGGGTTGTACGGCACTTTGATCAGGTCTTTCGGATCGGCCCAGCGCAGGTGGTATCGGCCTTTGTCGGCATCATACACCCCGTCTTTTCCAACGCGGATGGCGTTCTTACCAATCTTGTAAGTCAAAGCCAGGCCCAGAGCGCCCCAGCGATCCTGACCCGATTCTCCTTTCCGCCACAAAAAGGTGTTGGACGGATTATAGTTGTCGACGCCGCCGACGGTCATGTCGAGTTTCTCGGTATTGACGAAATTATACATCACGTCCAGACCCAGATCGAGGCGGGGCGTCAGTTCGTAATGGATGGCCGTTCCAACCGGCACCACAACCTCGCGGGTGTAGCGTGAGCCGTCGCCTTCCCACTCGCCCTGTGTTACGGAGCTGTAATCGAGGCGGTCGTTGCTGTAGCGGATAAGCCGGTCGGTGTTCAGGTCATACACGCGGGTGTCGAACCACATCAGGCCCGTTCCGCCGTAAACGTCCCACTTCCAGCGCTTGAGCTTGCGGGTTCCGAGCAGCAGTGATTTAAGATTGACCTGAGCCGTAATGGTTCCCATCAGATAGTCCGACCGCATGTAGGCATTGTAGAGTGCCTGTTTCGAACCCCGGAGTGTCCCGGTGTTGAAGTTTGCCGAAAATCCCAGCAGGTGCGTCAACTGCTTGTTGAACGAAAGACCGAAGCCGAAGGTCTGTTTGTCTTTAGGTCCCAGTTCCGGAAAGGCACGGAAGGTACCGTAGCTGAGGTCGCCGAAGAATCGGGTCAGTTGCGGGGTCAGCGTAATGGACCACGTATTCATTTTGTAGTCGCCTTCGTAGGAACGGTTCCGGCGGCGGGTATCAGCCGATGAGACAGACGCTGCCGTCGTCGCAGCAGGCACTGTGCTGGTATCCCTCACCGTCGTCACCGCACTGGTATCTCTCGTCGTGTTGGTAGTGTCCTGGGCCATCCCCGGAACCATCGCCGAAACGAAAAGCGCCAGAGAAGCGTAAAGGGAGATTTTCTTCATGGAAACTCAGGTTTGATTCAATCTAAGCGTATACGTTGAACGTCTGTTGCTGTACTCTTTGGTCCGGCTCTAAATCGGGCAGTCCTTCGTGGAGTGAGCCTGTAAGCCGGATTCTGTCACCGGGACCTGCGTCCCGGCGTCTTATCATTTATCCAGGCCAGCCGTCACCGACTGGCTCCATCGACCTACCCGCACCGGCTTCGTTTCGGTTTCCCGAACCTACAGGAACGGGTCGCTCCCATTCCGGTGCCTATTTGGTCTTTCAGCCCATAAGGTTTGCCGTGCCCCTTCTGTCGCCAGTTGGGCGGTAGGCTCTTACCCCACCGTTTCACCCTTACCCCACCGCTCCGAAGCGCTCTGGTCTGCCAGGAACAGGGCGTCAATTTTCATGCCGCTTCTGTCCTGTTCTGCCAAAACCCCGGTTCGGCGGGGCGGTTTGTTTTCTGTTGCACTGTCTGTCAGTTGGCCGTCGCCCGCCAACTGCCTTCCCGTTAGGAAGTATGGTACCCTGCGCTGTCCGGACTTTCCTCCCCGGAACGAGTCCGGAGCGATAAGATGACCCACTCCACTAAGGATGCCGTTATTCAGATACCGCAAATCTATAAATACTTGCCTTGATTAAAAACTCACCACAAAAAAACTGACATTATTTCCATTTTAGGGACTTTTTCGCCAAAAGCTGATCTAAAGACCCTTCACTTCGACCTGTACATGCCCTCTGGCGTATACGACCGCCAGCAGGGATTCTTTTGTCAGGTAAACGCGATCCGGAATAATCTGGTCAATTTTTCCGTTAATGATAACACCCTTGCGGATGCTATTGTTCGTTAACTGATCCTGAAGTGCTTTACGGGCCTGGTCGAGTTGTTCGCCAACGGGAAAGGTAAGCTGCTTTTCAAGCATCCGGGCAAAGCTGCCCTTCAGCAGCCAGTTGGCCGTGCGATACAGCACGTTCTGCGTATCGAGGTCATACCGCAGGTCGCGCAGCGAAATGGTTCGCTTTGCCGGATCGTAATACGGAAAACCCCGCAGGTAGACCACTCCGTCGAGACTCCCCCGCAGATCGGCCCGAATAATCAGTTCGTCATCCTGCCCGTAAAGGTCAAGGTCCGTCACCTGAATGGAGTAGGCTCCGTTTCCAAACGAAAATGTTTGTCCAACAAACGCCTCCGACGCCAGTCGGGCCGCCTCGGCATAGGTGGCCTCACTGAGCAGTTTGACCCGAACGTCGCTGGCTATCTGATTGACAACCACCAGATTAGGCAGCGCAGCGGCTGCTGCAACTTCGGGACGCGGGCCGGTCTGTGTCAGCATATGCCCTTCGATGCCGATGGTCGACAGCACCTGGTTGTTCTCGAACCGAAACGGAGTTATCAGCACCCGGCGGGGAATCGCCTGCAGCCAGGTTCGGTATTTTTCGGATAGCGGATACGGCTGTCGGAGCAGGTTCCAGGCCTGCAGAACCGGCGTTTTCAGGTCGACGTTCTTCCGGACTTCAGCGTCCAGTTTTTCGGCGATGCCGGGCAGGCTGGCATCCAGCTTCCGGCCCACGATACTGGTTACGGGAATGGAAAAGCCGGCGAGTTTCAGTGCGGGTTTACTGACCCAGTCATAGCCCTGGGGTACGGTGCGGGTTTTGACCTGCCAGTTGGGTTCGAGGTCAAACCGGGTGGCGAGCTTCACGTCGAGTTCAAACTCGGTTTCCTGAAAGCGCGTGAAACCCAGGACGCTGATACCCGCCTTCACCCAGATTTTCAGCGGCACCCGAAACTGAAACAGGCTGTCCCGTACGCTCACCCGGATGGGGCCACGCTTCCAGACCTTCGCCAGCAGGTTGTCGTTATCATTGTCCGTCAGGCTGTTATCTTCATAAATCAGCCCGTTGAACTGCGTATTCAACTGTTTCTCGATCTCGGAAACGGTGATGGATACGGGTATGTTGATCGTCGATAAAAATTGATCCTGCTGAACGTCCATTTTCGTAACCGAATAACTTTCCCGGGGGGCTTTGGGGCTGGTACGGGCGGAACGCTGGCAGCCCGCGAATCCGATACCCGTCAACAGCACCCAGAACCAGGCGACTTTATTTAAGTTTGACCTTAGTCGCTCCATAGCCAAACCGTTCTTTCTGCGCATCTTCGAAAAACCGCACGCCGGGATGTTTTCCCAGTCGACGGTGTAATTCATTACGCAGCACACCGTTGCCTACGCCGTGAATGAACGTAATTTCGTCCATGCCCCCGGCGATGGCATTTTCCAGATTCTTTTCAAAGGCCTCTAGCTGCAGATTCAGTAAATCGGCCCCTGACCGCTGCCCCGGCCCATCGGGCAGCAGCGCTTCAGCGTGCAGGTCGACAACGGCGGAGGGCCGTTCGATAGACGCCGTTTTATCGGCCCCGGCAGGCTCCAGCATCTGCTGCCGGAGGTCACTGGCCTGAACCGGTTTTTCAGCTTCCTCGTCCAGTTGAAACAGATGCCCGTTCTGCAGCAGTATCGGAACCTGCTTTTTATTTTTATAGAATGTCTGCGCTCTGGGTTTCAGCCGTTTGACGAGTGGCGCCCGCAGTTCAGCCCTGCCCGACCGAAACCAGAGAGCCTGCACCAGCAGCGTGGGCCAGCTTTCGAAGCGTTCGGTCATGTAGAGCTGATTGAGCTTAATCTGCGTTCGGGCTTTCAGCAGGCCGCTCTGCAGACCCGAATAGCCGCCGTTCTGCTCCTCGCCTGCCGTCAGCAGGATATCCCAGTCGGTATTGTTAACCAGATGCAGCGCCATTTCGCGATCGTTCTGGGGCACAAACGCCAGATAGAAACCCTTATTCGCTACGATTTCCGAACGGGCCGCTTTCTGGGGCTCCATCGACGGCTTGTCCTGAAAGCGGATGGCCTCCAGTGCCGATACCACCACGACTTCCGACCGCAGCACCGGAATCCGGAAACCGTCTTCGATTTCCATTTCAACCATGTTGTTGGACAGGAAACGCGTGATTACGCCCTCTTCCCGCCCCCGAATCATACGCACTTTGTCGCCAATATTCATACTTTATTGGAACGCGGATTTAGCGGATGAGGCGGATTGACACGGATAAACTTGTTTTTCACTTTAAATCCGTGTCAATCCGCCTCATCCGCTAAATCCGCGTGCTATTTTATTCAATACTCTCCAAAATATTTCCGTAATCCCCATTCGATGCCGGCCAGTATCAGAATAAAAAAAAACAGCCACCGAAGGTTTATCAATTCGTTCAATTCTTCCGTACTGCTCAGTCGGCCTGCCGGTTTCTGCTTCAACAAATCAGCAGAAAGATTAGTTAGTGAGGCCGTATTGTAGAACCGCCCGCCGGTCTGCTGCGACAGTTGTCGGAGCAGACCGTGGTCTGCCGTGGTGTTGAGCGCTTCCAGTTGCAGTTCCCGCACGATAAACTCGCCCGTCGCCGTTTCCGTCCGACCGTTCAACTGGGCCGTTGCCCGGAAGCGATATACGCCTTCGGGCAGCGTACTGATTTCAAAGCGGGAGTTCGATGCCGTAGGCGTATAGGCGAACGTTCGGGTGATGGACCGCTCGTTGGTAATTTCCAGACGCACAGGCCGATCATACAGGCGTTCGTAAATATCGTTGTACATCTCCGTATCGAACGACACCTTTTCGCCGGTAACGAATTCGCTCCGGATGGGGTACACCCGCAGCTTCCGCCGGTCTTCCTTCACCGAAACCAGTTGCATCACTTTCTGCATCAGATCATCGATGATTTCCTGTTTATCGGTGAGGGCAAATTCTTCCAGACGCCACTGCCAGAGCCCTTCGCCCGTCAGAACGGCGGCCTTGCGTGTTCCGCTCAGGTTGACGGCCAGCAGGGGTTTTGTCGTCCGGACGCTGCCCACCTGCTGCCATAAAACCACCTGGCTCGTCGGCTGGAGGTTGAAGTCACCGAACGGAACCGACAGCGGCGGAAGCCGGTCGAGCAGTGCCAGCCGGTCGGCATCGGTCGTCACCTGCCGGAAGTCCGGGTTGTAACGGCCTGTCACCTTGTCGAACTGCCCGCCGGGTGCGGTTATCTGAACAACCGGATTCAGGCTGTTTAGGGTTTGCAGATTTGTCTGATTGCCGACGACAAACAGCACGGGCCGGTTACCCGCCAGCACCCGCTGCACGACAGGCAGGCCCTGTCCGCCGTAGTCTGGCAACTGGTGGAGGATAATCAGATCGTACGGTTTGTCGGGAATGTCGGCGTTGCCTCCGCTCAGGATTCGAACGTCGAGTTCATAATTCTGATTTTTCTCTATAATCGTCCGCAGCGCCTTCACGTCGGGATGCGGCGTCAGGGCCAGCAGCAGGATTTTCTCCTTACCGTCGATAACATCGATGTACAGGTCACGGCGGTTATTGCGGGGCGTGAATTCACCTGCCTGCGGCAACACCTCTACAACCAGATGCTGAACGCCTTTCTGCGTGGCCGTGGCCGTGAACGTGAGAGACTGAAACGTTTCGGCCCGGTTGAAACTGACCGATTGTCGGGCAATCTCCCTGCCGCCCTGTCGCAGCACAACCGTTCCGCTGCGTCCCGGAAACCCGTAGCTGCTGACGTCGGCCTGCACCGGGAACTGGTTTCCGAGATACGCAATTTTGTTGGCGACGGCGTCTTTCAGCAGAACGTCGCGCCGGGGCACGGTATCGCCTAATCCCACCGTATGAATAGCAAACGGATATTGCCCAAATGTTGGCGAAATGCCCTGATTGGCGATGCCGTCCGACACCAGAATGACGTCGGTCAGATTGCGGCCTTCGTAACTGGATCGGATGCCAGCCAGCAACCCCGACAGGTCGGTGCTGCGCTGCCGGAAGGCGATAGTTCTGGGATCGCCCTCGACCAGGCTGTCACCCAGCGTCTGAATGCTCACGTCGACCCCCTCGCCGACGAGTTGGCGACGCAGTTGATCCACGGCGTTCAGTGTCTGTTCGAGCCGGTCGGCCCCGACAATGTTCATCGACTCGGAGTTGTCGATGGCAATTACCACATTGGGCTTTTCCGTCCGGCTGCTGATGCTTCGAAGCAGCGGATTGACCAGCAGGAAGCATAACAGACTGACCGCCACAAACCGGAAAGCGGCCAGAAGCCAGGTGGCCCGGCGACTGATGCTGCTGTTGTGCGGAGTGACACCGCCAGCGGGTCGATACAGGGCAAAGGCGTAGGCCGCCCCCACCAGCAGACAAACCAGTATCCACCAGGGAGAGGTTTGGAAGAAGAGTTCGGAACGCATTAAGAGGGTGTTCGTCATTTGTCGTTAAGGGTCAACCGTGTCATGCTGGCGGAAGTCCTGAAAGCCGCGTGTTCGGATCATTGCTCGGATAAGACGCAGGGTATGGAAGCCTACTGACAACGGCACCACGACGTTGACGAACGTGCGGCTCAGGTCAGCATTCCCCCGTCGACCTGAAGCACCTGACCGGTCACGTAACGCGACAGGTCGGAAGCCAGAAAGACGCAGGCGTCGGCCACCTCTTCGGGCTGTCCGCCCCGTTTCATCGGAATCTGCTGCTTCCATTCTTCGAGCGCTTTCTCATTGATTTCGCCGGTCATCTCCGTTTCAATGAAGCCGGGGGCGATGGCATTGGAACGAATGTTTCGGGAACCCAGTTCGAGGGCTACCGATTTGGTGAAGCCAATGATGCCTGCCTTGGATGCGGCATAATTGGCCTGTCCGGCGTTCCCGCGAATACCCACCACCGACGTCAGGTTGATGATGGAACCGCTACGGGCTTTCATCATGGGTTTGGTAACGGCCTTCGTCAGATTAAAAACCGACTTTAAATTAACGTTGATAACCGTATCCCATTGTTCTTCGGTCATGCGCATCAGAAGCCCGTCGCGGGTGATCCCGGCATTGTTGATTAAAACGTCGATTTTGCCAAAATCAGCCAGCACCTGACCTGCCAGATCCTCGGCGGCCTGATAGTCGGAGGCGTCGGAGCGGTATCCTTTGGCCCGGATGCCAGCCTGCTGAAGCTCAGCTTCGAGCGCCTGCCCTTTTTCGACACTGGAAAGGTAGGTAAAGGCGATGTCGGCGCCTTCCTGCGCAAACCGGGTGGCGATGGCCCGACCGATTCCCCGCGATGCGCCGGTAATCAGGGCCACTTTGCCTTTCAATAAACTCATGAGCGATTGAATGTAAAGAGTTAAATGATTCAAGGGGCCAAAATTAACGGATTAGCCGGGGATGCCAAAAACTCTGTATCTTTAGCCCATAACGATTCTACGCCCTCCGATTTATGAATCTTTACCGACTTCTGCTGCTGTTGTTGCTGCCATTGATTAGCGCCGGACAGATTGTGCATTCCCATAATGATTACCTCAAGCCTGAACCCCTGATGGGGGCCTATAAGGCCAGAGCCGGTTCCATCGAGGCCGACGTCTTTCTGGTAGACGGGAAGTTGCTGGTGGCTCATACGAAAGGGGAAATTCAGTCAGGGCGGACCCTCGATTCGCTTTACCTGAAGCCCATCGTGCAATTGTTTGAGCAGAATAAAGGCCGCTGGGCGGGCAAAACCGTCAGCCCCGACCGTCGGTATAGCTTCCAACTGATGGTCGACGTGAAGAGTGAGGCCGTACCGACCCTGAAGCAGTTGCTGGAAGCCGTTGCGCCGTACCGCGAGTATTTCGACCGTTCGCTGAATCCGATGGCCGTGCAACTGGTCATCAGCGGCAACCGCCCGACTATCGATACCTGGATCGATTATCCGCCGTTTATTCAGTTCGACGGTCGGCCCAATGAAGTTTATGATAATGAGACGCTGAAACGCGTGGCGCTCTTCAGCGATACGTACCGCAATTATTCCCGCTGGAATGGCGAAGGCGAACTGCCGGATCAGGACCGTGAAACCCTGAAACGCGTCATTAAGCGCACCCGCAACTACGACAAGCCCATCCGGTTCTGGGCCATCCCCGATACGCCCACGGCCTGGAAGCAACTGGCAAAACTGGGCGTAGACTATATCAATACCGATAAAGCTGCCGAGTGTGCGGCGGTGGTGAAGTGAGGCTCATTCAAACGCTTCTATTCTGTCGTTGTATACACAGACCAGTTTATGGGTCCTGCTCAACTCTTGGGCCACAGCCCAGGATTCATGAATAACTTTATAAAATTCTCTTACGCTCATATTTCCTGTTCGGAAGTGAATGACTCTGGGTGGAGGCTGCTGGAGCATAATACGATTGGAAAAATCGCTGTCTTTTGTAATTATCGTCAAATTATTATCAATAGCGTATTGCCAGACGTACCTGTCTTTCGCTTTCGGAGCTATATCTAACTGATGCACGAATTCTGGCGTGTTCCATAATCTAAAGTAATAGGGCATGTTCTCATCAATCAGATAAACGAGCATGTCAGGCGGCGAGCGGTTTGATGGTAAAATGACGATCCATCAGATGCGTAGCAAACAGGCGACAGGCATCAATGTCCTTGCGTTCCAGAAAAGGATACGCCTCGATAATTTCCTCAGCCGTCGAGCCAGACAGCAGAAACTCTAAAATAGTTTGCACCGTCAGCCGGTACCCCCGTATCGTAGGCCGACCGTTGCAGACCTCATCGTCGATGGTAATTCGATTAAGCAGATTTTCCATAAAAAGCACTTTTTCTCTCAAGTTATCTAAATCATCGCTGTCTAGCAAGTTGATCATTCTTGCCTGGAAGCAGCCTGTCAAACTGGACGTGGACTACATCAATACCGATAAAGCTGCCGAGTGTGCTGCGGTGGTGAAGTAATTACCGAAACACATACGACACCGTGAAAAACGGCCTCATGCCTGCGCCCGCCTGCAATGTCCGCGTTCTCGACAGATTATTACTCACATTGTCAAACTGATACGACACATCGGCCAGCGTCGTTTCGACCAGAAAACGTTCGCCCAGCAGATAGGCCAGGCCCGCCGAGGCGCCGAGCGTGACCAGGTTATTGCTGATACCCTCCCGGTCACCCGCGAAAAATCCACCAGAGCGGATAAACTGCCACGAAGCGCTTCCCCCAACGAATGGTCTCAGCCGGTTCTGTCCGATGTACTGCCGATAAAATGGGCCTATTTCAACACGGTTGACAGATGTTTGGGAAGAAGATAACCCAGTGCTTCGGCCCCGGGAATGGGTGTAGCCAACCGATATGCCAAGTAATCGGTTGTTACGAACAAACCAGCCCACAGCAGGCGCAATCCGAAACTCGGTTTGATTTTGCTCACTCAGCGAAGTACCCAACGCATTCTCCTGTTCAACATTCTGAGAACTGAACGAAATGGTGCCCGAAACCAGCATATTTCCTTTCGCTAACTGGGTTGCCGTCGTCGCTTCGTTCGGGTAGGTCTGAGTCGTTTCGTAGGTTCTGAGCGTTCCCGTTCGGATTAGACCCACGTTGAAACTGGAAACCTGAAATGGAAAAGCCTGTGTTTGGCTGGTCAATTCAACGGCCCATCGGTCGGTTAAGAAGTAAACAAGGCCCAATTCGGCAATTGGATTTATTTGAATTGTATTCGTGCGTTCATCATTGGCAATGAGTCCACTTCCCTGACTAATGGGAACGGTTCGCTGCATGAAACCTGCGCTGGCCGTAAGCCCTCCGCCTGCAAAAAATCGCCATTGCTGCTGACCAAAATAGCGCCGAACCAACAGGCCGACGTTTGGGGCAACCGTTTGGGAAGAAAAGTCAAAAAATGGTTGTGAGGCTCGTGTTCCTGAATAAGACAAACCAGCCTCACCAATTACGGCTACGTTATCCCGGACAAACACGCCGCGACGAAAGGCGAACGAACCGGATAACGCACGTGCTCTTGATTCAGCGGGCGGGTTGGGCTGGAACGACGGCTGGAAACGGTTGACGCTTCGGAGAAAACTCACAGTGCCGGAGTAGAAATACTGCCCTTCGTTGGTTTGAGCGGCGGACAAAAGGGGCAGAAAGCAGAGAAGTGTGCAGATAGCTTTTTTCATGGACGGGATTAGTGGACTATATGTGCTTCTAACAAACTGAAAGAAAAGCGTAAAACCAAATTACCGGACACAAAAAAAGCCGCCCCAGTTGCTCAGGGCGGCTAAATTATTCAACTGCTGAAGTTTACTCAGCGACTTCTTCCGGTTTCTTCACCGAGATAATCAGGTTCTCATCAGCGCCATCGTGGTCGGCCAGAATGACGTCGCCGTCTTTCAGGTCGCCTTTCAGAATCTCCTCGGCGACGGGGTCTTCGAGGTATTTCTGGATGGCCCGGCTCAGCGGGCGAGCGCCATACTGCGGATCGTAGCCTTTTTCGGACAGGAAGTCTTTCGCCTTGTCGGTCAGTTCGACTTTGTAGCCCAGGCTCGTCACGCGGCCCAGCAGTTTGTTCAGCATCAGGTCGATGATCTTGTGGATGTCCTCCCGCAGCAGCGAGTTGAACACAATCACGTCGTCCAGTCGGTTCAGGAACTCCGGCGAGAAAGCTTTCCGCAGGGCATTCTGAATCGTACTCTTCATGATTTCGTCCTGATTCTCAGACTTGCCACGGGTGGCGAAACCGATGCCACTGCCGAAATCTTTCAGGTCACGTACGCCGATGTTCGACGTCATGATGATAATGGTGTTCCGGAAATCGACCCGGCGACCCAGACCGTCGGTCAGGATGCCATCGTCCAGCACCTGCAGCAGAATGTTGAACACGTCGGGATGCGCTTTCTCGATTTCATCGAGCAACACGACCGAATACGGCTTGCGGCGGATTTTCTCCGTCAACTGACCGCCTTCCTCGTAACCTACGTATCCCGGAGGCGCTCCCACCAGACGGCTGACGCTGAACTTCTCCATGTATTCCGACATGTCGATCCGCACCAGCGCATCTTCCTTATCGAAAAGATACGTCGCCAGCACCTTTGCCAGTTCCGTCTTACCTACACCCGTGGGACCGAGGAAAATGAACGAGCCAATGGGTTTCTTCGGGTCTTTCAGGCCAACGCGGGTCCGCTGAATGGCTTTCACCAGTTTCTCAACGGCTTTGTCCTGTCCGATGACGCGGCCCTTCAACTGCTCGCCCATATTCAGGAGTTTGGCTCCTTCGTTGGTGGCAACGCGGTTGGTCGGAATGCCGGTCATCATCGCTACCACTTCGGCCACGTTGTCTTCCGTCACCGTGTAGCGTTTTTTCTTGGTTTCTTCTTCCCAGGCCTGCTTGGCACGGTCGAGCTGGTCGATGAGGCGCTTCTCCTTGTCGCGGAGTTGGGCAGCCTCTTCGTATTTCTGGCTCTTGACCACCTGGTTCTTTTCCTTCTTGATATTCTCGATCTGCTCTTCGAGCTTCAGAATATCCTCCGGAACCGAGATATTGGAGATATGCACGCGGGCACCCACTTCGTCCATGACGTCGATGGCCTTGTCGGGCAGGAAGCGGTCGGAGATATAGCGTTCCGACAGTTTCACGGCGGACTCGATGGCCTCCTGCGTGTAGTTGACGTGGTGGTGGTCTTCGTACTTATCCTTGATGTTATTCAGAATCTCGATGGTTTCTTCTACCGACGTGGCATCGACCATCACGACCTGGAACCGACGGGCCAGAGCGCCGTCTTTTTCGATATACTGACGGTATTCGTCCAGCGTCGTAGCGCCGATACATTGAATGTCGCCCCGGGCCAGTGCCGGTTTGAACATATTGGAGGCGTCGAGTGAACCGGAGGCACCGCCTGCACCCACGATGGTGTGCAGTTCATCGATAAACAGAATCACTTCGGGCGACTTTTCCAGTTCGTTCATGACGGCTTTCATCCGCTCTTCAAACTGACCCCGGTATTTGGTACCGGCAACCAGTGAAGCCAGATCCAGCGTCACGACGCGCTTGCCAAACAGCACCCGCGAGACCTTCTTCTGCACGATGCGCAGGGCCAGACCCTCGGCGATGGCGGTTTTACCAACGCCCGGCTCACCGATGAGGATAGGATTATTCTTCTTGCGGCGGCTCAGGATCTGCGCCACGCGTTCAATTTCTTTTTCACGGCCAACGATGGGATCGAGTTTGCCCAGTTCGGCCAGTTTGGTCAGGTCGCGGCCAAAATTATCGAGCACCGGCGTGCGTGACTTTTCGGTGCCTTTGGGGTCTTTACCGGATGATGATCCACTTCCGCCGAACATGCCACGGTCGTTGTCGTCATCGTCGGTTTCGGGTCCCATGTGCGGTCGGGTTCCGGATGACTGGTATTCAAGCATCTCTTTGATGACTTCGTAGTTAATATTGAATTTGTTCAGCACCTGGGTCGCCACATTGTCTTCATCCCGCAGAATCGACAACAGAAGGTGTTCAGTGCCAATCAGCGGACTTTTAAAGATTTTGGCTTCCAGGTAGGTGATTTTCAGTACTTTCTCTGACTGGCGGGTCAGTGGAATATTCGCCAGATTCTTGACGTTATTGGTGGCGGTTCCTTTGGTGGCCTGCTCTACGGTGAGGCGCAGTTCATCCAGCATGATGCCCAATTTTTTCAATAACCCGACAGCTACCCCTTCGCCCTCCCGGATCATTCCCAACAGCAGGTGCTCTGTGCCTATGTAATCATGACCCAGACGCAAGGCTTCCTCCCTGCTGAGTGAGATGACTTCCTTAACTCGGTTCGAAAATTTAGCTTCCATTCGCTTGGGGTATTAAAACAATGCGTGCTATTCGTGTAACGATTTTTTTTCAGCGTTTGTTCACTCTGGCCGGGACCGCCGCAAAACGTCTCCGGCCGCCGGTCCCTGACAAAACAAAAGGTCGATAATGCTCAGATTAGGCGCAAAATCGCTGCCAAAGTTCTGAAGATACGGATATGGCCGATAAAGGCTGTCAATTTGATCACCAGGACGGCCTTTTAGTTTAAACCGACCGTCAGCGATTTCATTATCCACCTGTCTATCAAACCGTTCTGTCAAGCTTACTTCTTTCTTCCAGTTGAGCAAGTTCAGACAGATTGTCAGCATTTCTGTATTTACGTCAAAAAGGTATTTCCAGTTTTTGGCGTAAGCCTGTCTAAAATACGATTCGTAATACTCGAAGAAGGGCGCTTTTTTATAGGCGGCTGATAAAGAGCGCCAGTGGTGGTCCTGCCACGCCTGACGCGTATCGATCCGGACCTCCCGAATCGGCTGCTTATGCGTCCCTTCCTGTACGGGTATCGTCAGCCGTTCAACCCCATTGGCCGACCGGACATAACATCTATTTCTGTAACTTTGCTTCTGATAATGTTCGGCGGCTTCAAGCCAAACCGTATCGAAAGGCAGAACGGCAGTGAACCAGGCCAGACTCGGAAGGTAGTGCAACTCGATCCGGATCGCTGTCGTCACTTGTATTTCCTGGTACTTTTCCAATAAATCCAATAAGCGGTTTATCCAAGTAACGAGAAAATTGCCGAACTGTCAATTCTTTGACCAAAATTTTCTTTCGCATTGACCGAGCGGTATAGAACCCCTCGCGGTTGACAAATGGGTTTTTATTTTTTCAGACTGCTTTCCCGGCTTCCTTTTCGCTTTCTGTACGTCATTTCCGATGTCTTGTACTTTTTGTTGGCGCACGTAGTTCGGTATCGCCGTGAGGTCGTCCAGTCGAATCTCCGCCGGGCGTTTCCGGAAAAATCAGTGCGCGACATTCAGCGCATTTCCCGGCTTTTTTACCGAAATCTGGCCGACATCCTAGTGGAAACTCTGAAATTACCGGCCCTTTCTGAAAAGCAGTTGAAGCAGCGGACACGCTTCACGAACCCGGAGATTGTGCGGCCTCTGCTGGCCCGTGGCCCCGTGCTCATCATGGCCTCGCACCAAAGCAACTGGGAATGGGCACCCGCCGCCGCCCAGTTGAATGGGTTCCCCGCCGACAGCGTCTACAAACCCCTTGTCAGTCCGTTTTTCGAGGATCTGGTATTTCGAATACGCTCCACTTTCGGCGTTCGGCCCATTCCGATGCACAGGCTGTTACGCGAAATGGTGGCCCGTCAGGGTGAGCCGCGTCTGATTGCGCTGGTGGCCGATCAGATTCCCGACTGGCCCGAAAATGCGCACTGGATTCCGTTTCTGCATCAGGATACGGCCTTCTATCCCGGAACGGAGCGACTCGCCCGCCGGAGTAACCTGCCGGTCGTTTACGTGGAAATGATTCGGGTCGGGCGGGGACGATATGAACTGACCTTTCATCTGATTGCGCAGCCGCCCTACGAGAGCCTGCCCGATGGAGCCATCATCGAACGGTACCGGGATTTGCTGGAAATCACCATCCGGAAAATGCCCTCCGACTGGCTCTGGTCGCACAAACGCTGGAAACATCAGCGAACTGATTACGAGGCAATTAAGACAAAGCTGGAGTGAAAATTATTCGGTAGGTATATAAAAGCCCCTAAATCCCCTAAAGGGCGGCCGCGGTGGCGGACCACCCGCCGCTGCGGGACTTTGGTATCCGGGTCGGACTGGTATCGGCAGGCATGTAAAAGCCCTTAAATCCCCTGAAGGGGACTTAGCGCTGCCTCAATCAGAATTCGGAATGAGCGAAGCGAAGTCCCCTTTAGGGGATTTAGGGGCTAAAGCGCCCGCCCCACAACAGCCGTTCCTTACTGATACTGAATATACACCGGCTTGGGGTCGAGGGCCAGAATTTCGTCGGGCTGCATCAGGTGCGGGGATTTGTGCTTCGACCGCATGTCGACCTTCTTCAAATCATTCTTGTAAAACAGTTTGAAGCCCGTAAACTGCACGGGTTCTTTGACGATATAGTCCCGGTAGGTATCCATTTTCAATGACGGCGGTCCCCAGCCGTCCATATGCATGACCACCTGTACGTTCGGCACCAGTTTAATGTTTTTGTAATTGGTCACCATCCGCTGCGTGAACCGATGAACCACCAGAATTTTTGGCGGCGTGTTGTTCTCTTTCTGAATTTTTGACAGGAAATTGATAGCCATGTTCACGTCCTGGGCGTCGTAGGTGCCAATTTTGGTACCCGGTCGATTCCCCCCTTTCATCGAGAACTCCGGGTCGATGCCCAGATGCACGTAGGGAAGCTTCAGATAAGGCCCCAGAAACTCCAGTTCGTCTTTCAGGCTTCCCAGTCCCACCTGAATGTCCAGGAAAACGATGGAACCGTGGTCGGCCCCCCATTTGATTACCTTCCGGATGGTTTTGTCGGACATGCGCATCCGGTATTTGCCGTCTTTACCGGGAGCGCCCTGCGCGGAAATGGCGACCAGATGCAGCGCCTTCTGGACGGGTGTGGATGGGTCTGCTTTGGCCCATTCATCAGCCTGCCGGTCAAGGCGGCGAAGCATATCGTCTTTGGGATACTCGCCCAGAGCACCCATTTTCTTTGAATGCGGATTGCCGTAATAGGCCACGATGCGCTTTTTCGGCAGAATCGTATCGGGCAGGGTACCTTTAAACTGGAGGGTGTCGGCTCCGGGTAGTCCTTCGATGGTCACCGTTCTGGCCGGACGGGCGGCATTATCCTCCGTCGGCGCTGTGCTGGTTGTTTTTACTGTCGACTCGGTCGAATCAGCCGCCGTGTCTCTGGTTTCCTGTTTTCCTTCAGTGGTGCAGGCATTGAGTCCGGCGATGAGCAGCAGACTGGCGAGCCAATGGGTGTGTGAGGAGGTAAGCAAAGCAGTACTCGGGCGTTTCGTCATGTTCGTTTTCACATCATCAATGCCGCAAGATGGTGAAAAGGGCGGACAAATTCTTCTTGTTCGCTCGGATTACATGCAACATTTTTTTGGATTTTATACTTCGACCTCCCCCAGTCCCTGACGGATAATCTCAAAATCATCACGGGTAGCGTCGATGATGGTCGACGGGATGTTTCCGCCGTAACCGCCGTCGATGACGATGTCGACCAGATGCTGAAATCGTTCGAAAATCTCCTCCGGATCGGTCGGATACTCCAGAATTTCATCGGTGTCTTTGATGGACGTCGTCAGGATGGGGTTGCCGAGTTCCCTGACAATCAGCCGGGGAATCGGGTGGTTGGGAACCCGAATGCCGACGGTCTTCTTATTGGTGTTCAGTATGCGCGGAACCCGGCTGCTGGCCTCCAGAAGAAACGTAAACGGCCCGGGCAGTTCACGTTTCATCAGTTTGAATGCCTGGTTGCTCACGCGGGCGTAGTCGGCAATATGGCTGAGGTCGTAGCAGATGAATGAAAAATTATTTTTGTTGGGCCTGATGCCCTTGATGCGGGCCACACGCTCGACGGCCCGCGTGTTGTGAATGTCGCAGCCCAGTCCATAAACGGTATCGGTCGGATAAATAATCACACCGCCCTCGCGTAGAACGCTGACCACCTGTACTATTTTCCGCTCTTCGGGTGTCTGCGGGTGTATTCGGATAAACTCTGCGGGCATCGTTTGTCAGGCTGCATTACGGATAGACAACGCCGGGGAACCTGAACGGTTGGCAAAATGCTACAGCATCGACTGATCCCAGGCTTTTCGCAGGCGAAGATAGCGATTATATAATCCGTTCACTGGTACCCGCCACCGACACAATCGTAAAATACTATTCGTCAGCCAGTCCGGTTCCTCCATAAACGAGAGCAGTTTTCTGTACTTTTCTGCCAGTTCATATTCCTGAGCGTAAAAACACTGACGGATGAACCAGCGGATTCGGCGGGCGAGCGCACTGTATTCTTCCGGTGTCTGGCATTGGTCGAAAGCCTTGTAGCAGACCGACAGCGTCGACTCCAGCAGCGGATTTCCTGGTTTAGCAAACTGGCCCGACAACGAGCCGGACAGTATGCGTTTACTGGTCAGAACCTCGTCCAGATAATGATAGCGGTAATGCCGGGCCGTCCGGACCCAGAAATCAAAATCTTCGTAAGCCAGTGATTCGTCGTAGCCGCCCAGATGGTCGAGCACGTCCTTGCGCATCATCATCGTGGGTGTGCAGACGAAATAGGAAGCCAGCACGTCGCGAAACACCCACCCGCTAGGCACGGACACGGCGGCTGTTTTCCGTTCGGTAATCGGGTAATGATATCCCGTCAGTTCGTTCCGCTGGTTGATGAAGGCAGCGTTGCTGAAGACTACGGCATAATCGTCCGGAAGGCGCTCGAAGGCCGCTACCTGCCGGGCTACCCGCTCGGGATGAAGGACGTCGTCTGCCGATAAATCGATGACATACCGCCCCGACGCCAGGGCCAGACCCTGATTGAATGCCCGGCAAACGCCCAGATTCGAGGAGTTGAGAATCAGTTTCGTCGCTGGATTTCGCCGCACAAAGTCCTGTATACGTTCAAGGGTGCGATCGGTGCTGTTATTATCGACAACGATTAGCTCTATGGATGTATACGTCTGATTAGCAACTGATTCCAAAGCAGCGCTAATATAATTTTCGTGATTGTAGCTAATGCAGATAACCGACACCACTGGTTTCAGGTGTGCCATATACGCAGCTAATAATTGGACTGAACTAACGGATTGCTGATCAACCATGCCGGAACATTAATGAGACCCCTCAGATGTCCTGAAGCTCATTGGACGGCAAGGTACCTAAAAAGTAACTCCTCTGGTCAACCGTTTTAGTATACGGATAGTCATATATATCTATTAGTCATGTTGTGTATTGCAACGATGGAGGAAAGTGGATGCTCCCCCGCTTACGAAGCGATTTTCTGGGCGGGCTGCGGGTCTTTTTCCCCTTCCAGATCGTAGAGGGTCACGTTCATCTCAAAACCCAGAATCAACAGCAGTGAAACCAGATTTATCCAGATCATCAGCACGATGAGCGTCCCGATGGAGCCGTACAGTTTGTTGTAGGAACCGAAGTTGGAAACGTAATAGGAGAATCCGTAGGTCGTCAGCACGATCAGCAGCGAAGCCGTTATGGAACCGGGCGTAATGAACGCCCATTTCATATCGACGTCGGGACCAAAGCGGTAGATAACGGCGACAGCCATCATAAATACGGCCAGAATCAGCAGATACCGGCCAATATCGATCAGCAGATAGAAAACGGCATTATCGAAGATGCGAAAATCTTTCAGGTATTCGCTGATGACGCCGCCCACGACCAGAACGGAAACGGCCAGAAACAGCGACACGACCAGCATGACGGTCAGGGCAACGGCAATCAGCCGGGTTTTGATGAACGTTCGACCCTCGCCCGTGCGGTGGGACGTATTGAAGGCCGTCATCAGGGCCACCATGCCGCTGGTGGCGGCGTACAGCGCCAGCACAAAACCCAGCGACAGGATACCGGATCGCGGCTGGCTGATGATGTCGAGAATGGTCGTCTTGACGGTATCGTAGGTGGTAGCGGGCAGAAACCGTCGCAGGAATTCCATGATTTCGTTTTCCAGACCCGGATATGGAATGTACGGAATCAGGGTAAACAGGAAAATGATACCGGGAAAAACAGCCAGAAGCAGATTGTAAGCTACCGAATTGGACCGTTCGTTAACATCATTGTCGGTAATCTTATCGATTATCTTGTTCAGAAAATCGTACCAGGACTTCTTCGAATTGAAAGCCCGGTGATTCTGCAGATACAGCCTGATTCGCTGCAGGGCGTTCAGGCTCATCACTTTCTCAAACATACCAGCTAACTTTTACGGCAGCAGCGCCGCCACCCCTCTCCGACGGATAAACGCCCTACCCAAAAAAAGGTTTTAGCTTTTCGATCAGGTCTGTCGGAGCTTTGCAGAGTCGTCCGCTGGCGGTCTGCTGAAATACGAGTACGGTTTCTCCCGTATGCAGATGCTCGCCGTCGTGGTTGAAGATGTCGTAATGAAATCCAATACGGGCCGTGGGCATCTCGCGGATCGTGACCCGGATGGTGAGCAGGTCGTCATAGCGGGCCGGGCGCAGATACCTCGACCGGTTCTCGTAAACAGGCATCATCACGCCCGACGCTTCCATCTCCCGATAATGAAATCCCAGACTCCGCAGCGCTTCCACCCGCCCTATTTCGTAATAACGGGCATAATTGCCGTAATAAACGTAACCCATCTGGTCGGTATCGGCGTAGCGAACGCGGATGTTGGTGACGTCGAAGGTGAACATGGTTTTGAAGGAGGAAAGGGAGAAAAGGAGGAAAGGGAGAATGGATTACTGCATGATTTTGCGTTTGGTCAGCTCCTGCTGGTAGATGCGGGCATTGGCGAGGTGCTCGGCATATGTCCGGGCGAAGGTATGGTAACCGGAAAAATCTGCTTTCGCCACAAAATACAGGTATTCATGCTTCTCGGCGTTCAATACGGCATCGATGGACGAAGCCGAAGGCAGATTGATCGGGCCCGGCGGAAGCCCCCGGTAACGATACGTATTATAGGGTGAATCGATGGCTTTGTGCCGGTTCAGCACCCGGCGGATGGTGAAGTCCCGGTGAGCAAATACGAGCGTCGGATCGGCTTCGAGCAGCATACCTTTCTGAAGACGGTTCAGATAGACACCAGCCACGCGGGGTTTCTCGTCGGCCTTCTGGGTCTCGCCCTGCACGATGGAAGCCAGTACCTGCACCTGAGTCTGCGACAGATCGAGCTGTCGGGCCTTTGCCTGCCGGTCAGGAGTCCAGAATTTCTTGTATTCTTCGCCCATTCGATCCAGAAACTTATCGGGGGCAACGGTCCAGAAAAATTCGTAGGTGTTGGGAATGAACATACAGACGACGGTGGTCGTATCAAAACCGTATTGACGGCAGGTCTCCGGGTCGTTGAGCAGTTCACCCAGTTTCCGGGGGCCGAACTCAAATTTGCTGCCCAACCGCTGGATCAGGTCGTCTTTCAGCCGTATGTTGTTGAACGTAATGTTCATGGGGTCCTGAGCGCCCGCCCGCAGTTTCCTGATGGCGTCGTAGTTGCCCATTTCTTTTTTGATGACGTACCGGCCAAACTTCACGTTCTCGTTGTATTTCATGAGACGGGCCAGAAATCGGAACGACACCTCATCGTGTACGACCCTGTTCTTCTTCAGTGTGTCCATGACGGTCTCGAACGTGGCCCCGCGTGGAATGATCAGGGAATAATCCTTGTCATTCTCGCCAATCTGCAAATTCGGGGTTCGAAAAACCTGCCAGAAATAGAAGGAAAACGTTGCCAGTAACACAGTGACAACCAGCAGAATTACAATCCGGAGATTACGGGTCATACGTTGTTAGACTTCTTGAAAATACAAAGGTAGGAAAGGTTTGTGGTTAGTCAGACAAATATGAACAGGAAATAATCCAAACCATTTTTTCAAACCATCTCTTCACAAACTTGTTATACGTTCGAAGTTTACTTTGACAACCAACTTAATTTTATCGTTATGAAAAAGCTCGTTTTTCTGATGGCTCTTTTTTGTTCACTGACTGCCCATGCCCAACTGCCCAGCCAGGGTAGCTGGCTGGTGGGTGCTGAAGTAGGCGAACTGGAAGCTGGCTGGGGTCGTACCAACGTGCGCCGGTCATCCATATCTCTGACGCCGCTGGCTGGCTACTTTATCACGAACCGGTTTGTGCTTGGAGCCGGTATTCCCCTGGGTGCATCCAGTTATGAACTCGGCGGTCAGCGCACCAATACGTCCATCGTCGGTATCGAGCCCTTTTTCCGGTATTACCTCAACGATCAGCAACTGCGTCCCTATCTGACCGGCGGACTGGGTTTTGTCAACCAGAGCAGCCGCATCAATGAAGGCCCCACCAGCACGACCAGGAGCTTTTCGGGTAATCTGGGTCTGGGTCTTGGCTACTTCATCAGCCGCAACGTCAGCTTCGACGGTGTGCTCCGCTATCAGTATACCAACGACGAAACCGGCCCTGTCACGGCCAACACCAACGGCATCAACCTGAAAGCCGGATTCAGCATCTTCCTGGGACGGTAAGGTGTGCTTGTTTGTGTGTTTGATTGTTTGTCTGTCGTTGCTGACGCCTTAACAGACAAACAATCAAACACACAAACTTACATTCAAACAGACAAACTAACTCCGAACCGCTCACCCAGTTCCCGCAGGCTGTCGAGCACGGGGTCGATGAGCGGAATGCCCGATGCATTCCGCTCTGCTTCCATTTCCCGTTCCGGATCACCCGGCACCAGCACCTGCTTTCCTTCAACCGCCCTGGCCGACCGGAACGCCCCAATCCAAGTGTCCATGTGCTGTTTGAACTCTTCTGCCGGTCGAAACGCATCGACCCGCATGGCCCCGAAAAAGTGGCCCGTCCCCTCGCCTACGCCCGCCTGCGCCGCCATGAAACCCGCTGTGGCGAAGGGCGGCACCCAGGGTCCGTAGTTGGCACCCGACAGAACGCCTGAGAAAATATCGACGATGCCGCCGAGCGCATATCCTTTATGACTGCCGTGTTCCCGGTCAGAGCCGAGAGGCAGCAGCGCCCCACCGTTGCGGACGGCATTGGCGTCGCCGGTCGACCGACCAGCGGCGTCCTGTACCCATCCGTGCGGTGCCGCCTGCCCTTTGCGCTGCAGAATCTCCAGTTTTCCGTAGGCCACCGCCGTCGTGGCAAAATCGGCTACGTAAGGGGGCTCCTGCAGCGTCGGTACGGCCACGGCTATCGGGTTGGTTCCCAGCAGTTTATCCAGAGAAAATGTAGGTGCAACGAGCGGGGCTGCATTGGTCATCGACAGGCCGATCATATCGTGTTCGAGGGCCAGCATGGCGTGGTAGCCCGCAATGCCGTAGTGATTCGAGTTACGCACGGCCACCCAGCCCGTTCCGGCTGTTCGGGCTTTTTCGATGGCAACCTGCATGGCCTTCGGCCCCACGACAAGCCCCAGTCCCCGATCCCCATCGAGCACGGCGGTCGAGGGCGTCTCATGTACGATGCACACCTGCGGAGCAGGGTTGAGACGACCGTGATCGGCCAGCCGCACATAGCCCGGCAGTCGGGCTACGCCGTGCGAATCGACTCCCCGAAGGTCGGCCCGGACCAGAACGGTAGCCGCCAGTTCGGCGTCGGCCTCCGGGCAGCCAATGGCAAGAAAAATCTGACGGGTAAATTCGTGCAGCGAGCGGGCAGTAATCATATGAGTCAGTTTTTGCGGGGCAAAGCTACGGCAGATGGTTAATTTTTTATTGGCGAACTAAACGCTTTTCTTCGCATCGGCATCTATACCGCTGTACGTCAAAACCATCTCGCAATCATGAAACGTTTTCCGGTGCCTGTCCTGCTGCTCCTTCCGCTTCTTTCGGCGGCACAGGACGAAGTTCGCATACCGTCTGCCATTCAACACGTTACGGTGTTTCTGAATCGTGCCCAGATCGATGCTCAGGCCCGCACCACGCTGGCTCCCGGCACCACCCGACTCATTATCGACAACGTTCCGGCGCTGACCGACCCGCAGAGCCTCCAGGTGAGCGGGCGGGGCGACGCCGTCATCCAGGGGGTTCAGTTCCGGACCAATTTTCTGACCAACGTTCCTAAACCCGCCGCCCTGACCCGACTCGAAGACTCCCTTCGCAGCGCCCGTGAAACTTTCCAGCTTCTTGAACTACAGAAAGATGTGTTACAGGAAGAAAAAAAACTCCTGCTGTCGAATCAGAAGGTGGGAGGAGAGAAGGGAGCGACTGTCGATGAGGTGGAAGAAATGGCCGAACTGTACCAGAAACGCCTGACCGAAATTGGTCAGAAGCTCATCCGCATCGAACGCCCGCTGGAAGAAGCCCGGCGGCGGCTGGCCCGGCTGGAAGGACAGGTGAACGAACAGAACGCCCGCCGCAATCAGCCCATTGGCGAAATTGAGGTGACGTTGACGGCCCGTAGCCGGACGCCCATCGAACTCGCCCTGAGTTACGTCGTGTCGAAGGCCGGGTGGACGCCCGTATACGACGTCCGGGTCCGCGATACTAAAAGTCCGGCGTCGCTGGCCTACAAGGCGCAGGTCTATCAGAATACCGGTATAGACTGGCAGAACGTCCGCCTGACGCTGTCGACGTCCAACCCGGCCCTGTCGGGCGCTCAGCCCGATCTGAACCCCCAATATGTCGGGTTTTATGAGCCCAAACCCGTGTCGATAGAAAAGCAGGAAGCCGTGAGAGTCGGCTACGGGGCACCGTCCATGTCGAAACGGGCGAATGTCGCCGTATCAGCCGACACACAGGAAGGGGCCGCACCAGCTCCCGAACTGGCGAATACCGCTGAGTTCGTTCAGGCAACCGATCAGCCGCTGAGCGTTCGGTTCGACATTGCCATTCCGTATACGGTACTGACCAACAGCCGTCCCCAGCTTGTCGATGTTCAGGTGGCCGATTTGCCCGCCACCTTCCGGTATTCGGCTACGCCCAAACTAGACAACGACGCCTTTCTGGTAGCAAACGTAGCGGGCTGGGAAAAATTAAACCTGCTGAACGGCACGGCCCGCGTTTATTTTGAAGGAACCTACGTCGGTGAAACACAGTTGAATTTGCAGCGTCCGGAAGGCGGCGCTCCTGCCGACACACTGACGCTCTCGCTGGGCAGAGATAAAAAAATTATCGTTAAGCGGGAGAAAATCGAGGATTTCAGCAGTCGGCGGGGCATTGGCTCATCGGTGCGGGATGCGTATAGCTACCGGCTCACGGTGCGGAATACCAAAGCCGAACCGGTGCAGTTGACGTTGTATGATCAGATTCCCCTTTCGACCGACAGTCGCATCGAAGTGGAACTGACCGACGGAGCCGGGGCCATGCATAACGCCGAAACGGGCCGCCTGACCTGGAATCTGAATTTGAAGCCGAACGAAACCCGCGAACTGACGTTCCGGTACACGGTCAAATATCCAAAAGGGAAACAGTTGGCGGGGAGTTTTTAAAAAGGCTGTATCGCAGAGATACGCGGAGAAAAATAGAGTTTAGCAGAGATTTATCTGATAAAACTCCGCGTAACTCCATTTTCTCTGCGTATCTCTGCGATACAATACCTTTTCTTATGCGTCAACTATTTTTTCTTTTATCCCTCCTCCTGGCGGTCGACGTTTGCGGGCAGCCGCGTGACACGCTTTCGCTGGACACACTGATGGCCCGTCAGAACCCAGCCTATTCGTCACTGAAACGCGCTGGAACGCGCTTTCTGGCGCTGGACAATTACGGTTTGTTCGGTTTTCGTCGCTACCGGTATTTTCTGGGACAATCCATTACATTCCGTTACCGGGGCCGAAAATACCGGGATACCATCTATCGCATTACCGACTCCACGTTTAGTCTTCTGCTCGAAAATCCGAATAACTTTCTGTACGATGAGGTCACGTTCCGGCTCGACAGCGTACAGCGGATTTATCAGAAACGGCGCATTCCGTGGCTGACGGCGGGAAGTTATCTGTTCCCCATCGCGGCTGCCATGTATTTTGGCGGCGAGGCTATCAACTCCGGTTTCAACGGTCTCTCACTGCGAAATCCGGGGACGATTTATCCCACGGCGGGGCTGCTTGGACTGGGGGCGCTGGGCTATTTTTTGAGTAACCCCCGTTACCGCATAAATCGAAACCACCGCCTGCAGGTGCTGCGAACGTATTAATCACTACTTTTGCGGCATCCGTAATCAAACCATTTTTGCCGTCTTGAGTTTCGTTCAGCTAACCCCTCCCTCTGGCCCTGTTCAGGCCCAAATCCAACTCACCTCTTCCAAAAGCGAAAGCAATCGTGCCCTGATTATCAACGCCCTGACCGGATTTCGGTGTACGCTGCACAACGTATCGGAAGCCCGTGATACGCAGACCCTGATCCGGCTGCTCCAGTCTGACGATACCGTGGCCGACGTGCTCGACGCAGGAACGACCATGCGCTTTCTTACCGCCTATTTCGCCGTTTCGGGTAAACACAAAACGCTGACCGGCACCCCGCGTATGTGCGAGCGACCCATCGGTCTTCTCGTGGATGCCCTCCGTACACTCGGCGCCGACATCGATTATCTGCGTCAGGAGGGCTACCCGCCGCTCGCGACCAGAGGCTTCACCCCATCCGACACAAACCGGGTATCAGTTCGGGGCGACGTGAGCAGCCAGTATATTTCAGCCCTGCTGATGATTGGACCCGCCTTGCCGCACGGCCTGGAGATTGAACTAACCGGCACCATCGGCTCCCGGCCCTATATTGAAATGACCATTGCCCAGATGCGGCATTTCGGTGCCGTGGTCGAAGCCGATTGGGATACCAAAATCCTGCGGGTGGGCCCAACGCCCTACACGCCCCAGGACTACGCCGTTGAATCCGACTGGTCGGGGGCAAGCTACTGGTACAGCACCCTGGCTCTGGCTCCCGAAGGCTCCGAAATCGAACTGCTGGGGCTGAAGGAAAAATCCCTACAGGGCGACAGTGCCATCGCCGACATCATGCGACCGCTTGGCGTCGAAAGCACATTTTTTGCCGACGGCGGTCGGCGGTCCGGCGGTCCGGCGTCCGGCGTCCGGCTTACCCGCATTCCGGCCCAGGCTTCGCTGTCGTGGGATTTCTCGCACTGCCCCGATCTGGCCCAGACCGTGGCTGTCTGCTGCGCCGTAAAGCAGATTCCGCTGACGCTGACCGGTATCGAGAGCCTGAAAATCAAGGAAACTGACCGCGTGGCCGCCTTACAGAACGAACTGCCCAAAATCGGGGCCGAACTGGTAGAAATTGAGCCGAATCACCGTTACGAAGTCCGTCCGATAGCCACGATTGACGGGCAGCAGGTAACGCCTGAGATTGACACTTACGACGACCACCGCATGGCGATGGCCTTTGCGCCCGCCGCCATGCGTCAGCAGCTTGTTATTCATGAGCCAAACGTAGTCATGAAATCCTATCCTTCGTTCTGGACGGATTTCGGGCAGGCGGCGGAGGTTGCCATCCATGAGCCATAACATTTACTGAAGACAGCCCCGGTTGTCTGGGTGGTTTTGTCCTGCCGAAACAGCCGACACACCTGAACACTCGTGAAAAAAACCCTTGCATTCGTCAGCCTTCTGCTTTCGTCCGGCATCGGGCGAGCGCAGAACAGCCCGGGAACTGTTCAGTTAATCGGCGTCACCGTCAGGGACATGGGCCTGGCTAAAGCCCGTACGTATCAGTACGGGAAAGCCGAAAATCTGGATGTCTGGTCGGTCTTGCCGGTTGTGGCCCGGCACGGAACCGCCAGGCAGCAGAAAAAAGCCCGCCGACTGACGCGTAGCCTTAACGTTCAGACAGCAATGCTGGGCGCGGGGCTGGGAAGCACCCTTCTCACCGGTTTTCTGGGGCCTTCGCTGCTTCAGACCCGTCAGATTTCTTTCATTGGCGGATCAGCATTGTTTTTATCATCCATCATCACCTCTCCCATCCTGGATGGGCAGGCCCGGCGGCTCGTCCGGGATTACAACAACACACTGCTGAACGACAACTCTGGTTATTATGGCTCATACGCCCACCAGCCGGACCTGACCCTGGCGGACACTGTGGCGGTTTCGGGCAGTGAATTCAGCTACCTGGGCGTCCCCGGCATTGTGCCCAACCGAACGCCGGGTTTCGACTGGAAGACAGAGATGCCCCGTGAGGGTCTGACCGGTACAATCAGTATCGGGCTGGTATTTGTCGGTTCGCTGACCATGACGCTGGCCTCTATTTATTCGCTGAATTCGCGGGATTACAGGCGCTACGCCTGGGCCGGGCTGGGCGCTACGGCTGTGGGCTTCGGTCTCGCCCTGCCTTTAGGCCGAAAAAACCGAAAATAGCATCTGGAGACTATTCAGCGTTATAATCAGTTTGTCCGCGACCGGGTTGGCGATCATTCTTCTCCGCGATAACAAACCTTCAGCGTTCTTCTTTTTTATTGAAAATGAAAACCACTCGTAGGGGTATACTGCCGTTTATGTGTCATTGACGTACGTCAATGGCTTCTGGCAGAAAGTTGTTGTAGATTTGCGCCAAACCTATCTGCGGATATTCCGTGCAACTCTCCGATCAGGAACTGGTAGAAGCCATCCGGCAGGGCGACGAACGGCTGTTTGAAACGATGTTTCGGCAGCACTACGCTCCCCTGTGCCGATACGCACACCCGTTCACGAAGGATTGGGATGAAGCCGAAGAAGTGGTTCAGGCCGTGTTTATGACCGTCTGGGAGAAACGCGATAGTCTGGAAATCACTATTTCGCTGAAATCGTATCTCTACCGGGCCGTGCATAATCGGTGTCTGAACCGGATTCGCCATGCCGCCGTGCAGGCCGAGTACCAGCAGCACGCGATCTACGAAGGGGCGCAGTCGTTCGAGGCCCCCGCCCAGACGCTGATGGCCGCCGAACTGTCGGACCGCCTGCGGGAAGCGATTCAGAAATTGCCCGAACAGTGTCGGCTGGCGTTTACGATGAGTCGGTTCGAGGAGTTGAAGTATCAGGAGATTGCCGACCGGCTCGGCATTTCCATTAAGACGGTCGAAAATCAGATTGGCAAAGCCCTTCGGATTCTGCGGACCGAACTGGCGGAATATCTTCCGTTGTTGATTTGGCTACTGAACACATGACACCGGAAAATCCCATCAACGACGCTCTGCTGGCGAAATACCTCGCTGGTGAGACCGACGCCCTGGAGTCAGAGCAGGTCCGGCGCTGGCTGGCCGGAGGGGATTTTGCGCGTCAGGAGTTTAGCCGTTTCGAGCGCATCTGGCACACGGTCGGGACTCTCGATCGGCCTGCCCCGGAGACGGAAGTTCCGGTGGATACGGATGCCGCCTGGCAGAAGATGAAAAGCCGGATGAAATCGCCGCCGACCTCTTCGACACCGGAGATGTTTATCGCCACGCTGCGCACCCCGGAACCCACTGTTCCCCCCGCCCGACCGGAGGCGGTGGTACGCCCGCTGCCCGCTGCCCCCCGCCGAAATGCCTGGACTTATTGGAGCGCCGCAGCGGTCGTTCTGCTGGCTTTAGGCTTCGGCTGGTTTTTTTGGCGGGAACAGGCTTCCCAACCCGTTCCTCAGCTTGCCGTGACAACCGCTGACGGAAAGATCGAAAAAATACTTCCCGACGGTTCCCGCGTTTACCTGAACCGCAATAGCCGACTGAGCTATCCCGAAACGTTTGCCTCCGATAGCCGGGAGGTCACGCTCACGGGCGAGGCATTTTTCGACGTACAATCCGACGCTGCCCGCCCCTTCCGCATCCGGGCCGGGCAAACCACCGTACAGGTGCTGGGGACGTCGTTCAGCATCCGGGCCTACGATGCCAACGTACGCGTGGCCGTCCGGACGGGCAAAGTGCTCGTGAAAGCGAAGCAGAAAGAGGTTACACTGGTTAAAAATGAGCAGGCAGCCTTTGATGCCGATCGGGATACGCTGCTGAAAAGCACCAGCGACGTGGCGAACGCTTTCGTCTTCAAAACCGGCGTCCTATCGTTTTCAAATGACCGGCTGGCTGACGTGGTTCAAACGTTAAACGAAACGTATCAAGCTGATATTCAACTATCCAGCGCCCGTCTGGCGAATTGTCGTCTGACGGCCCGCTTCGAAAACGAAAAACTGGACCACGTGCTGGCCGTTGCCGCCGAGTCTCTCCGTCTGCGCATCCGCCGCAACGGTTCCCGCACCTATCTGGAAGGCAGCGGCTGCGAATAATTCCGTAAAACGGTAGGGGCTCCCTACGTTTGGCGTGTCTTTGGTTGGATGGCGCCATCGACCGTCCGGAACATGCTCCGAATTCAGCACAACCAATTCATGAAAACGTTTCTCTTTTTACTTATCTGTCTTTTTTTACCCCAACTACTTCAGGCACAGGCGCCGCCTCTGGAACGAACCATTTCGGTCAATATTCAGAACGAGCGACTCAACACCGCCCTCGACGTCATCAGCCGGGCGGGCGATTTTTCCTTTTCCTACAATCCGGCCATTCTGAACCAAAACAGCCTCATTACCCTGCGACTCTCTAATTCTACCGTTCGGACGGTATTGAATCAGCTTTTCAAAGGAAGCATCACATTCAAATCCAGAGGAAATCACGTCATTCTGCTGAAGGCCGAAGAAATTATCGACGAAACGCCCCGCAACATCTACCTCGAAGGCTACGTCATCGACCGGCAGACCGGCACCAAAATCAGCCAGGCCAGTATTTACGAACGCACGTCGCTGGCCTCAACCGTCAGTAATCCCTACGGGTATTATCGTCTCAAATTATCGGGCGATTTGCAGGCGGTCCGGATTGAAGTCCGGAAACAATATTATTTCGGTGAGTCGATGACGCTGCCCGGTCGCCGGTCGCAGACGGTCGACATTCGACTGGCCCCCGCCCCGCTCAGTACACCCGTGCGGCCCATTCCAGTCCGGAAGGTAGCCGACACGACATTGACGCCGCTGGCAACGCAAAAACCGGCGGTGGTGGCCCCTCCGGTGGCCGTCGCGTCTGCCGACACGACCCGAAAGGCACTGGCGTTCGACTGGAAGCGCGAACGTGATGAATTCATGCAGTGGGCCAAATCGCAGCGGCAGAAAATTCACGATGCCAACCTGTCGGGCGACACGCTCTACCGCGACGTTCAGTTTTCGCTGCTGCCTTTCGTGGGCACCAACGGAACGCTCAGCGGACGGGTCATCAACCGGACGTCGTTCAATATTATTGCCGGTTATTCGCTGGGCGTTACGGCCCTCGAAGTCGGTGGTTTCGCCAACATCGTCCGGGGCAACGTCGACGGCATTCAGGCAGCGGGTTTTGCCAATGCAGTGGGCGAAAATGTCAGCGGGGTACAGGCGGCGGGTTTTATCAACGCCAATCGTCGTAACATGACGGGTGTTCAGATTGCCGGTTTCGGTAACGCAGTGGGTGGAGATGCCAACGGTGTGCAGGGATCGGGCTATTACAATATTGTGGTCGGAAGTATGCCCGATGGCGTACAGGGGTCGGGCTTCATCAATATCGTCGGGCGCGATATGAACGGTGTGCAGGCCACCGGCTTTATGAATGTCGTTGGCCGGGACTTTGCCGGATTTCAGATTGCGGGCTTCGGCAACGTTACCGTACGCAACAACGACGGCTGGCAGATTGCGGGTTTCTTCAATTCAACGGCGGGCGAACAGCGCGGTCCGCAGATTGCGGGTTTTCTCAATTACGCCAGACGCATTACCAAAGGACGTCAAATAGGTTTCATCAACGTTTCTGATTACGCTGAACGCGCTCCAATCGGCTTTTTTAGTTACGTAAAAGAAAACGGATACCGGCGTCTGGAATTCTCGACCGACGAGCTGTTTGTGGGCAACGCCGCCTTCAAAACCGGCAAGCGTGGATTCTACAATATCTTTACGGCAGGCACTAATTTCGGACAGACTGACCGCCCCTCCTGGTCGTTCGGCTACGGGCTGGGAACCGGGCTGCGTCTGGGCCGGAGTTGGACGGCCAATCTGGAAGGAACCAGTTATTACGTCGTTCCGGAGGAGTGGCGTCGTTTCGATGAAGGGGGTAATCTCATCCGCCTGTCGGCAACCGTGGAGAAAAAACTGGGCAGCCGCGTGGCCCTGGCCGTGGGGCCGTCGCTCAACTGGTTTTTCACTAATCCCCGCTACGGTACTCTGCCCCAGGTCCGACCGAACTTTAGTTTATTTAAAAGTGGGCCGGAGATTTCCAACACTCTTTCCACCGGATGGATCGGGTTTCAGGCAGCAATACGTTTTTGCAATAAATCTTGATGTTTATTTTCTTAGTAATTGATATACAACAGTTTTTTATTTTTCTTTTTGAATAAAAATAAGGTATACGTATAGGGGTAGGGTTCTCCTGAAGGGTCATAGCCATGTAACCAGTAAACACATGAGCTATGTTTCTTCGAGGCCTTCCCCTTCTTCTTTTTTTGGTAACTGCCAGTCTGCTTTCCCGGGCGCAATCGTTCACGCAGACGATCCGGGGCACGGTTATCGACCAGAGTTTGCAGACGCCCATTCCGGGGGCATCGGTTGTTGTCCTGAACTCTTCTCCCCTGAAAGGTGCCGTTACCGACAGCGATGGATCGTTTCGCATTCCCGGTGTCAACGTCGGTCGCCAGACCCTGAAAATCAGTTATCTGGGCTATCAGGACCGGTTGATTCAGAACATCGGGGTCGATGCCGGAAAAGAACTGGTGCTGACGGTTTCGCTGGAAGAGACCATCCGACAGATTGACGAAGTGACCGTTCGGCCCACCCTGGAGAAAGATAAACCGCTGAACGAACTGGCGACCGTTTCGGCCCGGACGTTTTCGGTGGAAGAAACCCAGAAATTTGCCGCCGCCATCAACGACCCCGCCCGCATGGCGACCGCCTATGCCGGGGTGGTTGGGGCCGACGACGGCGGTAATTTCATCGTCATCCGGGGCAACTCGCCCAACGGGCTGCTCTGGCGCATGGAGGGTGTGGAAATTCCAAATCCCAACCATTTTGCCAATCTGGGCACGGCGGGCGGCGGCATTTCCATCCTCAGCGCTCAACTGCTTGCCAACTCCGATTTTCTGACGGGCGCGTTTCCGGCAGAATACGGCAATGCCCTCTCCGGCGTGTTCGACCTGCGCCTGCGCCGGGGCAACAACGCCAAACGAGAGCATACGATTCAGGCGGGCGTTCTGGGCATCGACGTATCGAGTGAAGGGCCGTTCTCCAAAAATTATAAAGGATCGTATTTGTTCAATTACCGCTATTCTACCCTGGGTCTGCTGTCGAAAATGGGCGTTGCGATTGGGGACGGGGTTACCACGTTTCAGGATTTGTCGTTCAACATTTACCTGCCGACGACCAAAGCCGGAACGTTCACGCTGTTTGGCTTTGGCGGCCTGAGCGACCAGACCAGTAAGGCGGAGAAGGACTCCACGAAATGGCAGAGCGAGTTTGAACGCTACAACGACGTCTTCAAAGCCAACACGGGAGCCGTGGGCGCTACGCACTCGCTGAACCTGAGCCGCCGTGCCCTGCTGAAGACCGTGCTGCTGGCATCGGGCTACCGGAATACGTACCAAAGCGAATGGCTCAACGACGCCTACCAGCCGCAGCCCCGCGACCGCGAGTCGTATACCATACGCAAAACTATTCTTTCGAGCACGCTGACCTATAAATTCAATGCGAAACACATGCTGCGGGCGGGCCTGATTGGTTCCGGGCTTCAGTTCGACCTGCTGCGGCAGGTCTGGGAGGATTCGCTGCAGCGCCTTCAGACGCAGATGCAGTCGAAAAACAGTACCTATACCTTACAGACGTTTGCCCAGTGGAACGGGCGGCTGTCGGAACGGCTGACGCTCAATGCTGGTCTGCACACGCTGTATCTGACCCTGAACGGAACGAGCGCCATCGAGCCGCGTGGATCGGTGCGCTGGGCCGTAACGCCCCGGCAGGCCGTCAGTTTCGGCTACGGTCTGCATAGCCAGCTTCAGAACCCGGGGGTTTATTTCGTCACCGACCCGACCGGCGACCTTGCCCGGCAACCCAACCGAAACCTGGGCTTCACACGGTCGCACCATTTTGTGCTGGCTTACGACTATTCCCTCAACGACCATCTGCGGCTGAAGGCCGAGACGTATTACCAGTCGCTGTTTAACATTCCCATCAGCGCCGACAAACGGAACTCGTTTGCGCTCATCAACCGCTTCGACGGGCTGACAATCGACCGGCTGGTGAATAAAGGCCTGGGCCGCAACTACGGACTGGAACTGACCGCCGAGCAGTTTCTGCACAAGAATCTGTATTTTCTGCTTTCTCAGTCGATTTATAACTCCGAATACCGGGCCTCGGACGGCATCTGGCGCAACGCCCGCTTCAACGGTCGTTATGCAACTAACTTCCTGATTGGCAAGGAGTATACGCTGGGAAGCCGGGGCCGGAGCGTATTGGGACTGAATGTAAAACTGACGTATTACGGCGGTTTCCGGTCGACGCCCATCGACGTGGCCGAATCCCGGCGGCAGGAAAAAACGGTGTATATCGACCGGCTGGCTTACAGCGAAAAAGTGCCCGATTATTTCCGGACCGACGTCCGGATAAGCTGGAAACGCAACCGTCCCCATTCGACTAAAACCCTTTCGCTGGACGTACAGAATACGACCAACCGCCAAAACGTTTTCGGTCAGTATTTCGACCCGCAGAGCGGCACCCTGAAAACCAGTTACATGACCCCGCTGATTCCGGTGCTAAGCTACCGGGTGGTGTTTTGAGTTAGGCGTACTGCTAAACGATAAAACGGCTGATGCTTTTAGAAGTCAGCCGTTTTTTGTTGATTTATGAGGGGATAGGCCAATATAGATATTATGCTGGAAGAACTATTGAAGTTTATTTGCGGTGAATTAGAAACGTGCGGCATTAAGTACATGTTATCAGGAAGCATCGTCATGAGTACTTATTCCACTCCCCGATTTACGTATGTGGATAAATAAGCTTGAATTAAAACAGTACGACCTCTTATGACCGACACTCCAGAACATATATTAAAGCTCCAGGCCACTTTTTTCCTGCAAAAGCCATTGGATGAACGGCTACGAATTGGCCTTGGGATGATGGAAGAGGGCCGGAACATGGTTGAGGGAGCACTTAAACGGCAAAATCCCCATTGGTCCGAAGGTGAACTGAAAGCGGCAGTCTTCAGGCGTATGTATGCCGACGAATTTTTGCCCGACGAACTGAACCGGATTGCCCAATCGTTCATTTCCTACTATACTCGTCGCTAAAACGTCTTTTGTCTCATCTCCAGAGTCTGAACAATGACCGAACAAAGTAAACAGTTTCTGTATCAGTATCTTAACAACGCCTCCCCGACCGGTTTCGAGTCGTCGGGGCAGCAAATCTGGCTCGATTATCTGAAGCCCTACACCGACGAATACATCGTGGACACCTACGGCACCGCCGTGGGCGTCGTGGGGCCGGGCAAGGAATACAGCGTCGTTATCGAAGCCCATTCCGACGAAATTTCGTGGTTTGTCAACTACATTTCCGACGACGGCTACCTCTATGTCCGGCGCAACGGCGGCTCCGATGCCCTGATTGCGCCCTCGATGCGGGTCAACCTGCACACCAAAAAAGGCGTCGTGCCCGGCGTGTTCGGCTGGCCGGCCATTCACGTCCGTGACCTGACGAAAGACACCGCCCCGAAAGTTACCGACCTGTTCATCGACGTGGGCGCCGCCACCAAAGCTGAAGTGCTGGAAATGGGTATTCACGTCGGAACGGTCTGCACCTTCGTCGACGGCCTGACCGAGATGAACGACCGCTATTACGTGGGCCGGGCGCTCGACAACCGCATGGGCGGCTTCATGATCGCCGAAGTCGCACGGAGACTGAAGGAGAACAACATTACCCTGCCCTACACGCTGTATGTAGTAAACTCGGTGCAGGAAGAAATCGGTCTGCGGGGGGCCGAGATGATTGCCCGACGGCTGCGGCCCAACCTGGCAATCTGTACCGACGTCACCCACGACACGCAATCGCCCAAATACGACAAGAAAGAGCAGGGCGACCTCAAATGCGGAGCGGGGCCGGTGCTGTGCTACGGCCCGGCGGTGCAGAACAACGTCCTGGATTTTCTGATTTCGGTGGCCGAGCAGAAGAACATTCCCTTCCAGCGGCAGGCGGTCAGCCGCTCCACCGGCACCGACACCGACGCTTTCGCCTACGCCACCGAGGGCATTGCTTCGGCGCTTATTTCGCTGCCACTCAAGTATATGCATACGACGGTGGAGACGGTGCACATGGACGACGTGCAGGCAGTCATCAATCTGATGTATGAAACCCTGCTGGCGCTGAAAGGCGATGAGGATTTCCGGTATATCCGGTAATTTTAACCACGGAGGAAACCAAGGATGGCACAGAGGTAAGGGGTTCGGCTGGCTTTTCTCTGTGATTGAAATCCCATTTTTCGCACCGTCTTTTTCCCATGTATTTCGGGAAAAAGACGGTATTTTTTTCCATAGTAAATTTTTAACGTTCTAACTATCAAACACTTATAGATAAATTTTTGTAGTATTCGACATGCACTCTTGATTGTTTGAGTCACCAATCATTAGTTTTAAACTGATAGATTGATTGTTATACTTTTTAGACCTAACCGATTATGGCTTTTGCATTACATGAAGGCAACTCCTGCGAAAGTTCTACCGAGGAATTCACAGAACGCATTAGAGGCTTCTCCGCCAGAACCCCTGAAAACGCCGCCAATCCGATACGACACTCCCAAAGCGACGGTCTGATTTGTTTTGATTTTACCAAGGCCGCCGTCCAGAATTTATTATCTGCGGGCGGTGGCGGCTTACGAATCATTCCCGCTTTAGACAGGAACGGGAATCTCACGGTGGTAATAACGCCGTACAACTTAGACGGCAATGAGGTATTTGACAGCAACGACAAACTAATAGCCGATTGCTGTCCGCAGCCCCCGCCGCCGTTCAATAAAAGTTCAAGGCTCTATCATGAATTATTTCCGTGAAAAACTGACCGGCCGGGCATTAGCTATCACTGATGCCCGGTCTTTTGCAGAAAATACCTTTCGCCGACGTGATCGAGCAGGTTCTCAATATCTCCCTCTACATCTACTTTATCGTCGTCGTCGTTGCGGCGATATATGCCACCATCTACCGAAATCATTTTATTTATCCGCTAAACTATATTTGGATTTATCTGTGGCTGGATGTGCTGGTAGAAGCCGGAGTATACGTTTTGAGAATGTACAAAACGGCGTTCGTGTGGTTATACGAAAGCTTCGGCCCCATCGAATTTTCCTTTGTCTGCTTTCTTTATTTTCATTTCTTCAATAGAAAATACGAAAAAGTCATCGTTATTGTTTTAGGCGGCGTTTATACCGTATTTACACTTCTTGCTATGACGTATCTTAGCGATATGTCTGAATTCAATCTGGTTTTTCTGGTACGGTCGCTCTTGATGGCAATCATCTCGTTATACTATCTATTAAAAGTTTATAAAAGCGACGTAATCATCGAAATTTATCAGCACCCGTTGTTCTGGATTGCCGTAGGTCTGTTTATCTTCTGCACCTGGTCCATTTTCAGTATGGGGCTGGGGGGACACATCATTCGCCTGAATCCGAAAATTGGCTATGCTGTTTTTTTATTGAATCCTTTGCTGAATATTTACCTTTATACAATGTTTCTAATCGGCCTTGTATGCAGCCGCAGGAATCCCGGATACTACTGATAATCATCCTTGGTACGCTGATGCTGGCGCTGTCGAGTGCGTTCATCATTCTGTTTATTCTGCACTTTCGGCATAAACAGCGGATGAATCTTCGGGAAAAAGAGGTGATAAAAACCCAGTATGAGCAGGAGTTGCTTCAGTCACAGATAGAAGTTCAAAACCAGACGCTACAATACATCGGCGGCGAAATTCACGATAACATTGGTCAGTTGCTATCGGTTGTGCGGCTCAACATCAACGTTCTTGAGGAGGCATCGCTGCCTGTGCCCTATCAGCGCTACGCCACTGTAGCCAGCAACCTTTTAGAAAAAGCAATCAGTGAACTAAGGAGCCTTTCCAAAAGCCTCAACAGCGATTTCATTAGAGATTTTGGTTTGAAAGAAAGCCTGATCTTCGAGTTGGAACGTATTGAGAGCACCGGACGATTGAAAACCTTCTTTCACGAAGAGGGCGATAGTTTTAGTTTCGGACCGGAAGCGGAAATTATTTTATTCAGAATCTGCCAGGAAGTAATCAATAATGCCATAAAACACGCCGCAGCAAACCAGATTCAGGTTTCAGTTCTATACGATACAGACGCTCTGAGAATACGAATTACTGACGACGGTACGGGTTTCGATCAGGAGATTATTCAGGACAATTCGCTCCGGCAAAGTGGTTCCGGTCTGCGTAATATCCGACGAAAGATTGGTCTGCTAGGCGGTGATTGTACCATACATTCAGCCGTCGGCAAAGGCACCACGTTCGAAATTTGGCTCAGACCTGATCCATCCCTGATCACAGCCCCAGCCCATACGCCACGTTGAACAGAAACATGCCGCTGCCCCGGCTCATGCTCGTCGGGATGCTGGCCCCCACGTCGAGGTAGCGCCCACCGGCAATCGGAAAGACCTTGCCCACCGACGGTTCGAAGCGGAACGACGAGACGCCCAGCCGGGTGATCGAAATGTCGGCACCGAGTTGCAGTCCGCCATAGAGGGATTCCAGAAAATAATAGCGCGGCCCGACCGTGATAGGTATCGACAAACCAACCGTGGTGTTGTACTCCTTACGAAACTGCTCACTATAACGGCCTTTGATGACAAACAAATCCAGACCGCTGCGGGCAATGGCAACCAGTTTTCTGGTCAATGGCCGCTGGTAGCGCACGTCGGCACCCAGACCAATACCGATGCCGTTGTAGACGCCCATACCCAGGCCCGGCGTTGCTCCCAGCCACAGAACCGACTGGCCCGACTGCCCGCTAGCCTTCCCCAACGAGGCCAGCAGCAGGCCGATGAACAGGTATTTTTTTAGATTCGGAAGCATACGATACTTTATTTCAGATTGAACGGAACGCCGTAGGCGGCGCTGAGACCAAACACACCGCTGCCCCGGCTGAAACTGGTGAAATAGCCGCCGCTGACGTCGAGCCAGGCCCCGTTGCCCAGCGACCGGACGTAGCCAATGGCCGGTTCGGCATGAAACGACGTCAGCAGCGCCCGGCTGATGGCGGCATCGAAGCCCACGTTCAGGCTGGCGTATACGTTCGGCGTCAGATAGAGGCGTGGCCCGAAATTGAACGGTACGCTGACGCCCCAGGTCTTATACTCGTAGCTGTTCCAGTTGTAGTAAATCGTGTTGAAGCCGAACCCCGTGATGGCGTTGTAGCCGTATCCCAGATAGGAATAGGGTATGGAGGAATAATCGGCCACCCGATACACCTCCGCTCCCAGTTTGGCCGTGAACGCCACCTTTTTCGCCAGTGGATAATGAACCCGGCCAAACACGCCGCCGCCGACATTAAGGCCATTGTAGCTTCCCACGCCGTGCATAAGACTGACTCCGCCGAAGAAGAGTTTTTCAGTACTCTGTGCATAAACCGAACCCCCGTTCAGCCAGACGGCCAGGCCGATCAGCCCCAAAGCAAATTTGTTTTTCATGATGTCGTTCGTGAAGTGGTTTGGGGAGAATGGTGCGGATAGAGCCGGTTAGCGCTGGGCGGTGAAGGCAAACTCGACGCGCTGCCCCGACTGGTCGGTTTCGCTGATGTTGAAGATGATACTGCTGCCGTCGGCATCGGCCACGCGGGTGCCGTCAATGAAGAGCCCCAGGGCTTTTCCAGCTTCCTGCACCTCCATACCGTCGATGTCGATAGAGGCATCGTCGTTACCGGTCACTTTCAGCGTCAGTTTCATATCCACCTGGTCGTCGCCATTCTCCCGCAGCACCACCGTTCCGGAAGCTGTTCGACCGTTCTGGGTGGCGGGCATTTTGTCGATGTTGACGTTGTTGTCTTTGTCTTTATAGCGGAACGACTTCAGTTCGTACGTACCGGCGACACGGGCCGAAAGCGTTTCCGGTTCAACGTCTTTTTCTTTTTTACAGGCGGAGAATGAAACCAGCAGGACGAGAAGGATGAGGAGCTTTTTCATGAGCTTAGTGTTGGTTAGAACGATGATTTGCAGCAATCACCTGAGCAAAAGTAGAGGCCTCCAACACGGCTCACAATACGTCATTTGTATGATTTTTGGGGCTTCAGCGCCGACCCAGATACTTGTTCACCGCCTCGATTTTGGAGTGAACCTGTAGTTTTTCGTAGATATTGAAGATATGTTTCCGGACCGTTGTCGGGCTGACGAAAAGCTCCTCGGCTACTTCCTTGTGGCTGTAGCCTTTTGCCAGACGGTCCAGGATTTCGCGCTCGCGGGGCGTGAGTGTATTCAGGTCGGCAGACGGCGACTGGAGATGGAACGATCCGACGATTTTGCGGGCGATGCTGCTGCTCATGGGTGAACCGCCATCGTGAAGCTCTGCGATGGCATCCAGCAGTTTATGCGGCGAACTGCGTTTCAGAATGTAGGAATTGGCCCCGGCTTTGAGCGCCTCGAACACGGTTTCGTCCTCGTCGTAGATGGTACACATCATAAACTGGGTTCGCGGGCAGAGCGGCTTGAGTTGCCGGACACAGTCGATGCCGTTCATTCCGGGCAGGTCCACGTCCATCAGTACCACGTCGGCGTTCAAACGGGGCAATTCGCTCAGGGCGTCTTCGGCGCTGGGGTACGTAGCCGGGCACCGGAAGCCGTCGGCTCCGTTGATGAGGATCGCCAGCGATTGCCGGATTTCGTCCTTATCTTCGACGATGGCAACGGTGATGGGGGAATTCATTCGGCAATATTGACAAAAAGTTTCGCCTTACGCCATACTACATTTGCAGTATTTTGTCGACCGACTCTGGTGCATACGGGTACGTTATCCGGACGCAGGTGCCCTCATCCGACGACGTGATGGTGCATTCCCCGCCCGCCGTCTGCATCCGGTTCTGCATGTTTTTCAGTCCGTTGCGGTGGCGGGGGGCGTCCTGCTGAACAAATCCGCGTCCGTTGTCGCAGACTTCGATGAACAGTTGCTGCTGGCGGGGCAGCATCCGCAGCGTCACGCGTTCGGCCTGTGCGTGTTTCACCACATTGTTCAGCGCTTCCTTGACCGTCAGAAAGATATGCCGCCGGTCGTCGCCGGGAATGTTAATGTCTTCCGGTGCTTCTTCAGCATCTATTTTCAGCGACAGCGAGGTGTTTTCGGCAAACTCACGGGCGTAGGAACGCAGGTAGGCGATCAGGCCGTTCAGGCTGTCGTTGCGCGTGTTCAGCGACCAGATAATCTCGTTCATAGCCGTCACCATTTCCGACGACAGTTCCGAGATTTTGTGTATTTCGGGTGATGCCGCCGTCAGCAGCCGGGTTTTCATCACCTCGCTCAGCAGCCCGATGGCCGTCAGCGAAGCGCCGAGGTCGTCGTGCATTTCCCTGGAAATCCGCAGGCGTTCTTTCTGCTGTCCTTCCATCTCAGCCCGCATCGCTACCAGTTCCTGCTCCCGCTGGAGGGCCAGCAGGGCGCTGGCGGTCGCCCGCTGCCGCTGCCGATACAGCAATACACTAATCAGCAGCACGGCGGCGATGGCGACGGCTGAGATAATAGCCAGCCACATCCAGAGGTTCTGCTGTTTACGTTCCGCTTCCAGCCGCTCGATTTGCCGTTGTTTGGCGAGCAGGTTCTGCCGGGCTTCGGCCTTTTTTATTTTCTCTTCGTAACTCTGCAGCAGTTCCTTAGCCTCCGTATTCTCCAGCGAATCGTGGACGGCGTAATATTTCTCCGACCACTCATAAGCGGCCTTGTAATTGCCGGTTTTTTCGTACAGCACCGAATATTCGCGGTAGATGTTCCGCAGTTCGGTCAGACCGGCATTGGTTTTCCGGGCAATCCCGTAGGACGCGTCCAGGTGCGATTTGGCCTGCCCATACTGCCCCAGGAGGTTATAGGTCTGTCCCAGCGTCATCAGCAGATGCATTTCATGGCGGACGTTGCCGAGTTTTCGGCTCAGGCGAAGGCCCTCCCGCTGATAGTGAAGCGCCGAATCGTAGCGGGCCTGTGCGCCGAATTCATACCCGATGTTGTTATAGAGCGTCACCAGAAAATCCAGATCCGTTTTGGGGTCGATATACTGCCGGGCCCGTTTGTAGTAGTCGATGCATCGCTTCCGGTCGTGCATGTGCCCGTAGGTAACGCCCATGTTGAAGAGCGTAATGGCAATGTCGCGGTCGGCATCTTTGGCTTCCTGATGAATGCGGAGGGCCTTTTCGTACTGCTCGATGGCCTGTTTATAGAGGTCCTGATTTTGATATAGAATGCCCAGATTATTGTAAATCACGGCCAGATTCTGCCGGTGGTTAAGCAGCCGCATGTAGTGCGCCGCCTGATGAAACTGCCGCGTGGCCTCCTTCAGATCGCCCCCGGCCATCGCTGCATTCGCCAGGGCGAAGTGACTCAGGCCCAGATTTCGTTTGGATGTATCTTTTCGGGCTTCTTGGAGTCCTTCGAGCGCAATGGTACGGGCTTCTTCATACCGGCCACTATTATTGAGCGTGTAGCACAGCAGCCGCATTCCGTTGAAATAGCCCTTGGTGAAACCTAGTTTCCGGGCAAGAGCGTGCGCCTGCCGATACAGTTGGATGGCAGCTTCGATGTTGCGGGTTTCGATGGCCTCTCCCCGGGCCAGCAGATGATTGACTGTATTGGTGTCGGGCTTTTGCGGGGTGTTTTCTGCCCGTCCGGGCAGAGCTGCCCAGCAGAACAGGTTGAGCCAGAGCCCAATGCGCATGAAACGTCCTGTCATGAAATAATGCCGGAAAGTGGAGCGTCAGCCTGCCTGTTGCAATCAGGTAAACAGATAGAGCAAGTTAATTTTTCCTTTTCAGAATCGCAATTGCCGGTCCGCACTGAGTTGGATCCAGGCCTTTACCCTTCGATATACGACGAATAAAAGCCGGTTTCGTTCGTTTCATTGGAAAAGGTGGTATCTTGTGGGCTCTGTCTGTCGCAGTCTTCAACCTATTTCTGTCTTTCATTGAACCATTACAATCCGTTATCTCAGCTTTTTTGCCTAACCGGGAGCAGGCTGTTTTAAAAGCACATCCCCGGTTTATTTTTTATGCAGACAACCGTTAAGTTCGTTAATACCAGCCAGTCGAAATTTTTCTCTACGGTCCGTCAGAGGGTCGATACCTATTTCAAAATCAATCAATTATCGCCTCACGCCAACGGCCTGATGTGGGTGAAAGTCGTATTCTTTCTGACGGGCTACGCCTCTCTTTACGTACTGATTCTTTCCGGTCAGTTTGGTGTCTGGACGATGCTGGGACTGGCCTGTCTGCTGGGTGCCTTTGCCGCCTTCATCGGATTCAACGTCTCCCACGATGCCATGCACGGCTCACTTTCAAATCGTCCGTGGGTGAACACGCTGTTTGAAACGAGTTTTTACATGCTGGGCGCAAGCCCCTATATCTGGAAAATCACCCACAACATCGTCCATCATACATATACGAACATTCCCGGCCATGACGAAGACATCGAGGTTGCCCCCGGCCTGATTCGTCTCGATGCCGACGAGCCGCTGCGGCCCTGGCATCGCTATCAGCAGTATTATGCCTTCCCGCTCTACGGTCTGGCATCGCTGTCGTGGGTATTCCGGAAAGACTTCCTGAAATTCTTCAAATCGCGTATCGGTCATCACGACAACTCCCGGCACAGACGAAGGGAATACGTGAACCTGTTTGCCAGCAAAGCGGCCTACTATTTCTTTTTTCTGGTAATTCCGTATATGGTTCTGCCGATCACCGGGTGGCAGCTACTGCTGGGCTTCGTTCTGATGCATCTGGTCGAGGGGCTGGTGCTGGGTCTGGTTTTTCAACTGGCACACGTGGTGGAAGGAACGACGTTCCCGGTGCCGGTCAACGGCATGACCATCGAGGAAGCGTGGGCCGTTCATCAGATGCGGACGACGGCCAATTTTGCCCCCGACAGCCCAACGGTGGCGTTTTTCTGCGGCGGCCTGAATCGCCAGATTGAACACCACCTTTTTCCGAAAGTTTGCCACATTCATTATCCCGCCATCGCCCGAATCGTCCGGCAGACGGCGGCAGAATTCGACTTGCCTTACCTGGAAAACACCAGCTTCCTGGATGCTCTGCGCTCCCATCACCGGGTGCTCGAACGAATGGGAAAGGCATAAAAAAAACACGCTTTCGGCGTGTTTTTTTCTCTGATGTATTAGTAACTCTTAGCGAATAACCTCCACATTGATGGCGTTCAGCCCTTTTCTGCCCTGCTCGACGTCGAACTGAACTTTGTCGTTCTCACGAATGTCGTGAACCAGCCCCGAAACGTGAACGAAAATGTCCGGACCTGCTTCTGAAGGCGTAATGAAACCGAATCCTTTGGTTTCATTGAAAAATTTAACTACTCCTGTTTGCATAAAAAAAATTGTCTTTGGACAAAGGTAATAAAATAATTCGTCATCGTCCAAACTTCCGCAGGTTATAGACGAAACTGAGCATGAAATAACGGTTCAGCACCCGGCTCTGCACGTCCTCCAGATAGGTTTCGGTTACGTTGCGGGTGATGCTGCGGTTCTGATTCAAAAGGTCGAATACCTGCAGCCGCAGTTCCCCCTGACGGTTTTTGAAAAACTGCCGCGACAGGGCCAGATTCCAGAGCGCAAACCGCTGGTTGAAACCCGCAGACCGGCCCGTATTGCTCATCAGCAGCAAATCACTTGTCAGATTGAACCGGAAAGGCAGTTCGTAAAACACGTCGAGGTCCAGCGTTTTCGTGAAAAACTCCGTGTTCTGGCTCGACTGCAGTGAATACCGGGCCGTCTGGTACGTGAGATTGCCAGTTAACCCAAATTCGATTTTTCCGGTAAAATTGGAGTTCAGACCCAGCCCCTGCCCGATGGTCCAGTTGCCGGAGAAATTTTCCTGCCCGTTAACAAATCCGACGCCCCGGTTATAGCCCGCATTGGTGGTCCAGTTAACGTTGATTTTCAATGGTTTTAGCTGCCGACCCACCGATACGAACCCGTTGATAGAATAAAATCCGTCGGCGTTGACGGGCCGGGTCGTTTGCACACCCGTTTCACTGAAGCTGCTGGCGTTGACAATGCGGTTGCTGGCCTGATTGAGGTTCAGAATGGCAAACAGGCTTTTGTTCCCTGCCGAACTGAAGTTGTTAAAGGTCAGCGAAATAGTGTTGTAAAACTCCGGTTTCAGGGCCGGGTTGCCCAGCCGGATGTTGAGCGGGTCGCGGTTGTCGGGCACAGGCTGCAACTGCGATACCGAAGGCGCATTGATGCGGGTCCGGTAATTAAGCCGCAGCGTCCGGTTCCGCGACCAGTTATACGAAAACATGGCCGTCGGCAGCAGGTTCATAAACCGCCGGTTGAAGGCCGTGTCAATCGACTGATTGTCGGCGTTCAGCAACGCCTGCTGAATGTCGGCCCCCAGATTGTAGGCGTATTTCAGCCGTCGGTTCTGGAAGGTAACACCGCCCCGGTGCGTGGCGAAGACGTTGGAGAACTGGTTGCTCAGCAGCGGGTTGAACAAGTCATACCGGCCCGTCGAGTCGTTGAAGTCACTGGTCAGGCGTTCGGAGACGTTCTGATTGGTGGAATAGGCATACCGAAACTCCACCCGCTTACTGAGCGACAGCGGCTCGGTATACGACAGTGTCAGATTATTGGTCCAGACGTTGGTTTGCTGGTCATTCTGCTGGTCGAGACGGTTGGGGCGGGGCACACCCGTCTGCGGCTGAAAAAACGTATTCGTCGCCCGGTTGTAGCCGAGGATTTCCTGTCCGTTCAGTACCGTGTTCAGATTGATGGAAACCGTGCGTCCCTCCCGCCGGAACTTCCGCATCAGCAGCAGATTACTGAACCCGTTCAGGCCCGATCCGTCAGAGTTGTAGCGCGTTTCATTCTGATTGAGCGGCTGAGCCGTCAGATTCCGCGTAAACTGCGTACTGAGGTTGCTGAGGTCGGTTTGCTGCCACGACAGTGAGGGCATAAACCGCAGCGTCGTGAATGAATCCAGTTTGGCCTCCAGCCGCAGGTTGAAGCGGTGGTTCAGATTCTGATTGCGGGAGAAGCTGGTGTTATCACTGATGAAGCGCTGATTGGGCAGGATGTTTTCCCGACGGCTCGTGCGTTCGGTCGTCACGCGGGTGCGGTTCAGGAAATAGCTGGTCGCCACTTCCAGTCGCTTACCCCAGGCATCGCGGTAGTTGATGCCGCCCGCCAGTGATTCAGTGATATTGGATGGCATGCTGCTGAATGAGCCGTTGCTGCTGCCGGGCCCACCCCCGCCGACCATGCTCCCACCCCCGCCGCCCCGGCCACCGCCCTGCCCGCCGAAACCAGCGCCGGAAACGCCAATGCCTTCGCCCATCGTGAAACCCTGCTGGTTGATGTTGTTGCCCTGCCCGATGAGTGAAATCTGCCGTCCCGGTCCGGCGTTCCGGTTGTTGAAGTGATTGACGTTCAGTTGCGCCTGATATCGTCCGTTCGTACCTGCTCCAGCGGCATTCCGGCCAAAATAGCCTTTTCGCTTATCGCGTTTGGTGGTCAGGTTGATGGTTTTTTCGCGGTTGCCGTCGTCGATGCCCGAAAACTGGGCCTGCTCCGACTGCTGGTCGTAGAGCTGTACTTTGTCGATGATGTCGGCGGGCAGATTGCGGGTTGCCATTTTCGGATCGTCGCCGAAAAACGGCTTTCCGTCGACCAGCACCCGGTTGACCTGCTGTCCCTGCGCCTTGATGGTGCCATCGCGGCTGACCTCCACGCCCGGCAGTTTTTTCAGCAAATCCTCCACCTGCGCATTGGGCCGGGTTTTGAAGGAACCGGCATTATACTCGATAGTATCCTGCTTTACGGCAATCGGTGGACGCTCCTGCACCACCGTCACCTCGTTCAGTGTCGTTGCCTGCGGAATCAGCTTCAGCGTTCCCAGATCGAAAGCAGGCGTAGAGGGCATTACCGTAAACCGAACGGAGCCATTCCGATAGCCTACATACGTCACCAGAATCCGGTAAGACCCGGTCGCTACGTTGCGAAACTGAAACTGCCCATCGCCGTCGGTAATGGTAAAGGTCACGTAGGACGAATCGGGTCCGGTCAGCAGCGAGACGGTCGCTTCCCGCAGCACTTTCCCTGCCGTATCGGTCACCATGCCCCGCACGACGCCCCCCCGTCCGCCGCCCGGGCGTATCCGGTCCGGTCTGGCCTGACCGGGAGGGCGCTGAGCGAAAGCGCCGTTTATCAGCAACAGGCAGCAGATAGAGAGAAGGAGGCGCATCAGATTGGTTGTTTACTATTCGGTAGGGCTTAATTCCGTTCTATTTCGTTCATCATTTTTGCCCGGAAGTCGGCCAGGGCTTTCTGGCGCAGGTCGTTGAGTTGTTCGGTCGAAACGGCTTCCGCGTTTTCGGCGGGTTTCAGAGCCGAAACGTCGGCTTTTGTGTCAATTTTCGTGGCTTTGAATGATTCTCTCGGCCCTTCAATTTCCAGTATGACACCGCTGGCTGGTGTCAGGGCGGCTATCGGCGAGTAAGTAAACGGCAGATCAGTTGTGTACCAGACCGTATAGGTTTCGTTTTTGTGCGGCACCGTGGCTTTGCGGCAGGTCAGTCCTGCAATCTTTTTCGTTTTGTCGGTATCCTGCCAGCCCGCCGCCTGCGACATGGCCGAGGCGCTCCGATACCAGTTCGTTTTGTCGCCATCTTTCACCCCCAGCATCCGGATCACCTGTCGGCTGGCAAAATCGAAATAGGTCAGTTCCTCGAACGGTCGGCCCAGATCGGTGCGCTGGCGGCGTTCGGGGCCACCCGGAGGCCCATCGCTGACAACCCGCACCATCACGTTGCCCGACTCGCGTTCTTCCTTTCCCAACCGACTGTCGAAGGTCAGCGTCTGGGCAAACGACCGGACCTCGGGCAGGTCGGCAGGGAAATTCGGACTGCCGGGCTGGACCGTCTCGCCGTTGATGACGATGCGCATCTGCGATTGGTCTATTTTCTGCATTCCCTCATAGTGGATTTTTCCGGAATGGATATTCCCCGAATGGACATTCTGGGAAGCGGATTGAGCGAAGGCGGCAGTTGTCCCCAGAAAAGACATACCGAGCAGAAACATACGGATTGGTTTCATTTTCTTTTCCTGATTTTTGATCGATGGGTCAAAGGTGCGTCAAGGTTATGTCAAGTTCTGTTACGGAGTGTTAAATAGTGTTAACCGGCGTTGGAGACGGATATGCCGTCGCGTAGTTTTGTAGAAAGGCCCGCAGCAACCGGCGATGAAACAGCGCATCCGATCCATTTTTCTGCTCATGACGCTCTGCATCCTGGGTATCAACCTGTTTCAGGGTTACTGGCTGTATACGACCTACCAGTTGAATCAGCGGCAGTTTGTCCGCACGGTCCGGGAAGCGCTGCTCGATGCTACGCAGAAAATCCGCCTCACGGATGCCCGGCAGCTTTTTTCCGATACGATGCCCTCGGCCCGTTTCCGTCTCCGGTCCCACAGGAACGACACACTGGTTAACCGGGTGTATATCAACGATGAAATGGAAGAAACCAGCGACGGACGCCGACGTCAGGTGATGGTATATGGCCTCCGAAGCCGGGCAGGCAACGTTCCGACGGCTCCTGCCGATACGCTGGCCCGTGACATCACCCGCATCCTCATCGACGACTGGTCGGAAAAACGGCCCTTCAACCTCGCCCGGCTCGATTCGGCCTACCGCACCGAACTGCGGTTTCGGTCCATCGATGCAGCCTACGTGCTCGACACCCTGACCCACCAACCCGCCGGAAACCGCCGCATCAACCTCTTCAATCTCCGTAGCACTCCCCGTGAGGGCTATTCCGTTCAGACACCGCTGGTGCCCGTCAATCCGGTTCGGGGATTGTTTGTGCAGGCTTCGTTCGTTACCCCAACCTCCTATCTGCTCCACAAAATGGGCTGGCTGCTGGGCGGTTCGGTGCTGCTGCTGGCGCTCACGACGGGCTGTTTTCTGTTTATGCTGTCGACCATTCTCCGGCAGAAAAAGCTGTCGGAAATCAGGAACGACTTCATCAACAACATGACCCACGAACTGAAAACCCCCATTGCCACCGTGTCGGCGGCGGTGGAGGCCCTACAGCATTTCGGCGCCCTCGACGACCCGAAAAAAACCGAAACCTACCTGAACATTTCGCGCAACGAACTCCAGCGGCTGTCAGACCTGGTCGAGAAAGTACTGAATATGGCCGTTGACGAGCAGCGCGAACTGACGCTGGACCCCGAATGGCTGAACCCCGGCGAACTGATTCGGGATCTGGTGGAACGACAGCGCCTGAAAGCTCCCAAACCCGTCGAGATTGTGATCGATGCCCCCGAAGATACACCGCAGGTCCAGGCCGACCGCCTGCATGTGAGCAACGTTATCAACAACCTGATTGACAACGCCATCAAGTATTCGGGCGAAAGCGTACGGATCGGTATTCGAAGCCGACACGAAGACGGGCGCTGGCTTCTGGCGATAACAGACAACGGCATCGGCATCCCGAAAAGCTACCAGGAAGCTATTTTCGACCGCTTTTTCCGCGTCCCAACGGGCAATCTGCACCCGGTAAAAGGCTTCGGTCTGGGTCTGTATTACGTCCGGCAGGTCATCGAAAAACACGGCGGACAGATCACGGTGCAGAGCGAACCGGGCCGGGGAAGTGAGTTTAGGTTCTGGATATAATTTAAAGAGTGAAAGAGCGAATGAGTGAAAGAGCGACCACCCGCCGCTGCGGTGAAAGGCAGTTCCTCCGTCTGGCTTTCGCTCAATCACTCTTTCACTCATTCACTCATGGCAACTCTCCTGCTCATAGAAGATGAACCGGCGCTGGGTATGATTGTCCGCGATAGCCTCGAAGTGCGAGGTTTCGAGGTGCTGTATGCCGCCGACGGCGAAGAGGGGCTGCGGCTGTTTCGGGAGAGAAAGCCCGACCTCATCATTGCCGACGTGATGATGCCCCGGCTGGATGGTTTTTCGCTGGCGGGCCACGTCCGGCAGACCGATCCGCACACACCCATTATTTTCCTGACGGCCCGCTCACAGACCGCCGACGTGGTGAATGGTTTTGAACTGGGCGGCAACGACTATCTCAAAAAACCGTTCAGCATGGACGAGCTCGTCGTGCGGGTGAAGGCCCTGCTGAACCGCTCGCAGCCGCTGCGTCCGGCCATGCCCGAACGATTGCCCATTGGTCGGTATCTGTTCGATTATCCGAAACAAAAACTGCTGCTGAACGACAGCGAGACTGCTCTCTCCCACCGCGAGTCCGAACTGCTCCGGCGGCTCTGCGAACAGCGCAATCAGGTGCTGGAACGCTCCGCCGTGCTGCTCGATCTCTGGGGCGACGACAGCTTTTTCAACGGTCGCAGTCTCGACGTGTTCATCACCAAACTCCGCCGCTACCTGAAAGACGATCCGAAGGTGCAGATTGTCAACGTCCGGGGCATCGGCTATAAATTGATTGCCTGACAAATTCCGATCAGCTATCAGTTTATCCTTGAAAAATCATCCTCAAACACGACCTTGCCGTTTGTACTCGTAAGCCGGACGAACTGAATCGCTCCAGTTCCCTGAAACCGGTAACGAAGGCCCACCACCGCCCCGGCCCGGCCCCGAAAGGCGAGTTCATAGGCCGGTTTGTCGTCGACGAAAACCCGCATGACGTTGCTGCGAACCTCGCAGCGGACGTTCACCCAGTCGCCGAAATCGCAGCCGAAGGCCGATAGATCCTGGCGGGCACCCGCCCGACTCTGCCCGACGGCGTACAGGTTGAGCGCCGATACGCATCCGGGCCGGGAGAACGGCAGGATGATGGCATCGCCTTCGAGCAGTATGCCGAGTTCGGCATGCTGACAGGCCCCGCTGCCGGTGGCGTACTCGTTTCTGAACCGGGTTTCGAGTATAAAATCCGAACCGGACAGCCGGGTCCACTCGCCGACCCGGAAATAGCTCACCCAGGGCGTTTGTGGCTGGAGTTTCACGTTGGCCGATTCAATCTGGGCGGTGGTCAGCCCGAATTTTCCCTTCTGCCCGACCTGTTCCGGCCTGAAATAAACCGGAACCGGCTCCTGCTCGATGAGCGGCAGCCAGCCCTGCGTTTTAATCAGCAGCGGATGTTCTTTCACCACCTTGCCGTCGACAACCAGTTTGGCCCGGAAGAAACCCGGATAGTAGTAGATGGACGTAACCTGATGCCCTTTGGGGTCGACGGCGAACCGCCGCCGGGGGTCCCACGACTGCTGGACATACACACAATCGGAACCCGACTGCGCAGCATCGTACGTAAAAATGACCGAATTGGGCAAGCCCTCGGCCACGATACGGCTGCTGAACGTATAGACGGGTGCTGGCCTGGATTTGGTCGACCGCAGCGAAAACGCCAGCCCGAAGGCAATGGCGATGCCCATCAGCAATCCGGCTGACCAGATGAAGCCAGGGCTAATCGAACGGGCAAACCGCGTTTTCGGCGGAACGGCGTCCACTGGCAGTAGTGACGGCCCAGGCTCGGCAATGGGTTCGGGCAGGTCGGCACTGCCAGTCAGCATCGTGCGGAAAACCCGCCAGTTGGTATACCCCAGATAGCCCGCCAGGGCGTCGAGCGTGGTCGGGTTGGGCGAGTTCTGGTAGGCGATGCGTCCCCAGAGCCGTTTGAGCGTGTTGACACTGAGACTGATGCCGGTGGCGTCAAAAATCTGTTCGCTCAGCCGCTGGAAGTCGCCGGTCGACCACCGGCTGGCGTCGCCCCAGCCCAGCCGGGCTTCAATTTGCCGCAGGCATTGCCGAAGGGCTTCCGAATCCGTCATGGGTTTCACATTTGCTACAAAACGCCTGCGGTCGCCGATTCTATCCGTCTGGACCAATCTGGACAAGCTTGTACAGGCTTGTTTTTGTTTGTTCGGCGGTTGAGGTTCATGTTTGCCGTCGACAGCCGAACGGTAAACGGCCTTCTTTTTTAATAAACATTCACGAACATGAAACTGATTCAGATTCAGCCGCTGAGGATTAGCCTCATCTTATTTTTCCTTATGACCGGCCTCTTTGCGGCAGCCCATGCCCAGGACGACAAAGCCGCCCGCCCCAGTCCGCCCGCTCAGGCGACCGCGAACGTTAAAGGCAGGACGATAACCATCGAGTACGGTCAGCCCTCCGTCAAGGGTCGGGAAGTCTGGGGAAAACTGGTGCCCTACGGACAGGTGTGGCGGGCCGGGGCCAATGAAACAACGGCTTTCACGACGTCGGGCGACGTGAAGGTGGAGGGCAAAACGCTGCCCGCCGGAAAATACGCCTTTTTCGTCATTCCCAGCGAAAAAGAATGGACGATTGTCTTCAACAAAACCATCAAATGGGGTGCCTTCAGCTACAAGGAAGATGAAGATGTACTGCGGGTCAGTGTTCCGGCCCGGAAAACGAGCGCCCCGGTTGAAAAACTGACATACACGATTTCGCCCAGAGGCGACGTCACCCTGGCCTGGGCCGACCGGCAGGCAACCTTCCGGATAAACTGACACCGACCTGCATGAAAACCGCCGCTCTATGCTTAGCCCTGCTGGTGGGGGCCTATTCGGTTGCTGCACAGAAAACAGGAAGGCGTCAGGCAGCGCCCCCCGCCGCACTAACCCTGCCCCTGACCGCCGACCAATGGACGTTTAAAGAAGAGAAAGTGGAATTTGTCGAACATCGGGGCGTCCGGGCGATGCGTATCCAGCGGGAAGCCGGAACTGTGGCCGCCAAAAACCTGACGTTCGCCGACGGCACCATCGAATATGACGTGGAACTTCTGCCCACCACGCTGTTTGCCAGTACGTATTTCCGGCGTAAGGACGATAAAACGCAGGAAATTTTTTACCTGCGAAACCGGGTAAATAAACCGCTTTTCAATGACGCCATTCAGTATGCACCTTACGTCGACGGGGTCAATCTATGGGATTTGTTCGACGCCTATCAGGCCCCGGCCCTGCTGAAAGCCGATGGCTGGAACCACGTCAAACTGGTGGTGTCGGGTCTTCAGATGCGGGTCTACGTCAATGATATGAACCGACCCGCCCTGGAAATTCCCCAACTGGAAGCCGACGTGCGGGAAGGTGGGCTGGCCTTCGACGGGCAGTGCGTTATTGCCAACGTGGTGGTCAGGCCCGGCGAAACCGGGGGACTGGCCCCGTATGCCGGCACCGACCTGACCAACCACGACGCCCGTTATCTGCGGAAATGGCAGGTATCGGAGCCAGTGACCCTGCCCCCCGGCCAGGAACTGACCGTTGCCAGCCTGCCGAAAGCCGACGCCCGTTTTCAGCCCATCAAGGCCGAACGTCGGGGCCTTGTCAACCTGACCCGGAAATACGGTGACAGCCAGCGCCAGCGTCGGTATGTCTGGCTGAAAGCCCGTATTGCTTCCGACAAGGCCCGGTCACCGCTGCTGCGGCTGGGGTTCAGCGACGAGGTCTGGGTATTTGTGAACGGCCAGCCCGTATTTGTCGATAAGAATCTGTACGGACAGAACATGCGCAAAATGCCCGACGGCCGCATATCGATTGAAAATGCCAGTTTTCCGCTGCCGCTGAAAGAAGGTGACAACGAAGTGCTGGTCGGCCTTGCCAACGATTTCTTCGGCTGGGGCCTCATGGCCCGTCTCGACAGTATGGAAGGGCTTCAGCCAGCGCCCTGAACGTTATAGCCCCTTCGCGTACATTTTTCGAAAATTCTGCACACTCTGGGCGATTTCGGGGCTGCTGTTTTCCCAGTGGTATTCATACTCCACGGAAATCGGCCCCCGGAATCGCTGGCGTTTCATTTCGGCGATGACGTCGGCCACCCGGCTGTCGCCCGTTCCCCAGACCACGTCGTGATACTTTCCGTCGGGCGTGTCTTTCTTGACGTCCTTGAAGTGCATACCCAGCACGTGTCCCTCCAGTTTTTTCAGGCATTCGACCGGGTCGAGACCGGAGCGAACCCAGTGGCCGATGTCGGCGCAGGCTCCCACGTAGCGACTCCCGCCGATGGCCGCCAGCACCGTGTCGGGGTGCCAGTAGCGCGAGGGTTTGGGGTGATTGTGCAGGGCCACGTTGATTTTATACTGATCGGCCAGCCGCCGCACGTAGGGCATCTGTTCGGGCGACGGTTCGGAATTGATGTTGAGGATGCCCATGTTCTTCGCAAATTCAAACAGCGCTTTCCAGTCATCTTCCGTTTTGGGACTGATCACGCCGTAGGCGACCAGTTTGAGCCCCCGGTCATCGATTAGCTTGCGGACGGCCTGCCGGGTGGCGGCGTCCATTTTGAAATCCATCTTGCCTTCGATGCCGCCGCCGATGGTCTGCCCCGGAAAGGCTTCGACGTATTTCAGTCCGCAGCTATCGATTTTGCGCAGGGCTTCGACAAACGGAAACAGCCGGAACGAATACGCCTGAGCGCCCAGTTTCCAGCCCGCCTTGTCTTCGGGCATTTTCTGAGCGTTGGCGTTGCTGAATGCACATAACGTGAGCAAACAGGCGCAGAGGAGGTTAGAAAAGCGTTGCATAGTTTTTTCACTTAAAAGCACGTACTGGCGGTATTCTCATCTGAAAAAATTAGGTTGCCTTTTTGTAATATTGGCCTTGCCACTAAAAATTTGATCTAATACATGACCCCCAAAAGCCTTAATAACCCTCTGGCTGAAGTCTTTGGATTCCCTATCAACAATCATTCACCGGATGTCAGACGTAAACGCGAACATCGGCTTTGCCCTTTCAACAACAAAATACCTAAATGCACCAAAGTAAGTAAAACCGACCCGCTGGGTGTTTGCAGTATGTATCATAAAGGGCAGCCAGTGATCACATGCCCGGCTCGCTTTCGGCAGGACTGGCTGATGATAGCCGACGCAGCGGAAATTTTCTTCGGAAAAGGCGTTCTTTATACTTCCCTGCCGGAAGTTCGGTTAGTAGATAAAAATGGCCGCAAGGCTGGTAACATCGATTACGTGCTGGTTCGTCACGATGAAAGAGGCCGAATCCTGGATTATGCGTCGCTTGAGGTTCAGTCGGTATATATTTCAGGAACGATAAAAGGTGCTTTTGACACATACATGGAGGATCAGAACCCTGATTTTGAATGGGTGAACGTCAGAAATTACCCAAATCCTGACTACTTATCCTCCTCAACCAAAAGGCTGATTCCGCAAATGCTGGTTAAGGGAGGCATATTCAGACATTGGGGGCGGAGACAGGCCGTCGCTGTTCAGGCCAGTTTCTTCAACACGTTGCCTAAACTGGCTGTCGCACCGGTAGAGGAGGCCGACCTGGCCTGGTTACTGTATGATTTAATTTTAGCACCAGATGGTTTACGATATAATTTGACGCATATTGATACAGTTTATACGAGATACGATAATGCATTGAAAGAGTTTATCGAACCTCAACCCGATGATGAAGAGAAGTTTTTGACAGGGTTGCAGAAGGCTGTCCATGCAAAAATTAGTGGAAAAAGTACTACTGAGGTCGATATCCTGGGAGAAGATAACGAAGCTGAAGATGATCAATTATAATCTGTTCGGTGAGGAAGTGTCGGCTGTCACACAAACGCCTAAAAAAAGGATTGGAAAATCTGAAAATCGTTTAGTGAACGTGGCGTCCGTTCCTCAACGCAGTCCGTTCCGCTATCCGGGTGGTAAAACCTGGCTGATTCCCACAGTGCGTCAATGGCTCAAACAGAATGTCGGGCCGTCCCGCTCCCTCCGGGACGGCGGCGCCGAGGGCCGGGCCGCCGGGTGGTCGGACCCACCGGCCGCGCGGCCTGTTCCTTTGCTAATCGAACCTTTTTGTGGAGGCGGGATTGTCAGTTTGACAGCCGCCTTCGAGCACCTGGCACAACAGGTTCTAATGACGGAATTGGACCCGGAAATTGCCGCCGTCTGGCAAGTCATATTTAGCAGCGAAAATCAATGGCTGGCTGAACGAATCCTTCATTTCGATTTAACATTGGAAAATGCTAAAGCTGTCATCGAAAAACCGGATAAACAGCTCTGTGACCTGGCTTTCAGTACGATTCTGAAAAATCGTATCTATCACGGCGGCATCATTGCCAAGGGGTCGGCACCGCTTAAAAACGGTGAAAATGGTAGAGGCATCAAATCTCGTTGGTATGCGCAAACGCTGTATGACAGAATTACGACTATTCAGCAGATACTCGACCGAGTGTCGTTCAGACAAGAAGATGCATTTCAAATTCTGGAAGAGTATCGGGATCGGGAGGATTGTTATTTCTTTATCGATCCCCCCTACACGGTAGCGGGCAAGCGACTATACACGTTCTACGACCTTGATCACGCCAAATTATTCGAGTACACAGCCCGGCTGCGGGGTCGGTTCATGTTGACCTACGACGACACGCCGGAAATAAGGCACCTCGCTGAACGATTCGGTCTGGCGTATAAAACGATACCGATGAAAACCACACACCACCTCGAAAAGCAGGAAATCCTGATCACTGACAATCTGAACTGGTAGCTAATAAAGTGGGCTTAAACAGGCAACAGCTTTTCCACGGTACCATTCGGGTGGAAAATAATGATTAGACTGCCGCCGTTGCCGTATTGTAAACGCCGGTTTCCCTGCATTCTCCTTCGGTTCGTGAAGGGCATCACCTGATTGGTCCAACGACTTCGGATAGTCGGGCGGATGTAAACGCGGTCGCCGATGATCTGCTCAAGGCACTGATTCAGAGCCGTCTTATCGCCAACCGTTGGTAGGGCGTGGCCTGAAGAATCGGCATCGTAGATGAGTACGATGTCCCCCCGGAAGTCGGCTGCCCGGCTCGGCGGGTTGTCTTTGTAGCGGTCGTCGATGCAGGGTAACAGCAGCCAGCAGTATTTACCTTCCCTGTTCCGATATTCATGAAGAATGACGATGCCTTTGTCGTTTACCCACCATCCCCGTTCGCAACTTTGAATAAATTGAAAAAGGATAACCTGCCGGGTGTTGTCAGGAGCAATATCGACCAGTTTGACCTCCGTGCAGGGCGGCGGGTTGCCGGTCTGCGCAAAAGCGGACGAATGCAGCAGGATGATACAAAATAAAAGCCTCAGTCTCTTTCTCATTCCAGTAACAGCTTAGTCAGCCTCGCCAGCTTTACTGCTTCGCCGCCGTGGCCGGGGGCGTGTTCTGCGGCGGGTTAATCATGATGTGAGCGCGGTGGGTGCCGGGGTCCATGATCCAGGGCATGCCGGGAGCTTCGGGCTTCAGGGGCAGACCGGTGCTCTCGGACGTGGCGTAGGGAATGTAGACGACGTAACGCAGGTAGCCGTCTTTCACCTCGCCAGTCTCCGCGTTATAGTTCTCATCTTTAGCCGAAAACACGTATAGCGTCGAGCCGTCTTTGGGCATTTTCAGCTTTTTGGCCTTCGCTTCCTTTTCCCGTATTTCCATGATTTCGTCCGGCTTTTTGCCCGCCTTCTGCAATTCCCGGCCCCGCTGCATAAACGGCTCAAGGTCGCGGTGATAGGCCGAGACACTGAAGCCCTTTTTGGCCGGATCGTCGGCCAGACAATACATTTCGTTAGTGCCTTTACGCAGGACGATGAACTCACCGGCAGGACTGTAGCCGTAAACGGTGGCTCCGGCCCGTTTGTCGGCGGGTGCGGCCATCACGGCGGTTTTGATCTGGATGTCGGCGGCGGGAACGGGCGTCTGGGCCAGACTGATTGTGGTAGTGACCGTCAGCAGGAAAAAGGTTGAAAAGGTTTTCATGGGTTTGTCGTTTTCAGAGTGAAAAACTACCGGAATTCCCGCAGGAATCAAAATAGTGCGAACTTTAGGAAAATGAGTGGTTTTCGGTTTGCAGTTTTCAGTTTTCAGTTTGCGGTTTGCAGTTCTACAATATTGATAATGAATCTCCTGAATTTAACTGAAAACCGAAAACGGTAAACTAAAAACTGAAAACTAGTTTCTCAGCGGATGACATCTCAGCGCATCGTTTCCCTTGTTCCCTCCCAGACCGAACTGCTGTTCGACCTCGGCCTGAACGGCGAAATCGTCGGTCTGACCAAATTTTGTATTCACCCCGCCGATAAAGTCCGGAATAAAACGGTTGTGGGCGGCACCAAAACTCTGCACCTCGACCGCATCCACGCATTGAAGCCCGATCTTATCATCGCCAATAAAGAAGAAAATACCCGTGAACAAATCGAAGAGCTGCAACGTCATTACCCCGTTCACGTTACGGATATGGACACGCTGGCGGATGCGCTGGCGATGATTCGGGAGGTGGGCCAGATGGTAGGGAAAGCCCACGAAGCCGACCGGCTGGCCGACCAGATAGCGACCTCGTTTGCGGCCCTCCCCCCTGCTCAGTCGGGGGCGGCAGCGGCGGCGTATTTCATCTGGCGCAAACCCTGGATGGTAGCCGCCCGCGAGACGTTCATTGATTCGATGCTTGAGGCGGCGGGTTTCCGGAATGCCTTCGCCGACCGGTCGCGCTACCCGGAAGTCACCCCCGACGATATGCGGACAGCGCAGCCCGATTTACTATTTCTGTCGTCGGAGCCGTACCCGTTTAAAGAAAAACATGTGGAAGAACTGCAAAGTCTCTGTCCGAACGCCCGCGTCTGGCTGGTCGACGGCGAACTGTTTTCCTGGTATGGCAGCCGCCTGCTCCATTCGGCAGCGTACTTTCGGGAACTGCGGCGGCGATTAGAGGTCTGATTCTTTATATTTTTACGAAAAAAGCAGTCGATGATCACCGACATTTCCCAACTCGATCCTAAAGGCACCTACACCTACGCCGATTATCTGAAATGGCAGTTCAGCGAGAGCGTCGAGCTAATTCGGGGCCACATCTACCGAATGTCGCCCGCCCCCAAACGCATCCATCAGCAGGTTTCTGCCAATCTGGAGTATCTGCTGCTTACCTACTTTGAAAACAAATCGTGCCGGGTTTTCGACGCTCCGTTCGACGTTCGGCTACCGGTTCAGAACAGGCGTAAACCCGAACAGATTTACACGGTCGTGCAGCCCGATATCTGCGTCATCTGCGACCCGTCGAAGCTGGACGATGACGGCTGTCTGGGCGCTCCCGACTGGGTGATGGAAATCACCTCGCCCCGCACCATCAAGAAAGATTTTAACGAGAAATTTAATCTTTACGAAGAATCCGGCGTCGGTGAGTACTGGATCATCCAGCCGGTCGAAAAGTCGGTTCACGTCTACGTGCTGGAAAACGGCGAGTATCAACTGGTCGACATTTATGAATCGGGTGAAATTCCGGGTCGCCTGTTTCCGGATTTAGTTATGCCGCATGAACGCCTGTTCCGATGACCTCTTCCCGTGAAAACACGCTGTCGGTTTCGTCGTTTAACCTGATTTGGCTAGCTGCCCGGCAGCGGGGAGCCAATGGCGACGCATTGCTGAACGCCGTGGGCATTACGCCCAGACAGCTCACCGACCCCGACGCCCGCATTCCTATCCGGCAGGTGCAGGCCCTCTGGCGGGAAGCGATTGCTGCCACGGCCGATCCGCACCTGGATCTGAAACTGGGCGAACTGATTCATCCAGTCGCCGTAGGTGTGCTGGCCTACGTTATGATGCACTGCCCCACACTGGGCCGGGCATTCGAAAAACTCTGTCAATATCAGGACATTGCCTGCGACGGCGTCCGCACCAGCGCTCAGCGGGAAGGCGATTTTTACCGCCTATCGCTTGAAGTTACCAGCCCCGACATCATTTATCCCGAATACACCCTGAACTCCGAACTGGTCATGTATCTTTCAGCCATGCGGGCGCTGACCGGTCACCTGATTCCGCTTACTGAAGTCACCTTTTCGTATGTTCGCCCACTCGACACCCGGGAGCACGAGCGCGTGTTTGCCCCCACCCGGCTGGTGTTCGACGCCCCCCGAACCTCGCTGCTGCTGGAGGCCCGCTGGCTCGATACGCCCATTCTGAACGCCAATCCGGCCCTGTTTCCGTTCTTCGCGCAACACGCCGACGACCTGCTCCGCCGACTGCGGCAGCCGTCGCTCACCGACCGGGTCAAAGCCGAAATCCTGCGGCTGCTCAAGGGCGAGGAACCCACGCTGGCGGTTGTGGCCGACAGTCTGGCGATGGGGGTCCGAACGCTCCAGAATCATCTTAAAGAAGAAGGCGTTACCTATCAGCAATTGCTGGATGAAGTCCGCCGGAATCTGGCCGTCCGTCATCTCCGCGATCCGTATCTGAGCACCTCCGACATTGCCTATCTGCTGGGTTATTCGGAGCCGAGCGTGTTTTATCGTTCGTTCAAGAAGTGGACGGGGGCCACGCCGGGCGAGTACCGTAAATTGGCCTGAACCGGCGCTTTCTGCCTGCTTCGGAACCACGCCAGCGTATCGGCCAGGGCTTTCTCCAGGGGCGTCTCCCGGAAATCCGGAAAGAGCGCCCGCAGGCGGCGGTCGTCCAGCACGACCGTGTTTTCGTACAGATACAGCATCTCTTTTACTTCCCGCAGCACCGGCATAAACAGCCCCATAATCGTAACGAACGTGCGGCTGTAAATCGTCGTTTTCAGCGGTTTTCCGGCCTGTTCGGTCAGTTTTTCAAAAAACCAGCGCATGGACGGAAACGTCGGCCCACCGTAATTCCAGACCTCCACGGGCTTCTGCTCCGGACGCAGCATCAGCCGGACGATTAGTTCGGCGGCATCGGGCGTGTAGACGGCCTGATGAGGTATATCGATGGTCGACAGCCAGGGCAGCGCCTTACCCTTCAGGGCGTTTTCGAAAATGGGCCGAACGCCGTCGTTCAGTACATTAGGCCCCCAGAAATCCGGCATTCGAACGGTCAGCAGACGACACCGGTCTTCTCGGACAGCTTTTTCCATCATCGTCTCCAGTTCAAGCCGCAACCGGCCTTTCCGCGAACACGGATTGGGATGGCTGTCTTCCCTGATGGGTTCCGTCGTTAATCCGTACTGGTAAATATTACCCGGAAAAACGAGGGTTGCCCGGTTTTGGCTGGCCGCTTCGATGACGTTGGCCGTTACGCGGTCCATGTTGCCGAACCAGCGGTTATAGGGGTAGTTGATACCGTGGAAAATATGGGTTTTGTCGGCAGAAAGGCGTTTCAGTAACGTTACATCCATGACGTCGCCCTCGGCGATGGTCAGGTTTGGCTGTTTCGGAAACAGTGCCTCGGCTTTGGCCCGGCTGCGCACCAGCAGCGTCACGGGCAGGCGGCGGTGAAGCAGGTTTTCGGCGACGGCATAACCGATACTGCCGGTTGCGCCCAGAATGAGGAAAGAAGGTTGTGACTGCATGACGTTCCTTGTTTTTGTTGAGACAAAGTTCCGTCATGCCCGCCGATCTGGCGATGACCAATGATGCGGGTTTAGTGGCAGAACGTGAAATTTTCACGTAACCCGGAATGGAATTCCCGGAAAGGCTTTCCGGGTTCGCCGCCAGGCGAGAACCAGGGGCTTCGCCCTGCCCGGACCGCGGCGGCGGACCGCAATCATTCCGGGTTACTCAGAATCGCCAGACAGGTTTTGATGCCTTCGACGTAGTTGCCCAGCCGCAGGTTCTCATTGGCGGCGTGCTGGTTGTTATCCAGATTGACCATCGGCACGTGAATGGCGGGCAGATTCAGGGTTCGCAGAAAGGGCACGATGGGCACCGACCCGCCCGTCATCCGGATTTTGATGGGCGCTTTGCCAAAAGCCCGCTCCATCGCCCGCGTCAGCCACTGGTCTTCTTTTCCGCCAAATTCGGTGCGGAACGGCAGCATCGAAACCTCCGACTGCACCTGAATCAGTTTTGGGTATTGCGCCCGCTCGGCGTCGGTCGGTTCGTGGTCAAAGATGTGGTAGCCCTGCTGCTGGATATGCTGCCGGACGAGCGAAATGAGTCGTTCGGGATTCGATTCGGGCACCAGCCGCAGATCGAGTTCGGCCACCGCCCGGTCGGGCACGATGGTGTTGGCCGCTTTGCCGACATTGGCGCTCACCAGTCCCCGGACGTTCAGCGAAGGATACTGCAATGCTTCCTGATAATTTCGGCCCACCTTATCGGGCTGACTGATACCCAGTTGCCGGTGGATGGCAGTCGGATCGTCGGGCACGGCAGCCAGGATTTTAGCCGCTTCCGAATCGATAGAAATGCCGTCGTAATAACCCGGAATGGTCACGCGGCCTTCGTCGTCTTTCATCGAGGCCAGCAGCCGGGCCATGCGCAGGGCCGGATTGGGGGCGTAATTGCCGTAGTGTCCGCTGTGCTGCGCCCCACGCGGCCCGTAGGTGGTCAGGGTCATGGTGGCGATGCCCCGACATCCGTAGACCAGCGTCGGCCCGTTCGACAGATGCCGACCGCCGTCCATCACCATCAGAAAATCGGCGGCGAGCCGGGCCTTGTGCGCCGCCACCGCTTCGGCCAGATGCGGCGCTCCAATTTCCTCCTCACTATCCAGAATGACCTTGACGTGATAACGCTGCGAAATTTTCTCCTGTTGCATGGCCGTCAGCGCCGCCAGCAGCATCACAATCGGCCCTTTGTCGTCGGACGACGCCCGCGCAAACACCCGCCATTCGGGATCGTAGCCGGTTTGCAGGCGATTCCAGTCGATGGCCTTCCACTGTCCGTCGGCGGTGCGTTCTTTCAATACCGGTTTGTAGGGCGATTCCTGCGCCCACTTTTCCGGCTCCACGGGCTGCCCGTCGAAGTGCATGTAAAACAGCAGCGTTTTCAGCGGTCCGGTCGGCTCTTTGTCGGCCCGTTTTTCGGCAAAAAACAGCGGATGGCCTTTGGTCGGCAGGGCCGACGTCTGGAAACCCCGCTGTTCGAACGCCCGTTTGAGCCAGTCGAGGTTGGGGGCGACGTGTTCGGGGACGTGGGCGTTGCTGGGCAGACTCAGAAACTCATACAGTTCGCTGTATGACCCACGGGCATATGAGCCCGCCAGCGCATCCAGCCGGGCGGTGGTGAGCGGCTGGGCGTTGACCACGAAAGTCAACGCTATCAGCGAAAAAAATAAATAAACTTTCATGGTGTACCGGAAAATCTGCTATCGGCCAAAATCTCAGATTGCGGGCCTCGTCGGCAGTATATGCTGGGATTAACGCCGACAGTAACAGCAAACGAAGGAATGAATGTATTCAGGTTGCATCGACCAGAAAAAGTAATGAATCTTGCTCTTCGGGTACGTACACCATAATCAAATTGAATAGGCACGTTTAGTAGATTTTTCGACATGTATTCAAGGTTTGGGCCAAACAACATACCCGGCTTTCCTAATGAAGGCACGAGAAGTTCCAGAAAGTCGACGCCCGCCGACGCGTAAAGCTTCTCCTTACGTTCTGGATTCAACACGTTTTTACCCATTCGTATACCGATCATCTGAACAGAGGGAAGCAATCAGTAATTTTCTCATGGGTATCGTCGCATCTGTAACCCGGACCGCGGCGGCGGACCGCAGCCTTTCCGGGTACGCCGTCAGGCGTAATCATTCTGCCTGCGGCAGACCCGGAATACCATTCCGGGTTACGTCAGAGCGGAATGTTACCGTGTTTCTTCCTGGGCAGGGTCGCTACTTTGTTCTCCAGCATGGCAAACGCCCGGATGAGCTTCTGGCGGGTCTGGTCGGGGTAGATGACCTCGTCGATGTAGCCCCGGTGGGCCGCCCGGAACGGGTTGGCAAACTTGTCGGTATACTCCTGCACCTTCTCCTGCAATTTAGCCTGTGGGTCGTCGGCCTCGGCAATTTCGCGTTTGAAGATGATTTCGGCGGCCCCGCTGGCACCCATCACGGCGATTTCGGCGGTCGGCCAGGCGTAGTTCATGTCGGCACCGATGTGCTTGGAGTTCATCACGTCGTAGGCCCCACCGTAAGCCTTACGCGTGATGACGGTCACGCGGGGGACGGTCGCCTCGCAGAACGCGTAGAGCAGCTTGGCCCCGTTGGTGATGATACCGTTCCACTCCTGATCGGTACCCGGCAGAAAACCCGGTACGTCTTCGAGTACCAGCAGCGGAATATTGAACGAGTCGCAGAAGCGTACGAACCGGGCGGCTTTGGTACTGGCGTTAATGTCAAGCACCCCGGCCAGCACGGCGGGCTGGTTGCCCACCACGCCGATGCTGCGGCCCGCCAGCCGCGCAAAGCCGACGACAATATTCTCCGCAAAATTTTTATGTACCTCAAAAAACGAATCCGCATCCACAACCTCATCAATAACCTCGCGCATGTCGTAAGGCTGGTTCGGGTTGTCGGGAATGAGGCTGTTCAGTTTGGATCGCACCTCGTCGCCTGCCGGGGTCGCGTTCGACTCGTAGGGCAGCCGGGGGGCGTCTTCCTCGCAGTTCTGGGGAATATAGCTCAGCAGTTTTTTCAGGTGCTGGATGCAGTCGAGTTCGTTGGCGCAGGCGAAGTGCGTCACGCCCGACTTCGTGCTGTGGGTGCTGGCCCCTCCGAGTTCTTCGGACGTCACCGTCTCGTGCGTCACGGTCTTGACCACGTTCGGCCCCGTCACAAACATGTACGACGTGTTTTCCACCATCATGATAAAATCCGTGATGGCCGGGCTGTAGACGGCTCCACCCGCGCACGGTCCCATGATAGCCGAAATCTGCGGGATCACGCCCGAAGCCAGCGTATTGCGGTAAAAAATATCGGCATAGCCCGCCAGCGACAGCACCCCTTCCTGGATTCTGGCCCCCCCGGAGTCGTTGAGGCCGATGACCGGGGCGCCGTTCTGCATGGCGAGGTCCATGATTTTGCAGATTTTTTCAGCGTGCGTCTCCGACAGCGCCCCGCCAAAGACCGTAAAATCCTGCGCAAAGACGTAGACCAGCCGCCCGTCGATGGCGCCGTAGCCCGTCACGACGCCATCGCCGAGGTAATATTCCTTGTCGAGGCCGAAGTCTTTGGTGCGGTGCATGACAAACTTGCCGATTTCTTCAAAGGAGCCTTCATCGAGCAGCAAGGCGATGCGTTCGCGGGCGGTGAGCTTGCCTTTGGCGTGCTGGGCGTCGATGCGTTTCTGTCCGCCGCCCAGTTCGGCCTCCTTGTTTTTGCGGTCGAGTATCTCGGTTTTTGAGGGTTTTGTCGGTTGGTCAGGTATCACAGGGGTCGAAGTTTCTGTCTGCATGTAGGGTATCGATGACGTGTTGATGACAAAGTTAAATTTTTGCGGCAAATCCCGTGCGTCGGTGGAGTTTTATCCTGGAGTGTTGTGTTGGCAGCCTGCTTCGTAAACCGCCAATTTACACTGCATCAAATTACCGTTCACGAAGTCTTGCCTTTCTCCTATTGGTTTGATATTCTATTTTGTTTATGCTTGTAATTATATGGTAAATCGTATATTTTTTAATATTTTTCAACTAAACTCTATTACCCTTCAAGAGTATGGATTTTAAGGATCAAATTAAGCAGCTTGCTGATCGAGTGGCCCGACTCAAGGATTCAATTCAAACGGAGGAAGCTACCAAAAATGCTTTTGTCATGCCATTCCTTCAATGTCTCGGGTATGACGTATTCGATCCGCATGAAGTAGTGCCAGAGTTTATCTCTGACATTGGTACGAAGAAAGGCGAAAAAGTAGATTATGCTATCATGCGTGATGGGCAGCCGTGTATGCTCATGGAATGCAAGCACCACGCTCAAAGTCTCACTTTGCACGATAATCAGCTTCTCCGCTACTTTCATGTGACAAAGGCCCGCTTCGGTGTTCTGACAAACGGCGTCATATATCGCTTTTATACTGACCTGGTCGAACCGAACAAAATGGACGAAAAGCCATTTCTTGAGGTAAACCTGGTTGAGTTGAAAGAAAATTTAGTAGAGGAACTGAAAAAATTCCATAAATCTTACTTCGACGTAAATACAATCCTATCAACAGCCAGCGAACTCAAATACACCAGCGAATTGAAGGGTCTTATTCAGCAGGAGATGGCTAATCCTTCGGACACAGTTGTCAGGCACCTCGCCAAACAGGTATACGGCGGTCAGCTTAATGCAAAGATGATGGACTACTTCACGAGTTTAGTTCGTAAATCTTTCCATCAGGTTATGACTGACCAAATAACTGAGCGATTAAAGACTGCGCTGATTCAGGAACAAAATCAGCAGGAGTCCATCAATCTCCCTGACACGTTGGCAGAGGAAAAGAAAGTGCCGGTTGTGACAACAACTCCAGAAGAACTCGAAGCTTTTTACATCGTCCGGGCTGTTCTCCGTACGTTGGTGGATCCCGCTCGAATTGTTCATCGCGACGCACAATCCTATTTCGCCATTCTGCTCGATGATAATAATCGTAAGGCTATTTGTCGACTATATTTCAATTCTTCACGGAAGTTTATTGCCTTCATTGACGAACAGAAAAAGGAGAACAGGCATGAGATACAGTCTCTGAACGATATTTTCCTGTATAGCGAAGAGTTAATCAGTGCGATACGCCTGCATGACAAGGCACTTGCCAGCGGAACGGAGTAGTTAAAGCTATTCATAATTTTTAGCGGTTTTCCGCGTTATCTCCACTTTTTACTCAATGTACTTGAACTTCATGAAATGGATAGCCTTTGTGCTGTGCCTGTTATTTAGTCTGTCGGCGTTGGCCCAAACGCGGGTAGAAGCCACTAGTCAGCCGCCGAAGCAGGCCCGGACCATTCTCATCAAATCCGCTCTGGCAGACGCTAATCTGTACCGGGAGATGGGCAGAACATTGGTCGAAAACGGCTACGATCTGGAACTCACCGACCCCAGCCTGTTCTTCATCCGAACCACCCTCAAACCCCTGACCGTGTGCTCCCACCGCGTAACGGCCATCGTTCATAAGGGAACCATCCGACTGACGGGACAGTTTGTCAACGAAACCATGCAGACGGCCTTCAAGAGCGACAAACCCACCCCGACCGAAAACGTAGGGGAAAAAGGATCGGTTTTTTTTACGGCCTTCAACGAACTAAACGCCATTTCGCAGAAAGTGGCCGCCGCCGTGAATGGAAAGATAGAGTACAGACTGAATTAATACTCTGGCTAACAGGCTGTTATTTGAGACTATCGATTACTCAGACAATTCGTTATCTTTCCTGGCCTATCCAACTGCCATGAAAGCGACAATCTTCGGTGCGGCGCTCCTGCTGCTGTCCCACGTCCTTACTGCCCGGCCAACGGACTCGCTTCGAACAGTCCGCTCACCTCACTTTGTTCTGAAGTTCGCTCCCCTGAGCCTGCCCGACAACGACCCTACCTTGCAGGGCGCTCTGGAAGTTCGGTTAACGAAGCGCATTTCCTGGCAGGGCGAGTTCGGCTACGGCTGGCCGGAGCTCTCACTAATGGGGCGGTATTTTCTGAGAAATCACAACTTTGCGGAGCGAAAGATCTGGCGGTTTCGAACCGAAGGGCGCTATTATTTCCCCGCCAGCAATCCATTTTTCAAGTCTGCCAGTCCGGCGATGTCGGGGGTTTATCTGGCCGGGGAGTATCTATACAAACAAATCAACGTATCCATCGCCCGATTTTTACCCACCACCGGGTCTGGGACAGCACCCGTCATTAGCGTACCCATTGGCCGGTTTGTATGGGCGCTCCACGCAAAAGCAGGCTTCCAGACGCCTCTGAGCCGCAATCCCCGTTCGGCAGCATCCCGTTTGCTGCTCGACGTATACGGGGGCATGGGTATTCGGCACACCCACGTCCGGCAACTGGCATACAGGGATGTGATTGCCGTTCGGGGCGAGGGCACCGCCTTCTCCCGGTTCTCTCCCGGACGCGCCTTCCGATCAGGAAGTTTGTCCGGCGGCATCAAAATCGGCTGGGGGCTTTGATCGCCTAACCGTCCTGAACCAACCCTTGCGCCCGTTTTTGTGTCCTGTAGCTGTTTCCGCCTAATATCATGAAGCGAACTTTACGTCATTGCCTGCTAATCAGTCTTTCCTTATTCTGTCTGTCCGTCTATGGTCAGGAGCGTCGGCCCGCCCGAACCATCATTAAATGGGCACCGCTGGCCCTGATGGATCAGGACGCTACGCTGGAGTTCGGCCTGGAACACCGCCTGCGTTCCCGGCAGTCCGTTCAGGTCATGGCAGGGTACGGCTGGAAAGGTCTGTCCCTCCCGGAAAGTGATCTGGAAAGAAAAAAAGGAGCGGAAGTTTGGCGAGCCCGGGCCGAATATCGCTGGTACACCGGTCGTTTTCGCACCAATAAGCGAAAAGAAATTGAGGTTCGGACAGACTTCCCGCTGGGTAACTACTGGGCGCTGGAAGGTTTGTTCAAGCAGATAAACATGCAGGAAGAATGGGTTTCCTCCCGACCCACCTCAGCCGAACGCCTGAGCGCCACCAACCGCCAGTTCACCTACGCTCTGCACGGTAAGGCAGGGCGGCAAATTGCGCTCACGGCCCGCGAACGGCAAAGAAATGCTCTGCTGCTCGATGTTTATGTCGGCATTGGCTTTCGGGCCAATTATATGGACAACCGGGCCGCCCGACTTGACCCGCAATACAACCAGACACCTACGATGTTTCAACGCTTCACTTACGAAGGCTGGAACATACTCCCCAGCCTGACGGCGGGCGTTCGTTTAGGTTTCTCTTTGTAGCGCCTTCACCGAAAAAACCGTCTCCATTGCAACCCCTTTTGCCCTTTCCTGTGTTTCTTTGCTGAAAAAGAGTTAAGAAATTAGAAAAAGCAGTCGAATGTCTGGCTCCTGCCCGGCCTGCATTGTCTTTTGTTCTTTCTCTCACATCTGAATCAGGCATGACCCAAACACTCAAAGATTTGACTCCCCGGCAGATCGTTGCCGAACTCGACCAATATATCATCGGGCAACACGACGCCAAGCGCAATGTTGCCATCGCCCTGCGCAACCGCTGGCGGCGCATGAACGCCCCCGACGACATGCAGCGCGAGATTGTGCCTAACAATATTCTCATGATCGGCGCAACTGGCGTCGGCAAAACTGAAATCGCCCGCCGACTCGCCAAACTGGCCGATGCGCCCTTCACCAAAGTGGAAGCCTCGAAATTTACGGAGGTGGGCTACGTGGGCCGCGACGTGGAAAGCATGGTCCGCGACCTGGTGGAGCAGTCGGTCAACATGGTGAAAACGGCCAAGAAAGAGCAGGTGAAAGCCCGCGCTTCCCAGATAGTCGAAGATGTGATTCTGGACGTACTCATTCCGCCGGTGAAACAGCCCAGCGGTCCCGGATTCGTTATGGAGGACCGCAACGGCGACCACATACCCGACTCCGACGCCGAACTCAACGAGCGCACCCGTGAACGGTTCCGGCTCAAAATCCGGAACGGCGAAATGGACGACCGCAAGATTGAAATCGAGGTGCAGCAGGCTCAGACACCCAACATCGGCATGATCGGTGGAACGGTCGATGAACTGTCGATGATGAACATTCAGGACATGATTGGCGGCATGCTGCCCCGCCGGGGTCGCAAACGCCGGGTGACCATCGGTGAGGCCAAGAAAATTCTGCTCGAAGAGGAAGCCGCCAAGCTCATCGACATGGACGAGGTAAAGGAAGAGGCCATCCGGAAAGCCGAAAACACGGGCATCATCTTCATCGACGAAATCGACAAAATTGCTTCGGGACGCAGCAACGGCGGAGGCGGCGGTCCCGACGTCAGCCGGGAAGGCGTACAGCGTGACCTGCTCCCCATTGTGGAAGGCAGCGCCGTCAACACCAAATACGGCACCATCAACACCGACCACATCCTGTTCATCGCCGCCGGAGCGTTTCACGTCTCCAAACCCTCGGACCTGATTCCCGAACTGCAGGGACGCTTCCCGATTCGGGTCGAACTCCAGAGCCTGTCGGAGAGCGATTTTTACCAGATATTAAAAACGCCCAGGAACGCCCTCACCAAGCAGTACGAGGCCATGATGCAGGCCGAAAATGTCTCCCTGACGTTCCAGGATGAAGCTCTGCTCGAAATTGCCCGGCTTTCCTTTCAGATTAACGCCGACATGGAAAACATCGGTGCCCGGCGACTGCAGACCGTTATGAGCCAGTTGCTGAACGACTTCATGTTCGATATTCCGGACGTGATTGGCGAAAATGCGCACGTAGTCGTGACCAAAGAACTCGTTCAGGAGAAATTGAGCAGTCTGGTGAAGAACCGGGATCTGAGTCAGTATATATTATAGGGAAAAGGTTCTCTGAAAGTCCTTGACGGTAGGTATGGCCTAAAAAGCCCCTAAATCCCCTGAAGGACGGTCCGCCGCTGCGGGACTTTGCTCCGCCACCCGCTACTAACCCGAATGAGCGAAGCCAAGTCCCGCAGCGGCGGACCGTCCTTCAGGGGATTTAGGGGCTTTTCAGCGGCGGAGCCAAGTCCCGCAGCGGCGGACCGTCCTTCAGGGGATTTAGGGGCAATATTATTTTGCCTCATTGCCATTCGTCGGTATATTGTAGCTTAAAACTTGTACCAACCATGCAATTTCAGGCTCAGACTCAAACATCGACCGGTTCATCGCAAACTCAGACCACGACCCATTTTTCGTTTGGGAACTACCAACTGGAACAGTTCTTCGACGAAATGTTCACCGCCGACGGCCAGGCGCGTCCGGGTTATGAACAGTTCCGGCAGTATGTCGAACGCCTGACGCCCGATGAATTCATGAACCGGCAGCACGCCGCCGAACGGGCCCTGATGTCGATGGGCATCACCTTCAACGTATACTCCGAAGGCGAAGGCACTGAACGCATCATGCCGATCGACATCATTCCGCGCATCATTGCCGCTCAGGAATGGAAACAGCTCGAACGGGGTCTCATTCAGCGCATTACGGCCCTGAACCTCTTCATTCACGACGTTTACAACGAACAGCATATCCTCAATGACGGCACCGTCCCCCGCGACCTCATCGAGTCGAGCAAGTGTTATCTGGAACCCTGCCTGGGGCTGAAACCCCCAAAAAACATCTGGTGTCATATCACCGGCACCGACCTCATCCGGGGCGACGACGGGCAATACATGGTTCTGGAAGACAATCTGCGCTGCCCGTCGGGGGTGTCCTACATGCTCGAAAACCGCGAACTGCTGAAACAGACGTTTCCCGAAGTGCTGGCCCGCACGGGTGTGCAGCCCGTATCGGACTATCCCACCCGCCTGTTCGAAATGCTTCGGCACATTGCCGACCGCCCCGACCCCACCGTGGTCGTGCTGACGCCCGGCATTTATAATTCCGCCTATTTCGAACACTCCTATCTGGCCCAGCAGATGGGCGTCGAACTGGTCGATTCGCGGGATTTGGTCGTGTCAGGCGGCTACGTGAAAATGCGAACCACGAAAGGCTTTCAGACCGTCGACGTCATCTACCGCCGCATCGACGATACGTTCCTCGACCCGACCGTATTCAATCCCGAATCCCTCATCGGCATTCCGGGCATTTTCGACGTCTATAAAAAAGGGCGGGTCGCCCTGGCAAATGCACCCGGAACCGGCGTGGCCGACGATAAGGTGATTTATGCGTATGTTCCCCGCATCATCCGCTACTACCTGAACGAAGAACCCATCATCCCGAATGTTCAGACGTACATCTGCCGGGAAGACGACGATTGCCGCTACGTTCTCGATAATATTGAAAATCTGGTGGTTAAGGAAGCCAACGAAGCGGGCGGCTACGGCATGTTGATCGGCCCTAAAGCCAGCCGGGCCGACCATGACCTGTTTCGGCAGAAAATACGCGACAATCCCCGCAACTACATCGCCCAGCCGACCATCTCGCTCTCGCGGGTGCCCTGCCTCGTGGACGGGCGGGCCGAAGGACGTCACGTCGACCTGCGGCCCTATATTCTTTACGGCGACGGCATCAGCGTCATTCCCGGTGGCCTGACGCGGGTCGCCCTGCGTAAGGGTTCGCTGGTGGTCAATTCCTCACAGGGCGGGGGCGGAAAAGATACCTGGGTGTTGTACTGAAAATTGAAACGCCAGTCCGGTGGCTCATTTTTTTCGCAGTATGAAGCGAATCAGCGTGAATTAATTTTTGTATTTTTTCCATAAAAAGTACGATGTACATCAAAATTTATAGATGTATGTTGTACTTTTTATGTCACAGCCTTAATAACTTTGTGCCCGTTTCTGCGTTACTGTCGTAGACGTGAGTTGCACAAGGTTTCAGGTATGGTTGATTTGTCGATTATCATAGTCAATTACAAAACGCCGCAGTTGATTCTGGACTGTCTGTCGACGGTTTACGAACATACGAAGGGACTTTCGTTCGAAATCATCATTGTCGATAACGACTCCCGCGACCAGAGCCGGGGCATCATTACCCATCGATATCCATCGGTTCGGTGGATCGACATGGGCTACAATTCCGGTTTTTCCCGTGCCAACAACCGGGGCATGGACGAGGCCCGTGGTCGGCTGATTCTGCTGCTGAACTCCGATACCCTGCTGCGGGACAATGTGCTGAAACGCTGCGCCGACGTGCTCGACAATCAGCCCGACGTAGCTGCCGTGGGCCCCATGCAGATCACCCGACAGGGCGAAGTTCATCATCAGATTTACAACAAATTTGCCCAGATCCGGAAGTCATTCTACATCATCCCGCACACACCATTTTTTCAGAAAATTCTGGACAAACTCGTTCCCGAAAACCATTACGATGACCCGAATCAGGTCGACTGGCTGTCGGGGGCCTGCCTGATGACCCGCCGCAGCACGATTGAAAAAGCCGGTCGGCTGGACGAAAATTTCTTTATGTACGGCGAAGACGTGGAATGGGGCTGGCGGCTGCACCAGCAGGGCCGGATGCTCATGCTGCGGGATGCGTTCATCGTGCATCTGGAATACGGCAGCAGTCCCGAATACCAGAAAATCGAGATGCTGTCCTACATCAACCGGTTCCGGCCCCAGATGCAGATATCCAACCTGCTGTGGGTGCGGAAACAGTATGGTGTGCTGGCCTATCTGATGCTGATTCTGCACTATCTGGTGATGGTGCCGGTGGTCTTTCTCTGGAAGATTCTCATCAATCTGAGAGACCGTAAATTTCCTTTCTACCAGTTAGGTAATCAGTTCGAATTTGCCCGTTCGGTGAAAATTTTCCTTCGTTTTTTCTGGAAAACGCTGCGAAATGAGCCGGGATTTTATAAGATTTAGGACTTCAGTTTTTCCGGTTAATATTAACTCACCGGGCCGTATACACAACCAAACGCTTTTGGCGTTGTTGTGATATACAATTCCTATCTTATGAAGCCCAGTCTATGAAGCTCAGGTTTTTACTGTTCTTTCTGAATCTCAGTCTGTTCAGCCTGCTGGCGGCAACCACTGCCTACGCCACGCACGTGCGGGCGGGTGAGATTACTACCCGGCGTATCTCGTCGACCTCGCTAACCTACGAAATCACGCTGACGGTTTATTTTGACGAGCGTGGGGGGCGCACCGCTTCCGAACAGCAGGACGATGCGCTGTTCTGTTTCGGCGTCGGCGGCGAGAGTCGTTCCATCCCCCGCGTGGCCGCCGAGCGACGATTTATCAATCCCAATACCACCATCAACATCTACCGGACCGTCTACACCTATCCGGGACCGGGAACCTACAGCATCACGACGGGCATTACCAACCGAAACGACAACACGCGGAATATTCCCGGTTCGGTGAACGTCAGTTTCCAGCTACGGACCACCATCGTCATCGGCCCAAACCTGGGTCTGAACAGTACGCCGGTGATGCTGAACCCGCCGCTCGACTCGGCCCGGGTCGGACAGAAGTTCTGCCATAATCCCGCCGCCTACGATGCCGACGGCGACAGCCTCGCCTACCGGCTCTATACGCCGTCAGGTGTGCCTAATCAGGCCGTCGACCTCTGTACGCCCCGTTTTGTAACAGGCTATGTCTCCCCGGAACGCATCGGTAACGGACAGACGGAAGCCCAGACCGGACCGGCCACGCTCACCATCGACCCAAGAACGGGCGATTTATGCTGGGACTCCCCCGCCGAAATAGGTCAGTATAATATTGCGTTCATTGTGGAGGAATGGCGGGATGGCGTCAAGATTGGTGAGATTGTCCGCGACATGCAGATTGTGGTGACGCCCTCGACTAACCGCCGCCCCGAACTGCGCATTCCCGAAGACCTCTGCGTGGAGGCGGGAACCAACATTACGCAGTCGATCAACGCCACCGACCCCGATAACAACCGGCTGCAGTTGCAGGCCTATGGCGGGGTCTTCAACCTTGATGCCGAAGGACGACAACTGCCCCCCGACCGTCAGTTGGTTGGGCCGCCTTTTGCGACCTTTACACCGGCCCCGACGCAGATTCTGCCCTCGCCCGTTGTCGGGACGTTCCGCTGGCAGACGGCCTGCGTTCACGTCAGAGAGGAGCCGTATGACGTGATTTTCCGGGTGGTCGACTTTCCGGGAACCGGACGAACCCAGTTGGCAACTATCGAATCGTTCCGGATTACGGTGTATGCCCCGCGTCCGCAGAATCTGACCGCCCGCCCTACGGCCAGCCAGACCGGACGGGCCATTCAGCTTAACTGGAACGCCTATGCCTGTATACCGACCGGTTCACAGCCCGGCGGGGGCGGTCAGACGGGAGCCCAGATGATTATTTACCGGAGAGAGGGCTGCTCAAACGTCCAGCCGCAGGCCTGTCAGACAGGTATTCCGGCGGGTTCGGGTTACACGGAAATAGCCCGCGTCCCACTCAACCAGACCAATTATCTCGATACGACGCAGTTGCGCCGGGGTGTGCAGTACAGCTACCGCATCGTGGCTTCCTTTGCCCGCCCACGCGGTGGTCAGAGCGTGGTGTCTCAGGAAGTATGTCTGAGTCTGCCGCTCCAGGTGCCCGTGCTGACCAACGTGACGGTGGATTCGACCGACGCCCAGCGGGGACGCATCACCGTGCGCTGGACCCGGCCCATCGGCGTGAATCCCGGCGATTTGGGTGCTCCCTACGAATACCGCCTCTTCCGGACAACCGGACTGAACGGCACTAATTTCACCCAGATTGCCACCATCCGGACGGATCTGCAGCCCTCGGCCAACGATACGACCTATATCGACCGCAATCTGAATACGGTCCAGAATGCCTATCGCTACCGCCTTGAGTTCTTCTTTACCGAACCCGGTACGGGCCAGTTGACCCGCCTCGATGCCACCGAACCCGCCAGCAGCGTACGGCTGAGCGCCACGCCGCAGCAGCGCCGGATTCAGTTGAGTTGGCAGGCCAACACGCCCTGGAGCAATGAGAATTCGACGCATCGGATCTATCGCAGCCGGACCGGCCCCAACGGCCCCTGGAACCGGGTTGCCGACGTAACCGTAACCGCCGCCAGTTCGTTTACGTACGTCGATACGGGTACGGACACGTTCCTGGCCGATGGCAACGCGTCGACCACCTTATCCGTCGACAGCAGCTACTGCTACCGGGTCGAAACCGTGGGTGCTTACACGACCATACCCGTCCGGCTGCCGCCCCTGCTGAACTTCTCACAGGGTGTCTGCGCCTCGCCCATCGACAGTACGCGGCCCTGTCCGCCAATTCTGTCGGTCGATTCGCTCATCTGTGCCAACCTGACCGCCGATGCGTTCTGCGACCAGACCACGTTTACCAACAATCTGACCTGGCGCAACCCGACCACCGGCCCCGGTAACCAGGCCTGCGACCGGAACATCGTTCGCTATAACGTGTACTACAGCCGCTACGAAGAAGACTCCCTCAAACTGCTCACCAGCGTACAGGCTCCGGGCCTGACGTTCCAGCACAACGGCCTGACCTCCTTTGCGGGCTGTTATGTGGTGACAGCGGTCAGTCGGAGCGGCATCGAGAGTGCGCCCAGCAACCGCGTCTGTAAGGATAACTGTCCGCAGTTTTCAATGCCGAACGTGTTTACGCCCAACGGCGACGGTAAGAACGACGTATTGCAGCCGCTGCGCTGCCCCAGCTTCGTGGAGTCGCTGGAGTTTGTCGTCTTCAACCGCTGGGGCGCCAAAGTCTTCGAGACCACCGACCTGAACATCAACTGGGCCGGTAAAACCACCGCCGGTCAGGATTTGCCTTCGGGTCTGTACTATTATCAGGTCAAAGTCCGGTTCGCCACCCTGAACCGCAACTCACCGCCCGTCGAGTTCAAAGGCTGGGTTCAGTTAATCCGGGATGGCATCAGCCGATAACCACCGCCCCGCCGACCCATCGGCGGGGCTTTTTTTCAGGAATATAGAGACGCTGCTTCCCATTTTATACCAGACGACGGATTTCGTTGCGGTCAACAAGCCGCATGGTCTGCTGGTTCATCGCTCGCCCATTGCCGCCGACGCCAGCGAGTTCGCCGTGCAAATCCTGCGAAATAAGCTTGGTCAGCGGGTGTATCCCGTTCATCGCCTCGACCGCAAGACCGGCGGGGTGCTGCTGTTTGCCCTGAGCGACGAACTGAACTCGGCCATGCAGCAGCAGTTTGCCGAAGGCCGCGTCCAAAAAACGTATCTGGCGATTGTCCGGGGCTTCACGCCCGATGTCCTGTCCATCGATTATCCGCTGCGGCGGGAAGACGGGGTTATGCAGGAGGCGTTTACCGAGCTGAAAACTCTGGGGCGCACCGAGGTGCCGATTCCTTTGGGCAAACACCCTACTTCCCGCTATTCACTGGTCGAGCTGACACCCCGAACCGGGCGAATGCATCAGTTGCGGAAACACATGGCGCATGTGTTCCATCCCATCATCGGCGACCGACCGCATGGCTGCAACAAGCAAAATAAGCTCTTTCTGGAACGGTTCGGCATGAACACGATGCTGCTGCATGCCCGAATGCTGGCGTTCAGGCACCCGTTTACGGACGAGGCAATTACCATCGAAGCGCCGCTGCAGGCGGAGTTCCAGCGGATGTTATCAGAATTATTTAACGAACCGAACAGGCGATCAGCGGGTTCTGCAACAAATCAATAACCCATTTCTGCGATGTGGTATTTTACCCTCACCAAAGACGAATTGAGCAACGAGCAGTATCAGGCTCTGCAGAAAAAGGCCGTTCTGACCGAAGTGGAGAATTTTCAGGAGCCATATACGACGGTCTGTATTTTTGAAGTCGACCCCGATCGCTACGCCGAATTCATCGATTTTCTGGACCTCGAACGGCTGGACTACAGCGTTGCCGCCGAACGCCCCGACCGGGAGGCGCTGCGAGGGGTTTAACCACAGAGGGAAGAGAGACTACACAGAGAAAACAGAGTGTATATTTTTCTATTTTCTCTGTTTCCTCTGTGGCTATCTCTGTGCCCTCCGTGTTTAAACTCTACCGCATATTGTGATACACATTCAGCACGTCGTCATCCTCTTCAATTTTTTCGAGGATCTTTTCCACGTCGGCGGCTTCTTCTTCGCTGAGTTCCTTATAATCGTTGGCAACCCGCTCAAATTCCGCCTGCTTGATTTCGAACTTCTTTTCTTCGAGATACTTCTGAATGGCCCCGAACGCCGTGAACTCGCCATATACGACGACTTCATTCGTTTCTTCCTCCAGATACACTTCGTCGGCCCCGTAATCGATCAGTTCGAGTTCGAGTTCTTCCACGTCGACACCCGACGGGGCAGAGAACCGGAACACGCACTTACGGTCGAACATGAAGTCGAGCATCCCCGACGTACCCAGCGAACCGCCGTATTTGTTGAAATAACTGCGAATGTTGGCGACCGTCCGGTTGATGTTATCGGTGGCCGTTTCGATAACAATCGCTACGCCGTGGGGCGCATAGCCTTCGTAGGTGATTTCCTTATAATCTTCCTGGTCTTTGGAAGAGGCTTTTTTGATAGCCCGCTCGACGTTCTCCTTCGGCATGTTGGCCGCCTTCGCATTCTGAATAATGGCGCGGAGACGTCCGTTGGTGTCGGGGTCGGGGCCGCCGGCCTTCACGGCGATAACAATGTCTTTACCAATCTTGGTGAAGGTCTTTGCCATCATCCCCCACCGCTTGAATTTTCTGGCTTTCCGGTATTCGAATGCGCGTCCCATGCTTTTTCAATGGATAATGAATAATGAATAATGTACAATGTACTATAGCGGCAGACCGCATTATCTATTATTCATTGTACATTATACATTAACTATTGTGTTTTTGTCAAAAATTTCAATGTCTGCCTGCCCGCGTAAGAGGTCTTCGAACGTTTCCCGCTCGCGGATCAGATACGGCCTGCCTTCATAGACGAGCACCTCTGCCGGTCGGGGGCGTGAATTGTAGTTCGAGGCCATGACGTACCCGTAAGCGCCCGCATTCTCGAACGACAGCACGTCGCCGGGCCGAACGTCGGGCAGCACCCGGTTGGTGGCGAACGTGTCGGTCTCGCAGATGTAGCCGACCACGGTATACGGGTGCGGATTTCCGGCGGGGTTCGATACGTTGCGGATGTCGTGCCAGGCGTCGTACATCATAGGCCGGATCAGGTGATTCAGGCCCGAATCGACCTGCACGAACGTCCGCGTCGGGTTTTCTTTCACCACGTTGACGTTCACCAGCAAATGACCGCTTTCGCTGACCAGAAACTTGCCCGGTTCAAAATGCAGTTCCAGATCCGTGCCCGTCCGGGCCTTGTAACGTTCGGCAAACGCGGTGAAAGCACTGGATACTTTCGCGCCCAGATCGGCCATATCCGTTACGACGTCGCCTTCGCGGTAGGCCACCTTGAAGCCGCTGCCAAAATCGATGAACTGCAACTGGTCGTAGTCATCGGCCAGGTCGAAGAGCACATCGGCCACTTTCAGGAACGTGTTGGCGTCCTTGAAATCCGAACCCGTATGAATATGAAGTCCCGCCACTGGAGTGCCGTAGCGCTCCGTAATTTCTTTAATTCTATCTCGATACTGAACGGGAATGCCAAATTTGGAATCGGCGTGACCCGTCTGAATTTTCAGATTGCCGCCATCGGTAATACTGGGATTGATCCGGATGCAGACCGGCATGGCGTCGCCGTAGGTCTGGCCGATTTGTTCCAGCAGCGGCAGACTGTCGGCGTTGAGTTTCAGGCCCATCTCCAGCGCCTGACGGACCTCGTCGAACGAGTTTCCGCTGGGCGTATACATAATCTGGCGGGGTTCGTAACCGGCCAGCCGGGCCAGCCGGGCCTCGTTGACCGACACCACCTCCACGTCGACCCCCTGACTCCGCATCAGTTTCAGGATCGACAGGTTCGTCAGGGCTTTGGCGGCGTAGTTTATCTTTAGGTTAACCCCGCTGAACGACGACCGGAACAGGTTGATTTTTTCAATAATTTTGTCGGCGTCGTACACGTACAGGGGAAGGCCAAACTGATCGGCCAGTTCCAGTACGTCGACGCCCTGGATATGATATCGGTTTTGGTGCAACTGCATGAATTGGGTATCGGCTCAAATGGAGGGGCAAATATACGACTTAGACACGTTTGATGCTTCATGAAAAAATTTACACTTCTCTTCCTTTCCGTACTGTTTTCCTTCTCTGCCTTTTGCCAGCTTCGGTCCGGCCCCATGCCCGGCTATTCAGACATGCGCGAAGTGTTGATTTGGGCCCAGACCCTGCGTCCCGCCCGCGTGAAAGCCGTTTACTGGGAAACCACCCAGCCGAAAGTCCGCTACGAGACCGCCGTCGTAACGACTGAACAGGCCAGCGCCTGCACCGCCCATCTGCTGGCCGATCAGGTACTGCCCGGCAAACGCTATCAATACGAGATACATGTCGATGGAAAGAAACTGAACATCCCCTACCCGCTGACGTTTCAGAGCCAGCCGCTCTGGCAGTGGCGCAGCGACCCGCCCGCGTTTCGTTTTGCCGTAGGTAGCTGCACCTACATCAGCGAACCGGATTTCGACCGGCCCGGCCCGGCCTACGGCGGCGCATACGAAATTTTCACGGCCATCAACCGGCAGAAACCCGATTTCATGCTCTGGACCGGCGACAATACCTACCTCCGTGAACCGGACTGGAACACCCGTTCGGGCGTCATGAAGCGCTACACCCACACCCGCGCTACGAAAGAGATGCAGCCCCTGCTGGGGTCGACCCACCACTACGCCATCTGGGACGACCACGATTTTGGCCCCAATGATTCCGACCGGGGCTACTGGCTCAAACCCGTTACGCTGGAAGCCTTCAAACGCTTCTGGGGTAACCCGAACTTTGTTTTCGACGATGGCATCACGGGTACGTTTTTCTGGAATGATTGTCAGTTTTTTCTGCTCGATAACCGTTCGTACCGCACGCCCAACGACCTGAAAACCGTGAACCGGACCGTACTGGGCAAAAAACAGTTCGACTGGCTCATCGATGCGCTGGCGTTCAGTAAAGCGACGTTCAAGTTCGTGGTTATCGGCGGTCAGGTCGTCAATCCTTCCGTCGTGTTCGAGAATTATTCGACCTATGCCGCCGAGCGTGACAGTCTGCTGAAAGCTATCACCGATGCCCGCATTCCCGGTGTTCTGTTTCTGACGGGCGATCGTCACCATACCATCATTCATAAACTCGACCGACCCGGCACTTATCCGCTCTACGACATAACCATCTCGCCACTGACGTCGGGGGCCGGAAAGCCCCGGGACGAAGAACTGAAGCAGCCGACCTATGTCGACGGAACGATGGTGGGCGAACGCAATTTCGGCATGTTCGACGTGAGTGGTCCGCTCAATAACCGCGTCCTGAAGATTACCGTGTATGACGGAAAGGGCACCGAACGCTGGACCCGGGAGATTCGGGCCAGCGATCTAAAGTAAACAAAGCGCCCGGTGCGGAGTTATTTATGCATACTCCGACCCCCGATTGCCGCAGGTAAATCGCCGGACCGCCGGAGTACGTATATACTCACACTCAGCGTTATCATGATGAAAACATGGCTTGTTGCGGCGTTCCTCCTGATGGGGGGAGCGGCGGCGGCCCAGACCGTGACACCCAACAGTCACGCTCCGGAGCAATCGACCCAGAATTTTCCGCAGGGGGAGCCTTCAGCCCGAACGGATTCATTGAAGCGTAAACTGGCTAAAGGCGAGGAAAACCTGACTCCCGACAGCACGGGGCGGGTCAGAAAGAGTGGAACGATGAAAAGTCGGGCAAAACGGACCCGGAAGTCGACGTCGGTACGCCGTCCGCAGCAGAGCGGGTCCTGACAACTCTACACTGAACCGGATAATAAAAAATCAGGCCCCGGGTCTGATTTTTTATTGTCGTAGTAGTTGGCTGCCAGTCAATATGTAATGAAATTGGGAGGGCGATAAAATCGACACCCCGAAGCAGTGCCTAACCCTAAGCGATTCGATTTTGAAACGTCTTCAGTTGCCGCTTAACGAAGAAGTATTCGTTCAACGTTTGAAACAACGGGAAGAACAGGCCTTTCATGTGCTGTACGACAACTACAGTGCGGCTCTGTTCGGGATCATCTGCCGCATTGTGCAGGATGAGGACGCCGCCCGTGACCTGCTTCAGGATACCTTTATCAAAATCTGGCGGAACGTATTAAACTACGACGCTGCCAAAGGACGTTTATTTACGTGGATGCTCAATATCGCCCGTAATACGGCCATCGATTTTCTGCGTGTTTCCCATCCGGGCGAATCAATCCAGAACCAGCCGGAAATCGTAGATACGATTGACCAGCAGCGCGGAGGGGGCCAACTGAACCCCGACACGCTGGATGTTTCCGAGAAAGTCACCCAGCTAAACCCTATCTACCAGGAACTTATTGATTTGGTCTATTTCAAAGGCCTGACCCACGAAGAAGTTTCCCAACGGCTCAACATGCCGCTGGGGACGGTCAAAACGCGGGTGCGGGCTGCATTACAGGAATTGAAGAAAATTTATAACCCATGAACGTACAGGAATATATCGCATCCGGCATCCTGGAGGAGTACGTACTGGGAACCGTCAGCCCGCAGGAGAAACGGGAAGTCGAATGTCTGTCCGGTATTTATCCGGAAATAAAGCAGGAACTCGACAACCTCTCGCTCGCTCTGGGAGAGTATGCCAGTTCGTTCCGCAATACCCCGCCTCCGGGTCTTAAGGAACAGATAATGAGCCAACTGGATTTTTCGCCGCCGACCGAAGAAACCTTATCTGAAGAAGAAGGCGCTCCCGTCCGACCGCTGCGCGACCCCTACTCCGGTACGCTGCCGACCTTTGCCGCCAAGTGGGCAGCCGTGGCCGCTGTCGGGCTGTTTATGCTCGTTTTTGCCTACTACCTTTTCTCGAGGCTGCAGGGAAGCCAGCGCTCGGTGGCCGAACTGCGGCAACAGAACGAAACCATGCAGACGGAGATGGCAAATCTGCGCAGCTACAAATCCAAAACCGAGCAGGCCATGTATGTATTGAGTGAACCGGGTGCCCGAATGGTTCGGCTGGAAGCGGTCGGGAAAAATAAAACCCAGCCCGTTACGGTTCTCTGGAATCCCCGAACCGGCACGGTGCATCTCGACATGGACCCGCTGAATCGTCCTCCGGAATACACGCAGTATCAGTTGTGGGCGATTGTCGACGGCAAGCCGCAGGATGCGGGTGTGCTGGATATGGGCGATGCCAGTCGGCAATGGGTGCTGGGTTCCAGGAACATACAGCGGGCCGAAGCATTCGCCATCACCGTCGAGCGACGCGGGGGCAGCCCCACGCCTACCCTCGATGCGATGGTGGTCATGGGCAAGACCGGCGCTTAACATACTCCCGGACACAATACCGGGTTACACAAACAAATCGTATCGATGAAAACACTCTTTTTTTCGCTGCTGACCGTTCTGGCGGTTTCCATCGTTGCCTTTTTGCCTCTGCGCCGGTCCGGGACGGAACCGGGCCCTCGTGCGCAGTTTCGGCCCAAACTAGTCAAATCGGAAGCTGAATGGAAAAAACAGCTCACACCGGAACAGTTTTACGTGCTTCGTCAGAAAGGTACGGAGCGGGCCTTCACCAGCCCCCTGAACGGCAACAAGAAGCAGGGAACCTATAAATGTGCGGCCTGCAAAACCCCGCTGTTTAGCTCCGACGCCAAGTTCGATTCGGGTACGGGCTGGCCCAGTTTCTTCCGGCCCATCTCGAAAAACAGCGTTGCCGAGACCCGCGATGAAGACCACGGCATGGTGCGTACGGAAATCCTGTGCCGGACCTGCGGCGGTCATCTGGGGCACGTCTTCGACGATGGTCCGGAGCCCACCGGCCTTCGCTACTGCATGAATGGCGTTGCGCTGGAGTTTGAACCGAAAGAAAAGTAGTCGGGTAATTAAGGAAACAAGTGACTGGTACACCCATTCGCTGGTAATCAACCAATTATCCATTTACCCTATTACTCAATTACCTAATCAACAACTTCCTGACTGCAAAGGCATTAGAAAGCCGCCCCCAAACGAGGGCGGCTTTCTGCGTATTAAATCGGGGGAAAATCCGTTATATTTGACAATTACGTAGTACTATCCTTTAACACGCATGAGTGAATTCAGGGAGCGGCTCCGTTCCGTCCGGACAGCCATTACCGGATTTTTCGGTGGGCTGAAAAACGGCATTTCGGGGCTGATTTACCGCCTCGTCACGGCGATTGCCGGGAAAGAGCGGGTCGATGGATTTCTGTTTCAGTACCGGTCCACCCGCCAGAGCTTCAGGGACCGCATTTTTTCCCGTTTCGATACCGAATCCCCTTACTTTAGATTTATTTATGGTCTCTGGAAGGCGCTGATCTACGGCGTATTGTTTGTCATCATTTACGTCTTCTGCCTGGAAACCAACTTTTTATGGCTGAGCGGGCAGATGCCGAGCGTCGAGGACCTGCAAAACCCCAAAGTGGCGCAGGCATCGGAGATTTACTCCTACGATAAGGTGATGATCGGCAAATTTTTTACCGAAAACCGCACCCCTATTCAATATAAAGACCTTCCCAAACATCTTATCGACGCCCTGGTGGCAACCGAAGATACACGGTTCTACAGCCATTCGGGCATCGACTCACGGGCGCTCGCACGGGCGGTCGTGGGTGTGCTGACCGGCAACCGGGAAGGCGGCGGCAGCACCATCACCCAGCAGTTAGCGAAGAACCTGTTTAAAACCCGCCGCCGGGAATCGCGGGGCCTGCTCTACAACGTTCCGCTCGTTCGGACATTGATTATCAAGTCGAAAGAGTGGCTGATGGCGATTAAACTGGAGCGCAACTTCACGAAGCCGGAAATCCTGACGATGTATTTCAATACGGTCGACTTCGGCAGCAATGCCTACGGCATCAAAACCGCCGCCCGGACCTACTTCAACAAGTCGCCCGACAGCCTTAACATTCAGGAGGCCGCCGTGCTGGTGGGCCTGCAGAAAGCCACTACCACCTATAATCCGCTGATCAACCGGGAGAAATCCAGAGTCCGCCGCAACGTGGTGCTGAGTCAGATGGCAAAAGATAACTTTCTGACCAAAGCGCAGGCGGATTCGCTGAGCAAACTGCCGCTGCGGGTGCGCTTTACACCCGATAATCCGTATGCCGGGCCAGCCAATTATTTCAAGAATGCCGTGGTCGACGTCGTGAAGAAGTGGGGGGAAGAGAACGGCTACGATCTCTATACCGACGGCCTGAAAGTGTATACGACGATTGACTCCCGGATGCAGGAGTATGCCGAGGAGGCCATGCGGGAGAAGATGAAGCAGCTACAGCGTACGTTTGACAATCACTGGAAGGGCCGCAATCCGTGGATTGACGAAGACGGCAACGAGCTGGAAGATTTCATCGACCGGGTAGCCCAGCGAACCGAGCGCTACAAGGCGCTGACCCAGAAGTTTCCCAACCAGCCCGATTCAGTAAAATTCTACATGGAGGAGAAAAAGGACAGCATGACGGTGTTCACCTGGAACGGTCCTCAGAAAAAATACATGACGCCCATCGACTCCATCAGATACTACAAACGATTTCTGCAGGCGGGTATGGTGGCGATGGACCCACACTCGGGCTTTATCCGGGCCTGGGTAGGAGGTCTGGACTACAATTTCTTCAAATACGATCACGTCAAGCAGGCCAAACGCCAGCCTGGTTCCACCTTCAAGCCATTCGTTTATACGGCGGCCATCGACGATTCGACCATCAACATGAGCCCCTGCGACCGGATGCAGGACAAGCCGTTCCGGAAAGAATTTATCGAAAACGGCGAGGAGAAGGTATGGGAACCCAAAAACTCGACCGGCTCATACTCCTACTCCAACCTGACGCTGCGGCGGGCAATGGCCCGATCCATCAATTCCATTACAGCCCAGTTGACCGATGAGGTCGGCCCTGAGCGGGTAGCCGACTACGCGAAACGGATGGGTATTCAGAGCCGTCTGGCGGTGGTTCCGTCCATCGGTCTGGGTTCGTCGGACGTGTCGCTCTATGAAATGGTGGCCGCCTACTGCACGTTCGCCAACAACGGCGTGTATACGGAACCGCTGCTGGTCACCCGCATCGAAGACCGTAACGGCAAGGTTATTCAGGAATTTACACCGGAGCGCCGTCAGGCCATTCGGGAAGAGTCGGCCTTTCTGATGCTTCACATGCTGAAAGGTGGTCTGGAGGAGCGGGGTGGCACGTCGCAGAATCTCTGGTCGTATGACCTGTTCAAAAATCGGAACGAGGTCGGCGGGAAAACCGGTACGACATCCAACAACTCCGACGGCTGGTTCATCGGCGTCACCCGCGATCTGGTGGTGGGGGCCTGGGTGGGCGGCGATGACCGCAGCATTCACTTCCGCTCAACCGATCTGGGTGAAGGAGCCAAAACGGCTCTACCCCTCGTCGGACGATTTATGGAGAAAATCTACGACGACAAAGCGCTGGGCGTTTATCAGGGTCCGTTCAGCAAACCCACGATTAAAATTACGAAAGAGTATCTGAACTGTCCCGGCACTTACGACGATGACTATGACGACAGCGAGGCCGAATCCGACACGTCGGACATCAATTTCGTTCCGGACGATTCGACGTTTGCGCCCATAGCGCCGCCCCCGGCCGCCGAACCTGCCGACACGACCGGCACCTGAAGCATTTCTGAACACTATAGGCTGGAATCAGGTTTTAAACGCAAAGACGCTAAGGTCAGGCGAAGTTCGCAAAGTAAGTATCTGCGTTCTTTGCGCCCACTTAGCGTCATTGCGTTTTAAAATCAAATAACGTTATGACTCCTTCCCAGAACCCCAATCTGCATCCCCTGATTGACACGCCGCAGACCGGCAACCAGGCAACAGACCGTCCTGCTTACCGACCTGAAGAAACAGTGCCCTCCGGCATGGATAACGACCCCCGGGCCGATGAGGAGATTATCGACCAGACCACGGAAACCGATGGTGGGTCGGACACGAAACTCCGATTCAGTGACAGGGTTGAGAGACCGGCCCGACCAGCAGAAACGCCCGGTCTGATTCCGGCGCTTAGCGACGACCCGGCCACGGATGATCGACTGAGCGAAAAGCTGGCCTATGCGCTGGCCGGTGCCGAGCCGCCGGTTGGCGAGCCGGAACCCCGGAAAGTCACGCACGAGGGCGTAACGGGCGCTTCGCTGGAAGATGAAGAGCGGGATTTGCGGGATTAAGACAGCACTTCCTTATACTGCATCCGGTAGAGATTGGCGTAGTGGCCCTCCTGCTGGATGAGTTCGTCGTGGGTTCCCTGCTCGACGATGCGGCCTTTGTCGACCACCATGATTTTGTCAGCCTCCCGAATGGTGCTCAACCGGTGAGCGATAACAATGGCCGTGCGGCCTTTCATGAGCTTGCCGATGGCACTCTGAATCATTTCCTCCGTCTCGGTATCCACCGACGAGGTGGCCTCATCCAGCACGATGATACGCGGGTTATGGACCATTGCCCGCACGAACGAAATGAGCTGGCGCTGCCCGACCGATAGGGTAGCGCCCCGCTCCTGCACATTGTACTCGTAACCGCCCGGAAGCCGTTCGATGAACTCATGTACGCCCACAAGCTGGGCAGCTTCGACAATCTTCTGGCGGCTGATGTGCGGATTGCCGAGCGTAATGTTGTTTTCGATGGTGTCGGAGAACAGAAAAACGTCCTGAAGAACTACGCCGATGTTGCGGCGGAGCGCCCCGAGTTCGTAATCGTGAACCTCCACGCCATCGACAAAAATCTGCCCTTTGTTGATTTCATAAAAACGGCTCAGCAGGTTGATGATAGACGACTTGCCCGCCCCCGTTGCGCCCACGAAAGCCACCGTTTCGCCTTCATTGACGGTGAAGGAGATGTCTTTCAGTACGTAATCCTCGTCATTGTAGGCAAACCAGACGTTCCGGAATTCCACGTTGCCCCGCAGTTTTTCGGGAACGAACGTACCCGCATTGGGCGTAAACTCGTCGCTGTCGAGCAGTTTCAGAATGCGGTCGGTACTGACGATGCCCATCTGGAGCGTGTTGAAGCGGTCGGCCAGCATCCGAATGGGCCGGAAAAACAGGTTGATAAACATGATGAAGGCCGTCACTGTCCCGAAGCTGGCCTCCTGAGCCAGAATCTCCCGCGCTCCGTACCAGACCACCAGTCCCGTTGCCGCCGCCGACAGAATGTCCGCTACCGGGAAGTAAACGGAATAGTACCAGATAGAGCGAATATTAGCCTTCCGGTGCTCTTTATTGATAACCCGGAACTTCTCCGCCTCGATAGCCTCGCTGCCGAAAATCTGGACGATGTTCATGCCCGTGATGTGCTCCTGAACGAATGAGTTCAGGTTTGCCACGGCCACCCGCACCTCATTGAACGAGTCTTTGATTTTCTCCTTGAAAATATACGTACTGAGCAGCATCAGCGGCACCGTAGCCAGGCTGATAAGCGACAGCCGCCAGTCGGTATAGAACATAACGGCCACAATCAGAACCAGTTGCAGAATATCGCCTGCCACAGCCGCCATGCCCTCCGTGAAGACGTCGGCCAGGGTTTCGATGTCGGAGATGGTGCGGGTGACGAGTCGGCCAATGGGTGTATTGTCGTAGAATTTGAGACGTAGCTGCAGCACCTTCCGGTAAAGCTGCACCCGGATGTCGCGGATGACGTGCTGCCCCAGCCAGCCCGACACATACGTATTCAGGAACTGCACGACGGCCTGCACCACCAGCACGCCAATCATAATCAGCAGCATGACCGTAAGGCCCTCATAATCGCCCCCGGCAATCTTGACGTCGATGGTGTAGCGGATAAGCAGCGGCGTCAGCGGGGCCAGCGCCGCCCCGACCAGAATAATGACAATCAGTCCGACGAATTGCGTCCGGTAGGGGCCGACAAATGCAAAAAGACGCCGGAGCGTCGTCCAGTCGAATATTCTGCCGCTTTTGGTTTCCTGATTCACGGGGAGGTATTAAAGAAGAGATCTTGAACGTAACACAAGTTATCGATTTTGAGTTTGGATTTTTATAGACAACTTATGCCGATTTCTCCATCGCAGGGGGTCGCCGGTAGGGCTTTTCGCGAATGCTGGCCCGTTGGCTGAATAATGCAGCCGATATTCAACTCGTAACACACTGATAATCATGGAATGGATTCTAAGTCTTTGCCTGGGCATCGGGCTGGCCGCCTGCACCGGGTTCCGAGTATTTGTGCCCATGCTGGTTGCCAGTCTGGCGACGAAAGTCGGCTGGATCGACCCCACTGCCGGGTTTGAGTGGTTTGGCAACTGGACCACACTGACGCTGCTGGCCGTCGCTACGGTCATCGAGGTGGGCGCTTATTACATTCCCTGGGTCGACAACGCCCTCGACACCATTGCCACGCCTCTGGCCTTCGCCGCCGGTACGATTCTAACCACCTCGTTTGTCGACATCGACATTCCGCTGCTGAAATGGGGACTGGGCCTGATTGCCGGGGGCGGAACGGCGGGTCTGATTCAGACCGGAACGGCCATGCTCCGGGCGGGTTCGGCCATCACGACGGGCGGCGTCGGCAACCCGGTCGTTTCGACAACGGAAAATATCCTGTCGTTCGGTCTTTCGTTTCTGACGGTGCTGCTGCCGCTGATCGCCGTCGTGGTTATCGCCCTGATTGTCATCTTCATTATCCGCCTGATTGTCACGCAGAGCTTTCGGAAGAAGCGTATGAACGGCGTAGCGAAGAGCGGGAGCGCCTGAGTGCTTACTTTGATGGCAACCTGGACAGAGCCGCCTCAATTGTTGCGGCAGCTCCCTGACTGGGCCGGGTGGCAAAGTTTTCGATGATTAAAAACGCCCCCGACACAGCCTGTAAAGTTTTCTACAGGCTGTTCCGGGGGGCGTCTTCGTGCAAAATCTGATTCTTACTTCTTCCTTCTGGCTTTCTTCACGGGCGTTTTCGTCACCACTGGGGGCGTTTCCCGAATAATGCCTGCTTTCAAATTCGACGTACCCTGAATTTCTACCCGATACGTCACCGGCGGCGTCAGCGTCGTTTTGCCGGGGCAGGGTAGCTCTTCGATGCGGTAGTCGGCAGTCAGACTCACCAGACGGCCCCCCTCGCGGCGGATCTGTTCCCGAATTTTGTTCAGCTCGCTCACCAGCCGCGCATGGCCTTCGTCCTGCGGCAACTGGATGGTTGAGTTCTGTGTCCGGAAGGTCAGCGCGGGGTTCAGGTTACGCACCAGCGTCTCGTAGTTGCGGTAGCGGCGGGTGAGCGTCCGGCCCGTTTCGCGGGGCGTATCTTCACAATAGCAGATTTCTTTCACCTTCTTCGAATACGGCAGATAGTAGCGGGCAATTACACGCGACAGCTCATGCTGGAATTCGCACGGCACGGGTGGTTTATCCTCACAAAGCGGCGTGATAGCGAAACTTTCCGTCGCCACGCCGCACGGAATCCAGCCGCAGCGACCGTTCTGTTTCATCTGGACCGTCAGGAAGTAAGCGCCGGGCCGCAGTCCGAACGAAGCCGGGAAGGTCAGCGTCGTGTCTGAGCGGAACGAATCGAAATACTGAATCGGCTGAGGGGGCACACCTTCGTTTCGCGCTCCGGTGCTGTCGAGTGGCTGGTAATACAGTTGGGCACGGTATTCATACGTCCGGTTGTCGCCACGGGGCGCCGACCAGTTCATGGCCGGTGCGAAGTTTTCGGGCAGGCTGTCGGCCCGCAACGCCCGACCCGCCAGCGACTGCCCGTTGTAGCTCAGGCGAATCGTGGGCACGGTGCGGCAGGAATCGCAGCGTACCTCGGTCCGCACAGGCTGCAGTTTTTTCTGCGTGAAGGATTTGCGCAGGGCCAGGTTGCCGTTGAAGCCTCCGTGGCGGCGGCTGTAGGTCAACAGCACGTCGTCCAGGCCATCGACGATGAAATAATCGACGCGGGTATAGAACACATTACCCTGAACGCCCCAGTGCCAGCCATTGCGCAGCGGAAAAAACACGCCCAGCGACCCCAGACCGCCCGGTTTCCAGACTCGGTCCGACGGAGCCACCATCCGCACCAGCCGGTTGTCGGGGATGCGATGGGCCGCCACCACGGCAGCTTCCGTGCGCCACAAACCTCCTTTGACCGATGCCTCAAGAAACGAGGCGCAGGAGAGGTCGCGGCGACTGCGATTGAAGGTCCACGACAGCACTGGTCCCAGCAACCAGTAAAAATCTTCGGAGGGTCGGTTACGGATGGCTACACGCCCCTCCGGAACGCCCCCCTGCACCGCCCGGCGTATGAGATCGTCCTTGTAGGCCTCACGCGTGAAATAGTTCTGGTAGCCGAAGGCCCCACCCAGACCAAAGCGCAACCGACGCTCAGGGCGGCTCAGAAAATAGTCGGCACTGGCTCCGAGGTGAACACCGTAGCCGTTGTAGAGCGAATTGTCGCGCTGGGGTGATCCAAACGTGTTATCCCAGCTACCGCAGTAGGCAATGTTAGGCCCCGCGTTCAGGCCCAGCCGCCAGGGCGACGGCGCCCGGAGCAACACGAATGTCGGCAGCGAGTCGCATCCGATGGTGGCGATGGAGGCTGAGTCTTTGTATTGTCTCCGGAAATCGTCGTTGGTAAAGGTCTGATAAACGGCCTTTTTGTTTTTTTTCCAGATAGTCTCGCGGGGGTCGCAGCGGTCAGTGGTTTGCTGAGCCACGGCGTTTGTTTTGAATAAAAAAATGAAAAATAAAAGGATTAGGAAATGGAACGTCTTTACGGCCATTTCCTTTGAATGAGTCGAAAGTTTAATCATTGATTGGGTAGTTTTTCTTGCGCATCACCCTATTGGACGCAAAAACTTCCCGTTAGACACACTTTTGTTGATTTTTTTTATACCGAACCGCTCCAATGGTTTCTAAATGCTCAAAATACTCCGGTATAACTCAGGCCATCATTCGATTCGGGTATAGCCTGCTGTCGGTGTAGAGGTTTCCTATACGGTCAGCGGTCTTCGAGTTGCCGCAGTCTCAGATGCTGCAGGAGCATAATCGTTTTTCCGTCCATGATTTCGCCCGTGTCAATCATTTGCATAGCCCGGCTCAGGGGCAGTTCCATGACGTCGATTTCTTCTTCCTCCACACCTCCCCCGCCCCGGCGTTCGGTTTCGCTGGAATAATCGGCAGTATAGAAAAAGAGCCGCTCCGTTACCGAACCCGGACTCATATAAGCTTCCATCACTTTACGAACCGACGTCAGTCGATAGCCCGTCTCTTCCTCCGTTTCGCGTTTGATAGCCACGTCGGGATGTTCATTGTCCAGCAGTCCCGCACAGGCTTCGATAAGCATTCCCGAAGGATTTCCGTTGACATACGTCGGCAGCCGGAACTGACGGGTCAGTATGACCGTATCCGTTCTGGAATTATGCAGGAGTATCGCCGCGCCGTTGCCCCGGTCGTAGGCTTCCCGCGTCTGAGTTTCCCACTGCCCGTTTTTCCGACGATAATCGAACGTGAACCGTTTCAGGACGTACCAATTATCCGATAAAAGTTTTTCCTCCGTAATTCGGACAAATTCAACCTCGCTTCTGTTCATTTTTGTTATTTTTTGTTTATTTTTGTGCAATAGTAAAATCAGAGCATGAGCTTTCAAAATCGTAAGCGCATTATTTTACAAACGGTCGAAGACAAAGGCTCGGTCGACGTTCAGGAACTGGCGGATTCGCTCCGGACGTCGGGCATGACCATTCGGCGGGATCTGGCATTGCTGGCCGAACAGGGGCTTATTTACCGAACCAGGGGCGGAGCCATGAAGATTAGTCTGGCAAAAGATGCATTCCGGTTCGAGAATAAGGCGGCGGTGCGGGCCGAACAGAAAGAAGTCATCTGTCAACGGGCAGCCCGCGAGATTCAGGAAGGCGAAACGATTTTTCTGGACTGCGGGAGCACGGTTTTCCGGCTCTGCCCCTACATCCGCGAGAGACGCATCCGGGTCATAACCAATTCGTTACCCGTCGTCGCTGAGCTTATGGGGTCGCAGGTTCAGGTGAATCTGGCCGGGGGAGAAATCGACCCGGAGCGTCGGGCGGTTCACGGCCTGATGACCGAGTGGCACATCGGGCAATATCGGGCCGACCGGGCGTTCATCGGCGTCGATGGCATCTCGCTGGCGAACGGTCTGAGCGCCCATAGCGAGAAGGAAGCCAGCACCGCCCGGGCAATGGCACAGCAGGCCAGCCGGGTTTATCTGCTCTGCGATTCGTCCAAACTGGAAACCAGCAAGTACTTACAGTTCGCTCCGCTGTCGATGATCGACGTGATGGTGACGGATGGGGAAGCTGACCCGGAATTGCTAAACAAGTACCGGGAGGCCGGACTGGAGATTTTATCGTGATCGGTTCGGATTCAAATTTGGGCTTTAGCCCAACTCTCCCCAGGCCTGACAAAACTCTTTTTCACTCCCGGCTCCAGACCTCGCTGACCCTGCCGCCCGTCGAGCTTTGGCCCCGGTGGTGCCAGTTGTTCTCTTTCAACTCACAATCGAACGTCAGTGATCGCCCCACGCGGGAATTGTCGCGGGAGAAAAAGTCGATGGTTTCCGTGTATTTGCCGTCTTTCATAACGTAGGTGCCGCCTCCCGTACCGAAAAACTGTTTCGTCTGCGGATTGATGGCAGCCCACTGAAACCGGGTGCCGGTCAGCAGTTTGAGGGTTTTGCGGGGGCCGCGCTGCATTGTCGTGATTTGTCCGTTGTCGCCTTCCCGCCCCGTGATGCGCCAGAGTCCGGCAAGGGGTGAGCGGTCGGGGCGGTCGACGACCTCGAAGCTCCGCCGCCCGCCCGGCCCCAGCAGCGTAATGCGTTTGTCCCGGTCGCCCACTTCGAACGTTTCGACCTGACCCACGCGGGTACTGTCGGCAGTGTCGAACTCGACGGTAAGGGTCAGCACATTGCCGCTGAGCTGATAGGCACCGCCCCGCGTACTGACGTAGCGATTGGTTTCGTAGGTTGTCTGCATCAGATAATTGTCCGAAGCAATGAGCATCACTGTCGGCCCTGCCTTGGCGTCAGTTTGCCGCCAGGCACCGGTAAGCGGGGATTTAGGGCTTGTGCGGATGATGAAAGCCGCCAGCAGAATGAGAGAGCATAACGCCAGTAGCCCTAACGTCGTTGTTTTGATATGTTGTACCCGTTTCATGACAGCAGGGGTTTAGATATTGTTCAAATCCAGAGGCAGCGTCCGCACCCGTTGTCCCGTAGCGGCGAAAATCGCGTTACAGAGCGCCGGGGCGATGGGGGGTAATCCGGGTTCGCCTACGCCACCTGGCTCTTCTTCATTTTCAATGATATGAATTTCCATCTCCGGCGTCTCGTCGATGCGCAGTACCGGATAATCGTGAAAATTGCTCTGATCGGACTGACCCTGGGTAAGGGTGATCCCCGACTTGGTCGCCGCCGTCAGGCCGTAGACGATATTGCCTTCGGTCTGCGCCCGTACATTGTCCGGGTTGACGTACATGCCGCAGTCCAGCACAGAGACCACTTTCTTTACCCGAACGCCTTTCTCCGTTTTCCCGACTGTAACGGCATGTGCGCAGATACTGCCAAACGAGCGGGCAATGGCGAGTCCCCGACCCTGTCCGGCGGGCAGCGGTTTATTCCAGTCAGATTTTTGTTCCAGCGTTTTCAGAACGGTCACAAATCGTTTCGCCACAGAACCCTCCGCTTTTTCGAGCAGTTCCAGCCGGAGTTTCAGCGGGTCTTTTCCCCCGGCGTGGGCCAGTTCGTCCAGAAAGCATTCATGACCAAAACTGCTATTGGATGGATACACTGAACGCCACCAGACGATAGGAATTTCCGTAGGTACGTTGATGAAGCCTACATGGGCGTTGGGGAACGCATACGGACTCTCGTGTTCATTGATGGCCTCGCCCGCCCATCCGTCGGCTTTGCCGTTCAGGTCGCTTTTAAATACCTGCCGCTGAATGGATTCGCCGATAAGTTTGTGCTCGAAGGCCACCAGATTGCCGTTGCCATCGATGCCCCCCCGCAGGGCGCTGATCATGCCCGGTCGGAACGGTCCCTGGGTGATGTCATCTTCACGGGTCCAGACCACCTTGACGGGCGCTTTCGCTTCTCTGGACAGATAAACGGCCTCCAGCACAAAGTCCAGATACGCCTTTCGTCCGAAAGCGCCCCCCAGAAATGGCACGTTGACTTTAACCTTGCCGGGGTCGATTTTCAGGTATTCTGCTACCTGTTCGATGGTACCATCCGGCCCCTGCACAGGTGCCCAGATTTCGCAGGTGCCGTCGTTCCTGACGTGCGCCACCGCAACTTCCGGTTCCATGGGCGCATGTGCCAGAAAGGGTGTCTGGTAAAGAGCTTCCAGTTTTTTCGGTGCCGACTCAATTGCCGCTTTCACGTCGCCGCGCTGGTAGTAGGCGGGTGCCTCGTCATTGGCTTTGGAGCGCATCTCGCTGAAATACTCCGGGGTGGTCATGCTGCGATCATAACCCGCCTTGTCCCAGGTGACTTTAAGCGCCCGGCGTCCCTGTAGCGCCGCCCAGTAGCTGGTTGCCAGCACGGCCACGGTTTCGGCGGTCCGGTGCGGCATGGGACGCTCCGCCCGCATGATGGCTTTCACGCCGGGAATCTTTCGGGCAGCCGACTCATCGACCGAGGCCACTTTGCCGTGCAGCACCGGGCAGCGCTCGACACTGGCATACAGCATTCCGGGCACGGTGATGTCCATGCCAAACACCGCTTTGCCCGTCACTTTTGCCGGAACATCGGGTCTGGGCAGCGGTTTGCCCAATACCTTAAAATCCTTTTTGGCTTTCAGAACCGGCTTTTCGGGAACTGGTAGACGGGAGGCCTCATCGACCAGTTCGCCGTAGTTGAGGCTCCTGCCCGATGGACGGTGGCGGATGGTTCCTTTTTCGGCATAACATTCATCCAGCGGGACATTCCAGCGGGTTGCCGCCGTTTGCCGGAACATCTCGCGGGCGGCGGCTCCGGCTTCCCGAAGTCGTTTCCAGCCCGTCCGGACGGTGCTGCTGCCCCCCGACAACTGTCCGCCGTATTTGCGCAGCCCATCGGATTGACGAATCTGAATCTGATCGAGCGAAACTTCCAGTTCTTCAGCAATCATCATCGGCACCGCCTGCCACGACCCCTGACCCATATCGGGACGGTGGTTGATGAGCGTAATGCCGCCGGCGTTGTCGATGACAATGAACGGGTGCAGTTCAAAAGACAGGATGGCCTTTGGATCAGATAGATTCAGTAGTTCGGCAGGTCCGTTGGCCCGGGCTGAAAAACCGAGCAGCAGGCCCGTTCCGGTCAGCCCGGCAGCCCGGAGGAATGAACGACGGTCGAAGGCAGAGGTCATTTTATTAATGTATAATGATTAATGTATAATGTAAAAGGCGGCGTAAGGGGTTTGGCGCTAACGAATAATGTCTGGCAGTCAATTCATTATACATTTTACCGCAGCGGCGGACCGCATTATTCATTATCCATTAAAATTCCCTCACTTGCCCGCCGCAGCGGTTGCCTTTCCCGCCGCCCGATGAATGGCTTTGCGGATGCGGTCGTAGGTGCCACAGCGGCAGATATTTCCGCGCATGGCTTCATCAATTTCAGTATCCGAAGGGTCAGGCTTGTCTTTTAGCAACGCAACGGCGGTCATAATCTGACCCGACTGACAGTATCCACACTGGGGCACCTGCTCGTCAATCCACGCCTGCTGTACGACGTGCAGCGCCTTTTCCGTTCCAATACCCTCAATGGTTGTGATGCGTTTTCCGGCGGCTGCCGAAACGGGAAACGAGCACGAGCGGACCGGCTGCCCATCGAGATGAACGGTGCAGGCGCCGCACTGAGCAATTCCACAACCGAATTTAGTGCCTTTTAGCCCGGCGAAATCACGGATAGCCCAGAGCAGCGGCATCTGCGGGTCGAGGTTCAGGGGGTGTTTTTTACCGTTAATGGTTAAGGTGATAGCAGCCATAAAACAAAATACGTCGGTTTGTAGTAAAGTTTATAAAAAAAGAAGAGGTTCACAACCAAATCTTATTGCACAATGGAAACGACTAAACTACGGATTACGCAGAACGCGGAGCGAAAACGGTTTGAGCTGGACACGGACGGTAAGCTGTCGATTATCGAGTACATCCAGATGCATCCCGACACCATTGCCCTGACGCACACGGAGGTTCACCCGGATCTGGAAGGCCAGGGCGTCGGCTCCCGGCTCGTGCGGGGCGTTCTGGAACTGCTGGAGCAGCAGAATAAAAAGGTGATGCCGTTCTGTTCGTTCGTGGCCGCCTATATCCGTCGACACCCTGAGTGGATGCGCATCGTATCGGACGAATACGACGATAACGAGGCGGACTTCTGACTTTCGGCGAATCGTTTCGTGAGCAGCGTCCTTCCGTTATCTTCGCATCGCCGTTCAGCCAGAACGTGCCTGACCACGTACGCTCATGAAATTTGACGAGTACCCCCTTGCCCCCGAAATTAAAGGGAATCTGAAGGAACTGGGTTTCAAACGCCCGACCGACATTCAGTATAAATCCATTCCGGCCATCCTGAAGGGTGAAGATGTGCTGGCGATCGCCCAGACGGGTACGGGCAAAACGGCGGCGTTCGCCATTCCGGTGATTCACAAAATTCACGAGCAGAAACGGTCGGGGCGGTCGGAGGGCATCCGGTGCGTGGTGATGGAACCCACCCGCGAACTGGCGATTCAGATTACGGAGGCCTTCGAGGCCATTGGACGGCATACGCGGGTGAAAACGTTCTGCGTGTTCGGCGGCGTGGAGCAGGGACCACAGATTGCCCGGCTTGAAAAAGGCATCGACATTCTGGTCACGACGCCGGGGCGCATGTTCGACCTGGTCAGCCAGGGATACATCAAACTCAACCGGGCCGAAATGCTGGTGCTCGACGAAGCGGATCACATGCTCGACCTGGGCTTCATCCAGGACATCCGCGACCTGATCCGGTTTCTGCCGCGTAAACGCCAGACGCTGTTTTTCTCGGCCACCATCGACGAAAAAATCAAAAAGCTGGCCTATTCGCTGGTGCATAATCCCATCCGGATTCAGGTTTCTCCCGATAATCCGGTTAACAAAAACATCATCCACTGGGTCGTTCCGGTCGGGATGGACGACAAGCGTTTTTTTCTGGAACGGGTCGTCCGCGAAAATCCGGAGAGCAAGATTCTGGTTTTCGTACGCACGAAAATTCGGGCGGAGCGGGTGCTGAAAGCCCTTGAACGAGTCGGCATCGGGAGCATGACGATTCACGGCGACAAAGAGCAGACCGACCGGCTGGCAGTGATGAAGCAGTTTCGCACGGGCGAAGTCAACGTGCTGATTGCCACCGACGTCAGCGCACGGGGCATCGATATTCCCGACGTGGATTTTGTGGTTAACTACGACGTTCCGGAGCAGCCCGAAAACTATGTTCACCGCATCGGGCGCACGGGCCGGGGCACCCGCAAAGGCAACGCCGTGACGTTTGCCAGCCCGGAGGAAAAGCCGCTGCTGGAGAAGATTGAAACCTACATCGGTACACCCATCGACGTGATGCGTGTCAGCAAAGACGTATATACTGAAACGATAGATTTCAGTCAGGAAGTGAAGCCGGATTTGAAGGGACTGCTGCGGGAAGTGGAGGAGTTTGAAGCAAAGCGGAAGAAGAAAAAGAAGGGCTAGGTTGGAGAGTGGGTGAGTGCTGAATTAGATAAATAGGTAACTGGGTATTCAAACGCATTGCCACTCACTAAGTTACTAATCTGCCATTCTCCAAATTACCCAATTACCTCATCACTCATTCACCAGGTTCCCCCGAACCACCTCCCGGCGCTCGTTCCGTAACTGCTTCGTCGTTTTCCGGCTCCCGTCGTGGCTCCAGCCGGGCGGGCCGAACAGGTAGCCAAACGCATTTCTCAGGGAGCCGGAACGCCGGACGTCCCGGAAAATGTCCGTCCATTCGTGGAAAGCAATCCGGACGGGATTGAAGGTTTCCAGATTTTTGGTCAGGCCATAAACGGGGCGTTCTTTTTCTTCCTCGAACGTCCCGAACATACGGTCCCAGATGATAAGCACCCCCGCGTGGTTCTTGTCCAGATAATCCAGATTGGTGGCGTGGTGAACGCGGTGGTGCGAGGGCGTATTGAAAATAAACTCAATCGGTTTAGGAAACTTGTAAATGAACTCCGTATGAATCCAGAACTGGTATAACAGACTGATGGCCTGCATGGTCATGATTGCCAGCGGATGAAAACCGATGAGCGGCAGCCAGATCCAGAACAGAAACGCCCCGCTGAAATTGCCCGTCCAGGTTTGCCGGAGGGCCGTACCGAGATTGTATTTCTGCGATGAATGATGCACCACGTGCGAAGCCCAGAACCAGCGGCTGCCGTGGCTGATGCGGTGGAACCAGTAATAGCTAAAATCGTCGGCGAAAAAAAGAACGACCCAGGCCCACCATTCCGTCATGTCGATGGTAAAAAATCGTAATTCGTAAGCCAGCATATACGCCCCGAAGACAATCGCCTTGCCGACCAGCCCCGTTACGACGTTGCCGATGCCCATCGCCAGACTGCTCAGCGTGTCCTTTGTTTCGTAATAATCCTTCTTCTGAATCGCCGTGGCAATAACTTCGGCCAACAGCAGAATCACAAAAGCCGGGATAGCGTAATGAATCAGGTCTTTCATTATTCAATCCTATTTTGTCTGCAATTTACACAATCTAACAAAGGTTTGCTGAATTTTTACTTCCACTGGGCGTGACCTCACTGGTTTTTCACCGTCTTACGGGAGAACAACCTGATTTATAATTTTATGAAAAAAGTACTGTTTGGTTCTATCCTGGGGCTGTTTATGTCCACTGGCGTCTTCGCACAATCCAACACATTACTGGTGTATGGGTCGGCGGGCTATGAATCCAGAGATAATTTCAATTTCTCACCGGCAGTGGGTTATCAATGGAATAATAACTGGACCGGGGGTGTGAACTTCAATCTGGGTGAAACAAGTGGACGCTATGAAATGGGTGCAGGCCCGTTCATCCGTTACACGTATCCCATATCTGACTTGTTCATAATCTATGGTCAGTTCGATGTAAATGGTGTCTCTGTCAGAACGGAAAACGACCGAACCGGGGGTTTTCGTGGCACCCTTTTCCCAGCAGTGGGCATGAACATTAAAAATGGATTTGCGCTCAACTTCGGTTTTGGCGGCCTGACAGTCAGCACTTTCGATCCCAAATTCAAAATCAGCTTCGGCACAGGCCTGAACTTTGGCATTTCCAAAAACTTTGGGTTGAGGTAATCCGCCAATCTGTCCAGAAACAAAAAACCGCCCTGCTGAACGGGGCGGTTTTTTGTTATCCGAAGCTTTTGTCAGACCAGTTTCGCGTTCAATGAGATCTGAATACCCGGCGAGAGCGCCCGCGAGATGATGCAGTTCTTTTTGGCGTCGTCGGCGAAGGTTTGAAACTGCTCGTCGGAGATGCCCGGAACGCTGCCGTCGAGATTGAGCGTGACTGCCGTTACGGTCAGCGTATCGGTGTCCAGCGTCAGAATGGCCTGCACCTCCAGTTTGTCGGCGACGTGGCCGTTGCGTTCGAGCGTGGCCCCCAATGCCATCGCATAACAACCAGCATGGGCCGCAGCCAGCAACTCTTCGGGGTTGGTGCCCGCCTGCCCGTCTTCGCTGACCAGCCGGGTTTTGAAGGAATACGGCGTATCGTTCAATACGCCACTCGTGGCCGACAAACTGCCCGTACCACCCTGTAAACCGCCCTGCCAGACGGCAGAAGCTCTGCGCTTTAACATGTTTAATTCAGTTTGATGGTTTCACTGCTTAAGTTAACCCATTTCCAAAACGCTTTGTTCTGCCATCCGCCGGACAAAACCAGCGTCAATAGCCCGGATTCTGGTCACCGGCTTCAATGGCCGGGTTCAGGTCGATTTCGCGCTGCGGAATCGGAAACAGCACTTCGTGTTCCTGCACGTTCTGCACCAGCGTCGGGTAGAAGCGGCGGAAATGCTCGCGCATGGTGGGCAGCAGAATGCCCCAGCGCACCAGGTCGTAGCGGCGCTGCGACTCAAAGGCCAGTTCGACGCGGCGCTCCTGCCGAACGCGGTTGCGGAACTCCTGCTGCGACAGTCCCTGCGGCAAGGCAGCCAGCCCCGCCCGCTGCCGCACCTGGTTGATGCTCTGAAGAGCCAGCGCCGAGGGGCCGTTTTCGGCTTCGTTGGCGGCTTCGGCATACATCAGCAGCACGTCGGCGTAGCGGATGACGGGGTAGTCGAGGTTACCGATGGGGGCCGTCGTTTCAAAGTATTTCCCGATGTAGGGCCGGGGTACGCAGGGAGCAACGCAGCGCCCCGCCGGGTCGTAGGTGCGGGTGCCGCCGCCGGCCAGGGGCAGCGAGAGCAGAAAGGCCGAATTGTACCGTCGGTCGCCGGGTTCGAAGGCCTGTACGATATCGAACGTCGGTTCGTTGACGCCATTGCCGTTAGCAACGGTTCCGTTGATACCCCGTGGCTGAAAAAACACCTGAAATTCGCTTCCTTCGCCCTGCAGCGCGTTGAACTGAACGGAGAAAATATGCTCGGCGCTGTTTTCATTCTGTATAAGAAACACGTCACTGTAGTTGGGCAGCAGCCGGTGGACGTTCAAATCCATCACTTCTTTGGCTTTGTCGCGGGCCTGCGCCCAGAGCGGCGAGGTCAGGTTGCTGCCCGCCCGCGTCATCAACACTTTTGCCAGCAGGGCTTTGGCAGCTCCGCGATTGGCCTGACCGGGCAGACTCTGCCGGATGGGCAGGTTCTCGGCTGCCTGCAGGTCGGGCAGAATCACCTGATCGTAAATCTGAGCGGCGGTGGCGCGGGGACTGCCCACGTTCTCCAGGCTGTTGGTCTCATCGATTTTCAGCGGCACCCCCCCAAACAACTGCACGAGGTTGAAATACGTCAGCGCCCGGACAAACCGGGCCTGGTTGACGATGTTGGCCCGCTGGCTTTCGTCCATCTGAATCTGCGGCACCCGATTGATGACGGCATTGGCCCGGTTGATGAGGATGTAGGCGTTCTCGAAGCGGTCGCGCAGAATACCGTTGTTGGCGTCGACCGTGAACTCATCGATCTGAATGCGGTCGATGTTGCCACGGAATTCACCCGTAAACGTATCGTCGGACCCCATATCGCCGATCATGTATTCGCGGCCCCACAGGTGGAAGCCGTGTAAGCCATCGTAGACGGCGGTTAACCCTACCTGCGCATCGGTGGCGTTGCGGTAAAAATTCTGGGGAGCCACAAAGTCAAACACCCGCTCTTCCAGCGCCTGCTGACACGACAGCGTACTCGACAGAAGGCCTAAAGCCAAATATTTTTCTAACGATTTCATGTTTTCGACTGACAAAAGTTAGCGGTTACAAACCAAGATTGACCCCAAAAATGAACATCCGCGACATGGGGAAAGCGCCCCGGTCGATGCCCATCGCCACCGAGCTTTGCACTAGTGTGCTTACTTCCGGATCGAAGCCCGTATACCGAGTGAAGGTCAGCAGGTTCTGTCCCTGGGCGTACAGGCGGACACTGCGCACCCAGCGAACGCCCAGTTTTCCGGCGGGCAGCGTGTAGCCCAGCGTCACGTTGCGCAGACGCAGAAACGAGCCATCTTCGATGTTGCGGTCCGACAGAATGAAGGGTCGGGTGCGGGCGCTCGGCCATTCGTTGCTTGGATTGTCGGGCCGCCAGCGGTTCAGCACGTCGCGGATGTTGTTGGTAGCTCCGTCGTTGCGTTCGAGTTCGTGGCTGTTGACGTTCCAGATGCTGTTGCCGTGTACTCCCTGAAAAAACACGTTCAGGTCGAAACCCCGGTAGGTCAGGTTGTTGGTCAGGCCGTAGAAGAATTTCGGCTGCGGATTGCCGATGAGGGTCCGGTCGCTGTTGTTGATGACGCCGTCGTTGTTGAGGTCGACGTACCGGATGTCGCCCGGCCCCACCGACCCGTTGCCGGGCAGAATGCGGTCGCCGGTCTGGTAGATGCCGTCGGTGACGAAGCCGAAGAAGCTCCCCACCGGCTGCCCGACCTGCAGAATACTGGAGTTTCCGATTTGCAGGTGGCCGTCGCCGGTGCCCGGCGGCAGACGAAACGTTTCGCCCGGCCCCAGTTCCAGCACCTTATTGTCGTTGAAGGTAATGTTGCCGCTGGTGCTCCAGCGCAGAGCGCCCACGGTGTTCTGCGTCGTCAGGGCCAGTTCGACGCCCCGGTTTTCGACGCTGCCCAGGTTCTGCAGAATGGTCGTAAAGCCGGTTGTGCGGGGAAGTTCCAGATCGAGCAGCAGGTCGCGGGTGCGCTTGTAGTACCAGGCCGCTTCGAAGGCGATGCGGTTGTTGAGAAAACCGGCTTCCAGGCTGAGGTTGTACTGGGCCGTCCGCTCCCAGCGCAGATCGGGGTTGGCGACCCGCCCCGGTGCCAGACCCACCTGAATGGCCCCGCCAAACGGGTACCGGACCGTGTTGAGCCGCGACAGCGACTGGTAGAGACCTATCTCCTGATTGCCCGTCAGACCGTAGCTCGCGCTTATCTTCAGGTTGCTGAACACGTTCAGGTCCTGGATGAATTTCTCTTCGCTCAGACGCCAGCCAATGGCCGCCGACGGAAAATAGCCCCACTTGTTGCCCGACCCAAACCGTGACGAACCATCCGCCCGAAAAGTGGCCGTAAACAGATAGCGGTTGCGAAACGTGTAGTTGGCCCGCCCAAACCACGAGTCGAGTCGCCAGAATGTTCGACCCGAGTTCGGTGTTCCGATGATGCCGCCGAGTGCCAGATTGTCGGCCAGCAGCGCGTCGGTGGGAAAGTTGGTGGACGAGGCGGCCAGAAAATCCACCATCTGCGACTGCGACTCGTAGCCGCCCAGCAGCGTCAGTTGATTGTCGGGATTAAAAGCTTTGTTGTAGGTCAGCGTAACGGTTCCTACGGGCGTCACCACGTCTTTCTTCTCGGCCACCGCCGACCCAAACGCGTTGCGGCCCCGGTTGTTGGTGCTGGGGGCGTAGAAGTCGCGGCGACCCGCCTGATAGTCCATCCCGCCCGACAGGCGCAGTTTCAGTTCCGGCAGAATCGCGTATTCGGCATACACGCTGCCCAGAATCCGGTTGGTCAGAATCACCGAACGGGTTTCCAGAGCGTCCTGCACGGGGTTGCCTACCTGCTGCGAACCGGGTACGGCGCTGTTGTCGAACGTAAACTGCCCCGTCTGCGGATCCCGGACGGGCAGCGTCGGCGAAAATACCAGGGCGGCGTTGACGACCCCGCCCCGCGTGATGTCCGTCACAAGCTGGTTGTTCCACGCCCGGCTAAGCTGCAGCGACGTTCCCACATTAAGCCGCTTGCTGACGGTTTTGTCGACGTTGACACGCAGCGAGGCCCGCCTGAAACCCGAATTGATGACGACGCCCTGCTGGTCGAAATAGTTGCCGCTGACGGCAAATCGGGTGCCTTCGTTGCCGCCGCTAACCGTCACCTGATGGTTCTGAATGGGTGCCTGCCGGAAAATGGCATCCTGCCAGTCGGTCGAATTGGTCCGGAACGATTCCACCTGTTCGGGCGTAAACATCGGGGGCCGGTTGGCGTTGGCGCGGGCTTCGTTGCCGATGGTCGCAAACTCGGAAGCGTTGAGCAACGGCAGTCGGCGGGCCACGTTCTGTACGCCGTAATAGCTGTCGACGTCGACGTTGGTGGCCCCGGCCTTGCCCCGTTTGGTGGTGATGATGACCACGCCGTTGGCCCCCCGCGAGCCGTAGATGGCCGTGGCGGAGGCGTCTTTCAGCACTTCGATGGATTCAATGTCGCCGGGGTTGAGGTTTGCCAGTGCGTTCTGCGCCTGCACCCCGCCACTGGCCCCGGGCGAGTAGGTGCTGTTGGCCGGAAAAATAGGAATCCCGTCGATGACGTATAGCGGCTCGTTGGACGCCTGGATGGAGTTGCCGCCCCGGATGCGGATGCTGACGCCGCCGCCGGGTGCCGCCGAGCCTTGCGTCACCTGCACCCCCGCCGCCCGACCCTGCATGGCCTGATCGAGCGAAGCGACGGCCACCTGCCGGATCTCCTTCGAGCCGATGGACGATACGGATCCCGTCAGGTCCGACTTTTTCTGAGTGCCGTAGCCCACAATCACCACTTCGTTCAGCGATTTGACGTCTTCGGTCATGGTGAGGTCGATGACCGTGCGGTTGCCCACGGGCGTTTCCTGGCTCTGGTATCCGATGAAGGAAAAGATGAGCACGGCATTGTCCGAAGGGATAGCGAGCCGGTAGTTGCCTTTACCGTCGGTGGTCGTACCGACAGCACTGCCCCGAACCGAAATGTTGACGCCCGGCAGGGGTTCTTTTTGGGCGTCGGTCACCTGGCCGGTCACCACTCTCCCCTGCGTATAACCGTCGGCAAAAGCGCCGACCAGCAGGCAAAGCAATATACATACATGTTTCATGATAGATAGGCAAACGTGTTTCTGATCAATAAGACGACAAATTGACAGCATTACCCCTATACGTAGTATAATTACTTTCATTAGCGTTAATTATGTCAAAATCAACGCGTTTTACTATCTGCCGGACTGGATACGCATTTTGTGAGTAAAACAGGAAGGCCTGCCGGACGAAACACTCTACTTTTGCGTTCCTATTGCTTAGCCCGTGACTCTGGTCACATTCATGAAGATGCTAATTGATTTACGAAGCGACACCATTACCCGACCGACGCCCGCTATGCTGGAAGCCATGTTTTCCGCCGAAGTGGGCGACGACGTCTTTGGCGACGACCCCAGCGTCAATGCCTTACAGGAAAAAGCCGCCCGGATGTTCGGCATGGAAGCCGCACTGTTCTGTCCGTCGGGCACCATGACCAACCAGTTGGCGATCCGGACACACACCCGCCCCGGCGACGACGTCATCTGTGACGTGCTCTCGCACGTGTACCTCTACGAAGGCGGCGGCATCGCCGTCAACGCCCTGGCATCGGTGAGTCTGCCGCAGGGCGAACGGGGCAAACTGACGCCCGATCTGGTTCGTGACTACATCCAGCCCGACGACGTCCACCGCCCCCGAACCCGGCTGGTCTGCCTCGAAAACACGATGAACAAAGGCGGCGGCTGTTACTACACCATTCCCGAAATCGCGGCTATCCGGAAGGTCTGCGATGAACACGACCTGCTGATGCACCTCGACGGTGCCCGGCTGTTCAATGCGCTGGTCGAAACGGGCGAAAGTCCGGAATCGTACGGAAACCTGTTCGATTCCATCAGTATTTGTCTGTCGAAAGGGCTGGGCTGCCCGGTGGGGTCGCTGCTGCTGGGTAGTGAGGCTCTGATCCGGCAGGCGCATCGCTACCGGAAGCTCATGGGCGGCGGCTGGCGGCAGGCGGGTTATCTGGCGGCGGCGGGCACCTACGCCCTCGACCACCACGTGGCCCGTCTGAAACTCGACCACGCCCGTGCCCGCAAAATTGGCCGGATGCTGGAATCGCTCCCGGAAGTGGAAGAAATCTACCCGATTGAGACCAATATCGTGATTTTCAGGCTCCCGGCGAACATCCTGGCGGCGGACTATGTTCTGCAATTAGCCCAAAAAGGCATTCGAGCCGTGACCTTCGGCAAACACCTCGTGCGGTTTGTCACCCACCTGGACTTCACGGATGAGATGCTGGAGGAATTGGAAAAACGACTAAACACAAAATAGATGGAACGCGGATAACGCGGATTGAGCGGATTCACACGGATGAATAAAATCAAAAAATCAGTGTAAATCCGCTCAATCCGCGTTATCCGTCCGGGTCGCCGGTGCGATTCCATCCAAGTTTTTTATGCTCATTGCAACCAGAAATTTAAAGAAATCCGACTACGACGACCTCAAAGAGGCCATGATCGAGTCGTATAGCGGCATTGGCGGCGACTATTGGGAGAAAAATCTCATCGATAAACTCCTGCGGCTGTTTCCGGAAGGACAGTTCTGCGTCGAAGTCGATGATAAGGTGGTGGCCTGTGCGCTGGCTATCCGGGTGAAATATTCCGACTTCGGCGACAGTCACACCTACGAGGAAATTACGGGCAATTACACCTTCGACACCCATAACCCGAAAGGCGACTGGATGTATGGCATCGAGGTATTCGTTCACCCCGATTACCGTGACCTGCGGCTGGGCCGACGTCTCTACGACGCCCGCAAGGAGCTCTGTGAACAACTGAACCTCAAGGGAATGCTGGCCGGGGGCCGGATTCCGAACTACCGGAAGTATGCCGATCAGCTCTCACCGCGTGAATACATCGCCAAAGTCAAGCAGAAGGAAATTTACGACCCGACGCTGACGTTCCAGTTGTCCAATGATTTCCACGTCAAGAAGGTGCTGCGGGGATACCTCCCCGGCGATACGGAATCGAAGGAATATGCGACCCTGCTGGAGTGGAACAACATTTATTACGTTGACGAAAAAAAGAAGAAATCGCACTCCGACAACATCATCCGCCTCGGCGTGGTGCAGTGGCAGATGCGCCATTTCCCAAATCTGGAGGCCTTCTTCGACCAGATTGAGTTCTTTGTCGACGTGGTCGCCGACTATAAAGCCGACTTCCTGGTGCTGCCCGAATTTTTCAACACGCCGCTGATGGCGCAGTTCAAGGACATGCCCGAACCGATGGCGATCCGGAAATTGGCTGAGTTTACGGAGGCCGTTCGGGACAAGCTGGCAGAGTTCGCCATTTCCTACAACGTCAATATCGTGGGGGGCAGCATGCCGCTCGTCGATGAAGGAAAGCTTTACAATGCAGCCTATCTCTGCCGCCGCGACGGGACGTTCGAAGAGTACCGGAAAATTCACATCACGCCCAACGAGGTGAAATTTTACGGCATGGTGGGCGGTTACGACATCAAGGCCTTCGACACCGACTGCGGCAAGATCGGCATGCTGATTTGTTACGACGTGGAATTTCCGGAACTGAGCCGGATTCTGGCCGCTCAGGGAGCCCAGATTCTGTTTGTTCCCTTCCTGACCGATACGCAGAACGGCTATTACCGCGTCCGGAACTGCGCCCAGGCCAGGGCCATCGAGAACGAATGCTACGTAGCCATTTCGGGCTGCGTCGGCAACCTTCCCAACGTACCTAACACCGACATTCATTACGCTCAGTCGGCGGTGTTTACGCCTTCGGATTTTCAGTTTCCCAACAACGCCATCAAGGCGGAGGCCACGACCAATACGGAAATGGTGCTCTTTGCCGACGTCGACGTGTCGCTGCTGAAAGAACTGCATGAATACGGTTCGGTGCAGAACCTGAAAGACCGCCGCACGGATTTATACGAAGTATCGGTGAAAAAGCCATCGAAGCGGGCGGCCAAAAAGGCTTCTCACGACAACGATCCGGAACATGTCGCCCCGGTGATTGTGGTCACGCCGTGACTGGCCGTTTTTAAACGACGGCTCCATCTCTCCGGGGGATGGCATCCGTCGTTTAAAAACGTCGACGTTTAGTTTAGTGCCTTCCAGGCTTCGAGGGGCCGGTCGGTGGAGAGCACGTCGGCTCCGTTGGCGACAAACTGCCGGTAGAGACTGTCTCCCCGTGCAATGGTCTGTTTATCGAGATTACCCAATGTACCCAGAATGCAGGCGATACCGCGTTCATGCAGAAAACGATACAGGTCGCGGTCAGCTTCACGGGTACCGATGAAGGCAATCATGCGAGAATCGGGAACGCCCAGTTCCCGCAGCCGGTCGTAATCGGCCCGGTTGCGCACGTTGACTGAAATCATCAGTGACGGGTCGAGTTGGTGGACGCGGGCGGCGTCGGTGGCGTTATACGTGATGACGGCGGCGTATGGGGCGGCCCCGGCCCGACGCACGGCCCCCACTACCCGTTCGAAGGGGACACCCCGTTTCACGTCGAGCGTGAAGACAACCTTGTTGCGGCCCCAGCGCAGCACCTCGTCCAGCGTCGGAATGGCAAATTTTGTTTGATTTCCGGCGTTATCTTCCAGTTTTAGTGTTTTGCAGTAATCCCAGGTGACGTCGGCTACCTTGCCGGTGCCGGTGGTAGTGCGGTCGAGGCGGTCGTCGTGCATCATCATCAGCACACTGTCGCGGGTCATCGAGATATCGCATTCGATGACGACGGGCATCTGTCGGGCCAGATACTGAAACGATTCGACGCAGTTTTCGGGATAGCCGGTATAATCGCCGCCGCCCCGGTGGGCGCTGATGTGAAACTTGCCCTCGCGGGGAGAAAAGAAATCGTTTAGGCCATTTTTCGGGACGTTGAGATAGGTTTTCGGCGCACAGCCAAAGAGCAGACCCAGGCAGAGCGCCGGGGTCAGAAAGCGTTGTTTCATGGAGTGAAATGATGGTCGGAGCAAAGGTAGGGCATAAAGGGGAAGCTGGATCCAGAAAATTTTGGGCTAAAGCCCCGGAGCAGGAAGATTAGCTTTGTGCCCCCGGCCTAAAGCGCCGGGGCAATTTTAACAATAAATGAATGTAAAATGCACAATGAATAATGGAAAAATATCCAGATAACTATCTCATTATCAGGGCGAAATTAAATGTATAATGTATAATGTAAAATGTATAATTAAATATTTGACAATGAGTCACTTGGCTTAATTCGCCCATTATACATTTTACATTGTACATTCACTTATAAGTAATATCCTTTGATATTGCCCCGGCGCTTTAGACCGGGGATGGGTACATGATCAGGACACCCGGAATGGGCTTTAGCCCCATAGTAACAGGGTTTGCTGCGGCTCACAACGTCCAGCCCACAACCGCGTTAAATCCCTTTGTATCATCGACATAGGATTTTACGCCGATGCCCGCCGTCAGGCCGCTGCGCAGGCGATAGAGCAGATGATACCGCTGATAACTGCCGGGTTGGTAGGGATACGGCCGTTTGAAGTTCCAGCCGTGGTGTATTGAAAAGATAAACCGCCCCTGCCAGAACTCATACCCCAGCAGCGCCGTCGCCTGCCGATAATTCGTGTCCTTGTACCGCCAGCGGCGGGTTTGTTCCCCAAAATATTGGTCATCGACCCACTCCAGCCCCGCCGAAACGGCATGAACGCGGGTCAGGCGGTAGCCGCCCAGACCGGCCACCCCCACCATCGGCAGGGCCATCTCTCCACCCCGGCTGTCGGCGGGCAGCACCCGCACCGCCCCGAACACGGTGGCCCGGCCAAACCAGCGCCGGGTCAGGGGAATGCGCGGCCACGAACGGGTGTCGGGAAAGCGCAGGGGCTGCGGATGCCAGGCCAGACCCAGCCCAATCGTCGGGACGTTGATACCCTGATTCGGCACCCGCGTTCCGGCGTTGGAAATGTGGTTGAAGTGTCCCGAAAGCGTCAGGCTAAAGGCGTCGTCGAGACGGTAATAGGCCTTCAGCGCCGCTGCAATCATGGCGCTCAGGGGCATGCTGAAATAGCGGTTCGAAGGGTTGGTTTCGGGATCGTAGACACGGGTCAGGTACGTGAGCCCGGCGCTCAGACGCAGGGATAGTTGCAGCCGGGAGCGGTAGGTGATGTAAGGTTCGAAATACAAACCGGCACCGTAGGTCCGGCCCAGCGCCGTGGGGTTTCCAAACGCCAGGTAATTGGCGTAGGCCCCCACCCGACTGAAGCAGTTGCATTCGGCCCAGGCTTTCGGACGTAGGCTCATCCGGCTATAGGTCAGTTCGATACCCATCGGGTTGGCTGTCGAAGCGGGTACGACTTTCGCCGGACGGGCTACACCCGCGTGCAGACGAATGCTAAATTGCCGACTGACGGATAATGAGTCGCTTTCCTGGGCGAACAAACAGCTATTTATCAGACAAAAAATAAAAATAGAACAGACCTGAGCCGGAGAGATACGCATGTCCGATTTCCCGAATGATTTCTAACGTTGAGAAAGCGAATATGGAGTAAAGAACTGAATAGTACACAGGTCTCAGAGCAAAATAACTAAAATTTGTTTCGAATTTTCCGCCAAACCGCCAGCCATTCGGCGGGAATGCCGTATTCATCGCGGGGAAACAAATCCGTATTTACATCCCCGAAATCATTGGTTGTGTGCGTCTGCTTTATCAGACGAGCTCTATAAGGTTCGAGTAATCGCTGGATGTCGATACCGGCTGTCCGGTAATGTCGTTGCGTAAAGGTATGGTTCATCCGCCGTTCCACCGCCGCCCAGTCGACCGTGATGGGCTGGTTGCTGCCCATCAGCAGCAGGCCCCCGCCATCGATCACATACGGAAAAACACTTCGGAAGGTGTTCAGGACGCGGGGTGTGGGGCACCAGGTCACGGCCATGCCGCCGGGCTTCAGCTTCGAGCGCAGCATCTCGAAATATTCCACCGAATAGAGGTTTCCGGAAAAGGCCGAATTAGGGCGCAGGGCATCCGCTTCGATCAGGTCGTACGTATCCGGACGCGTATGGAGCGTGTAGCGGCCATCCCGGAAAACCATCCGAAGACGCGGGTCGGCCATCACTGCCGCAATGGCCGAATCGTTGGCAGCGGCGGCGTATTCGGCCAGTACGTGTGCCTGATTGCTCATGATCTCGAAGCAGACGATTTCCTTCGTTTCCGGTCGCCCCCCGATGCCGTGAACCGTTCCTGCCGACCCCAGCCCGATAACCGCTACGTTCTGCGGGTTCGGGTGAATCAGTACAGGTAGCGCCCCCAGCACTGTGTGAGTTGCATCCCGACGATAGGGCATCGTGCTCTGACCCAGTCCGTTGGCAAACACAACGCCGTACTGCGTATCGCCCTCCGGAAAGCGTTTGATGATGGATAATCCCGAATGATTTTCGTCAAACAGGAAGCGCCGGTCATCGGAAAGTCCGTTGAGCTGCCGCCAGAACCGGAAATTATTCGGAATTGCCAGCATTGCCACCAACAGCACAAGAGGCAGCACCATACTTATCCCCGGCGAAACATGCTGACGGACAAAGAGTATACCGACATAAACCAGCCCCAGCGCCCCAATCCATTTCAGCAGTGAGGCCGTGCCCAGGTCGGGGAAGCCTACCCAGGTCACCCACCACGCTCCCAGCGCCGACCCGACGATGTTGATGAATTGTAGCCAGCCCACCTTTCGGCCCACTTCTTCGTAGCGGTCCTGAACCAGTGACTGCGAAACCGAGAAACTGACCCCCATCAGAAACGTCGGAACGAACAGAAGGAATAACGGAATCAGGACGTAGGTCGACAGACCGTAACGCAGACTCAGGTCGGGTTCATAGCTGGCAAAATAGTCCCAGAGGAAATTCAGGGCCGTCAGACGACTGATGCCATTGACAAACACAGCCACCGACAGCACCAGATACAGGTACAGACCCGCCTGCGCCAGCAGAAACAGCCGCTCCCGCCCGACTACCGAACGGCTCCTGCATAATCGGGAGCCGACGACGGTTCCCACGGCCATTGACCCCAGATAAATCGCCAGCAGAATGGAAAACGTCAGCGACACCGACTTAATCAGTGTTTCGAGCATCCGGAACCAGATGAGTTCCAGCGCCAGAGCCGCAAAACCCGACACAAAATACTGCGCCGACCAGACCGTAAGCACCCCGCCAAATTCGAGCGGACGGGTTTCCGCTTTCCCCATAACGTCTTCCTCGTAACCAGCCGACTGCCTCAGACGCCATCCGATAAAAAGCGCTCCCAGCCCACACAGTCCGTTGAATGCCACGCCCACCCCAATCGCCGATTCGTAGCCCACCGTCCGGACCAGATAAACGCCGGTAACCAGCGCCCCCACCGCCGCTCCCAGCGTATTGACAAAATATAACAAGCTGATATACTGCGCCTGACGACCCATGTCGGCTAACCGAAACGCCCGGGAAAGCACTGGCAGCGATACGCCCATCAGGAACGTCGGCAGAAGCAGAACGGCGAAAACCACTGTATACAGGGCGAATGTATTTTCGCCAAAACCAGGGCCGGATTGGTACAGCCAGTCGTACAGGATCCGTTTGCTGAAAACCGCAAACAACAGAATGCCGACTTCGGCCAGAACGAAATAGGTCAGGTTACGGGCGGGACTGCTTTGGTCGGCCAGTCGCCCCCCTACCAGGTAGCCGATGCCAAGACCCGACATAAACGCCGTGATAATCAGGCTGATGCTGACCGTATCGGAACCCGTGTAAAAAACCAGCATGCGCTGCCAGATGACCTGATACAGCAGGGCGGCAAATCCGGAAAGAAAAAAGAGCAGCAGAACGATATACGAAGAAGCTGTTTGTCGGGAGTAGAAACCGGGCATTAGGGAAACTGTTGTTATTTACAAAGAAACGGCGTGACATTCGGACAACCAAACCGTCAAACCGCTATTATAGACGACAGAATTGACCGTTTCAGGCTTCGGAAGTCTGCCTGCATGGCCTGCCTTGTTTATAAACTTCCGTTTCGACAAACAAAATACGGCGCAATTCTGTCAACTACAGTAGAAAACTAGCTAACAGCATGGCAGAAAAAAAGCTTACCGGCCAGATTGCTCTTGTCACGGGCGGCAGTTCGGGCATTGGCGAGGGCGTTGCCAAAGCACTCGGCGAGGCCGGGGCCAGCGTCGTCGTCAACTATATTTCTAACCCGGATGCGGCGCAGGCCGTTGTGGAAACCATCAGGGGGTACGGCTCCGACGCTCTGGCAATTCAGGCCGACGTTTCCAGCGAGGAGCAGGTACAGGCCATGTTCCGGCAGGCCATCGAACACTTCGGCACCATCGACATTCTGGTCAGCAATGCGGGTCTGCAGCGCGACGCCAGATTTGAGGAGATGACCCTGGAGCAGTGGAATACGGTCATGAACGTCAACCTGACGGGGCAGTTTCTGTGCGCCCGCGAGGCCATCCGCGAGTTTCTGCGGCGGGGACCGCGCCCGGATGTGTCGCTGGCAACGGGCAAAATCATCTGCATGAGTTCAGTCCACGAAAGCATTCCCTGGGCGGGTCACGTCAATTATGCCTCATCCAAGGGCGCATTGCGGATGTTCATGCAGTCACTGGCGCAGGAATACGGCGACCGCCGCATTCGGGTCAACAACATCTGCCCCGGCGCCATCCAGACGCCCATTAACCGCCCCGCCTGGGAAACGCCCCAGGCCCTGAACGCCCTCATGGCCCTTATTCCCTATAACCGCATCGGTCAGCCGGAAGACGTTGGTAAACTGGCCGTTTTCCTGGCTTCCGACGATTCAGACTATATTTCTGGCGCCAGCATCTACATCGACGGCGGCATGAGCACACTGGAAAGTTTCGTCGACGGTGGGTAATTGAGTAATTGGGTGAGTGGTTGATTAGGTACTTGGTAATAGTATCTCTCGCCCGGCCTATTCACCCATTTACCCAGTCACCGCTTACCCATTTACCCAATCACCCACCCCCAACTCCCCAATTCCATGTCCGCCGAACGCCAGCGTCTGCTCGAAAATGCCAAAAAATCAGTCCCCTTAGAAAAATGGGGACCTTATTTATCTGAACGACAATGGGGAACCGTCCGGGAGGACTACAGCGAGAACGGCGATGCCTGGAATTATTTTCCGCACGATCAGGCCCGGTCGCGGGTGTATCGCTGGGGTGAAGATGGCCTCGGCGGTATTTCCGACCGGCGGCAGAACGTCTGTTTCGCCCTGGCCCTCTGGAATGGCCGCGACCCGATTTTGAAAGAGCGTCTGTTTGGCCTGACCAACAACGAAGGCAACCACGGCGAAGACGTCAAGGAGTTGTATTACTACCTCGACAATACGCCCACGCATTCGTACATGAGCTACCTGTACAAGTATCCGCAGGCCCCTTTCCCGTATGAATCGCTGATTAAGGAAAACCGCCGCCGCAGTCGGCAGGAGCCGGAATTCGAGTTGCTCGACACCGGAATTTTTGACGAAGGACGTTACTTCGACGTGCTGATTGAATACGCTAAAGTCGATTCAGACGACCTCTGTATTCGCATTTCGGTCACCAATCACGGCCCCGACACCGCCGACCTCTGGCTGCTGCCGACGCTCTGGTGCCGCAACCGCTGGGAATTTGAGCCCAGTTTTCTGAAACCCGAAATTCTGCGCCGCCCCGACGGACCGACCGCCGGACTGGCGTTTCTGTCGCATCCCCGTACGGGCGATTACCAGTTTTATTACGAGCCGACAGCGACGGCTTTCATGACGCACAACGAGACCAACCGGGAACGGGTCTTCAAGAGTTCGAACGTTTCGCCGCTGGTGAAAGATGCCTTTCATGATGCGCTGGCGGGCGGTGATGAAGCGCTGGCCGAACAACTGAAGCAAAACCAGCAGGGTACCAAATTCGCCCCGGTCTACCGGTTTTCCATTGCTGCCGGAGCCACCCGGACTTTACGGCTCCGACTGTCCGGAAACGTTCTGTCGGAACCGTTCGACGGTGTTTTTGAGCAAACCTTTACCGACCGACTGTCAGAAGCTGACCAGTTTTACCAACGGCTGCTGCCTGCCGATGCTACTGCCGATCAGCGCACTATCCAGCGGCAGGCGCTGGCGGGTCTGCTGTGGACCAAACAATACTACCATTACGATATTCCTATCTGGCTGAGCGGCGACCCCGGGCTGCCCAGACCGCCATCGGCCCGGATACTGGGGCGCAATCACCATTGGCAGCACCTCAATAATGAGGATGTTCTGCTGATGCCCGACAAATGGGAATATCCGTGGTATGCGGCCTGGGACCTGGCGTTCCACTGCATTCCGATGGCGATGGTCGACCCGGTGTTTGCCAAAAATCAGTTGATTCTGCTCATGCGGGAGTGGTACATGAGTCCGGCGGGGCAGATTCCGGCCTATGAATGGAATTTTTCGGACGTCAACCCGCCCGTTCATGCCTGGGCGGCGCTGTCGGTATTTCGTATCGAACGGGCGATCTACGGTAGCGCTGACGTCGATTTCCTGAAACGCGTTTTTCAGAAGCTTCTTATCAACTTCACCTGGTGGGCCAACCGTCACGACAGCGAGGAGAACAACATGTTCAGCGGCGGCTTTCTGGGCCTCGACAATATCGGCGTCGTCGACCGCAGCAACCTGCCCCCCGGCACCCTGCTCGAACAGGCCGACGCCACCGCCTGGATGGCGATGTATGCGCTAAATATGATGGACATCGCTCTGGAAATCAGTCGTGTCGACTCTACCTTCGAGGATGTAGCGACGAAATTTTACGAGCATTTCGTACTGATCGCCGAGTCGCTGAACGAGGAACTCTGGGATGCTCACGACCATTTCTACTACGACCTGCTGCATCCTTTACGGGGGCCGTCGAAGCAGTTGAAAGTACGGTCGGTGGTAGGGCTGGCGGTGCTGTTCGACGTTTCGGTCATCAAACGGTCCGAATGCGATCATCTGCAGGATTTCCTGAAACGGATGCGTTTTTTCCGGAATTACCGCCACCGGCTGGGCAAGCCGCTGCCACCGGAACATATTTCCGGGAACGGTGACATCCTGCTGTCGATCCTGCCGAAAGAGCGTTTGCTGAGCCTGCTCCGTACGCTGCTGGATGAGTCGGAGTTTCTGTCGCCGGGCGGCATCCGGGCGCTGTCGAAATACCACGAACAGCATCCCTATCACATTCAGATCGATGGCCGGACCTACGACATTCGTTACGTGCCCGGCGATTCGGAATCGGGTATGTTTGGAGGTAACTCCAACTGGCGGGGCCCGGTCTGGATGCCGATCAATTACCTTTTTATCAAGTCGTTAAAGAAATATCATCAATTCTACGGCGATACGCTGACGGTAGAGTATCCAACGGGTTCGGGGCATCTGCTGACGCTGGAACAGGTGTCGGACATGCTGGCGAAGCGGGTGGTGTGGATTTTCGAGAGGGACGAAAGCGGCAACCGCCCGGTGCACGGACGGTATAACGCCTTCTACCAGCGTTCCGAAAACCGCGATTTGCTGCTGTTTTATGAATATTTCCACGGCGACACGGCCCAGGGCATCGGCGCATCCCACCAAACCGGCTGGACGGCGGTCGTCGCTGAACTCATCAACGACGACCGCAACGGCGGACCGGCCTGGGAATGGGAGTAACCCGGAAAGGCTTTCCGGGTCTGAGCGAAGCTCAGTACTTTTCTGCCTTCGACAGACCCGGAATGGAATTCCCGGAAAATCGTTCCGGGTTACGGTTACACGACGACATTCACAATCTTCTTCGGAACGACGATGACCTTGCGGGGCGGCTTGCCGTCGAGCCATTTCTGGACGGTTTCGTTGGCAAGCACCTCTTTTTCAATGTCCGTCGGGGTGCGGTCGGTGGCGATGGTGAGCGTTACACGCACTTTGCCGTTGATTTGAACGGGGTATTCGATGGCATCTTCCACCAGATACTTCGCATCGAAAACCGGAAAGCCCGCCCGACTCAGCGAGCCGGGTTCGTTGTCCAGTTTTGCCCAGAGTTCTTCCGTGATGTGCGGCGCATACGGGGCCAGAATTCGGACCAAATCCGATAGAATAGCCTTTTTACTGCATTTGAGGGCGCTCAATTCGTTGACCGTAATCATGAATGCACTCACCGAGGTGTTGAACGACAGATTTTCCATATCGTCCTCCACTTTCTTTATCGCTTTATGCAGCACCTTTAGTTCGGCGGGTGTCGGTTCGGCATCGGTGACGAGCCATTTGCCGGTTTCGTCGTAGAATAGCCGCCAGAACTTGCGCAGGAAGCGGTAGACGCCGTCGATGCCGTTGGTATTCCAGGGCTTGGCGTCGGTCAGCGGGCCGAGGAACATCTCGTAGAGCCGCAGCGTATCGGCCCCGTAGCGTTCCACGATATCGTCGGGATTGACCACGTTGAACTTCGACTTCGACATTTTCTCGATTTCGGCCCCAACGATGTATTTACCGTCCTCCAGCAAAAATTCTGCATTTTCGGCTAAATCCAGGCGGGATTGTTTGAACGCCTCAATGTCTAAAACGTCGTTCTCCACGATGTTGACGTCGACGTGCAGGGGTGTTGTTTCGTAAGCATCTTTTAGCCCAAAGCTGACAAAAACCGGTGTTTTCCCCTCTCCCAACGAATCTTTCACCCGATACACAAAATTGCTCCGCCCCTGAATCATGCCCTGATTCACCAGTTTCTTAAACGGCTCTTCTTCGGGTACGTAGCCCCGGTCTTTCAGGAATTTATTCCAGAAACGGCTGTAGAGCAGGTGGCCGGTCGCGTGTTCGGAGCCGCCCACGTAGAGGTCGACGTCTTTCCAGTAATCGATAGCTTCTTTCGAGGCGAAGACGTCCGGGTTCTGCGGGTCCATGTAGCGGTACCAGTACCACGACGACCCCGCCCAGCCGGGCATGGTGCTCAGTTCGTAGTCGTAGCCCTCACCCCCGGCCCCTCTCCCAGAGGTAGAGGGGAGTGATGGGTCGGAAATTCCCCCCTCTACCTCTGGGAGAGGGGCCGGGGGTGAGGGCCTATACTTCCAGCCTTCGGCCCGGCCCAGCGGCGGCTCGCCGGTTTCGGTCGGCAGGTACTTGTCGACGGGGGGCAGGTCGAGCGGCAGGTCTTTTTCGTCAATTAAATACGGAAGTCGACCCGTCGAACCGCCATCCCGGAAATACACCGGCACCGGCTCGCCCCAGTAGCGCTGACGGCTAAACACCGCATCCCGCATCCGGTAATTGACCTTCGCCTGCCCGATACCGTTGTCTTCCAGAAACTTCAGCAAAACAGGCATGGCTTCCTCATACGTCAGACCGTCGATGATACCGGAATTGATGTAGCGACCGGATTTGGTTGCATCGGCCTGCGTATCGATGTCTTTCTGTGCGTCCAGAATCGGGACGATGGGCAGATTGAAATGCGTGGCGAAATTCCAGTCCCGCTGATCACCGGAGGGCACGGCCATGACCGCCCCGGTTCCGTAGCCTGCCAGCACGTAGTCGGCCAGCCAGATGGGCACACGCTCGCCGTTGAACGGATTGATGCAGTAGCTGCCCGTAAAAACGCCCGAAATGGTTTTGGTATCGGCCATCCGGTCACGCTCGGAGCGCAGTTTGGCGGCGGTCACATAAGCTTCTACGGCCTCGCGCTGTTCGGGGGTCGTCAGGGTCGGCACCAGTTCGTGTTCGGGTGCCAGCACCATGAACGTCACGCCGTAAATCGTATCGACGCGGGTAGTGAAGACTTCGATAAAGGAGGAAGGGGAGGAAAGGGAGGAAGGGGAAGAAAGGGTTTCTCCCTCTCGTCCCTTTCTTCCGTCCTCCCTTTCCCGCCCGGCGGCCCGGTCCTCAATTTCAAACCGCACACTCGCTCCCACGGACTTGCCAATCCAGTTGCGTTGCTGCTCTTTCAGCGATTCCGACCAGTCGATGGTGTCCAGTCCGGCCAGCAGGCGGTCGGCGTAGGCGGTGATGCGCATCATCCACTGCCGCATTTTCTTCTGCTCGACCGGATAGCCGCCGCGTTCGGAGACACCATCTTTTACTTCGTCGTTGGCTAAAACCGTTCCCAGTGCCGGACACCAGTTTACCACCGCATCGGCGACATAGGTCAGGCGGTATTTCAGCGTAATTTCGTACTGCTCTGTTTCGGATTTGGCGTTCCATTCGTCGGCGGTGAACACCAGGCTATCCTCATCGCAGACGGCGTTGACGCCTTCGGTTCCGTTTTCGGCAAACTTCGCCAGCAGGGTTTCGATGGGTTCGGCCCTGTCGGTGTCTTTATTGTACCACGACCGGAACAGTTCCATAAAAATCCACTGCGTCCATTTATAATAGTTCGGGTCGGAGGTGCGGACTTCCCGGCTCCAGTCGTAGCTGAAACCAATTTTCTTCAACTGCTCAATATAACGGCTGATATTTTCTTCCGTCGTAATGGCCGGGTGCTGACCCGTCTGAATGGCATACTGCTCGGCGGGCAGGCCAAACGAATCGAAGCCCATCGGGTGCAGCACGTTGAAACCTTTCAGGCGTTTGTAGCGGCTGACGATATCGGAGGCGATGTAACCCAGCGGATGCCCGACATGCAGCCCCGCCCCCGATGGGTAGGGAAACATATCGAGGACGTAATACTTGGGTTTTGAACTGTCGTTATCCGTGCGGTAGGTCTGGTTCTCTTCCCAGAATCGACGCCAGCGTTTTTCGATTTCTTTATGGTTGTATTCGGACATAAGTATCAGGGGGAGTTGTTACATAGAGATTATCAGAGAACATCAGAGATAATCAAAGAAGATTTCAAAAACAGAGTTTGAATACTCCTCTGATCATCTCTGATGTTCTCTGATAATCTCTGTGTAACCACCCAAAATTTTCCCGCGAAAATAGCACTTTCTCACGGATTCGCCGCCCTGTTCTTCTGCAATCGGTTCAGCGTATAGCACAGCAGACGGCTTTGCAGGCGCTGCCGGGAGGTAGATTGCAGCGGCCCCAGTTCGAGTTCGTAGATGTAGCCCGGCTTCAGTTCGGCCAGCGTCAGCGAGACCGTCCGGCCATCCGCCGACAGCCGGGCCGCACTGACCGGCACCGGCTGAACGTCGAACTGCTTCGAGCCGTAGGCCTCGTGGTATTCGTAGAAATAGCGCCTGAAGCTATAATTCGCTGCTTCGGTGGCAGTGGCGGCATCCAGCGGCTGCGTAAAGGTCAGGTCGAAACCCGTGGACGTCAGTTTCATATCGGCCACTTCGAGCGGTGTTTTTCCCTTCCACCGAATGCGCTGAATGCCTCTCGCTCCCACCCAGCCGTGGTCAGTCTGGCCGACCCACAGGCTGCCGTCGGGCGCAAACGCCAGTCGATTGTTGCCCTGACGCAGACCCGTTCCGGCCAGGAAGGGTACGCATGCCCCCTGCATCTGACCATCCACGGTTTCGAGCATTAGCCGCACCAGATACGGCGAATCCATTTCCCCAATCAGCATTTTTCCGGCAAACGGCCCAAATTTGCCGCCCGTTTCGTCCAGCACCGGCTGGGTAGGCGAATGAGCAATGCGGCTGTGCGGGAAGGCCACGCTCTCGACTGTCCGCATACTGTCGAGCGTTCGGACGGGCAGTTTCAGCGGGTTGATATTCGGAAAGCCCTCTTTCCAGACCAGACTCGACGGATGCCCGTAAAAACGCCCCGGCTGAACGTGATATAACTTGCTGGTACCGAGCCAGTCGCCCTGATTGTCGGCCACCAGCAGATTCCCCTGGCTGTCGAAGCCCAGGCTGTTGGGTGAGCGAAATCCCAGCGCGTAGGGGACCATTTTTCCGTTGGGCTGAATCTGGAGAATCCAGCCCCGATGCGGTACGGCGGCGTACATCCGGCCCGGTCGGCCCAGCGAATCCAGTTGCCCGCGTACTTCCGGGAAAATACCCGCCCCGTTGGAGGCCAGATTCAGTCCGATATACAGATTCCCCGCCTTGTCGCGTACAGGCCCGAAGGCAAATTCGTGATAATTGCCGGACAGTCCGAAATCATCCGTGACGGTCTGGTAGTCATCGGCTACGCCATCGCCATCGGTGTCGCGGAGGCGGGAGAGTTCGGGGCGCTGCATAACCAGAATTTCGCGGGCGCTAACGGCCAGGATGCCCAGCGGGTCATGCAGCCCTTCAGCAAAGAGCTTCCAGGTTTTGGTTTTGGGATTATAAAACATCACCTCGCCCCGCCGGAAACAAGCCACCAGCCGACCATCAGGCAGGAACGAGAGACCGCCCACTTCGGCGGTCAGGCCTTTGGGCAGGTCGATGGTTTCCACCTCGTAATAATCGGTTATCGTATCGGCGGGAAACGGTGCGGCGGCGGCTGTAAACGTGGATAGAACGCAGATGACGAGGATTGGAACGCGGATGAGGCGGATTAAGCGGATGGTCGCAGATTTTGGTAATGTGCTTAAATTCATCCGTTCCGATAAACATACATCCGCGTCCATCCGCCTCATCCGTGTCATCCGCGTTCCATTAAGCGTTCCATCAAAATTTTTCATTCCGCCAGCAGCGTTATTGTGAATGACTTTGTTCCGGAGGGCAGATTCAGCAGCCCGTTTTTAATCGTCCCGGCGGAGGGTATCCATCTCGCCCCATCGCCCGATTTGCACAGAAATGACACAGGTTTAACGGGACCATTCAGCCGAAATTGCCGGACTAAACCCCGTCCTTTCGCCGCCGGTTTGATGGACTCCCGGATGTCGAAACCATCCACCGAATAATGAAACTCCGGGTAGCGATTGACCAGCCGGTAGCCCAGAAACTGTACATTTTGAGGAGGTTGGTTGTTTATCCGAAACGGGAAACCGCCCGAATCGCGGTAGTAAATATCACCCACCGGATGCGTCAGCTTCATTCCTTTGGCTTCCCACTGTTCGCTCATGTCGACAAACCCGCCCGACCAGGCGTACCGCAGCCGACACGTTCCGGCATCCCAGCAGTAGGACTGCCCCGGACCAGCGGCGGGCGGCAATCCCACGGCAATCGCCGCCGGACCACAATCGGGCATGAACGTCCGGTAATGAGCCGGTAATTTTAGTTCGTAGGGATGGTCCGACGCCTGATGGCCTTCGTGTCTGGCGGTTCCCTCTTTACGGTTGGCGGCGACGTTCGGGTCTTTGTCGAGCGGCGGCAGCGACTGGGGGTTTCGGGTAACGTACATAGCTCCGTACATCACAAAGCCGTGTCCGGGAAACGTACAGACGTAGGGATAAACGCCCTGCTGGTCGGGTGCGGTGAACGCAATGGTCTCCGATTTGCCCGGCTCAATCTCCAGCGTATAAGCCAGCACGTCGGGCGAACGGGGCACATAATGCAGTTTCGTAGCCTGATCGCCCAGGTTCAGGGCTGCCGTAACGACCCGCTGACGGGCACCGGGCCGCGTCAAGACGAGGTTGTGCGCCATATCGTCGTAATTGTCGATGTTCAGCGTAACCCGCATTCCGGGCCGAACGGCAAACCGGGGCAGGTCATACTGCAAACCGGCAACGGCCTTTATCGTGAGCGTCGTATCCGGTTTCTGGGCGTAGGCCCCCGCCACCAGCAGAACAAACAGCAATGTATTCCGTATGTTACCAATCATCAGGCTATTTCCTCCACGAATATAAGACTGCCCTTTCGGCATTTTACCCTGACCTCATACTGGAAACCGACCGGCTCCGGCTGATTCCCATGCAGTCCGACTACGTCGATGCTATTTTTCGGGAGACGACCCGAACCGCTGTGTATGTGGGCGAAGAACTGCGACTGGTTAAATACTCACCATCGACAAAAGCAGCCAAACGATTCATTATAAGGCGATTTGATAGAATGATTCCGGGAAAATAAACCGGAACGACAAAAGTAAATGCGCTTTTTATTGCACAATTTCGGGACGTTGCCCACCTTTGCAGTCAGTAACCAGCAAAAACGGCACTCGCTCCCGATGTGCCGTTTTTGCTAAAATATAAACCTATTAAATAGGTATACTTGATAGGATATGCAATCTGACCCGGTTCACGACACGCTTCAGACGAGAGATGAAGACGCTTCGGCGGCGCTTAACCTGAACGGACTGAAGGTAACCGTATCGGGAGAAGGATCGGCCCGGCAACTGGCGGTTCTGAAACAGCTTTTCCCGGAGGCTGACGTATCGGTGGCTTCTGCTGGTGAACCGGCCCGGCAGTCGGTGCTGAAGCAGCCGCTGCTGCGACGCCGCACCCGTACGGAAATTGCCATTTACGCGTTTGCGGCCCTGGCGCTGATGTTTGTCGGACACCTGCTGTTCGGCTACCTGACCCTCGACCGGCTGACTATGCTGGCGACTTCGCTGGAACTGAACGATGATTTCTGGTACTATCTGCTGGGCGGTTTTGTGGCGCAGATGATCGACGGTGCGCTGGGCATGGCCTACGGCGTGACGGCCACAACGCTGCTGCTGACGGTGGGCGTAAGTCCGGCGGCAGTGAGTGCGAGCGTGCATAGTTCGGAGATTTTTACCAGCGGCGTATCGGGCTACATGCACCTGCGGTTCGGCAACGTCAACAGCAAGCTCTTCAAAGCCGTGCTGATTCCGGGGGTCATCGGGGCCTGCCTGGGGGCATACGTACTCGTCTCAATCGAGCAGTATTCAAATTATATCCGACCGGTCGTAGCGGTTTATACGGCCATTCTGGGCATTCTCATAATCCGGAAAGCATTACTGAAACGAATAAAAAAGAAGCCATTCCGACGCATCGGCTGGCTGGCGTGGTTTGGTGGAACGATGGACGCCATCGGCGGCGGCGGCTGGGGGCCGATTGTTTCCTCGACGCTCATTGCCAGCGGGCGGCACCCGCGCTACACCATCGGCTCGGTCAACCTGGCGGAGTTTTTTGTTTCGCTGGCGTCGTCGCTCACGTTCGTGACGCTCATCGGCCTGACCCACTGGCAGGTTATTCTGGGGCTGGTGCTGGGCGGCATGATTGCCGCCCCGATTGCCGCCCTGCTCGCCAACCGCCTGCCCGTCAAAGCGATGATGATTATTGTGGGCATTGTCGTAATCATTGTAAGTTTGCGGAATATTCTGGCCGTTCTTTTTTAGAAGCCCCAACCGCCGTGGCGGACCACCCCAAAAGGGGCTTCAATCATCCTTTTAAGCCTCCTTCGGGGGTCGGGGGCTTTTGTTATTATGAAAAAACAAACCCGTGCCATTCGCACCCAGACCGGCAAAACGCAGTACCGCGAACATTCGACGCCCCTGTTTCTGACCTCCAGCTTTACGTTCGAGGACGCCGAACAGGGCAAGGCGCTGTTTGAGGAGACCGAAGAAGGCAACATCTACAGCCGCTTCTCCAACCCCAACGTCACGGAGTTTGTCGAGAAGGTCTGCATGATGGAAGGGGCCGAAGATGGCGTGGCAACGGCAACGGGCATGGCGGCGGTATTTGCCAGCATGGCGGCGCTGCTGCGTTCGGGCGATCATATCGTCGCCTGCCGGGCGCTGTTTGGGTCGGCCCACCAGATTATTACGCAGATTCTGCCCAAATGGGGCATTACGCATACCTACGTAGACGCCAGCGCCACCGAGGCCGAATGGGAGGCCGCCCTCCAGCCCAATCCCGGAATCGCACCCGCCGCCCGGATGGTGTACCTCGAAACGCCTTCAAACCCCGGTCTGGAACTGGTCGATCTGGCGATGCTGGGCCGACTGAAACAGAAATACGGCTTCATTCTGAACGTCGACAACTGTTTTGCCACGCCGGTGCTGCAGACGCCGATTGATTTCGGGGCAGATTTGTCGGTGCATTCGGCGACGAAGTACATGGACGGACAGGGCCGGGTGCTGGGCGGTATCGTCGTCGGCCCGGCGGAGTTGATCCAGCCGATTCGGTTCTTTGCCCGGCACACGGGACCGTCGCTGTCGCCGTTCAATGCCTGGGTGTTGTCCAAAAGCCTCGAAACGCTCGAACTGCGCATGGAGCGGCACTGCGCCAACGCCCTGACGCTGGCAAGGGCGCTGGAAACGCACCCCGACGTGAAGGCCGTTCATTATCCGTTTCTGCCTTCGCACCCGCAGTATGAACTGGCCCGGCAGCAGATGACGGCGGGCGGTGCCATCGTGACCATCGAACTGGAAGGCGGTTTCGAGCGGGTGAAGGCGTTTTATGACGCCCTGGAGATTCCGACGCTGTCGTCCAACCTGGGCGACACCCGTACTATCGTGACCAATCCCAATACGACGACCCACGCCAAACTGAAGCCGGAAGAGAAAGCAGTGCTCGGCATTACGCCCGGTCTGGTCCGGATTTCGGTCGGGCTGGAAGACATCGACGATCTGGTGGAAGATTTCATGCAGGCGGTGACCAAATCGGCGGAGGTGCTGGTGTAACACGGAATGCCATTCCGTGCAGTGTTGCTTTACTAATCGACCACAAATGCAACCGGCTCCTGAATTTCCAAATGCTGTCAGAATGCGTTTAACCCAGTGGGAGACGTTTCCGTATCAAAATTTGTTGTTTCGCTAAACAGGCAAAAAAGGCATGAAAACGCTGACGATTGAATTACCAGACAATCTTGATATAGAGGAGTTCGAAGCAAAGATGCTTTTTGCCGGTCAACTATACGAAAAAGGTAAGGTGACGCTTGGTCAGGCGGCTCAGATTGTAGGTATCAGTAAACGGGCATTTATAGAAATTATGGGCCGCTTTGGTTTTAGTGTATTTAGTCAGTCTGTGGAAGATTTGCACCATGACATCAGAAACGCCTGAGAATGTTGTCATTTCGGATACAAGTTGTTTGGTGCTCCTGTCAGCCATTGATGAACTTGACGTTCTCCGCCGCACGTATTCAAAAGTAATTATTACGCCGGAAGTTCTGTCTGAATACGGGTTGCCAGTTCCAGAATGGATAGAAATCCAGTCACCTCATAAAATAATTTCTATTTTCAATAAAATACAGCAAACTAATTTTCGTGTTAGTGAGAAAATTATTGAAGAAGCCATTAAAGAAGCTGGTGAACATCGGACGTCTCAATAGCTTCATCTTAGTGATTTTTATCACATCGCTGGTATATAAATCAGCCTATCCCCAACCTACCCGCAAACCCGTGCGCGTGGGCGTCGTCGGGCTGGTGCATACGCACGTCCACTGGATTCTGGCCGGGGTCGCGACCGACCGGGCCAAAGCGGACGATATTGAGATTGTGGGCATTGCCGAGCCCAACCGGGAGCTGGCTGAACGGTACTTGAAACGGCATAATCTGCCCCTGAGCCTCCTCTACCCCACTATCGAAGAAATGCTGGAAAAGACCAAACCCGAAGCGGTCACGGATTTCGGCAAAATCATCGACCACCTGCGCACGGTGCAGGTCTGCGCCCCGCGTGGCATTCACGTCATGGTGGAAAAACCGCTGGCCGTCAGCCTCGATCATGCCCGGCAGATGGAAGCCTTAGCGAAAAAACACAACATCCACCTGCTGACCAATTACGAAACGACCTGGTACGGCAGTAATCATAAAGCGTATGCGCTGATGCACACTGACAAAGCCATCGGCGACATCCGGAAAATCGTCGTTCACGACGGGCATCCGGGGCCGAAGGAAATCGGCGTCAATAACGAATTTCTCGAATGGCTCACCGACCCGGTTGAAAACGGAGCCGGGGCGCTGTTCGATTTCGGCTGTTACGGAGCCAATCTGGCAACCTGGTTGTTACAAGGGCAGCGACCGACGAGCGTTATGGCGGTTACGCAGCAAATCAAGCCGGACGTTTACCCGAAAGTCGACGATGAAGCCACCATCGTGCTGACCTACCCGAAGGCGCAGGCTGTCATTCAGGCGTCGTGGAACTGGCCTTTCAACCGGAAAGACATGGAGATTTACGGTCAGACGGGCTACGTGTTTACGCTGGATGGCAAACGGATGCGGACGCGGTTCAAAGGCCAGAAAGACGAGACTTCTCTGGAAGCCGACCCGACCGACGCCCCGCCGCCGATCCTTTTGCGTATCTGGCGGGCGTTGTGCGGGGAGAAACCAAATCCGTCGATGATTTGTCATCGCTGAAAATAAATATGGTGGTGATGGAAATCCTGGACGCGGCCCGGCAATCGGCGAAAACGGGAAAGGTGGTGAAATTGTAACACGGAATGACTTTCCGTGGAAATTGTAACACGGAATGATATTCCGTAAAGCTGTAACACGGAATGATTTTCCGTGTAGCTGTAACACGGAATGGTATTCCGTGAAGTTGTAACACGGAATACCATTCCGTGGAAATTTTGAATAGCCACACGGAAAATCATTCCGTGTTACGAATATGATTGCAGAACCCTCTTACACACTCGAAAGCCTGTCGGAACTCCTGACGGGCAAGTCCGAAGTCGACGCCCTGCGGACGCTGGCCGACCTGTTTCCCGGTCAGGTGGTCTTCTCGACCAGCCTCGGCTACGAAGATCAGGTCATTACGGACATGATTTTCGCAAATGGCCTGCCTATCCGCGTGTTCACGCTGGACACCGGGCGGATGTTTCATGAAACGTACCAGGTCTGGCAGAAGACGAACAGCCGGTATGAGACGAACATCGAAACCTATTTCCCGAAACAGGAAGCGGTGGAGAAACTGCTGAACGAAAAAGGCCCGTTCAGCTTTTACGATTCGGTTGAAAACCGCAAAGAATGCTGTTTTATCCGGAAGGTGGAACCGCTGAACCGGGCGCTGGCCGGACAGAAAATCTGGGTGACGGGCATCCGGGCCGAGCAGTCGCCCAACCGCCAGACCATGACCCAACTGGAATGGGACGAAGGCCACCAGCTATTCAAGTTTCACCCGTTGATGGACTGGTCGTTTGGGCAGGTGAAAGACTACGTGCGGGCCAACAACGTGCCCTATAACCCGCTCCACGACCGGGGGTTCGTCAGCATCGGCTGCCAGCCCTGCACCCGCGCCATCCGCGAAGGCGAAGACTTCCGGGCGGGCCGCTGGTGGTGGGAAGACCAGTCGAAAAAAGAATGTGGACTACATGCTAATGAGCGAAAGGGTGAATGAGCGGAAGAGTGAAACTGATGGCATCAAATCACAGTCATTAACTCAGCCAATCTTTCGCCGCTGCGACGACCAGATCGGTACGCCGGAGCGGGACCGCTCTTTCACTCTTTCGCTCTTTCACTCTTTAAAAAATGGATTATCTCGATCAACTCGAATCCGAAGCGATTCATATCATGCGCGAAGTAGCCGGGCAGTTTGAGCGGCCTGCGCTGCTGTTTTCGGGCGGCAAAGATTCCATTACGCTCGTGCATCTGGCCCGCAAGGCCTTCCGGCCCGGCAAATTTCCGTTTCCGCTGGTGCATATCGACACCGGCCACAACTTTCAGGAAGCGCTCGATTTCCGCGACTGGCTGGCCGAAAGTCTCGGCGAACGGCTGATTGTCCGGTACGTGGAAGACACCATCCGGGAGAAAAAGCTGAAAGAACCGACGGGACGCAACGCCAGCCGCAACGCCCTGCAAACCTTTACGCTGCTCGACACCATCGAAGAGTTCGAGTTCGACGCCTGCATCGGCGGTGCCCGGCGGGATGAAGAGAAAGCCCGGGCCAAAGAGCGCGTCTTTTCCGTCCGGGATGAATTCGGTTCGTGGGACCCCAAGCGCCAGCGCCCCGAACTCTGGAACATCTACAACGGAAAAATCCATAAAGGTGAAAACGTTCGGGTGTTCCCCATCTCCAACTGGACCGAAATCGATGTCTGGAATTACATCAAACGCGAGAACATCGCCCTGCCCGGCATTTATTTCGCTCACGAACGGGAGTTGATTCTTCGGGATGGCAAGCTGATGGCAACCGCCGGGGGCATCATCAAACCCGAACCCGGCGACGAAATCGTAACCCGGCGGGTACGCTTCCGGACCGTGGGCGACATTTCCTGCACCGCCGCCGTGGAATCGGAGGCGGCCACGCTGGACGAGGCCATCGCCGAAATACAGGCCACCCGTATCTCCGAACGCGGCGAAACCCGCATCGACGACCAGATGTCGGAAGCGGCGATGGAAGACCGGAAAAAAGGTGGGTATTTTTAATGTTGAATGATAGAATGATAGAATTTTGAATATGACAATTGACGATACCTACCGACCAGGTAAGATAGAATTTATCGAAGAGTTTAAGCAGCGCACAAAGCAGTTTGTTTTAAGAAGCATTCGCTTATTTCAGGCCCTTCCTAAATCAGATGAGGCTCTGATTATTGGCAAACAATACCTTCGGGCGGCATCATCGACAGGGGCTAATTATCGCGCAGCCTGTCGTGCCAGAAGCAAAGCTGAGTTTTATGCCAAGCTAAGTATTACCATCGAAGAAGCTGATGAGTCCCTTTTTTGGTTAGAAGTGCTTTCCGAAGCCGAAATTATGCCTATGAGTCGATTGGAGAGCCTAATGCAGGAAATTACGGAGATAGTGAAAGTGCTTTCAACAGCCCGAAAAAACACCTGATCCTCAACTCTTCCTATTCTATCATTCTATCATTCGCTCACTCAAAATTGAAAATGGACTTACTTCGATTCATAACCGCCGGATCGGTTGACGACGGCAAAAGTACGCTCATCGGGCGGCTGCTTTACGACTCCAAATCCATTCTGGCCGACCAATTGGAGGCCATCGAACGGGCATCGAAAACCCGGAATGTCGGCGAACGGTCCGACGTCTCGCGGTCCGGCGCTCCGGTAGATTTGGCCCTGCTCACCGACGGCCTGCGCTCGGAGCGCGAACAGGGCATCACCATCGACGTCGCCTACCGCTATTTTCAGACGCCGCTGCGCAAATTCATCATTGTGGATGCGCCGGGCCATATCCAGTACACCCGCAACATGGTGACGGGCGCATCGAACTGCCAGTTGGCGGTTGTGCTCATCGATGCCCGGCAGGGCGTGGTGGAGCAGACCCGCCGCCATACGCTCATTGCGTCGCTGCTCGGCATTCCGCATATCGTGGTGGCTGTCAACAAGATGGACCTCGTGGATTTCTCACAGGACGTCTTTTCCAACATCTGCATTCAGTACGCCGAACTGGCCGGAAAGCTGGGCCTGACCGACGTAACGTACATTCCGATGAGCGCCCTCAACGGCGACAATGTGGTGGACAAATCGGCGGCGATGCCGTGGTACGACGGCCCGGCCCTGCTGGAACACCTGGAAACCCTCGAACTGAGCCACGACGACAACCTGACCGACGGCAGGCGTGCCCCGGGCCGCTTTCCGGTGCAGTACGTCATCCGGCCTCAAACCACCGAATTGCACGACTACCGGGGCTATGCCGGTAAAATCACCAGCGGCATTTTTCGGAAGGGCGACGCTGTGACGATCCTGCCCTCCGGCGAAACCTCGACCATCGACGCCATTGAAGTAGCCGAAGTACACCTGGAAGAAGCGCACGCTCCCATGTCGGTGGTGCTGCACCTGGCCGACGACGTGGACGTAAGCCGGGGCAATCTCATCGTTCCCTCCGATAATCAGCCCGTTGTGAGCCAGAATCTGGAGGCGATGCTCTGCTGGATGGACACGAAGGAACTGAAAATCGGCGGCAAATACACACTACAGCACGGCACCTTCCGCACCCGCTGCGTCATCCGCGACATCGTCTACGGCCTGAACGTGAACACCTACGAGCAATTGGAAGGCGTCGAAAGCCTGAAACTCAACGACATTGCCAAAGTAATCTTGAAAACGGCGCAGCCCGTTTCCTTCGACCCCTACCAGAAGAACCGCGTCAACGGCGGGGCCATCCTCATCGACGAAACCTCCAACGTGACCGTCGGGGCGCTGATGCTGAGCGGGGAGGCGTAAACAAAAAAACCCTTCCGGTTTTCGGAAGGGTCCTCCTTTTCTCTGGTGTGGATATGTCGGCGTGGGTACGGTCGGGTAGCTGTTAGTCAGGCAGGGTGAAGGCCCGTTTGACGGCGGCGTAGTCATCGAGATCGATGGAGGAAGGTTTTCATGGTCTTAAATGGTTGATATAATCGGAAGAAAGTCGGTTATGAATTGAGCCAAAGGTCATCGAAAACCTCCAGACATACCACGGGTTTTTTCCCGTATCTGGCAGAATTATTGTCCCGTTTTTGCCGACTGGAAACAGTGTATTTACTGCGCCTTTCCCGGCCCTGTCAAAAAACACGCCCTGACGAAGAGGCCGCTTCTGTACTTTGTAAGGATTATTCTGTACTATTACTTTCGTATACAATCCTATCCTCCATTCCCGATGGACATCTCCCTGAATCTGATACTCTGGATCGTCGGCGGTTATGTGCTGCTGTGTCTGCTGGCGTACTGGATTCAGGAACGGTTTATCTTCAAGCCGGAAAAACTCGCCTCCGATTTTGTCTATCAGTACAATACGCCGTTCAAAGAACTGCACTTCGACATGGACGACGGAGCGCAGATTAACGGGCTGCTCTTCTATACGGCGGTGAAACCCAAGCGCGGGCTGGTGATGTATTTTCACGGCAACACCCGCAGCGTGAAGGGCTGGTCGAAATACGCCCGTGACTTTGTCCGCCACGGCTACGACGTGGTGCTGATCGACTACCGGGGCTACGGCAAAAGCCTGGGCAAACGCACCGAAGCTAATCTGAAGAAAGACATCGAGCACGTCTACCACCGGATGCGCTTCGATTTCAACTACCCCGAAAATGGGATTGTTATTTACGGTCGTTCGCTGGGGTCGGGATTTGCGGCCAAGCTGGCTTCTGTCACCCGCCCGAAAATGCTGATTCTGGATGCGCCCTACTACAGCCTCTCCCACCTGACTAACCGCTTTCTGCCGTTTCTGCCGCTATCCATCATCCTGCGGTTCAAAATCCGGACCGACCAGTGGATTAAATACGTGCGCTGCCCCATCTACATCATTCACGGCACCAAAGACCGCCTGATTCCGCTGAGTTCGAGCATCCGGCTGGCGAAAGTGGCCCCGCTGAACACCCACCTGATTTCGATTCAGGGCGGCGGTCATAACAACCTGCCTTCTTTTGAAGAATACCACCGGGTGCTGGGCGACATCCTCCAGGACCGCTTCGGCAGCATCGAACAGCAGATCATGGGCGATATTGGGTTTAATGCGTAATTGAATGTACAATGAATAATGAGACGGAAAGGTGAGAGTCGAATTCGAAAGCCATTATCCATTATTCATTATCCATTATACATTATCATTGCCCTTTACCTCCTCGGTTATCCGGTTATTTATTTTTTCCACGACGTCTTTTTGTTTCGGAACAAACCCCTCCCCGACTCGTTGCGCTTTTCGTTTCCCTATGCGTTTGAGGAGCGAAATTTCGTACCCGAACCCGGCGCACGACTGAATGCGCTCATCTTCCCGACGTCTGTCTCCCCCCACCGGGGCGTGGTGCTTTATTTTCACGGCAATGCCGACAATCTGGTGCGCTGGGGCCGCTACGCCGACCGCTTTCTGCGCAGCGGCTACGACGTCTGGATGTATGATTACCGGGGGTTCGGCAAAAGTAAGGGGCCGTTCGACGAGGCCACGTTTTACCGCGATGCCGACTTTATGTACAGGCAGGTTCGGCGTCAGTATCCTGACCATGAGATAGTTCTGTACGGTTATTCGCTCGGAACGGGAATCGCTGCCAAAATGGCCGCCGACCACCGGCCCCGGCTGCTGCTGCTCGAAGCCCCTTATTTTTCGATTCCCGACGCGGCCCGGCTGCACTTCCCGCTGTATCCCTACGAACGACTTCTGCCCTACCGCATTCCCACGGGCGAACGCATCCGCCAGGTTCGGTGCCCCATCCACATTTTTCACGGCACCGATGATGAAGTGATACCCTACCGCTCCAGCCTGAAACTGGCCGAAGCACTGAATCAGCCACCCGGCAGCCTGATTACCACCATCCCCGGCGGCAGGCATAAAAATCTGGCTGATTTTGCGGCGTATCAGCAGTCACTCGACCGCTGGCTGACCCGCTGATTCAGGGCGGTATGTCAATAGTCTGAATGAGAATCAGGCTTCTATACGGCATTTGTTTATGGGATATTACTATTTTTCATATCGGCTTTCCCGGCCAAAATCATTCGATTTGCACCTATTTTGTCGTAATATTGTTTCATCAAAGCGCCGGAACGGATTCCGGCCTTTGTTTTAATATATTAGTCTTTTAATTCTATAGACTAAAACTATGAATACAACCTTCTCGCCCTTCGTTAGTGAATCCGCCCGGCGGGACATTCTGGATCTGGAACGTAAAATCAATGTATTTGCAACTGGCGACGTACCGGAGGAGCAGTTTCGGAAGTTCCGGCTGGCCCGGGGCGTCTACGGACAGCGTCAGCCGGGCGTTCAGATGGTCCGCATCAAACTGCCCCACGGCCGACTCACCGCCGACCAGTTGATTCGGATTGCCGACGTATCGGACCGGTACGCTACCGGGAATCTGCACGCCACGACCCGTCAGGATATTCAACTGCATTTTGTCAAACTGGCCGATACGCCCCAGCTCTGGTCCGACCTTGAAGACGTGGGCATTACGCTCAAGGAAGCCTGCGGCAACACGGTTCGCAACGTGACTGGTTCGGCCCGGGCGGGCATCGACCCCGACGAACCTTTCGACATTACGCCTTACGCACAGGCCATTTTCGAGTATTTTCTGCGGAATCCGATTTGTCAGGAGATGGGCCGGAAGTTCAAAATTTCGGTTTCATCCAGCGAAAAAGACTCAGCCTACGGTTTCATGCACGACGTAGGGCTGATACCCAGAATACAGGCAGAGGGCGAAGGGCAGAGGGGCTTTAAAGTTCTAATCGGCGGCGGTCTGGGCGCTCAGCCCTTCATGGCGCAGACGGCCCACGAGTTCCTGCCCGAAAACGAGGTTATCCCGTTTATCGAAGCCCTGATCCGGGTATTCGACCGCTACGGCGAACGCACCAAACGCCACAAGGCCCGCATGAAATATCTCCTCAACGACCTCGGCCTGGACGGTCTGCTGGAGAAGGTCCGGGAAGAGTGGCCCGCGCTTCGCAACAAGCAGTTTTCAGTTGACAGTCTTCCGTTTTCAGTTGGAGAAAAGTATGCACCCCGCCCGGAATCCAGCAACAGTAAACTGCAAACGGAAAACAGCAAACTGAAAACCTGGCTTCAGACGAACGTCTTCGAGCAGAAGCAGAAAGGCTGGTATGCCGTACAGATTCGGGTGCTGCTGGGCGATATGCATTCCGACACGGCCCGGGCGCTGGCGGCTATCGTCAAACAATATGCCGCCGACGACATTCGTGTGACCGTAAATCAGGGGTATCTGCTGCGGTTTGTCCGTCCGGAGCATCTGCCAGCCGTTTATGAAGCTCTCGACGCATTGGGTCTGGCTGATCCGGGTTTCGATACCACCGCCGACATCACGACCTGCCCCGGCACCGATACCTGCAATCTCGCCATTTCGAGCAGCTACGGCATCACGCGGGCGCTGGAGACAATGATGAAGGAGGAGTTTGCCGACCTGGTGTACAACAATGACATCAAGATAAAAATCAGCGGCTGTATGAACGGCTGCGGCCAGCATTCGGTCGCCAATATCGGATTCCACGGATCGTCCATGAAAAATGGAGCCTATGTGCTGCCCGCCCTGCAGGTGCTGCTCGGCGGCGGTTTCAACGGCGCAGGTGAAGGACAGATCGGCGATAAAGTCGTGAAAATCCCGACCAAACGCGGCCCTGATGCGCTGCGGCTGCTCTTCCGGGATTATGAAACGAATGCCTTCGAAGGCGAGTATTACAACGATTATTACTACCGTCAGGGCAAGAATTATTTCTATACGCTCCTGAAACCGCTGGCCGACCTGAAAACCGTCACCGAAAGCGATTACATCGACTGGGACCACACGGAAGCGTTTGTGACCGAAGTGGGTATCGGCGAATGTGCGGGCGTGATGATCGACCTGGTGGCGACCACGCTGGTCGAGGCCGGGGAAAAACTCGGCTGGGCGCAGGAGACTCTTCGGGCAGGCAACTGGGCCGATGCCATCTACCACGCCTACAACACGTTCATTATCAGCGCCAAAGCCGCCCTGATGACCAAAGACGTAGCCACAAACACACAATACGGCATTGTTCGGGATTTTGACAATCACCTGCTGACGGAACCCGAATTCTCTTTTCTGACAGAGGCTCCCTTCGGAGGTTTAGGGGCTTTGGTTTTCCGTATCAATAAAAACGAACCGTCCGAAGCATTCGCCACTGCATTCGTCGCCGAAGCCGCCGACCTGTTCCGCAGCGTACAGGCCTACCGCCAGCGGCTGGTCGAGACCGGCAGCGAACCGGAATTGCAGGAACTGGCAATTGCCAAAGACAGCTAAACGTAAAGAGCGAAAGAATGGAAGAGCGAAAGAGTGGCTTTGCTAATCTTTCGCTGGGCGGCGAACCGCTCTTTCACTCTTTCGCTCTTCCACTCTTTCACTCATTATGAAACTAACCCTCCTCGGTGCGGGTCCCGGCGACCCGGAACTGATTACGATAAAAGGCATTAAGGCCCTTCAGGGGGCCGACGTGGTCATGTACGACGCCCTGGTGCATCCCGACCTGCTTGACCACTGCCGCCCCGATGCCCTCAAGGTGTATGTGGGCAAGCGGCGGGGCGCATACTCCTGTATGCAGGAAGAAATCAATCCGCTGATTGTGCATTATGCGCAGCATTATGGTCATGTCGTGCGGTTGAAAGGCGGCGATCCGTTCGTGTTCGGGCGGGGCTGGGAAGAACTGGAATACGCTCGTCAGCACGGTCTGGAAGTCGACGTCGTTCCCGGTTTATCGAGCAGCTATGCCGTTCCGGCTTCAGCGGGCGTTCCGCTCACGACGCGGGGCGTATCGGAAAGCTTCTGGGTGGTAACGGGCACAACGAAGAACGGCGAATTTTCGAAAGATTTGCGGCTGGCCGCCCAATCGTCGGCAACCATCGTGGTGCTGATGGGGATGCATAAACTGCCGGAAATCATGGCTGTTTTCGACGCCTGCGGGAAGTCCGAAACCCCGGTCGCCATCATTCAGAACGGTACACTGCCGGAACAGCGCATGGTCACAGGCTGCGTGGAAACCATTGTGGATCAGGTAGCGGAAACCGGCATCGGCAACCCGGCGATCATCGTCGTTGGGGAAGTAGCCGCACTCAACCAAACTGTGCTGAGCACGTTTGCGGCCAGCGATTCCCGCTGAAAAGCCGTATGTTTAGGGTAGAAATCCGTTCCGGCGCTGAACCGTATGAATACCCTCTTTCCGATTTTCGTCAAAATTGACCATCTGCATACCCTTGTGGTGGGCGGCGGCTACGTCGGTCTGGAAAAGCTGACGGCCCTGCTCGCCAACGCCCCCGACGCCCGCATCACGCTCGTGGCTCCCGAAATTCGGGACGAAATCCGAACATTGGCCGCAGAGCATACCAACCTGACACTAATTCAGGAATCGTATCTGGACGCTCATTTGTCCGACAAGGATTTGGTGATTGTCGGGACGAATGATAAAAGCGTCAATAAGCAGGTGCAGCAGGACTGTAAGGCCCGGAAAATTCTGATCAACGTGGCCGACACCCCGGACCTGTGCGATTTTTATCTCGGTTCGGTCGTCCGGAAAGGCGATTTGAAGATTGCCATTTCCACCAACGGCAAATCGCCGACGTTCGCCAAACGATTCCGTGAAGTGCTGGAAGACATCCTGCCCGACAGTTTGCAGGAAACCCTGGACAATCTTCAGGCGATACGAAATAAGCTGACGGGCGATTTTGCCGAGAAAATCGAGCGGCTGAATGAGATTACGAAGGGGTTGCGGTGACAGCGATAACGCTAGAGCAGTGACCTCGTTTTAGGCAGGAAAACGCAGGTTGCGTTTTCTTCATTATATTTACACAAAGAGCTTATTATGACAACCGGTGCGTCAAAATCCCCATTAAATGACGTTCAGCTTTCCCCTCTTCGGTTGTTCAGCCACGAGATGAGCGAAAGCGAGTCGTTGGCTATTCGTCAATTATTGATGGACTATTATACAAGACAGCTTCATGAAGAAGTAGAAAAAGTGATAGCAGAAAAAGGATATCAGCGGGAGGATTTTGAGGCAGTTCCGCAAAAACAATGGTGTAGTTAACTTAACTTGAGATTATATAACAAAAACGATTTTACTCCTCTATGGCATGCTTAGATATCTACTTGTCTGTTATGGCTTATGGGCTTGCCTGATAGCATTCCTGCATCCCCAAACAGGCTATGCCATCACTTTCTTTGAAGGTTCGTTTCAACAAGCTCACCAAAAAAGTAAACAGGAGAACAAAAGACTGCTCATCTATTTCTCTGCCAAATGGTGCGGCCCCTGTCGCTGGATGGAAAGGAACGTCTTCCAGGTAGACTCCGTCACTCAAATCACCGACCACCATTTTATTGCCCTTAAAGTGGATTATGATGCCGGAAACACTAAGCCGTTAGTGGATAAATACCGCGTGGCCGGTTTGCCTTCGTTCATCATCGTCGATTCGTTGGAAGCCGTTGAAAAGCGGGCACTGGGCCGAATGACAGTATCCGAATTTGTCCGTTTCCTGACGCCTGCTGCCGTCCAACCGGTTGTACGTCCCGTTTTTGAGTTGCGAAGTAATGAAGCACGTTATACCCAGCGCCAAATTGACAATGCGAGATGGAAACTTGAAGTAGGCCTTCAGGCGGGAGTCAATTTGACCCAGGTGTCCAATTTGACGACCAGCCCCAAGTTAGGTTACGATGTCAGTTTACTGCTGATTTGGACCAAATACCGGATGAGCATTCGACCCGGACTAAGTTTACTCTCCGTGGGCGGAAAGTTGAACGATGGTCAGCCCCTGCGCTTACACTATGTAGCCCTTCCGGTGACTTTGTCTTATCTAGTGCGTGAAACTGTGGTGTTCGGGTTGCCCGGTGGGTATCGCGCCAATCTAACCCCTTATGTATCCAAGCTGATTAATAGCCCAAATTGGGCGGTAAGTTCTGTGGACTATGGGACCAGGTTAGGTCTGAGTACTTATATTGGCGATACGTCCCGGTTAGAAGCGCAGGTTGGCTATCAGTTAGGTCTCAAAGATGTAAGCGGAAAGGCGGATTCGGGTCAATACAATCGTGGTATTTTCTTGGCTGTTACATTTATTCTTTAAGCAGTACAGGTTCATCTAGCTGCACTCATACAACTATTTCAAAGCCTGCTCAATAGCATCAGGTAGTTCGGTCTCCGCTATTTTTTCTCCGGTTTTGCTATTCATTGTACCCGATTGGATATAGCGCAGGTAGCCCTCTCGATCAATGACAATATGATATGGATAGCCAGGGGCGTCTAAGGTTTTGAATAGCGCCTGGGCATGGGGTAAAACTGTATAAGCGAAGGCATGTTTGGATAAAACCTCGCTAACTTTAATGGACGTTTCAGAGGTTAAAGCGAGAAAAACAACTCCTTGAGTGGTATAGCTCCTTACCAAGTTATTAAGCAAAGGGATTTCTTCAATGCAAGGGGAGCAGGTAGTTGACCAAAGATTCAGCACAACCACTTTGCCTGCTATCGAAGCGTTATCATACATTTGACCGATAGTATCTTGAAGGGAAAACTCAGGCATCTTTCTACCAAGCCAGTTACGCCTTACTGAATTTACTGACTTGATAATCAATACTGTAAAAGGAATTTGAATTTCATTCGTTACTTCTTGTGGTTTATGTAAATGAATGCTTTTATCCGGGTCAACGGTCAAGATTCGCGAGAGGCTATCAAACTCTGGCTGGATAAAGCGTCTTTTCGTTTCAGCATCAATATAAACTTTAGGCTTTTGAGACTGAGATTGACAATCCAGGCTCATTAGCACCAAAACGGCTAAATAGCTAATGGTTAACAAGCGTATCGACACACTCATAGTAAACAATGTAAGAAAAGAGGTGAGGCTACAGACTGAACTCACCGCCCCGCAGAATGAAGAAGTAGATGAGTCCGGCCAGAACGGCGTAGCCCAGCAGCAGCCATTTTTTCTTCTGCTCGAACTCCGCCGGGTGATGGTGGTAGTCGTAGTAAAGCGAGGCAGACATGCCCATGACCATCAGAAAGAAGGAGAAAATGCCGCAATCGGTGCGATAGGGATTGAACTCCTGCAAAAAACGGGCACCCAGCAGAATGTATAACAGCCAGAATCCGAAACCGGCCCGGTAGAGATAGACACTCAGCCGACGGTCATTTTTTATGTCAAATAGCTTGTCCGACATTAGATTCCGGAGTTATTTTGAGTGAATTTACGGAACAAATCCAACGTTACCAAATTGTCAGTCGCTGGCAATCTATCCATTAAACGATGCAAAACGAACCTGCCGTATCCCAGCCTGCCCTGAAAACCATGAAGGTCGAGTTGAACCGCGTCGACGATGCGTTTCATTTTGAAGCAACCGGCGTTTCCGGGGTGCCTGTCCATATCGACGGGGCCGCCAACATCGGCGGACACGATGCCGGAGCGCGGCCAATGGAACTGCTGCTGATGGGCGTAGCCGGATGCAGCGCCATCGACGTCATTCTGATTCTGCAGAAACAGCGCCAGCGAATCGATGAGTTTCGCATCACGGTGGAAGGGCAGCGGCTGGCCGACGCCACTCCCGCCCCCTTCCGGACCATCCACCTGAATTATATCCTGAAAGGCGACATCGACGAGGAAAAAGCCCGCCGGGCCATCGATCTGTCGATGGATAAATACTGCTCGGCTACGGCCCAGATTCGCCCCACGGCTCAGATTACGTATTCACTGACACTTTTGTAACACGGAATGCCATTCCGTGTATCGTTGACAAAAACGCACGGAACGGCATTCCGTGTATCGCTGACACTCCTGTAACCCGGAATGCCATTCCGGGAATTTGTGATAAAAACACACGGAATGATTTTCCGTGTATGGTTATAAAAAATACACGGAAAATCATTCCGTGTTACATGACATGCACCAATACCACGACCTACTTCGCCACATTCTGAACAACGGCACCCGCAAGACCGACCGTACCGGCACCGGCACCCTCAGCGTTTTTGGCTATCAGATGCGCTTCGATTTGCGGGAAGGCTTTCCGCTCGTAACGACCAAGAAAGTCCACCTCAAATCGGTCATTCACGAACTGCTGTGGTTTATTCAGGGGGATACCAACATTCGTTACCTGAAAGAAAACGGCGTGTCGATCTGGGATGAGTGGGCGGACGAAAACGGCGATCTGGGTCCGGTCTACGGCCAGCAGTGGCGAAGCTGGGCCACGCCTTCCGGCGAGACCGTCGACCAGTTGGCCGACGTGCTACAGCAGCTAAAAAATACACCGGACTCCCGGCGGATGATCGTCTCGGCCTGGAATCCGGCGGATTTGGGGAAAATGGCTTTACAGCCTTGTCATTGCCTCTTTCAGTTTTACGTCGCCGACGGCAAACTCTCCTGTCAGCTCTACCAGCGCAGCGCCGACGTGTTTCTGGGCGTACCCTTTAACATTGCCTCCTACGCCCTGCTGACGATGATGATCGCCCAGGAATGCGGTTACGAGGCCCACGAGTTTATCTGGACGGGCGGCGATACGCACCTGTACCTCAACCATCTGGAGCAGGTCGATCTACAGCTTTCGCGTGAACCGCGCCCTCTGCCGAAGATGCGCCTGAATCCGGCCATAAAGTCGATTTTTGACTTTACATACGCTGATTTCACGCTCGAAAATTACGACCCCTGGCCCGCCATCAAAGCTCCGGTGGCGGTTTAAACAAAGGAGGAAAGGAGGAGGGAGGAAAGGAGAACAGGCTTCTATGAAATTGGTTCTTTTTCTCCTTTCCTCCCTCCTCCTTTCCTCCTTTATTTCCTCAACTTCTCATACTCCCGCTCGATCATACTGCGCTCGTCCTGGCGCATGTAGACGGAGAAATAATGAGAAGCCAGACCTATACCCCAGCCCAGCGAGGCAAACAGCGGCCAGGGAAAGCCAGCGCCGTTGAAATCGAAGCCGTAGCGGAAGCCCGTCGTGAACGCCCAGATAAGCCAGAGACCTATGTTTACGATGACATACGAACGAAGATGCATTTTGAAGCCAACACGTTCTTTGGCCTGTTTCCAGAGATAAGGGTCTTTGTTTTCCATGACTTTACGTCCTTGTTTTTAGTAAGTTAGTTCTGTTTTCCGATGAATCAAAGATAGTCTGGCGGCCGTCAGCCGGGCAGTGGTTTCCGACAAATTCGATAATTTGCGGAGTGAATACCGTCAATCTCATGACAAACACCGAAATCATCGACATTCTTGAGCTGACCGGCAAACTGATGGAACTTCATGATGCCGATCCGTTCAAAATAAAAGCCTATCAGGCCGCTGCCTTCAATCTCGACAAAACCACCGAAGACCTCACCCGCCTGTCGTTCCCGCAGTTGATTAAACTGCCGGGCGTGGGCAAAACCGTGGCCGGAAAGATTCAGGAAATCGTGGAAACGGGGCGGCTGCAGGATCTGGATGACCTGCTCGCCCGCACGCCGGAAGGCGTTATGGAGATGTTTCGCATAAAAGGTATCGGAGCCAAAAAAATCAAGGTGCTCTGGCACGACCTCGGCATCGATAACCTCCGCGACCTCCGCACGGCCTGCGAAACCGGCGAAGTTGCCAAAATCAAAGGCTTCGGGCAGAAAATTCAGCAGACCATTCTGGATTCGCTCCAGTTTCTGGAAAACCAGTCGGGCAAATTGCGCATGGACAAGGCCGAGGCACTGGCGAATCAACTGCTCGATGAACTCGAAAAGGAATTTAGCCGGGTGGAGATTACCGGGCAGGTACGCCGCAAAACCGAGGAGGTCGACACGGTGCAGTTCGTGGCCGCAACCGCCAACCCGATAGCGGCCCAGCAATACCTCAACGGTCTGGACTTTCTGGAACAGAACGAAATTGAATCGACGCCCTTTGTCTGGCGGGGATTGGCTACAGGCTTCGAAATCGACGTAGAAATCCGCCTCACCGACCCCCGGCATTTCGACCGCGACGTGTTTCTTTATTCGTCGTCGGAGCAACACCTCACGCAGCCCACCCCTTCCGGGCATACGCTCCTCCAGGCGGCGCTAACGGGACCGCTCGACAGCGAAGAATCTGTCTATGAACGGGTTGGACTCCCCTACATTGTGCCGGAGATGCGGGAGGGTGAGCATGAATTCGAGTGGTCGCGGAGACATCGCCCGGACGACCTGGTTACGTGGGATGGTCTGCGGGGCATTCTGCACAACCACAGCACCTGGTCCGACGGCAAGCATACGCTCGAACAGATGGCCGGGTACTGTCGGGAACTGGGTTTCGAGTATTTTGGTATCGCCGATCATTCGGAAACGGCCTCGTACGCGGGCGGTCTGGAACCGCACCGCGTTCGGCAGCAGCAGCAAGAAATCGACCGGCTGAATGCGCAGTATGGCGACAGTTTCCGGATTCTGAAAGGTATCGAATCCGACATTCTGGCCGACGGTTCGCTCGACTACAGCGACGACATTCTGGCTTCATTCGATTACGTGGTCGCCTCCGTACATCAGAACCTGAACATGAGCCTCGAAAAAGCCACGACCCGATTGCTGAAAGCCATCGAAAATCCGTATACGACCATTCTGGGCCATCCGACGGGCCGACTGCTGCTGGCGAGGGCGGGCTATCCCATCGACTACCGGGCCATCATCGACGCCTGCGCCGAACACGGCGTCGTCATCGAAATCAATGCCAGCCCCTGGCGGCTCGACCTCGACTGGCGCTGGGTGCCCTACGCAATGGACCGGGGTGTTATGCTGAGCATCAACCCCGACGCGCACGAGATGGCTGGTTTCCACGACATGCAGTACGGCGTTGCGGTTGGCCGCAAGGGGGGCCTGACCCGCGACATGACCTTCAACTGTCTGTCCCTGGAGCAGATGCTCGACTATCTGAAACGGCGTCGGCGCAAAACCGGCCCAGAAAGTAAGTAATCGGGATACGGGGACTGCTTTATATGATTAAACCTTAACCCATTTTATGATGCCTGTCCTGTCGGCGTCCTGCCCTCAGTTCCACACCCGTGCTGTCTGCTGGCTACTTTTTTTCGCACTCCTTCTGCTGAATTCAGGCCTGCGTGCCCAGACGCCGCCGACGCAGGCGGCCCATGCGCTGGCAGGCTACGTGCGGGAGGCCGGAACCAGTCAGCCGATCGCGGGCGTAACGGTATTTGTGCAGGAGCTCCGCCGGGGTACTACAACGGACAAAAGCGGTTTTTACGTACTGGCGCTGCCCGCCGGAACCTTCACCATTCTGTTCTCCAACGTCGGCTACATCCGGGTTACGCAGAAGATTACGCTGCCTCCCAACAACTATCTCAATAACATTGAATTAGCCGTCGATACCAAACTGCTGGACGAAGTGACCGTGCGGACAGAAGCGCCCGACCGCAACGTGAAGAAGGTGGAACTCGGCGTAACGCAACTGCCCATGCGAAGTATTCGCCGGATTCCGGCCCTGATGGGTGAGGTCGACGTAATGCGCAGTCTGCTGCTGATGCCGGGCGTGACCACGGTAGGCGAAGGCGCAACGGGCATCAACGTGCGCGGGGGCAGCGTCGACCAGAATCTGGTCATGCTCGACGACGCGCCCATTTACAATTCATCGCACCTGATGGGTTTCTTTTCTGTATTCAATCCCGATGCCGTGCGTGAAATCACGCTGCACAAAGGTAGCCTCCCCTCCCGCTACGGTGGCCGGGTGTCGGCGGTGCTCGACGTCCGGAGTAAGGAGCCTGAAACCGAACGCCTGACGGTGCGGGGTGGCGTGGGCCTGGTTGCCAGCCGACTGGGCATCGAGGGACCGCTGGGGAGCAAAAAACTATCGTTTCTGGTCGACGGGCGGCTTTCGGCCAATAATTTTCTGTTTAAACTGGGGCCTCCCAACATCCGCGATACCCGCGCCCGATTCCACGATCTGACGGGTAAAATCAAGTTTCTACCGAACGAAAAAAATACGATCTGGCTGTCGGGCTATGCCAGCAACGACTACATCCGGTTTCCGTCTGATTCGCTGCTTTCGCTGGAAGTGAACGCTTCCACGACGGAGTTCGACTACCAGACCACCAACGGCTCCGTGCGCTGGAATCATGCCTTCAGCGACCGGCTGAATCTGACCGTCACGGGCGTGGTGGCCCGGTATGCGTCGGCACTGTCCGTTCCGGATTCGGGCAACGCCTTCCGGCTACAGTCGGTGTTGCTTTCGACAACCGGCAAGGCGGATCTGGAGTACCAGACAGGGCGGCACAAATGGGCCTTCGGATTGCACGCAACTCACCACCGCGTGTCGCCCAACACGCTGACGCCCGGCCCCGGTTCCAACGTCCGACCGCTGGATCTGCCGCAGGAACAGGGGCTGGAAACGGCGCTGTATGCCGAAGATGAAATTACACTGAATCCTAAATGGTCGCTCATCGCCGGGCTGCGCTACACCCAGTATTTCAATCTGGGTCCGTCGGAGGTCATTCGCTACGACGAGGGGCCGCGTCAGCCGGAAAACGCTACGGGCGAATCGCTCTTTGGCCGGGGCGAGGTGGTGCAGACCTATGGTGGTCCCGAACCCCGCCTGGCCGTGCGCTGGGCACCTCAATCGGACCGGTCGCTGAAATTTTCGTATACGCGCAGCCGTCAGTTTCTGCAACTGATTACCAACACGACCGCCGCTTTGCCCACCTCCCGCTGGAAGCTCAGCGATCCCAACATCCGTCCGCAGGTGGCCGACCAGGTGTCGGCAGGCTATTTCCGGAATTACGATAATGATACCTACGAGATTTCGGCGGAGACGTATTACAAGTTTATTCAGAACGCCATCGAGTACCGCGACGGGGCGCAGCTTCTGCTGACACCCACGCCCGAAACGGAATTGCTTCAGGGTCAGGGCCGGGCTTACGGCGTGGAACTGATGGTGAAGAAAAATAAAGGCTTCCTGACCGGCTGGGCCAGTTACGCCTACTCCCGGAGTCTGCTGCTGGTGGACGGACCCTTTCCGGGTGAGCAGATTAACAACGGGCGCTGGTTTCCGGCTAATTTCGACAAGCCCCACTCGGTCAATATCATCGCCATCTATCGGCCTTCGCTGACCTTCAACGCCTCGTTCAATTTCACCTACAGCACAGGGCGGCCCGTAACGGTGCCTTACGCCAAAGCCCGCGTAAACGGAGCGGTCGTTCCGATTTTCCTGGACCGGAATCAGCAGCGCATCCCGGATTATCACCGCCTCGACGTCTCCCTGACCTGGGAAAAGCATCCCGACAAACCGGGGCGCTGGTGGTATAGCTGGGTGTTCTCGGTTTATAATCTGTATGCCCGGAGAAACGCCTATTCGGTGTTTTTCAAGCTTCGTTCGAATTCGATGAGCGATGCCTACAAACTGGCTATTTTCGGGACGGCCATTCCGTCGCTGACGTATAATTTCAAATTTTGAGGGAGCGAGCAGAGCTATGCGCATTCATTCACTAGTCAATCGGGTATTTCTTCTGGCGCTGCTGCTGACCGTGGGATCGTGCGTAGTGCCCTATAATCCGGAAACCGAGCATCTGGGCAGTCTGCTGGTGGTCGACGGCCTGGTGACCGATCAGCCCCGGAGCAGTTACGTTCTGCTAACCCGGACCGCCGACTACACGGCCAGTTCGCTGAATCTGGTGGTTCGTCAGGCCACGGTAACCGTTTCAGACAATATGGGTCAGAGCGTGGTTTTTCGGGAAATCAGCCCAGGCTACTACCAGCCCCCCACCGACTGGAAGGGCGTTTCGGGCCGCATCTACACCCTCACAATTCGCACCAGCGACGGCAACCAGTATCGTTCGGAGCCGGACATGCTGAAGCCGGTGCCGTCCATCGATACGGTCTACTACGAATACACGCGCATACCCATACCCGGCACGGCTGTGTTCGATAAAGGCTTCGACGTGTATCTGGATACGCAGGACCCGGAGTCGCCCGACGACAACTATCGCTGGAACTGGACGGCCTACGAACAGATTTCCCTCTGCGAGATCCGCGAATCGACGGATCGCAGCGGCGTCACTACCCGGACGCCTTTTAATTGCTGCACCGACTGCTGGGACATTGGCCGGTGCTATGCCTGCGTCACCATCGCCACCGACAACGCCGTCAACGGCAATAAAATCAGCCGCCAGCCCATTTTGCGGGTAGGGTTCACCTCTACCTCACGGTATTATGTCGAAATCGAACAATACTCTCTCACCGATGCCGCCTACCAATACTGGAAGACCGTCCGTGACCTGACTCGCAACACGGGCGGAATTTTCGACTCGGCCCCGGTCACCATTAGCGGAAATATCCGGAGCGTAACCAGCCCCGACGAGCGGGTGTTTGGTTTCTTTGGTGCATCAGGCGTATCGGTTCGGCCAGTCTATGTTGATCGGAGCAAAACTGGCGATCAGCCGGATCTGCTGCCCCCGCCGCCGCTCCCGCCTCCGGGTCCGCCGCTGCCCTGCGTCCGTTGCATAGAAAGTAATTATCGTACGGCGCAAAAACCACGTTTCTGGCGGAATTGAGTCATAGGGTGCGTATCTTTACCCCCGATGCCCAAATTCCTGCTCCTCCGCTTTTCGTCCATCGGCGATATTGTGCTGACGACGCCCGTTATTCGTTGCCTCAAACAGCAGGTACCGGATGCGGAGGTGCATTTCTGTACGAAAAAAGCCTATCGATCCCTTATCGAACCGAATCCGTATGTCGACAAAGTTCTGACCTACGATACGGATTTGAACACGCTCCTGGAACAACTGAAAGAAGAGCGGTATGATTATGTTATCGACCTGCATCACAACCTCCGCACGGCGCTTATCAAAACCCGGCTGCTGCTGGCCCGGCCCCGCCTTCAGACGTTTAGTTTCGACAAGCTGAACTGGCGGAAATGGCTGTACGTGCGGTTCAAAATCAACACGCTGCCGTCGGTGCATATCGTCGATCGGTATATGGATACGCTGCGGTCATTCGGCGTCATCAACGACGAGCAGGGGCTGGATTATTTCATTCCGTATAAAGATCAGGTAGAGCCGGAATGGCTGCCGGATACGCACCGGGGCGGGTTCGTCGCCTACGCCATTGGCGGACAGCACAATACGAAGAAACTGCCCGTTCTGCGCATGATCGAACTCTGCCGCAAAATCAATCATCCCGTGGTGCTTCTGGGCGGCAGAGAGGACGTGGAGGCGGGTGAAGCCATTCGGGAAGCCCTGGGAGAAGCCCTGATTTATAACGCCTGCGGCAAATACAACCTCAATCAGTCGGCCTCACTGCTGCAGATGAGCCGGGTGGTATTCAGCCACGACACGGGCCTGATGCACATCGCCGCCGCCCTGAAAAAAAAGGTCTATTCCATCTGGGGGAACACGACGCCTGCTTTGGGGATGTATCCGTATAAAACACCGTATGTCATTCTCGAAAACAATGGCCTCGGCTGTCGTCCCTGTTCCAAAATCGGTTACGCTCAATGCCCGCTGAAGCACTTCAAGTGCATGAATGAACTGTCTTTCGACTTTGAAGTAAAAGAACTCCGCCGGCAGCCCCGTAGCCGCCGCTGACCGGAACTATATTGAAGGGTTTCCTGTAATAAAATCACGCAGTCATACTTTATTTGTAAGCTATGGAACCATTGTCGATTAAAGATGAGTTTCACCGGCTCATCGATGAGATTCAGGACGAGGCTACCTTGAAGGAATTATTTGAGTCTGTGGCGTTGCTGGCACGTCGTCCCGGCGACGTGCTGAACGATTTGTCAGACAAAGATTTAACCCGCCTCGACGAGTCTGTCTCTCAAGTTCGTAGCGGAAAGATAATCTCTGATTCTTCGGTTCGACAAAAATATTCGGGATGGCTCACGAAATAATCTGGACAGAAATAGCCACTGAGGATTTCGACCAGATTATCTCATTCATAAGTGAGGGCTACTCCGAAGAACAGGCTATAGCCTTTGTTCAGACGTTTTACCGGAGACTGGACTTACTGGCTACCATGCCTTTTATTGGCACAAAATCTCAGAAACGGGAGAATGTCCGAAGGTTATTAATCAATAAGAATTATTCACTGGCGTACACGGTTATTGTCGATCAGATCTATCTTCTGCGGGTGATCGTCAACCGGCAGGATCCGGATAAGTCAGAGTTCTAAGCGTAGAATGGCAAAAAAAGTAAAAGTGGGTCTGGTGCAGATGTCCTGCACGGCAGACGTAGACGCCAACGTCGATAAAGCAATTGAGGGAATCCGGCAGGCGGCGGCAGAAGGAGCGCAGATTGTCTGTCTGCAGGAACTGTTCCGTTCGCTGTATTTCTGCGACGTCGAAGATCACGACAATTTCAAACTGGCCGAACCCATCCCCGGCCCCACCACCGACCGCCTGGCCGAGGTGGCCCGCGAAACCGGCACCGTTATCATCGCCTCCTTGTTCGAAAAGCGAGCGCAGGGACTGTATCATAACACCACCGCCGTTTTGGATGCCGACGGTTCCTATCTGGGCAAATACCGGAAAATGCACATCCCCGACGATCCGGGTTACTACGAGAAGTTTTATTTCACGCCGGGCGACGCCTCGCCGGGCGACACGGGCTATAAGGTATTCGATACGAAATTCGGTCGCATCGGCGTCCTGATTTGCTGGGATCAGTGGTATCCGGAAGCGGCCCGGATCACGGCGCTCATGGGGGCCGAGATTCTGTTTTACCCCACGGCCATCGGCTGGGACGTCGAAGAGACGAATCCGGAAACGAACCGGGAGCAGTATAATGCCTGGCAGACCATCCAGCGCTCACACGCCATCGCCAACGGAGTCCATGTCGTGTCGGTCAATCGGGTGGGGCAGGAGGCGGGGCAGCAGTTCTGGGGCGGCTCGTTCATTGCCAACCCCTTCGGCTCGCTGCTCTATCTGGCTCCGCATCATGAGGAAGTGGTTCACGTGGAGGAACTTGACCTCGAATTATCGGATAAATACCGCACGACCTGGCCGTATTTCCGCGACCGCCGCATCGACTCCTACCAGCCGATCACGAAGCGGTATATCGATGAGTAGGCCAGAGGAAATGGCTTTAGTCCGTTGTTTGGGCTAAAGCCCTTTTAGAATGTCGGGATTACTCTGGTGTCCCCGGTCTAAAGCGCCGGGGCAATGTTATAAACTTACCTGGCTGCATCCTGAAGATTTATCAGGTGTATCACTTACTTGCCCCGGCGCTTTAGACCGGGGGGTAGAAGACTAACTGTCGAACTTCGAAGGGCTTTAGCCCAATTCCCTCTGTAGACAATGTTTATTTTCACCCTGCGTTACCTTTGAAAGAATTTCATTCATGTGACCAAACCCGTGAAGTTTCTCCTCACCGCACTTACTGCGCTTTCCCTCGGTACTGGCCTGTGGTTTTATCAGACAGAACCTCCGGCCCCCGAAGCTACCTTTTTGAGTCAGCCCCTCCCGGCCCTGACGCCCCTGCAGCCGACACCCCGCAAAGCCTTTAAACCCACCACCCGGCGGGGCTACTGGAATATCGACGTTGTGGATGATTTTACGTTGCCCGCCGGAAAGTCGCTGACCTTCTGCGGAGCAGGGCGTAATCTGCACGTTCGACAGGATTGGGCGAAACTATTTCGGCGGGGTTTTACGTCCATCGACCGTTCCCGAATGGTGCCCGACGAGGTACAGAGCGACGGCAACTGGAAGAGCCGGGGCTGGAAGAGCCGACTCAGACCCGAACAGCGCACCTGGTGGATCGGTGCCAATTACTTTGCCAATCCCCCCTTCTCACTCGACTGGGCCAGAAACAGCGAACAGGCCCCCAACACCTGGTTCCGGCGACCGCCCCGCGACCCAAAATTTCTGAACAGTCTCTACTCGCCCTGCACCGACCTGCGGGGTCACTGTGTGTATTTCAACGACTGTCCATCGGGGAAAATGCTCAGTACCTACGGCAAGATTTTTCTGGACATCGAAAACGACGGCATTGGCCTGCTGAACCGTCAGGAGCAGGCCAATCTGTACGTTTACATGGTGAAAACCATTAAGGAAAACGTTCTGCCGGGGACGGAAATTGGCTCCATCGCCCCCACGCCCCATAATGACTTTGGCTACTCGCGGGCGGGGGCCTACACTGCCGCTCCCGAATGGCTCTGGACCCTGCCCGCCCGCCATACCGGAGACTCCCGGAAACGGGGTATGCCCGATGAGATTATTGGCAAATCGTTCGGCGACGTTGCTGATTTCATGATGCCCGGCGTTTATTTCCTGAGTTCGGATTTCGATTACAATCTTCCCCGCACGGGCGATGCCGACCGCCACTGGCTCGCCATGACGCTGCACGAGCAGGAGGTCAATGCCTATTTATCCCCGAAAAAACGCATCGCCTGGCAATGGGTATTCAACACCCAGAGCGGCAATGCCCCCAATAGCCACAAATCCGACCATCCGGCCCCGCCCGCCGTGGCCGAAGGTCTGGCAATTTTTTACTGGTTCACGGGCGCTTACGGAGCCTTGTTCTGGGACGACGCCATCGATCTGACGCCCGACCCGCCCGTACCGTCGGATCCCGTTCAGCGCGGCATTGGCAGCGACCGTAACTATGCCTGCTACGAACATTACGTGCATGGCCTGTGGCGGCTCTTCAAACACCACGGCGATTTTTTCAATGGGAAAGAAATCTACATGAACGACCAGACGGAGTGTTCATACGATGGCGGTAAAACGTGGCTCAAATACAACGCCAGTCAATTGAAGACCGGCAACGCTCCCTTCGTGCGTTATATCGTCAACGGCGATCAGATTCTGGTAGCCGCTACCAAACCCTACGCCCGCCCCGACCAGACTCACCGCGTGATGGTGCGTTACGTGCGGGACGGTTACCAGTTCTATTCCCAGATTAATCTGAAAGGCGACGAAATCTTTCTGGGCCGGGCCACCATGCCCAAAGCGGCTTCATCCAATCGCCGGGCCGCCCCGCGAAAAGTGACCGAAAAAGGCTAATTTTGCGGGCGTTTTGCGTTATACTCTCTTTCACGAATGGAATCAATTGCCTATACGCCCGCTCAACAGGGTTTTTTCTTTCCGGCGGAATGGCATCCGCACGTCGCCACCTGGCTGAGCTGGCCCCATACCGAAGCATCCTGGTCGCGGGAGCGGCAGGAAATGATGTTTCCGGCGTACCTGGAGTTTATCCGCACCATTGCCAGAGGCGAACACGTCTGCATCAATGCCCATAACGAAACGGTTATTCAGGCCGCCAAACTGCGGCTACTGCTGGCCGACGTCGACCTGACCAACATCCACCTCCTGCCCCACCCGACCAACGATTCGTGGTGCCGCGACCACGGCCCGGCTTTTCTCATCAATCCGACCACGAAAGAGCGCCTGATCATCAACTGGGGTTATAATGCCTGGGGAGAGAAGTATCCGCCCTACGACCAGGACGACCTGATTCCCATCGAGGTAGCCCATTATCGTAACCTGCCCTATGTCACGCCGGGCATCGTCATGGAAGGGGGTTCAGTCGAATTCAACGGACGCGGAACGGTGCTCACCAGCCGTGCCTGTCTGCTGAATCAGAACCGCAATCCTGACCTGACGCAGGCTCAGATTGAACAATATTTGATAGACTACTACGGCGTTCAGCAAGTGTTATGGGTCGAAGAAGGGATTGTGGGCGACGACACCGACGGACACATCGACGATACCGTTCGTTTCGTGAATGAAGACACCGTAGTGGCAGCCTTCGAGACGAATCCCCACGACGAGAACTACGGCTTTTTGCAGCACATCCATCGCGAACTGAAGGAGATGCGGCTGCTGAACGGCAAGCAGCTCAACATCGTGGAACTGCCCATGCCCGACCCAGTCGTCAGCGAGGGCATCCGTCTGCCTGCCTCCTATGCCAACTTTTATATTGCCAACACCGCCGTCATCGTACCCACGTTCCGCTGCGACAACGATCAGCGGGCGCTCGACATTCTACAGGGATGTTTTCCGGATCGGAAGGTCGTCGGCATCGACTCCACGGAGATTGTCTGGGGGCTGGGGAGCTTCCATTGCCTGAGCCAGCAGGAACCGGAGGTGTAAAGATTTGTTGGGCTAAAGCCCATTGCATGGAGATGAGGCCTTCTTTCACCCCCCGGGCTAAAGCCACGGGGCAATAAAAGGACATGTATATCCATTCACAAAAAGAGTTTTTAAAGAATTTTCACATTGCCCCGGTGCTTTAGCCCGGGGGTGAAAGAAGCGAATAACTTTCTTCAGGGGCTTTAGCCCAATGTTTATATAATGAAAGTCAATCGATTAAGATTTATCATTTTTATTTGCCTGCTCTCCTGTCTCACCGCCTGCCAGCGGCCCCTCACAACCGAAATGGGACTCAATCAGCTTCGGGCGCTGAACCTGGAAGAGACCATCAGTCGGCGGGATGAGGTCATGCTGGCGTATTCGCTGACTGCTTTCGACCGAAATAATCAGATGGTGGGCGTTGTCAATAATGCCTGGGGCGTACAATCCATGAAGAAAGGCGTCACCTATCCCCTGACCAGTCAGCCACCGATTGCAATACAGATGCCCAAAAACGGTAAGGTCGTCGCTTCTCTGGTGCTGCTCGAAGTGGATAATTTCAGTCAGGCTCAGACGCTGGTGCAGCAGATTCAGAAACTGAACCGCTGGGTGCAGGTGCCGGTGGGATTTCTGGCCCTGGGCATCGAGGCCCTCACGCCGCTCAAATATCTGACGCTCGGCCTGACCGCTGCCGGACTGGGCGTTCAGTTTACGGACCGTCTGGACGATGATGACGTGCTGGGCCAGAGCAGCGTCGAATGGAAAGAAGTCGATTTCCGTAAGAAAGCTCCGACACAACACCGGATACCGGCCCGGTTTACCGGCAAAAATTTCCGCGATTCGTTTGATTATGCGCTTGAATATGACGTCCGGCTGCACCGCGTTCGCCTGAAGGCGACCCGCTGATACGCGCAACCAAAACGTTTCAGAAGCTGTTGTTTCGTTGAGCTGTTACCATTGTTGCCCCATTAACGAATTTTGATTTTGCCCCATAAACGTATGCTTTTTCACTCACCGGAGCTTATTTCTTTGTCCTTTAGAAAGCCTGTGCTGGGGGCCCTGCTGCTGGGCAACGTGCTGACTGGCTGCAAAACGTCGGCTCCAGTTGCCACACCCACCCCGCCTGAGCCGGTCATTCTGAAACTGGGCGGCAAAACCTTCACAACCAGTGATTTCTTTCAGTCGTTTACCAAAAACCAGATGGCGACCGACTCGGCCCGCCGAACCGACATTCGGGAGTATTTCGACCTGTACACCAATCTGAAGCTGAAGGTAATTGCTGCCGAGCAGGAAGGCCGTGATACCACCGAGGCATTCCGGGAAGAACTGGCAACGTATCGTAAACAACTCGCCCAGTCGTATCTGAATGATAAGGTGCTGATTGACAATCTCGCTTCGGAAGCATACGAACGCATGAAAGAGGAGATCAATGCGTCGCACCTGCTCGTTGGCGTTGCCGAAGACGCCCCACCGGCAGATACGCTTGCCGCCTGGGAAACGGCTCAGTCCCTGCGCAAACGGGCACTGGAGGGAGAAGACTTCGCGGCTCTCGCCAGACAATATTCCAAAGACCCTACCGCCTCAGCGAATGGCGGCAATCTGGGCTATTTTACCGTTTTTCAGTACATCTATCCCATCGAGACCGCCGCATACGGTACCCCGACCGGCGGCATTTCGGCACCCGTGCGTTCGCGGTCGGGCTATCATCTGGTGAAGGTCAACGCCCGCCGCCCCTCGCGTGGGAAAGTGCGGGTGGCCCACATTCAGGTCCGGGCGAGTCCGGGAGCCGGACCCGAAGCGCGTCAGGCGGCGGAGAGCCGGATCAACGAAGTCTACGACCGGCTGCAAAAAGGCGAATCGTTTGACAATCTGGTTCGGGAATTTTCCGACGACCGGGAGTCGCGCAGCGCTGGCGGCGAACTGCCCGTTTTTGGTATCGGGCGGCAAGAAGAGTCGTTTGAGGAAGCCGCCTTTTCCCTGAACCAGCCCGGTAGTTTCTCCCGACCGGTTCAGACAAGCTACGGCTGGCACATCATCCGCCTGCTCGAACGCATTCCGCTGGAAACCTATGAACAGGCGGGGCCAATGCTCCGGCAGAAAGTACTGACCGATACCCGGGGCGAATTGCTTCGACAGGCGCTGGTACAGCGGCTTCGGAAAGAATATACCGTCACCGAATCGCCCGACGTAGTCCTGAAAGCCTTCTCGCTGGGCGACAGCAGTCTCCTGCTGGGCAAGTGGCGGCTCCCGGCCCGGCTGGACCCGGCTCTGGATAACAAACCCATTGTTCGGGTGGGTCGTCAGTCGTATGCGGCCAATGATTTTCTGGAATCGGTGCTGCGGCGTCAGCAGCCCAGGGCGGCGGGTTCGTCACCGGCGGTGGTGATGCAGCGGTTGTTCCGGCGGTATGTGGACGATAAACTTATCGAGCAGGAAGAGGCGGGTCTGGAATTGAAGCATCCGGAGTTTCGGGCGCTGATGAATGATATTCGGGATGGTGTGCTGCTGTCGCAGGTGATGGAACAGAACGTCTGGGAAAAAGCGCTGGCCGACTCGGTGGGGCAGCAGGCCTATTATGACCAGAATAAAGCCCGGTACCGCTACCCGGAGCGGGCCGTCGCTGCCGTGTTCTCAGCAATCGACGAAAGCACGCTGCAGCAGGCAAAGGAGATGCTGGCGAAACGACCGTATCCACTGCGGCGGTCGGTAGCCGAACAGACTTACGCCGCCAATCAGAGCATCCTGACGGCCCGGCAACGCGAAAGCCTGTTCGACCTGCTGGTGATTTTAATTAAAAATACGGATTATCTGGTCGAGGTCACCGGGTCAGCAGACCGATCGGAGGCCGACACGATTTCGGCCAGCCGCATCCGGAATGTAGTGAACTACCTGACCGCCAACGGCATCCCGCTGACGCGGATAATGGAAAAAGATTATGGAAAATTCCGTCCGGCGGCCCGGGGAGCCGATGCCCGTCGCGTCACGTTTCAGTTATTTTCCAATGCTAAAGAAGACGTTGTGCGAACGCTGAATGCGAAAAGCCCGTCTGCCGTCGTTTTAACAGAAGGTGTTTTCAGTAAAGGTCAGAATGCGGCGGTGGACGCCGTAGCCTGGCAGCCGGGCACCACCCTGATCCGCCGCGATGGTCGGGTGATGGAGGTGACCATCGAGCGCATCGAAGCCCCCCGGCCTAAGACGTTTGCGGAAGCGCGGGGTGCCGTTATCAATGATTATCAGGCTGTATTGGAAAAACAGTGGCTCGACCGGCTCAAACAGCGTTACCCGGTGCAGGTCAACGAAGAAGAAGTCCGGCGACTGGTCAAGTAAAACGAATTGCGTACCTTTAGAACATGAATCATCGACTCATAACAAGTGTGACGTTACTGGCCTCCTGGCTGGTCAGCGTTTCGGCCTTTTCGCAGGGGAAAGGCGTCAGCCTGAATAAGATTGTTGCCAAAATCGATAACTACTACGTTCTGAAATCTGATGTTCAGAACGTGAAAATGCAGTATCAGGGACAAAACCAGCAGGCTCCGTCCGACTGCCAGATTCTGGAAAGTCTGGTGGTCAATAAGATGATGCTGGCAAAGGCGGAAATCGACTCGGTAATGGTGGAAGACAAACTGGTGGACAGTCAACTGGACGCCCGGATGTCGTATATGATCCAGCAGTTCGGCTCGGAGAAGAACATCGTGGAAGCCTACGGAAAAAGCCTCGACGCCCTGAAAAGCGACGTTCGGCAGGAGGTGAAAGAGCAGATGCTGATGCGCCGGATGCAGGAAAAAATTACGGAGAACGTTAAAATCAACCCCAGCGACGTCCGTAAGTTTTTCAACAGTATTCCGAAGGATAGCCTGCCGTATATTCCGGCTGAGGTGGAAATTGGGCATATCGTCCGGATGGCGAAAGTGACCAAAGAGCAGAAAGCCGAACTGCGTAACCGGCTGCTGGCCCTGAAGGAACGCGTTCAGAAAGGCGAAGATTTTGCGGCGCTGGCGAAGGAGTTTTCGGAAGACGTAGGTTCGGGTCAGAAAGGCGGCGATCTGGGTTTTGCCAAACGCATCTCGTCCAACTCGGCCCTGCCCAGCATGGTAACCGAGTTTGAAGAGGCCGCCCTGCGGCTGAAGCCCGGCGAGATGTCCGACATCGTAGAAACCGAATTTGGCCTTCACCTGATTCAGTTAATCGAAACGCGGGGAGCCGATTATCGCGCCCGTCACATTCTGCTGCGTCCGGATTACAACCGGCTGGATTTGTCGGAGCCAACCCGCTTCCTCGACAGCCTGCGGACGCTGATTGTGGCCGACTCGCTCAAATTCGAGAAAGCAGCTAAAGACTATTCGGAAGATAAGGCAACCGCCGATGCGGGCGGCATTCTGCGGGACCCACAGACCAACAGCCTGCTGATGCCGATGGATGCCTCGATGGATTACACGCTGTTCATGACGCTGGATTCGATGAAGGTCGGCAGCATCAGCGCCCCGATGCCGTATCGTACAGAAGATGGCAAGAGCGCCGTCCGGATTCTTTATTACAAACGAAAAATGGAACCGCATACCGCCAGTTTCAAGGCCGATTACGAGAAGATATCCAACATCGTTCTGGCAAACAAAAAGAACCAGACCATCGACGACTGGTTTAAAAAAGCCGTTGCCGACGTTTATATCAACATTGCGCCCGAATATGAGGGCTGCCGGGTGTTTGGTACGCTTCGCAACGAAGGACCCTGAACTAAACACCTTCCGCCCGTCAGGTATTTTCCTGACGGGCCTGCTCTTCTTAACCTGACGATTAACTTTAACCTACTTAATTCAGTTTCTGATTGAGATTAAGTATCGAATCGTTTATTAACCCTTAATCCCTTACTCTCAGGTGGTACAGTATTCTTCTGATGTGGCGGCGGCTGAGGCTCTGTCGGATTCCTATCAACGTCTGAAAAACGAAATTTCAAAAGTCATCATCGGGCAGGACGATACCGTCCGGCTGCTGCTGACGGCCATTTTCTGCCAGGGGCACTGCCTGCTGGTGGGTGTGCCGGGCCTGGCAAAAACCCTGCTGATCCAGACCATTTCCGGGGCGCTCGACCTGAGCTTCAACCGGATTCAGTTCACGCCCGACCTGATGCCGTCCGACATTCTCGGCTCTGAAACCCTCGATCAGGAACGGCGATTCAAGTTTATCAAAGGGCCCGTTTTCGCCAACATCATCCTGGCCGACGAGATCAACCGGACACCGCCCAAAACCCAGTCGGCCCTGCTGGAAGCCATGCAGGAATACGCCGTGACCATTGCCGGGCAGAAATATCCACTGGGTCGGCCTTTCTTCGTGCTGGCAACCCAGAATCCCATTGAGCAGGAGGGCACCTACCCCCTGCCCGAAGCCCAGCTCGACCGGTTTATGTTCAACATCTGGCTGGATTACCCGTCTTATAAATCGGAACTGGACATCGTTAAAAACACGACGTCTGACAACCGCTACGACGTCCAGAAAATCATTTCCGGCGACGAAATTCAGGCATTTCAGCACCTGGTCCGCCGGGTTCCGGTAGTCGACAATGTGGTTGAATACGCTGTCAAACTGGTGCATAAAACCCGGCCCAACACCGAGATGGCGGCTCCCGACGCCAATCAATATCTGGAATGGGGGGCGGGTCCACGGGCCTCGCAGGCGCTGATTCTGGCGGCCAAATGCAACGCCCTGTTAACCGGCAAATATTCGCCCGACATCGAGGATGTTCAGGCCGTTGCCATGCCCATTCTGCGCCACCGTGTCGTGCGCAACTTCAAGGCCGAAGCCGAGGGCTACACGGTCGAGCAGTTGATTAAGCGACTCCTGTAACCCGGAATGTCTTTCCGGGTTGTGCGAAGCACAAGACTGTCAATTTGCTCAATGACGCTGCAACCACTCATAAGCCATTTTGAGAGTTATCTTCCGTTCGAAGAAAGCGAGAAGCAGTTGCTGGAAGGCCGGGTGAGCGAGCGGCGGCTCCGGCGGCGGCAGGTCATTTTGCAAGAGGGTTTTCCCTGCCAGCACTACTCGTTTGTGGTAGAAGGTTGTCTGCGGTTATTTGGCGTCGACGCCAGAGGAACCGAGCACAACCTTCAGTTTGCGGCGGAAATGACCGGATCGGCGGGCCGGTGGATTGCCGACATCGGCAGCTTTCATTCCGGCAAACCCAGTCAGTTGTTCATTGAAGCCATCGAACCTTCTGTTATCCTGCAAATCGAAAAACAGGATCTGTATTTTCTGTACACGAACATTCCCAAGCTCGACCGTATCTTTAAAGTGATCGTCGAAACCAAGTTTGTAGAGTTGCAAAACCGGGTGCTGCAGAATATCAGCTCGACGGCACAGGAGCGGTACCTGGCTTTCCTGGAGCAATATCCGATGCTGGCCCTGCGGCTTCCCAACACGCAGATTGCGTCCTATCTGGGCATCACCCCCGAATTTCTGAGCAAAATTCGCAAAGACCTCGCTTCCTGACACCTCTACCCTTAATCTACTTTAAGCCTATTTCCTAATCCAGTTTATTGGCCTCGGTCGACAAACTGCCGGACCTTTGCATGGTCACTTACACAACGTACGACCATGACAAACAACACCGAATCAACGGTCGCCATCATTGGGCTGGGCAACATTGGCCGCGTCCTGGCAACCAATCTAACGAAAGGAAATCGGCCTGTCATCCTGGCTGCCCGCGATGTTTTAACCGCCCAACGCCTGGCGATGGAATTGGGCGATCTGGCTCAACCAATGGACATAGCGTCGGCCATCCAGAAAGCGGACATCATCGTTCCGGCCATCTGGTTCGCTTCCATCCGGGAGTTTTTCCAGCAGTATGCCACCGAACTTGCAGGCAAAATCATCATCGACCCGTCTAATCCCATCGCACCCGATGAAAAAGGCGGCTTTGTCAAAACCATCAGTGAAACCGAATCGGCGGGTCAGATCCATGCCGCCTCGCTCCCCAACGGGGCTAAACTGGCTAAAGCGCTGGGCACTCTGGGGGCCGCTTCTCTCGCTGATGCCTCCGGCCAGGGACCCGATCCGGCGGTTCTATTCTACGCAACGGACGACACGGGTATCAACGGCGTAATTGAAGAACTCATTCGGGATGCAGGCTTTGAGCCTCTACGCGTGGGTGGCCTCGACCAGTCCAATCGACTGGAAGTATTCGGCGATTTGCATGAATTTGGTGCTCTGGGTAAACCTGTTACGCTTCCGGAAGCGAGAAAGGTCATCGGTTGACACATGTAAACCCAGTCTAGGAAAGATTATACCGAACGAACATGAAAAAGACAGCTTACCTTCTCGCGTCGTTGCTCCTGTGTGCATTTGCCACTTCGGGCCAGAAATTAACGCTGGGTGGTCAAACGTTTGAACTGAAGAACGTTACAGGTTCAATTATTGATTTTCAAGGCGAAAAAGTTCTGAAAATTGAACGGGATCTGAAAGCGTTGCCGTTCGACGTCAATCGGCTGGAGGCAACGGTGGATGAGCCCACGTATGCCAAACTGACCAATCTGGATTTCGAAAATGGAATGATTGAGGTAAAAATGCTGAGTCAGGTCCAGAATCCATCGCCTTTTCAGGCGGCGCAGGGATTTATTGGCTTAGCGTTCCGAATTGACGAAAACGATACGGCTTTTGAGTCTATTTATCTCCGGCCTAAAGTGGGCCGATCTGACAATCAACTGTTCAGAAACCATACGGTGCAGTATTATGCTTATCCCGACTTCAAATTTGAGACGCTAAGGAAAACAGACCCCGGCAGGTACGAAACCAGCGCGCCCGTAGACATCAACGAATGGATTACGATGCGGATTGAAGTGGATGGACCCAAAGCTAATCTATACATCAACGATGCGAAATATTCGACCTTCGTTGTCGATAAAATGAAAGGTAAAACCACCCACGGTTCCGTGGCGTTGTGGGTCGACATTGGCACAGTAGGCCATTTTAAAGATTTGAAGATTACCCGGCGCTGAGTATATTCGGCTTGTGAACAAGGCACACCGAACGGAGCGCCGCAGAAAATCAAACGGAATGGCATTCCGTTTTACGGATGATCACCTGGGACGATTTCGAAAAAGTAGACATGCGGGTCGGAACCATCGTGGAGGTCGCCGACTTTCCGAAGGCCCGCAACCCGGCCTATCAACTTATCATCGACTTTGGCGAACTGGGCCAGAAACGCAGTTCGGCGCAGATTACGAAGCTGTATACCAGAGAGGAACTGGTCGGGCGGCAGGTCATCGCCGTCGTCAATTTTCCGCCGAAACAGATTGCCAGTTTCTGGTCCGAATGTCTGGTGCTGGGCGTCATGGGGCCAGATAAAGAGGTCGTTCTGCTGCAGCCCGATCGGAGTGTCGGGAACGGTTGGCGGATTGGCTAGCCGTTACTGTTTGACTACCTGAAAAGGCAGATTCGCTACGGTCAGGTGTTTTTTGCCATCGTAGAGATACACAAACAGCCGGTAGTTCCCCGGCTGACCGGGCGGCATGAAGGAAAACGAATTTGCCGCTTTAGGGAGCGTTTGTTTCCCCATTGTCTGCGCTTCCTTTTCGCCCTGACCCGCATAGGCTGCATACGTCGCCTCCTGACGAACTTCCCACGCCACCGTCACCGGGCCGCCGTCGGGTTCCTGCCAGGCGACGTTGGCCGTAGCCGCCTCGCCCGCTTTCAGCAGGATGTTGCGGCGGTCGTGTTGACCAATCAGGTAAAAACTCGTCAGGCGGGGCGAGCGGTTGGGCGTCAGTCGGCCCTGCCAGCATTCGCTCATCGCCTCCACGGCCTCGGTCGCATTCCCTTCCGTATCGAACATGCCATACCAGGTGTGGGTAATCTCCTGTTTATGATGCCAGTAGAACACATACGATCCCAGGCAGAACTCCCGGTCGGCCTGAATGACGTTCTGGTAGCGATCACGGTACGACTGGGCCTTTTCGGTTGATGTCTGTTCGAGCGGCGCCTTCCAGGCGGTTTTCGGAACTTCCCAGTGTCCGTCGGGCCCCCATTCGGTCACAACGTAGGGACGTTTCCAGTGCTGCCGGGCTTGAGCGCAGGCTTTCCCCAAATCGGCGTAAGCGTTGATACCCAGCAAGTCGACGTCGGGGCACTGCCGGGCCAGTTCATCGAATTTCTGAGGCAGTTCACTGGTTCCGACAACGGTCATAACCGGATGATGCGGGTCGAGGCGGTGAATGTCGCGGGCTACGTCGTTCAGGAAATCCCACAGTTTGCGGTTGTAGGGCTTGCCGGGCGGAATCCAGTCCAGTTCGTTGCCCAGCACCCAGATCAGTACGGCGGGGTGGTCTTTTAATTCATTGACGACGGCCAGCAGTTTTTCTTTCAGCGCTGCTTTTCGCCCCTCATCGTTCCAGTCCATGCCATCGCGTTCGCCGGGAATGTGCAGGTTCGTCAGCGCCGTCAGGCCGTTCTGCTGCGCTTCATCGAGGTTTTTTCCGGATGCACCCGTCCGAACGGAATTGGCCCCGCAGGCTTTCGCCAGCGCAAACTGACTGGCCCCCACGAAGCCGTTGATGTAGTAGGGCCGTTCGTTAACCCGCAGACGGAAACCGGTATCGGCGGGTTCGATACGCACCCGAATCGGCTGGGCGAATACGCTGCCGAACGAGAGAATCAATAGGAATAAACGTAACAGACGCAGCATGATGAGCGGTTTTGTCATACCCGCCCCTAAATCCCATGAAGGGGACTTAGGGGGTATTTTTACGTCAGAAATTACCCAGAAACTGCTCCCGGTCGGCGGGTGAGTCGAGATCAATGGCACCGTCCTCAAACGGTACTTCCACGATGTCGCTGCGGTATTTATGGAGGATGCCTTTGGCACCCCTGTCGCCTTCCAGGTTCAGCAATTCTTCAAAATAGCCCCGGGTAAACAGCGCCGGAACGCCGACCTGATCGCCGTAGCGGCTGGCGGCGATTCCCTTGCCGCTCTCCCGCCGGGCAATCATCAGTTGTTCGATAATGCCCCGCCCGACCAGCGGCTGATCCGTCAGCAGCACCACCACGGCCTCGATGTCTTTCTGGGTAAGGTAGAGTGCAGCCAGCCCCATCTTAATCGAGGTCGACATTCCTTTTTCCCACTGCTGGTTGTCGATGATGGTAACGGGGAGGTCCGTAAGCTGGGGCGCAACCTGCTGTTTGTTAGCCCCTACGACCACCACTACGGGACGCAGATCGGTGGCGAGTGCAGCATCGACTGTCCGGCGAATGAGGGTCTGGCCCTGCCATTCGATCAGTTGTTTGGGGTTGCCGCCCATGCGCGAGGAACTGCCCGCCGCCAGAATGATGATGCCCGTTTTCAACCTACGTTGCTGATTGAGATTTGGCTCCCTGTTCGCCGTAACGGGTCACGTCCGGATGAACCTGGAGCGTCTGAACGGCCAGAGCGCCGTTCTGGCGGTCGACCGTCCACTGCTCCGAAACGACGAGCGTTTTGTTCTGGTCAATATAGTCAATTTGTAGTGAAGTATTTCGAATCGACACCAGTGCAAATCCGTTGTAGCCCAGCGTATTCCGGCGAACCCGCTCCCGAACCCGCTGGTCGTAAATGCGAAGCTGGCTTTCGTGGCCCTGATCCGGCTCATTGACTTCCACCGGCATACCGCCGATGCCCACACAGCGCCCCCAGGCCTGAATGCCGTCCGGAAATCCGTGAAGGTCGTAAAATGACAGCCGGTGTTCGTGTCCCCATATCCAGACCACGGGCCGGGCCTGATCGCCCATCAGTTTCCGGAGCTGCCGCCCCACCACCGGGTGGTCATCCCGGAATGAAGAATAATACGGATGATGGCTCAGCAGGATAATACCCCGCGTATCGGTCGGGTCTCCGATTTTCACAACATCGCGGAGCCAGGCCAGTTGCTCGTCGCGTAAATGACAATCGGGTTTGAATATAACCTCCAGAAAAGGCCGGTTGGTCGATGTGTAGCCCGTATCCAGGCCTATGATGCGCCAGTGTTCGTGTTCCAGGCAGAAGAAACCGGCCTGCTGCGTCGCTACCGTCGGTCCTTTGCGGATTTTCATGGCGGGCAGCAGTTTCTCGAAATAGGCCGTTCCGTTGGAATACATCTCATGATTGCCCGAAAGAGCCAGACTGCCGTGTTTGCCGTAATGCCACGACGACTCCGGCGACAGAAAGTTGTCTTCCACTTCTTTCGGCGTTCCCACGAAATAAATGTCGCCCAGATGAATCGTATAGTCCGGATCGTAGGTCGATACGAGATGCCCCACCTGATCGGATTCGGGCGTGTCGGTGGCCCAGTCGGAGAGCAGCGCAAGGGTGACTGTATCCGTGTCTGACTGAAGCGGATACAGTCCGTCGTCGCCATTGCGGGGATAAAACTGATACTCGGCTTTCGGTCCGAAACGACTTTTGAAATAATGATAGGCAAAGCCCATCAGGTTGGTCCAGAAAAACGCCCCGACGAGGTTGGTAGTCGTACCGATGTATTTTGTTTTCTTTTCATAAAGGGCCGCCTGGGCTTTCAGGTGGTTTTCGGCTTCGGAATGGCCCAGATCGACGTATTGTTTCTGATCGCGTTTTTCGGAGGACATAAAGGCTAAAAGCGGTTTTACAAATCTGTGATCCGCAGGTTCACCGTGGCGTCGGCATGAATGAGAACCTGAATGGCCTCGGGCCGCACGGCGACCGTTCGGGGTACCAGGCGGAACGAGCGGATGTCGAGGCGGGCGCGTTTGCCGGGTCGTCCCCGGGCAAAGGCCGTCTCTATCTTCTGCGGCAGGCTGTCCAGATGCGATTTCAGCGGCAGATGCAGGGCCGTCTGCAACGTATCTTTCAGGTTATCATGCAGTAGCCAGTCTGCCGACGACAGCAGAACTTCTTCAGTGCGCACGTCGAAATCAAAATCATGGATGCTCAGGGCATGGTTAACGGTATCGAAGGCGGGCCTGCCCCGAAAATACAGCACCCCGCGCACTTTGCCCCCTACGTCGGTACGCAGAATCAGCGAACTGCCGCTGCCATATACGTTGGCATCTTTGATTTTAACCAGTCCTTTCATCAGTTCCAGGTTACGGCCATCGAGCGTCTGTTTCAGGGCGCTGTTCAAATCCTCATACTGAATCCGTGAAAGCAGATTCAGGTGGCAATTATACGAAATGGCTTTGACCTTCTGCAGACGGGGCAATTGCTTGTTGAGAGCTACGTCGGGTTTATCCCCAAAATAGCTGTCGATTTGAAGCCGAATGCGAATCGGTATGACAATGACGCCCCGATTGCCGTAAATTTCCCCCACCTGCACGGCGTTCGGTTTGGGAACCAGCCATATATTTTCGTATCGGCGGTTGATGAGCAGCGGCTTTTGCAGATCGACCCATAATTTCCGGATTTCCCTGTCCAGCCGCAGTTCCTGATGAATCGCCAGATCGATGGCTTTTTCAATTTCTCCCCTTCGCTTGTCAAGGATGTTTTCGGCGATTTTCTTTACCGATATTGGAATGCCCAGCACCTTCATTTTCGGCGGGGTGATCCATTTGAAACGGTTCAGGGAGACGCGGGTCGACAGCCGCCAGTCATCACTGACGCTGATGGGACTGTTGAATTCGACGTCGAGCGAGCAGAGCGGCTGCCGGGGTGTTTTGTTTCGGCGCAGACTCACGGGGTTTTCGAGCCAGATAACCAGCGGAGCGCCAAACGTAACCCGCTGACCGTCGACCCGTAAGCGCACCGATCCGCTGCGTTCAATTTTGAGGTATAAATCCCGCCCTTTCCGCATCTTGACCACGTCGCCCTCCACAATCACCCGCCCCAGCGCCTGGTTGACCCTCTCTTCCAGTTCGGCTACCTCAAAGACGATGGGCGAGCCGATATAGGAAGGCCCGGCCCCAAGAGGGGCGTCAAACTGGGCGGCGGCTGGCTGTTCCGGCTTTACCCGATTACAGGCACTAAACGATACGAGCGCAACCAGCAACGCCGCAAGGCTGCATGCAACACGAACATTCATCCGTTGAGATAAGCTAAAAATAACTTCGGTCAATGCACCGAAGCCTTTTTCTGCGGACGGGACAACGTGTCCGCACCGTCACAACCGCACCCTTTTTCGCAACCGCTTTTTTTGACAAACAAACTGCGGTAAGCCCGCCGCCCCAGATACGTCAGGGCAGCCAGAAAAAGGAGTCCGATTACGATTTGTTCCAGCATACTTTCTCAATAAACTCATCACGAAATCCAATTGTTCCGCTGGGCTAGTCTGCGGATGTGCTGGTAGTGATGCTCGCCATGCCAGGCATACAGGGCCATCACTTCCGAAAGTACAAACGTCCGGTCATATCCCGGATGGTAATAGGTTCGCTGAAAAGCGGCCTCGGGGAGAGTCTCCAGAATTGCTACCCAGCGCTGATGTAAGTTGCTCAGAATGACCAGCGACGGCGCCACCGACAACCGCGAATCGGGCAGTTTGGCCCATTCTTTCTCGTTATAGCCTTTCACCTGCGGAGCCTCTTCGGTCAGGGCCAGTTTCGTCCGGACGTAGGCGTTGATATGGCTGTCGACGACGTGATGTACCGTCTGCCGGACCGTCCAGCCTTCGGGTCGGTAGGGCGTGTCGAGGCGGTCGTCGCCCCAGCGCCCGACGAGTTCGGTCAGGTTATGGGGCAGCACGGCGATAGCCGCAATATGTTCCAGGGTTTCATCCATCGAGTAGGTCTTTCCATACTCGAATTCACCGATGGGGTAGCGAAGGTCCATGATTTAATGTATAATGTAAAATGAATAATGAATGCAATGAGTAGCGTGTAATGACTAATGAGCGTATACTGAAGGAGATGAAGTATCTAAACCTCCATTTTTCATTATACATTATCCATTATACATTATTTCACCCAAAATTCCTGAATCGCCGCCAGCAGTTCCCCCTGCATGGCGCAGCCCGCCACCACGTCGCCCCGGAAGAGAAACTCGTCGCCACCCCGGAAATCCGTGACCACGCCACCCGCCTCCCGTACCAGCAGCACACCCGCCGCCATGTCCCAGGAGTTCAGGTTGTATTCATAAAACGCCTCGAATCGACCGCAGGCCACATAAGCCAGATCGATAGCCGCCGACCCCATCCGCCGGAGTCCGTGGGTTTTCTGCATCAGCGACTCCAGAATCTGCAGATACCGGTGCATCTCGTCGAAGCGATAATACGGGAACCCGGTGGCAATCAGGCTTTCGCCCAGCGTTCTGGCCGCCGATACCTGAATCCGCTCTTCATTGCGCCAGGCTCCCCCACCTTCATAAGCCCAGTAGGCGTCATCCTTGGTAATGTCGTAGACCACGCCCGCAATGGGCCGCCCGTTGTCGATAAGCCCCACGCTGACCGAAAACACTGGCAGTTGGTGAATGAAATTAGCCGTTCCGTCGAGCGGATCGATGACCCAGTTCAGGCCGCTGCGGTCGGCCAGTTCGCCCGTCGTTCCTTCCTCCGTAATGAATCCCGCTTCCGGTAAAAGCCGCCCCAAACGCTCCACGAGCAGTTTCTCGGCCTCTTTATCGACGTAAGAAACCAGGTTGTTGACGTCTTTATACTCCGTCGCCTGGCGGTCGAAGCGGAGTCCCTCCTGTCGGATGAACGCCCCGGCCTCTTTGGTGATGGGAATGAGTTGTTGGGTGAGTTGAGCTAAATCCAGCGACATAGATTAAGAAAGCGTTCGTGTGGTTGATTGTTGGATAACAGAATCATACCGAACCTGATGAAAGCAGCGAACAAGAATCAGCAGCAGCAACGGAAACAGCCCGAAAGCGTAGCCATGCCAAACGGCATACACATAAAAAAGTACCGCCAGCACCGCCGTTAGGGCAAAATACGCACCAATATACTTCTCATTTCCTGGTCGGCTAATCCAGAAAATCAGCGGCAGATGCAGGGGCATGAGCATCAGCAGGGCGGGGTTCCAGGCCGTTACGCCGTGGTCGGTAGCCACCCAGAGCAGAAACAGAAACCAGCCCCAGAAACCCAGAAAACCAAACAGCAGCCGGTCGAGACTGAAACCCCGCCGCCCCTGTCGATGCTGCCTGTATGTCAGCCAGCCTACCAGCAACAGCGCCAGCGTAAAGACACCGCCGGGCGACAGAAGCACGTCGGTCCACGAACGGGTGCTTTCCTGCGGAAGGGCTTCAAACAGCGTCTGGGTCTGCGCCACCAGCGGAAGCGTTCGCCCCGACGGCGTCAGAATAGATGCTTTTTCAAACTGCGTGAACACGTTCATGGGCAGCCACATCGCCACCCAGCCGCTGTTGCGTTCGTCGGCGGGTCGGCCCACGCCGAGGTTCATTCCGAAACGCGCCCAGGGTTTACCGCCCAGATAATCGTTCATCCACTCCCGGAACGAGCGCGTGGTGTCGAGCGCCGCCGGACTGAAGCGGATGCTGTCGGCGGCAGCCCGGACCAGCACGTCGCGGGGCCGGGTGGAGCAGTTGTCGTAATAAAATTTGTACTGATAGGTCCGATTTTCGGGGCGCATGTTTTCCTGAATCACCGCAAACAGCCGCTGTTTCTGGGCGTCCGTGAGATTCAGCACCTGCTCTCTGACGGTCCGGTTTTCGCGCTGATAGGCATACAGAAACCGGTACATGTCGCTGCCCGTAATCCAGTAAGGCAGAGTGCCCCGCAGGAATTTTACGTAAAAATTATCCGTATCGAAATCGAACGTTCCCCAGCCATACTGCTGATCGATGCCATTGGCGGGATCGTTGATGCGAATGGCCGTATGCCCGAATGACGAGTACAGCGCCTCACCCGGCAGCACCGTGATCAGGCTGACTTTAGCCTGGGGAGAGAGGTTTTGGGCCGGGGAATAATGGAAAATGGATAATGAATAATGGATAATGAAGAGGGTCAGCCACTTCAGACCTGTTCTGTTCGCTTTTTCAGGCTTTAGGGTCTTTACCGCCAACGCAGACAACGATTTCACCTTTGATTGTTTTTTCGCCAAAATACGTAATTATTTCCCGGATCGTGCCTCGAATGGTTTCTTCGTAAAGTTTTGTCAGTTCCCGCGATACACTGGCCGGACGGTCGGGGCCGAACACTTCCGCAAACTGTTCGAGGGTTTTTAGGAGCCGGTGCGGCGATTCGTAGAAAATCATCGTCCGCTCTTCGTCCGCCAGTTCCTGAAGGCGGGTCTGGCGGCCTTTTTTGTGCGGCAGAAATCCCTCGAACGTGAACCGGTCGGCGGGCAGACCCGAGGCCACCAGGGCAGGGACGAAGGCCGTGGGGCCGGGCAGGCATTCGACCGGAATGTCATTTTTGATGCACTCCCGAACAAGCAAAAAGCCCGGATCAGAGATAGCGGGCGTTCCGGCATCCGATACCAGCGCCAGCGTTTTACCCTCCTTCAACTGCGCGACCAGCCGCCGGACGGTCTGGTGTTCGTTGAAAATATGATAGCTGTACAGTGGTTTGCTGATAGCGAGGTGTTTGAGCAGCACACCCGACGTGCGTGTGTCTTCGGCCAGTACGGCATCGACGCTTTTCAGAATCGTAACGGCCCGGAGCGTAATGTCTTCCAGATTACCGATGGGCGTCGGAACGAGATAAAGTTTCACAAAAAATCAGGTTTCCTCTTCCAAAGGTAGCGCATACCCGCTGGAAACAGGAAACCCGAAAGGCAAATAAATCAATGTATAATGGATAATGAATAATGTAAACTGATTTAGCCTTTCATTATCCATTATACATTATACATTATTCATTATTCATTAAGCTTACGCAAGGAAGGGTCTGACGATAGCCAGCACCTGATCCCGGGTCAACGGCTCGTCAAACGACTCCGAAACGGCCATGTCCGATATGCCTTCGAAGGCCACCGTCGAGCTGACGTTGATGGGTGCGGGTGTAAGCTGAATCACCGCATTTTCTCCCTGATACACCGCCGCCGGAGCGCCGTTGCTTTCACTAAACGGAATCCACGGCTTGGCTCCCCGCAGGTTTCGGATGACCGCCGCATGACGGGCCTCCACCGAGTGAATCTGTAGCGCCGCCTGCAGGATATTCTTGTCGCTCATCAGATTCGGGGCCTGCCCTTTGTAGGCCCGCACGCCCGTATCCTCGAAGGCCTGCGCCACCGTTTTGAACACATCATAATTGGAGAAAACCGTCGGGAAAGCGCCCTTCGCCGTAAAGTCGAATCTCGGCTTCTCGATCGCCATGCCACCCATCGACTGAATCGTGCTCTTCAGCACGAACGTATGCTGGTTCTCGTCGCTGCGGATCTGCTGGAAATTCCTCCGGTCCGAGTTATTGGGAATCAGGCCCGGCGTGGTGAATCCGATGTTATAAAATTCGGCTTCCAGATGCTCCAGTGTCAGCGCAAAGTTCAATATGTCGATAATTTGCTGTTTCATCGACGTCTGCGCGTACGCCTTGTTGAAGGCGGAGCCCAGTGCGACGGGAATGGCCGCCGCTGCCAGTTTCGCTCCAGCCCGGAACAGGTTCCGGCGGGAGTTGAATCGTTCGTAAACTTCCGGATCGATTTTTTCTATTTCGGAGATGATATTCTGTAAGTTCATAGCGTCGGGAGATTAAGCCATTTTGGGAAGATTGTTTGCCGTAATCATCGTTTTCACGAATTTCTGCGCAATCGGCAGCACCTGACCGGGTTCATAAGCCCGATCCAGCGCACCCGGAACCAGAATATCGTCTCCCGCAAAAGCACCCGAATCCGGGAACAGGATGTACCGGATAATAGAAGCATGACGGGCTTCCACCGACACAATCTTACCGGCGATGGTCAGCAATTCCGGCGACATCAGGTATTTGCCAGCCCCGTTGTAAGCCGCAACGCCCAGGTCTTCGAAATCGCGGGCAGCCCCCAGAACGCTGCTCCGGTCCTTGAAATTGATGGCGCTGAAATCCACTTCCAGGTCCGGAATGGCCGCACTGCCCAGCGCTTTTTTGAAGAAATTGCGGTGTACGATCTCGTGGTCGCGGATGTCGGTCAGATACTTCTTCTCCATCTCACTCATGCCCATGTACGGCATGGCAATCACCATTTTGTAGAAGGCGGCTTCGAGCTGTTCGAGGGCGTAGGCGTAGTTGAGAATCCCGACGTCGCCCGACCCCAGGTCGACGGCGGCGCCGATGCGGGCACCCGAAGGCAGAACAGTTTCGGTTTGGGTTAAGGACTCCTTGCTGCAGGCTGTCAGCAGGATGCCTGAGGTAACGGCGGCAGAAGCGCCCGCTACCCGCAGAAACGAACGCCGGTCGACCGGCTCCAGCCGGAGTTCCGTCTTCCCCGACGGTTTTGCCTGGGAGGAAAAAAGTTTGCTCATAACGAAATAGTATGGGTTAATACTGCCCGGCCTTCGGACAGTCACCCATACCAACGAGCCGTATGAGCATTCGGATTTCAGATTATATGTATTTTTTATATAGATTATTCAATGGACCACAAGTCTATATATGAACACTTTTTGGTTACAAAAAAGGAGTCATTTTTATATGTCACGTACGTGGTTACCTCCGGGTTTGCTGCCGCCTTAGCCCTCGCCGAAGCGTCGGCCCGGCCTAAAGGGGGCTATAGCGGCAGCAGTTGGTCGATTGCCAGGGCCAGTTTGTGGTCTTTTTCCGTCACAGTGTTCCCGGCGTCGTGGGTGGTAAGTTCGATGGTTACCTTGTTGTAGACGTTCGACCACCAGGGATGATGGTTCATCTGTTCGGCCAGGAGCGCGACCCGCGTCATAAACCCGAAGGCTTCGCTGAAATCGGCGAACTCGAACTGGCGGACGAGCTTATTGTTGGTTTCTTCCCACATGGCTATTCAGATTTTGGTTGATGGATGTCTTTTTGCTGATGCTAACGCAGGAGTCAGGAGAGTTGTTCCGCCGGGGATGCGCAAAAAAAGGCGGCTGATGGTGAGCTGGTTAAGCACCGTAGTACAATTTTTCACCGGCAGTCCCTTGACTGGTGCGAAAAATCGCCTTACTTTTGTGCCACTTTAGAGGGATGGCAGAGCGGTCGAATGCGGCGGTCTTGAAAACCGTTGACTGTAACAGGTCCGGGGGTTCGAATCCCTCTCCCTCTGCTAAGAAGCCCGAAAGCGTCCTGCTTTCGGGCTTTTTGTTTTACGCAATTGCCCCGTGGCTTCAGCCCGGGGGCAAAAAGCACCTGCCGTCTTCAAGGGCTTTAGCCCAAAATTGCCGCCTGGAAATTGGGCTAAAGCCCCTGAACATCTTAAGGTATTCGGTATCCCCGGGCTGAAGCCACGGGGCAATAACTTGCTGGCATACGAATAAAACAATTCAGTTTTACGATCCCGCCATCTGATTATTCCGCTCCGCCGCCTCATCCGTCAGCGTCGCCAGCACCGAGCGGGAGGTACTCGTTTCGCTGTCTTTGCCCAGCGCCCGCTGACTGCCAATTCCGCCCGGCTCCGGCAATAACGTATTGACCGTCGACAGAATATCCGACGTCAGGCCCGGAAAGACGCCGTGGAAGGCCGCCGCGACTTTGGCCGGTACGGAAATAATGACCTCCGCCTTGCCGTAGCGGCAGGCCGACAGAATTTCCTGGGCGCAGGTTTCGGCGCTCACCGTTAGCAGCGGCAGCGAGTCGCTGATTTTGAACCAGGCGTACTCTTTCTCGTTCTGCCCCTTGAAGGTGGCGTTGCGCGGACTGCCCGTCCGGACCAGACCGGGGCAGACCGTTGTCACGTAAATGCCGTCTTTTTTGAGTTCGGCCCGCAGCCCCTCCGAATACCCCACCAGCGCGAATTTAGAGGCGGCGTAGGGCAGCAGGTGCGGGATGGCAACTTTGCCGCCGATGGATGAGATATTGACAATCCGCCCCGCCCGCCGCGACCGCATCTGGGGCAGCACGGCATTGATGGTATGGTAACAGGCCCAGAAATGCGTATCGAGCGCCTCCCGGAAATCCTCTTCCGTAGCGTGTTCGTAGGGCGTTACCGTGATGGTTCCGGCATTGTTGATCAGCACGTCGATGGGCCCCAGTTTCTGCTGCACTTCGTTGATGAACGCTTCGACCTGGCCTTTGTCGGTTACGTCGCAGACGTAGGTGAAAACCAGGTCATGATATTGTCGCAAATCCCGTTCGGCCTGTTGGAGTTCGGCTTCGTCGCGGGCACAGAGGGCGAGAGTGGCACCTTCTTTGGCAAAGGCACGGGCCAGCACGAGTCCCAGCCCCCGCGATCCGCCTGTGATGACTACCGTTTTGCCCCTGAAATCGATGCGGCGACGTTCGTGAATGAGCATTTGTGCAGCCAGCAAAGCCCCTGCCCCGGCCAGTCCCCACCAAAGGGCCTTGTTTTGGTTGTGTGAATCCATTGCGAATGAGTTTATCGAGTTATAGGTTCTTGTCTTAAGTCAGATAAAAATTTCGGGTAATAGATGTAAGCCGTTATTCGCCCGTAATGTTTTGCGTCGGCAAACTCCGTACCAGTTCAGGCAGGTTTCAGGGGAGTTTCGGCAAACATTTTGCCCCAAAATCCCTACTTTTGCGGTATAATTTCAAGAACTAACTCACTACGACGAGGTTATGGTCACCGCCCCGGCATGACCACTCTTTCGCTCTTTCACTCTTTCACTCTTTCACTCTTTATTTCGTCTGCATGTCTGCCGAAGTAACCGAACAACCAAACCGTATCGACGGACCGGCCGGGCCGATGCCCACCGTCGAGACCGCCCGCAAACTGGGCCTGCTCCCCGAAGAATACGACCGCATCTGTGAGATTCTGGGCCGCAAACCCAATTTCACCGAGCTAAGCATCTTCTCGGTGATGTGGTCGGAACACTGCTCGTACAAAAACTCCATTGTCTGGCTGAAAACCCTGCCCCGCGACTCGGAGCGAATGCTGGCAAAGGCGGGCGAGGAAAACGCCGGTCTGGTCGACATTGGCGATGGTCTGGCGTGTTCGTTCAAGATCGAGTCACACAATCACCCCTCGGCGCTGGAACCGTATCAGGGCGCAGCGACGGGCGTTGGCGGCATCAACCGCGATATTTTCACGATGGGCGCCCGGCCCATTGCCCAGCTCAATTCGCTGCGCTTCGGCGACCTGAGCCTGCCCAAAACCCGACGACTGCTGCGGGGCGTGGTGAAAGGCATCGGTGACTACGGCAACGCCTTCGGCATCCCGACCGTCGGCGGCGAGGTGTATTTCGACGAATGTTACAATACGAATCCGCTGGTCAACGCCTTCTCGGCGGGCATTGTCAAGGTCGGCAACGTGGCAAAAGCGACTTCCTACGGCGTGGGCAACCCCGTGTTTATCGTCGGATCGGCCACCGGCAAGGACGGTATTCACGGTGCTACGTTCGCTTCGGAGGATATTTCCGAGAAGTCGGAAGAAAAACTGCCGTCGGTGCAGGTGGGCGATCCGTTCATGGAGAAACTGCTGCTGGAGGCTACGCTCGAAATCATTGCGACGGGCCATGTCATCGGCATCCAGGACATGGGGGCGGCGGGCATCATCTGCTCGACCTCCGAAATGAGCGCCAAAGGCGAACACGGAATGATCATCGACCTCGACAAAGTGCCGACCCGTCAGGCCAACATGGAACCGTTCGAAATTCTGCTGTCGGAGTCGCAGGAGCGGATGCTGGTGGTGGTCGAGAAAGGCAAAGAAGACGTTATCAACGGCATTTTTGAGAAGTGGGATCTGCACTGCGCTCAAATCGGCGAAGTGACGCCCCCGGCCCCTGAAGGGGGGGGAAGACTGCATTTCTACCGTCACGGCCAGCTCGTGGCCGACGTGCCCGCCCATGATCTCGTGCTGGGCGGAGGCGCTCCGCAATACCACCGCGAATACCGCGAACCGGCTTATATCAGCGAGTATGCGAAGTTTTCCATTTCCGGCGTTCCGGACGTCGGCGCTGACGAAATCGGGGCGGTGGCCCGGCACCTGCTCACCCACCCGAACATCTGCTCCCGCCGCTGGATATACGAGCAATACGATTCGATGGTCGGGACGGCCAACCGCAGCACCAACGCCCCCTCGGATGCCGCCGTCGTGCGAATTAAGACGCCGGAAACGGGCCTGAGCAACAAATCCATCGTCATTACGGTCGACTGCAACAGCCGCTATGTGAACGCCAATCCGAACACGGGCGCTCAGATCGCCGTGGCCGAAGCGGCCCGTAACATCGTCTGTTCCGGCGGTGAGCCGCTGGCTGTGACCAACAACCTGAACTTCGGCAACCCGTATGTTCCAGAAGTATACTACCATTTCGTGGAGGCCGTCAAGGGCATGGGCGAAGCCTGCCGCCGCTTCCAGACGCCGGTAACGGGCGGCAATGTCAGTTTTTACAACCAAAGCTCCGACGACGGCCCGGTGTTTCCGACGCCGACGATTGGCATGCTGGGTCTGATGGACGACCCCGACAACCGCATGACGCTAAACTTCCGGCAGGCGCAGGACGTCATCTATCTGGTCGGTTCGTCGAAAAATGATATCGCCTCTTCAGAGTACCTGTATTCGTATCGCGGCGTGAAGGCCTCTCCGGCACCCGCCTTCGACATGGAGGAGGAACTGGCGGTGCAGAGCGCGGTGAACGAGCTTATTCGCCGGAAGCTGATTGTATCGGCGCACGACGTGTCGGACGGTGGTCTGCTGGTAACGCTGGCCGAATCGGCGATGGTGGGGCAAACCGGCTTTTCGATTTCGACAGATGCCGATTTCCGCAAAGACGCCTTTCTGTTCGGCGAAAGTCAGAGCCGGGTGGTCGTTTCGGTTCCGGTGGACAAAGCCGTCGATTTCGAGTCGTTTGTCGGGCAGTCGGGTGCGGCCTTCCGCCGACTGGGCGTTGTTACGGACGCTGATTTTGTGGTCGACGGCGAAACGGTGCTGACTACTGCCGAAGCCAGCGAACTGTACGATAATGCGCTGGGGCGGATTATGGAGTAAGTGTTTTTGAGGCATTTCTGACAGGCGATTTCAAAGTAGCTGTTTTGAAATCGCCTGTGTTTTATTTTTCAGCCCATCGTTTGTCACTAACGCACAAACTTTTTGTTATATAATTGTCCTGTTGTGATCTGCGAGCCTGACAGATGTGATGGACTACATCAGTTTTAAAGTCGTTCAGCGTGGGCTTACCCCTGAAACACTCCAGCAATTACTGGACGAGGAATGAGGTTCGTATTCGACACCAGCCGAATTTCTTAATTGGTTGGCCTAATCCTACCGCCCCCACACCGGCACGGGCGTGTTTTCATCGAATAATTCGTCGATGTAATAGGCCCGACGGTAGCTTAGGTCGCAGGAGGCATCGCCGTTGATGGGGTAGATGCAGGTGGCGTATACTTCAATGTCTTTTCCGCTCATCAGGCTGGCATAGGCACCATTGGGGAGTCGGGTGGTTTTGTGGCCCCGCTTCAGAACGCAGTGACCCAGTTCGTGAAAAACCAGCGCTTCCCTGACGTCGTTGGGCAGAGTTTTCCAGCAGAACGTATTCGAACTCAGCGTAATGCGGGGCGTCCGGCCCGGCGCCAGTACACACTCGCCGCAGGCCTCTTCTCCCTGAAGTGTCCCAAACGTGACAATCAGGTTGGTGATCGCCTGCGTTTTTCCCCGGCGACTGGCCTCTTCCCGAAATTTTTTGACGTAAGGTTCGACTTCCGCCGGTACCTGATAGGTTTCCGGTTCGGCTTCGGGCACCGACCGACAGTCGAGCAGAACAAAACTCAGGAGAATAGCAATAAGGGAGCGCCTCATAACCGTGGGGGGAATAGACAAATGTAACGTATTTTTGCCGTATGCGTTATTTTCTCGAATTAGGTTATCAGGGAACGAATTATCACGGCTGGCAGCGGCAAAAAAACGGTTTGAGTGTTCAGGAAGTGCTCGAAAAAACGCTCTCTACCCTGCTTCGGCAGCCCATCGGCATTATGGGCAGCGGTCGCACGGATGCGGGCGTCCACGCCAGTCAGCAGTTTGCCCATTTCAACGTTTCCGACGATTTTGTACTTCCCGGCCATTTTCTCCATGCCCTGAATTGCCTTCTGCCGCCAGACATCGCCGTTTACGACGTGTTTCCTGTTCGGGCCGACGACCACGCCCGTTATTCGGCCACATTCCGTTATTATCAGTATCGCATTAGCCGCCGGAAAAATCCGCTACAGCAGAATCTGGTCTGCATTTTTCCGCACGAACTGGACCTGGGTTTACTGAACGAAGCCGCCTCCCTCCTGTTGCGGCATACGGATTTTGAAAGTTTCAGTAAGGTACGCACCGGCGTAAAGCACTTTCACTGCACCATTATGCGTTCTGAATGGCAAAAGGAGGGCCATGAACTCGTGTTTCACGTCAAAGCCAACCGGTTTCTGTACGGCATGGTGCGGGCGCTCGTCGGAACGATGCTGGACGTGGGTCAGGGGCGAATGAGTGTTTCGGAGTTCGAAACCATTATTTTAGCCCGCGACCGCCGGAAAGCCGGTAGAGCCGCCCCACCCAACGGCCTGACCCTGGTAGAAGTGGGCTATCCAGAGGAGATAATGAGTGAACGAGTGAAAGAGTGAAAGAGTGAAAGTGTGGGCCACCGGGCAACGAAAACATGGGTCTATCCTTCCGCTACCGCCCTGCGAAGCTCCTTTCGCTCATTCGCTCTTTCACTCTTTCGCTCTTTACATTTATCTTACAGTATGATTTACGAACTGCAGCAAATACTGAATGCGTATCGGCAGACGGATTTTAGTCAGCGGAAAGCGGCGCTGGCGACCGTGGTCGGCCTGAAAGGCTCCGGTTATCGGCGGCCCGGTGCCCGCATGTACATCACCGACGACGGACGCTGGGTGGGAGCCATCAGCGGCGGCTGTCTGGAGGGCGACGCCCTGCGCAAAGCCCGCGAGATTATGAACAACGGTCAGTCGCGGCTGATTGTCTACGATACCTCCGATCCCGAAGGCGAGAATTTCGGCATCGGACTGGGCTGTAACGGCGTCCTCGACGTCCTGATTCAGCCCATCGACCCGTTTCAGGCCAATAACCCCGTTCTGACGCTGGAACAAATCCTTCGAAAGCGCCAGCCAGCGACGCTCGAAACGCCGCTGCCCGACGGAAACGTGTTTCGGGAAGAATTGAAACCCGATGTGCAGTTGCTGGTTTTTGGAGCAGGCTACGACGCCGTTCCTCTCGTGAATCAGGCCCGGCAGGTGGGCTGGCAGGTTATTGTCACCGACGATTGCGTGGCCCACCTTCAGCCCAGACGGTTCAGCCAGGCCAGCGAACTGCGGGCCGTCTCCCGCCATGAAATACGGGAGCAACTACCCATCGATGCTTTTTCGGCGGCGGTGCTGATTTCACATAATTTTGGCTACGACAAAGCTGTTTTACAGGAATTGATAAAAACCAATATCCCATATATCGGTCTGCTTGGCCCTAAAAAACGGGGCGATGCGCTGCTGGCGGAACTGACCGAACAGGTCTCCGATGAAGATTTGAGCCGGATTTTCTGGCCTGTCGGGCTGGACCTCGGCGCCGAGACGCCGCAGGAGATTGCGCTTTCGATTGTGGCCGAAATTCAGGCGCATTTTCGAAACACCTCGGCCCAGCCGCTGAAATTCAAACAGGCGCCGATTCATGAAACAAAATAAAATTGCCCCGTGGCTTTAGCCCGGTGTATTGAGGCGACTACTTCAGGGGGGCTTTAGCTCAATTTTTGGAAAGACTGTTTTGGGCTAAAGCCCACCGGGAGAGCGCAAACTTTTTATCCCCGGGCTGAAGCCACGGGGCAATTCTAGTGTCAGTATCCGGGCCATTTCGTTCAAGCCTCCGACGACATCGGATCAAAAGCTTTTATACTTCTGCCGCAACTGACCCCGCACCGACCCCGGCGTGGATGAAATTAAATCGCTCAGCATCGACCAGCGGGAAGGCATAAACAGGCTGGCCGATTTGAGCGACCGGCCGTTCAATGCCCGGTCATCGCCGCTAAACGTTTCCCACTCGTCTGACCAGCTTTCAGTTTCCCAGATCCGGTCGGCCCACAACACCTGCCCCGACCGGGCGTCGAGCGAACGTATGTCAATATACAAATCCGCCCGTACCTGCCGCTTGTGCGTTGTGAGCGTACCCTTCACCTTTTCTTTCACGTCGACGGTCGTGGAGTCGTTGATTTTTTTCGTACCTACCTTATACTCCTGCGTACTCTCGACCGTCTGGCAGGACGACGATTCGCTCACGTCGTAAGGGTCGTAGTTGCTCACAGCCATCTGCACGACGTGATCGGGGTGACGTTCGGGTTCGGGGGTGACGCCAGGCATGTAATAACGCACGAACAGCGATGGTGGCTGCTGTCGAGCCAATTCCCGGAATATCAGCTTCTGTAGCCTCTGCTCGTCTCCCGGACTCAGCCAGCGGGAGGGCGTCAGCGGTTCCACCACTACCCGGAGAATGGCGTAAGGCAGCACCTCCTCGGCCCGCTGTCGGGCCTGTCGGTAGTTGGTCACCCAGTCGTCGGCTTTCAGAAAGTTTTCGTAGGCATCGCGGGCAGCCTGTCGGTTCGTTTCCCGGTAAACAAACGCCTCTTCGGCCAGCGCAAACCGTTCAGCAGCCGCCAGTTCGCGGGTTTCGGTTAATCGCTGGCGATAATCGACCGGATAGCCTCCCAGCAGACTTTCGCAGTTGCGGCAGGCCAGGGCTTGTTCAGCCAGTTGCTGGAGTTTCTGGTATTCGGCCACCACCTTTTCCCAACGGAACGGCTCATCCGTCTGGCGACTCAGTCGCAGAATGACATTCTGGTGCTGGTCATGCGCCCGGCGATAGGCTTCCCGCAGAACCATCCGGGCTTTCGTATCGGACGGTTTCCGTTTCAGTCGCTCGGCGGAACGGCGGACCGCCACATCGAAATTCTCGTGTTTCAGGGCTACCCGCCCACTGCCACAGGCCGTTAGGAAAAATAAAAATAGGTATGGAAGAATGGGTTTCATGGATGACGCTGCGTCTACACGAACAGAGTCATAAGTTAAGCAAACGGTTGGAATTTACGCGATGGCTTCGGTTAGTTGCCGGAGCAGTTCATCGACGTCGGCTTCGGTCGATTTGAAGTTGGTCACACACATCCGGAAAACCTTTCGGCCCCGCAGAGTCACGGTTGAAATCCAGGTATCGGATCGTTCGTAAAGTTTCGCCACCACGCCATCTGCCGAAAGCCCTTTTTTCTCTAAAATGGGATGCGTAAAGTTCACCACCGGCAGCGGCGTTTTGTTCACAATTTGCCAGCCCCGTTCGGTTAATTTTTTTCGGAAATAATCGCCAAGAGCGGCCTGACGTTCAATCATATCGGCATAACCGGTTTCGCCCAGTTCGGCCAGTGCCATGAAGAGTTTCAGCCCGATAAAGCGCCGCGACCACTGGAGCGTCGTCAGATACGGCACCGCCACATCAGCCTGACTGGCGGGCATGTAGTCGGCCCGGACGCTGAAGGCCTGCGTGACAGCGTCGGCATGTCGGCAGAAGAACATGCCCGCTCCCATCGTCAGATTAAACCACTTGTGGGCGTCCACCGTCACCGAATCGGCCCGTTCGATACCGGCCAGCGTCGATTTCAGCCGTTCTGACATCACCACCGCCCCGGCCCAGGCCGCATCGACGTGAAACCAGAGCCCTTGCCGCTGACAGAGTTCAGCCAGTTCGGGCAGCGGGTCGATGGTGCCCGTCGAGGTCACGCCCGCCGTTCCGACTACCAGGAACGGCTGGTGCCCGGCTAAACGGTCTTCTTCCAGCAGGGTTTTCAGCGCCTGAACATCCATCCGAAGCGTGTCGTCCACCGGCACAACCCGGAGCGACTGCCAGCCCAGACCCGTATGTTTGGCGATTTTATCGAAGGAATTATGTGCCAGTTCGGACACGTACACGAGCGGGCGTTGGGTGAGCGCCCACAGGCCCGCATCGAGCGTCTGCGGAAAATGATGCGCCAGGGCCACCAGCACGGCGGTATGGTTGGCCTCCGACCCGCCCGACGTGAAGTTTGCCGCCAGGCCAGCCGTGGGTAAATCTAATTTCCGGGCAATGTAATGCAGCGTATGCCGCTCAATTTCATTGGCCGCCGGGGCGTGCGACCAGGCCGCCATCTGCGGATTGTAAAGCGCGGCCAGCGACTCGGCCACCACCGCTGTCATGACCGGGGCGGGATTATACAGACCGAAATAGCGCGGATGGGTGATTTGCACGTTCCACGTCCGCATCATCTGCCGCACGTCGCTGAACAGCCGGTCGGCGTCCATCGGCTGGGCGAAATCGAACGAGTGCAGGTGCTGGCGAATCTGTTCGGCAGTGACATGGGGGTTGACGGGCGTAGGATTTTCGTAAAAATCCTGTATTTCGGCGGTCAGGCGATCCAGAAGGTCGGCGGGCGTGTCGAGGGTCATAACCGGGTTTTGTTTTACCCAAAAATACGGAATCGACCCAACGCCCGCGTGGTCCGGTTGCAGAAAAAGCATGAACCGGAAAGTGCCGGTCTACCGCTAAAGGCCCCTAAATCCCCTGAAGGGACGGTTCGCCCGCTCCGCACGGTCCGCCGTTGCGGTACGGGCTGCGAGACTTGGCTCCGCTGATTCTGCATTCAGGATTGAGGCAGCGCCAAGTCCCGCAGCGGCGGACCGCCCTTCAGGGGATTTAGGGGCCTTTAGCGGCGACAGGGAATTTAGGGGCTACTGCCATCATACCCGGAATGGAGCCGGAATGCGCATCCAGCCAGAAGTCATTGTAAAATAGCCCGCCTGCCAGGTGAATTTCCCGGATGCGGTCCAGTGGAATGTCGGCCAGAAACGACTCGACCGACTGATAACCGTTTTGCTCATTGGCGTATAGATTATGAAGGTCCAGTAAAACCTCACCCCACCTCGAAGGCGAAGGGGCGACCGCACATCTGTCGGAAGTTCCGAACGTTCTGTGCGGCCCCTACTACGCCTTCGTCGGTTTGGCAGGGTGGCAGAAAAAGCGGGTGTGGAACGGCTGCAGCTTTTCTTCCGCTGGTCAATGATTTAAAAAAGAGGAAAGCTCACCCCACAAAGTTGGCGGGTCGGCGGCGGATTTTTTAGCGTAAATTATCGGATTCTGTGGGCGTAGAAATGCGGATTTCAGAACCGGGTAATTCTCCGGGTTCGGGCGGAAAAAGGCGCATGCCTGCGGCAGACGATATGGAATAAAACAGAAGAAGCCCATGTTTCCACGGGCTTCCTCGATGCTATGTTCTTTGTTTTACGCCTCTCCCATCGGCTGCGCAACAGGCTGACCTGCTGGTTTTCGGTTGCGGGAACGGTTCGGGCGACGGCGGCGCTTTTTAGCCTCTCCATTCTCGGATGCCTGAGAAACAACGGCCTCGGTCTGCGCCTGAACCGGTTTGACCGGTGCTTCTGTCCCTTCGCGGCGGCGCTCACCCCCGCGCCGTCCGTTGCGTCGGCTCCGGTCGCGGCTGTCGGCGTGTCGGCCCGCTTTGGGCCCGCGACGGTCACCGCCCGACGAACGCGAAGGACGCCAGTCCGGGGCCGTGCCCAGACCGAGTTCTTCCGTGATGGCCCGCTTCTCGACTTCCTTTTCCAGCAGCCGCTCAATTTTAACGATGCGGTACTGGTCCTGCTCGTTGACGAAGGTGATGGCCGTACCCGTATTTTCAGCGCGGGCCGTGCGGCCAATCCGGTGAACGTAATCTTCGGCGTCACGCGGTACGTCGTAGTTCACCACGTGGCTCAGGCTGTCGATGTCGATGCCCCGTGAGAGCACGTCGGTGGCGACCAGAATCGAGAACTGCTTGTTTTTAAAGCCCCGCAGCACCGTTTCGCGCTCTTCCTGCGAATGGTCCGACGAAATGCCGTAGGCCTCGTAGCCTACTTTTTTCAGCGCCCGCACAATCGGGTTCACTTCCGACTTCCGCGACGTGAACAGCACCATGCTCTGGGCGTTGGTCTGCTGGATGAGGTGCGTCAGCAGGGGCAGTTTCTGATGGTCGGTCGCCAGATAAAACTGCTGGTCGATTTTCTCGGCGGGCTTCGAAACGGCGAGGCTAATCTGCTCCGGCTCAGTCAGAATCTGTTTGGCGAACTCCCGGATTTTATTCGGCATCGTGGCCGAGAACAGCAGCGTTTGCCGGTTTTTGGGCAACTGCCGGACAATCTTCAGAATGTCATCCGAGAAGCCCATGTCGAGCATCTTATCGGCCTCATCCAGAACGAGATAGTTCAATTGGTCGAACTTTACGTAGCCCATCTGCATGTGGGCGATGAGGCGGCCTGGCGTGGCGATGATGATGTCGGCACCGGTGGTCAGAGCACGGCGCTGCTGATCCCAGTTTTCGCCTTTGCCGCCGCCGTAGAGCGCGATGCTCGTGGCCGACACGAAATAGGCGAATCCTTCCACCTGCTCGTCGATCTGCTTCGCCAGTTCCCGCGTGGGCACCAGAATGAGCGTACTGGTGTGGTCGTGGGCGGCGTGCGAAATGCGGTCGAGAAGCGGAATCAGGTAGGCGGCGGTTTTTCCGGTGCCGGTCTGGGCACAGGCGATGAGGTCTTTCCCCTCTAAAATTTTCGGGATGGCTAATTCCTGAATCGGGGTTGCCTGCCGGTAGTTCATGGCGTCTACGCCCTCCAGCAGGTCTTCATGGAGATCAAAATCGTGAAATGTCAAGGTACAGCTTACTAAGTTTATTACAGGCTGACCTTGTTTCTCCGGTCAGCATACCGCTTGATTATTAGCAATAATACAACATTTTATTCATATAAGTTGCAGGAACGCCCCACGAAGTCGAAAAGAACTTCACTGCCGATTTTAGTTGTGTAGTAAAATGGAAAGAACTCACGATGAAAAACATTCTTTTCCCGACTGATTTCAGTAGCGAAACCAGACCCGTTCTCGACTGGGTGCGGGTATTTGCCCGGCAGTTTGAGGCAACGGTCATCATTCTCCACGTATTCGAGCCGCAGGTGCGCGACACCACACTGCCCACCTTCAGCGACCCGGGCGTGGGCCTGTCGGCTTCCGGCAGTGTGGAAGAACTAAGTCAGCGGCGGCTCACCGAACTGGTCGACCAGCTAACGGCAGAGGGCCTTGTGGCCCGCTCCGACTGGCGGACGGGCGACGTGGAAAATGAGATCATGAGTGCCGTTAAAACTTATCAGGCTGACCTCATCATCACTATGCCGACCACCGGCAGTTCGTTTTTCGACCGGCTGTCGGGCAGTGCGGCCCTCGACCTGGCCCGCGATGCGACCTGCCCCGTGCTGGTGGTTCCCGAACCCGGCGAAGATACCGTCACCCGCCCGGCGCAGGTGCAGACTATCGTGTATGTGATGCAGCCCGACAGCACCCAGGCGCAGGCGTCGGCGCAAACAGCAGGTCTGACGGATGCCTTCGGAGCCACGCTCCACTTTGCCACCCTCGACCAGTTGGATCAGCACAGTCCCGATCTGATTGTGGTGATGGATTACAAACGCGGTGGTCTGTTCACGACCGACCCGGTGCAGAAAGTGCTGAAACGCGACGTTCCGGTGCTGGTCTATCACCTGCCGGAGAAGTCCTGACACACTCTTCGATAAAACCGAAAAGCCGCTTATCTTTCCTGAAAGCAGCTTTTTTCGTATTTTCGTTTAATTCAGTGAATGTAAAATGTAAAATGAATAAATAATATTTTGACAATTAGGCGCTTAACTGGCCGTCTATTCATTATACATTTTACATTTAATTTAAGTCTGGTACTTAAACTATAATTTATATGCAGATCCCTCTTCGCCTTCCTCATGTTGAGCGGTTCTCGGATGACGAGCTGGTGGCGTTTTGTACCGCCAATCCTGAACTGAGAGTCGAGCGTGACGAAAATGGACTTTTATACATTAATATGTCCCCTACCCATCTGTTAACCAGTTCGAACAACAGCGAACTCAATGGTGAATTTGTTTTCTGGAACCGCCGGACGAAAGCCGGAAAAGTGTTCGATTCCAGCGGCGGCTTTTTCCTTGCCGACAAATCCATGCGTGCCCCTGACGTCGCCTGGATTCGGCGGGATCGCTGGGACGCTTTAACCAAAGAGCAGAAGAAGTCATTCCCGTATCTGGCCCCCGACTTTGTGCTGGAACTCGAAAGCGACACCGATAACATTCACGAATTGAAAGACAAAATGCAGAAGTGGATTCAGAACGGCGTTCGGTTGGGATGGCTGGTTTCCATCCGGGAGCAGCAGACGTATGTCTACCGGTCGGGCCATTCCGTAAAAACCGTGACTTTTCCGGAAACGCTGACGGGAGAGGACGTACTGGAAGGCTTTGAAACGGTGCTGGCGGAGATTCTGGAACTTTGACGATAAATTAACCCCGTAACCCGGACCGGGGCGGTTCGCCGCTGCGACGCCAGTGCGAAACCTTTCCGGGTTACGGGCGAAGCTCGAAAAATTACGCCTGACGGCGTACCCGGAAAATCATTCCGGGTTACGGGGTTACGCTGTCAGTCGGGCAGATTGAACGCCGCTTTCACCTGGCTGTAATCCGTGTAATCGATAGCAGCCCGGCCTGGCGCGGCCCGGCGACCAGTGGGCACTCCGCCGGGGATAATGACGTAGCGCATCTGCTGGCTACTGAGCGCATACGAGGCAACTAACTCAACCCGACCAACGTAAAACCGCTGGTGAACGGAATAGGCAGTGCCGCTGATAGTTTGCGCATAAGGAAGACTCAGCACAGAACCGCCTGTTTTCCAGTAAACCCGGATGTCGGCTTTGTCGAGCACGTCCTGGGTAATCGGCGGGGCGTTCAGATTAGCCGTGTAGTTTGTGCCGCTGCCGGAGAATGAAACATTGGTCCAGGGGGAATAAATGACGTTGGCCGTACCGACGTCGCCCTTCGGTCCCTGGGGGCCTTGCGGACCCTGGGGTCCCTGAGCGCCCTGTTCACCCTGAGCGCCGACTTCACCGTCTTCGGGCTGGCAATTCTGGAAAGAAAAAGCGCAGAGAAGCGCAAGGATCAATACCTGGAGAAAGCTTACTTTTTTCATGACGATTGTTTTTGCAGGATTTGTTTGTTCTGTGGAGTTAGTCGGGTAATCAGTCATGAGGGAAATAGCATGAGACTGCTTTGGTAGCAAATCAGGGGATTTTACGCAGGTTTCGGGGATAACTACGCCCAAAGAAAACGCCGGGCATAACCCGGCGCTCCTGGAGTAGTTTTGGTTTATTACAGACTGTGTATCGACATCCGTGCGTCAAAACAACTGCGATTCCACGGTTGATCTGAACGAAAAATTTCCTTATTCACCCGGGCTGGCATTCCGGCAGACATAGGTTTCCACGATCGTGTCTCCATTCGAATCCTGGTATTTCAGCACAAACACCGATGGATTGATGAACTCCAGCGTTCCGTTGTAATAGGTGGGGCTGGGATGGTTAAAGTTGTAAGTCACTGAAACGGTTACGACACCGTTCTCACACCGATGTGTTCCATGTCCCAGGAGACCTGTACATCCTGCTCCCCCCGTCTGGGGTCGATTGAGGATAAACTGACCGGCAAGTCTTCCGGTCTGAAACATCAGTTGCTGAGACCTGTCGCACCGCTTCATGTCATTTTCTCCGTTACGCGTTTTGCCAATCAGCGCCCAGGAACCACAACGACTCAGATTGATGCGGCTGTAATATTCGTCGCAGGTAATCTGCTGCGTTCTGACATTCTCATCTACGCAGCACCATAGCAGCAGGAGCAGTACGTAACTGCCTCGTTTCAGTAGATTTTTCATAAGGCGTTCGGAAATCAGGTAGTATGTATAAACTATCGGATAAAGGTAACGATCAATGATATACGATGCATCACCGTATAATAAAATCTATTTTTTATATAATATTACCAATAAACATAGAAAAATATGCGCGTAACGGATGTAACCAGAAAACAAACGCCGGAGACAGTCTCCGGCGTTTGTTGTAATTAGTGAAGATATCTTTCGAATTCCCCCGGTTTACGCTTTCGCTTCCACCATTGCCCCGGCCTTGATTTCCTCCACGACGCCAGGATCTAACAGCGTCGTTGTATCCCCAAGGTTGCCAACGTCGCCTTCTGCAATTTTGCGCAGAATCCGGCGCATGATTTTGCCTGACCGCGTTTTGGGTAAGCCGCTGACAAACTGAATTTTATCCGGCTTGGCAATCGGGCCGATAATGCGGCTGACGGTCGCCAGAATGTCGCGGCGGGTGAGATCGGCGTCATGATCGGGGTCGGCTTCCGTAATGACGTAGGCGTAGATGCCCTGTCCCTTGATGTCGTGCGGGTAGCCCACGACGGCGCTCTCGACCACGCCCGTATGCATGTTGATGGCATTCTCGACCTCCGCCGTCCCGATGCGGTGACCCGACACGTTCAGTACGTCGTCGACGCGGCCCGTAATGCGGTAGTAGCCGTCTTCGTCCCGCAGACAGCCGTCGCCGGTGAAATACAGGCCCGGATAGGCGCTGAAATACGTCTGTCGGCAGCGCTCGTGATCGCCCCAGGTAGTACGCAGGATGCCCGGCCACGGAAATTTGATGCACAGGTTTCCGCTGACGCCATTGCCTTCGATTTCCCTCCCGTTTTCGTCTACCAGCACCGGCTGAACGCCCGGCAGCGGCAGGGTGGCATACGTCGGTTTTGTCTTCGTAATACCCGCCAGGGGCGAAATCAGGACGCCGCCGGTTTCGGTCTGCCACCACGTATCGACAATCGGGCAGCGACCTTTGCCGACGTGTTCGTTATACCAGTTCCAGGCTTCTTCGTTGATGGGTTCGCCCACCGAGCCCAGCACCTTTAGTGAGCTCAGGTCATTGCCCTCGAACTGATCCAGCCCGAAACCCATCAGCGAACGGATAGCTGTCGGGGCCGTGTAGAGAATATTGACCCCGTGCTTATCGACAATATCCCAGAAGCGACCACAATCGGGCCAGGTGGGAATGCCCTCGAACAGAAGCGTCGTAGCGCCCGTCGCCAGCGGCCCATATACGATATAGCTGTGGCCCGTAATCCAGCCAATGTCGGCGGTGCAGAAATGCACGAAGCCCGGCTCATACTGGAAGACGTTCTCAAAGGTATAAGCCGTGTAGACCATGTAGCCGCCGCAGGTATGCACGACGCCCTTGGGCTTGCCCGTCGAGCCGGACGTGTACAGGATAAACAACGGGTCTTCCGAATCCATTTCTTCGGCGGGGCAATCGGCGGTCACCTGTTTGATTTCTGTTTCCCACCATACGTCCCGGCCTTTCAGCATCGATACCGCCGTGCGGGTATGCGTCAGTACGATAACCCGCTTCACACTGGGGCAGCCGATGAGTGCGTCGTCGACGGTGTCTTTCATTGGAAGGGATTTGTTGCCCCGAACGGCCCCGTCCGACGTGATAACGACCGAGCACTGAGCATCGTTAATCCGGTCGGCAATGGACTGGGCCGAAAAGCCGCCGAACACGACCGAATGAATGGCCCCTACGCGGGCGCAGGCCAGCACGGCCACCGCCAGTTCGGGTACCATCGGCATGTAGATACAGACGCGGTCGCCTTTCTGCACGCCATTGCGTTTCAATACGTTGGCAAACCGGCAGACCTGCTCATGCAGCATCCGGTACGTCAGTGTCACCCCCGGTTCGGAAGGGTCGTTGGGTTCCCAGACAATGGCGGGCTGGTCGGCTTTGTCTTTCAGGTGACGGTCAAGGCAGTTTTCGGTGATATTGAGCTTTCCGCCAATGAACCATTTTACGTCGGGGCCTTCAAAATTCCACTGGAGGGTCTTTTTCCAGGGCTTCCGCCACTGAAACTCCTGCGCTATTTCGGCCCAGAAGCCTTCGGGATCTTCGACACTGTGGCGATAGGCCTCCTGATAGTCGGAAAAGGTTCGGATTCTCATGAGTTAATATATAATAAAATATTTTAAGATTTGTCGGATAAAGGTAGGAAGGTTTCCAGATAATTCTGGACAAAAGCCTCTTGAAAACTTTCCCCAAATCCGACCGGCGTGTGGGGGCATTCGACGATTCAGTGTCGATCATATTCCCCCTGAAGCGCGTAGATGCCGAACGTCAGCAGTCCGCCCACGATGATAGGCATCAGGATGAACAGGATGATGATGCCAAAAACGAGGTCTTCCTGTTTACCCGAGGCCAGTTTGGGGAGGCCAAATTCAACGATGCCGAAATAACCGGCTGCCGCAGCTAACAAAAGCCAGACCGGGCCGAGAAAGCGTTTCAGTGCGTTCATACGATTTTTTCACGGAGAAACAGCGGTAATGGAGATACTCAGTCGCGGGTCCCGGCGTGTGTATAAAAAGTTCGCTGTATCGCGTAGTTACTGCAAGAATTTGCGTACAAATTCTTGCATTTCACCTTTTTCAAGGCTTTTTTGATGCGAAATATCAACTATCTACAAACATGAAAGGTGTAATTCTGGCGGCTGCCCTGATGCTCGTTACGTTCGCTGTCTCTTTCGCTCAAACCGAGAAAGGCCGCCTTCTGGCCGGCGCTCAGGTCGGAAACCTGACTTTCCCCACGGGAGGTGGCGGAGGTTCCATTGTCAGCGTGCAGCCCACCGTAGGCTGGTTTTTGGTCGACAACCTGGCTTTGGGTATAGGCATTCCATTGTTTACTGCGGGCAACAGCAATTTTCGTACGACACAGATTGGTGCCACGCCGTTTTTACGCTATTACGTCGGAAAAAAGAATGTGCGTCCGTTTCTGAACCTATCGGGGGGTGTCATCAATTCGACCGTGTCGAGCAACTTCACCGGAGGGGGACGTGAGTCGTCGACGGAGGGCATCTATAGTGTCGGGGCCGGGCTGGCGTTTCTGCTGAATCGCTACGTGAGTTTCGACCTTGGTCTGAGCTATACGGGTGGTCAGACGACTACTGTGGGCAGTATATTTGGTGGTGCCAACGGACTCACGCCCGTTGTACCCGAATCCTTCAGCCTAAATTTTGGCTTCCAGATTTTCCTCGGAAAGTGATGCGCCACCAGTGCAAAAGACCCTCCTGACCGGGAGGGTCTTTTGCTGCGTTTCAATCATCGATACGCCTGTCCTGCCCGTCGATGTACACCAGTCCAATAACGAAGCATACCCCCGCGACGAGAATGGGATACCACAGACCCTCCAGATACGGAGCGGCGTTGGGCGGCGTCAGACCGGCTTTCCCGGCAGCAACATTCGCCTCATTTGCCTTGGTAGCCAGATAGGTAGCCACGGCGGGCAGCAGTCCGCCAAATACGCCGTTGCCGATATGATAGGGCAGTGACATGGAGGTGTACCGAATCCGCGTAGGAAACATTTCCACCAGAAAGGCAGCGATGGGGCCATACACCATCGTGACAAAAATCACCTGAACGAAGACTAGCCAGATGAGAGCCCAGCGATCGCTGTCGTTGAGCAACACCGTCTTTTTCACGTCCGGTCGGGCACTGGCGTCCGATTTGGTTTTTGTTACCTCGGTCAGCCGGGTTCCGTTGGTATATTCCTTCGTTACAGTCCGGGTGGTCAGAGTGCCGCCTGCGGTTTTCGGGTCGGGTGCGGTCTGGGTGTCCGACGTTGTTTTTTCAACCACTTCCGTTTTGTTATTCAGATTTGTGGTCTGATACATTTTCTCGTAAATCGGGCGGTAGGCGAAAACGGCAATCAGCATACCGGCGAGCATGATGCCCTTCCGTCCGATTTTGTCGGACAGCCAGCCGAAGAGCACGAAGAACGGCGTCGCCATCAGCAGGGCAATGGTCATCAGGCCATCCGACTGCATTTTGTCGACGTTGCAGACTTTTTCAATAAAACTCATGGCGTAAAACTGCCCCGTATACCAGACCACGCCCTGCCCCATCGTGGCACCGAAGAGCGCCAGCAGCACAAATTTGAAATTGTATTTATGCCCGAAGCTCTCCTTCAGCGGGTTGACGGAAGCTTTGCCTTCCGCTTTGACTTTGGCAAACAGCGGCGACTCACTCATATTTTTCCGGATCACGTAGGAGATCGCCACCATGAGAATCGACGCCCAGAACGGCACCCGCCATCCCCAATCGTCGAAGGCCGCCTTGTCCATCGACAGTCGGGTGAGCATAATGACCAGCAGCGAAACGAACAGGCCGACCGTGGCCGTCGTCTGAATCCAGGACGTCCAGAATCCCCGTTCATTGGCGGGTGAATGCTCGGCAACGTAGGTAGCGGCTCCGCCGTATTCGCCGCCGAGGGCCAGCCCCTGCAGCAGCCGCAGAATCAGCACCAGTAGAGGGGCCAGAAAGCCAATGGTCTCATAGCCCGGCACCAGACCGATGGCAAACGTGGCCCCGCCCATGAGCAGCAGTGTTACCATGAACGTGTATTTCCGGCCAATCAAATCGCCCAGCCGCCCGAAAAATAAAGCGCCGAAAGGCCGCACAACAAACCCCGCCGCAAACGTTGCCAGCGTCGACAGAAAAGCCGCCGTGGGATTTCCTTCCGGAAAAAACTTGGTGGAGAGCACCGTTGCCAGCGAACCGAAGATGTAGAAATCATACCACTCGATGAGCGTTCCGACCGACGAGGCCGAGATGACGCTGAACAGCGTTTTCCGGCGACTGCTTTTGGTTTCTCCGGCGGTTTTGGGGTCTGTTATCATAAAGAGATGGCTTCTTCAAAAGGCGAAAATCAGGTGGTTATCAACCCGGAATCGCCAATATGGAAAGCCACTGCGCAGGTCGATTTTACTTAATCCAACCTTTAATAGCTCAACGGGACATAAAAAAAGCGCAGGCATTTTGCCTGCGCCCGTGTGTGGCCCGATCCTGCACTTCAGCTCTGTTTCTCCACGTCGGCGGTTTTTGGCACTGACCCATCGGCAGCATTTGCCGTTCTCTTATTGTCTGAGAGCGTGGCTTTTAGCTGGTGGCTGCTGTTGGCTTCCGTAAAGTCGTATCGATAAATATCTTCGACTGGTGCTCCCGGAGACATGTGCATCACTTCTTTGATGAGACCGGTTTTCATATCGAATACCCAGCCGTGTAGCGTCGGGCGGTTTTCCGAGGCCCAGGCATACTGGACAATAGTGGTATTGGACAGGTTATGCACCTGTTCGATCACGTTCAGTTCGACCAGACGGTCGAAACGCTTCTGCTCATCCTCCATACCTTCGAGTTCCTGCCGGTTCATCCGGTACACGTCCTTGATGTTCCGCAGCCATTTGTTGATCAGGCCAAAATCATGATGCGTCATGGAGGCTTTGATGCCGCCGCAGCCGTAGTGTCCGCAGACGATGATGTGCTGTACCTTCAACACCTCGACGGCATACTGCAGTACGCTCAGCATGTTCATGTCGGTATGCACAATGAGATTGGCTACGTTGCGGTGAACGAATAAATCGCCCGGCTGGGTACCGGTCACCTGTTCAGCCGGCACCCGGCTGTCGGCACATCCTATCCAGAGAAATTTGGGATGCTGGTCAGCCGCCAGCCGGTCGAAATAGGTGCTGTCGAGTTCCAGTTTCTCCTGGGCCCAGGCTTTATTGGCTAGAAGTAGTTTCTCGTACTCTTGCATTGCTTTTTATCTGGCGTTTGGTTTGAGTAAAGTTTTTCAATTCGTAAGTAATGCCCTGCCTCTGCGCTGTCTCTTTGAAACCCTGCAGCATGGCAAAGATGTCATGATCGATGAACGAGGCGGCGGTGGCGTCCACAATCACGTAGTCGCCCGGCTGCAGTTCCCGCAGTTGCTCCTTCAACTGGGGCTTGTTGATGAAGTATACATCCTTTGAAAATTTGATGAGCACCTTGCTGCCGTCCCGAACGACGCGGAACGTCCGCTGATAATTAGTATACAGCACGAAGAAAATACCGACGACCAGCCCGATGCCGATACCCAGCAGCAGATCGGTAAACACGATGCCCAGCACGGTAACGATGAACGGAATAAACTGGCTGAAGCCTTCTTTGTAGGTGTCCTTAAAAATCTTCGGTTTTGCCAGTTTGTAGCCCACCGTGATGAGCACGGCAGCCAGACAGGCCAGCGGAATGCGATTGAGCAGCGAAGAGGCCAGAAAAACGGCGGTCAGCAGCAGAAAACCGTGGAGAATGGCCGATACGCGGGTTTTGGCTCCTCCGTAAATATTGGCCGACGTCCGCACGACCACTGACGTGACGGGCAGCCCCCCAATCAGCCCCGACACCATGTTTCCGATCCCCTGTGCAACCAGTTCCTGATCCGGCGACGATACCCGCCGGTCGGGGTCCAGACGGTCGGCGGCTTCCAGATTCAGCAGAGTTTCCAGACTGGCAACGACGGCAATGGTGAGGGCCGTTCCATAAACCGCCGGGTTCAGCAACTGGCTGAAATTGGGGAAGTAAAAAATGGAAAACACACTTTCTCCGGCTTTAATCTGCGGAATCTGCACCATGTGCTGGTGGGCCGAATCGCCCAGATACCAGGCTGGCATCGCCACCGCAAATAATTCGTTCAGGCCCACGCCCAGCAGCACCGCCGCCAGCGCACCCGGAATGAGCCGCGTGAAGCCCCAGCCTTTTGTCGCCGCTTTCTCCCACAGAATCAGCAGGATAAGACAGGAAGCACTAATAACCAGCGCCCCTGGACTAAAGGTAACAATGGCCCGGTAAATCTCCGAAATCGTATTTTCGCCATCGGCGAGCTGCTGAAACTCAAATTCGCCTTCGTAATCGTTGTCGCGGCCCAGTGCGTGGGGAATCTGTTTAAGCACAATGACAATACCAATGGCGACCAGCATTCCTTTGATAACGCTGTCGGGGAAATACCCGCTGAACTTACCAGCTTTGACCATTCCCAGAATAAACTGAATGACTCCGGCGAGTAAGACTGCCAGCAGAAACGTTTCAAACGAAGCCAGCCCGGTGATGCTGTCGGCCACAATGACGGCCAGACCTGCCGCCGGACCGCTGACGCTCAGTTCAGAGCCCGACAGCAGACCGATGACGATGCCTCCGACCATGCCCGCTACCAAACCGGAGAAGAGGGGGGCGCCCGATGCCAGCGCTATGCCCAGACACAGGGGCAGCGCCACCAGAAAAACAGAAAGTCCGGCGGAAAAGTCCGAACGAAACAGACGGCCCGAATAGTTACCCAGTGTCCGGATGGGAGCCAGAATTTTCATAAATTTGAGAATATGGAGAACAGACGTACTGAATACAGAACGCCTGACGACGTGTTTATCACAAAATTTTGTCAGTGCGTTTTGTTCCAGTCAGTGCTAAAATTACCGATTGATCCATAAACTTTTCACAATAAGGCCGAAAAATGACTTACTGGCAAACCCACGAGTTAGAATTCATACGCCAGAATCTTCAGGCCGACCCGACCCGGCTCCTGCTTCAATCGAATACGTCGCTGCCCCGGCGAAAGGAACTGATCCGGCAAATTGCCGCCCGTCAGAAGGCCCGGCATAAACTGCCGGGCTGGTATGCCGAGCCGGACCTGCGCTTTCCCCCGGCGCTGTCGGTCGAGCAGGCATCGTCGGAGCAAACGGCAGCCTATAAAGCCTCTCTTGTGGGCAGGCCCGCCTGTCTGGTGGATCTGACCGGCGGCATGGGGGTCGACGCGCTGGCCTTTGCCCGCGTAGCCGACCGGGTCATTTACGTGGAACAGCAGCCCGAACTGGCCGAACTGGCGCGGTATAACCTTCCGCTTCTCGGCGGCACCAACGTCGAAATCCGGGCAGGCAATGCCCTTGAGGTTCTGCGTCAGTATCCCGGCACTGCCGACTGGGTGTATGTGGACCCCGCCCGCCGCGACGACCGGGGCGGCAGGGTGTTTCGGCTGGAAGACTGCGAACCCAACGTCGCCGACCCGGATACGCTCCGTCTGCTGCTGACCAAAGCCCACCGCGTGCTGCTGAAAACCTCCCCGCTCATCGACATCGATTCGGTGCGGCACACCCTGCCTTACGTGGAACAAACGCAGGTGGTAGCTGTCGACAATGAGGTGAAAGAGGTGCTGTTCATGCTTTCGGAGAACCTCGTTGCCGACGGACCGATCAAGGCTGTCAATCTGAGAACAGGCCCGTCCGAATCGCATTTTTTTTCGTTCCGGCGAAGCGACGAATCCGCCGCCAGCATTCGCTTCGGCGATCCGCAGCGTTACCTTTACGAGCCGAATGCGTCTATACTGAAAGCGGGGGCTTTCCGGAGCGTGGCCGACCGGTTCGGATTGACCAAACTGGCGCCCAACACTCATTTGTATACGTCGGTCGAGTTGGCCGTTGATTTTCCCGGACGGGCGTTCGATATTCGGGCGGTCGTCAAAACGGATCGAAAAACCGTTCAGGCGCTGCTGCCGGAATCGAAAGCGAACGTATCCGTACGTAACTTTCCGGAACCGGCGGAGGCTTTACGAAAGAAGCTGGGGCTGTCCGACGGCGGAGACTGGTATCTGTTCGGTACGACACTGACGGACGGTTCCCGACGATTGATTCTCACGCAAAAATCAGGTGCATCATGAACAGAAAACGTACATTCATCTCTACCGTACTCCTTTCATTATCAGCTATTGGTTTGGCTTTCGCTCAGACGACCTATTCCAGCAAAGAACGCATCGACCAACAGGAAGTGCCGGGCATTTCGGTGACAATCCCGGCAGAGGGCCGGTTCGTTGAGCGCGAATGGGAAACCCTGCTTAAAACCTGGGGCCGCGTGGTGTCGGGGCGGGGCGGCGTATACAAGGTGCCCAGCGCCGACATGAAACTCCTCTCTGCCAATCCGGTAAATCTGCTGAGCCGCCTCAGTACGTCGAAAGACAAAGCAACGCTTTTTGTGGCAGCCGACCTGGGCAGCGGCAATTTCCCCGGCGTGGGCACGTCGGAATACAAACAACTGGAAACCATCGTGAAGGATTTTGCCAGCCGGACGACCGTCGGCAACGAACTCCGCATTTCTGAGCAGGACATGCTGAACGCCCAGAAGCGGCATGAGCGCTCCGTACGGGATGGCGAAAAGCTGGTACGCGACATCGAGCGGAACAAAAAAGAGAAGGAAACGCTGCTTCGCCGCATCGATGAGAATGCAAAGGAACTGGTGCAGTTGCAGAAAGACGTGGAAACCAACAAAGCGGAGCAGACCAGCGCCCAGACCGAACTCGACAATCGCAAAAAAGCCGTGGAAGCCGTCCGGGCGAAAATGCCGAAGTGAACAAGTCCGGATAATCTTTACGTCTTCACTGTTTGCTCCGAATCAGTGAGCCTCTGTTTTCATCGTATTGCCCCGTGGCTTCAGCCCGGAGTAGCCAGGCTAAAGCCACGGGGCAATGTATAAATTGAGTGAGAGCATCCTGTATTTTGGCTTCGAGACCTTCATTCCCTCCAGAAGACCCGCTTCACGCGTTCACTGACGCCAGTCAGGATTTCGTAGGGAATGGTTCCTACCTGAGCGGCCAGTTCGGTCAGAGGCCGTTCGGGTCCGAAAATAACGGCCTCGTCCCCTTCCCGCACGTCGGCGGCGGTAACGTCGATCATGGTCATGTCCATGCAGACGTTACCCACGGTTGGGCAGAGAACCCCGTTGACCCAGACCCTGCCCTGCCCGTTGCCCAGCCGCCGGTCGAAGCCGTCGGCGTAACCAATGGCGATGGTAGCGATGCGGGCATCGTGGTCAAGTACTCCCCGGCGGCTGTAGCCTACCGTCTCCCCCGCTTGCAGATGCTTCACCTGGCTAACCACCGTTCTGAGCCTGCCGACGGGCCGCAACTGATTCGTTTCCAGTCCGCTCGCCTCCACACCGTACAGACCAATGCCCAGCCGCACCATGTCGAGACGATAATCCGGGAACCGCACGATTCCCGCCGAATTCAGAATATGGCGCAGCGGCCGGTAGCCGAGGGCATTTTCCAACTGCCTCACCGCCGACATGAACACATCGAACTGCTGACGGGAAAAGGCATTGTAACCGGCGTCGTCTGCGCCCACCAGATGACTGAACAAAGACGCAACCCGTAACGTCGGCTGCGCCGACAGTGTCTGACAAAGTGCGGGCACTTCTGCCGCCAGAAAACCCAGCCGGTGCATGCCGGTATCGAGCTTCAGGTGAATCGGCGGCGCATCATCCGTGTTCTGGCTGGCCCGAATCCACTCGTCCAGAATCCGCTGACTATAGATTTCCGGCTCCAGAGTATACTCCTGCAACTGGGCGAACGTTTCGGGCGACGGATTCATCACCATGATGGGCAGCCGGATGCCGTTCTGCCGCAGAAAAACGCCTTCATCTGCATAAGCAACTGCCAGATAATCAACCTGATGAAACTGAAGTAGACTAGCTACTTCGGCGCTGCCGCTGCCGTAGGCAAACGCCTTCACCATGACCATAATCCGGGTGTTGGGGCCAACTTTCCGGCGATAAAAATTGAGATTGTGCGTCAGGGCGTCGAGGTTGATTTCCAGTACGGTTCCGTGCGATTTCTGAATGAGGCGGTTCACAATCCGCTCGAAGGAAAACAGCCTCGCCCCTTTTATCAGCAGCACAGAGTCTGTTACCCCGTTCAGAAAGCCGGATTCGAGCAGGGCTTCCGTTGTCGGGTAAACGACAGCTTCAGGGCCAAACAGCGACCGATGCCGAACCAGTTCCGGTCCTACGCCGATTAGCCTGTCGACGCCCTTTTCTGACAGCAGCCGGGCAATGGCGGCGTAGAGTTCATCCGATGGAAGGCCGGTTTCAAGCAGATCCGACAGCACCAGCACTTTGCGACGCAGCGGGTCCTGCTGAATCAGAAAATTCAGGGCGATGGTCAGACCGGCGAAATCGTTGTTGTAGGTATCGTCGATGAGCAGATTGCGGTGGATGCCTTCCTTCAGTTCCAGGCGCATCGACACCGGGCGGAGCCTCATAAAACGCCCCGACAGCAGGCCTTCGCCTGTGACACCCAGCGCCAGCGTGGCGAGCAGGGTGTGCGTGGCGTTTTCCAGCGAGGCATCGTCTGTAAACGGCACCCGAATCCGTACCGACCTTCCTTCCCATTCCACCGTAACTACGGAACTGCCGACCTCCTTCTTCCACCCCACATTTTCTTCTGCCGACCATCCGATCAGCCGAATATTGGGGTTGACCGCCCGGAGCAACAGCCTGATTTCCTGGTCGATATCTGAATAATCGGTGCGGTAAATCAACGTTTCAACGCCCGTGAACAGCCGGAGTTTTTCGGCCACTTTCTGCTTCCGGCTCCGAAAGCCCTCATCGTGGGCCGGGCCGATGTTGGTGAAGATACCGAGGGTGGGCCGGATAATTTCCTGTAGGGTCTGCATTTCGAAGGGCCGCGAGATGCCCGCCTCGAAAATACCCAGCGTGTGGTGTTCGTTCAGCGGCCAGACCGAGAGCGGAACGCCGATTTGCGAGTTAAAGCTTTTGGGACTTTTCTGAATGACAAAATCCGGGGCCAGCACCTGCGCCAGCCATTCCTTCACGATAGTTTTGCCATTGCTGCCCGTGATACCGACGACGGGAATTGAATAGTGCTGCCGGTTTTGTGCCGCCATTTCCTGCAACGTTTTCACGCTGCTTTCCACCTCCCGAACGTCAGCGTCGGCACAGGCGGCTAATTGCTGCCGAATGTCGGGCGTGAGGGCGGCGGTTTCGACCACGAAATGCCGGACGCCTTTCCGGAGCAGTTCCCCGATATAACGGTGACCGTCGTGGCGTTCGCCCCGGATGGCAAAGAAAAGAGTCTGTTCCGGAAACAGCAGTTGGCGGCTGTCGGTGAGGGGAATAAGGGAATGGGACATTCGTCTTTATTAGACAAAAGAGAAGAGAGAAAACAGTAGACTGCGGTGCCTTCGCTCACATTTTCTTCTTTTCGATCTTCTCGTGAATTTTCAGATACTCTGGCAACGCCGCCGAGCCAAACCACTGAAACAGTTCCGCTTCCAGCAGCTTTGCGTTCACCGCCGGGTCGGTCAGGATGAGCGAACCAGCCTCTTCGATGGTTCTCACGTCCAGAATAAAAATGCCCCGATAGGCCTTGTCGTTCTTTTTCAGGGGTCCGGCCACCACCAGTTTTTTACTGGCGGCCAGTCGGTCGATGTTCTCCATGTGTCCCCGAAACAGACTGTCGATCACCGGTTTACTGTCAATTTTATTCGAACCGGTTTTCAGAATAACCAGCACGTACGGCTTCATGCCGTAGTCGTCGCCACCCAGCGATTCGGCCAGGGTTTTATCGTACCTGGGATTATCGGTCTGTGCAAAGGCAACCGGGACGAGGAAGAAGAGCAGCAGTAGAAGGAGCATGTTTTTCATCAGTACAAGTTGTTTTGATTGATAGATGCAAATGTAAATAAAGAACCAATTTCGGATTCCGGCATATGCTGTTCTGACTTACATCCAGCCCCGGCGTTTGAAATAAATGATGGAACCGATGGCAATCAGCAGCATGACGCCCAGCGTGGCAAAATAGCCGTAGGGCGATCGCAGTTCCGGCATGTAGTCGAAGTTCATGCCGTAAACGCCCGCAATGAATGTCAGTGGAATGAAAATGGCCGAAATGATGGTCAGCGTTTTCATGACCGAGTTCATGCGGTTGCTCAGGGTCGAGAGATACACGTCGAGCATACTGGTGGAAAGTTCGCGGTAGGAGTCGATGGTGTCCATCACCTGAACCACGTGGTCGTAGAGGTCGCGGAGATAGGGCCCGGTGGTCGATTTGACCAGATCGGTCTCTTCCAGCAGCAGGCTATTGACAATCTCCCGAACCGGCCACACCAGCTTGCGCATGAGCGTAACCTCGCGTTTGAGCGAATACAGCCGCGTGAGCGTCGCCTGCGTGGCAACCTGCTCGATGATGCTGTTTTCCAGTACCTCCAGCTTCTCGCCAATCTGTTCGAGAACGACAAAATACTGGTCGACCACCAAATCCATCAGGGCATACAGCAGGTAGTCGGGGCCGTTGCGCCGGGTTTTGCCCGCACTGGCCTTAATGCGTTCCAGTACGGGATGAAAGGCGTTGCCGGAGCGCTCCTCCTGAAACGAAATGACGTACTGCCTTCCCAGCACGAGGCTCAGGTGTTCACCTTCCAGTTCTTCGGTCGTGGGGTTGAAATGCAGCCATTTCAGGGTTACGAACAGGTAAGAATCGTCGTATTGCTCCAGTTTGGGCTTTTGTTCGGTATTCATGACGTCTTCCAGCAGCAGCGGATGCAGCCGATACTGTTTACCCACCGCCTCCACCACGCTGGATTCGTGAATACCGTCGACATTAAGCCAGGACACATGCGTCAGGTCACCCTCGGAAAGCCGACATTCGCTCAGTCGCCGGACCAGATGTTCCTGACAATCTGTTTCGTTATAATGAATTAGCTGAATTTTAGTTTTAAAATCCGTTTCCCGACCGACGTAAATCAGCGAACCCGGTGAGGCCCCCACCGCCTTCCGACTCGACTTCAACTGCTTTCTTGACATACCGCTCTGCTTATGTAGAAAGCAAAGTTATCGTTTGTGCCGGATGCCGAAAGGGCCGGAAGCGAATAAATCACTGCACCGCCGGAATGTCGGAAGGATCCATAAGCAGATAGCCGGGATTGATGCGCTCGCCATGCCACCGGACACCGAAGTGCAGATGCGGTCCTGTAGTACGGCCTGTCTCGCCCACCGTGCCGATGGTCTGCCCTTTCGTAACGGTCTGATTGGGCTTGACAGCGATGGATTTCAGGTGAAAATATTCGGTCAGCAGACCGTTGCCGTGGTCGATATAAACGGAGTTTCCGCTGAAAAAATGATTTGCCGCCAGCACCACCCGGCCATTACCGGCGCTGAGAGCCTGCTTTCCGGTGGCAACGGGATAGTCCATGCCCGTGTGCCGGTCGGCGGGCTGTCCGTTAAAACTGCGGCAGGTTCCGAAGTTACTACTCCCGGCAGGCAGCGGCTGGGCCGGTTTGCCGACGGGCAGATCGAAAACTGCCGGACGTTCTTCTTTTTTGTAATCGAGTAACGGATTGACCTCCGCCATTTCCTTCTTATGACGGGCCAGGTTTGCCGCCGAAACATTGATGAACTCTTTCTTTTTGAAGCCCGTGATGGCATCCGGCCTACAGGGCTTTTCGGTGACGGTCAGGCGGGCGCTTTCCAGTTTGCCGCCGGTGGTTCGCCTTGAAATAGTATAGGTTCCCGGCTTTTTCTCCATATCGATGGGATAGTAACAGGACCCGTTGACCGGCTCCCACGAACGGGCCTCGAAGGCGCAGCGTTTGCAGTTGCCCGACCACCGCACGAGCGTTCCCTGAGCGGCCGTAACGGACTTCGGGGCAGCGGGTGTCTGGGCGACTGACGGAATACTGGCAAAAAGCAGCAGAGCGAAAAGGTTCGATACAGTTTTCATACGCAGAGTGTGTTCCAAACGCCCGGCTGCAGAAGCGCCGTGCCGGGCGTCCAGTTTCAGAACCGGCCTCTCCGTCAAATGTTTCGCCATTCCACAAACCTGATCCGGCGGGTTGTGTGGTCGCGTAAGGCCTTCGCTTCGCTGCTGCGGTCGGACTGTGGGCCACCGCTTTAGCCCCTAAATCCCCTGAAGGGCGGTCCGCCGCTAAAAGCCCCTAAATCCCCTAAAGGGGACTCTGCTTCGCTGATTCAGGATTGAGATTGAGGCAGCGCCAAGTCCCCTTTAGGGGATTTAGGGGCTTTTAGCGGCAGCGCCAAGTCCCCTTCAGGGGATTTAGGGGCCTTTCGCGGCGAACCGCCCCTTCAGGGGATTTAGGGGCTAAAGCGTCCCGCCCTTCAATAATTCTCTTTTGCGTGATAGACCAGCAGCGGCACCGGCGAACTGGTCACCATGCGTTTGGTCAGGCTCGGATTCAGCAGGCGGCTCAGAAAATCCCGTTCGCGGGTTGCCATTACCAGTACGTCGACATGGTGATGCTTCACGTAGTCGGTCAGACCCTCGCTGACGCTGTCGGCGTGAACTTTATCGATATGGAAGCGCTCCTGACCAAATTCAGACCTAATCTGCCGCAGAAACTGGCTGTCGTCGTAGATATTCGGCTGATTGTCTGCCTCTACTTTCAACAGCGTCAGTTTCGCTTCAAACTGCCGGGCCAGTTCCACCACCGGGCGCAGAACGTCGTTTTCGTCAAATTCCAGTTGAGTTGTATACACGACGTGCTTCACCTGAACGGGCGCAGCCTGGCGGTCTTCGTCCGGGGCCGGAACCACCAGCACCGGGCAGTGAGCCTGCATTGCCACGTCGGTGGCGGCGCTGCCCGCCAGCCGGTCAAAAAAGGTGTCGAACTGATGACGGCCCATAACGATGAGGTCAGGATTCAGTTCGTCCGAGACGTCGATGATCTCGTCTTCGACGGAGCCAATCCGGAAGATGGCATCGCAGGTGAAGCCTTCGTGCTGCAGGGCGGCCGCTTTTTCCTTTAGCTGTTCATCCCCAACGGCTTCCAGTTCACCGGCAACCAGCACGCCCGCACCGAATTCGCCGGTGGGTAGCGTCGTATCGGGAATATAGGGCTGGCTGACATGCAGCAGGGTCAACGAGGCGCTGTTGGGTTGGGCTAACAGCTTTGCCCACAGCAGGGCCTGTTCAGAAGCGTCGGAAAAGTCAGTGGGAACTACTATCTTTTTCATGGAACGAACGGGTTTATGACGCAATGGTAACAAAAAAACGACCCTATCTGCCCCAAAGCTCTGTTAATTGTTCATGAACAGGATGATTTTCGTCAATAGGCGATCACGAATTCTGTCCAGCCGTCGGCATTGGTTTTCAGCGAAAACGTCAGGCTATGGTTGTGCAGGATGTCGCGGGTGAGCGTCAGGCCAATGCCCTGACCATCGGGCCGGGTACTGAAAAACGGCTCGAACAGCCTGGCGGCTACCTCATCCGGAATGGGTGTTCCGTTGTCGCGGATGCGGAGTTGATGGGCACCGACGCTGATTTCCACACTATCGCCCGGCTGGCAGGCTTCGAGCGCATTTTTGACGATATTGACCAGAACCTGCTCGATTTGAACGACGTCGAGCGGGCGCTCAACCGGCTGGTCGTACGTCTGATAACGAAACTGAACACCCCGGCTTTGGGCCATCGGCTGCATGAGTTCGGCCACGCTGCGGGCCAGATCGTTCCAATCGGCGGGAGTTTTGTGGGGCGGCGGCAATCGAACGACGTCGGCAAACCGCCGCATGAACCGGTTAAGCCGATCGTTGCGTTCGATGGCAACCTGCAGGGCGGGCTTCAGCCCCCCGATTTTCGGTCCATCCTGAATCACCGACTTCGTGACATCCAGGATGGAGTTGACGGCCCCAATGGAATTGTTGACTTCGTGGGCCATCATCCGGATCACCTGTCCGTAAGATTTCCGTTCGGTTTCCAGCAACTCGCGGGTCAGCTCTTCCATCATGACAAACGACCGCCGGAACCCCCTATCAATCAGAAACGACTTGCTGGCTTTATAGGTCTCGATACCGTTGGTCTTGATCGTCCGCGATTCGCCGTCCTGCAAACCCGCCAACTGCACCAGCACCGGATGACCCGTTTCGGACAGTTCTTTTCCAAATAGCTGTCCATCAGCCACCTGAAGCACCTGTGCAGCTTTCGGATTGACAACGTCGATTCGGTCGTCGAAGTCGAAAATCAGGATAGCGATGGGCGAGGCTTCGATGAGTTTTTCCAGGAAAAACTGCTGCTCCCGCTGCCGGACACGCTCCTGACGCAACTGGTCGATCATGAGATTATACACGTGGATGAGTTCATCGACCTCGCGGTTGCCGGTCGGGACGAATTTGATGGTAAAATCCTTTTCTTTAATCGCTTCGATACCCGACGCCACAAACTCCGAGGGACGCCGAAACTCCCGGTACAGCCGGACTGCCACGTAGGCTGAAATCAGCAGCAGCACTTCTGCGGCAATGAAAAGAGGCTTATTTTCCCGCAGCAGCCGGAATGTCAGATAAACAATCACGACGTGCAGCGCAAGAACGTAGAGCAGATAGCGGACTCGGAAATTCATTTGAACTGGGATTTCACTGTAATCAAGGTTCAGGATTATACGAAATTCCGAACTTTTCCAGTCTCCGGTATAATGCAAACCTCGTAATTCCCAGCGAGCGGGCCACTTTTGATACCCGGTTCTGATGATAACTCATGGCCCGGCTAATCATCTGATACTCCATCTCTTCCAGAGTCATGCTGCCCACGGCGGGGAAAGAGGCAGGGGTGGCAGGGATGGCAGGGGTGGCGGGGTTGATGTGTTTCTCGAAGTCGGTAACGGACAGTTCGTCGGTGGCCGACAGCAGTACGGCCCGCTCCACGATGTTTTTCAATTGGCGAATGTTGCCGGGCAGCGGCAGATTCCGAAGCCATTTCAGGGCCGCCGCAGCAATGTGCAGATCCGGGCGACCGTAGATGATTTTCAGGTTGTTGACAAACGATTCGGCCAGCAGCGGAATATCGCCGGGACGTTCCCGCAACGACGGCAGCCGCACGGTGATGAGGTTGATCCGGTAAAACAAATCCTCCCGAAACGTCCCCTTCGCCACCATCTCTTCCAGGTTGCGGTTGGTGGCACATACCACGCGCACGTCGACGGTCCGGCTGCGGCTGCTGCCCAAAGGCTCGAAGGTACGGTCCTGTAATACCCGCAGCATTTTCACCTGACTGGCGGGGTCGAGGTCGCCGATTTCGTCCAGAAAAATACTGCCCTTGTCGGCCATCTCGAAGCGGCCCGCCCGGTCGGTGCGGGCGTCGGTGAAGGCTCCTTTCACGTGTCCGAACAATTCACTTTCAAACAGCGTACTGGAAATTCCGCCGAGATTTACTTTCACAAACGCCTTGTTTTTGCGGCGGCTGTTCTGATGAATGGCTTCGGCGACGAGTTCTTTTCCCGTACCGCTTTCGCCCGTAATCAGCACCGGCGCATCGGTGCCCGCCACCCGTCCGACGGTTGCCAGCACCTCCAGCAGCGCCGGGTCTTCGCCCACGATATGTTCAAAATGATACTGCTCATCGAGTTTACGGCGATTGGGTGAGGCGGGTCGGGGCCGGGCCAGATTCAGGGCTGTGCGGACGGATTGCAGCAGGTAATCATTCTGCCAGGGTTTGGTGATGAAGTCTCTGGCACCGGCTTTCATGCCCTCCACGGCGAGGTCGATACTGCCCCATCCCGTAATCAGAATCACTGGCACTTCGGGATGGCGTTCCCGAATATAGCGCAGCATCCGCAGCCCATCCTGCCCGGACGTATCTGCCGAAAAATTCATGTCGAGCAGCACCGCTTCGGGCGTTTCGTCGGCCAGCGCCTCGCGGGCTTCGAAGGCTCCGTCGGCGGTACGCACGGCGTATCCCTCCTTTCCCAGCAACAGGGATAGTGAGGTGCGGATGGCGATATCGTCGTCAATAATCAGGAGCATGGGGGCGGGGGGATGGAACACGGATTGAACGGATTAGGCGGATTGACACGGATATATTTTTAGACCTGATGGTTGCTTCTAAACTACCTGCATTAGAAAATAAAATCCGTGTCAATCCGTCTAATCCGTTCAATCCGTGTTCCATCTATTTATTCTTCATGCAACGCCACTGCCGGTTGGACGGCGGCGGCCTGTCTGCTGGGGTAAAAGGCGCATAAAGTTACAATCAGATAAATTACTACTACCGACGCCAGAATAGCCATTACGTAAACGCCTGCCTCGACGTCGAATACGTTCATGAGCGGAAACTGCACTGCAAACAACAGGCCGACGAGCATGGCAAAGGTTGCCAGTACCCAGATTTCGCCTACAAACTGCCCCGAAATGTTGTTGCCGGTGGCACCCATCGCCCGCCGCAGTCCGATTTCGCCCCGGCGTTTGGTGATGCTGACGTTCAGGACCCCAAACAGGCCGAGGGCCACGTTGATGAGCAAAAACGCACTGATAATCAGAAAGATAATTACGGGCACGAGCGTTACGTTGTGCTGGGTTTTGCGGGAATCGGCCAGGTAGTTGACTTCGACGCTCCATCCTTTGGCTATCATCGTAATGTCTTTAACGAGCCGGGCTTCAAACACGGCGTCCGTTCCGGGTTTGACCCGCAGCAGCATCGTTCTGTCCCAGCCGCTGCCCGCATCGAGGAGGTCAAACACAGCCCCGGTATTCGTCATGTACTCGCCTTTCGATTTGAAGTTACCGACCACACCCACCACCCGGCGGTTTTCGCTCAGGATTTTCCCTATCGGATTCTCGTCGCCGAACAGTTCCTCGCGGGCTTTCTGGTTGATGACCGTCGGCGTATACTTACCGACGCTGTCGGCCGACCGGTACCAGCGACCTTCCAGAACGGGCATGTTCAGCGTTTGGGCAAAGTGCTCGTCGGTCCGAAAAAAATGCACCATCGCCGCCCGCTTTTCGTAGTCGACGTTGCCATTCATCGTGTTTTGCGAAAACGGGAAATTGTTGCTCATCCGCGATACCGATTCAACTTCGGCGTAGCCTTTCAGCCGCTGCCAGATGTTCTGCGCCTTTTCGGCCAAGGCGGTCGTATCCTGGTTATTTTCCAGATTGATGGCCCAGACGTTGTCGTATGAAAAACCAATGGGTTGCAGATAGTTGCGGACGTTGTAGACCATCAGCGAGGTCAGGCCGAACAGCACCAGAAATGAAGCCCAGATTTCGATCATGAGCAGCGCATGGGTGCGTTTCTTATTCCACATGAGGGTAAAGAGATGACGTATCATGGTTTTATGAGTTTCTTAAGTGGCGGGGTGCCTTCGGCGCAGGCTACCCCTGCGTTTTCAACGCTTCGACAATGTTCAGTTTCGACATCCGCAGGGCAGGCAGAACGCCTGATAGCAGCCCAAAAAGCAGGCAGATCAGCAGACTGACGGCAAACACGCTCAGATTAATCGTCAGGTCGGCATAGGCAATCCAGCCGCTGCGGTTGATAAGCTGGATGATAATAAACGTCAGGACGAATGCGATGCCGCCGCCGATGAACGTGATAAAGACGTTTTCGATGATAAACTGCCAGAGCAGCGTTCGCACGGGCGCTCCAAAGGCTTTGCGGATGCCGATTTCCGAGGCCCGTTCCAGAATCCGGCTGACGTTGACGTTCACCAGGTTGATGGCCGGCAGACCCAGCAGCATGAACAGGATGAACGCCACCACACCAAAGAAAATGGCGATGGTTTCGGGGCCGTTCAGCAATATGCCGAGAAAATTGTCTACGTATGCCTCGGCTTTTATTTCGAGAATATTGAACTTAAAGCCGTCTTCTACGCCCGGCAGCGGAATCCGTCGGATGTGGCTCTGAAACTCCTCCCGAACGGCATCCATTTCCCCTTTATTTTTCGCCAGCGCCATAGCGACATAGTTTCCGCCCATGCCCTTGTTCTCGTAATTGCTTTTTGGGGCAGTATACGGAAAATAAATGTCGGCGTAAGTGAAAAACCGGGTGTAGGGACTCCCCTTCACGACGCCGATGACCTTATAGCGAATCGTTTCAATCTCGATGGTTTTTCCGACCACGGGTTCGGTAGAATTCTCGAAATACTGCCGCTTCAGGTCGTCGGTAATCACGGCCACGTGGTCGCCGTTGGTAATGTTCTGCTCGTTATACGGTTTGCCTTCCAGAAACTCGAACTCATTCACCTGCCAGAAATCCGCATCGGTGAATTTGGTGTTCAATTTGATTTTCTGAGAACCGACGTACGTATTGGAGCTTCCCATGAACGAAAAGATAGTGACCCGTTCCGGCGTCTGCAGTGTTTTGGCATAGTCGGTTAAAAACCGGAAGCTCATCGGCCCGTTCATGCTGTTATTATTGACCGTATCCCTCCGGTTCATGAACTGGATATAGACCGTCCGGTGCCGTTTGGTCTCCGGATAATGACTTCCCAGGAGGTGATCCAGAAACGAAGTCAGCACCATCAGCACCGTCAGCGTCAGGCTGATGCCGAAGAGCGTAATGAAGGTGTAGAACGGGTGCCGAAGCAACACCTTCCAGGCGATTTTGATGTAGTTAGTAAGCATAGTTTTCAAAGAGTGAAAGAGCGAAAGAATGAAAGAGCGGTCCGCCTGGTCGGCCACGCCGCTGCGGTGAAAGCTGGTGTATCACTCTTTCACCGCCCGGCGGCCCGGTCTTTCACTCTTTCACTCATTAAAACACTATCCCCCACCATCGCCCCGTCGAACAGCCGGACGAGGCGGTGCGTTTTCTTCGCCATCGTTTCGTCGTGCGTCACCATCACAATCGTGCTGCCCTCCCGGTTGAGCGTTTGCAGAATCTGCATGATTTCAGCGCCCATGTTGCTGTCGAGGTTACCGGTCGGCTCATCGGCCAGAATGATTTCCGGTCGACCGACGATGGCCCGCGCAATGGCGACCCGCTGTTTCTGCCCGCCCGACAACTGACTCGGAAAGTGCTTCGTGCGGTTGCTCAGCCCTACCCGCTCCAGAGCCTCCTGCGCCAGTTGCCGCCGGGAGGTGCCCACCGCGTCTCCTTTTCTGTACAGCAGCGGTATCTCCACGTTGTCGAGTACCGAGAGGTCGTTGATGAGGTGGAAACTCTGAAAGATGAAGCCGATTTTCTGGTTTCGCAGCCGGGCCAGTTCCTGGTCGCGGTAGCTCGAAACGGCCTGCCCGTCGATGGCGATGCTGCCTTTCGTCGGTTCGTCGAGCAGGCCCATCATGTTCAGGAGCGTACTCTTGCCGCAACCCGACGGCCCCATCACGGACACAAACTCACCCGCCCGGACGTCGAGGTTGATGTTGTTGAGCGCCAGCGTCTCGATGCGGCTGGTGCGGTAGACTTTTTCGATGTTTTTTAAGTGTATCATGTTGTCTGGGGCAGGGGTGGCAGGGATGCTTTGCGCCGGGATCGCAGGGTGTGGTTCCCTGCCATCCCGGCTACTCCCTGCTACCCCCTGCTATTTTCTGGTTTGTTTCAAAATCATACAGCGTCAGCAATCGCAAGGTGTAATAGGCGTTCCAGTAATCCCGCAGGGCCAGAACGTAGTCGCGTTTGGCGCGGTCTTTTTCCTGTAAGGCAATGCCCAAATCGGTCACGCTCAGGTCGCTGAGCAGAAAACGATCCTGGGCAATCTGGTAGCGACTCTGGGCGATTCCGTCGGCTTCGGCGGTCAGGACGGCCTGCTGCTGGAGCATCTGTAGCAGCGTCACCTGGGTGTAAATTTCCTGCTCAAAATTCAGCCGGTCCTGCTCGACGGCCTGCTGCGTCAGTTGCTGATTGGCAAGCGCCGTTTCGGTGCGGGCCTTGAGTCGTCCCCAGGTCATGATGGGCACCGTAAACTGTATTTCGACAAACTCCCGGTCCTGGGGCCGCACATACACGTCGGCGGGACGACGCCCCCGGTTCGACAAACCGAAGGCGGCGTTCAGCGTGGCATTCAGCCCGTTGTCCTTTCTGGCCCGGTCGACGTCCCGCTCCGCTTCGAGCGTCCGGCGACGGAACCCGATAGCATCGGAACGGTTGTCGAAGGCCTGTTTGAGCGCCTGCTGAATGTCTACCGCAAACGATTCGATGCGATTGGGCAGCGCCAGTTCGAGCCGCCGGTCCTCCCGGTAACCGATATACGATTTGAGCTTAAACTGCGCCACCTCTGCCGACTGCCGGGCCGAAGCCAGGTCTTTGCGGGCGGTCAGGACGGTTAGCTGCAATTGCAGAATGTCGTTGCGCGACAGCTTGCCAAGCTTAAGTTTCTCCTGCGCAATCTGATAGAGCGTATCGTTGTTGCTCAGGTTTTTCTCCGCAATCTGTAGGTTCACCTGCGCCACCAGCAGATCGAAATACAGCCCCGTTGCCGTTACGGCCACCTGTTCGAGGTCTTCGAGCGCCTGCTGGTTGCCTTCTTCATATTTCAGCGGTTCGATGCGGCGGTCCCAGCGCATCGGATTGAACCGAAACAGCGGCTGTTGAATACCTACGGCGAACGGAATGCCGTTGTAGAGTGTGTTTTTCCGCTCAAAATCGTCGAATCGCTGAAACTGCTTCTGGACAAACACCGTCCCGCCCGTTCGGGCAATGCTCTGACTCAGCGCCAGATTCAGCAGTGAATTGTTGTTGGAAATGGGCCGAAAATCGATGGTACCGTCGGGCTGCTGTACTTCCACGAACGAGCGCGTAAAACCGGGCAGTGTTCCGTTCAGGGCCAGTTGTGGTTTGAAATCCGCCAGGAACGAGCGGTATCGCCAATAGTTGGTTTTACGTTGGGTCACCGCCTGCCGGGCCGCTATGGACTGGTCACGAGCCAGTTGCACCACGTCATCGAGCGTCATGAGCTGCGGCTGGGCTTCCGCTCTGACCACTGTCAGCAACAGCAGTGCTATCAAACCTATGATGCTGTCGTATTGCTTCTTCATGGTTTGGCGGGGTCGATGGTGATCTGGTCGAGGTGTTCGTATTCGCTCAAGTCCGTGATGATGACCTGCTCGCCGGGCTGGATTCCGCTTTTTATCTCGACAAAATCGAAATTCGACAGACCAATTTCCACCTCCCGGCGGTGCCCAACGCCGTCTTTCAGCACAAAAAGGCTCTGCCGCCGCTTTCCCTTGAACGCCGGACCATTGGCAACCCGCACAGCCTGTCCGCTGCGCTGCGTCACCACATACACATCCACTTTCATGTTCGGGCGCAGGGAAGCATTGCGGGCATCGTCAAGCTGGACGGCAAACTGAATGACACCGTCTTTCACGGCGGGTTTCACCTGTGTAATGACCCCGCGAAGGCTGGTTTCATTCAGTTTGACAATGACGGGCAACCCCGTCTTAACCTGGTCGGCATAGACGTCCGAACAGGAGCCCTCTAGCCGGAAACTGCCCAAATCAGCCAGCTTGGCAAGCATTTCGCCTTCGTTCACCGCCGAGCCGATGTTTTCGTTCACCCAGGTCAGTACCCCGGCCCGGTCGGCGACGATGTCGGCCTGCTTCAGCTTATGTTCCAGTTCTTTCAGGTTTTTTTCCTCAATCTGCGCCTGAAGCTGCGACTCCCGCAGACTCGCCCCCATCGACTGCCGGTTGTAGGCCAGACCGTTTTCCAATTGCTTTTTCTCCAGTTGGGCGATTTTAAGAGCATTCTCGGCACGAGTAACGTCTTCCGGAGTTTGTCCGCCCACTTTCAGCAGTCGGCGGGCATCCTCCAGTTCGGCCCGCAGCTTATTGATATTGAGCAGTTTAATCTGGTCGTTCACCTCAGCGTCATACAGATCTTTGTTCAGTCGCATCCGAAGCTGGTCGATGCCGTTGCGCTTCAGGGCCAACTGGTCTTTGAGTTTTTCGTATTCGATGAGCGTGAGCGATTTGTCGAGGTCGAGAATGGGCTGACCGGGGCGGACGCGGGTGCCGGGCGTCAGCAGCACCTGGCGGATACTGGCCCGGATGGGGCTGGTCAGCACCTGCTCATAGGCCGGGATGATTTCGCCCGATGCCGTCAGCGTATTTTCGACCGGCCCGACGCCTGCCGTGGCTGTCCGGATTCGGGTGGCTTCGATGGAGGTTTCCAGCGAACTCCGGAGCCAGAATACACCGGTGAGCAGAATGACCCCTACGGCCACGCCCATCAGCAGATTCCGGCTCCGGCTTCGTTGAATTAACTCAGGGGCAAGTTCGCGATCCATAGCATTTGTTGTTCGCTACTAAATAGCCAAATGCTATGCCATCATTAATTAATTGATTAACAACATATTAATTAAGTTTGGAAATAAAAAACCGTGCGAAAACGCACACAGGAGTACGGTTTCGCACAAGCCAGTGTGTTATCTGTACAGTATACTCATAAAATGATTAGCTTGTGAATCATATTTCCATCCATCGCTCATCATGGAACAGAACTTTGTCTCACGCCAGCGCCTCAAAGCCGCCATGCTGCTCATCAGCGTCATTGCGCTCAGTATTATCTGCACGTTCATCTCCCGCAGAAGCGTCGATACCATGAATCATTCGTTCGTTTCCATCTATAAAGATCGGCTGCTGCCAGCCGTCGAGATTTTTTACATGAATGAAAATCTATATGGAAAACGAATCGAGCTTGAGGATTACCTGATGTCGGAAAAGCCGGTTTCGGTTGCCACGGTGCAGAGGCAGTTGCAGGCGCACAACCGGCGTATCGACTCGCTGCTGTCGGCCTTTGCTCAGACGTATCTAACGCTTGACGAATCGAAGCACTTCGATTCATTCGGCAAAAGCGTCGAAGCCTACAAGCAGCTTGAACAATCGGTTTTAAGACTCGATGCTGCCGGGGATCGGCAGCAAAGCCGGGCGCTTTTCTTCGAAAAAGGGGGGCCATTGTTTCAGCAACTCATTCGGCAGCAGAAGGTCCTCGCTGATATTCAGGCCACTATCGGACAGCGCCTGATGAAAGAAACTCAAAGTGAGGCTTCGTACGTGTATGTCGTCACGGCGCTGCAAATCAGTCTGTCGGCGGTCGTTGTGCTATTGACACTCAGCCTGGTACGCAGCATTTCGGTCTACAAACCCACTTCCAATAATTTTCCTTTAAACTGAAAAGGGCGGGAGATGTGCCTCCCGCCCCGTTCTTCAGCAAGCCATTCTACAGTTTAATTCCCAGCTTCTGGGCCGCATAAGCAAACATATCCGGATCGATTTCGTCGCCGCCGGGGGCATTGATTTGCGGTTCCTCTTCCAGATCCGGTGGAGCGGCCCCTTCCGGATGTCCCTGCACAAACTCGACTTCCTGACCGTCGTCCGGGTGTGTTCCGGTCCAGATCAACCCGGCCTGCTTATAATCATCCTGGCTGAAACTATACAGCTTCAGGTGCAGGTTCTGATTCATAAACTTCTTTGCCTCCGGGAATTTGTCATTGCTCAGTTCCGGAATGGGCAGCAGTTTCTTCACGTCCACGCCCGTGATAAGTTCCAGGGCTTTTGCATAGGCCACAACGTGTACGCCCCCGCGTACGAGCAGATAACCCACCATCGTACGGGCCGTGGCATCATCGACCATTTCATAGACCCGCATTTTGTTGCCCCGCGCCCCGCACTCCAGAAAGAAGTTGTGCAGCAGATCGAGTTTCAGGTTGCCGCTGTTGAATACGTTGGCCCCCGTCCAGAAATCACCGTGCGAATCCATCGGCAGGGCGCTCTGTCCGCTGGCAATAAAATGGCGGGTATTGCGGGCATCGGTGGCGTTTTCCAGCGGCGTTATGGTCGGGTCAATGCCGCGCTTGGTCACGCCCGTCAGCAGCAGGTTAATCGTGTACGACACAACCTCGATGTGGCCGTACTCCTCCCCCGCAATGCTGCAGATCAGGTCGTAGAAGGGCCGCAGTTTTTTACGTCCCCGGAAGTTGAACGACTGGTACGTGTAGTTCATCAGGGTCGACATCTCCCCGAATTTTCCGCCCAGAAGCTCCTGAACGGCAGCCGCGTTGTTGGGCGACGGATTGCTGGGTTTCGGCAGCTCAATCGGCAGCCGATCCATTTTTAAAATCATACGTCGAGTTAGTTTTAGTTCTGTGTATTCATTCAACCTACTAATCCTATTTAAGTTATAGAAATTGGAATAAATACTTTTTTCCGGTTATACGTTGCATTGAATGGTTTTACTACGTACAATTGCGTAAGTCCTTACGTAAACAGTTAATTATGGCAACTATATACGATGAATTAGGCATTTCAGCCCTGGGGAGCCGCATCCGCCGCCTGAGTGAACGAATAACTGAGGAGAACAGTCGGGTCTATACGTTGTATGGTTCCAGTCTTGAGCCCCGCTGGTTTCCGGTGTTTTATGTTTTGTCGAAGGAGGATGGTCTGACCACCAGCGGGCTGGCCGAACGTATCGGGCAGTCGCACGCATCGGTCAGTCAGGTCGTTAAAGAAATGCAGCGGCGGCATGTGGTGGATGTTATCCGGCAGCCCGGCGATGCCCGGTGCAGCCACGTCAGCCTGAGCGATGCGGGTCGGGCGCTCTTGCCCGCACTGCACGAGCAGCTAACCGACCTGAAAGCGGCCATGCAGAAACTGCGGGCCGAAAGTCAGAACAATCTCTGGGAAGCCCTCAATGAATTTGAGTACCTGCTCGACCAGCATTCACTTCTCGAACGCATCCAGGCGGAACGTAAGGAACGGGAAAGCAGCGGCATTGAGATTGTCGATTATACGCCAGCCTATCACGAAGCGTTCCGGCAATTGAATTACGCCTGGATTGAGCAATATTTCACCGTGGAGGAAGAGGACCGCAAGGCGCTCGACCATCCCGATGAGAAGATTCTGAAACCGGGCGGGCAGATACTGATGGCCCTGTATCGGGACGAGGCTGTCGGCACCTGCGCCCTGATTCCGATGCCCGACGGTCAGTTCGAGTTAGCTAAAATGGCTGTATCGCCCGCCGCCCAGGGGCTAGGCATCGGCTACCGGCTGGGGCAGGCCGCTCTGCAGCGGGCCCGTGATCTGGGAGCAGACAGCGTATACCTGGAAAGCAATACCCGACTGGCTCCCGCCATCAATCTATATCACAAACTGGGTTTCAAACGGGTCGTGGGGCCGCCATCGCCCTACGAACGAAGCAATATTCAGATGCGGGTAGCCCTGTAACCCGGAATGATTTTCCGGGTCTTACGCGAAGCGTAAACAATTTACGCCTGACGGCGTACCCGCAAAATCATTGCGGGTTACGGGCCCAAATCCAGCAGCAGGAGAATGGCGTTTTCCGAAAGGGCTTCAAATTCCAGATGACCGATTCCTGAGTAGTGCAGAGCGAGGCCATCACCGCTGTGAAGCAACCGATTCGCCACTTCAAAAACGCCCTGTAAGACAAAAACGAACACGTTGCCCCCCGGCGTTTCCACCGCGTATGTCCCCTCCTGACGTCCGGCAAATCGGCCCAGAAAGCCCCGTCGACCATCGGTTTCCATGAGTGGCTGCAGCAAATTCGACTCACCTGAATCAAAAGCAACCACCCGGAAAGCCGATGCGGTTTCCTGCCCGGAGGCCGCTAGTTCGATGTGCAGAAAGGTGATAAACTCCTTTTCATAAGGATTGCTTAACTCAAAAACTGCTCCGGCTCGCAGGAAAAACGACCCCGCCTGACCCGGCTCCAGGAAGCCGCTTTCGGCCTTCTGCCGATACTCTAGTCCGCCCGTTATGGGCAGTAGCAGAACCGTAGTCGGACTGGTTACGATCGGCGACCAAACGGCCCCGGCCCGAAGCGTCACCTCGTTCAGCGTTCGCAGCGGCCCGAAGGGCTGGCTTTCTACAACCGTGTAAGAGTCGTGATTGAATAAATGACTAATCTGATAATCAGACGTCTCTGTCACACCACGCTGGTCGGCCAGATATATCCGGGCGTCGGCATTCCTTTCCATGAGCCTGGGGATTAAGAGGTTGCCTGATACGACCAGATATTCAGATTGGGTTGTAGGGAAATCAGGTCGGTGGCGACCTCCTCCCCCGACCAAACGGCCTCGCCGTGGTTGCCATACGCCACCAGCAGCGCCCCGCCGACCGTGTCAATCCAGGTAATCGGGTCGCTGTAAAAGGTAATCATAATCTGGTGTTCATCGCGCTCCGTGACGTGCGAGGCCAGTAGTTCAAACGTAAACTGCGTGAACGGCAGACAGCGTTTGCCCTGTACGTTCACTACGTCTGGCACAAGCTGATTCAACTGGCGCAGATAGCCCGATGCGGCCCGACTGCTCAGATAATGGAGCTTGTCCGATCCGGGCACGTTTGCCAGCAGTTCCGCCAGCGTCTGATACCGGTTGTCCGGGTTGAACGTCTGCGCCTGCATATAGAATTCCTGATAGGTGTCTTCAAAAACGGCCCGCTCCCAGTCTCCCGCCGTCCGGGCATCGATACGTTTGCAGTAACTCAGGCGAATCAGTCCTTTCATGACAATTCCGGTTACGCACTGACGACAATCGTGTGGGTCAGGGTGTAGCCACCGGCGTTGCTGCCGGACACGGTAGCCAGTTCGTTGGTCACGCCGTCACTGAAGACGTTGTCCCGTTCATTGCGGGTGTCCTGCGCTCCTTTGGTGTAACCATACGATTGCCCCGTGGTATACACCGTGTTAGCGATGTCGTAGGAAAAGGCTATCTGCGTAACCAGCAGCGACTTACCCGATGCATTATAGATATGTACGTGGATATGGGGTGCCCGTCCGCTGTACCAGCCCGGGAAAATGGACGTGAAGCTGACCAGGCCATTGGCGTCGGTCGTTTGCCGTCCCCGCAGAAAATCCACGCTCTGAAAATTGACACTCTGCATCCCGGTGCCGCCGTATTCGGAATAATATCCGTCTTTATCGCAGTGCCAGACGTCGACGATGGTACCGGCCAGGGCCGCGCAACTGCCGTTGGCGTTTTTGATGGTAATGTTCATCGTCATCGGAATGCCCGTGCGATCTTCCCGGATGTCTTTACGCACAAAATTGGCGGGTACTTTGGTCGGAAATGGCCCGGCGGTTTCCGAAGGTGTTACGGAGCAGTTGCTGGACGAACTGCCGTTGGTGGAGCCGGTTGAAGTCGTGGTTCCAGTGGAGGTAGTCGGCTCGACGGTGTCGGTTTCGCTACAGGCACCGAGGGTTGGCGTCAGGGCGGCTATGCCGAGCAGGCTGGTGAAGCTGCGCTTCAGAAATTCTTTACGTTCCATAGGGCTGATTTCTGGTTTTAGTAAGGTTCTGCGTTGGTATTTACGAATTAGAAGATGATTCGGTAATGGCTTCTTTGACGTCACGGGTGGCATTTCTGAATTCACGAATACCGTTACCCAGTCCCCGGGCGAGTTCGGGAAGCCGTTTAGCCCCGAAGAAAAGCAGGATAGCGCTTAGAATCAGCACAATCTCGGATGTTCCCATTCCAAACATGGCGTTGCAATTTATAGGGTGACTTGATGTGTTTCGTACTCATAACGCCGCCAGCCCGGCCTTTCGTTGCGGGCGGCAGCGCATGTGTCGCTCAGGGAGTATTATGTGTCGACCAGATTCCGTACAGCGTCCATTGGAAATGGCAACGGCCTTTATTTTTAGTTGTTCCTCCATTCGTCGCCGTAAAAAGCTTCCTCGTCGGCACATCCATGAGTTTCCATACGAAAAACACTTCGGCTGCGTAACTTGCTTTTCATGAAATTCCTCCAACGCTACGGCATCTGGCTGCATCTGACCGGCTGGCTGGTTTTTATCAGCCTACCCCTGCTGACGCTGCCGGATTTTCTCTGGAATCGAAAGGACCTGATCAGCCTGGGTATGGCGCAACTGCTGACGAGTCTGCTGACGATGGTCTTCTTCTATTATAGCCTTGACCGCCTGACCCCCGACCTATTGAGCGGCGGATCATCCCGCAGGTTCTGGCTGGTGATGACTGCCATGCTGGCGGGCGTCGTTGCCGTGAAAGTGGTGAGTTTCTACGTGTTTCCTCCGGCCTTTGAGCGTTCTCCCGTTCCATCGTCGCGGATGGCACAGCCTTCTGCTGCCCAATCGAACGCACCCAATTTTTCGGTTCAGAAGCGCCCCCGTGGACCGGGACCAGGGCCGCGCAGCCCCTGGCCGGGCGTACCGGGCACGATGGTATCCTTCAGTTTTGCCATGCTGGTGGCCTCCCTGCTGGCGTTGCTGCGTCACCAGACCCGCAGTGAGGAAGCCCGGCAGCAGATGGTCCTGGAGAAAGTATCGGCGGAACTGGCGATGCTGAAGCTGCAGGTTAGTCCGCATTTTCTTTTTAACACCCTGAACAACATCCGCTGGCTGGCCCGCAAAAAGTCCGAACAGACCGAAGCTGCCGTGGTCATGCTGGCGCAGTTGCTCCGTTACATGATTTATCAGGCACAGCAGGATCGGGTGCCGCTGCGGCAGGAAGTCGAGCACCTGCGCCATTACATCGAACTTCAGAAAATGCGGCTGACCAACCGGCATCCGGTCACGTTTACGGTCGAAGGAGACATTGACGCCTATACGATTGAACCGCTGCTGTTTATTCCGTTTGTTGAAAACGCATTCAAATACGGGCCTGCCGCTGCGGAGGGCAGCATCAACATCCGGCTCTCCGCAGCGGAGGACGTGCTGACGTTCGAGGCACTGAACCCGATCCCATCGTCGCCCGTGCCCCCTAACCCTGATGTGTCCGGCATCGGGATTGCCAACTCCCGGAAACGGCTGGCGCTCCACTATCCAAACCGGCACAGGCTGGATATCGAACGAGCCGACCGGCAGTTCCGCGTTCATCTCACGCTCCATCTGGACCATGAACAAACTGCGCTGCATCGCCATTGACGACGAACCGTTCGCCCTCGAAATTCTGGCCGACGATATTGCCAAAGTACCGTTTCTGGAGTTGGTGGGTACCTTCAGCAGTCCGCTGGAAGCCGCCCCCCTGCTGCGGCAGGAGTCGGTGGACCTGCTGTTTCTGGACATTCAGATGCCGACGCTGACGGGCACGCAGTTTCTGCGGACGCTCAGCCAGCCCCCAATGGTGATTCTGACGACGGCCTATGAGCAATACGCACTGGAGGGTTACGAACTGGCGGTAGTGGATTATCTGCTCAAACCCATTCCGTTCGAGCGGTTTATTCAGGCGGTTAACAAGGCGCTTCAGCTTTATCAGCTACGGCGGCAGGCCCCGGCCAGAGAAGCCCCGCTGGAGACAAATTCCATTTTGCCCTCAGACGAGGCAGAGCCCGCCATCGGGCCGGACTTTTTCTTTATTTTCTCTGAATACCGGGAAATCAAGATTTTCTTCCACGAAGTGACTTATATCGAGGGACTTAAGGATTATGTAAAAATTTTCACGACCCAGCAGGCCCGCCCATATCTGAGCCGACTGAGCCTGAAGGCCATCGAAAGCAAACTGCCGCCCCGGTTATTCTGCCGGGTGCATCGTTCGTTCATCGTTTCGCTGACCAAAATCACTTCCTTCCAGCGAACGCGGCTGTTCATCGGTCAGCAGGAAATTCCGGTGGGCAGCAATTATGTGGCCGGGTTTCTGGAGCGGTACAGGCAGTAACCCGCAATGATTTTGCGGGAATTCCATTCCGGGTCTGTGCGAAGCACAAACTATTCTGCCTGCGGCGTGTCCGACCAGGCAGACCCGCAAAATCATTGCGGGTTACTAGTGCGCTTCCAGCCAGTTTTTGCCGGTGCCGATACCGGTCTCCATCGGTACGGCCAGCGGAATAGCGTTGCGCATGATCTCGGCCACGTTGGTTTTCAGCAGGTCGATTTCGTCGCGGTGCGCATCGAACACGAGTTCGTCATGCACGGTCAGAATCATCCGGGACTTCAGCCGGTTTTCCCGCAGAAAATCGTGAATGTTGATCATGGCGATCTTGATCATGTCCGCCGCCGTGCCCTGAATCGGGGCGTTGATGGCGTTGCGCTCGGCAAACATCCGGTCAGTCATGTTGCGCGAGTTAATGTCGCGCAGATACCGCCGCCGACCCAGCAGGGTTTCGGCATACTGCTTTTCGCGGGCGGTTTCGATGCTCCGGTCCATATAGGCTTTTACTGCCGGAAATTCCCGGAAATATTCACTGATGATTTCGGCGGCTTCCTTACGCGGAATCTTCAGCCGCCGCGACAGTCCAAACGACGATATGCCGTAAATAATGCCGAAATTGATGGTCTTGGCCTTCCGGCGCATGTCGGCGGTCACCTGTTCGAGCGGAACGTGAAAGACCTTGCTGGCCGTCTGCGTATGCACGTCGATGTTGTTGTGAAAGGCGTTCAGCATGGTTTCGTCACCGCTGAAGGCTGCCATAATGCGGAGCTCAATCTGCGAATAGTCCGCCGACATAATCAGAAACTCCTCATTCTGCGGCACAAAGGCCTTCCGGATTTCCTGACCCCGCGGCGTCCGGATGGGAATGTTCTGGAGGTTGGGGTTGGCTGAACTCAGTCGGCCCGTTGCCGCCACCGCCTGGTTGAACGAGGTGTGAATGCGGCCATCGCGGGGGCTAATCAGCAGCGGCAGCGCATCCACGTACGTATTTTTCAGCTTGACCAGTTCGCGATAGTCCAGAATCTTACGGGCAATCTCATGCTCCTCTTCCAGTTCCGACAGAATCTCCTCGCCCGTCGCATACTGGCCCGTTTTGGTCTTTTTCGCGTTGGTATCCAGTTTCAGTTTTTCGAATAATACTTCACCCAACTGCTTCGGTGAACCGATGTTGAACGGGCCACCCGCCATCTCAAAAATCTCCTGCTGAACTAGCTTCATGTCGGTTTCCAGCGTAGCCGAGAGTTCGGCCAGAGCGTTCGTATCGACCCGGACGCCCTCCAGTTCGAGGTCGGTGAGCACCCGTACGAGCGGCATTTCAATCTGCTCGAAAAGCTTATTGAGCTGGTCGCGCTCCAGCAGCGGGGCAAACGTATCCTTCAGTTGCAGCGTAACGTCGGCGTCCTCCCCGGCATATTCGACCACCTTATCGATATCGACGCTCCGCATCGTCAACTGCTTTGGGCCTTTTTTGCCAATCAGCGCCTCGATGGGAACGGGCTGGTAGTTGAGATAGGTCATCGCCATGATGTCCATGTTGTGCCGCTGTTCGGGTTCGATGAGGTAATGCGCAATCATCGTATCGAAGAGCTTGCCCTGGACCTCCACGCCGTATTTTTTCAGCATCAGCAGGTCGTACTTCAGATTCTGACCCACCTTCATAATCTCCGGATTCTCGAAAAACGGTTTAAACTCATCCACAACGGCCTGGGCTTCCTCCCGGTCTTCGGGTATCGGCACATAAAACGCCTCGCCTTTGCGGTAGGCGAACGCCAGACCCACCAGGTCGGCCTCTACGGGGTCGGTGGCGGTCGTTTCCGAGTCGAAGCAGACGGTCTGCTGCTGCATCAGATAATGCATCAGGCTTTCCCGCAGGGCGGGCGTGTCGACGAGCCGATAGTCGTGAACGACCGAGTAGATGTTTTTCCGCCGTTCGGGCTGGTTTTCCGGCTCTTCGGGTTCATAATCCAGAAAGGCAGGCTGCTCCGAAGCTTCGATGCTGACCGCATCCGTCACTTTTTTCGGCGTCGCCGAAGACCCGGATGCTTTTGGCTTCCGGACGGGCGTTTTCTTCTCCGTGGTCTCAGTGGCACCTGTCGGCGTATCCTCAAACTGGAAGGGCAGGTCTTCGGCTCCGGAGGGCGTTTGCCCGCCCCGGTTCGCCGGATCGGAAGCCTGGCCGTTGGCGGGTTCGTCGAACAGCCCCATCTGACCGCTCTTCGGGGCCGGAGCCACCGGAAACGGGTTCGGATCGTCATATTCCTCACCCAGCAGTCGTCGGCGCAACTGCCGGAATTCGAGTTCGTCCAGCAGCCGGGACAGTTCGGGTTTATTATAGTCGGAATGAAGCAGCCGCTCCTCATCGAAGTCGACGGGCACGTCGGTATGGATCGTCGCCAGTTGCTTGGATAACAGGCCCTGCTGGGCAAACTTCTCGACGTTTTCCCGCAGTTTACCCTTCAACTTGTCGGCATTGGCAATCAGGTTTTCCACCGTTTCAAACTCTTCGATGAGTTTTTGGGCGGTCTTCTCCCCCACGCCCGGAATGCCGGGAATGTTATCGACCGAGTCGCCGACGAGACCGAGCATGTCGGTCACCTGGCTGATGTCTTTAATCTGCCAGCGTTCGAGCACTTCGGCCACACCGAGTTTTTCGGCGGCCTTGCCCATGAAAGCCGGTTTGTAGATGTGAATATGTTCTTCGACCAGTTGTCCGAAGTCCTTATCGGGCGTCATCATGTAGACCTCGAATCCCCGCCGGGCGGCCCGCTTGGCGAGCGTACCGATGATGTCGTCGGCCTCGTAGCCGTCGAGCATCAGCAGCGGAATGTTCATGGCTTCGACCAGCCGCTTCACATACGGAATGGCGACGCTGATGTCTTCGGGCTGCGACTGCCGGGTGGCCTTATAGTCGGCGAACGAGTCATGCCGGAACGTTTTTTTGGCCGTGTCGAAGGCCACGCCGATATGGGTGGGTTTTTCTTTCTGGAGGATTTCCAGCAGGGCGTTGGTAAAGCCGAAAACGGGGCTGGTATTCATGCCCCGCGAGGTAATGCGGGGCGACTTGCTGAACGCGAAATGAGCGCGATAAATGAGCGCCATTGCATCCAGCAGAAACAATTTCTTATCTGGTTTCGCCATGAGAGAGAAGCGGAGCGGGCGTTTTTTCCCGTCGGGCCAAAAATCCGATTTTACTGGTAGACTACAAAATCAGAACGGTTGTGAAGCGGTTTTGATTCCGGTTTTCTTTTGTAGAGAGGGGCTTTTTTGCTTCTCACTTACCCAACGCTGTAATGTCTCTCAGTAACTAAACTCCCAGAATGTTTTGACGATTCTCCAATCTCCTGTCTGTCTGCTGAACATTACTACTCTACTGATGGTGCTTCCATAAACCGAATGACTGTAAGCAATTAAAAAGCGCATTTTGTCGACCGAAAAAACGGGTAAGCCCAATCGAGCTATGGCCCAGACTGCGCTTCGCCTGTAGTCACCCCACTTTGCAACAGGCATATCCCCTTGTATAACTGGCAGTTTCGTCCATGTGGAATCCAGTGTATATCGTACAGGCCTATCAAATTGATTTCTGACGAAATCGTGTTCAATGAACCTTTGATAAACCAATGTATCTGAGTATCGTAGCGACCAGCGTACCCGCTTCATAACCATTGAAGGGTTGAACAGCGACTTAGATATCCCTACCCGCCCTTCCGTACGTACACTGTCCTTTTGGGCAAATCTGCTTTCAATCTTCAACTCCCGAATCGCCGCCGTCACCGCCTCCCGAACCTCCTGCTCGGTGACCGTCTGAGCCTCACTCCTGAAGGGCAGGGCCAGCGCAAAAATCAGAAAAAAGTATTTCATAAATTGCGTTTGTAGAAGCCCCTTTATAACGGCATACCGACACTATCCTGTATATTTAGTGATGGACCGACGCACCTTCACCCACCTTGTCTCTCTGGCTGGACTAAGCCTGAATCAGCTACCTAAACTATTGGCCCAAAACCGACCGACTGACGTACCCGTTCGGGCGCTGACGGGTAAGAACGGACAATCCGGTTTCCACTGGTTTGGCTATTACGATAAGCTCCAGTTCGATCCCACCAGTCGTTATGTGCTGGGTATGCGGGTAAACATCGAAGGCCGCACGCCTGCTCCCGACGACGTGGTGGAAATCGGCCTGATCGACCTCCAGAACGGGGACACCTGGAAGCGGCTGGGCGAAAGTCGGGCCTGGGGCTGGCAGCAGGGTTGCATGTTACAATGGCTTCCCGGCTCCGGCTCGGAGGCTATCTGGAATGATCGGCAGAATGGCCGGTTCGTCAGCCACGTGGTGAATGTGTTTACGGGCCGAAAACGCACCCTGCCCCGCGCTATCTATGCGCTTAGCCCCGACGGTCGCTGGGCAGTAGGCACCGAATTTAACCGGATTCAGGATTTACGACCGGGCTACGGATACGCTGGCATTCCCGATCCGTATTTTGATCAGAAAGCACCCACGGAAATAGGTTTGTTTCGCATGGATTTGCAAACCGGCACGTCGCAGACGCTGATGACGCTGGCCCAGGCCGCTTCCATCCCCCACAACGGCGGCAGCGTGGCCGACAATTTTCACTGGTTCAATCATCTGCTGATAAATACTGACGGCAGCCGGATAACGTTTCTGCACCGCTGGCGGGCCCGACGTGAAGACCGACAGACAATGGCCCGGACCAACTTCGTCACCCGGATGTTCACCCTTAATCCCGACGGTTCAGATCCATACATTATCGATCCTTCGGGCTTCACCTCTCATTTTGTCTGGCGTGACCCTACGCACATCTGCGCTTATACAAAACCTGCGGGACAGGATTCGGGCTTTTACATCCTGGAAGATAAAACAGGGAAAATGGATCGGATTGTGACCGATAAAATGCCCGTCAACGGTCACCAGACCTACATACCGCAACGTAATAATCGCAACGGCGAACCCGAATGGTTACTCAACGACAATTACGCCAGTCCGGCCAACCGCAACCAAACGCCCTATCTCTACCACATTCCTACCGACCGGCGCATCGACCTGGGCCATTTTCCCGCCGACCCCAATGCTGTGGGTGAGTGGCGCTGCGATCTGCATCCCCGGACAAGCCCCGACGGTCGCCTGGTCTGCATCGACTCGACCCACGGCGGTAATGGCCGACAAATGTACCTGCTGAATATAGCCGGGGCGTTCGAATCGTGATGGGTACGTTTCCGGCGTCCCATCCTCTTTTCAACCCTCTTTACCGGCAACCTGGCCCTTGCAAACCCCCATTCAATGACAAAAACTTGCTGAACCGTTTGCTTCTGTCATTGTTTTGGTAAACTTCTAACCCAGACCCTGTTACCCGATGAACGCCGTTTTACTGGAAGATGAAAAACTGGTTGCCCGCGAGTTTGCGCTGAAAGTAGCCGAACTCGACGGCGATATTCAGATTGTGGAAACCCTGCCCAGCGTCCGGACGGCCCTGCGCTGGTTTGGCGAACATGCCGAGCCCGACGTCGTTTTTGCCGACATTCAGTTGTCCGACGGGCTGAGTTTTCAGATTTTTGAGAAATTTCAGTTGTCGTGCCCCATCATCTTCGTGACGTCCTACAACGAATTCGCAATCCAGGCTTTCAAGGTCAACGGCATCGACTACCTGCTCAAGCCCGTCGACCGGAGCGAACTGGGCCGGGCCATTCAGAAGGCCCGCAGCCTCAACAAAGCCAAAACCGCCCTGCCCATCGACCTGCAGCAACTGATGAACGCCCTGCAGCACCCCTCGGCCCTGCGTCCGGCCTACAAGGAAACCTTCCTGGGTCACGCCCGCACCGGCTGGGTGCCCGTCCGCACGGCCGACATTGCCTATTTTCAGTACGACGCCATCAACTTCCTGGTGACCCGCACGGGCGAGCGCTATCCGGTCGACTACGAGACGCTGGAAGAACTGGAGGAACTGCTCGACCCGGCGCAGTTTTACCGGGCCAACCGGCAGTACATCGTCTGTTTCGACGCCATCGGGCAGGTGAAAACCCTCGAAAATGCCAAACTTGTCCTGCGGCTGCGCCCGCCCCACCAGGCCGTACAAATCGACGTCAGCCGCCAGAAAGCGCCCGCCTTCAAACGCTGGCTGGATCGCTAACGAACGTCTGCCCTGACGATGCTCTGCCGGTTCCGACTTCTGCTGCTGCTGCTTCCGCTGCCTCTGCTGGGGCAGTCGGTGCCGTTTTCGTTCCGGCACCTGCAGGAGTCCGCCGGTCTGTCGCACAAGCTGGTCAACTGCCTCTTTCGCGACCGGGACGGTTTTCTTTGGGTTGGCACCTACGGCGGTCTCAATCGGTTCGACGGCAGTCATTTCACCGTTTTCCGGTATCACCCGCGTCGGCCCGAAACACTGGGCAGCAATATCGTTCACGCCATCGATCAGGATGCGCAGGGCTTTCTCTGGCTGGCGACCGAAGCAGGCATCAGCCGCCTCGACCCGGCCACGGGCCGCTTCCGGAACTTCCACACCGCGTACGGTCATAATCTGGGCATGTGTCTCAACCTCGTCTGCGACCGGCAGGGAAACGTCTGGTTCAGCAGTCGCGGTCGGGGCCTTTTTCAGTACGATCCCGTCAGAAATCAGTTTCGGCAGTTTGTTGCAAAGCCGGGCAGGACGGCCTCCCTGTCGAATAATTTCGTGAGTAAGAATGGTCTGCTGCGCGATGACCGCCGTAACGGTCTCTGGATTGCTACCGAGAAAGGCCTGAATTTTCTGGATCTGACGACCCATCGTCTCCGCAACCACCAGACCGACAGCCGACCAGGTGCGCTTTTTTCTCCGAATTATACTTCCGGGCTGACACTGAACGGCGACACGCTGCTTTACGCCGACAATACGGCCGAACGGATTATCCAGTACGACCTGCGGCACCAGACGCTGCTTCAGTCGTTCCACCCGACGAGCCGGACTGGTCAGCCGGTCTTTCCGGTAGCAACGCTCTTTGTCGACCGGAACCAGACCATCTGGCTTAGTTCGTGGGAGTATGTGCTGCTGCGGATACGGAGCGACATGCGTCAGGTGGAAGAGTTTGTCCACGATCCGCTCGACCGGACCTCGGTAGCGGCCAACTTTTTCTGGGATGCCTGGCAGCAGGATGACGGTACCATCTGGCTCGGCACGGTCAACGGTCTGTCGTATACCAACCCCGAACGCACCTTCTACCGGGTACACAATCTGGGACGACTGCACCCATCCATCAACGACGACCGGGGTATCAACAGCTTTCTGGAAGATGACGATGGTTCGTGGTGGCTGAGCACCGCCCTGCATGAACTGCTGCACTACGATGCGGTCAGCGGTCGGCTGACGCCTTACCGCATTCCGTCATCGTCCCCCTATGAAGGCGGTTTCGGTTTTCCGCTTCTGTCGCGAACGCCCGATCCGAACCGGCTGTACATCCTGCTGAGTCAGTCGCTGCTGGTTTTTGACAAACGAACCCGCCGATTCGCCCCCTTTGACGGCTGGGGAGAGGTTCAGCGGCGGCTGGGCACGGTGAGCACCCTGCTCGTCAGCGGTGATTCGGTGCTTTTCTTCGGGCGTTACAATCCCCGAATGCTCCGTTATCACCCGGCGAAACGCCTCTGGCGGGAGGACTCCATCCCCTTTCCGGCTACCCACCGCAACCGGTTCTGGGTGCGTCATGCCGCGTTCGACCAGCGCCGGACGCTGTGGCTCGACGTCTATCCGGGCGGCTTCGTTTCGTATGCCGACCGTCGGTGGAGACACATTCCGCAGCCTGAAGAGGCGGCTCCGTACGAAGAGACGTTTTTTTCGTTTAAAACCGATTCATCGAATCAGTTCTGGATGCCTGCCACCAACTACGGTCTGGTGCGTTACAACCCCCTGGGTAACACGTACCGGCTTTTGGGGGAATACGATGGTCTGGGCTCTGCGGAAGTCAAGGCCGTCTGCCCGGATGCATCCGGCCGGGTGTGGGTGGCGGCCATGAATAAGTTTTCGGTATACGACCCCTACCGCCGCTTTGGCCGGGCCGGGCCGCTGCTGAACCGGGCGGGCGTGTTTCCGCCCGACGAGAATCCGTTTCTCAATTTTTCTTTACCGCTGAACGAATCCGCCGTCAACTACGAGAACTATATGTTCCCGCTGCGCAGCGGACATATTCTCTGCACGCTGAAAGGCTATCTGGTCGAGTTCATGCCCGAACGCCTCAACGTTCGCCCCGTTCCTACCCGACTGCTCATCAGTCGGCTCGACCTGCCCGACAGCCTGCGGCTGGTTCAGGCGGGACAAGAGCCGGTGCGGCTCGGAGAAACTGACAATAATTTCAGTATTCACTACGGAATTCTCAACCAGCCGCAGGAATCCCATTCGTATGAATATAAACTGGAAGGGTATGATGAAGACTGGGTAACTGCCGGCAGCCGGACGGTCGCCAGCTACACCCGGATTCCCGGCGGGCGTTACGTGTTCATGGTTCGGGCCGCTTCGGGAACGGGTCCCGTTCGGCCCGCGCAACTGGAAATCCTCGTGGCGACTCCCTTCTACGCCACGCGCTGGTTTCGGGCGGTGATGGTGGCGCTGCTGGCCGTGCTGATGTACCTTCTGTATCGTTACCGCACCCGACAGACCGCCCGCCTGCATCGTCTACAGATGCAGGCGACCCGGCTCGAACGGGATAAAACTATCATTCAGTACCAGAACCTGATCAACCACCTCAATCCGCATTTTCTGTTCAACAGCTTGACCTCGCTCAACAGCCTGATTCTGGTCGAACCCCGTGAGGCGTCGACGTTTTTACAGAAACTGTCGGCCATGTACCGCTACATTCTGCAAAGCCGGGATAAGGAAACGGTCACGCTCCAGCACGAACTGACTTTCGTACAACATTATACGGACCTGCAGAAATCCCGTTTTGAGGACGCCCTGCACATCGACATCGACATACCGGGCGACTATCTGCTGCGCCATATCGTTCCCGTAACGCTCCAGAACCTGTTTGAGAACGCCATCAAGCACAATATCGTCGATGACGATGCGCCGCTCACCATCCGGGTTTTCGTAGATGGAGATAGTCTGGTAGTAGAAAACAACCTACAGTTGCGGGCGTTCGTCGAAACGTCCAACCGGCAGGGCATGGAAAGCCTCCGGACGCTGTACGGCTACCTCAGCGACACCCCGCTGACGGTCGGCAGCGAGGGCGATCGCTTCGTTGTCCGGATTCCTCTGCTTTAACGCCTCCCTTCTGATTCGCTGCCGAACCGCCTTAACCGGTGATTTTGTCTTCTCCCTCGTTTTTCGCCACCACTCGACCGCCTTTTTTTGCCGGAGGGTGACCTGCTGACCAATTTTGAAGCGTAAACCAACAGCAACTTCTTCTCTTTCAACCATGAAAACATTCATCATTCCCGCCGCTCTGCTGTTCAGTTCGGTAGCGTTTGCCCAGAATACCGTCGACGCCGAACAGGAAGGCGACAACAACTACGCCGAAGTCAGTCAGGTTGGTGCCAATAATTCGGCTACGCTGTATCAGAACAACAGCGAGCACTATCTGCTCATCCAGCAGGGCGCACCGGGCAATCCGGCCACGGGCAACCGGGCGACGGTCGTGCAGAGCGGCGGGGTCGGTTCCAGCAACCGGGCGCAGATTCAGCAGTTCGGCAACGACAACGAAGCCTATGTGTCCCAGATTGGCGACGACAACGAGGCGTATCTTCTGCAGACCGGCGACCGGAACGTTGGCCGCATTACGCAGACGGTCAGCGGCCAGCAGAACATCGGTTCCATCGACCAGTCGGGCGATGACAACGACGCAGAGGTCCGCCAGGACGATTCCGGCGTGTTTCAGAGCATCGGTTCCATCAACCAGTCGGGCGATGGAAACACGGCCCGCATCCTGCAGCAAAGCCGAAATCAGGGGTATATCGACCAGTCGGGTAATAACAATGAGGCCAATATCCAGCAGATTTACGGCTCACTGGATACCTACGCCCGGATCGAACAGTCAGGCAACGGCAATCAGGCGACCATCAAACAGGCTCAGTTCTCGGATTTCAGCGAAGCGACGGTCATCCAGGCGGGCGACGACGGCATGGTGCTGGTCAATCAGCGGGGCGAAGATAATTTCGTCAGTATCAGCCAGACCTCTGGCTACGCTAACGAAGCAGATGTTCTGCAGGAAGGCGCCGACAACGTGCTCTGGCTCACGCAGGCAGGCGGCGGCAACGCCGTGACGGTAACGCAGCCGGGCAACAACAATACGCTGATCATCAGCCAGGTCAACCCATTTTAATAAATCCATAATCCTCTTTTCCTCCAGTAAAACCAACAACGACTAATGAAAACGATGCAAAAACTGGCGGCGCTGCTGCTGATCATAAACGTAGCGGGCTGCAAGGCTGTCAATGAAGTAACGCCGGAGACAGGCACCTATCTGGTCTACACGAACATGCCGACGGGCAAGTTTGACAAACTGACGGTGAAACTCAACAATGAGGAAGTCGGAACGCTGACCCTGCCGTTCGTGGCGACCATTGGCCGGACGGGTCCCGAATGCAGCACCCCGACAGGAGCCTCCGTTCTGCGTCTCGAACGCCCTCTGGGCAGCTACTCGCTCGATGCCGTCGCCACGCTCAACGGCAAACAGACCGGCAAATGGTCGTCGTCCATCCGATTCGAGAGCGGCGACTGCAAACGCACCCGGTTTGTGCAGGATTAGGTGAATGGGTAATTGGGTTAGATGGGAAGCTGGGCGATAACAACCACTCAATCACTCAATTACCCATTTCCCCCAGTTGCTTCACAGCAGCCTTCGTCCAGTCGACGCGGCGGTCTGCTTCGGCGAGGTCGATGAATTCATAGTCCTCCAGGAGCCGCTTCAGCTTGTCCAGACAGCCACTGAGTCCGTAGTAGGATTTGAACTTTCGGGTCAGGCTCAGGCCCGGAATCATAGGCTGTCCGGCGTCGAAATCACGGGGATGGAAATAGGTCATCACGTAGGGCGACTGCCGCATGAACCGCTTCAGCACGTCGTACGGAAACAGCCGGAAATAGCCGCCGCCGGAGAAAATCATGTCTTGTCCCAGCAGGTCGACGGTGTTGATGGGAAATTCCTTGAGCTTCGTTCCCTGCACGTCGATCAGGCAGGGCTCAGCGGTACCGAAGCTGCGGTCGCCGCCATGCGCCCGGCGGGCCGGAAACACCGAACAGTCGATTTCGATGCCGTTTTCAACCAGAATCGGGAATACCCAGCGCGTGTCTTCCTTTACCGAAAAACCCGGTGCGCGGTACGACCGGACGCGCTTGCCGGTCACGTCCTGTAGAGCCTTGATGGACGTTTCGAGGTCGGTCCGATAAGCTTCCGGCGACTGTTCGTAGGCGAGCTGGTGCATGTCGGAGTGGGTGCCGATTTCGTAGCCCAGTTCATCGATGCGCCGGATGACGTCGGGATATTTACGGGCCACCCAGCCGAGGCAGAAAAACGTCGCCCGCCGGTTGGTATCGTCCAGCAGCCGGAAAATACGATCCATGTTCTGATGAATCCGCGACTCATACCGGCCCCACTCCTGCTCGGTGCGGGTCGAGGCGTTATCGAGCAGATGAAACCACTCTTCGATGTCGAATGTGAGGATGTTCATGGGAGGAAAGGAGGAAAGAAGGAAGGGAGGAAAGGACCGGTCTCTTTTCGCCTTTCCTCCTTATTAATAAAACCTCTTCCCCGCCGCCAGGAACGCTTTCACGTCTTCGCGTTTGGGGAATGAAAAATAGGTCATCTGGGCGGCGTCGTTCTCGATGAGCGTATAATCGCCGGTATGAATTTTCTCGATGGCTTCGAGGATGGCGTCCATGCCAAGTTGTTTTGTATGCTCGATGAGTTCGGCCTGCGAACGGTTGCCGATTTCCACTTTTTTCTGCACGATGATGGGGCCGCTGTCGATGCCTTCGTCGACAAAAAAGACCGACACGCCCGTGTATTTCTCTCCGTTTTTCAGCACCCAGAATGAGGGCATCAGGCCCCGGTATTTGGGCAGCAGGGCCGTATGCAGGTTGATGCAGCCTTTGGGAGCCAGGTCGAGCAGGGGGCGTTTGAAAATCTGATTACCCGCGATCGACACCAGCAAATCGGGTTTGTAGGCCCGGATTTTCTCCAGACTCGCCGGTTTGTTGACCGGCTCATCCAGGTTAATCAGCGGGATGTTGTGCTGTTGCAGCACGTGTCTGACGCTGTTGCGCTTATCCAGTTTCGACGTGATGAATTTCCATCCGTAGCGCAGAAAAAACGGCAGGCCGAAGATGTCGTAGGTTTTTTTGGCCTTCTCGCTCATCGTTTCGCGCTTCCCGAACGGCGACACGTCGAAGACGACCGTGGCAACCACCTCGGCAAACGGTGGCAGTTTTTTGATCAGATAATCGATATTGCGGGCCAGATAGAATGGATCGTCCTGCGTCAGAATGACAATGCGCATGAGCGTTTACGAAAAGTTGCAGGGGCAAAAGTACGGCATTTGGTGCAAATAGCAGAGGCAATGCGGTGAGAGTAGAGCGTACGATCGTTGGGGTTCGGTCAATCGGCCGGATAGCTGCAGTGCCCTGTTTATGACGGTATGAGGAAAAAATTCTAATTTTTTTCTAAGCCAATTTGAAAATCTCTCTCAATCGATTTGTCGTTTTGTGAGCAGGTAAATATAAGCAGATAGCTCACAGGATTATGAAACGTTTCATGTTCTGCCACGTGCTGATATGGGCTGGCGCAACCATTGGACTAGCTAACGCCCAGACGTTCAGTCACGAAAACGGTGTTTTATGGCAGTCGTCCGACATCCTGACCGGCCAGGTCGCCTTTGGTTTTAACAAAGGGCAAAGTAAATATCACCTTCGCCAGAAGGGGTCTTTTTTGCGGGAAAGCTGGCACCTTAAAACGCCCGACACGAGTTTGCTCATCACACCCGCCAACGCCTGGGGCTTCCGCTCGGGCGGACGTACCTATCGCTTCGGCAGGAGCGGCTCGTTTGAGCTCGTACATCAGGGGGTTATTTGTCTGTATCGGACCAGCAGCAGCCGCAGTAATCATTATTATTTCAGCCGCGACCTTGAAAGTCCTATTTTCTGGCTGACGCCCAGAAAGCTCAAACGCGAGTATGCCGACAACGCGGCGGTCCAGAAGGCCGTACATGAACTGAGATGGCATCAGGCTCCCGATGACCAGCTCGACCGGAGCGGCCTGCTCCGCATACTGACCTGGTTTCCCGAAGAAATCACCGCCCGCAATGACTGAGTAAGCCCATGCTGGCATCATGAAAGCGACCATTGCTCTGGGCGGTGGCCGCTTTCTGTTTTATAGAGCCCCGAATCAGTCCCACTTACCTATTGACGACTCATCGGGATCGGCTGCGGATTCATTGCCGCTTTCGCGTCACTCGTTCAGCTTTTTTTGCCAACCGACACTCGCCATCCCAACTTTGGGTCATAAACCAAACAAAAACAAGCAAATACCATGAACAAAGTTCACTTTTTCTCCGCCCTGTTCCTGGCCTCGGCAACAGGCTACGCTCAGAATCAAATCAATGCCAACCAGCCCGGCGATGGCAACTACGCCGAAGTCAGCCAGGTGGGCGACAAGAACACCACGACTTTCACGCAATATAACGGACAGCACTATCGGCTGGTGCAGCAGGGGGCGGCCAACAAGACCGTCATTGGCAATCTGACCATCGTTAGCCAGGATGGCGTCAGTCATTAGGCGAAGATCGAGCAGTTGGGCGATGAAAACTCGGCGGGTGTCTTCCCGTACGGAACCAAAAATGAGGTATCGGTTCTTCAGTCCGGCGGCAGCAACACAGCGAACGTGACCCAGATTGAGTACGCCAGCCATCATCTTGCATTTCTCAAACAGGCGGGCAATGAGAATCAGGCCACGATTCTGCAGCTTGGCGCCGTGCAGAGTAAGGCAATTTTGCCAGTGTCGACCAGAAATCGGGGAGTTTCAACGAGGACAGTATTTCGCAGGAGGGCGCTGGCAACGTGCTGTGGCTCACGCACGAAGGGGGCAATAATGACGTTCAGGTCGTCCAGGCCTCCGATAATAGTACGCTGATTATCAGCCAGAGCAATCCGTTCTGACAGGGCATCGATAAAACGAAAGATAAAAAGGATGCCATCCCTGGGAGGGATAGCATCCTTACCTGTTTTCTTCAGTCTTCAATCGGTTCAGCCAGTGCCTCCGGCATACCGAACGCCGCCAGCCGGTCGCACATATCCACGGTCTTCTGCGTGTCGAGATACGCGTGTAGATAGACGACTTTGCCCCAACGCATTTTGATAACGTGAACGCCTTCGTTGACGTAGTCGGACCCGTCGGCGGGCGTGGCCCGGTCGACCCACTCGACGGCAACGGTGGTGTTCCAGGGCCAGCCGCTGACAGCCACATTCTGGATCTCGAACGAGAGCCCGGGCGAGAGGCGGAACAGCCGCCCGAACCATTCCCGCATGGCCCCGACGCTGTGCCGGGTACCACCCAGGGAGTGATTTCCGCTGAAGGTGTGCGAAATGTCCGGGGAAATGTTTTTCAATACGCTTTCGTAATCGCCCCGGTTCAGGTTTTCGAAGCTTTGGACGGCCAGTTTTTTTACCATGAAATGATACATAGCTGTAAGGGTTTATAGACTCGGTTCAGTGAATGACTGAGACAAAGGTCGCCTGCGCCCCGCTGCGGTGCATTGATCTATGATAAGAAGCAAAAAAGGAGTCTATCGGCGCAGGCGGGTTACCTGCTGTTTGATGCGGCTCAGGCTCTCAGGCGTGACGCCGAGGTAGGTGGCAATCAGGTGCTGGGGTACCCGCTGCAGCAGACCCGGTTCTTCTTCCAGCATCGCCAGATACCGGGTCTCCAGACTATCGAACTGAAACTGGCTCGCCCGCCGATCCATCAGCAGATACGCCTCTTCGGCCATCAGCCGACCGAATTTCTGCATGGCCGGGTGCCGTTCATACAATCGGTAGATGTCCGCTTTATAGAAAGCGGTCATGCGGCAGGGCTCGATACATTCCAGGTAGTAGGTCGTCGGTCGGCCCGTCTGAAAACTGGAAAATTCGGTGGCAAAGGCGAAGGCATCCGGAAAATAGAAGAAATACGTCAGGTCGACGCCGTCCTGAATGCGATAGGCCCGTATGGCTCCTTCGTGGAGAAAAAGCATCCGGTCGCAGACCTGGCCCGGCTGCAGCAGAAGGCGCTTTTTTTCATACTGCACCGGATGACCGGCGGCCCAGACCTCCTGCCACGCCTCGTCCGGCAGGTCGACGAATCGGCTGAAGAAGGCCCTAAGGCTGGTCTGATCCGAATGCATGAACGATTTGGTCAGAAATCCTTGAACTGCTCGTACATTTCTTTGAGCTTGGGGTCGCGTTCGCTCAGACGAATGTCTTTCCGCATGGACTTGACGCCTTCGATGTCCTGCAGCAGTCCCAGCACCTGATAGGCCCCGAACCGGACGAAATACGCCGGATTGTTGCGGGCTGTCACCTCCAGCATCGGGATGGCCCGCCGCTGTACGTCGGCATTGGAGCGGAGCAGATATTTGCCGAACACCTGGAGGAAATTATACAGCTCCTGGGGCTTCATTCCTTCCATTTTGCTCAGATACCATTCGTAGCGACTCTCTTCGGGTGCGTTGGCGTAGTGGTTGGCAACCGCCGTAATAATTTCACCGCTGGTCGAACTCTCAAATCGGGTAGCTATGTCGGCGGCATCGGCAGGTTTCCCGATCAGATAGGCATCCAGAGCGGCCGCCACCACCGTGTTGGAAGAGTCGTTGAGCGCCTCCCGGAACAGCGGATCGTTGGTGTTATCCCCGTAGGAAGCCAGCGTCACGATAGCTTCGGTCCGCACCGCCGAGCGTTCGTCGTTACGGGCCTTGCTCTGCACCACGCGCTCCACGTCGGTAAAACCCTGACCGTCGTATTCGGCAAAGTTGCTGATAGCCAGTTGGCGGATTTTCCAGAACTTGTCGTTCATGGCCGCAATCATCATGTTGCGGACGGTCGAGTCGATGAGGTTCGTTTTATCCTCCAGCCGGGTGACAGATTCGTACTTGTCGCGGTAGTTGTCAGCATGATAATACTGAAACACAAGCTCGGCCTTATTCTTATCCTGCTCCACCGTTCCGACAATCCGTTTGTCGGCATCGAACAGCACCAGATCGGGGCGCTGCTCGACGTTAAAGGTCAGCGTCTGCTTCGCCCGGTCGATCAGCACGTCGTGCGACTGCTTCTGTCCTTTTACCCAAACGTCGATTTTCACCGGCAGACGATAGACAGGCGTGGCCGTCGTATCCTGCTGCTGTAGCACGGTCAGCGTCAGTTTATTCTGGCTGTATTCCTTATCGACTTTGATGACTGCGTGACCGGGCTTCAGGAACCACTGGTCGAAAAACCAGTTCAGATCCTGTCCGGTCACCTCTTCAAAGGCCTTACGCAGATCGCTCAATTCGGCAGTACCGAAAGCATTTCGTTTAAGATACAGCCGAAGCGCGTCGAAAAAAGCATCGTCGCCCACAGTTTTCCGGAGCAGATGCAGCACCCGGCCCCCTTTGGCATAGGAATGGCTGTCGAACATCTGTTCGCGGTCGGTGTAGCGATAACGTATCAGCGATTCCTGCTTCGTTTCAGCCTCGGCCAGATACTGGTTCAAATCGTCGTAAGCGTGCAGTTCTGCCGAGCTGAGCCCTTGGCTATGTTCCCGCCAGAGGTACTCGGCGTAGGTAGCAAAGGCTTCGTTGAGGGGCAGGTTGGCCCAGGATTCGCAGGTAACCAGATTGCCGAACCAGTGATGCGCCAGTTCGTGCGCAATCACGTCGTCGGAGTTGCCATCGATAAGCTGCCGGTCATCCATCTGGATACCTTCGCCATGAACCGTCGCCGTGGTGTTTTCCATCGCCCCCGACACAAAATCCCGCACGGCAATCTGGCTGTATTTCTCCCAGACGTAAGGCATTCCGAACGTTTTCTCAAAAAACTGGATCATGGCCGGGGTTCGTCCGAAGATGGCCCGGGCGTATTTTTCGTAGGCGGGTTCGACGTAATAGCTCACTTCCAGCGGACCGCGTCCGCCGTGCGACGCCAGCGAATCCTTCACATACGCAAACTCACCCACGGCTATCATTGTCAGATACGGCGCATGGGGCAGCGACTGCCGCCAGTAATCGGTTCGCAGCGTACTGTCGCCGCTCAGTTGCGAACTGATCAGTTTTCCGTTCGACAGGGTGCGGTATTTGGTTTCGACGGTCAGGTAAATCTCCTGCGTCATCTTCTCGTTAGGCGTGTCGATGGTCGGGAACCAGCACGAATTGGCCTCCGTTTCGCCCTGCGTCCATATCTGACGGGGTTTGTTGTCCTCACCGCCGTCGTGATTAATGAAATACAAACCTTTGTCGGAGGTGATCGCCCGGTCCGGCGATCCGGGGCTACCCCCAGCGGGCAGTTCGTTCGGTTTGGCCGTGTAGACAATCTGGACGTTGAAGGTATCGGTGCGCGTATACGTGCGCGGGAGCAGGATGTGCAGCGTCCGGCGGTCGTTATAGGTGTAGTTGAGCGAATCGGCCACCAACTGTCCGTTAGCGAGCGTATCGAGCACCAGAACGCCTTTGACGTCGAAGCCTTTGGCGTCGAGGTCGAGCGTGTTCTGGGGATAAAAGTAGGGTTTCAGCCGGAGCGTGGCCGTACCGTTGACCCATTGCCGCACCCAGTCGAAGCGCAGGTCGAGGCGGGTGTGCAGCAGGTCGTGCTTCAGCGTTCGGGACGCATTATATACTCCCTGCGCCGCCGGAGTCGTCGGTTTCTTTTCGGCAGTGTTCTGTGCCCCACTTTGTCCAACTACGCCAATCAGTAGAATCCAGCCAATAATGAAACGGATTACAGTGTACATTTTGATGATGATCAACTTCTCATTTAAACGAAGAAGGCGGGTTTGTGGTATTTATTCCCGGATGGTTTCCGTTCGGGCGGCCCGCTGAGCCGGTATCCACGACATCAGAAACGTAACGGCCACCACCAGAACGGCCGTCACCAGAACGTCATTCAGCACCAGCTTCACCGGATAGGCATCGACCAGGGCGCTCTGCATTCCCATCGACACCAGCCCGTAGCGGTCCTGCAGCCAGCACAGCCCGACGCCCAGAATCAGGCCGACGATAGCCCCGCTGAGGGCGATGATTCCGCCTTCGGTTAGAAAAATGCGGCGGATCAGGTCCGGTGTGGCACCCATCGCCCGCAGAATCCGGATGTCGGCTTTCTTTTCGAGCAGCAGCATCGAGAGAGCGAAGAAAATGTTCACGGACGCAATCAGCACCAGAAACGAGAGCGTCAGCGTCACCAGCAATTTTTCAATGCGTATGGTCCGGTACAGGTCCGGATTCAGGTCATCGCGATCCAGCACCCGCACGGAAGTTCCCAGACGCTGCTGCAAGGCCTGCTTCAGTGCGGGCACGTCGGTATCGGGCCGGGTCTGGATTTCCAGTGAGGATAGCTGATCGGACCGGTAACCAACCAGCCGACGCATGGCTTCCAGCGGAATAATTACGTAATTGTCGTAATTCTGTTCGATAAAGAAAACCCCCGACACCGAGAAAAGCTCCTGATTGAAGGCGTTTTCCGACAGAAGATTGATCGTGCGCCCCGTATTCTGCGGATACCACAGTTCCAGCGGCGACAAAATATCCTGGGGCGAAATCAGCAATGCATTCCGGATACCCTCGGCCACGTTGGCGAATTGCACGTTCCCCTGCTGCAGCCGGAGAGTTCCTTCGACCAGTGCCGTATCGAGCTGACCGCGTTGCAGATACGTGCTGTCGACACCCTTTACCTGCACCACCACCTGCCCGTCGCGATAGCGGGCCAGGGCGTTGTCGGTGATAACCTGCGTCACAAACTGAACATCCGCCGTCTTCCGTACGGTCTGAAGCAATTCCGGACTTACGACCATCCGCTTTCCACTAGCCGGAGCAATGGTCAGATCCGGCTCGAACGACTTGAAAATCTGCCGATTGAGCTCCTCCATTCCATTAAATACCGACAGCACGACAATCAGCGCCATCGTACCCACGCCCACGCTGAACATGGAAACGATGGAAATCAGGTTGATAAAGCTGCGCTTCTGTCGTGAAAAAAAATACCGGCGGGCAATCCAGAAGGGTACGTTCATGTAAATGAGGGAATGTTGAATGAGGGAATGATAGAATAGACTCCGCCTTACAAGTATTCCGTCAAGGCGTCAGCCTATTCTATCATTCCCTCATTCTCTCATTCTAAATTCAATCTTCCTCCTCCTCCACGGGGGCGGGCGGAATGTCCAGGTTGGCGAACAGTTCGTCCATTTTGGCGGCATATTCGGCAGTGTCGTCCAGATAAAACTGCAGTTCGGGCACAATCCGGAGCTGATGGCGCACACGGTCGCCGAGTTGCTGGCGGATGGTCCGGGAGCGGTCTTTTATGGCATCCAGAATTCCCTCTTTATTTTTGGTAGCCAGAAAGCTCAGGTAGACGCGGGCGATACTAAGGTCGGGCGACACCCGCACGTTGGTGACGGTGATAAATGCCCCGTTGAACAAATGCCGGGCATCGCGCTGAAAGATTTCGCTCAAGTCCTTCAGCAGCAACCGGGCTACCTTCTGCTGTCGTTTCGATTCCATAGGTCACTTCGTTTTAATGGATAATGAAAAATGGAAAATGGACTGCTGATGGCGATATATCATAACTGCATTGCTCATTTTCCATTATTCATTATCCATTATTTATTTCTCTTGCAAATATCCGCACTTTTCGCAATTTCTTTGGGTGCAAAACCGTAATTTCGTCACAGGGTACTGATTAAACGATAATTGTCTTGCTTAGTTTTTTCCGCCTGAATGCAACAGCGCAGATTATTGGACTGCTGCTGCTGCTGGTTCTGATTCGCCTCCCTTTCCTGCTCTCTCCGCCCCCACTGCTCGTTCCGGAACTGAACTGGATGCTGATCGGCGAACAGGTGCGGCAGGGCGACCTGCTCTACCGCGACATCTGGGACAGCATCAGCCCGCTGTCGGCAATGGTCTACTGGTTTATGGATCTGGCGTTCGGTCGGTCGCAGACGGCCTATTATCTGATGGGAACGGCTTTGGGCGCCTTTCAGGTAATTTATTTCAATTACGTGATGAACGTACGCGACGTGTACCCCGACCGCACGTTCATTCCCGGTCTGCTTTACGCGCTGTTTCTGAATATGTCCTTCGATTGCAGTACGCTTTCGCCGGTGCTGCTGGCAACCACCTTTCTGCTGCTGGCTTTTGGAACCCTCGTCAAACAGATGGAACGACGCGGAGCTACCGATGAGGTCTTTGAAGCAGGTTTTTACATTGGCATGGCTACGCTGTGCTATCTGCCATCGGCCATCTTCCTGATCTGGGCGGTCCTATCGCTTTTGTTATATTCCGGGGCCAGTTTCCGGCAGCACTCCCTGTCGGTGTTCGGCTTTGCGTTCCCCCTGCTGCTGACCATCCTGTATTACTACCTGAATGACAGCCTGCCCGATTTTAACCGCAACCTGATCGCATCGGTTTTCCGGGTTCGGCAATATAATCTGACGGATTTCCGGACGCTGCTGGCTTCGCTGTTTCTGCCCCTGGCGATGAGCGCACTGGGGTTGCTGAGCCTGCTGCGTCTGACAACCCGCTACGTGAACTTTCAGCAGCGGGCGCAGCAGATTATGATGCTCTGGGTGCTGGCGGGACTGCTTTCCATTGGACTCATGCCGTTTCTGGCCCCCATGCTGTTTATCATTTTCGTACCGCCAATGGCTTTTTTCTCAGCCATTTACTTTCAGAGTCTGCGAAAAATCTGGGTTGCCGAACTTCTCTTTCTGGGTGTTTTCGGAGCTATGCTGCTAATTCTCTACCAGGGCGCCCTTCAGTTGATTCCCAACCTCGCTCTTGGGCAGTTGACGAGTCTTCAGGTAAACGCTTCCCCGGTTCCTCCCCAGGTCAGGAACGCAAAAATACTGGTCATCGGAGAAGATCTGAGCGCTTATCGTTATAATCAACTGGCAACTCCTTATTTAAACTGGGATCTGGCGAAATATGACCTGCGCAATCTCGACAATTACGAGAGCGTGATTAACATCTACAATCATTTCCGCAATGATCCGCCCGGCTATATCATCGACAGGGAGGACGTCGTCGGAAAACTGTTCGAACGCGCACCCGACCTTGCCAGCCAGTATGAGAAGACCCCTATGGCGGGAATTTATCGCAGAAAATAAAACCGGCAGCCTCTGCCGGGGCTAATCAGCAACTGATTTTTCCGACCCGCCGATCGTGCCGACCGCCCTCGAAGTCGGTCGACAGAAACAGCCGGATGCACTCGATGGCGTCATCGGCGGACATAAACCGTTCGGGCAGGCAAAGGACGTTGGCGTTATTGTGCTGCCGGGCCAGCGCTGCCAGTTCGGGCTGCCAGCAGAGCGCCGCCCGGATGCCGGAGTGCTTGTTGGCCGTCATCGCCACCCCATTGCCGCTGCCGCAAACCAGAATGCCCCGCTCGAACTGACCGCTTTCAACGGCCATCGCTACCGGATGCGCCACGTCAGGATAATCGGCGGATTCTTCGGTGTAGGTGCCATAATCGCGGACGACGTAGCCTTCGTTCTCCAGCCAGGCAATGATGTTCTGTTTGTAGGCAAAGCCGGCGTGATCCGCTCCGACAGCTATAGTTGGCTTCATAAAATCAGAAATGTGCATGAACTTTAGCCGCAAATATACGTTATTAGAATCCGGCCTCTCCAAATGGGATGCCGGATGATGAAAAAAGGCATTTACAGTATGGAAGCGGAAAAAACAGTACAGCGGTCTGAGACGCAGGAAGTCTCACAAATTGAAAAAGATTTACCCAAACGCGACGAACTCCTTTTAACCCCCGACGAGCAACGTATCAAGGAAGCGTTTCAGGACCGGAACTGGAACGAGATTAAAAGCGCCGATTCCTGGGTTATTTTTAAGGTAATGGCCGAATTTGTCGAAGGCTTCGATAAACTGGCGAAAATTGGCCCCTGCGTGTCGATTTTTGGCTCGGCCCGTACCAAACCCGATAATCCATATTATCAGATGGCGGAAGAGATTGCCGCTAAACTGGTACGCCACGGCTACGGCGTCATTACGGGCGGCGGACCGGGCATTATGGAGGCCGGCAACAAAGGTGCCTTCGAACAGGGGGGCAAATCCGTCGGTCTGAATATTCAGCTCCCCTTCGAACAGGAAAGCAATATTTACATCGACCCAGATAAGAATATCAATTTTGATTTCTTCTTTGTCCGGAAAGTGATGTTTGTCAAATATGCCCAGGGCTTTATCGTATTGCCGGGCGGTTTCGGTACGCTGGATGAACTGTTTGAATCTCTCACGCTGATTCAGACCAAGAAGATCGCCCGCTTTCCGATTGTTCTCGTTGGGCGCAGCTACTGGCAGGGTCTTGTCGACTGGATTGAACAGGCGATGCTGGGCATGGAACAAAACATCAGCCCCGAAGACATGAAGCTGGTAACGGTGGTCGATACGCCAACCGAGGCCGTCAAGGCCATCGATGATTTCTACGCGAAATACCTCCTGAAACCGAACTTTTAATAGCGGGGGTGGCAGGGGTTGCAGGGTTGCTCGGATAGCACGGACAAGAATAAACAACCCCTGCAATCCCTGCCATCCCCTGTCACCCCTGCCGTTTCAGAAGCTCAGATACGGCTCCAGCTTCCCGATCGTGGCGGCGTCCAGGATCCGGATGGGTTTCAGATCGGTAATCGCTCGGAATGCTCCATGCTGTTCGCGATACCGCACGATGATTTCAGCCTGCCGACGGGACAGAAACGGGTGCCGGTCGAGTTCTTCAGCCGAGGCGGTATTGATGGCTATCCGACGAACCGGCGATTGAATTCTTGCGTATTTCAGCAGTTCCTGCCGCGCCAGTGAATCCAGGCCGTAGATGTCGGCGTACTGCCCCGTATGGACAAATCCGCCGAGTGCATCCCGAAATTTAACGATTCGGCCAGCCAGTTTCGACCCGATCCCCTTCAGACGAATTAACTGCGTCGTGTCAGCCATGTTGATGTCGAACGGCTCCGGAGCCGTTCTGGCCGGGCGCTCACGAAAACTCTCCGCTCTGTCCTGGTTTACGCCCTCTGACTTCCCGAAGTCGGTTCCGGGCCGATGTGGCGACGCCGACGCATACGTCCTTCGTTCCGGCAGCCGGATATACGGTTCGAGACGATCATATAGTTCGGGCGGAAAATCATAAATCTTCAGCAGATCATCTTTCCTACGAAACTGCCCGCCTTTGGCCCGGTAGTTTTCGATGCGTTCGGCCAGCCATCGGGGCAATCCCAGCCGTTGCCAGCCCGAAACGTCCAGCGTGTTTGGGTCAAACGCAAACAGCGACGGAGAGGCCGCTAATGGGCGACTGTCCGCTTTCCCTCCGCCCCCGGCCTCTCCCATTCCGTCAGGCCGTTCCATGTCGAGGCGATTCACCAGACTATCCAGTAACTGTTTGTCTGCCGCCGTCGCCCCGGTCGTTTCCTCCGGAATTCCGATTCGGTACAGCCAGGGCAGCGCGAGGATTAGCCCAACGAGAACCAGCAGCGTCAGGAACCCTTTTGCCTCAGCCTGAGAGAAGCCGAAATAATCCTGCAAGGTTCGGCGCAGCCTATTATAAGACATAAATACATCAGAAATAATTACCTATTATTCTGCGATTTTGACTGCACAATTAGCAAAAAGTCACTTCTTCGCTCGTAAATAATCAGACAAATAACAGCAAAATTATTTTACCGTTTAATAAATACATTTGTATGTACGCCATACAAGTATATTCAATACCTTATATTAGTAACTTGTTAGTAATAAATTACTAAAACTGGTTACATAACATATTACCTTTCGAGCCTTAGAATCAAACATTGTTTTGTACTTGTGCATACAACTTACACTTATGAAGAAGATCTACCTGAACACGTTTTGCTTATTCTTTATAAGCCTGCTCACTGCGGGCTCACTTGCTCATGCGGCAGCACCCAACGCCTCTAACGGAACGGCCAACGTAGACGGCAACCACGGGGAGTGGAACCTGGCCGCCGACTACTTCGCCGACATGTACCGGGCAGCTAATCCAAGCAAAAAGGTCGAATCTAAACTCTACCTTCGTTATGATTGTAGCGCCCAGATCATGTATGTGCTGGTGTTAACGGTGGACAACCTGGCCGCTTTACAGGAAGCAGAAGAAGCCTACGTGAAACACGGCACTACTACCAAAGTGAGCGATCAATCGGGGGACAACGGCATTCCGCCAGACTTTGCGTGGGTAACCATTTCAGGTGTCGTGCGGGGCTACGAGGCCTCCTACTCCATGAGCCCATCCAGTATCACAAACCTGAACGTGCACGTCAACGTGTGGGACGACGGTGAAAGTCAAACCTCTGCGGTAGCCAATCGAGCCATCGCTCTCAACGCCGTGTGTCCGCTGCCCGTGAATCTGACGTATTTCACGGCGAAGAATGAAGAAAATGCAGTACGTCTGCAGTGGCAGTCAGCCTCGGAGGAGAATTTTCAGGCATATCAGATCGAACGTTCGTCCGACGCCCGTCAGTTTGCTTCCATCGGACGCATTGAAGCAAAAGGCAGCCTCAAGGGCCTGACCAGCTACGCCTACGTCGACGCCGAAATGCCCGCTGACGCCACCACGCTGTATTATCGGCTCAAAATGCTGGATCGGGATGGCACATTCGCCTACTCGAAAATTCAGGCCGTTCAGCGGAAAATCACGACGCTCGGTCTGAGCGTTGAGGTTAACCCCGTCCGGGATCTTGTCCGTATGACGGTGAGCAGCCCCGTGGCGCAGACCGTTCAGGTGACATTGATTGACAACCGGGGGCAGGAACGGCTTCGCCGCAGCCTGACGGTGGCCGAGGGCCAGACGCCGACTGACCTTAACGTGCAGCGGCTGCCGACGGGCGTTTACTGGCTGCTGGTGTCTGATGGACTCATGCGCCGCAGCACCCGCATACTCATCGAGTAATTCATAAAAATGACTCCTAAATAGTTCGAAAACGCCCGGCTGGTTTGACCGGGCGTTTTTTTGTAACCCGGAAAGGCTTCGCTCCGGCGATCCGGTCCGGGTCTGCCTGGTCGGCCACGCCGCAGGCAGAATAATGCTGAGCTTCGCTCAGACCCGGAAAGACTTTCCGGGTTACGCGGCTACCTTGTTCCGCTAACTTTCTTAATTTTACGGCCATTTGCCGGAGTATCGTACCGGACCATCAATCAGATATGGAAGAAACTGCCAAACAAACGCAGGCCCCCGCTGCCTCTCTTCAGGATATTATTTCCCACGCGAAAGAATATGGCTTCGTGTTTCCGTCGTCGGAAATTTACGACGGTCTCCAGGCCGTTTATGATTACGGACAGAATGGCGTCGAATTGAAAAACAACCTCAAGACGCTCTGGTGGAAGGCCATGACCCAGCTTCATGAGGAAGTCGTGGGCATCGATGCGGCCATTTTCATGCACCCGCTGACCTGGAAAGCCTCCGGTCACGTCGACTCGTTCAACGACCCGATGATCGACAACCGCGATTCCAAAAAACGTTACCGGGCCGACCAGTTGCTCGAAGGGAAGGCCGAAGAATACGCCAAAGCGGGTCAGGCCGAAAAAGGCCACGAACTGCTGGTGGAGATGGGCCGTCGGCTCGACGCCGGCGATTTGAATGGCGTCCGCGACCTGATCATCGGGGAAGGTATCGTCTGCCCCGTTTCGGGCACGGCCAATTGGACCGAAGTGCGGCAGTTTAACCTGATGTTTTCGACGCAGGTGGGATCGGTGGCCGAAGACGCCAGCCTGATTTACCTGCGTCCCGAAACGGCGCAGGGCATTTTCGTTAATTTCCTGAACGTGCAGAAAACGGGGCGGATGAAGATTCCGTTCGGTATTGCCCAGATTGGCAAGGCGTTTCGCAACGAGATTGTGGCCCGGCAGTTTACGTTCCGGATGCGGGAATTCGAGCAGATGGAAATGCAGTATTTCGTGCGCCCCGGAACAGAAATGGCGTGGTATGAAACATGGCGGGATACGCGGCTGGCGTTCCATAAGGCGCTGGGGCTGCCCGCCGAAAAATTGAAATTTCATATTCACGAGAAACTGGCGCACTACGCCAACGCCGCCGTCGACATCGAGTACGAGTTTCCATTCGGTTTTCGCGAAATCGAGGGCATCCACTCCCGCACCGACTTCGACCTGAAAAGCCATCAGGAACTCTCTCGCAAGAAACAGCAGTATTTCGATAATGACGTCGATCCGGCCACGGGTAAGCCCTACGGCAATTATATTCCGTATGTAGTCGAAACATCCGTTGGGGCCGACCGCCTGTTTCTGGCAACCTTCTGTAACGCCTTTACGAAAGAAACGGTTGGGGAAAGCGACGATCAGAAAGAGCGTACGTATCTGAAGCTGCATCCGGCGCTGGCCCCTGTGAAGGCAGCGGTGTTTCCGCTGGTCCGGAAGGATGGCCTCCCCGAAAAAGCCCAGCAGATTGTGAAGACCCTGCGGAGCGAATTCCGGGTGGTGTATGAAGAGCGGGATGCCATCGGCAAACGCTACACCCGCCAGGATTTGATCGGAACACCTTTCTGCATTGCTGTGGATTATCAGTCGCTGGAAGATGATACGGTGACGATTCGCTACCGTGATACAACCGAACAGGTCCGCGTACCCATCGCTGAACTAAAGCAGACCATTGGACAGGCCGTGTCGATGGAACGGATTCTGGAACAACTTGGGTGAGAGTTGCCGCTTTGGCCCCTGTTTTAGCCCCTACATTCCCTGAAGAACGATTTAGTATGCTGCTTTAGCCCCTAAATCCCCTAAAGAGCGATTTAGCATGCTGCTTTAGCCCCTAAATCCCCTAAAGGGGACTTGGCTTCGCTGATTCAGGTTTCTGATTGAGGCAGCGCTAAAGTCCCCTTTAGGGGATTTAGGGGCTAAAGCAGGGGATTTACGGGCTAATTCAAGGGCCAAAGCGGCAACTATTCCGACTTCACTCATCATGCAACTTCGTCTTCAAACTTCTGTGAACCAACCTCCCGAACGCGTCTGGATCGGGTTTGATGAACGATTGTTCCGGGCGCTGAGTCCGCCGTTCCCGCCTGTGGAAATTGTCCGCTTCGACGGCTGTCAGGCGGGCGACGTCGTCCATCTGCGCCTCAATTTTTTGCTTTTTCGGCAGGACTGGATCAGCTATATTACTGCTCAGAAGACGACGACGGAGGAGATTTATTTCGTAGATGAAGGCCGAAAGCTTCCTTTTTTTCTTCGCTACTGGCATCATCGGCACCGTCTGATACGACAGGGCAGCCGGACGCTCATCGTCGATGACATTTCGTACCGCACCCCCACCCTGCTGACCGACTGGCTCTTCTATCCGTTGTTGTGGGCACAGTTCGCTTATCGGGGACCTGTGTACAAAAGGTATTTCGGGTCTTAGCTTCAAATTGTGGTTTTCCGCTATTTTTGTGGATAGCCTTTTCCGTATACACTGAATGAAACTAAACATTACGACCAAAATTGTCATCGGTTTTGTGCTGGGCGTTATCATCGGTCAGATTCTGCACACAACCACCGATGCCGAAACCGCCGCTGCTACTGGTCAGAAATTTCAGATTTTGAGCCGGGTTTTTCTAAAGCTCATCAAGATGATTATTGGGCCTCTGGTGTTCTCGACGCTGGTAGTGGGCATTGCCAAACTGGGTGATTTCAAGGCGGTTGGCCGTATCGGCATTAAAACGCTGGGGTATTTTTATTTCGCTACCATCCTCTCGCTCATCATCGGTCTGGTCGTGGTGAACGTCACCCGACCGGGCGAAATCCAGAGCTGGCCCCGTCCGGCCAGCGGCACCAGCACCGGCATTGAAGGAAAAAAGCTCAATAGCCTTGAAGATTTCATTCTGCATATTTTTCCCGACAGTGCGTTTCGGGCGCTGGCTGAAAATGAGATTCTGCAAATCGTGGTCTTTTCGCTATTTTTCGGCGTAGCGCTGGGCGCTATAGGCGAAAAAGGAAAAATGCTGACCAAAGCCCTCGAATCGCTGAGCGAACTGGTGTTCAAGATGGTGGGCTACGTAATGCAACTGGCCCCGTTCGGCGTTCTGGGAGCCATGACGGCCGTAGTGGCCGCGAAAGGTCTGGGCATCCTGATTTCCTACGCATATCTGCTCGTCTGTTTCTTCGGCGGGCTGCTTTTCTTCATTTTTGTTGTACTGGCAGCCATTTGCGCCGTCATGCGGATTCCGTTCTTCCGGCTGATGAACCAGATGAAAGAGTCGCTGCTGCTGTCGTTCAGCACGGCCAGCTCGGAGGCATCGCTGCCGCAGCAGATCAATGCGCTGGAAGATTTCGGCGTTTCATCCCGGATTATCGGTTTTGTGTTGCCGCTCGGCTATTCGTTCAACCTCGATGGCTCGATGATGTACATGACCTTTGCAACGGGCTTTCTGGCACAGGCCTATGGCGTTCCGCTGACGTTGGAGCAGCAGGTGCTGATGCTGCTGACGCTCATGGTGACCTCAAAGGGCATTGCCGGCGTACCACGGGCCTCGCTGGTCGTGATTGCCGGTACGATGGCAATGTTCGACCTCCCGCCAGAGGGTCTGGCTCTCATTCTGGGCATCGACCCGTTTCTGGACATGGGACGCTCGGCCACCAGCGTAGCAGGCAATGCCGTCGCCACCTGCGTGGTTGCCAAATGGGAGGGTGAAATTGAACAACCCGCTGCCGTCACGGATTGAAATTTCTTTCCGCCGTGTAAGTATTCAATCTGCCCTGTTTCCCTGCCTTTTCGACAAGGAAACAGGGCAGTAGTATTTGGAACGTAGATAAAAAAAGAATTAAATTAATTAACTATCGACCCTAAACATTTGCTCCAAATATTGACTTTTTTCAAGATTCCATGTAGTTTAGCCGCTCTACGTACCTGACCTAAATCTTTCTCTGAACTCATGGCACAGCAGGTAATTCTCGAACCTGAGTTATCCTCATTATTTTCCGAAAAATTTCCGCTTCATCTTCCCGGAGCCATCAAGGCCCAATTGGTTCGGTCCGGCCCTTACGCTGTGCTGGCCCTGCTGACCTTAACCTCGCTCTTCATCGCGCTGAGTGGGGAACTGGCTCTTTTTCTGTCCTATACGCTTCATTTGAAGCAGGCCACTGCCCTGGCCGTGCTGCTCTGTAGTCTGCTGACGGGATTCATGTCTATTCCCGGCCTGCTGCAGCGGCGCCGTCAGGGATGGACGTATCTCTACCGGGCCGGACTGCTCTACGTGTTGAGCTGCATTATTTCACTGGATGTGACGGGTCTGCTGTTGATGAGTACGTTGGGTTTCTACATACTTTTTGAAGTGCGGCAGAGTTACCGGTAGTAGCTTGATGTCCTCTTTGTTAAAAGCTGCCTGCGTATTGTCCGGCAGCTTTTCATTTTTTCAGACCGCTTGTGTATTTTTCGCTTTCGTTCGTCAAAAACTCCGGCGCTTTCGCCCGTTGAAGGCTACCTTTAAGACCGCTTTGCCTGAACACTACGCATGAATATTCTGGAGACCCACGACATTGTCAAGCAGTATGCTGCCCATCGGGCGCTCGACGGTGTCAGTATCAGCATCCCCAAAGGCAGTATATTTGGACTGTTAGGTCCGAACGGAGCGGGCAAAACCTCGCTCATCCGCATCATCAATCAGATAACGGCTCCCGACGAAGGCCACGTACAGCTCGACGGACAGCCGCTGAATCCAGACCACATCCGCCGTATCGGTTACCTGCCCGAGGAACGCGGCCTGTACAAGAAAATGAAGGTCGGCGAACAACTGCTCTATCTCGCTCAGTTGAAGGGCCTGAACGAACGACAGGCGATGGACAAACTGAAAATCTGGTTCACCAAATTCGACATCAAAACCTGGTGGACCAAGCAGGTGGAGGATCTGTCGAAGGGGATGCAGCAGAAGATTCAGTTTGTGGCTACGGTGCTGCATGAACCCGACCTGATTATTCTCGATGAGCCTTTCTCCGGCTTTGATCCCATCAATGCCAATCTTATCAAAGACGAAATTCTGGAGCTTCGGGACAAAGGAAAAACCATTATTTTCTCCACACACCGGATGGAGTCGGTTGAAGAACTTTGTGATTACATTGCGCTGATTAACCGCTCCAAAAAAGTGCTCGACGGCCCGAAAAAGGCCATTAAGGAACAGTTCAAAACACACACGTATCACGCTGAATTTCAGGGTCAACTCAACGGATTGAATCCTGCTTTTCAGGTAATCGGTCAGAAGGCGGTCGACGATGGATTCACGCGGGCCGATATTCGCATTCCGCCCGATGCTGCCGTCAACGACCTCGTCCGGGCGCTCATCGATCAGGTAGCCGTGCGCTCGTTCGGTGAGAATATTCCATCTATGAACGACATTTTCATCAAAGCCGTCGGCGAAGTGCCCACTACGTAAAGCAATGAGCGAAAGAGTGAAAGAGCGAATGAGTGACCCGGTCTTCATTCTTTCGCCGCAGCGGGACCGCTCTTTCACTCTTTCGCTCTTTCGCTCTTTCACTCTTTCACTCTTTCGCTCTTTCGCTCTCTAAGAATGAAAACTATACTCCTGATTCTCAAACGCGAATACCTCGTCCGGGTGCGGAAAAAGTCGTTCATCGTGATGACGATTCTCGGCCCGCTGCTCATTTTTGCCTTCTACGCCATCGTTGCCTGGGCCGCCATCGGTTCCATCGAAGAGAAAAAGATTGCCGTCATCGACGACAGCGGCCTGTTTAAAGGGAAGTTTGAAAACAAGAACTCGCTGAAATACAGCTACCCGAATCAGAGCTTCGCGGAGGCCAAGCAGCAGTTTCCCAAAAGTGGCAACGACGCCCTGGTACTGATACCGAAAGACGTGATGGCAAATCCGAAAACCGTGCGGATTTATGCAGAAAAGGGAGTTAGTCTCGATCTACAGACCAGCATCGAACGATCCATCGAAAATGAAATCGAGCGCATCAAGCTGAGCGAGGCGGGCATCACCCGCAAAGTGCTGGAAGATGCCAAAGTGAACGTTTCCTCCGAAACCATCAGTCTGAGCGAAGAGGGCGAAAAAGAAAGCAGCGCCGGGGCGGCCACCATCATTGGGGGCATCTGCGCCTTCCTGCTCTACATTTCCGTGTTTGTGTATGGAACGCAGGTGATGCGGGGGGTCATGGAAGAAAAAACCAACCGCATCGTGGAAGTCATCATCTCGTCGGTGAAACCCTTTCAACTGATGATGGGCAAGATTCTGGGCGTGGCGCTGGTGGGCCTGACTCAGTTTCTGCTCTGGATCATCCTGACCATCGGGCTAACGTCTGCCGGTTCGGCCATCCTGGGAGAGCGTTTCACCGAAAAAGCAAAAATAGCGCAGCAGGCGCAGGCGTCTCCGAATGTCGGTGTGCAGGGCGACGAGGTGACAAAGGCCATGCAGCAGACGTCGGACAACCCGGTTGCCAACGTCATGAAAGCTATCAACAGCCTGAACATTCCGCTGATTATTTTCTGCTTTCTGTTTTATTTTCTGGGCGGTTATCTGCTCTACAGCGCCCTCTTCGGGGCCGTGGGAGCGGCGGTCGACAATGAAACGGAAGTACAGCAGTTCATGCTGCCCATTACGCTGCCGGTTATTTTCTCGTTCATCATCGCTCAGTTTGTGCTCCGCGATCCGAACGGGGCGCTGGCTTTCTGGACGTCGATGATTCCGCTGACCTCGCCCATTATCATGATGGTGCGGGTGCCGCTGGGCGTTCCGGCCTGGGAACTGATTCTGTCGATGGCCCTGCTCATTCTGGGGGTTCTGGGCACCACCTGGCTGGCCGCCCGCATCTACCGCGTGGGCATTCTGATGTATGGTAAAAAAGTGACTTACAAGGAATTGTCGAAGTGGATTTTCTATAAGGCGTAACTCGCCTGAACGACTGGTTGACGATTTTGTCTATCTTTACGTATGACTCCTCATTTTCTGCGTGCTGAAGAACTGGGCATTCGTCTGGAAGTGGTGGGTGGGCTTCCTATCTGGGAAGCCCATCCGCTTTATAAACATCAGAAAGCCGTCGACCGCATTCGGGCAACCATCCGGCCATCTTCGACCGAGGCGGGTACGTGTGCCTGCATACATGCCGCAGATGTGTACGTAGCTTTTCCGGACGGTTCGCTGAAACGGCCCGACATTTCCATTTTCTGCCGGGAGCCGGACGAAGAGGACGAGGCCGTTACCCTCATTCCCGAAGCCGTCATCGAGGTGGTCAGTAAAGGATATGAGGCTAAAGATCTGGAGATAGGCCCTCACTTCTATTTATCTCAGGGAGTGAAAGACATCGTGGTGTTTGACCCGACGACGCTGCTGGTACTCCATGTGCGCAAAGACGGGGCCAGACGCCACGTTTCTCCGGTCCGCATTGACCTTGAATGCGGCTGCGCCTGTGAGGTATGAAGCCGAACCTTTAACAAACTTTAAGACCCCGCCACGCCCCCGGCGGGGTTTATTTTGCTAATTTTGGGGAAACGTTTTACAGCATTTCGGCTGTCGACCCCAATGCAAACACTCAAAGGAACTGATTCAGCTTCGTCTGTCGGGAATCACTCTCAAGGCGATATGCTTTCTTTTCAACGACTCAACACCCTCACCGGCTGGCTGCTGTTCGTCGTGGCGCTGTTCACCTACGCCTCCACAGTCGAGCGGACCGCCTCGTTCTGGGATTGCGGCGAGTTCATTGCCTGCGCCTACAAACTCCAGGTTCCGCATCCGCCCGGTGCGCCTTTCTTCCTGCTGATTGGCCGCTTGTTTTCGATGCTGTCGTTCGGCGACGTAACGAAGGTAGCCTACTGGGTCAACATGATGTCGGTGCTGGCGAGCGCGGCCACCATTCTGTTTCTGTTCTGGACCATTACAATGCTGGGACGGAAGCTGCTCGGCAAAACAGCGGCCCAACTCACAACCAATGACACCTGGCAGTTGATCGCTGCCGGTGCGCTGGGTGCGCTGACCTACACGTTTTCGGATTCGTTCTGGTTCTCTGCCGTAGAAGCCGAAGTATACGGTCTGTCGTCATTTTTTACTGCCATTGTGGTCTGGGCCGCTTTCCGATGGGAACTGATTGAAGACGAGGCGGCGGCCAATCGCTGGCTGCTGTTCATCGCCTACCTGACAGGCTTGTCCATCGGCGTTCACCTGCTCAACCTGGTGACGCTGCCTGCGCTGGCGCTGATCTATTACTTCAAGAAAACCGGTAAGCCTTCCTTCTGGGGCGGGGCGCTGGCGTTTGGCGTCGGTATGGTCATTCTTGGCATCATCAATTCGGGCGTCATTCCGGGCCTGCCCAGCATTGCGTTTACGGTGGAGCGGCTGTTTGTCAACACGTTTGGTCTGCCCTATTCGAGCGGGATTATTTTCTTCTCCGTGCTGTTTATCGGCGCGCTGGTCTACGGGATCATCTGGTCGGCCCGGCAGGGCCGCGTGATGCTGAACACGGGATTGCTGGCCCTGGCGTTCGTACTGATCGGCTACGGCTCGTACATTCAGGTACTGGTGCGGTCGGATTTCAATCCGCCCATCAATGAGAACAACCCCAGCGACGTTATCAACTACGTATCCTACCTGAAACGGGAGCAGTATGGCACCCGCTCGCTGCTCTATGGCCCCATCTATACCGGACGGCCCATCGACCAGAAGAAAGGCGACCCGATTTATAAAAAACAGAACGGCAAATACGTCGTTTCGGACTATCAGCCCGACTACGTCTACGAACCCGACCAGCAGATGCTGTTCCCGCGTATCTACAGCACCCAGCCGGGTCATGCGCAGCTTTACCAGCAGATGCTCAACATCCCCGAAGGCGGCAAGCCGACGATGGGCGACAACCTCGAATTCTTCTTTTCGCATCAGCTAGGGCATATGTACTGGCGCTACTTCATGTGGAATTTTGCGGGTCGGGAGAGCGATCAGGAAGGAGCGGGGTATCTGCTGCCGTGGTCGGGTGACGAGGGTCTGCCCGACATCGTGAAGAATAACAAGGGCCGGGACAATTTCTTCATGCTGCCGTTCATTATCGGCCTCTTCGGGCTGATGTTCCAGTATTTCCGCCGTCCAAAAGATTTTCTGGTCGTCGGGTTGCTGTTTCTATTCACCGGCATCGCGCTCGTCGTCTTCCTGAATTCACCGCCGCAGGAACCCCGCGAACGGGATTATATCTACGTGGGTTCGTTCTACTTCTTTGCTATCTGGGTGGGTCTGGGTCTGATGGCGTTTGTCGACGGTTTCCGGAGCTATATCAAGAATGAGCGCACCCGGATTGCGCTCTTTGGCGGGCTGTTTCTGCTGGTGCCGCTGATGATGGCCGCCAAAAGCTGGGACAACCACGACCGCTCAAACCGGTATCATTCCGTCGACTTTGCCCGTAACCTGCTGAGTTCGTGTGCGCCCAACGCGATTCTGTTCGTCGGCGGCGATAACGATACGTTCCCGCTCTGGTATGTACAGGAGGTCGAAGGTTTCCGCACTGACGTTCGGGTGTGTAACCTGAGCCTGCTCGGCACCGAATGGTATATCCAGCAGATGAAGCGGAAGACATATCAGTCGGAAGCGCTGCCGGTATCGCTGGCATTCGAGCAGTTCGACAAGGGCAAAAATGATATTATTCCGTTTTACGAAGTTCCGGCGGTGAAAAATGGTATCAACCTGAAAGAATATATCGGGCTGATTAAGCAGAACAGCCCGGCGATTCAGGTGCCGTTGACAACGGGCGACATGACCAACATTCTGCCCTCATCGACGTTCTTCCTGCCGGTCAATCGGGAGGCCGTCAGCCGGGCGGGCTTCGTACCGGCCAATCTGCAGCCCTACGTACGCGATACGATGAGTTGGACGCTGGGCAAGCAGGACCTCTACAAGCCCGATCTGATTATGCTCGACATCATCGCCAACAATGACTGGAAGCGGCCCATCTACTTCTCGACCACGCTCATGCAGTCGAACTATCTCAATCTGAAAGACCATATGCAACTGGAAGGCTATGCCTATCGTCTGATGCCGGTGCAGGTGAAAGGCGCACAGGACGGTTTCGTCAACTCGGATGTGATGTACGACAACCTGATGAACAAGATGGCGTGGCGTGAACTGAACAATCCCGATACGTATTACGACGATACCTTCAAAGGCTCGCCCGTCATTTCGGCCCGCATCGCCTTCCTGCGACTGGCGGATCAACTCATTCGGGAGGGCAAAAAAGACCGGGCAAAGCAGGTGCTGAACCGCGCCCTGACGGTGATTCCTGACCAGAGCATTCCGTACGACCAGATTTCGTCGGGTTACGTCCGGCTGCTGATCGAAGTGGGCGAACTACAGAAAGCTCAGCAGGTGGCCGACGTCATCGCCCGACGTGCCGACCAGGTACTGACCTATATCAAACAGCGCGGTGGTCCCAGCGGCAACGACGCCAACATCGAACTCTACAACCTGCAAACCATCGTGAACGCCTTCCGCGAGACGAAAAACGAAGCGCAGGCCAGCAAATACGATGCGCTGTTTCAGAAACACCTGAATGCACTGGGCTGATTCGATGCGTTCATTAACGAAAAAGCCCGGCCAGATGGTCGGGCTTTTTCGTTCGTCCGCGATGTAATCGCGGACGAACGTTAACCGTGAAAGAAATCCTTCATCCGCTCGAAGAATCCTTTATCGTTCTTGCCGGGACGCGGCTGGAAATTGGGCGACGTACGGAGTTTCTCCAGAATGCCTTTTTCTTCGGCGCTCAGCACCTTCGGCGTCCAGATGTTGACGTGAATCAACTGGTCGCCGCGACCGTAGCCGTTCAGGTCTTTGATGCCTTTACCTTTCAGGCGCAGGATTTTTCCACCCTGCGTTCCGGGTTCCAGCGTAATACGGGCGCGACCGTCGATGGTGGGCACCTCCACGCTCGTTCCCAGGGCGGCGTCGATGAAACTCACGTGCAGGTCGTAGATGACGTTGCTGCCGTCGCGCTTCAGGTTTTCATCTTCCTCTTCCTCGACCACAATCAGCAGATCACCCGCAACGCCGCCACGCGGCGGTACGTTGCCTTTCCCGCTTACTGAAAGCTGCATCCCATCGGCTACGCCGCCCGGAATTTTCAGCGGAATGACGTCTTCCTGAAGAACACGCCCTTCGCCGAAGCAGACTTCGCAGCGGTCGGTCACGATTTTGCCTTCGCCGTTACAGGTCGGACAGGTGCTGGTCGAAACCATCTGACCCAGCATCGTATTGACCACTTTTCTGACCTGACCCGTGCCGTTACAGGTGTTACAGTTGGTAACCGCCGTTCCGTTTTTGGAGCCATTGCCGCCGCAGGCATCGCAGGAAACGTGGCGTTTCACTTTGATTTTCTTCTCAACGCCGTTGGCAATTTCCTGCAGGTCGAGTTTCAGTTTGATGCGCAGGTCGGAGCCGCGCCGGACACGACGCCCCTGCTGCGTTCCTCCGCGACCAAAGAACGAACCGAACGGACTGTCGTCGCCGAAGATGTCTCCAAACTGCGAGAATATATCCTCCATCGACGGACCGCCCGCCCCGCCGAAGCCGCCCGCCCCGTTCATACCGGCATGACCAAACTGGTCGTATCGGGCTTTTTTCTGCGGATCGTTGAGCACGTCGTAGGCCTCGGCAGCCTCTTTGAATTTTTCTTCGGCTGTCGGATCGTCCGGATTTTTATCGGGATGGTACTTGATCGCCATCTTACGGTACGCCTTTTTCAGGTCATCCGGCGTAGCGTTCCGGTCGACGCCCAGTACCTCGTAATAATCTCGTTTCGTTGCCATTAGTTAAAGAGTGAATGAGCGAATGAGCGAATGAGTGAGGATAGATCACCAAACAGGCTATCATTCTTTCACTCTTTCATTCTTTCGCTATCTAACTGCCTACTACGACTTTGGCGAAGCGAATCACCTTGTCGTTCAGCATATATCCTTTTTCAATTTCGTCGATGACCTTCCCCTTCAGGTCGTCGCTGGGGGCCGGAAACTGCGTAACCGACTCATGCAGATCAGCGTTGAACGCTTCACCCCTGGCCGTCATGGGCTTCAGCCCTTTGGTCTCCAGATTTTTGAATAATTTATTGTAAATCAACTGAACGCCTTCTTTCAGAGCTGCCGTATCGCTGGCGTTTTCGAATGATTGCATAGCCCGCTCGAAATCGTCGAGAACGGGTAACAGAGCCAGCATCAGGCTTTCGTTGGCCGTCGACACCAAATCCAGTTTTTCTTTCGCCGTGCGTCGGCGGAAATTTTCAAAATCGGCATAAAGCCGCAGGTATTTGTCTTTCAGTTCGGTCAGTTCGCGGGCGGTGTCATCTTCTTCGGCGACTTTCGTTTCGGGTTCGTCCGCCGGGAGTTCTTCCGTCGAATTGTCAGTGTGTTCGTCCAGACCAGCGTGTGTTTCTTCATTCGTCGTGTCAGCAGGCTGGGTGATTTCCTGTTCTTCCACGTTCAGGTTGTCTTTATTCTCCATATTTTTCGTAAAAATCTTGCCCCACTTCATAGTACAGCAACAGGCGCAAATTAGTTGCCAATCCCTATCTTACTGACAAGATGACATTTTTATAAGCGTAGGGATTGTAGTAATTTTAATAATTAATCACAGCGAATTTCCCGGAAACCATCGTGGACTCGATTCTGTGTTCTCTGTGTTTAACTCCGTTTCCTCTGTGTTTACAAACTAAATGTCAATCGCCCTACACCACACCCAACTCATCAAACGCCGGGCCGCCGAACTGGGTTTCGATTACTGCGGCATCGCCAAAGCCGAGTTTCTGGAGGACGAGGCTCCCCGCCTCGAAACCTGGCTGAACCAGCACATGCACGGGCAGATGAGTTACATGGCGAATCATTTTGACAAACGCCTCGACCCACGCCGACTGGTCGAGGGCGCTAAATCGGTGGTTACGGTACTGCTCAACTATTATCCCGAACAAACGCTGCCCGAAGGCCCCGACGACTACAAAATCTCCAAATACGCCTACGGTACCGATTATCATTTCGTCATTAAAGACAAACTGAAAGACCTGATGGCATTCATTCATGAGGCGATTGGCGAGGTGGGCGGCAGAGCGTTTGTCGACTCGGCGCCGGTGATGGATAAAGCTTGGGCCCAGCGCAGTGGCGCGGGCTGGCTCGGTAAACACAGCAACATCCTCAACCGCGACATGGGCAGTTTTTTCTTCATTGGTGAGCTCATTCTCGACCTCGAACTGGAGCCCAACGGTCCCGTCAACGACTATTGCGGCACCTGCACCCGCTGCCTCGACGCCTGCCCCACCGGGGCCATCGTGGAACCGTATGTGGTCGACGGCAGCCGCTGTATTTCTTACTTTACAATCGAGTTGAAAGAAGCTATCCCTCAGGAAGTCAGCGGGAAGTTCGATAACTGGATTTTCGGCTGCGACATCTGCCAGGACGTCTGCCCCTGGAACCGCTTCTCAAAGCCGCACCGTACACCGGAGTTTGACCCGCATCCGGCGTTGGCAGAGTTTACCCGGAAAGACTGGGAGGAAATCACGGAGGATGTTTTCCGGGAGATTTTTCGTCGTTCGGCAGTGAAGCGAACGAAACTGGAAGGCCTTAAACGGAACGTAGCGTTTATCCGTAACCCGGAATGATATTCCGGACCTGACGCAGAATTAACAGAAAAGACTCCGGTATGCGCTCATTTCGCCCCGTATGAAAATTTTTTGTTTATATCGCCCGGAATATCATTCCGGGTTACGATCTTGCCGCCCGATTCACTATTCCTGTTCCATCCTTGATTATTGAAACCCGCGCCTACGCCCGTGCCGGGCTGCTGGGCAATCCGTCCGACGGCTTTTTTGGTAAGACGCTTTCCATTTCCGTACGCAACTTCGGGGCGTCGATATCGCTGTATCAATCGCCGGAAGTGGTCATCGAACCGCAGGGGCCCGACACCAACACGTTCAAGAGCGTTTTTCATCTCCGGGATGCCGTCAGTTCGCTGGGCTATCACGGAGGCATTCCGCTCATCAAAGCCGCCATCAAGCAGTTCTGCGACTACTGCGAACGTGAAAACATCCGGTTGCCTAACAAGCAGTTCACCATCCGTTACCAGACCTCCATACCGCGTCAGGTCGGTCTGTCGGGGTCGAGCGCCATTGTGGTGGCAACGTTCCGGGCGCTGATGCGTTTCTACCGGGTCGACATTCCGCTGCCGCTGCTGCCCACGCTGATTCTGAAAACCGAAACCGAAGAACTCGGCATCACCGCCGGCCTTCAGGACCGCGTCATTCAGTGCTACGAGGGCTGCGTGTACATGGACTTTAACCGGGAACTGGTTGAAAAACAGGGATATGGCACTTACCAACCCATCGACCCACACCGACTGCCCAAACTGTACATCGCCTATAAGACTTCGCTGGGAAAACAGTCGGGCAAGGTGCACAACAACGTGCGGACACGCTGGCTGAACGGCGAAGAACTCGTCGTGCGGACCCTACAGGAGATTGCCGACGTTGCCCGGCGGGGTCATGAAGCACTGCTGAATGACCACCCTCATGAATTACCGGACCTGGTCAACGAAAATTTCGACCTGCGGAGACGCATCTACACCATCAGCGACAGCAATCTGGAAATGATTGAAACGGCCCGGCAGACGGGCGCCTCCGCCTCTTTTGCCGGTTCGGGCGGCGCTATCGTCGGCACTTACACGGACGATGATATGCTCAACCGCCTGTTTGTCAAACTTAAACGCCTGGATGCCCGGGTTATCAAACCATACGTGAGCTAAAGAGTGAAAGAGCGAATGAGTGAATGAGCGAAAGATTAGCAAAGCTGCTTTTTCGCCGGGCGGCGATACGCTCATTCACTCTTTCGCCCTTTCGCTCATTCACTCTTTCACTCATTCGCTCTTTATGATTAAGAAAGCCGTTATTCCTGCTGCCGGGCTTGGGACCCGGTTTCTGCCCGCCACGAAGGCGATGCCCAAAGAGATGCTGCCGATTATCGATACGCCCACGATTCAGTATGTCGTGCAGGAAGCCGTCGATTCGGGCATCGAGGATATTCTGATTATCACCGGCAAGGGCAAACGCTCGATTGAAGACCACTTCGACCGGAACTTTGAACTCGAAGCCCGTCTGGAGGAAAAAGAAGATGCCATCTGGCTGAACGAAATCCGCCGGTTGTCGGACATGGCAAATATTCATTTCGTTCGTCAGAAAGAACAGAATGGTCTCGGCGACGCCATCTATTACGCCCGTCACCACGTTGGAAATGAGCCGTTTGCCGTTCTGCTGGGCGACACCATCATGGATTCGGTGATTCCGGTGACGCAGCAGCTAATCGACACTTATGAGCAGTATCGCGGAGGCGTCATTGCCGTGGAAGAAGTGCCTTCCGATAAAGTAAATCGCTACGGCATCGTGGGGGGTAAAGCTCTGAGCGAAAGCATTCTGGAATTGAATACGCTCATCGAAAAACCCTCGGTCGACAAAGCTCCCTCCAACCTCGCCATTGCGGGTCGCTACATTCTGACGCCCGAAATTTTTCCGGCGCTGGAGCAGACGCCGAAGGGCAAAAACGGCGAAATTCAGTTGACCGACGCCATGTTGCTCGTCCTCAAGCGCGAAAGTTTGTATGCCCACCGCATCGAAGGCCAGCGCCACGACATCGGCAACAAACTGGATTTCCTGAAAACGACGGTCGAATTCGCTCTCAAACGCCGGGAATTTGCCGGGCCATTTCTGAAATTTTTACAGGAAATTGTCTTGAAACAAACCCAATAGATGAGAAGTCTTGGCAGGTCAAGTAAGCTAATGCCGTATTCTCCAGCATTAAGCCCCGGAAGGGCTACCTGTTGACAGATTGCGAAAATTCCTGTTCTAATCAAAGCCGCAGAGGGGCGACCTGTTAATAGATTGCGAAAATTCCTGTTTTAGTGAAAGCCCCGGAGGGGCGGCCTAAATTAATAGGTCGCCCCTCCGGGGCTTTAATCATTTACGGAGATGCGCCTCTATTGACAGATCGAGCCTACGGCTCTGATAATAGAATCCGGAAGAAAGCGTGTATTTCTGCACCGTTAACGGATCAAGCCTACGGCTCTGGTGATTTATCGTTCATGTTCAGACACATCGACGGATGTCTAAAACTCCGCCAGTACCCGCCCGACCTGCCAGACTTCCTCAAACGTGTTGTAAAGCGGCGTGGGGGCCAGCCGAATGCAGTTCGGTTCGCGCCAGTCGCCGATGATGCCGTTCTGCACCAGGCGGTCGAAGACGGTTTTGCCCCCCTGCCGCACCAGCAGCGATAACTGACAGCCACGCTCTGCAGGATTAGCCGGGGTCATGATGTCCATCGGGAGGGCGGATTCGTGCAGCACAAATTCCAGAAAACCCGTCAGTTGCTGGCTTTTTCGACGCAGGTTTTCCATGCCTGCTTCGGCGGTTATCTCGATGGCGGCATGATGTACGGCCATTGCCAGGATGGTAGGTGTGCTGAGCTGCCAGCCGTCAGCGCCGGGCATCGGCACAAACCCTTTGGTCATTTCAAACCGCCGGGTCTCGTCGTAGCCCCACCAACCCGCCAGCCGCACACGCGGTTTTCCGTCGCTATCGAGGCCGTGATGTTTTTCGTGTACGAAAACGCCCGAAGCCCCGCCCGGCCCCGAATTGAGGTACTTATAAGAGCACCAGAAAGCGAAATCGACGTTCCAGTCATGTAGTTGCAGCGGAACGTTTCCGACGGCATGGGCGAGATCGAAACCGCAGAGTGCCCCGACTTCGTGCGCTTTTTTGGCAATGGCCGCCATGTCGAAGACCTGTCCGGTATAGTAATGTAACCCACTCATCATGACCAGCGCCAATGAGTCGCGATGTTGTTCGATGGCGGTCAGTATATCATCAGGTCGCCAGGTATGTTCACTGGTCCGGGGGAACAGTTCGATGAGCGCATCTGCCGGATCGAGGCCCCGGCTTTGCAGATGCGTTTCCAGGGCGTACTGGTCTGAAGGAAAATCGGAGCCGATAGTCAGAATTTTGTAACGGTTGGGCGTTGGGCGGTAGAATGAGGTTAGCATCAGGTGCATGTTGACCGTCAGGTTATTCATCGGGCAGACCTCCGCCGGACTGGCCCCTACGATTTGCGCCAGCGGTTCCTTGCAGCGTTTATGCATTTCGTACCAGGGCTTTTCTCCCTCGAACCAGCCTTCGACGCCCAGATTCTGCCAGATAGCCAATTCCTGTTCCAGCGCCTCACGGGCCGTTTTGGGCTGGAGTCCCAGCGAGTTACCGCAGAAATAAATCAGGCTTCTATCATTTTGTCGGGGAATATGAAATCGGTCGCGGAACGACCGCAATGGGTCCTGCCGGTCGAGTTGCTGGGCGAAGGGAAGGCTATTCTCGTAAGTCATTCCGGAAAATAAGGAAATTTCGGTCAGAAAAAGCGGGCGGTGACACTGACTTTTCCATGAGCGGTTAGGCTCAACCAGCGAAAATCTCCTACTTTTCCTCCCGTATAAATTGTATCACCATGAAACATGCTGCACTTCTGCTGATTAGCCTGAGTTTCGTTCTGCACATCCACGCGGCACCTCGCCCCCGCCCGGCTGAAATCGAAATCCGAGCCGCCCTCGATTCTACGTCAACCGGCTGGAATCGGGGTGATTTGGCGCTGTATCTGGCCTACTACACCCCTGACGCTAAAGAGATGGGGCCAAATGGACCGCGTGGGGGCGTAGAAGTGATTGAAAACACGATGAAGAATGGCTTCTGGAAAACGGGCCGACCGCTGCAGCAGCTTCGCTATGAGCATGTCAACGTGCGGATGCTGGGCAAAACCAACGCGCTGGTCACGGGTCAGTTCGTTTTATCGGGCGGCAACAAACCCGACCGAACGGGATGGTTCACGACCGTTTGGGAAAAAACCAGAGACGGCTGGCGCATGATCTTCGACCATTCGTAGCGGAAAGAGCGAAAAATATCCGTAATCCCCCTCTGGGCACTGCCTATCGAATAGCCCCAATCTATTCCGTTGTTCTTTCATCATCCGGAAGCTTCTGCTGCTTCCGTGCTAGCATAGAAAAGCCCTCTACCGTATCTCTCCGGAGAGATACGGTAGAGGGCTTTCGTTCTTTAAGCGATCAGCTTTTAGTGATTCCCGTGGCCTTTATCGCTGTGCGCCGTGGCGGATTTCTGGCAGCAGTCGGGCAGCTTGTCGTGGCTGGCCTGGTCGGCGATCACCTCATCGGCATCGTAACCGGTTTTTGAAATGGCCGCTTTGATTTTGTCGACGTCGGTTTTCTTCGGATTGTAGGTCACCGTCACCGACTTATCGTCCAGATTCAGGAAAGCCTCCTTCACCCCTTTCGTGAACGTGAGATTTTTTTCGATGCGTTCTTTACACATCTCACATTTGGCCGAAGTTTTAATTTTCACCTGTTTTTCTTTTCCGCCGTCGGCGGCAAACAGCGTGGTTCCGGCAGTAATGATCAGGGCCAGAAGAAAGCTAAAAAAACGAGTTTTCATAATTGAATCAGGTTTACGTGGTTATAACGAAAAATTAGCGGTTTTCATTCAATCGAATGTCCCTCAACGCATTACACCCATCGCCGAGGGCGATATCCGCAGGTAGATCTGCCCCGACAAGGGCGTTTTGCCATAGATCGGTTCCAGCACTTTTTCCGGACGACTGCCGGTCAACTGAGCACCCAGCACCAGATCAGTCGAGGCGAATTGCAGCAGCCGGTAGTTCATGCCCACCGTCAAACTGTTGATGGTCAGGTGCAGATGGTCGCCGGGCAGTCCGTCCTGTTCACCCAGGCCCAGTTCCTCCGAAGACTTGGTAATGTTCTCATAGCGGGCGTGGAATCCCAGCCGCCCCGCCTGAAGCGACGTTTCGGCCAGATAGGCGTTCTCGTTCTCCCCATCGTGCCGGTTCAGACCCCAGACCAGCGCCGACGATACGTAGCGGTCGGGGCGTCCGAGAGATTTGGTATGCAGCACTGACGCCGTCGTACGGGTTACGTTTTCGTCGGGTTCAACGGCCTCCGGCGAGGTCAGCCGCCCCTGCGAAAACTGAAGGGCCAGCGTCGGCGACGGATTTACGGATAATCGGTAGGAATAGCTGTCGAAACGGGGGCGGTCGAAGCCAAGCCGTTTTTCGTCCGGCTCGCGGCCCGTAAAACTCGACACTTCCAGTTTGGCGATTTTATACCGAAACCCCGCCGTAGCCACACCGAATGTGATGTGAGTCGCATCGTGCCAGTGATGTCCGAGCGGCGAATCCGGATTGCTGAACGACGAAATCCGGTGCATGAAGGCGGGTGGCCCCAGCGCCGGTTCCCCCGGAAAACCGACATAGACGAACGCATCCACGTCGCGGCTGAACGCATGGGCGTAGCCGACCGATAGTTCCGAAAACAAATCGTGCTGATGCTGGCGGTCGACCAGCCGACGCCCCTGGTAGGTCTCACCCGACTGAAACACCAGCGGGTAACCGTTGGCCCCTACCGTGAACGGATCGAGCGAAATCATGGCTTTCACCGAAAACAGCCCCCGCCGACCCACCGTTCGCTGGGCCATGCCCATAAACCAGTTCGGCACATTAAAATTCGCTTCGCTCCCGCGTTTTCCCCGGTTGTTGAAATTCTGGTTCGTATGCCGGGCATAGATGGCGTAGTGAAGCATATACATCCATTTGGAACGGTGCCGCATGTTCATGTACATCGGTGATTCGTCGGGCATCCAGGCCGTCCCGGAGCCGTTCCGGTTCATCGGCAGATTGCGCGAATACAGATGCGTCATGGATTGCGACATCGAATGCCCGGCCATGTCCGAATGATTCCCGTGCATCGCGTGCGTCGAATCCGACGTTGTAGAGGCTGGTTTCTGTATTTCCTTAGTCGGCGACGGCATCGGGTGACCGTCGTGGTGCTGGTGCTGGGCCGACGCTGTCCCGGCCAGCCCAAGCATCATCATGACAAAGACATGTTTCATGGTGACTCAGGCGTTGGCGGACATATGCCGACATTCATCGGCGCACTTACGGCAAGCTTCGGCGCAGGCCCGGCAATGTTCGTGGTCATGTTGATCGCATTCGGCGGCGCAGGCCTCGCAGACGTCGGCACACAACACCATGAAGTGGCGCATATACTGCGACTCGCGGGCCGTTAGCCGACCGCACATCGTGCAGAAATCGGCGCAGTCGCGGCAGAGGCGAATACACTCCGCCATCATCTGAACGTGTTCTTCTGACAGACAGGCCGTGGCGCAGCGTTCGCAGGCTTCGGCACAGGCGAAACAGGTTGCCGCGTGGTTTTTCATCATCGTTTCCATATCGTTGATCTGGTTTTCTGGTAAAAACAACATCAGGGATTGTTACGGTGACAAAACTAAGCCAGTGGCCGGGTTCAGGCTGTACAGGATTTACCCCGGCCTGTGTATCATTTTGGCTTTCCGACGACATCCAGCGCCACTCGCTGGCTTCCGGCCTCCTTCCGAAACTGACCGGGCGTCATACCCACCACCTGCCGGAACTGATTCGAGAGGTGCTGCGAACTGCTGTAGCCGAGCCGCCAGGCGATCTCACTCAGCGTCAACTCGTCGTAGTTCAGATATTCCTTCACTTTTTCAATTTTCTGAGCAATGACGAATTTTTCTATCGTAATTCCCTCGCTGGTTGAAAACAGATGACTGAGATAGGAATAATCATATCCTGTTTTCTGCGAAAGGTATTCCGAGAGGTTCTGGTGGACGGGCCGTTCCCGGCGGTCGTGATGAATTTCGTTGATAATACTGGTTTTTACCTGTTCGATAACGATGCTCCGGCGGTCGTCGAGCAGGTCGAACCCATTCGCTTCCAGCACCTGACGAACGTGCTGCAGCGTTACGCCTTTGGGCAGCATCTCCACGTCGGCCTCGCCCAGCGTAACCCGGTTGACCTGAATGCCAAGAGCTTCCAGTTCCTGCCGCACGACGCGTTTGCAGCGGTCGCAGACCATGTGTTTGATGAATAGTTTCATGGCTTGAACTTGTATCGGAATCCGAGATAAATCATCTGTCCGGTGATGGGTCCCCAGGCCCGGGCTGCCGCATCGAAATCGCGCCCAAAGGGGTTTTGCGGGGCTACAATCGGGTCCAACTGCCGGAAGCCGCCGAGGTTTTCGCCGCCCAGATACACTTCCCACGTCCGGAACGCCCGCGACACCTGTGCATTGATGTTGTAGAACGACGGGGCCATTTCGGTGATCATGTTGGCGTAGCCCGTGTGTTCATACCCTTCGGCCAGATAGGGAATCCGCCGGGGGCCGTTCCACTGCACCGTCAGGTCGAACTTCCACTTGTCGTACGGAAGGGCGTACCCGGCATTGAACAGCACCCGGTCGCGGCTGATCATCATCCGCTCCAGCAGAACGCTCTCACCAAAGGGCGCTCCCATCGACTGCCGGACGTCGAACAGCCGGTAAGCCAGTTTCAGCTCCGCCCGGCGAATGGGCTGATAGTTGAGTTCGGCCTGAAAGCTATTGGCAAATGATTTTCCCGAAAGGTTATAGAAATGGAGCTCACGCGGATGTTCGGCATCCACGATGAGCTGATTCCGGAAGTCAGTGCGATAGTAATCGACTATGAACGTTCCTTTTTTTCCAAACAGCGTGAACTCGTTAGTCAGACTGGCGCCGTAGTTCCAGGAGATTTCGGGCCGGAGCGGGCTATTGAAAAATACGGTCCGTGAGCTGACCAGATAGCCGTAATTCTCGGCCAGCGCATTGGGCACCCGAAAACCCCGCCCCGCCGACGCCCGGAAGGTCAGCACTTCATGAATATGGTATTTGAAATGCGCCCGGGGCGTCCACTGCACACCAAACAGGTTGTGAAAATCGACGCGGTTTCCAAGAACCAGCGCAAAGCGGTCGGGATAGGTGTAGGTATATTCGCCAAATACGCCGGGCACCGATTCCGTCCGGGTCATGACCGTGTCGCGGTAACGTTCGCGGTAGGCGTCGAGCAGGTAGCTGGCCCCGGCCTTGATGGTGTGATTGGTGTTATCGATAATCGACTGATAAATCAGGTTGCCGTACAGCGTCTGCTGCCGACCGTCATAGGGCGTGAAACCAAAACGGGAGTTTTGTTCATGGTGTACGGCGTTCAGAATCAGCCCTAAACCTTTGTAGGGTTTTTCGGGAAACAGTCTGGCAGTTTTGGAAAACGCCTCGATGCGCCGGGTTTCGTTGGTGAACACATACCGTCGCCCGCCGACTTCCGACAATTGGCCGCCCTCCCGGTTTTCGGTCAGCGCCCGGACGCCGAACTGGGCCATGAAACGTTCGGCGGCGTATTTGGCCCGCACCATCCCGTTGAGCTGGGTGTAGAGCGGCAGGTCGCGGAAGCGGTCGTTGTTCTGGTCGATTTCGTTCCGCAGCGTACTGGCGTGGGTCAGCGCCCCGATGCTCCAGCGTTTGGTAAGCGGGCGGGCCAGGTTCAGGTTCGCTTCCAGACGCCCAAAGCTGTTGGCGTATCCGTTGGCATAGACCCGCTCCTGACTGTCGGGCTTCTGCAACTCGACGTTCAGGGCGCCCGACATGCTCTCGTAGCCGTTGATGACCGAGCCGACACCCTTTCCAATGTCGATGGAAGCAATCCAGGTACCGGGAATGTAATTCAGTCCGAACGTGCTGGCGAGCCCCCGCAGGGTTGGGATGTTTTCGACATTCATCTGGACATAGTTGCCGCTCAGGCCCAGCATCTGAATCTGACGGGACCCCGTAACGGCATCGGCAGCGGCGACGTTGATGGACGCGTTGGTTTCAAAACTCTCGGAGAGGTTGCAGCAGGCCGCTTTGGCGAGTGTCCGGGTGGTGAGCAGTTCGGTCTGTATGGGATTGAGCCGGTCGATTTGGGAACTGGCTCCCGATACGGTCACCTCCTGGAGGGTCGACTCACCCGCCAGCGTAACGTTTACCTCCGTCTGGTCGGTGATGGCGATGGTGTCGGCCCGAAAACCGACAAAGCTGAACACCAGCCGGTTGCTTTGCTCCGTCCGGCTGATTTGGTAACGACCCAGGCTGTCGGTACTGGTTCCGAAGGTTGTACCGGCCCAGTAGACATTGACGCCCGTCAGTGATTTTAATGTATTGCCCGAACGCTCGGAGACGATGCCCGAAATAATCTGAGCGTAGCCGTTGGTCAGTGTCAGCGCAGCGGCCAGAACGCTGAGTATGTGTTTATGAGAGAGATGCATGGGAATTCGTTTGAAGTGATTGCGTGAAAACACGAAAAGCCCATGTCAGCAATGACATCGGCTTGAAAATCACGACAAACGACCTATAGCAGGAAGCTTTGTACGAAGGCCAGCAGCGTACGGCCCGAACGAAGCGGAGGAGAAGAGTCAGCCGCCAGAGCAATGGATTCTGAGGGCAGGAGCACCTGAAGCAGCCAGTCGAAGAACTGCTGAAGCCCGGAGAGAGCCAGGTCCGTTACAGACTTGACGAACTTGGCAAGCAACTGGCTAATCGAGGAGGTGAAGCTAACGTTCTCGTAGCGCTGATCATCCTGACAGCAGGCGGTTTTTTTGACCACCGGCTTGTTGGCGGTCATCGTCTGCTTTTGGTCGGGACAACCCTGACAATGAGACGCCTCGGCTACGACGGCCAGCGTCACCTTTTTTCCCCGCATCATACACGAATGCTCGACCAGCCCGAAGCCCGTACTGGTAATCAGCACGATACAGGCCATCAGCAGACAGAGCGTTTGATGCAGGATTCGTTTCATGATGATGCAAAGTTCGTAAAGTCTTGCGAAAAAGCAATCCTGTTTGGAAGCTATTCCGTAAAAGCCCGCCCGGAGTAGCATTTTTTTATCCGTTTTAAGTATAAATAGTTCTCGACAATCTTACATAAAATACTTATTTTTGTAACAGTATTACTTTAATATTTACGTATATAACTACCGTTTCTCAATGGTTCACCTTCAAACTAAATCTGCTTACTAACTCTGTGATGCTATGCGAACAGCAAACTACCAATTGCTATCAGGTCTGCTGATAGGTGCCATGCTGCTTCTGAGCGGTGCAGCCATTGCTCAGGAGAGGCGAATTTCGGGCCGGATAACGTCCGGATCCGACAATGGATCCTTACCCGGGGTGAGTGTATTACTAAAAGGTACGACGACTGGCACGACCACAGATACCGACGGTCGGTACTCTCTCAGTGTACGCGGCAGTAATGACGTACTGGTATTTTCATTTATCGGTTATCGCACGCAGGAAGTGCCAGTCGGCAACCGCTCCACGATTGATTTGGTGCTGGCCGAGGATGCCAGTTCGCTGGAAGAAGTGATTGTAACGGGCTACACTTCCGAGAAGAAAAAGGACGTTCTTGGTTCGGTGGCCGTTGTCAACACCAAAAACACGGTTCAGCAGCCCGCCGCCAACATTCAGAACATGCTTCAGGGCCGGGCAGCGGGTATCACCGTCAGCGGAACGGGTGCGCCGGGAGCTGGAGCCAAGGTTCGGATACGGGGCTTCACTTCCTTCGGCAACTCCGACCCGCTCTACGTTATCGACGGGGTGCAGACCTATGATCCGCAGAACCTGAACCCGCAGGACGTCGAATCCATTCAGGTGCTGAAAGACGCTGCCTCTGCGGCCATTTACGGCTCACGGGCGGGCAACGGCGTCATCGTCATCACGACGAAGCAGGGCGGCAACCGTAAAACCGAAATCAGCTACGACGGCTGGGTGGGCGTCAATACCTGGCCCGAAAACACGCTTCCGCGCATGATCAACACGCAGCAGTATGGTGACATGCTGTGGCGGCTGTTCGATGGGGCGGGCATCGCCAGCCAGCGGACCCAGATTTTTGGGACGTTCACACCCGGATCGCAGCCCCGCGTTCCGGACTTTCTGGTGGGCGGACGCGGTGCAGGTGCCAATGCCGGTGGCTGGCCTGCCGGAGCGCCCCAGGCCGACGAAAGCCGTTATTTTGTCGATCCGGTTGCCTATGCCGCCAACCCGGCAGCCAACGACCGGACCTACCAGATTTCACGCACCAGCCCCGGCACCGACTGGTTTCGGGAGATCTACCAGCCCGGCGTCGGACAGATGCACCAGGTGTCGGCCACGGGCGGCAATGAGCGAGGCTCATTTGCGCTGGGCCTGAACTACTTCAACCAGGACGGTAACTACATTCATACGAACTTCCGGCGCTACACCCTGCGGGCCAATAGCCAGTATCGCCTCGCCAAGAACTTCCGCATCGGCCAGAACCTGCAGTTGGGCTTCCGGCAGAATCGGGGCGGCACCTTCAACCTCGACTTCGCCGGTGAGGGTTCGCCCTGGGCGCAGGCCTACCGGATGGTGCCTTACCTACCCGTGTTCGACATTCGCGGCAACTTTGCTGGCAACAGCCCCGGCGAATCCGGCAACGGCAGCAACCCGGTGGCGAACCTGACCCGCGGGCAGCACAACCGGGGCACCTTCTTCAACGCCCTGGGTAACGTGTATGCGCAGGTGGAGTTTCTGAAAAATTTTACGGCCACCTCGACCTTCAATGTCGACTATACGTGGGGCAACCGTTTCAATTTTATACCCATCACGTTCGAACGCTCTGAAAACCAGTTGAACAACACGTTCAGTGAGGAGTTTCAGACATTTTTGACCTGGCAGTGGAGCAACGTGCTACAATATCGAAAGACGTTCGCCGGGCGACACAACGTCAACGTCTTCGGTGGCACGGAAGCCATCCGAGAGGGAATGGGCCGATTCATGGTCGTCGACCGTGACAACTACGACTTCGACGATCCGAACTTCTGGGCCATCAATACGGGTCGCGGCATTCCGCGGGCCTTTGGTTCGCCCTTCACGCCAAGAGCGCTCTTTTCAACGTTCGGACGGGCCGAGTATACCTACGATGACAAGTACCTGGTGAGCTTCACCATTCGGCGGGATGGTTCTTCGGCCTTCGGGGAGCAGAGCCGGTTCGGTACGTTCCCGGCCGTGGGTGTCGGCTGGCGGATTTCTCAGGAGAGCTTCATGAAGAGCGTTCCGTGGGTGACCGACCTGAAACTGCGGGCAAGTTGGGGCCAGATGGGCAGCCAGCGAAACGTCAGCCCGGTCAACCAGTTCAACACGTTCGGAATTCCGTTCCGGGGCGCCTACGACATCACCGGCGGCAATGCGGGCGTGGCTTTTGGCTACCGCCCGACCCGCCTGGGCAACACGGCCACCTCCTGGGAAACCGCCGAAATGACCAACATCGGTCTGGACGCTACGCTGTGGAACGGCAAGGTGGACTTCACGGTCGAATACTTCAACAACAACACGCGGGGTCTGCTTATCGAGCGGATCGCCAATCCGCTGGAGCCGCAGGCCGCTCAGCCGACCGTTAACGTGGGCCGGATGCTTAACCGGGGCATCGACCTGATGCTCTCGACCCGTGGAACGCTCACTGGTGATTTGAAATACGACGTCGGCGTTACGTTCTCACACTTCATCAACCGGGCTGTGCAGATCGATGCCGAAGGCACGGGTTTCTTCGAGCGCGGGGCCGGTCGTCTCAACGGCGTACTGCGCACGGAGGCCGGACGCCCCATCTCCTCGTTCTACGGTTTCATCATCGATGGAATTTTTCAGAACGAAGAGGAAGTGCGGGCCGCACCGACACAGCCCTATCAGCGGGTGGGCGCGTGGCGGCTGCGTGACATCAACGGTCGCGGCACCGATGGCCGTCTCACCGGTCAGCCCGACGGACGCATCACCGACGACGACCGCACTTTTATCGGTACGCCGATTCCGAAGTTCACAATGGGTTACGACATCAACCTGCGCTATAAAAACTTCGATTTCAACACGTTCCTGTTCTGGAACTACGGCAACGACATCTTCAACTACACGAAGTGGTTTACGGACCTGCGGGGCTTTGTCGGCGGTGTCAGTGAGCGTGTGCTGACCGATTCGTGGACGCCCGAAAACCGCGATGCCCGCCTGCCCATTCTGAACTTCAACGATACGTTCTCCGGTCAAATCTCCAATACCTATTATGTGGAGAAAGGATCGTTTCTGCGGGCAAGGACCATGCAACTGGGCTACAACGTGCCGTCGAACTTTGCGCGCAAGCTTGGTCTGGCGCGGGCACGGATCTACATCCAGGGGCAGAACATGTTCACCATCACCCGCTATAGCGGGCCCGACCCGGACATCAACATTATCTCGGGCAGTGATTTGGATATGGGCGTCGACCAGTTCCGTACGCCTACTCCCCGTGTCTTTATGGCTGGTCTGAATTTCGCATTTAACTAATCGAATGTCATGAATATCCGTAGAATAATAGCACCAACCCTATTGCTTGCTCTTTTTTCGGCCAGTTCATGCCAGGATAACTTCCTGCAGCAGAATCCGCTGGGTGCCATCAGCCCGGCCAGTCTGAACAATTCTGCCGGGGTCGAAGGGGCGCTTATCAACGCCTATGGCACCCTGCGGGGAACGGGCGGCTGGTATACGAGTCCGATGAACTGGATGTGGGGCAGCGTCCGCTCCGATGATGCCTATAAAGGCTCGGAGCCTGCCGACCAGAACCAGTTGAACCCCATCGAGCGCTTCGAGGTTCTGCCCAGCAACGGTTCCGTGCGTGACAAATGGAGCGGCTGCTTCGACGGCATCGGGCAGGCTAACGTGACGCTCCGGCTGCTGAAAGACGTACAGATGCCCGACGCCCAGAAGCGAAGCATCGAAGCACAGGCCCGTTTTATCCGGGGTTTTCATTACATCGAAGCGCTGACTCATTACAACAAAGTGCCTTACATCGATGAGACCGTCGTGGATCTGGCGCAGTTTGCCCAGCTAACCAACACAGCGGACATCTGGCCGCAGGTAGAGGCCGATCTGAAGTTCGCCTACGACAACCTGCCCGGTACGCAGTCGCAGATTGGTCGGGTCAATAAGTGGGCCGCCGGAGCCTATCTGGCAAAGGCCATGATGTTTCAGCGGAAATGGGCCGACGCCCGGACCCTGCTGCAGACGGTGATCGACCAGGGAACGACGGCTGGCGGGGCCAAATATGCCCTGATGGAACGCTACGGCGACGTCTTTCGGGGCGTAAACGAGAACGGCCCGGAAATGGTCTTCGGCATTCAGTATACCATCGGTGACGGTAATGCGGGGGCCAATGGAAGCCAGGATGCCGTGCTGGCGCATCCGCACAACAACGGCCCCGGCGGCTGCTGCGGCTTCTTCCAGCCCGCCCAGAATCTGGTCAATGCCTACAAGACCGGCACCAACGGCCTGCCGCTGTTCGATACGTTCAATCAGTCGGACGTGAACAACTTCGAGAGCACACCCAACAACCTGTTCTATGCCGGACCGCTGGATCCGCGTCTGGACTGGGCCGTCGGTCGCATCGGCATCCCTTACCTCGACTGGGGTCTGGCCTCGACCTCCTGGATTCGTTCCGCTCCCAACGGCGGGCCTTACCTGCCCAAAAAGCACATTCATTACCGCGATGAAATGGGCCGCTTTCAGATTGCCGGCGGCTGGGGGCAGTCGGTATCGGGCAAAAACTGGCCGGCCATGCGCTTTGCCGACCTGCTGCTGCTGAAGGCGGAGTGCGACGTGGAAACCAACAACCTGGAAGAGGCCCGGGCCATCGTGAACCGGATTCGTCGCCGGGCGGCAAACCCCGAAGGTTTCGTACGGAAGCTGGTCGACGACGCCGATCCGTCGAAAGGTTTCAGTACGACGCCCGCCGCCAACTATGTCATCAGCGAGTATACGGCTCCCTGGACCAGTCAGGCCGTGGCCCGTACGGCGGTTTTGTGGGAGCGCCGTCTGGAACTGGCGATGGAAGGCCACCGCTGGTATGATTTGCTGCGCCGGGACCGGGCCACCATGACTTCGGTAATGCAGGAGTACCTGCGGGTCGAGCAAACCAAGCGTACGCACCTGGCCGGGGCCCGTTACACGCAGAACAAAGACGAGTTCCTGCCGATACCGGAGCAGCAGATTGCCCGCAGCACGGTCAACGGAGCACCAAACATCACCCAGAATCCGGGGTATTGATGAGAACTGACGCATAACCCCAAAAGGAAAAGCGCCCGGTGAGTGCCGGGCGCTTTTTTCATTCTGTAATCGGGATCATACCAGCCGATAACCAGCCCCTGTCAGTATCCCGGATTCTGCTTCAGCACGTCGGCGCCCTGAAGGTCAATCTGAGCCTGCGGAATAGGCAGATACTCATCCTGATTCGGCGTAAAGACGGCTCCACCCAGCGTCGTAGGCAGTTTGGTGCCCTCGTATTTGAGGTAGGCATTGATGACCGGTGCAGCAACACCCCAGCGGACCAGGTCGAAGAAACGGTGGCCTTCGTCACCCAGTTCCAGACGGCGCTCGAACCGGACTGCCGTCCGGGCAGCATCTTTGGAAGCAAACGCAGAAGCCGGGTATTCGCTGATAACGTATTTGGCCGCATCTGCGCCGCTGGCCCGCTTAACGAAACCGGCAGGATTGGCCGCCCGCATCCGGACCATGTTCGTGTACTCACGGGCCTTCGTCAGCGATCCTACTTCGATTTCGCATTCGGCGGCCATCAGCAGCACGTCCGCAAATCGCATGATCGGGAAGTTGACGGCGGTGTAGCCTGGCGTCCAGGAGCTGTTGTCCTGGAACGAACCCCGATCCGATTTGTAGTACGTAAACTTCTTGGGCGAGTACGGACCACCGTTCGGCTGGTTCCGGATCCAGTCCTGACCGGGGTGATCCATCCAGTCCAGATACGGAATACCACGCCGTCCGACGCTGTGGTCGAGGCGGGGATCGAGATTACCGGCGTCGGTCGTAAATTCCGTTTTCGACGTAATACCCTGATCATTCTTAACCTCGTTGGCGGGGTTGTTGTAGGAACCATCCAGCAGCGGAAGGCCGTTGGCGTCCGTACGGAACGAGTTGACGAACTCGAAGCTCGGCTGATTGAAGCCGCAGCAGTTGCCCGGACCGTTCGGTCCCGTGTTATAAGGGAAGTTCAGGTCAAACTCTGGATTGGCGTTGTTGACGCTACCCGTGTTGGCGGCGGCCTGCGAGGCAAAAATCGACTCTTCGTTGTTGTCGTTGGATGCCCGGAACAGGTCTGCGTACTTCGGCACCAGGCCATACTTCTTGCCGTTAGACGTCTTACCGTTGGCAATCACCAGGTCGAACAACGTTTTGGCTTCCGTGTATTTTTTCTGATACAGATACGCTTTCGCCAGAAATGCAGCGGCACCCCATTTGTTGATTCGGCCCACCTGCCCCTGCGTCTCTGGCAGGTTGTCGTACGCAAATTTGATGTCTGCCTCGATTTTCGGCCAGAGATCGACGTTGTTGGCAACCTTCTCAATGCCCGTTCCGTAATCGACTGTTTCGTCGATGTAAGGCGTGTTATTGTACAGGCGCTTCAGATCGAAATAGTACAGTCCCCGCAGAAAGCGTGTTTCTGCCGTGATTCGGGTTTTGTCGGCTGCCGATACGTCCGGACCAGCATTAGCCAGCAACCGAAGCGTTGCGTTGGCCCGGCTGATTCCCTCGTATTTGCGCTGCCACGTACCGGCGACGTCACCCGTGGAGATCGTCTCGAACCGCTGAATCGGGTTGATTGACGAGAAGTCGCCGGGGTCGGTACCTTTGTTGGCATCACCACCGCGAATGCCGCCCCATACCCAGTTGGCAAACGAAGCCAGACGGTCGCCGCGACCATTCAGCATCGAATACGTGGCAATCAGTGAGCCTTCTATACCGGACTTGGAAACCAACTGCGCGTTGCTCAACTGGCCGGTGGCCGGTAGTTCCAGAAAGGAGTCCTTACAGGCGATGCTCCCTAAAGTGAGAGTCAGTGTCGTAGCGGCTCCAATCGCTACTTGTTTAAATTTGATGTCCATATTCGCTAACGAATGTTGTTCTTCGAGTTTAAGGCTGCCGATGCACCGGGTGCATCGGCAGCCTTTTTCATCTTATCAGAAGCCGATGCTAATTCCACCGACGAATTGGCGCGTAACTGGATAGTTGCCGACGTCGATACCGAAATTGGTGTCTGCGTTACCACCTACAGCCGGGTCCAGACCCTGATACTTCGTGATGGTGAACAGGTTGTTGGTCGAGACGAACACCCGGGCCCGCTGCAGGCCTACCTTGCTGGCGACAGCCACCGGCAGGGTATAGCCAATTGAAAGATTCTGCAGACGGAAGTATGAGCCATCTTCTACGTAGTAAGAGTTCGACTGCGTGTTGGTGCTGAAGTTCGACGCCCGTTCGTAGATAGGCATCGTAGCACCCGTATTCTGCGGCGACCACGAATCCCGGACGCGGGCGCTGATGGCAGCTCCCTCGAACGACGGGAAGAAGTCCGTAAACCACTTCGACACGTTGAAAATCTTGTTGCCCAGCGAGGTGTAGGCATAGGTCTCCACGTCGAAGTTTTTATACGTAAACCGCAGGTTCAGACCACCCGTGAACTTCGGCACCGGGCTGCCCAGATAGGTCCGGTCGGCGGCATCGATTTTGCCGTCCGGCTGACCCGTCAGCTTACCGTCGGGACCAACGCCGTCGATATCCGCAAAGCGGAAACGACCCGGCGCAGCTCCATCCTGCTTGGGAGCAGAGTTAACTTCTTCCTGGCTCTGGAAAAGGCCCAGCACCTGGAATCCGTAGAAGGCTGACAGCGAATAGCCCAACTGGTTCCGGATGGGGTTGATGCCCCGGAATCCCGGATTGATGTAGGTGATATAGGTCAGACCCGGCGACAGAGACACGATTTTGTTGCTCAGGAAGCTACCGGTCAGGTTGGCTTCGTAGCCGATTTCTCCGGCAATTTTTCCACGGGTGATAAACTGCATGTCGATACCCTGGTTGCGCATTTTGCCGATGTTGACCGCAGGAGCGCTGGCGTAGGTTCCAACGACGTCCGGGATGGGCACGTTGAACAGCAGGTCACGGGTGTCTTTCCGCCAGATGTCGAAAATAACTTCCAGCCGGTTATTAAAGAATGAACCGTCTATCCCTATGTTCGTCGTGACGGACGTCTCCCATTTGGCATCGGGATTACCAATGCGTGAGCGGAAGAAACCTTCTGCCGTGCTGCCGTTCGTACCGCCGATGTCGTAAGCCGAGTTACCCAGGCTGGCCGCATACAGGCTGAACTGGTTGTTGGGGTCGACGTTGTTGGAGTTACCCATCACGCCGTAACCGCCCCGGATTTTTAAATCCGTTACCCAGGCCACACTCTTCATGAACTCTTCGGAAGAAACGCGCCATGCTGCCGAAGCTGCCGGGAACACGCCATACCGGTTGTTGGCACCGAAACGGCTGGAACCGTCCCGACGAACCAGACCCGTGATGATGTATTTATCGTCGTACGAGTAGTTGATCCGTCCAAATATAGAGTTGAAGTTCACGCCTTTGCCGAAGCCGCTGTTCACCACCCGGCCCGTCGCCGACGTTGTGCTGAGCGTAACGTAGTTGGGGTCCTGCGAGAATGGATTCAGACCACTGCCACCCATACTCCGGCCTGATCCTGCGTTCAGGGCTTCCTGACCCAGCAGCAGGTCGACGCTATGTACGCCAAAGCGACGCTTGTAGTTAGCCGTGTTGGTCAGCGTCCAGCCATGAGTACGGCCCGCGTTCTCACTGTAGCTGAAACTGGAGTTGTTCTCGGAGTTCTCATACTGTAGTCGCCCGTAACCGTAGCCCTGGAAGCCGATATACTGACCGCCGAAACTGGTCCGCAGCGTCAGGTTTTCGATGGGATCGTATTCGAGGTAGATGTTACCAAACACGCCCAAGTCGAAGTTACGGTTGTTGATTTGACCCTCCCGGTTTGCCACGGGGTTACGCGGGTTGTTGAAGCCCTTCGCCGCCGTACCGGCATAGCCGCCGAACTCGTCGTATACAGGAATGATGGACGGCATCCGGAACGCCTGCAGAATGTCGTTTTCATCGGCAGCCACCCCCTGACCGAGGTTGGCTCCGCCCTGACCCAGACGCTGCAGATACGTGAGCTGTATGTTTTCCCCAAAACGCACCCGCTTCGAGAGGTCGAATTCCGAATTAGCCCGGAACGTATAGCGCTTGAAGCTGTTGGCAATCAGAATACCATCCTGGTGCTGGGCGCTGAAGCCAACGTAATAGCGGCTGCTTTCCGTTCCGCCGGAGAAACCCAGTCCATGACGCTGCAGGGGAGCTACGCGGGTAATGGCGTCATACCAGTCCGTTCCTGCTTTGTTGGCCCGCACTACCTGGTAGACGGGGCCCGCTGCCGGATTGATGTTGTATTTTGCCCGCTCCGCTTCCAGATTCACCGTTCCGATTACGCCGGGCGTACCGCCCACATTGATATAATCGGGTATAACCGGCTCGGCTCCATCGCCAAACTGCGGATGTCCCCACCCTTTGTCGCCGGGCTTCAGTCCGGAGTTGCGGAAGGCCTGCCAGGTCCACTGCGCAAACTCGGTCGGCATCAGCATCTCCTGCCCTTCACCGGGGTGGGTGATACCATACTGTCCGTCGTAGGACACCGAAAGTTTACGGGCCTGACGCGACCCTTTCTTCGTGGTGAAGATGATGACACCGTTGGCCGCCCGCGCTCCGTAAATGGAAGCCGAGGCTGCATCTTTCAGTACGGTCGTCGTTTCAATGTCGTCCGGCGACAGAAAGTCAGTGTTGTTGACTACACTGCTGACCGGAACGCCATCCACGATGAACAGCGGTTCGTTACCGCCGAAGGCACCGAATCCACGAACGCGAATCTGGCTGTTGGTACCCGGCTGACCGTTGGTAATCAGCGTCAGACCAGCTACCCGGCCCTGAAGCTGCTGGGCCACGTTGCCCGACGGGATGGCGGTGAGGTCACGCGATTTGACCGTCGAGACGGCTCCGGTGGTTTCCCGCTTGTTGTCGGTCGTATAACCCGTTACGACTACTTCCGATAACGCCGTTGCGTCATCTTCCAGGGTAATATTAATCTGTGCCTGATTTCCTACCTGCACCTCCTGGGTTTTAAAGCCGATGGCTGAAATTACCAGTGTACCTTCATTTCCTCTCTGTGTGATGGCAAAGTCGCCCTGTGCGTCAGTTGCCGTACCATTGTTTGTGCCTTTAAACACCACGTTAGCGCCGGGAACAGGTCCATCTGTCCCCGTCACCTTACCAGTAATTCGTCGCCCCTGTGCAAAAGCGGTTGCACTGAACAGCAGAGCCAGCGCGAATGGCATGACTGTTCGCAACAGACGGGTAAACTTCTTGTACATAAGTTAGTTTTGGTTTTTTAAGTAAAAACTATCAGGATAATTGCGTTAATTAATATTCTAAAAGCAGGATTAAACCCTATATTTACTGTATATTTCATAATAAAATCTTTATTTTCTACTAACCCATTTTTTTAAACGCCTGATTCTATACGCAGCACGGAAAGAGTCTTTCACGCAGGTTCCCCGCAGAGGGTAGTTATCACCTGCTCATGTATTTTAGCTTTGTTTTTTCAGTAGTTGAATTATGCATCTTATTTCATACGGTACCCTGTTCCTTTTGCTCGGGCTATGTTCAGCCTGTCAGTTCAGCGACAAACCCCTTTTCACCGCTCTGCCCGCCGACGAATCGGGCATTACCTTCTCCAACCGTATCACCGACAGCGATACGATGAACATCCTCGATTTTGAGTATGTCTATAACGGCGGGGGCGTAGCCATCGGCGATTTCAACAACGACGGCTGGCAGGACGTCTTTTTCACGGGCAATCAGGTCGCCAACCGATTGTATGTCAACCAGGGAAAAGATTTGCGCTTCAGCGACGTAACCCAGACGGCTGGGGTCGGCGGCAACGGCAAATGGTGTTCGGGCGTGGCCCTGGTCGACATCAACAACGATGGCTGGCTGGATATCTACGTCGGAGCAACCGTCAGTAAGGTGGCGCAGAAACGTGAGAATATGCTGTTTGTCAATCAGGGGGGAAAGCCGGGCGGGGTGCCGGTCTTCCGCGAGATGGCGAAGGAATATGGCATCGCCGACGACGGCCACACGACCAACGCCGCCTTCTTCGACTACGACAACGACGGTGACCTCGACCTCTACGTGCTCACCAACACCATCGAACAGTATCCCAACGCCTACCGGCCCAAGAAAACCGACGGCACCTCCCCCACCACCGACCGGCTGTATCGGAATATGACGGTGGAACGGGCGGGGAATGCAGGGGTGGCGGGGATCGCAGGGAATCGCGGGGATCGCAGGGCTTCTGCCCCTGCCAGCCGGGCAACCCCTGCTACCCCCAGCCCTCTCTTCGTCGACGTCTCCAGAGAAGCAGGGATTCAGATTGAGGGATATGGACTGGGTCTGAATATCGTCGACATTAACCGCGATGGCTGGAAAGATATTTACGTCACGAATGATTACCTGTCCGACGACCTCCTGTATATCAATAATCAGAACGGTGCTGGCCGACATGCCGGATTCACAAACCGGGCGCAGGACTTCTTCAAGCACACAAGCAGTTCGGCGATGGGCAACGACGTGGCCGACATCAACAACGATGGCCGGGTCGACATGGTGGCCGTGGACATGCTGCCCCGCGACAACGTCCGGAAAAAAATGCTCGTTGGCCCCAACAATTATCAGACGTATCTCAACAACGATGAGTTTAAGTATGGCTATCAGTTTGTGCGCAATACGCTCCAGTTGAATCAGGGATTCCGTCCCGGCACCAACGAACCCATTTTCAGCGACGTCAGTCTGCTGGCCGACGTGGCCGAAACCGACTGGAGCTGGACGCCCAGCCTGGCCGACTTCGACCACGACGGCTACCGCGACCTGCTGATAACCAACGGCTTCCCACGTGACATCACCGACCGGGATTTCATGTCGTTCCGGGCCAACAGCTCGTCCGTCGCCAGTAAACAGTTCATGCTCGACCAGATTCCCGTCATTAAAATCAGCAACTACGCTTTCCGCAACAACGGCAACCTGACCTTCTCGGATGCAACCCAGGACTGGGGACTCAATACGCCCTCCTTTTCCAACGGAGCGGCCTTCGGCGACCTCGACAACGACGGCGACCTGGATTATGTAGTCAACAACATCAACGATTCGGCGTTCGTCTACCGCAACAATCTTCGGGAACTGCGGCCCGAAAAATCTAATTTCCTGCGGGTGAAATTCAACGGCCCCGAATTTAACCGATCCGGTCAGGGCGCTTTCGTTGAAATTCTCTACGGAGACAACCAGCGGCAGGTTCACGAACACACCATCTACCGGGGTTATCTGTCGACGGTCGAGAATTTCGCCCATTTCGGTCTGGACACGGTCCAGCAGGTTCGGGAAGTCCGCATCATCTGGCCGGGTCGCTCCGGCGCACCGGGTCTGAACGGACAGCCCGCCCGGATGCAGACGCTGCGCAACGTGAAAGCCAACCAGGTGCTGACCGTCGACGTGCGGCAGGCCACCGACATCTGGCCGGGCCAGCCGCCCGCCCCGGCAGGTCGGCTGTTCCGGGATGTAACGGATTCTCTGAAAGCGGGTTTCGTGCATCAGGAGCCGGAATACATCGACTTTAACGTTCAGAAACTTCTGCCCCATAAGCTCTCGCAGTATGCACCGGCCATCGCCGTCGGCGACGTCAATGGCGATGGCCTGGACGATATGGTGGTTGGCGGCTCCCGAACGTCGCCGGGCGTGGTGATGCTTCAGAACCGAACCGGCGGTTTTACCCAAAAACCCCTACCGGGAGGCCCCTCGCCCTCTGCACCAGCCCCTTCGCTCCCTGCCATCCCCGCAACCCCTGCTTCAAAACCGGAAGAAGACATGGGGACGCTGCTGTTCGACGCTGACCGAGATGGGGATCTGGACCTATACATTGCCAGCGGCGGTTTTGAAGGCGAACCCAATACGCCAACGTTTCAGGACCGCCTGCTCGTCAACGACGGTGCCGGAAACTTTCAGCTCAGTCCGGCCGCTTTACCCAAAAATTACACCAGCAAATCCTGCGTCAAAGCCGCTGACTTTGATCGGGACGGTGACCTGGACCTGTTCGTGGGCGGACGCGTCGTGCCGGGCCAGTATCCGCGTCCGGCATCCAGCCTGATTCTGCGTAACGACTCACAGTCGGGGCAGCCGAAATTTACCGACGTTACGCCCCGGCTTGCCAAAGACCTCACCAACATCGGGCTTGTCTGCGATGCGCTCTGGACGGATTATGACAACGACGGGTGGATGGACCTCCTGCTGGCGGGTGAGTGGATGCCCCTCACACTGCTCAAAAACGTGAAGGGGACGTTTCAGCTTCCGGCTGAGCAGCCGCTTGCCAGCGCCGTCGGCTGGTGGAACAGTCTGGCAGGCGCTGATTTCGACGGCGACGGCGATACGGACTATATCGCCGGAAACCTGGGCCAGAACTCCCTCAACCGGGCGACGGATAACGAACCCATTGCCATATACGCCAAAGATTTTGACAATAACGGTTTCTACGACGCCATCCCGACGGTGTTTTTGCCCGACGGAAACGGTCAGCGCCGTGAGTTCCCCTTCCACGGTCGGGAAGACCTCATCAAGCAGATGATTGCCATGCGGGCAAGATTCCCCTACTACAAGGATTTTGCCTCGGCCTCCGTCGATAAACTCCTGAAGGAAGAAGAACTGAAAGATGCCATTATTCTGAAGGCCAATTACCTGAAAACGGCCTATCTGGAAAACAGAAGTACCGGCGGCGAAGCGTCCTTCATTCTGCACGAACTGCCGGTTGAAGCCCAGTTGGCACCCGTTTTTGGGATGATTGCCGACGATTTCGACCAGGATGGACGAGCGGACGTGCTACTGGTAGGGAACGATTACGGTAATGAAGTGTCGATTGGCCGACTCGACGCGCTCGACGGCCTGCTGCTGCTGGGGAACGGAAAAGGGGGGTTCCGGGCGCTTCAGCCGGAGGCCAGTGGTTTCTACGTACCCGGCAACGCCAAAGGTCTGGCCCGGCTCACTGCCGCCGACGGAACGCCGCTCATTGTCGCTACCCAGAACCGGGGGCCCATACGGATCTTCCGCAGCACCCGCCCGGCCCGTACCGTCCGGCTGAAACCCACCGATTCCGCCGCCCTGCTGACGTATTCGGATGGTCGGAAGCAGAAGATGGAAGTGCCTTACGGTCAGTCTTTTCTGTCGCAGACCAGCCGGGAGCTGTATCTGTCGCCGGGGGTGAAATCGGTGGAGATAGTTGATTTTCGGGGGCAAAAGAGAAGATTGTTTTAAACGCAAAGACGCAAAGGGTAACACAAAGGGCGCTGAGAAAATCTTTGCGTTCATTGCGTTACCCTTTGCGTCTTTGCGTTTAATCCTCATACCCCCTCCCGCTCCACTTCGCTGATGGGCCGCAGACGGTCCGCCGCGCGGTTGCCGGGAACCTTATCGTCGCTATAAGGGAAGATGTCGAGAATCTTCGTGGTGTTCACGTCCGTGATTTCAAACGGAATCAGCATCGTTTTCAGGCTGTCTTCAATGCGTTCATAGGCCTGTTTGGCGTTTTCGGCGTTGACCAGCATGTTGTTGACCACCCGTTTTTCCCGGCCATTGTCGTCCTCGGTGACGTACACCACTTTGCATTTAAACCAGGTCTCTCCCGGTCCTTCGATGTGAAACACGTCGGCCAGCCGCATCGGGCTGATGGTGGTAATACTGAAATTTGGCGTGTTGGCGGCAATTTCTTCGTAAAGACGCGCCTCGGCATCGGTGTAGGATACGGCATCGACCAGATACGCTTCATTGATGGTTTTCAATTTGATCTGATCGCCCCGCTTGTCGGTCACGATTTCTTCTTTCTGATAGCGGATTTTTCCCTGATACCAACTGGGCATATGTATTGATTTTTAGTGATGGCTCGGTGTTTTGCTTCTGAATTTCCTGCCTGTCTGTACTTAAAATTATTCCCACATCCCTAAAGGAGCGGCGGTTTAGCCCTTAACTCCCCTGAAGGGCGGTCCGCCGCTGCGGGACTTGGCTTCGTCAGGGTGTAACTTGGTTTTGCTGCGGGAGTTTGCCCCTAAATCCCCTAAAGGGGACTTTGCTCCGCTGATTCAGGTTTCTGGATTGAGGCAGCGCAAGTCCCCTTTAGGGGATTTAGGGGCTAATGCGGCGGACACCCCTCAGGAGATTTAGGGCCAAAGGATTCAGAGCCGAACGAATTAAAACGAACACCAAAGATAACCGTTCCGGCCTGGGAAAAAAGAACGGACAGGCGACAAAAAAAAGCCATCTCGCATAACGGAGATGGCTTTCAGCGTTTTTCTTAACCTTAATTGTCTAATGGAAATCGGGACTGTCGTTCACTTCCGGTCAGATGCTCCGGAAGGTGGGGAATCCTCCGTTGCCATCTGCGCCAGCAGCGAGCCAACCAAAACGAGCAGGCTGAGCAGAATGGTCAAAGGAGCCAGTGTGTTCATCGTATCTGTTGTTGTATGATTTCGTATTCGTTGTTTACCATTCGTTACTGCATATGAATATGCCAACGCCGTGCCATAAGCATAATTAACTGTATTTCAGATTGATAATTCGGACGAGTTTCTTTTTTATGTACGATTACGGACAGTGTGTGTTCGTCAGCGGACAGACGGTCGGCTCTGAAAAACAAATGCCGGAGGAAACTCTCCGGCATTTGTCAAACGTCTCCTATGTAATTAAATCTATCCGTTTGCCTCTTTACTCAGGCGTTTACGGCGAGGTTTTGTATCAGCTTCATCGCCGTAGTAGCTATAACTATAGCTGTAGTAGGTCTGTCCGTTTTCGACGGCATTCAGAATCAGATTCAGTTTCTGGAAGCGCTGTTCGCGATAGAGCGTATCGACCATCTTGAGGTAGTTCTTCGGCGTCAGGTCATGGCGAACGACATACAGCGTGGCGTCGGCATGAGGTGCAATCAACTGAGCGTCGGTGACCAGGCCAATCGGCGGCGAGTCGACCAGAACATACGAATAACGGGCACGCAGTTCCTGTAGAAGTTGTTCCAGCCGTCCGCCAGTGAGTAGTTCAGCCGGATTCGGCGGAATGGGACCGCTGGTAATGATGAAGTAGTTCTCCATGCCGGGCACAGGCTGGATGATATCATCGATTTCTGCCTGTCCAATGAGGTAGTTGCTCAGACCCACCACGTTCTCCATGTTGAGCGCCTTATGCAGTTTGGGCTTACGGAGGTCCATTTCCAGAATCACCGTGGGCCGGTCGATGAGCGCGAGACTGGCCCCGATGTTCAGCGACATGAACGACTTGCCCTCCCCGCTGATACTCGACGTAAAGAGCAGCACCTGACTGCCGCTCTGGCTGTTGCGCAGAAACTGCAGGTTGGTGCGCAGCGCCCGGATCTGCTCGGCAATTACGGTGCGGCTCCGGTTGGTGACAACGATGGCGTTGGCGCCCTGACGGCTTTCGATAACCTCGCCCAGAATGGGCACCTGCGTGGCCTCCTCCACGTCCGAACGACGCAGAACGCGGTCGTTGAGGGCATCGCGGGCGGCCAGGACCCCCACCGGCAGCATCAGACCAACGGCGGCAAACAGCAGGAAAATTAGCTTGCGGACGGGCTTCACCGGCTCCGAACCCGAACGGGCCGGGTCGATGGTTCGGCTGTCGGCCACGGTGGCGGCATACGACAGGGCCGTTTCTTCCCGCTTCTGGAGCAGATACGTATACAAATTATTTTTGATGGCCTGCTGGCGGGTGATGTTCAGTAGCTGACGTTCTTTGGTCGGCACCGTGCGAATCATGCCTTCCAGACGGCTGTTCTGGGCCAGCAACTGACGGCGGGTCGTTCCCAGCACCGACTTCATATTCTGCACATTCTCGTCGATGCTGCTTTTGGCAGTTTTTATCTGGCTGTCGAGCGACTGCAGCAGCGGGTTGCTCTCCGAGGTAGTGCGGGCCAGTTGTTCCCGCTGCAATTCCAGTTCCGTAACCCGACCAATGAGTCCGGTCAGTACGGGGTCGCTCAGGCCCATCATGGCGGGTGCTACGCCGCCTTTGTCCGTCTGATTCTGAATATAACGTTCCACGTCGGCCAGCGCCCCGAGCTGAATGTTGACCTGGTTGAGCTGGGCGTCGTTCTGCTGGGCGGTCTGCAGAAAGGCCTGCGCCTGCGTTCCCAGTTCCGTAATGCCCTGCGACGATTTATAGATTTCAACGTCTTTTTCTACGTTAGCCAGTTCGCCCGAAATCAACTGGAGCCGGTCTTCGATGAAATCCAGCGTGTTGGCAGCCACCAGGTTTTTGTCAGCCACCGAGGCCTGGTTGTATTCGTCGAGCAGTTGGTTCAGCACAGACTCTCCTTTCTGCGGAACGGCGTCTTCCAGCGTCAGCATCAGCACAGTCGACGCCTTGCTGGTCGGCTCCACTTTCAGACGCTCCTGATAGCTCTGGGCCGCCTGGGCCTTCGTCATCACCCGCACCACCATATCCGGCGTGTCGTCCTGAATCGGCTTGCGGGCAAACACCCGAAGACGTCCGTAAGGCGTCTGAACACTTTTGTTGATGGGATACGTTTTGTCGTTGATCGTCACCGTGTTTCTCGATGGGAAGCTCAGTTCAAGCTCCTCTTCGAACAGGATGTCGGCGGGCTTTTCGGCGATAAGGCGGATGGGTGAGGTCTCATACACTTCGCGGCGGCCCGTGGGCGTCTGCTGAAAATACTGAATGTCCAGCCCCAGCCGCTCGACCACCCGCTCCAGCAGCGTATACGATTTCAGAATTTCAATCTCATTTTCAACAACTTTCTTGGGTGCGAAAATGTCCATCTCTTTCAGAATGTTCTCCTCGCTCAACCCCTTCTTATCATCCTTGATTAACAGACTTGCCTGCACCTGATAAACGGGCTGCTGAAACAGCAGGTAGACGTAGGCGGCCACCAGCGTCAGCACCAGCGAGAACACAAACCACTTCCAGTAGCGCAGGTAGCGCATCGCCACTGAACGCAGATCGGACGTGTTGTTGTCATAGCTGGTATACGGCGTGTAGGCATACTGATTGTTTCCCATCATGTTTTTTCGTATAACGTTGGATTAGTTAAGCTGCCAGTCAGGTACTTAGGAACTGTGAAGAAGTATCTTCCCATCAGGCTTTCAGATACAAAGTAATAAGTTTTTGTCCGATTATTAAACTATTTTCATCCGGGTTTCTGCATTAAAATTTCCAGAGTCCTTACCCCTGTAAAGCAGCATACCGCCAATCGGTTAATTTAATTTTACCAAAAAGCAGCAGTACAGTTTTATCTAAAAAAACGGCACTCAATTGCTGTTAATCTATATTCTGCGTCAGCGGTAGTTGGTTACGTCTGGTAAGAAAAAAACGAATATTTTACACATTTATAATTTTATATACAAATATCTTTTCCGACCAAAAATTTGATTACAAAACATAAAAAATGTCTGACAATATCCCGATTGAGATGTCATCAGACAGTCTGTTTCGTATATGACGGCGCTGGTATGTCATCTGCCCAGCTCACCACGAATCCAGTCCGAGCAGCCGCCGTCCCAGCGGGCTGAGCTCGGCGGTCGCATAGCGGGTCTGCTCCCAGTTGCGCGGATCGCCCGGAAATGCGTAGCCTTCCGGAGCAATGCGGTCGCGCCACGAACGAATGCGCCACTGCCGCAGCGGCTCGTTGTCTTCTTCGGCGGGCATCATGGAAATATACTGCGCCATACGAACCTTATTACCAGACAGATTAGGGCGAATCCCATGCGGTTGTGTACTGTTGAAAATCAGCAGATCGCCCACCTCCATTTTCACCTTCACCAGCTTATCCTCAAAGCCGGTAGTATCGGGTTTGAACCGGTCACGGTCGGCAGGCTGGGTTAGTTTCCAGGTGTCGTAGGTGCGGTAGAGTTCCGGAATGCACTGAAACCCGCCCATGTTTTCGTCAGTCTGGTCAGCCAGGGCCAGCACGCCCTGCACATTCTGGGGAAGCGTTTCTGGATCGTAATCCCAGTGAATGAAGCCTTTGAACTCGTGACCGGGACGCATGGGCAGATTCAGATTGCAGCGGTCGATGGTCACCCAGAGTTTTTCGGTGCCCCAGACGTCGACAAAGGCGTCATACACCCGCTGCGTCTGCCGGTTGTCCCACAGATACTGATGGTTGTAGAGCTCGACCATGCCGCTGTTGGTCAGTTCCTTCATCTTCATCTCGGCCCGGGGCGGCGCATACCAGGTTTCGGGGTTGTCGGGGTCTTTTTCTTCAAACTCCCAGAGAAAAGCGGCCAGCCGTTCGGCCTGCTCGCGGGGCACGGCGTTTTTGACGACGATATAGCCGTTATGAATCCAGAACTGCCAGTCGTCTTCGGAAAGCACCCGCAGGGGCTGCTGGTTCGAGCGGTCGTTCAGGCTGATTTTACTGCTGATGGCCGTCGACGGGTTGCCGGGAATATCGGTATGGGCGTTGTCGGGCACCATCGTGGGGGTCATGGTGGGTGTCATGGTCGGGTTCATATCGATTTTCGTTTAGGATTGAGTTACACAAATATATAGCTCATTCCCAGCCAACAACGCACATGACGCTCAATGATTTCGCAATCCGCACCGCCTCCGGGAGGCCTGGCGCAGCCTGCTGCTCGACCGGTCAGTAACGGAGGTCTGTTTCGCCAGCGGTTTCGAGAGTCTGTCATATTTTAACCGCGTCTTCCGTCGGGTAACGAGCCTGAGTCCGAGGGAGTTTAAGCGGCAGAATAATCGGCTCTAATCAGTCCCGTAGGGACGACCTGTCAATAGAATCCAGCAGGAATAATATGACGAAGCGCCGTAGGTGCGATCTGTCAATAGATCGCACCTACGGCGCTTAACGCAAATTGCCACCGGATGTCGGTCGGGGGTTTGGCGGTGGAATAATGTGCTAAGGGCCGTCCAAAATGTACACGGAAAGCCTTTCCGTGTTACAGGGCCAGACCGCTGCGGCGGAGCATTTGGTTAAGGGTTGAAAAATTGCATTCCAGATAGAAAATCAAAATCCTTCCGATTGAACGTAAATAAATCAAAACCGTACTCCAAAGCGGTGGCAGCTATAATCGCATCAGCTAAGGACAACCGATTGCCATGCTTGAAAACGATATCCAGCATGCGCTGACAAATCGGTTTGTCGATGTGAATCAGATTAAAACGGCGGACTAATTCTTTGGTTTTACGAGCCTCCTTACGCTTCATGCCGAAGTAAATTTCAGCCGCTGTAATGCTGCTTATGACAAAACGCCCTGACTCAGACCGTTCAATAGTGGCAGCGACCGCTTCATCCTGCCGAAACAACCGAATCAAAACTCCTGTATCACAAAGTACTAGTCGTTTCTTCTCCATGCAGCCCGTCGCAGCGATTCAACATCCTCATACTTCAGCGGGTATTCCGAAAATCCGGCCAGCATCTCCGTCAATGATGTTCCCTGTTTGATTTCTCCAAGTTCTAGAATCCCTGCCGCCTCGAGTTCTTGCGCGGAGTAGTTAGCTTCATTGCCCACCTCGCTAATCGTCGCTTTCAGGGCTTTTGCCATCTCCCGAAAAGCGGGCAGATATTGGGCCTCGGTATCGATGATGATCCTCATATTGTTTCAATTTCTGCCTCTATATTGAGCAATTTAACATTAAAACGCAAACCCCCGACCGGCATCCGGTCGGGGGTTTGGCGGTGGAATAATGTGCTAAAGGCCGTCCAAAATGTACACGGAAAGGTTTTCCGTGTTACAGGGCCAGACCGCTGCGGCGGAGCATGGCCTGGGGTGAGGGCTCGCGGCCCCGGAATTTCTTGTAAAGGTCCATCGGCTTTTCGGTGCCGCCTTTTTCCAGTATGTTTTTGCGGAATTTCGTCGCTACCTCTTTGTTGAAAATGCCTTTCTCCTTGAACGCTTCGAAGGCATCGGCGTCGAGCACTTCGCTCCATTTGTAGCTGTAGTAGCCCGACGAGTAGCCGCCGGCGAAAATGTGCGAAAAGGCCGGGCTGAGGGCCGTGCCCGGCGCCGTCGGGAAGGGGTTAGTTTTGGCGTCGATTTTCTTCTCCACCTCGGCTACCGACTCGCCCGTTGGCTTCTGGCTGTGCCAGTACATGTCGGTCATACCCAGCCGCACCTGCCGCAGGTTGGCGATGCCCGCCAGGAAGTTCTGGCTCGCCCGGATTTTGTCGATCAGGTCCTGCGGAATGGTTTCGCCGGTCTGGTAATGTTTGGCAAACAGTTTCAGCGCTTCGGGTTCGTAGGCCCAGTTTTCCATCACCTGCGAGGGCAGTTCCACGAAATCCCAGGCCACGCTCGTGCCCGACAGACTCTGGTAGTTGCCGTTCGCCAGCATGCCGTGCAGACCATGCCCGAACTCGTGGAAGAGCGTCGTCACCTCATCGAACGTCAGCAGCGAAGGCTTCGTGTCCGTAGGCCGCGTGAAGTTGCAGACGTTCACCACGTGCGGCCGAATATTTTTGCCGTCGATGACCTCCTGCCCCCGCAGGCTGTTCATCCAGGCCCCCGCCCGCTTGCCGGGACGCGGAAAGTAGTCGCCGTAGAAAATCGCCAGAAATTTCCCGTCGCCGTCGTAGACTTCGTAGGCTTTCACCTCCGGATTGTATACCGGAATGCTTTTATTTTCCTTGAACGTTAGGCCGTAGAGTTTGTTGGCAATCGTGAAGATACCGTCGAGGACGTTTTCCAGCTTGAAATACGGCTTCAGCATTTCGTCATCCAGGCTGTAGCGTTCTTTTTTCAGTTTTTCCGAGTAATACGCGTAATCATAGGCTTCGAGCCGTTCGCCTTTGAAGCCCTGTGAACGGGCGTAGTCAGTCAGTTCCTTCAACTGCTTTTCGGCCACGGGCTTCGAGTAACCCATCATCTCGTCCAGAAACTGCTGAACGCGCCCGGTCGAGTTCGCCATACGGTCTTCGAGCATGTAGTCGGCGTGGGTTTTGTAACCCAGCAGCCGGGCGCGGTCGTAGCGCAACTGTACCATCCGCTGAATGTTCTGCTCGTTGTTGTTCTTGTTGTTCTGAAAACCCCGTGAGTTGTAGGCCAGATACAGTTTTTTGCGCAAATCCCGGTTTTCGGCGTACTGCATGAACGGCAGGTAGCTCGGCGCCTGCAGTGTGAAGACCCATCCTTCTTTCCCCTTTTGCTTAGCCGTGGCTTTGGCGGCCTCGCGGGCAAATTCGGGCAGACCGGCAAGGTCTTTCTCGTCCGTGATCTCCATCGCATACTCGTTAGTCTCGTTCAGCACGTTTTCACCAAACTTCAGAGACAGTTGCGACAGTTCCTTGCTGATTTCGCGGTATTTGGCTTTGTCGGCCTCCGACAGATTGGCCCCGTTGCGGGCAAAGCCCTTATAGCTCTTTTCGAGCAGCATGGCGCTTTCCGGGTCGAGTTTCAAGCCGTCGCGCTGTTCATAAACGGCCTTCACGCGGGCAAATAGCTTTTCGTTGAGCGAAATATCGTTGCCGTATTCGGTCAGCAGTGGCGAGGCCTCCCGCACGATGCCCTGCAGTTCGGGCGTGGTTTCGGAGCTGTTGAGGTTGAACATCACCGACGACACCTTGCTGACGGTCTCGCCCGCCCGTTCGAGGGCCACAATGGTATTCTCGAAGGTCGGTTTGGCCGGATTATTGGCAATGGCATCGACCTCTTTTTTACCCTGCGCAATGGCTTCTTTCAGGGCAGGCAGGTAGTGCTCATTTTTTATCAGGTTGAACGGAACCGTCTCAAACGGCGTACTGTAGGGCTTCAGTAACGGATTGTCAATCATCTTACTTTTTTCGGGAGATGGCTGAGCCAGGGCCAGCGGAGCGGCCAAAGCCAGCAGTCCGGCGGTTTTTGTTATGGATTGTAACGTGAACATAGTTGGTTTGCGATTGGGTTTCACCAAAGACGAATTTTAACTTTTTTCCTATGACATATCATCTAAAAAGGGGCGGGCGGTTCTCAGACTGGCTGAGCGGCATCGGGCCAGAAGCGATACATCATTTTTCGAAGAAACACGACACTTCGTTCAAGTTGTTCCATGCCCTCCACGCCATCTTCGATGCTGATCCAGCCGTCGAAGCCTACCCGCTTCAATTCAGTAAAAATAGCCTCATAATCATTGAGTCCTCTGCCAATTTCGCCGTGGCGGAGCCGCCGGGCATATCCGACCGAATCATTCTCCTCCCGGCGCAGATCGTCCAGCGTTCCGTCAATCAGATACCGGTCGCTGGCGTGCATGGTCACCACCCGGCCCGACACCCGCCGGAGCAGTTCCAACGGGTCGTCACCGGCCAGAAACGCATTGCTGGGGTCGTAGTTGACACCAAAATTCGGGTGCCGGACGCGGTCGACCAACTGGCAAAACACCTCCATTTTCTGCGCAAATTCGGGGTAGGTCCAGAAATCGTCCTTGTAATGATTTTCCAGGATGAGCGTAATGCCCCGCTCCTGCGCATACGGCAGACAGGCTTCGATGCAGAGCGCCGCCAGTTCGACGCCCTCATCCATCGACAGTTCGGGCCGCCGCTGCCCCGAAAGCACCCGGCAGTAATGCCCGCCGAGCGCCGCCGTCATGTCGATCCAGTGCTTTTGTTTGTCGATTTCTGCTTCCCGGAACGCCCGATCCGGGTGGGTAAAATCCGGCGAACAGCATAGCATCGGAATCGTTTTGCCGTGCTGTTCGACCTGCTGACGGAAGCCGGGCCAGGCCCGCTCATCCTGCATTTCCAGAAATCCGGCATACCATTCCAGACCGTCGACGTCGAGCCGAACGGCCAGATCAATCCATTCGGAAACGCGCATGGTTCCGTCTTTGCAGAGCGCCTGCATGAAGGCTTTGGGGAAAACGGCGAGTTGGGGCATAGGTTTGAGGGAGGAAGGGGACGAGAGGGAGTAAAGGGAAGAGTGATGTAAAATCCCTTTACTCCCTTTCGTCCCCTTCCTCCCTTTCCTCCTATTTTTTCGATACATTCCTCCCCATCATCGGGTATTGTTCCAGTTCCATGATTTGACCGCTGACGGGGCCGCATTCGTCGGAAAGCCAGTAAATGGCAGCGGCGGCAATCTCCGCCGGGGCCAGCAGCCGACCCGACGGAGCAAACTGCGGCGGCAGGTCTTTGTACCAGTCGTCGGCCAGACCCTGCTCCCGTTTGTTCAGCACTTCTTTTTCAGTCAGCACCCAACCGGGATTTATCTGATTGACCCGAACGCCCACCTCCCGAAACAAGCTATCGCCCAGATTGCGGGTGAGGGTCATCAGAGCGCCTTTCGACATGCTGTACGCCAGCAGATTCGGCTCGCCGCACCAGCCGTTGACCGAGCCGATGTTCAGCACACAGCCCCTTGTTTTGGTTAGATGAGGTAGCGCCGACTGAATCAGCAGAAAAGGTACTATCGCATTTACCATCAGCATTTTATTCAGAAAATCAATGTCGGTAGTATGGATGTTCGATGTGGCAATCATCGCCGCATTATTGACGATGGCATCCAGTTTTCCAAACGTCGTCAGGGCGTGTTCGATGAGTTGCCGGGGTGCATCGGGGTTGGTCAAATCGACAATCCTCAGCGTCGCCCGGTGGTGGCCCAGCGTTTCCACCAGCGACCGGCCCGGCGCTTCGTCCAGTCCGTGAACGATGACCTTTGCCCCTTCGGCTACGCAGCGTTCGGCAATGGCCCGGCCAATGCCCGTGCAGCTTCCCGTTATCAAAATGACTTTTTCGGCTAATCGCATACGTCAGACAGGCTTCAGGATACTTTTGACGACCCGGCCCGTGTGCATCTGTTCGAAGGCCTCGTGCCAGTCGGTCAGGGGCCAGACGCCGCCGATGATGGGCCGCACGTCGAGCCGACCGCCCGCCAGCAGCGCCAGTACTTTCTCCCAGATGGGCCAGTTATGACTAAAGCTTCCCTGTAGCGTGACGGCCTTCTGCACCAGCGGGTCGAGCGAGAAATTCAGCGGCTGCGGCCCCCAGCCGACTTTGGTAATCTGGCCTTTTGGGCGCACCAGTTGCAGAGCCATTTTGAGCGTGATACTGGCCCCGGCGGCGTCGATGACGCAGTCGGCCCCGAAACCATCCCGCGCCATTGCCCACTCGGTGGCGTCGCCCACAATGCCCTCACAACCATACTGCTGAGCAATTGCCAGCCGCGCCCGGTCGGCCTCCAGCCCGACAACGGCGACCTCGGCCCCGCAGAGCCGGGCCACCGCCGCACAGAGGATGCCGATGGTGCCCGGCCCCAGCACAACCACCCGGTCGCCGGGGCGAATGCGGCTGTTTTCCACAACGGCATTGTAGGCCACGGAACACGGTTCGGTCAGGCAGGCCTGCTCGAAGGGGAGCGCGTCGGGAACGCGGTGCAGGCAGCGGGCCGGTACACGGACGTAGCGCGTCATGGCTCCGTCGACGCCGTAGCCGAATCCTTTGCGGGTAGGGTCCAGATTGTACAGACCCTGCCGGGAGTACGCATTGGCAGCGTCGATAATAGCGGCGGTTTCGCTCACCACGCGGTCGCCCGCCTGCCAGCCCCGCACCCGACTGCCGACTTCGGCAATGTGCCCGCCGAACTCATGCCCCAGCACGACGGGATAGTTGACGGGCCAGCTATGGTCGGCGGTCCACTGATGCAGATCGCTGCCGCACACGCCAACGTGCGACACTTCGAGCAGAACGTCTTCTTCCCCAATGTCGGGCCGGGCGATTTCCCGGATCTCGACGCTCCCTTTTTCCGGGGCGAAATTGACAACGGCGGCGGATTTCATAAGGTAGGCGGATAGGCATGAATGGTATCACAAATCAGGCGCAGGGAGCTTTCCAGATCGCCACCGGCGGTTTTGAACGAGTCGGCATCGATGGTCAACGGAGCGCCCAGCACCACCAGCGGAGCGCCGTATTCGGGGCAGCGGATGGCCTGTTCGAGCGTCAGCCCGCCCACGGCCTGCACCGGCACCCGGACCGCCGCCACCACTTCCCGCAACTGGTCGAGCGGGCTTGGATACGGTAAGCCCTGCGCCGCCAGTCCCCGGCGTTCGTCGTAGCCAATGTGGTGAATGACATAATCGCAGCCCAGATCTTCCAGAAAACGCGCTCCCTCGACCATATCCGGGCAACCCAGGTTGTCGCCCATGACTTTGACGCCGAAATCCTGTCCCGCCCTGACAACGACCTTAATCGTTTCGGGATGAGCGCGGGCCATCACCACGACATGCGTGGCCCCGGCTTTCGCCATCATTTCGGCTTCCAGATAGCCGCCGTCCATTGTTTTCAGGTCGGCCACGATGGGGATGCCCGGAAAGGCCTCCCGGAGTTTGCGGACGCCGTGCAGACCTTCGGCCAGCAGCAGCGGTGTTCCGGCTTCGAGCCAGTCGACGCCCGCCCGCAGGGCCAGGGCCGCCGTTTCGAGGGCTTCGTCAATGTTGGTGAGGTCTAAGGAAATCTGAACGATGGGCTTCATTCGGCAGGTCGGATTCGGTTTACCTGCAAAAGCGTGGCTCAGTCTTTTCCTACCAGAAACGGGTGAAACCGAACGCCTTTGAGCCGATTCCATTCCAGCGAAGGGGCCGGAATCTTCTGAAACTGTACGGTGCCGATGAACCGCCTCCAGGAGTCGTCGAGGGTGCCGATACGTGACAGATCGGCATCGGGCGAAAGATAGAACTGCCGGTAGCGTTCGAAACGGATTTCGTTACCGTCTTTATCGACCATCGGCGGGTTTTCATGACCTCCCGTCATACCGCTGCCGCTGTAGCCAACGGCCAGATTCAGCCAGCGGGGAAACGACGGACCGGTTGGGATGATGGAGGCAATGTTAAACGACACCCAATATTGCTGTGCATTGTAGTCTTTCAGAAACTGGGTGCCGGTCGTTTTGCCCAGAAGATTGGGCCGGAAAGGCGGATAAATGCTTTTCCGCCAGCCGAAGCGCATGGTCATCTTCTGTTCGCCGAAGCCATACTGCTGCCCCATGAACAGGGCGGTTCCGGCGACGTTGGCGAGCATATCGCCTTTGGAAAAGCCCCAGCCTTCGGCGTAGCCGTCGTTGACTTCGATAGTGCTCTGGAACAGCAGGGCCAGCAGTCCGCCCGTCAGAATGGAGGCGTTTTCATTAACGCCCGTCCAGCGGAAGAGTTCGTAACCGCCCCGGCTGAAGAGATAGGCCGTAGCGACGTGACCGACTTTATCCATCTGGAGCCACTCCCGATTGTCATTAAAAAAATGAAACGGCGCTTTGTTTTTATACCAGGCTTTTTTCAGAAAATACAGCGTGACGCCGTAAAAAACCGTGGTGCCGATGATGACGCCCGTCAGGCGGCCCGACCGGATGCCCGGTGGTTCAGGAGCAGGCTGAGCGCTGGCCCGACCTCCCGTCAACAAGCTACACAACCAGAGCAGCATCCCGGTAAAAAGATAGGATTGACGACGAATCATGCCCAAAACTAAGGAAATCCCGCGCCCGACGATGGGGTTTGCCAAAAGCTTTCTCAACTTTGTAAAATCAATTGTCTCACAACCAACCCACAAACGCTTCGTCGCACTGAATGGAAATTCTGCCCTCCCCGCCCCTCACCCGCGCCCAGGAATCCCGCGTGGCAATCGAACGACTTTATATCACCATGCGTCACCTCTTCAACCGGGGTTTTTACAAGCCGTCGGGCGTTTCGGGAGAAGAAGTCCGGCGGGCGCTGCTAACGCTCAGTCCCGAAATTTACGGCCTGATGGGCGACCCGCAGCGCGTGGAACTCGACGGTCTGGTGTATGTGATGGACCGTCTGCCCAAAGGCATCGAATCCTGCCGCATCATTACGCTGGCTTCCCGCGAAGGGTTCGAGAATTCCCGTTTTCCGGTGCTGGTGCCCGCCAAACGCCGCCGCAACTGCTACCGTATCGACGAGGAGCAGATGGTCATCGAAGTCACCAACGGCCGCAGCGAAATCTACGACATCCTGACGCACCTGACGTTCATGTACATGGAGGCCGATAAAATCCGGCGACATGCGTTTCAGGAGCGCGGCAGCCAGACCCGCGAATGGGAGAAGCTGGAGGCTATCGTGCAGGCGGGCGGCACCGTGCAGGACGAAGACCGCGAACTGGCGCTCACCTATCTGAGTTCGATTCTGGGCCGGACCTTCGAGGAAACCCAGCGGGCTTACGAGCGTTTTAACGAAACCAGCGGCACCAACAGCGGCCTGTTCCAGATTGTCTACGGCCTGGGCAGCATTTCCATCGATGAGATGCAGATGAAAAACATGGATCGCGAGGTAGCCTTCACGCCCATGCTCCGTGAACGCATCGGGCAGCACCTGTACGGCGAACGCTGGGCAACCCGCATCAAGCAGTACCTGCGGGCCAACGACCTCCATGAGCGTCCCATTCACATTATCAGCGCCAATCCGCACAGTGTCGTCAACTGCCTCTATGCCTCGATGGCCCTGCCCGAAAACCTGACATCCGAGGGGCTGTTCGACCTCGCACTGACGCTCAGCCAGCCGGGCCGGAAAGACCTCCGTCAGCAGGTGCTCGACTATGCTGACGACAATGGCTTACACGAACTGGAAGACTATGGCGGAACGAACCTGCTGGTGCAGCTAATCGACACAGAACTGCTTGACCTTAGCCGGTTAAGTTCTGAAATCAGCCGCGATGCGGACTACGTAAAAACCGAGAAGCCGCTGATTATGGTCATGGATTACGCCTTTGGCGAACAGGCCTTCGAGACGATGGACGAATTGCTGAAACCCTACGACGACGGAGAAGAGACCTTCCCGCTGCGGGTGGCTTCTATTTCCATTATGGGCAAAGCGGGCATCCTGACCGGTGATAAAGGCGACCTGATGATTCCGACGTCGCATATTTTTGAAGGTACGGCGGACAACTATCCGCTGGAAAACGATTTCTGCGCCGCCGACTTCGAGGGCCACGGCATCGATGTTTTTGAGGGGGCGATGATTACGGTGCTGGGCACGTCGCTGCAAAATCGGGACATTTTGAGCTATTTTCGCAATTCGTCGTGGCAGGCCGTCGGGCTGGAGATGGAAGGGGCGCATTACCAGAAAGCCATTCAGTCGCACGCCCGGATTCGCCGCAGCATTCCTGCCGACGTGAAGGTTCGCTATGCGTATTATGCGTCGGACAATCCATTGCTGACGGGTGCTACGCTGGCATCGGGCAGTCTGGGTACGCTGGGCGTCAAGCCGACGTATCTGATTACGGTGAAATGTCTGGAAAAGATTCTGGGTGGGAAGTGATTCTAATGAAGTTCAGCAACGTTGAAGAGTTGGGCTAAAGCCCATTGTATTGTCGCTCATCGTTAACCCCGGGCTAAAGCGCCGGGGCAATTCAACACAGTATTTATCAATTGATTAATTGCCCTGGCGCTTTAGCCCGGGGAGAGGAAGATGGCAAGCCAGGGATGGTCAGGGCTTTAGCCCAAATTATTCAGACTCAAGCCTTTTGTCGCCCATTGTTGTCCCCGCCCCAAAGCGCGGGGCAACGATGAGAATCGCCGTATCGAACCAATTGCCCCGGCGCTTTAGCCCGGGAACAGGAGCACAAAAATCAAGGATTAGCAGGGCTTTAGCCCAAATTATTTATAGAATTGCCACTTATCGTTTCGTAACCCCGTGCTAACGCCTGAACGGATCACCCGACAGCAAACTTACAAACCGACAAACCGACACGTCTTCAAAACTCCTTATGAACAAATTTTACCTGTTTCTGCCCGTCCTTCTGCTCACTTCCAGCCTCTGTGCCCAGCCGCTGCCACCCTCGGCCATTTTGCCCGAACGCGACCGGTCGCGGGTTGTCGACACCATTCTCGAAGACCGTTTCAACAACCTGCTGCCGCAGCTCATGCGGCGGGAAGGCATTGACATGTGGGTGATTATTTCCCGCGAATACAACGAAGACCCCGTCCTGAAAACCATGCTGCCCTCCACCTGGCTCTCGGCCCGCCGCCGGACCATCATGGTCTTTTTTGACAAAGGCGAAAAGGAAGGCGTCGAGAAACTGGCGATTGCCCGCTACGACGTCGGGAACCTGCTCAAAGGGGCCTGGGACATCGACGTGCGGCCCAATCAGTGGGAAGCGCTCGTCAATATTATTCAGCAGCGGGCTCCGAAGAAAATTGCGCTCAATTATTCCACCGAATACGCCCACGCCGACGGGCTGACCTACACCGAACAGCGGGAGTTTATGGAAAAACTGCCCAACGATCTAAAAAAGCGCATCGTTCCGGCGGAGCGGCTGGCCGTGGGCTGGCTCGAAACTCGCACCGAAGCCGAAATGGCGCTGTATCCGCTCATTTGCCGGCTCTCACACCAGATTATTCAGGAAGGGTTGTCGGAGCAGGTTATCCAGCCGGGCGTCACCACGACCGACGACGTGGTGTGGTGGTTCCGGCAGCGCATCACCGATCTGGGCCTGGAAACCTGGTTCCACCCGACCGTCGACATCCAGCGGGCGGATGAAAAACGCTTCGACCATCTGCGGACGTTCTCCAAACGGCCCAGCGGCGAGGTCATTCAGGCGGGGGATTTGCTCCACGTCGATTTCGGCATTACGTATCTGCGCCTCAACACCGACCAGCAGCAACACGCCTATGTGCTGCGCCCCGGCGAAACCGACGTTCCGGAGTCGCTCAAAAAGGCCTTTCAGCAGGGCAATCGGCTGCAGGACATCCTGACGGAACGGTTTCAGGCCGGAAAAACGGGGAATCAGTTGTTGAAAGAAGCACTCGATCAGGCCGAAAAAGAGGGCATCCGGGGAACCATCTACTCCCACCCCATCGGCGTTCACGGCCACGCCGCAGGGCCGACCATCGGTATGTGGGACAATCAGAAAGGGACACCGGGCACCGGGGACTATCCGCTACTTCCTAATACGGCCTATTCCATCGAACTAAATGCGGCCGTCGAAGTTCCGGAATGGAACAAGCCCGTTCGGATTATGCTGGAAGAAGACGGTTTTTTCGACGGAAAAACGTTCCGGTACATCGATGGTCGGCAACGGGAAATTTACACCATTCCGAGAAAGCTGGGGTATGTGAATCCCTGATAATCGAATAATTATACTCAAAACAGGAAGGCCCAACGAATCGCTAATCTGCTCGTTGGGCCTTTTTAAAAACAATTAGTTATCTTTATTTAAAACGTCTTTCTATGATCTCGTAGACTTCCTTGCGGTCGGCCACGGCGACAACCAGCACTTCGACCTCTTCATCGTTGATTGTATAGACTATACGAAAGTTGCCAGTGCGTACCCGAAACAATCCTTTATAGCCCGTTAATGATTCAATGCCATCCGGCCGAGGTTCAATACTAAGTTCCTGAATTTTATCGACAACCTGTTTTTGAGCCTGTCTGGTCAACTTTTTAATATCCCGCAGCGCGGCCTCGATAAAGGCAATCCGGTAGGTTTTTGAAATCATTTTACTGAATAAATCTGGGCGAAACTCCCGCTAACGGGTCGTCAGAGGCCGAGTTCCTTCTTCACGTCCGCTAAACTGAACCGTTCTCCTGTCGCTTTCAACCGTTCTTCGGCAATACGCCCATCCAGAGCGTCTTCCAACCGGCGATAGAACTCGTAATCCTCCATTGATATAAGGGCGGCCACGTTCTTTCCCTGCCGGGTGACAATCACTTTTTCTTTAGCATAAGCAGCTTTACTCAGTAAATCAGAGAAATTTTTGCGGGCCTCCTGAGCAGTTATTATCGTTTCCATCTGCTACCATTTTAACATTACAGCAATGCTGCTTTATAACCTTACAAATATTGTAAAATGTTTTTTTCGAAACAAATGTACATTCTGTAACTTTTGTACACTTGGATGATATACTTGAAATTTAAGAGACTTTGAATCTCGCTGGGAACAAGAGAGGCTCAAAACGAGTACTACTATTAGTTACCTCTCTCAACACAATGGCTAAGAAGAATACGCCTGTTTCCAGTAGTTCCGACGTCATCCTGATCGGGGCCGGGATTATGAGCGCCACCCTGGGCATGATGCTCAAAGAGCTCCAGCCCGACCTGAAAATCGATATTTTTGAACGCCTCGACAGGGCCGCCGCCGAAAGCTCCGATGCCTGGAACAATGCGGGCACCGGCCACGCCGCCTACTGCGAACTCAACTACACGCCCGAACGGGAAGACGGCTCCATCGACACGGCGAAGGCCGTCAAAATCGCCGAATCCTTCGAGCAGTCGAAGCAGTTCTGGGCACACCTAATTCAGCAGGGTTTTCTGAACGACGCCCCAAATTTCATCCGGTCCATTCCGCACATGAGCTTCGTCTGGGGCGATGAAAACGTCAGCTACCTCCGTCGACGCTTCGACGCTCTGCAGGAGTCGCACCTATTCCACGGAATGCAGTATTCGGAAGACCCGGAACAGATTACGCAGTGGACGCCGCTGGTGATGGAAGGCCGCGACCCGGCCCAGCCCGTGGCCGCCACGCGCATGGATCTGGGTACGGACGTGAATTTTGGCGCTCTAACCCGCTGTCTGTTCCAGCAATTGATGCGGATGGGCGGCGTGCGGATGCATTTTGCCCACGAAGTTCACGACCTCTGGCGCTCGAAAACGATGGGCGGCTGGAAGATGCGGGTCGAAAACATAACGACAAATCAGGTTCGTGACGTCCACGCCAAATTCGTTTTCATCGGGGCCGGGGGCGGTTCGCTGCGCCTGCTCGAAAAGTCGGACATTCCCGAAAGCCGGGGCTACGGTGGTTTCCCCGTCAGCGGGCAGTGGCTCAAATGCCTCAATCGCGACGTCATCGAACGCCACGCGGCAAAGGTCTACGGAAAAGCCGCCGTGGGAGCGCCGCCGATGTCGGTGCCACACCTCGACACGCGCATGATCGAAGGCAATAAAGAGCTGCTTTTCGGACCGTACGCTGGTTTTTCGACCAAGTTTCTCAAGCACGGCTCCTACATGGATTTGCCCAAGTCAATCCAGATGAGCAACCTGGCGCCGATGCTGATGGCCGGAATGCACAACATTCCGCTGACGCGCTACCTGATTCAGCAGGTGATGCAGTCGCCCAGCGACCGGCTGGAGGCCCTGCGGGAGTATTTTCCCAACGCCCGAATGGAAGACTGGGAACTGGAGATTGCCGGGCAGCGGGTGCAGGTCATCAAGAAAGATGAGGAAGAAGGCGGTGTGCTCGAATTCGGAACGGAGGTCGTCAGCGCCGCCGATGGCAGCATTGCGGCCCTGCTGGGCGCTTCGCCGGGCGCTTCCACGGCGGTATCGATCATGCTCAGCCTACTGGATAAGTGCTTCCCGGAGCAGATGCAGTCGGAGGCGTGGCAGGCCAAACTTCGGGAGATGATTCCTTCGTATGGCCGTTCGCTGGCGAAAGACGCCGAACTGCTCCGCGAGGTTCGCAAAACGACCGGCGACCTGCTGGGATTGAATGCGCAGATGGGAGTTTATACGACGTGATGAAGGCAGTTTGTCGACGCTGCGCCAGGCGCCTTATCCCGTATATATTTGACTCTGAGCACTTCTAATGAAAATCTAATTATGACTTAATGATGCCCTAACGCAGTATTCAGAGTTTTGCAGCCTAGCCGACCATCCGGCAAAACGTAAAACGCTGCGTTCTATGTTCGACTTCCTGTTGCAACACGACGCCCTGCTGGGGCTGCTGATGCTCACGCTCATCGAGATTGTGCTGGGCATCGATAATATTATTTTCATTTCCATCATGGCCGGGAAACTGCCTGCTCACCAGCAGGAAACCGCCCGGCGGCTGGGACTGGTGATGGCGCTGGTGTTCCGGCTGCTGCTGCTGCTGGCTATTGGTCAGATTGTGGCGATGCAGGCTCCGCTGTTTCACCTGAGTGCCATGCCTGTCAGCGGACGCGATCTGCTTTTGTTCCTCGGTGGCCTGTTCCTGCTCGCGAAAGCAGGCATCGAGCTGACCCACAAAGTACGCCCGACGCAGGTTGAGGCCAACCGGATTGGCTCGACGGCCCGCGTCACGTTCATGGGCATTGTCATCCAGATTATCGTCATCGACATTGTCTTTTCTTTCGACTCGATTCTGTCGGCCGTAGGGCTGGTGGACAACGTGATGATTATGATTCTGGCGGTTCTTATTTCGATGGTGGTTATGCTGGCTACGGCCCGTCAGGTGAGCGATTTTGTCAACCGCCACCCTTCGGTCAAGATTCTGGCGCTGCTGTTCCTGGTTTTCCTCGGCGTGTATCTGATGCTGGCCTCTGTAGACGTTACGCTGTCTAAAGGTTATCTGTATGCCGGAACGGCCTTTGCCCTCATCAACGAGTGGCTGAACATGCTCTACCGGCGCAACAGGCAGGCAACGGCCTGATGCCCTGCCCCGCCCGCTGGCTGCGGGCGGGGCTTTTTATGATTATCAGGCAGACGGTTTATACGACTTCTTACTTCACCACCACCTCGAACACTTTATATTCTGAGCAATCAGGATTTACCGAGACTATCCTCTTGCAGACGAAACCGGTTTCGTCCAGTAGTTTCAACAATTGTTTTTCCGTGTAGAGCCGTTTGAGACATCCTTCGTGCCGTTGTCCCCGCCAGCCGACCATTATTTCGCCGATGAAGACCCGTCCGCCGGGCTTCAGGTTCCGGGCAACGCTCAGCAGCATTTCCTTCGGGTACGTAAACTCATGGAGGCTGTTTTCAATCAGAATTTTATCAAAAAATCGCTCCGGCAACCGGGTATCCTTTTCTCTACCACGAACGGAATTGAAAACGACGTTTCGGTCGGTCAGGTTAGCCTGATTGTACCAGAATTCGGCCCTGACGGCAACCTGTTCCGGTTCGAGCATGATCGGATTGATATCCTGCAAATAGAACGTCAGGCTGTCGGCCATCATCGAAAAAATAATTTCCCTTTCCCCGTCATAAGCACCAATACTGGCGATAACCTCGCCTTTCTGGAAGTCGTATATAGGTTGAAAACTCGTCAGCAGCGATTCAATCGCACTGGGATATGGAGCGGCAACGCTGTCGTTCGCCGCTATCTGGGCATGACCGGCCAACGGTTTCAGCAGCAGAAAGAGTAGACAATAAACGGTTATTATTCGCATCGAATCGTCACCTCGTGCCGTACCGGGAAATTACAGGAATTGGCGATGAAACACAGTTGGTTAGCCCGGTGGTGGAGTGCTTCGGCCTGCGCCCGCATGGCTTCCTGCGTCACGGTCACGACCGGATGGAGGATTACTTCGGTGAAGCGTCCGCCGCCATCGGCGGTTTCAGTCATAGTGCCGGTGGCACGGTCTTCGTAGGCCGTTACGACGACGCCCGCTTCGGCGCAGAGGTGCAGATACCAGAGCATGTGGCAGGACGACAGCGACGCCACCAGCAGTTCCTCCGGATTGTAGCGCGTGGAGTCGCCCCGAAACGCCGGGTCCGACGAGCCGGGAATTTCTGGTTTGTCGGGTGCGCTCAGGACGTGCGCCCGTTCGTATGCCCGGTAACCGGACGTTCCGGTGCCGCTGTTGCCCGTCCACCGGAGATTGGTGGTGTAGTGGTGGTGTTTCATGGTATTCTGTAGCCCGGAGTGCCACTCCGGGCTTTTAGAAGGCAGCAAAATTTTGTGCTTCGCACACCCCGGAATGGCATCGCACCAGCGACCCGGTCCGGGTTACATCCCCACCATATCGCCCGGTACGACCCACTGGTCGAACTCGTCGGGCGTCAGGTAGCCGAGCGAAACGGCGGTTTCTTTCAGGGTCGAGCCGTTTTTGTGGGCGGTCTGGGCGATTTCGGCGGCTTTGTAGTAGCCAATTTTCGTGTTCAGAGCCGTTACCAGCATCAGCGAATTATTGACGTGCTTCGTGATGTTCTCCTCAATAGGCCGGATGCCGACGGCGCACTTGTCGTTGAACGACACGCAGACGTCACCGATGAGCCGGGCCGAGTGCAGGAAGTTGTAAATCATGACGGGTTTGAAAACGTTCAGTTCGAAATGGCCGTTCATGCCGCCGATATTGATCGCTACGTCGTTGCCCATCACCTGCGCCGCCACCATCGTCATGGCCTCGCACTGCGTGGGGTTCACCTTGCCCGGCATGATGGAGCTTCCCGGCTCATTGTCAGGAATATACAGCTCACCGATGCCCGCCCGTGGCCCGCTCGACAGCATCCGGATGTCGTTACCGATTTTCATCAGGGCGGCAGCAACCGTCTTTAGCGCCCCGTGGGCAGCCACAATGGCGTCGTGGGCAGCCAGGGCTTCAAATTTATTCTCAGCAGTCACAAATGGCAGACCGGTCAGATTCGCAATATGCCGGGCGACGTTCTCCGAATAGCCTTTTGGCGTGTTGATGCCCGTGCCAACGGCGGTGCCGCCCAGGGCCAGTTCCGAGAGGTGCGCCATCGTGTTGCGAATCGCCCGCAGACCGTGGTCCAACTGCGAAACGTAGCCCGAAAACTCCTGCCCGACCGTCAGCGGCGTGGCATCCATGAAGTGCGTCCGCCCAATCTTAACGACGTGCATGAACTCCTTCGCCTTCGCATCCAGCGTGTTGCGCAGCTTTTCGATACCCGGAATCGCCACCTCGACCAGAATCTTGTAAGCCGCGATGTGCATGGCCGTGGGAAACGTATCGTTGCTCGACTGAGACTTGTTGACGTCGTCGTTGGGGTTGAGGTATTTCTTCTCGTCGGTGAGCTGCCCGCCGTTCAGGACGTGGGCGCGGTAGGCAACCACCTCATTGACGTTCATATTGCTCTGCGTGCCCGAGCCAGTCTGCCAGACCACGAGCGGGAACTGATCGTCGAGACTGCCTTCCAGAATTTCGTCGCAGACGCGCCCGATGAGGTCGGCTTTTTCGGGGGGCAAAACGCCCGCTTCGAGGTTGGTCAGGGCGGCGGCTTTTTTCAGATACGCAAACGCCCGGATGATTTCGCGGGGCATTTTATTGATGTCCTGCGCAATGGGAAAGTTCTCGATGGAACGCTGGGTCTGGGCGCCCCAGTAAACATGAGCCGGTACCTGCACCTGGCCCATCGTGTCTTTTTCGATACGATACATAATGAGCGAATGAGTGAATGAGCGAATGAGTGAATGAGCGGTTCGCCGCTGTGACAGAGCATTTTTCCACTTACCAACTCAATCTGTTTCGGGGGCAAAGGTAGATCAGGGCTTGTTTTTTACCATGCCTGTTCCCAGATTTACGCACCAACAGATTTACAACATTTTGAACGCCATTCTGTGGGGGATTTATCTGTGAGCTACCTATCCCTCTGTTCGGCTCCGGTAAAAATCGCACATTTTCCGTAAAACGCATTCCCCACATCGGGGAGCCTGCCAGGTGCAGACCCGCTGCCCGTGCCAATAAAAATGCTTGTGAAAATTGAATAACTCCTTCGCATCCGGAGGCAGATACGACAGCAAAAGTCCATGCGCTTTCTCAGCGCTGACCTTCGGACCAATCAACCCGACGCGCTGCGCCACCCGATGTACGTGGGTATCGACCGGCAAAACCGGCTTTTCAAACGTAAACAGCAGCAGTAGCGTCGACGTTTTCGGGCCAACGCCAGGCAGGCTCGTGAGCCACTGCAGGGCATCTTCCGTAGAGAAGGCGTCCAGAAAATCGATGTTGGCTTCGCCGCGCTCGGCGATGATCCGGGTCAGTACCTGCTGAATGTAAGGTGCTTTGACTTCCGGGTAACGGACCGGTCGGAGGGTGTCGATTAAATCAGGCAGCGGGGCATCACGGATGGCCTCCCAGGAACCGAACCGTTCACGCATGGCCTCATAAGCCCGTTTTTCGTCAGCAAACGTCGTACGGTGCGAGAGAATCGTTCCGATGAGTTCGTGCATGGGGTCCCGCCGACCGTAGATCTCCTGAATGCCGTAGTGTTCGTTCAGTTTCTGGTGCGCCTCCCAGGTTTTCGCTTCCGCATCCATACTCACCATTTGCTGAAGTTCAAGTAACACCTGCAAGGTTTCAAAAACCTTGCAGGTGTATTCCAAAGACCTGTAAGGTTTCAAAAACCTTGCAGATGTATTTCAAAGACCTGTAATGTTTATAAACCTTATTGCAGATGTATTTCAAAGACCTGCAAGGTTTTATAAACCTTACAGGTGCTGCGCCGCCGCTTCGTCCACAAACCAAATCAACTGCCCGTTTTCCGGCTGAATCGACTGCGCCGGGAACTGTTCGGGACGATACGGACCGTTCAGCACTTCGTTCAGCGTTGCCGCTTTGCCTTCGCCCGACACCAGAAACGCCACGCAGGCGGCCCGGTTTATCACCGGGGTCGTCAGAGTAATGCGGTACATCCTTTGCTTTTCCAGATATAGCGATTTCACCCAGGCTGTTTTTTCTCCAATCACCTCCGTTTCGGGAAACAGCGACAGGGTGTGTCCATCGTCGCCCATGCCTAGCAGCACCAGATCGAACGTATGATTGTGTCCGTCGAAATATTGGTGCAGGATTTTCCCGTAATCCGCCGCCGACCGTTCGGGCGGTACGTCTGTGCGCATGACGTGGATGTGCGGGTCGGGCACCGGCACGTGATTGAGCAGCGTGTCGTAAGCCATGCGGGCATTGTTCTGCTCATCGGCAAACGGCACATACCGCTCATCGCCCCAGAAAATATGCAGACGATTCCAGGCAATCCGGTCGCGGTACGGCGGAGCTGCCAGAAGTTTGTGGAGCGCTTTGGGCGTGCTTCCTCCCGATAGGGCAAGAGTGAATCGCTCCTGGCTTTGGAGAACCTGGGCGACGTAATTCACGAGCCAGTCGGCGACGGCGTGGGTCATTTCCGAAGCCGTTGAGAAGATGTGAAGCTGCATGAACGGTAAAACGGAATGATATTCCGTTAATTAGTTTAAAAACTACACGGAATATCATTCCGTGTTACCTCATATCATTCCGTGTTACTTCTTCGGCAGGTTCATCCAGTGATGGCCGTCCTGGGCGATGAGGGCTTCGGCATCTTCCGGCCCCCACGAGCCCGGCTCGTAATTCGGAAAATCGACCGGCGGACGAGCCTCCCAGCTTTCCAGAATGGGCATCACCACCCGCCAGGCCGCATCGACCTGATCCGCCCGCATAAACAGCGTGGCGTCTCCCGCCATCACGTCCAGCAGCAGCGTCTCGTAAGCTTCCGGTTCCTGCCCATCGAAGGCTTCGTGGTAGCTGAACACCATGTCGACGGGGTTGAGCTGCATAGTCTGGCCCGGTCGCTTGGCCTGAAACCGAAGCCGGATGTCCATCTCCGGCTGAATGCTGATAATGAGCCGGTTGGAGCGCCACGTTTCGGCGGCTTCTTCCGGAAATGCATACGGCGGCGCTGACCGGAACTGCACCGTAATGACCGTCGTTTTCTGGTTCAGCAGTTTGCCGGTACGGAGGTAGAACGGTACGCCCTCCCACCGCCAGTTGTCGACAAAAAACTTGACGGCGGCAAACGTTTCTGTCCCCGATTCGGGGTCGACGCCTTCCTCTTTTCGGTACGCCGCTATGTCTCTGCCTTTCACGCTGCCGGCTCCATATTGCCCCCGCACGGCGTTGCGGCGCACATCTTCGTGCGTAAACCGGCGAATGGCGTTCAGCACGTCCACTTTCTTGTTCCGAATCTCGTTGGCCTCGAACGAAACGGGCGCTTCCATCGCCACCATGCACATGATCTGTAGCAGGTGATTCTGCACCATGTCGCGCAAGGCTCCCGACTTTTCGTAGTAGCCGCCCCGTCCTTCCAATCCTACGGTTTCGGCGGCGGTGATCTGGACGTGTTCGATGTAATTATGGTTCCAGATAGGCTCGAAGAGCGCATTGGCAAACCGCAGCGCCAGAATGTTCTGTACGGTCTCCTTGCCCAGATAATGGTCGATGCGGTAAATCTGTTCTTCGGCAAACAGCCCGGCCAGCAGTGCGTTCAGTTGGCGGGCGCTCTCCAAATCGTGCCCGAAGGGCTTTTCCACGACCACCCGGACCCGGTCTTTATCGCCGCAGAGATCCAGTTTGCCAAGCCGGGTGGCAATATTCGGGAAAAGCTGGGGTGCTACGGCCATGTAGAACATGACGTTGGCCCGCGTATCCCATTCGTCTTCTTTTTTTTTCACAAACTCGGTAATGCCTGCATAGGATCTCTCCTTTTCGGCATCCATCTGCAAATACGAAATACAGGGTGCAAACGCATCCCACTTCGCCTTGTCTTTCCGACGGGAAAACTGCTGAACGCCTTCGTGCATGCGCTCCCGAAATGTCTCATCCGAGTAATCGCTCCGCCCGATGCCTGCTACGGCAAACTGCTTCGGCAGATAACGGTCGATGAACAGGTTATAGAGGGCAGGCGTGAGCTTGCGCAGGTTAAGGTCTCCGCTGCCGCCGAAAATAAAAACGATGGTCGCCGGAAGTCCGCCGCGCCGGGACAGGGTGCTGGTTGAATTCATGGGAGGTTGTCGGTTACCGTCCTGCAGACGGTTGAATGAATCTACGGCGGCAATTTGTTTTATTTGCGCTGGATAATCAACTACGAACCATGAAAATCGCCATTGGTTCCGACCATGCGGGCTTCCGCTTCAAGGAACTCATCAAAACGTATCTGGAAGAAGAAGGTCACGACGTACTCGACATGGGTACAGATTCCGAAACGGCGGTCGACTACCCGCGCTACATCCGGCCCGTTGCCGAAGCGGTGGCCCGGGGCGAGGTCGAGCGCGGCATCGTGCTGGGCGGCTCCGGGAACGGCGAGGCCATGATGGCAAATCGTATTCGGGGCGTTCGCTGCGCTTTGTGCTGGAACAAGGAGTCGGCTCGTCTTGGGCGAAAGCATAACGACGCCAACGTCATTTCCATCGGACAGCGCATGGTTTCGTCCAACGTGGCGCTCGACATTGTCAGAATCTGGCTCGAAACGCCGTTTGAAGGCGGACGACATATAACCAGGATTCAACAACTGGACGAGCCCTGACTGGCAATGAGCAAAAAAAAGCCGGACCTATGTCCGGCGTTGTAACTACTGTCATCTTCTTTAAAACGGGTTAACCTGACCCTTTAGTATGTGTGTGAAAAATAGATAGATTATTTTTCACTTTATTCAACGTATACTACTTCCGTAATTTGTTGCTTTTTTGTGTAATCAGTGATAAACTGTTCATAATGTCCTACCTCGTACTCGACCTCGAAATGACCGGCCCGGAGCCGGATTATAATGAAATCATCCAGATCGGAGCCGTTTTGTTCGACGATGAGTGGAACGAACTGGGCCAGTATCTGACGAATGTCTACCCGGAAAACGAAGATGCATTCTCCAGCCATTCGGAGAAAATTCATAATCTCTCTCTCGACGATCTGGAAGACGCTCCCATGATTTACGACGTGCTGCCGGAACTGGAGAACTGGATACTGCAGCGGCTGAACATCCGCGTTCCGGCGGGCCAACTCGACAAAACGCCCTACCTCCGCGACGTGGTTATCTGCGGGCAGAGCGTCATCAACGACATCAATTTTCTGAAAGAAGCCTACCGGCTGGAGAAAATGAAGTGGCCGTATTCACGTACCCTCCTCGATTTGCACACGGTCAGCTATTTTGTCTTTCGCATCCTGAAGAAACACGGCAAATCAACCCCAAAAGGTTTGAGTTTAAAAGCAATCGCCGCCTATTTCGGTCTGGAACGGGAAGACACCCACCATAATGCTCTGGAAGATGCCGTATTGACGGCAAAATGCCTGAAGGAGGTCTTTCGACTGGGCGATGGATTCCAGTTAACTTAACAGCCTGTCAATTTCCCGGACAACCGTCTGAAACCGCGCCTCCCAGTCGCCCGACACGTCTACGTAATCGATGCCGCGCTCAGTCAGGGCATCTTCGAACATACGATAGATTTCGGCCCGGCGGTGGCCGAGGTCGCGCAGTCCGTCGGCCACCCAGGGCACGTCGATGTTCAGCAGAAAGTGCCGGTCATACACTATCTCCTTTTCCAGTTTATAGAGAATGGGCGGCACCTGGTTCAGGTATATCTGAGCGTATAGCTGGGTGGTAATTAAATCGGTATCACAAATAAGCACCCGGTTGGCCCGCGTAACGGCCTCCCGAACGGCAGCGGTCTGCGCTTCTCCGATGCGTACGTAATCGTCGGGCGTCAGGTCATTGGACGTAATGAGATCGCGGGCCACTTCGGGCACAAATGCCGTCTGATAATGATCGGCCAGTTGCCGGGCGAGCGTCGTTTTCCCCACGCTTTCGGGGCCATATAGACAAATCCGTTTCAGTCCGGAATTCATGCGGGCAGTTGCTGATACTGGCGGTATTCTCTGGTAAAATTATAAGCGCCGTACAACGCAATCAGGCAGTAGACACCGTATTCTATTCCAATGAATTTCACGCCTTTCACGAAATACATATACGCACTGATGGCATCCACCAGCAGCCAGACATACCAGGTTTCCACCTTTTTCTGAATCAGCAGATACGTCGCCACGATGCTCATCACGGACGTGAACGAATCCAGATACGGAAACGCACTCGGCTTGTTGAACAGCACCGGAAACCACTCGTGCAACCGTCCGGCAATGGTTCCGAAAACGGCGGTAGCCACGCCACCCGCCAGCAGAATCAGCCAGAAGTTTTGGGTAGAAAGTTTTGTCACCCGCAGTTCCTGACGGCGGTCTTCCTCCCCTTCTGCCGGATTCTTCCACCGCCACCAGCCGACAAGATTGGTAACGAGGAAAAAGATTTGCAGGAACATATCCGGATACAACTGTATCTGGTAAAAAATAAAGAAAAACAGCGAAACGCTGACGGCCCCCGCAGGCCAGCTCCAGACATTGGCCTTCACGGATAGCCACACGGCCAGCGCCCCGACCACCGTTCCGAAAAACTCCAGATAGCTCATGGAGTACCCCAGAATGGTGAAGAAAATGCTGTCAATGTCAAAAAAATGAGTCATTTCGTTTTCGTAGCCGGGTTGGCTATGCCAGTTTCAATCCAGTAATCATCTCCGGTTTCGACAGTTCCCGCACATCACCGGGCTGCATTCCTTCCGCCGTAAAGTTCTCTATCGCCCAGCGCACGAGCCGCAGCGTGGGGAAACCCACGGCGGCGGTCATCTTCCGGACCTGACGATTTTTGCCTTCGTGCAGCGTAATCGACAGCCAGGATGTCGGGATGGCGGCCCGGTAGCGGATGGGCGGATCACGCGGGGGCAGCGGTGGTTCTGCCATACGCCGGGCACGGGCGGGCAGCGTATGATAGGATTTGCCATCGACAGAAATGGTAACGCCCTCTGACAACCGCCGACAGGCTTCTTCGGTGAGGTCGCCTTCTACCTGCACATAATAAGTGCGCATATGCTGGAATTTAGGATTCAGCAGCCGGTGGTTCAGCGTCTTATCACTCGTCAGCAACAATAACCCTTCGCTGTCGGCATCGAGCCGCCCGACAGGATACACATCCTTCGGAAAGGCAAACGGTAGATCGGCCAGCGTCGGTTTGTCGCCCTCCCGCGAAAACTGCGAGAGCATCCCGTAAGGTTTGTAAATAAGCGTGTACATGTTTTGACAGGATTTACGGGATTGACAGGATGTACCGGCTTACAATGAATTTGAGCCGCCGCACGTAACTTCCGGCTGTATATAAATAAAAATAAAAAATCCTGTCAATCCTGTAAATCCTGTCGGCCCTTCAATTCCACCCAAACCGGGCCATGATCGGAATGAACGGCGTGGCGGTGATGTCCGGCAACCAGCAAGCGATCTTTCAGCGTATCGGTGACGGAAATATAATCGATGCGCCAGCCTTTATTGTTGCTGCGGGCACCGGCCCGGTAGCTCCACCAGCTATACTCCTGCGCCTCCGGATTCTGGTGCCGGAACGCATCGACAAAGCCCGATGCAAACCACTTCGTCATCCAGGCGCGTTCTTCGGGCAGAAAACCCGTCGTATTCTTATTCCGAATCGGGTCATGAATGTCTTTTTCCGTATGAGCGATGTTGTAGTCGCCGACGACAATCAGGTTGGGGCGCTCCCGGCGCAGGTTCTGGACATAATCGAAAAAATCATCCAGAAACCGCATTTTCACCAATTGCCGCACCTCGCCTGTCGTCCCCGATGGGAAGTAACAGTTCAGCAGGGTGAGGTCGCCGAAGTCGGTGCGGAGAATGCGCCCCTCGCAATCGTAAGCGGCAATGCCGCAGCCCTGCACCACGTAGTCGGGGGCGATTCGGGAGAAGGTTGCCACGCCGCTGTAGCCTTTCTTTTCTGCCGAATGCCAGTGATACTGATAACCCAGTTCCTCCAGCGGTTTCAGGTCGACCACGTTATGGGTGGCCTTCACTTCCTGAAAACACAGGATGTCGTAGTTCTGCAGCCGGAGGTAATCGATAAGGCCTTTGCTGAGAGCCGAGCGAATGCCGTTGAGGTTGTAGGTGAGGAGGCGGAGGGGGTTACTGTCCACTGTTTTCGTTGTCCAGTCGTTTTCTTTCTTCAATCAGATTGTCAATTTCTATTACATCGAATAAATCCTTCGGACGCCTTGCCAGGATTTTAGCTTCCCTAAGATCATTGATATGCAGAAAATACGTCTTATTGCCGCGAATGGTATTATGCTCTTTCGCCCGCTGACGGCATTCATCGTAGTTTAATCGAAAGTGAACCCGTGTCATCACATATAGCGGGCCGAAATCGAGACGAATCATCTGAGGCTCCGTGAAATTTGCTTCGCGCATTGGCTGTAGATCTTCTTCATCGTAACCTAACTCCAATAAGACGTTTATAAATCTGTCGCGATTTTCGTTAGTCGGTTGCAGCCAAACGTCGACGTCCTTAGTAAACCGAACGACGCCATTCAGCAACAAGGCCAGCCCGCCAATTAAAATGTAATCCAGCCGGTTCCGTTCCGCTGTTGCGACGAATTCTAAAAAGTCTCCGTTTTCTACATCCATGAAGGCCTGGAAATTTGGATGTGGTAATCTGGTTTGGGCAATTCGCCCACTACCTGAAAATAAAGCTTACGAAGTTCTATATACTCCTGATAACATTCTTCGGGCGTCATTCGGGCGTGCAGGCGTATCTGTTCGCGATAAGGCCCGTTCAGATCCTTGTAAAAGGTAATTCGCCGTTTCTTTTCCATACTCAAACAACGCCATTTTCGTCCATAACACAAAAAAGACGCCGAATGGTTGGCGTCTTTTCAGAATTTCAATCAGGTAAGCGGCTCCGTGAGAGTTGAATTCATCGCCCTGCTACGAGTTCATCCTCCGCCGGAACGGGCGTTTTTTTGTCGGTAAACATCAGGACAAACACCACCAGCACCACCGCCGCAATTCCTGCCGGAACGAGCCAGACCGATGTCCAGTCAATCTTCCCGTCGGCACCCGTATACATGTCGGCCACGATGCCGGAGAGTTTGGAACCGATGCCCATGCCGATGCCGTAGGTTGCCAGCGTGATCAGCCCCTGGGCCGACGATTTGATTTTCTCGCCCGCCTTGTTGTCCGTATAGATCTGACCGGTAACGAAGAAGAAGTCGTAGCAGACGCCATGCAGCAGAATGGCGATATAGAACATCCACTCGCCCGACCCGGCATTGCCGTAGCCAAAGAGCAGAAACCGCGTAATCCAGGCAGCAAGCCCCACGATGAGCATGTTTTTGACGCCCAGCCGAACGTAGGCCAGCGGAATGAGCAGCATAAAAATCACTTCCGACGCCTGCCCCAGCGACATCTTATTCTCCACGTTGGTCATGCCCGCGTCCGTCAGCGAGGGGTTCGCCATGGCGTAATAAAAGGACAATGGGATGCAGATGAGCACCGACGACAGGAAAAAGATGGCGAAGGAACGGTCTTTAAACAGCCGGAAGGCATCCAGACCCAGAATCTGCGCAAATGAGGCTCCACCCGTCTGTTTGGGGGGCGTATCAGGCAATAGAAACGAAAACAGGCCCAGGGCCAGAGCCGCCCACATCGAAATCTGAAAAATCGTGACCTGGTCGCCCACGTTCATGAATCCCACAATGTTGGTAACGACAATCCAGGCGATGGTGCCCAGCACCCGAATACCCGGAAACTCCCTCTCCGGGCTGCGCATCTGCTGCATGGCAATGGAGGAAGTCAGGGCCAGCGTGGGGGCAAATGTCAGACAATAGGTCAGAATGAGCCAGAAAAACGTATCCGGATTTTTCTCCTGCGTCAGAAAATACAACACTGCCGCCCCGGCCAGATTCAGCACTCCCAGAAGCTTCTGGGCGGCGAAGTATCGGTCAGCAATCATGCCGACGAAAAACGGAGCTACCAGCATCGCCAGCGAAAACGCCGTGTAGGCGTTCCCTACCTGATCGCCGGTGGCATTCAATTGAGTGAAGAGGTATTTACTCATCTGTCCGTACCATGCTCCCCATACAAAAAACTGGAGAAACATCATGGCGGACAACTGCAGACGGGTCGACAACGTCATCATGTAACGTAAAGAAACAGTTAAAGTTAGCTAGTAAAAACGCTTAAACAGACAAAATCGAGAGGGATAAAAAGTATATCTACCTATACACGTTTACCCAGAATTATATTATGTTTAAGCCTAATTAAGTAAAAGATAATTTTACTAACAACCTAACAACTATGCGTAAAATTTTAACTTTCAGCGCTCTGCTGCTACTATTGCTATGCAGTCAGGCCTGGGCACAGACCCGCACCCTGAGCGGGCGGATTACGGAAGAAAGCGGCGCTCCGCTGACAGGGGTCAACATCCAGGTTAAAGGCACTTCGCAGGGAACAACCACCGATGCCGACGGCAATTATCGGATTACTGTGGGAGACAATGCCCGTCTGGTTATCAGCTCGATTGGCTTTCTGAGTCAGGAGATCGCCATCGGTAACCGCTCGACACTCGACGTTACGCTCCGCTCCGACACCCGCCAACTGGAAGAGGTGGTCGTGGCCGGTCTGGCAACTAACGTCAAGCGCTCCAATCTGGCGAATGCCGTATCGACCATCTCAGCCAAAGACCTCGTGGGCACCACCACGCCCATCACCACCGACGGTGCTTTGCAGGGAAAACTGCCGGGTGCCAACATTGTCGCCAATACGTCGGTGCCGGGCGGCGGCTTCAATCTCCAGTTCCGGGGCGTGTCGACACTAGGGGCTTCGGCCTCGCAGCCGCTGTTCATCGTCGACGGCGTCTACATCGACAACGGCCAGTATTCCAACGGTCGTTCGCAGGCCAACAAGGCCACGAGCGGCTCGGCAGCCAGTACGCAGGATAACAACGCCAACCGCCTGGCTGACCTCAACCCCGACGACATCGAGAACATCGAAGTATTGAAAGGCTCGTCGGCGGCGGCCATCTACGGAACGCGGGCCAATGCCGGGGTGGTCATTATCACCACCAAACGCGGCAAAGGCGGACGCACCAACGTGTCGTTCGGTCAGGACATCGGATTCAGCAAGGCGCTGAGCTTCTACGGAGGCGCCGACTGGACAGAAGACAAAATCCGGGATTATTTCACCAGCGACGAGGCCAGCGCGCAGGCCGAAATTGCCAAGCTCCGGGCGGCCCGCCAGAACGGTACGTATACCGACTGGGAACGCGTTATCTACGGCGAAACCGGCCAGATCCGCAACACCCGTCTGGGTATTACCGGCGGCAACGACAAGACGAAATTCTACGTCAATGGCAGTATCTCGGACGAAACCGGTATTATTAAAAACACGGGCTTTGCCCGCTACTCCATCCGGGCCAACATCGACCACAAACTAACGAACTGGCTGGATTTCAGCGTTAATTCCAACTACATCGTCAGCAACAACGATCGGGGCTGGACCGGCAACGACAACTCCAACATCAACTACGGCTACAATCTGGCTTACACCCGCCCCTACAACAACCTGTATCCCGACGCCAATGGCCGCTATCCCGACAACGACGCGGCCGTCGGTGAAAACCCGCTGGCAATCCGCGACCGGGCCATCAACAACCAGAAGGTCAACCGACTGCTACAGGGTTTCCGGGCCAATGCCCGCGTGATCAACAACGCCCGGCAATCGCTGACGTTCCGGGTCGAAGGTGGTCTGGACTATCAGAACGGTTTTGCGCTCATCTGGCTGCCGTCGGATTTGCAGTCGCAGTTGAAAGAGGCCAATCCCGGCTTTGCGCAGGATACGCGCACGGAGGTGTTCAACTCCAACGTGCAGGTTTCGGGTATTTTCACCCAGGCGCTCATGAACGACCGCCTGAACCTGACAACCTCCGCCGGGGCCGTGCGCCTGTTCCGTTATCTGAGAAGTACATATACTCGTGGAACGGGTCTGCCCGCAGGCGTATCCAACCCGGCGAGGGGCCGTGTTATCGCCTCCGAGCCCGAATATCAGGAGAATACAGACGTGGGTCTGTTTGCCCAGCAGGAAGCCAATTTTGAAGACAAAATCATCGGCTCAGTTGGGATTCGCTTCGACAAATCGACGCTGAATGCTGAATTCGACAAATTTTACGCGTTCCCACGAGCCTCGCTGGCCGTCAACACGACCCGCTTTGGCGACTGGGGCGGTAACACGCTCAGCCAGTTGAAATTCCGGATTGCCTACGGAGCCACGGCGGGTCTGCCCAATTTCGGAACGCCTTATTCCCGGCTCGACGTCGTAGCGACGGGTGGACTCGGCGGTCTGCTGCCGCTAACGACGCTCGGTAATACGAACATCAAACCCGAACGGGCGACTGAGTTGGAGTACGGCGTCGATTTCGGCCTGTTTGGCGGACGGATTTCGGGCGAATTTACGCTCTACAACAAGAAAGTATTTGACCTGATTCAGCCGCTGACCACCGCCCCAACCACGGGCGTGACCTCGACGCAGATCAACGCCGCCGACCTCACCAACCGGGGCATGGAGTTGTCTATCGGGGCCGACGTCGTGCGCACCTCCGACTTCACCTGGTTTGTGCAGCCGATTTTCTGGTACAACCGTTCCCGCATCACCCGGCTTGCCATTCCGGAGCGTCTGACGGGCGGCTTCGGCGCTACGTTCGGTCAGTGGCGGGTAAAAGAAGGTTTTTCTCCCACCGAGATTGTCGGACAGCCGCGCACGCTCCCTTCGACCGACCCGAATTTCCTCTCCTCGTGGACATCCTACGGCGACCAGCAGCCGAAATTTGAACTTTCGCTGAATCAGCGCATTACGTTTCTGAAAAACTTCGAATTTTCGGCCCTGCTGAACTATCGCCACAAGTTTACGGTCGTATCGCTGTCACGGGTTCTGTGGGACGAAGGCGGCAACACCAGCGACTGGAACAGTACGAGTCTCGGCCTGCCCGCCGGTGGTGCGAACCGGACGATTAACGGTGCTATTGTCGACAGCCGGGGTGAACCTGTTCCGAATGGCGAAGTTGCTCCCAACGGCATTTCCCGTCAGAACGTGAATGGCCGTGAATTTACCGGAACACGTTCGGATGGAACCTTCGTGCTGGGCCAGTTCGTGGGTAAGGACGGTTATAACCCCTCGGTCGCCAGTTTCCTGAAACTCCGCGAAGTAGCCCTCTATTACCGCATCCCGCGTGAGACACTTCAGAGCGTGTTTGGCCGCGTCGTGAACGGTGTCCGGGTGGGTATGTCCGGTAACAACATTCTGCGCTGGACCGACTACCGCGCTGGTTACGACCCCGAAAACTCCAACTTCGGCTCGGCGGCGCTGGGCAGCGGCGTCGACATCGGCAGCGCTCCCGCCGTGCGCCGGTTCATGTTCCACCTGGCGGTTGAATTTTAATTTTTCGGACACAGTCTTATGAAAAAACATACATCCATTCTGTTAACGGGCCTGATGCTCGGTGCCTTCACGGCCTGTAACCCTCTCCAGACGGAGGAGGTCGTCGACCCGAACTTTCCGAGCGTCGGAGCCGTCACCAATAATGCCTCCAAAGCGCAGTTAGACGCCCTTGCTATCGGGCAGGTAGCCGCCGCCCGCCTGGGTCTGGCAACGTACCTGCAGGTGGTTGGCACGCTGGGGAAAGAACTGTTCAACTTCAACACCACCGAATCGCGGTGGATGACCGAACTGAACGGCCTGCGGCCCATCGACAATTCGGCCTTTTATAATGGAGCCACAACGGCCTTCGGTCTGCCCGTGCGCCAGGCCAACATCATTCTGGCAGCAGTGGGCAATACCAGTTCGGTAAGCGATACCGAAAAGAACGCCTACAGGGGCCTGGCAAATACGTTCAAAGGACTGGCCTATCTGTATATGCTGAACGTGCAGGGCACCAACGGCGTCCGCCTGAACGTCGAAGACCCCTTCAGACCCAGCAAAGCCGTAGGGTACGCCGAATCGCTGGCGGGCATTGCCAAAATTCTGGATGATGGCGCGACGCAACTGGATGGTGCCGGTGCCGCATTTCCGTTTGCTCTTCCGGCGACGTATGCGGGTTTCAATACCCCGGCTACGTTCAAGCGGTTCAACCGGGCCATTGCCCTGCGGGTCGCCATCTATCAGTCCGACTGGACCAAAGCCGCTGCCCTGCTGCCGCAGACGTTCTACAGCGCCACGGGGGATCTGAACGCCGGTCCCCGTCACGCTTTCAATGCTACGCCGCCCGACAGCCCCAACCCGCTGCTGAACACGGCCACGATACGGATTGTCGGCGTGCAGAAAATTTTCGACGACATCGAACCGGGCGACCGCCGAGCTTCGAAGGTTGCGAAACAGGCAACACCGCTTACGTATACGTCGGGGGTTACATACAGTACGCCTTATCTGACAAATATGTATACGGATATCAACGGGGCGGTGTCCATCATCCGGAATGAAGAACTGGTACTGATTGCCGCCGAAATTGCAGCGCAGCAGAATAATACTGCCGAAGCGGTACGGAACATCAACATTGTGCGCAAAGCAGCCGGCCTGGCCGACTACACGGGCGCAACGACGAAAGACGCACTCATCAACGCCATTCTGAAAGAGCGGCTTTATTCACTGTTTTACGAAGGGCACCGCTGGGTCGACATGCGCCGGTATAATAAACTGGCCGAAATCCATCTGCCCGTTGCGGGTATGCGGGTGCTGGAACGCCTGGAGCGTCCGATTGCGGAAGTAAACTGGGATTTGTTCAATCCGTAATCAACCTAGCCCGGTCTGTTTTCAAACGGTGGGAGTCGACAAAATTTAACGGTCGGCTTCCGCCGTTTTTTTGTATCTTTATCCTCCATTACACCTAATTTTTCATGAAAAAACACATTCTGACTATCGTGGCGGCTGCGGCCGTTTCGTTTAGCGCCCTGGCTCAGACGGCCAACGAAGTTATCGACAAACACGTTGCTGCCGTGGGTGGGCTCGACAAAATCAACGCCATCAAGACGGCTCAGTATGACCAGAGCATCAACATGATGGGTATGGACATGACCGCCAAAACGACGGTGCAGGTAGGGCAGTCGTCCCGGACGGAAGTGTCGGTGATGGGTCAGCAGATTATATCGGTCATCGACGGCGACAAAGGCTGGAGCATCAATCCCATGCAGGGCGGACCGGCCCCCGTGGAAATGTCTGCCGATCAGGTGAAGATGTCGAAAGGCAACACCGAGGTGACGGGCATGCAGCTCGCCTACGCCAAAATGCGTAATTACCCAACTAAGCTGGTCGGGAAGGAAAAGTATCAGGATAAAGACGTGTTCAACGTGGAAGTGACCCGCCCGGAAGGTATTGTGAATTATTACGTCGATGCCAGTACGTATCAGATTCTGGGGACAAAGGCTGTCGTGAACGCCCCCCAGGGCCAGACGATGGAGGTGAAAGCTAATTTTGGCGATTTCAAGCAGGTCGAGGGTCTGACGATGCCGCACAAAGTGGAGATTACCAGCCCGGCCCTTCCCTCGGCTATGACGACGCAGGTAACGAAGGTGACGCTGAATCCAACGGTGGACGCCGCCATTTTCGCCATGCCGAAGTAAAATTTGAATACTTCTTCAACAAAAAAACCGCAATTTGATTGCGGTTTTTTTGTTGATTACTCAGCCAGTTTCAGCAGTTCATTCAGCTTCAGCAGCGCCTCGATGGGCGTCAGGCGGTTGCTGGAGCAATAACTCGATTTCCTTCTTTAACAAAGGCAGATGTTTTTTGACGACCTCCCAAATCAAGACATCGTCCACTGCATCATAAGCATGAATGATCCGGTTTCTGAGGCTAATAATTTTTCGCTTTGAGGTTATGGCAACATCAGGAGATAGTTGACAAAGTCTGTTGATAGCTTCGCCAACAATTTCCAGTTTTCGCTCCACGCCTGCTTTCACGAGTAAATTAGACCGGTAGGCGCTAAATCCCTCCACACCTTCCAGAAAGGAGGCAATTTGCAGGATTGCGTCCTGTATGTCGACTAAATATTTTTTCTCCGCTTCACTCATATAATGGAATTCGGCTGCGATTCACCGAGGCGATAAAATACGGGTTTCGGAGCGTGTGTTCAGGAACTAAATCAACCGAACGCCCCAGCAGCGATTCCAGTTTCTCTTCCAGATCCCAAAAATTTTCAGCATACCCGTCGAAAGGTTCCGATAAGCCAAAGTCAATGAGTAAATCAACGTCGCTTGACCTATCGAACCTATCCGTACAGACCGAACCAAACGCATACGCCCGTCGTACCTTATGCGCTTTCAGCAAGTCGATTACCTGCGGCAATTTGGCTCTGAAAGAAGGATGAAGTTCAGTTGTCATATCAATCACTCAGCCAGTTTCAGCAGTTCATTTAGTTTCAGAAGCGCCTCGATGGGCGTCAGGCGGTTGACGTCAATATTACGGAGTTTTTCCTTAATGGCTTCCGCCTTCGGGTCGCCCGCCTCGAAGATTTTCAGCGTAATGTCGTTAGCCGGTTTGGGCGTTTCCCGCAGTTTCTCCCTGTTCATGTCCTGAATCGAATCCTTTTCCAACTGCACCAGCACCTGATTGGCCCGATTAACGATTTCGGCGGGCATCCCGGCCATCTGCGCGACATGAATGCCAAAACTATGTTCCGAGCCGCCTTCCTTCAGTTTTCGCAGAAATATGACCTTATTACCCACTTCCTTCACCGCCACGTTGAAGTTTTTGATACGCGGAAAGTCGTTCGCCAGCTCGTTCAGTTCGTGGTAGTGCGTGGCAAACAGCGTCTTGGGGCGACAGTGAGGGTGATTGTGCAGGTATTCGGCAATCGACCAGGCGATAGATACGCCGTCGTAGGTGCTCGTTCCCCGCCCGATTTCGTCCATCAGCACCAGGCTCCGTTCGCTGAGGTTGTTCAGAATCGACGCCGTTTCGGTCATCTCGACCATAAACGTCGATTCGCCCCGCGAGAGATTATCGCTCGCCCCCACCCGCGTGAAAATCTTGTCGACCAGTCCAATTTCCGCCGACGAGGCCGGGACGAAACTGCCCGTCTGGGCCATGAGCACAATCAGGGCCGTCTGCCGCAGCAGGGCCGATTTTCCCGCCATGTTCGGCCCGGTAATGATGATAATCTGCTGGGTTTCGTCGTCCAGATAAATGTCGTTGGGCACGTAAGGTTCGCCCGGCGGCAGTTGCTGTTCGATGACCGGATGCCGACCGTCTTTGATATTCAGTTGTTTATCTTCCGTAATCTGCGGACGGACGTAGCGGCTGCGCACGGCTACCCGCGCAAACGAGGCCAGCACGTCGAGGACGGAGATGGTCCGGGCGTTCTGCTGGGTCGCCATGACGTATTCGCCCGCCGCCACCACCAGTTCGCCAAACATGCGCTGTTCGATGCTGAAAATCTGGTCTTCGGCGTTCAGTATTTTGTCTTCGTACTCCTTCAGTTCGGGGGTGATGTAGCGCTCGGCGTTCACCAGCGTCTGCTTCCGAATCCAGTCGTCGGGCACCCGGTCTTTGTGCGCATTCGTCACTTCCAGGTAATAGCCGAAGACTTTATTGTAAGCTATTTTGAGTGACGAAATACCCGTCCGCTGCACCTCCCGGTTCTGCAACTGCACCAGGTAATCCTTGCCCGAATAAGCCAGTTTGTGCAGTTCGTCCAGTTCGGCGTTCACGCCCGACTTGATCATCCCACCCTGGTTAGAAACCGTCGGCGGGTCTTCGCGGAGTTCGGCTTCGATGCGGTCGAGCAGGAACGTAACCGGGTTGAGCTGGTCGGCATATTTTTTCAGCGAGGCGTTCTCCGGGTGCTGACTCATGGCCGTAATCAGCAGTTCCTTGATGGGCAGCACGTGCATCAGCGACCGCTTCAACTGCACCATTTCGCGGGGACTGATGCGCCGCACCGCCACTTTGGAAATCAGCCGTTCGAGGTCGCCAATCTGCTTGAGGTGCGTTTCCAGCGCATCTAGTATTTCCGGCGAATTTTTCAACAGTTCGACCAGATTCAGCCGCTCTTCGATGAGCGATTTCTCCTTCAGCGGCAGCATCAGCCACTTGCGCAGGAGCCGGGCACCCATCGGCGTGATGGTCTGGTCCAGAATCTGAATCAGCGGAACGCCGCCCTCCTGCTGGGCCTGCACCAGTTCGAGGTTGCGGATGGTGAAGCGGTCGAGCCAGACGTATTTGTCTTCTTCAAGCCGCGTGAGCCGGACGATGTGGGCCACGTCGCGGTGTTCCGTTTCGTGCAGGTAATACAGAATCACGCCCGCCGCCACCACGCCATCGGTCAGCGTTTCGACCCCGAAGCCCTTCAGCGACGACACCTTAAAATGCTGCGTAAGCTGCGGGTAGGCAAAATCGTGCGTGAAGGCCCAGTCTTCGAGCGTGTAGGTATGAAATTTATCGCCGAACAGTTCCAGAAACTCCTTCCGCTGGCGTTTGCAGTAGAGAATTTCGGACGGGTTGAAGCTTTGAAGCAGTTTGTCGATATAGGCCACATTGCCCTGAGCCGTCAGAAACTCGCCCGTCGACACGTCGAGAAAGGCGACGCCAAACTGCTCGTTTTTACCGAAATGAATGGCCGCGAGGTAGTTGTTGCGGCGGGTATCGAGAACGTTGTCGTTGAAGGAAACGCCCGGCGTAACGAGTTCGGTAACGCCCCGCCGGACGATGCCTTTCGCCAGAGCGGGGTCTTCAAGCTGGTCGCAGATGGCGACGCGCTCGCCCGCCCGCACGAGTTTAGGCAGGTGCGTATCGAGCGAATGGTGCGGAAAACCGGCCAGTTCTTCCTGCGCTCCGCCGTTGTTGCGGCGGGTGAGCGTAATACCCAGGATTTTGCTGGCCCGGATGGCGTCTTCGCCGAAGGTTTCGTAAAAATCGCCGACGCGGAAGAGCAGCAGCGCACCGGGGTATTTGGCTTTTATCTGGTTGTATTGCCGGTTGAGGGGCGTTTCTTTAACAACTCGTGGAGGTGTCGCCGTGGAGGAAGGACGTGCCAAGTTAGGTACTGGTTTTTAGTCAAAAATAAGCAATATTTGGCAGAAATTGAACGCAGGAGTAGCCCTGGACACTCAAATTGGTTGTAAAGTGGGGTGTTCATAGCCTTTCCTGCCTTATTAATTTTTCAGTATGTATCGTCTGCTTATTTCCACTGTTTTGCTTTTGTCAGTAGTGACATGTACCCCCATCGATACCCCACCCCATAACGGCGAAGGATTAGCGGGCCCAAACATCAAGACGCTGGATAGAAAATCATTTCAGGCCAATTTTGTCTTAAATCTGCCTTTTGACGGGACCATTCATGAAAGCAACGGCTGGTATCTGCTTTCGGGCTACAACGAAAATCAGGACCGACACGCGCTCATCAGCCTATCCCGAACTGAGGAATTACCTACATTACATACATTTTGCCTGTCAGCAGATTCTACGGGGAAAGTCTGGGCAATCAGGTTCACAGGCACACCCGAAAATCCACTTTGTGAGCTCACTCCGAAAGGTTGGGTAACTCATACTATGCTTGCCAAAGAGGGACTTCTGGGGATAGTAAAAGTAACCGAATCGCGCTTGTGGTTGTCTACCCGCAGGGGAATCATCGTCTGGAATACCCAAACAAAGCAAATCGAACAACGTGCGGATTTACCTTCTTTTTCACGGTATTTTCCCTCATTGCGGGCTGTTTCACTTGTCGACGGTGCCCTTGTTGTCTACAAAAATGTGATTAACTCCGCCGATGTCGACCGTTTTGCCCTGGATAATCTTGTCAGCTCCTCCAAACGTCGCAAAGCCCGTATCTGGGCCGCTTATGAAGACCCTCACGGAATCATCTGGATTGTCGCCGGAGATGCAAACTGGGATGGAGTGCTGCTGCGCTACGACGGGCAGCGCCTGAAAAGAGTATCTATCGTTCCTTATCATTATCTCGATTCAGGCCGTAGCGTCTCCGGACTAATACTAGATAAGTCCGGCAACCTCTGGATAAACGTAGACTCGTATACTTACATTTATTTAAAAGAAGGCAAATGGGCTGTGCCTCAGATTCGCCCAACCGGTCCTGATGAATATAGAAGCTATTATATAGTGCGTGGTCTCAACAACAGCGTTCTTTTCAATGATGAGGGCAAACTGCATCAGGTTCAATAGTCAGATTCTCTAATTCATGCCCCAGAAACTTTCCCTCGACGCCCTCAACCGCCTCACCACCGAAGCCTTCCGGGAAGCGCCGAAATTTCCGTACTGTCTCATTCTGGATAACGTCCGCAGCCTCAACAACGTCGGGTCGGTGTTTCGGACGGCGGACGCCTTCCGGGCCGATCACCTGTACCTGTGCGGCATCACCGGCACCCCGCCCCACCGCGACATTACCAAAACGGCCCTCGGTGCTACGGAGTCGGTGAGCTGGAGCTACGAAGCGGACGCAGCGGCGCTGTGTGCGCGATTGCAGGCAGAGGGTTGGACGGTGATGGCCGTCGAGCAGGCGACCGATAGCATTTCGCTGGAAAACTTCCAACCCCTGCCAAACAAAAACTACGCGTTTGTGTTGGGCAATGAGGTGAACGGGGTTGGGGAAGGTGTGGTGGAGCGGGCAGATAACGTGCTGGAAATCCCGCAGTTCGGGACGAAACACTCACTGAACATCGCCGTTTGCGCGGGGATTGTGTGCTGGGATTTTGTAGCAAAGCTTAACAAAAACTTAACATAAAGCTTTTGTTTGTCCGAAAAAAAACGTATTTGTTTGTAGATTTTTTTTCATTCCAATCAAACGACATGAAAGCAGAAAAGAAAGCGCTGGCGACGGAGATTGCCAGTACGGTAGCCGAGAAACTGAGCGCCGCCGGTGACGCCTCTAAAAAAGTGGTAAAGGCCATCGAAAAGTCGGCAAAGAATCTGGCAGATAAATTATTCAAAATCCGGAAGGATGATGAAGAGAAAGCCCGGAAGAAATCAGCCAAAGCGGTGAAAAAAGCAAAGGTCAAGGCGAAAAAAGACAGTAAGAAGAAAGAGAAGAACGAAGAAAAGGCGAAGAAAAACGCCAGCCGGGCAGCCAGTAAGCCCACCGCCCCCGCCGCAGCGCCTGCTCCCGCAAAAACAACGGACGCTCCCACCGCCAGCCGCCTCGCCCGGACCGCAAAACCCGCCACAGCTACGGCAAAATCCGCTCCGGCAAAAACATCCTCATCCCGTTCTGCGACAACCAGCAAAGCAGCGGCAAACTCAGCCCCGGCCTCGTCCGACTCAGTGGCGAACACGTCGGACAACGCCTGACACAGCTAAAAAAAGTTCCGGCTTTTCGCCTTCAGGGCATTCCGGTAAGCGCAGGGGGTTCCTGCGCTTATTTATTTTCCTGCCAATGAGCCAATTTCATCGAAATCATTCAGCAGCTTCGCAGATGCATTCGCCATTTCAATAACTGACTGACAATCAATTCTTCATTTCAGACAAATCCCTCTTGCATGTACAAGCTGTATATGAAGTAGATTCCTAGTTTTTTACTACTTTTAGGCTCGGAGACTAAAAATTGAGTTTGTCAGGTCCGGCGGTATGACACCGGGGCCTGCGTCCGATGACTGCATCGGAAGTTGCCGGAGATAGCGCCCAAGCATATGTCAAAAACAAATCTACGCCTGCTTATTCTGCTGTTTACGGTCTCGGTTGTCGGACTCACACTGATTCAGATCTACTGGATTCGGAAGGCATACCAGCTACAGGAGCGTCAGTTTACGGAGTCGGTCACGAACGCACTCCGGCGGTCAGTTGCTCATATGTCCTCCCCCGGCGCTTCCGGTTCGGTGGTGGCCCTTTCGCCCAGCCATTACCTGGTTGCCCTGCCCATGCAGACCGAAAAAAATTCGCTGCCGGGTGCATTGCAGTCCGAACTGGCGAAAGAACATCTTTCGCCAGCGTTCAGTTGCGAAATCTATCACCCCGGTCAGGCTTTATCCGATGGTCGGTTTACGGCCAAAAACGGCCTTCAGCGGGCGTCCCTCCCGTCTGCCGGTGCGCAGTTGCTCGTTCGCTTCGCCGATGAGCCCTTCTTCATTGCCCGGCAACTCGATGGCTCCATTCTGGTTTCGGTTTTCGTGCTGCTGTGCCTGCTGCTGTTTGCCTACATTCTCAACAATCTGCTCCGGGAAAAGCAGATGGGCGAACTCCAGCGGGAGTTTATTCACAACATGACCCACGAGTTGCAGACGCCAATTTCGGCGATTCGGATGGCCTCCGACGTGCTGTCGATGCCCCGGACACTAGACCAGCCTGAGCGGGTGCAGAAATATGTCCGGATGGTGCAGGACGAATCCCGACGGCTTCAGCATCAGGTGGAAACCGTGCTGACACTGGCCCGAACCGAGAAAAAAGTATTTGCCCTGCGTCTGGAGCCTATCGAGGTTCATGAACTGCTCCGGGTCATCGCCAGCCGACATGACGACAGGGTAGACCTGCGTCTCAATGCCACCGACACGGCCATTTTCGCCGACCGGCTGCATCTGACCAACGTCGTCACCAATCTGCTCGACAACGCCTTCAAGTATTCGCCAGCCGACCCACAAATTCGTTTGTCCACTGGCAACGAGGCCGATACGCTGTTCATTACCGTTCGGGATAACGGCATCGGGATTCCCCGCGAATACCAGACCCGAATTTTCGAGGCCTACTACCGGGTGCCGGGCATCGAAGAGCACAACGTGAAAGGATTCGGTCTGGGACTCAGCTACGTACAAAAAATCGTGAAGGCCCACCGCTGGAAACTTGACCTCGACAGTACGCCGGGTGAGGGCAGCGCCTTCACGATTCGGATTCCGCTCTCCACCCGCTCCCAGCTTTCAGCCAGCCGGTATTCGATGGAATCCTGAACGACTCACTTCTTCGCCTTTTCGATAGCCTGCCCCGCCGCCGTCACCCGCATGACGCCGTTCATGAGTCGCCAGTGGCCGGGAAACGTACAGACGAACGGATAATCGCCCGGCTCCGTTGGCGCTTTGAACGTCAGACGGTAGGTCTGTCCCGGATTCACCAGCGGCGACGCCGCCAGCACCTGCGGAATAGCCGGAACGTAGTTCTTCTCGGCTCCATCTTTGGCCGTAATCATTTTGTCGGCGGCATTACCGATAACATCCAGCGATTTCGGCTTCCCGACAACCACGTTGTGCTGCATGGCGTCGGGGTTTTCGAGCACCAGCACGACCGTTTTTCCCGCCGGAACCGAGAGTGTTTTCTTGTCGTAACGCATTTCCTCCTGAACCGTTTTCAGCGTAACGACCACGGCATCCGGGTCGAGGTCGGCATCGGCGGAGCGCAGGTTCCAGGCTTCGAGCAGACGGTTGAATCGCTCCCGGTTATCGGCACTAACCTGCGGCGTCAGGCTGGCAACCAACTGCTGGCCGTCGGGCGACAGGGTCACTTTCTGCTTTGGATTCCAGCCATCGGCCACGCCTTTGATAAGCGCCTGGGCTTCATCGGCGGGGATTCTGGGCACCCAGCGGAGCAGCGCCACCGCCGAATCCGCCGAATGAGCCGACACGTAACTCCGGGCGGCCCGTTCGAGGGCATAGGCGCTCAGGTCTTTCGGCGTTCGGTAGACAAGCGAACGGCTGGCCGTATTGTTGGCTTCATTCGTTTCTGCAATTTGATTATCACGGTCAAGCATCGCCGTGACCCGGTATGAACCCGCCCGCTCGAAGCTGACCCGAAACTCGGTGTTCCAGGGGCCATTGTTGCCCCGGCTGATGGTGACGGTTTCGCCGGGTCTGATGCCGGTCGTATGGGCCACGCTGACATAATCAATCTTTGCCGGACTCGCTGCGCCGGACGGCCCTTCGATGCGGAGCGCCAGCGGCACGGGCGTACCTTCGGGAATGGCGACGCCGCCCGCGTTGGTCACCCGCACTTCGATACGCGTACCCTGCCGCACTTCGGGCGATTCGGGCGTAATCTGAATGCCCGCGATGACCAGATCAGGCCCATTGCCGGACGCACTGCTTTGCACCTGGGTGGCCGGTGCCGCCGGACTGGCGACGGTTCCGGTCATCGCGTGGTTATGATGCGCTTCCGTAGCCGGTTTCGGGCCAGTTCGGGCCAGTCCGTCCAGATACGTTTTCAGCATCCGGCCATTATGACTGCTCAGAAGCACCGCAAAGGCATCGGGAATCCAGCGGTCGTTTGCGTGTTGGCTGACAAATGAGTTATGGGTGAGAATTCCCAGCAAATGTTTCTGTTCATTCGATGCAGAAGCGGATTGGGACAGGAGTAGAAGCGCCTGCAGAACTACCAGCGGGTCCTTATCCTGAAGCAGCCGTTCCCGCATGATAAATGCAGGCATCCAGCCGTCCTGGCTCGGCGGGGTGATTTGGAGCATGGCCCGTCTTACTGCCGCCGCCGGATGCGAATAAAGCCTTTCTATGTTCCCGCTCAATGCATTCAGTCCGTGCATTGTCCAGAGAGCATGCAACACCGCCGGGTTATTTCCAAATTCATCGACGGAGGTATCACTTAGCATCTCTGCCAACTGCGGCACCACGTCTTTCTGACCCCGTTCCACCAACAGCCGCTGGGCGTGCATCCGCCAGAACAGGTTATCGTTTTTCAGGGCCGCAATCAGTTCCTGCGGACGGTCTTTACTGAGCGACAGCGGATTATAAACCGGCGCTTTTTTGTAGGCAACCCGGTAGATGCGCCCGTGTGTGTAATCCCGTAAATCGGTATCATAGGCATTGCCCCGCCCGTTGTCAAAACCCTGCGGCGTCGGGTTATGCTGGATGATGAAACTATACCAGTCGGCTACCCACACGGCGCCATCCGGCCCAACCTCGGCGGCTACGGGCGAAAACCACTCATCGGCCCCGGCCATGAGGTTGAAGCCCACGCCCTCACCTTCGGCGTCTTCATAATCGGTGCCGTTTTTCCGCATCACGTTCTGATGGACGATATGGCCCGTCGGTTCGCAGACAAACGCCACCCGGTTCCAGTATTCTTTCGGGAAGGCTCTCGCGGTGTAGAAACTGTGCCCCGCCGCCGCCGTAAAGCCGCCAAACACGTCGACCTGCCGAACGCGGGGCGTGATGGGTTTCATGTCTTTATGCGTATCCGTGGAGCGACTGCCGTTTTCGTTCAGGAACGGAGCGCCCCGGAAGTAGCGGTGCGGAATCGCCATATACCAGCCGTGCGAATTGTTGGCCGTGCTGCCAAACACTTCACCTGCTTCATTGAAGGCAAATCCCCACGTATTATTCGACGTATTCGTCAGGTGTTCCATTGCCGAACCGTCGGGTTTGAACCGGAAAAACGCCTGCCCGAACTTCAGACTGTCGCCGCCAACTTTGCCTTTGAAGCCTGAATAGCCCACACAGCCGTAAATCCAGTTATCGAAACCATAGCGGAGGTTGCTCGGTCCCGCGTGGGTGTCGAACGTTCCAAAGCCGGTAAACAGGATTTTCTTTTCGTCGGCCCGGTCGTCGCCGTCCGTGTCACGCAGAAACAGCATGTGCGGGGCCTGCGAGACAATCAGCCCGCCGTTGGCAAACACCAGCCCGGTCGGGACGCTCAGGCCCTCGGCGAAGCGGGTAAATTTATCGGCCTTTCCATCGCGGTTGGTGTCCTCGCAAATGAGAATGTAGTCGCTGCCGCCCGTGTCTTTTCGTTCGTTGGGATAATCTTTGGTAATCAGCACAAACAGCCGCCCGCGCTCATCCCAGCTCAGGGCGATGGGATGCATCACGTCGGGTTCATGCGCAAACAGTTCCAGCGAAAAATCGACCGGTACCTGAAGGTGCTTCATCGACTCTTCCGGCGACAATGCCGCCTGCTGGAGTTGCGGGCCGGGCCGTTTTTCGTAGTTAGGCAGACGGGCCTCGGTATACGCGAACGGCTGGGGATTCAGGGCGTCGCGGCCTTGTTTCACGACATCGCCCACCGCCCATAAAATGCCGTTTTCCAGCAGTTTATGGAAACCCGGCTGGCTCCATGTCCGCTCGTCGTGCCCGTAGGCCGTGTAGAAAATCCGGCCTTTGCCGTAGGTGCGGGTCCAGGTATACGGCTCTTCATTGACGCCGGGCCGGTCAGCCGCCTGATCCTTTTTAATGTCGCGCACGGCCAGCACCTCGTTGTCGGGCTGAAGCTGGCTGTGCAGGTACGTTTCGTCGTAAGCTTTAAACGCCTGAAAGCCCATCATGGCCGGATGTTCGGGCCGGACGGTCCGGGTCTGGATCGTATCGAAACGATGCCGCCAGAACTGCCCACCGACCAGTTTCTGGACATATTCGGGCGAATTGCGGAAGCACCACGAGGCGCTGTGGACGGGGATCAGCCCATGCCCGGCGGCGACGTAGTCGATCAGCGCCTGCTCCTGCGGCTTCGGGATGCTGTCCCAGTTGGCGTAGATAAGCAGACCGTCGAAGCGGGCAAGATTCTGGGCGTTCAGGTCGGTCAGTTTGTCGGTGTAGGTGATGTTGATACCCCGATTGCCCAGCGCCGCCATCAGTTGCGGCACCCGCTCGGCGGGCTTGTGGTGCCCGTTGTCGCCTAAAAACAGAATCTCCACCCGCCGGGGTCTGGGTGCTTCAGCCACAGGTTTGCTGGCTTGCTGCCGGGCGCACTGGGCGAGCAGGCCAATCAGCAATAAGCCACAGAAAATAGTTCTCATCGTCGAGGGTTTATTGGAACACAGGATGGAACGCGGATGACGCGGATGAGGCGGATTCACACGGATAGTAATTAAATAGTCTTAGATACAATTGGAGTAAATCAATTTCATCGGCGTAAATCCGCTCAATCCGCGTCATCCGCGTTCCATCCTATGTTTCATCTAAAATCGGCTTCCATCAAAAGTCCGGTAATTTCATAATCTCACCGCCCCGCAGCGCCGACTCGTGCGCCAGAATACCCACGCTCGTCCAGTTGGCCGACTGGGCCGCATTCGGGAACGGATCGCGGTCTTCAACCAGCGCCGTCAGAAACTCATGCACCATGTGCGGGTGCGAACCGCCGTGTCCGCCGCCCTGCGTAAACGACAGGTGCTGGCTCTCGTCGGCATCGTAGACGCCCTTCGTCGTAAACCGTTGAATCGGCTCCGGCAGGCGGTGTGCGTAGTCCGGAACGGTCACTTTCTCCGGGATTTCCGGTTCGGGTTTCTTGGCCGTATGAATCACCGGCTGCTCGTGTTCAATAAGCTGCCATTCGAACGATTTTTTCGAACCGTAAACCTCGAAGCTTTCCCGATACTGCCGGGCCACGTCGAACAGCGAACGGTAGACGTAGGCCGATAAGTCGCTGTCTTTAAATTTAATATGCGCCGACTCCACCGCAAACGGTGAGTTATGAATCTTAGCTAACTCTTCCCGAATGGTGCCCGACCCGAAACACGATACGTATTCTGCCTCCAGTTTAAGCAGCCCCGCCACCGGCCCGACGCAGTGGGTAGCGTAATGCATAGGCGGCAGACCGGGCCAGTAGTCGGGCCAGCCGTCCATGTCCTGCTGGTGAGAGGCCTTCAGAAACTGTACCTTGCCGAGTTCGCCCTTTTCATATAACTCTTTGACGAACAGAAACTCGCGGGCGTAGACGACGGTCTCCATCATCATGTATTTTTTGCCGGTTTCCCGCACCGTCCGGACAATCTCGGCGCACTCTTCGACGGTCGTTGCCATCGGCACCGTACAGGCGACGTGTTTGCCCGCCCGCAGGGCCTTCAGGCTCTGTTCGGCGTGATTCGGAATGGGCGAATTGATGTGAACGGCGTCGACGTTCGGGTCGCGGAGCAGTTCGTCATAATCGCTGTAGCGTTTCTCGATACCGAAAAAATCCCCGACTTTATTCAGGTTTTCGACGTTGCGCTGACAGATGGCGTACATGTTGGCGTCCGGGTGACGCTGATAGATGGGGATGAATTCGGCTCCGAAGCCGAGACCGACGATGGCGACGTTTATCATAAAGAGCGAATGAGTGAATGGGTGAAAGAGCGAAAGAGTGGTCGGAGTTTGTGAAACACTCTTTCACACTTTCGCTCTTTCACTCTTTAAAAATTGATATCCCTCCGCTGCCAACTGCTCCGGTGAGTCGAACATGGGGCGGAAAATATGCGTGGCAGCGGCCAGTTCGGGCGGGTTGGGGCCGAAGGCTTCGATGGCAATCGGGCCGTTGTAGCCGACGTCGGCCAGCGCCTGAAAAACTTCATCAAAATGAATGTGCCCTTTACCGGGCGTGGATCGGTCGTTTTCCGAAATCTGAACGTGGACCAGATACGGCGCCAGGGTCCGGATGGCGTCGGGAATGCTTTTTTCTTCCATATTGGCGTGAAAGGTGTCAAACGCGGCCCGGCAGGCCGGATGATCGACGGCCTCGACGTACCGGCGCAGGTCGTCGGCGCAGGTGAGCAGATAAACCTCGAACCGATTCAGGTATTCGACCGCCAGCGTAACGCCCTGTTCGTGGGCGTGTTCGGCCACCTCCCGCATCGCTTCCACCGACCAGTTCCATTCTTCTTCCGTCGCTGGTTTTCCCGTAAAGGTTTTAAAACCGGCATACAGCGGTCCCATCAGAATGGGCGAACCTGCCGCCGCCGAACAGTCTACTACGGCTTTCAGGTAATCGACACCCGCCCGGCGCACGGCCTCGTCGGGGCTAATCAGCGACAAATCGGGCGGCAGGATCGTGCAGGTCTGAACGCCCAGACCCAGGTCGGCGGCCTGCTGGCCCAATCGGTGCCACTTGCCGACGTCGGTATCGTTGACGGGCATTTCGACAAAATCGAAGCCGGTCTGCTTCAGGAAACGCAGGGTATCAGACAAGTCCTCGTTCATAGTCATTGTCCAGATGAAGAGGTTCATGCCGAGCTTGTTCATTTCCGATCAATAAAAAATAAGTTACTGTTTAGGCAATAGCTGTTACTTTTTTTGTAATTATACTGGTGTTCTAAACTCTGTCTCCCAGGCTCATGACCCGCCTTTCTGCCATTGTGTTCTTACTGGTATTCGGATTTATCAGCCAGCCCCTGCTGGGACAGCGGGTGATGTATGATACGCCAAATGCTCTGATTCCGGCGGCGGTACTCAAAAAAGACGGAACATTACGCACTCTGGCCCGCCGTCTGACCATCGAGGCCGATTCCATTGCCATCGGCGACACGCTGCTGCTCCAAATCCGGCCCCTGAACAAGGACTATAAGCCGCGTATTACCGTAAAATACTGTTATCAGAACTGCGACGATGCCCTGGATGAGAACACGAAAGCGGGTTATGTGGTAAAAACGTATTCCGCCGATACGGTCCGGCCCGGCGTTCCGGTCAAACTGATTCTCAGCGACCGTTCGGAGTTTAAAGACGATGAAGGCAATCCGCTGTTTTTCGACAATACGCAGCTACGCAAAATCTTTATTGAAATCCGGAATTACCAGCTCACCGACGTGCGCTTCGACGCCTGGGTGGCCGTGGCCCGGAGCGGTTCCGGCGAAGGGGCGTTTCCGCTGCCCGCCCGGAAACAGAAGCCCTCTCTGAATACGGGTCGGTTTCATGCCGTATTGATTGGCATGAGTCAGTATGCCGACGCTTCACTGAACCTCAAACGACCGTCGGGCGATCTGCTCCGGCTCGACAGCGTGCTGCGTTCGCAGTATGACTTTGCCACGATCACCCGCCTGACCGACCCCGACAAGAAGACGGTCAAAGACAAACTTATGGACCTCTCTTATCGGCTGATGGACGACGATAATCTGCTGATTTTCTTTGCGGGACACGCGGCTAACATCAACGGCAACGGCTACTGGGCGCTGCGGGACACGCGGCAGGGCGACGTCGACAGCTTTCTGTCGACGGCCTCGCTGACGGCGATTCTGAGCGAGATGTATGCCCGCCACGTGCTGGTGATCGTGGATGCCTGCTTCGGATCGCGGCTCGTCACGCGGGATGCCACGCTCAACACCGGTTTGCAGACGTGGCAGGAACTCTATCTGTCGAAGAGCCGGAAAGCCATGAGCAGCAGCGCCAATGAAGAAGCGCCCGATCAGAGCGTTTTTGTGGACTATCTGGTAAAACGGCTGGCTGAAAACGGCGAACCCTATCTGTCGGCCCAGGAGCTTTTCGATAGCATTAAAGTGGCCGTACATTCGAAAAGCGCTAACCACCAGCGACCGGTCTACGGGAATATTTACCGCCTGAGTTCGGGCGTCGGCGATTTTATTTTCAAGCGAAAAATGGGAATAAGTCAGGAAACGGTTCGGCAGACGGAATGAGGAGCGAAGAGCGAAGAGCTTGGAGTAGCGATTTACGAAAATGATGAAGATGGATAACCAGTACTTACTGATAATTCTGCTGCTGATGGCAGGTCAGGCAGCGTTTGGGCAGGCGGATACGCTTGTTTCCGACAGCATCCGGGTGGTGGTGCTGGATGCACCAAAGCCTTATGTCACCCGCCTGATTCCGAATGGCATTAGCAAAAACAGCGTTATTCTGGTAAACGACTACGACAAAGCCGCCACGATTTCAGTGAGTTCGGATGGGAAAGTCTGGCGGCAGGAGACCATCCGTGCCCGGCAGCCGCTCATTCTGCGCATTGAAAAGCCGCAGTATAAACTTATTCTGGCTACCGACACCCGCCGGGCGGTTCAGTACAGCGTTCAGCGGGGCAAGCGGTATCAGATCTACTGGGATAAATCCGTTAATCGATTAGATCTAAACCCTTCAGAATAAGGCTTTCTGAAACATTGCCCCACGGAATAGTTGCCATTTGCTTCAGATAGTCGTTGTTCCGGCGGCATAATACAGTTCGGCGACCGCTTTCTGATATTTCGACCGAATCTCCTCCAGTTTTATCTCCATATCGATCAGCTTCGTCTCACGGGAGTTCACCAGAAACAGCGAACTTTCCCCTATTTCGAATTTCTGCTGTTCAGCGTTCAGCAGACGGCGCTGGTTGCGAACGGCCTGATCCTGTACCACAATCTGCCGCTCCAGCGCCAGCATGTCGTTGTGAACTGCATAAACCCCGTTGATGACGTCCCGGCGAACCTGCTGCCGTTCCAGACCCGTCTGCTGTGATTTTATCTGCACCTGCCGGAGTTTACCGCGTTCTTTTCGCAGAAACAGCGGAAACACAAAGTCGACGCCGATTTTTCGGTTATTGACGCCAAAAGCCCGGTAGTCCGGCACTTCGGGGCTGAACATCGGAGCCTGAGTGAGCAGATTGGCTGACAGATTCAACTGCGGCTTCAGCATCTCCCGCCGGAACCGCTCCTCGACCGACAGTTGCTGGATCTTGACATCCAGTTTAATGAGGTCCGGGTGCCGTTCGCCCGCCCGGTCGACGAGCCGCTGCACTGTCTCTCCTGACAGCGACGACAAGGCCGCCTGCTGCGGAACGGCCCGTTCGGGCAGTTCGAGGGGCTGCCCATCCTGACTCCACAGATAGGTCGACAAAATCAGTCGGGTATTGCGCAACTCTACCAGCGCCTGTTCGAGCTGCACCTGCCGATCCTGCACCGTAATCTGCGCCTCCACGGTGTCGATGACGGCGGCGTCCCCGATGAGTGCCCGCTGACGCAGTGCCCGGAAGCGCGTATCGGCCAGATCGAACCCTTCCTGCAGCAGGCGGGTTCGCTGAAACGCCATATACCAGTTCCAGTAATCTTTGGCCGCACTGAACCATACCTTGTTAATCTGTTTGACCCGTTCGGCTTCCGCTTCGTTGACCATCAGTTGCGCCTGCTGGAGTGTGGCACGGCGGGCGTCGATGAGCAGCCCCTGCCCGATGGGCACGGTAATGCCGACCCCGGCCAGGCCCGAATTAGGCGTTATCTGCGACCGGTTGACAAAATCGCCCCGGAAGCGATCGTAAAATACTTTCAGGTCGACCCCGGCGGGCATGACCGGCACTTTCAGTTCGTTGGCCCACGTATTGAAATAGTGTTTACCACCAAACGTTTTTTCATCGAAACCCGACGAGAGTTTGGGATCGAAAGCACCCCGGGCCTGAAGCACTTCCTGCCGGGCCTCCTCACTCAGCAGACCTGCCTGCCTCACGATCGGGTGCGAAGCCATGATCAGGTCGGAAAAATCGGCGAACGAGAAGACGCGGGTGGTATCCTGAGCGGAAATGGTTAATGAATAATGTATAATGAATACTGTATAAAAGGCAGTGCGAATTTTCTTTCCTCTTACCATTATCCATTTTACATTATTCATTATACATTCAATTTGCTTTCTCATTTCTTAACCTTTCCTTCTTCGACAGGTGCTTTCTGCAGACTCGGCGGGAAACCGTTCAACTGACGCCAGATTTCGTACCAGACGGGTACGTCGTCGAGCATCACCCACCCATAAACGCCTGACCCTAAACGCAGTTGCTTCGGCCAGGGCTGCTCGTCTTCAGCGGGCGTCACCAGAATCCGGAACTTACCGTTCGGACTGCTGACCTGATCGATGACCGACACTTTACCGCCAAAGGTACCGACAGCCACCGACGGCCAGCCCGAAAACTGGAGCGCCGGCCAGCCGTCGAATTCCAGCCGGACGGTCCGGTCGCGCTGAATCAGAGGCACGTCCATCGGATTGACGAAGAGTTCGACGGCCATCTGCGGATTGGCCGGCTGCAGTGTGGCGATGGCTTCGCCCTCCTTGATGGTTTCGCCAATACCCGCCTTTGTCGCCCGCACGACGAAGCCGTCCTGCGGAGCGCGGATGATGTAAAGCCCCCGCCGCACGTCGACGCTGGCGATTTTGTTCTGTAGTTTTGCCAGTTCTGCCTGGGCTTCGGCCAGATACGACACTGCCGAGCTGCGATCCGACTGCGCCTTGGCGATCTTATCCTGGTACTCGGCCTGTACCGAGCTTAGCTCAATCCGGGCGTTGATGAGTTCATTGCGGGCAATCGCCAGTTTCTGCTCCTGCGAGATCACTTTCGCGTAGTCTTCCTGCAGTTTCAGGCGGCGGCTTTCCAGATCCGTCAGCGAGAAAAGGCCGTCTTTGTAGCCCCGCTCGAATCGTTCGTTGCGGTCGGAGGCAATCTGGTAGTTTTTCCGGATAGCCACCAGGTCGGTACTGTCGCTGACCACCTTGAAACGCCCCTGCCGCACCTTGTTGCGGGCCGACTGCAGTTTGAATTCCAGGCCTGAGTTCAGGGCCGCAATCTGGGAGGTTAGTGCATCGATTTTGGTTTGGGTTGCCAGAATGCTGCCGCGTTTGGCGTCAAGCTGCTCCCGCAGACGCTGGGGCAGATTCGGGTCAAAATATTCGTCCTTAATTTCAGAAATGGTCAGCAGCGTATCGCCTTTTTTGACCATCTGCCCTTCCCGAACGTTCCAGCTTCGAATCTGACCGGCGATGGCGTTCTGAATAGTCTGGGGACGATCCTGCGGGCGTAGGGCCGACACAAAGCCGTCGCCGTTGATGTTCTGCTGCCAGGGCAGGAAAAGCACCACCAGCAGCACGACGAGGATGCCGCCCAGCCAGCGGGCGAAGTTCCGGCCCGTTTTGGGTGTATCCAGGTCCTGAAGGGCGTGTAGCGGATATCGTTTTACGACAGCGTCTTCTACACGCTGTTCTGATATGTTAAGCATGGTCTGGTTTAATCTCTTTCAGGGTTCCGTTTTCAATTGTCAGTACGCGGTCGCAGGCTTCCCGCACCATCGGGTCGTTGGAAACGATGATCATCGACCACGGATTGGACTTATCGGTCAGGTAGGAAAGCACCCGCATTTTCTCCGACTTGGTCAGCACCGACAGCGTATCGGTCAGCAGCAACAGCCGGGGCCGGTTCACCACGCAGCGGGCGAGCACCATCCGCACGGCCAGGCTTTCCGGGAACCGGTAATTACCCGGCATCACTTCCGTCTGCAGCCCGTCGGGCAGGCGGTTAATGACGTCCGTCAGGTTCAGGGCGTCGAGCACCTGCCGCACGTCGTCGGGCGTTACGTTGTCGCGGTTGAGGGTGATGTTTTCCAGAATCGTTCCATCGAAAACGGCGTCGTGCAGGCTGTTTTTGCCGATTAACTGCCGGATGTCGCCCAGATTCAAATCACGCAGGGAAAAACCGTTGTACGTAATGATGCCTTCATATTCCGAGCGTTCGCCGGTCAGCAGGTTCAGGATGGTGTGCTTGCCCGAATCGCCCGACCCGGTGAGGCAGATGCTCTCGCGGGGCTGAATTTCCAGATTGACGTTCCGAAACAGATATCGGTCGGAGGTGCTGTACCGAAAGCTCAGGTCCACGAGACGAATCGCCAGCGAATCCGGTTTCTCGACGGCGCTGGTTATGCCCAGCCCATCATCCCTGTCGGCGCCCTGTTTGGTCAGTCGGATGCCTTTTTCTTCTTCCAGTTTCAGGTCGGTCACGGTGCCAAGTTTTTCGACCGCCGTCAGCAGGTCGAACACCACGTCGATGCTCTGGATCAGCTTTTCGACCGAACCGACAATCAGGACGATAATCAATTCGGCTGCTACAAACTGGCCGAGCGTAATTTCGCGGTTCACCACCAGCACCGTACCCATAATCAGCAACCCCGCCGTGATGAGCGTTTTGAAGGCAACGGCATTGCCAAAAAACTGCATCAGAACGCCGAAATGCTTACGACGATAGGTCAGGTAGTTTTCCACCAGCCCGTCCATTTTCCGGATGGGCAGAGGCGAATCGCCCGCCAGCTTAAACGATCGGAACGTGCGGGCGATGTCTTCCAGCCACTGCGCCACTTTATACTTGTACTTCGATTCGTACAGGCTGGTCGACAGCCCTTTGGGTCCCAGCCAGCGAATCAGCAGGAAGATGAGCGCCAGCGTCAGGATACCAAAAATGATAAAATAAGGGTGGTAAAACGACAGCAGAATGATACCAAACAAAATCTGTAGTCCTGCCGCCGTGATGTCGATGAGCAGTTTGGGCAGCGCCTTCTGAACACTCAGGATATCGAAAAAGCGATTCATCAGTTCGGGCGGATAATAGCCCGCCAGCGCCTCGGTCCGGATGTGCGGAATGCGGTATGTAAACTCGAACGCCGCCTTGGCAAACACCCGCTGCTGAAGCACCTCCACCAGCGACACCTGAACGATCTGAAGGACCCCGCCGACCAGTACGCCCACAATCACCAGCCCGACCAGCACATAGACCGAACTGAAGACCATGCCCCCCGAAATCAGGTTGATAATTGCCTGGATGCCAATCGGAAGCGTCAGGCTGATTAGACCCGCTACAATGGCGTAGAGGTAGATGTAATAAATATCCTTCTTCTCATTACTCAGCATCCGAATCAACCGCCTCAGAGGCGTCAGCACCGGTCGGTCTGGTGATGGATAGGTACTTTCTGCCATTTTGCTGAAATCCAGTTGTGAAGTCTGTTTAACTAATAACAAACAAAATTACGTTTCACTCACCGAAATCGGAGTAATACTTTCAATTTCTAATTAAATTCTAATACCAAAAGGAACGGGGCAAGTGAGCACCAAAGGCGGTAGAATCGGCGTTCCACGTGCTTTTTTATAAACTGCATAACCATAATTTTACCTGTTAATCTGATCAACTAACCGTATGTTCCCAATACGCTCATGTTCAGGCCGTCGGTGGCGGTCGATGGCGCTTGGAGCCGCCGTTGCGCTGACCCTATGGTCGGGGCAGGCAATGGCCCAGTCGCCCGCTAAACGAGTTCTGGTCTTTTCCAGAACGAAGGGCTTCCGACACGCTTCCATTCCCGACGGCAAACTGGCAATCATGAAACTTGGCCGGGAGAACGGCTTCGCCGTCGACACGACCGAGGACGCCGGTAAATTTACCGAAGCCAACCTGAAACGCTACAACGCCGTCATTTTCCTCAGCACCACGGGCGACGTTCTGGACGACCGGCAGCAGGCCGATTTCGAGCGCTACATTCAGGCGGGCGGCGGCTACGTCGGCATCCACGCCGCCACCGACACCGAATACGGCTGGCCGTGGTACAACAAACTGGCGGGCGCTTATTTTGCCTCTCACCCCGGCAATCCCAACGTTCAGACAGGCGAGGCCTACGTAGTTAACAAAGACCATCCGTCGATGTTTGGGTTCCCCGAACGCTGGAAAATCAAAGACGAGTTCTACGATTTCAAGAAATTTAACAATGACGTCCGGGTTTTGGTCAAAATTGACGAAAAAACCTACAAGGAGGGTAAAATGGGCGACAACCACCCGATGTCGTGGTACCACGATTACGATGGCGGCAAGGCCTTTTACACCAACTTCGGTCACCCCAGCGAAACCTTTGTGGAGCCGGTATTCCTGAAGCACCTGCTGGGCGGTATTAATTCAGTGATGGCTACCCGGCTCGATTACGGCAAAGCCCGCACCCAGCCTTTCCCGGAAGAAAATCGGTTCACGAAAAACGTTTTGGTCGAGAAACTGGATGAACCGACCGAAATGGCCGTCCTCGACAACGGCAAGGTGCTTTTCGGCGAGCGTAAAGGCGCCGTGAAATTGTATAACCCGAAAACCGGTAAAACGAAACTGGCGGCTAACGTTCCGGTCTATACCAAGTTTGAATACGGTTTGATGGGCCTGAATCTGGACCCGAATTTCAACCAGAACAAGTGGGTTTATCTGTATTATTCGCCGGTTTCGGGGGACACGACCAACCGGCTCGTCCGGGTGAAGTGGGACGACGTACGCGACACGCTGCTGCTGGATACGGAACAGAAAATCATGACTGTGCCCGTCAAGCGCACCGACTGCTGCCACACGGGCGGCTCCATCGCCTGGGACCGTCAGGGCAATCTCTACCTCTCGACGGGCGACGACACGAACCCCTTCAAATCCGACGGCTACAGCCCCAGCGACGACCGCCCCGGCAACGAAGGTGCCAACGCCCTGCTGACGTCCAGCAACACCGCCGATCTGCGGGGTAAAATCCTGCGTATCAAGCCCCTCGACCAGCCCGTCGACGGGATGCTGTACAGCATTCCTGACGGCAACCTGTTTGCGAAAGGCACCCAGGGAGCACGGCCCGAAATCTACGTGATGGGCAACCGTAACCCCTATCGCATCGCCGTCGACCAGCGGACGGGTTTCCTGTACTGGGGCGAAGTGGGACCGGACGCGGGCGAGAACAACGAGAAACGCGGCCCACGGGGCCACGACGAGGTGAACCAGGCCCGCAAGGCCGGTTATTTTGGCTGGCCGCTGTTCGTGGCCGACAACCGGGCTTATAGTCAGTATGATTTCGAAACCAAAGAATCCGGTGCGCCCTTCGATCCGGCAAAACCCATCAATCCCTCGAAGCATCAGCAGGGACTGCGGGAGCTTCCTCCGGCCCAGAAAGCGTTTATCTACTATCCCTATGCCGATTCGCCGGAGTTTGGGGCGATTGTGGGCAAAGGGGGCCGGAACGCGATGGCCGGACCAGTTTATTATTATGACGATTACGCCGATTCGCCGGTGAAATTCCCGCGCCACTACGACGGAAAGCTATTTGCCTACGACTGGATGCGCGACTGGATCAACCCGGTCACGATGACCAAAGAAGGTGATTTTGTGCAAATGGAGCGGTTTATGCCGTCTTCGAAATTTAACCATCCCATCGACATGCAGTTTGCCAAAGACGGTTCGCTGTATGTGCTGGAGTATGGAACGAACTGGTTTGCCCAGAACGACGACGCCCGGCTGTCGCAGATAACCTACAACGCTGGTAACCGCAAGCCGGTGGCGATGGCTTCGGCCAGCAAAATGGTGGGTGCGGCCCCGCTGGCGGTGAAGTTCGACGCCCGCGAGTCGATGGACTACGACGGCGACGCCATCAGCTACGAATGGTCGTTCGGCAAAGGACTGCCCAAAAGTACCCAGGCGAACCCGACGTTTACCTATACCAAACCCGGCGTATACCACCCGGTGCTGAGAATTACCGACGCCAAAGGCAACGTAACGACGAAGGAAATGGAAATCCGCGTTGGCAACGAAGTGCCGAAAGTAGAAGTGGCCGTCAAGGGTAACAAGACGTTTTATTTCGATAATAAACCCATCGAATATGAGGTAAAAGTGGCCGATAAGGAAGACGGAACGCTGGCGAGGGGCGTCAGTCCCGAAGACGTGATGCTGTCGATTAATTATCTGGAAGGCTTCGACAAAACCGTGCTGGCGCAGGGCCACCAGGCCAACATCGGGCAGTCGACGGGCAAGCGGCTCATCGAACTCTCCGACTGCAAAGCCTGCCACGCCATCGAGAAAAAATCCATCGGACCGGCTTACGTCGACGTGGCGAAAAAGTACGCCAAAGAGCGCAATGCCGTCAACTATCTGGCTGGTAAGATTATCAAGGGCGGCGGCGGTGTCTGGGGCGAACAGGCCATGAGCGCCCACCCCCAACTAAAAGAGGATGAGGCCAAAGAAATGGTGCGCTACATTCTGACGCTGGCCGACAGCAAAAAAGCCTCTAAACCGCTGAAAGGCACCCACGTAGCCGACGCTAAGAAAGACGGCTCCTATATCTTTGCCGCTTCCTACACCGACAAAGGCAGCGGTGCCGTGGGTCCGGCAACGGGAACGGGCAGCATCGCTCTGCGCTCGGCAAAACTGAAGGCCAACACCTACGACGCAACGAAGGAAACGATGAAGTTCAAAATGCCGACGGGCAGTGAAATGGTTATCGGCCTGACGTCGGGCAGCTACGTAGCCTTCGACGACATCGACCTGACCGACATCCGGACGCTGACCGTTTCGGCGTTTGCCTCCGACGAGCGCGTAGCGGGCGGCAAACTCGAAGTCCGTCTGGACTCACCCACGGGGCCGCTCATCGGCGAAGTCGACATTCCGCAGAAGACGGCGGCTCCGGTAACGGCCACGCTGAAAGCCCCCACGGGTGGGAGTGCGACCCTTCGCCCCCGAAAGCTGTATCTGGTGTTCGTTAACCCCGATAATAAAGGCAAACCGATTTTCGCTCTGGACTGGGTTCAGTTCAATCCGCTGAACCTATAAGGCTAAAGTACCTGTAAGGTTTATGAAACCTTGCAGGTTTCGATACAGACCGAAAGGTTTGGTTCCTATCCTAATTACAGACCTGCAAGGTTTTGTAAACCTTACAGGTCTTTTAACGACAAACGCCGGGCGTCACCGCCCGGCGTTTGTCGTTGTAGGAGAAGACTTACTTACCCCCCACAAATTTCTGTTTATCGACAACTTGAATAACTAGTTCATTAACAGAACGGCTTAAAAATTCGCCTACGCAGAGACCATAGAAGTCTGCCAGCTTTTCGATAATGGCAAGCGAAGGTTGCGTTTTGCCACTCTCCAGATCTGAGTACGTCGACTGGGCGATTCCCAATTGATCGGCCAGATGGGCCTGTTTATAGCCGTGGAGATGGCGCAGACGGAGCATTTTTTCGGTGAGGTTCATCTAACAATGAAGGCTAGTTGGATGATTGATGGTGACTTTTCAGCTTTAGACGCGTCCTGAGCTGAAAAGACACCCTTGCCAGACCACTATTTTTATCGAGAATCCCGATAAAGTATCGATTTGTCCGATTGGACTCTTAAACATTCCCTCGGAATTTTGCCTCAACCAATCACCGCTGACCAGCCGTCCGGAAGGTGTGGGAGGCGGGGAGAGCTTAAGGGCAGTCCGGTTCGGTGTGATGGCTCTATTTAGCCAATATTCAACTGATGTTACAGCGGATGATGATTATTACCCAAACTTAAATCCCCAACACACTCTAAATTTTACAACCATGAAAAGCTTAACATAAAAAACTGGTTTTGAAAAATTGTCATTTTTTTTACTTCTTCTGATTCAAATATTTTTCATATCCTGTGACACAACTCAAGAGAGCTTGTATTTTTCAAGTAAACCTGTAACATTAAATACAGGCATTACTAAATTTGGAGGATTGATCTGTCGGCCGTTAATACTAATATTAAAGAAACTGAACCTTTACAAGGTTATAAATATTAGATCAAAACTCTGACGACTATAATTCCAGATGAAAACTTATCAAAAATTACAAATCTACTGACAGACAAGTTTAATATACAGACTGATTCAGCTATAGAAGATGCCGAATCTATTATTTTGTACCTTAAAAACAAGGATGTGTCCAATGTTTCTTTTGAATCAATTGGTGCCATTGGCTATATTTTTTCAGATAATCTTGGGCGTAAACAGCACCGCCTCATTCTGACAGATAACAAAGTAAAGCAGGATGATAGATTTAACATAGCATCTGGGGAGATTTTGACTAGAGACTTCAACTACATAGGCACTGTATTGAACATTAATAATGGCCCTATTTATTGGACTTGTTACACGCGTGAGAGTGCAAGTAGACAACGTTCAAAATTAAGAACACTCCCTATGAAGTTTGAATTAACTAAGGCGGGGATGAATTATTCTAATGTGATCCTATCTAGTGAAGCTGCGTATAGTTGTGCGGCCTGCAATAATACGGGGCCAGGTTGTAATCCAGTAGGAGATTGCATGACAACGGTACCCGATCCGGGTGAATGTACCGCCGAGATGGTAGCTGCCCAAGGTTCAAACTTTAATAATAATTTTACAGTTGATTTAGATGAAATAAGAGCTATTCGCGACAATTTCATGAATTCTTACGCAAAGACTAAGAAGTACATTGACTATTATTACAAAATAGGACGAGTTGCTGGCACATATCAAACAATAAATCCTGGAACTTTTCAGCAACATGCTAATGTTTTAACTGATGTTATTAGTTCTGTACGTATTCTTCGAGGTAACAGCGAAATTATCGTCATCAATAATCAACAAAGGGATAGATTCTTATCCATGATAAACTACTACAAAAATGTGAGTAGTAATGCTGAATTTCAGCAAATACTTCAATCGATTGAGAGGGATGTAAACTCTTACAGTAATATCACTCGGAGCCACTTTCTTATTAAGTTACAAAATGATCAACAATAAAAATTTAGTTAGTAAAATGCAATCAGGAATCATACTCCTGATTGTATTTTATATGTACATGTTTTTAAATAATATAACATTAAATATTATTCATTTCCTTAAAGGAAATTTCACATTATTTTCGTATACTTATGGAGTAAGTTGTCCCGCATTTTCGTCAAAAATAACTTTTAACCTTGTTATAGTATTTATATTATTTGTAATTATTAAAGCTTTTTTTATATATATTTTTGGTAAATATAAAAATAATTTTTTAGAAAAATTAATTATTATAATAGCTTTTATGGATTTGGCATATATTACAATGGCCTTGCTTAAACTACCAATACAATATAATATTTATTTTTATTCCTCTCTTCCTCTGTTTATGCTATCTAAACACTCTAACATTCCTTTGATATCCTTATTTTTCCTTTCTGGTTCCGTTTTCACTTTTTCTTACTACATGGCTAATAAAATAACTATTCAGAAAGCGTTTTTGTGGCTACTTTTCGCTTTCATATCGTTCCATATTCATGTTGCAATTAGTTATTTAATTATAGGCGGAGGGTACTTTAACAAATCAACTTATTAGCAGCCTGTAACATCCAGCCCCAGCCGGAAATCCTGATTCTGGACGAGGCCACGTCCGCGCTCGATTCGGGTTCAGAGCGCCATGTCCAGCACTGCATTCAACAACTCCGCGACGAAGGCAAAACCATTATCGTCATTGCCCACCGGCTCAGCACCGTTCGCCACGCCGATAAAATCGTGGTGCTGGAAAACGGAAGGGTCGTTGAAGAAGGCTCTCACATCGAACTCATCAACCGCCAGTCGGTTTATCGGGGCTTCTGCCAACACCAGGCCGAATTTGTATGACTCGATCCAACAATCTCCCTACTTTTCAGTTAGTAGAGATGTCTGCTTCGCCAAAACAAGCCCACCGATGCGACAACCCACTACTGATTCTCTTCAGACACTCTGGACTGGTTTGCGCGGTCGGGATACCGACTCCCTGAGTCAGCTATACCGGCTGACGTACGACGACCTGATTAATTTCGGTCTGTATTTCGGACACACTGCCGACGAAGCCAAAGACGCCATCAATCAACTCTACGCCGAACTCTGGGAACGGGCCGACAGCCTGCCCGCCGTCGGTAACGTCCGCTCCTACCTCATCACTGGTCTGCGCCGGAAGCTGCTCCGGGAATACGAACACGAACGCCGCTTTGTCGAACTCTCGGACCAGAGTCAACCGCTGGCCGAACTTTCCTACGAAGAAATCATCGTGCGGGCGCAGCAGGAGGAGCATGTCCGGCAACGGCTCCGGCAGGCACTCGATGCATTGACGCCCCGCCAGCGGGAACTGATTCGAATGCGTTTCTTCGAGAACATGTCCAACGAAGAGATTGCCGCCGCCACGGGAATGCACATCAACACCGTCTACAATACGCTCTCGCTGGCGCTGAAAGGGCTTCGTCAGACGCTGAACCAGGAGGAATATTTCACCCTGCTGAGTGCATGGCCGCTGCTGTTGCTGCTGTTGGATCTGTGAGATTTCAGCAGGTCGACGCACTATAAGTACATGCCTGTTTTCGCCTGCTGAGTCAGGCAATCGTTTTTCTGCGTATGCCTTACGAACAGTATACCACCGATGACTTCCTGCTCGATGACCGGTTTGTGGCCTACTGCCGGGGCAGCGACCCCGATGCCGTGGCTTTCTGGGCAAACTGGCAGCGACAGGCCCCCGCCAGTTTGCCCGCTTTCCGGGAGGCCGAGCGCATGTATGCCCTGCTGAGCGGACAGAAGTCGCCGGTCGACGCGTCCTTCCACGAACTGGAAACACGGATAGCCGCTCAGAACGTCACGCCAGTCGTCGACTTCCGGCCCCGGCCATCCCGGACGTCATGGCGCTGGGCCGCAGCGGCTTCGGTGCTGTTCGTGCTGGGCCTGGGCGGCTGGTGGCTGTGGGCAAACCAGACCGTTACGCACACGACCGCCTATGGTCAGCAACTCACCGTAACTCTGCCCGACAACTCGACCGTCACCCTCAACAGCCACTCGACGCTTCAGTATCGCCGCCGCTGGTCGGTTCGGGAGGTGAAACTGACCGGCGAAGGGTTCTTTTCGGTACGGCATCTCAGCGGCGACCCGCCTTTCCGGGTGACGACCGATGGCCCGATGGTGGTCGAGGTGCTGGGCACGGAATTTACTCTGAAACAGCGTCCGGGCCTCTCGCGGGTCGTGCTCAACATGGGCCGGATAGCTGTCAGCAATTCGCAGGGTGGCGCTGCGCTCCTGCTGGCTCCGGGCGAAATGGCCCAACTGGACGAGTCGACCGGCCAGCTACAGCGGGCAGCAGTGCAGGCTACCAACTACAACGCCTGGCTGCGTAACCAGCTTGTTTTCGATGGTACCCGCTTCGCGGAGGTCATCCGCACGATTGAGGAGCAGTTTGGCGTGCGGGTCCGCGTCGACGGAGTCAACCTGGCGAATCGTACGTTTTCGGGCGTGCTGCCGCTCAACGACGCCGGAACCGTTCTGAACGCCTTTGCCGCCTATAATCAGTTGACCGTAACCCGGCAGGGTGCAACCTACAGACTCACTCCTTCCCGCTAACCTTTCAGCCTATGCCCAGACCTATATCCACCCGATACAGATGGCTGCGACTGACCGGTTGCCTGCTGTTCCTGCTGACCTGTAACGGGGTGGAAGCCCAGTCGCCGGTTCGGCTCCGCGACGTGCTGAAAACCCTGCACCAGAAACGGGGAATTTATTTTCTGTATGATCAGCAACTGCTGGACGACGTTTGGGTGAACGGCCCGCTGAACTGGAAGAGTGCTACCGAATCGCTGCTGACACAGGCCCTGACGGGCACCCCCCTGACCTACCGGAAGGTAGGCGACTGTTATCTCATCGAACGCCGTCGGACGGTGGAGACGGATGGGCCAAAGCCGGTTGCTGCGATCCGGCGATACACGCTCAGCGGTTTCATCCGCGAAAAAGAAAGCGGCGAACTCATCAGCGGTGCAACCGTATATGCCGGGTCGGTCGGTACCACCACCAACAGCTACGGGTTTTACTCGCTGACTCTGCCCGAAAGCCACGACCTGGAACTGGTCGTTTCGATGGTTGGCTACGGTCGGCTATATCGGCGCATGGCCCTGCACCAGTCCACGACGCTGGACCTCGACCTGTCGCCCAATACGCTGCTCGAAGAGGTAGTCCTCTCGTCGCACTCCGACGACCGGGCCTTCAGTACGCCCCAGACGGGTCAGGTAAGTCTGTCGCGGGACCTGGTCAGCAGCACCCCGGCTCTGCTGGGGGAAAAAGATGTGCTGAAAACACTGCAGTATGTGGCGGGCGTACAGCGGGGTCTCGACGGGCAGGTAGGCCTGCACGTACGCGGGGGCGGCGTGGATCAGAATCTGCTCATGCTCGACGAAGCGCCCGTTTATAACGCCAACCATCTTTTCGGGTTTTTCTCGGCCTTCAATGTCGATGCGCTCCGCAACATCCGAATGGAGAAAGGAGGCTTTTCGGCCCGTTACGGCGGTCGGCTGTCGTCGGTGGTCGATATGAACATGCGGGAGGGCGACAAGCAGCGGTTTCGGGGCGAGGCAGGTCTGGGGGCCGTGGCTTCCCGGCTGCTGCTCGAAGGGCCTATTGTCCGCGACAAGGCTTCCTTTCTGCTAACGGCCCGGCACACCAATCTGGCACCGCTACTGGGCCGGTTCGTAGCCCGGGTTATCGAAGATTATACGGGAACCGACTGGCGGGCCAGTTTCTACGACCTCAACGCCAAAATGAACACCGAACTGGGTCGACGGGATAAACTGTATCTGAGCGGCTATTTCGGACGAAACTATTTCGGCGGAGGCGACACCATCACGTCTGCCGTCACCTGGTTCAACCGGCTGGCGTGGCAAAATCAGACCGGTAATCTGCGCTGGAATCATCTGTTTTCCGAAAAGCTGTTTTCCAACGCCTCACTGATTGTCAGCAATTATGACTTCGATACGGAGCGTGAAAACGTCAGTACGGAAGGTACCACCCGTGGCCGTCCGCTGAACCAGTGGCGGTACTTCAATGGCATTACGGACCTGACGCTGAAGTACGACGCCGACTATTTTCCCCGGACAAATCATCACCTACAGTTTGGTGGTATGGCTTCCCTGCGCAGTTTCCGGCTCAACGGCTTCGACATACGCAGTCTGTCGACGCTGGGCGACCGCTTTGGTCTGGAGCGTACCCGCTCGCTGGAAACATCGCTGTACGCTGACGATCAGTGGGACGTCGGCTCCCGGCTGAAACTAAATCTGGGCGGGCGGGTGACCCGCTATGTGGTGAACGACCAGGCCTTCTGGCGGGCGGAGCCCCGTCTGTCTGCTGCTCTAAAATGGACACCCGACCGGGTTGTCCGGGCCTCCTACTCGGAAATGAACCAGTTCATTCATCTGCTGTCGAATACCGGTCTGGGTCTGCCTACGGACCTGTGGGTGCCTGCTACCGACATCATCCGGCCACAGCACGCCCGGCAGGTGGTACTGGGTATCGTACAGGATTTCAGTCCGCGCTGGCAACTGACGGTCGAAGGCTATCAAAAATGGATGCGGCACATCATCAGCTACCGCGAAAGTGCCGATTTTATTGGGGTCTCCAATGCCAACCGCTCAGGCGGGCTAAGCTGGGAGCGTAACGTTACGACCGGCAGCGGCCACGCCACGGGCCTGGAAACGACCCTGAAGAGTAAAACTGGCCGACTGACCGGCTGGCTGAATTACACCTGGTCGATGACAAACTGGCAGTTTCCGGAGTTGAACAATGGCCGGACGTTTTACCCGCGCCACGACCGGCGTCATGCCGTTTCGCTGCTGGGCGTCTATGCCCTCCGCCCGAATCTGCGGCTGTCGGCGGGCTGGAGCTACGCATCGGGGAGTCCGTTTTCCGTACCGGTGTCGGGCGCTCCCAGTTTCGGGCATCTGGGGCTGGGCAAACCCGATGCAGCAGCAACGCCTTCCGAACGGCTGTTCGGTACGGAATCGCCACTCGTTCAGGTGCGCACGTCGTTCAGCAACTTCCGGGCCGAGGCCATTCATCGGCTGGATCTGAACCTTCAGTGGAGCCTGAAGAACCGGCGGGTTTCACACCTCATCGAAGCGGGCGTGATGAATATGTACGGACGCCGGAATCCATTTTATTACAATCTTGTCGACGCGGGAGGGCGGCTGGCGCTCCGGCGCCTGTCACTATTTACGTTTGTTCCGTCGCTCAATTACCTGATTCGCTTCTGACGTATGCGTTCCCTATCCATACTATTGCTGACCGTTTTAACCGGCTGTCTGCAGACCACCGACGAACTATCGCCCGATGCCCTACCCATCGATCGGGTCAGCCGACCTTACGTCATCTGCTTCATTTCACCCCAGGATACGGTTCTGGCCGCGAAAGTAGCCATGTCGGAACCGGCCATCGTGCGTTCTTTCGAGCCGACGCTGGTGGTAGACGATGCCGTAGTGACTCTCAGCGACAGTATTCGAAGCATTCAGCTACAGTATGACTCAAACCTGCGCTACTACCGGGCCAGCCCGTCGGCACTGTTTCCGATTCGGGCCGGGGTGACTTACCAGCTTCGGGTGCAGATGGGCGAAGGCCGCAGCGTGACAGCCCGGGCCACCGTTCCACCTGCCGTGCCCATTGCCCGTGCCGCGTTCGACTCCACCGTTACGGAAAACACGGCCGGGTCCCGGCTGAGCACCTACCAGACGTCAATTTTCTGGAACTCACCGCCGGTGCCTGCCAGTCCGGGCGGGTTCAACTATTATCGGGGCTGGGGCGAAGTGGAGCAGCACCTTATCGACCGAACGACCGGACTAATTGTCGAACGTCGGTTCAGCCAGCCTTCGTTTTCCGTCGACCGGGAAATCAGTCAGCCAGGGGCGCTTCGGCTCATGACGGGCTTGCATGCCGTGGAAAGCCCGCCGAACACGGTGGTCAGAACCAAACGGGTGCGGGTCGGACTGTTTGCCATCGACGTAAACTATTACCGCTATCAGGCCGCACTGGCCGAACAGTTTACCAACGCCGGGCAGTCGTTTGCCGAATCGACCGTACTTTTTTCCAATATCGACGGGGGTTACGGCGTTTTCGGCGCTTATAATGCCTCCTATCTGACACTGACCGGCAAAGACCTCCGTCCCCGCTGACTTCGGTTTTAACCCACGGGTCGACAGGCATTTTTCGGAAAACACCTGTCGACCCGTAGTTTATCTTAAGGCAGCAGCACCTGGTCGATGACGTGGACGACCCCGCCCAGCGTAACTACGTCAGCCGCTACTACATTCGACGGGCCGGGATTGCTTTTGCCTTTCACCGTCACCCGTCCGCCGCCTGCCGTTACGGCCAGTTCGCCGCCCTGTAGCGTCTGTACGTGACCGGTGCGCAGCCCGGCGGCAAAATTACGTTCCGTGACAACGTGGTAGGTCAGAATCCGCGTCAGGGTAGCTGGATCAGCCGCCCGGACGGATTCAATCGTTGGGAAACCGGCGGCCTGGAAAGCCGCGTTGGTCGGCGCAAACACCGTGAACGTACCGGAAACGATCGCCTGCGCCAGTCCAGCCCGCTGTACGGCAGCGACCAGATAGGACAGGTTCGGGTTGGCTACGGCCACTTCGACCGTGTTACCCGCTGGCGGCAGCAGCACCCGGTCGATAACGTGGATCACCCCGTTGCGGGCCCGCACGTTCGACTGTACCACTGAAATACCATTGACAAAAATGCCCCGCTGCTCCCGAACGGCATAAAACTGTGAACCCTGAAGCGTGGTGAAACCAACCAGACGTTCCGGTATCCCGTTGGCGAAGAAGCGGTTGCCGCCGATAACGTGATAGAGCAGAATGTTCCGGAGTGTGTTCACGTCGGCACTGTTGATGGCGCCTTCATCGGCGAAGCCAGCGGCCCGGAAAGCGGCGTTGGTAGGCGCAAATACCGTCAGGTCGCCCGTACCCAGCGCACCGGCCAGACCCGTGCGGATGGCAGCAGCTTCCAGTAGCGAGAACTCAGGGTTTTCGACAACCAGTTCCGTCACAGATTTGGTGGCGGGACCGCCGCCGGGTAGCAGCACCTGGTCGATGACGTGGACGACCCCATTGCGGGCTACGATGTTCCGGCTCTGAATGGCGGCGGGGCTCATATTTCCGCTGCCCTGAACGGTCGGCTGGCTGAGCGAGGCCGTAGTCGTCAGCCGACCGCCTTCCAGCGTTCCGAGTTCACCTACACCGAACTGTGGCGTAAAAAACCGGCCATCGACAACGTGGTAGGTCAGCACCCGGCGCAGGAAGTTGGGGTCGGCTGACTGAATGGCCGCCTCGCTGGCGAAGCCCGCTGCCTGAAAAGCCGCGTTGGTCGGGGCAAACACGGTCAGCGTGCCCGTAGCCACGGCCTGCACCAGCCCGGCCCGCTGCACAGCCGCCACCAGATACGACAGATTCGGGTTGGCTACGGCCAGTTCCACGATGTTGCCCGTCGGCGGCATCAGCACCCGGTCGATAACGTGAACTACGCCATTGTTGGCTTCCAGATCGGCCTGGGCCACCACGTTACCATTGACGGATACACCGCCCTGTACGTCGCGGAGTACCTGCACCTGACCGCCCTGGAGCGTAGTGAGACCCACCAGAATGTCCGGAATACGCTCGGAAAAGAAGCGATCGGTGCCGACAACGTGGTAGAGCAAAATGCTGCGCAGCGTGTTCAGATCGGCATTGTTGATGGCGTTTTCATCGGCGAAGCCTGCCGCCCGGAACGCCGCATCGGTGGGCGCAAACACCGTCAGATCCCCCGTGCTCAGGGCGTTAGCCAGTCCGGCCCGGACCACCGCCGCTTCCAGCAGTGTGAAATCCGGCGAGGCCACCACGACCTGCGTGATATTCTGATTGACCCGAACCCGGGCTGAGCTGTTCCGCACAGATGGTTGGTCGGGTTCGATGGGCCGGTCGCAGCCCGTCATCCACACGACCGAGGCCGCTAAAGCCAGCCATTGACATTTCCTGAACAGCGCATTGATTGGTTTCATACCTGTTGACGTAGTTAAACTGTTTAGAAAAAAATAGTTGAACATCCGGCGTTTCCCATAGCCCTTCCACTGCCGCAAAAGCAGGATCGGTTCTCAAAACGCGTTTCATTCAGTAGTGCAGCCGTCGGACAGAATCTCACGACTTTGTTTAACTATTTTTTCAAAACATTTAACAAAATAGCGGGGCGGGCCAAATAACACCCTCGTTTTTCCCGCCAGGAGCGGGTTTGCCGAAGATCCCGCCAGAGATCGGCCCATTCGTGAAAATTCAGATAGAGGAGTTTGTAGGAGCGGACCGGTTTGGTCAGGGCATAAACTGGCGGCTCGTCTTCGGCCTGAAACGTACCGAACAGCCGGTCCCAGAGAATGAGCGTCGTTCCGAAATTCCTGTCGAGATACCGGGTGTTGGAGCCCTCTGCCAGTTCCTGTGTCGATTTCCTCCCGCTTATCGCCGGAATGTCCGGGGCTCTCCCCGGCTCGTCAGCCAGGCCAGCAGGCCCATTACCAGCGCACAGATTGCCAGTCCGCCCGACTCGCGGGCCAGTTCGATATTGACGGTTTTCATGCCCATTTCATCCAGCAGAAAGCCCTCGAACTGCGGCGGCCACTGCCACCAGGCCGCCACCAGATACACTGCGGCCATCAGCACGTAGAACCACGGCTTCCCGACGCGGGCGTAGGCCATGAAGCAGGCCACGGCCGCAAACCCGTAGATCGGAATCCATATCTGGGGGTCAGGGTCATTGTACTGGAAAGCCGCAAACAGAATGAAGAGCAGAGCGAATACGATGGATAGGGTCTTACGCATGGTTTTGTCCGGCAAATGATGCGAATGAAAGGCCGGAATCCGTCGGGGTTACTCACAATACTGCTGTAGGGAAGCCGCCGCATCGGCATAACCCAGTTTCTGTGATTGTTTCAGGCTCAGGCAGGCGGCCTCCCGCTGCCCCGTCATGACCTGCGTAACACCCAGAGCATGAAAGGCTTTCCCGAACTTCGGGTCGAGCTGCACGGCTTTGGCGAAGTCGGTGAGGGCGACTGGGTATTCGTCCTGCTGGAAGTGAATGCTGCCCCGGTTGAAGTAGGCGAGCGCGTTCTGCGGATTCAGTTCGATGGCCTTTTGAAAATCGGTCAGGGCCGAAGTCAGGTTGCCCGTTCCGGCAAACAACTGGCCCCGGTTCAGATAAATGTCGGCGGCAACAGACCGGCTGGTGTCGGGGGCGAAACGGATGGCTTCCGAATAGTCTTTGATGGCCCCGTCGGTATCGCCCTGAGCGGTTTTCAGTAAAGCCCGGTTATAGTAAGGCTGATAAAAGTCAGGCTGTAGTTTCTGCGCCTGCTCATAGTCGAGCAGGGCATTAGCGTACTCCTTCAGTTCGAAATAGGCCACGCCCCGGGCCACAAATGCCTGGGCGTTCTGGTTGTCGGCTTCAACGGCCTGGTTGAGTGGAGTCAGCGCCTCCCGGAATTTGCCCTGTCTCATCAGGCTGCGGGCTTCGGCGAGCCGGGCCTCGGAGGAGGTGCAGGCGAATTGGGAGAAACCACCGAAAACACAGAGGATTACACAGAGAAAACGAAGACATCTTATTTGGTAATCTCTGATAAGCTCTGTGTAATCCTCTGTTTTCTCTGTGGTTAAATGTATCATCAGCTTCATCCGTAATTCGTTTTTCCGCAAAAATAGCCCGGCCTATTGGTTTTCCGTTAACGGCTTCTTAATTTTGCATCGGCAAATCGGTGCTACCAGCTCCTGCTGAATCCCCCAGGTCTTGACCGAAGCAAGGGTAGGTGGTTGTAGCGGTGAGACATTCGATTTGCCATTTTTTTTTATCTGTTCCGTACTTTTGCTCCGTTTCTTACCTGTTTCCGACGAATGAAATTCTTTATCGATACGGCCAATCTGGCCGAAATCCGTGAAGCTCAGGATCTGGGCGTTCTCGACGGCGTTACGACCAACCCTTCTCTGATGGCAAAAGAAGGCATTACGGGAAAAGACAACGTAATGCGTCATTACAAAGCCATTTGTGACATTGTCGACGGTGACGTCAGCGCCGAAGTAATCGCCACCACGTTCAACGAAATCATCCGGGAGGGCGAGGAACTGGCCGAACTCGATGAGAAGATCGTGGTGAAGGTGCCGATGATCAAAGACGGAGTGAAGGCACTGAAATATTTCTCCGAAAAAGGCATCAAAACCAACTGTACGCTGATATTCTCGGCAGGTCAGGCGCTGCTGGCGGCCAAGGCGGGCGCTTCGTACGTTTCGCCGTTCGTGGGCCGTCTGGACGATGTTTCGACCGATGGCGTAGCCCTCATCGAACAGATTGTGACCATCTACCGCAACTACGGCTACACGACCGAAGTGCTGGCGGCGTCCATCCGCCACCCGATGCACATCATTCAGTGTGCCGAAGTGGGCGCCGACGTGATGACCGGCCCGCTGAGCGCCATCACCGCCCTGCTCAACCACCCGCTGACGACCATCGGTCTGGAGAAATTCCTGGCCGATCACGCGAAAGCGGCGAAATAACATTAAAGGAGGAAAGGAGAAAGGAGGAAGGGAGAAAAGGTAGTAAATATCTAGTCACTGTCGTTTCTCCTTTCTCCTTTCCTCCTTTCCTCCCTTTCCTCCTTATTTCCTATGTTCTCCTCCGACCCCGTCCTTTCGCTTCATAACGCCGATATTTTTCAGGGCGGCAAGATTGTGCTGTCCGACGTGTCGTTCGACGTTCATAAAGGCGATTTTGTCTTTCTGATTGGCCGGACGGGCAGCGGTAAAAGCTCCCTGCTCAAAACGCTGTATGCCGACCTCTGGCTTCAGTCGGGCAAAGGCATGGTGGCCGGGTATAAACTGGAGGATCTCAAACCGCGTGACATCCCTTTTCTCCGTCGCAAAATCGGCATCGTCTTTCAGGATTTCCAGTTATTTCCCGACCGCAACGTAGAGGAAAATCTGCTTTTCGTACTGAAAGCGACGGGCTGGACCGACCGGGCCAAAATGAAAACCCGCATCGCCGACGTGCTGATGCAGGTGGGGCTCGGAACGGCACATAAAAAAATGCCACATCAGCTTTCGGGCGGCGAACAGCAGCGCGTGGTCATCGCCCGCGCCATGCTCAACGAACCCATGCTGCTCATCGCCGACGAACCCACCGGTAATTTAGACCCGATGGTAGGGGAACAGATTATGCAGGTTTTTCAGGCAATCAACAACTCCGGTACGGCCATTCTGATGGCAACGCACAATTACGATTTCCTGCGTAAATATGCCGCCCGCATTCTCAAATGCGAGGAAGGGCGGGTGACGGAAGCTGGTAAGCCGGAATGATATCCGGTTCTGCCGTAGGCAGAATCAGCTTGTGCTTCGCACAGACCCGGAAAATCTGCGGTGGGTCCGGCCCCTCGGCGCCGCCCCGGTCCGGGTTTGTGCGGAGCACAAGCTAATTCTGCCTACGGCAGACCCGGAATATCATTCCGGGTTACTCCAAACCGCTTTTGGTAGGCTTCGGCAAAGGCCTTCTCCCCTTCCCTGTCGGAAAAAAACCGATGAATCAGCAGCGGGCGGGGCAGACGGGCCAGCGAATCCAGCAGCGCATCGAGTTGTCCGGGATTGTCTTCCGGCAGGGCAAGGTTGGTAAACGCAATTCCGTACGTTTTCAGCAGCACTTTCTCCTCGTCGACCCGCTCCCGCGCTTCCGGATCGGCAGGGTCCATCAGCGAGACGACGTGTCGGATGCCCGCCGAAACGACATAACCGAGGTATTCTTCATCCGTCGGCAGGGGCGTCAGGTAAACGTCGTCGCCCAGGGTCGACACCGGCCCCCGTTCAAACCGCGCTACATCGTCCAGACTGCGGGCTTCAGCCGTTCCTTCGTCATTGACTTCGGCAACCCCCGTATCGGCAATCAGCCGTTTAACCGCATTGACCCGGTCTTTTCCCAGATAGCAGTGAACATAATAACGGCCTCTGGGCTGTTCGGCCAGTTGCCGGATCTGTTCGACGGCGTCGGCATTCTGACTGACCCAGGGCAGCATGGGAATGCTGATGAGCGTCAGGCCGCTTTTTTGAGCGGCCTCTTTCTCTTCGGCCAGGAGCATCGGCTCGAAGGGCGTCACGGCGGGGTGCAGCAGCGACACGACGGCATAATACCCGTCGGCCTTCAATTGCTGCATTCGTTCGGCAGACGGGTAAGGTCCGAAGGTGAACCCCGGCACCGACTGATCGATACTGCCCGACGTTACCGACTGCAGGGTTTCGGGATTAAGAAAAACGAGCAGAGCGCTGATAGCCAGCAGCAGACAGACCGCCGGAATGCCGAACCGAATCGTCCGTCGGGTCGTGCTGAGAACCTGCCGCGTGGCCCGGTAAGCCAGCCAGGCAGACAGCGCCACGAAAATGCCAATCACGGCTTTTACCAGCAGATTTTCGGTCGAGTCGCCGTAGTGCTGTTCACGGGCGAAGGTCACCAGCCAGCGGACCGGTCCCAGCAGCGTAGCACATCCCAGCGCAAATCCGATACAGAGCCAGAGAAATGCAAACAGGGCCAGGTTTCGTACAGTGGGGGTCATGGTAAAGAGTGTAAGGGGAGAAAAAGAACAATTAGTGCCGAATCAGGATTAGGGAGCCGCCGTCTTCTCTTTCTCCTTCACTCCTCCCCGTTTTATAATACAACGTCTTTTCTGCGCCAGTCGAACGAGAATCGGCTGCCTCCGCCGGGAGGCGAGTCGACCCGGATTTTGCCGCCCTGCTCCTCGACCAGCATTTTAATGATATTCAGCCCGACGCCGGTGCTGCTCTCCTGTCGGGCACGGTGCCCGGCAACGGCAAACAGGGAGAATATCTGCTCTTTATCCTCTTCGCTGATTCCGGGGCCGTTGTCGGACACAAAAAATTCGCAGGTATCTCCCTTTTCAATGCAGCCTACCTCAATTTCGCCCTCGGCCTTATCCATGTACTTGATAGCGTTGCTGAGCAGGTTCTGGAAAATCTGCTGCAGACGGAGTTTACGCGTTACCAGCACGGGCATCGGCTCAAGAATACGGATGCGGATGTTTTTGGGCGGGAACAGCCGGTAGGCAATTTCGTTCAGCAACTGCCCGACGTCGACGGTTTCGACCGTCTGCTGCGAGAGACTTTTGCGGGAGTAATCGAGCAGTTCGGAAATCATGTCCGACAGGTGATAGGTCGCCTCCGAGAGTTGCAGAACATAGTCTTCAACCTCGGCCTTCGACACCTCCCGTTCTTCCAGATTCATCTGTAGCAGCGACAGCAGGGCGATGATGCCCGTCAGTGGCGATTTCAGGTCATGGGCTACCATAAACACGAACTGCTCCATCTGCTTGTTTATTTTGTCGAGTTCGGCGGCGGTCTGGCGCAGTCCCTGCTGATAGTAATAAAGCTGTTCGAAGACGTTGACCTTCGCTTTGGTAACGTTCACGTCGAGCGGTTTCTGCAGGTAGTCGACTGCGCCCTCGGCAAAGCCTTTCATCACAAACTGCTCTTCCTTGCTGATAGCCGTCACGAAGATGATGGAGATATGGCGGGTTTTCGGGTTGGATTTCAGCAGGCTGGCAACTTCGAAGCCATCCATGCCCGGCATTTGCACGTCGAGCATAATCAGCCCGATTGTATCGTTCTTCAGCGCATGACGCAGCGCCTCGTTTCCCGACGATGCCCGAATGAATGTCCGCCCTTCACGGCTGAGCATCTCCTCCAGCGAAATGAGATTTTCCTCCCGGTCGTCGACCAGCAGTATGGTAAATTCCTTTGTTTGTCCCGTTGAGTTCATTCGTTACTTAGTCGGATTGTCGTCTATAGATTTTTTCTTTTTTACAGATGTCCTCGAAATAGCCCTGCTGGTCCGTATACAGCAGGGACTCCTTAGTTCCAAGCGCCAGATAGCCTCGGGGCACCAGGCTGTCGTGAAACAGCCGGATGACCCGCCGCTGCAGTTCCCGGTTGAAGTAAATGAGCACGTTCCGGCAGACGATGAGCTGAAACTCATTGAACACCCTGTCCGTCACCAGATTATGTTGCGAAAATACAATATTCGTCCGCAGCTCCTTCCGAATGAGCGCATGCTGATAAAGAGCGGTATAATAGGATGAAAAATCCTGACTGCCACCGGACTTTAGATAGTTTGCCGTGTAGTTTTTCATCTCCTGCAGGTGAACGATGCCCGACCGGGCCCGTTCCAGATTGGCCGGGTTCAAATCCGTGGCGTATAGTCGCGTCCGGTTCAGCAGACCAGCCTCATGCATCAGAATCGCCATCGAAAACACTTCTTCGCCGGTCGAACAGCCCGCGTGCCAGATTCGGATGGTCGGGTAGGTTGCCAGTTGGGGCAGCAGGTATTCGCGAACCGTCCGGAAAAAGCCCGGATCGCGGAACATTTCCGTAACGTTAACGGTCAGGTTCTGCAGAAACCAGGCAAAAAACTGCGGTTCCGAAAGCAGCCGTTCGCGCATTTCTGCGGCCGTCTGCAGGCCGGCACCCATCAGACACCGCCGCACCCGCCGCCGCAGCGACGTTCGGGCATATCCCTGAAAATCATAGCCGTATACCGCCCGGATGAGCGTTATGATTTCCGTAAGTTCAGTATCCGTAATCTCGTCCAGTTCCGTCATGCCGTTTGTTCAGGACAACCATACCCGCATCAGCGACAGCAGCCGCCCGGTATCGACGGGTTTGGTGATATAATCTGACGCGCCGGCTTCCAGGCACTTTTCCCGGTCGCCGGTCATCGCTTTGGCCGTAAGGGCAATGACGGGCAGGCTGCCAAAACGCGGGTTGGCCCGTATGCGCCGGGTTGCTTCATAGCCATCCATTTCGGGCATCATCACATCCATCAGCACGATGTCGACCGGATTCTGCTCCAACTGTTCGAGGGCTTCTTTCCCGTCGCCCGCCGTCACGACGTTCATATGCTGCTCTTCCAGCAAGGTACTGAGGGCGAACACGTTCCGCATGTCGTCGTCGACCAGCAGTACGCGTTTCCCCTGCAGGTCGCCGCTGCTGCCAACCGGCATCGGGGGCATCGGATCGGGCGGGCGGGTCTGCTGGACTTTATAGAGAAACAGTTCGAGTTCGTCCAGCAGCCGGTCTTTCGAGAGCCTCGACTCGCGGATAATCACGTCCGAAACCTTCTTCAGAGCACGCTCGTCGGTGGTCGACAGGTCTTTGTCCAGGTGGATGATGACCGGAATTTTCTCGGAGGGCAGAGCGTCCCGCAACTGATTCACAATGCCGACGTCTTCGGGCTCGGCCTGTTCCAGGTCGATTATCAGACAGTCGAAAGGCTGTTGCCGTAACTGCTCCACGGCTTCTTCCACCGATTGAACATATACCCGTTCCACATGGGAAAGGCGTTTATCGAGCAGCGGATCGAGCGCCTGATTGGTCAGGTGACGCCCGGTCAGCACCAGCACTTTTTTCGGATGACCGTTCAGGTGATGACCGATGCGCCGGAACGCATCTTCCAGATCGTCTTTGCTAACGGGCTTGCTGACGTAGGCAATGGCGCCGTTGAGGGAACTGCGGGGTTCGCCGCCGGAGATGATGTGCACCGGAACATCGCGGAGCGTTTCGTCGGCCTTCAGCAGTTTGAGCAGGCTCCAGCCGTCGATACCCGGCAGATTCATGTCCAGAATAATAGCAGTCGGTCGGTAAGCGCGGGCGTCATTCAGCCCATCGTCACCCCGCAGGGCCACGAGCGTCTTATACTGTTTGTCGCGGGCGAAATCCTGAACAATCGACGCAAAATTCGGGTCGTCCTCGATGATCAGCAGCACGTTGTCGCCGGGCTGAATCCGCTGCCGGTCGTCGTTGACAGGGGATGGTTCGACTACCGGGGCGGGTTCGGCAGCGGGCGGCTCCGGCAGCCGCTTTTCCGGCTGCGCCGGCATGTCATCCGTCAGGGGCAGATAAAGCGTAAACCGGCTGCCCTGTCCCTCTTCGCTGCTCAGTTTTATTTCACCGCCCAGCCGCTGGCTCAGTTCACGACAGATGGACAGGCCCAGGCCCGTACCGCCGTACTTCCGGCTCGTGGAGCCATCGGCCTGCTGAAACGCTTCGAAAATAAGCTGCTGCTTATCCGCAGGGATTCCGATGCCCGTATCTTCGACCGTGACGGCAAGCACGTTGCGGGCCAGTTTCAGCCGTTCGTTGTCGAATTCGGAACCACCGTCAACCCGCCTGATCAACAGCGTAACGGTGCCGGAACGGGGTGTAAACTTGAACGCATTCGAGAGCAGATTCCGGATGATTTGCTCCAGACGAACGCGATCGGTCTGAATGGTCTCCGGCAGATTATCCGTCTGGCGGATAACGAACGAAACGCCTTTCTGATCGGCCACCGACTGGAATAACTGCTGCATGTCTTCCGCAATGGCCCGGATGGGCACGGGGTCCAGGTGAATTTCGATTTTACCCGCCTCAATTTTCGACAGGTCGAGCACGTCGTTGATCAGGTCGAGCAAATCCGAACCCGACCGGTGAATGATGCGGGTATATTCGAGCTGTTTTTCCGTCAGGTTACTGGTTTTGTTCTCCGAAAGCAGTTTGGCGAGGATGAGCACGCTGTTGAGGGGCGTCCGCAGCTCGTGCGACATATTTGCCAGAAATTCTGATTTGAACTTACTGGTCATCTCCAGTTCCCGGGCTTTGTTGTCGAGCGCCTGCCGGGCCGATTCGATGGCCTGATTGCGCATTTCCAGTTCCGTATTCATCTGCCGGAGTTCCTCCTCCTGCACCCGCATTTCCTCTTCGGAGGCCTGCAGCACCTCGGCCTGCTGAACGAGCGCGTCGTTGGTCTGCCGCAGTTCTTCCTGCTGATGCTCCAGGGTTTGTTTCTGCTCACGAACCTGCCGCAGCAGATTGAATACTTTCTCCCGCGATTCGACGGAATTCATGGAAATGGCGATAGAGTCGGCTACTTTCTCCAGAAGCGTCAGATGCTGGGAAGCCAGCGGCGCAAAGGCGACGAGTTCGATCATTCCCTTCAGCTCCTTACCGTACCAGAGCGGTACGTAAATCAACTGACCGGGCCGGGCCTCTCCCGCTCCCGTGTGCAGTTTCCAGAACGTGGCCGGTACGCTGTCGACCACCATCGGCGACTTCTCCAGGGCGGCCTGTCCGATCAGGCCAAATTTACGGTCGAGGATCATAGGGGAATCCTGCGGATAGGCAAATGTTGCCCGGCGGGCAAAATGACCGCCCTGAGCGTGGTAGAAGGCCCCGGCAGTTACGCCAAGATACTGCACCAGGGCGGTCAGCACCGACTGCGTGAGGTCAATCAGATTCGTCGCTCCCTGCAACTGTTTATTTACGGACGAAATACCCGTCAGCGTCCAGTTCTTATCCTGGCTTACCTGCGTTACGGCCTCCAGTTCGGTAAGTTTCTGGAGGAGCTGTTTCTCGGCCCGGCGGCGTATCCGGAACTCCCGGTAAATGAAATACACCAGTGTCAGCACGATCAGAATGATAAAGATTGTGCCGATGATAAGCCCGTTGGTGGCCTGCTGAATGATGTATTCGCTGCGTCGTTCGCGGTTGTAGGCAATGATTCGCTCCGCCCGGGCAATATCGTCGAGCCGGTGCTGAAGGCTGGTCATCAGTTGCTGTTCCGCATCCATGATGCGAATCAGGTCCAGCCGATCATACTGGCTGGCATCATAGCCCAGTCGGCGCCAGTAGTCGAGCAGGTTATCGACGGCGGCTTCAATCCGGGCGGCCCGCTCAAACTGCGCCGGATTGTCGGACACCAGTTTCTTAAGCTCTTCGATTACGCCCGTGATGCGCAGTTGCCCGGATTCGTAGGACTGTAGAAACCGTCGTTCGTTGGTGCTTCGAAACCCCTTGCGCGATGCCTCCATCTCCCTGACCATCCGCTGGATATACTCTACCTGGTTCAACACCTGGTAGGCGTGTCGTATCCAGTAGCTCTCCGACTGAGCCATCGTGAACGTCTGGTAGGAGTTGTAGTTGATCGCAATAGCCAGACCAACGACGAAAATGACGGCAAGATAAAACCGATTGGTAACAGATATTCTCATACGTTCAGAAACGGCGGATTCGGGAATAGAGACCCCGACGTCTCCGTTGCCCAAAGGGAATTGTACGCTTGTTCACACAATTTACCTGTAATTTTACGATAATTTTGTCTGATAATTAAGCTATATTTCGACAATATTAGCCCAATTTACACCGCTTCGAATGTATTCTGTAGCCCGAACAGGGAAGAGTTCCATTCATTCCCGCTTTTTTCCCGACCCTGCCTATTTCCAGTTTTCGCTGATTTGGCTGAGCGTAATGCTAATCGCCCGTCTTATCGAGTTAAGCCTGTTTATCTGGAAAAGCGGCTGGCCGGATACCGGCTTTTCGCTGATTTTCAGCTCTCTGTTCAACGACCTTCGCTTTCTGTTCACTACCCTGCTCCTGCTGTATCCGCTCTACTGGCTGCTCTGGCATATCGCCGAAGGGCTGGCCCGGTGGGTCGTCACGGGCATCTTCGTCGCACTCACGCTGATGCATATAGGTCTGGTGTACTATTACTCGAAGACCTCCGTTCTGCTGGGAGCCGATTTGTTTGGTTATTCACTGGCCGACATCCGGCAGACCGTCGGGGCTTCCGGGGGTTTTTCCTTCCCGGTACTGCTGCTGGTGATGGTCCTGACGGCGGGCCTGACCGCAGCTCTCTGGCGGCTGCGACACAGGATTCGTCCCAACCAGCGGTGGCTGCCAGGTCTGCTGCTGCCGGGCCTGCTGTTTCTGCTGCTGCCCGCCGGAAACACCATTTTCAGGCCGGGCAGTGAGCAGCTCGATAACCTGTCAGCCAACAAATCAGGCTATTTCTCGACCGCTGCCTATACGTACCTGACCGCCAGCGAAGCCGATTATGAAACGGACATCTATGCCCTGGCCGACGAACCGGTGGGGGACGCCAGCGCCCAGCTAGCGCAGATCACCTATTCGCAGGAAGACCAGTTTCCGTTTCTACATACCGAGTCGACCCCCGACGTGCTGGGGCCGTTTTTCAGGCCCGCTTCCACAAAGCCTTCCATCGTCGTCATTATCGCCGAGGGTCTGAGTCAGGCTTTTTCCGGCGATGAGGCACCACTGGGGAGTTTCACGCCCTTTCTGGATTCGCTGGCCGACCGGAGCCTGCACTGGAATCATTTTCTCAGCGAAGGAGGCCGTACGTTCGCCGTGCTGCCGTCGATACTGGGTTCTCTGCCCTTTGCCAAAAACGGTTTCAGCGAACTGGGGCCCGCCATGCCCCCCCATCTATCGCTGACGAACATCCTGAAAACGAACGGATACCGAACGGCTTTCTACTACGGCGGCAACGCCGTTTTCGACAATATGAATACGCTGCTGCGCAGGCAGGGCATCGACCGCATCAACGATCAGGCCTCGTTCGGAAAGCAGTATCGAAAGATGCCGGGAAACGAATCGTTCACCTGGGGCTATGGAGATAAAGAACTGGTCCGGAACTTCTTCGACCTGAACGCAGCGTCTGCGGGCCCCTCCCTACAGGTTCTGCTGACGCTCTCGACGCACGACCCGTTTCTTACCAATGAAACCGGGCAGTATCTGCGTCGGTTTGAAAAACGGATGAACGAACTGGGGCTGAGTGAGCCGGAAAAACAGACGCACCGGGCTTACCGGATGCCCTACGCCTCCGTTCTCTATCTGGACGATGCGCTGAAAAATTTCTTTGCCGCCTATCGACAGCGGCCTGATTTTCAGAACACGATTTTCCTGATTACGGGCGACCACCGGCTGCCGGAAATTCCGATGCTGTCGAAAATTGACCGCTATCACGTTCCGCTGATTATCTATTCGCCTCTGCTCCGTCAGCCTGCCCGGTTCCGCTCCGTGTCGACGCATTTCGACATCGCGCCATCACTGCTGGCCTATCTGCGGGAAAACTACCAGCTTCGTACGCCCTCGCAGGTGGCCTGGATGGGCACGGGTCTGGACACGGCCCGGGGCTTCCGCAACGTTCATGCGTATCCGATCATGATGACGAAAACCGAGATGATCGATTACGTTATGGGAAATTATCTTCTGAATAACAACGACTTATATGAGATTGGCGACGGCATGAAGCTAACCGCCGTCAGCGATCCGGATCAGGCCCGGCGTCTTTCGGCAGCCTTCGGGGCGTTCAAACGACGCAACCAGCGATTCATCGGGGGTGCGCCGCTCGTTCCGGATTCGGTTCTGCGGGCATACGCAAACTAGGCGGTTCCGGTCCTTTCATGCCTTAGCGGGCCGCCATCCGATCTACTTTCCGGCGGTAATAATCCTCCAGGATACGGGTCATCATGGGGCGGTAAACCCGCCAGAAAAACTCCCGGCGCTGGGTAAACTCTTCGGTCCAGTATAACACCGGCGAGAGATGTTCAATGCCGCGGAAGTACGACGAGAACATGCCCAGCGGGTTATCGCAGAAGTCCCCGGCAAAATAATAAAATTCATAGTCAGGCCCCTGATGGGCCAGAACTGCCGGAAACCGTTCGGGAATGCCATGCAGGGCGAGGAGCTTTCTGCCGCGCTCGTTGGTATACAGTTCGTGCGTCGCCAGCTCACGGTTGATTTTTGCGTCGTAGCTCAGCACGTCGAACCAGTAGGCATAGGGCAGACGACGGGGCCAGTTGAAGCGGGCCTGCCCTTCCGCCGACATCACCATGTAGGGCACTTCGCGTTTCAGGTGATTACCGATTTCCAGTATCACCACCTCGTCCCGTTCGGAGACGAAGGCGATGCCTGATTTTGTGAACGGCCAGCGACCGCCGTGCTGCCGACGGTAGCTGCGAACCAGCCAGCGGGGCAGTTCCGTATTGACCGTGGTGTCGAGAGAATCAAAATAACGGCCAATCCAGCCGGTCCAGTGCAGTCCGAACGTCTGCTCGAACTCGTTGCGCACCAGCCGTTCGGTCGGCGAGTTGAAGGTGTTGAACTCGGCAATGACGAGCTTATGCTGCTCTTTCATTCGTTTCAGAAACCGCATGTCCCGCCGACTCATTCCCCCGTAAATGATGCCCGAACGTTCGGTCTGCATCTCACCGCTGTACCACTCGTCCCGGTAGATGCCGTAGGTATCGGTGTAATAGGCGGCGTCGGCCTCCTGACCGAGCCGGGTAAGCTGCGCATTGCTGAAGCGTTCGAGCCCTTTGATGCGGTATTTCTGGTTGCCTAACGGAAAAAAACCGAAGTAATCCTCGTCGAGTTTATACGGTTTGGTCGACGTTTTGGTGAACCGGAGGTGGTTGAGCAGCCAGGTCAGCGAGATATGCTCCTGACCGTCGGGTTTCAGTACAGTTTTATCCACGATGGCGACCACCAGATGGCGTTTGGGCTGAAGCCACCAACCTAGCCACATGCAGAAGGGCGTGAGCAGAACGACAGCCAGAAGCAGGCGTCGGAGGGTCCGTCGGTTCATCGTCAAAAGCGGTGCTGATAGGTCCAACCAACACTGAACTGATGCCCCTGCGGGCGGGAGGGCTGCTGCTGCCCAAGCCACGAAGCCGACAGCGTTACGATATGCCGCTGCCGGATGCTGCGCCGGTATTCGGCGTTGATGCGGTGCGAAACCAGGTTACGAAACGGCTCGCCCAGCAGTACGTTCCGGCTGTCGTCGGGCGACAGACCCGAACCGCCGCCCAGCGACAGATAATCGTCCGCTCCGCCAAAATAATAGCGGATGGTGCCCACCAGCGATTCCGACATCCGCCCGTTTCCGGGTACCAGATACGTTCGCAGATTGAACCAGAAATTACTGTAATATTTCCCTACGGAGGCGGTATAAATCCAGGTGGGCCCGCTGAAGCGCAGGTACCGGAAGCCCACCTCGCCCTCAAAGCTTTTGGGCAGATTGGCATACAGCGAAAAGCCCGCCCGGAAACGCGGAAAGACGGGTTCATCCGGCGAAACACCCGCGTTGACGTACGAATAAAATGTCCGGCTGATGCGGGGATAGGCATCCACCTCGACCTGAAAGCCATTGTCGCTGAACCGGTTGGCGTAATTCAGCCGTCCGATGACGGAACCGATGCCGGTGGTGCGCCCGTAGGCCAGGCTGGCAACGTGCCAGGGTGCCTTATGGAGCGCGTCGTTGTAGTTGGTGTTGAAGTACAGGTAGTCGTAACCGACCGTAACGGCGTTTTTGCTGGCATTTACCCGGATGCGGTCGGCCAGGGCACGGGCGTCGGCCTGTCCCGGATTGGCTTCCACCACCCGGCTGACGAGCGCAAAGGCTTCCTCGTATCGCTTCAAATCGTCGAGAATCCGCACTTTCTTCAATTGAAACGTAATATCGTCAGGGTAATAACCCAGGGCTTTGTTGCAGAGCGTCAGCGCCGGTTCGGGGCGGTTGTTCCAGTATTCCAGATTCGTGTAGGCCTCCAGCGCATCGCGGTTGCGGGGGTCGGCCTGCAATACCCGGTCGAACTGGTAACGGGCGCTGTCGAGCTGATCACGCCAGGTGTAAATACGTCCCAGGAAGGTCCGGATTTCGGCATAGTCGGGGCTTTTTTGTAAGGCCTGCTGGCTAAGCGCAATGGCTTTAGGGTAGTCTTTCTGGTCGAAGGCCGCCGTCCGGGCCTGCTGAAACAGTTCGTCGGAGCCGGGCCCTGTCTGGGCCGCTGCGCTGAACGCCAGCGTACAGAAGAGGCCAATTATCAGACAACGACTAAACGCGTTTATCGATGGTATCATTAATTCGGTGAGTCTTTGAGTTGTACTTCCGGTTTTCTTCGTCGGTTCAGGCGGCGGGTCGGCTGAGTCCTTGCCGGGTCATGGTGCCCCAGCCTTTTTTGCCCCGCAGGTAATCGATGTTCCCGCGAATGGCATGATACACCACGAACGGATGATAATAGAAGGGCTCGACCATTGCCGTCAGAATCAGACGACCCAAATCGCGTTTGCTGCGGTATTGCAGATAGGTTTTCTGATCGACCCAGATTGCCATGCCCGACATAAACAGGGCGAAACTGTAGACCAGCCCCAGAAGAAGCAGAAAAATCGGATAATTGATACTGCCGAACAGGATCAGCAGCAGGCAGTAGACCAGGCCGAGGGATTCCATAATCGGGGCCAGCCATTCGTAGAAAAACCAGAAAGGATAGCTCAGAAGGCCCATCGTGCGGTAACGTCGGTTGAAAAATACGACCCGGTGGAAACGCAGGGAATCTATCAGCCCCCGCGTCCAGCGGTTGCGCTGCCGCCCCAGAATCTCCCACCGGCCCGGTCCTTCGGTCCAGCAGAGCGGATCGGGAATGTACCGGACGACGTAGGGGCGCTTTTTTTCTTCCATCATCCGGCGCATCCGCATGATGAGTTCCATGTCTTCGCCGACGGTTTTATGGGAATACCCGCCCGCCTCGATGACCGTCTCCTTATCGAACACGCCCAGCGCCCCCGACACCAGCAGCAGCCCATTGATTTTGGCCCAGGCGACCCGGCTCAGCAGGAAGGCCCGCATGTATTCGAGCACCTGCGCCCCGGCGATGTACGAGCGCGGCATCCGGATGTTGAGCAGTCGGCCATCCTGAATGTCGCAGTCGTTCGCCAGACGAATCACCCCGCCGAGGGCAATGACCTTCTGGTCGGTTTCTTCCATAAACGGCTTGATCATCTTCAGCAGGGCGTCGCGTTCGAGCACGCAGTCGACGTCGATGCAGGCAATCAGCCCCCCCCGGCACACGTTGATACCGGCGTTGAGGGCGTCGGATTTTCCGCCGTTGCGCTTGTCGACAACCGTCAGATGCGACACAGCATTGACTCTCGATTTGTAGACGCCCAGAATTTCTTTGCAGTCCACTTTCTGGTCGACCACAAACGAGGATTTTTCAAGCTGATAGGCGTCAATCAGTCTCTGCAGCGTATCGTCGCGGCTTCCATCGTTGACAATGACTACCTCAAAATCAGGATATTCGAGCGACAGCAGTGATTTGGCATTATCCACGATATTGAGGGCTTCGTTATAAGCCGGGGCAATAATGGAAATGCGGGGCGACAGCGGCGAGGTCAGAATCTGGCGGAAATCGATGAACGACGTTTCGGCCACGTGTTCCCGGATGGCCCGGTAAGAGGAAAAGGCCGACACGGTATAGATTCCAATCATCAGGATCGTGTAGGCCAGAAAACCGTACGTAAACAGGTCAGTCATTTAGGAATGTTATCGATTGAGCGGATCGTAGAGATGCTCCACATAGCGCGGGTCATCCGTAATCTCGGTTAGTTTCTGTCGATTGTAGCCGCTTTCCTTCAACGCCTGGAGGGCGGCCAGCCGTACTTCGGGTTCAGCGCTGAGGGCATATTCCTTCAGGGCGGCCACGGCCTCGTCGTCCCCACTGAAACCCATCAGCCGGAGCGACAGCGTGAGACATTCGCCCTGCGCCGTCCGGATAAAGTCCAGCAGGCGGGGCGTATCGACGGGCGCCCCCAGAAACAGCAGCGCTTCCAGTACGGCCCGCTGCACCCGACCGTCGGGATGATTGAGCCGGTCGGTCAGGCTCTCCATCTGATCGTAGCGATTGAAATACCGGCATAGCCGAACGCCAAACAGCACCCAGTCGGGCCGGGAAGCTTCCAGCCAGACGCTGAAGTCGGGAATTTGCTCCGGGTCGAGCGCCCGGAAGCGTTCGAGCAGCAGAAGCTGATCCCAGTCGGACAGGCGTTCGTTGGCTTCTTCCACCGCATAAACAGACGAAAAGTCATTGAACAGAACCAGGGCCGTGATGATTTCGATGCGCAGCGTTGCGTTCCGGGTTCCCATCAGCCGACGGAAATGGGGCAGGGCTTCGTGAACCTGAAACCGGCTCAGTACCCGAACGATATAAGCCTGTTCATGCCAGTTGCCCGACCGCAGTTTCTGCAGACACCACTGGTCCAGTTGCAGGCCTCTGAACACCTCCCGCAGACCGCTCTGGGCCTCGAACGTCAGCAGTTTCCCGGTGGCGTAGAGGGTGTCGACAACAATGGGACGGGCCAGCGGATTCCGGCTCATTTCCTGTTCCAGACGCCCGGTGAGCTGCGAATTCGTGCTGTCTGCCGAAAGCCAGGCAGCCAGTTCGTCTTCAATCCGCTGCGCAATCAGCAGGCGCTGCTGCTGCCGCCGGTTGCGCACAATCATCAGTAACCAGATATGGATCATCAGTCCGGTGGCCGTCAGGCTGAACAGGGCCGTCAGCACCCCCAGCGAAAGCTGCAGCCGCGCTGTGCCGTCGGCCCACTCCCACCAGTCAGCTAATTCGTTCATTCGTTACGTTCCTTACGATCCTGCGGGGGGCATACGTCAACCCTGAAATGTTCCAACGTAAACCTGCGGCAATATTCAGGCATTTATCAGACTAAACAAAGCAGTTTTAATTAGTATGTCATTAAAAATTAAACTATGTCCGAAACGCCCTATCAGCCCCGATAAGGTCAGCAACCACAATAAAAAAGCCCGGAGGGGTGTTCCGGGCTAATCAATCGGGAGGTTGTTCTGTCAGCGGGCGCGCAGATGCACGAAAGGCACAATCATTTCTTCCAGCGAAACACCGCCGTGCTGAAACGTGTCCCGATAATAATTCACGTAATAGTTATAATTGTTGGGATACGCGAAAAAGTAATCTTCCAGCGTGAACACGTAGGCCGTCGACACGTTGATGCGGGGCAGGAAAAAGGATTCCGGACGGCGGCAGACAAACACGTGATCATCGTCGAAACCCAGGTTTTTACCCTGTTTATAACGCAGGTTGGTGTTGGTTTCCCGATATCCGACAATCTTGGCCGGTTTTTGCACCCGAATCATGCCGTGGTCGGTCGTAATGATCAGTTTGCCGCCTTTCTCAGCGATTTTCCGGACAAGTTCCAGCAGGGGTGAGTGCATGAACCACGAGCGCGTGATGGACCGGTAGGCCCGTTCGTCGGGGGCCAGTTCCTTGATCATCGCCATGTCCGTGCGGGCGTGTGAAAGCATGTCCACAAAGTTATAGACGATGACGTTCAACTGGTTCTGCATCAGGTTGCTGAAGTTATCGACCAGTTGTTTGCCCTGGTTGATGTTCAGGATTTTGTTGTACGACGACCGGATGTTAAGCCGTGCCCGCTCAATCTGCCGTTTCAGAAACTGGTCTTCGTTATTGTTCAGTCCTTCTTCGTCGTTCTCGTCGTTGACCCACAGGTCCGGGTGGTGCTTCTCCATTTCGCTGGGCAGCATGCCGGAGAAAATGGAATTTCGGGCGAAGGCTGTCGTAGTCGGCAGAATGGAATAATACGATGACTCCTCTTCCACGGTAAAATAATCGGTCAGAATTGGCTCGATGATCTTCCACTGGTCGTAGCGCAGGTTGTCGATCAGGATGAAAAACAGGGGGTTGCCGTTGGGCCCCGAATCCAGCAGCGGAAACACTTTTTTGCGCATCAACTGATGCGACATGACGGGCTTGTCGGCCTTCGGATCATTGAGCCAGTCCTCGTAGTTCTCCATGACGAACTTACAGAAGGTGGCATTGGCCTCGCTCTTCTGCATGTCGAATACCTCGGCCATGCTCCGGTCCTGCGCCCCGTCGAGTTCAAGTTCCCAGAAAATGAGCTTGCGGTAGATGTCGGTCCATTCTTCGTGACCGACACGGTCGTTATACTGCATCGACAGATTCCGGAAATCCTGCTGGTAGCCCAGATTGGTGCGTTCGGTGACGAGCCGTTTATTGTCGAGAATTTTCTTGACCGACAGTAGTATCTGGTTTGGATTCAGCGGCTTGATGAGATAATCGGCGATTTTGGACCCGATGGCTTCCTCCATGATGTGTTCCTCTTCGCTTTTGGTAATCATCACCACGGGCAGGTTGGGCCGCATCTGCTTGATTTGCTGGAGCGTTTCGAGACCGGTCATGCCGGGCATCATCTCATCCAGAAACACAAGGTCGTATTTTTCCTGTTCGACCTTTTCAAGCGCATCGGACCCGCTGTTGACGGGCGTTACCTGATAGCCTTTGTTAGCCAGAAACAGAATATGGGGTTTGAGCAGGTCGATTTCGTCGTCGGCCCAGAGTATCGAATAATTTTGCATGAGCAAGCGGGATTCGGATGTTTGTACTTACTTGTTAGTTAACCTGTAACGTCCCGATGTGTTTGAGCGGTTCAAAATTAACAGTTTTTAACACCCGTAACCCGGAAAGGTTTTCCGGGTATGCCGCAGGCATAAATAGCCTGCCGAAAAAATTTGTGCTTCGCACATATCCGGAAAAGCTTTCCGGGTTACGGCAGAAACATTTCTGCCGACCGTTCACCGCTTTCGATGAGGCGGCGCTTCTGGTCGGCGGGCATTCGGCGAACGCGGGGTGTGATGCCTTCGGTACTGATGTAGTGTGGGGATTGTAGTAACCAGCCGTGTCGAACAGGTCGAGCGGATAGTTGGCCGTAATACCGTCAGTGTATCGGGCCGTGCGTGGGCTGAAGTGGCGATAAGCAGGGCAAAAAGCAGGCGGGTTTTCATGGCCCTTCAGCAGTCAACGATTCATTCCGTCACTTTTTCTGTAACAGTATCAGCCGGTAACTTTTGTATTTGATAAAATTCTCAGCCGTGCGACGCCCCTCGAAGTGCCGGAACAGTTTCTGTTTGATTTTCTTCTGAAACTTCCAGCGCAGCAGCTTATATACCCACGGATACCGGTCTTCGAGCAGAGCAAGGAGCTGCTCGCCCGACGGTTTGATCACGTTCATCGTCAGGTCGTTGATTAGCGTCATCGTGGGCGCAATCGACGCCGTTATGTCCCGATCGGTCAGAATAGTGAACTGGTCGGCAGGTACGGCTTTATAAAAATCCCGCAGAAAATGCCCGCCGCCCAATGGACTCTCCCCTTCGGCATCGGTTTGGAAAAAATCACAGAGCAGAATATAACCGCCGGGATTCAGCAGCCGGTGCGACAGCCGGAAATTAGCGTCCATATCGATATACTGGAAGCTCTCGCTGAACAGAATCAAATCGATGTCGCCGGGACCATCGTAATCTTCATAACGGTTCTGGGTCACTACGGCCCGCCCCGACAGACGCTCGGCGGCGCGGGTTGTCAGGCGGGAGGGCGGCGACACGCAGGCCACCGAATAGCCTTTGTCCAGAAGCTGCTCGGCTACTTTGCCTGATCCGCAGCCGACATCCAGAATACGCGACACCCCCGGCGGAATGTGTGACAGCAGCAGATCGGTATAAAGCTGCTGCGCCTGCCGGAGATTGGGCGCCCTGACGGCCAGCGTGTCAGGCCAGTAGCCGTAGTGCATGTATTCGGTATCGAGAAAGAACCGGAAAAAACTTAGTCCGATATCCAGACCTACTTCTTTGGAGTCAATTTTCTTAGTGCGAGCCACGGTGATGTTGGTAGATTCCCGACAATATAGGATAACTATTGTCAGAAAAAAACTTCAATGCAGCATCCTGAATCACCAACGCCGTTTTCGCCCCCTAACTTTACTGCCCCGCCGTCACCACCACGCGGGCGTCGATGTTGTAGCCGGGACTGGTTCGGGTAAAAATCGTGACCGAACCCGCACTTATCTGGTAATCGAAAAACTGCAGGCTGACGGTGGTGCTGCCCGGCGGCTGAAAATTGCCCGGAATGGCTGCCCAATAGGCGTTGCTGGTATTGTTGGCCTGCGAAATATACACGGCCACGCTGCCCCGGGCCATAATGTCGGCGGTAATATCGGGCACTGGCACGTTAGTGGTGTAAAGCGGAACCAGCGGGTTGAGCGTCAGCGACAGGTTCCGGACTGTCGTGGATTTGACGTTGGCGTTTCCTGCCGGACCCGCCGGACCAGCAGGTCCTTCGGGACCCTCCGGACCTTCACAGGCCGTCAGCATCAGAAAACCAAACAAGCTCAGAATAAAGGTAAATGAAGGCCATTTCATAGCAGTAGGGGTTGTTTAACAGGTAGACGATACTAAATAATCAGACAAAAAACGACCTACTTTTGTTTATGTTCGCTTAAACAAAAGCACCCCTCCGAGCGGCGTTTAACTAAAACGGCAGTGCCACGACTCCGGAGTCGTGGCACTGTCTGGTATTGGCACTTGTTGGTTTATCTCTCGAATGCGATGTTATCCTGGCTATTACCTTCGAACGTATTGACCGTTTTGGCGTCGGTGTTGATGGTCGCCATATAGTTGACGTAGATGCCGTGTCCGCCGCTACCGCTGATGCGGGTGTTGCGGATTGTCATGTTAGCCTTGTTGCCGTAGACCGCAATGTTGGTTTTTTTGCCGGACACGATTACCGCGCTGCCGCCGTTGCTGACCTCAGCGTTTTCGAAGAGGTTCTTCTCGCTGGTCGAGTAGCTGATCAGGCCCCGCCAGTAGCCGGGCGTCCGGGCGGCTCCCGTGATGGTCACTTTGTCCGTATTGGTTCCTTTGGCGATGATGTATCCCGAATTGTTGATGTTGATGCGGCCATCACGGGCCACTTCGATGGTCACGCCGGGCTTCAGTTTCCAGCCTTCATCGACGGTCAGGTCGCCCAGCAGACGGTAGGCCGATTTGTCGGCAAAATTCGTCCAGACCACTTCTTCGTCATTGTTCTGCCGAATCAGTGAGCCGCTGATTTCAACTACATTACGACCATTTCCGCCCGTAAACACCGAGCCTTCGTCCAGTTTAGCCACGTTGTCGGCGGCCAGCAGAATGCCCGCTTCGGCATTGCCGGTAAAGGTGTTTTTCAGAAAATCGCGGAGGATGGCTCCCTCCTGGACATACAGGCCGTAGCCGTCGTTCTGCGCAAACAGGCTGTTGCTGACGGCAAGCTGGGTTTTTCCGGAGCCGAACATTGCCAGGGCGGCTTTCGTGTTGCTGATCAGCGTCCGGCTCCCGGCGTGCATGATTTCGACGTGCTCGAATACGTTGGCGTTGCTGCCCGAATAGAACATCAGGCCCGCCCAGTAGCCTTTGGTTTTCTGAACGCCGATGAACCGGATTTTTTTGTCGGCTTCGCCTTTGGCAATCAGTACTCCACCGCCGTCGTTGACATCCATCCGGACATCGCGCTCGAAGGCGATAGTCACGCCGGGATTGATGGTCAGTTCAGCCTGAACCGCAATGCTTTTCGAGACGATGTAATCGGGCAGTTCCGGGTTTTTGATGCGGTCGGCCAGCAGCGTTTTCACCGTGATATTGCTGGTAATGGCAACCGGCTGGAAGACCTGAGCCAGCACCACGACGCGGTCGGAGCTTTTGCCGCTGGCGCTCGATACGGTCAGTTCCAGTTCGTACTCGCCCGTTTCATCGGGTTTAAACGTCGGCTTCGGGGTGGCGGCGCCCGTCAGGCTGATATTGCTTTTGGCGGGTTTTCGGGTGATGGTCCACTGGAAAGAAAGCGGCTTGTTGTCGCTGTCGCGGGAGGCGCCGCCGTCGAGCGTCACCGTCTGCCCGACTTCGATTTCCTGATCCGCTCCGGCTTCGGCTTTAACAGTTCCGGTCGGCTGCGGTTCCGGTTCGATGTCTTTTTTACAGCCTGTCACCAGCAGGCTCAGAGCAAAGAGAAAAACAAGCAGAGATTGAATGATGGCGTTGCGGTCGCGCCCGGTCTCCAAAGAGGAAGTAGTAGGTTTCATACAGCAGTATTTGTTGTGTTAACTGCTGCAAAACTGCATGTACAGGCGTTTAAGCCCATCCTCATCCTGCACTAACTGCCCGAAACCTCGGTTGAAGCGTCAGTTCATACGGTTAGATTGACGAATTATCATTTCTGACGCCCGAACAGCCAGATCAGCAGATTCGGCTCGGCAAAGGCCTTATCCCAACTGTTGTGGTTCACGCCGGGGTATTCTGTATACTGCACGGTTCCGCCGACGTTCTGGATATTGCGCACCATCTGCCGCGACAGGGCCACCGGCACCACGTCGTCGGCATCGCCGTGAAACACCCAGAGCGGCATTCGACGGGCGTATTTTTTCACGTAGGTCGTGTCGCCGCCCCCACAGATGGGCGCTGCCGCCGCAAATCGTTTCGGCTGCCGGGAAATGGCCTCGAAGGTGCCCATGCCCCCCATCGACAGCCCCATGATGTAGATGCGGCGTTTATCGACCCGTTCGTCTTTCGCCAACTGCCTTACCAGATCCAGCGCCGACTGCAGCGGCCAGGTGATGTCGTTCTGACGATAGTTGTAGGTAAACACCATCGGGCGTTTGCTGCGGTCAATCTGCACCGACGACCAGTAGCTTTCCTGCGGACATTGCGGAAACACGACAAAGGCCGGGAAATCGGCCCGGTTTTTTTCCGACAGAAACAGCTTCGAGCCGTGCGTTAGCTGCTTTTCATTATCGTTACCGCGCTCACCAGCCCCATGCAGAAACAGCACGAGCGGGTACTTCTGCTTTGCCTTTTTATCATAATTTTTGGGGTACAGCAGCCGATATGACAGCACGTTCCCCTTTTTGCCAGTGTAGCTGCGTTTTTCGAACGCGTCGGTCTGGGCCTGAGCGCTCAGGCCGAACAGCAATAGAAGTGTCAGAAAGTTAACTCGCATGAGTACATTCAGTTGTTCGTTATAGGGTCCGGGTCAGGCTGAGCGGCTTTCGATCAGCGGGCTGCGACAAGTCTGCCATGCAGAACCGGTCGTGTATCGGCCCGGTTCTGGAGACGGGCCACCCCGTTTCGGAACGTCACCTGCAGCCGGTCGCCGTCGAAGCGGCAGGTCAGCGTATCGTAATGGGCCGTTTCGATGAACCGGCAGGTAATCACGAACGTGTTGTCGTCCGTCCACGTCCCGCTGGCGGCGATACGGGTCCGGGTTTCGCCCGGAACCGGCGTCGGCAACAGTTTCAGCGGCAGCGTCGAGAGGGTTGTCTCACCCTCCTGCCAGCGGTTCATTCGCCCCCGGATGGTATGCTCTCCGTTGTCGTCACGCAGCGTCACCGCAAACGAATCGGGGTTCAGCGTCAATCCAAAATGACTCACTTTCAAGGTGTTTTGCTCTATTTCGAATTGTTTTCCGCTAATGCCACGGCTCAGCGGCGAATCGTTTTTTGCTTCTGGCGGGCGTATCGCCAATCCTGCCAGCGTCTGCCGCACGGTCTTCTGCAAGTCGTCCGGCGGCAGGGGTTTTGCATGCATGGCGGGCAGCAGATGCGTCCAGACCTCATCCAGTACGGCCTGCATATCGCCCTGCTCGGCGGTTATGGCTAGCACGGCATCCTGCTCCGGCATCACCACGCAGAACTGCCCGAACGCCCCGTCGCCCCGAAATGCATTGTGCTGACAGCGCCAGAACTGATACCCGTACCCCTGCACCCAGTCGTTCTGTTCGGGCGGGCGTTTGGCGCCGGGGTCACGCGGCTGCATGATGTGCGCCCGTGTGGCCTCGCTCACCCAGCTTTTCGGCAGAATCTGTTTTCCGTTCCAGATTCCTTTCTGTAAATAAAGCTGACCAAACCGGGCAATGTCCTCGGTGCGCAGGCGCAGACCCCAGCCCCCGACGCTGAAGCCCTTCGGGTCGACCTCCCAGTCGGGCGTCCGGATGCCCAGCGGCCCGAACAGCCGGGGCGTCAGGTAGTCGACGAGCGACTGCCCGGTCAGTTTCTGCACGAGGCGGCCCAGCATGTAGGTGGCGGCAGAGTTGTAGAGAAACGCCGTACCCGGCTCGTTGCCGATGGGCAGGGCCAGAAATGCCTTCGCCCAGTTGCCGCCGGGCTCCGACAGCAGTTTCGGGAAAATTTCGGCGTCGCTGAGCGTGTGCCCCGTCGTCATCGTCAGCAGGTGCTTCACCTTCAGTCCGGCCAGCCGGGGGTCGGGCGTGGCCGGAGCCTCGTCCGGGAAAAACGACACGACGGCATCATCCAGCTTCAATCGACCCTCGCCCACGGCCAGACCCACCGCCGTCGACGTAAAACTTTTGCTGAGCGAATAGAGCGTATGCTTCAGTTCGGGGCGGTAGGGCGCCCACCAGCCCTCGGCAATCACGCTGCCGTGACGCACCAGCATCAGGCTGTGGAGGTGCATCTTCCGGGTCTCCACGGCTTTCAGGAAATTCAGGATACCCTCCGAGACCATGCCCTGCGCTTCGGGCAGACTGCGGGGCAATTGATTTTGTTTCCGGAAAACATCGGCAGTCGACCCCGGACGGGCCGACATAAGGCCGACTCCCGCAAGGCCCAGACCCAGATGCCGAAGAAATTCCCGACGGGAATGCGAAACAGCAGGATTCAAGAGCTGAACAGATTTAATTACTCCGTAAAGAAGGGCGGCTTTATAAAATACCGTCGGACCGTCGGTTTAAGGTTAAAGCCGGATGGGATAAACATAATCGACTGCCGTTACCACTTTCCCATTATACGTCAGGCGGGAAAGTTGCATCCAGCCTATACCTGCAAGGTCTTGAAGACCTTACAGGTAGTTTACAGCACCTATTTCAGCACCTGAACGTCGATGGTTGAATTGCTATATACGCGGTGAGTGGCTTTCTGAAAATCAGCGGCGTCGGCCTTGAAGATATTGGGCACAAACGTCTGCGGGTTTCGGTCGATGAGCGGAAACCACGTACTCTGTACCTGAATCATCAGACGATGGCCTTTCTTGAACGTGTGCAGCACATCCTGCAGCCGGAACGTCACGTCGGTCACTTTGCCCGGCTCGAACGGTTCGGGCTTCTCGAACGAGTTGCGGAACCGCCCCCGCATCGCCTCCGACCGCACCATCTGCTGGTAGTTGCTGAGCGTAATGTTTTTGTGAGGCATATACGGATGATTCGGTTCGTCGGGCGGATACACGTCGAGGAGCTTCACCACCCAGTCGGCGTCGGTGCCGGTGGTACTGACCTTCAGCCGGGCCGTAATTTCGCCGCCCAGGGTCAGGTCGTCGGTCAGCGGCTCGGTCTGGAACACGAGCACGTCGGGGCGGCGTCCCGCAAAGCGCTGATCCTCCGACATGTAGTTGAACGGCGTAAAACCCTGCGTGGTCGTGATGTCTTCCGTGTACGGAACGGGCTTCATCGGGTCGCTGATGAATTCGGAAAAGCCTTCGGGTTTGCCGTTTTCAGTTTGCAGTTTGCCGTTTTCGGTCAGGGAGAAGGTCATCGTCTGTGCTTCGGCGGCGGGCCATTTGGCAAACGTTTTCCACTCTTTTTTTCCGGTATCGAACAGGTAGGCTTCGGGCAGGCCCGTTTTACCGTCGCCGGGGCCTTTCAGAAAATGATTGAAGAATTTCGCCTCGATGTTGCGCTGGTAGAACGTAGCGATGCTGTCACCGAAATAGATGTTGCTGTGCAGCGTGTGGCCCGTTTCCTGCGACCAGCGTCCGTGTCCGAACGGCCCCATTACCAGGGTGTTATACTGGCCGGGGCTATTTTTTTCAATCGTTTTATAAATCGTCAGCGGGCCGTAGAGGTCTTCGGCATCGAACCAGCCGCCCACGGTCATCACGGCGGTCCGGATGTTTTTCAGGTGCGGAATGATGCTGCGCTTCTGCCAGAACTCATCGTAGTTGGGATGCTCGACGGTCTCCTGCCAGAAGAAATTGTCCTTGTAATATTTGTCGACGTTTTTGAGCGGGCCGAGGTCATACTGCCATTGAAAACCGTCTTTAGTGCCGGTATTGATGAAGGCCGGAGCAAACCACGGCTGGCTGGTAGGGCCGCCGGTCTGGATGCCGAACACGGGGTAAGTGAACAGATAGGCCTGGATGAAAGCGCCGTTATGGTGGAAGTCGTCGAAGAAGAAGTCACCCACGGGAGCCTGGGGCGAGGCGGCTTTCAGGGCCGGATGGGCGTCGGGCAGCGAGGCCGCTGTGTAAAAGCCCGGATAACTGATGCCCCACTGTCCCACCCGGCCATTGTTGAATTTCACGTTTTTAAGCAGCCACTCGATGGTGTCGTAAGTGTCGGAGCTTTCGTCGGGCGCGTAACCCGGAAAATCGTTCCGGGTATCCTTCTCAGCGGTTTTGCTCGCTTTCCGGGCAGAGGTTTTACCCGGAAAATCGTTCCGGGTTACGGCATCCGGTACGTTCGGCGTCATGTTTGTCCAGGTGCCTTCCGACATCCAGCGCCCCCGAACATCCTGATACACAAAGATATATTTGTCACGTTCGAGCGTGCGCGACGGACCAAGCTGCTGGGCATAGGCTTCGGGGCCGTAGGGGGCCACGCTGTAGCAGGTACGCTGCATCAGAAACGGATACCGGTTTGTCTCCGAAGCATCTTTCGGGACGTACACCGCCGTGTGCAGTTTTGTTCCGTCCCGCATCGGAATCTTGTATTCAACTTTCTGGTAGTTGTCGCGCACGAAACCGGAGGCGGGCGGCTGAGCGAAAGCGGGTGTTAGCAGCAGGCTGACAAGTAATGTATAGGTCAGAGATTTCATTACCGGATTTGTTACTATATAGTACCGTTTAGTAACAGCTAACATAGAATTTTTTTGGCAATTCTCTACTTTTGGGTTCGTCGATTCGACCCGACTTATTTTTAACCAAACCCTTTTTCGTTATGTCAGCCACCGTTTCGCTTCAGTATCCCCGCGTCGTCAATTACCAGAACATTCGCCATCAGCTACAGACCGGCGACGTCATCGCCTTCGGTGGGGCCTATCTGGAATCCCGGATGATTAAAAAAGCGTCGGGAGGCGTCGTTTCGCATATCGGCATCGTGCTGCGGAGCCGCTTCGATGCGCAGATCAACGATACGGTCGTGGAGGTGATGGAGGCCAATCACGACGAACAGTACCCTGATCTCAACGGCGTGGTGCTGAGCCGCCTGACCGACCGAATTCCGTTTTACAAAGGCGACATCTGGATTCTGCGCCTGGCCGATGCGTACCGCAGCAGCATCGACATCCGCGAGATGGAGAAATTTCTGGTGGGCGAACTGGGAAAGGAATACGACATGAAAACCCGCTGGCGGGCGGCCATCGACTGGTTCGACCGCTGGGGCGTGTCCCATAATCCCGAAAATCTGCAAAGCTATTTCTGCTCGGAACTCATTGCGGCAGCCTATAAATACTGCGGGGCCATGCCGGACATCAATCCCAGCGAAATCAACCCGACGGACATTATCCGCTGGCAGATTTATCAGCCGGACTATTATCAGATAAAATGCTGGGAATACAAAGCCGTAGCTATTCCGGAGTATAACTCGCTGTCGGTCTGTGACTTGTAAATACCTCAGGATGCCGCCACCCGGAGCGGGGGCACCCTTGTTCACAGCCGGTAACTCAGGTTAAACTGTAGGGAAGGCAGCCAGCGGTAGTTGCGCATGTTCTGTTCAATTTTCGGCACCTGCTCGTCCAGGGTCGTCGTTTCCAGAAATCCCTCATACTCCAGCCGAACTTCGGGTCGGCCCAGATAATAGCACCCCAGTTCGACGCCAAATCCCATCCGTCGACGCGGAATGGTACGACCGAAGCCCAGGCTGCCGTAACCCAGCGGATGCCCCCAGCGCAGGGCTGTCCGGATGGTGCCGACGTTTTCGGGCGTCATTTCCAGACCGCCGAATTTTAGCTTGTCCTGCGCCCGGATGGTCACCGCCACGTCGGGACGCACCGAGTAGCCGCCGCCGCCTGAAACAAAGAAAGAGCTTTTACGGAAAGGGTGCCATTTAAGATTGATCTGTCCGATACCCAGTACGATATCGGGCGATAAATCCAGTTTGGAACCTTCACCGACGTCGACCCGCACCAGTTTACGATAGGCGAAGTAGCTGGCCCCAAGCCGGGCCGTAAGCCGGGGGTAGCGCCGGAACTCCCGGGCCAGTTGGAGGCCGATACCGGTTGTCGACAATTGCAGACTGATTCCGTACCGGGCCGGGCCATACGCCTGCGTACTGTCCTGTCCGTAACCGGGCAACGCGATCGTAAGTCCCGCAAAAAGGCAGGCTGCCTGTAGCATTCGAAGATTCATGACGTTGAGACGACCAGGGTTTAAACTGACTAGCATTGAGCAAAATTATCAGAATTAACTATAGAAATAAACCATTGATAATAAAAAAGGTAGTCATACGTAACCGAACAAAAAAAGGCCGGTTAAAGACCGGCCTCTTTCACGACGTCGCTATGTTCACTATCTACACAAATTATTTTTGCTTACCCAGCCCGCATTCAGATCGAAGCGGTAGACCGTCTGGTCGATGAGGTAATTGTCCGACGCAATAACGCCGTCTTCAACGGGCGCATCCACCGTCATGCGGAAGTCGTAGCGCTCACCCCGGCGCAGTTGGCGGGTCGTGGCGATGAGCTGATTGCCTTTGACATCCCGGCGTTCGAAAGTCGCCAGCGTCTGATACGGCGCTCCTGAACCCGACACCCGGTACTGGGCCGTCACCTGAGCGGGCAGACGGTCGGTGTCGACCCGGCGGCAGCCCGTAAATTCAACCAGCAGGATGACCGGCAGATTGCGCAGCAGGCGGGCCAGATCGAGGTCCATCGTACTTGGTTCGCCCTGACGACCATTGGCCGAGCAGGTATTCAGCGTTTTCGACTCGATGAAATTTTTGCTTAAGTCGTTCGGATTACTGTAAATTTTTACCCGTACCTGCCGGTCTTTTATCAGGTTCGTCAGCGGCAGTTCATCCCCATTGTTCAGCGAACGCGTAAACGACGTCGCCAGGCCCTGCTCCTTTCCCTGCGCATCGACATAGACGACCCGCACCAGATACGGTACGTCATCGTCGGAGACTTTGCTGGTCAGGCGAATCGTCGGTCCGCTGGCACAGGTAGCCTGCCCGAAACCGGCAGCTACGATGGCGAAGTGGCGCACCTGACCTTTCAGTTCAAGACCGCCTGCACTATTTTTCACTACTGTTCCGGCTTCTTCCTGCTGCCAGCGGCCCGAGGCTGTGTTATAACCAAACAGCGGAATACGATCCCCGGCCCTGACTGCCTGTCCCGTCACCGGGTTTTTCAGGTTCTGGTTCAGCGCCATTACCAGTTGCATAGGCTGCGAAGCCATCCGGGCACTGACAAACTTATCATTGTATACGTCGAATCGGGCCAGACCGGCTATCTGCGTCAGTTTCAGGTTCTCGATGACCGATTTCCCGTCCACCGACAGCGCTCCGTTAATCTGCCCTTCGGTGGGAATACCCGCTGGTTTGCCAGTCGACAGCGAACGGAAGGTGGCCGTCAGCGTGCCCGTGACGGGTTGCCCTTCGGCATCCAGCAGACGAACGCCCTGCGGAATGGTCAGCGTCGATGTCAGGGCATTATCCCCCGACACGTTCAGCGTCAGGGCCTTACCCAGCGCACCCGCGCTCTGGGCCGTTGCCTGGGCCACTGCTCCGCTGGTCTGACGGCTCAGCAGGCTCACCGAAATAACCCGCGACCCGGCGGCTGACAACTCGATCGGCTGTACCATCGGGGCGTAACCATCGGCTTTGGCAATCACCGAAAACCGAATGGGCTTGTCCGCCGAAGCGCCTTCCGTCGACAGTCTGAGCAGCCCGCGCTGATTCAGACGAAAATTTTTGGTGTTGAACTGTGTAACGACCCGATCGGCATCCGGTCCGGCCACCTGAATCTGCACGTTGGCCGGTGTCAATCCATTCGGCATGTCAAACTGTACATCCACTGCGGCCTGCAGCGGTGTTTTAAATTTCACGTCCACTTCGTTGAGTGGATTCTGGCAGGCGTCCAGCAGTGCTACCAATGCGAGTAAAGGAACCGACAATCGTTTCATAAGCGAGTATATATAAGATAAAATTGATGAATGACGTTGAGCGGCGTGCAGATGAAAACTCGGTGATGCAAAATAGAAAATTTGTCTGATAAATAACAAGCAATGATTTCATTAATAATATGTTAAACAAAAATTTTATATATGTTTAATAACGACTCAAAACCCATATTCTGCCTGATGAATTGTACTCTCTCCTGAGTAATGGGCTTCCTGTAAATTATTGCGTAGGTTTGCGATTGGATTTTTTTCAACAAACACACGAACCGCTTACGAGCAGACTATGCAGCATTTTCTTCAGAAGCTGGTAACGCAGCCCATCATGTCGGGGACCAGCACCGGAAGGGCATTCTGGCACTCTACCGAGAATTTATTGGAATCGTATTCGCCGGTCGACGGCAAGCTGGTGGCGAAGGTTCACCCCTCCACCCGCGAAGATTATGACAAAGTGATTGAAACGGCCCACGAGGCCTTTAAAAGCTGGCGGCTGCTGCCCGCCCCAAAGCGGGGTGAGATTGTCCGGCAAATGGGCGAACAGTTCCGTCTCTACAAGAAAGAGCTTGGTACGCTGGTGTCTTACGAAATGGGTAAAAGCCTACAGGAAGGTCTGGGCGAAGTGCAGGAGATTATCGATATCTGCGATTTCGCCGTGGGATTGTCCCGGCAGCTTTATGGCCTTTCCATGCATAGCGAACGCCCGGCTCACCGGATGTATGAACAGTGGCATCCGCTGGGCGTCGTTGGCATTATTTCCGCCTTTAATTTTCCGGTGGCCGTCTGGTCGTGGAACGCCATGCTGGCCTGGGTCTGCGGTGATGTCTGTGTCTGGAAACCCTCCGAAAAAACCCCACTGACGGCCCTGGCCTGTCAGCAGATTATCAAAGACGTGCTGGAACAGAACGACGTTCCGGAAGGCGTGTCATGCATCGTGACCGGAGGCCGTGAGGTAGGCGAATGGCTGGCCGCCGACGAGCGGGTGCCGCTGGTGTCGGCCACGGGCAGCACCCGCATGGGCAAGGCCGTCGGGCAGGTTGTCGGAGCGCGGCTGGGCCGCAGTCTGCTCGAACTGGGCGGCAACAACGCCATCATCGTCTCCGAACATGCCGACCTGAACGTGGCGATTCCGGCCATCGTGTTTGGGGCGGTGGGCACCGCCGGGCAGCGCTGCACCAGCACCCGCCGCCTGATTGTGCAGGATTCGATTTATGAAGACGTGAAAAACCGGCTCGTCAAAGCTTACGGACAGCTTCGGATCGGCAGTCCGCTGGAAGAGAAGAATCACGTCGGCCCACTCATCGACAAAGACGCCGTGATTGCCTATCAGCGGGCGCTGCTGGCGATTAAAGAGCAGGGAGGCCGGATGCTCATCGACGGCGAGGTGCTCGAAGGCCCTGGTTTCGAAACGGGCTGTTACGTGCGTCCCTGCGTTGCCGAGGTCGAAAATCAGTATCCCATCGTTCAGCACGAAACCTTCGCTCCCATTCTGTACCTGATAAAATACAGTACGCTGGACGAAGCCATTGCCCTTCAGAACGGCGTACCGCAGGGTCTGTCGTCGGCCATTTTCACGCTGCATCTGCGGGAGGCCGAGCAATTTCTGTCGGCGGCGGGTTCCGACTGCGGCATCGCCAACGTCAACATCGGGACGTCGGGGGCCGAAATCGGTGGGGCGTTCGGGGGCGAAAAGGAAACCGGCGGGGGCCGCGAATCCGGCTCCGACGCCTGGAAAGCCTATATGCGCCGACAAACCAACACCATCAATTACGGTACGGCGCTTCCGCTGGCGCAGGGGATTAAGTTTGAATTGTGAGTTTTTTTAACCACCGCAGTGGCGGACCACAGAGGAAGCGGAGGTATCACAGAGAGAACAGAGAATTGCCCCGCAAGGATTGTCCCGCAAGAATTGCCCCGTGGCTTTAGCCCGGGGATAGCAAACAAGCCCGCACACACACAAAGGGCTTTAGCCCAATTTGTTTTAATAGTATTTTGGGCTAAAGCCCCTGGAAGGTGGGGGCTTTGCCAGTGACCCCGGGCTAAAGCACCGGGGCAATTTTTTGTAGAACTCTGCTATCCAGTATCTCAGGACATGTGAGATGAGGATTGAAGCTAATAGTAATATGAAGCCACAGGGCAATTCTTGCGGGACAATCCTTGTGGGATAATTCTCTGTTCTCTCTGTGCAACTCTCTGTTCCCTCTGCGGTCCGCCGCTGCGGTGGTTAAACCCCGTTCCGGTCCCGAAACGTCCAGCCCATGCTCTGATACGAGCGGTTGGAGCGCCCCACTTTCTTACGTAACAAATTCAAATGTCCCGCTCTTTCTTCGGGTGTCGCCGGGCGGATGTCGAGCCTGGTGTTCACGCCGTCGGCCCCGAAGTTGACGCCCCAGACGAACGTGTCCCAGATGGAGACCCGCTGACCCGTCGTGACACAGAGCGAGGTGACGGCCCGCCAGGTGGTGGTCGGCAGCGGCGCAGCGGGCGGATTCCGGAAGGGCGTATCGAAAATCACCTGCGGGAACCGGCCATCGTTACGGTCGGCCTGATCGATTTCCACCTGCGTCCAGTAATACGGCTTGTCGTCCTCTGTAGGCAGATCGACCGAAAAGGCCGGGAAGGGCCGATGATGACCAAACTGAGGCTGATTATGAGCGTAAACGGTCTGCACCCAGCTTAGCCGGCACCCTTCTTTCCCACTGCGTTTGGCCGACATCCGGAACGAAGCGCCGTCGGGATTCAGCGATTGTTCCGTAATGCGAAACGGAATGGGCATCTGGAGCCGGTCGCCCGCCCGAATATTGTCGGAGGTGCGGCGGCGGCGCACGAGGTCGGCGTTGCGGGGGTCGTTCCAGATTTGCCGCCAGTCGTCGGGGTCGTGACCGTAGGCAGCAGCCAGCATCACCAGCGTTTCGTTGGACCGAACGATGACGTCTTCGTAGAAGCGGGCGGGGCCAATCTCCTGCTCGAAAACCGGACTTTCAAACTCCGTTTCGCTGTCGCCAGCCCGCCAGGCAATCTGGATGATCTTGTGAACCGGATTCAGCGTCTGATCGGTGGTGTAGGGCGGGTCGCCGTTCACGTTTTTCTTCAACAGAACGACCCGGCCAATGACCACCTGCGCCACCCGTTTGCCTTTGGGACCGATGATATCCTTGTGGTATTTTTTCACCTTACGGAACGCCTTCAGAATTTCGCGGCCAATGTGCGTGAAATACCGACCCCGGAATTCGTCGCCTTCATTCATCAGCGCCAGTTTGTCTTTCAAAAATGGCGAACCAGGCCCCACGTGACCCACCGGCAGGCGTTTTTGAAACCATCCGCTGACGCCTTTGGCATCGTATTCATCTTCGCTGCCCCAGACGTGGCCGAGTTCATGCGCCAGGATTTGGGTCGTCGAGTCGATGGCAACGTTAAAATTAGCCATCACCTTCTCGCGGTAGCCGCTGCCGTGGACATACGTGAGTTTGTTGGCGTGTTTTGCTTCCCGAACAAACTGAATCTTAAAACGAAGCCGGATTTTCTCGCCCACCTTGCCGCTTTTGTCCATCACCTGAATCTCCGCCGACTCGTCCCACATGAGGGCTGCTTTACGCATACGGGCGAAGAAATCTTTCTTCTGGCTATCGGTAAATTTCTCTTTAAACACCACGCCGGTAACAAACGTGATAGTTGCTTCCGAGGCACCGGCGTTGTAGAGAAAATTGAAATTACCACCTACATACGGAGCGTTCAGATCCGTATCATGCCGCGCAATTGTCTCCGACTTTTCAGCTTCCATGACGAGCGATTCGCCATCGTGCATACGGTGCAGTTCAAGTTCCCGCAGCAGTAGTTCCCGTTCCATGCTTCTTGTTGGTTAAATGGTCTTCCCTCACCCCCGGCCCCTCTCCCATTGGGAGAGGGGGTGACTACCTGGTTCGATTTCGATAAGTGAAAAAAGGGCATTGCCACCCCCTCTCCCATTGGGAGAGGGCTGGGGTGAGGGTTACACAATAGCTTCCGCTTTTTCGGGAACGGCGCTATAGGCGTTCCGGTACCCTTCCACGACGCCTTCGATGTCGTCGAGCCAGATGTCGAGGTTCGAGCGCACCGAGGTGGCGTTCAGGTCGCTGATGTTGGCCGCTTCGATGTCGGTCAGCAGGCGATAGCCGTAGGAGGCGCAGTTGTCGTAAATAATGAACCGGTTCATGTCGTTGAGCGTCATCGGTCGTTTGGATACCAGAATGTCGTAGGCCGCCGGGATGAATTCTTCCGGTTTGTTATATTGGTTCGGTATCCCGATTTCGGCCTTCAGCATCCGAACGAGGCAGATGGTGGCATAAACCGTAGCGATGCCGAGGAAGACGTTGATCTGGTTGCGGCCATACTGAAACGGCTCGAACTGCTGCTGCAAGACGTTCATCGTATCGCGGATGGAGGTCTGCGTCGCCACCGACGAGCGCGACTGACCGTTGCCGTTCTGCGCCTGAATGGCCTGCGCCAACTGCTTGGCTTTATAATATTCCACCTGATAATCAATGAGTTTGTTGAACGACTGCATGAAACCCGTGTTGCGCTCACTCTCGATGCCCAGGTTATTTTCGATGGTGACACCCAGAACTTTCTGATACGTACAGATGCGGTCTCGGAGACCGGAGGCTATGCCCAGGCGGTAGAGCGTACAGATGGCGTCCATCAGCGGGGCGTAGTTTTTCTTCGGGTCGCTGTCGTCGCGGAGTTTTCCGGAGATAGGATATTTTCCCCGATAGTTATAATCATCCATCAACGCGCTCAGAATCTTGAAGATGCCCATTCGTTCGTAATAATACAGCCACAGGCAGGCTCCCACGGTCAGGCCGGAGGTATCCAGATTCAGATCCAGTTTGTCGCCGTTGGGATGGGTGTACACCCCGTCGAGAACGTTTTCGGTCAGCGATACCCGGCGGCGGTAGTGAAACCGGGGCCGCTGCCGCTGATACAGATCCACGTCGGTTTCCAGGCAGGGATATTCGCTGGCGTTGACGTCGATGGCTGCCCGAATCAGCTCCTGCCGGGCGACGTGCATTTTCCGGTTGGCGTCGAGCCGACTTGTGCTTTTGCTTTTCGTGGCTACGTCTACGGTAGCCCGCAGCGCATCGAATCCTGGCTGAAGTTTCGTCACCGAACCCCGGTCGATCAGCAGCGATTCGAGCAGATTTTCGGGATAGTACGAAAAGCACTGCGAGAGCGCCAGACACAAATCCTCCTTATAATAATTGGGTATGAGGTTGTCTTTGTAAGGATCGACGTAAAAATCCTGCTCGATGACCAGATTGAGCAGTTCGTTATACTGGCTCCGGATGGCCCAGGTCCGGACGTCGGGCCAGGTGAATATTTTCGGGTCCAGTTTGTTGAAGAGCACCGTTGTCGTTGCCATTTCTGATGGAGTTTAGTGAAAGAGTGAAAGAGTGAATGAGTGAAAGAGTGAAAGAGTGAATGAGTGAATGAGTGAATGGGTGAAGGGGGTTTTTATTAGGCGTCAGCCTATTCACTCATTCACTCATTCGCTCATTCGCTCATTCAATCATCCCCCGATTCCCTTAAGCCAGTCGGTCATGGCCTGATCGATGAATGCCTGTTTGTGCTGTCGGTTCTCCCGCAGCAGCCGGAAGGCCGCCAGTTGAACGCCGATGGGCTGCAGCCGAAACTCAGCGGCAGCGATGCCAGTCGACGTCGCGTGGCTCTTCAGGCCCGCAGGCGAGAGCGATTCCAGCGCAAACAGGCTGGTTAAGGGTTTATTATCCAGCTTTTTATATTTTGTATCGCTGAACAGCCGGGCGGTCAGCGGCAGAAATCGTTCGATGGCCCGCATCGTTTCCTGCGTCAGCGGGTTCAGGTTCGACAGCGGATATTTTTGTTTCCACTCGGCTTCCCAGTCGTCCCAGTCGCCCTTGCCCCAGATGTGGCGGCACCAGTAAACCGACGTCAGAAACCGGACGTAGCTCGGCGGGTGCTGCTGACCGGGCGAGAGGTAGGTAGCCTGCCCCTGTTCCAGAAACAGCACGTCGCGGAGGCTGCACGTCTGCGCCATGCCCGTCAGGCAAAATCCCCAGAAGTCGGGTCCCAGTTCTTTGGTCCAGTTCACGAACAGCGTCCGGAGCAGCGGCGAAGCCCCCGCCCGCAGCAGTTGTTCGTTGAACACCCGCTGCAGCAGCCGCACGAAGTTGAGTTTCACCAGCGTCTGATGGCCGACTTCGTGATAAATCGATATCAGGTTGTATTTCTCGACCAGCCGCGAATACGGAATGCCGATAAACTGCATCGGATTAGGCGTACCCGGCAGTACGTCCACTCCTTCCCGGCAGGTTTTCGCCCCGAAACCCCGGTCGCAGAACACAATCGGCGGCACCGAAATATCGGCCAGAAAACCCCGCCGCACACCGTCGAGGGCAATGGCGTCGCAGCCTTTGAGCAGTTCGCCGATGGGTTTGCTCAATCGCTGGGTGAGCAGGTCCATGTAGGTGTCGTAGAACGTGTAGGAGTGCGTCACCTCCATTTCCAGACCGCCCAGCACCTGCACCAGTTGCGCCTTCGCTGCCGGATTGCCTTTTTCCGACAGCAGCCGGTCGCTGTAGCTGCGCAGTTTCTGAACCAGCCCGTTGGAAATGGTCGTCAACTGACTTTCGAGGGCGTCCCACTGCTCCGGCTTCAAATCCCGTTCGGGCGGCAGGGCCACGTCCTGCCGCAATCGGGTGAGCGCCCGGGCACGCGTCCGCAGGGACTCGATTTTGTTCAGAAAAAAAGCCGGAGAACTCATCTTACGAATAGATAATGACCCGATCCGGACGAACGACGACGATGGAACCGGGCGAAGTTTGAATGACCCGCTTGCGTTTTCCCCGATATGCGGAGCGATTCTGGCGGGCGGCGGTCAGGGCTTGTCGGCTCATTTGAGCAATCTGGCTGTTGAGGTTGCCGGGTCGGAGACCGGTCATCTGCCGGGCCATGTTCTGGTAGGCCGCCCGGGCCGTCTGAACGGCCTGCTGCGCCTGTGCCCGCACGTCGTTGGCAGCAGGGGTTTCGCCGCTGAGCAGCCGACCCGCCACCACACCGCCCACGCCGGGCGCAAAGGTGTTGGCCGCCAGACTCAGGCCTTTCTTAAACAGATCCGACTTCAGCAGGGAGCGCAGGTCGCCGCCCGCCAGTTTTGCCAGCGATTGAAGCGTACCCTGCGGCAGGAATTTGCCCGCCACGCCCATGATTTTTTTCTTGTGCTTGTTCCAGAGACCTTTGGCGGCTTTCCAGAAGTATTCGACCTCCATTTCGTAGAGTACGCGGTCGATTTCCTGCTCCATTTCGAAGCTGTCTTCAAACTCCCCGCTCAGGGCCGCATACAGTCGTTCTTCAAATTCGCTCTCACGGGAATCGTATTCGTCGCCCCACGATTCACTCTCCGAATCGACCACTTCCGATTCCAGTTCCGTATCGTTCTCGCCCTCCAGTTCGTATTCGTCGCTGAACTCGTAGTCTGATTCACTACTGTCGATTTCATTCTCGGCATAATCCCGCATGGACTCGTCATTGAATTCGAACTCCTGTTCAAATTCGCTCAGATAGTTGTTTCGATTGTCGCGCATGACGATAAGGTGTTAAGGATATTCACAAGGAACGGGACCTTATCGGACAGCCGACAGCGACCCCGCCGATGGGCCGGGATGAACCTGGCCGCATCGACGGGGTAAAATTCAGAGAAACGGGAAGGGAAGTAAATACCGTGATTCGGGTATTTTGATGGGTATTACTACGTGTTTTTAACCAAGGAAGGTGTGCAACCACAGAGGTAACGGAGATATCACCGCAGAGAAAACAGAGAACAAGTCTCCTTATCTATGTCCTTCATTGCCCCGGCGCTTTAGCCCAGGGATACCGGTAATGTTCCGCCCACTGAGGGGGCTTTAGCCCAAAACTTTACTGAGTTTATTGGGCTAAAGCCCTTTGTGATGGGAGATTAGCCTTCATATCCCCGGGCTAAAGCGCCGGGGCAATTCTACTCTTTTTTCTGTGCGGTACGCCGCCGCGGGTTAACTAACTATGCCTTTTTCGGGTGGCCGTAGGGAACATTGATGTCGATTTTACCTTTCCATTTCTTCGGAACGGGTTTGCCCAGCGACCAGTGAATGCCGTTGACCACCAGCCGCTGAAATGCTTCGACCCGAAAATCTTCGGGATGACCGAGCGTAGTGGTGAACACACGTCCCCCGGCGGCGTTCTGCCAGGTCCAGGCGACGGGATTGTCGATAGCTTCCTTATCCGGGTTGACGGACTTACCCATCAGTAGCCAGGTCGAGCCTTTGGCTGGATAATCGGGCAGGACGCGGTAAAGCCACGACGAGGCATGGAACCCCGGGGCCACACCCGTCAGGATAGGATGTTTGGCGGCTTCGGGAATGATACGGACGTCGGTGGTGCTGGCGTGTCCGTAATGCGTGTGTTTGGCTTTGCCGCCCCAGCCCGGAGGCGCTCCGAGCGCAAATTCACCGAAGGCATTCCAGGAAGCCCGTGCATCGTCGGGCGGGTAATTGAAGGCGTGGGTGCTGGTCCGGAATCCCATCACCGGCTTCCCGGATTTGAGGTAGTCGTCGATGTGTTTGAGCTGATCGGCGGGAAGCAGCCGCCAGCGCAGGTAGAAAACGGCCAGGTCGGCCTCTTTCAGTGCCTCCAGTCCGGGAATATCTTTTTCGGCGTTGTAATCGGGATAGGCTTTGAGCACCTTCGTCCGCATTCCGTAATTCTTCTCCAGTTCGGCGGCGATCAGCGGCAGCGTTTCTTCGCTGCTGTATTCATGGTCGCCGGTAACGAAAACGACCAGCGGCTTGCGTGGCTGGGCGGTAGTCAGGTGAGGTAGGGCGGCCAGACTGAGCAGTCCGGCGGTTTGCTGAAGAAAATGTCGGCGGGTTCCGGGCATGGCTGAAAGGTGTTTGGAATATAAAGAACGTATCGGGTCGATAATACTTTTCCAGGGTTTGTTTAACCCGCAGCGGCGGACCGCACAAAGGTAACAGAGGCTTACACAGAGCTAAACAAAAGAATGGCCCCAGGCTGGATGGTCCCCGGCTGGATGCCATGCAAGTATGGCTCCGGGCTGGATGGCTGGGCACATATTGCCCCGGTGCTTTAGCCCGGGGTCACTGACAAAGCCCCCACCTTCCAGGGGCTTTAGCCCAAAACACTACAGAAATCAATTGGGCTAAAGCCCTTTATGGGTGTGCGGGCTTGTTTGCTATCCCCGGGCTAAAGCCACGGGGCAATTCTTGCGGGACAATCCCTGTGGGGCAATTCTTGCGGGACAATCCTTGTGGGACAATTCTTGCGGGACAATTTTCTCTGTTCTCTCTGTGTTAAACTCCGTGTTCTCTGCGGTCCGCCGCTGCGGTGGTTAAACTCCCCGTTCTCTGTGGTTAAAACTCATGTCAGCCAGACCTCCATCCTTCCCCCGAACGAACCGCCCGGCTCCAGAATCGTCAGTCCGTCGCCGTTATTGAACGAATCGACGTTGGCCGTCAGCGGTTCGATGGCGATGTTCCGGCGATGGTCGGGCGTGTAGACCACCACGAACGGAAACGCCTCGTCCTGCCCGACGCAGAGCGTCAGTTGCTCTTCCGGCGAACTAAGTTTACTCACCGAGAGCGGTTCGTCCGTCGCTGCGGTTCGAAAAATATTGTCGAACGACCGGCCCCGGAGCGTTTGCTGTCCTCGTTCCTCAAAAGGACGGACGCCCACCGGCAGCAGGCTGTCGTCCAGTTCGATAGTTTCGGCGGCGGGCAGTTCCAGCGTCAGATCATCGACGGAGGTCTCGCCGAGCCGGAAATACGGATGCCAGCCGAACGCCGCCGGAAAGCGGACATGGCCTTTATTGGCGACATGGAAATGGATAGTGAGCCGTCCGGGCGAGAGTTGGTACTGCACTTCGAGCGCATACGGAAACGGATAAGCCGGATGAGAGCCATCGGCTTCATAACGCAGGGTCAGCGTGGCCTGGTCGCCATTGACGCTCTGTTCGATTAACTGAAAGGGTTCGTGCGCTATCAGGCCGTGAATGGCGTTGGGGCGACCGAAGTCGTTGTGCGGAAACGTATAGGTCTGTCCGTCAAAAGTGTAGGTTCCGCTCCGAATCCGGCTGGGGAACGGGAACAGAAAGGCGCTCGAATAGCCCGGGTCGGTCAGCAGGGCTTGGGGCGTTTCGGGGGCGGCTAGCACCGGAACAAGCCGGTCGCCAGCCCGCAGAAGAAGCTGACGCAACATGCCGCCCCGCTCCGGAATCACGCTGAGTTGCTCGCCGGTCACTGAATGAGTTACAACGTATTCCGTTAATGAATCAAACGGTCGGGATTGAATCTGGTAAGCCATTGTGTAGTTTCAGAGGAGATGAATGCCGGAAAGATAATCACTTTTAACGCTAAAATCCCCCAGGTTAGGGGATAACGACGTCGGGCCATCATCCGAAATTCAGAAAAATTTCCCGGCGTCTTTTCCATGTTCTATCCGATTCAACTGCTGCTGCTGTCGTTGGGCGCCTTACAGGGCGGGCTCCTGAGCCTCTGGTTTTTCCGAAACCGCCACCGCGAGCCCGCCCATCTGTACATGAGTCTGCTGCTGCTCGTCGTTGGACTGCAACTTACTCTGAAAGTCATTACCAAAGCGTGGCTGTTCGAACACGTTCGGCTGCTTTATCTGCTATCGTATCAGTTGCCCTATCTGATTGGCCCTTTGCTGTTTCTCTACGTGAGCGCCCGGCAAACCCACCGGGTCGCGTGGACCGATGCCGGGCATTTTGTGCCGTTCGGACTGGTTTTTCTACAAATCTGTCTCCTGTACGCATTCCCGTCCATCGGCCTCCGGGAGTTTCATCCCTGGTTCACGGCGACGCTGCAGAGCCTGCTGCTGGGCGTGTATGTCCGGTGGGCCTGGCGTCGGGCCGATCCGCCCCTGCAATCGTTTGTGCGGGGAGTAGCCGCCGCAGAGTTCGTCATCATTCTGACGCTGGCGCTGATGGTTATCTTTTACGGGCGTTTTCCCGACGTCCGCTTCCTGTTCGTAGCCCTGACCCTGCTAATCTACTGGGTAAGTTATCAGGTCATTGCCCGTGAGGGCGCTTTTAGCCACGTTTCGCACCTTACCCCCCTGCCCCCTGCCACCCCCGCACTCCCCGCCCCCTTGCCCAAACCAGCCAAATACGTCCGTTCGAGCCTGAAGTCCGACGAAGCCGACCGTATAGAACGTCAGCTTCGTCAGGCGATGGATCAGGGAAAGCTTTACCTCGACGCCTCGTTGAACATCGACGCGCTGGCGGAAAAACTGGACACGACGCGGCACCATCTGTCGCAGGTCCTCAACGAACGGATGCAGCAGCCCTATGCCGACTACATGAATGCGCTCCGGCTGGATGAGGCCCGGCAGCGGCTGAGCAACCCAGCCTATTTTCATTATACGATTGCCGCCATTGCCTTCGATTCGGGCTTCAGTTCCCTCGCTACCTTCAACGACGCCTTCCGCCGACAGTATGGCATGACGCCTTCCCGGTTCCGGGAACCGTTCATCAAAAAAATTGGTGTTTGAGCCTATTTTGACTTCCAATCCGACCGGAATCGGAGCAATATGTACATTTCCGCCCTAAATCGGGGCTGTATGAAAACACTGCACTCCAGCCGATGAAACCAGCACTGCTAATCGCTTCGACACTGATGAGCCTGTCGGCGGCGGCTCAATACGCCGACTATGACTCCCCGCTCGACGGGCGAAATCTGGGCATCGTCATCGACCATCCGGGCATGAAAACCGTCGTCGTGCGGTCGGATGTCACCTATCTGAGCGGTGCCGGAGGGGACTTGAAACTGGACGTATATCACCCCCCTCAGCTAGAGCCCGGTGAGAAACGTCCGGTCGTCGTTTTCCTGAACGCCATCGGTGAGTTTCAGGGGCAGCGAAAAGTGAAAAGCTGGGGAATTTATCAGACCTGGCCCCGGCTCGTCGCCGCCCACGGGTACGTCGGCATTTCTATGGAAGCCGACCAGAACCGGGTTCAGGAGTCCCTGCGGGGCGTGTTCGATTTTTTACGAACGAACGGTGGCGCTTATCACGCTGACGCCGATAAGATAGGCGTGTATGCGGCCTCGGCCAATGTAGGTCAGGCGGCGCAGTATCTGATGAGCGAGACGGCCTGCCGTGGCATTCGGGCGGCTGTTTTTTATTATGGACGGGCACCCCAGGGGCCGTTCCGCAAAGACCTGCCCGTGTTGTTCGTCGTGGCCGAAAGCGACGTGCGGGGAGATGAATACAATGCCCTCTGGGGAGACGTACTGAAAAACAAAGCCCCCTGGACGCTCCTGATGGCCTCTGGTCAGCCCCACGCCTTCGATTCGTTTTCGGGCGATGAGACATCCCGCAAAATCATCCGTCAAACTCTTTCGTTCTGGCAGGATCATCTGGAACCGGCTCCGGCTTTTGCCGATCCGCACCCCCTGGCCCGGCAGATTCTGGCCGCCCAGTATGGTAATCAGCCCGAAAAGGCCGTCGAATTGCTGAAAGCCTGGACAATCCGGTATCCGGACGACATGGCGGGACTTTCCAATTATGCCCTCTACCTGCGCTATCAGCAGCGATACGGCGAAGCCCGGCAAGCATACGGAAAAATGCTGGCGCTGCAACCCAAAAACGGGGATGCGCTGCTAAGAATGGCCGTGTTGTCATATCTGGACAATCGGCCCCAGGAGGCAGAATCGTATGTAGCCAGAGCCGTTGCTGCCGACGGGGAGAGCCATCATCTGTACGCTCATCTGGCTTACTGGATGTTGTCCCTGCGCAAACTGAACGAAAGCGTCCGATACTACCAGAAGGCCATTCAACTGGGAGCCGTGGGCAACGACTACTACAATCTGGCCTGCGCCCATGCGTTGCTCAACGAAAAAGAACCCGCCCTGACGGCCCTCGAACACGCCGTCAGGCTGGGCTACGGCTCAAAAACACAGTTCGACAGCGACCCGGACCTGACATCGGTTCGGAACGAAGAACGCTACCGAAAGCTGTTTGCGGAACCCATCAAATAACTGACTGAGCCATGCCTTCGATACACAGCGAAACAAACTGATTGTATACGGCGGAGCAGAGGCGGTCATTGCAGCCAGGCTTTCAAAAACCGTCGCCTTTTGAGCTAACGGTTTCGCAAATCTCTGATTTAGAGTGAAATTGGGCGCATTCTTTCTCACGCTAAACCCACTGAGCATGCGTCCTCTGCAACTGAACTCTTCCGGGGCCGACGTGTCCCGGCTTCAGACCCGTCTCAATGAACTGGGGTTCAATCCCGGTAAAATCGACGGCGACTTCGGCCCCGGCACCGAGGCCGCCGTCATCGCCTTCCAGCGAAGTGAAGAACTGCTCGCCAACGGCATCGTCGACATCAAAACGCTCCGGGCGCTGGGCTTCGAACCCGAAGCCGACGTCGTCGCCGCCGAATCGGTGCTGCCACAGGTGACCGTGAGCATCGTGTCACGGATGTTCCCGCAAACGCCCCTCGACAATATCAAAAAACACCTGCCGTTCGTGCTGAACGCCCTGAAAGAGCGCGACCTGGCCGACCGGAGCATGGTGCTGATGGCCCTGTCGACCATCCGGGCCGAGACGGCGGGCTTCGTCCCCATCGATGAGGGCAAATCCCGCTTCAACACCTCCCCCGGCGGCAGACCCTTCGACCTCTACGACAATCGGCGGGATCTGGGCAACCGGGGACCTACCGACGGGGCCGATTTTAAAGGACGGGGGTTCATTCAGCTCACGGGCCGCAGCAATTACCAGACCATCGGGCAGGCACTGGGCATCAATCTGGTCGGCAATCCGGCGCAGGCCAACAAACCCGACGTGGCGGCCCGCATCCTGGCGCTGTTTCTGAAAAATCGCGAACGCCGCATTCGGGAGGCCTTGCTGGAAGATGACCTGCGACAGGCCCGGCGGCTGGTCAACGGCGGCAGTCACGGACTGGATGCCTTCACGGCGGCCTTCCGGACGGGCGAGAGCCTGCTGCCGCCCGTGCTGACACTGCGGGTGGCCGTTACTGAGGCGGTGGCGTCTGAAGCGGGCGTACGGGTTTCGTGATTTTTCACTAAAGGTTGATGCGAGACTTCAGCCGGGGCCAACGACCCCGGCTGACAGCGGATAGCCAAAAGAAAAAGATGGTAAACGAAATTTTGTGATTAGGGAATCGTGCTCGTCTGGCTGAACGTATGCGAGTTGTTGATGCCGTTCTGCATGATTTCGGCCAGATGGCCGTTGCCCGTCTGTTCGCCCTCGATGCGGTTGCCGCTGCCGACCTGCAAATAATTCACCTCGTTATAATCCCCTTGCTGGAGGGCTTTTACGTAGTTGTCATCGCCTACCTGCAGCGCTGTTTCGGCCTGAGACTCACTGGAATACTCGTATACATTCCTGAATTTCCCGCCGCCGTGCAGCCGGTTGCCGTCGCCTTTCTGTATTGCTTCCACCTGATTGCCATTTCCCGACTGGGCCAGTTCGCCCAGATTCTCCGCCCCGGTTGCCGAATAGGAAATACTATTTATGTTTCCGGTCTGTCTAGCCTGAAATCCGTTTTGATCCCCCACCTGCTTCACGAAGGCTTCATTCCCGTCACCGGTCTGGTATAACCATAGGTGGTTATAGCCGGTGAAGACCTTTCCAGGAGCGGCCCTCTGCCCGAGTTCAGCGAGATTATTATTGCCGGTTTGACTGACGTACAGCGTGTTGTCATGGCTTTCAATCAGGCCGCCTTTTATTTCCTGGCCGTCGCCCTGTTCGGCGTTGATGAGGTTGTTATTGCCCCGATGGATTAGTTTGGCGGAGTTTCTGTCACCGGTCTGATACACAGTGAGGTCGTTTTGTTCGCCCACCACGGTGATTCCCATTTCTGCTCCGCCTTTAGGCATTGCTTCACCCAATTTGTTGTTGTATCCATCCTGCGAGGCCCGGACGCGGTTGCCATTGCCGGAAACCCCTATGAAGGCCTGATTTTCCGTGCCCTGCTGCTTGGTCCAGGTCGTATTGTCGCTGGAGGTTTCGTATTGTTTACCGCCATTCCGGCCTATAGACAACTCCGCCCGGTTGCCGGTGCCATCCTGGTAAATCGAACTACTATTGTTTTGATTGTTTTCTTTACCGGCATTGTCCGACAACACAATCTGGTTTTCCTGCCCATTCTGGCGCAGGGTGGCTTTTAGTTCATTTCCAGCCTGAGTCGCGTTTATTCGGTTGCTGGTGCCGATCTGAATGGCTTCGCTTCTGTTTTCCATTCCTATCTGCGTCAGGTTGCCGAGGTTTCGCTCTCCCGTCTGCCGGGTATTCGTGTAGTTGCCGAAGCCGTTCTGAAAGTGCGAAATGCTGTTTGCCGAACCCGCCTGGTGCGTTTCGCCTTCGTTTTCGGAACCCACTTGCTGCACTTTCAGGATGTTGTTCTGCCCGTAGGCGCAGGCCAGCGTTAGCAGACTGGCCGTGAAAAAGGTAAAGAGAGCTTTCATGCTGATTTTTGGTTTGATGTTCACATGGATGCATGGCAGCACTCCTTTAGGCTGCCGGTATCTGGTGAGTCTCCCAACTGGTTAGACAGCAGCAAAGTAAGATAGAGAGATGGCCCCCAAACCGGACATTCCGACCCCACAATCCTGCCATTTTGGAATAAAGTGATTGGGTGACACCGCTTTGTTCCCCATTCACTCAATCACTCATTCATTCACTCAATCACCAAATCGCATCCCAGAGTGAGGTGGCGAGGCCGTGCTCTTTTTTCATTTTGTCGCTGATCCGTACCTCGATGCCCTGCGAACGAAGCCAGTGCAGCGCCCCGGCAGCGGTAGGATAGCGATACAGCCCCTCCGTAGTGAGAATGAGGACATAATGACCGTTGGCGTCGAACGAAGCCGATTGAATGGCTTCATCTTTATAATCGTAAACCGCCAGCCGGTCGCCGTGCAGATTCCAGAGTGTGGCGCGGCTATTGCCGGGAATAAAGCCCAGCAGTGTGCGGTTGTCGGACGAGAAGGCGGCCTGGGTGACGGCGTCGGGAATAAAGCCGGTCTGACGGCCTTCGGCATCCCGGATGATGGTGCGGTTGCCCGAACCCGTCAGCAGCCACCGCCCGTCGGGCGAAAACAGCAGCAGGTTGACCATGCCGCTCTGTCGGAGCGTATCGACCCGCCGCGTCTGCCGATTCCACGACATAATGCGGTTTCGTCCGCCAATCAGCACCCGTCGATTGTCGGGCGAAAAGGCCGCTTCAATAATCGGCTCATCGCCCAAATCGAGGCTATCGAGCAATTGCCCCCGCTCGTTCACCAGATGAACCAGACCCAAATCGGGAAACTGAATGAACTGGCGACCATCTGCCGAAAACGTGACCGGTGTGTTGTCTTCCAGAAATGAAAATGAACCTGCGAGCTGACCTTTCCGCGAAAACGTCCGCAGCCGGAACGAGTCCGGATCGGCTACCTGATCGATGACGACATACCGGCTTTTGTCTTTGGAAAGAAACAGTTCCGACACGCTTCCCGCCAGCCGAAAACTATCCAGAACCCGATTGTTCACATCCCGCACCGACAGGCTCAAACCGCCCGGATCGGAATCATCCACCGTAAATAGCTGCTTTCCATCGGTCGTGAATTCGCCCGCTGAAGCGCCGTTGGGCCATCGCCAGACCGTATTGTTTTCCAGATACCACAACCGGGCTTTGGCCGCGTGGTTGGTCAGCAGCCTGCGCTGGTCGGGATGGGCGTAAACCGACCGAAACGCATCGTCGACCACCAGACTGTCGGTAAGCAGGCCGTCCGGACGCCACCGATACAGAATATTTCCGTCTGCCAGCAATGTCGAATCATTTCCCGGCGTCACCGGAGGCTGCGACGTATCCACACGGATCCGTCTTATTTCCGTCGTAAACCGGGCCGGTGTCTTCAGCGAATGTCTCGTCACCGTATCGCCGTGAAACGTCAGCAGGGAATCGCTGCCCGTCGTGAAGGCAGGATTATCACTTTCCACGCCGTCGGCCACCGGTCGGTCGACCGTCAGGATCATCCGCCCGTCCGTGTTCCACACCCGAACGGCGATGGGCGTCAGCGCCAGAAAATGACGACCGTCGGGCGCAAACTGTAGATATTCTATTTCGCCCGTATCATCGATTTCCACATGCAGGCGTGTTTCACCCCCGTTGTCGAGCAGACGCAGATGGTCGCCCGATGCCAGCAGAATCTGGGTTCCATCGGGCGAAAAAATCGCAAAGTTGGCTCGTTCCCGGTCGCCCAGCGTCTGATAGACCGAACCGCCGTTTTGTTGTAAAATGGCATAAATACCCTTCTCCGATTGACGGTCGTTCCGGCGCTCCCAGACCCATCCCAGCACCCGCAGCCCGTCGAGCGGCGCAAGATCGCGGGCCTGAAAAATCAGGTTCTGATAATTGGTCTGTGTCCACTGATACGAGGCAAACAGCAGCGCCGTCACCGCCACCAGACACAGGGCCGCTACGCCCGCAACCGTCCGCCGCAGCCGACGGTTGCGGGCCTTCTGGGCGTCCAGTTCCTGCTGCTGCTGGCTTTTCCGATAGCGCTGACTCTGTTCCACAAACTGCCAGATGGCCGGACTGTCGGCGGTGCTGCGTTCGAGTTCGGGACGCAGGACTTTCTGGTAGCTTTCCACTTCGCTCAGCCGCCGCACCGACAGCAGCAGGTCGTCGGGGCGTTGTTTTTCGATATACTCCCGGTAGGCTTCGCGGAGTCGGCGGATGATGTCGTTGATAAGCCGCTGTTCGGCAGATCGCCCCGCGTTGATAATTCGGGCCAGGCTGTCATGCGGCAGTTCCACGATGCCCTCTTCCTCCCGAAGCAGCCGCGAACGCTCCAGTTCGGCGACGATGCGGCTCACCAGTCCGGGTTCCAGGCCCGTTTCCGTTTGCAGGGTCGCCAGCCGGTGTTCACGTCGGGTGCCCTCGTAGGTAACGAAGGCTTCCAGCACCCGCGTCACGGCGGAACGCTCCACGTCCAGTGTCGTTGCCACGGCTTTACGCTGCTCGCGCAGAAATGTTTCCAGTACGTCGTCGATGGCCCCCACCGACGTCACCAGCGCCGGGTCGATGGTCAGTCGGGACAATCCCAGCCGCTGCTGTCGCCGAGCGGCCTCCCGCCACAGCCGGTCGAGATAGACCTGCAAATACGGTAGCTGGAAAGTAGCCCGTCCCTGGCGATTGTTATCGATAATGAGCCGGGCCGTTTCCGAACCGTTTTCGAGCGTTACGTCCGGCAGGTCGCCGAGCGTTCCCAGAATCACCTCTTCAAGTGCCCGGTCGCTCATGGGCTCCACCCGCAGCCGGAAGTCCAGCAGCGTGGGCAGGTCATTTTCGTAGGGATACAGATGCGCCAGATACTCTTCCCGCATAACCAGCAGGAGCTTACAGCCTGCGCCGGATTCATGGAGACGCTTCAGTTCCGAAAAAAACTGTTCCTGTTCTGCCCGGTTCCCGCTAATGAAAAGTTCTTCAAACTGGTCGAAAATCAGATAGACGGGCCGCAGCGAATAGCGGGTCAGCCGCCGGACCCGCTCGTCGACCGGCATGTCTTCGGCGGAGGGCAGCAGGTCGTTCAGCGCCGTCTGGAGCGCATTGGAGAAATGGCCCCGCCGACGAATGATGAGCGGAAAATAATCGGTATCGCTCATGGCCTTTGCCAGACCGCACTGCACCAGGCTGCTTTTGCCCGTTCCCGAAGCGCCGTAAACCAGAATCAGGCGGGAGGTAAACAGCAGTTCCAACAGACGTTTCTGCTCAGTTTCCCGACCAAAAAAGCGTTTGGTGTCGGCGGCCGTGTAGGCGTCGAGAAATTTGAAGGGGCTTTGTACGGGGCGGTCGGCGATCATAACTCAGAGAACCAGGCTTAAGTCCATGTCATCAGGGGGGCGTACTGCGGCATCGGGCGACCGGGATGTTTCGCCCCCGATGAGCGTCAGCATCGTGCGGATTTGTTCGCGCAGCAGACTGAAATCCGCATCCGGACTGGCTTTCTGTAAGGACACCGTCAGCGGATCATCGCCGGGCCGGGCCATATGCCGGAACCGCACCTGCTGGTCGGAACAGGACTGAAAACTGTAGAGGTCGAAAACGGAATTATCGCTTTTGATGTAGACGTTTCGGTCGATGATATACGGCGACAGATTCAGGAACTGGTTCATATCGTTTTCGACAAGCTGACCGTTTTCGATCTGGCGCTGCGTCCGGACCAGCAGCACCGACTGACATTCCCAGGGCTCGTCGAAACTGACTTCCTGAAACCGCCAGTTCGATTTCTGGTAATATTCACTGGTTCGCAGCACGACCCGCTCGTGGTTGAACTTCCGGGCGGCGTTGAAATAACTGATAACCCAGATGGTATTGAACGATTCGAGGCGGTAGTCGGCCCAAAAGCCCACCCAGTGCAGCAGATCACAGAGCCGATTTTCGCCAAGTTCGCACAGACCAGCGAGGGCCGCAGCGTCCGCTCCCGCCGCTGACTGGCGGCGCAGCGTATTGAAAAACGGCAGACTGGCGGCCATCGGCGAGCCCTCGTCAACTGATTTCACCAGTTCCGTCAGTCCCGGCAGCGCCGATTCGGCCTCAAGGGCAAACGCCGCCAGGGTTCGCAACTGATGCAGCAGCGTATCGGGCTCGGAGACGTTCCAGCCCTGCGTGTGCAGGTGCAGGAGTTCCTGCCGGGTCGCCGCCGCTGGCCCGACCCCGGCCAGGAGCCGGTTCCGGGCCAGCGCCATGAACAGGCTGAAGAGCAGATCGACGCTCGAATCGACCAGCGTCAGGTAGTGTTTCAGGCGGTCGGTGGAGGGAGCCGGTTCGATGAATTTTCCGTTGACGAACTCCGGGCAGAGCAGCTTCCGGAGCGGTTCGGCCAGCGGGTAGGGCAGTCGTTTCAGGAGTTCCTCATTCAGCCATTCCCGAAATGCCTCCAGTTCGGCATCCCAGTTTTTAGAACCGGATTTTTCTTTCAGGGCCGTCTGTCGGCTCAGATACAGTTCCCGCAGCGTGGGGTCGCGGGCGCTGAGGATTTTCACCAGAGCCACCCGCAATTCGGCATTGGGGCGGTAGGTCGGCGGCGCCGTTTCGGCTACCGATGGGAGCCGCCAGCGGGCCGCCTCATCCGACGGGTAATGCACATACCACTGATTTCGCGTGATTTCCTCGTCCATCTCCGCCATGCCCCGGTCCACGGCAATGGTGGTCGCTTCTTTCACCTTCAGCCGGTCCTGCACCTGTTCGAGCGCTTCCTGTACGGACGTCTGATTGACCAGCGCTTCATAAAACCAGAGCGCAACGTCGGTGGCGACAGTGTCCTGCACTGGCGTCGAGGTGGCAATGATAACGGCCTGAACGTTCTGTTTCCGGAGCAGTTCCACCTGCTGCCGGGTGGAGCAGCCATTCAGAAAAACCACCCGCAGATTGGGGCAGCGGCCCAGCAGCCGGGCAATGCCCTCGCCCCGGGCGGGCTGGTCTTCGAGTTGCAGGAAGGTTTGTCCGGCATGACCGCTGAAATGAAACAGCGCCAGCGATTGCTGATAGATCAGGAGTTTATCGGCGACGGAATCCGTGGTGGCGAACGAATCCCGCACTTTTCGGAAGTGGTTACGGCTGCTGCGGGGATCGAGCAGCCGGTCGATGCCTTCGTCTTCATCCCGCAGCGAAGGCAGGGGCCGGTCGCGGTCGTTGGCGAAGCAAAACAGCAGTGTATCCATCGGTTAGGGCAGGTCGGGGCGCAACGGCAATGAATATTAGCCATTTATTGGCATTTCGGCAACTGGCAATGTGTTTTCGGCGGCAAAATCCATGTGCCATATTTGCGGAAAGGTTTTAGCAGACCACAATATTGGGTGCTTTACCGGCCTATTTCGCCAGATGATGCCGGATGCCTGCCGGTTTACTAACTTAGGGCAGAATCAGGTAGTCGAGCCAAAAGAAACAAGCCTGAACGATCCTATGCACTCGCAGAAACCCGTCGATATTCTGCTTCTGGGGACCATTCATTTTACGCCCTCACCGGAAGACACCTACAGCAACCAACCCTATGTCGGCGACAGCCTTCTCTACACTCAGCAACTGGAGGAGGTAATCGATAAATTAGTGGAATACAGACCCAACAAGATCTGCATCGAGGCAACACGGGACGATCAGGTCAGAATAAACAACGATTACACAAATTACCTCAACGGGTCATATACCCTGAGAATGAAGGAGAGGGAACAGATAGGATTTACCTTAGCCAGACGGCTGGGGATACCTGCGCTGCATTGTGTCAGCCATTCGGGCAGGTTTGACGACGAGACGGTGCTGGCTCAGGCAGTTGAAGCCGGACAGAAGACCTTGATCGATGAACTTCATGCAGAAGCTCAGGCATTCATGCGTCTCGTCGACAAGTACCAGCGGAAACGAACATTGCGGGAATTATTGGTTTTCCTGAACTCGGAATCTTCATTACAAAAAAATCTGGCGCTGTACCTTAATTATCTGTCACGGATTATGTACAACGAACAGTATGCAGGCGCACAGCTTGTTGCCGACTGGTACGCGACCAACCTGTTTATTTACGCCAATATTCTGCAAATCATCGGTGCGGACGACAAAAACATCATCGTCATTATGGGGCAGGGCCACATTCCGGTTCTGAAACATTTTTTTGCCAACAATCCGGCCTTTCGGGTTATTCCGGTTCGAAAAGTGCTGGGTTAGTGAAAATTGAGTCCGTTGGCCCCAGAGGAAGTGTGAAGCGCTTCAGAGCCGGAAAGATTGAATACCGTACTCAAAATCTCCATACTAGCCTGACGATCTGACACTCGCTTTGCCATATCGTGAAAAATGATTTCGTCTACCCCGTGCTCGCTCTGCAGCCGTGCAAACTGTTCTGCAAAATAAGCGGGTCCGCCAATGAGTAGTGCGGGTTCTGTCAGACCAAGTTGGCGGGCAATCTGCCAGGCGCGTGCGTCGGTTTCGTGACAGATGCCCGCGACCGCAAGGTTCACTATCGGGTAATGCCCCTGCCGTTCATAAAATTTTTCCCGGAACGCAGACAGTTCGTGGGGTTGGGGCTGATGCCGACTCGGGTCGTGATAGAGCGACCGACACAGCGCCGTGCCATACTGGATTGCTTTTTCGGCAGCGTTTCCCACAAAACCAGCCACCGACAGCAGCCATGACTGTGGTTTGAGACCCTTGTAGGGCGGAATGACCACGCCTTCCCCATGCGCATAAAGAGCCTCATCGTCAGCGAGAAAATGAAGCAGTCGTTCTGTATTCTGCCAGTAGAGACGGGCCAGATCGTCGCGGGAGTATTCGGGTCCGAGGGCTGTTTGAATAACCTGTGTATAGGGGTATCCGTTGGCTAATCCCATATCGATACGCCCCGGATAGATATTTGCCAGGCATTTAAAAAACGATGCGACGTGGTATGGCTGATAAAGGCTCATGAGCACACCGGCGATACCCAGTTTGATGGACGTAGTGCAGGAAGCCAGAACCGGCAGAACGGGTTGTGGATTGGTCCAGGCTTTTGCCCGCAGGATGTCGTGATGCTCGGCCAGCCAGAATCGGGAGAAACCAAGCTGTTCGGCCAGAATGGCCTCTTCCATCACCGCCTGAAGTTTTAACAGGCTATTCAGCCCGATGCGGTCTCCATAGTCCAGTAATCCAATTTGAAGGGGTTTCATGGGTGTTCGTGGTCAGAAGCTTCATAGTAACCAGATGAGTTCATCAAAATGCGGCAGGTCTGTCTGAGAACCCAGCCGCATCAGGGTCAGGCCGATGCCCGCAATGCCTTCGTACACAGACACGCCCGTGTTGATAATTTCGTGGTTGTACTGGCTGCGGAAGCCCAGAAATTCGGGATGGCTGGTTCGCCAGTCAGGAATTTGATGGAACCAGTGGTTGCGGGCCTCTGCCAATGAGGCGTCGTGGGTCAAGCGATATACGTTGTCGAAGGCCAGCGCCAGGCCGCTGGCACCGTAAAGAATGCCCGCATCACCCAGCATCGTTTGTTCAGGCGTTCGGCGTTGGGCGGCATACCGCAGTATCTGCAGCCCGGCCTCCTGCGCCTGAGCGAGCGAGAGCGCCTGACCCGCCCTCAGGAGGGCATACCCAATGCCGAGGTCACCGTAGCACAGGCTCAGTCGGGAGGGTTTGTTGGGCAAATGAAGAATATCACTGAAATAAGAATGGTAGGGTTCGGGATTCCGACGCCGACTGAGAATAAACGAGATGCTGTCTGTGATGAGCCGCCGAACCTGCTCACTTTGCAGACCCTCCTCCCAGAGCCTGGTCAGAAACAGGACCATCGCGGCTGAGCCGTGAGGCATACTCAGATACGTCCGGTCATCCCGAAACAGTTTCGAACGCCAATAGATACCCTGCGGAGAGGTTACGGCCCAGCGGTCGCATTCGTCGACGTACTGGCACAACGAATCAGTGACGGTACGGGTAGTTTTCAGGCGGCTGAGCAGATAGCGGCCCAGAACAAGGCCTCCGTTCGTATAACCGCCCACGTCGCCGTTTTCCAGATATTTAGCCATCTGACGGACCACTACTCCATCGACGTCTGCCAGGCATTCGTCCGGGGGGTATTCCTGGCTGAACCCGTGTTCGTGAATAAATTGCAGGAAAATGCCTAATTCACTTAACTGCGAAAAATAGGGCCAGGAAAAATCATTGACCATCGAGAAGGCCTGCTCGATTTGCCGACCGGCCTTTGCGGTGTAGGTCTGGTCCTGGGTCAGTCGACCGTAATAAAAGTTGAATAAGGCGGCACCCAGGATGCCTCTTGCATAGCCAAAGCCGAGAAAGGCGTCGCTGCGTCGTTCCAGTTCGCTGGCAATAGCCGCCAGTAAGTTCTGATTTTCTGTACTCAGGCTGTTGAGAGTACCTGCTGAAGATGTCATTACCAATGGCATTGGCCTGGTGCGAATGATTAATTGTTGATCCGGATACGGCCCTGCTCCGTTTCGGAAGCTGATGCCCGCTGTCTGGCAGATTTCATTTTCGTATTCCCAAACTTGCGGCTAATCGTCAGGCGGAGGGTACGCGTGTCGTAGAGATAGTTAATCCGCTGGGAAATACCGGGCAGGTCTGTTTCTGCTTTGAGCCGGTAGGACCTCAGTATGTCATTACCGGCCAGGCTGTAGGTTGTCAGCTTGTCTTTGCTGCTTTTCTTTACACCGAAGTTGAGCTGATACTGAGGCCAGACAGAGTATACGCCGTAGACTGTAGCCGAATTATAATAGCCTGACAGTTCAGCGGCAAAACCAGCCGACAGTTTGAATGAATGATTAAAATTGTAAGCCAGCGACGGACGATTCAGCCGATATTGCCGACCATCCGACAATGTCGTCTGCATATCGTTGTAGTTCAGCAGGAGCGAGTTCTCCACCGACCACCAGCGGGTCAGGTTAACAGGCACCATTAGCGAAAGTCCATAGAAAAAGCTGTTGTCCAGATTGGCTTCCGTCCAGATGATGACGTCCGGATTTTTTGCGTCCCGCTGCAGCACCTGCATAATCGTCCCTGACGTCCTCTGGTAACTTAGCGCCATCACATACCGGTCTGCCAGGGTATAATTCAATTCGAAGGCATTGGTCAACTGGGGCTGCAGATACGGATTTCCTACACTTTGCGTGTAAATGTCCGATACATAAACGAACGGGTTCAGGGACTGGTAACTGGGGCGGTCGATACGGCGGCTGTAGGATAAGCCAATGCTGTTCTTATCATTGAGCGACTTATTGACGAATACACTGGGAAACAACTGGAAATACTGATTGGAAACCGTTGTCTTTGCTGTCAGGGAAGTGCCTTCGTAGGCTGTATACTCTCCTCGAAGCCCTGCTTTAATCTGCCAGGTCTTCAGGCTGCCCTGCAGAGAGGCGTAACCAGCGGCGATGTGTTCATTATACAGGAAACTATTGGTTCTGTTTACGTCCGAGGTCCACACATTCTGTTGATTCTCCAGAAAAAGTGCCTTGTTGGCCGCCCGTACCAAACTGGTTTTCACCCCTGCCTCCAGGCTGAACTGTTTAGACACAGGCCGGATATAATCTGCTTTCACAATACCGATATGGATGTCGGTGGCAGGGCGGTTCTGAAGCAGCAGCGGAGGACGCCCGGTCTGGCCCTCAGGTGTGAAGAAATCGTTGCGGATGTTGGTAAGGTTGCTTTCCGAGAAATACGTATAATCCAGATCTGCCGTTATTTCGTGTCCTGCCGAAACCACATGTCTGAGGTTCAGATTCGAGGTAGAGTTGAGGGAGTTGCCGTCCTGAACCGAATGTTTTCTGATTGTGGAGTTCAGTACGTTCTCCGGGGTCAAAATTCTGGTCAGTGTGTTGTCCAGCAGCCCGTTTCCTCCCACCACCAGGCGAGTGGTCAATCCCAGTGTCGTTTTAGGGTTCAGATAATAATCCAGACCAATGCGGGTATTCAGGCTCCGACGGGTGTAGATTTCGGGGCGCTGGCTGCGAAGAATCTGGGATATGCGACCGTCGGTTTTGTAATAATTTGTGCCTTCCCAGTCAGACTGCTGTTTACTGGCGGCCAGATTAAGATTGGCATTGAGGGCGATTTTCTTTCCGTTGTGCTGGAGATTCAGCCCACCCACGCCCCGCAGGAATCGGCCACGGGTAACATTCATCGTGGCCGTGGCACTGGTGCCGTAATTTTTTCCCTTGATGGTCTTGATGTTGATGATGCCCGAAGTACCGGCGGCATCGTATTTGGCAGGAGGATTGTTGATGACTTCTATTTTTTCAATTTCCGTACTCTGCATCGACCGCAGCAAATCGATCACGTCGGCCATGCTCAGGTTGGTGGGCCGGTTATCGATGAGAATCAGTACGCCGGATTTCCCCCGCACACTGATTTGGTCCTGCGGCGTTACAAGGATGCCAGGTGCCCGGCTCAGCACCTCCAGGGCATTGTTGCCCGTGGCGACGATGCTGTTCTCTACATTCAGCACAATCCGGTCGGGCTGCACTTCGATGAGCGGCTTTTTGCTTCTTACGACCACCTCCTGCAGGTTTGCCGCACTGGCCTCCAGAATAATGTCCAGCGGCGGGCGGTCCTGAGCCGGGCCAAACTGTATCGGAATAATTTTCCGGTTATAGCCTATGGACGTTATGGAAAGCAGATAACTTCCGTCTGCGAGGTTATCGATTATAAACCAGCCCGTCGTGTCGGTAACGGCGGCTTTCACCAGCGCACTGTCGGCGGGGTTCATCACCAGAACATTGACGAAGGGCACCGGGGCGTTATCCTTGTCCAGAATGCGGCCTCGTATGGCAGGAGACTCAGCCATCACCCAATGGCTTAACAGTCCCAGCAGAACGGCAAGCAGTATAGGTCTCATAATAAAGTAGTGTTTTCTGGTGACTCGATGTGTTTCATCCGAATGGATATCCCGAAATACAGGGAAGGCCGAAGGAATCAGAAACTTTTTAGACGAAAGAGGGATCTGAATAGATGGAGCCAGCCGAAACGTGCCCGGAAATCCGCTGCCCGTTCAGCGTCGGTCTGCGGTGTCCGACAGGCAGACGCTGGCGGATGGCTTTGTCGTTTGCCCCCCCGGTTTAGTCTACACTGAATGAGGGATTGGTCGAAAAGAATTTCAGGCCTGCCGACGGGAAGTGATGTTTGCATCGGTCATCAGGCGAAAGAAGCCGGCAAAACGACTGAGACACATTCATTTAGTTCATCCCAAAAAACAATCTTATTCATCATGGAAAAGCAACCATTCGACAAAACAAAGGCGCTGACTTTCGCCAAGGAACTGATCGCCAAACTTGACGAGGCCCAACTGTCTCCCGAAGAATCACAGGAAGTAGAAGGCGGTATTTCCTGTTTCACGTTTTCGTGCGACAAGGCAAACGCAAACGTTGCCGATTAACGTGTATGCCCAAAAGCAGGGTTGGATTGAACCGACCCTGCTTTTTTTTTGCAAAAAGGCCCAGCGCCCGTACTGCCCGCTTACGTATGCGCAGCGGCAGCCATCCAGGGAGTCGCCCGGACAAGCGTTTTTAAGACAATTCTCCGAACCACCTGACGCCAGTTGTCGCCATGCTTTCACTTTCAGCCCACCCATTCTTTCTGTTGAGGCGGCCAGTCCTGTCACTCGATGACCTCGAAGCGTTTCATACCCGGTGTCAGGATGCCGACCGATTTGGAGCCGAGATCCAGGAGTTGCTCCGGCAGCCGTTTTTCCAGGCGGCCATTAGCCTCGCGTCACCGGATCTGTACGAGAATTATCTGGCGTGGCAAAAAGGAGCCTATCGCGGCGATGCCGACAAGTTATTACAGGCACTATACAGGTATCTGGTCCGGATGTCTACGCGCTGCACACCGTTTGGTCTGTTTGCCGGTGTGCACGTCGGATCGGTAGAATCGTCTACCCGTTTTCAGTTTGGGGACATCCCGGAGAGTGTGCAGAAGGCCAGACTGGACATGAATTATGTTGCCGAACTGACTGAGCACCTGCTTGGAGATCGGCACATTCGTCAGCAGCTTCGCTATTATCCGAATTCCATTTTGTATGCCGTAGGGGACAGCTACCGATACGTAGAATCCTATACGAAAGACAAAAAACGACATTACATGCTGGCGGCTGTCGGCAAAACGTCTTACCTCGACATTGTACTCAGAAAGGCCGCCGCCGGGGCGCTGCCCGGCGAACTCGCCGCATTGCTCGTGACGGACCAGATTACGGCTGAAGAAGCTGAAGACTATATCGACCAACTCATCACCCATCAGCTTCTGGTCAGTGAAATCGAGCCGCTTGTAACGGGCGACGACATGCTGGAGAGGCTAATCGACCGGCTCCGGACCCTGAAGGGCACCGATACCTATGTGTCCACCCTCCGTCGGGTCGAGTCTCTGTTGAGAGAACCCATACGCTCACCCGCGCATTTTGAAGCCATTGTCGCCCCGATAGAGGCGTGTTTCCGGCGACCCTCGAAGAAAGATTTGGTACAGGTCGATTTGACACTGTCAGCAACTGTCTGTCAGCTTAGTCATCGGGTGACCAATCTCCTGACTGATGAACTTTCCGAATTTGCCTTTTTGGGTAAAGCCTACACCAACAGTTACCTTGAGCAGTTTAAAAAACGGTTTTACCAGCGCTATGAAGAACGCGAGGTTCCGCTGCTGACGGCCCTGGACAGCGAATTGGGCATTGGATACGGACGGGCCGTTGCCGGAGGAGCAGACCATCTGCCCCTGCTGGATGACGTCGCATTCGGCAGAACAGCCCGGCCTGCGTCGACGGACTGGGACTATGTGGAAAAGCTTCGGTTTCGCCTCTATGAAACCGCCATCCGGCAAAAATCTAAATGCGTAGCCGTTACGGAGGAAGATATACAGGAGGCAAAAACGCTGACTAACCCCTCTCTTCCGGCCAGTTTATTTGTGCTGGGAAACCTGATGGCCCCTTCGCAGGAAACCATCGATGAAGGTAATTTTACGTTTGCCGTAAGGAGCATTTCCGGCCCATCCGCCGCCTTTCTTTTAGGACGCTTCTGCCATGATCCGGTTCTCAACGAGCGGCTGCAGCAGGCTCTGCGGGAAGAAGAACAGAGCGTTCCAGATGCTATCCACGCAGAAATTGCTCACCTGCCCGAAGCTCGTGCGGGGAATATTCTGCTGCGACCGGCGCTGAGAGATTATGAAATCCCTTTTCTGGCCGGTTCGTCGCTTCCACCCGAACGGCAGATACCGCTGAGTGACCTGATGGTGTCGGTACCCAACGGCCAACAGGTCGTCCTGCGCTCGAAGAAGCTGAACAAACGGGTCATTCCGAGGCTGTCGGCAGCGCATAACTTCAGCAGAGGGTTGAGTCATTACCGATTTTTATGTGACCTTCAATTGCAGTCTGCCGCCTGCGATTGTAACTGGAGTTGGGGCATGATGGCGGATCAGCCCTTCCTGCCCCGCGTTCAATATCGACACCTGATTGTGAGCCGGGCCATCTGGAATCTTGCGCCGGATGATTTTCAGGACCTGATCGACGGGGCGTCGGACCCCTTCACGGTCGTCGGCAATCTTCGGCGGAGGTGGCAGCTTCCGGAGCAGGTTGTGATTGTGGAAGAAGGGGACAACGAGCTTCTTGTCGATTTTCGATATGTGGTCAGTTGCCGACTTTTGTACGACCGGATGAAGCGAAAAAAGCGGATTCGGCTTACGGAATTTCTGCTGGGTCAGAACAACCAGTTCCTGAGCGATAACCGGGGGCATTCGTTTGCCAATGAAATCGTCATCCCTCTGAAACACAATGTGGCAGCCCCTCCCGCTGCGACGTTCCCATCGTCTGGCAAGGGTGTTGCACGTAGTTTCGCTCCGGGAAGTGAGTGGCTTTACGTGAAAATTTTCACCGGTCCCAGAATGGCCGACCGCCTGCTGACTGAGGTTATTGGGCCGCTCGCGGAGGAATTATACAGAGAGTCTCTGATTGATCAGTGGTTTTTTGTCCGGTATAACGATCCCAGTGAGCACCTGCGAATACGGTTTCATGGGAACGGCGACCCCGCCTTCTGGCAGGTTGTTCTGGTTAAATTACATGCTTCGTTAGCAGACAGATTGACGGCGGGTTTAGTCCATAGTCTGCAAATCGACACCTATCAACGAGAGATTGAACGCTACAGCGCAGCGGCCATGCCATTGAGCGAGCAAATTTTTCATATAGACTCAGTGGCCGTCGTCTGTCTTCTGCGCCTTCTCTACGGCGACAACCAGGAAAAATATCGATGGCTGTTTGCCATGCGCGGAGTCGATGATCTTTTATCGGCATTCGGGTGCGATGATGAAGCTAAATTACGATTGATGACGCGGCTGACAGACGCCTATTTTGACGAGTTTGGGGGAAAAACCGCATTGCGGGTCAGCCTCAACACCAAATACCGTGCTCATCAATCCTTCATCCGCACCCATATGGACAGGTCGCAGGATGTTCATCACAGGATTCAGCCCGGAGCCGATATTTTTTCCGAAAGAGCCTGCAGGCTGAACCAGGTGGCCATACAGATTAAAGAAATTGTGAAGAGCGGCAGTTCCCATCGTAGCCCCAGCCAACTGCTTGTCAGTTACGTGCATATGTTTCTGAATCGAATGTTTGTGGCTAAACCGAGGGAACAGGAACTGGTCGTCTATCATTTTCTAACCAGATTTTATCAATATCGGGTGGCTACCCGGCCTCAGGCAGCCGTGCCATGAAGCCCATATCAGAAGTTGACATGATCCGGGGCTTTACGCATTACCGGATTTTTATCAACTTTAATCTCGATAATGAACATAAACGAGCGCACTCTTTACCGGCTACTGACCAGTTCAAATCGCAGGCTTCGGCTTCTTCGCAATCTGCTGCTTTGGCTAATCATCGGCTATGTCATCTTCAGCGGTTTTTTATTTCTATCCCGCACCATTCCCGCCTATTCCGCCGAAACAGTCAGGCATTACACTTTCTGGTCGACCCTGTTTTTCGGAACGTTAACGGTATTGTGCTATTATCTGATTACGTATCTGTCCTACCGATTCATCCTGATTCAATTTCGGATCGGGCGTTTTCTGCTTTGGATGGCCGTTATCCACATAACCGCTTCCCTGCTGATTTTCGCCCATTTTCGGCTGTTCATCGACCTCTTTGGCGAAAACTCCCTGCCTCGTTTTTACGCGACCTATCGTCAGCATTTCCAGACCCTGCCGCTGTGGCAGGTGCCGTTCGATTACGCGGTGGTCTGGATATTTGCCTTTTCCTTTTTCTACAATTATCTGCTGTATGCCGTCGGGTTCAAGGTCTTTAAAGATTTGTTTACACTACGTGCCAAACAGAACGAACTGGAAAAAGAGAATATCAAGCTGGAATTTGAATTTCTGAAATCTCAGGTCAACCCCCACTTCCTGTTCAACACGCTGAACAATATTTATTCCTTTTCCCTGGCCTCTCCCGATAAGGTTCCTGACACCATTCTCAAACTGGCGGATCTAATGCGCTACTCATTATACGAGACCAACGAGGAGTATGTGTCCCTACAGAAAGAAATCAATTTTCTGACCAGTTATATCGAACTGGAACGAGTCCGGCACGACGATGACGTCCGAATCGAGTTTACAGTCAGGGGAAAAGCTGACCAGAAAAAGGTGCCCCCGCTTCTGTTCATACTTTTCGTGGAGAATGCCTTCAAACATGGAATTCAATCCAGCGCCCAGTCGTCCTGGGTCGAGGTGGAACTGGATATTTCCAGCCGGGAGATCGTATTTGAAGTGCGCAACAGCATCCCGACGAACCGACGATATCAGACAGGCGGACTTGGCCTTAAGAATGTAAGAAAACGCCTGGATTACTTTTATCCCGATAATTATAACTTGGATATTAAGGGTTTAAGCGTTTCCTTTAACGTTAAATTGACCTTGCCTTTAGATGGAGAAATCATTTGAAGTCATTATCATCGACGACGAACCGCCTGCCCGGGACATATTAAAGATTTTTATCGCCAAAGTTCCTTTTCTGCGTACAGTGGCCGTCTGCTCGAACGCCATTCAGGCCATCGACGCCATTGAAGATCTGAAGCCGGACCTGATTTTTCTGGACATCAGCATGCCGGAGATGAGCGGCATGGAGTTGCTTAGTCTTAATCTGAAAACGCGGCCTGAAGTGATTCTGACGACGGCATATACCGATTATGCTGTAAAGAGCTATGATTTTGACGTAATCGATTATCTGGTCAAACCGATACCTTTCGACCGCTTCTATAAAGCGGCGCTGAAATTTCGTGACAAGCGCCGGGTCGCCGAGGAGACGAGTCTGACGGTTCATCCTGTTCTGCAGGATGCTCTTCCCGGTCAATCGCTGCCGATTCCGCCCGGCGAGCCGATTCTCTCCGCCGAAGACGGATTTGTATGGCTGCGTGAAGAGAAACGTCTGCTGCAGATTCCGCTCAAAGAGGTGGTATACATCGAAGGATTGAAAGATTACGTCAAGGTTTTCCTCAACGACCGGATGATAGTGACTCACATGAACATTGGCAAGGCCGAGAAAATATTCATCGAGCCTTTGTTTCTGCGTATCCATCGGTCCCACATCGTTCGTCGGGCAGCCATCCGTGTCATCGATGGCAACTCCGTGGTGCTCACCACAGGCAAAGAACTTCTGATTGGCCCCAACTACCGCGAAGAATTAAAGAAACATATTGGCGACCTGCGGTAGGCCTGGTCTATTTTAAACGCCCCTTCGTATAATAGATAGCACATTTTTTTTTCCACCATGTAGGTTTGAGTCGTTAAACAACCCATCATTCACCAAAACATACTTTCTCATGAACACGGGAGTCCTACGTTACAACAAGATGCGCATTCTGGATTTCAACCGGTCCACCGCTTCAGCATCCAGAGAAGAAAACAACCTTACCACCCTGATCTGCACCTCGACGATCATCAATCTGGGTTCCTGATACTGTCAGACCCCGTATCTACTTTCCGCACCTCATGCAGGCTCGACCGCTGGACTTTTTTCTGCTCAGAACACCTTTGCTATCCATTGAGCGAATGCTGACAGCGCTGGCCGGGGATTCCCTCGGGGAATTACTGGAAGAAGAACTAGTGGAGGAGGCAATCGCGATTGCCTCCTCCGACTTTTATGCAGAAATCAAAAGCGAAGGCAGGCGTAAGCCCGCCAGTCAGGAATCTCTGCTGAAGTATGCCCTGCGGATGAGCACCCGCTGTACGCCCTTTGGTTTATTCGCCGGATGCCTGGCTGGAAAGGTTACCTCCCCCACTCATTTTGATTTTCGCCGCAGAATCATTTCTCCGGAATACAGACTCGATATGCACCTGCTGGTGGCGCTCTCGACCTGGATAACCAACCAGCCGCATTTAAGGAACCAGCTTCGCTTTTATCCCAACACCAGTCTTTACCGCCTCGGCTCCCGCATACGATTCACAGAGACGGGGATTTCGGAACAGAAACGGACTTTTTTTATTTCCGAACTGGAATACAATGACTACCTGCTGCGGATAGTGGAAGCTGCCCGGCCAGGAAATACGCTCGACCGGCTGGCCCATACAATTGTCGACTCCGCCGTTACATTGCCTGAGGCTGTCATGTTTGTCGAACAACTGGCAAACGATGGGATTCTGGTCAGTGAACTTGAGCCGACACTAACGGGTACAGATTATTTTGAGTCGATACTGAAGACAACGAAACGTTTGGCCGGGGCACACCACATAGCCGGGGTGCTGGAGTCCGTTCAGGCGCTGCTCACTGATCCGTTGGCGGGACCTGATCGGGAGAGCAGCATTCGCCGGATTCTGCACGAAGGAATTAGTTCTGGCTTACCCGCACGGCATCTCCTGCAATGCGACGCACACTACCTGTCCGACCAGTGTCAATTGAGTCCGGGTGTCCTGACGCGTCTTCAAAAAAGCATTCAGCCATTGAAGCGTTTAACCAGAACGAACGTGGCGAATACTGCCCTGGAGATATTCAAACAACGTTTTTATGCCCGATACCAGGAGCGCGAGATTCCTCTGTCCATCGCTCTCGATGCAGAAGCCGGTGTTGGGTATGGCGACCTGGCCCGTGCTCCCTCTGCGCTGGACTCGTTGATTAGTCATCTGCCGATTGAGTCGCCGGGCAGTCAGGTGCAACCTGCCGAAGATGAGTTCAGTCGGCTCATCACGCGTAAATTTTCAACGTGGCTCGACGGGCAGGAAAGCGAACTGGTGCTGACGGATGACGATCTGGCGATGCTGCCGGAACCCGCAGCGCCCGAAGAAAATGATTTTTATGTTTTCGGCTATTTCCTGGCAGGTTCGGCGGCGGCTCTGGAAGCAGGGCAGTTCCGGTTTATGCTGAAGTCGCTGAGCGGTCCCGGCGCTTTTCACCTGATGGGCCGGTTTTGCCAGGGAAATGCTTTTCTGCGGGAGCGCATCACCGACTACATGGCCCTCCAGCAACAGCAGGACCCAACACGCATACATGCTGAGATAGCCCATCTGCCTGAATTTCGGACAGGCAACATCCTCCGTCGTCCGCATTTGCGCTCGTACGAAATTCCTTACCTGGCCGCATCGACACTGCCCATCGAAAACCAGCTTCATCTGGACGACCTGATGGTCTCGGTTCCGGCGGGCCGACGGGTCATTGTGCGTTCAAAGCGCCTGAACAAAGAGATTGTTCCTCATCTGACTACGGCTCACAACTACAGGAACGGTCTGCCCGTGTATCAGTTTTTGTGTGATCTACAGCAGCAGGATGCGTTCTCTGTCCGTTGGTCCTGGGGTGTGCTGGAGCAGTTCAGACGACTGCCGAGAGTGACTTACAGGAACATCATCCTTAAAGAAGCAAGCTGGTCGATCAGGGTCGAAAGCCTTGATCCTTCTTTGTCCGATGAAGACAACGTAGCCCGTCTGCGCCGTGAGCTGGGCCTTCCGGCCTGGATAGCCCTCGCCCAGGGCGATAATGAGTTGTTTCTGGATTTGGACAGCTATCCGTGTCGCCAGTTGTTTTTGTCAACGTTACGCCGCTTACGGCACGTAAGGGCCATCGAGTGGCTGCGCACACCGGAGGAGTGTTTCATTGCCGACCAAAGCGGACGGTATACGCACGAAGTTGTCATTCCTTTTGGCAGCGACGTGCGTCCGGAATCTCCACCCTTGCCCGTCAGGTCCGTTTCATCGGTTCCGCGTACCTTCCTGCCCGGCAGTGAATGGATTTATCTAAAACTGTATTGCGGGCATCAGACGGCTAATAGCGTGCTGACGCATCTGGTGCCAGTACTACGGGCCGGGCTGGCGTCGGGGCAGGTATCGGCCTGGTATTTTGTTCGATACAAAGACCCCGAACAACATGTCAGGCTGCGTTTCCGGATCACCCGGCAGGCGGCTTATCTGCCTGCCCTGGAAGAGTGTCATGAAGCACTCCGGCCATTGATTGAGTCGGGCGAAGTGTATGACGTTCAATTAGCCACCTACGAACGTGAACTGGAGCGGTACGGGCATGGACTCATCGAGCAGACCGAATCGATTTTTCAGGCTGACAGTGAGGCCGTTTTCCATTTGCTGCAATTTCCCGGCGAACATTTTTTTCTGTATACGGCGGCGGTGCTGGGCATCGACGCTTATCTCGACGCTTTTGAATGGGCGCTGCCCCGGAAGGCAGCCTTCTGCCGTCAGCTTTCCGATGCACTGTTTCAGGAATGCGGCGGCAAGTCGGCCCTGAAACGGGCACTGGCGGAGACATACAGACCTCGTCGTACCCTTGCCCTCCAGCTTCTGCAATCTGACGAGCGAAGCGGGTATGAACAGGAGATACAGTCGGTTCTGCAGATGCGAAGTCTACAGATGGCCGCACCTGTTAAAGACGTGCTTGCCGTAAAGGAGGATGCGCAACTGACATCGTATGTCGCCAGCCTGATCCACATGTTTGTCAATCGTCTTATGCCCTCCGATCAGCGCACCTACGAGATGGTGCTTTATTTCCATCTCAGCAAAGCCTATGAGTCGCTCTGGAAGCGCTCACATTAGCCCGCTTAATCGCTGAAAAGCCCGGTTTGGTATTCTGCCAGCCCCTGTTCCTCTAAAATCTTTGCCCTTTGCGCTCCGATGCCCTTCTTTCGCAGAAGACAAAATCGCTTGACTTCTTATGCGCAAAACCATCGATTTGCTTCTGCATCGGCTTGAGGGTGAACCTGGTATGCCTTCAAAAGCTCAGCTTTCACCGGAAGAGATAGAACTTCTCGGCGAAGATGCCGCCCAGTCCGTGCGGGGTGGCGACAGGGAATATCAGCCTATGATTTATCCGATTTCGGAGCAGCCCGGCATTTTTCAGAAAATACGCATTATGGACCTTTTCTAATCGCTACCATCATGGCAAAACGAACCAGATTTTTCTTTGGCAGAAATGAACGACCTGAGGCGGAGGATGCGCTCAAGGCGTTAAAAGATAAACACCCCGAATTGGAGGGGGATGACATCAACGGGGGCACCTACATTAAAATTGGCGCAGGAGGCGACGACTCCGGCACAACACTGGACGATCCAACCCTTACCAACGAACATTGATGCAACTGGGAGGACTCATCGTAAAAGTAGCGGGCCGTTGCAACATCAACTGCCGTTATTGTTACATGTACAACCGGGCAGACCAGAGCTACCGGCGTCTTCCTAAAGTCATGTCTTCAGCGGTGGCCGAAGCGTTGATTCAACGAGCCTGGGAGCATTGTACGGCCAAAGGCTCCGAGACGTTCGAGTTTGTTTTTCATGGGGGTGAGCCATTACTGGCCCCTCCTTCCTTTTACGTCTCTTTCGTCGAACACGCCCGGAAAGTGTTTGGGCATTCATTCCGGCTTCGGTTCGCCATACAAACCAACGGAACGCTCCTGAGTCCATCCTGGTGCGAACTGCTCGAACGGCTGCGTATCCGGGTGAGCCTGAGCATCGATGGTGATTCAGACAGCCACAATCGAAACCGGGTTGATTTCAAAGGGTACGGCACATACGAAGCCACCATCAGGGGCCTGCGCCTGGCCCAGCAATACCCGTTCATCGAACGCCATCTGGGCCTTCTTGCCGTTGTCGACGTCAGCGCCCCGCCACTCGGCGTATACCGAAGTTTGTATGCACTTGGAGTCAGACAGGTCAATCTGCTGTTGCCGGATGTGACCCACGACGAGGCTCACTGGAAGGTTGGCGTAGATACCCTGTATGCCGACTGGCTGATAACCGTCTTCGATGAGTGGTTTCATCAGCCGCAGCCGAAGCCCCGGATTCCGCTCTTCACCAGGCTTATTCAGTTGATTCTGGGCTATGCGTGCTCCGACGAGATGTTAGGCAAAGGCGTATTCAACTATCTCGTCGTTGAAACCGATGGGAGTATCGAGCCTCTGGACGTGCTGAAGATTTGCGGCGACTCATTTACCCTGCTGGGTTTGTCGGTGCTGGAACATGGACTGGACGACGCCCTGCAGACAGAGTTGGGACAGCGAAGTTATTATGCCCACCATGAGTTGTCCTTACAATGTCGGCAATGCCTGGTCGTCGATGTATGCGGAGGTGGCTATCTGCCCCACCGCTACCAGCGTGACACCCGTTTCGATAATCCAACCGTTTACTGCCACGACATGCTGAAACTGATAAGCCACGTGCAGAATGCCCTTTTACCGGAGCTGCCCGCTTCATTACGGCGGCGTTTGACACCGCTCGATTTTCAGTATCTACTGACAACTCTAACCCATCAACCGATTCAGTCTCATGCGCAGTAAATATACTTTCTACCGCCAACTCGACTTTATGGATTGCGGGCCAACCTGCATGAAGATGGTGGCCGCCCATTACGGCAGAGATTATCAACTGGACTACCTGAGAGCCAATTCTTATATTACCCGGTCGGGCGTGAGTCTGCTTAACCTGAGCGACGTTGCCGAAAAGATAGGCTTCCGGACATTACGGGTGAAGCTCGACTATCAGACATTGGTCAAGGAAGCTCCCATGCCCTGCATTCTGCACTGGAACCAGGAGCACTATGTAGTTCTTTACGACGTTCGGAAGACGCCTCTTCAGTTTTTGACTAAAGATATCGGTGAACGACTGGTAGTTGCCGATCCGGGTTCGGGGGTCGTTACGATAGACAAGGAAACGTTTTTAAAATGCTGGGTTGGCGATCAAAAGCAGGGCAAAGGCGTGGCTCTGCTCCTGGAGCCAACCCCTGAATTCTACGTTCAGGAAGAAAAGCGTAAAGCCTCCGGAACCGGTTTCCATTTTCTGCTGAACTATCTGTATCCCTACCGGAGCTACCTGTTCCAGTTGTTTCTGGGAATGATTTTCGGCAGCATCGTCAGCATGATCTTTCCATTTCTCACCCAGAGCCTGGTAGATTATGGGATACATCGGCACAGCCTGGACTTTATTCATCTGGTTTTGATTGCTCAGTTGTTTCTCTTTCTGGGAAATATTTCCATCGATATGATTCGCAACTGGATACTGCTGCACATCAACACCCGATTGAGCGTGTCCATTATTTCCAACTTCCTCATCAAGCTGATGAAGCTGCCCATCAACTTTTTTGAGAGTAAGAACATCGGCGACATCACCCAGCGAATCAATGACCATCACCGAATAGAAAGCTTTCTGACCGGGTCGACCCTGTCGACGTGTTTCTCCGTACTGAACCTGATCGTTTATTCAATCGTACTGGGCATTTACGGGATAAATCTATTAGCTACCTTCCTGGTGGGGGGGCTGTTATCGATAGCCTGGGTGTTCATTTTTCTCAGCCGCCGCCGCAACCTGGACTACATTCGCTTTCAGCGACAGCGGGAGAACCAGAACAGCATCTATGAACTGGTGGTGGGAATGCAGGAGATAAAACTCAACAATGCCGAGAAGTCCCGCCGCTGGGAATGGGAGCGCATTCAGGCGAAACTGTTCAAGGTCAATATCAAAGCACTTTCTCTGGAGCAGTATCAGGAAATAGGCTCCTCATTCATTACCCAGTTGAAGAATATTCTCATTACCTACATGGCGGCCAGAGAGGTCATTCAGAACGAAATCACGCTGGGTGCCATGCTGAGTATTACCTACATCGTGGGACAGATGAATGGCCCTCTGAGCCAGATCATCTCCTTCATCAAAACCATTCAGGATGCCAAACTTAGTCTGGACCGGCTGGGCGAAATCCACGACCGTCCAAACGAGGAACTTAACGAAGAGGGTGTTCAATGGGGCAAATCATCGCTTCGCATCCCTGACGTCAGGAGTGAGTTGAAACTCAACAGCCTGGTATCCGACGTTGCCGAGGGTCTCGTCCTGCACAATGTTTCTTTTCGATATGGCGGAAACAATTCGCCTTTCGTCCTGAAAAACATCAGTATGCACATTCCCAAAGGTAAAGTGACCGCCATCGTCGGCTCCAGCGGGAGCGGTAAGTCGACACTGCTGAAGTTGTTATTGAAATTTTATCCGCCAACATCCGGCGACATATATATGGATGGCGTCAACTTCGAAGATCTGTCGGCCAGGGAATGGCGCAATCAATGCGGGACGGTCATGCAGGATGGGTTTATATTTTCCGACACCATCGCCAACAATATTGCCGTCGACGGTCGTAAAATCATGGAAGACAGGTTGGTGGAGGCCGTCCGCACCGCCAACCTTCAGGATTACCTGCGCAAGATTCCCCTGGGTTTCTCCACCCGTATTGGCAACAGCGGTTCTGGCCTGAGTGGTGGTCAGCGTCAGCGAATCTTCATTGCCAGAGCGGTCTATAAAAACCCCTCGTTCATTCTCTTCGACGAGGCGACCAGTGCGCTGGATGCCAACAACGAACGCATCATCATGGAAAATCTTCAGTATTTCTTCAAAGGACGAACGGTTCTGGTGATTGCTCACCGGCTCAGTACCGTAAAAAATGCCGATCAAATCATCGTTCTGGACAATGGAGAAATCAAGGAGTCAGGCAATCACAGACAGTTGACCGCCCAAAAAGGCTTATACTTCGAATTGGTTAAGAATCAGTTAGAACTTGAAACCGCCTAAACCTGAATCCCATGTCTGCTCCAATTCAACCTTATGAACCCCTTTCGGAAGAACGTAGTCCGGAAATACACGACATTATCGGTATCATCCCCAACTGGATTACAAGACGGGGCATAGCTGTCATATTATCCGTATTGCTTTTATCGGTATACATTTCAGGTCAGATACGCTTTCCGGAATTAGTGGAGGGACGCGTAATTATTCACGCCAGCGAACAGCCCTATCGACTCACCTGGTTCGAGTCGGAGCCTAATGAAACGTTTCGTCAAATTGCCCGTTCCGGCCAGACCGTAAGCGCCGGTGATTCATTACTCCTACAATATCGCCTGACCGATAAAGAGACAATGGTCATTCGGTCGCCGGTCAAAGGCGAAATCATCGTTCTGCACGGAACCGAAAAAGACCCCAAGGCTAATGTTATGCTGGTTTCCCCGACGGTGAAGTTTTACGAAGTCGAATTGCTGCTGCCCGCTTTAGGCATTGGCCTGGTAAAAGCGGGTCAGACAGTACAGCTCAAACTAGACGCCTATCCTTCCAACGATTTCGGTATGCTGGAGGGGGAGGTGATCCACGTTATTCCCTATCCAATCGACAACCAGTACCGGGCGTCCGTCAGGTTGACCAATGGACTCCGGACGACCCTTGACAAAATCATTCCCCTTCAATCGTATCTGACAGGCAAGGCAGAAGTGGTGATTAGTTCCAAAAGCCTGTTCAGAAGAGTTTTCAGCACCTTGCACTGAAGCAGCCAGTCGCCATTTTCCAACGGTAAACCAACCCATCGGTTATCTTCCTGTTGCCAAAAAGGTTTCCGACAGAATTTTTCCCGACTTCTCTATATCCCACAAATAAGCAGGCTCAGAATCTGGCTGGAGCGCCGGATTCTGAGCCTGCCTGTAAAAACGTTTTTACTGTTTTATCATGCGCAGCGTCGTCAGCTTTTTTCCGTATACGTCAGCCTGTAGCGGGAGATTAGCCCGCCCATGCTGGGTCCAATCAGCGTGATTTTCTCATTGCTGCCGTTTATCCTCAGCGAGTCGTTTACCTGCTGGAGAAGTTTCACCAGCACATCGGTTAGGGCAGGTCGGAGCGCAACGGCAATGAATATTAGCCATCTATTGGCATTTCGGCAACTGGAATTGTATTTTCAACAGCAAAATACAGGTGCCATATTTGCGGAAGTAAATTTCTGCCCGGACTTTTCACCCGTCCCCGGGCGCTGGCCGCCCAAAATTTCGGGAAGGTGAACGGAGGCGTGTGCGGTCGCTTTAGTCCCCGCTCTAAAGAGGTTGAGGCGACCGCATACGTGCTCATCTTGACAATCTCTGACATTGAACACAATGGAAAAAGTAAATCTCGAACAGAAATTTTCACTCTTTTCTGAGCACTGGTCGCCCAAAATTGTGGGCGAACTGAACGGGCAGCACGTAAAACTTGCCAAACTGAAGGGGGAGTTTGTCTGGCATAAACACGACGACGAAGACGAGCTTTTCTTTATCGTCCGTGGGAGCCTGAAAATGGAATACCGGGACCAGACCGTCGTCGTCAACGAGAATGAGTTCCTGATTGTGCCGAAAGGCGTGGAGCACCGACCCGTTGCGGACGAGGAAGTGCACGTCATGCTCTTCGAGCCTGCCACGACGCTGAACACCGGCGACACGGAAAACGAACTGACCCAACACGTCCTGGACCGGATCTAGTGCAAATCCGGTCCATTGACAACGCCCTCTTCAGCCACCCGGCTCGGTTTGACGACACCATGCGGCGGGTGTCGGCGTTTTTGAAGAGTAGAGGGTTTGAGTAAGTTGGTTTTAAGGTTTGCAGGATGATCTGAGGTGGTTTTGCGGCGGTGGGGGACATACATTTCAGGAGCGGCAGCCCAAAGCCGGTTTAAGGTAGCCCCAGCCCCTTTCAGCCCCATCGGGGCGACCGGTCAATAGAACAAAGTTTTAGGAATTAACCGCAAGCGCCGTAGGTGCGGCCTGAGAACAGATCGCACCTACGGCGCTTGCGGAAAAGCTCGGTTTTCAATGGCTATTGACCGGTCGCCCCGATGGGGCTGTTGGCAGGGATGGATGTCGTGGGCTGTCTTTGGGATAACACAGGAAAAGCATATCGGAAAGTGGGGAAAATATGAAAACGCAGGACTATAGCAATTTTTTCGCATATTTGAAGATAGTCACAGCCTCAAAAAAACTCGGTTTCGATGATAGAAAAGATTAAACTAAAATCAGGTTCTTCTCCAGGGCAGCCGAGTCTTGAAATAGAATTAACGCCTGTAACTGTTTTTGTTGGACCTAATAATTCAGGAAAGAGCCGTATTTTAATCGAAATCGAAAATTTCTCAAGAAATATTTATGGACGGCCCAGCGACTTAATAGTTGACGGAATGACTTTTACATCTCTATCAGAAGCAGAAATAATAAGTGAGCTTGCAAAAATAGAACAGACACCGAAGCTTGGGGAAAGTATTAATCCTGAACACATATTAATCGGAAAAGTAAATCCCCAAAATAATCAAGCTGCAAGATTCCAGATAAACAGGTTTAGGGTTATTAGTGAAGCACAAAACCCAAATAACAGCCAAGGATATTATGCTCCATTTTTAAGCCTATATACTCTGCGTTTAGATGGAAATAACAGGCTTAATTTGTTACAAGAACAGTCAGCAGGAGATTTACTGTCAACCCCATTAAACCATTTGGCACATCTTTTTTTAAATAATGAATTACGTAAAGAAGTAAGGAGAATTATATTTGAGGCTTTCGGAAAATATTTCGTAATTGATCCAACGCACATTGGGTATTTACGAGTTAGGCTATCAGAACGAGAACCTATTTCAGAAAGAGAAGAGAAAGGATGGGACAATGAATCTATTAGTTACCATAAATATTCTTTATTGATTGATGAGACGAGCGATGGTGTCAAAGCTTTTTCTGGAATTATAACCACATTGTTAGCAGGAGACCCAAAAATTACTTTAATTGATGAGCCGGAAGCTTTTTTACATCCAGCATTATCTAATAAATTGGGTAAAGAAATTGGTAGATCATTGAGAAATACCAAAAAGCGACTATTAGTTGCAACCCATAGTGCATCATTCTTAATGGGATGTATTCAATCTGGAGCTCCGCTGAACATTGTTAGACTCACATATAAAAATGGAGTAGCAACGTCAAGGCTCCTTCCCAAAGAGAAAATCCTCTATCTGATGCGGCACCCTCTTCTGAGATCAACAGGCGTCTTGAATGGTTTATTCTTTGAGTCAGTATTTGTGACAGAAGCAGATTCTGACCGAGCATTTTACCAAGAGATAAACGAAAGGCTTTTATCTAAGAACGACCCAAGAGGAATAAGTAATTGTCTTTTTATTAACGCTCAGAATAAACAAACTGTTTGGGAAATTGTTAAACCACTCAGAGAGTTAGGCATTCCAGCAGCCGGAATTGTGGATATTGACGTCCTAAAGGAAGGAGGTCAAGTATTTTCGAAATTATTGGAAGGTTCATTCATTCCAAATCTTAACCATCATCCTTTTCATAATCAACGAAGGAGTTTATGCGACATGTTCAATCAAATAGGGCCAAACTGGAAGATTAGTGGCGGTATTGAATTATTAAATGGCGAAGATAAAGAAGCTTGTTCCAACTTTCTTGACCAATTGGATAAATATGGAGTATTTGTTGTAAGAAAAGGCGAGCTCGAATCTTGGCTTAAAGAACTAGGAGCAGTTGGGCATGGCTCAAGTTGGTTAATCGATATTTTCGCTAAGATGGGTGAAGACCCAGACCAACTTGGTTACCTAAATCCAAACACTGGTGATGTTTGGGATTTTATTGGTACAGTTAAGAATTGGATAGATGATACCAACAGAAAAGGAATCCCGCTTTGAGATTGATTAGAATTGGTAACATCTGTTTATTACGAATTGTCATTTCCTCAACCCCCATGCGCCCCACACTCCTCCTCCTTCTCTCCCTCTTCACCCACCTCCTCCATGCCCAGACGGCACCGCCGCCCACCACCGACCAGTTTACGGTCACCGGGGCGGTCCGGCAGGAGATGGCGGTGACGATGGCCGATTTGAGCCGGTTTCCGAGCGTGAACATCGGCGACGTCGCCATTACCAACCATGCCGGGGAAGCGCGGTCGACGCTGAAAAATGTGAAGGGCGTCCGGCTGAAAACCGTGCTGGAGAAGCTGGCTTACGACGTCCCCAGTCCGAGGCAGTTGAGCGAACTGTATTTCGTCGCCACGGCGGCGGATAACTACAAAGTCGTCTTTTCGTGGAACGAACTGTTCAACAACGCTCTCGGCGACTCGGTCTACCTGCTGACTGAACACGACGGCAAACCCCTCCCCGACCTCGACGACCGCATCGCCCTGCTCTCGCCCTCCGACCTGCGCACGGGCCGCCGCTACGTGAAAGGTCTGAAAACGATCGTAGTGAAGCGAGTGGAGTAACCCGGAATGACTTTCCGGGTACGCCGACAGGCGTAATCAGCATGCTGCCCGCGCAAAGCCCCTGATTCCCTTCCGGAAATTCCCGGAAAGCCATTCCGGGTTACCGCAGCAACAGCACCCGCCCCCGACGTTCAAACCGCTGATTACCAGAACTCTCCAGAACAAAGAGATATGCGTATTCGCCCGGCTGGGCAGGCTGCCCGTCAATCTGCCCGTTCCAGCCCTGACCGACATCCTCCGTCCGGAACACCACGCGGCCCCAGCGGTCGTAGATGACAAGCAGAAACGGACCCGCCGGTGCACCGTAGATTCGAAATTCGTCGTTCTGGCCGTCGCCGTTGGGCGAAAAGGCATCGGGTACATAAGGCCCTGAGCGAGTGACCGCAGGCGGGGGAGGCAGGTAGCAGACTTCCGGCGAGGGGGCTGCCTGTACGCAGGTGTCGGCCAGCGCCAGTCGGAAGCAGGTGGTGTCTGCCGGGTTGGCCGATACGGCAATCACCACGTTTTCTTCGGCAACAATACCTGGCAGAAGACTGAAATCGCCCCCCGACACACGCCGTTCGAGACGAAGCCGACCAGCACCGGGATTGCGGACGACGACCTCCAGCGTCTGTTCATCGCGCTTTCGGACGGATGCTATACTGGCCGAAGCGGTTCCCACCGCAGGCCGGAACTGCTGACTGGCTGTGGGTCGGCAGGATGCTGCGTAGCGGTATCGCCCCTCCACCCGAATCGTGTAGCTCTGGTTCGATGCAAACGTGTGCGAAACCGGGCCAGGCGGAGCCGCCAGCGAGTCGGTGCGCCCGTCGCCCCAGCGGACAATGTACCAATCGAACTTGTATTTCTCCCCGTTCGGGACGCTCAGACTCACCTGATTGCGGCAGGTGGTCAGGATAAAGGCCGGGGCAATGGTATCGTAAACCTCCACGTAGCCGCAGGCCCGCATCTGCCGTCCGTCTTTCTCCGACAGTTGCAGAATGCGGTAAAGTCCCGGTTTTTTGTAGGTATACGAACTATCCGTCGTTAATTCGGAGAGTTTCAGTGGTCCATCGTTGAATTCATACTGATAACGGACGTTCTGCACACCCTCGATGCCGCTGCTGGTCTTCACCGTCAGGGGGACGCAGCCGATGCTGTTTCTGATACGGAGTGAGCCAGTGAAAACCATGCCGCCTCCCCCGCTGCTGCAATCGCCGGGCAATGGCTGCCCCAGGACGACTATACCTGTAGAGACACAGTACAAAAGAATCAGGCACAAAACCCGGAGCGACCGTTGCGTTGGCCTTTCCCCGCGTTTCGTGCCTGATACAGAGCACATTCGTTTAAATTTTGACCGGTTTACCGGTGGCGGCGGCTTTGTAAATGGCCTCCACGATGCGGATGTCCCGCAGTCCTTCTTCGCCGGGGGCAATCAGCCGTTGATTCTTCATAATCGCCATCGCGTCGTCATCCATCTGCTTGGCCTGCTGCCAGGGCACCTGATACGGAAATTCGATTTTTCCCAGTGACGATTCGCCCCGAAGCCCGGCGTACTGCTGCCACGGTTCCATTTTCAGAAAGCCTTTTTCGCAGGTGACATTCAGCGTGTTGAGACTTTCACCGAAACTTGTATGGACGTCGGCCACCACGCCGCCGGGGAAAATGAGGCGGGCTTTGCTTGTTTCATCCAGGCCATTTCTGTAAACCTCCGGGCGGGTCGTCGACTGCTCAGCCATCGCCACTTCTACCGGCTCCGTACCTGCCGACAGCCGGGCGCCCTGGAGCACATATACGCCCATGTCGTACATGACCCCGCCGCCCATTTCCTTCTTCTGTTTCCAGTGGTTGGTGCGGCCCTCGCGGTAGCCCGCCGAACACTGAATGGTCTTTATTTTTCCCAGCTTACCGCTGCGCAACTGCCGAATGTATTCCTGCGTATTCGGCTCATGCTGAAGACGATAACCCACGGCCAGCGTCCGTTTATTATTCCGGCAGGCGTCAATCATGTCCTGACATTCCTTCGCCGTCACCGCCATAGGCTTCTCCACCCAGACGTGCTTACCCGCATTGGCCGCCCGCACCACATACTCGCGGTGCATCGACGGCGGCAGCACCACATACACCACGTCGATGTCGGGGTTGTTGGCGATCTGGTCGAAGTTCTGGTAGTTGTAGACGTTTTTTTCGGGAATGCTGTACTTCTTCGTCCACTGTTCGGCCTTCGCGGGCGTACCGGTCACGATGCCCGCCAGATAGCAATTTTTGGTCTGCTGCAGGGCGGGGGCCAGCAAATCGGTGCTGTAGTAACCCAGCCCGACCAGCGCCACGCCCAGCCGGTCTTTTTTCTGGCCCATTGCCCCTGCCAGTGGCGACACCAGCGAACCGGCCACCGCCGCTCCCAAACCCGCCTGTTGCAGAAATATCCGTCGTGACGTCATCGGAAAGTTGTCTAATGTCTTTTGTTTACGGTTTTCAGTTTGCGGTTTTCAGTTTTCCGTTTTCGGTTTGCCGTTCGATATACAAACCCCATTTTCAGACATTGAAACCGAAAACAGTAAACTGAAAACCGCAAACTGAAAACTGAAAACTTATTTCTCACTGCTTATCCGCATACAGCCGGTCGTCGTAGCTCAGGCCGTACTGCTTCAGCACCTCGTCGGGAACGCCCGCCCACTGGTTGGGTACGTTACCCATGTAGCCAATGTCTTTAATGCCCATCTGGCTCGTGAAGAAGCCCGTGGCCGTAAAACCCCGCATCATGTTGAAGAACGACACACCCTGACTCATCTCCGGCTTGGCCTGACCGGGGTAGGCGATTTCGTCGACTATCTCGATTTGTTGAGCCTTCGTAATCTGGGCAAAGGGCTTACCGTAGCGTTTGCGGCACTGGTTATCAAGCCAGCGCAGACCACCGCGCATGGGCGTCTGGTAGCGGGGCATGTCTTTCATCATGAACTCGATGAAGGCCGGGACCCCCGCCTGCGAGGCGCTCCCCGACCGGGCGTCGGCGGGGATGATGATGTCGGCCAGAATAGTGACCGTCTGCAGTTCCTGGGGCGTGAAAAACTTCTCCGCCATGAGTTTGGCGTCGCGTTCGGCCTCGAATTTCTGGCGTCCGCCCGGCACTTTCACGGGCTTGACGTCCGGGGGTGCGGGCACGGCGGCCTCAGCGGGCAGCACCGAAGCACCCAGCACGGTCACCGGAATGCTTTTCAGTATGTCTCTGCGTTTCATATCGTTAGCTGTTTACCCTCACCCCCAACCCCTCTCCCGGAGGGCGAGGGGCTTGCAATACCCTTTCATTCCTGTTACGCAGAATAATAAGCCGGATGGTGGCCCCTCGCCCTCCGGGAGAGGGGTTGGGGGTGAGGGCAGACTATAAGTTCTTTTGTTTAACCTGGTCGATGATGTAGTCTGAGGTACGCCACGAGCTTGCCAGAATCGTCCACGTCACGTTTTTGTCGCCCTGCGAAGGGAACGGTGCGGCGTCGGCCACGAACAGATTCTTCACCTCGTGGGCCTGCTGGTATTTGTTGAGCGCCGACGTCCTGGGGTCGTTGCCCATCCGGGCCGTTCCGACTTCGTGAATAATTTTTCCGGGCGCTTCCAGACCATAGTTGCTCTCCGGACCGGGTTTGTTGCCCAGCGGCATTCCGCCCATCGCGTGAATAATCTCCTCGAAGGTGTCCTGCATGTGTTTGGCCTGCTTGATTTCGTAGTCCGACCATTTGTAGTGGAAACGCAGCGTCGGAATGCCATATTTATCCACGCGGTCGGGGTCGATTTCGCAGTAGTTGCTCTCCAGCGGAACGGGTTCGCCCCGTCCGGCCATGCCGACGTAGGCTCCGTAGAACCGGCGATAATCGTCTTTCAGGCTGGCTCCGTAGCCCCCGGCGGGTTTCATCTTACCGTCGCGGCCCGGCACCTTGCCGTTGAGGTTTTCGAGACCCCATCCGAAGCCATACGATGGCATACCCATGCCGCCGCCGTATTCGATATGATAGCCACGCGGGAAGTCCAGTTTACTGTTATCGAGCCACCAGGGCGTAAAGACGTGCATGCCGCCGACGCCATCTTCGTTGTAGCGTTTACGGTCCATCAGCGTCGGGACGAATGCCCCGCGTGAGGCTCCCGTCGAGTCGTTGAGGTATTTGCCCACCACGCCGGAGCCGTTGGCGAGACCGTTGGGGAAGCGGGACGATTTGGAGTTGAGCAGCAGCCGCGAGGTCTCGCAGGCGCTGGCGGCCAGCACCACAATTTTGGCGTTGACAGCTATCTCCTGCATCGACTGCGTATCCACGTAGCTCACGCCCGTGCAGAGACCGGTTTTGGCATCGGTCAGTACTTCCCGCACCATCGCATTGGTAATCAGCGTCATATTGCCCGAACCCATCACCGGCTTCACCAGCACCGACGAGGACGAGAAGTCAGCATAGGCCTGACAGGCCCGTCCGCACTGCGAACAGTAGAAGCACGCGCCCCGGCTATTGTTGATGGGTTTGGTCAGGATGGAGAGACGTGACGGAATCACCGGAATACCCAGGCCCGTAGCGGCTTTTTTAATCATCAGTTCGTGCAGACGCGGTTTGGGCGGCGGCAGGAAAATACCGTCGGGTTCGTTGCGCAGGCCTTCTTTCGAGCCGAATACGCCAATGAGCCGGTCTACTTTATCGTAGTAGGGAGCGATGTCGTCGTAGCCGATGGGCCAGTCTTCGCCGATGCCGGTCAGAGTTTTACGTTTGAAATCGTCGGGCGCAAACCGCAGCGAAATCCGGCCCCAGTGGTTGGTGCGTCCGCCAAGCATCCGCGACCGAAACCAGTGAAACTCGGTACCGGTTTTGGCCGTGTAAGGCTCCCCTTCAATTTCCCATCCGCCCCAGGCCGCATCGAAATCGCCAAAAGCGCGGGTGGTTCCGGCTCCCCGACGGGGTGATTCATACGGCCATTTTAGTTGCGTGATGTATTTGGGATCGGCGGGGTCGAAATAACCACCCGCCTCCAGCAGCACGACCTTCGCCCCGGCATTCGCCAGCGTATAGGCCGCCATGCCCCCACCGGCTCCCGATCCGACAATAGCGACGTCGTAGGTAACCGGAGCTTTTTTAATCTGGAAAACGTCCATTCAGCTTTGAGTAAGAAAAGATGATGCGCCCCGACTGGCCGGACTTCCGCATGACGGTTGCTCAGGGCCAGATGGGCGGTATGGTTAAAATACCACCCGAAGCGGTTTTTACTCATGCGAAAGTGGCTTTATTCCGCAAACGAACGCTTCCGGAATAGCCGCTGCCCTATAGGAAGCATCTGTCGGCGAGCGCTGTTACAGGCGCTCGATGCGGTGTTGCAGCAGTCGTTTTTCGGCGGTGGATGTTGTCAGTTCCAGTGCTTTCCGGTAGTGTCGGCGGGCCTCTTCAGCCAGGCCCAGCCGGTCGTAGAGCGTCGCCAGAATAGAATAATAGTATTGATTTTCGGGCTGTTTACTGCCTTCAGACAGGTCATTGAGTGCCTGGGCAACGCCCCGCACTTCGGCTACCACCACAGCCCGGTTCATTGCCACCACAGACGACGGTTTGATCCGCATCAGGGCATCATAATATAAAAGCATTTGGGGCCAGTCGGTGGTCTCATAAGCCGGAGCCGTAGCATGAAGCATGGCAATGGCGGCCTCCAGGTGATACTCGCTTACTGTGTCGCCCTCGGCGGAGCGATTCAGGTAATCGCGGCCTTTCTCAATCAGCGGCTGACTCCATCGGCTTCGGTCCTGTTCGGGCAACAGAATAATGTCGCCCACTGCATCCAGCCGCGTATCGAAGCGGGCCGCCTGAAAACAGAACAGCGCCATCTGCGCATTGACCGGCGGACGGGCCGTCAGCGGATATTCGGTCAGCAGCAGACACAGCCGCATGGCTTCCTCGCAAAGGTCACGGCGGATGAGTTCGTCAGGGTTCGATGAGGCGTATCCTTCGTTGAATAACAGATAAATACTTTTCTGCACGGCTTCCAGACGCCGGGTCAATTCGGGTCCGTTCGGAACGTCGAGACGGATTTCGCCGCCCCGAACGCGCTCCCTGGCCCGGTAGAGCCGTTTCTGAATGGTTTCTTCCGATACCAGAAACGCACTGGCGATCTCCCGGACGTTCAGGCCGCAGAGAATTTTCAGACACATCGCCACCTGCGATTCGAAGGCGATGGCCGGATGACAGCAGGCAAACAACATCCGCAACTGGCTGTCGGTCACATCGTTCTCGAATACGTTCTCCGGCATCCATTCGCTCGTTTCCTGTTCATACTGAAACGCCGGACTAAGCGCCCGGAAGGACTGCTCCCGGCGTATCCAGTCGAGTGCCTTGTTGCGGGCAACGCGGTAGAGCCAGGCCGACGGATTGTCGGGAATCCCGCGAAACGGCCAGCTACGCAGCGCCTGCACCATCGTATCCTGCACGATGTCTTCGGCCAGTTCGAGGCGGTCAAAGCCAAGCTGACAGGTCAGCACCGAAACCATGCGCCCGGCTTCGTGCCGGAAGAAGTGCGTGAGCAACTGGTTCGTTTCGCGGGTATGCGGCATAGTCGGATCAACCAAAGTTCTGCACCTGACGGACTTCGACCAGCCCGCCATCGGCAAAGATGGGGCAATGGCGGGCCATTTCGACAGCCTCATCGAAGTTACTGGCGCTGAGCACCATGTAGCCGCCCACAATTTCTTTTCCTTCGGCATACGGCCCGTCGGTGACGACCTTGCCGCCATCGGTCAGCACTTTGCCCTGCGGCAGCAGACCCTCGGTGCTGCCGAGTTTGCCCTGGGCAGCGATACCGGCAATCCACTGATTCCATTTTTCGATATTAGCCTGCAACTCTTCGGGCGACAGCGACTGAAAATCGGCTTCGGCGTTAGGCGAATTACGGAAGATGAGCATGAATTTCTCCATGATGCGTTACTGGTTTTGAGGTTATGATTTGTTTATCCCTCTTAAGACGAACGGCGGGCTGGAAAGCGGACAGAAGCGTGGATTTTTTTTGCAGGGGTGCCTTCGGCGCAGGGGTGGCAGGGTAGCCTTCGGCGCTGGGATGGCAGGGAATTGTTCCAACACAATCCCTGCCATCCCAGCGCCGAAGGCTACCCCCCCCGCCCTGTCCTCCGCCGTACAGTCGGTGTCCGCAAACGGACAGCCCGCCCTGTCCATTCTACCGCTAAAGTATGGATTACAGCGCATAGGCGGCCATTTTCGGTTACTGGCAATTTATTTGCTCAGCAAAAGTAGAGATAATCAAACACGATGAAGCGAATCTATCTGGGCGAGTTCGAGGAGATTGTGCTGCTGCTGGTCGCCAGTCTGGACGGAGAGGCCTATGGCGTGGGTCTCACCCATAAACTGAATGAAGAAACCGACCGTTCGGTGCGGCTGAGTCAGGTACACGCGGCCCTGCACCGGCTACAGGAGAAAGGTATGGTGGTCTCGCGGCTGGGCGACCCTACGCCCGAACGGGGCGGTCGACGCAAACTGCTCTTTACGGTAACGGCCTACGGCTACCGGACGCTGCGGGAGATCAAAGACATGCGGGCGCAATTGTGGAACAGCGTCCCGGCCAACCCCCGGCTCGCCATTGAGTTTTAATGTATAATGTACAATGCAGCAACAACATCCTTTTTCATTGATGCCTGACCCGTTTCCCTAACCACCTACCACCCATTCATTATTCATTATACATTGTACATTATTCATTATGAACCCACCCCGCCTGGCCGACCGCCTTCTGGAATGGCTCATCGCCCCCCATCTGTGGGAAGCCATTCAGGGGGATTTGCACGAGGAGTTTGCTTTTCAAGTGGAACGGCTCGGTGAGTGGAAGGCCCGCTGGTGGTATTGGCGGGAGGTGGTGGGGTTTGTGCGGCCCCGCTTCATGAAACGAAAAGCTGGCTCTTACGCTCAATCAACAAATACGAACATGCTGAAAAACCACCTGACCATCGCCCTGCGGAACCTGACCAAACACAAGGTCAGTGCGCTCATCAACCTCTCCGGACTGACGCTGGGCATAACGGCCTGTCTGGTTATCTATCTCATTACGAGTTTCGAGCTGCGTTTCGATACATTCCACCCCGACAGCGAACGCATCCATCGCGTGGTGGGTACGGCCCGCATGGGTGCGTCCAACGAAGACCGGCCCATTGGATTCATTCCACGGGCAGCTCCGGCGGCCCTGCGCAGCGAGGTGGCTGGTCTGGAAACGGTGGCGACGTTCCATAATCTGGAATCGCACGTCATCATCCCCGACGGAGGTCACCCCGATAAAGGGCAGCGGGAGCCCCGCCGTTTTGAAGCCCGGAAAATGGGCGACGAACGGGCGCAGATTGTGCTGGCCGAGCCCCAGTATTTCGACATTTTCCGGTATGAATGGCTCGCGGGAAGCCCAGAAACTTCTCTGAATGAACCCTACAAGGTCGTTTTGTCGGAGCGCAAAGCCCGCCTGTATTTCGGCGACGGGCCGCTTGACCAGATGCTGGGCCGGACGGTCATTTACCGCGATTCGCTGCGGACGACGGTATCGGGTATTGTTCGGGACTGGACCCAAAACACGGATTTTACCTTTACGGACTTCATCTCGTCAGCCACCATCCGGGCCAGTTTTCTCCGTCGGGAAATCAACCTCGACGAGTGGACCGACATCTGGTCGGCATCCCAAACCTTCGTAAAACTGGCGCCGGGGACGACTCCGGCGCAGGTAGAAGACCGGTTTGCCGTATTTTCCAAAAACCATTTCGGCCCCTCGCAGGGCACTGGTGATTTTCGGTTTCTGCCGGGTCTACAGCCCTTGTCCGACCTGCATTTCAACGCAACCTACAACGATAACTTTTCCCGCAAAGCTCATAAACCCACACTCTATGGGCTGATGGGCGTCGCCGCATTCATTCTGCTGATTGCAGCCACCAACTTCATCAATCTGGCAACGGCCCGCTCGGTGCAGCGGGCGCAGGAGGTGGGTATCCGCAAGGTGATGGGGAGCAGCCGCCTGAGTCTGCTAATGCAGTTTATGAGCGAAACGCTGATACTGACGGTCCTGTCAACCCTGTGTGCCCTGCTGCTGACGGGGCCGGTTCTGTCGGTGTTTCGGGCGTTTATTCCCAATGAGTTTACATTCTCGGTTTTCGACCCGCAGATTCTGCTGTTCGTGCTGACGCTCGTGCTGGCAACGGCGCTTCTGGCCGGGCTGTATCCGTCGTGGATAGTGTCGGCCTATCGACCCGCCCAGACGCTGAAAGGCCAGTCGGCACTGGCGGGCAACCAGAAGGGCTACCTGCGTAAAGGATTGATTGTCTTCCAGTTCACGGTTTCGCTCGTCCTGATCATCGGAACGCTGATGGTCGGGCGTCAACTACAGTTCATCCGGGATAAGGATTTAGGCTTTTCGGCGGATGCGGTCGTGCTGGTCAGTACCCCGCGTGACGAAAAAAGTGCGGTGCTGGCGCAGGCCATCCGGCAGGTTCCGGGCGTTGACCGCGTTGCCATGCAGTGGTTTCCGCCGATGGGCGAAGGCTATATGCTCACCCGACTTACCTACCGGGGCCAAACCCCCATCGAGACGGATGTATCGGCCAAAATCGGCGACGAAAACTTCATTCCGCTCTATCAGCTTCGACTGGTGGCCGGGCGCAATTTCGGTCGCAGCGATACCTTGCGGGAGTTGATTATCAATCAGACCTATGCCCGGACACTGGGGTTTGCCAATCCCGGCAAAGCGATTGGCAAGCTGCTGACGTTCAACGGTCGTGATTATCCCATTGCCGGAGTTGTGGCCGATTTTCATGAAGAAACCCTGCACGCCCGCATCAAACCGACCTTCATCGCCTACCTGCCCGATCTGGCAAAGGACATCGCCGTCAGGCTGTCGGTCAAAGACCGGAATCTGAGCGATGCGTCGGCGACACTGGCAGCCATCGGCGATGCCTGGAAGGCGGTTTATCCCGACAAAAAATTCGAATATGTATTTCTGGATGAGTCTATTGCGCGGCTTTACGAAAAAGAACGCAAAACGGCGCAGTTGGTCAATACGGCAACGGTCATCGCCATATTCATTTCGTGTCTGGGACTATTCGGCTTAGCCACGTTTACGGCCACCCAGCGAACAAAGGAAATCGGCGTACGGAAGGTGCTGGGAGCCAGCACTATCAGCATCGTTGCCCTGCTGTCGAAAGACTTCCTCACACTCGTGCTGATGGCCCTGCTCCTGGCAGCACCCGTAGCCTGGTGGGGCACGCAGCAATGGCTGCAAAACTTCGCCTACAAAATCGACGTCGAGTGGTGGGTCTTTATCCTGGCGGGTCTACTGGCCGTAGGCATTGCGCTGCTGACGGTTTCCTTCCAGAGCATCCGGGCCGCTTTGGCAAACCCGGTCAACTCGCTCCGGGCGGAGTAACGGGTGGCGGAGTTCCTTCGGCGCAGGGACTTAACGTTTTTTAACAGACTGATAATGAATAATATCCGTACCTTGACAGCCAATCAGGGTACGGATATTTATGTTTCAGAACTATCTCAAAATTGCCTGGCGGAACCTGCTTCGCCGTAAATTTTATTCACTGCTCAACAGCATCGGGCTGGCAACGGGGCTCACGTTTTCCCTGCTGATTGGCAGCTACCTGTGGGGCGAATACCAGGTCAACCGGCAACTCCGCCATGCCGACCGGCAGTGTATCGTCCAGAGTCGCTGGAAGGAAGAAAGCCGGGGAATGTCCATCACGACGCTGGCTCCGCTGGGTCCGGCCCTGAAAGCATACTACCCGACGCTGGTGGCGAACTATTACCGCTTTCACGGCGTGAACGCCACGCTTTCCAAAGGCCCGAACCACTTCCGGGAGTCGATCCAAATCGGGGATTCCACCCTGCTGACCCTATACGGCTTCCGGCTGCTGCACGGCGATCCGCGTACGGCCCTGAATGCGCCCAATGCAATCGTGCTCACCGCCGTCAAAGCCCAAAAACTATTTGGCAGGTCCGACGTGCTGAACCAGCCGCTGACGGTTGAAACGCCGCAGGCAGGCAAACAGACGTTCGTGGTAACGGGCGTGCTGGACAGGCTACCCCGCAACTCAGTCACCAACCTGCTGCGCGAACCCGACGAAGTGTTCATGTCCACAGGGGCTCTGCGTGCGTTTGGGGCCGACATGAACAACTGGCAGAATCCGTATATCGTCACCTACGTCGAGTTGCAACCCGGCGTGACGCCCCGGCATCTGGATAAGCCGCTGGCGCGGCTGATTGCCCGTCACACACCCGCCGACACGCGGGGGAATCTGACGGCCTACGTTACGCCGCTGACGGACTTTTACCTGAAAAGCGACAACGGACTGGTGCGGCGACTGATGCTTGCCCTGAGTGTGGCCGGCCTGTTCATTCTGCTGATGGCGGTCGTCAATTTCGTTACCATCTCCATCAGCAGTTCGTCGGACCGGTTGCGTGAAATTGGCGTCCGGAAGGCGCTGGGCGGGCTACGGCGGCAGCTTACCGTTCAGTTTCTGCTCGAAGCCCTGCTGCTGATGGCTGTCGCTGCCGGTTTGTCGACGGGGTTTTACGTTCTGCTGCGACCGCTGTTCAGCGGCATGGTCGGCAAAGAAATTCCGCCGCTGGCCGATCTGCCCTGGCAATATGTCGGCCTGTTGCCTCTGCTGATACTGGGGGTAGGTGGCCTGGCAGGCGCTTATCCGGCGCTGCACCTGTCGGCCTATTCGGCGGTCGACGCACTGAAAGGCCGGGGTACATCGGTGAAAGAGGGTCGGTTGTTTCGGCAAAGTCTCGTAACGCTGCAGTTTGCCATTGCCGTGTTCGTGTTTGTAGGGGCCGTATTCGTCTCCCGGCAGATTGCCTATTTCCGCTCCGCCGACCTCGGATTTAGCCGGAAAACGTTGCTGACGGTATCGTCGCTGCCGCGCAACTGGACACCGGAAGGCGTCCGGCGGATGGAAGCCGTCCGCGAGCAATTGGCCCGAATTTCCGGTATCGACGCCGTGAGTATGTCGTTCGAAATACCCAACGGCAACGAAGGCAATAGTGTGCGGGTGTATCGTACGGGTCAGGACTCTACGCGGGCCATTTCAATGAAAACCCTGGCAACGGATGAGCACTATACCCGCACGTACCAGATCGAACTGCTGAGCGGGCAGTATTTCCGACAGGGCAGTGACCAGCAGGATTCGACCGGAATCGTGCTGAACCGGTCGGCGGTCCGGGTGCTGGGGTTTCGTACTCCCGCCGACGCCGTTGGGCAGACCGTGCGGCTACAGGGTAGCCCGCGACGGTTCCGGGTGATGGGCGTAATCGACGATTTTCATTTCAATAGCCTGCACCGAGCCATCGAGCCAGTTGCCATCGGTCACGTCCACAACGTCCCCTATTACCGGTTCTTTTCTTTTCAGCTAAGTCCCGGCAATCCGAAACGGACGATTACGGCGCTGGAGGCGAAATGGAGAGAACTGTTTCCGGATGCGCCGTTCGAGTATGCATTTATGGACGAGACGCTGGACATGCTGTATCAGACGGAACTGCAACTGGAGAAAGCCACCCATCTGGCTACTGCCCTCGCCCTGCTGATTGTAGGACTGGGCGTCGTGGGGCAGGTGTCTCTGAGCGTAACGCGTCGAACCAAAGAAGTAGGTATCCGTAAAGCACTGGGCGCTTCCGTGCCCGACGTTATCGGCCTGTTCCTGCGGGAATATATGTGGATGATGCTCATCGCCAATCTGATCGCCTGGCCGCTGGCTTTCTGGACCATTGCCGACTGGCTGGCCGATTATGCCTATCATACGGCCCTAAGCTGGCTACCGTTTGGACAGGTAGCGCTGATGCTGGCTGCCCTGACGAGCCTGATCATCACCGTCCAGTTAACCCGAACGGCGTTGATGAACCCGGTCAACTCGCTCCGGGCGGAATAGCGGGGTGCCTTCGGCGCAGGGGTGGCAGGGATCGCTCGGATCGCTACAGAAATCCGGGCTATCCGAGCGATCCCTGCCACCCCTGCGCCGAAGGCACCCCGCCCCTGTCCACCCCCGTACGCCTGCTGTCCGTTTCTGGACACCGCCTGACCCTCATCTTTTTCGGTAAGCCTTCCGCGATGCCTCTGAGCGGGTTTCGTTTCCGTGGCATCACATTTGTTCGACATTATCGGATAAAATGATTTTGCCATGAAGAGAGCGTTTCTGGGCGAGTTTGAAGAGGTGGTGCTGCTAACGGTTGCCATCCTCGATGAAGAAGCCTACGGGGTGACGGTCACCCAGGAGATTGAGCAGAAGACGGGTCGGGCCGTAGGCTTCAGCACGGTGCATACCACCCTGCAACGTCTAGAGGAAAAGGGGTTTCTGGCCTCCCGCATGGGCGGGGCAACGGCAGAGCGGGGTGGTCGGCGGAAGCGGTTCTTTACCGTCACGGCGGCAGGTCGCCGGGCGCTGGCCGAGGTGAAACAAGTTCGGGAACAACTCTGGGAAGCCCTGCCCCCGCAAACCCTCCAGCTCATGGGCGGGTGAATCCCGATCCAGACCCTCCGACTGCCATTATACATTCTCCATTATACATTATTCATTCCTATGCCAACTCCGCCCCGAACCGTTGGGCCCCGCTGGGCCACCTGGCTGCTCAGCCGCTGGGGACATCCCGACACCCGCGAGGAGGTGCAGGGCGACCTGATGGAGTTGTACGTCCACTGGCTGCAAACAGTGGGGGAGCGCCGGGCCCGCTGGCGTTACGCCTGGAGTGTGCTGAAGCTGCTGCGGCCCCTGGCAAAATCGAAACGAACGCGTGAATATCCCCAACCTTCTATCCTGAATCGTTCCATGTTACGCAACTACCTTACCGTCGCCTGGCGCACGTTCTCCCGAAACAAAGCGTATGCTTTCATCAACGTGATTGGTCTCAGCATTGGTCTGGCCTCCGCCATGCTCATCATGCTGTACACCAAAGACGAGGTCAGCTACGACCGGTTTCACGCCAACCATCCCAACATCTACCGCATTACCAGTCGGTCTATTACCCCTTCGGGTGCGGTGGAAAGCGTGAGCGGCAACACGGGTCTGTTTCAGGGCCCGACCTTTTCCGCCGGTATCTCCGACGTGCTCACGTTCGTCCGCTTCCAGGGCGACCAGCACGACATGAAGCAGGGCATGGAGGTCAGGAGCCAGGAGGTATTTCTGACCGACAGCAGCTTCTTTTCGGTCTTCTCGTTCCCGCTGCTGTATGGCAATCCCCGAACAGCCCTCAAAGACCCCAATGCCGTGGTTCTCTCCGAGGATATGGCCCGGAAACAATTCGGGACGACGGATGCGGTGGGCAGGCTGGTTTTTCTGAAAAGCGCTTATGAGCAAAACAGCCAGTTTAAACCGTACACCGTAACGGGTGTTGCGGCCCGGTGCCCCCAGAATTCGTCCATCAAGTTCGACGTGCTGCGCCCGATGCTGGTCAAACCCGAAGAAATGGCGAATAAAACGAACTGGTTCAATGTGTTCCTGAATACGTTCGTGCTCCTTAAACCCAACGCGGCTCTCAGAAGCGTCGAGGCCCGGATGAACCGGATTTATGAGGCCGATGCGCGAGAGTCCATCAAGGAGGTCATGGTCAAATACGGCATGAAAAACAAGGTCGTCTACGCGCTGCAGCCCCTGACGGACATGCACCTCAACAAAGACCTGCCCGCCGACAACGGTCTGGTCGACCGCAGTCAGCCCATGTATTCCTACATTCTATCGGGCATCGTGCTGTTCATTCTCGCCATCGCCTGCATCAACTTCGTGAACCTGACCGTGGCGCGGTCGCTGAAGAGAGCCCGCGAAATCGGCATCCGGAAGGTAGTGGGCGGCGACCGGAGGCAACTGACGCTTCAGTTTCTGGGCGAATCGTTTCTGTTGTGCTTCGGTGCTTTTGTCTTTGCCCTGATTCTGGTCGAACTGGCGCTGCCTGCCTTCAATCAGCTTGCCAACAAGGCGCTATCGCTCTCTTATCTGCTCGATGCCAGACTGGTAGCCGGTTATGTCGCTCTCTTTCTGGGCACCGGACTGCTGGCCGGATTCTACCCGGCGCTGGTGCTGTCGGGCTTCAATCCCGTACAGACACTGTATGGCCGGTTCCGGTTTGTGGGCAAAAACTACCTGCAGAAGTCGTTGGTGGTGCTCCAGTTTGCCATTGCTTCGTTCCTGATTATCGGAACGCTGACGATTTACGCCCAGTTCGACTATCTCACCCACAAGGACTTAGGCTATGACGATACCAACGTCATCGATGTTCCGAAGGCAAACCTGACGAGCCGGGAAATCAGACGGCTGCGGGAGGAACTGCTGAAAAATCCGAATATTGTTGCAGTGGTACCCAAAAATGGCGGACAGTGGGGGACGGTTGCCAAAGTCAACGGAGAGACCCAGATGGATTTCCGCTACGAAACCATCGACCCGGCCTACCTGCCGACTTTCCGGATTCCGGTCGTAAAGGGGCGTAATTTTTCCACTGACCTGCCGACCGATTCCACGCAGTCGGTGGTGGTAAACGAAACGTTTGTGAGAAAAGCGGGCTGGAAAAATCCCGTTGGACAGACCGTCGATTTCTGGTATAACAAAGAAAAATACCGGGTGATCGGGGTGGTGAAAGACCACCATTACGCCTCCCTGAACGAGACAATCAATCCGCAATTGTTTACCATGAAGCCCGACAACGGCTACGGTCGGTTTTTCGTCAAAATCAGGCCGAATTCGGAGACTGCCAGTCTGCGCCATCTCGAAAAGACCTTCAAGTCGCTGTTCCCCGTCACACCCTACTCCTATAAATTTCTGGAACAGGACAACCAGAGCAGGTACGAAGCCGAAGCCAAATGGAAGCAGATTATGCTGTTTGGGGCCGTTCTAACCATTTTTATCTCCTGTATTGGGCTGTTTGGTCTGGCAACCCTTGCGGCCGAACGCCGTACGAAGGAGATAGGCATCCGCAAAGTGATGGGTGCTTCCGTGTCGAGTCTGGTGCAACTGCTGTCGTCGGACTTTCTGAAACTGGTGGGTCTGTCGTTCGTCTTCGCCTTTCCGGCGGCCTGGTACGCCGCCCGCGAATGGCTCAGCAACTACCCGTATCGGATCGACGTCGGTGTCTGGATGTTCGCCGGAGCCGCTGCCGCCGCCATCCTTATTGCGCTGATTACCGTTAGTTTCCAGAGCATCCGGGCGGCGCTGGCCGATCCTGTGAAAAGCCTGCGCACGGAGTGAGAGACGGTTTGCTGACGCCTTAGCCCCCGCCGAAGCGTCGGCAGGCGGACAATTCAGTCATTGCTGGCGGGGAAATACAGCGTGAATGTGGCTCCCTCACCTTCCCGGCCATCTCCGGTGACGGCACCGCCGTGGTTTTCCATGACCTTGCGGACGATAGCCAGACCGATGCCGGTGCCTCCGTAGGGGCTGGTTTTGCCGTGGAGCCGCTCGAAAGCCACGAAAATTTTGTCTCTGTATTCTTCATTGAAGCCGATTCCATTGTCGGCCACCGTAATCTGCCAGAAGGCTCTTCCCGACAGCGAAACGTCGGGGGGCAGTTGCGTCCGGCCAATGCGTCCCCCGCGAATCACAATATGCGGCTGACGGTTGGGTTTCGTAAACTTCAGCGCATTGGAGAGCAGGTTCTGAAACAACTGCCGCAGTTGCAGCGCATCACCCGTAAGCACCGGCAGCGGTCCGGTTTCGACGGTGGCTCCTTTATCCTGCACAGCCAGTTCCAGATCGACCAGCACTTCGCTGACCAGTCGGCTGAGATCGACGGGCTGATGGTTGATCTCGCCAATCCGCGACAGCCGCGAATAGGCCAGCAGGTCGCGGATGAGCGTCTGCATACGACCCGCTGCCGACTGCATCCGCTGCAGCATTCCGATACCTTCGCCCAGCGACGAGCCATATTGATCGAGCAGAATATCGCCGAAGGATTTGATTTTGCGCAGGGGCTCCTGCAAATCGTGGCTGGCGACCGACGCAAACTGATCCAGGCTCTCGTTGCTGCGTTTGAGCAGGGCGTTCATCTGCTCGATCTGCTGCTGGTCCTGCCTGGTTTCGGTCACGTTCATAAACGTGATGACCACTTTGTCTTTCGACTGCTGTACTGCCGAAATCTCGAACCAGCCCTCAAATCCGTTAGCGTCGGTATAATGCAGGGTTCCGGTTTGCGGTATACCGGTATCGGTCGCCCGGGCGTATAATTCGAAGAAGCCGTTTTCGACGTTACCGGGGTACATACCCAGCAGCGTCTGCCCGACGAGTTCTTCCGGCTGACGCCCCAGACTCCGCTCGACAGATTTATTGACCGTATCGAACGTAAAATCAATTATCTGCCCCTGATCGTCCCGAATGGCCGTCATGGCGATGATGCTGTTGATGGACGCATCGAGCATAGCCCGGAGTTGCTCCTCCGCCCGTCGGGCTTCGGTAAAATCCGTGAGCGTTACCAGCAGTTTGTCCTCCACCCGCTGGGCCAGAACGTCAATCCAGATATCCTGCCCATCGCCTACGTAATGCTGGTTGAAGCGCAGGGTCTGTCCGGTTTCATACGCCTGCCGGTACGATTCAAAATTACCGTTTGCGTAGTAAGCAGGAAACCATTCGCTGCAGCGGGTGCCGACCAGAGCCTCCGGCTGCTGATCGATATAGGCGGACACGGTGGAATTGACCAGATCGTAGCGCCAGTCGACCAGCGTTCGGGTTTTCCCGTCCGGCGATTCTTCGTAGACCGGCGAGAACAGATTGATGCCCACCTGAACGCTGTGAAGAATGGTTCGGAACAATGCCTGCTGCGCCAGCAGAGCCTGGGCGCTCTGCCGTTGTTCGGTTACGTCGCGGACAATGGAAAAGTAGCCGTCGCCGAGTTTGCGGGCCTGGTTTTCGATCCATCGCCCGGTTTTTTCAAAAAAATATTCATCGATAAACGGTTCTCCATTTTCGACCAGCGCCCGGTAGCGCGGCATAAATCCCTGTCCGGCAGGAAACCGCTCCAGCAGCGTTTTATTCTCCATATCGGCGGTCGAATAACCGAAGTATTCGCTCACCCGTTCGTTGTATCGGATCGTTCTGAAATCGATGATTTCGCCCGGTTTGCCGTCGGCAGAAGGTTCCCGAATCGCTTCGTAGACAATCAGACCCAGGGGTGCATGGTCAAAAACTTCCCGGAGCAGATCGTGTTCGGCCTCGCTACGCGTAACATCCACAAACGTGAGCGCAACGCCCTGATGGGCAGGCCGGATGATGAGGTTGTAACAGGACGTGAGACCCCCTGCGAACGATTGAATCCACAGGCGTTCCTGCCGTTCGGTCCGGGTTTGCAGCACGGAAACCGCCCAGTCGACAATCGCCGTTTTGTAGGCCTCCGGCACCAGTTCGCGAATCGAGCGTCCGGTGACCTGAGACGCCTCCCGGCCCGTGATGCGTTCGGCGGCCTGATTGAGTGTCAGCAGCCGGAAGTCCGTAACCGCCCCGTGCCCGTCCGGAATCGCCTCTCCCAGCACGACGCCGCAGGCGACATGGTTCAGAATCGTTCGAAGCAGTGTTGCGTCGACCGTGTTCAGCGAGTCCGTAAATAGTTCGATCATACGTTGGGTGAAATAGAATAGCCCCTTTTGGGGGCTATAGCAACAAAAGTAAGTATTTTTAGGAAATCTTACCAACGGTATGCCGTATGCAGTCGTCTGCCGGAATTTCTGTCTGTTAATTAACACCGTTTCACGTCAACGCTTCGCCGTACATGCTATGAAATCATTCTTCTTTCTGGCAGCTCTCCCGCTGCTGATCATGAGTCAGAGCGGCTGTAGGACCCAGCCCAAAGTTAGTTCCCGCCCCGTTCCCGACAACAGCCGACAGGCGCTGGACTGGTCGGGTACCTATCAGGGCAAACTCCCCTGCCGATCCAGCGAAACTGCCGACTGCGAAGGCATCGAGACCATTATCACACTGAACGATGACCGCACGTACACCCTCAAGCGTAAACTGCTGGGACGGGAGGACACCTTCCGGCAGGCGCAGGGGACGTTCGTCTGGGACAGCGAAGGAAACCGGATTACGCTGCGGGGAGACGAAAACGCCATGTATCTGATTGGCGAAAACCGGCTGATTCAGCTCGACAAAACCGGAGAACTCATCAACGGCCCCCAGGCACCCCGCTATGTTCTGGGTAAACTCCCCGCCGGACTGTTGGAGAAGTACTGGAAACTGATCGAACTGTCCGGCAGGAAGATACCGCCGCCCACCCCGGGTCGCCGGGAAGCGCACCTTATTCTCAAAACGGAAGGCAGCCGACTTACCGGCAATGGCGGCTGCAACGGCCTGCTGGGCACCTATGAAGTGGGCACCAACAACCGCATCCGCTTCAATAAAGTAGCGACGACCCTGATGGCCTGCCCCGACATGCAGACGGAAGACCGGTTCCTGGAGGCCCTCAATACGGCTGACAGCTATACGCTAAAAGGCGACACGCTGATTCTGAATCACGCCCGAATGGCGCCCCTGGCCCGGCTTGTGGCCGTTTATCATTAAAATCCGTATCCTGCCGGAAGGAGCCTTTATGCTCTTTCTAAACATGGGTACCCAATTCCTAAAAATTCATCTCATCCGCACTCGGTCCGTAGCTGCCCGGAATGGGAATGTCGAGCAGACGGAGATAAACGCCCAACTGCGCCCGGTGGTGAACGATCTGGCAGTAGGCCATCCGGATGGTTTCGCTCTTTGTGCTTTGCATATGAATCTGATCGCTGGTGCGCAGCGTCCAGGGTTCCAGTAGCTGCTCTTCACGGGCCTTCTCCAGATGCGACCGCCCGTCGGTCAGGCTGGTTTCAAAAAGCTGGAGCAGGTCGGCGGTTCCGGCAACGGGTGTCGGTTCGTAAGGAGCGGTGGCAAAGTCCAGTTCGTCCGTCGTCATCACCATACTCACCCACGACGGCAGTTCGGCAATGTGCGTAGTGAGTTGCTTCATGGTCATGCTTTTGGGATGAGGCTGCCAGCCGAGGCGATCGCCGGGCACACGGCTCAGCATCCTGCGGGTGGTCTCGGCCTCTTCGTTCATTTCTTTCACAAGCATTGGAATCAGTTCCATAAGATGTCAGTTTTGGTTTGTGCCGTAAAGTTCAGAGACCGGGGTGACAGCCCTATGTCAGCAGGATTGAGTGATTGAGTGAAGCACACTGTGCCGTGCTGTTGGGTAAATTGCACCCGAAATTTCCTGTTAGATGCCTACATAGATGCAGCAATACCTTCATCTCGTTGCCCTGATCGTCGACGACTACGACGAAGCCATTCGGTTTTATACCGAAAAACTTCAGTTCGATCTGCTGGAAGACACTCCCCTCAGCGATACGAAACGCTGGGTCCGGGTGGCACCCAAAGGCACAACCGGCGCTGGACTGTTGCTGGCAAAAGCGGCCAGTGAAGAGCAGCGCAGCCGAATCGGCAACCAGACCGGGGGGCGGGTTTTTCTCTTTCTGCATACCGACGACTTCTGGCGCGACTACCACCGGATGACCGCTGCCGGCGTTGTCTTTGTACGCCCGCCTGTTACGGAACCCTACGGCACCGTAGCCGTTTTCGAAGACCTTTACGGCAATTTGTGGGATTTGATTGAAAGAGCGAAAGAATGAAAGACGGTGTCCCGGCGACAGCAACCTTTCGCTCTTTATCTTTGCAGCATGATACAGATTGGAGCGGACATTCGACAGGCAAAGCAGTGGCTGGAACGGGGCGAGGTGGTGGGCATACCGACCGAAACCGTTTACGGGCTGGCGGGCAATGCGCTCAATACCGACGCCGTCGTCCGGATTTTTGAAGTGAAAAACCGACCTTCGTTCGATCCGCTCATTGTGCACACCGATTCGCTGACGAAGATTGAATCGCTCGTGCGGGAACTGCCTGAAATGGCCCGACGGCTGGCCGAGCGCTTCTGGCCCGGTCCACTGACGCTGCTGCTGCCTAAACTGCCCGTCATTCCCGACCTGGTGACGTCGGGTCTCGATACGGTGGCCGTGCGCATTCCGAACCACCCGCTGACGCTTCAGTTGCTACAGTCGCTGGAGTTTCCGCTGGCAGCGCCGAGCGCCAATCCGTTTGGCTATATCAGCCCGACGACCGCCCGCCACGTGGTCGACCAGCTCGGCGATCAGGTACCTTATGTGCTCGATGGCGGCCCCTGCCGCGTGGGTATCGAATCCACCATCATCGGATTTGCCGAGGGTGGCCCGGTGGTGTACCGGCTGGGAGGCATGGCGCTCGAAACCATCGAATCCGTAACCGGTCGGCTGGCCGTGCGGAGCCATTCCACCTCCAATCCAAAAGCGCCGGGTATGCTGAGCAGTCATTACGCCCCGCGCAAACCGTTTCTGCTGCAAACCGTAGAAGAAGCCCTCGTTCATTACGCTCCGGAACGTATCGGCGTTCTGGCTGCCGAACACGTGACTCACCTCGTTCCGGCAGAACAGCAGCGGGTGCTCTCGCCGGTGGGCGACACCGCCGAAGCCGCCAAAAATCTGTTTGCGGCCATGCGGTCGCTGGACGATCTGGACGTGGACGTCATTGTGGCCGAACTGCTGCCCGAAGCAGGCCTGGGCCGGGCGGTGAATGACCGGCTGCGGCGGGCATCCGTAAATTAAACGCAACACTCACTGCCTGTTCCATGACTGACTTCACCCACCCCATCCCGTTTGGTCTGACAGCCTTTTTTATGTTCTGCGGCATCTTCGGACGATATGCGCTGTTTGCCGCCGTTTTCTACTGGGTATTCAAAGTAAAATATCAGGAAACCTTTGCCGACCGCGAGGTGCAGACCCGCGTTCGCCGCAGCGGACAGACTCGGCGGGAGATCGGCTGGTCGCTGCTGACGTCACTGATTTTCACGGCCATCGGCATGGGACTGCTGCTGGCCTGGCAGTCAGGTTATACGAAAATTTATTCCGACATCCAGGCGCACTCGTGGCTGTGGTACGGCTTCAGCATCGTACTGGTGCTGTTTCTGCACGAAACGTACTATTACTGGCTTCACCGCTGGATGCACCGCCCCGGCGTGTACAGATGGGTTCACAAAACGCATCACGAGAGCATTACGACGTCCGCCTGGACTTCGTTTTCCTTTCATCCGGTAGAGAGTCTGCTGCAGGCCGTCGTGATTCCGGTGCTGGCCTTCGTCATTCCCCTGCATGTATCGGCCCTCGGCCTGATTCTGCTGATTATGACCACCACGAGCGCCATCAACCATCTGAATACGGAAATTTATCCCCGCGATTTCGACCGGCACTGGCTGGGCCGCTGGCTTATCGGGGCCACCCACCACAGCCTGCACCATTCGCAGTTCCGATACAATTTTGGGCTGTATTTTACATTCTGGGATAAATGGATGCAGACCGAAAGCCCGGATTTTCGAAAGCTTTTTGGAAAGAAGACGGGCAGAATGAGTGAAGAAAAAGCCGGGATAACCGAGTAGACCAATCACCTGCCGGACAGAAGCCCAGGCTCCCGACGCATTCGGGCGGTCGCTCTGACCGTAAAGACCATGAACCCCGGGCGGGATGGTCCGGGGCTCATGGTCTTTATGTCCAACTTTATCGTTTCTCGACAAGAGTATATTCGTGCGCCCCTTCTGAATGCTGATGCCGGGTGCCGGTCTCTTCCATAGCCCAGAGCTTGGGGGACGCAAAAGGCGAGGGCTGAATGAAGAAAGCCTCTTTCGGTGGTTTGGGAGCCGCTGGTGGAGCGGGTGTAACGGGTGTACCCGGACGGGGCGCTTTGGCCGGAGCGGCTGGTCTTGGGGCTATAGCCGGTGCGCTGGGGGCCGCAAAGCCCCGCATCGGAGCAATAGCCGGGGCCGGAGCGGGTGCAGGCGCGGGCGGCTGGGGAACACGGGGCATGTCTTCCGGTCGGTTGTATCGCCTGCCGTTATACCAATATTGTCCTTTTATGCCTGCGGGCTTCGCCGCCTTCGGCGAACGGGCCTTCCTCGGAGCGGCAGGCGTCCCGGGAGCTAAGGCCGGTTCAATTCCCCACTCCGGGTCCAGTTCGCGCATTTCGCGGTGCATCCGGTCAAAATCCGCCGCATGGCGCGCCATCTCCTCGGCCATTTCGCTCATCCGTTTCGATTGTATCGCCATCGAGTCACTATAGGGCCGCATCTTCTCTTCGGCCTGCAAGTGAATTTCGCGGCTCAGGCGCTCCAGTTCTTTCGTCGGCACCGCCTCGGCCATCCGCTGCGCCATCGCCGTGAGCCGGTCCTGCTCGGCCTGAAGCTGCTTCTGCAAACGGGCCTGCGTCGCCTTGTCGGCTTTTGAAATCCGCTGCTGCGTCTGGCTCATCTGCTCGCTCAGGCGCTCCATCTGCCGGGCAAGTTCCTCCATCTTTTTCTCGTGAGGAGCCATCTGTCTCGTCAGTTCTTCGATTTTCTGATCGAGCGGCTCCATCCGCCGTCCATATTCCTCCATCGGGCGGGCCAGCTCTTCCATTTTTTCACCAAGCCGTTCCATCTCGGCCTCTTTCGCTTCCATTTTCCTCTTCAGTTCGTTCGCCCGCTGCGCTTTTTTCGGGTCCACGATAGTGTCCGGCTCCACCTCTACCCCGGTTTCGGTGTCCCTTGTCTCTGCTGCTTCGACAGCCGCCTCCGCTTCAACGGCATTTGCCACGTCCACCGCTTCGACCACCTCGATCGGCTCCACTCGGCTCTCAATCTCTTCTTTATCAACCGCCTTCGTCTTTTTCTGACCAACGGCCAGACTGCCTACCATCAGCAGTCCGATAAGCAGCCAGACGGCACTCAGACCCGGCGACGTCTGCTCTTCGGCAATGCCCAGTACGCGTTTCACGCGTTCCAGCAGGTTCTCGCGTCCGCCGCCAAACGCCAGCGCCAGCGTCGGGCGGGGCGTCATCCGCAGCGTCTCGACCGCCGCCAGCGCCCGGGCATATTCGACCGGTTCACCCGTCAGGCGGATAGCCAGATCATCACACTGATGCTCCCGTTCGGTCCGGACTTTTGCCGAAATGTACCAGATAGCCGGATGGTAGAAGAACAGGATGTCGACCAGCGATTGCAGCAGATTGACCAGATAATCATAGCGATGAATATGGGCCAGTTCGTGTGCCAGAACGGCCTCAATCTGCCGGGGCGACAGGCCGGTGAGCAGTCCCGCAGGCAGCAGTATAATCGGTTTGAGCCAGCCAATGGTCATTGGCACCGACACGCGGGCCGATTCGACCAGGCGCACCGTCCGGTCGATGCCCAGATGCCCCGCCAGCCGGCGCAGGTGCGTTTGCCAGGCTTCGGGGGCCGGGGTGCTGCCCTGCCGCGACCACTGCTGCACCAGCCACCAGCCGCCTGCCAGCCGCAGCAGCAGTGCCGCCGCCCCGACCAGCCAGCCCGTCACCACATACGGCAGCAGCGTTTCCAGTTGCTGATGCCAGTCGGGCGACGGCGGCGCTACGGTCAGAATCCGGTTGATAGTCCAGGCATCCTGCCCGTAGGCCGTGGTCGAGGGGCGTGAGTCGTATACGAGCAGCAGCGTCACCGCAAAGGCCAGCATCTGCCCGAACAGTGCCGCAATGCTCAAGCCGTAGCGCACCTGAGTCGGTCGGTTTCGGGCCAGAAAAGCCAGCAGCGCCGCCAGCACGACGCCCTGCCAGATGGAATGAAGCAGCGCCCAGCCAAAGGCCGAAATCAGCGGGTCAGGAATAAATTCAGTGAGGTTCATGTCCAGATGTCGTTTAATCAGTTCATTAGCGTTGTTTACGTTCGGGGGTGCAGCCGGTCGAGCAGCCGCTGAATTTCTTCCAGTTCCTCCGGTGAGGTGCTGGCATTGCCAAGCGCCTGCATGACCAGGCTGGCCGCCGAGCCACGAAACGTGGTTTCCACGAAGCGGTCGAGCAGCGTCTGACGAGTCTCCTGTTCGCCCACACGGGGCGCATACAGATGCGAACGCCCTTCTTCGGTTCGGCTTAAAAGGCCTTTTTCGTGCATAATCTGCATTAGTTTCAGCGTGGTCGTATAGCCCACGTCCTTCGTCCGCGACAGATGGTCGTTGACCTGCCGGACGGTGGCGGGCCCACCCTCCCAGAGGACCTGCAGAATTTCCAGTTCAGAATCGGTTGGCTTCGTCATTACAGTAAGGAGACAGTTCAGCTTCGTGTCGTTGCAACTAACTACGAAATAATTCGTAGCAAAGATTACGAAAGGTTTCGTATAAGTCAAGACGTGTCTACGAAAAATTTCGTAAAAAAAGTTAATGGAACGCGGATGAGGCGGATAACGCGGATTTTACACGGATGAACTGTTCTTTGATTCAAGCTATAAGTGCGTATGCAGGGGAAACTTATCCGTGTAAAATCCGCGTTATCCGCCTCATCTGCGTTTTATCTCTTTGCATATAAACTATGTTTTTCGTTAATTACCTAAAAAATCCGTTCCGCTATGAAAACAGTAGCCCTGGTGTTAGTTCTCGCTTGGCTGTCGGTGTCGAAAGCACTGGCGCAGCCTCTCTGTCTGGATGCTAATCAGCATGAATCCCTGCGAACGCAACTGGAAAAAGCCTTTCCGCTGGCGGAGGAACTATTCGACCCGGGGTTTCGGAAGCGAAAGGCCGGTATACGATCCTACGACGAACTGACGGAGGAGGAAAAGCGTCTGAGCGAGGCTTCGGGGCGGCTGGTCGATCACCTCAACGAGCAGTTCGATAAGCTTGGCATTATGCCCGTAGACAGCGCCTGGTTCCTGAACCTGACGCTTTACGTTCAGCCGGATGGATCGCTGCGGCACTTCGCTCATGACTTTGTGCTGAGGGACAGACAACCGACGGGCGAACAGGCCGCCCGCGTACAGAAGCTGCTTTGTCAGTGGCTGACGGGATATCACCACGCTCTGACAATCAACACTCCCTACCGAATTCACCGGACGATTCTGGTGGGCGGCAACAGCCCCTGGCGGCAGGCTAGGCTGCGGCGGGAACACTGGGAGCGGACGCAGACCTCCACCCGGCCCGATACGGTCACGACGCTCACGCTGACCGGCATGAAACTGAAGGAAATTCCTGAGACGCTCTACCGCTTTACTAACCTGAAGACCCTTGACCTCAGCGGTAACGAACTGACTGAAGTTCCCGAACGGCTGTTTCTGCTGCCAAAACTGAAACACCTGAACCTGACCGGCAACCGGCTCACGGCGGAGAGCATCCACATTGCCCGCAATAAAAACCTGCGGGTGCTAAATCTTCAGCGCAACCGCCTGACCCGTGTGCCCGAATCGGTAGCCAGCAACCGCCGCCTGACCAGCCTGTGGCTCGGCTACAACGACTTTTCGGGCGGACTGAACGTGGCACCGCTGCGGAAGCTGCGGAAGTTACAGGACATCAACCTTTACCGAGCGAATCTAACGAGTCTGCCGCCGGAAATCGGCAAACTGAAACGACTGGAGATACTGGACCTGTACCACAATAAACTCCGCTCTCTGCCCGATGGGATTGGCGGTCTGAAGCGGCTGCAGCAACTGGCCGTCTCGAACAACCAGCTTGGCGAACTGCCCGAAAGCCTGCGGCGACTGAAGCGGCTGAAGACGCTCTACGCCCATCATAATTTTCTGGCAAGCCTCCCCAACGGCCTGCACGGGATGCGCCGACTGCATCTGCTCGACCTCAACAGCAACGCCTTCAACTACCTGCCCGCTCCGCTGACCCGCCTGCGGCAACTGCACGAACTGAATGTCAGCAGCAACAAACTGACCAGCCTGCCGCCCGAACTGGCCCGGATGCCCGGACTGAAAAAACTGCACCTGAACGGCAATCCCATCACAACCCAGAAGGGTCTGGCCGACATTCAGCCCACCCTGCGGCAACTGGAGCATAACCGGACAGAGGTGTTTTACTGAAGCCCCTGGCCCCGCATAAATCTTGTCACGAAAGGCTTCTGAATTTCCCGAAGGTCCGCCAAAAGCCCCTAAATCCCCTGAAGGGGACTTGGCTCTGCCTCAATCCAGAATTAGCGGAGCAAAGTCCCCTTCAGGGGATTTAGGGGCTTTTGAGCAGCGGCCGCCCTTCAGGGGATTTAGGGGCTTTTGACCGACCTTCAGAGGATTTAGGGGGCCACTTCCCGCTTGATGGCCTTGATGCGGTGATTGAAGTCCAGATTGTGAAAGTCGACGCCGCGCATACAGATGGCGTTCAGGTATTCCATCACCGACGGGTCGTGGGGAATGCGCTTACCGGTGAGGACGCTGACGTATTTGGAGGTAGTCCAGAGAACGTTTTTGAGTTCATTCCCTTCGTCGTTGGTCATGAAAAACTCGGTGACGATCGTATCTTCATTAAAGAAAATAATCCGCGACCGGATGCGAATCCACTCACTGACCAGCGCCGGGCGGATGTAGGCGATCTGGTGCTGATACACAACCCAGCTTGTTCCGAATTCCTTGAATAACTGACCCGGATTGAACCCATACTGCCGGGCCACCTGGTCTTCGCGGGCGTTGAAATAATAATCGAAATATTTGGCGTTGTTGAGGTGCTGCAGCGGATCGCAGTCCTGAAAACGGATAATCACCCGCGACTCCGTGTCGACGGGGTATTTCCGGCTGGGATCAATTTTAATCATGGTTGTATTAAACAATTAGGACGTAAAATTCATCTATAAACTTGAGAACTCGTCCGGTAGCCCGCCGGAAGTCGTGTTTTTTTCGCAAATTTGTGTTTATCTGAAAAATAATAGTCCATTTCCAATTGCTTCATTTCACGTATGAAAAAACTTCGCTGGATAGCTGCCCTGCTGGTGCTGCTGGTCGTAGAGTCTGCCTTTATTTCCGATGATAATCCCGATGCCGTGGTCGGTACCTGGCTGAACGGTACCAAACGGGGGCACATTCAGATTTATAAGCAGGGCGACAAGTATTACGGCAAACTTGTCTGGCTGAAAGAGCCGAATGACCCGCTTACCAATAAGCCAAGAACCGATGCCAAAAACAGCGATCTGAAACTGAAAGGTCGTCCGCTGATGGGCCTCAACGTCATGAATGGCTTTACCTATGCGGGAGGCAATATCTGGACCGATGGCCGGATCTACAACCCCGAAGACGGCAAGGAGTATAGCTGCAAGATGACGCTGAAATCCCCCACGATACTGGACGTACGCGGCTATGTAGGTATCTCGCTGCTGGGCAAAACGCAGACCTGGACACGCATAAAGTGAAATCGACGATCATTATCGGTGCCGGTCCGGCAGGGCTGGCAATGGCAGGGCAGCTCCGCAAAGCGGGGCTGCCCTGCGTTTTACTGGAGCAAAGCAGCCATGTCGGCCACGCCTGGCGCCATCATTACGACCGCCTGCACCTGCACACGGTCAAACAGTACTCGGCCCTGCCCCACCTGCCCTTTCCCGACCACTACCCCATCTACGTCTCCCGTCAGCAACTGGTCGACTATCTGGAACTCTACTGTCGGCACTTCGACATTCAGCCGGTCTTCAGTCAATCTGTCTGCCGTATAAGCCGGGATTCCGATGGATGCTGGTCGATACAGACCGACGACCAGACGTATAGCGCCGACCGCGTGGTGGTGGCAACGGGCTACAATCGCGTACCCTTCCAGCCGACCTGGCCGGGGCAGGAAACCTATCGGGGAACGCTCCTGCACAGCCGCACCTACCGCAACGGAGACGCATTTCGGGGGAAACGGGTGCTGGTCGTCGGCATGGGCAACACCGGGGCCGAAGTGGCCCTCGACCTGTATGAACACGGGGCCATGCCGTTCATCTCCGTGCGGGGGCCGGTCAACATCGTACGCCGCGACGTGTTTGGGCGTCCGGCCCAGCCCACGGCCATTTTTCTGAATAAATTCCCCAACTGGTTCTACGACTTCATGGCCGGGCTATCGCAGCGGCTGTCGGTGGGTGATTTATCCCGATACGGCCTGCAGAAACCGCCGTATCCGCCCTCCTACCAGATTCGCAAACTGGGCAAGATTCCGGTCATCGACCTCGGCACACTCGACCAGATCAAGGCGGGAAACATCCGGGCCGTACCCGGCATCGACCGCTTTACCGAAACCGGCGTGACACTGACCAGCGGCGAACGCCTCGACGTCGACGCTGTCATTGCCGCCACCGGCTACCGAACGGGCCTCGCCGACCTCCTCGACCCCGCCATCGCCCGACGCATACTGAACGAAAAAGGCTACCCCACCGGCCTGTGGTTTTCTGAACCGGACCTGGAGGGTCTTTACTTCATCGGCTTCTCCACGCCGCTCACCGGCATTCTGTACAACATCGGAAAAGAATCGAAAACGCTGTTAAAGCGAATGAGCGAAAGAGTGAAAGAATGAAATCGGTCCGATTTCGCTCTTTCGCTTTAAATTCCTTCCCCCAGCGTTCGCACATACGTTTCCACGTATTCCTCCAGCGCTTTGGCCCGGTATTGCAGGATGTAACGCGGGTGGTCGAGGGTCAGGATGCGGTCGAAGAAGCCCTGTTCGTCGTTCAGACGTTTGAGATAGGTTTCGTTTTTTCGGCCTAAACAAATAGCTGTGCGCCGGTCACAGCCGAAGGTCAGTTGGCGGCGAACGCTTTCGGTGATGTCGGGCCAGAGGGCGGCGGTGGTAGCGCGGTCGTCGTAGAAATTGTAATTTTTCTCTTCCCGGACCAGCGCCAGCGGATACAGTGAAGTCAGGAAGAAACGCCCGTAGAACGCCTCCGCCCCGCCGAATGCTTCCACAACCCGATAGATGAACCGGCTCGACAGTTCAGGCGTCGGCGGCAGGTCGTTGTCGATGTCGCAATACCGTTTAAGATTCTGGGGCGTCGTGAAGGAAATGCCGGTTACACCCGCCCCAAACCGTCCCGGATTGATGCCCAGTATGAAAACACGCGGGTTGGCGTCGTTGAAAAAACTGCCATAAAACGCCCGGACGATGGCCCGCACTTCAGGCGTCTCGTACGGATTCAGAGCCGACACACCGGGCGGCAGTCTGGACGGCGGCAGCAGCGTTTCGTAAAAATCGATGGCTTTCTGAGCGAAGGTTTTAACCACGGAGAACACAAAGGTTGCACGGAGTAAACGGAGATTGCTTCTCTTTGTTTTCTTCGTGAGTCCTCTGTGAACTCTGTGGTTGAAAGCCGGGCGAGAATAAAAAGCGTTCACGTTCCAACCGCTCTCCCCTGGTACGGGTCTTACCGGGCAGAAAACCAATTCCTTGTCATGAAAGTCTCGAAAACCCTGCTCCAGACCATTGCCCTTGCCGTTGCGGTGACCACGGTTACGGCCTGCGACAAAGACGACGTCAAACCCAAAAAGAAAAACAAAAGCGAACGCCAGCAGCCTTACAATTGCCCGGCCTGCGGCATGGGCTGATGATGACGCCGATTCGATCCGCCCTCGCCTGCAACCTTGATACCCACATTCTGCAGGCCGCCCTGCCGCTGCTGGAAGCGGAAAAGGTACAGGCGCTGGAGTGGTCATTCGACGCTCTCCAGACGCATTCGTCCCTGCCCGACTGGTTTCAGGAATTACTGCAAACGTACAGCCGGGCGGGGCGACTGGTGGGGCATGGCGTCTTCTTCTCGCTGCTGTCGGGTCGGTGGTCGCCCCAGCAGCAGGCCTGGCTCGACCAGTTACGAACGCTGGCGGACAAGTTTGCCTTCGACCACGTAACGGAACATTTCGGCATGATGACGGGCCGCGATTTTCACAAAGGAGCCCCGCTCGGCGTACCCCTTACGGCTTCGACACTCGCCATCGGCATCGACCGCCTGAAACGACTGTCCGATGCCTGCCGTTGTCCCGTCGGCATTGAAAATCTGGCCTTTGCCTACTCGATGGATGAGGTCGACCGGCACGGCGATTTTCTTCACCGCCTGATAGAGCCCGTCGACGGATTCATTATTCTGGACCTGCACAATCTCTATTGCCAGAGTCATAACTTCGGCATCGAACCGCTGGCGCTGCTGCGGCGGTATCCGCTCGACCGCGTCCGGGAGATTCACGTGTCGGGCGGTAGCTGGAGCGACGTTCCGAGCCGTCCGGGCCGCCGGATTCGCCGCGACACCCACAACGAAGCGGTGCCGTTTACGGTATTCGACCTGCTGGAACAGGCGCTCGATGTCTGCCCAAACCTGCTGTATGTGGTGCTGGAACAGATTGGCGACGGTTTGCGCACCGAGACCCAGCAACGGCATTTCCGGCAGGACTTTCTGCGGATGGATGCCCTGGTGCAGCAGCAAAATCAGACACTGAAACGGCCCTGGCTCCGCTCGTTCCATCCCGATCCGCCGGTCGTACCCGATGCAGTGCCCTACGAAGACGCCGACCTGTATGCACAGCAGGTTTGGCTGGCGGAGATTCTGGAGACAGCCACCGACTACCGGCAGGCCCGGCAATGGCTGGCTGAGTCTTCTCTGGCAAATTCGGCCTGGGAAGTAGAAAGATGGGAACCGGCCATGCTGGAAACGGCTATAGCGATTGCGCAGAAATGGCAGCACGGATTTACACCCTGATGCGTCTCCGTCTCCCGCTTACCGAACGCGCTCCGTTGCGGTCTGACTCAGTGTCTGAATGGTTTCCTTGATGCGTTCATTGCGCCGGTGGCGCTCCAGCACCAGCGGCGGGGCGGCCCGTTCGAGACAGTCGGTGAGTGGGCAACGTTCGCAGGTGTCGTTGACGAGCCGGTGGCGAAGGGCCGGGTCGTTCAGAAACCGCACCAGCGCCCGGAGTCTGTCATCGACGGCCAGACCCAGCGTCACGCTGCTGTTCTGACCGGGTCTGGGCGGCGAAGGTTTTGCCAGCGTAAGCACCAGAAACCGATTTCCTGTATCGACGTATTCCGAAAGCTGCGCCCGGCTGAGCGGCTGCCCGTCCCACCGGCCCGACTGCTGCTGTTCGGCCAGTTCCTGCAGCACCGTCAGCGACACCCAGCGGCGGCAGTTGTGTTCGCGGAGGGTGGCATGCGGGTTATGAAGTTTCGCCAGATGCAGTTCTTTCGACAGATGAAACCGGTCGGGCTGCTCCGGTCGGACGGCATGGTCGAAGCGCAGGAAAAACAGTTCATTGATGCCAAAATGCCCCGGCAGCACGTTGCTGATGCGATGAAACAGTACCTCCGGCGTTACCTGAAACGCCTGAAGCATCTGCGGAAGGGCATGGTCGTCCCAGACGCTGCGAGCGAAAAACTCGTTCAGACGACGCACCAGCTCCGGTTTCGGAATCAGGATGGCTCCGGCAAAATACGAGGCCCGGAAGTTGTTGAGCACCTGCTCGAACGACTCGGCTTCGATGACCGACGAAATCAGTGAGCGATTGCGTATACCCATTACCACATAGCCAATTTCCCGCCCGAACGTAAAGGCCCGCTGCACCGTCTCCATCGCCCGGTTGATGAGCAGCGTCGGCGACGAGCCGGGCAGCACCACCGATCGCAGCCCGGCCAGGTCGGGTCGTTCGGTTTCATCAAACTCCTCGATGCGGTAGCTGAATTCTGTCTCCAGAAGGTTTTTCAGCCGGTCGTCGGTCAGCGGGTGAAGCGGATGTGTTTTCAGGAAAGCGTCTGCCTCCTCCTCGATATCCGCGAAATAATTGTCGTGCATTTCCTGATACGACCGCAGGGCCGAGAAATAAAACTGCTCGACGTTCATGCCGTGGCTCCGGCTGATTTCGATGATCGTACTGATGAAGGCACTCACCCGCGCCGGGGCCGCCGACAGCAGTTCGAGCAGGTCGGCGGCGTCGATACCAAATAAATCGAGCGGCAGCTCCTGCAGAATATTGGAATTGAGAAGTTCCGCGATCGGCTCCAGTTTTTTGTTCAGACGCATCGACACCAGCGTGTCGTAGTCTGTACCCAAAGCCGAGGCCAGCGCAAAGATTTTCTCCTGCTTGGGATACTTCTTACCTTTTTCAATCTCGTTCAGATACGAAGGCGATAGCCCCGCCCGGTCAGCCAGTTCGTATAACTGATAGCCCCGCTCCTGCCGTAACTGTTTGATTTTTAATCCAAAAATAAGCCGGACCCGTTCCGTATTGGATGTCATGTAGTTGCATTTTTCAGTCACCCAAATATAACGAATCAAACAAGTTTAGCAAATCGAAAACATTTTAGCGAATATTCGCTTGTTTTATTTAAATTCGCTACATACCTTTGATTCGCCATTCGGTTGATGCGTATCAGGGTGACCGAATGAGTATCCCGATTACACTTCATCAACATTTCTGACATCGACGTATGATTTCCAACAAGACGCTTTTTCCGGCCCCCTCAACGGATTTGATGAATCGGCTTGGCCTTTCCGACTGCCGCAGCATTTACCTGAACCTTCCTCCAGCTACCCTGGTCGAACACGCCCTCGCCCGCAGCGAGGGCACGTTGACCAGCACCGGGGCGCTCATGTGCGATACAGGGTCCTTTACGGGTCGTTCGCCCAAAGACAAGTTCATCGTTAAGGACGAGATTACTGAAAAAACCGTCGACTGGAGCGAAATCAATCAGCCGTTCAGTGCGGCGCATTTTGACGGTCTGCACGGCAAAATGCTCGATTATCTGTCGGGAAAAGATGTCTATGTGCGGTATGCGCAGGCCTGCGCCTCGCCCGGCTACTGTCTGAATATCGCCGTCATTACAACCCAGGCCTGGCACAACCTGTTTTGTCATCACCTGTTCCTGCGCCCCGATCCCAACGATCTGGCCGAGTTCGAGCCCGACTGGACCATCCTCTGCATACCTGGTTTTCAGGCTGATCCGAAGACTGACGGAACGCGTCAGGGCAATTTCACCGTGGTCAGTTTCACCAAGAAGATGATCCTTATCGGGGGCACTGGCTACGCAGGCGAGATGAAGAAGGGCATTTTCACGGTACTGAATTTCATTCTGCCGCACGAACACCGCGTGCTGTCGATGCACTGCTCGGCCAACGTGGGCCGGAATCGCAGCGGCGAAATGGAGACGGCCCTGTTTTTCGGTCTGTCGGGTACAGGCAAGACCACCCTTTCCGCCGACCCGGAGCGCCAGCTCATCGGCGACGACGAACACGGCTGGGCCGACGACGAGATCTTCAATTTTGAGGGCGGCTGCTACGCCAAAGTCATCAACCTCAGCGCCGAGCGCGAGCCGCAGATTCACAACGCAATCCGGTTTGGGGCCGTACTGGAAAATACGCGCTTTTTCCCCGGCACCCGCACGGTCGACTACGCCAACCAGTCCGTAACGGAAAATACCCGCACGGCCTATCCCATCGACTATATTCCTAACGCTCAGACCCCTTCGGTGGCCCCGGCCCCGAAAAACATTTTCTTCCTGACCGCCGACGCCTTCGGGGTGCTGCCCCCCATTTCAAAGCTTTCGCCGGAGCAGGCCATGTACCATTTTCTGTCGGGCTACACGTCCAAACTGGCGGGAACGGAAATGGGCGTCACCGAGCCGGTCGCCACGTTTTCGACCTGCTTCGGGGCAGCGTTTCTTCCCCTGCCGCCGCACCGCTATGCCGAATTGCTGGGCGAACTGATTGAAAAACACCAGGTGAACGTCTGGCTCATCAACACCGGCTGGACGGGCGGACCCTACGGCATCGGTTCACGGATGCGGCTGGACTATACCCGCGCCATGATCCGGGCCGCCCTCCACGGCGACCTCGACAGCGCCACCTACATCACGCACCCGGTGTTTCATCTCCGTATGCCGACAACCTGCCCCGACGTACCGCTGCAACTGCTCGATCCGCAGCAGACCTGGCTCGATTCGGAGGCCTATTTCAAGCAGGCCAACCAACTGGCCGAAACGTTCTGCGACAACTTCCGCAAGTTCGCCAGGCAGCCCGAAGCCACTGTTCTCAGCGGCAGCCCGGCACCCGTCGCCGTATAAGCGCTTACGTTACTACGAAACCAACAGGCTAAAACGCTGAGCCGACTTCTGAAAAGGGGTCGGCTTTTTTTGTTTTCTGAGAAAAAAATGAACGAATCCAACAATGAATCGTATTCATCCTATTTATAAAAAGGATTCATTTTCTTACTACCCGCAAGACCTGCATCTTTGCAGTACCGGGTCGATGCGGCTCAGGCAACGTTCTGATTTTCGGCTCTTTCTATGAATACAACCGCCAATCCATCACCCAACCGCCTGACGCTCTTTCTGGCGCTGGCGTCGGTGTACATTCTGTGGGGGTCGACCTACCTCTTCATTCATTTCATGACGGAGCGGATGCCGCCACTCTATATGGCTTCGCTCCGGCTCACGACGGCGGGAGCGCTGCTCTACCTGTACGCCCGGCTGACTGGCTCGCCCGTCCCGACGCGCAAAGACTGGCTGTCGGCGGGCAGCATCGGCATTCTGCTGCTGACCATCGCCAACGGCGGCATGACCATTGCCGTACAGCACATTCCGACGGGTGTGGCGGCGCTGATGGCGGCCACGCTGCCGCTGTTCATCATGCTGCTCAACTGGCTGACCTTCGCCCGCGTCCGGCCCTCCGGGCTGTCGATGGCGGGTCTGCTGCTGGGGCTGGTGGGCGTGTCGATGCTGGTGCGGCCCGGCGGCGCTCAGGCGGCTTCGGGAAATCTCTGGATCGGCGTAGGCATCATCATGGTCGGGAATCTGTCGTGGGCGCTGGGTACGCTGCTGTCGGGGCGGCTGTCGCTGCCGTCACAGTTGATTTCGAGCGCCATCCAGATGCTGGTCGGCGGAGCCACGCTGTTCATCATCAGCCAGTTGACCGAAAACGTAAGCCTGCTCGACATCAGCCATGCGCCGCCCAAAGCCATTGGTTCACTGATCTATCTGGTTATTTTCGGCTCCATCATCGGTTTCTCGTCCTTTGCGTGGCTGGCCCGCAATGCGTCGCCCTCACTCGTCTCCACCTATGCTTATGTGAACCCCGTCGTAGCCATGCTGCTGGGCTGGGCCTTCGCTGGCGAAACCCTTACCACTCAGTCAGTTCTGGCCGCCCTCGTCATCCTGTCCGGCGTCGTGCTGATAACTTTAGGAAAGAGCGAAAGAGCGAAAGAGTGAAAGGGTGGTAGACGCCTGATTGCATACTGAATGATGTACTGACTATCCCTATACTGGATTCTTTCCTGTCTTTCGCTCTTTCACTCTTTCGCTCTTTAAACCGGCGGCGGGCTGACGCTCGTCCAGCCGCCGTCGACGATCAGGCTCTGGCCGGTGACGTGGCGGGCGGCGGGTGAGAGCAGGAAGAGGGCAGCGGCAGTGATGTCATCGACGGTAGCGGGGCGGCCCATCGGCGTAATCCGTGACCAGATGGGCACGTAGGTCGGATCGTCGAGCGTACGCTCGGTTTGGGTGGCTCCCGGTGCGACGGCGTTGATGGTGATGCCGTGGGGCGAGAGGTCGAGCACGAGGTTTCTGGCGAGCATTTCGAGGGCGGCTTTGGTCATGCTGTAAGCGGCCAGTCCGGGATGTGCCTGATGCCCCACCACCGACGACATGAGCAGGATGCTGCCCCCCGTACCCTGCGCCCGCATCTGCCGGGCTGCCGCCTGCGTCAGAAAAAAGCTGCCCCGTAGATTCAAATCGACCACCTGCTGAAAATCAGTGGGTGAGTAGTCGAAAAAGTCGCCAAAAATCGTGATGCCCGCATTTGCCACGACGAGGTTCAGCGCCCCAAATTCGCCGACCGCCGTTTCGACCATCTGCCGGTTAAAGGCCACGTCGGCGGCGTCGCCGGGCAGAGCCAGACATTGCCCCCCCTCCTGTTGGATGATGTCGGCGGCCCGTTCACAGAGCGCCCCGTCGAGGTCGTTGAGCAGAACGGCAGCTCCCTGCCGGGCGAGTGAGCGGGCGATGGCGAACCCGATGCCCTGTCCGGCACCGGTCACGATGGCAGTTTGTTGTTCGAAAGTCATTCAGGCGTTCTGCAATAGGTTTTGATGGTGAATAGCCTGCCAGCATCCTTCCGCGATGGGCTGAATTTCCCGCACAAATGGCAGGCAGAGTCGGGTTTCCTGACGGGTCATGACCGGGCAGTCATAGACGTCGTTGTGATGGCGGAAGACATGGCCTTCAGCTTGTTTTTTCAATACGAAGGTCTCGTGGGCGCGGAGACGGGCGAGGGTCGGCGCGTTCAACTGTTCGCGCTCCGACAGCGTCGCTTCAATATTGGTTTTCAACACTTTATCGAGTTCGTAGCCAATGCTGTTGCGGGCCGAAACTGCCGCCGCCAGCAGGGTGGTGCCCGTGCCGGCAAACGGGTCGAGCACCGTATCGCCTTTCAGCGAAAACATCTGAATGAGCCGGTATGGAATCTCGAACGGATAGGCTCCGCTGCGCTGTCGGGCGGCTCCGTCGCCGAGTTTCTGTCCGACGCCGCGAAGCTCCCAGACATCCGAAAACCACTGATTTCGTTCTTCCCAGAAAAAGGCGCTTTCGGCCCGAAGCTGCTTTTCGGAGGGCGCCCGGAACAGGCGTTTCCCTCCTTTCCGGAAAATGAGAATGTATTCGTGTTCGAGCGTGACGTAAGCCCCGGCAGGCAGCATCCCCGACCCCATGAATTTGTTGGGCGCATTGGTCGGCTTTCGCCACAGAATATTCGGCAGATTATGAAACCCGTTTCGGAGAAAAAAAGCCAGAACCTGGCTGTGATTCGAATACAGCCGGAAGTCGCCGAGCGTCCGGGTGGCGTCGCCGATATTGATACACACAAAACCGCCGGGCCGCACTACCCGCGCCACCTCCGCCCAGACCCGGTCCAGCAGCCGGTGCATCCGATCGAACGCCCGGTCGCCGTCGCCGGACCGCAGCGTCTCCGCAATAGCCTCATCCTGAGTCGAAAAGCTTTCATCCCACATTTCGACCATCGGATACGGCGGCGAGGTTACGACCAGTTCGACGCTATCGTCCGGCAATGATTTCAATCGTTCGTGCGCCGGACCGAATGCGATGCGGTGGGTAGTGAACATGGGGCAAAGATAGGATTAATGCGAATCCCGCTTCACCACGCTGCCGGAGCCGCCCCGCAGGAAGTCGAGGTCGGCGCCTTCGTGGGCCTGCGTGACGTGCCGCACGTAGAGGTTCACGTAGCCGCGCTCATAACCCAGGTCGACGGGCCGGAAATGGGCCAGCCGCCGGGCCAGTTCCTCATCGCTGACGTGCAGGTGCAGCAGCCGGTTGTCGACGTCGAGCGTGATCATGTCGCCGTTCTGCACCAGCGCCAGATTACCACCGATGGCGGCTTCGGGCGAGACGTGCAGCACCACCGTGCCGAAGCCCGTACCGCTCATGCGCCCGTCGGAAATCCGGATCATGTCGTGAACGCCCTGCGCCAGAATCTTAGCCGGTAACTGCATGTTGCCCACTTCGGGCATGCCCGGATAACCGCGTGGTCCGACATTTTTCAGTACCATGATGCAGGAGGGGTCAATGTCGAGGTCGGGGTCGTCGACGCGGGTTTTGTAGTCGTCGATGTTCTCGAACACTACCGCCCGGCCCGTGTGCTTCATAAGGGCGGGCGTGGCCGCCGAGGGTTTGAGCACGGCCCCGTTCGGACACAGATTGCCTTTCAGTACGGCGATGCCCGACTCCGGCTTGAACGGCTCGTCTACCGACGCAATCACCTCCCGGTCGTAGCATTCGGCCCCGGCGCAGTTTTCGCCGATGGTTTTGCCGTTCACCGTCCGGGCGTCGTTGTGCAGAAAACCCCGCAGTTCGCGGATGAGAGCGGGCAGACCACCGGCATAGAAGAGGTCTTCGACAAAATGCTCGCCCGACGGCTGCAAATTCGCCAGCAACGGAATTTTCGCCGATAGTCTATCAAAATCGTCAATATCCAGCTTAACTCCCATCCGTCCGGCGATGGCGAGCAGGTGAATGATGAAGTTGGTCGAACCACCCAGGGCCGCGTTGATCATAATGGCGTTTTCGAAAGCGGGCCGTGTGAGCAAATCCGACAGTTTGACGCCCTCTTTCACCAGTTCGACAATGCGGATGCCCGCCATATGCGCCAGCACTTTGCGGCGGGAATCGGCGGCGGGAATGGTGGCATTGTCGGGCAGGGCGATGCCCAGCGCCTCCACCATCGCCGCCATCGTGGAGGCCGTTCCCATCACGGCGCAGTGTCCCTGCGAACGGGCCATGCAGGCTTCGGCGGCCACAAACTCGGCCTGCGACATCTGCCCGGTTTTAAAATCTTCGGCAAACCGCCAGAGGTCGGAGGTGCCGATTTTTTTGCCTCTATACCGTCCGGCCAGCATCGGCCCGCCCGACACGACGAGAGTGGGCAGATCCACCGAACAGGCCCCCATCACCAGCGAAGGCGTGGTTTTGTCGCAGCCGCAGAGCAGAATAACGCCGTCGATGGAGTTGGCCCGGATGCTTTCCTCAACGTCCATGCTCGCCAGATTGCGAAACAGCATGGCCGTGGGTTTTATCTGACACTCGCCCAGCGACATCACCGGAAATTCGAGCGGAAAGCCGCCCGCCTCCCAGACGCCCCGTTTGACGGCCTCGGCAATGTCGCGGAAGTGGGCGTTGCAGGGCGTGAACTCCGACCAGGTGTTGCAGATGCCGATGACGGGCCGGCCTTCGAAGAGATGATGCGGGAAACCCTGGTTTTTCATCCAGGCCCGATAAATAAAGCCGTCTTTGCCGGTGCGGCCAAACCATTCCTGTGAACGATGGGGCATGTTATTGGCTGGCTTCCCCGATGGCGGAAGCGCTGTTGTCTGTTTTTTTGTAAAAGCAGAACAACCGAGATTACTCCTTACAAATCATTTGGAATGCAGACAGGAAATACGCTCACCGATTTACCCAATTCCGCCCTGCCAGAAATAAACAAAGCTAGTCATAAGGCCATTTTCTTCCACAAATTGTTACATTCACCGATCACTTAACTCCCTTGTACGGAATGACTTACTTCACCCGCTCGTCGTTACTTCAACTGTTGTTCTGTTTTTTCCTGACCAGCGTCTCAGCCCAGGTGCTCAAGCCCGGCTTCGACAGGGCGGAATATATCGAGATGATGAAAATCTCGGCCCGCTTCGGCGATTCGACCTATTTCAGCACCGTTCCCGGCCCGGAAAATTATAGGTTCGTGTATCGCTCGCCCGTCGTGGGGCTGGACAACCGCTGGGATTTGTGGGTGGGCAAACGTCCGGTGGCCGTCGTCAGCATCCGGGGGACGACCCAGAACAGCGTGAGCTGGCTGGAAAACTTTTATGCGGCGATGGTTCCGGCCAAAGGCGAACTGGAACTTTCGGAAAATGACAAATTTTCGTATACGCTGTCCGAAAATCCCAAAGCGGCCGTCCACGTCGGCTGGCTGGTGGCGACGGCCTTTCTGTCGCGGGATGTTCTGCCCAAAATTGATTCGTGTTACCGGGCGGGCATCAAAGACGTCGTCATTCTGGGACACAGCCAGGGCGGAGCCATCGCGTATCTGATGACCGCCCACCTCTATAACTTGCAGAAACAGAATCGATTACCGGCAGACATTCGTTTCAAGACCTACTGCAGCGCCGGACCCAAGCCGGGCAATCTTTATTTTGCCTACGACTACGAGGCCATGACACAGAACGGCTGGGCCTACAACGTGGTTAACGCCGCCGACTGGGTGCCCGAAGTGCCGCTGTCGATCCAGACGCTGAACGATTTCAACACGACCAATCCGTTCGTCAACGCCAGGGGCATCATTCGTAAACAGAGCTTTCCGAAGCGCATCGTCCTGAATCACGTGTACAAAAGTCTGAGCAAACCGGCCCTGAAAGCGCAGAAGAACTACCAGAAATACCTGGGTCGGGTGGCGTCCAACACGGTCCGGAAGAGCCTGAACGGCTACGTTCCGCCGGAGTATTACAACAGCAATCACTATGTCCGGACGGGCGCTTTAATCGTGCTGCAGCCCGACAGCGCGTATTACGCCCGTTTCCCCGACAGCCGGGAAAAAATCTTTACGCATCACCTGCACCAGCCGTATCTGTATCTGACCGAACGGCTGAATCTGTCGCCAGACGCCATGCCGACCCGTTGATTCACCCAAAAAATTAACTACCAACCATTTATGAAACACAACTTTTTCTGCCTGGCAACGCTCACCGCCCTGCTGACCGCCTGCGGACAGAGCACCCAGACCAGTGAGCAGCAAGCCTCCACCCCAACCGCCCCCACTACCGAGTGTTTCGCCTACACCACCGCTCAGGATACGGTCACGCTGAGTCTGATGACCAACGGCAGCGCCGTAACAGGCCATCTGGTCTACCGGCTCGCGGCCAAAGACAGCAACGTGGGCACCATCCAGGGCGAAATGCGGGGCGACACGCTCTTTGCCGATTATACGTTCATGTCGGAAGGGATGCAGTCGGTGCGGGAAGTGGCGTTTCTGCGGACGAACGACGGGCTGACCGAGGGCTACGGAAAACTGGGCGAACGCAGTGGCAAAGTTGTTTTCGAAAATCACCGTGCGCTGACGTTCGGCAGCCTGAAGCTGAAAAAGACGACCTGCCCCGATTAGGCAGACGCTTTGAGGAACCGTTTTCGCCAGCCAGTCACCAGATACAAACCAGCCTTATCGGTTCATCTCCAGCGTTACCTCAGTCCATTCCGCTTTAAGCGTGTCGCAGGTTGGGCAGGCATAGTCGGGCGGGAGGCAGTCGAACGGCACATTCGGCTGAATGCCGCGTAGCTCGTCGCCGTAGCGTTGGTCATAGACCGTCAGGCAGTTGGGGCACTGGTGTACGTTCGGGGTTGATTCGGGCACAGACACAACCTCCTCCTGTTCGGGCCGTAACCCATCGAACTGCTCGCCGATGCGACGCGAATTATACTGCTGACACAGCCGTCCAATCTGCCCCGGCAACTGCCATTTGAACAGGCCTTTCCGGAACCGGAAATACGTCCGGCTGTTGGGATTGAAGTTTTCGGTAAAATAGATATCAAACACGTTCAGCAGCGGAAAACCAGCCAGTGTCAGCACCGGGCGTTTGCGGATCAGCACCGACCCGAACACTTCCGATTTGGGCCGGGTCTGTACGCCGAAACACAGTCCGTAGGTGCGGGTGTCGTGCGTGTCAAAATACCGGACGACGTAATTTTTCACCTCCGTTCCTTCTTCAGTATGGTCTTCGGTCTGCCAGCCGAGTTCGTTGGCCGCGTGCCGCACGTTGACGTCGTGTTTGCCCAGCACATACGACCAGCGGCTCCGGTCTTTCTCCTCGATTCCTTTGATAACGAGCGACTTCCACGGCGTTACGCAGATCTCGCCGATGCGGGTTTTCAGACAGAGGGCGCAGACGTCGAGCAGGAACGGAATCGAAAACTGCTCATCGCGGCGATACAGTCCCAGCCAGGTCCGGGAGCCGTAACGGTTGAAGCCTTCGTAATACGGCAGCAAAAATTCGGCCAGATCAAGCTCCTGCGTGGCGGGCTGCGTGATGAACCGGCGCTTCGACATGACCATCCGATACAGGGATTCTTCATCCCGGCAAGCGATCCCTTCCTCACTCAGCATAGCTTCCTCGACCGCCTTTGCCAGACGCCCAATATCGTTGGAATACACCAGATCCCGCCAGCGAAAAAGGATATTGGTTCCTTTCAGCCGGACGTACAGAAACCAGAAATGCGGCTCCGGCGAAGCGATAAAATTGAGGTTTCCAGTAAAAAAGGGCGTAAAGCTCTGGCTGGCATCCGAAAGGTTGACTTTCAGACGCGGCTGATAATCAAAGCAGTCCAGAACGGTATGGTATTCGCTTTCCTGCAGCCAGGCCCCCGTCCGGAACACCTCTTCGCCGCAATAGGAACTGATGATATTGGGATACCGCTCCGTATTGACTTCATAGTCGACACCCTTCTGCCGAAAGCTTTTTTCCAGACTCCGCAGGTCTTCATAATGCACCGTCATCAGCAGTTGCTGACGCGCTCCAAACCGCGCCGTCCGAACGCCCGCCTCCCAGGCCAGCCCCAGCACGGTCTGCAGCCGACCCGGCGAGACAATCCCGGCAGGAAGGTTGATGTTGATCGTGTAGTAGTCGCGCATAGTGTCAATATTGAATTTTGAATGATAGAATGATTGAATAAGCTTCGCCATGCAAAATTTGCGGAGCTTATTCAATCATTCTATCATTCAAAATTCTATCATTCAATACTTCCAATATTCCCCGCACTTCGGGTCGGCAGGAGCCGCAGCCGGTACCGGCACCGGTTTTCTGACAAAGCTGCTGAAAATCGGTGCATCCATTCCGGATGGCCCGTTCGAGATTACCCTGCCCGACGTTATTACACGAACAGACCAGCTTGCCCTCGACGGGGTCGACCGGCTTGCTGGCCCGCAGGAGCTGCAGCCGTTTTTCGGATAGCTCGGTGCCGCTCGCAATCAGATCGCGGAACTCCTGAAACTCGGCCTTATCGCCGACCAGAATGGCCCCCACCAGTTTGTCGTGGTGAACGATGCACTTTTTGTAATAGCGTTTTGCTTTGTCGATGAATACAATTTCTTCGTAGTCATCGGCGGCCCCGGCGGGCACCTCGACCATGCCGATGCTGCACAAATGGAGGCCTTCCATTTTCAGAATGTTCATCGACACGCTGCCCGCATAAGGCTGGAGTGTATCCCCGGCGATGAAGCGGGCGGCGGCTTCGGCCTGCTGTTCGGCGGCGAGCGTGATGCCCCACATCTGCCCCCGCCACTGGGCAATCTCGCCCGCCGCAAAAATGTCGGGGTCGGAGGTCTGTAAATACTCGTTGACCACCACGCCCCGATTGCATTCCAGACCCGCCTGGCGGGCCAGATCGATGCTGGGCACGGTACCAATGGCAACTACAACCGCCTGACAGGCAATTCGTTTCCCCGACTTCAACTGAATGCCTTCGACCCGTTCGGTGCCCGAAAAGGTTTGTACTTCTTCGTTGAAATACACGTCGATGCCCCGGTCGAGGAGATCGAGGTAAAGCAGTTCGCCCGCCAGCGGGTCGAGCTGACGCTCCATGAATCGGCTGATACGCTGGATGACGGTTACCCGCACGTTCATCTGCCGCAGCGAGGCAGCCAGTTCCAGCCCCAGCAGGCCACCACCGACGATGACCGCAGCCGGCGATCCGGCGGCCGGATCGGGCTGCTGCAAAAACGGCAGCAGGGCGTCGGCATCCAGCCGCGACCGCATGTTGAAAATGCCGGGCAGGGGCGGTACGCCCTTCGGCATGAAGGCGCTGCTGCCCATACCGAGCAGCAGTTTATCGTAGGCGTGCTCCAGGCCGCTGCTGTCGGTCACGACCTTGTTTTTCCGGTCGATATGCACGATACTCACGCCTTTGTGGACCCGGATGCCCGCCTCCCGAAACTGGTCTTCCCGCAGTTTGACGAGCTGCTCCCACGACTGCGCCCCGCTGATGTAGTCGGGCAGCAGAACGCGGTTGTAGAAGGGATAGATTTCCTTCGAGAAAACATGTATTTCATCATTGGAGACCAATTGCCGATAGGCGTTGATGAATCCCAGCCCCGCCGACCCAGCACCGATGATGATGATTTTTTCGACAGGTTTGCGATAGGCCTCCACCTGCACCGCCGAGAACTTGAAATCCGGCTCTTTGGAGCGCGGGTCGATGAGCGCATGGGTGAGGTTGTTGGCCCGCCCCTGCGTTTGATCGAGCAGTTTGCCCCAGTGCATGGGCAAAAAACACAGGCCGGGCCGCACGTCGTCGGTCACCTGCGCCCGCACCCGCACGCTGCCCCGCCGCCCGCGTACGTCCACGAGCTGCCCGTCACGAATATGACGGTCGCGGGCATCGTCGGGGTGAATCTGCAGGAAAGGCCGGGGGCTGTGCTGATTCAGTTTGGCAACGCGGCCCGTTTTGGTCATCGTGTGCCACTGGTCGCGGATGCGTCCTGTAGTCAGCACAAGCGGAAAAACCTCGTCGGTCGGCTCGGAAGCGTTTTCGCCCGGCACGGCGTGAATCTGCGCCCGCCCGTTCGGCGTATAAAACTGATGGTCTTCGAACAATCGCTTTGTACCGAGTGAAGGAGGAAAGGAGGAGGGAGAAAAGGAGAAAGGAGGAAAGGAGGAAGGGACAAAGGAATAGCTGCCCTCCTTCTTTTCTCCTTTATCTTTACTCTCCTCTTCTTTTCCTTTCCTCCTTTTCTCCTCTCCTCCTTTCTCCTTCTTAAACGGCCACTGCACACTTCTCTTTTCCTTCAGCAGGTCATACGTTACGCCCGTTACGTCGATATTCGTTCGGGCGGTCAGGCGGGTATATTCTTCATAGATTTCTGAAACATGATGGTAATCGAAGGATTTTCCGAAACCCATTTTCGCGGCAAATCGCCGGATGATTTCGGCATCGGGCAGGGCTTCGCCGGGCGCATCGAGCAGTTTGGGCAGGTGCGTTATCCGGCGTTCGGCATTGGTCATGGTGCCTTCTTTTTCGAGCCATCCGGCAGCGGGCAGCACCACGTCGGCCAGCGCCACCGTGTCCGACCGGTTGGAGATGTCCTGCACCACGACGAACCGGGCTTTCCGGAAGGCTGCCTCCGCCCGCCCGACGTCGGGCAGGCTCACCATCGGATTGGTATTCATAATCCAGATTGCCTTCAAACGACCATCTTCCAGTGCATCGACCATCTCGGTAGCCGTCAGGCCGGGCTTGTCGGCGATGCGCACCGGCCCGTTCCAGAACGCTTCCACCTCGGCCCGGTGTGCTGCGTTGGTGACGTCGCGGTGTCCGGGCAGGGCGTTGGCAAGCCCACCGACCTCGCGCCCACCCATCGCATTCGGCTGTCCGGTAAGCGAAAACGGCCCATTGCCCGGCTTGCCGATTCGGCCCGTAATCAGATGTAAATTAATGAGTGACAGATTTTTGTTCACGCCCACGACCGACTGGTTCAGGCCCATCGTCCAGAGCGACAGGAACCCCTTCGAGCGGCCAATCCAGTGCGCCGCCGTCCGGATGTCTTCGGCTTCGAGACCGCATTGTTCGGCGGCTTCGGCTACCGTCCGCTGCATGACGCGTTCACGATAGGCCAGAAAACCGTCGGTATGGTCGAAGATGAAATCGTTGTCGATATAGCCGTGTTCGATGAGCAGCCGACCGAGGGCGTGGTTGAGTACGACGTCGGTGCCGGGGCGCAGGGGCAGGTGCAGGTCCGCCGACCGGGCCGTGTCCGTGCGGCGGGGGTCCACACAGATGATGCGGACGTGCGGGTTCGCTGCCTTATGGGCTTCGATGCGCCGCCAGATAATCGGGTGACACCAGGCCGGGTTCGCCCCTTCGACCAGAAACACGTCGGCTTCTTCGATGTCGTCGTAGCAGACCGGCACCGAATCTTCTCCCAGCGACAGTTTGTAGCCCACCACCGCCGAACTCATGCACAGCCGCGAGTTGGTATCGATGTTATTGGAACCGATAAACCCCTTGATGAGCTTGTTGACCAGATAATATTCTTCCGTCAGACACTGCCCCGATACGTAGAACGCCACCGAATCCGGTCCGTATTTCTGAATGAGCGTCCGGAAAACCGCCGCTGTCCGGTCGAGGGCAGTGTCCCAGTCTACCCGTTGCAGCGGCATGGACCGGTTCAGGCGCATCTGGGGATACAGCAGCCGATCCGACTGATCCATGACGGTGTAATGCAGGTTCATGCCCTTCGAACAAAGCATCCCCCGATTGGAGGGGTGGTCTTTATCCCCTTCTACGGTCAACCGACCGCCGGGTTCCTGCTTCACCACCACGCCGCAGCCGACGCCGCAATAGCAGCAGGTAGTCTGGTGTTGTTGGACGGGTGCGCTCATCGGTTACTTATCTAAATAATTGACAAATAATTATTTATGCCGGAATGACCACCGCTTCTTCCACCGTCTTCTCTACTTTCTGGAAGCCGGTCAGGGCCACGATAGCGGCCACTACGCCCACCGCCAGACCGATGTAGAGGAAGGCCTGCGAGTAGGATATGGAACTGGATTTAAACAGAAACCCGGCCAGCACCGCCCCCACATTGCCCCCGGCCCCGACAATGCCGCTGACCGAACCGATGGCCCGGCGATTGATGAAGGGGACGATGGCGTAGGTAGCGCCGTTTGCCATTTTCAGAAACATCGCAAACCCCAGCATCGCCACCACGGCCAGCGCCATGTTGCCCGTCTGCGCAAACAGCGCAATGCCGACGCCCTCCAGCGCCAGCAACAGCGCCAGCAGCCGTCCTTTTCCTTTGATACCGAACCGGCCCCCGACCTTATCGGCCACGATACCGCCCAGCGCCCGGGCAAAGAGGTTCATGAAACCGAACGTTCCGGCCAGCAGCCCCGCCGTGGTCAGACTCGCTCCGAACTGCTCCGAGAAATACAGCGCGGCCACGTTGTCGAAGGTAATTTCGATGCCGAAACAGGCACCGTAGGCCAGAAACAACGCCCAGGTGCGCGGGTCACGGGCGGCAGCGGCCAGGGTGCCTTTGCTTTTAGCCGGAGCCGAGGGCGTACCGGCCAGTTCATCGAAATTTCCGGCGGGCGTATCTTTCGTATTCAGGTAATACACGACCGACAGCAGCAGCAGAATGACACCCGGCACCACCATCGCCATCCGCCAGGCCGAGGTTGGCAGGTAACCGAGACCGACGAATCCCGCGAAAATCAGCGGCATGACCATATTGGTGATGCCACCGCCGAGATTGCCCCAGCCGCCCGCCACCGCGTTGACTGTCCCGACGATCTTCCGGTCGAACATCACCGACGTATGATACTGCGTGATGACAAACGATGCCCCGATGACGCCAATCGCCAGCCGGAACAGCAGAAACGCCTCGTAGGAATTTGCCAGCCCGACGGCCATCACCGGCACCGACGATACCGCCAGCAAAGCCGAATACGTTTTACGGGGTCCCCAGGTGTCGCAGAGCCGCCCGATCAGGATGCGGGCCACGACTGTGGCCGCCACCGAGGCAATCATGGCGTTACCGATCTGTTCTTTGGTCAGGCCGAGGTCGTCTTTGATGACCTTCATCAGCGGGGCCAGCCCGAACCAGCCGAAGAAACAGAAGAAGAAGGCAATCCAGGTCAGGTGGAAGGTGCGCATCTGCACCCCGCTTATGCGAAAAATATTCAGTTTGGTCAATGGTTGATTCGTGTACATGGCCGTAGTTATTTTTTGAATTCCGGACGAATGTTAATCATCAGGTAAGCCCATTTGCCGAGCTTGTCTTTCTGGTTCATGGTACCCTGTTTGCTGTATTCGAGCGTGTTAGTGCCGCTCATGAGCGAGCCGCCCAGTTCGAGCGTCGTGTATTTGTTGAGCAGATACGTTGCCACGAAGTCGTATTCGATGCCGAGCCGGGCATCCAGCCGGGCGCCTTTAGGTGCATCGGGCAGTTTGTTGAGCATCGGAGCGGCAAGAGCAAAATAGTGGACGTCGAGCGAGGTGGTCAGGCGGGGAGCGTTGTATCTGAATTTCAGAAAAGCATCCTTCAGCCCCCCGGCGGGCGACCCCGTTCCGACATAGAAGTAATCCATATAGCCCCAATGGCGGTGCGGGGTTCCGTAGAGCGGATCGAAGCGGCTGGTTTCGTTTGCCTTCAGCCGGGTTTCGTCATTGCCCGACAGCACCTCGTAGCCCGGCCCGAAACTCAGCGCCCCCCGTTGAAACAGAACATTTGCTCCGTAATGGTATGCCCCCCGGATGCGCAGCCCGTCACGGTCGCGGCCCCTCTGCCCGTAGGCGAAGGCCTGCCAGAGCACCTTGCCGGGACGCGTCGGGGTGCCGCCGAACTGTCCCGTCAGCATGGCCCCGTACGTAACCCGGGAATTGACCCCGGCCACGTCGTAGCGGCGACCATAAACGTAGCCCACTGCGGCGCTACCGGTACTGTCTATACGATACTTCTGAAAGTCGTCTTTAAAGAGCAGCGCGGAGAACTTCGTCTGGTTGAATTTCCGGGCCAGATACGCCATCTGAAACGCCTTGAAGTGCTGATTCTGCCCGTTGGTGCCGAGCGGCCCGGCGATGAGCGGCGCTCCGCCTTTGCCGCTGGTCGGCAGAAATCCCGCCGGAACGGGCAGCGTCACGTTTTTGATCGACAGGGCCGAAGCCGGGGCATTGGCGGGTGTGTAACCGGTGCCGGAAACGCCGAACGCATCGGTGTTCTGGTTGAAGCCCAGGCCCAGGTCGAGCAGCCAGCCCCGGTGCCGGGCTTTGAGCAGGACGGCGTCGAAGCGGCGGGCCTGCTGCAGCCAGTCGAGGTTGCCCAGCAGCCGGACATCGTCGTAGACCAGTTCCTGCCGACCGATTTTCAGCGACAGCGCGTCGATAGGCCTGAATTTCAGGGTAGAGTCAGCCCGGTCAATCAGCATGACGTCGGCCCAGGCCTCATGAACCATGAGCCGGTTGCCGTCGGCGTTATTGATCGTAGCGGCGTCCTGCCCCCAGACCCGCACGTCCTGTACGGCCACGTTAACCAGCACACGCTCCCACTTGTAACCCAGCGTCAGCCGGGTGCGCTGGGAGGTAAACACAGCCGCCGGGGCATCTTTGGGGGCCAGATTGCCCAGCCCGTCGCGAAGTTCAGTGCGCGTCCGGATTTGCCCCGTCAGCACTAACTGCGCCCGGGTGACGCTGCTTCCGGCACTCACTATAAGAATGGCGAACACCAGCCGCCTGATGTAGAGGTTCATATTCATGCGTTTGTCAATACGATGGAGATACGGCAAAGCAATCCTGGGTATACCCGAAGCGGGTAAACGCAATGGCGTTGTGTAAGAAAAAGGGGAGCGTTCGTGAGAAGTGCGGCTAGCTCACGTCCGGCCAGTGGGGAGTTCCTTTCGGAAAGAACCTCGTCGACGCCTGGCGTCGGCAAGGAGAAGTTGCATTCTGTCTAAATTTTCATTTTCTTTGAAACGTTTGTGTTTTTTACATGGACAAACCCTGTTGACCGGTCCCCAGGTGCCCCACACCGGACCGGTCTTTTTCATGAGCAGGCCATTGCCAGATGGTGCGTCACCTCCGACACCCAGGCCGGATGCAGCGTCACCACTTCGCCGATGACGAGAATGCCGGGCGCTCCCAGTCCTTCCTCGCGCACCCGCTGCGGCATGTCTCTTACCTGCCCCACCACGCACCGTTCGTCGGCGCGGGTACCGTTCTGTATGACGGCCATCGGCAGGTGTCCCCGCCCAAACCAGTCGTACATAGCACATATTTCCGAAATTTTTTTCATGCCCATCAGCACCACGACCGTCGCCTTCGACTGAGCCGCCAGGTAAACATCCTCCGAGAGTTCGCCCTGGCGGGTGGTACCGGTTACGACCCAGAAACTCTCGCTCACGCCCCGACAGGTTACCGGAATGCCCTGGGAGGCCGGAACGGCGATGCAGCTCGATATGCCCGGAATCACTTCGCAGTCGATGCTGTGTTGGCGGGCGAAGGCGTATTCTTCGTATCCCCGACCAAAGACGTACCCATCGCCCCCTTTGAGCCGGATGACATGCCCATATTTCTGCGCCGAATGCACCAGCAGTTTATTAATCTCTTCCTGCGAACAGCTCGTTTCACCTGCCCGTTTGCCGACGTACATCGTTGGGGCATGGGCCGGGGCATGGGCCAGCAAATCGGTGTTGACCAGTTCGTCATACAGAACGACATCGGCCTGACTCAGCGCCCGAACACCCTTCAGCGTGATGAGCTCACCATCACCCGGCCCGGCTCCAACCAGTGTTATTTTCGGCTGTTTCATAAGAGGCTTATAGTAGTATTATACTATTTAAGTAAAAATCAAATAGTACAAATAAGTGGTTCAAAAATAAAGACCATATTTTGAAAAACAAGAGAAATTTGAAAAAATAAGTTTTAAAACTAAGCACAAACAGAATGTTAGTATATGATTTTATAAAAAATCAGTTTACTTTTGAACCGTACTATTTCTGTGCTTGTGGGGAGCTTATACAGGAATAATACAATTATTTAACAGGGTTTTTCTAATTTGATGGTTACTTCTGACTATGAACACAGGCAATCTCCGGCACATCGTTGTCATTGGCAATGGCATGGTTGGCTACAAGTTTTGTGAAAAGTGGGCGGCGAAAGAAAAAAACCGTTCTGAAGTCTCGCTGACCGTATTCGGCGAAGAGTCCCGGGTCGCCTATGATCGTGTTCACCTGAGCGCGTATTTCGACGGTAAGACCGCTGACGATCTGACGCTGGCTTCGCCCGACTGGTACGCCGCCAACGGCATCTGCCTGCACCTTTCCGACCCCGTCGTATCTATCGACCGTGCGCGTAAGGAAGTTCGCTCACACCACGGTCAGGTCGTGCCCTACGACGTTCTGGTGCTGGCAACGGGCTCCGGGGCGTTCGTTCCGCCGGTGCCGGGCGTTGAAAAAGACGGCGTGTTCGTCTACCGGACCATCGAGGACCTCGACCTGATTCAGACGCACGCCCGCAAAGCCCGCAAAGGTGCCGTGCTCGGCGGCGGTCTGCTGGGTCTCGAAGCAGCCAAAGCCCTGCTCGACCTGGGCCTTCAGGAAGCGCACGTGGTGGAGTTTGCCCCCCGGCTGATGCCCCGACAAATCGACGATGCCGGTTCGGCCCTGCTGCAAAGTCGGCTCGAAGCCCTCGGCCTGAACATCCATCTATCAAAAAACACCCGCGAAATTGTGGGCGGCGACACCATCGAAGGGCTGTCATTTGCCGACGGCTCTCGCCTCGACGTGGATATGCTCATCATCTCGGCGGGCATCCGTCCCCGCGATGAACTGGCCCGGGCCGCCGGTCTGGAGACGCATCCACGCGGGGGCATCGTAGTCAATGAGTTCCTGCAAACCTCCGACCCGGCCATTTTTGCCATCGGCGAATGTGCCCTGGCCCACGGGATGATTTATGGTCTGGTGGCCCCCGGCTACGATATGGCCGAGGTGGTGGCCTCCCGGCTGACGGGCGAGGAAAAGCGGTTCCGTCCGTTCGATATGTCGACCAAACTGAAACTTATCGGTGTCGACGTGGCGAGTTTCGGCGACCCATTTGCCCAGGAACCGGCCTGCCGCACCATCCGCTACGAAAACAAGGCGAAAGGCGTCTACAAACGCATCAATATTTCGACCGACGGTCGGGAACTGCTCGGCGGCATTCTGGTGGGTGAGGCCGAACAGTATAACATGCTGCTGCAAACCTGCAAAAACAAAACCGTTCTGCCGCCCGATGCCGAAGATTTGATTCTGGGGTCGCGGGGTGGTGAGGAAGTTACGGGTGCGGGTATCATGAGCCTGCCCGACGAGGCACTCATCTGCTCCTGCGAGGCAGTGACGAAAGGGGCGCTGTGTCAGCAGATAACGGAACATAAACACACGACCGTCGAGGCGCTGAAGAAAGCGACCAGAGCCGGTTCGGGCTGCGGCGGCTGTACGCCGATGGTGAAAGATCTGCTGGTCGCCGTGCAGAAAGCCCAGGGCGTTTACGTGCGCAGCGTTGTCTGTGAACATTTCGATTACAGCCGCCAGGAACTGCTGGATTTGGTGAAAATCAATGAACTGCGAACGTTCGGCGACGTGCTGGATCGATTCGGTCGGGGCGACGGCTGCGAAACCTGCAAGCCGGTAGTAGCCTCGCTGCTGGCGAGCCTCTGGAACGAAAACGTGCTGGAAGCCGACCGGGCGCCGATTCAGGATTCCAATGACCGGTTTCTGGCAAACATTCAGAAGGGCGGCACCTATTCGGTAGTGCCCCGGATTCCGGGTGGAGAAATCACGCCGGAAAAGCTCATCGTTATCGGGCAGGTTGCGCAGAAATACGGCCTTTACACCAAAATAACCGGCGGTCAGCGCATCGACCTCTTCGGGGCGCACGTAGGCGATCTGCCTCAGATCTGGGAGGAGCTAATCGCCGCCGGATTCGAGAGCGGACACGCCTACGGCAAGGCCCTGCGGACGGTGAAAAGCTGCGTCGGATCTACCTGGTGCCGGTTCGGGGTGCAGGATTCAGTATCGTTTGCGGTCGAAATCGAGGAGCGGTACAAGGGTTTGCGGGCACCGCACAAACTGAAGTCGGCGGTGTCGGGCTGCGTGCGCGAGTGCGCCGAGGCCCAAAGTAAGGATTTTGGCATTATCGCCACCGAAAAAGGCTGGAATCTGTACGTCTGCGGCAATGGCGGAGCCAAACCCCAGCATGCACTGCTATTGGCGTCGGACGTCGATAAAGAGACCTGTATCCGCCTTATCGACCGTTTTCTGATGTTTTACATCAAAACCGCCGACCCGCTGACCCGCACGGCCACCTGGCTCAACAAACTCGACGGTGGCATGGCCTATCTGAAAGCCGTGGTGGTCGACGACGTGCTGGGCATCGGGGCCGAACTGGAGCGCGACATGCAGAGCCTGGTCGATACGTACCGCTGCGAGTGGAAAGAAGTCGTGGAAACGCCGGGACTGCGCCGCCGGTTTTCACACTTTGTCAACGCCCCCGAACAGAAAGACCCCACCGTCATCTTCGAACCGCTGCGGATGCAGAAACGGGCGCAGGAGTGGAGTCGTTTGTGATTGGATTACCCATTTACCCACAAACCATCTAAGTACCAAGCCCAAATTAAATGTATAATGGATAATGGATAATTAAATTTTTGACAATGAGGTACTTGTCTTAATTCGCCCATTATACATTTTACATTGTACATTCACTTACATGGAACAGTTTATAACCGAAAAAGCACCCGTCACCTGGCACCTGGCCTGCCGGGTAGACGACGTACCCGCCGACGGCGGGGCCTGCGCCATCATCGAGGGTCGCCAGATTGCCATTTTTCACTTCGCCCGTCGGGGCGAATGGTATGCCACCGACAATCTCTGCCCGCACCGTCAGCAGATGGCCCTCTCGCGGGGCATGATCGGCAGCCAGCAGGATGAGCCAAAAGTAGCCTGCCCGTTTCATAAAAAAACGTTTTCGCTCCGAACTGGCCGGTGCCTCAATGATGACGCCTATCAAATTGAAGTAGTTGATATTCGCGTCGAAAATGACCATGTTTACATAGGAATACCCGCCGAATGAGCACACTGGTCGAACAGGTCGCCCGCCGCCTGACGCGTTTTTACGTACTGGCTCTCACCGTCATTGCCCTGCTGACGGTGAGCGGGATGCTGTTTGTCCGCCAGACAATCGGGGAGCACAACGACGACAGCCGGGTGCTGAACGTAGCGGGTCGGCAGCGGATGCTGAGTCAGCGTCTGACCAAACTGGCCGTGCTGCGAACGACCGGCCTGCCCGCCTCCGATACGGCCTCTTTCCCGAAACTCCTCAGCAACTGGGCGCAGAACCACCTGCAGTTGCAGAAGGGAATGCTGGTGATGGAAAAAAACTACGCGGTCCGGAAAAGCCCCCGCCTCGACAGCATGTTCGCCCGGCTCGACCCGTATTTCCAGTCGATGCATCGCAATTTTCTACGGATTGACGACGCCCTGAGCACGCCCGATATTCGTCGGCAGGCGCTGGCAAACGTGCTGCGGGACGAGTCGTATTTCCTGCGGCAGATGGACGACATCGTGTTTCAATTCGATGCCGAGAGCGCGGCCCGGGTAAACTACCTCGAACGCATCGAGTGGATTCTGGGCCTGGCTACGCTGCTGACCGTATTGCTCGAAGGGCTGTTCATTTTCCGGCCTGTCGTCAACCACACCAAGTCCGTCATCCGACGGCTGACCGAGTCGGAGACGGCTCTGCGACAGGCCAATACCGATCTGGAAGCGGCCAACCGGCAGGTTGTAAAAGCGCAGGCCGACCTACTCCGGGCCACAGAAGAGAAATATGAACTACAGCGGGCCGAAGATCGGGTCCGGACCGCCGCCCTGATGGAAGGTCAGGAGGAAGAGCGACGGCGGTTTGCCCGTGAACTGCACGACGGCGTCGGGCAGATGCTGACCGGCCTGAACCTCCATGCCCAGAAGCTCAAAAGCGTACCGCTGCCGGACGAAAAACAACGGCAGCGATTTCGGGAACTGTGCGACATGATTCAGGAAATCATTCAGACCACCCGGGAAATTTCACACAACATGATGCCTTCGGCCCTACATGATTTTGGTCTGGGACCCAGTCTACAGTATCTGGCCGAACAGACGGGCCGATCGTCCGGTATTACGGTGACGTTTTCGGAAGAGGGCAGCGGCCCGCGTCCGGATTCGGCGGTGGAGACCGGGGTATACCGCATTGCGCAGGAGGCGCTTAACAACGCCCTGAAGTATGCCAATGCCCGGACCATTCGGATTGTTCTCTGCAATTACACGACCGAACTGCTGCTGCGGGTGGAAGATGACGGAGCGGGATTTGTCCCTTCCTTTATCAACGGCAATGGTCACACAGGTGCGACCACGACCCGGGCCGGTCTGGAGAATATGCGTACCCGGGCCAGACTTCTCAACGGCGACCTGAACATTATATCGAAACCCGGTGCCGGTACGACTGTATCCGTTTTTATTGATTTATCAGACACTTCATCTGCCTGAACATGGTAATACGCATCCTGATTGCCGATGATCATTCCGTTGTCCGGAAGGGTATTCTGACACTGCTGGAAGACGAAACCGACATCCAGATTGTAGGCGAAGCCACCGACGGCGACGAGGCCATCGACCTGATTCCGACACTACAGCCCGACGTGCTGCTGCTCGACATGACCATGCCCCGGATGTCGGGTATCGAGGTTACGAAAGTGGTAACTCATCAGTTCCCCGCAGTCAGGATTCTGATTTTCAGTATGCACAACAACCCGGACTATATTCTGAGTGCGGTGCGGAACGGAGCGGCGGGGTACGTACTGAAAGATACGACGCAGGAGGAACTGCTGCGGGCCGTGCGGACGGTGGCCTCCGGCGATTTGTATTACACACCCAATGCGTCGTCGGTCATTATCCGACACCTGGTGATGCCGGGTCTGCCGTCTCAGCCAGCCCCCGAAACGCGCCCGGAAGCGCGTCGGCCCGGTTCCATCTGGCATCGTATTACGGCCCGGGAGGTTCAGATTCTTTCCTGCATTACCGAAGGCATGAGCAACCGCGCCATCGCCGAGCGATTCGACGTCAGTCCCAACACGGTCGCCAATCAGCGGGCGAGCATCATCCGTAAGGCGGGCGTCCGCAACACGGTAGAACTGGTGCGGCTGGCGCTGAGTGAGACTAAAAAATAGACAGGATGGGCAGGATTGACAGGATACGATAGATGAGGACGATGGACCGCGGGTGGTCTGGTTTTCAATCGAACAGGCCGCCTGAGAGGTATTTGAGACCGGAGTCGCAGGCGACTGTCACCACCACGTGACCGGGGCCAAGCTCCTGACCGATCTGCAGCGCCGCTGCTACGTTCATGCCGCTCGACGTTCCGGCGAAAATGCCTTCCTGCATTGCCAGTCGTTTCGCCATCTGCCGGGCGTCGGCCTCTTCCACCGCCCGAACGTCGTCGTAACGGGCCTTCGCCAGCAAAGGCGGCACAAACCCCACGCCTACCCCGTCGACTTTGTGGCTGCCTTTCACGCCCTGCGACAGCAGGGCCGCCGAAGCCGGTTCGAGCGCCGTCACCCGCGTGCGTTCGTTATGTTCCTTCAGCACGCTGGACACGCCCGCCAGCATACCCGCCGTTCCGACGCCTGCGCAGAACACGTCGATGGGCGAATCGATTTGCTGCAGGATTTCCTCGCCCATTCGCCGGTAGCCCGCCACGCCGTCTTCGTTCTCGAACTGCCGCGTCCAGTAAACACCCTCCTGCTGGCTCAGTTGCCGTACGCGCTCAATCATCCGGGGAATGAGGTCGGGCGTGATTTTGCCGTCTTCGGTGGAAAGCAGTTCCAGTTCGGCCCCGAAGAGCCGCATGGCCTGTAGTTTTTCCCGGGCAAAAACATCCGAGGAGATTACCCGGAACGGATATCCCTTTTCGGTGCAGACGCAGGCCAGCGCCGTGCCGGTACTGCCCGCCGTGCTTTCCACGACGGTCATGCCGGGCCGCAGGGCGCCCCGTTTTTCGGCTTCTTCGATAATCGACAGCGCCATCCGGTCCTTGTAGGAGCCAGTCGGGTTGAAATATTCCAGCTTGACGTAAATATCGGCGCAGTGTTCGGGAACGATGCGCTTCAGGCGGACCATCGGCGTGTTGCCGATGGCGGCGGTGATGGTGTAGGGGGTCATGGGGGAGTATTTTGGAATTGTGTTTATTCTTTACTTTTTCGTAATGATTGTTTCACAAGACTCAGTACATAATCGACATCTTCCAGGTCAGATATCTTTATTTCATACGCTCCGTTGCCCCAATGTCCAACATTTGAGACATCACGCGCTACATTTTTTTGATCCTGAAGCTCTCCGCTCTTTAAATTTAAATATATCTTCACACCTTTTGTCAACAGAACTATATCACAAAAAATATTATTTACAATTTTAAATCCTATAGTTTGTTTTTTTGGTTGAATAACAACGTTATTATCCATATTTAATAATCTATCTCTAAATTGTTCATAAAGCTCTCGTGTCTCGAAATCCACTTTGCTTAAATGATCCTGTTCAGTGTACACTTTCACTTCCTTACTTACTACCTCCACAGCTTCGTCACTACGCGAAATGGTTTTGATGCTTTCCTTAGCGGACGCTTTTTGCACTTGCTCAAATGAAATCGTATCATTCTCAAATTTTTTAACCTCCCACAATTCAATAGGCAGATCTTTGAAGTTTATCGCTTCACGTTGATACGTCGTGAAGAAGGGGGAGACAAAAATCACTTTTGATTGCGACCAATCAACATCAGATCGTTTCAAGCTTTTGTTTTGACTTTCATTAAATTCTAATATAAAATCTGCTTTATTGTTTAGCATCAATGATAAATAGGTATACCCTTGATCAATGACACTAAAATTCTTATCTCGTTTGTATTCTATAATTACAAATGATTTATTTTCGATATCAAAGGCTAATGTATCTATACGAAAATTGTTTAAAGAAAACTCTGATCGAATAAACTTCAAGTTTAATAGTACTTCAAGATTCCTTTCCACTACTTGCTGAATTTCTCGCTCAAACTTAAAAGCGGCTTCTTTGATATGCTCAAGCTGCCGATCTATTTTATATAATGGCATGTTGAATTAATCTGGTTAATATTTTAAAAAAACTTGGCAGTACAAATATAAACGTAAAAGTTATTGCGACAAATGCGTCACAGACGCCTACTACTCCCGTCTCGCGATACAATCGCGGACGAACGTCACGGCGTATTCACCCACAAAACCACCTCATCCAGCAGCACCTGCCAGGAAATCAGGCCGATGGCAACGATTGCCAGCGCCAGACCGATCTTATTCACCGGCAGCAGCTTCTCCCGGAAGAACAGCGTCCCCACCCCCGCCGCCGCCAGGATGACGCCGATATTGTAGAGCGGATACACGAAGGCCCCATTGCCGCCGTAGGCCGAGAGCGCCATCAACAGCGTGTAAAAGCTCAGGTAGTTGGGAATGCCCAGCGTCAGGGCGGCCACGAGGTTTTTCGCCTCCGGTTTCTCCTTTCCCTGCGCCAGCCGGACGCCCCACATCAGCAGTCCCGCCGCAATGGCCCCCAGTACCATCGTCAGGGTCACGCGGGCGGTCTGGTCGGTGGTCGGGATGTAGCGGATGTTCATGTAATTGATGAGCGAGTTGGTCAGACCGTACATCAGAAAGACCGCCACCGGCAGCAGGGCGCTCCATCCGCCCGCTTTCGCATCGCCGGTTTCTTTTCTGTACGTGCTCAGCCCCACGGCTACCAGGGCCAGGCCCAGGCCCAGATAGTTCAGCCCGTCGAAGCCGGATTTGGCTCCCGGATTGAGTATCAGCAAACTGACGGTCACCGGAATGACCAGTGAGAGGTTGTTTGCCAGCGAGGTGGCCGTCATGCCCACGCGCTGCGTACTGGCCCCCGACAGCAGAAACGTGATAATGAAGCCTACCCCCAGGCCAAGCGCCAGCCACGTCCAGTTTTGCCCGAAATCGATGCTGAACGATTGGCCTTTGGGCATCAGCAGCAGCCCGGTCAGGAAGCAGACGGGATAATTGAACACGATCGCCTGAAACGTGTTGACGCCGTAGCGTGGAAACATCCGGAAATTCAGCAGCAGCAGCACCGACAGGCCGATGCTCAGGAGAAGGTACAGCATGTGGGCAAGATACGGCTTTTTACGGCTTCAGTCCCAGATCCCAGTCATCGGTGCGGAACGGCACGACGGGCAGCCCCTCCCGGCTGAACAGATTGGGTTCGGGGGCATCGCGGAACGCAAACCGCACCGCCACAGGGCCTTTCAGACCGTCGGCCCAGACCTCCACCGTGTTGCCTTTCACCTGCGCCCGGGCTTTCACGAAGGTCCGGTCGGCCCCGGCAATCTCGAACTCAGCGGGTTCGCCGTTTCGGGTCACCAGGCCGTTGGGCGCGTGGTCGAAGGTCAGGCGGATGCGGTCGCCGACAACCTGCATCGAGCGATATTGCGGACTTCTGTAGCTGCCTGTCTTCTGCCCATAGGTTTCGGCCAGGGCCCAGGCCGCCAGCCGGTTACCCACTTCGCGTTTGTATTTGGGGTGAATGTCGCGGAGATTGTCGACCAGGTCGGTAACTACAATCATGCCCGATTTGGGGATGTCCATCGCCCGCGTCTGGGCCTCCCGCACGGCCGCTGCCTGCTGCTGGCCGTTATAGGTGAATGGGGCAATCTGCACGTAGTAAAGCGGAAAATCCTGCTGCCAGACGCCCCGCCAGGCATCGGCCATCAGGTGCATGAGGTGGTAATAGCTCTGGGGGTAGTGCCGGTTCGATTCCCCCTGATACCAGAGCGCCCCGGCGAGGCGGAAGTTGGTCAGCGGAGCCACCATTGCGTTGTAAATCAGCCCGGCTTTGACCGGCCAGGCCCGCACCGGCCCCATTCGTTCGGCAGACAGGCGGGTGTCGGCGTAGAGGTTGATGATTTCCGTCGGTATCCACGACTCGATGTAGGAACCGCCCCAGGCCACGTCGATGAGACCGATGGGCACGTTCAGTGACTGCTGCAGCTTCTTACCGAAAAAATAACCCACCGCACTGAACGGTTTCAGCGTAACAGAATCGCAGACGGTCCACATGCCCTTCGTGTCGTCCTGCGGGCTATTGGCGGCCAGTTTGGGCATGTCGAAAAAGCGGATGTTCGGATTATACGCTTTCGGTAGTTCTTCGTTTGCGTCGATAGTGCCCAGGGCGGCGCTCCACTCCATGTTCGACTGTCCGGCGCAGAGCCATACCTCGCCAATCAGGATGTTGGACAGCACGATTTCGTTCTGGCCTTTAAACGTGAGCCTATAGGGTCCACCGGCGGCGGGCGTACGGACGGTGACGTTCCAGGCGGCGTTTTCGCTGGCGGTGGTCGTCACGGGCGGAGCGTCCCAGCCGGGCGTGATGGTTAGTTTTTCGCCGGGACTGGCCCAGCCCCAGAGCCTTACGTCGGTCTGCTGCTGCAGCACCATGTTCGAGTTTAGAATAGCGGGCAGGATAATGTCGGCCCGGGCGCTGAACGACAGGAGAAGCAGAAGGAGAAAATGTTTCATAAATGCAGTGGGCAAATGGCTTATTTATTGGGTTAAAGCCCTTTACTGCCTGAAATTACCCGGCCTTGCTCACTCAGAAATAGATTAGGCTAAAGCCCCCAACTCACAGCACTTTGTTCAGATAAATCCGAAAACTCTCCTCGTAATGGACGTTGCCTTCCTCTTCCGACAGAAACTCCTGAAGAAAATTCATGATGTACTCCTTTCCTTCCTCGCCCGGATGGTAGCGCTCCCGCAGATATAGCAGCGCCTCCAGGGTGTCGTATTCCGAATGTTTCTCAAAGTACCGGCAAGCCGTTTTATAGCTGTTTTCACCGGCTTTCCGGCGGATTAATTCCGTCTCTTCGTCCGTTATCACCAGATCGGCATGAGCGGCATATAACATCAATAACGCCAGAAAATCCTTCGGCGACCAGTGTTCCAGTTGTTCTTCCATGCACCTGTAACCCGCGTAGCCCGGAAAGTTTTTCCGGGAGTAATGAAATTTATTGAACGCACCGTAACCCGGAAAGGCTTTCCGGGTATGCCGTCAGGCATAAAATTCATGCGCTTCGCGCATACCCGGAAAGGCTTTCCGGGTTACAGGTCATACACCGTCAGTATCTTCAGCAGCACCCCGTTTGTCCAGCCGAAACCATCCTGCGACGGATATTCCCCACCCCCCGCTTCCAGTTTCGTGTCCACCACGTTGTACTTCTCCATCAGTTTACCCGTCCTTCTGTACACATTCACGTTCAGGGCTGCCCAGCGGCGGGCGATGTCGGCGGCCAGTTCGCTCTGTTTGTAGTTCTCCAGCCCCTGAATTGCCATCCATTGCAGCGGTGCCCAGCCGTTGGGTGCATCCCACTGCTGACCGGTGGTTTTCAGGGTCGTCACCAGCCCACCGGGCTTCAGGAAATCACGGCGCAGCACGTCCGCCGCCGGGGCCATGCGTTCGGCGGGGGCCAGACCCATAAAAAACGGCGTCATGCCCGCCAGCGTCCGTTCCCCCGAAACCTTTTTTTCGGTCAGCACATAATCCGAATACCAGCCCGCCGCCTCATCCCAGCAATAGCGGTCGATGGCTGCTTTACGCCGTTCGGCCAGCGCCCGCAGCGGCTGTGCTTTCGCTTTCTGCCCCGACAGTTCATAGGCTCTTGCCAGCGTCAGTTCGAGTTGATACAGCAGCCCGTTCAGGTCGACGGGCACGACGTCGGTCGTGCGGATGGTTGCCAGCGTTTGTCCATCGGCCAGCCAGCGGCTGCTGAAATCCCAGCCGCTCTCGGCCCCCGACCGCAGGTGCCGGTAGATGGCCGCCCGGTCCCGAACCGACTGCCCGAGGGTGGCGTCCTCATAGTAGGATTCCTGCCGGGGCGTCGCCGACTGGTCGTAGTAGCGGTTCAGCAAACTGCCGTCCGGCATCCGCACGACGTGCCGGGTCGGGGCCGTGCGGTCCATCCAGTAATCATATTCTTTCTGTAGGGCAGCGCGGTAGGCAGCGTAGGTTTTTGGGCCGTTCTTCTGCGCCAGCAACTGCACCATCAGCGCGAAGAAGGGCGGCTGTGACCGCGACAGATAATACGTTCGGTTGCCGTTCGGAATGTGCCCGTAGGTGTCGATGAGATAGGCAAAATTATCAATCATGTTCTGGATAAGTCCCCACTCGCCGCTTTCCTGCAGGCCCAGCATCGTAAAGTAGCTATCCCAGTAATAAATCTCCCGAAAGCGCCCGCCCGGTACGATATACGCCCTGGGCAGCGGCAGCAGCGAGTTTCCGGTGACGGTCCTGTCGGCATCGCGCTTCAGCACGGTCCAGAGGGCGCGGATGTGGGTGCGCACGTCCTTCAGAGTATCCGACCGGAACGAATCCGTCGGATTGACCGGCAGCGTAAAGTTCTCTTCCACAAACCGTTTCAGCGAAAACCGGATGGCCGGATTAGTTTTTATCGCCCGGTAATCGGCCAGAATGGCGACGGGGCTGCGTTTCGGAATGCAGTCGACGAAGGTCTTGTTATCCGGAAAAATGCGGGCCATCTGCACGTCGCTGAACAGTTCGGCATAAATCTGGTCGGGCGGCAGCGGGCGACGGGACTGCCCGTAAGCGATTCCACTCACTAGAATAAAAAATAAGTAAAGTTGTCGGATACGCAGAGACCCGGTGAAACCGGCGGGAGCCTGGGCTTCCGGCGGGCGCTGCGACTTCTCCCCCGCCCCGAGTAGCGATATGGAGGATAAGGGATACCCTGCGTGTTCACAGTTTCTCATCATTGTTTTTGCAGGAACGAAACGGACTTCAAATGAGCACAGCGGAACTCTGCGGCCCCGGGCTGTCAGTTAAAGATTCTTCCTAAAATCCGAAAGTACGGTATTTTTCGCTACTTTATTGGTAATTTTGCCACCTTTTACGGCCTGATAAGCAACGTGTCTGATACCCAATGATGGAGAGCAAAGACGAAGTATTCAGAGAACAGATAGAAAAAGTTTCCGACTTCAAATTCGGTCAGAAGGTCGCCAGCGTATTTGACGACATGGTGAACCGCTCGGTTCCGTATTACGAGGAAATCCAGCGGATGGTCGGCGAACTGGCCGCCGACCACATGCAGCCGGGCACCGAGGCCTGGGATCTGGGCTGCTCGACCGGCACTACCCTCATGCAGATGGCCCTGCAGGCTCCCGAAGGCATCCGGTTCGTCGGCGTCGACGACTCGCCCGAAATGCTGGAAAAATGCCGCCAGAAACTGGAAGAGGCCGATTTCCCATTTCCGTACGACCTTCGGGTGGCCGACCTGAATCAGGGCGTCGAGATGAGCGGCGCCTCGGTGGCCGTGCTCTGCCTGACGCTGCAGTTCATCCGGCCCATCTACCGCGAACGGCTCCTGAAAACCATTTTCGACGGCCTGCTGCCGGGCGGGGCGCTCGTTCTGGTCGAGAAGATTCTGGCCGAAGACAGCCGCTACAACCGCGATTTCATCAAGTATTATTACAACATGAAACGGCGGCACAATTACAGCGAAATGGAAATCTCCCAGAAACGCGAGGCCCTCGAAAACGTGCTGATTCCCTACAAATTATCGGAAAACATTCTGCTCCTGCGGGAGACGGGCTTTGCTCACTGCGAGGTCTTTTTCAAATGGTATAACTTCGCCGGGCTGGTCGCCGTCAAAAAATAGTCGTATGATTGCCATCGGAAATTTCTTTTTTCAGTACCGTAACCTGGTCTTCATTTTCCTGTATCTGGCGCTGTTTATTCCCTCGCCGCCGCTGTTCTCCCCCGAAACGTTCGGACCTGCCTATTACGTCTGGCCCATTACCCTCGGCCTGCTGGTTACCATTACGGGTCAGCTCATCCGGGGGGCCACCATTGGTCTGGCCTACATCATCCGGGGCGGCAAAGACAAGCAGGTGTACGCCGAAGAACTCGTTACGCAGGGCATTTTCAGCCATTGCCGCAATCCGCTTTATGTGGGCAACATCCTGATGCTGCTCGGCGTGGGCATTCTGGCAAACTCCCTGCTGTTCGTGGGGGTATTCATCCCGCTGTTTCTGTTCATTTATCAAGCCATCGTGCTGGCGGAAGAGAACTTTCTGCGGGGCAAATTCGGGGCTTCGTTCGATGCCTACTGCCAGCGGGTAAATCGCTGGATTCCGTCGCTGGGCGGACTGGGACGAACCTTCGCCGGGATGAGCTTCAACTGGCAGCGCTGGCTCATCAAGGAATACAACACGCAGGTGGTCTGGCTGCTCGGCATTACGCTCATTCTGCTCTTCAATTACCCCCAGCTAACGGGCAATGATCCCGGTATGCGCAACCGGCTTCTGCTGGTCATTCTGCCTCTTCTGGCCGTCTACTATGTCACCATCCGGTACTTGAAAAAGTCGGGCAAAATGCGAGGCTGACGAGGCAACGGAACCATTAAAATAAAATTAAATTTTGTATTTTTTCGGGGACGCATCCATAGCTGGAAGGCGTCTTTTTTTTGCTTTAACGGGTAAAAAACGATTGTTTAGCCAAGATTAAACAGGCCTTTTTTCATATATACTGCTGATAAACAACAAACTAATTTTTTGGAGTGAGCGTTGGATCTTTATCACCATCCATAAACTGTTTTGCTGAAGAAAGTAGGATTTTCATTACTTGTGGCTCTGATGCGACCCGCTGTTATGGCTGCAACGAAGCTGGCCCCACTGCCACTCACTCCCCCTGACGAAACGCAAACGTTTTTGACTAAAAAGCCCGGCGGGTCGGGTTGGTCCAAAGTACCGGACATGCTCCGTACGGATCCGCCGCCAGCCGCCATCGATTTTTGCGGCGAGGCCGTTCCGCTCGACCGGCCTGAGGTGCAGAGCCGCTGGCAGCACATCCTGCGGTCGCACGGGCGGCGGGCAGATGCCCTGCTGACCATTCGCAGGCGGGCGGCGACCATTTTCCCGGTCATCGACCCTATTCTGAAAAAATATGGCATCCCTGCCGACTTCCGCTACATGGTGGTCGCCGAAAGCGAACTGGAGCAAAAAGCCGTTTCGCGGGCGGGTGCTGCCGGATACTGGCAGTTTATGCCCCAGACGGCCCGCAGCATGGGCCTGAAAGTAGGCCGGGTGGACGAACGCTACAACCTGCGCAAAGCCACCGATGCTGCCTGCCGCTATCTGAAACAACTCTACACCAGACTGGGGTCGTGGTCGCTCGTGGCAGCCGCCTACAATGCCGGACCGGGACACGTTCAGTCGCGGATAAAAGCGCAGCGCCATCAGGATTATTTCAGCCTGCGACTGTTTTCGGAAACGAGCTGGTATCTCTACCGCATTCTTTTTTATAAAGAAGTCATGAACCAGCCGCTGCTGTATGCCAGTGTGCTGCCTCAGACGGCACTGGCTTCGCTGACGGTGCCGCTGCCCGGTATGCCTGCGGCGGCCAGGCCGGTTGAAACCCGTGACGAGGACGAGTCGGTGCTGGCGACCATCGAAAACCTGGACATGAAACCCATGCGGGCCCGCGTGGCCGGGCTGTTTGGCAGTTCGGGTGAGGAAGAGAAACCCGCCGATGGCTCGTCGGGCGGTCTACAGAAGCTCGTCTCCCGGCTGGGCGGCTGGCTGCGTCGTAGCCCGGAAGGCAGTCCGGGTCCTGTAGCTCCCTTAAAATGAAACCTTGTTGTCAGACAAAAATAAAACCCCGCCAGTTGCTGGCGGGGTTTTATTTTTGTCTGACTTACCCGTCAGGCTAATTGATAGAGTTGAAAAGTCAGTTTAGTATTCGGCTTTGTGAAGATAGAACAGGAAAATTATCAGACAAAAATAGTTTATCTTGCATCTAATTACTCAACATAAATCTGTACTTATGGTCAAGCGCCCTGCTGCTGGCATCGCTCTACTGATGGGTCTGACAGGCCTGCTGGCGACGTGCCAAAACCCGACGGAGGGACTGGAACTACAGTTCCGGAAAGCCCTGCCTCCCCTGCTTGAAGCGCAGTTTGAAGACGCCGAAGGGCAGATTCCGCCAAAGGTTTCCATCGCCGTAGCCGGTCCCGATGCGGCCAAAATCGTGACGACCCTTAATTCCCGCCGGTTCCGCACCACCCCCGACGGCCTGCTGTATCTGGCGCTCGACTCCACGGCCCGCCCCACGCCTGCCAATCCGCTGCATTTCACTGTAGTAGCCAAAGCCGATGGATTTCATGAGTTTGTACAACCGGTGCTCTTCGAGAAGGCAGAATACCGATCGCTGACCTGGACGCTTCAGCGACTGGATGCCACCCCGGCCCTGGCCCTGAAAAAAGGCGAGGCCAGCGCCTCCGGTCAGCTCCAATCGACTCTGAACGTACAGACCACACCGCAAAACGGCGTTCCACAGGGTACGCTGACGCTGAGTGCCGGAACGGTGCTGAACGACGTAGCAAGTCAGCCCGTCGGCGGTCCGCTGACGGTTCGGCTGACACCCATCGACGTCAGCACCTCCGACCGGGTCAAATCGTCGCTGCCGGGCAGCGGCGTTCTGAAAGCCCCGCGTATGACGTCGGGACAGACCGGCCCCGACCAGACCATCATGCAGGCCGCCGGGGCGTTCCGCATCGAAGTGTACAATCAGCAGTATCAGGTCGCCAAACAGTTCAGCAAACCGGTTCGGCTGGCGTTTTTCGTCGATCCGCAGTTAATCAATCCCGTAACGCGGGGACTGCTCAACACGGGCGATAAAATTCCGGTCTACAGCTACGACGAGGCCACGGGACGCTGGCAGGAAGAGGCTTCCGGCGTCATCCGGCAGGAAGGCGACGGTCTGCCCGAACTGGTGGTCGAGGTGAAGCACCTGTCAATCTGGATGGCCGGTTTCACACGGTATACGTGTCCGTCGGGCCCGGCGTTCCGCATCAGTACGCAGGTACCGCCGAGCGAGCGCCAGTATGCGTGCGAAGTGCTTGAAGAAGGCACAGATAAAATCGTTCAGCGGTTTACGACGACCATTCAGGACGGGAAAGTGATCCGGCTGTCGGGGCTGTCGAGCCTGCCCAGAGTCCGGTTCCGGATCCGGGACAATCAGAGTGCATCGGTGGTGACGTCCAATGCCGTAGATGCCTGCTCGACCGGGGAGATTCCGCTGAACCTGACTTCATTCACGACCCCGCCACCACCACCGCCTGCCCCACCGACGCCACCTAATCCTAATCCTAATCCGAATCCCAACCCAAATCCCAACCCGAATCCCAACCCGAATCCAAATCCACCGCCCAACCCCAACCCGCCGCCCAATCCGAATCCGCCGCCTGCCCCGCCACCGACAACGCCGCCACCGTCGGGTCCAAAACCCGTAACGGTTTCGCTGCAGTTTCCCTGCAAAACGCTGGATGCCGACCGGCTGCCGACAAAGGAGTTGTACTCACGGTTCCGGCTGACGGGCACAACCCGCTGGAAGACCCTGCCGGTGCTGCGTTATCAGGAGGGCAAAACGTCGTTCAGCATTCAGACGACCGATCTGGTGCCGGGCAATACCTACGATCTGGAAGCCGGTACGGCGCCAGGCTATTACACGTTTAGTCAGCCTGCCTATAAACTGGAGTCCTACAACTGGGTGATAAAGATCAAGACGAAAGAGTATTGTCTGAACTGATTCCATAAAGCAAAAAAATACCCCCTCCAGTTGTGAAGGGGGTATTTTTTTGGGTGATTACCCTTACCGGCCCGCCGCCAGCACACCGTCGACGGCGTGAATCATGCCGTTGGTGGCTTCGATGTCCGACTGGGTCACGGTCGCCGAATTGCCCTGCGCATCGGTCAGGACCACGCTCTCGCCCTGCTTGCTGACGGTGAGCGTCGCTCCTGTCAGCGTTTTCAGGCTCTGGCCGTCCTGCAACTGATCCGCCGAGAATTTCCCTTTCACGACATGCGCCGAAAGCAGCTTAACCAGTTTCGCTTTATTGGCGGGCTTCAGCAGCTCTTCCAGCGAACCGGTCGGCATTTTGGCGAAGGCTTCGTCCGTGGGGGCAAATACCGTATACGGTCCCTTGCCCGCCGCCTGCTCGGTCAGGCCCGAAAGGCGCAGCGCCCGAAACAGCACCGTGTGATTGACCGAACGGGCAGCGCTGAGGGCCAGATCACGGCCCGTAGCCCCGCCCCGGGCATTCCGGCTCATCGTCGTCATACCAACACCCGTACTGGCCGAGGCCGAAGTAGATGCCGAGGCCTGCATGTTGCCCGTGTTCAGCGAATCCCGCCGGGGCGTCGTCGTACCGGTCTGACCGGAAGGCTGCGTACGGCCCGACGTGTCCTGCGTCGTCGTACCTGTCTGCGAAGAACTGTCCCTGCGGGTAGAGTCTACCTGCGCGGTGGCTGCATCCCTGGTTACGGCCAGTAGCGCAATCGCCAGACCGATACCCATTACTGATTTCTTCAGCATGTTACATTTACGTTTTGGGGTGAAAAGAGAATTACTTAACAAAGACTCAACGGGTGCCTGTTCACATTATTACCTTGTATTACTCTTGTTTTCCGATAATATTAGTGTATGACCCCGCCAAAAGTTGAAAAACGGCCCCAAAAAGGCTCCAGGCCCGTTTCCCTCAAAACAAAATCGATCTACCTGATGGGAACTGCGTCGGTTTATTGCGGTAATAATACCCGATCGATGACGTGAACGACGCCATTGGTGGCCGTAAGGTCGGCCTGCGTCACGGTAGCAGCCGTATTATTGTTGCCCTTACCGGTGATGGTTACGGAGCTGCCGTTCACGGCAACGGTGGCCGTTCCGCCCTGCAGCGTTGTCAGATCACCGTTGGTCAGAGAGGGCGAGAACAGGCGGCCGCTGACGACGTGGTAGGTCAGGATCGTGGCGAGTTGCTGCGGGTCGGCGGCACCGATGGCCGTGGTGTCGGCGTAACCCGCCGCCTGGAAGGCCGCATTGGTGGGCGCAAACACCGTGACCGGCGTCCCGGTCGACGAGAGGGCGTTCACTACGGCAGTTCCGCCCCGGCGAACCGCCGCCGCCAGCAGACTCAGATTCGGATTGGCCTGGGCAACCTGCAGGAGATTACCAACCGGCGGCATCAGCACCTTGTTAACCTGGTAGACGATGCCGTTGGCCGCCTGCGAATTACTGGAGAGCACTTCCGCCGCATTGACAAACACTTTGGCATCGGCCCGACGGCTGAGAAAGACCGGACTGCCGCCCAGTGTAGCCTCCGACGAACCGCCCGATTGTTCGAAGGCGGACGGTTCAACGCGTTTTCCGATGATGTGATAACGAAGTACGTTCTGAATGTCGGCCTGGGGCGCGGCGCTGATGGCCGTCGTATCGGCAAAGCCTGCCGCCTGAAAAGCCGCGTTGGTTGGTGCAAACACCGTGATGGTCGGGCGTTTGAGCGTATCGGCATAGCCGGCCCGACGAACCGCCGCCCGCAGCAGCGAATAGTCGGCCTCATTGGCAAACAGGTCCGATACGTATTGTACGCCCGGATCAGGCGTGTCGGCCTCATCGTCGTCGTCACAGCCCGTCAGAGCGCCCGTCCCTACGACCAGCAGAGCCAGCGAGAGGCTCCGGATGTTCCAGATTGCTTTTTTCTTCAGCATAATGAGTAATTTTCGTTGAGATAAACAGACTTACTTCAGCAGCTCGCCACTGCAGGTAGATGACTTAGTAACGGCAGCCTAAAGTCTATGTTGCCTATTTAGTCAATATATTTTCAAAAATAGTTACATAAGGCCCCTCCAGGTATTCCCGTGTCCAATACCTTTGCGAACGGTCCAACAATGTTTTCCGCAGGTGGTTGACAGATATAGTAAACTTCTAAAATGGCATAAGCATGAAAATTTCGAAGCACAAAGTAGCCACGATCCACTATACCCTGACCGACGTGCAGGGCACAGTGCTGGACTCCAGCGAGGGGCAGGAACCCCTCCAGTATCTGCACGGCGAAGGCAACCTGATTCCGGGCATGGAAGAAGGGCTGGAAGGCCGGGAAAAGGGCGATACGTTCGACCTGACGGTCCATCCCGACAAGGGCTACGGCGAAACCGACCCCGAATTGGTTCAGGACATTCCGCTGACGGCCTTCGGCGGGCAGCGGGTCGAACCGGGTATGCAGTTTCATGCCAACCACGGTCAGGTGGTGACCGTCAAAAGCGTTGCGGGCGATACGGTCACCATCGACGCCAACCATCCGCTGGCCGGACAGGATCTGCACTTTAAGGTCGAGGTGGTCGACGTACGCGATGCCAGCTCCGAGGAAATCGCCCACGGACACGTACACGGTCCGGGCGGCCATCACCATTAACAGAGAGCGCCGGAGGTCAGCGGGCAGTCCCGCCATCCGCTGACCTCCGGTATTGGCAAAACGGCCCCGTTTCCAATTTTTCGTATTATCTGGTATCTTTCGCCTCTTGTCGACTATCTTTTTGTCTCCTCTCATTTTCCTCATTCCTCAATGAAGCGACTGTTTCTGTTCTTTTTTTTCCTGACTACTCTGTTTTCCGCTTACGCCCAAACTGACAATGCTTATAACCTGCTGCCTTTCCCCGCCCGGTTTACCGGAAAGGAGGGCCGGTTTACGTTCTCGGCAACCACCCGACTGGTCGTAACGCCTAAAGACGCCGCTCAACTGGCCGCCGCCGGGCCACTGGCCGCTCAAATCAAAGCCGCCAGTGGCCTGCCGGTCGCCGTTACGCCCTCCTCCCCCGCCCTGACCAGAGGCCGACACGTTTTTTTTCGGAAACACACCGCCGGACAGTGCGGCCCGGAGGGCTATAAACTCTCAGTGTCCCCTGAACGGGTCGTGGTCGAAGCCGAAACGCCGAAAGGATACGCCTATGCCGTTCAGACGCTGTTGCAGTTGCTCCCAGCGGAGGTGTTCCGGTCGGCAGAAGCCGCTACGACCGCTCCGGCTTCCGGCTGGTCGATGCCCGCCTGCGACATTCTGGACCGACCGCGCTACAGCTATCGGGGGCTGATGCTCGACGTGAGTCGTCATTTCATGCCGGTCGATTTTGTGAAACGTTTTATCGACCAGATGGTCCTGCATAAATTCAATACCCTCCACTGGCACCTGACCGACGACCAGGGCTGGCGCATCGAAATCAAAAAATACCCGAAACTGACGCAGATTGGCGCTAAACGGAAAGAAACGCTCATCGGGCATTATGCTGAAAACTACCCGCAGCAGTTCGACGGGAATCCATACGGAGGCTACTATACCCAGGCGCAGATTCGGGACATTGTGCGCTACGCCGCTGAACGCCACGTCACCATCGTTCCGGAAATCGAAATGCCGGGACACGCCACGGCGGCCCTGGCAGCTTATCCTGAGCTGTCGTGCGACGCCTCCCGAACGTATGAAGTAGCGACGTCCTGGGGTGTTAAAACGGACGTGTTCTGTCCGAATGAGACGACTTTCACCTTTCTGGAAAATGTACTGACGGAAGTCATGACGCTGTTTCCGGGCAAATACATTCATATCGGCGGCGACGAATGCCCGAAAGATGCCTGGAAAAAGAGCGCGTTCTGTCAGAATCTGATAAAAAAGCTGAAGCTGAAAGATGAAGACCAGCTACAAAGCTATTTTATCCGACGTATAGAGAAATTCGTCAACGGCAAGGGGCGGGCCATCATTGGCTGGGACGAGATTCTGGAGGGTAACGGTCCCGCCACCCGGCTGTCACCCGGCGCAACCGTAATGAGCTGGCGGGGTACAAAGGGAGGCATCGAAGCTGCCCGGCAAAAGTACAACGTCGTCATGACGCCTTCCAGCGACCTGTATCTGAATTATTATCAGGCAGAGCCATCGAAGGAGCCGCTGGCGATCGGCGGTTACCTGCCCATCGAAAAGGTATACGCCTATGAACCCACCCCCGCCGAACTTAGCCCGGCGGAACAAAAGTTCGTTCAGGGTGTGCAGGCTAACCTCTGGAGCGAATATATCAAAACGCCTGATTAGGCCGAATACATGCTCTGGCCCCGTGCCTGCGCCGTGGCCGAAATTGCCTGGATGCCCGCAGGTCCCCGTAATTTCGAGGACTTTGCCGTTCGGCTGAACGAGCACCTGAAACGACTGAACTACCGCAACGTCAACTACGCCCGCCGCCTGCTCGACATCCGGGCCACCACCCAGTTCAGCACCGACGGCCAGCTTCAGGTCAAACTTGACAAGCTCGATTCGGACAGCCGGATTCTGTATACGACCAACGGACGGGAACCCAACGAGAAAAACGCGACGGAGTACATCAAACCCATTACGCTCAGCAAAACGACCACCATCCGCGCCGTCAGCACGTCGGGAGCCCGGCTGGAAGAAACGTTCTACGTGCACCGCGCCAAAGGCAAATCCTACGTTTACGCAGACGGAAAAGCCGGGGGCAACGACGAAAACAGTCGGCGGCTGACCGACGGCGAAGTGGCGCAGGGACCCCGTAGCTGGAACGAATGGGTCGTCGTCCGGGGGCGCGACCTTGACGTAACCGTCGATTTGGGCGAAATCCGTACGGTCACCCGCGTATCGGCCAATTTTCTGAAACGGGTGCTGTTTGGCGACTTCCCGCCGCCGACGGTCGAGGTGTCGCTCTCGCAGGACGGCAGCACCTTCCGCGATGCCATTGCCCAGCCGGTCGCCTACCAGCCGGAAGGACCGTGGGCGGTGCTGCCCGTAGTGGCCGACTTCAAGACCGCCCGGGCGCGGTTTGTCCGCGTGAAGGCCCGGAATGCCGGTTCTGCTCCGGCAGGTATGCCAAACGAAGGCCAGCCGACGAGCATTACTACAGATGAAATAATTGTCGAATAATCCACTGTTTATTTAGTAGCAAATTCGGATATTTGTCAGACAGGCAATTATCCCACTTTATCCGAAAATCTACTATGTTACCTTCTCAGCGCCGGTGTCCCGGATGCGGTAGTCGTTCGATTGAACGGGTACGCAGGCCTCTGGCCGTCAAAGCTTTGCTGCCCTTTCTGCCATTGAAGGCGTATCGCTGTGATACGTGTAGCCGGAAGTTCTATCGGTGGGCAGGCCGTCGTACGGAAGGACTGTCGATGACCGATTCATGACATGAACATCCCTTAACTGAAAAAAGCCCGGTACTGTTTCGACAGGCCGGTTTTTTTTCTGAGTAAGCAGAACTCCTAAAACAGCAGACATCAGTAGCATTATTCAAATATCAGTTTGATATACAAGCAAACAAACCGTTATATTTATATAATTAATTTAATTTGTAGTTATACTTAATGTATATACATTCATCTAACCGGTTACACAATTCTTATCGTTTTTTGTACAAATACGCATCAGAAATTTTGTCTAAACCGCTGATTCTGGTTAATTTGGTGGCCTATTTTCATCACTTACTTCCCTTTTCTACTATGCACAATGCATTTCTCTCAGCCCGGCGGAACGTCATCGCCGCCGTGGCAGTAACGACCACTCTTTTCCTCACAAGCTGCGAGCCTGAAATCCAACTCGACGATGCAGCAACGACTCAATCAGGATTAAGCGGAGCCAGAACGGCCGGAGGCGATTTTGTCGACGGTGAACTGCTGGTGAAATTCGCCAAAGGTGCCGACAACAACACCCGCGAGCAGGCTCTTCTTAAACTGAAGGGAGAAGTATCCGAAAAAGTGCTGACGGCCACCATGCAGCGCTACGGCGACGATGAAGGCATTACCATCGTCCGGACGTCACTGCCGGTTCTGGAGGCCGTTGCCCAGATGAAGAACACGCCCGGCGTCGAATATGCCGAGCCGAACTACATCTACTCGCATCAGGCCACCAGCAACGACCCGCTGTTCACCAACGGTTCGCTTTGGGGCATGTATGGTGCCAGCACGACCCCGGCCAACCAGTTCGGCTCACACGCCGCCGTGGCCTGGGCCAATGGCAAGACCGGCTCAAGCTCGGTTATCGTCGGTGTCATCGATGAGGGTTTCATGGTCAACCACGAAGACCTGAATGCCAATGCCTGGGTTAACTCGCGTGAAATCGCCGGAAACCGCGTCGACGACGACCGCAACGGTTACGTCGATGACATCAACGGCTGGGACTTCGCCGGTAACAACGCCAGCGTCTTCGACGGAACGTCCGATGACCACGGTACGCACGTCGCCGGTACGATTGGCGGCGTAGGCGGCAACGGCAGAGGCGTCGCCGGTGTCAACTGGAGCGTAAAAATGATTTCGCTGAAGTTTCTGGGTACGTTCGGCGGTTCGACGGCCAACGCCATCAGAGCCATCGATTACCTGACGGCCATCAAAAACCGGGGTGAAAACGTGATCGCCAGCAACAACTCCTGGGGCGGCGGCGGCTTCTCGCAGGCCCTGCAGGATGCCATCGAGCGTGCCAACCAGGCCGGTGTTCTCTTCATTGCGGCTGCCGGTAACGGCGGCGGAGACGGCGTAGGCGACAACAACGATAACGTAGCCAACTATCCGTCGAACTATCCCAACGCCAACGTCATCGCCGTCGGTTCAATCACCTCGGCGGGTGTCCGTTCAGGCTTCTCGAACTTCGGCGCTACGCAGGTCGACCTGTTCGCTCCGGGTTCAGGCATCCAGTCGACGCTGCCGGGTCGCCGCAACACCTCGACCTACGGCGCCTACAGCGGTACGTCGATGGCAACGCCGCACGTCACTGGCGCGGCAGCTCTGTATAAGTCAATCAACACGGGCGCTTCGGCTGCCGACGTAAAGCAGGCAGTCCTGAATGCCGCTACGCCGACGCCGTCGCTGTCCGGTCTATGCGTAACGGGTGGTCGTTTGAATGTGAGTTCATTCTAAGCAGTACCCACTTTTTGAGGGGCCGTATACCGGTCCGGAATCAGGGAGCGCCCGCAAAGGCGCTCCTTTTTTAATTCCAGCGGCTCATAAACTGGGCGAACGCCTCCCGGTACTGGTCACTGACGGGTATGGTGGTGGCCCCAATCTGAATGCTGTTACGGGTGACAGCGTCGATTTTGTTAAGGGCCACGATAAACGACCGATGCACCCGCATGAAGCGGGTGCCGGGCAGTTTTTCCTCCAGCGTCTTGAGGCTCGTCAGTGAGAGCAGGGGTTTGCGGGGGTCGCTGCGCCGGTAGACTTTGACATAATCCCGCAGTCCTTCCGCGTACAGAATATCGTCCAGCGCTACGCGGACAAGCTGATATTCTACTTTCAGGAACAGATACTCGTCAGGCAATGGCTCAGGCATTGCCGGAACCGGCGACGGAGGTGACGGCTCGGGAGCCGGGCGATTCAGAAGTTCGAAATACCGGCGGGCTTTCTGGGCCGCCCGCAGGAATTCCTCATAATTGAACGGCTTGAGCAGGTAATCGAGTGCGTCTACCTTATATCCTTCCAGGGCGTACTGGTTATAGGCCGTAGTGAAAATAACGCGGGGTACTGGTCGGTCGGAGCGATATTCGAACACCCGGGCCAGTTCGATGCCCGTCAGATCAGGCATCTGAATGTCCAGAAAAATCAGGTCTACCCGTTGGCTGTGCAGCCCCTGAAGCGCTTCCACGGCGCTGGCATAACGGCCCACCAGTTGCAGAAACGGCGTCTTTTCGATAAAGGCACACACCAGCCCGAGCGCCAGCGGTTCATCATCGACAGCAATGCAGTTCAATGTCATACCTGGATGCCGTTGAGGTCAATATTCAGATAAACGACATACTCATTTAGGTCGGTTCGTTCGTCGACAGCCAGCGTATAGTGGTCTGGGTACAGCAGGTCCAGACGGCGGCGGGTATTGGTCAGGCCAATACCGCTACCCGCCTCCAGAGACGTCGATTTATCCGAAAACAGTGTGTTGCGCACCTCCATCCGCAACTGATTCTGCTGCTGACGGATTCCGATGTGAATGCGGCTCTCGTGCAGGGCGCTGACCCCGTGTTTGAAGGCATTCTCGACAAACGGCAGGATCAACATCGGCGCAATGGGAACGTCGCTGAGCGGAACCGGCTGCTCGAACGTTACGGTAACCTTGTCGGTCAGCCGGAGCTGCATCAACTGCAGGTAATCCTGAACGAAGGCGATTTCGCGGCTGAGCAGGGTTCGGTTGTTCTGGGTTTCGTAGAGCACATACCGCATCATGCGCGAGAGCCGGTGCAGCGCCTCGCGGGCGGCATCGACGTCGGTCAGCGTCAGGGCGTAAATGTTGTTGAGTGTATTGAAAAAGAAGTGCGGATTGATCTGCGCCTTCAGGAAAGAAAGTTCCGACGTGGTGCGGGCCTGTTCGAGCTGCTGCCGCAACTGGGCGTCCGACTGCCACTTCTGCACGGCGGTGACGCTGGTGCTGATCCCTATGACCAGCAGCGCCGTCAGCAGGGCAGGCTGAAACCAGCGACCGTGGCGGGGCCGACCGCTCCCGTCGGGATGGAAAGCCCGGTGAATCAGTTCGGGCAGGTTGAATCCTACGTCAATGGCCCATAAAACGAGCAGAAACGCAGTAATGATGCCTAAAGCAGCCAGGACGTATGTTTTGGTACGGTCGTGAAACAGCAGTCGGGGCACCAGCACCTGCGCATTCAGATAGAACATGCCAATCAGCATGGCGAACTGAATAATCTGCTTTACCCAGAACAGCGTCGGCCAGTTGACGTCGACGTTCAGCGGTGGTATGAACAGGAGCGCCAGCCCCAGCAGCAGCCAGCCCAGGACATGAATGAGCAGCGGAACGGAACGGCGGAGTGTGAGTGTGCCCATAACGGGTATGTTTTCCTGTAAAGTATACTCCTGCAAGGTCTTCAAGACCGCCCGGCGGCCCGGCTTACAGGTTTAGTCGGTTTAGTCAGTACAATCATACGCACTTATCCGCAAACTCCTATGATTCAATCGACTATTCGGGAATCCCGACCGACCGGCGCCTCCTTTCAGCCGACAAAACTGAACTGGCGGAACCATCGGCGGGGAAACGGGCATTCGTCCGGTCAAAAGTGGATTTCGTCGGTGTTTTCCCCCTAACCGTCTATTGCATTTTTTCAGTATATATCACCTCTGTTCCTTTGTATCAGTCTTTCAACGACCGATGCTCATGAACACCTCTCTCTATACACTGCTTCTCTGTCTAAGCCTGACGGCCGCCGCACAGGCCCAGTTTCCGATGCCCGGTGGTATGCAGGGCGACCGGAACGGCGGACAGTCCAGAAATCAGCTACCCGGCACCGCCAACGAACCCGCGCCCCGTGGAAATGGTAAAATTGCCGGAATTCTGTTCGACTCGACCACCAGCAAACCCGTCGAATTCGCTACCATCGCCCTGCTCAGCGTTCAGACCCAAAAGCCCGTCGACGGCACTACGTCGGACGACCGGGGACAGTTCTCGCTCACCCGCATCGCTCCGGGCGAATACACGCTGCGGGTGTCGTTTCTGGGCTATCAGGACAAAGACATTACGGGCATAAAAATCGAGCGGGGAACCGAAATCAACGTGGGTGTCGTCAAGCTCTCGCCCGACGTCCGGACGCTGGCGGAGGTGGAAGTAACCGGCCAGCGGGCACTCATCGAGGAGAAAGTGGATCGCCTCGTGTTCAATGCCGAGAAAGATTTGACCAGCCGGGGCGGCGACGCTACGGAAGTCATGCGGAAGGTGCCCATGCTGTCGGTGGATCTGGACGGCAATGTCAGCCTGCGGGGCAGCCAGAACGTCCGGGTGCTGATCAACAATAAGCCCTCCACCATCGTGGCCGCCAGTGTTGCCGACGCCCTGAAGCAGATTCCTGCCGATATGATTAAAACCGTCGAAGTCATCACCAGCCCTTCGGCCCGCTACGATGCCGAAGGGTCGGCGGGTATTATCAACATCGTCACCAAGAAAAACACGCTGCAGGGTCTGACGCTCAACGTCATGAGCGGCGTAGGCAACCGGGGGGCCAACCTCGGTCTCAACGGCAATTACCGCAAAGGTAAAATGGGCTTTTCGCTCGGTGGTTTTGGCCGGGGCTTTTATAACCCCGCCGCCGGACAACTTAACCAGATAACCCGACTCGACAGCATTACCCGCCGGACCAGTCAGTCCTCGACCTCCAAAGAGCAGGGGCTGTTCGGGCACTACCAGTTCGGCTGGGACTACGATATCGACAAGAATAACGCCATTACGGCCAGCGTTCGGTTCGGGGCTCGCAACCGCCTGAGCCAGCAGGCACTGACAACCAGCCTCTTTGAAAACGAACTACTCAATCGTACCTCCTACCGCGACGTCGATAGCAAAGACCTTTCCAATACGGTCGACGTCAACGTCGATTACACGCGGCAACTGGGCAAACCCCAGCAGGAACTCAGCATCCTGACACAGTTCAGCCGGAACAACCGCACCAATAATTTCATTGCCGACCTGCTCGACAGCCGCCGTATCGTGACGGGCCGCGAACAGAACGACAACGACAGCTACAACCAGGAGAGCACCATCCAGATTGATTATCAGTCGCCTATTGGCCGGAATCAGCAGATTGAAATGGGCGGGAAAGGCATCTTCCGGCAGGTCTTCAGCAACATTCTCTATTCAGGTACTACCGGCAACATTCCGCCCCCGAATCGGCTCGACTACGACCAGAACGTGGCCGGAACGTATCTATCCTATACCTACACGACGAAGAACAAGTATACATTCAAAGTGGGTGGACGGTACGAATACACGATGATTAACGCTCAGTTTGGGCAGGAAAACGTTTCGGGCGACGCCATTCCCGACTACGGCAACTTTGTCCCCAGCATCAACCTGTCGAAGAACCTGAAGGCGGGCAAAATCATCAAACTGGCCTATAATCGCCGTCTACAGCGGCCCGGCATTCAATTCCTGAACCCTAACATCAATTTCGCCAACCCCATCAACCGTTCCTACGGCAACCCGTATCTGCGCCCCGAACTGACCGATAACTTCGAACTAGGTCTGAGCGTACCGGTCAAGTCCGTTTATCTGAACATGACGGCCTTTGCCCGCCTGACCAACAACTCCATCGAAAGCGTACGGTTTACCGACGGCGATGGTATCATCACGACGACGTTCCAGAACATTGGTCGGCAGGAAGCCTACGGTGTCAATCTGTTCGGCAACGTCACGCTGTTTTCGAAATGGCAGATTGGCGGCGGCTTCGATGCCTTCTACGCCTACCTGACCAATAACGGCAGCGGGACCGTCGACAACATCGCCAGACAGAGCAATTCGGGCGTGGTGGTGATGGGTCGCCTCCATTCGAGTCTGCAGCTCGGCAACGGCTGGGGCATTCAGGGATTCGGCGGTATGCGTGGCAATCAGGTGCAGTTGCAGGGAACGCAGGGAACGTTCTATATGTATAACCTCGGCGTAAAGAAAGATTTCAAAAACAAGCGCGGCAGCATCGGTCTGGCGGGCGAGAACTTCCTGACGCGTACGATGAACGTACGTACGATTCTGGAAACACCGACGTTTACGCAGAACAACCTGATGCAGATGTATAACCGGGGCGTTCGGCTGACCTTCGACTACCGTTTCGGCAAGATGAGCTTCGACCAGCCCGTCCGCCGCCGGAAAAAATCGGTTAGCAACGACGACGTAAAAGACGGCGACGGGGGCGGCGACAACCAGCAGCAGAGCGCACCGCAGCAGGGAGGCCGGTCGAGACAGTAAATTGTCGATTATATGTACTTACATGAATAATTAGCTCAATTAACAAAACGTACTATGAGAACGAAAATCGCTCTTATGTTGCTGCTGGCCCTGCCTGGTATGGGCGTTCTGCTGGCAAACCCGGACAAAAAACCGAAGAAAGCCGTCACTTACGCCATTAGCCCGGCGCAGAGTACGCTGATCTGGAACGCCAAAAAAGTAGGCGGCGAACATACCGGCACCGTCAATCTGACGAAAGGGAGTCTGCTCATCGACGGCAATAAACTGGTCGGCGGTGATTTCACGGCGGATATGACCACTATCAAGGATACGGATATTACCAACGAAGGCATGAACGCCAAGCTGACGGGTCACTTGAAATCGGAAGACTTTTTCTCCGCTGAGAAACACCCGGCCTCGACGTTTCGGATCACGAAAGTAACCCCGAAAGGCGGCGATCAGTACGACGTAACCGGCGACCTGACTATCAAGGGAATAACCAAACCGGTGAGCTTCCCGGCGACGGTGAACGTGTCGGGCACCAACGCAACGGCCACGGCCAAGGTCACTGTCGACCGGCTGGGCTACGACATTAAGTATCGGGCGGCCATCATCGGCACCGCCGCTGACAAGATTATCGACGACCAGTTTACCTTCGACGTGAAGCTGGTAGCGCAGCGGCCCGTGAATAACTAAGTTTTTGTCAGGATAAATATTTAATTATAAAAGCCACCGCCGATTCGAGCGGTGGCTTTTTTTTCAGGAAAACGCATTTTTCTTTCTTTGGCTTACACATCCAAACTCCTAAATTTGGACGGTAAACCAACGTATAAAACCTATTGATGAGATTAGTTTATTTATTTCTCCTATTTTTCACAGTCGGGCTTTCGCCCATGTGCAATGCACAAAGCGACAGCACAAAAAGTCTGTTCTGGGTAAGCCCAACTGCGGGTAGTGCTGAATTTCTGAGTGCTATCTTATCCATCGGCTACGAACCCCGCAACACAAAAAGTGTCTTCATTGGCCGTTATCTAATCGCCGGCGAGTTGCTAAACGTGGTTGATCCGGGTATGAAAACAAAAGAACTTGGGCTTCTGTATGGGGTTAAATTCGGCAGACTTCGGGCGGCTCTGGGCATCTCGTCCGTTTGGGGCAATCGCCGGGGCGCTTATTTATTTACCGACCCCGATCCGCTCTGGGGAACCGGTATGGTATTCGAAAGCTTACCGTATAGAACAGTCGGTATTCCGGCAGAGTTACGATACAGATTTGTGACGAAGTACATCGGTATTGGACTCACAGCCTTTGGCACTTATAATAAAATCCGTTCGTTTGGTGGCCTGGGCGTTTCCTTATACATGGGACGATTGAAATAATCACCGGCCTGAACGTCGGCGACTTACAGCCCATCTTTTGGCACTAAAAAAGCCCCTTCTCAAACGAGCAGGGGCTTTTTTGACACACTATCTGTTCGTTAAAACGCGTACAAAACCCGCGCCCGCAGTCCCGCCGTGGCCGTATTGAAACCATTGGGAGCCGTCTGAAACGGAAGGGTAAAATAAGGTCCGGCCTGAAGCACCCAGTTGCCCCACCGTTTTTCAGCCGCCATCGAGAGCGTCCAGTGATGATACCAGACCGTGGGCTGCCTGAGTTCAAACAAACTCTGGTTGATGTCGCCGGGGCCTCGCCGGTAGGTGAACGTGACCCGCTCCCGGCTTCGCAGGCTCAGGTTAGCACCCACGGCGGGCACCAGCGTAAAGCCGTCGCCCAGCGGCATCCGGTAGCCCAGGCTCACCGGAACAACCAGGTTGATGCTCCGGCGGTCGATGTTCGAGATGTCGTACTGCGGAGGAACGCCGGGGGCGTAATACTTACGAAATTCGCGCTTGGTTTTCTGGAAAAACTGCTGGTCTGTCAAAAACTCCTCGCCCGGTAGTACGCTGCTGTTCAGTCCAACCGACAGAGCAAACCGACGGGCAATCAGCACTTCGCCGACCAGTCCGATGGCCCGCTGCCCGATACCGGCCTCGCCCGTTACTCCCAGCCGGAAGGAGCCTCCGCTTTCGGGTTCTTCGATGACCGGCTGCTGACCGGCATACGGCACCACGGCGGGGCGGATGCGGCGGCTCCGACGTTCGTACCGCTCCACAAAATAAGCCGTGTCGAACTGAACCGACCGACCCATCAGCGGCGTCAGGGGGACCGTCAGGCTGCGGGAAGCCGTCTCGCTTCCCGGCGCCGGGCCGGAAGTTCCCGATGAGGACGAGCGGACATCTTCCACCGGACGCTTCCGGTCTGGCGACAGCCGTTCGCTGACCGGCACAGGCTGCCGGGTGGCACCGGACCGATTCCCGGTCAGTCGGTCAGACGATGCGGATTCTGGCCGGGGCGTAGCCCGTGCGAACGCATCCGGCTCATTCCGCCGACGGGATGGGGCCAGCCGCTCCAATCGGCCTTCCGAAGATGTCCGACCAGCCCCGCCGCTGGTTTGCGAAGATGCTTCTGTCCGGTTTTCCGGCGTAACACGTTCTGAGCCCCCCCGTTCCCGATCAGTCTGAACCAGCCGGTCGGACTGCAGCCGTTCGGCCAGGCCATCGATGGATTCGCCCGTTTTCCGGTCGACGTAGCGGGTGACGTACACCGTATCGCGTTCGGGCTCTGTCGGAGTAGCGGACGGGCGGACGGCAGCGGCTTTTCTGAAGTCGGCAATGGTCTGGTCTTTCTGCTGATTGCTCCGATACAGCCAGACGGTGCTGACGAGCAGCCCGACGATGGAGGCCGCTGCCGCCGCAGGCACCATCCACCGAACCGGATTCGGCCAGGTCGAGGCCACGCCCCGCCCCCGCAGGAACGATTGCAGAAGGGTCCAGTCCCGCTCCCGGTAGGGCGGGTCGATGCTTTCGAGCTTTCGACGTATAGATTCCTCAAATTTGTCTGTTTTCATGGTATCGGATAGAGATCGTGGGGGCCAGTCGGAAAAAAATGCGGATATGCCGCCCGGATAGCTGCCTGCAGTCGCTGTCGGGCCCGCAGAAAATGCGAACGGACCGTCGACTCGTTGGTTTCCAGAAGGGCGGCTATCTCCCGCAGACTGTACCCGTCTACGACGTGAAGCGAAAAAACCGTTCGATAAATGGGTGGTAATTCCTGAACGAGCGCCAGAATTTCATCCGCCGAGATTCGGTCGACGACATTATCGTCGAAGGCCGCATCCATGCCCGGTTCCAGCCCGCTGACTACATCGAGCTTATGGTATTTGCGGTGGTAGCTGATGGCCGTATTGATGACGATGGCCCGCAGCCAGGCGCGGAACGGATATGCCGGATCGTACTGATCCAGACGCTGGAACACTTTCAGAAAACTCTCATTCAGAACTTCCTCCGCCTCCTCCACGGAATTGGAGTAGCGAAGGCTCACACTCTTGGCATAACCAAAAAACTGCCGGAACAGCGCCCGCTGAGCCGGAGCCTTACCGGCCCGGCATTCGGCCAGGATGCGCGACAGATCATCTTCGGAGGATGTTCGTTTGCGAAAAAACAAAGGGTCGGATAATTAAAGGCGATGGCGATTGTCAATCCATACGCCGCACAACGACAAATCGTTGCGGTGTATGGAAATAAGTTACCTGTTTTTTCGACCACAAACAACTTTAGGTCAGGGCTGCAACGGTCGGCGGAGGGCCTGCGTACGGTCGATTGAAGCGGTTCTTCCGACTGCCGACCAACGGAATATGACTATGCACCTCTTAATTCTGGCCGACACGACGCTGTCGGGTCAGGAGTTGCCTCACCGGAATACCTATACCGAGCAGTTTGTCCGTCGGCTCGAACGGGCGGGTCATCAGGTGGTTGTCAGCTATCATCTGCCGATGACCCTGCAACGTGCGGCCCGGTTGCTGTCTGACCTGCCCCTGCACCGGTACGACCTGATTCTGCTGCAACTGGGCAACCTCGAACTCCAGTATCCGCCTCAGAACGCCGAGGTGAGTCTGCATCGGCGTCTGCTGAACACGCCCGTTGCCCTGCCGCCCTCCTTCCTGCGCAACAGACTGCTGGCCTGGCTCCGTTTTCAGCAATTCCGGCTGACAGCCCGGCGCAAACGAACCGGCTGGCGGGCGGCACTGGAACGGCAGCTTGAAAACGTCCTGTATCCGGTTCAGCTTCATGGACACCGCACCATTCTGATAACACCCTTTCCGCACCGGAAAATGGAGCATCGGTGGATGCGGCAGCAAGGTGCTCAACTCTTCTTCGAAATGGGCCGCCGCATCGGCGTCAGTGTGTTCAATACGCATGCAGTAGTGCAGGAACGGGACGAGTATTTCAGCGATCCCGGCTCAGACGGCGGTTGCCTGAGCGCCTCGACGCATGAACTGCTTGGCAACACGCTTTACGATTTCTACCGGGGTGTTCCGGTCTATCTGGCTAAACAATAAAACTAACTCGTCCAGCGTGCATATGTCCATCGTTTACCCACCCAAACGTGTTTCATTCATTTCGTTAAACCAATTCATTTCCATGAAAAAACTAATAGTAACCAGCCTGTTTGCCTTATCTGTAGTGGGTTTCTACGGCTGTCAGCCGTCGGAGCAGGCCGTTGAGGCCGACGATACCGCTACGTCCATTTTCACGGCGGCTCGTCTGGGCACTTCGCCCGCCGACAGTTCGACGTGCCGGATGCCACTGACGAAAATCGACGTCAGCACCCTCCCGGCAGCCGTGACCAGTTACATCAATACCAATTATGCCGGAGCGACCATAAAAGAGGCCGGTAAAGACAGCCAGGGGGCGTTTATCGTTCGCATCGAGTCCGGTAACACCCGCAAAACGCTGGCCTTCAACGCCGACGGGTCATTCAAAGCTGAACTGACCCACCGAAGGGATCGGAGCTTCCGGGGATTGACCCAGGTTGAACCAGCCAGCCTCCCCTCCGCCATCACCAGCTACATCAGTTCGACGTATGCCGGAGCGGAAATTAAGATGGCTGGTCAGGATGCCAGCAAGGCCTATCTGGTGCTGATTCAGGTGAACGGACAGCCTAAGATGCTGCAGTTCAATGCCGACGGATCATTCAATCAGGAACTGACGCGCCCCGAACGCGGTAAGGGCCGCGGCAAGGGCGGTCCGGGCAAAAACGGTAACTGGCAGGATCTGGCCCTGACGGATCTACCCAAGTCCGTGACCGATTACGTAGCGGCCAACTACGCTGGCGCACAGGTGAAGAAAGCGGCCAAAGATGCGACCGACGGACGTTTCATCGTCTGGGTTCAGGCGGCGGACGGTAAGCACGTCATGCTGCTCTTCAACGCCGATGGCAGCTTTCTGGAAGCCATAACCCGGAAGTAAGTGGATGGAACGCGGATTAAACGGATTTCTGTAAAATTATTTCCGCGTTAATCCGTTTAATCCGCGTTCCATCCACTTAAATTTGTGCAATAAAACTGCTATTTTTATGTAAAATTTTTATGGATATATGGAATTATTTAAATTCTACTCACGTTATATACTAACAAGCCAACAACCCAAAATCCAATCGGACTTATGAAGGTATTCGCAGCAACCCTCCTTACCTTTTTCAGCCTCGTTTCTCTCAGCACAACTTCTTCGATCACCGCAAAATCAATCGTATCGCCCCCTGTGGCGACGGCACCCGCTCCCGCAAGTCCCGTCGCCACGGCCTACGATCAGTTGCAGCTCGACCAGTATGGGCTGAACCGCGACGTGTTTGAGTATGCTCTTCGGGGAATGCAGAAAATGAACCCGGCCAATCCGATTCTGTCGATTGTCGATCTGAGCCAGCCGTCGAGCAGTAAGCGGCTGTATGTCATCGACATTGCCAATAACCGACTGCTGTTCAACACCTATGTGTCGCATGGTCGCAATTCGGGTGAATTACACGCCCGCAGTTTTTCCAACAAAAACTCCTCGTATCAGTCGAGCCTAGGTTTTTATCAGACAATGGGCGTTTATCAGGGCAAACATGGTCTGTCGCTGAAACTGAAAGGTATGGAGAAAGGCTTTAACGATAACGCCTACGACCGGGCCATCGTCGTGCACGGTGCCGACTATGTCTGTGAGGATTTCATCCGCCGCACGGGTCGTCTGGGCCGCAGCCAGGGCTGTCCGGCAGTGCCGAACGCCCTGAGCAAACCCATCATCAATGCCATCAAAGGCGGCTCCTGCCTGTTTGTTTATTCTCCCGACAAAGACTATCTGTCGCAGTCGATTTACATCGCCAGATTATAAACGTTGTTGTAGAAGCGTAACTGGCCGCTGGCATCCACGTCGGCCACGTTGTACATCACAAACACAGGGAATTTTTTCGGCAGTGCGAAGGTGCGGGGTTTCTGGTCGATCATGCAGCGGTCCAGGAATCCCGCATCGAATTTTTGCTCACCCAGCAGGAAGTTTGCCAGTTCGACCGGGCGCTCCAGACGCATGCATCCGTGACTGCGCCAGCGGTCTTCACTGGCGCTGAACAGACTCCGGGCGTTAGTATCGTGCATGTAGATGGCAAACGGGCTGGTCATGTTGAATTTCATGACGCCCAGCGAGTTATCGCAGCCGGTCGACTGACGAAAGCGATACGGGAAATTAGAAGCCGATACGCTGTTCCAGTCGATGCTGTAGGGGTCTACTTCCTTTCCATTCTTATCGAGTACCTGCAGGCTCTGCTCTTCCAGATAACCGGGGTTGCGCTGTAGCCGGGGCAGCATTTCCTTCACGGCAATACCTTCGGGGACGTTCCAGTACGGATACGTAATGATATCCGTCATGTAGGCCGTAAACACCGGCGTCTGCGTATCTTTCTTACCGACAATCACCCGCATGGGCAGCAGTGTCTTACCGGATTTGTCATACACGTTCAGCTCAGCAGCGGGAATATTGACCACCACGAAGCGGTCATTGTCGAAACGGTTGAGCCAGCGGTAGAAATTCAGCGTCTTTTTTATTTCCCGGAGCGAGTCTTTCGAGGCAGTGGCCCGCAGCCGGTCGTAATGACGCACCAGTTGCCCATACGGTTCGAAGACCGGGAGCCTCCGGAGCGAATCGACCATAGTATCCGAGGCTTTTATAGAACCAATCCAGGTCGTATCGATTGTTTCCTTCTGACCACTATAGGCCAGTTTGGGCAGCTTTTTGCCATACCGGATTTCGGCCATAAGCCGGGTGAGTTTTTCACCGGCCTCCTGCTGCACGGATTCGGCATTGGTTTCGTCGATGCTGGCAGTTGTAACCGTATATTGAGTCGTATCGATGCCGACCGAATCGGCGTATGCGCACACTTGATGCAGAACCTCCTTCGTCTTTTTCGCTTCCGCAATCGTGGGGTCTTTCTTAATGGATTTGTGGCGATTGAAATAAAAAAATAAGCCCAGAAGAACGACCAGGGCACCCGCCCCAATTCCTATCCAAAGCTTCTGATTCCTGTCCATGACGTTGCAGTGGTTGATTGATAATGAATTTACTCAATTGCACCACTACAAGAACCAGTCCTTTTTCTACAGCCAATAACCCGACCGGCACTCTGAATGAAAAACGACACCTATCTTATTAATTAACAGCTATTTACAAAAGAGCACTATCAAAATACGGCAAAGTCAATTGGCCTGTCGGAGTACGTTTTATAAGTATCTATGGAAGCAGAATGTGGTATTTTTTCCACAACGCGTTCCAAAAATGAGGTTACTGCACTACTTGCCGTTCCGATAGTGCAGTACCCCGTATTCAGTCTGTCTATTTTCTTCTTCCGCCCATCAGCCACATGGCAGCGCCGACCAGGACGCCAATGCCGACGGCTTTGGCGACATGATAGGAAACCGGCGGCGGCATATCGACCACGCCTTCTTCGTCCGTGATGGCGGGCTGCCGGACATAACGCCCATTTCTGGGCACTTCCGTTTCGTCAAAATGCTGGAGCAGGCTGTCCAGCCGCTGGGGAAGCTGCGGTCCGCTGATGGCCTTGCCGTGACCGGTTCCGGCGGCGGTTGGGTTCAGCGAAGCCAGCTTCCGGACGGAGTCTTTCGCGGCAACCCAGTCGATGGTGAAATACATCGGCGGACCATGCATTTCCTCCTTCTGGGTCATCACTTCAAATACGCCGTTCTGGTTGGTCATCGTAAATGCATCGCCCGCAATGAGCGCCCGGTCATTAGGGCGAAATAGAGAGACGTGACCCGGTGAATGGCCCGGTGTGTGGATCACCCGCCAGTCGGGCAGTTCGGGCACCGTGCAGTCGGACGGATAAGCCCGCACACGGTCGCCGAGACTGGGCGATGACGTCGGGAAGAGCCACGACAGCAGCGCCATCCCCCCCCCGCCTACTGCCGGATCGGGCGGCGGATAGCTGGCTTTCCCCTGTAGAAACGGCAGTTCGAGTGGATGGGTATACACTGGCGCATCCCAGTCTTTGAGCAGATCGGGCAGCGCTCCGACATGATCGAAGTGGCCGTGCGTGAGCAGAATGGCCTTAGGCGGGTTGTCGGGCCCAAACAGACGCTCCGCCTCGCTGCGGATGGTTGCCGCTGAGTTCTGCAAACCCGCGTCGACCAGCACCCAGTCGCCGCCCGGACGTGGTTCACCGATGAAATAAACGTTGACAAAAACGATCTTCAGACCGGCCACGTCGGGGGCGACGTCATAGTCCGACGCACGGCGGTCCGTCGCACGGCGGTCCGTCGCACTGCGGTCCGTCGCACTGCGGTCCGTCGCACTGCGGTCTGTGGTTTGGGTTGTTGCTTCCATGAGGTTAAAATCGGATAGTGTTCCCTTGTGAACCGGTTCGGGTCGAACTTGTTTAATCTACTTATTCAGTATACAAAATGATTAGTTACCGGGTACAAAAAAGCCCCGTGGCATTGCATCGGGGCCAGTTTTCAGACGGTCGCTTTTTCTTCTTTTCGTTCGTGCTCTTCCGAAGGACCGACGGGCGGGCGGTAAGGCTGGAACGGTATTTTCAGCAGATTGCCCACCCGGTTGTGTTCTTCGGGTTTCATGTGCGTGTCGATGCCGTAAATGAGTTTGCGGTTGTCGACCTCGGCATAGGTGCCAAAAATTCGGTCCCAGAAAGGGAAAATATTGCCGTAATTGGTGTTGGAGAGCGGCAGCACGTAATGATGATGGACATGGTGCATGTTGGGCGTTACGATGAGCCAGCCCAGCACCCGGTCGACCCAGCCCGGCAGGATGATGTTGGCGTGATTGAACTGCGACAGCACCACCGACATCGACTGATAGAGCATCACGATGCCGATAGGCGCTCCCGCCACCAGCACCGCCAGCGAGGTGAAGGCGAACCGGAACACGCTCTCGCCGGGATGGTGGCGATTGGCCGTGGTCGTATCGACCCAGGTGTCCGAGTGGTGAATGAGATGGAACCGCCACATCCATTTGACGTGGTGCTGGAGCCAGTGAATGAACCACGCCCCGATGAGATCGAGCAGCAGCAGACCCAGAATTACCTCCGCCCAGAGCGGCAGATGGATCCACTGAAGAATGCCGATTTTTTCGGCTACGACCCAGTCACAGGTTCTGACCAGAATAAACGCCAGCACGAAGTTGACCAGGATAGTAGTCAGGGTAAAGAAGATATTCAGTCCGGCGTGGCGGGTTTTGCGGTAATCGAATTTGAAAAGCGGAACGGCGCTTTCAACCAGCCAGAAGAACATAATCCCGCCGACCAGAATCAGACTGCGGTGGGCCGAAGGAATCGTCTCGAAATAACTCAGGATGCGCTCCATGCCTGTCGTGGAATGTTTAAAAACAATCCAAATATAACACAAAAACATGGAACAATCAGTCGGTCTGCTGCTTTAGCCAGGCGGCGATGATGGGAACGGCTCCCGGCAGCAGCGACTCGATGAAGGACTTCTCTTGGTCCGTCCATCGCCGGGGCTGCCCGAACAGGCAGGGCTGTAGAATACCCCGTAGTTCTCCCTCATGGAAGATATGCGCATGAACAAGCGCCCGGTGCCCGAACGTTTTCGCTTCGAAATCGCGGTTGACGACATGGGGCGGGGCCGTCTCAACATCGTCGACGTATACGGAGGGCCGACCGGCCAGGGCGGCGGCGTATAACGGATCTTCGCCGGGCAGCGGACGTTCGTCCTGCCAGTCGGGCTGCAACACGTCCGGAATTGTTTCGTCTTTTCTCCAGCAGAAGGCAATGCGGCCATCCTGCCGGTTGGGGCGGCGGATGTAGAGGAAGCAGCGGTCGGCGGAGAGCGTTTCTCCGACTTTTTGTACTAAATCGGCCAGTCGCTGTTCCGGCTGCGGAACGTTCTTCATCATTTTTTTGTCAGTATCATGGTTCATCTTTTCACTATTCTTTGCCTAAGCGATACTTATCCATGAAGCATTTTGTCTGTTGCCCGCCGCCTTCTTCCCCGACACAACTTTTTTTGTTCGATAACATTTAGCCGCCCTTCATCCAGTGAACACGGTCAAAGTATCGAAGTACAGCCGACAACTGCCCGAGTTGTACACACATCTCAATCTGCTCAAATTAGGCCAGTCGCTCGTCTACCAGTCGGCCCGCTGCCGCCGCAGCCACTCCCTTTCCGAATCCATTCTTGAACTAATCCGGTTTGAACAGCGCATCGAAGCGGTCACGGATGAAATCCGCTCCACCGAACTGCTTCATGAAGCGGCGCTGCTGATCGGCGATTATTGGGAATATCCCACGCTGGACGTTGTGTAAAGCGAAAGGGGTCACTGCTCCCAGCGGACATACACGCCCAGATGGGCCGACATGCGCGAGTCTTTTACCTCGTTGCTGATGACCTTTATTTTTTTGACGGTCAGGTCGCCTTTCGTCCAGGCCATATCGACCCGGACGGTCAGATTTCCGGCCTCATAGGTGCACCCTTCTTCGTTGGGATGAAGCTCAGCCCAGGCATCCTGCCAGCCCGCCTCGCGCAGAAAAGCGAGCAGGGGACTGCTGGCCGGAACACCGAAATCGCCGACGATAAGCCGGGGCTCGGCGATGTTGTCCGCATAGGCGATGGTTTCACGGATATGGTCGTAGGCTTGCTCGTATACCGGTGACAGTTGCACGTTGATGATGTGAAACGTCTCGCGGCGGTCGGCATCTTCATAACGGGCGTGCATCAGCATTCGCGGCTTCGGATCGGCATGGTCGGGTCGCTGACTCAGCCGCTCCACATACACGTCCGCAGGCCGAACCTTCGACAGGATACCCAGCCCTTCGGCCCGTCCGTCGGGCAAGGAATTTGCCGACTGATAATGACAGAAATGATAATCGGGAAGCAGCCGGGCCAGTTGTTCGGCCTGATTCAGCACGTCGACGGCAGGGTTTACCGCCACCGACTGCAGAACGACCACGTCGGCGTCGGCGTAGTTGATAACGACCCGGATGTGTTCACGGCGCGTGGGCCAGTCGCCGTGCCGGGTATCGTAAGCGCTGATATTAAGAGAAAAAAGACTCGGCATAATCAGTTGGGGGATTATGCCGAGATAAACTATCTATTCCGCCGGAATCTACCGAAATCTTAGGGAGCGGGCCATTCAGACCAGTTCGGCCACGCCGGTCATCTCCCGCAGGAAGTCCACCTCACGGTTGTCGAAGGGCGTGCCGTCGGGCCGGAAAATGTCATGAAACCAGACGGCGGGCTCCGGCGAAAATTCAGGCGAGCCCCAGGGGAAGATGGTGTTGCTGCGCCCCGACACCAACCCCCAGTTGATGGCGCCGATGCGGTGCTTTTTCAGTACGGGCAGGTGCGTTTCGAACGTGCTGCCTGCCGTACGGGCCATGTATTCGGTACAGATGACCGGGCGCTGATAGGCCTTACAGCGGGTAATGACCTTCTCCAGACCCGGAACGTCCCAGTAATGATGGAAGCTCGTCACGTCGGAGTAGAAGAGCGACATGGTATTCAGAAGGTCGAACTGCTCGGAGAAATTCCAGATGCCGACCGTCAGCGGCTGCGAGGGCCGCACCAACCACGCCCACTCGAACACTTTCTTCAGCAGCGGCACCGACTCGTTGACGTGACCGGAGTTGCCCGGCTCGTTGTACAAATCCCACATCAGAACGCGCTCGTCGTGGGCAAACGTGGTCATCAGGTCGGTAACGTACTCCTCCAGAATGGGATACAGACTCATGTCCGTCACCTCACGCTGGCCGGGGCACTGCACCCAGCCGGAATTATGAATGCCGGGCAGCGGTTCGGGCTGGGGACCCGTCTGCGGATTCGGGTTCCAGCAGTCATCGAAGAAGACGAACATCGTGCGGATGCCGTGGCGCATGGAAATGCGTAAATACTGATCCATGCGCTGTTTGAGACCCTCGCGGTCGTGCTGCCACACCAGATAGTGCAGAAACACCCGCATGGTGTTAAAGCCCAGGTCGGCGGCCCAGCCCAGTTCCCGGTCGATGGTTTCCGGGTCGAAGGTTTCGGACTGCCACATAGCCAGTTGGTTGATGGCCGTACTGGGTATGAAATTCGCTCCGATCATCCAGGGCTGCTGCTCATACCACTGTTGAGCCTGTTCTTCCAGCCACTGACCGGCTATCTGATTCGAAAGACCTGCCTGAAGCCGGTAGGTCTGCATCGATGAAATGACGGCGCTGTGCATTTAAGTCCGTTGAGGCGGTTTTGTTGTCACGGTTTTGCCCCAAAACTATTCGTTAGACGGAATTATACCTACCGAGATTAACGGGTAGAACCGTTTTTAATCAACATTTAACAAAAATGATGCCCCATTGGAGACAGGAGGCTTATAGACAAAAGACAAGAGACTTATAAACAAAAGATTATGGCGGCTTGCCAGTAGTCTCTTGTTTGTAAGTCTCTTCTCTACAATTTTAATAGCTTATTAATTCATCACAGGGTGATGCCGTTTACCTTTGTTTTGTACTTACAAAATGAAACCACCGGACACTGAAACGCGTACCGCCGTAACTAACTATTGAGATGAGACCGCCTCCGGGCGGTTTTTTCATTTTTGCTGTAAGGGGGGATGTTCGTCCTCGGCCCGTTTAGCCGCCCGCGCCAGGCGTTTTTCGTCTTCCTGCTGCGAAAGATCCTTACACAGTTCCAGATTCTGTCGTTCAAATACTTTCATCAGCACGATGAAATACGACAGCAGCAGCGGGCCGATGACCAGTCCCAGAATGCCGAAAATCGGCACGCCCAGCACGATGCCGGTCAGCGTAATGAAGGGATGAACGTCGCCCATCCGCTTCGCCAGCATGATGCGCAGCAGGTTGTCGATGTTGATGATAACGATAACGCCGACGAGCAAAATGCCGACGCCCCTGCCGGTTTCGCCCTGCGAGATAAGAATAAGCCCGGCAGGTCCCCAGACCAGGGGCGTTCCCAGCACGGGAATGAACGCCATGAAAAAAGCCACTATTCCCCAGAAAGCCGCATCGGGAACCCCGAAAATCCAGAGCGTCAGGCCCGTCAGCAGCGCCTGCACCAGCGACACGAGCGCCTGGCCCAGCACGTTGGCGTTAACCATGTTTTTCATCTCTTCGCCCAGTTCCTCCACTGTATCGTCCCGGAAAGGCAGGTAGCGCCGCAGCCCCCTCAGAAAGGGCTTCTCGTCCATGAACATGAAATACAGGGCGAAATAGAGCAGGCCGATGATAATCACCAGATCGAGGGTGCCGCTAACGACCGACGGAAACTGCCGACTGGCATAAGATGCCCCCTGCCGCACCATTGTCTGAATATTCTGCTGGGTCATGATTTTGAAGCCCGTAAGCTGCTCCAGTTTGTTAATGAGCTGTACGACCTGTCCGGTATTCTGGCTGTAGAACTGAATCCGGTCGACCAGCAGCAGGCTCAGCGACAGAAATGGCAGAATGATGACGATAAGCGAAAACAGCATCAGCAACACCGTCGCCAGCCGCCGGTTCCAGTGGTATTTACCAACCAGTTTATGAAACCAGGGGCGAAAGACGACAAACAGAATGGCCGCCCCCAGAAACGCCGTTACATACTGACGCAGGCCGAAAACGATGAAACCGGCAATAACGAGCAGACTGGCTACCAGGAGGACGCGCTGCTGGCGGGGCGTATAGATATTGGTCATGGCTGTTTGGGTCTCCCCGGTGGGGTGCAACCGGGAGGACATAGCTAAAACTAACCGACCGGCTAAAATTGTTTGATTGGCTTAGTCTGCGTCTGAAGGCAGTTCAACAAAAAACCCCGGTCAGAAGAGCCGGGGCATGAAGTATTCAGCAATGACAGAAATGGCTCCATAGGGGAAGCCGGACGTCAGGTCAACGATTCGGGCGAAACGAAAACAGGCGGTCGATGACTTTTTCCACTTCCTGAAGGCCCGTCAGCACGCCATGTCCTGCCAACCCGCCAATAGCAATCGATCCCACAACCGAGAACAGAACGACCGTTATCTGACCGATCAGTTTCCAGTTCCAGGCCTGATCGAGCAGCCAGTCCAGCGAGTAATACGTAGCCAGTGCAAAAACGAACAGAACAATCAGGGCTTTCATGGCGAAGGGCCGATTTTTTAGATGGAAATTATTTCTGCAAACATCACTAATTAGACTGATAATTAACAAAAAAGTCACATTAAAAATCAATTTATTTTGCGAACGGCGACAGAACGTCTGTTGAAAAATAATTCTGCGGTTCCGACTCATTGTCTGACAACCCAATCGCCGGGCCGTTGGGCGCGGACGGTCAGCACTCGGTGGCGCTCAGGGCCAGGCCCGCTTCCGACGTTTCCTTGTATTTGGTCGACATGTCGCGTCCGGTAGCTTTCATGACTTTAATGACCGAATCCAGCGAGATTTTCTGCATCGAAGGCGCCCCCGACGTAGCCAGCAGAAACGCATTGTAGGCCTTGACGGCCCCCATTGCGTTTCGCTCGATACACGGAATCTGAACGTAGCCACCGATGGGGTCGCAGGTCATGCCCAGGTGATGTTCGATGCAGATTTCGGCGGCAGCCTCCACCGCCTCGATGGATTTTCCGGCGCAGCAGGTCAGGAAGGCGGCCCCCATCGCCGAGGCCGTCCCGATTTCGCCCATACAGCCCATCTCGGCCCCGGAGATGCTGGCGTTATGTTTGACCAGAAATCCGACCGCCGCTGCTGCGAGCATCCCTCTTCGCATCGTTTCCTTATCATAATGAAAATGATGCCGGGCCAGATAGGTCAGCCCCGGAATGACGCCCGACGCTCCCGACGTGGGTGCCGTAACGACGATGCCCCCCGCCGCATTCTCCTCCGAAGCCGCCAGACAGTAGGCGTTCAGAAAAATCAGGAAACTGTCGGACGACTGTGCCATCCCCTGGGCCTGTTTGTAGAGCACCGGGGCTTTCCGCCGCAGTTTGATGGAACCGGGCAGCACACCCGAATGCCGCAGTCCCCGCCGGACGGCCTTGTGCATGAAATCCAGAATCTGGTCGATGCGCTGCTGGATTTCTTTCCGGGAGCGGCCCGTCACTGCCGCCTCATTCGTCAGCAGAAGTTCCTCCAGCCCGATGGCATGAAGATTCAGAAGAGCCTTCAGTTCCTTCATCGTGCTGTAAGGATACGGCAGACTGGCCGGAGCCGGGGCGCTTTCCGGTTCGCCTTTGCGAATGATGAACCCACCGCCGATGGAATAATATTCCTCCGAGAACACAATTTCACCGTCCGCCTCCAGACGCAGTACCAGCGTGTTGGCATAGGGTGAATCATATCGCTTACGTTCGAAATGAATGTTGGCGGCGTTCAGAGCCAGGTCACGGTCGCCCAGCCGGACAGGATACGATTGCGCAGGGTCCCTGAGCAGGTTCAGCAGGGCGACGGGGTCGGTGGATTCGGGCTGCCAGCCGAGCAGCCCCGCCACGATGGCCCGGTCGGTGCCGTGACCTTTGCCGGTGGCCGCCAGCGAACCATATAGATAGATTTCGACCGAAACGGCCTTTTGCTGAATGGCTTCGGATAGTGCCTGTATGCGTTGCAGAAAATCAAAGGCCGCTTTCATCGGCCCGATGGTATGCGAACTCGACGGACCCGGCCCGACCTTGAACAGGTCGAAAACAGAGGTGGTGATAGGATTGGGATTCACGTTCTATTGATGAAGTTTATTTTTTCAAAGATACAATGATGGAACACGGATTTTGCGGATGAAACGGATTTACACGGATAAAAATCGTAATTAAAAAATCCGTGTAAATCCGTTTCATCGTAGCAATTAACCGTCCGCGTTCTCATACTTTTTTATGAAACGACTCTTGATTCCCGCCGGTCTGCTGTTTCTGGGCGCTCTGTCGATGAACATGGAAATCGCCCGTGACCTCCCCTCCCGCGAATGGCCCGAATACCTCGGCGGCCCCGACCGAAATCACTATTCACCCCTCGACCAGATCAATACGGCCAATGTCTCACAATTGAAAGTAGCCTGGGAGTTTCATACGGGCGATTCGGGGCAAGTACAGTGCAACCCAATCATCGTAGGCGGCATTCTCTACGGCGTGACGGCCTCCAACCAGTTGTTCGCCCTCGACGCGGCCACAGGTCAGGAAAAATGGCGGTTTGCCGAAAAAAATCCCAGTTCGCTCAACACCAACCGGGGCGTCACCTACTGGCAGGGCGACAACGGGCGCGGCGGCATCGAACGCCGTATTCTGTTCGCCTCCGGCTCCTACCTGCGGGCCGTCGACGCCCTGACCGGCGAAGTCATCTCTACGTTTGGGGAAAATGGCCGCGTCAGTCTGAAAACCGGGCTGGGTGAGTCGGCCAAAGATAAATTCGTCATCTCCAACACCCCCGGAACGCTGTTTGAGGACTTGATTATCATGCCATTGCGGCTCTCAGAAGGCTCGGACGCCGCACCGGGACATGTTCAGGCGTTCAATGTCCGGACGGGCAAACTGGCCTGGGTGTTCCGGACCATTCCGCATCCCGGTGAGTTCGGCTACGAAACCTGGCCGAAGGAAACCTACAAAAACACCGACGTGGGCGGAGCCAACAACTGGGCAGGCATGGCTATCGACCGCAAACGCGGTATCGTGTATGTCCCAACCGGTTCGGCGGCGGCTGATTTCTACGGAGCTAATCGCAAAGGCAGCAACCTGTTTGCCAACAGCCTGCTGGCCCTCGATGCCCGCACCGGTAAGCGGCTGTGGCATTTCCAGGCCGTCCATCACGACATCTGGGATCGTGATTTTCCGGCTCCGCCTAACCTGTTGACCGTCACCCAGAACGGCAAGAAAATTGACGCCGTGGCGCAGGTGACCAAATCCGGACATGTTTTTGTCTTCGACCGGGTGACGGGTAAACCTCTCTTCCCCATTCGCGAAACCCCGGTCATGGCTTCCGACGTGCCCGGCGAACAGGCCTGGCCGACCCAGCCGCTGCCGCTGAAACCCGCTCCCTTCGCCCGGCAGTCGATGACCGAAGCCGACGTGAACCCCCACTCTCCCGACCGCGATTCACTGCTGGCGGTGCTGAAAACCATGCGGATGGGTTACTACCGCCCCCTGGGTCTGGACTACACGCTCACCTTTCCCGGACTCGACGGCGGGGCCGAATGGGGCGGGGCTGCCGTCGACATACAGGGCGTGATGTACGTCAATGCCAACAATGTGGGCTGGGCGCTGAAGCTCAACAAAACACCCGACTCCGACCTGCTGGCGCACCTGAGTCCCGGCGAGCGCGTCTACACGGTCAATTGTGCCACGTGCCACGGTCCCGAGCGCAAAGGCAATCCCGGCAGCGGTTTTCCCTCACTGGTGAATCTGAACCAGCGCCGCGACCGCCCGACGGTGAATGCCCTGGTCACCAATGGAAAAGGTATGATGCCCGGCTTCCCCACCCTGACCGCCGACGAAAAATCGGCCCTGCTGGCGTTTCTGTTCGACGATGAGAAGAAGGAGGCAGGAGCCGCCAGTTCGGGGGCCGTTCGGAAGCGGCAGCCCTACCATTTTGGCGGATACAAAAAATTCATCGACAGCCGGGGCTATCCGGCCACCTCGCCGCCCTGGGGTACGCTCACGGCCATCGACCTCAACACCGGCAATCACCTCTGGCAGAAGCCCTTCGGCGAATATCCCGAACTGTCGGCCAAAGGCGTCGCCACAACGGGTACGGAAAACTACGGCGGGCCAGTAGTGACGGCGGGCGGGCTGCTGTTCATCGCCGCGACACTCGACGGCAAATTCCGGGCGTATAACAAAAAAACGGGGCAGGTGCTGTTTGAAACGCAGTTGCCCGCCGCCGGATTTGCCACGCCGAGTACTTACGAGGTTAACGGAAAACAATACGTCGTCGTGGCCTGCGGCGGTACTAAACTGAGCACCAAAAAGGGTGATAGCTACGTGGCGTTTGCACTGCCGTGAGCTTTCACGACCGTATTGCCTTTTGTTTGAACTCCTTTGCTCCAGTCAAGCGAAAAGTAAATCGGCTAGACCGAAAACAGCGGTTCCCGCAATGATGACCCATGAAATCCAGTCTCTGAATTCGTTGTTTCTGTGTCGAAGCAAAAGGAGATGAGCCCCCATATGAATAATAAAAAAAATATCGAAGGCCTTTATAAACGATTGCGGATTTGACGCGTGAGAAAGTTGCCAGAACACCCAGAAGAACAGGGGTATATGGGCAAAAAGAAAGACAATATATCCTGTTTTGTCGCTGAGCAGCGTCAGTCCGGGAAAAATTCGCCATTCCCGACAACGCACGGCATCCAGTTCGTGAATACTCAGAAGGGATAGTCCGAGGTAAAAAAAGCTGTGTTCCATAAGCGGAATGCGCTGTTAGGCTTTCTATCGTTTTTCCTTCACCGGAATCCAGATTTCCTCCTCCGCATCGGGGTCGTCGGGGCGGTAGTCAGCGCCCATGACGTCGAAATGCGGGCGGTTGTCTACCTGGTAGCCGGAGCGGGGAAGCCAGTCGCCAAAAATGATCTGCAACGTTTGCGGCAACGCCCCCGGCAGTCCCCGGTGGATGAAAACGGCGTATAGTCCATCCGGCAGCCTCAACGCTTCCATGCCTTCAGGTACTTTTTCGGTATCATTCACTTCCATAGCCGCCCATTTGTCGAACGGTGTATGCGGGGTAAAGTTCTGAAACATCGTGGCCGGGGCGAAGACCTGAACGGAGTAGAACCGGTCGTCGATGCGGTGGGCAATCTCTTTACGCCGGGGCATGAAACTGCGCCAGAGAACCTGCGTCTGGTTGTCAGCCATCGTGGTCCGCAGTCGAAGGCCGACAAGGTATTTCGGAGATAATTTAACGAGGCGAGGTTGATTGACGGCCATTCTGGTTTATACCTGGATCAGTTTCACAAATGTTTATCTGATTTTCCGGTTAAGCGTGAAGCTGAAGTCGGCATTACCGACGTATAGCTCATTGTTTTTATTCAGAAAAAACAGCACGTTTTCGTCACCCACCAGCAGCGAAAGCCGCTTTTCGGGATTATCCGGGTCGAGAATGAGAAGCCTGACGTCGGGATTGGATGCGTCACCTTTCCGAATCATCCACCGACCCACCCGATCCTCCGCCCGGTTGACCACCCGCCGGAGCGTGTAGGTGCCGGGCTGCCGGGTGAGAGAATCCCGGTTGAGAATGAGCCGCCATTTGAGTTTAAAACAGCCGGGTGAGGCGGTGATGTTGTTCTCGGCGGCAATGGGCGAGCAGGGCGTCCGACCATCGAATATGACCTGGTGACTCCCACTGCTGAACAGCGAAGATGGCACAGCGAACCGGGGCAATGGCTGAGAGACCTGAACGGGCGCTTTTCGGGCCAGCGTGTAGCTCCACCCGCCGTTTCCGTTCATGAGCCGTTGTTCAGGTGTTAGCAGGTGAAACAGATTTTCATTCAGCCTGACCAGCCCCACCCCAAACGGCAGGCTGGTGCTTTGAAGCTGATACGTTTCGACCAAACCGCTTTGAGTAGCGGCATACGTACCCGACAGGGAGCGTTTTTCACCCCCACCTTTGAAACCGAGCGTGTTGGGCTGACTTTCTCCGTAAAGTAAGTGCAACGTAAATGTCCCGCCGGCCCCGGCCAGTGACAGTTCCCAGCGGATAAAATCCACGCTGGTTTCGGCTGGGATCGCCAGCATCGCTTTCATGAGCGAATCACCGGGTGTGCTGCCCACCAGAACGACGTCCGGGACGAGAAGCGTGGTTTTGGGAACCGATACATACGCCCCACCGGTCAGCAGAAAAAACAGGAATGGAAACACGGATTTCATAGGCGTCGACAGTCTTGCTTAAAAATACGCATTACTCCCATTCAATTTCATATTCTTCTGCCCTGTTCTTAACTCGCCATCCTCAATCCCCGCCGGTAGGCTCCCGGTGTCTGGCCGGTGCGCTGCCGGAACACTTTGTTGAAATGCGAGAGGTTGTTAAATCCGCTCTCGTCGGCTACGGCGGCAATGGGGCGGTCGGTCATCAGTAATTTACGAGCCTGGGTAATTCGGAACTCATTGACAAAGTCGGTGAACGTCATCTGGGTCATTTTCCGGAAATATCGACTGAAAGCCGGTACGGTGAGTCCCGCCAGCGAAGCCACTTCCTGCACGTCGATGGCATCGGCAAAGTGCCGATCCACGTAGCCATAGATGCGGTTGATGCGCTCCTGATCGCGTCCGTTTGGGTCGAGACTGTAGGTATCGGCGTTCAGCGCCGTTGCGTCGGCGGAGGAAGCCAGTTGCTGAAACACGCTGAGCAAAGTCAGCAGACGTTCGAAAGGCGGCTGACTCACCAGTTTTTCGAGTTCAGTTCCGATCCGCCGCTTTGTTTCTCCCCCAAAGGAAATGCCCTGTTTCGCCCGCTCAAACAGCCGCCGAACGTTCTCCATCTCCGGTCGCTGCAGAAAACCCGGCCCAAGAAAATCCTCCTGCATCTGCACGACAATCTCCTCAAAATCACCGACCACGCCGTGACTGAAGTTCAAATGGGGCAGGTTTGGCCCCATAAATACCAGATCGCCGTCGTCGTAGGCGGAAACGTGGTGCCCGACGTGTCGCTTGCCCTGCCCACGCGGGACGTAGACAATCTCGTATTCCGGATGGTAGTGCCAGTACATCCAGCAGGTGTCGGGTTCGGTATGGTGCAGCACCCGGAACGAACTGCCAAACCCGGGTTCAATTTTTTCGAATGTCGGCTTCATGGGGTTTCTAAACACAGAGTTAATGGAGTTTTTCACCGAGAGAACAGAGATTATTTTTTCTTTATCACTCTCCGTGTAATCGCACCGACGACCCGGCTCCGTTAACTCCGTGGTTAAACTCCTTGCGTTAAAATTAACACCTGATTAACATGAAACTACCATCTTTAACCACAAACTTATCAATGAAGCACCAGAAGTGGATAACAGACCGAACGTTTGTCGGCATAAACATGCGTATTTTTGTGTTTAAAATAAGACCTGAGTAAGAAATGAACGTAACGATAGACAATCGGAGGCAGCGAAAACGGCATCTGTTCTGGCAAAACCTCCGGACGTTTTTCACAAATCCCCGTGCCCGTGCGGTCGGGCTGGTATTTTCGTCCGACAGTCTGCTGTTTGGTAGCTGGGTGGCGCATATTCCTTACATTAAAGATAAGCTTCATCTGTCGGACGGCGAACTGGGCCTGACGCTCTTTGCCATGCCCGCCGGGCTGCTGGTAATGAACCCGCTGACGGGCTGGCTAGTCGGACGGCTGGGCGAAGCGCGGGCCTGTCTGCTGAGTGCATTGGTGCTTTGCGTCGCCATCTGCGTACCCATCAACGCCCCCAACGCCGCCGTTATGGCCGCCGGGCTGTTTGTCGTGGGTCTGAGCGGGGCGCTCATCAACGTCGCCATGAACACCAGCGCCACCAACGTCGAACGGGCTGATGGCATTTCGATCATGTCGTCGTGCCACGGCATGTGGAGTCTGGGCGGCATGATCGGCTCCGGACTGGCGGGACTGCTGCTGACGCTGAAGGTGTCGCCCCAGGCACACATGTTCGGGATGGCGGCGGTCATTCTGCTGCTGACCGGGGCGGTGCAGCCCATTCTGAAAAGTATTCCGACGGTTCCAGCCGAAAAAGCGGCCTCATTCGTCCGGCCTAACCTGATGTTGCTGCTGATGATCATTATCGGTCTGGCCGTGGCGATGGGCGAAGGCGTAGCCCTCGACTGGAGCGCCGTTTACCTCCGCGACGTGGCCGGGGCTACGACGCAGATAGCAGCCCTCGGTTTCGGCTGTTTTTCACTGGCGATGACGGCGGGGCGGTTCACGGGCGACGTGCTCATTCCCCGTTACGGGGCCAACCGGCTGCTGATGGGCGGCAGTCTGCTGGCGGCGGCGGGGCTGGCGCTGGCAATTGCCATACCGCAGCCGCTGGTAGTGCTGGCTGGTTTTGTGCTGCTGGGGGCGGGAAGCTCGCTCGGAGCACCCATTCTCTACGGAGCTTCCATGCGCATTCCGGGCATTCCGGCGGCAGCGGGGCTGGCAACGTTTGCCACCTTCAGTTTCATCGGATTCCTGGCGGGTCCGCCCGTCATTGGGTTTGTGGCCGAAGCCTGGGGACTACCCTGGGGGCTGGGTCTGGTGGCGGCCCTGCTGGTGCTCTCGGCGGGGCTAGTGAAGAAAATTCAATTGTGATTTAACCACAGAGGAAACAGAGTTTCTCACAGAGAAACGAAGAAAATAAGTACTCTTGAGAAATTAGTTTTCAGTTTTCTATTTTCAGTTATACTATATTGATAATTAGCTTGTTGCGTCTAACGGCAAACTGTCAACTGAAAACAGAAAACAACTTATTATTCTGTTTCCTCTGTGTAAACCTCTGTTCCCTCTGTTTAGAAACCTATGAAAGCTGCGATTTTTGACATGGACGGTGTCATTGCCGATACCAATCCACACCACCGCATCACCTGGGGCGAATATGCCCGGCGGTTTTTCAACCACGACCTGACGGAAGATGAGTTCCTTCAGCACGTTTCGGGGCGCACCAACGCGGCCATCGTGACGTATCTGCTTAACGGTAAAACACTGCCCGCCGCCGAAATCGACCGGCTGGGCGATGAGAAAGAGGCCCTGTTCCGGGAAGTGTATGCTCCTCATGCCCAGACCGTTCCGGGTTTGGAAGCCTTTCTGAAGGAGTTGAAACGCAATGGCGTCAAAACCGCCGTGGCAACCTCGGCACCCACGGCTAACCTGACGTTTATTCTCGAAACCCTGAAGCTGGAGCCGTATTTCGACGTACTGCTCGACATCACGAAGGTAACGCAGCCTAAACCGCATCCGGAAATATACCAGACGGCCATGCGGCTGCTCGGTGTCGGGCCGGAAGCGTCCGTCGTGTTCGAAGATTTCATTCCGGGCATTGCGGCGGGGCGGGCATCGGGAGCACGGGTCGTGGGCGTGGCGACGACGCATCCGCGGGAGGAACTGACGATGGTCGACGACGTCATCCGCGATTTTACGGAAATGTCCTACGAACGCTTCCACCGCCTGCTGGAGCCTGCCGGAAGCCCTGCTTTGGGCGTTTAACAAACTTTAAGACCTCTATACGCCGGTTCGGTACTCAATTTGTGAGTAATTTGGGCCACATTGCGTTATCAGTCTATGGGTCTTCTACGTTGGTTAGTTTGGGGAGTCTTCGTTCTGTCGACAGGTTCGGCGGCGCTGGCCCAGCAGAAAGTGCTGGTCGGTCGGGTGCTCGACGCCGATACGCGGCAGGGTGTCAACCGGGCGACGGTGATGAATAAACGCACCCAGCAGAAATCCCGCACCAACGCCGCCGGACGGTTTCAGTTGATGGCCCTGCCCGGCGATTCCATCATTGCTACGAGTCTGACGCACGCCCGCGTTGGCCTGCGCTGGGACGGCACCCTCGACGAACCTACGCTGCTAACCAAACGCATCGCCCCCGACATCCGCGAAATCGATTTGCCCGAAGTGACCGTCATGGGTAAGCACGAGGAAGAACTCCGCCGGGAACTCGAACGGGTACTACAGGAGCCGGTGCTCCGCGAAACACTGGACTTCGACCACGCCTTCAACCGGCTGGCCGACGGGGCGGGCATCACGCTGCTTTATGAACTCTTCAGTCGCCGGGCCAAATCCGACCGCAAGGCCGCCATGCTCTGGCAGCAATATCGCTGGGACCAGTTGGCGCAGTATCGCCTCCGCACCGTCGCCGGGCAGGCCACCGACCTCAGCGGCGACAAACTTGAGGAGTTTATGACGTACTGCCGTTTCGATACGGATTTTCTGCTCCGGGCTACGGATTATGAACTGACGTATGAGGTTTTGCAGCAATTCAAAAAATATAATTCCAGACTGGGATTACCGCATCGGCGGACCGAGTAACCCGCACCGCGGCGGCGGACCGCTGATTTTGCGGGTATTGCGCGAAGCGCAAACTGTTTACGCCTGGCGGCGTTCCCGCAAGATCATTGCGGGTTACGGTGCGAAGCACAAAATTTATTCTGCCTGCGGCGTGGCCGACCAGGCAGACCCGCAAAATCAGCGGTCCGCCGCCGCGGTGCGGGTTACACGGCCCAGCGTTTCTTCAGAAACTCCATCATAAACACGTTCACGTCCCACTGACTGACCACGGGCTGCTGCGTGTAGGGCAGCGTGGGCAGGTAGCCGGGCGCGGGGCCAAATTCGCAGGTGATAGTCAGGTCTTTGCCCGCTTTCTGTTGATTTTGCCGGATGCGGTCCCACCAGTTGGCGTGGGTTTCGAGGGCATCTTTCCACTCCGGGGCACGGGGGTCGCTCACCTGCGGCGCTTCGGGCTGACCCACGCGGCAGTGAACATGATCGGATCGGTCGATGGCCCGGATGACGTTGTCGGATTGATCGGCCAGATACGACTCGGCTACGTTGACCCAGTGCGAAAAATCGGCGGTCAGGCGCAGTTCGGGGAAGGTGTTCAGGTAGTGCTGCGTAGCCGGAGCGCTGTAGGTGAAGCGTCCCCGGTGGGTTTCGTGGATGATGCGTACCCCCGTTGCCTTCTGCACCTCGGCGGCCAGCCGGATAAGCTCAGCGTTCTGTTCGAACGTATAAAAATCTTTACCGGTATGGGAGTTGATAAACAGTGGCTTCCACGAGGTTGCCTTCACCAGCCATTCGCGGTAGTTTTTCAATGTTTCGACAGGCGTGTTGCCAACCGAGAAGGCCATCAGAATGAGTTGTAAGTCCTGACCCCGAACGGCCCGGACGGCTTCTTCGTACTTGCCGTCCCAGACGGCGATTTCCATGCCGTCGTAGCCAGCGGCTTTTACTTTTTTGGCCGCCGCTTCGTAGCCGAGCGATTCCATACCCCACATGGGGCAGAAGAAGAGGGTTTTCATTGAAAGACTCAGGTTTTAGAAACGGAGGCCAAATTACATATTGAAAGCAAAACCTTTGTATTGTCCGTTATCTTTACTGAAAATATCGATGCGATATGTTGCACCCTTTTTTGCGGAACCATCTGGACACTATTCGCAGGCACTGTGACCAACACCGTGTAGACAAACTATTCGCTTTTGGTTCAGTGACCACAGACCGGTTCAATCTTCGACAAAGTGACGTTGATTTTTTATTGATTCCGGCACCTCAATCACCCGAGGAGCGAGGAGAAATGTTGCTCACACTCTGGGATACTTTCGAGAAAGAACTTGGCCGACCGGTTGATCTGCTTACCGACCAGCCGATTGAAAATCCTATACTGAAAGAAACAGTCGAGCGAACTAAAGTCCTGATTTATGACCGACACAACCCACAAATACCTGCTTGATATTTTGACCGCTTCTGAAAAGATTGACTTATTCCTACAGGACTGTTCCGGCTATTCCCAGTACAAGAGTGATCTAAAGACGAAGAGCGCTGTTGAAAGACAATTAGCTATTATTGGCGAAGCGACGACGAAAATCCGGCAGCAATCTCCGCATTTGTCTCTTGGCAACAGTCAGCAAATCAGCGCTTTTCGAAATCGCCTGATTCATGCTTATGATTCCATTGATGATTCTATGTCTGGGTGATCACAAAACGGCATTTACCTCTCCTGGTGGCTGATGTCAGGGGCCTTCTCACAAGCGAATCTTAGCCTGACATCTCCGGTTATAGAAAAAAAGATGGTACTTTGCGGAGAAATTCGGACAGTCGTTTTATCCGGCTGCCGGTCGTTGTATTCTTAACTTTCCCCTATTACCGACTATGAGCGAGGTAGCAACCCGATTCACTCCGGGCGTCGTCACCGGCGACGCAGTATCCGACATCTTCCGCCACGCCAACGAGAACGATTATGCCCTCCCGGCGGTCAACGTCGTGGGTACCAATTCGGTCAATGCCGTACTGGAAACGGCCAGAGCCGTCAATTCTCCGGTCATTATCCAGTTTTCCAATGGCGGCGGTAGTTTTTATGCGGGTAAGAGCCTGCCCAACGACAAGCAGCAGGCCGCCATTGCCGGGTCGATTTCGGGCGCTTTGCACGTGCATAACGTCGCGGCGATGTATGGCGTACCGGTGATTCTGCATACCGACCACTGCGCCAAAAAACTGCTGCCCTGGATCGATGGTCTGCTCGACGCCGGCGAACGCCATTTCGACCAGACGGGCAAGCCGCTGTATAGCTCCCACATGCTCGACCTGTCGGAAGAACCGCTGCACGAAAACATCGAAATCTGCGCAAAATATTTCGAGCGGATGGCAAAACTGGGCATGACGCTCGAAATCGAACTCGGCGTAACGGGCGGCGAGGAAGACGGCGTCGACAACTCCGACGTGGATAGCTCCAAACTCTATACGCAACCCGCCGAAGTGGCTTTCGCTTACGAAGAACTATCGAAAATCTCGCCCAACTTCACCATTGCGGCGGCGTTTGGCAACGTGCATGGCGTCTATAAGCCCGGCAACGTGAAGCTTTCTCCGATTATTCTGAAAAATTCGCAGGATTACATCCAGCAGAAATACGGAACGGGTTCGCTGCCGGTCAATTTCGTCTTTCATGGCGGATCAGGGTCGAGCCGGGAGGAAATCCGGGAAGCGATTCAATACGGGGCCATCAAGATGAACATCGACACCGATATTCAATGGGCCACCTGGGAAGGCGTCAAAAACTACTACGAAGACAAGAAGGCGTATCTGCAGGGACAGCTCGGCAACCCCGAAGGCGCTGATGCACCGAACAAAAAATACTACGACCCCCGCGTGTGGCTGCGCAAAGGCGAAGAAACAATGGTGAAGCGCCTGAAACTGGCCTTCGAGGACCTGAACTGCATCAATCGTCTGGCGTAATTATCAGCGAAAACGATTTGTGGCCCCCGCCGGACATCCGGCGGGGGCTTTGTTTTAAAAAAACTATTGGGTTAAAGCTCACTAGTTTACCATCAGCAGTCTCTTCTCAGTATGGGCTTTAGCCTAACTCTTTTTCTCTGTATCTTTGAGTTAAACCCCACAACCTGACCATGCGACTGCTGCTCTTTCTGCTTCTGTTTTCCACCACTCCCCTGTTTTCGCAAGGCTTGCGCGGCATCATCAAAACTGAAAAGGGCGAGGTTCTCCCCTACGCCGCCATCACCGTCAAAGGCTCCGGAACCGGCACCATTTCCAATGCCGAAGGCCGCTACGAACTGACGCTGCAACCGGGCAGCTATACGATTGTCTTTCAGTTTCTGGGTTTCCAGACGGTGCAGAAAAGCGTTCAGATAAGCAGCGGCTTCGAAACTCTCGACGTCAGGATGGCCGAGCAGGTTTTCCGGCTTGACGAAGTAGCCATCGGCAAAGGAAAGGAAGACCCCGCCTACAGCATCATGCGCCGGGCCATCGCCAAAAGCCGGTTCCACCAGATGCAGGTCGACAGCTATACGGCCAAAGTGTACACCAAAGCCTCGGTCACCATCACCGACCTGCCGATGGAGTTTCTCTACAAAAAGCAGTTGAAGGAGGCGGAAAAAGAATCCAATTTCAAAAAAGGCGTCCCCATTCTGAACGAAACCGTTTCGGAGGTGACGTTCCGGCAACCCAACCAGTATCAGCAGCGGGTCATCGCCACCCGCAATACCCAGGACAACGAATTTCCCACGCCTAACCAGTACGTTCAGGCCAGTTTTTACCGGGCAGAGGTCGGTAACGCCGTTTCGCCGCTGTCGCCGAAGGCCTTTGCCTATTACAAGTTTTCGTATGAAGGGACGTTCCGCGAAAACAGCCCCGACGGGCGCAGCGTCGACATCAGCAAAATCAGTGTCATACCCCGCTCCTACGGCGAAGGCGTCTTTAAAGGCACTCTTTTCATCATCGAAGACACCTGGGCCATTCACAGCCTGCAACTGGAAACCATTGCGTTTCAGGGGCTGACCGTGAAAGTGCGGCAGCAGTTCAGCCCGGTGAAGGGCGTCTGGATGCCCATCAATCAGCGGTACGACATCGGCGGCAAAGTGATGGGTATCGGCGGCAACGGTCAGTATGTTATCAACCAGACATTCCGGGAATTGAAAGTGAATCCGGCGTATGTGGAGGATATTCAGGTCATCGATTCCAAAACCGAAAAGGTCGACTCGAAGCTCGATAGCCGGGTGAAAGGGCAGAACCTCGATCAGTTAATTGCGAAACAGAAGGAACTGACTACGAAGGACATGCGCCGCCTGATGCGGGAAATGGACAAACAGGCGACCCGCGAGCGCCGGGAGAAAAAGGAAGTGCCTCCCTCCCGCAACGACTCCACTGTCATCGACACTTTAGCCAACCGCCGGGCGGCTACGTTCTGGGACTCGCTGCGGACGGTGCCGCTGACCGCCGCCGAAATGAAAAGCTACCGACGAAGCGACAGCCTGGGCATCACGCGCAAAATCGAAGTAAAAAACTCCGCCGACAGCACCACGATTTCGGTGAAGAACAGCAAGAAAAAAAGGGGCAAATTCTCGCCGGAGCAGATTCTGACAGGCAATACCTGGAAATTGAACCACCGCACGTCGCTCATCTGGGAAAATCTGTTCCAGAACCTGACTTACAATACCGTCGAAGGCTATGTGCTGGAACCGGGTCTGCGGCTGGAATACAGCCCCGTTCCACCGAAAGATACCACCCAGAAAAAGAAGGTGCCCGCCAAACCGCTGCCCGTCTGGTCGCTGGGCGGAACGGGGCGTTATGAGTTCGGCTTGAAACGCTTTATCGGCATCGGAACGGCGGGCTATCGGTTCAAAAGCACGAACGTAAGTCTGACCGGCGGGCGGTACGTGTTTCAGTTGAATCCCGACAATCCCATCAGCCCGGCCCTGAATACCATCACCTCGCTCTGGTTCGAGCAGAATTTTATGAAGTTGTACCAGAATGACTTTCTGCGCCTGAACGCCGCCTGGAAAGCCTGGCATAACCGTCTGTCGCTGACCGGCAGTTTCGAATACGGCGACCGTCGGGAGATGGCGAATTACCGCGAGAATCTGCGTCCGTGGATCAACTGGCGCAGCCGGAGCTTCACGCCTAACCGACCTGACAATGTTGAAACCGCCGCCGCTTTTCCCAATCATCAGGCCGCCGTGCTGAACCTCTCGGCTTCCATGCGCCTCGGCGACACGCGTTATCTGGTACGTAACGGGCAGCGGGTCAGCAATCGCAACACCAGCCCGCTGCTGACGCTGAACTACCGCAAAGGCTTCAATGGGCTGGCAGGCAGCGACGTCGATTTTGATTTTGTACAGGCCAGCGTGGCGCATTCATTCGAGACGGGCATCCGCTCGCAGTTTAGCTATCAGTTGGGTGCCGGGGCGTTTCTGAACAACAACCGTGTGTTTTTCCCGGACTTTAAACATTTCCTGGGCAATGAATTTTTCCTTCAGCAGGGCGACCCGACAAGCCGCTTCCGGATGCTGCCCTACTACCGCTACAGCACCGAACGGCGGTTTGCGGAAGGCCATGCGCTCATCGAAACCCGGAAATTCCTGATTACCCAAATCCTCTTTGTCCGACTGACGGGCCTGCGGGAGCAGGTGTCGGTACACTATCTCTACACGCCTTCATCGAAGCATTACACCGAACTCGTCTACGGCCTCGACGGCCTGATTCCGGGTGTGCTGCCGTTCTTCCGGGCCGAGCTGGTGACGCAATGGCAGAACGCCCGCTACCAGGGCATCGGCTTCCGCATCGGCACCACGCTAAAATTTGGCCGCTAACGTAACCCGGAAAGGCTTTCCGGGAACGCCGCCAGGCGTAATTTATTCTGCTTACGGGCGACTCGGCAGAATTTTCCATGTCATACGCGAAGGGCAAACAGTTTACGCCTGACGGCGTACCCGCAAAATCAGCGGTCCGCCGCCGCGGTGCGGGTTACAGACCATCAGCTACCTAACTGTGCGGCCAGTCTTCCCAGGATTCAACCAGTTCCGCTTTAACCGGATTCATCAGGATGTATTCGATGATTCGCTTAAACTCCCCGCTATTCCGAACGACGTGATCGTAGCTTTCCGGATGCCAGAAAGATTGGCCGGTTCGGTTCAGGAGACGATTGGCAGCCTGTGCCGTGTAGCGCTTAAGCGACTGTAGAACCCGGTAGAACATCGTGTCGTTCTCCGGAATGGTCACCAGCAGGTGAACGTGATTGGACATGATACAGTAAGCATGAAGCGCATACTGACTTCCTTCACGGAAATGAATTGCCTCTTTCATCAAATTGGCAATGTTCGGTCGTCTCAGCCAATGTTCCCCCTGACTGGCCTTCGCCAGAAATTCATCAAACCGGGCGAAATAATGTTTTCCAATTTTTCTGATCTCGTTCTGCCGTTCCTCTTCCTGTATATTCCTCCGCTGAATACTCCGTTCGAGAGTCGCTTTTTCCTCAGCCAGTTGTGCGATTACCTCTTTCGGTAACGAGTTGGCTAATCAAAACGTAATGAAAACGGTGTGGCCCGGAGGCAGGATATGTGGCAAATTGCGCCGATAGTGTGTTTTCATCACATTTTTTATACTTAGACGATGGCAGAGTTCTTAAGTAACCCGCACCGGGTTACGGTGCGAAGCTTTCCGGGTCTGCCGCAGGCAGAATATGTTTGCGTTTCGCCCCGTAACCCGCACCGCGGCGGCGGACCGCTGATTTTGCGGGTCTTGCGCGAAGCGCAAACTATTCACGCCTGGCGGCGTACCCGGAAAGGCTTTCCGGGTTACGGGGTGAAGCGCAAACAGTTTACGCCTGACGGCGTACCCGCAAAATCATTGCGGGTTACGGGGCAGGCCCTTGACATTTACGAAAAGAATATTCAGTATTGCAGTGTATTAGTTATCTATTACACTATAAATAGCATTCACCATGATTGAATTCTCTGACCTCTCCTTTGGCTACAGGCGAAAGAAACCCTTATTCAAAAACCTGAATCTGCACCTGAAGCCGGGATGCATTTATGGTCTGCTTGGGAAAAACGGAGCCGGGAAATCGAGTCTGCTCCGCCTGATGTGCGGCCTGCTCTTTCCCATGTCCGGACAGGTGCGGGTGGTAGGCCACGAACCGTCCCGCCGCCAGCCCGCCTTTCTGGAGAACGTGTTTTTCATTCCGGAGGAGATTTATCTGCCGTCCGTAACCTTTGAAAAATACATCCACACCGTTGCCCCTTTTTATCCAAAATTTGACGAAACGCGTTTCCGGCGCAGCCTGACGCAGTTCGACGTGCCCCAGGACCGTAAACTGACGGAGCTTTCGTATGGACAGAAGAAGAAAACACTGATTAGCTTCGGCCTGGCAGCCAACACCCGTGTTCTGATCATGGACGAACCGACTAACGGTCTCGACATTCCCTCCAAGAGCCAGTTTCGGAAAGTGGTGGCCTCGGCGCTTGAACCCGACCGGCTGGTGCTGATTTCGACCCATCAGGTCCGCGACCTCGACCATCTCATCGACTCGGTGATTATTCTGGACGAAAGCGAGATTCTGCTCAACCATTCGCTCGACGTCGTCACCGAACGGCTGCGGTTCGATACTGTCGCCAGCGCTGCGGACGAGCGGGTTCTGTATGCCGAACCGGGACTGCGGGGCTATTCGGTGGTGATGGAAAACGACGAGGGCGAAGACAGCCGCGTGGACCTCGAACGCCTGTTCAACGCCGTTGTCGGCAATCGCGAACGCATCCAAACCCTGTTCCGATCATGAGCCTGCTGTTGTTTATTCTGATGCTGCTGACGGCGCTGGCGGGCCAGTTTATGCCCTGCTGCCTTTTCGTTTAGAACCGACATTTAACGCATATCTATTTATGAATCAGACATTTTCTTTCCGCCGGTTCGGTCTGCTGCTGAATCTGCATTTTTCCGAACACCTGCGCACCTACCTGCTGGGACTGGGTGTGCTGATGGGTGTGCTTGCGTTGTTGATGGCAGGCACCTTACGATTGAACGCCTACTACGACTCGATGTATACCGCTCACAGCCAGACGTTTGTTATTGTTTTCGCTGCGGCGGCCTGCTGGTTCGGCAGCGTAGCCTTCAAAAGTTATCAATCGCCGATACAAGGCATTCCGGGATTGATGCTTCCTGCCTCCCGGCTGGAAAAATTTCTTGTGCTCCTGCTGGTGTGTTTCCTCTTCGTTCCCGTCTATACAGCCATTTTTTACGGGGTCGAAGGCTTTTATTTTAGCATTGTCAATGCCAAGATACCCGCTGCCAGTCAAAAATACGGCCTGATGGATCCGAATCATCCAGAGGTTCGGCGGGCATGGGGGGCAGTTTTCATTGCTTTGCTAGCGTACAGCGTATTCTTCCTGGGGTCAATGTATTTCGTGAAGGCGTCTTTTGTCAAAACGGGCGTTATCGCGGCACTGATTTTTATAGCAGGCCTTTATCTAAACGGTCTCGTTATTCAGCAAATGATGCCCGAATCCCGCTATTTCCAGAATGTCCAGCCCTTCTGGGGCTTTTATTTATCAGCTAAGAATGGGCAGACGTATCCTATCGACGCCCCTGAAAACATCCGCCAGGCTGTGAAGTGGTTCTGGTATCTGATGGTACTGGCTATCTGGTACGCTGCCTATATCCGCTTTAAAGAGAAAGAGATTTAACATGGATTTTCGTGATAAACAGGCCATTTATCTGCAAATCGCCGATTATGTCTGCGAGCAGGTGCTGCTGGGCAAATGGCCGCCCGGCGAACGCATCCCGTCCGTGCGCGATTTGGGGGGCGAGGTGGAAGTCAACCCCAACACGGTCGTGCGCACCTACGAGTTTCTGCAGCAGAAAGGCGTGATTTATAACAAACGCGGCATTGGCTACTTCGTGGCCGACGACGCCCCCGACCGTATCATGACCTACCGACGCGAGCAGTTTCTGGACACCGAATTACCGCAGTTCTTCCGGTCACTCTACCTGCTCAATATTCCGCTGACGGAGGTCGAAACGCGGTACGAAGCGTTCGTAAAAGCTGAATTTACGCCCTGATTTTTTTATCCGACTCATTCATGAAAACAAGCGATAAACTCATTCTGAGCCTCTTCGGTCTGGTGCTGGCGGCTCTCTTCGGCTTCAACCTGACGCTCAAAGCCGAATATGATAAAATTGACTTCAACGACCCGCTCTATGGCTACGAACCCACGGCGGTCCGCCCGTGGAAGGTGCTCAAAATCACGGGCACCCATCAGGAGAAGATTCAGTATCAGCCCGGAAAAGCGTTTGAAATACGAGTTCAGGAATTGAACAAACAACGTCTGGCGCAGCGGGTGAGCGGCGATACGCTGATTGTCTCCTACACGCCCGAACGCCTGCGGAAAGATGCCCGACCGGGCGAATCGTTCGATGAGGTGCCCGTCGCTTATGTGATGGCCCCCGCGCTGACGACCGTCATTGTCGATGGGGCAACCTGTTCGCTGAAAAATATAAACCAGCCTAATCTGAGCATTCGGCAAACGGGCGGCGGTCTGGAACTGCTCGGCAGCACGATTGGCAACCTGACCATCGACGCCTCGCGGGGCAGCGCCATCCGGGCGGGAATAGCCAGCCAGATTCGGCAGGCCAGCGTAACAGTGCGGGACTCTTCGCGTCTGGAAGTCAATCAGGATGGTTTCGGAAGCCTGCAACTCCGGGCCGATTCAACGGCCATGCTGCGACTGCCCGGTTCGCTGCTGCGGAAAGCGACGTTCTGAGCAGAGTCTCTCATCCTTAGTGCGGCTCCGGATGCTCGATGATCCAGTTCGGAGCCGCCCGCCGAACGCCCGCCGCCAGCCTCGCCCGGTCGTAGCCCCGCAGCACATACGGCACAATATCGGTGTTGCTCAGGCTGGGAAATTGTCCATTGGCTCCGTTGAGGGCATTGACAAACAGGACAACGGTAGTTCCGTCCGAAAAATGCATCCAGAGGGTGCGCAGACCCCGATAGCCGGGAGACTGTATGCGCCACAGACCGTCGTGGTAGTACGCTGCGGTTCCCGTAGCCGCCGACAACGTCCGGAAGGTCCCCAAACGATTCGTCAGCAGCGTGTCTTTGTAGGCGTTTGGCAGTACCGTTTCCTGCTTCGTTCCAAACACGTCGGCAAAAAACTGTCCGGCCTCCATCGGGGTCATATACCAGCCGTAACCGCCCACCGTGTTGTCAAAATTGCCGGGGTTCCAGCCAGCCACACCCGAATAAGGAAAATCGTAGGTATAAGTCGGGTTTCCAGCCGGAAAACTGGTTTGTATGCGGCTCTGGCCCGCTTTTTCAAAAATGTTTTGTTGGAGATAATTAGCATACATCTGCTGCGTCCGGCTGTCATCGTTGGCTTCATTTCCTGTAAACTGATACCCCATCAGAGCCGGAATCAGCACCCGAAACAGACCAAAGTTGGCGTTCTGATAACAATAATTTCCCCGGTCGCCGACGCGGACGCCTTTAGCCACGAGCTTTTGCAGACCGTTGTAGATGTTCTCGGCAAACGCTCCGTTCAGGCAGTTGTCGCCCAGCCCGATCAGGCCGCTGCGGTGCGTCAGCAATTCGCCGAACGTCACGCGTTCCATGTTCGGCCCTTTGGTCCAGTTCGGAGGCAGAAACGGCAGAATACGGTCGGTGGTTCGGATGCCTTTTTCGGCAGCCAGCCGCAGAAACGCCAGAGCCGTCAGCGTCTTGCTCATACTGGCAACGTGCAGTTTTGTGTTCAGGTCGAACGGCTTTTCGCCTTCGGGGTCCATCGTCCGGGAACGGAGCCCCCCGTGTCCCGATGCCGCCAGTATGCCTTTATCGAATACCAGAACGCCATAGCCTATGTTTCGATCCCGGAGCGAATCTTCCAGTGCCCGCACCAGAAACTGCCCGAACGTTGAACGAAGCTGTACCGTCCGCACCGGGCCATACGCAGTTTCGTCGGTAGTTCGGGCGTAAGGTCGAACATAGTACGTTTTGTTCAGCATCAGAAACGAGAGCGTACTCGTAAAGGAGAAAGGCAGCGAGGCCGGAACTGTCGTCTGCTCAATTTTGGTGTCGGCCAGAGTTGGCAGCGGATTGGTCAGTGACCAGACATGACCATAGGCAAGACCAGAGCCACCGACCGACAGCAGGGCCGACGTGATGTTAACCTTATCCAGCCCGACATACTCGATCCGCATCAGCGTGTCGAGCCGCAGAGGCTCCCGTTCGGGCTGCACCGGGTCTTTGGTGCAGCACACGACCAGCCATCCTGCGCAGCAGAGCCAGAAAAGATTTCGCAACCACTTCATAGCCAATAACTTCTATCGACTGAAAATACGTAAAGTCTGTAGAGAACGTACCATCCGTCAGAGATTTTTTGTACAACAGACCGAACCAGTTACGGCATGAGCCTCAGTCGCCGCTCCGTCACCGACTCGATTTTCTCTCTGCTGAAATACACCGGGAAGTAGCCGTTTTTTGCCCACAACTCGAACAGATTGCGGTAGTAGGGGCTATCAGGGTCGGCAGACTGGCCGGGATTGTTGATGCCCAGCGTCTGGTCCCAGTCGGCGGTGTCGACTAAAATACGGAACGAAGCGCCGTGTTCCTGATTGAGGTTGCCGCCCGTGTTGTTGACGGTCTCGCCGTAGCCCCCACGCGGCAGCGGTCCCAGGTTGACCCGCGCCTGCTGGTCGGGCGTGAGCCGGTCGGTCAGCAGATGCCGGAGGGCGATGTGTTTGCTCCTGGGTTGCCCATAGTGCCAGCGGGTGCGGTCGGGGCCGAGCCGCTGCTCCAGATCGGCCACTGCCCGGCGAAGCGACCGGACAAGCAGCGAGTCGCGTTGCTGGCCGTGTTCGGTATGGATGCCGTCGCTGCCAAACGAAGGCATCCGCTCCGGATGGGTCAGCCAGTCGAGCACACGCATCGTCGGGATGCTCCGCAGGAAAGGCCGGGCACTTTCCGGCACTGCTCTCCCATAAAGCTCCTGCCGCAGCCGCGTTTCCCAGGCGGCGTAGATGGCCGCCGCAACCGACTCCGGATTAAGCTGAAAATCCCAGTCGAGCAACCGCTGGCGTGCCCATTCGGTCGGCTCGTCGGTAGCCTTCAACGGCAGCAGCAGCGGCACCAGCGTTCGGGCCGGATTCGACAGATAGTCGGCCTGAAGTGCGCCGAAGTCGGCCAGCGTATGGGTTTCCCGGCTCGTCAGCACTTCCCGGATGCGATTGGCCCGCGTCGGGGCCGACCAGACCCAGCCCACGGCGTTTCGGTAAGGAAAATCCGGCGGTGTGAGGTTATTGTTGGCCGTGACGACGTAGCCTTCCGGCGGATTGACTTTGTGCGGCAGTTTTTCGATGGGCAGATAGCCCGCCCACTCGAAGCGCCCATCGCCCGGAACCGGCACCAGCCCCGTCCAGTTGGGGCGCACGGGCGCGAGTCCCGCCGCCTGCCAGCCGATGGTTCCGGGGGCAGCGCGGGTTCCTCTTTCGGCCCAGATCATGTTTTCGCCGGGAATGTGATTACGGGCGCAGGCCTGCCGGAACTCGGACCAGTTACGGGCCTGATTCATCCGCAGACTTGCCAGATACGGTGCGCCGCCCGCATCGAGCCACCCGGCCCGGACGACATACAGCAGGTTTCGTTTTTTGTCTTCATAAACAACCGGACCGTGGCGGGTGTAGCGCAGTTCGACCGGCACCGCCGACTGCCCTTTCACCGGAATGGTCTCCCGAAGTATACGAACCGTTTCCCAGCGTCCTTTATATCGATACTGCCGTGGATTGGCCGGATTCAGTTCATACACCAGCAAATCTTCATTATCGGTATCAAAAATGGTCAGTCCCCAGGCACCGTATTCGTTATGGCCGATGGAAATGCCCGGCAGGGTTGGCTCCCCCGCTCCTATGACGTGCCATCCGGGAGCATTCAGGTGCGTCCAGTAGCGCAGCGAGGGCACCGACTGTGCCCGGTGAGGGTCGTTAGCCAGCATGGGTTGGCCGCTGGCAGAGCGCCGACCGCTGACCACCCAGTTATTGGAACCAACAAACTGCTTTTCAGCCTCGAACCAATCAGCGGCGTCAAAGCTAGTTTTGTCGGTGGGCGACAGTTTCAGGGGTAATTTGAAGGCCTCATACAGTTCCAGAATGGGCTCGAAGAGAGCCTCGCCATCGATGTGCAGCGTCAGATCGGGCTCGTTGTCAGTGCGTTTAGGCTCAAACCAGAGCCGTTGACGAACGCCCTCGGCTCCAAGCAAATGCACTAATCGACCGTAATTGAGTTCATCGCGGACGTTGCTGAGAAGCCCCTGATGACGGCTGACGACCACCTCCGGCGTCCAGTAGCCGGGCAGGGTTTTCAGTATCTGAAATTCAAAAGGAAGCTGGCCGGGCGTTTGCCGGACCTGACGGATGCGGGCGTTGATGCCTTCTACGAATGCCCGCACAATCTGCGGACCACGCGGATGATACTGCTTCAGTTCGGCGTCCATGTTCCCCCGATACCGAAACAGCCGCAGGCCGATGTCCCGCTTCAGTTCCTGCGGCCCCAGCAGTTCGGCTACGGTGCCGGTCGCCTGCCGCCGCCAGAGTTCCAGTTGGAACAGCCGATCGGTGGCGGCCATGTAGCCCTGCGCAAAAAACAGATCGTGTTCATTCTGAGCGTAGATATGGGCGATACCCCAGCGATCCCGCCGAATGTCGACCGTCTGCCGCAGGCCCGCCGCCCGCAGTTTCTCTACGGATTGCCCTAAGCTGTCTGTTGCCGCCAGCAGCCAGACCGCTATACCGACAAACCTGTAAACCGTTCGCAGCAAAGCCCTGATCATGGTGTTTATTTTCCCATCCAGATTTTAAAATCGCTGACCCGTTCGCGGCTGACGATAGCCTCCTTCTCAAAAACGGGTTTCAGCGTCAGGGCCAGCCGGTTACCGAAATACGGTTGAATCTGCTCGACGCTTTGATGCGTCACAATCACGCCCCGATTGATCCGGAAGAAACGGTCCGGGTCGATGGCGCCGTCCAGTTCGTCGAGGGTGTAATCGACCAGAAATTTCTGATTGGCAAATGTCCGGAAAAAGCTGAACCGCTCGTCAGTATAAAAGTAGGCAATATCCTGAACCTCAACGGACAGCAGCCGCTGTCCCTGACGCACCAGAAACCGTCGCCGGTAGTCTTTTGCCGGAGAATGCGTCTGTAACTCTTTCAGAAGCTGGTTCAGGTCAAGACTGTGCCCGTTGGTGTCGCCAACTCTGCGCCGACCGACGAGGTCGTGAAATTTTTTCAGACTCCGTTCCAGTTCTTCCCGCTGAATGGGTTTGAGCAGATAATCGATGCTGTTTACCCTGAACGCCTGCAGGGCATATTCGTCGTAGGAAGTCGTGAAGATGACCGTACTGCTGACGTCCACCTGATTGAATATCTCGAAACTCTGCCCATCGGCCAGTTCGATGTCCATAAAAATCAGGTCGGGGGCCGGATTCTCCCGAATCCAGTTTACCGTGTCTTCAATACTGCCCGTTACGCCCGCTATCTGAAGCCCCGGATCGACCTCATTGACCAGTTTTTTTAATTTCCGGACCGCCAGGTCCTCATCTTCCACAATCAGAACATTCATGAATAAAAGGCAATGAAGTGTGATAGCGACTTGTCTAAGTGCTTCAGCCGCTTCGGGTACCCCGATAAGTATGGCACGACCGTCATCTGATTACGAAGATAACGGTCGTGCGATTCTTTCTGAAGTCTGTAAACAAAAAACAGGCGGGAGGGTCAGGCCGCCGACGTAGCCTCCTGACCAAAACCGGATTCTGATTCCGGGAAAAGGGGCAGTGTAATCCGAACGAGCGTGGACGTTTTCTGGATGGCCGCCCGCCTGCCGTTCAGGCGGGCGTATTGCCCGTTGATTTCGGCGAGAACGTCGACCTGAACCGGCGGGTTCCCGTTTTTCTGCTGACGATTATTGGAGATCTGCAACCGACCGTCAGCCGTTGTCTGAATTTGGATAAGGAGAGGATGGTCGGCAGTCATTACATTCTGCTTCATCGCCATCTCGATAACCTTCTGGATGCTCCTCGGCGGCAGCATTTGCGAAAGCATGGCTTCACTTACTTCCATCCGCACCTGAAGCTTACCGGGCTGCCGCGTTGCTATGAGATAGGTATAGGATTCGACAAAAGCCAGTTCGGTTCGCAGCGGAACCAGTGGTGCCTCGGCGGGCTGATTCAGATAGCGAAATACCTCCGCCATTCGATCAAGGTAGGCCTTGCTGCTGACCCGCTGATCGCCCGAATGTACGGATAGTTCCTTCAGCGGCTGAAAGAGAAACGAAGGATAGGCATCGCCGGCAGACTGCATCAGGGGGTACACCCGGGGTTGCTTTCCGGAAAAAAACTGGCTGAACCAATTGCTAAACGTATTCCATGATTCTGTTAACATATAGTTACGGATGAGGGTGTGCAGGTGAATACAAACTTACCAGATGAGGTCATTTAGTTATAAGACATAGTAGCTAATCTGTCATAAGCGGGGCATGAACCGGGCACTGACGCGTTTGAATTGACGTATTCCTTTTTATTGCAAACTACATGCCGGAACTGATGCTAACCACGTGATTTTCCGGGGCCTGTCTCAAGCGGTTAAACCCACATAAATTACATCTCAATCACGGAGTCTGACGGTTCAGCCACAGTGTGGTTGATGCGCCGCCCTCTGCTTCCCAATTTTGAACCATAAATACGGTGCATCCACTGCCCAAACCGGCGTTCCGGTCCCCGGCAGACATTCCGGTGATAAAAACCAGTGCAGAGAAAAAGTAGGGGCGGGCAGGGAACGGCCAAAAGCGCGTTTCGCAGCATCCTTAGCCACAAGACCCGTTCGGCGGCCAAAGGGTTGCAATGCCCGCGAAACCCGGATCACAACTTCCGGGTACTGATGTAGAAGGTAGTGTTTAGTAGATAGCTGATACGAAAGCAGGACAGCCATGATGCCGTCCTGCTTTTTTGTTTCGGGTAACTATGAATTGGGTAAATGGGTAAGTGGATGAGTGAGTGCGTCGGGGGGTAAACAGCGGGTCGATGTTCCACTATTTACCTAATCGTCCTCTTTCTCCGTCAGCCGGACCCAGGCCCCGCGTTTGGGGGCGGGCATGGGCGCATCTTCCCCCCGAACGGCCTTCCAGATAACCTCGTTGAACTCGTCGTCGTTGAGTGTATCGGCATGGCGGAGGTCGAAGGTAGCGGATTTGCGGGCAGGCGCGTTCCAGGCCGTATTTTTCTGCTCCAGATCCACCTGGGCGGGCCGGTGGGTGTAGGAGGCCAGGTCGGGCGTACTGGTGAAACAGGCAAACATCGGCGTGGCAGCGGCGTCGTACTGGCTCATGGGCGGCAGACCCAGAATCAACTCCATCGTCCGGAGCATCGAGGCCGTCGAATACATCGTATGCTCCACGTGGCGGCGTTTGGTGTAGGGGCTGATGACAAAGGCTGGCGAACGGTGCGCATCCACGTGGTCGGGGCCGTTCTGGGCGTCGTCTTCCAGCACAAAAATGGCCGATTCTTTCCAGATCGGGCTTTTCGACAGATATTCAACAAAGCGGCCCAGGGCCAGATCATTGTCGGCGACGTGGGCGGCGGGCGTGGGCGCATTCAGGCGGGCACCGCTCGTGTGATCGTTGCCCAGACGCAGGGTGTTGAAGCGCGGCACAGCATTGTTCGCCACCAGCGAATCAAATTCCTTCTTCCAAAGATCAACGCGGGTGATATCCTTGATACTCAGGTCGTAATCGGGGTAGGTCGGGCAGAAATTTTTCTCCAGAGCCGTTCCTTTCATTTTGGAATAGGCCTCAAATTCGCCGTAGCTCCGGTACGACACGCCCGCCCGCTGGCAGTAATCCCATATGAAACCTTTTTTTGGAAAAGCCACCTTCCGGCTGCCTTCGTAGTCGTAGGTGCCGCCGCGGCCGCCGTAGCTCGTCGGCCAGGTTTTTTCTACGTAATCGTTGGCGTAGGCGGCCATCGACCAGTTGTGTCCGTCGGCGCTCACCTCGGCATCCACATAAAAATTGTCGAGAAGCACAAATTCACGAGCCAGCGCGTGGTGGTTGGGTGTCACCTTCTCCGGAAACAGACAGAGTGACGAGTCTCCGTTTCCTTCGGGCATGTCGCCGAAGACCTGATCGTAGGTTCGGTTTTCCTTGATGATGTAAAAGACGTATTTGATGGGCGAGGCCCCTCCCACCCGACGCGGCACGGGGTTATTGTCGGCTCCTGCGGCCAGTTTTTCTTTTTCTTTCGAATAGGGCGTGTTCCGGTACACCACCTGCGACCAGGCCGCCAGTTGGCTGGGAGTGGGCAGTTCGAACATCGACAGCGTTCCCTTGAACAGACCGCCGATGTATTGCGTCCCTTCCTCCCGCCGTTTGTAGGGGTTCGGGCCTTTGGGGTTGGGCAGTGAAGTGAAGCCTTTTCCGTTGGCAACCAGCACTTTGTTACCCAACACCTTCACCGATGTCGGATACCAGCCCGTCGGAATGAAGCCCAGCGACCGGCTGCGGCCCGGCGTCCCGACGTCGAACACGGCCAGACAGTTATTGTCGGCGTTGGCAATAAACAGCTTCTTCTGGTCCGGACTCAGCGCCAGACCGTTGGGCGTACTGCCCGCCGGTGCGTCGGGATAGAGCGCCGTGTTGAGTGACTCGATGACCTTCCGGCTTTTCAGGTCGATGACCGATACGGAATTGTCGTTGGCATTGGCCGTGAACAGATAGCGTCCGTCCCGCGTAACGACCATATCGTTAGGATGACTTCCGGTAGGGACTTCGGCGGTTATTTTCTGTTGTCCGGGGCTGTAAATCAGCACTTTTTCGCCGCCCCAGAGCGAGATATACAGTTCGTCGGAAACCGGCGAACGCAGGATGGCATACGGTTCGGCGGTCAGCTTCAGCCGACTGCTGATTTGCCCGGAGGCAATGTCGCAGACGTAAACTGAACTGTCTTCCTTCGTGGCGGCATACAGTGTCGTCCCCGCCGCATTCAGTTCGATACCGGCCACCGAAATTTTCACCGGCCAGGGTTTGCCCAGCGTAATTGCTCCGGATTCCGTCAACTGGTCGTTTGCCAGATCATAGATGACGATGCGGTTGTCGTTACCGCCCGAAACGTAGAGTTTTTTCGCATCCGGGCTGAACCGGATACCCACCCAGGATTTCGGAATCTCGATTTCGCTGAGCAGTTTTTCGGCCTTCCAGTCGATGAGCTGCACTGTCTGTTTGCTCTGACCGTTGTTGGTCACTGCCAGCAGCGGACGCTTCCCCGGCGCTGCAACCATGTTCAGAGGCAGGTCGCCCAGCGGCAGCGACCGCCCCACGGGAGTCAGGCTCCAGCCGTTGGGCAGCGTCACACGTTTGCTTTCCAGGTTTTTCAGGGCCGTCTGTTCGCGCACAACAGCGTTCTGCGCCAGTCCGGCCACCGACAGCCCGGCCAGCAGCAACGTGATAGGTAGAGATTTCATACGTTTATTTGTTTACCCATAAAAGTAGGTGTTCTGTATTATCTCCGCGTTACGGAAACGTTAAGTAAAAACTTTCAAATTATTTTGAAAACACAAAAACAGTAATTTACCTTTGGGTCATGACGTACGAGGAAGCCAAGAGCCGGTTTATTCAGACCTGGGGGACGCTGGCAACGCAGTGGGGTATTAACCGGACGATGGCTCAGATTCATGCGCTGCTGATGATTTCACCCGAACCGATCGATACCGACGTGGTGATGGAGCAATTGCAGATTTCGCGGGGCAACGCTAACATGAATCTCCGGGATTTGATGGACTGGGGGCTGATCTACAAGCAGTTAAAACCGGGTGAGCGCCGTGAGTTCTTTTATGCGGAAAAAGACATCTGGAAAGTGGCCCGGCAGGTAGCCCGCGAACGCCGCCGCCGCGAGCTGGCCCCGGTGTCGGAGGTGCTGGCCGAACTGCAGACCGTTCAGGGCGACTCGCCCGAAACCCAGGAGTTCCGGCGGGTCGTGGCCGACATCGGCAAGGTAGTTGCCTTCGCCGACGACACGCTGAGCGCCGTTATCAAGGCAGAAGAGAACTGGCTGATGGGGCAGTTTATGAAGGTGTTTCGATGAAGGATTTAACCACAAAGAGCACGAAGGCGGTCTGCCGCTGCGGTTGCACAGAGAACATGGCTGTGTTCCCTCTGTTTTCTCTGTGGTTTATTTTTTTAATCATATTTTTCATTTTTTTCTGAAAATACAAAACAATGGATAAGCTACTAATTTATGATGAGACCTGCCCGGCCTGTCGGGTGTACACCAAAGGCTTTGTAAAAGTGGGTCTTCTGAAGGAGGAGAATCGACGGGGCAATTGCCAGCCCCTTGACGAACGTCTGATTAGTCGGATCGATCCCGAACGGGCCTGCCACGAAATTCCACTGGTGGACCTCAACGGCGGCGAAACGCTCTACGGCGTCGATGCGCTGCTCGATGTACTCGGACAGCGAAGTCAGGTGGTTCGCTATCTGGGAAAAATCCGGTGGATTCGGCGGCTGCTGAATTACCTGTACGCCTTTATTTCCTACAACCGTCGGATTATGATTCCCTCGATGCCGGGCCGCTGGCAACTCATGGATTTCCAGCCCCGTTTTCATCCGGGCTATCGGCTGGCTCTTCTGGCTGTTGTTTTTGGCTTGATTGGTCTGCTGCATTATCGGACGGTTGGCTCGCTGGAATGGTCTATCGTGGCCCTGCTAGCTGGTCAGGCCGGACTGGCGGGGCTGTTTCTGCGCCAAACGCCAAACTTCATCGAACACTGGCTCGACTACTGCGCTCATCTGGGTATGAGTCTGCTGATTGGGGCCGTTATTCTCAGCGTGGCTCTGCCGCTTGGCTGGCAGTGGCTGGCCGTTGTGGGCATGGCTCTGAGCATCGGGCAGCACTTCATCCGCACGAATGTCATGGGCCTGAGTCCGTGGGTGAGCGTGGGGTTTACGGTGGTGTATTTAATGATCAGTTTAAGCTAATCTTATCTGTCACCGAACATGAACCCGCATAAAGTCATCCTGGCCGGGGGCACTGGCTTTCTTGGTCAGGTACTCATAGACCATTGGAAAAACCCATTCACCGAGCTTATCGTACTAAGCCGACAGCCGCGTCCCTCCCACAATAATGTTCGTTATGTAGAATGGGACGGAAAAACCATCGGACCGTGGGCAGCCGAACTGGAGGGAGCAGATGCCGTCATCAATCTCGCCGGTCGCTCCGTGGATTGTCGTTATACCGAAGCCAATAGAAGGGCCATTCTGACATCCCGCACCGATTCAACCGCTGTGCTGGGCAAGGCCATATGGCAATGTTCCAGTCCGCCCCGATGCTGGATTAACGCCGCTTCGGCTACAATCTATCGACACGCTATGGACCGACCAATGGACGAGGAAACCGGCGAGATGGAGAATGATTTTTCCGTACAGGTCTGTAAATCCTGGGAACAAACGTTCTGGAGTGCCACCGTACCGCCTTCCGTCCGCCGGATTTGTTTGCGGGTTGCCATCGTGCTGGGAAGGGGCGGCGGGGTACTTCCCGTACTGCAACGGCTTGCACAGGTCGGATTAGGTGGTACAATGGGTGGGGGTAATCAGTACGTCAGTTGGCTGCATGAGCGGGACTTTGCTCGAATCATCGATTATGCACTGACAAACGAGCATTTGACCGGCACCTTCAATGCCTCGGCCCCTGGACCCGTCCGTAACCGGGATTTTATGAGGGTTTTGCGTAATGCCTGCGGGGTTTGGTTCGGACTTCCGGCAACGGCCTGGATGCTGGAAATCGGCGCATTCTTCCTTCAAACGGAAACCGAACTGATACTGAAAAGCCGAAACGTTGTGCCTAAAAAATTGCTGGAAGCAGGTTTTGAATTTGAGTTCCCGACGGTTGAAAAAGCGCTTGACTCGTTAGCTTAAACTTACTTCTCCAGAAACGCCGCTCCTTCCCACCCGAAGACCTCCTACCGGGCGGTCGCTTGCGTGAACTTTTACAGCACTACAAAGTTTAACGAAACAAACACATACTCAAGGCTATGAACACGCAGGAACAAAACTACGAACCCGGCATCGACCAGAATCAGGGGGTGGTGGGTACAATGGCTCGCCATAACGAAAACGACCCGAACGATACGGAACTGGTCAGCACACGTGTGCCCCGCATGGACCCCAACATCGTGACCAACCAGAGCGGAGCGGCTATGGAAGACGGTGACGATGAAGCGATTGATGAGGACCTGTCGGACGAAGAAGCCGACGACGACGTGGAAGAAGACAGCAGCCGTGACGACAATTACGCCCTCGGCGGCAAGGTAGCCCGGTCGAGCGGCCTGTAATCAGTTGGAAATATGCTGAACTGGAGCGCCACCCAACTGGCTCAACTCGTGATTCGTCTGGGGCTGGGTATCAACATGCTTATGCACGGCCTGACCCGTATTCCCAATCTGAGCAGTTTTGTCAATAAAATGGCAGCGGGTTTTGCCGAAACGCCCATGCCCGAACCGCTGACAAGGGCGTTTCTGTTTGTGCTGCCGTTTATGGAAGCAATCAGCGGAGCACTCATTCTGGCAGGAGGCCGTTTCAGCAAGTGGGGCTATACGCTCGGCGGGTTCATTATCGCCGCTCTGCTGTTTGGCACCACGCTGAAGCAGGATTGGGGAACGGCGGGCAGCCAGCTTGTTTACGTCATTGCGTTCTATCTGGCACTCAGGGGACTGGACAGGCAGTAAATGATGGATGCCATCGCTTCAAGCGATGGCATCCATCATTTACCTCACTCCCACTCAATCGTGGCGGGCGGCTTACTCGAAATATCGTAGACGACGCGATTGACGCCTTTTACCCGGTTGATAATCTCGTTGGAAACGTCGGCCAGGAACTCATACGGCAGGTGCGCCCAGTCGGCGGTCATGCCGTCGACGCTGGTTACGGCCCGCAGCGCCACCACGCGCTCGTAGGTGCGTTCGTCGCCCATGACGCCCACCGCCTGAATCGGCAGCAGAATCGCCCCGGCCTGCCAGACCTGGTCATACAGACCATGCTTCTTCAACCCGTTGATATACAGGGCATCCACTTCCTGAAGAATATGCACTTTTTCGGGGGTAATGTCACCCAGAATTCGGATAGCCAGGCCCGGTCCGGGGAACGGATGGCGTTTCAGAATGCTGTCGGGAAGACCCAGCGCCCGGCCTACGGCCCGCACCTCGTCTTTGAACAGCGTGTTCAGCGGCTCTACAACCTTCAGTTTCATGAAGTCGGGCAGGCCGCCGACGTTATGGTGCGATTTGATGGTAGCCGACGGTCCTTTTACCGAAACGGATTCGATAACATCCGGATAAATCGTTCCCTGACCCAGCCAGACGACGTCTTCGATGAGGTGCGCCTCATGATCGAACACTTCGATAAATGTTTTGCCGATGGCCTTCCGTTTGGCTTCGGGATCGGTCAGGCCAGCCAGGGCGGTATAAAACTGATCTTTGGCGTCGACGCCCTTGATATTCAGTCCCAGATGCTGATAGGAGTCCAGTACGGATTCAAATTCGTCTTTCCGCAGTAGTCCGTTATCGACAAAAATACAGTAGAGATTCTGCCCGATGGCCCGGTGAACGAGCGTCGCTGCCACCGACGAATCTACCCCGCCCGACAGCGCCATCACGACCTTATCATCGCCCAGTTTTTCTTTCAACTGTGCCACGGTCGACTCGGCGAACGACTCGGAGGTCCAGCTTTGCGAGCAGCCGCAGATATCGACCACGAAGTTTTTCAGCAGTGCTTTTCCCTGTAGCGAATGCGTCACTTCGGGATGAAACTGAATGCCGTAGGTGGGTTCGTCGGCCACGTCGAAGGCCGCTACCCGCACGGTGTCGGTGGAGGCGATGACGCGAAAATGGTCGGGAACCTGCATGATGGTGTCTCCGTGCGACATCCAGACCTGCGAGTGCGGGTCGATGCCGTGCAGCAGGGGACTGACGTTGTCGATAGTACCGAGTTTAGCGCGTCCATATTCACGGACCGAGGACGGTTCGACCTCGCCCCCGCTCGTCAGAGCCAGAAGCTGCGCTCCGTAGCACACGCCCAACAGCGGCAGTTTACCCCGAAACAAATCAAGATCGATGCGGGGCGAATCGGCATCACGCACGGAACACGGGCTACCCGACAGGATTACGCCTTTGACGTCGGGCGTCAGAACCGGGATGTGATTGTAGGGATGAATTTCGCAGTAAACGTTCAGTTCGCGCACACGGCGGGCAATGAGTTGGGTGTATTGCGAACCAAAATCAAGAATCAGAATTTGCTCGGGGGCCATACTATGCTTCTAAAATGCAAAGGTAGGGCATTTCGGCATTTTCACGCAAAAAAGTAAGCCGGAATCCCATTCCGGCTTACATGACTTCCGGGCTACAACGGGCACACTCGACATAATAGGTGTAGCGGTCGAAATCGAATTCGATGGTCTCGTGGCGCAGCACACCCAGATGAGCCGGGGTTACCTCGTAGAACTCATGCATCAGCGGATCGCAGTTCGGCACCTCGAATGCGTGCAGAAAATAGTCCAGGTTGAAACTTCGGAGCGGCCACATGCCCACGAAGCTGGAATTGGTTTTGTCGAAAACAGAAACGACGCGCTGAATAGAGTAAAGGTTTTGGGTCGATACGTTACCGGTTTGAATTAGCATATTGTTGAGTAATTAGATTGCATCACTGTCCCCTGTCAGGGGTAAAGCAGGTATTTTTCGCGTGTTTTTCGGTACTTCTCCAGCCCCGGCTCCCACGTTTTTCGAATGGCCGCCTCCGTCATCCCTGCCTGAATCTGCTTCCGAAGCTGATCCGTTCCTGCCAGTTTATCAACAAAGTTATTGCTTAAAAAGAAATTTTCCTTGTCCTTATACTTCTGATAAAAGTTAATTAAATAACTGATTTTTAGCTTATGCTCTTCTGCGTCTATGTCTGACAAGTCGACACCGTAACAGGCCTTGTCTTCATTGGGGGGGTTGACGGCACCTGGTTTGTCAACGGGGGTAAACGTGTAGTCGCCCGTGGCCGGATCGGTTGTACCAATTAATTGAAACTGTTTATCGGTGCCCCGCCCGATGCTGGCGACCGTCCCTTCGAAAAAGCAGAGCGACGGATAGAGCAGCACCGCCTGCCGGTTGGGCAGATTAGGCGAAGGGGCCACGGGCAGGTCATAGGGCAGATCATGCCGGTAATTTTTCATCAGCACCACGGCCAGCGTACAGGTTTTGTCTCCGGCAAGCCATTTTTCGCCGTTGATCATCCGGGCCAGTTCGCCCACCGTCAGGCCGTGAACGACCGGGATGGGATGCATTCCGACAAACGAACGAAACTGCGGGTCCAGCACCGGGCCGTCGACATAATGTCCGTTGGGATTGGGTCGGTCGAGCACAATCAGGGGCTTGTTGTTTTCGGCGCAGGCTTCCATGACATAGTGCAGAGTGCTGATGTAGGTGTAAAACCGCGCTCCAACGTCCTGAATATCAAATACGACGGCATCGAGTGAATCAAGCTGGGCCGCCGTTGGTTTGTAATTTTTTCCGTAGAGAGAAATGATGCCGACGCCGGTTTTCGGGTCGCGGCTGTTGCTGATTTTCTCACCCGCGCTGGCCTGACCCCGGAAACCGCGTTCCGGCGCAAAAATGGTTTTTATCGTAACGCCCTGCGCCAGCAGACTATCGACCAGATGCGCCTTTCCCAGCACCGAGGTCTGGTTAACGACCATACCGACCCGTTTCCCCTTCAGTTGGGGCATGTAGCGGTCAAATTGCTCCGCACCCGTCTGAAAACCGGATGGCAGGGCGGTTCTGGCCGACGAGGCGGACTGCTGGGCCCGGCAGCCCGACGAAATCAAAAGCAGAGTGAACAGGAGTAATTTCGCGGATGGCATCATCGTTCCTAAAAGGCGTTTATACCGCAAATCTGTTATTTTTGACGATTAGTTGTAGACAAAATAATTAAAAAACTCAATATTGATTCCTTGAACGTCCCGCTCTTCCTTGCCCGGCGGATTCGCCATGCGCCGGTCGCTACATTTTCCGCTACAGTCACCAAAGTAGGTATTGGCAGCATAGCGCTCGGACTGGCGGTGGTTCTGGTGGCGTTCGGCATCCTGTTTGGCTTCAAACGCACCATCCAGCAGAAAATTTTTCTATTCGGAGCGCACATCCAGGTCACCCGGTTTTCGTTGAACAACTCGCTGGAAGAGCCGCCCATATCGCTCAGAACGCGGCTGTACCGGCAGGCGGGCCAGATTCCGGGCGTCCGTCACATTCAGGGTGTGGCTCTGAAAGGCGGCATTCTGAAAACGCCCGACGAGCTTTCCGGAGCTATTCTGAAAGGCGTCGGAAAAGACTACGACTGGAATCTGTTCCGCGAATCCATTATCGAAGGGGGCGTTCCGGACCTGACGTCCGACCCGGCCCGGAACGGCTATTCGACCCAGGTGCTCATCAGCAAACGGCAGGCCGAACAGCTTCGACTGACAGTGGGGCAGGAAGTTATCATGTACTTCATCGACCAGCCGCCCCGCGTCCGGAAACTACAGGTGGCGGGCATCTACGAAACGGGCCTGGAAGAATTCGACAAATCGATTGTGATGGGTGACCTGCGTCTGGTGCAGCGGCTCAACAACTGGAGCGCCGATTCGGTAGGCAGCTACGAGCTATTCGTACAGGATTTCGAGCAGCTCGATGAAGTTTACCGGCGTGTCCGGGACGTGGCCGACCCCGACCTGCGCCCCGTCCGTGTCACTGACAGCTACCGTCCCCTGTTCGACTGGCTGCTGCTGCTCGACAACAACATGGTTATCTTCCTGACGCTGATTTTATTTGTGGCGGGCTTCAACATGGTGTCCATCCTGATTGTACTGATGCTCGAACGTACGCCGATGATTGGTCTTCTGAAAGCGCTGGGCAGCCCGGACAGGCTGATTCGAAGGGTCTTTCTGTACGTGGGACTCAACATGGTCCTGAAAGGGCTTCTGATTGGCAATGTCGTCGGACTGGGGCTGTGTGCGCTGCAGTATTACTTCCACCTGGTTCCGCTCGACCCGAAGAGCTATTTTATGAACACCGTCCCGATTATCTGGGATGTTCCGGTCATTCTGCTGGTCAATTTCGGAGCGCTGCTGCTGATTGCCGCCATTCTCTGGCTCCCCACGCTGGTCATCACCCGGATCGAGCCGATAAAGGCGTTGGTGTTTAAGAAATAAGGAGGAAGGGGAGGAAGAGGAGAAAAGGGACGAGGGGGAGGAAAGGGGTTGAAATCATTTATTCCCTTTCTTCCCTCTCGTCCCTTTCCTCCTCTTTTCAATACCTCTCTACCCGGAATCTCGACACGCCGCCTTCGTAGCGGATGGTGATTTTTTTGGTGGCCTGGGCGTAGCCGGGACTCTGGTAGATGCCGCTGCTGATTTCATTGAAACCGACGAATTTGCTGACGTTCAGCGCACCTTTGGACTCAATCTGGCAGCCAACGGTCTGCGGCACTTTGACGGTGATGGATGCCACGCCGGATTCGATGTCAATGTCGGTGGCCGCGGCCTTGTCGCCCAGTTTCAGGTCGATGTCGGCGGCCCCGGTGTCCATTTTCAGGCTTTTGACCGCGTAGGCCGACAGGTCGAGGTCGGCCTGACCGGCCCCGAAATCCAGGTCGAAATTCCAGGCGGGGGCGGCGTTCAGTTTCAGGTCGACCCGGTTTTCGAGTTTTCCGTCTTTTATGTTGATTTTGTCGTCTTCCAGTTCGAGTGAAATATCGGCCTTGCCGGTTTCCAGTTCGCGGTTGACGGTCATGCTGTAGCTGGTGACGTTGACGCGGGTGCTGGCCTGAATGAGGCTGTCGGTGGGAACGCCGATGTTGAACGATCCGGCTCCGCCCTCGAATTTCAGGCTGGCCTCCCGGATGTCGGAACTCATCGGCTCCGAGAAATTATCCGACCGAACCCGGACTTCGCTATCCGTATCGCTATCGCTGTTCATATCCTCCTCGTCGGATTCGCCTTCGTCGGAGCGCCATTCGAAGCGGTCGTGATTGTCCCAGCGGTCACCATCCCAGTCGTTGCCCCGGAAGGCGCTGATGACGGCCAGAGGCACCGCTACCGCCAGCAGAACGGTGGTGAAGATGGCCGCTGAACTATTTTGCCGACGCAGAATCAGGTTGATACCCGCCAGAACGAGCAGCAGCGGCCAGAATCGGGCGAAAAACCCCCAGTCGAGATGGAACCAGTCCAGTTTTTCACCCAGTATGATGACACCCAGGGTAATCAGAGCGATTCCCGGAAAAAGTCCTCGTGATTGCATGACAGTCTGGTTTAGAGCGGTTGCTGCGGATTGTTCGGCGTTTCGGGGGTGCTGCCCGTCGGCGTGGGCGGCGTCGGGGGTGTATAGGTCGTCGACGGACTGTTGTAGTCGGTCGTGGTGTAGGAGTCGTCGACCCGATTGGCCGGGCGGTTACGCACCAGCAGCCAGATACCGAGGCCAATCATACCGACCGGCCAGACCCAGTCCCAGTCGATGCGGAAACCAAATTCACGCAGTAAGAAAATGACGCCCAGCAGAATCAGAATGGCTCCGCCGACGTAGCCGCCGCGACGTTCGTCTTCCCGGCGCTGATTAGGATCAGTCATGGATGTATAGGGTTCAGTTGATGACACGGTTTCCGAGGGGCCGTAGACGGTGTAGGCCGTTCCGACGCGCTCAGGCAAAACAATCCACAAGATAATATAAATCAGCAAGGTGGAGCCACCCAGAAAAAGTCCGGCGACGAAAAGCAGGCGGACAATAATCTTATCGATGTTGAAATAATCGGCCAGCCCGGCGGCCACACCGCCTAAAACCGATTCAGCAGGGATACGTTCCAGTCGTTTGTTCATGGTATCTGTTTCGTTTGAAATACGCTGTAAACATACGGAGATGCGCCTGCCGCCTGCAATAATCCCGGTAAGAACGGACGACGGATTAGACGAATAGTGGGTTTAGACTGATAGTTGGTAATACATACTACCGGGTGTTACCCAGGAAAGCAGATTGAGCGGCCCTCCTACTCTTCTTCCAGTACTTCTAGCACATCCATCAACTGACCGAAATCACGGAAGCCGGGCCGGTCTTCGCTGCCACCGCTGATGGCGATGCCTTCTACGGGAATGTCGGCCAGGAGTTCGTTGACATTACCGGCGGTGACGCCCATGCCCAGCAGAATGCGTTCGTGCTGCGTAAGGCGCCGGAGAACATCCTTCAGTTCGTCGTCATAGTTGACATTGGCCCCGCTTTCCAGCAATACATACTCGATTTCTTTGGGTGCCAGGTTCAGGAAAGCGGCCAATTGTTCATGGGTGAACTTCGCCATGTCCACCTTCAGAATGACGGGCAGGCCCAGCGCCAGTATGTCCGGCAGCAGGGCGGTGTCTTCAATCTGGAGCAGGTCGGGTTCATAGGCGGCCAGGGCGTTTTCGATTTCGGTGAGGTCCGTCGAGGCTGTTTCGCCCACGATGCGGACGCCCGCCACCCAGCCGCGAATTTCGGATAGTTTGTCGGGTGAGACGTAATGCTCTGAGGATTCGTCCATCGAGAAACCCAGCATCTCGACGCCCATCCCGGCGCAGTAGCGGGCATCGCTGAGGTTGGTAACGTTACTGACTTTGACGACTGTTTTTAAGGCCATGTATGCGCTGAATCGTGTTTTTGAGCAAAGGTAGCGGATAACCGAATTAATTATCAAAGACAGAGCAGCCTTACAGCTTTTTGTCGTTTAATCGTACTTTTAGAGCATCAACCTAAAATGTATTTACTATGAACAAATGTTTCATTCTGTATTTCTTCCTTTTCAGTCTCCTGGTTTCGTGCAAAAAAGAGGAGGATATCAGCCCCACCGATGTGCCCGCTAAAACGGCCCAGGAAGCCAAAGCTCGCCTGACGGCCCGTACCAAATGGATTATCGATGAGGCCCTTATCGACGGCAATTTGATTTACAAACGCAGCCAGACCCCGCCCGAAGAAGGTATTGTGGAACTGGAATGGTGCCGGTTTACCGACAATGGCATTTTTGAGCTAAAATACATAGATGATCCCGTTACTGAAAAACTGTACTATAAACTGGACGAAGCAAACAACCGCATCCTGATCAGTTATGACGAGGAGTCCACCTATGTGGAAAACTGGACCATCAAGGTTGGTTCGGTCTACTCCGACAAGTTTGAGATGGAACTGGAAGACGAAGAAGGGCTTGTTTACCTAAAAATGGTAGCTTTACCGTAATACCTGTTAACGGCAATCCATACTGCCGCTAGAGTGCCCGCCTGATGGTTCATAGCAACCATCAGGCGGGCACTCTATTAGACAAGCGAAGTTGTCAGAGCAACCGAATCTTCACATTCCGGAACCAGACGCTGCTGCCCCAGTCCTGCAGGCCAATCCGCCCGGTGAACTTTCCTTTGGCAAAGGGAGCATCCTTCATTTTGCTGGCCGCCACCCGCTGTTTCCAGTCGGCGCTGTTCAGGTCGTGTTCCTGAATGGTGTAGCCGTTGAGCATGACCGTCAGCCGGTTCTTTTTCAGAATCAGATGCAGTTGATTCCAGCTTCCCACGGGCCGCAGTTCCCGGACGCGGGCCGTGGCAATGCCGTAGAGGTCGCCCGCCCGGTGTTTGTTTTCGGTTTCGGCGGCCCGCTCATAAATGGCGTCGTCCTGCACCTGAACTTCCAAACCGGTATCGTAAATGTTTTTGTACTTCGGTTCTTCCTGCACAAAAAAGAAAATGCCGCTGTTGGTGAATCGCTCCACTTTCCACTCTGCCTTAAACTCAAAATCGCCGCTTATCACGGCGTCGGTCGCCAGGTCGCCGCCGTCGGGCGCTTTGGTGCCCGCCCGGTTGGGCACGTGCAGATGCAGCGCCCCCTGATCGATGCGCCACGACGGCCCTACCGGCGTCCCTTTGGCGTTGTACTTGTGCCATCCGGCCAGATTTTTCCCGTTGAAGAGCAGTTTCCAGCCCTCCTTCTTCTCCTGAGCCGACAACGTATTGACCGCCTGGGCCTGTAAATCGGCACTGATGAGTAGCAACAGACCCAGAACGGCTGCTTTGGAAAATAGTATCATAAACGAAGCGACAACACGGCAGGTTTACACCTTCAATTTTTCCACATTTTTAAAGCTAATGGTAATCGACTCCAGCGGCGGAAGCTTGTGGGCGTCCTGCTCCACGAAATAATGCTTCAGACCGGCGGTTTTCTGCGCATCGAAAATCTGCTGAAAGTCGATGGAGCCGGTGCCGACGGGCGCAAACGTGCGGTCCGCCGATTTTTCCATGTCTTTAATATGCCAGAGCGGAAACCGTCCGGGATGCTTTTTGAACAGGGCCACCGGGTCTTGGCCCGCAAACACGGTCCAGTATAAATCAAGCTCCATTTTCACCAGATTTTTGTCCGTACCACTTAGCAGAACGTCATACGGCATCTGACCGTCCATCGCCTGAAACTCGAAATCGTGGTTATGATACGCAAACTGAATCCCGGCGGCTTTGCAGACCTCGGCGGATTGATTGAACAAATCGGCAAACGCCTTGTAGTCATCCAGTTTCGTGCGCTCGTTGGGAAACAGGTAGGCGCATATCATGTATGTCTGGCCGATGGCGGCGGCATCGTCGACGGCCCGTTTCCAGTCGTTGGTGAGTGTTCCTTTCATGTTGGGCATCGCTTTTCCAGTCAGATAATGACCGCTGGGAGCCGACAAACCCAAATCCTTCAGCAACGCGGCGTATTCTTTTGGCGTTTTTCCGAAGAATTTACCGTCGTTGTAGCCGAATGACTCAACTTCTTTGTAGCCGATTTCGGCCACTTTCTTCAGCGTTCCGTCCGGATCTTTGCCCATCAGGTCACGCAGCGTATACAATTGCAGTCCGACTTTTTTCGGAGCCAGGGAAAACGCATCGGTCTTCGACAGCACAGCCGCCGAGGTTGCCAGGGCCGTCAGCTTCAGAAACTGCTGACGAGTCATTTTGGGAGAATGGTTCATAAAACAGGTTAGTTGTCACCGGAACCACGTCCGGGTTTTTACAGTAAAGATGGAAAAGTGGCGGGATTACTCCTACCGTTCGTCCGCGACTGCGTCGCGAGACGGGCGAGAGGTGCGTCTGTGACGCAGTCGCGGACGAACGGGGACACTTCGGGCTTCGCCCGATACCCGGAAAATCTTTCCGGGTTACTCGATGGGCCGAAACAGCCGGTTCCAGCGGACTTTGTGCCAGAGATCTGCCGGGGCCGGGTCGAGCGACATCCAGACAAACACGGCTTTGCCCACCACGTGGTCGGCAGGCACGAAGCCCCAGTAGCGGGAATCTTCGGAATTGTGGCGGTTGTCGCCCATCATAAAATAATAGTCCTGCCGGAAGGTATACGACCTGATGGGTTTGCCGTCGATGGTGATGCTTTCTGAAGTAAGCTGTACGTTTCGATTGCCTTCGTAGCGTTCGATCACCGGCCCATAGAACGCAATCGTCTGCCGGTCGATGGCTACGGTCGTTCCTTTCTTCGGGATGGTGAGCGGCCCAAAGTTGTCCCGGTTCCAGGGCAGTGCGGCGCTTCCGTAGATGCCCGGCCCCGCCTGTCCCGGCGGTTCGATCATCGGTTCGACACTCTGAATCCAGTCGAGCTGCTTTAATTTCGCCGCTATTTCGGGAGACGTGTACACCTGATAACCAATCGATTCGGAAGTTTTTGTCGCTTCGTTAAACGCCTCCACAGGCTGCCAGTTGATAAACGGCCCCTGCTCGGAGTTCAAATCATTGACGATGCCGTATTTGCGGAAGAAGCGTTCGTTCAGCGTTTCCTTCGTACGAATCAGGTACGAAGTCTGTGCCCGATGCGGCAGCGGCAGCGGTTTCCCGTTAATCACCACCTGCTGATTCCGGATGCTCAACCGTTCGCCGGGCAGACCGACGCACCGCTTGACGTAGTAGGTTTTCAAATCCGTCGGGTAGTCTCGTTTGCCGCGTTCGACGGGCGGATAGTTGAACACCACCACGTCGCCGGGTTTGACTTCTGAAAAACCGGGCAGCCTAAACTGCGGCAGTTGAATGGCCTCGCTGAACGATGGAATGTCGGTGCCCCAGATTTTCTGGTGCGTCAGCGGAATTTGTAGCGGCGTTTTGGGCGTTCGGGCACCGTAATGCAGTTTACTGACAAACAGGAAATCGCCGACCATGACGCTGCCTTCCATCGAGGGCGTAGGCACGGCGAAGGCTTCCAGCGTCAGCCAGCGGATGAGCGTAGCGGCCACGACGGCAAAGATCATCGAATCCAGCCACTCACGGGCGGACGACTTTTTGGGCCTGGGGGTTTGATCTTTCTTTCTGAATAAAGCAAAACGAGCCATGAACAATGGGAGTTTTCAAGCTGACAATGAATATTTTACCCAATGTAGCGGCTCTGTTCTTTCCATAAGTCAAGGATGGGATAAGCGGTGATTTCCCCCGCCGAACGTCCGCCCCCTGACGATGGTTTTAATTTCGTAAGCAGGCGGAACAGAAAAACCAGGGCTTCGCCCTACCCGGAAAAACATTCCGGGTTACGATACTCCATCCATCAATCACTCATTCACTCTTTAAAACCCCGCTGCCTGTCCATCTTTCCGCGACTCGGTAGCCCCGTGGTAGACTTTGTTTTTCGCGTCGTACATAATCGCCTGATAGCCACCATACGCACCGAGTGCATACCCGACGTTATGCCCCCGCCGCATGAGCTCCCGGATCGTTTCATACGAATACCCCGATTCGAGCGTGATGGTGCCCGCATCGACCATGCGCTCACCCGTCGGCTCCGACGAGCCCTGATGGTCGATGCGGGGCGTGTCGCCGGCCTCCTGCGGGTTCATGCCGTAGTCAATCATGTTCATCACAATCTGAACGTGGCCCAGCGGCTGGAAACTCCCGCCCATGACGCCGAAGCTCATGAACGGCTGCCCGTCTTTTGTCACAAAAGCGGGAATGATGGTATGAAAAGGCCGTTTGTGCGGGGCGTAGGTGTTGTTCTGGCCCTCGGTCAGACTATACAGTTCGCCCCTATCCTGCAACATAAAGCCCAGGCCGTCGGGAACCATGCCGGAGCCGAAGCCCCGGAAGTTGCTCTGAATCAGCGAGACCATATTGCCTTCGCCATCGGCCACGGTCAGGTAGATGGTGTCGCCATCTTTGAGGGCCACGTTGAACTGTCCGGCATCGATTTTCGCCAGCGCCCGGCCAGGGTCGATGAGCGACCTGCGCTGGGCAGCATATTCTTTGGAAATGAGCTGCTTAACGGGAATCTGCGCAAAGGCCGGGTCGGCGTAGTATTTCGCCCGGTCTTCATAAACGAGTTTTTTAGCTTCGACAAACAGGTGTACGTGCTCCGGACTACCCCACGGAATTTTCGAAAAATCGTAGCCTTCCAGAATGTTCAGCATCTGGAGCACGGCGATGCCCTGACCGTTGGGCGGCAGTTCCCAGACGTCGTAGCCCCGGTAGTTGGTCGATACCGGATCGACCCAGTCCGAAGTGTGGTCGGCGAGGTCTTTGTAGCTCAGATAACCGCCGTTCGTTTTCATGAAGGCATCGATGGTGCGGGCGATATCACCTTTATAGAACGCATCACGCCCCCCTTTGGCAATTTTTTCGAGCGTATTCGCCAGATCCGGATTCCGAAACACCTCGCCCCGTTTGGGTGCCGACCCGCCCGGTGCATACGTCTGGAGTACATTCGGATACTTCCCGAACCGCCGAATCATCGCCGCCCAGCTTCCGGCAGCTTCATCGTGGACCGGATAGCCTTCGCGGGCATAGCGGATGGCGTGCGACAGCAGTTTGTCCATCGGCGTCCTGCCGAATTTTTTGTGCAGTTCGAACCAGCCGTCGACGCAGCCCGGCACCGAAACGGGCAGCGGACCATCGGGCGGAATGTGCGTCAGTCCGCGTTTTTTGAACTCCGCCAGCGTCAGTGTGTAGGGCGAGCGGCCCGAAGCGTTCAGACCGTGGAGTTTTTTGGTTTTGGCATCCCAGACGATGGCGTAGAGGTCGCCGCCGATGCCGTTGACGTGCGGTTCCACGAGGCCCTCCATCGCGTTGGCCGCAATGGCGGCGTCGATGGCGTTGCCGCCGGATTTCAGTACCTCCACGGCCACCTGCGTCGACAGCGGGTGCGAGGTGCAGGCCATGCCGTTTTTTGCCATCACCACCGTGCGGGAGGCGAAGGTTTTGCCGTAGGGCCGGTCCTGTGCCGGGCAGAGGGTGGCGGTCAGGACGCTGAGGCCCAAAATAAGACGTATTGTTTTCATGGATGAGGTTTGGGATTGCGTACCGTTCGTCCGCGATTACATCGCGAGACGGGCGTGGCCCGCGTCTGTGACGCGATTACGTTGTGCGCGACACAGTCGCGCTTTCCAATCGTCTCGCGATGTAATCGCGGACGAACTTAAATCTCCGGGGTTGCCAGTTCGGCCAGCGAGGCCATGATTTCTTCCTGCGTCACCTCGTGCTCGACGAGTTTGCCCGACAGGTATTGCTCATACGCCGCCATGTCGAAATGCCCGTGACCGCATAGGTTGAACAGAATCGTTCTGGACGTTCCTTCTTCCCTGGCCTGATGTGCCTCCCGAATGACCGTGGCAATGGCGTGGGTAGCTTCCGGGGCCGGAATGATGCCTTCGGCCCGCGCAAACTGAATCCCAGCCTCGAAACATTCCAACTGCTTGAACGCCTGTGCTTCGATGAGTCCGTCTTTCAATAGCTGACTCACGATGGCCCCGGCTCCGTGGTAGCGCAGCCCGCCCGCATGAATTGGAGCGGGGATGAAGTTATGCCCCAGCGTATACATCGGCAGCAGGGGCGTCATGCCCACCGTGTCGCCGAGGTCGTAGCGGAACACGCCCCGCGTCAGCTTGGGGCAGGAGGCCGGTTCAGCGGCGATGCAGCGGATGGTTTTGCCTTCTTCGAGGTTGTAGCGCAGAAACGGAAACGAAATACCGGCGAAATTGGAGCCGCCGCCAAACGGAGCCACCACGACGTCGGGGAAGTCGCCCGCCTGTTCAAGCTGTTTGATGGCTTCCAGTCCGATGACGGTCTGGTGCATCAGCACGTGGTTCAGCACGCTGCCGAGGGCGTATTTGGTGTTGTCGTCCTGCATGGCGAGTTCGACGGCCTCCGAAATGGCGATGCCCAGGCTTCCCGGCGAATCGGGGTTCTGCGCCAGAATCTTCCGCCCCGACTCCGTGCGGTCGGAGGGCGACGGGTAGACGCTCGCACCCCAGGTGTTCATCATCATTTTGCGGTAAGGCTTGCCTTCGTAGCTGGCCTTCACCATGTAGACCTCGCATTCGATGCCGAACAACTGGCAGGCAAAACTCAGGGCACTCCCCCACTGCCCGGCTCCGGTCTCGGTCGTGATGCGCCGAACACCCTCTTTTTTGTTGTAATACGCCTGCGGTACGGCAGTGTTGGGCTTATGCGACCCGGCGGGACTGACGCCCTCGTATTTGTAATATATTTTGGCGGGCGTATCGAGCAGTTTTTCCAGACCGTGTGCCCGGTAAAGCGGCGTAGGTCGCCAGATTTTGTAGATATCCCGAACCTCATCCGGAATGGGCACCCATTTCTCGGAGGTCACTTCCTGTTGGATGAGTTCCATCGGAAACAGCGGGGCCAGCATCTCCGGACCGATGGGCTGGTGGGTGCCGGGGTGCAGCGGCGGCAGCGGTTTGTTGGGCATGTCGGCCACGATATTGTACCACTGTTCCGGAATGTCGGTTTCGGCTAACGTAAATTTGCGTTGCATGGCTAAGTTGTCAAGGTGAAAACAAAAGCCGCAATGTCGTTTTTTTTACGTATCGGCTGTCATTATTCATCCTGTTTTTCAGGCGGATGGGCCAGTAGGTACGCCGTACTTCGGCCCCCGGACGCCTCCCGCACCAGAACACCCTGTTCCATCAGGTTCTGCATATCGCGCAGGGCCGTATCCTGCGAACATCTGGCAATTTTCGCCCATTTGGAAGACGTAAGTTTACCCTCGAAGCCATCCAGTAGTTTATTCAGCAGGCGTCGCTGACGCTCATTCAGCGATTTAGTGTTCAACCAATCCCAGTAACGGGCTTTTTTCAGGACACCGGCCAGTACGTCGTCCGTGGCGGTCAATGCCCGGTCGAGGCAGTCCAGAAACCAGTTCAGCCAGCCCGTAATGTCCAAATCGCCCTTCTGCGTTTCCTCCAGTATGGCATAGTATCGATTCCGCTCTCTATGTATTTGTGCCGACATGCTATAAAATCGTTGGGGGCTGCCATCAGCCCGCGTCAGTTGCATGTCTGCAATCGTTCGGGCGATGCGTCCGTTACCATCTTCGAAGGGATGGATCGTCACAAACCAGAAATGAGCAATAGCCGCTTTAATAACCGCATCCAATTCACTCTCTCCGTTGAACCACTCGATGAACCGCTGCATCTCAACGGCGACAACGACTGCATCAGGAGCCTGAAAATGAATAGTTTCTTTGCCCATCGGTCCCGAAACGACCTGCATGGGTCCGCCTTCCGGCTGGCGCCAGTCGGCCACCGTGATTTTGCGTATGCCGCTGCGCCCGGTTGGAAATAAGGCGGCATGCCACCCGAACAATCGCTCCTGGGTAAGCGGCTGCCGGAAAAGCTGGATAGCGTCCAGGAGCATATCCACGATGCCCTCCACGTTTCGGTCGGCTGGAACCAGCCCGAAGATATCGATACCCAGTCGCCGGGCGATGGACGAGCGCACCTGATCGCCATTCAACATCTCGCCTTCTATCTCACTGGTTTTCAGCACATCGAACGTAAGTGTTTCCAGCAGCGCTTCCGAGCGAAGCGGGAAGCCCAGCCCCTGCATCCGGCCCAGCAGCTTACCCTGCCGATACCGCAGCTCACTCAGTTTTGCTGCCAGCCTCTCGCCGTCCCACCGAAAGTTCGGCCAGTCATTCTGTTGATAGATATACATGATTACGTTCTGAAAATGACCTCAATATATCAGCTTGCGGCGATTATCGTTTCTATTCTCCGCATGATTTGCGGAGATTATTCCAGCTATTCTCCGCACCGTCCTTCACCGTCCTGATTGAAAGCATAGGAAAGCCCCGGAATGATTTTCGGCCAAACCCTGTTACCCAGTATCTTTGCACAGTTTTTTACGCATAACCATACATCGCAGGGCTTTGAACCCTGGCCGGATCAATGAGCAAACACGGACGCATTCTGGTCGCCATGAGTGGCGGCATCGACTCTTCGCTGGCGGCGGTGCTGCTGCACGAAGAAGGCTACGAGGTCATCGGCATGACCATGAAAACCTGGGACTACGCCTCCTCCGGCGGCACCAAAAAAGAAACCGGCTGCTGCAGCCTCGACTCCATCAACGACGCCCGCAACATCTCGGTCAGTCTTGGTTTTCCGCATTATATTCTCGACATCCGCAACGAGTTCGGCGATTACGTCATCGACCATTTCACGGGCGAATACCTCGAAGGACGTACACCCAACCCCTGCGTACTCTGCAACACGCACATCAAATGGGATGCTCTGCTGCGCCGGGCCGACCGCCTCGACTGCGAGTTTATCGCCACCGGCCACTACGCCAACCTGCGCAGTGAAGGTGGGCGTTATGTTGTCTCCAAAGGCATCGATAACCTCAAAGACCAGTCGTATGTCCTCTGGGGCGTGTCGCAGGAGAGCCTGAGCCGGACGAAACTGCCGCTGGGGCATCTGCGCAAATCCGAAATCCGCGAGATGGCGAAAGAGCGCGGCTTTATCGAACTCGTCACCAAGTCCGAATCCTACGAAATCTGCTTTGTACCCGACAACGATTATCGGGGCTTCCTGAAACGCCGTCTGCCGGGTCTGGAAGCGGACGTAGCGGGCGGCAATTTCGTCATGGAAGGTACCGGCAAAATCGTGGGTAAACACGAAGGATATCCGTTTTATACCATCGGGCAGCGCAAAGGACTGGGCATTGCACTCGGCCACCCGGTGTTCGTCACCGAAATCCGGAAAGAAACCAACGAAGTCGTGCTGGGCGTCGACAAAGACCTGCTGCGCGATGGGATGCTGGTGGGCAAACTGAATCTACAGAAATACGACCGGCTGCCCGGCCCGCTGGAAACCGTCACCAAAATTCGGTATAAAGATGCCGGAACGCCCGCGCTCGTCATGCAGGAGTTGGACCCACACACGGGCACCGACCGCATCCGCGTTCATTTCCACGAGGGCGTGAGCGCCATTGCGCCCGGTCAGGCGGCGGTGTTCTACGAAGGCGACGATGTAGTGGGCGGGGGCTGGATCATGAAGAGTTTCCGGCAGACCGACGAACGGCAGGCTATCGCGGCGGCAACGGTTTAAAGTCCGACGTTCAGATTCTGCCGGTTAGCTTTCGTCGACCGGCAGAAGAACGGTAAAGGTGGCTCCCTCTCCCTCGCGGCTACGGACCATGATGCTTCCTCCGTGATTTTCGGCAACTTTTTTAACAATAGCCAGACCGATGCCCGTGCCGGAGGGAGCGCCGCCCCGTCGTCCGGAGTCGCTGCGTCCGTGCAGCCGCTGGAAAGCGCCGAATATCCGCTCACCGTAGCGGTCCGCATCGAACCCGATGCCGTTGTCCTGCACCGATATAGCGTGATAAAACTGACCCTGCTCCCTGGCCGCCGCAGGTAACACACCGATGGGGGCGCTCTGCCAGTCGAGCCGCTCGTACTGAACACGAACGTGCGGCGGCTGGTCTTCCCGACGAAATTTCAACGCATTGGACAACAGATTCTGAAGTAACTGGCTGAGTTGCACACCGTCGCCGTTCACGACGGGTAGCGGCATGACGTCGATAGTGGCTTCGGTTTCCGTAATTGCCGTCTCCAGGTCGCTCAGAACCCCGGCCAGAATCTCGTTCAGATCAGCAGGTTCAAAAAACTGTTTCTGAATGGTCAGACGTGAAAGGCCGAGCACGTCGCGGATAAGCCCACTCATCCGGTCGGCTGCCGACTGCATCCGTCGCAGCATGTCCTGCCCACGTTCGGGTAGCAGCGGACTGTATTCCTGCAACACAATGTCGCCGAAGGCCCGGATTTTTCGCAGCGGCTCCTGCAGGTCATGCGACGCAACGTAGGCAAACTGCTGCAGGTTTTCGTTGACTTTCTGCAATTCAGCGTTGGCGCGTTCCACCGTCAGGCGGGCCTGCCGTTCGGTGGTCTTGTCATGAACGGTCATCACAATGCCGTCGCCCCGCCGGACCAGTGAATAATCGTACCAGCCGGGCTGATTCTGATAGGTAAACTCCAGTTCAAAACGCTGCATTTCGCCAGTCTCGACCACCTGTATGTATTTCTCCAGCAGGCCGTTGGACCCTACTTCCGGGAAGAATTCCAGCATGGTCCGGCCCAGAAGCACCTCATCCGGTCGGCCCACCCGCTGCCGGTTCACTTCGTTTTGCAGGACATATCGAAAATCGACAATCCGCCCGTTTTCGTTGCGTACCGACTCGAAAGCGATAATCGCGTTCTGGGACCCGTCGAGTACCGAGCGCAGCATGTCGGTCTGCTGTTCGGCGGCTGATTTCAGTTCGGAGATATGCTGTTCGTGCCGACGCTGTTCGCTGACGTCGATGAAGGTGGCAACCAGTTCGTCCGGGGCCAGCCGCGAAACCGACACGTCGAACCAGCCGCCAAACGACGGCAGAAAGTGCGTCTGTCTCCGACTCGCCCCTGAGTCGGTCACGGCCCGGTAGTCGGTCAGCAGTGTGCTGTCCTGAATATCCGGAAACAGCTCCTGAAGAGTCGAAGCCAGAATGGACGACCGGCTTTTCCCGCAGACTGTTACGGCCCGCTGATTCAGATAGATGGGTTTATAATCGGTAATCAGCCCCTCGTCGTTCCGCATCGCCCGGTAAACGACCAGACAAACGGGCATAGCCTCAAAGATGGCTTTCAGCATGTCCGCATCGACCGGGCCGGGAAACGCCCCTGGGGTAGTAATTGACTCAATTGCATTCATGAAAACATCCGCCTTGCACCTTCGGCTACAGACCGGCTCCTCTGGGTTGTCCGCTCTGCTCCGTCAGACCAAGTTACGAAACTACGGTAATGAACAAAATGATATTCGTCCGAACCACCGATTTTCTTCATCGTCCAAAATCCGCACAGACAGCTACTCCGCACCGGAAGAAAGCCGGGAACTAATCTGGTCAGCCGTCAGACGCAGTTTCTCCAGCAGGTCCGCCGCCTTTTCGGGTGTGTGCCGGAAGGCAGGCAGATAAACACTCAGACTGGCGACGACTTCGCCCTGCCGACTCACACCCACGGCGTAGCCAATCACCTGACGGAGGCTCTCCTGAAATGCGTATCCCCGTTGCCGGATAGCCTGCACCTGACCGTAGAAGGCCGGTTCGCTGGCGGCTTCTTCCCATAATTCGGGCGACGGCAACCCGTAGCGATTCTTAAATTTTACCAGTTCGGCGTCGTTGAGCATACTCACCAGCAGCCGCCCCGATGCCGAATCGTATACGTGCTTTTCGTTTGCCGTCTGCACCTGAAGCGGCTGGTCGCATAACTCCCGGTGAACAATCACGCGCTGGTCGCCATTCAGGACCGCCAGCAGCGAACTTTCCTCCAGTTGGCGGGTGAGCGCCGCCATTTCGGGGCGGGCCGCCTCCAGAATGTCTTTCCGGTAGGAGGTGTTGCCCGTAAGCCAATAGGCTCTCGACCCCAGACAATAGCCTTTTTTGGGCCCGACCTGATCCAGATACCGTCGGCTAACCATAGTTTTCATAATGTTGGCGCAGGTTCCCGGATTGAGACCCGTTGCTTCAGCTACCTCCGTCAGCGACTTGGGCCGATGCGGTTCAGAAGCCACATATTCCAGAATATCGAAGGCCCGATGGATTACCTGTATCACGTCGTAAATTTTATACTGTAAAAATAATTATTGGAATGACATAAACAAATGCAGGTAACAGTATCCTGTCGACAGAGTACACTATTGGCCGACTATCAGGCCGTAAATGCGGGAATAAATCCATAATGACCTGTCATTAATCCATACCATTATACTATTACAAAGAAAAAGTTGACCAAAATTTGGAAATAAAAATATTTGAACTCATAATTAATATCAATATTGATTTGATTTTTATAATATTGAATACATCTAAACCGTATGACCAAGTTTTCCTACCTTATCTGGGGCCTGTGCGTATCGTTGAGCGTGTGGCACTCGGCCCTTGCCCAGTCGCTTGCTCTAAGCGGACGAGTGAGCGCAGGATCTGCCCGTGAGGCACTCCCCGGCGTGAACGTATCGGTCGAGGGAACGACCATCGGAACAACCACCGACGCCGACGGCCGCTACCGGCTCAACCTTCCGTCGGGTTCGGCAACAGTAGTTTTTTCCTACATCGGATATGCCCCGCAGCGAATTGCGATCAACGGGCGCACGCAGGTGGACGTAACGATGGAGGAAGACAATAAATCGCTGAATGAAGTGGTGGTAGTCGGCTACGGCACCGTCCGCAAAAGCGATCTGACCGGCTCGCTGGCGCAGGTCAAAGCCAAAGAACTGAATGCCTTTCCGACCACCAACGTACTGCAGGCGCTGTCGGGCCGGGCACCGGGCGTACAGGTGACGCAGAACAACGGCTCACCCGGCGGCGGCGTCAGCGTCCGGATTCGGGGCACCAACTCCATTCAGGGCAGCAACGAGCCGCTCTACGTCATCGACGGCTTCCCGATTTCGGGCACCAACCCGGTGATTCTCAACAATGCCGACATCGAATCGATGGAAATCCTGAAAGATGCCTCGGCCACAGCTATTTACGGGTCGCGGGGGGCCAACGGCGTGGTGCTGATTACGACCAAACGCGGCAAAATCGGACGAACGAGCGTCGACCTCGAAACCAGCTACAGTATCCAGACCATCCGTAAAAAACTGGACCTGATGAACGCCCGTGAATACGCCGAATTTTATAACGAACAGGCCGTCAACGATCGGGTAACCCCGTACTTCACCCAGGACCAGATCAACAGCCTGGGCGAAGGTTACGACTGGCAGGACCTGATTTTTCAGCGGGCCCCCATCGGCAACTACAACCTGAACGTCAACGGCGGCACCGACCGTACCCAGTTTTCGGTCGGCGGCAGCGTGTTCCGGCAAACGGGCATCGTTATCGGCAGCGATTATAACCGCTATTCGCTGCGGGCCAACGTCAATACGGACGTTAGTAAAATCATCAGTTTGTCGTTCAACACGACGCTCAGCCGCATCGACAGCGACCGGCGCAATTCGGGGGGCGGCAACCGGGGTGGCTCGATGATTTCGGCGGCGCTCTCGGCCTATCCGACCACCACGCCCTTCAACGACGACGGCACCTACCGGAATCTGGCGACGTTTTACCCCTGGGGTTCCAACGTGCTGGTCAATCCCATCAATTATATCAACGAGCAAACCGACCAGCTCAAGTCCAATCGTGTGCTGGCGAATGCCGCCCTGACCATCCGGCCCATTCCGGAACTTGCCATCCGCATTTCGGGGGGTATCGAAAACAACGACGACCGCACGGATGCCTACACCACCCGCAACTTTGTCAATTCGCTGGGGGCGGCCAGCATCGGCACTACCCAGTTTACCAGCCTGCTGAACGAAAACACCATCACCTATACAAAAACGATTGCCGACAAGCACAGCCTTACGGTCCTGGGCGGCTTCACCTATCAGGATTTTCTGACCACTTCGCTGGGCGCTTCGGGCAACGGCTTCGTCAGCGATGCCAGCGAGACTTTCGACATCGGGGCGGCCATTACGCCCGGCGTGCCGGGGTCGGGCTACTCCAAAGCCACGCTGCTGTCGTATCTGGGACGGGTCAACTACAGTTTTGGCGGTAAATACCTGGCTACGTTCAGCTTCCGGGCCGACGGCTCTTCCCGCTACAGCGAAGGCAGCAAATGGGGCTATTTCCCGTCGGGCGCTCTGGCATGGCGGGTGTCGGAAGAAGAGTTTTTCAAAGGCATATCGTTTATGTCGGACCTTAAGCTGCGCGTAAGCTGGGGGGCAACCGGCAGCCAGGCCATCAACCCCTACGCCACGCTGAATCAGTTGAATTCGGGCAAGACCGTCTTCGACGACGGCCTGTTTACGACCTACGCCCCCGGCACCCGCCTGCCCGGCAACCTGCGCTGGGAAACCACCGAGCAGCAGGACGTCGGTCTGGATGTCGCTTTTCTGAACAATCGTCTCCGTTTTTCAGCCGATTATTACATCAAAAACACCCGCGACCTGCTCAATACGGTGCAGTTGCCGTCATCGCTGGGCTTTACGAGTACGATTCAGAACGTGGGGTCTATCCGGAACCGGGGCGTCGAATTTTCCCTCGACGGCACGGTCATCGACAAAGCGTTTCGCTGGGATATGTCGGGCAATATTTCGTTCAATCGCAACCGGGTCGTGAAACTCTACGGCGGTAAGGACGTACTGGGCGAAGCCATCAATATTACGGTCGTCAACGACGTGCTCAACATTCTGCGCGAAGGCCAGCCGCTGGGTATTTTTTACGGATACGTGGAAAAAGGCTATAACGAGCAGGGCAAAATCGTCTACCAGGACCTGAACGGGGATGGCGTCGTCAACCTGAACGACAAAACCATCATCGGCGACCCCAACCCGGACTTTATCTTCGGCCTCAACTCGACCATGAGCTACAAAGGTCTGGAACTGACGCTGTTTCTACAGGGCTCTCAGGGCAATGACATTTTCAATCTGAGTTCGGTCAACCAGACACTCGACTACGGCTTCGGCCTGAACATGCCGCGTGCGGTCTATCTGGATCGCTGGTCGCCGTCCAATCCGAACGCAGCGTATCCGGTTATCAGCCGCACGACCCAGACCCAGGTCTCCGACCGGTTTGTGGAAGATGGCTCGTATCTCCGTCTGCGCAACATTCAACTGGCCTACAACCTGCCTTTCCAGAAGTGGGGCGTAAACTGGATACGGAACGCCCAGATCTACGCCAGCGGCCAGAATCTGCTGACACTGACGAAATATTCGTGGTGGGATCCGGAAATCAACTCCTACGGCAGCGGCAACTCCATCCGGCAGGGCATCGACCATTACAGCTACCCGACAGCCAAAGGCGTGACCTTCGGCATCCGGGCGGGATTTTAAAGAGTGAATGAGTGAAAGAGCAGAGCGCCGCCCGACGAAAGAGTGGAGCGCCGCCCGACGAAAGTTCTGAAGGCCCTCCTATACGACATTCGGGAAAAACAGCGAAGCCTATCTTTCACTCTTTCACTCTCTCGCTCATTCACTCATTCACTCATTCACTCTCATGAAAGCCAACATAGTCCAAACCCTGCGGCCCCGACTGCCGCTCTTTCACTCATTCGCCGGGCGGCGGCCCGGTCTTTCACTCTTTCGCCGGGCGGCGTTCCGCTCTATCGTTCTTTCAACATCCGTTGCGGCACTCTTTCTATTTTCCTGCGAAGATGTGCTGAAGGAGGAACCCAAATCGCTGGCGGTCGAGACGTTTTACAATACGGTGGCCGAGGTGGAGTCGGCGGTGAACGCCATTTACGCTCCCCTTCGGGCCGATAACTGCCTCGGCGGGCTATATCCGGCCCAGATGGAAGCGTATACGGACTATAGCTCAGGACGCGGCAGCTATCTGGTACTGAGCAATTTTCAGGGAATTGACAATACCAACATCACCCGCGTCGGTCAGATTTGGGACTTGATGTATTTAGCTATCCGGAATGCCAATCTGGTCATTGCCAATGCGCCCAAAGGAGCAGTTCTTTCCCAGAATGATAAAAATCGCTTTGTAGCCGAGGCCCGATTTCTGCGGGCGCTGACCTACTTCTTTCTGGTACGAAACTGGGGCGGCGTTCCGCTGCGGACGGAGGCCAATCTGACCGAGCAGAACCTGAAACGCGCCACGGCGGAGGAAATTTATCAGCTTGTTCTGAGCGACCTGAAGTTTGCCGAAGAAAACCTGCCCGTGCGGGCGGCGCAGTCGGGGCGTCCGTCGCGCTGGGCGGCCAAAACGGTGCTGGCCGACGTGTACTTCTACCGGGGCCAGCACGCCGAAGCCCGCGACAAGGCCGACGAGGTCATCCAGTCGAGAACGTATTCGCTGGTGCCGGTCACGGTGGCCGACGATTTTCTGAAGCTCTTCGGACCCGACGTTATCACCACGCCCGAAGAGATTTTCTACCTGAAATACACGCGGCTGAACGGCCAGGGTTTCAACCTGGTCATGTTTGCTCACCATCCGGGTGCGCGGCTACACGGAGCGGGCGGCTTTTTCGCCCATTTCACCGACAGCAACCTCAACAACGTGTATAAAAACTGGGACGGCAAAGACCTGCGGAAAGCCTACAACTGGTATCCGTACAACATCGGTCTGGGACCCAATACGTTTCTGAACAAAAAATTCATCGACCCGACGGCTCCGGGTGGATCGGGGGCCGCCAACGACTACCCGCTGTACCGCTACGCCGACGTACTGCTGCTGTATGCCGAAGCGGCGGCCCGCGCTGCCAACGGACCCACGGCGGCGGCCCTGGAGGCGCTCAATCAGGTGCGCCGACGGGCGTACGGGCGTAATCCGGTCCAGCCGTCCGACGTGGATTTCAAACTGGCCGACTACAACGCCCAGACCTTCATCGATCTGGTCATTCGCGAACGGGGTTACGAAACCCAGTACGAAGGCAAACGCTGGCTCGACCTCAAGCGCACGGGCCGGGTGAAGGAGTTCATCCGGGCCGGAACGGGCAAAGACGTGGCCGACAAACACCTGCTCTGGCCGATTCCGGTCTCCGAACTGAATTTCAACACTGGGCTGGACCCCAAAGCCGACCAGAATCCGGGGTATTGATGATGTATCGATTCTTCATTCCGCTCATTTTCTCTCTGACGGCCTGTCTGTCCGGGTCGGCCCAGTCGGTCCGCTACGATTCGCTCTGGGCCAACCCGGCGGTGGAAGAACGCATCCGGCAGGGCATCGAAACCCACCGGAAGGGCGACTTCACGCTCACGATTACCAGCAGAGAAGGTAAACCCCTGAAAAACGCGACGGTCGAGATTCGGCAGGTGCGCCATGAATTCCTGTTCGGAGCGAACCTGTTTATGCTCGATGGATTTAAGTCCGACACGGCGAATCGGCGCTACGAGGAAGCGTTTCTGTCATTGTTCAATCACGGCAGCGTTCCGTTCTACTGGAAGGCTCTTGAACCTGAGCCGGGGAATGTCCGGTTTGCGGCGGGCAGCGTTCCCATCTACCGCCGCCCGCCGCCGGACGTCGTCCTGGCATTCTGCGAAAAACATGGCGTTTACCCGAAAGGACATACGCTCGTCTGGGATAATCCACAATGGGCCGTTCCGACCTGGCTCCCAAACGATACAGCCGCCATTCAGCCGCTCATCGACCGGCGCATCGACCAGATTGCCGAACGGTACGGCCAGCGCATTCAGATGTGGGATGTGGTCAACGAACTGAAAAACCGGCACATGCACGTTCCGATGCCCTACAATTTTGCGCTGAAAGCCTTTCGACGGGCCGCCGGTGCCTTCCCCACCAGCGCCATCCTGATGCTGAACGAAACGACGTCGGTATGGTATGACCGTAAAGGCGAATACAGCCAGTATTTTCTGAACATCGAAAACTTGCTGCTGAAAGGTGCCCGGATTGACGCCATCGGTCTACAGTGTCACTTTTTTCATGGCGAACAGGAGTACCGCGACGTGCTTGCGGGGCGAACCATGCAGCCAACTGCTATCTTCGACGTACTTGACACGTATGCCCGATTCGGTAAGCCGCTGCACATCACCGAAGTGACCATCCCGACGGTGCCCAACACGGCGGAAGGCCAGCAGGCACAGGCGGCGGTTGCCCGGAACCTATACCGGCTCTGGTTCAGCCATCCCGGCGTCCGGTCGATTGTCTGGTGGAACGTCGCCGACGGTACGGCTACCCCCGACGAGGATAAATGGCTGGGGGGCTTTCTGGGTAAAACGCTTCAGCCGAAACCGTCTTACCACACCCTCGACCGTCTGATCAACCAGGAATGGAAAACCGTGCTGACGATGCAGCCGAAAGAGACCGGCCCCATCCGCTTCCGGGGTTTCTACGGCGAGTATGTCGTGCGGATTCGGCAGGGTAAAAAAATAACGGAACAACGGGTAAACTGGCGAAAAGGGCAACCAAATTCCGTTCAACTTGCACTCTGACCAACCCCACGTTTAATCATTATTCACTCATTCACTCATTCGCTCATTCGCAATTGCATCGTGAAAATTATCGATCTCCGCACCCGCTGCGTCGCCATTCCGCTCAACGCCCAGCTCCGCCACAATACCGGCGTACACCCCGGCTATTTTCTCCGTACCATTCTCGAAGTGATTACGGATGAGGGCATTGTCGGGCTGGGTGAAGTCGGCGGGGGCGACCAGCGCGGGGCGCTACAGAAACTCAAATCCCGCATCATCGGCGAAGACCCCTTCCACCTCGAACGCATCAAGCTGAAAGTTCTGCGGAGCATCTATTATCTCTCCAACGCCCGACTCTACGCCGCCATCGAAATGGCCTGCCTCGACATTCAGGGCAAGGTGCTGAACCGGCCTCTCAGCGATTTGCTCGGCGGACGCGTCCGCGATGCGGTGCCGTTTATCGCCTACCTGTTCTGGCGCTATGACCGCCCCGGCGGTGGAGGTACGGCGTCCCGGCACGACGAAACCGCCGAAGACATGGCCGATTTCTGCCAGGAACTGCACGAAACGCTGGGCGTCAAGGCCATGAAGCTGAAGGCGGGCGTGATGGCTCCGAAGGAAGAGGTGCGGGTGCTGGAACTCTGCCGCGACCGGCTGGGCGATGATTTCGGCCTGCGCATCGACCCCAACGGCCTGTGGTCGGTGCCGACCGCCGTGCAGATGGGCCGACGGATGGAAGACCTCAACATCGAATACTTCGAGGACCCTTCGTGGGGGCTGGAAGGCAACGCTGCCGTTCGGAAACAGGTGCGGATACCGGTGGCAACCAACATGTACCCGGCCCGGTTCGACGACCTGGCCCCGGCCATCCGGATGGGGTCGGTCGACATTGTGCTGACCGACCTTCATTACTGGGAAGGGCCACGCGGGGTGAAGGATCTGGTGGCCGTATGCAACACCTTCAATCTGGGCGTGGCGATGCATAGCGGGGCCGAATTCGGCATCGAACTGGCGGCCATGATCCACACGGCCTCGACCATCCCGACGATGACCTTCGCCGGGGATGCCCACTACCACTACCTCACCGACGACATCATCGAGGGCGGCTTGATGAAGTACGAAAACGGGGCCATTCGGGTGCCGACGGGGCCGGGGCTGGGCGTGTCGCTGGATGAAGACAAGATGAAGTTTTACGAAAACTATTACGAAGAAAAAGGCGACTACTACGCCCGCTTCCATCAGGACCCCTACCGCCCGGACTGGTTCCCGACGGTGGGCGGGATGTAGGTTTTAATGAATAATGAATCGCAACGGCGAACCGTAATGAAAAATGAAGGGCGATTGACGGGGCGGAAGGCGCTGGTGACGGGAGCCTCGCGGGGCATTGGCCGGGCCATTGCGCTGCGGCTGGCCGCCGGGGGCTGCACGGTCGTTGTGCATTATCATCAGAACCGGACCGAAGCGGAGGCCGTCGCCGGGCAGATTCGGGCCGGGGGCGGAACGGCCTATGTGCTACAGGCAGATTTGGCCGACGCAGCCCAGGCCGTTCGGCTGGGCGAGGAAGCATGGCAGGTGGCGGGGGGGCTGGACATTCTGGTCAATAATGCCGGTGTCTCCTACAAAAAACACTTTCTGGATGTCACGGAGGCCGATTTTGAGCAGTTCAACGCGGTCAATTTCAAAAGCACGCTGTTTCTGACCCAGACCGTGACCCGCCGCATGGTCGCCGCCGGGACCGAAGGCAGCGTCTACACCATTACGTCGGTGAACGGCATCCGGCCCGGTCTGGGTCTGAGTGTCTACGGAGCCACCAAGGGAGCGCTGGAAACGCTCATGAAAGGCGTGGCGCTCGAACTGGCCCCGCACGGCATTCGGGTCAACACGCTGGCGGTCGGGGCCATCGAAACCGACCTGAACCGGGCCGTCTGGGAAGATCCGCAACGGCTGCGGACGGTCAGCGAAGGAATCCCGATGGGGCGATTCGGGCAGCCTGACGAGGTGGCTGCCCTGCTGGTCGATCTGATTGCCTCAGACAGCTACCTGACCGGGGCCAGCATTACCGTCGATGGCGGACTGCTGCTGATGCGGGGCTACGGCAGGCCCGAACGCTATCCGGACGGCACATAACCGGAGCAGTCGACGATACCGACTATAACGACATCATTACCCATTCATGACCTTTTCCTTTTTGAAATGAAACTATCGCTTATATCCCTCTTTCTGCTGGCGCTCGGTTTCGGTTCTGCACAGGCGCAGCCCGACAGCACGGCCCGGAAGCTCTGGAGTCCTTACCGCATTACGCCGCGCACCGGAGCGCAGCACGTCGACCTGTCGGGTCCCGGCTGGGAGCTCTCCCATGCCGATCAGCCTGTAGCCGACATCCGTCAGCCGCGCAAAGACCCGTTTCTGACGTCGGTGCCCAACTCCGTCCACTGGTCGCTGCACAAGGCCGGGAAACTGCCGCATCCGTATTATGCCAGAAACTCGACGCAGTATCGCTGGGCCGAAGAGAAAGCCTGGTACTACAAAAAGACGGTGGACGTTCCGGCATCGGCCAGGGGTCAGTACGTCTTTCTATGCTTCGACGGGGTCGATTATTTCTCCAAAGTCTGGGTCAACGACAGTCTGGTGGGCGTTCACGAAGGCATGTTCGGCGGGCCGTCGGTGGAAATCAGCCGGTTGCTGAAATTTGGGCAGAAAAACGACGTCACCGTCGAAGTGCGGGCGGGAAACTGGGGAAACCGGGCCACCGACTACGAAAAACTGCCCCGCTCGGCTTCGGGCGAATTCGACTACAGCAAACGAACGGGCTACAATCCACGGGCGAGCGGCCGGATCATCAAACCCTGGGTGATTTCGGGCGGTTCGGGTGGCGAGGCGTTTTTTACGGTCGGCATGTGGCAGGACGTACGACTGGAAATCGTTCCGCCGTTTCACCTCGAACGCCCATATCTGACAACCCGGAGCGTAACCAGCAGCCGCACCGGCGGACCGGCGGCCCAGCTTCACCTCTCGGCGGAAGTTTTCGCCAACGCACATTCGCTCCAGAAACTATTACATCCGTGGCACAATACCCAGTTGAATCACCCCAATGAAAAGGGAACCCTGTTCAAGCCTATAACCGATAAACTGAGTGTGCTGGTGGAGCTGGCTCCCCGTTCGATGCCTTCGCAGACGGCGCTGACCAGAGAATTTCCGGTGCAGGCGTATGAGGGCCGCATCTGGCTGGAAGAAGACCTGACGCTGCCCAACGCCCGGCTCTGGAACCCCAACGGCCTCGGCGAACCGAATCTGTATGAGGTCCGGCTGACGCTGAAAAAGAACGGCCAGCCCATCGACCGCCTGCGTTTCGACTACGGCATCCGCACCATCGAACGCGTGCCCACCGCGGGGCCGCGCATCGCCGACCGCTGGGAGAATTGGCAGTTTATCGTCAACGGGCAGAAACTGTTTGTCAAAGGCATGAACTTCACGCCCCAGGACATCCTGCTCGACCTGCCCTACGAACGCTACCGCTGGACGCTCGAAGCCGCTAAAAAGATGGGCGTTCAGCTCATCCGCATCTGGGGCGGCGGCCTTCTGGAGTCCAACCATTTCTACGACATCTGCAACGAACTGGGCCTGATGGTCTGGCAGGACTTCCCGATTGGCAATCAGGACACGCCCGGTTATCCGCAGGACATCTGGGAGGCGCAGGTCGTACAGAATATCTTCCGGCTGCGCAATCATCCGTCGCTGGTGGTCTGGAACGGCGGCAATGAATTCAACCCGTATTCTTACGGCAATGCGGTCTCTGTCGGCATCATCGAACGCAATCTGGACATTTTCGATAAACAGCGGTTTTTTGTCCGCACTACGCCCGACGACGGGTCCATGCACGCCTACCCCGACATGGACCCGACCTGGTATAACCGCAGCTATAAGTTCGAGCCGTGGGTGTCGGAAACCGGTATGCACAGCATTCCCGAACCGGGTGTTTTTCGGGAGACGGTCGACAACCGGGAGTTTACGGGTCTCGGCAAGATGTGGGACAAGTCGTTTGGTCCCTCGCATCCCGAATTCATCCATCATTTTACCGAATACGGACCCGGTCGGGTACCCCGGATGCTGAGCCGGGCCTCGCACGTCGCCGACGTAACCGACCCGACGCTGGAAACCATCTCGGAAGCCTCACAGATTGGCGCGGGGGAGTTTTACCAGATTTTTTCGGAGAAAATGCAGGGCAATTACCCGGTCACGGCGGGTCTGATGCCGTGGGTCTTCAAACGTCACTGGCCGGTTATCGCCATTCAGTTGATGGACTGGTTCGGGCAGGCGGCTGCCCCCTATTATTTTCTGAAACGAACCTACGAACCCACCCACGTCGCCGTCGACCTGCCCCGGCTGTTGTGGGCTTCTGGCGAGACCATCGACCTCAATACCAAAATCACTCATGCCCTGCCCCGGAATCTGACCGGGCACAAGGTGTCGGTGGTTGTCTACGACGATGCCTTCAAACCGCTCTGGAAAGGCGAAAAAGCCGTGAACGCCCCTGCCGGGCCGTCGGTGACAGGCACCTCCATCGGGCAGTACCGCATTCCGGCGGAGTATAAGGATCGTTTTCTGTTTATAGTGGCCGAGTTGAACGACGCAACCGGGAAACGAGTGTCGCGGTCGTTCTACTTTCCGCGTTCGCTGACCAGAATGGACGACAAAGCCTTTTACGAGAAATACGTCTCGGAACCCATCGCCTGGCCCACGCTCGAAAAAGGCCCGTTTCTGAAACCGACCGTTGCCAGAACCGCCACCAGCCTGAAAATGAGCCTTCAGAAACAGGACGATCTGAGCGCCGACCGCAGCCGGATTACAGCCCAGGTCACCAACACGGGCACGATACCCGCTTTTATGACCCGGTTCGACATTGCGGGGGTAAAACGGGCGACGGTGGCAACGGACAACTACTTCTGGCTGGCTGCGGGCGAGAGCCGGACGGTGACCATTGACGTGCTGTGGCGGGAAACCCCGGCGGGCAAGGCATCCCTCACCGTCTCCGCCTGGAACGCCTCCGAAACGCGCCAGCCGCTGAATAATTCGGTGGTTTCGGCTGGAGCCAAAGCCAGCAACCCCTGATCCGACATGAGCGAATTCATTCCAAAATCACCTCCCGAAACGGCTGCCCCGCCATTGCCCCGTCCGTCGCCCTACCGCTGGGAATTGCTGGTTCTGCTCTGGCTGGCCTTTTTTCTGAACCAGGCCGACCGGCAGATTTTCAGCGTCGTGCTGCCTCTTATCCGGCAGGACCTGGGTCTGAGCGATGCCGACCTGGGTCTGATTGCCTCGGCGCTGGTCTGGACCTATGGCCTGCTGGTGCCGGTAGCGGGTTTCATCGGCGACCGTTTTTCCCGCCGCAACGTGGTGGGGTTTGCGCTGCTGTTCTGGTCGGTTGCAACCCTCTCGACCGGCCTGTGCAGCACACTGTTGCAGTTTATTCTGTTGCGGGGCGTAGCTACGGGCGGCGGAGAGGCTTTTTATGCGCCCTCTGCCAATGCGCTGCTGGGGGAAACCTATCCCGAAAAACGCTCCTTCGTACTGTCGCTGCATCAGACGGCAGTCTATGCCGGGATCATCCTCAGCGGGCTGATAGCGGGCTATGTGGGTGAACATTACGGCTGGCAGAACGCCTTTTTTCTGTTCGGAGGATTCGGTATCGTGCTGGCGGCGGTGCTGTTCCGGCGTATTCAGGGAGACGTTCCCGCCATGAGTTTGTCAACGAACCGGTTCGACATTACCTGCACGGCCCGGCTGGTATTTCGCAAACCCACGGTGCTGCTGCTGACGCTGGGGTTCGCCTGCATGGTGTTCGTCAATGTCGGCTACCTGACCTGGATGCCGTTGTTTCTGGTCGAAAAATTCGGACTGAGCGTCACGGAGGCCGGTTTTTCGTCGCTGGCGTACCATCATGTCGGGGCGTTTCTGGGTGTATTGTGGGGAGGGCGTCTGGCCGACCGCCGGGCGGCGGCTTCGCCCCGTATCCGCCCGCTGATTCAGGCGGCGGGGCTGCTGCTGGGCGCACCGTTCATTTACGGTATGAGTCTGGCCCCCACCGAAGCCCTGACCTATGCGGCCCTGTTCGGGTTCGGCGTTTTCCGGGGCTGGTACGATTCCAATATCGTTGCCTCGCTCTACGAGGTCGTCCCCCGACCGGTGCGGTCATCGGCCTACGGTCTGATGCTGATGTGCGCCTTTCTGGTCGGCGCTACGTCTCCTTATCTGCTGGGGGTACTAAAACCCTCGCTTGGTTTATCGGCGGGCCTCGCAAGCCTGACAATCAGCTATTTGCTGGGTGGCGCAGCCATTGCGCTGGGTGCCTTCGTGTATTTCCATCAAGACCGCGAAACCGCATGAACGCCGCCACAACCGATTGTCTGCTGACGAATCTCGCCTTTCCGGAAGGCCCGGCTTTTGCCCCGGACGGCAGTCTGTGGCTGGTTGAACTGAAAGGCGGCTGCCTGGTTCGGCTGAAGCCGAATGGACAGCTAACCCGTTTCGCCGTGGGAGGACAGCCTAATGGCATTGCCATCGACGCACCGGGCCGCATCTGGTTCTGCGACGCCGGACAGAATGCGATCCGACGTTTCGACCCCGCCACCCATCGGCTGGAGACGCTCGCGGAGACACTCGACGGGCAGCCACTGGACAAACCCAACGACCTGGCCTTCGACGCCACCGGAAATCTGGTGTTTACCTGCCCCGGCAACTCCCGGCGAGAATCTACTGGCTATGTCTGCGTTCTTCTGCCCGATGGTCGGGTACGGAAGATCGCCGATGGTCTGTATTTCCCAAACGGGCTTGCTTTCGATGCAGAGGGTCGGCATCTGTTCATCGCAGAAACCTACCGACACCGCATCTGGAAAGGCCGCTGGAATGCCCCGACCGCCGAGTGGACCAATGCCCGCGTCTGGTGCGAGGTGGGCGGTCCCGACGGGCCGGGTGGTCCCGACGGCATGGCGATCGACGAGCAGGGGAATCTGTACGTGGCCGTATACGGCACCGGCGAAATCCGGGTGGTCGGCCCTGCCGGACACATCCATGAACACCTTCGCCTGCCCGGCCAGAACCCCACCAACTGCGCATTCATTCCTGCCGATCCGCCGGGGCTGGTCATAACCGAAGCCGAGCATGGTCAGGTGCTTCGCCTGCCGACCCCCGCAAAAGGTAGCCGACTGTTTACTGGCCTACCCGCAGATCGAACAATCAATAGCTCATTTTAACGCACATTTCACGCATGGAAATCATCACCAACAACTACCCCGTCCGTCAACATTCTGTCAACTACGATCCGGCTGAGATTGCGGAGCGTTACAAAAAACTGTATGCGGCCCTGGTCTCCGACGCCCTCGAACACATGGGGTATCACAGCCAGTGCATGGTAAGCGGTATTTATCCCCTTCTTCATACGATGAAAGTGGCGGGCCCAGCCTTCACCTGCCACGGCATTGCTACGCCCAGCCGTGACGAAAAAATTCACGACATCCGGCTCGGCATGTTCAAGAGTATGACACCGGGCGTCGTGCAGGTGCGGGATACCCAGGGCGATACGTCGTGTGGGCAGTTCGGCGAGATTTCGGCCACTGCCGCCCACGCCCACGGTTGCGTGGGGGCGGTAATCGACGGCTCCACCCGCGATTCCAACTACCTCATCGACATGGGCTTTCCCACCTTCTGCCGCTTTCGCAACCCGGTAGAGGCCTTCGGGCGCTTCATGGTGGTCGACTACCAGATTCCGATCTATGTCAAAGGCATGGACGGGCTGCTCAAAATAAATCCCGGTGATTATATTTTTGGCGATAACGACGGGGTCGTCGTGGTGCCTGCCGAACTGACTGTGCCCGTCCTGGAACTGGCCGAGGAGTGGTTTGCCAGCGAAGCCCGCAGCCGCCAGGCGATGGCCGAAGGCCGTGACCCATTCGACGTTTACGAGGAGTTCGGTCGATTTTAATGGCTCATGCCCCCATTCGCTCTGGCCGATGCGGAGACTGATGAAAAGCGTTTTCGTATTTACCTGAGCAGGTTACTGGAAGATCGTTGCGTCTGGTCGTTTACTGGTCAGGCTTCTGCCAGACCTCCGAACTGTCCGGGGGTCTGGCTTTTTCCAACCGGCGAAAAACGTTACTTTCGGGGCATGAATCACCGTAACTTCCTCTTCGCCATTGCCCTGACGCTCGGTTTGGTCGCCTGCCAGACCGACGCCACCGAGCCTGCCGCATCCGATTACGATTTTTACCCCCTTGAGACCGGACGCTTCTGGAACTACGACGTCTCCGAACAGCAATTTTCCCTTAACGGCCCGCCCGTTAGCCGTACCTACCAGATTCGGGAAGTTCTCAGCACCCGCTACGACGAACAAAGCGGTAAACCGGCCTACCGGCTCGAACGATTCCGCCGTCAGACCGACAATCAGTCGTGGCAGGCCGATTCGGTGGGGAGCGTCCGGCTGCTCGGTGGACAGCTCATCCGGACAGATAACGGCCTCGATTACGTAAAGTTGATTTTCCCTGTCAGCGACCGTCTGGAGTGGAATGGCAACGCATTCAATGCGCTGGGCAGCGATGAGTATCAGTTCCGCAACGCCCGCCAGCCCTACAGCGTATTGACAAACACGTATCCGGAAACCGTGACGGTGGTCCAGCAGAACGACTCGACGCTGGTGGATCAGGACAAACGGCTGGAAGTCTACGCACGGGGCGTGGGCATGGTCTACCGCGAACGGGTGAAACTGCAGTTTTGCTCATCGACGCCCGCCTGCGTGGGTAAAGGCCAGATTGATTTCGGCATCCGGCAGTATGTTCGGCTGAAAGCGAGCGGGAAACTGTAGACCGGTCACGCAGTTACGAAGTGCCTGACAAAACTATTCGCCGTTTTTTTAGTAGCTTGGTAAAACGAATTCGTATATCAGCACCTGCCGCAGCAGCGGACCGCTTATGAAAAAGATACTACTCCTTATTCTGCTTTCTCTGCTGAGTTGTCCCGGTGTGGTTTCGGCGCAGACCGTTGCCCGTAAATATCTGGTGCTGTTGTCGGATAAATCCGCCTCGCCCTACTCACTCGGTCGCCCGGAACAGTTTCTGTCGCCCCGCGCCATCCAGCGGCGGCAAAAACAGGGCATCCCGATTCTGGAACGCGATTTACCCGTCAATCCAGCTTATCTGTCGGCCATCCGGCAGACGGGCGCCGTCGTCTGGTTTTCTTCCCGCTGGCTGAACGCCGTACTGATTCAGGCCGACGACGCTACCTACGCCCGCGTCCGGGCTCTGCCCTTCGTGAAAGGCGTCGAAATGGACCGTGCGCTCGCCAACGCCCGGCAGTCGGCAGTGCAGCAGAACAGCCAGCGACTGGTCAATAAACTCACCACCGAGCAGTTGGCGGAAGACATACCGGCCAGCTACGGCAATTCCCGCAATCAGTTACTGCAAATCGGGGTCGACAAGATGCACCAGCAGGGCTTCCGGGGCGAAGGAATGCTGGTCGGCATTCTGGATGCCGGCTTCAGCAATGCCGACCGGGTGCCGTATCTGCAGCACCTGTTTCGCGACAATCGCATTATCGGCACCTACGATTTTGTCCGGAAGGAAACCAGCGTTTACGAAGACAACTCACACGGTCTGAACGTATTATCCATCATGGGCGCCTACGCCGAAGGGCAGCTCGTCGGTCCGGCCTACAAGGCGTCGTTTCTGCTTCTGCGGACGGAAGACGCGGGCAGCGAGACACCCGTTGAAGAAGCCAACTGGCTGTTTGGTGCCGAATTTGCCGACAGCGCGGGCGTCGACGTCATCAACTCCTCGCTGGGCTATACCGAATTTGACGACAGCGCCTTTGACCACACTTACAATGACCTCGACGGCAAAACGACCCTCGTTACCCGTGCCGCCCGCTGGGCCGCCGAGTCCGGAATGCTGGTTGTAGTTTCGGCGGGTAACGAAGGCAACGGCCGCTGGCGATACATTTCTGCCCCCGCCGATGCGCCCAATGTTCTGAGCGTGGGGGCCGTGAACGGCCAGGGACAAAAAGCGTCGTTCAGTTCGGTTGGCCCTACTACCGACGGACGCATCAAACCCGACGTCGTGGCCCAGGGTCTGGGAACCGTTCTGGGAACGCCGGGCGGTGTTATCGCTACGGGTAATGGAACCTCGTTTTCGGCCCCGCTGGTGGCGGCGCTCGCTACGGGCTTCTGGCAGGCCAACCCCCGTCTGACGGCTCAGCAGGTCATCGAGAGCCTGCGGCGATCAGGCGACCGGGTAGGCAGCCCCGACAATGAGTATGGCTACGGCGTTCCGGATTTTGGCCGCGCCCAGGCCTTCGCGCAGGACTCACTCTCCCTGCTGGTCTATCCCAACCCCTTCACTGACAGCGACCGCCTGACGGTGCAATGGAACGAAGTGCCCGCCAATCAGTCGATGGAAGCTACGCTGACCAATGTGGCCGGGCAAATAATCTGGCGGCAGCGGTTCCCGACCGATCGGGTCGCCAGCATGTCGCTGCAGCCGCTCAATCTGGCCGCAGGCATGTATTTTCTGGTATTGACGACGGACACGGCCCGACGAACGGTGAAGATTCTGAAGCAGTAGGTTTTGTTTTTAACCACAGAGGAAACGGAGGCGGCACAGAGATAACAAAGAGTGTTAAGATTTATAACTCTGTTATCTCCGTGCCGCCTCCGTTCCCTCTGTGGTTAGACTCTTCACCGCAGCAGCGTCACCGGACCTTTATACTGCCGGTTGGTGTATTCAATCCGGTAGAAATACTGCCCGGACGGGTAGCCTTCGCCATCCCAGCGGAAACGGCGATCGGTGGAGCTGAAGACGGTCCGGCCCCAGCGGTTGACAATCTCCACGCGTTTGAACTGATTTGAGCAGTTGTCAGCCGGCAGGTCCGTCACCGTAAAAAAATCGTTTTTCCCATCTCCATTGGGTGTAAACACGTTGGGAATCATCGGCTCCCCGTTCACCACCCGGTCGCGGACGACGAACGTAACCGCCGTTGTTTTGGCGTTTTCGGTAATGCAGCTATTATCATTGACCGTAAAATTCATGACAAACGTCCGTTCACTCCTACCGCCGAGCGTCTCGCAGCCCGGCGTCCAGGCAAAGGGCGACTGAAGCGGACTGCGGCCCGTCTTCTCCTCAAACTGCATTCCGACGGCTTTCCAGTCAAAATCTTTTCCCTGCGCGGTCAGCCTCAAAACGTCGGGGTCCGGGTCGGTGCCAATGACGTCGAACCGGACGGGCAGTTGCGTCTCGTCGGTGGGCGGCAGCGTGATCTCGATGGTCGTGTTCTGGGCCGTGGTGCGGATGGCGGGCGGATTGCCCGTCTGCGGAGCCGCCGTCAGCCGGACCGTCACCGTGTCGCGCTGTTTTCGGTCGCAGCGGGTGTCGGTCACGATAAAATCGATGACGTATTCGCCGCTGCGAAGCTGGGCGCATTGCGGCGTCCATTGAAACCGCTGACTGACCTCTCCCGTACCCGTCGCCTGCGGGAAGCTCATGCCCACCTGAGCCAGGGTGAAACCACGCCCGACTGCTTCCAGCGTTAGCTGGTCTTTGTCCGGGTCGGTGCCGAAAACCTGAAACGTCAATGGCTGTCCGACCTGTACCGTCGCCCGGTTGTTGGACAGGTCGGTCCGGGAGTCGGGCGGACGGTTGGCGGACGCATCCAGTTGTACCCGAATACGCAGCGTATCCTGCAGCCCCTGCGGACAGCCTTCATCGCGGGCCAGAACCGACAGAGTGACCGTCCGGCCATCGGTGGGAATGGAGCACAGATCGAAACAGACCTGCGTTCGGGCCGTGTCGCCGCCGTTCCGGATAAATACTTCGGGCTGAACGATGCGGAGACTGATACCCTGACCCGCGAGAGGCGTTAGCTGGATGCGCTGGTTGGCATCGCGATCGGTGACAAATAAATCGAAGCAGGCATTATCGGTCGTGGCGTTCAGCTTCAGCAGGGTTCCTTCCTGATAAAACGTCCGCTGCCCGGTCGGGCGCATCAGCAGAGAGGGCGGACGATTGTTGGGGCAGTCGATGACTTTCAACTGAAACTCCCGCCGTACCAGGCCAATACGCTGGCGGTTGCGATATTCCTCCACCTGCACACTGAACACGTACAGGCCCGTGCGGTTGGCAGTGACCGACAAACGGCCCGTGCGGGGATCGACCCGCAGCGGCTGCGGACCGGGAATCACGCTGTTGAGGTCAATTCCCGACGACCACCGCACCTCCGGATAGCTGGAACTGGGGGTGGCCCGGGGCGTGGGGTTGGCGGCGGTAGCAAATCCGTTATACGGCGTTACCAGCGTATACACCAGACTGTCACCGTCGGGATCGCGGCCACCGAAATCGAAAGTAAACGGCTGGTTTACACAGATATAGTCTCCTTTCAACTGCCGGAAGACAGGCGAGGAATTGACCACCGGCGTTCCGTTTTGCGCCTGCGACGGAAACTCCAGATAGAAGACGGAACCCGCCGCTCCCGGATTTTGTATGTTGTTGATAATGTTGTTGCGGCAGCAGCGCTCCCAGACCATGTAATAACCCGCCGGGCTGTTGTAGACGGTCGGCAGCAGATTGACGCCGACGCTGTAGCGAATCAGCCGGGTCTGCAGACTCGAAATGGCACAATCGGGGTCCGTATATTCAATCAACTGGTTACTGATACGCGGCAGCGTGGCAATCGCCATGAGTTGATTGTCGAGTTTGCGAAAGATGTACACGTTGACGCTCTGATCTTCGGCCTGTGGATTGCCGTTCAGATCGTCGAAATACAGATTCAGGTTAATCTGGTGGGAAAAACCGCCCCCCCGATTGCCAAGATGCTGCAGTTCAAGTTCGCCGCCGACAATATGCGTCGCCCAGGCGCTGAACCGAAGCCCCAGCAGCAGGAAACAGCAGACGACCAATCGGGTAAAGGTGTTCATTCAGACAGGCAAGGGTTGTGGTTCGGGAAATAGCGTGCTTAATTTACAGAATATTTAGTCCATTATGCGTAGAAAATCCAGTAAAGTACAGGAACGATTATCCCAGATACGAATTGACGACGTGGCCGCTGAGGGCAAATGTCTGGTGCGGACATCCGAAGGAATTATTTTCGTGGAAAACATGCCCGGCCAGCCCGTCGTGGCCCCCGGCGATCGGGCCGATTTACGGATTGTCAATCAGAAAAAACAATACCGGGAAGCCGTCGTAGAGGCAGTTTATCCGGAATCATCCCTCCGCACTGAGCCGTTCTGCGAACATTTCGGCACCTGCGGCGGCTGCAAATGGCAGCACATCCGCTACGACGAACAACTGGCCTTCAAACACCGCCAGGTGGTCGACCAGCTCACCCGCATCGGGAAAGTGTCCCTGCCGCCCATCCGCCCCACGCTGCCCTCCGACCCCACCACCTATTACCGTAACAAGCTGGAATTTACCTGCGCCAATGGCCGCTGGATGACCGACGACGAAATTCGTTCGGGCATCGACATCGACAAACGCGTCGTGGGTTTTCACGTTCCCAAACGATTTGACAAGGTGCTGCCCATCCGGCACTGCTACCTCCAGCCCGACCCGTCGAACGCCATCCGGCTGGCCGTGGCGGATTATGCCCAGAGCCATGACCTGACGCTCTATGACCTGAAAAATCATACGGGCTTTCTGCGCACGCTCATCATCCGGACCACCTCTATCGGTCAGGTGATGGTGACCATTCAGGTGGCCGAAAACCGCCCCGACCGGCTCGACGGCCTGCTGACGTTTCTACAGCAATCGTTTCCGGAGATTGTCTCGCTGAACTATATCCTGAACACGAAGAAGAACGATTCGTATGGGGATCAGGAGGTTATCACGGCCCACGGGCAGCCTTACGTTGAAGAACAGATGGAAGACCTGACGTTCCGCATCGGGCCAAAATCCTTTTACCAGACCAATACCAGCCAGGCCTACCAGCTTTATAAGGTCACCCGCGACTGGGCGGGCCTGACCGGCGACGAACGCGTGTATGACCTCTACACGGGCACCGGCACCATCGCTCTGTTTGTGGCCCGGCAGGCCCGACAGGTGGTGGGCATCGAATACGTGGAAGCGGCGGTGGCCGATGCCCGCGTCAACGCGGAGGTCAATGGCATCCAAAACACGGAGTTTCTGGCGGGTGACATGCAGGCTCTGCTTACCCCCGCCCTCTTCGACCGCTATGGCCGCCCCGACGTAGTCATTACCGACCCGCCCCGTGCGGGCATGGACGAGGCTGTCAGCCGCAACCTGCTGCTGGCCGCTCCCCGGCGCATCGTCTACGTAAGCTGCAACGCCGCCACGCAGGCCCGCGATCTGGCGATTCTGGACGAATTATACGAAGTGAAAGACGTGCAGCCGGTCGACATGTTCCCGCATACGCACCATGTGGAGAATATCGTGAAGCTGGAGTTGCGGTAATAATTTATCTGGTCGCGTGTAGTCAGGTTTCGCCGTCAACCCTCGGCGATTCGCCTAATCTGCCAGACTGATTTATCTCGTCGTGTGTAGTCAGGTTTTGCTCCGTTAGGGGCTTGCTGTCAATAGATTCCGGTTATTTCAATAGAGAGCGCCGTAGGTGCGGCCTGTACTGAAACAGGCCGCACTTACGGCGCTTCTGGTATAATTATACGCGCTGGTGGCTATTGACATTTCGTTCCTAACGGGACTTTTATGGTTGATTCGATGGCTATCCCTTTAAAACGGCGTTTGCTGATTCGGGTCGACGTTGCCGAAGTCGGAGAGGTTGTTGGCCCGGCTTTTGAGCGTACCGCCGGGGTTTTCGAAGTTGCTCAGGCCCGATACGCTGCTGTCGAAGCCGCCCGGACTGAAGTTCGACGGTGGGCCCTGCGGAATGAAGTAGCCGTCCAGATCGGCAAATTTGGTGTATTTACCCACGAACCGGAGCCGGACGGTATCGAGCGAACCACTTCGGTTTTTTGCCATAATCACCTCGCCGGTTCCTGTCACGGGATTGCCTTCTTCATCCGCCGTAATACCGTAGTATTCAGGCCGGTAGAGGAAGATAACCATATCTGCATCTTGCTCTATCGAGCCCGATTCGCGAAGGTCGGAGAGTTGCGGTTTTTTGTCGCCGCCCCGCGTTTCCACGGCCCGGCTCAACTGCGAGAGCGCAATGACGGGCACGTTCAATTCCTTCGCCAGATTCTTTAGCGCCCGCGAGATGGAGGCAATTTCCTGTTCGCGGTTGCCAGCGCCTTTGGTCGAATCGCCCGACATTAATTGCAGGTAATCGATAACCACCATCTGAATATCGTGCTGCGCTTTCAGTCGGCGGCATTTGGCCCGCAGTTCCAGAATGGACAGGGCGGGCGTATCGTCGATGTAAATCGGTGCTTCGGTGAGCCGCTGGATTTTATGGTGTAGCTGCGCCCACTCGTGCGCCGCCAGATTCCCTTTCTTGATTTTTTCGCTGTCGATTTCCGCTTCCGCCGAAATCAGACGGTTGACGAGCTGCACCGACGACATTTCGAGCGAGAAAATCGCCACCGGCTGCCCGAAGTCGACAGCGGCGTTACGGAGGGCCGAAACGACGAAGGCCGTGTTGTGGGTTACGGTCATGTCTTCCAGCAGAAAGAGCCGGTTGCCGTCGATTTCAAAGCCGTAATATTCATCGACTTTATCGAACTCGACCTGAATGCCGGTTACCTGCCAGTCGACGGGGCTGGACCAGGATCGTGCCTTCTTCCGCTCGATTCGCACCGGAACCGTATCAATGTTCCCGTAAATGCGGATCCGGTATACTTCGCTTTCAAAACCCCGGCTGCGAATCGTCGCTTTTTTGGCATTCAGCGAAGTCCGAAAACCCAGCGTGTCGCAGAGATATTTTATCTGCTGCGCAAAATCGAGGTATCTGGTCGTGATTTCGTAGCCGTTCGACTGCTCCAGATAATGGCCGTCGCTGTCGATGAGACCGGCCAGCAGCGTCAGTCGGTTTGCCCGGCTGTTAAGCAGATAGTCGGACGGAATGTGTTTGTTTTCCAGCAGGTTAAGCGCCCGTAATTCATTCTGTAACGAATAGAAATATTGTCCACCCCGGCTACCCTTCGTGATGGCGTATGCCGGACACTTACCCGGCTGAATGTAACTGGAAACGGAGAGATTCAACGAACCAGCATACTCATTCAGGTAGTCAACGACTTCCGGATCGGTCGTAGAAATTCGGGAACTGTACGTATGACCGTCGCCCAACCATAATCCAAGAAAATACGGGTCGACTGGCAGGGCTTTTTCGGGCATTTCAATCCCGACTTTGTAGCCTTTATAATTCGATTTGAACTTATCCGACTTAGTCAGATAATCCCGGACGGTGATATTAAGAATATCTCCCTGCCGGTGCTTTCCCTCTGTCCTTGAACGTTTTAAGGAGAGAATATGGCTTTCATTAACCCGGTAATCCATGCCGTGATTCTGCCGAATCCAGTACATATTCTCCCGACCACGGGCAATCGACCGCACCCGCCGGGGCGTCGAATCGTCACCCATCAATACATCACCGGGCCGAACGTCTTCCACTTTTCGGAGCGTACCATCGAACATGACCACTTTCGTCCCCTTGCCGAGGCACTTACCCATACCCGGCCTGGCGGCCAGAATGATGAGTTCGGAGCGCTGCCAGCCCGCCGTGACCCGGTCGAGGGCGCTGAAACCCGACGGAACGCCCGTTAGGCCATCCCGGTTGTTTTTCTTCTGTTCGAGTTCGTCGAGCGCCTGCCGCATGATGGTGCCCATGTCGCCGACTTTCTTCCGGATGTTGGATTCGGAAATGCGGAACAGGGCCTGCTCCATGCGGTCGAGCAGGTTGAAGACGTCCTGCGTATCTTCGTAGGCATCGCGCTGAATTTCAGTGGAAACCGAAATCAGTTCGCGCTTGATGGCTGCCTCGGTGATGACGCGGGAGTGGTACTCGATATTAGCGGCAGAAGTAACTTTCGTGGTCAGGTCGGCCACATACATGCCGCCGCCCACCATTTCCAGTTCGCCGGTTTTGCGAAGCTGGGCCGTCACCGTCAGCAGGTCGACGGGTTCGGATTGCTGAAACAGGGCGTGAATGGCGCTGTAGATGCGCTGGTGGGCTTCCTTGTAAAAACTTTCAGGCTTAAGAATGTCGATCACCGCCGAGAGGGCGTCTTTCTCGATCATGAGGGCACCCAGAACCGCCTCTTCGAGATCCACGGCCTGCGGCGGAAGTTTGCCCAGACCGGTTTCGAGCCAGCGATTGGCCGAATTAGCGCGGCCTCCGGCATAGGCTGAAGGTTTTCTGAAGGGTGAATTATTTGGGCGATTGTTTTCCATTGGGTAGTGCAAGTATAACCAATCGCGGCCTGAAAAGAAACGGGATTTTTCCGGTATTTGCAGAAAGATTTTCCTTTAACAATCCGGTAACACCCTGTATATAAACTTACTGCTAACAGAATCATTACCAAAATAAGACCTGAAAAAAATTCTACTCTTCCCGCCCGCCCGAAGCACCTGCATTTGTTCCGAAGGAGCTATTTTTCGGCTAACTGATTAATTCTGAGAATCCTTTTCTTCAACCGGGTCGGCAGGGAGATAAATTCTTTCAAAATTTGTTGTATACCTAAAAGAAAGCAGCCAATTTAAGGCAGACAACAATCGTTCCATCCTTAACAACCCGGCAGGTTTGGTAGAAAAAGTAATCACACTCGACAACGTTTCGCTGATTGATTTTCTCGGCGTAGAGAACAACAACATCCGGGAAGTGGCCGCCGCCTTCCCGATGAGCAAAATCATTTCGCGGGGGAATGAAATCCGCATCAAAGGCACCACGCCCGAAATCACCCGCATCACCGACATTCTGGACTCGCTTCTGGAACATTATCAGAAATACGGCAAGCTGACCAACGAGCAGGTCCGGAGCTTCCTCCACAACACCGAAGCCGGCCAGACTCCCGTCGAACCAACCGACGACGAGATTCTTGTGTACGGCACAAAAGGCGTGATTGTGCGGGCGAAAACGGCCAATCAACAGCGCCTGGTCGAGGCTGCCGAAAAACACGATCTGGTGTTCGCCATCGGCCCCGCCGGTACGGGCAAAACCTATACCGCCGTCGCCATCGCCGTGCGGGCACTGAAAAACAAGGAGGTTAAAAAGATTATCATTACCCGCCCGGCGGTGGAAGCAGGCGAGAACCTGGGTTTTCTTCCGGGCGACCTGAAAGAAAAAATCGACCCCTATCTGCGGCCTATCTACGATGCGCTGGACGATATGATTCCGTCGGAAAAGCTGAAATACTCCATTGAAAACCGCATCATCGAAATTGCCCCGCTGGCCTACATGCGCGGTCGAACGCTCAACAACGCGTTCATTCTGCTGGACGAGGCCCAGAACACCACGCCCATGCAGATGAAGATGTTTCTGACGCGGATGGGTCCGAATTCGAAAGCCATTATCACCGGCGACCGCTCGCAGATTGACCTGCCTAAGCATCAGCGTTCGGGACTTATCGAAGCCACCGAACTGCTGAAAGAAATCAAGGGCATTGCGTTTGTCGAACTGGATGGCCGCGACGTGGTGCGTCACCGGCTGGTGAAAGAAATCATTACGGCGTATGAACGCTCGGAAAAATAAATCGAATACGCCTGGTTCTCTGCGGCTCAGCCATTCCCGTCTGTATCGGGGGTGGCTGAGTTTCCTTTTGCTGTCAGCGCTGCTCTTATCCCAAACGGGGCGGGCACAAACCAGCCCGGCACCTGCGTACCAGCGATGCGGGGCAGTGGAGTACGAGAAAGCGCTGGCCCGGCGCCATCCCCAGCGGGTGGTCCAGCGGGCGCAACTCGAAGAATTAATCCGTCAGCAAACAGCCCAGACAGCCTTCCGGAGCGGCAACGCCCGGACTGGTGAGGTCATTTACCGCATTCCGGTGGTCGTGCACGTCATCCACAACAACGCGTCCGGGGTCATCGGCGGGACCGGAAACGCCAATATCTCCGATGAACAGATCCTTTCGCAGATTACCGTTCTGAACGAAGACTACCGCCGCAAACCCGGTACGCCGGGCTTCAATACCAACCCGGTGGGGGCTGATACGGGCATCGAGTTTTTTCTGGCAAACCGCGACCCGGAAGGACGCCCCAGCACCGGCATTACCCGTCATTATTATGCCCGACAGAGTACGTTCGACATTTACGATGATGCTACCCTGCTGGCCGACATTGCCTACTGGCCCAGCGACAAATACCTGAATATCTGGGTAACCACCCTACGGGGCGATTTTCTGGGTTATGCGCAGTTCCCGACGGCCCCCACGCTGCCGGGTCTGACCGACGAAACCGACGAGCGTACCGACGGGGCTATTATCGACCACCGGAATTTTGGGCGGGAAATCGGCACCGTCACCCGGGCGCCCTACCGACAGGGACGCACCACCACGCACGAGATCGGTCACTGGCTGGGCCTGATTCATACCTGGGGCGACGAGGTCTGCGGCGACGATTACGTGGCCGACACGCCCCCGACCGAATCGCCCAATCAGACCGAAGAATGCCGCGAACGGTTCTCCAACTGCAACGGCGTCCGGACGCGCAACCAGATTGAGAATTACCTGGACTACTCGCCCGACGCCTGCATGAACCTGTTTACGGGCAATCAGCGGGATCGGATGCGGGCAGTGCTGCAGGTAAGTCCACGCCGGCAGCGGCTAATCCGGTCGGTGGCCTCGTTGCCCGAATCCGAAACCCTGACACTGAGCGTTTATCCCAATCCGGCCCGTCAGTCAACTGACCTGGAAATCCGCCTGAAAGGATTTCAGTCGTTCGACGTCGACCTGATCGACCTGACCGGGCGATTGATTCAGACCCGTCGGTACGATAATTTTCCCAGCAGTCTGATTAGTCTTCCGTTACATTCGCTGGCAGTAGGCGTCTACATGGTCCGGGTCCGCACCGACAGGGAGACAACGGCAAAACGAATCGTGGTATATTAAAGTATGATTGACGTTATACGGGCTACCGGTAAAGACGAGATGAATACCGTTTTCCAGATTCGGAAAGAGGTATTTGTGCAGGAGCAGAACGTTCCGGAGGAGGAAGAATACGATGAATTTGAGACAACGAGCCGCCATTTTCTGGCCCGCTGCGACGGCGTGCCCTGCGGTACGGCCCGCTGGCGCACGACATCCGAAGGCGTCAAGCTCGAACGATTTGCCGTGCTGAAAGCCCACCGGGGCAAAGGCGTCGGGCAGGCGCTGGTTCGGGCGGTGCTGAACGACGTGTTTTCCCAGCAGCCTGAACCCATCGAACGCATCTACCTCCACGCTCAGGTCTCGGCCATGCCCCTCTACACGGGTTTTGGGTTCAAAGCCATTGGCGGACAGTTCGACGAATGCGGCATCCAGCATTACAAAATGATTTTACCCGTCTCGCAGTACCCCCGCTGATTCATGCTGCGCTGGACCGCCTATCCGTTCATTCGTTACACCGCTGCGCTCATTACCGGCATCCTGGCGTACCTGACCGTTCCGTCGGGATTTATGCCGGGTCTGCTTTCGTTCATCATCGGTCTGATTCTGTTGACGGGGGCCATCCGGCTCGATATCCACCGTTCCTCCCGGCTGTCGGTCTGGAAAGGCCTGGGCATCTGGCTCATCCTGGGCGGTATCGGCTGGCTGGTGACCTACCAGCGCACAGCCCGCAACCAGACCAATAATCTGCTTCATGTGACGGCCCCGATACGGGCCTATGAAGCCGTGGTGGAAACGGGGCCGGAGAATCGGACGAAAACGTTCCGGCTCGAACTGGCCCTGCGCCGCATCCGCACCGACAGCGCCTGGCAGCCCGCCAGCGGTCACGTCATCGTATATGTCGATAAAACAATCGATCTGAAACCACGCTACGGCGACGTCTGGCTCGTTCGGGGCGCTCCGGAACGGGTGGAACCGCCCCGCAATCCGGGTCAGTTCGACTACCGCCGCCATCTGGCGAACCGGCAGATTTATCACCGGCAATACCTCCGCCCCACCGACCGGCTCGTGCTGGGACATGAACCACCCTCCCGCCTGACGGCGCTGGCTCATTCGGTCAACGGCTGGGCCGATAGCGTCATGACGAGTCATTTGGGTACGGGTCAGGAGTTTGCGATTGTGAAGGCGATGATTATCGGCGTCCGGGATGCCATCGATCCGGATTTGCAGCAGGCCTATTCGGTGGCCGGAGCCGTGCATGTGCTCTCGGTATCGGGAATGCACGTCGGGGTGCTGTTTGTGACGCTGAGTTTTCTGCTGAGTTTTTTGAAGAAAGGCCGACGCGGCAAATACATGTTCCTGACCGTGATGCTGGGGCTGCTGTGGTTTTACGCCCTCATGGCGGGTTTGTCGGCCCCGGTGCTGCGGTCGGCGGTGATGTTCAGCCTGATTCTGTTCGGGCAAACGCTGGGCCGACGGCATTATCTCATCAATACGCTGGCGGCGTCGGCGTTTCTTATTCTGCTCTTCGAGCCGTATGCCATCACCACGGCGGGATTTCAGCTCTCTTATCTGGCTGTCGGCGGACTGGCAATTGGCTTTCAGCCGCTTTATGATACACTGGACGTCAATAATCGCTGGCTGGATGAACTCTGGAAAATCACAGCGGTGGCGCTGGTGGCCCAGCTTGTGACCTTTCCGCTGGGCGTTTATTATTTCCACCAGTTTCCGACGTATTTCTGGCTGGCGAACCCGGCGGTCATACTGTTATCGTCGGCGGTGCTGATTCTGGGTCTGGCGCTGCTGGCCGGGGCAGGACTGACGATGACGGCGGCTTTAATCTCAACTGTAGCCGAAGCGGCACTGGCGTTTGTCACGCATTGGGTAGGTCAGGCGCTGTTTGGCAGTATGTGGCTGTTGAATCAGTGTGTCCGCTGGACCGAACGCCTGCCCGGTTCCGCCCTGAAACACCTGACACTTTCGCTGCCCGAACTGGCCCTGCTGTGCGGGGTTATCCTGACGGCCACGCTGCTGGTGATGACCCGCCGCAAAGCCTGGGTCTGGTGGCTGGCCGGTTGCAGTATGTTGCTGTCGGCTTCGGTTATCCGGACAAATTACCTGCGTTCCCAACAGCATCTGCTGGTGGTGTCGTCGGTGCCGCGTCAGTCGGTGGTGAATCTGGTCAGTGGCACTCATGCACGGGTGGTGTCGGCCAAATCGCTGCATCCACAGGAGGTTTCGTTTCAATTACAGGGAATGTTCGACAGTCTGGGCGTCCGGCAGGTGGATTACGCATTACGGGATTCGACGCTTTTCGGGCGGTATCGTCGGTTATCGATGCTGACGTTTCGGGGCAGAAGTTTACTGATGATGGAACGTCTGGGCCGTGGCCCGGTCTGGCGGCAGCCGACGGTGGTGGACTACCTCCTCATCAGCCGTAATTCCCTCCGCGACTGGCGGCAACTGGATGGCCGGGTGGTCGCCCGGACGGTTATTTTCGATGAAACCAACAAGCCCGCTCTCGTGGACGAACTACTGGCCGAAGCCCGGCGGCGGGGCATCCAATGCCATTCGGTGCATCATCAGGGGGCGTTTGTGGCAGAATTGTAACCAATGACTGGTATAGTTATAGGCGCAGTCAATAGAAACAGTGTATTTTCATCGGCGAAAAAGCCCCGTGGGGCGGCCTGTTAATAGAAACACAGCATATCCACCTGTCAACAAGCCCCGTAGGGGCGACCTGTAAAACGTATCATAACAGGTCGCCCCTACGGGCTTTTGTACGGCTCAGGTAGGGACATCTCTATTGACGGGACGCCCTTACGGGACTTTATTAAATGGAGGGTCAATAAAACGTTGCCATTTAATTATCTAAAAATATAACTTCGTCCATCTTCGGGATCAGATTAAAAACGCTTCAATCCTATGCCCTCCTTCGACGTCGTCAGCAAAGTGGATTTGCAAACCCTCGATAATGCAGTAAATGTGGCCGTGAAAGAAATCGGTACGCGCTACGACCTCCGCAACAGCAAAACCACCGTCGACCTCGACAAGAAAGCGCCTTCGCTCCGCATCGAAACCGACAACGAGATGAACCTCAAGTCAGTCGAAGACGTGCTGCTGGGCCGGATGGTGAAACAGGGCCTCGACGGGCGCTGTCTGGATTTTGGGGCCACCCCTACGCCCCACGGCAGCCGCCTGCGCAAAGACCTGAAGGTGCGGCAGGGCCTCGACAAAGACCAGCAGCGCAAAATTCTGAAAGCCATCAAAGACGGTTTTCCGAAGGTGACGGCCCAGGCAATGGACGATCAGGTGCGGGTAAGCAGCAAAAAAATCGATGAATTACAGGCCGTTATCGCTCACCTCCGCCGCACGATTCAGGATGTTCCGCTGCAGTTTGTGAACATGAAAAGCTAAAAACTTTTTGGCAGTACGACACGTTCTTCCAGTATGGAAAAACTGGAGAAAATCCGTAAGTCGTACACCGAATTTGTACTGGAACACGGAACCCCGCCGCCCTCCGTTTTTCAGTTTGCCAAAAAGCTGAAAATCACCGAAGCGGAGTTCTACGAATACTATACTTCCTTCGAGGCCATCGAGGCCGACGTCTGGCTGGCGTTTTTTACGCAGGCGAAACAGACCGTCGAGGCCGATGCGGTGTATCAAACCTATTCCGTTCGGGAAAAACTGCTGGCGTTTTATTACACCTGGATTGAGGTGCTGAAATCGCAGCGGAGTTTCGTGGTATACAGCTACAACCGCATCCGGCAGAACCCCGCCGCTACGCCCATTCAGAAAGCCGCCCTGCGCCGCCGCTCGACGGCCTCGCCCATCCTGCGCCCGTTTCGCGAAGCCTTTACCGATTTCGCCCGCGATCTGCTGGCTGAAGGCCGCGAAAGCAAGGAGGTGGAACCCCGCCCCTTCCTGTCGGAGCGTTACGTCGATGGGCTATGGATGCAGACGCTGTTCCTGCTCGATTTCTGGGTCGGCGACGTCAGCAAAGGCTTCGAGAAAACCGACACGGCCATCGAAAAAACCGTCAACACGGCTTTTGACCTCATTGGCCGCTCCCCGCTGGATTCGTTGTTCGACCTGGCGAAGTTTATTTATCAAAATAAATGAGTGAAAGAGTGAATGAGTGAAAGAGCGGCTGACGCACATTATCCCTTACGGTGAAGCCGCTCTTTCACTCATTCACTCTTTCGCTCTTTGAAAATGAAAGAGCAAAACAGCATTCCCACCTCCAAAGTCGCCCGGGCGAGTCAGTTTGTGAAGGCCGGTATCAAAGTGGGCGGCAATTACCTGAAGCATTACAGCAAAAAACTGGTGCAGCCCGATCTACCGAAGGAAGAGTTGCATAAAGACAACGCCGCCGACATCTACGACGCCCTGAGCGAGTTGAAAGGCAGCGCCCTGAAAATGGCCCAGATGCTGAGCATGGACCGCAACCTGCTGCCCCGTGCCTACGTCGACCAGTTCACGATGTCGCAGTATTCGGCCCCGCCGCTGTCGGGGCCGCTGGTGGTGAAAACTTTCCGGTCGCATTTCGGGAAGTCGCCCCAGCAATTGTTCGACAAATTTGAGATGAACGCCGTCAATGCCGCCTCCATCGGGCAGGTGCATCTGGCGTGGAAAGACGGCAAAAAGCTGGCCGTCAAGGTGCAGTATCCGGGCGTGGCCGATTCGGTCAGTTCGGACCTGCGGATTGCCAAGCCGCTGGCGGTTTCGCTACTGAATCTCAATGAGCGCGACATCGACCGCTACATGGGTGAGGTAGAAAGCAAACTGCTCGAAGAAACGGACTATGATCTGGAGCTGAAACGGTCGGTGTTCATTTCGGAGGCCTGTTCGCACATCGATGGGCTGATTTTCCCGAAATATTATCCCGAACTATCGAGCAAGCGCATTCTGACGATGGACTGGCTGGACGGTCTGCATCTGAAAGATTTCCTGAATACGAATCCGTCGCAGGACGTCCGCGACTGCATCGGGCAACTGCTCTGGGATTTCTACGACCACCAGATTCATCAGCTCCGGCAGGTTCATGCCGACCCGCATCCCGGCAACTTCCTCATGCGTCCGGATGGAACGATGGGCGTCATCGACTTTGGCTGCGTGAAGGTCATTCCCGATTTCTTTTACGATAATTATTTCCGGCTCATCAACTTCGATACGCTGGAAGACGAGGCCGTAACCCGGCAGATTTTCCGGAATCTGGAGTTCATCGTTCCTGACGACGGCCCCCGTGAGCAGGCCTTTTTCTCCGACCTCTTCAAGCAGATGATCCGGATGCTGGGCGAGCCGTTCAGCGTGTCCGAATTTGACTTCGGCAGTGATGCTTACTTCGATAAAGTTTACGCCTTTGCCGATGAACTGTCGAAAGTGGAAGAACTGAAAAACTCGAAGGTGGCGCGGGGGTCGCAGCACGGACTCTATATCAACCGGACGTATTTTGGTCTGTATTCGATGCTGCACGAACTACGGGCAAAGGTCGTCACCCGCAAACCTGAATGGCTGCGGGCCAGGGCAACGGCGGGGGGCTGAGCGGGGTTTTTATCGTATATTGCAGGAAAAACCACCGTTATTTTGACGAATCCGAATCTGCCCTTCCCGCTTACCGAATCAGGCCCGGCTTCACGCCCGCGCTTCGACGATATTTTCATGGAACTGGCCGTGAACCTGTCGCGGCGCTCCCACTGCATCAAGGCGCAGGTAGGGGCCGTGCTTACTCAGGATACGCGTATCATCTCCATCGGCTACAACGGCCCGCCCGCCGGAACGCATAACTGCGACGAAGAATTTCCGGAAACGGGCTGTCCCCGTGATTCCAAAGGCAGTTGTTCGCTGGCCCTGCACGCCGAACAGAACGCGATTCTGTATGCGGCCAAAAACGGAGCCAACATCGAAGGTTCTACGCTCTACGTAACGCTGTCGCCCTGCATCGCCTGCGCCCGAATCATCTACAGCATGAAAATCGCCAAAGTGATTTTTCTGCATTCCTACGCCAAATACAAAGGTATCGGCGTCGATGAAGGCGTGGAGTTTCTGCGGAAATTCGGCGTGGAAGTGGCTGCCTACCAACCCTCGGCAGGCTTCGAGTCAACATTCACCCAGGGCGATCCGCACCTGTAACCCGGACCGGGTCGCCGGAGCGAAGATTTTCCGGGTCTTGAGCGAAGCTCAAATTTTTATGCCTTCGGCATACCCGGAAAACCTTTCCGGGTTACAGGACATGAACATCCTCGCACACGCATATCTGTCCGGTCCCGATGAAGGCGTTATTGTCGGGAATTTCATTGGCGATTTCGTCAAGGGCGATCCCACGCACCCGCGTCACGGCCTGACCGACGCCGTCCGGCGGGGCGTGTATCTGCATCGGCTCATCGATTCGTTTACGGACGAACACCCCGTAACGGCAGGTTTGCGGGAGGTTCTGCGTCCCCGCTGCCACAAATACGCCGGTCCGGCGCTCGACGTCATTCTCGATCACTTCATGGCCCTGCGTTTCGAGCAGTACGCCCAACAACCGCTGGCCGTGTTCGTTCAGGGGTTTTATGCCGTTATCCAGAAGAATTTCAACCTGCTGCCCGTGCCCGCCCTGCGCATGGCCGACTACATGATTCGCCACGACTGGCTGACGCACTACGCCATGCCGGAGGGCATCGACCGGGCGCTGAAAGGCATCGCCCGGCGCACAACTTTCCCTTCCGGTATGGACACAGCCATCGACGACCTTCTGGCTCATTATGCTATCTTTGCCGACGGTTTCGACCGCTTTTTCCCAGAACTGCACAACGCCACCCGGCATTTCCTGCTGAACGAGAACGCATGACCCCCGCCATTGAACAGGTTTTAAAGGACATTCGAAAAAAACAGTTTGCCCCCGTCTATTTCCTGCACGGCGATGAACCGTTTTATCTCGATAAACTGGCCGACGAAATTGAGAAAGTGGCAGTGCCTGAACACGAAAAGGGTTTCAACCAATTTGTAGCATTCGGGAAGGACACGGACGTCGGCGGGGTGCTGAACATGGCCCGGCGCTACCCGTTCATGGCCGAACGGCAACTGGTGCTGGTGAAGGAAGCCCAGCAACTGGGGGGATTAGGCGAGAAAGCCGGTCAGTCGCTGCTGGAAGATTATGCCCTGAATCCGCTCACCTCCACGATCCTGGTTCTGTGCCACAAAGGGCCCTTCGATGAGCGGAAATCGCTGGCGAAAGCCTTCGGGCAGAAGGGCATTTTGCTGCAATCGAAACGGATGTATGACGATAAGGTGCCCAACTGGATTGGCGATTACTGCCGTCAGCAGGGTCAGAAGGTGAGCCTGAAAGCCATCCAGTTGCTGTTCGACTCCATCGGCAACGACTTGAAACGGCTGGCGGGCGAAATCGACAAAATTCTGATCAATCTGAAGGTCGGGGAAGAGATTTCGGCGGAAACGGTCGAGCGCTACGTCGGTATCAGTAAGGAGTACAATATTTTTGAGTTACAGAAGGCCCTCACCCAGCGCGACGTGCTGAAAGCCAATAAGATTGTCGATTATTTCAGTCGCAATCCGAAAGACAATCCGCTGCCGCCGATGCTCATTCTGCTGTATCAGTATTTCACGAAAGTGCTGATGATTCAGGCCTCCCGCGACCAGTCGGAGAAGGGGCTGGCTTCGCTGCTGGGCGTGAATCCGTTTTTCGTCAAAGATTACCTGCAGGCCGCCCGCGCCTATCCGCTCTGGAAGGTGGCGTCCATCATCCATTCCATCCGCGTAGCCGACGCCCGCTCCAAAGGCATCGACGCCCCTACCCTTTCAGAGGGCCAGATTCTGAAACAATTAGTTTTCGAGATTCTGCATTAATTCCCTGCGTTCTCGGTCGGAGCCGATTTTGACTCCACAACCGGACGATTCCGGCGCACCTGCGGAACGGGTTGTTTATAGTTCGTCACAGGTGCAGCGACATCCGAGGCGGGTACGGCAATCGTTGCCGCCTGTATCTGGCCTCCCCGCCGCTGCTGTTCCTTCACGTCGACAATCGTCTGTGCTTTCCGGCGCCCCTCCCGAAATACGATGCTGGCGGGACGATCGGAAGCAGCTTTGTTGGGATGCTTGTAATTATGAACGGAATGCGTTCCATCGTGTGCGTTGGCCCGTTGCCCGAAAGAGGAAGATAGTCCGAAAAGCACTAGCGCCGAAGCGACTAACGATAATCGTTTCATAGGAGTTAAATTGACCGGTTTTGTTGTACTCTGGACGGCAATATAACCCCAAATGTATCTACTAAGTTTTTAGTTAAATAGAATTTATCTTCCAAACCATGCGAACCACGGATTCTTCACGAGTCAAACTGCTTATTTTATCTAACGGAACCCATTGAATGTCCTTTCGTTCGTCCGACAGCCCGAATGCTTCACCGGGATCGGCTTCGAGCAGGAACCGGACGTCGTAATGCAGGTGTTTGGGGATGTCGCCCCGCATCGGAATCGGGTGAATGTCCACGTCGAAAACTGACTCGCTGACGACCCGGAGACGTTGCAGACCCGTTTCTTCCTGAGCTTCTTTGAGGGCCACTTCCAGCACGTCGGGATTACCGTCGCAGTGACCGCCGGGCTGCAGCCAGCGGTCGAGTTTGCGGTGATGCAGCAATACCACCCGCTGCCGGTCGGGACTGACAATCCAGGCCGATCCGGTGACGTGCCCGGCCAGCAGCGAGCGCTCGAAACAATCGGGATGGGTGGTGACGAACTGAATCATGTCGTCGAGCATCCGGCCTTCGTGCGGATCGGTGGGCGTGTAGGCGCTGAGCAGGTGGAGTAGCGGTTGGCGATGCATATGTTTAAACGCAAAGACGCAAAGGTAAACGCGAAGACCGCAAAGTGTTTCTCTGCGAACTTTGCGCTTACCTTTGCGTCTTTGCGTTTAAACCCCCTAAACTTTGCTTTCTGAGCAAAAACCCGCATTTTCGCCGGGTAGTTCAACAAACCATCTACAACGAGAAATCATGAAAAAAGTACTTCTTCAGGCGGTGACGCTCTGCCTCGTGGCCCAACTGGCTACGGCCCAGATTCGCCTGCCGCAGCCCAGCCCCTCCGCTACTTCGATGCAAACTATTGGCACCACGGATGTTACCGTGAAATACTCACGTCCGAGCGTGAAAGGCCGGGAAATTTTCGGTCAACTGGTGCCCTACGGCCAGCTATGGCGGACGGGTGCCAACGCCGCCACCACCTTCCAGACCTCGACCGACGTGATGGTGCAGGGCCAGAAACTGCCCGCCGGAACCTACTCGCTGTTTACGATTCCGGCGCAGGACGAATGGACGCTGATTTTCAACAAGAACGCTCAGGCCAGCGGCGATGCCTACAAGCAGGAAGAAGATGCGCTGCGGGTAAAAATCAAGCCCATGCCGACCAGCGAGAAGATGGAATCGTTCTTTATCGGCTTCAGCGACCTCACCGACAGCACCGCGAAGATGAACATCGCCTGGGCCAACATCAAAGCCGCCGCCGACCTGATGGTGGACGTAACGGCCAATGCTCAGGCCAACGTTGAGAAAGCCGTTGCCGAGAAACCCGAAGACCCCGGCGTGTTGACGCAGGCAGCGGCGTGGAATCTCTCGAAAGGGCGTAATCTGGAGCAGGCGCTGGCCTGGAGCGACAAAGCCATCGGCCTGAAAGAGACCTTCCGCAATGTCTGGACGAAAGCGCAGATTCTGGCGAAGATGGGCAAATTTGCCGAGGCCCTGCCCCTGGCCCAGCGTGCCCTGAGCATCGGCCAAACCTCCGGCGACCCGGCGTTCCCGTTCTTTAAAGACGCTATCGCCAAAGGCGTAGCCGATTACACGTCGAAACTTCCGGCCCTGCCGACAGCGGTGAAAGGGAAGAAGAAAAAGGCGTAATATGTTTGCTATCAATTTGATGAGAAGCCGTCCGCAGGGGCGGCTTTTCCTGTTTTATCCAGCCCCCGCAGCGCCCAGGCCAGGGCCACCACCAGCACACAGCCGATGACGTTGAGCCAGAGAAAGGCCGTCAGGTCGAGCCAGTAACAGACCACCACCAGCGCCTCGGCCAGCACCGCCCCCCAGAACGTGGCCTTCGGGCCAAACTTTTTGAAATAGAACGCCACCACGAAAATACCCAGAATGACGCCGTAGAACAGCGAACCGAGGATGTTGACGGCCTCGATCATGCTGCCCATCCGGTTGGCAAACTGCGCCACCACGATGCAGAAAATACCCCAAATCACCGTCGCCACTCTCGAAGCCAGCAGATAATGCCGATCCGAAGCCCCATGCCGGAAGCGGCGTTTGTAGATGTCGACCACCGTCGTGGAGGCCAGCGAGTTGTAGGCGGCGGCAATCGACCCCATCGAGGCGCTGAAAATGACGGCAATCAGCAATCCGATGAGGCCGTGGGGCAGGTAGTCGAGCACAAACCGCAGAAACACGTAATTCACGTCGTTGGTATCGGCCGCCGGGTTATTCCGCCGAATCAGGTCGACCACTTCCTGCTTTACGGCTTTACTTTCGGCATCGGTTCGCCGAATCACCTCACGGGCCTGACTCACCGCCGCCCCATCGCCGGTTTGCAGGCCCTGTTCGAGCGACAGCACCGCCGCCCGCCGCTGGGTTTCCAGCCGCCCGTGCTGCGCTTCTAGCTGTTGATAATCAGCGGCGTAGACGCTCTGCCGCAGGGCGTCGGTTTCGAGTTTATTAAAAAATGCCGGGGATGGGTGAAACTGATAAAACACGTACACCAGCACCCCAACCAGCAGAATCAGAAACTGCATCGGCACTTTCAGCATCCCGTTCATGAGCAGCCCCAGCCGACTCTGCCCCACCGACTGCCCCGTCAGATACCGCCCCACCTGCGACTGGTCGGTGCCGAAATACGAAAGTTGCAGAAAAAAGCCCCCAATCAGCCCCGACCAGAGGTTGTAGCGGCTATTGGGGTCGAATTTCAGGTCGATGGTATTGAGCCGCCCGGCCTTACCCGCCACCTGCAGGGCTTCCGTAAAGCCCACGCCTTCGGGCAGCAGATGGACGGTCATCCAGCCCGCCAGAAACATCGCCAGCGTGACGATGAGCATCTGCTGAATGTGCGTATGTGAGATAGCTTTCGTTCCACCCGAAACGGTGTAAATCAGGACGATGCCACCCATGATGACATTCGTCCAGTAGATGTTCCAGCCCAGAATGGTCGATAGAATAATAGAGGGGGCGTAGATGGACAGGCCCGTCGACAGGCCCCGCTGCAGCAGAAACAGCAGGGCGGTGAAAATCCGTACGCGGGCGTCGAACCGGCTTTCCAGAAACTCATAGGCGGTGAATACCTTCAGGCGGTGGAAAATAGGCACGAACGTGACGGCCAGCACCACCATTGCCAGCGGCAGCCCGAAGTAGAACTGCACGAACCGCATGCCGTCGGAAAAGCCCTGCCCCGGCGCCGACAGAAACGTAATGGCGCTGGCCTGGGTCGCCATCACCGACAGACAGACGTGGTACCACGGCAGTGAATTCCCGGCCAGCAGGTAATCGTCCATGCTGCGGTTGCCCCGGCTGCGAATCACCCCGTAAACAATAATGAGCGCCAGCGTTCCAAGCAGCACCAGCCAATCCAGCCCGCTCATGAAAAATAACGCATAAATAGGTAAAACAGGATAATTTCCAGCACCAGACTACCAATGACAAGGCCATATAGCTGCCGCCAGGAGCGAACGAAGGGAGGAAGGTCGTGGGTGTCTTCGGACATACTGATTGACGATGGGTCTATCGGGCGAAAATAGACAAATACTGTACAGACTACGCTGAAAATACATAAATGGTATAATTCATTTTACTTTTTGAATTATGCGGGGGATAAACTAGCTTGCGGCCCCAATAAACATCATTATTCATCGACATGCAGCCGACATCCGAACAAAGTATTGAGAAACAAATCTTTAGCCTGCAAAATAAAGTCGCCGTCATTACCGGAGCCAGCAAGGGCATCGGCGAAGACATCGCCCGTTTGTATGCCCGGTTCGGGGCAAACGTGGTGGTCAGCAGCCGTAAGCAGGACGCCTGTGACGCTCTGGCCGCCGACATCCGGGCGCAGGGCGGGGCGGCCATCGGTATTGCCGCCCATGCCGGTGATTTCGACCAGCTTCGTCGCCTGGTCGATACAACCATCGACACTTACGGCGGCATCGATATTCTGGTGAATAATGCCGCCGTCAATCCCGTTTTTGGCCCTTCGCTCGACTGCGACGGGGCGGCATTCGATAAAATCATGCAGGTCAACGTAAAAGCGCCGTTTGAACTGAGCAAGATGGTGTACCCATCCATGAAAGCGCGGGGCGGCGGCAGCATCATCATGATGAGCAGCATCGCCGGACACACGCCCGACCCCGGTCTGGGCATCTACAGCGTCAGTAAGGCCTCGCTGAACATGCTGACCAAAGTGCTGGCGAAAGAATGGGGCACGGACGGCATCCGGGTCAACGCCATCTGTCCAGGTCTGATCAAAACGAAATTCAGTCAGGCGTTGTGGCAAAATGATAAAATTCTGGAGCATTTTACCGGAAAACTTCCCATTGCCCGCATGGGTACGACCGACGAAATCAGCCCCCTGGCCCTGTTTCTGGCCTCCGACGCCTCATCATATTGTACGGGAAGTTTCTTCTATGCCGACGGGGGAACAACGATTTGAAGCCAGCGGACCCTGGGTTGAGTGAGTTTTTTATTAGGCTAAAGCCAAAAAAGGTTTGCATCTATTTTCTATCCCCGGGCTAAAGCGCCGGGGCAATTCATTTTCTGCAACCTTAGGGCAGACGATGCTGGCTTCCATAATCATTCGTTGAAAGAATTGCCCCGGCGCTTTAGCCCGGGGATAGGCAAATCTCTACCTCCCGACAAAGGGCTTTAGCCCAATTATTTTTTTGTCAGAATCAACATCCGCTTCGTCTGCTCCGTCACCCGGAACCGGTCGTCCATCCGGTAACCGATAAGCCAGACGATCTGCTCCCCCGCCATCAGCACCCGGGCCGACCGCCGTTCCAGCACCGACACTTTGCGGTTCGTTAGAAAATCGCCCACCGTCTGCTGTCCCTTCATGCCAAAAGGACGGAAACGGTCGCCGGGCTGGCAGGGTCGAATCATGAGTTCTTCCGGTAATAAATCCGCATCCAGACAGGCCTCGTTTGGGTCGGAGGGAAAGACGAAATCCGGCGTATACGTCTGAATATGAACCTGTAGCCTGAACTCCGACCATACGTCGATTTCGCCCGAAGGCACAACCGGGAACTGAACCGGCTGTCGTTCAGGCCGGTCGAGGGGCAAAATCACCAGACAATCGCGGTCACGAACGACCTCATGCGTGGCCGACACAAACACCTGCCCGAAGTTTTCGCTCCGGATAGCTTTCTCCAGCGGTTCCATCTGATAAGGCCGGAAACCAAACGATTTCAGCCATTCGCTCATACGGAAAGGCCAGGCACTCAGACCGAGCAGGTCAGCCAGTGGCAGCAGAATAGCGTCGTCCTGCCGTCGGACAAGGCCGTCCCACGAACGTTTCAGCGCCTCCGTTACCAGAATTTCGGCACCCTGCACCGCCCGGTAGGTCTGGCGTATCGTATCCAGCAGATCCGGATTCAGGTCTTTCAGCACCGGCACCACCTGATGACGCAGCCGGTTGCGGGCGTATTTGTCCTCCCGATTGGAACTATCCTCCCGCCAGGTCAGTCGGCGTTCGGCAGCGTAGCCTTCGATGTCGGCCCGGCTGGCAAACAGCAGGGGCCGCACCACCCGCCCCTGTCGCGGGACGATGCCTTTCAGACCAGCCAGGCCCGTTCCCCGTACCAGATTCAGCAGCAACGTTTCCAGAGCGTCGTCCTGATGATGGGCGGTCGCAATGTGGGTATAGTCAAATTCATCCGCCAGTTGCTCGAACCAGGCATACCGCAGGGTTCGGGCGGCCATCTGAATGGAAATGCCGCTCTCCACTGCCGCCCGTTCCGTATCGAAACGATTCACATGAAACGGAACGCTCAGTTTCCCGGCCAGTTCACGGACAAATTGCTCATCCTCGTCCGACTCCAACCCCCGCAGACGGAAGTTGACGTGGGCGATGGCGAAAACGAAGCCCGTCGATGCCAGCAGGTCGGTCAGCACCACGGAATCCAGTCCGCCGCTGACCGCCAGCAGTACTGAATCAGTTGGCTGAAATAATTGTTTATCGTTAATAAAGCTTAAAAAAGCGGGCTGCATCGCCGGGTCTGGGGCCGAAGCCGTAATTTTGTGCGTTACAAAGTAACGAAATAGAAAGATGGAAGGATGTTAAATGGATGCCGGATGGATGCCATCGCTCCGAGCGATGGCATCCATCCGGCATCCTTCCAGCGCCCCTCGCCGACCGCCACCCAGAAAAAGCCGTTACTGTAAAATTTCCAAAATGTATTGCAACCTTCGTTATATTCATTGGGTCTTTGGCAGTAGAAACCGTCGTTCTTTGCTGGTTATCACCCTGTTGATTATCAGCGGGTGGTGCCCTTCCGGCCTTGTCCGGGCGCAAGTGGGGCGTCCCCCGGTGAATACGGGTACGAACGGCGAAGTGGTCGAACTGCTGCGGGCTGGCAAATTAACGGGCCTGAAGTCGGACTACGGCGAAAGTCGTGAACTGACGACCAACGTATTGCTCCGTCATAAAGGGGTGCTCATGTATTGCGACCGGGCCATTCAGAACCTGTCGACCAACGCCATCGAAGCCTACGGCAACGTGCGCATCGTTCAGGGCGATACGGTGAGTGTGCGGGGCGACACGATGTTTTATTACGGCGCTACGCGGCAGGCCAACGTGCGGGGCCGGGTGACGCTGCGGGACCAGAAAATGACGCTGACCACCCGCCGACTCGACTACGACATGGTGTATGGCATCGCTCATTATCCGGTGCCGGGCCGCATTGTCGACCGGGAGAATATACTGACCAGCCGGGAGGGCTATTACGACACCCGGACCAAGCAGTTTACGTTTCGACAGAACGTCAGGCTGGTGAATCCGAAATACACGCTGACCGCTGACTCACTTTTGTACAATTCGTTTACGAAAATTGCAACGTTTCAGGGGCCTACGCGTATTGTGAGTAAAGACGGTGTGCTGCTGGCGAAAGAAGGTGAATACAATACCGTTACGCGGGTGTCGAACTTCCAGCGGAGGGCCACCATTGAAACGGATAAGTACACGCTGACCGGCGATTCGCTGGGCGGCAACAGTACGAGCGAATTTTATCTGGCGAAGGGAAATGTCGTGCTGGTCGCCAAAAACGATAACACGACGCTGACGGGCGACCTGGGGCGCTATAACCGAAAGGCCGGGGTAGCCCGCATGACCGGGAACGCCGTCGTTCGCAGCGTCACCAAAGGCGATACGCTCTTTATGCGGGCCGATACGCTCTGGTCGTTCGAGAACGAAAAAGAAAAGCGGAAGCGGCTCATCGGACAGCGTAACGTACTGGTTTATAAATCTGATTTACAGAGTAAATGCGACTCCCTTGTATACGATACGGCAGACTCGGTCATTTATTTTTTTCGTGACCCGGTTGTGTGGAGTACCAAATACCAGATGGAGGCCGACTCGATGACGGCGAAACTGAAGGATAACCGGATTCACACCATGTTTCTGCGGACGAAGTCGTTCGTCGTTTCGCAGGACACGCTGCTGAATTTCAATCAGGTGAAAGGACGAACCATCACGGCGTATTTTCAGTACGACAAAAAACAGGAGCGCTCGGACATCAATTACGTGGTCGTGGAGGGGAATGGAGAGAGTCTGTATTTCGCCGTGGATGAGAAGAATAAAATGGTGGGTATGAACTCCGTGTTGTGCAGCAAAATGAACATTCGTTTTGCCGACCGCCGGGTCAGCCGGATCAGTTTTATCGGCCAGCCCGACTCGAAATTCATACCGCCCAAAGAACTGACGGAAGATAAGAAAACGCTGGAGGGCTTTAAGTGGAGGTCCGACGAACGCCCCACCAGAGCCCGCGTATTGGGCTTTCCGGAACCGGAGCCTGAACCAGCGGAAAAAAAGTTGCCGAAACTACCCCTTCCGGCTAAACCTTCGTCCGTAAAAACGGTTCTAACTGGCAAAAAGTAAGTAATTCTTACAATATTTTGAGTAAGTGGGCGTTCGGTTACGACTTTATTTGTATATGTTTGTGAGTGACAGGCATTTCCTGTTTTTTTCGGAGTCAGTTAATTATGAAACACACTATACGTTTACTCTTTCTTCTCACCGGACTGACGGTCGCCGTGTCGCCGGGCCTACAGGCCCAGACGGACGGCCAGCTCCGTAGTCGCCTGGAGTTGGGACGAAAGCCAGCCGTGTCGAATCGGCTGCCCGGTACGCGCAATTTTCCATTTTTGCAGCAGCCGGCCACGGCCAGTCTTGACCGGGCTTTTATGGTTCCGAAAAACGCCGTTATCAATCAATATTACCGCTCGGCCATGCTGATGCCGTCGGTAGCCAAAACCACGCCCCGTCCGGCTACGCCCGAAACGCTTTCGACCGTAGCGACCGACAACCGGCCGCTGGGCGGCGAGGAAATCCGCAAGATTGAGGACAGAATGTATACCAGTGACAAAATTGTCGTTTCGAACGCCTATCCGAATCCTGCCAGCGAATTTGCCGACGTCGACTACCACATCACGGGTCCCATTGGCGAGGCCAAGCTCATTCTGTTCAACGTGCTGGGAGCGCCGGTAGCCGAATACACGCTCGATCGCAGCGAACGCAAGGCCCGCATCGTCACCCGCGACTGGAACAGCGGTTATTATCTGTACATGCTCTCGCTCGATGGTCGCAAGGTGGCAACCAAAAAATTGCTTGTGAAGCATCAGTAACGATATCGTTTCAGTTGAAAAGTCGTCTTCGAAGTTCCGGGGGCGACTTTTCCGTTTCTGACACTTTTTATCCCCGTCCGTCGTTTTAAACCGAAACGCCGTTTCCTCAACGACGGAAAGCGGCAGACTGCCAATTTTTTATTAATTTTGCAGACTTATGCAATACGGTCGATTTGTTGGGGCTTTGCTGATGGGTACGCTGGTGACGCTGGCCTCGTGCAGTCCGTTTCAGAAGGTAATGAAAAACGGAACCGACGAGGAGAAATACCAGGCGGCCGTCAGTTATTTTAAGAAAGGAGACTGGTATCGGGCTGGTACGCTCTTTGAAACCGTCATTCCCATACTGAAAGGAAGCACGGAATCGGAAATGGCCCAGTTCTACCGCGCTTACACGGAATATCATCAGGGCAACTATCAGACGGCCTCCTTTTATTTCAAGCAGTTTTACGAAACTTTTGCCCGCAGCGACTACGCCCAGGAGGCTATGTACATGTACGCCATGTCGCTCTACAAGGATTCGCCAAACTACAACCTCGACCAGTCGAGTACGCTGACGGCGGTGGCGGCCCTGCAGGATTTTGTCAATGCCTTCCCCGACAGCCCTTTCAGCAAGGAGTGTACGGCGATGATTACGGAACTTCGTGAGAAACTGGAACTGAAAGCCTACGACAAGGCTAAACTGTATTATAAAACCAGTGCGGCCAACATCGCCAACTATCGTTCCGCCGTAACCACCATCACGAACTTTCAGCGCGAGTATCCGGATTCGAAGCACAATGAGGAACTGGCCTATCTTAAGGTAGATGCCCAGTATAATCTGGCGAAAAACAGCGCGGAAGACAAGCAGAAGGAACGTTACCAGAACGCTGTGACGTTCTACCAGTCGTTTATCGACAAATATCCTACCAGCCGATATATCAAACCGGCTGAGAAACTCTTTGCCGACAGCCAGAAAGAACTGGAGCGATTCCGGGATCTGGAAAAGAAAAATGAAACGCAGCCGACCAACCGGCCCGCCCGTATTTCGACCTCCGTTACGTCGAATAAATAACGGGCTGATTCAACACATATTAACAGACAGTCAACTTAGTATGGCAACCAATCCATCTCTGATTACCCGCGATACGGACAAGATTGCTGCCGGAAGCGGCAACCTTTACGAATCCGTATCCATCATCTCGAAACGCGCCCGGCAGATCTCCAGCAAAATGAAGGAAGAGCTGAGCAACAAACTTTCGGAATTTGCCTCTGCCGTCGACAACCTCGAAGAAGTATTCGAGAACCGCGAACAGATTGAGATTTCCAAATACTACGAGCGTCTGCCCAAGCCTACGACGCTGGCGACCGACGAATTTCTGGAAGGCAAAATCCAGTACCGCTACGCCGACGAAGATACGACGAACTCGCTGTAATCCGTATTTATGAGCACGGCAGGCCTGTCACGTACGCGGGCCTGCCGTGTTTGTTTTATTTTTGTGAGAAGCGCCTAAATCTCTTAAAGGGGATTTAGGGGCCAATTCTGGGGCAAAAGCAGGCAAGCACTAAGCGACACTTATGGTGTTAACCGGAAAAAAAATCCTGCTCGGCGTAACGGGTAGCATCGCCGCCTACAAATCGGCGCTGATCGTCCGGCTGCTGGTGAAGGCCGGTGCCGACGTACAGGTCGTCATGACCCAGGCAGCCCGGGATTTCATTACGCCCCTGACGCTGGCGACGCTCTCGAAACGGCCTGTCCTGTCGGAATTTGTCTCTGATGAAAGCCGTGGCACCTGGAACAACCACGTCGAGCTGGGCCTGTGGGCGGATCTGATACTGATTGCCCCCGCCTCGGCGCACACATTGGCGAAACTGGCCCACGGGCACTGCGACGACCTGCTGTCTGCCGTTTATCTGTCAGCCAAATGTCCTGTTCTCGTTGCTCCGGCAATGGATCTGGATATGTACCGCCACCCCACCACGGTTGACAATCTGCGTCGGCTCGAATCGTTTGGCAACCGCATCATCCGGGCCGAACACGGCGAGCTGGCGAGCGGCCTGGTAGGCGAAGGACGCCTGTCCGAACCCGAACACATTCTGCTCGAACTGGAACGGTACTTTGCGCACCGCCCCCTGCTGGCGGGTAAGCGGGTGCTCATCACCGCCGGACCCACGCAGGAGGCCATCGACCCCGTCCGCTACATCAGCAACCACTCCACCGGCAAGATGGGCTACGCTCTTGCACGGGCGTTTGCGCTCGCCGGGGCCGATGTAACGCTGGTGAGCGGCCCCACCGCCCTGCCCCTCCCCGACCCCACCATCCGCAGGATACCGGTCCGGTCGGCGCAGGAAATGTACGAGGCAACCGCCGGAGTTTTTCCGGGAGCTGACGTGGTGATTCTGAACGCCGCCGTGGCTGACTACACGCCGCTGCATCCGGCTCAGCAGAAAATCAAGAAGAAAGAAGATACCTTTTCAATTGAACTTGGGCGGACCGTCGACATTGCGGCCACGCTGGGGCGTCAGAAGCGCCCGGAGCAACTGCTGGTGGGCTTTGCACTGGAAACCAATAATGAACACGCCCACGCGCTTGCCAAACTGCGGGCCAAAAACTTTGATTTTATCGTCCTGAATTCGTTACAGGACAAAGGGGCAGGTTTCGGACACGATACTAACAAGATCACCGTTATTGATAAAGCCGAGCAGTCGCACGAGTTTTCGTTGAAATCCAAAGACGACGTGGCCGCCGACCTGCTCCGCCTGGTCGAAGCACAGGTTTCGCTGGTATGAAACAGATTCTTATTTTTCTTTTTCTGATTGTATCGCTGGCCGTTCGGGCGCAGGAACTCAACTGTCAGGTGACGGTGAACTTCAACGAATCGGCTTCGACGCAGGTGACGGATCGGCAGATTTTTCCGCAGATGCAGGCCTTCATCACCGAATTTATGAACAACCGTCGCTGGACCAACGACGTGTTTGCCCCCGAAGAGCGCCTGAACTGCAAACTGATCATCGACATTCTGAAAGTACCGGCGCAGAACGTGTATGAAGGGCGGGCGCAGTTCATTCTGACCCGGCCCGTCTACGGAAGCAGCTACGAAACGGTTATCTACCGCTACATTGACAATCAGTTCAACTTCCCGTTCCGGACCGCTGACCCGATGTTTTTCAACGAAAACACCTACCAGCATGAGCTGACCTCGCTGCTGGCCTTTCATGCGCTGATGATGCTCGGCTACGACTACGACTCCTTCGGCAAACAGGGTGGCCGATCGTTCTTCCAGCGGGCATTCAACGTGATGAATCTGGCCCCGCCCAGTGGCGGCTGGAGTGCGCAGGGGGATTTCCGGAACCGCTACTGGCTTATAGAAAATCTTCAGAATCAGCAGTTTATCCCCTTTCGGGAAGCATTTTATTCGTATCACCGTCTGGGGCTGGACGTTATCACCCGCGATCCCGTCGGTGCCCGCAAACAGGTAATCGATGCCCTGACGGCCATTCGGCAGGTGAATGTGCAGCGGCCCAGTTCGATGGCCGTCAACATGTTTTTTGACGGAAAGGCCGAGGAGCTGTACAACGTCATGACGGAGGCTACCCGCGAGGAACGGCTTCGGGCGTACAACCTGCTTTCGGCGCTCGACCCCGCTCAGACAGAATTATACCGGCGGCTGTTACGGTAATCCTGACCTTCTATCTTTGCAGAAAATTATGCCGTAACGTGGGAAAACGCTTACTTCGCATCCGAACGCCGGACGTTCCCGAACGCCTGCCTGCGCTCGTCAGCCGCGAGCTGGATCTGGTGCTGGGCAATGGCCGGACCCTTCATGGCCGCCTGCTGGAAGCCGCTGACGGCAGGGTTGTCGTACGGGATAATATCGGCCACCTCCACTCACTGGCAGTCGCTGATATCGAGGAAGTAATCGCCGACCAGACCGCCCCTTTTTAACCGGTTCCTGCACATGGTATTTGCCAGAATAATGAATTACCAAAAAGGGAAACCCAACGGCGAGCACTCGTTGTTATCTTGCTGAGGCTCTCATTCGTATGCTGTCGCATCTGTTAATCAAAAATTACGCCCTGATTGAACAACTCGAGCTGGCACCCGACTCCGCCCTGAACATCATTACGGGCGAAACCGGAGCCGGGAAGTCCATTATGCTGGGGGCAATTGGTCTGTTGATGGGCAACCGGGCCGACACGAAAGTGCTGTATAATCCGGAGGAGAAATGCGTCATCGAGGGAACGTTCGGCGTTTCGGGTTATGTCATCGAAGCCCTGTTTGAGGAAGAAGACCTGGATTATGATGCTACCTGCGTGGTCCGGCGTGAAATTAGTCCGGCGGGCAAGTCACGGGCCTTCGTCAATGATACACCCGTCAATCTGGAAACCCTGCGCCGGGTAACCAGCCAGTTGATGGACATCCATTCCCAGCATGATTCCGTGCTGCTGGGTTCCAACGAATACCAGCTCCAGATTGTCGATACTTACGCCCAGAACGACGATTTGCTTCGGGCCTACCGAGACCATTACCGGACATTCCGTGCCAGGCAGGACGCCTGGGACCAGTTGCTCAGTGAGGCAGGCACGATGAAAAAAGAGTTCGATTACAACAGTTTTCTGTATGATGAACTCGCCAAAGCCAGTCTGCAGGCCGACGAACAGGAGAGTATGGAGCAGGAACTGACGCTGCTGGAAAATGCCGAGGAGATCCGGGAGCGCCTGCAGCTTTCCTACGATTATCTCGACAACGCCGAACAGTCGGTAGTGGTTTATCTGAAAGGCGTCGTCAGCAGCCTGAACACCATCGCCAAACTCACCGACCAGTTTGAGCCTCTGCGGGACCGGGCACAGAGCGCCCTCATCGAACTCCGTGATCTGGCTCAGGAAATCAGTGTGGAGCAGGAAAGCCTCGAAACCAACGAAACCCGGGCCGAAACCATCCGCGAACGCCTGAATCTGATTTACGGCCTGCAAACCAAACATCAGGTCAAAACGGTGACCGATCTGTTGCGCATTCAGGCAGACCTGGAGCAGAAGGTGAGCAAGGTGCTGAATCTGGATGGGGAGATTGCCGCCGCCAAAGCCGCTGCCGAGGAAGCCCGCCAGAAAATGATGAACTGGGCCGGAGCGCTGTCTGAATCACGGCGGGCGGTGCTGTCGTCCATCGAAACGGAAATTGGCCGTCTGCTGAAGGAACTGGGTATGCCCAACGCGGCCCTGTCGATCAGGGCCGATACCGGCAAACCCACACCCAACGGAATCGATACGCTGTCGTTTCTGTTCAGTGCCAATAAAGGTGTGAAGCCCCAGCAATTGAAAAATGTGGCTTCCGGCGGCGAATTTTCCCGACTGATGCTGGCTATCAAATACATTTTAGCCAGCAAACGCTCCCTGCCGACCATTATTTTTGACGAAATCGATACCGGCGTTTCCGGCGAAATTGCCATCAACATGGGTAATATGATGCGTGAAATGGCTAACAATCATCAGATTATCGCCATTACGCACCTCCATCAGATCGCAGCGCAGGGAACGGCACATTATTTTGTTTATAAAGACCATTCGGGTACCCGAACCGTCAGCCGCATCCGGAAACTGACGTTTGAAGAACGGGTGCAGGAAATTGCCCAGATGATTGGGGGTAAAAATCCGTCGGCGACCGTCATCAGCAACGCCCGCGAAATCCTCGCCCAGCAGGTCTGAACGTTGCTGACAACCATTGAAATTTAACTTTATCGTACCTGAGATGAAACTTCGCTACCTGACCACCGTTCTGATTATTAGTCTGTTTACTGCCGGATGCCAGTCCGGCGAACGGGCGGAAACCGAAAAACTGGAAGCCGCCGTCATGGCGGTTCATGACGAGGTAATGCCCCGCATCGAGGAGGTCATGGACCTGAAGAGTAAGGTGAGCGAGCGACTGTCGAGCATCGACAGCCTGGCGCAGAAAGGCCCACTGACAGCAGACATGCAGACCCGCCGCCAGAATGGCCTCGTTGTCAGTCAGGCGTTGCTGGAGGCCGACAGCCTCATGTCAGCCTGGATGTCAACCTACAACGGGGACTCCCTCAAAGGCCTGGATGCCAATGGGGCAACGGCCTATCTGGAAAGCGAAATGAAGAAGATTACCATTGTAAAAGATAAAATTAACGGCAGCATCGAGCAGGCCCGCCAATACCTGCAAACGCAGCCGTAACTGTTTTTAGCCATTTATGAAGCGGACACTTTCACTATTTATTCTTCTCACCGGAGTAATTTTTCATTCAGGGTGCTCCCGGCAGGACGACCGCCTGCCCATCTACGGTGAACGGGAGGCCGTGACAAAGGTGGTCGACGGCCAGACCGTGACCGATACGGTGTACCATCAGATTCCGGATTTTGCGTTTACCAACCAGGATGGAGCGACCATCACCGCCCGAAATTTCGACGGGAAGATTTACGTCACCGACTTTTTCTTCACAACCTGCCCGACCATCTGCCCTAAAATGAAGACGCAGATGAAACGCGTTTACGACCGCTACAAAGGCAACCCAGACGTAATGATTCTGTCGCACACCATCGACCCCCGCAACGACACCCCCGCCGTGCTGAAAGAATTTGCGCAGGGTCTGGGTGTGACCGGCAATCAGTGGCAGTTTGTCACCGGCGACAAGGAAAAACTGTTTGCGCACGGGAAAAACTACATGGTCGTTGCCCAGGAAGACAAAGAAGCGCCCGGCGGCCTGCTCCACAGCGGTCATTTTGTGCTGGTAGACAAAGAGAAACACGTCCGGGGTATGTATGACGGCACCACGGAAGAAGGCGTCGACAAGCTGATGAACGACATGGATAAACTACTGGCTGAATACAAAAAATGAAACGATTCAGCCTAGTGCGTACCGGGTTCAATCTGGTGGCCGTCTGTCTGGCAATCGGCGGACTGGCAGGCTGTCAAAGCGAAGAGGAAATCAAGCGCCAGAAGTATTTTGCGGCGGGACAGCGTGTTTACGTACAGAACTGCGCCAACTGCCACCAGCGGGACGGCAGCGGTCTGGAGGCACTTTATCCTCCGCTGAAAGGGGCCGATTATTTACAAAATAAGGAGAAAGTCATCTGCCTGATCCGGCATGGACTGAACGGCCCGATTGTGGTCAATGGAAAGCGATACAACCGCCCCATGCCTGCCAATCCGCAACTGGCCGACATCGACGTTGCTACGCTGACCACCTACGTTTACAATCAGTGGGGCGGCGAAAAGGTGATTACCGACGTGAAAACGGTTAGTCGGGTGCTGGAGGGCTGTGAAAAGTAAACTGTTTGGTTTACATGTACTGTGCCACCCGAAAACGGGCTTTTACGGTAATGGTTTTATGGTCGGGACCGCTGCCCTGGTGTAGCGTGCCGCTAATAGTGCCTGCCAGTGGTTTCTGCGAGCCGCCGTACTCGGTGATGGTAACCGTGATGGGGCCATACGCTTCGGGCCAGGACGCCCCTTTACTCCAGACGTCTTCTTCACCCGACTCGTTAGCCGAAGCTGACCAGTTCGTTGCATTGTCTTTGGTTAAGGTAAACGTACCCGGTTTCCCGTCGAAAGGAAAGGTAACACTCAATAGGGCGGGACGAGCACCGGGGCGGATATTGGCGTTTTCACGAAGTTCGATGTGCATGGCCGGTCCGGCGGGCATGGCGAATACGACGGGGTCGTCGAAGGTCCGGCCTCCAAGGCTGAATTCGGCGGGGGTAACAATCGTCAGATTGGCTACCAGAGCGAGATAGGCCTTCACCGCCGGGTTAAACAGCTCAATCTGCACAGCCACCGGGTTACGACTCTTCACCGGAACGCGTTTAGGTGCCGTGTACTGGAGCCGGGCCAGCCGTTCCGAGGGGTCCTGGAATTCGCATACACCAAAATCCCGGTCTTCCGCTGACCCATTGACCAGCATTTTCTGTACAGTCGTGCTGGCTGGAATCTGGGGGAATGGTACGGAGATTTCTTCGCCCGGCTCCAGTTCCAGAGCGATCAACTCAACACGCGTGAGAGTTAACGGCAGTTTTTCACCCGGCACAAGCGTGGCTTTTTCAGGACTGAGCTTCGTACTCTCGATAAAGGCAATGGCTCCCTTTTCAATGCGCCGGATGCGGGTGGTAATCGTTCGGTTGACAGCGTCCACTGTAGCAAGGTTCGAAGCCTTCCAGTCACCCCCTTTTCCCTGCCGGGCCACGGCTACGTTGCCTTGAACCAGACCTGAGAACTCCCGCTCACGTTCCCGATACACACCGATAACGGGCTCGGATACCGTAATCTCCAGGCCGTCGATGACGTACGATGAGCCTGAACCGTTGGGTGCCGTATTTTCAACTTCCTGCACCGTTACGGGAGCATCTTTCGGTACGGCTCCTTTCGGGAAGGTCAGCGTCAGTTTGCCATCGGCAGAGGTGAGCGTACCTCCGGCAGGACCGATGGTCTGGGTGGCCGCAGGTCCAATCGGCTTTCCTACCTGGGTAGTGGCGCCTGGCTGGGGTGTTTCCGGGTTGGCGGGGGTAACGGTATCTATGTCAGTCTGGCAGGCTGTCGCCAGCATAACAAGGCTCAACGTAACAATGGATAGTTTATTCATAGCTCATCTTGAGTTGTTTACCGGCTCGAATTTGGCAGTTGGCTGAACCAGCGGAAACAGCGAAAGCTATGAAACGGAAAAAGCCGCCTGTGAAGCGGCCTGAACAATAAGGTTTTTTAAGCGAATCAGCGATAAAGCTGACCGGAGCGCTTTCGAATTGCCGTCAAAATCCGCCCGATTCCATCCGGAAAACACCTTTAGGGTTGCGAATGGCGTATTCCGAGAAATCCTGGTTAGAGTCCAGGCCGTCGCCCGTCAGTCGTTCGCCTGTATTTTTCAGCAGAATGTTAACCCGCTTTTCCGTATACACTTTTTTGGTCTGGGGATTCCAGTTCAGCTCGTCGGTGCGCAGTTCTTCATTCTTCTGTTTGTTGACCACCACCACGTTGCCCATCACCTTATACAAGTTTTTGTCGCTCATAAACCGGCCAGAGTCGGCCCGGAGCGTGGTCACTACCTGCTGGTCAGGGCCGAAGAACTCGATGTTGACTTGTTTGGGGTATACGCGGTCGTTATTCTGGTACTTCAACTGCCGGGGTGTTTTCATTTTCACCTTCAGCAGACCACCCTCGCTGTAGAGCACCTGAACGTTGCTGATCTCTTCCAGCGGACCCGTATAAGGTTTCCCTTCTTTCGCTGCCTGTTCATCTTCACAGGCAGCCAGCAGCAGCAAGGCGCAGACGGAAATCGACAACGAATATGGAAGACGAAGAGAACGCATAAACGACCGGATTCAGCTCTGAAAACAAGGAACGGAGCGTCGAAGTTTCGGCTCAATCAATCTTGTAGCGCTGGAACCAGCGGTCGTTGAGTGAGAGACTCACGCCCACGCGCCCGTAACGTTCCCGGATGCGGCCGTCGCCCACGCTGCCCCGCTGACCGCCGATGAGCGAAACAGTTACGGAGTTGACAAACCGGCCCACGGGCAGTGAGAAGCCCAGGCTGAGGCTCATGTCGTTGACGGGCTGTCCCTGAACTGCATACGGCAGACGTGAGTAGGAAAGACCCGCCCGGTAGTTGACCAGGTTGAAGTATTTGCTGGACGAAACTTTAGGCAGGTATTCGATGCCCCCGGCGATGGAATAACTGTCGTTGAGATTGCCCGACTGCCCGGTGATGGTCCGGTATTTCGACCAGGGCTGATAGGTAACTTCCATCCCAACGGCAATATTCAGCGTTTTTTCGAGCGTAATACCCGCCCGCCACTGACCCGGTACCGTCAGGCTGGCCCGCTGATTATTTCGCACCGTATCCGGTGGCGATACTTCGACGTAACCCTGCCGGGTGGCGTCGAAAAGCAATTGCTGAAACGTATCGGTCTCCCGCACCCGCAATTTCGTACCCGGATCGTAGGTGGCCCCGACGTTCATGAACCAGTTTTTATTCAGTTTCGGACGCCAGGCAGCGCCCAGTTTCCAGACAATGTCACTGTAGCTGGTCAGGTTGGATCGGGAGACTGTCACGTCGTCGACACCATTGATGATGAGCTGCGACTCCGAGTCCGTGATCACGTTTCCAAACAGAAAGGAGGCCTCTGCGCCGACGTAAAGATTTTTGTAAATGTTGAATCCATTGGTGATAGAGGCCCGGTTGATGGCGCCCTTTCCCCGGTAATCGTAGCGGGCTTCGTAGATGGTACCCGGAACGCGCTGGTAATTTGTAGTCTGATAATCGACGTAGCTATAAGGGCGCAGACTGAGGCCCATCGACATTTTTTTCGCCACCGGAAACGCCAGCGACAGGTAGCTCAGGTTGGCACCGAAGTCCCGCTGTGTCTGCTGATTGTCGGCGATTTCCTTGGCCTGTCCCAGCAGGCCTACTTCAAAAATCGTGTTGCGGTTACGGGCCAGCAGCGCCGGGTTGGCCGTATTGAGGAAAAAGCCATTGGCGTAGGAAACGCCCAGCCCGCCCATGCCAAGATTAGTGATATTGTTATTTCCGAAAACTTCTCCGATACCCTGAGCCGAATACGGCGAGTTGCCCAGGCCCTGACCGTGGCCCATCAGGCCCGACAGCAGCAGTGTGGAAAGAGAGAAAAAAAAAGAACGCTTACGGTAAGTCGACATTAGTGTTGTATTCCAGAATTCGATTCAAGCCAATCAGCACCAGTTCCGGTACTGCAAAGATGGGCGGTTTCAGGCTACTTTCAAAAAAAGGTGCATCGCCCCCGCACACGAGCACCCGGATGGCGGGCCGTTCGCGGCGGTGTCGTTCGATAAGGCCGTTGAGTTCAGCCAGCAGACCGTTGATAACGCCCGCCTGCATGGCCTGCCGGGTGTTGCGGGCCAGCAGGGTCGGGTTCGGATCGTCCGGCTCCACCAGCGGCAGTCTTTCTGTAAACGAATGCATCGCCCGGAATCGCATACGGAAGCCTGGGGAAATCATGCCGCCCTGAAAAACGCCGACCGCATCGACCACGTCGTAGGTGATGCAGGTACCCATATCGATAACCAGACAGTCCTCGGTCGGAAACAGCGTATGAGCGCCAACGGCAGCGGCTACGCGGTCGGTGCCCAGGGTATGCGGCGTATCATAGTGTTTGCCGACGGGCACGGGCGTCAGGCCGGTCAGCGTCAGATAATACGGTTCGCTGCCGCCCGGCAGATAATCCCGGAACTGCTCGCCGGGTCGGCTGGTCGATGAAATGATAAGGGCGTTTCCCGGGCGCTCCCGGATGAGGGCTCCAGCCTGTTCGGGGGATACCCCATAGCGGGCCTCTACAAGCTGGCCGTACTCAAACCAGCCTAATTTCAGGGACGAATTTCCCCAGTCGACGGCAATATTCATACGTAAACGTTTACGGATGCCGTCGTTTTGGATCGACGACATCCCTACCTCCGCAAAAATTGTAAATCCGGTTCGTAATACAGAATTTTGGCAGACAAAAGCCGCCTGTCTGACTAATGGAAACGCTGCAAACCTGGTTTTCTCAACAGTTTATGGACAATTCGCTGGGCAGTCTGTTTCTGGCTGGTAGCATTGTCGTAGCCGTTCTGCTGCTGAAGAAGGGTTTGTCGGTCGTCCTGAGCCGACTGCTGTATAAACTGGTTCGTAATGAACCGGAGACGGTTACCGTGGTGGATTTTATCCGACTGATGCGGAGTCCGATTGAATTGCTGATTCTGCTGGTTACGCTCTATCTGGCGGCGGCTCAACTCAGCATTCCCGCTTCCTGGAACTGGGCGCCCGTCGGTCAGTTTGGTTTTCGGCTCATTGCCCTCCGCCTCTATCAGACAACCGTCATGGTCGCTCTGACCTGGCTGCTGGTGCGTCTAATCAAATTTATTGCGCTGATTTTCCGGCGTCGGGCCGAACTTACGGCCAGCAAACTCGACGATCAGCTTGTGCCTTTCCTACGGGATCTGACCATTCTTTTCGTTTGTGTGGCGGGCATTTTCGGAACACTCGATCTCGTTTATGACGTCAATGTCGTGGGGCTGGTCGCCGGTCTGGGCATCGGCGGTCTGGCAATCGCCCTGGCCGCCCGCGAAACGCTCGAAAACCTGTTTGCCTCATTTGCCATCCTGATCGACCGCCCTTTCGTCACCGGCGATACGGTAACGGCGGGAACAGGCCCCACGCAGGTGACGGGGACGGTTGAAAAAATCGGTTTCCGCAGCACCCGCCTCCGCACCGACGATGGCAGCCTGATCGCCGTTCCCAACCGGCTGATGGTATCTCAGTCGCTCGACAACCTGACCGAGCGGCAGCAGCGGCGGGTCAAATTCTTTCTCAAACTGGCTCTGAATACACCGCCCGACACGCTGAAGGCCATCGTTGAGCAGATACGGCAGTCTCTTGACGAACGCGATCTGACCCGCCAGAATCCGGCGCTGATTCAATTCGATACCTTCGGTGAAAGCTCGCTCGACATACTAATCCAGTATTACGTGGCGACGGCGGACTGGCGGGAATTTAACCGGATTAAGGAAGAAGTGAACTATCTACTGGTCAGCATCGTTCATCAGAATAACGGACAGTTTGCGTTTCCAGCCCGGATGGTCTACCTGCCCGACCGTTCCGAACACTCCCTCGAACAGAACTGAGAATTAATTTTTGATAAAAGCAGAAAACATTTATAGTTCCTGCACGTTTTTGTTGACAAAGCAGGGATTTCGTCTTAACATTGCGGTTATATCGTACGATCCGGCTGCAAACCGTTCTACCTGACAACCCAGGCGAGCCAATTTCGCGCTCACACTTCCAGACGTTTAATCGTTACTAACTATTTGGTTGCATTTAACTCATAATTCCGCGAATTTCTTCGTCGGCTTTTTTCGTCCTTACTACTCTTACTCCAACCAATTGTAATTGGTCTCATTTTCCATTCGTATATGTACAATATTGAAGAACTCAATTTGAAGTTGTTGTCTGAATTGCGGACAATAGCAGAAGAGTTTGGCGTCCGCGACATCAATAAGCTTAACAAAAAAGATCTGATTTACAAGATATTGGGTCAGCAGGCGGTTATGCCCGAACTCCCGGCCAAAGCTGCCAACGGCGCTGCCACCGAGAGCAGTGCCCCCGCCGCCGAAGCGCCCCGCCGGGGCCGTCGCCCCCGTCCTGAACCCACCGCCGAACTGACGGCGGAACCGACAGCGGAAGCACCGGCACCCGAAACTGCCGCACCGGAAGTTGCTGTCCCGGAGGCGGCTCCTGAACCGGCGCATCGGCGTCCGCACGGCCCGGTGAACGAACGTCGGCCAAACAGCCCCCGCCAGCCCCGTAATGAAAATCAGGGACGTTCGGAACGGCAGGGGCAACCCACCCGCCCGCAGGAAAATGAAATCCCGGAACGTGAAGACCCGCGCAATCGGGTTCGGCAGCGTATCCGCCGGGATGGACAGAATGCCGCCCCCGCCCCGGAATCGCCCGAAAACCGGCCAGGCCGCGAACGTCTCCAGGAAATTGAAGAACCCCTGATGGACGATTTTACGCCTACTAATGGTTCGGAAGAGTATTTCACTCCGGCAGAAAGCCTTGTTTCTCAGCCAGTCGCTGAAAAAACGGAAGAGAACGTTCCCCAGCCTGCCCCCGTCGTTCCGGCGGAAAGTCGCCAGCCGCAGCAGGGCCGCGAGAATCGCCCCGAAACGGCTAACCGGCCCGAAGCCGGTCGTCCGGACGAATACACCAACCGCATCCGTCGCCAGTATAACCAGCATATTCGGGAGTTCGATGGTATCATCGAAAACGAAGGTGTATTGGAAATCATGTCCGACGGAGGCTACGGCTTTCTGCGGTCGGCAGATTACAACTACCTCGCCAGTCCAGATGACATATACGTGTCACCGTCACAAATCAAGCTGTTCGGCCTGAAAACCGGCGATACGGTGCGTGGGCAGATTCGCCCGCCGAAAGAGGGCGAGAAGTATTTCGCCCTGCTGCGAGTATCGTCCGTTAATGGCAAAACGACCGAAGAAATCCGCGACCGGATTCCGTTTGAATACCTGACGCCGCTTTTCCCGGAAGAAAAACTGAATCTGAGCTACAAGGCCGATAATTATTCGACCCGCGTACTGGACCTGTTTGCTCCTATCGGCAAAGGCCAGCGTGGGATGATTGTGGCTCAGCCCAAGACGGGTAAAACCGTGTTGCTTAAAGACATTGCCAACGCCATCACGCGTAACCATCCGGAAGTTTATCTGATTATTCTGCTTATCGACGAACGCCCGGAAGAAGTAACCGACATGGCCCGAAGCGTACGGGCGGAGGTGATTTCCTCCACGTTTGACGAACAGGCCGAACGCCACGTCAAGGTTTCGTCGATGGTACTGGAAAAAGCTAAGCGGATGGTCGAATGCGGTCACGACGTGGTGATTCTGCTCGATTCCATTACGCGTCTGGCCCGCGCCTACAACACGGTGGTGCCGTCGTCGGGTAAAATTCTGTCGGGTGGCGTAGATGCCAATGCACTCCACAAACCGAAGCGCTTCTTTGGTGCCGCCCGTAACGTCGAAAACGGCGGCTCACTGACCATTATCGCCACGGCCCTCATCGACACTGGTTCTAAAATGGACGAAGTGATTTTCGAAGAATTTAAGGGAACGGGCAACATGGAACTCCAGCTCGACCGCCGTCTGGCGAACAAGCGCGTGTTCCCGGCCATCGACGTGATGACGTCGGGCACCCGCCGCGAAGATCTGCTGCTCGACAAGGAAACGCTGCAGCGCGTCTGGATTCTGCGCAAGCACATGGCCGACATGAACCCGATGGAAACCATGGATTTCCTGCTCGACCGGATGCGCGGCACCCGCAACAACGAAGAATTCCTGATTTCGATGAACCGGTAAGTTGTTTAACCACAGAGGGCACTGAGATTACACAGAGTAAAAGAGATTATTTTCTCCCTGTCCTCTGTGTGTAATCTCAGTGCCCTCTGTGGTTAAACCCCCTCTTACAGCGTACCGGCCGTGCGGCGGATGAAGGCCGTCAGGTCGGAGCCGGAGAGCATTCCCTGCGCCAGTTTCGCCAGATCGACAGCCTGTTTCACCAACTGCTTCTGCTCTTCATTTTCCGCTTTCAGAATGCGGTCGGCCAGCGGGTGATTGGCGTTGACGGTCAGGTTGTAGCTGTCGGGCATGGCACCAAACATCATCGCATTGCCCCCGCCCAGGGCCGACATGTCTTTCATACGGCGGAAAAATTCGGGCAGCGTAATGATCACCGGCAGTTCGTCAGTCGGCATGGCTTCCACCGTAACCGTCGCCGCCTTGTTACCAATAACCTCCTCGAACAGCCCTTTCAGGGTATTCCGGTCATCCTCTGACAGTACGCTTTCGCTGGTTACGCCGGTGTCGATGAGTTTGTCGAGCGTATCGGCGTCTACGCGCTTGAGCGTCGTTTTCTCCAGTTTGTATTCAATACCATTGATGAAGTGCGGGTCGATGACGTTATCCAGCAACAACACCTTATAGCCCCGCTTCTGCGCCGATTCGATGAAACCGTGCTGTTTGTCCCGGTCCGTTGCATACAGCCAGACCACCGTTCCGTCTTTGTCGGTCTGGGTCGCCTGAACGGCCTCGCGGTACTCATCGAAGGTATAGAATGTATTTTCGGCATCTTTTACCAGACAGAATTCTTTGGCTTTCTCGTAAAATTTCTCGTCCGAAATAATGCCGTATTTGATAAACAGGCCGATGTCATCGAACTTCTGCTCGAAACCAGCCCGGTCGTTGCGGAACATTTCGGACAGCTTGTCGGCCACTTTCCGGGTAATGTAGCCGTTGATTTTCTTCACGTTGCTGTCGGCCTGCAGGAAGCTCCGCGACACGTTGAGCGGAATGTCGGGGGAGTCGATGACCCCGTGCAGGAGCATCAGGAAGTCGGGCACTATGTCTTTCACCTCGTCGGTAATGAACACCTGACGGCTGTAGAGCTGAATTTTCTCCCGCTTTACCTGAAAATCATTCTTTATTTTGGGGAAATACAGTACGCCGGTCAGATTGAAGGGATAATCGACGTTAAGGTGAATCCAGAACAGCGGGTCTTCGGAGAACGGATGCAGCTCCTTGTAGAACGCCAGATAGTCTTCGTCCTTCAATTCCGAGGGTGACTTGGTCCAGATGGGCGTCGGATTGTTGATGACCTTGCCTTCAAACTCGATTTCGACGGGCAGGAATTTGCCGTATTTCTCCAGAATTTCGCGAATACGGTAGGTTTCCAGAAACTCCTCTGAGTCGGGAGCTACGTGCAGAATGACGTCCGTCCCCCGGTCCGGGCGGTCGGCGGTCGTGATTTCAAATTCCGTGGAGCCGTCGCACACCCAGCGGGCCGCCGGAGCGCCTTCCTGGTACGAACGGGTGACGATTTCGACTTTTTCGGCAACCATGAAAGCGGAATAGAAGCCGAGCCCGAAATGGCCGATGATGGCGTTTTTGCCATCCTCCTGCGCATCTTTGCCTTTGTATTTTTCGAGAAACTCGCTGGCGCCGGAGAAGGCAATCTGGTTGATATACTTCTTGATTTCGTCGGCGGTCATGCCGATGCCCCGGTCGCTGACGGTGATGGTTTTGGCCTCTTTGTCGACGGAAACGGTGACTTTCAAATCGCCCAGTTCGCCGCCAAATTCACCATACGACGCCAGTTTTTTCAGCTTCTGCGTGGCATCGACAGCGTTGGAGACCAGTTCTCGCAGAAAAATTTCATGATCGGAATAGAGGAACTTCTTGATAATGGGAAAGATATTTTCCGTGTGAATGGAAATTTGCCCTTTTTCCTGCTGTACAGTTTCCATGTGTCAATGAGTGAATTGTGAATGAGTGAAAGATGCTTCGCGGGCGTTCAAACGACGTTCCAGAAGCGAATGCTCTGACAAAGTGACAGGGCAAGGGATAGTATTAGGCTGAAGCCCTGCGGGCCGAAGTCTATTTCTGAATTCCCGGCCTAAAGCGCCGGTGTAATTATTAAAATTTGAGCGGGGTAATTATTTGCTCAAGTCCAGCCTTCCTTATTCAACCAATTGCCCCGGCGCTTTAGGCCGGGGAAGAAAGTCTGTCAACCATGTTCTATGGGCTTTAGCCCAACAATACCCCTCTGACTCTCCCGTTTATGTCTTACATTTGCCTTTTAAAATTCAATCTCTTCATGAAGAAACTACTAATAACGCTTGCCCTCGTACTGACTGCTTTCTGCACGTTTGCCGACGAGGGAATGTGGCTGCCCCACCTGCTCGGCAAACAGGTTTATGACGACATGGTGAAGCGGGGCCTCAAACTAACTAAAGAACAACTCTATACCGTCAACAAAAGCAGTCTGAAGGACGCCATCATCATTTTCGGCGGCGGCTGCACGGGCGAAATCGTTAGTCCGCAGGGCCTGATTTTCACCAATCACCACTGCGGCTACGATGCCATCGCCACCGCCTCGACCGTTCAGAATAATTACCTCCGCGATGGTTTCTGGGCGAAAAGCCTCGATCAGGAAATCCAGACGGACCTGACGGTGCAGTTTCTGTCGCGCATCGACGACGTGACGGCTCAGGTCGAAGACAGCCTCAAGGGACTGAGCTGGAACGACCGCGTCCGGGCGCAGCAGCGCGTGTTCGACGCTCTTACTCGTAAAGCCACCACCGGAACCGACCGGGAGGCCCGCATCTATAGCTGCTTCAAAGGCAACCAGTTTCTGATGTATACCTTCGAGCGATACCGCGACGTCCGCTTCGTGGGCGCCCCGCCCGAAAGCGTCGGCAAGTTCGGCGGCGATACCGACAACTGGGAGTGGCCCCGCCACACAGGCGATTTCAGCGTTTTCCGCGTCTACATGAGCAAAGACGGCAAGCCCGCCGCCTACAGCAAAGACAACGTTCCCTACAAGCCGAAGCATTTTCTGCCTGTCAGCATCAAAGGGTTTAAAGACGGCGATTACGCCATGATTTACGGTTATCCGGGCGGCACCAACCGCTACGAGACCTCGATGGGCGTCAAGTTGAAAACCGACGTGGAGAATCCCTCGCTGGTGGGTCTGCGCGACGTGCGGCTGAAATCCATGTTCGAAGAAATGCGGAAAGACCCGGCGGTGAAGCTGAAACTGGCCTCGAATTACGCCAGCGTTGCCAATTACTGGAAATTCTTCGATGGCGAAACCAAGCAGTTGAAAAAATTCAGAACCTACGAAGCGAAACAGAAAGAGGAAGAGACATTCAACGCCTGGGCTAAAGGCAAACCCGCTTACGAAAATCTGTTTGCCGACTGGCAGAAAGTCTACGATGAATGGACGCCCTACGCCAAACACCGGATGTATATGACCGAGGGCGTTTTAGGCTCACCACTGGCGGCATTCGGCAGTTCGCTGGCGGGTCTGGAACAGGCGATGTCGGCCCCGAACGTCACGCCGGAAGCGCTGAAAAAACTGGCGGCCAATGCCGATGCCGGTCGGAAGATTTTCCTCGAAAGCGAAGACCGGGCCAGCGACCAGCGGATTCTGGCCCAGACGGCCATGATGTTTTATCAGAATGTCGACAAAAGCCAGCACCCCGCCGGTTTCTTTGAAGAACTTGGCGCTAAATACGGCGACCTGAAAGACCCGGCGACGTTCAGTAAATGGGCCGCCGACGTGTTTGGCAGCACACTGGCGTTCGATGATACCCGCTGGAAGGCGTTCATGGACAACCCGACCGCCGAAGCGCTGCGGCAGGATCCGGCGGCGAAATACGCCTCGGCGTTTCTGAACAATTATCGCACAAACTACCTGCCGAAATTTCTGGCCTTCACCAACCGAAATAATGAGCTGGGCCGACTGTATCTGAAAGGTATCCTGGAACGTGACCCGGTGAAGGCGGCCAAACTCTATCCTGACGCCAATTTCAGTATGCGGACGAGCTTCGGCAACGTGAAGAGCTACCGCCCCCGCGATGCGGTTTTCTACGATTATGTCTGTACGATGAAGGGGATGATGGAAAAGTATGTGCCCGGCGACTACGAGTTCGACCTGCCCGCCAAACTCATCGACCTCTATAACAAAAAAGATTTCGGACAGTATAAAGACCCGAAATACAACGACGTGGTGGTGTCGTTCATTACGACCAACGACATCACGGGCGGCAACTCGGGCAGTCCGGTCATCAACGCCAGTGGCGAACTGATTGGTCTGGCCTTCGACGGCAATTATGAGGCGCTGAGTCACAAAATCGCCTTCGACAAAGACCTGAACCGAACCATCTGCGTCGATGCCCGATATGTGCTGTGGTGCATCGAAAAACTAGGCGGCGCAACGAATATTATTCAGGAATTGAAGATTGTGAAGTAGTTAGCCGAAATGGAGTAAAAAGAGGCTGTCGAAACAGACAGCCTCTTCTTTCATTTTGGAGAACAACAACGACCCGCCATGCGTTTTATACCGTATGGCCCCAAACGTCTACACCGATATTACGACGGCAGAAATGGAACGACTCGTTACGCAACCCAATACGGCGCTGGTCGACGTGCGGGACGAGTGGGAGTTTGACGAGTTTAACATTGGCGGCATCAACATACCCCTGGCCGACATTCGGAACCGGAAACACGAACTGCTGGGCTACGATGCGCTGATTGTCATCTGCGCCAATGGCAGCCGCAGCCGGGTGGCAGCCAAAGACATCTGCCGCCAGTCAGAATTTCAGAATGCCGCCGTTTATCATCTGCACGGTGGAATTCTGGAAGCCGACGAGTAGATGTAACCCGGAATGCTTTTCCGGGGCGGTTCGCCTGGTCGGCCACGCCGCAGCGCCGCCGCAGGCGTAAAATAGATTTGAGCTTCGCCCAACCCGGAAATCATTCCGGGTTACATAATCACCACAAAATTGTCCGTTTTCGCAGCCTGCTTCTCCTCGGTGGGCAGTTGAATCTGCAGCAGTTCATGTACGTTGACCCGGATAAGTTGCGATAGCTGCTGCAGCGGCAGGTTGTTGCGCTCCAGCCCGAACGGATCTTCGATTTCTTCGCCAATCATTTCCAGGCCGATTAATACGTAAGAGGTAACGGCCACGGCGGGGATGGTCAGGTAGCCGAATTCTTCGATGATGGTGAAGGGCAGAAAGATGATGTAAATCATGATGAACAGCTTGACGAAGAAGCTGTAGGAAAACGGGATGGGCGTATTCTTGATGCGTTCGCAAATGCCCGATACATCCAGTAACGTATTAACCAACTGATTGATGTTGATGGAGTTAGCATCCGTAATCAGCCCTTCCCGGTAGAGCGTCTCCAGTCTGACCCGAAGCTGATTAACCACGCCTCCGGGCAGATGCTCAAAATGTCTCAGGTCGCGCTTCTCTCCTTCTTCGGCCTCGTCAATCTCCTCCATGTTGCGTTCGCCCCGCAGATGGTTTTTGAGCGCAAACGGGAAATTGGAGATGGTTTTGGCGAAGAATAGCCGGTCGTTCCGGTTTTCGGCGGGCAGAATGGCGTTGAGCAGGGCGGCCAGGTTCCGGCTGGCATTGACGAGCTCGCCCCAGGACCGGCGGCCTTCGTAGAAACGGTCGTAGGCCGTGTTGGTGCGGAAAATGAGCAGCAAACTGAGCAAAATGCCCATCGCCTGTAAAAACTCGGTCGGTGTATATTTGAGCTTGAGGTCATAAAACCGTAGCTCGGTGATGGCGATAATGGTTACGTAGAGTGTAACGATGGCAACGGCCTTCAGGAGAGAGCGGGCGGTTTTTCCGGTATGAAAATACCAGATGGCCTTCCACCATTCCTCGTCTTTTCGGTAGATAATCATTCTATAGGAGTAAACGGAGTTTTTACCCTAACCCGTTACGCCCTCAAACTGTTATCTGACCGCTATATACGCGGATGGCGGGTCCTATCAGTTGAATACCCGTATAACCGCCGTTGTGCTGCTGAAAGGCAACCCGCAGATCGCCGCCGAGCGTCCGGATATGAACAGGGCTGCTCATGCCAAGCTGCCGGTGGGCCACCAGCGCCGCCGCCGTGACGCCCGTACCGCAGGAGTAGGTTTCGTCCTCGACGCCCCGCTCGTAGGTGCGCACGAAGAGCGTATTTTCGCCGATGGGCTGGATAAAATTCACATTGGTGCCGCCCGGCGCAAACGCTTCGTCGTAGCGAATCTTCCGCCCTTCAGCCACGACGTCCAGCGATTCGACGTCCTCCACCAGTTTGACGACGTGCGGCGAACCGGTGTTCAGAAACACATGGTTGGGATGCTGTTTCATGCCGGTAACGTCGGTCATTTCCAGTGCAATTTCGGTTTCCGAGGCCGTGGCCCGGTGTTCGCCATCGACCGCCAGAAAATGGGTTTCCTGCGGAAAAAGGCCCAAATCATGCGCAAACCGGACCGTACAGCGCCCGCCATTACCGCACATACTGCCCTCGGCCCCATCGGCGTTGAAATAGACCATCTCGAAGTCCCGGTCCGGATGCGAACGGAGCAGAATCAGCCCGTCGGCCCCGATGCCGAACCGACGATGACACAGCCGGGCTATCAGTTCCTGCGAAGCCGGAAAGGTCTGCTGACGGTCGTCGATAATGACGAAATCGTTGCCGGTGCCCTGGTATTTATGGAAGTTGAAAGTCATGGTTCAGGTAAAGGTAAAGAATTATGGTTTTCGCCAACTCTTTCGCTAACGTTTTGAGGGCCACCATAAACGTTTATTCATTAAGAATATGATTCCCCACCTCCTGGGGCAGAAACAGAATCGATTAACCCCAAACTAAAAAAGCCGCCCTTTCGGACGGCTTTTAACCCATTGCTTTTTGGTTTTATGCCACTGCTGCTGCTTTTGGCTTCCGCTCTTTGATACGAGCGGCTTTGCCCTGACGGCCACGCAGATAAAACAGACGCGCCCGGCGAACTTTGCCCAGACGGATCACTTCAATTTTTTCGATGTTCGGAGACAGAATCGGGAAGATACGTTCCACACCAACGCCGTTGGAAATCTTGCGGACGGTAAACGTCTCGCCGTTGGTGCTCGGGTTACGGCGCTGAATCACCGTGCCTTGAAATACCTGAATACGTTCTTTATTTCCTTCGCGGATTTTCACGTGTACGTTGATCGTGTCGCCTGACTGGAACTGCGGGTGTTCGGCCCGGCGTCCAGCGTTTTCGGCTTCGACCAGTTTAATAAGCTCGCTCATGACTATAGCTGTATTGTCGGAGGTAAGATTTTGCCAAATGAGCCGCAAATATAGCAAGATGTTTCGCCCTAAACAATACTTTTGCGAAAAAGCCAGCCCAATGAAGATTCTGAGTGCCGAGCAGACCCGCGCCCTTGATCAGTATACCATCGAACACGAACCCATTGCCCCGATAAACCTCATGGAACGGGCCTCGCAGGCCTTCACGCAGTGGTTTACGAATCGCTTCGACAGCAGTCGGCCCGTCCGGGTTTTCTGCGGACTTGGCAACAATGGCGGCGACGGTCTGGCTATCGCCCGAATGCTCATTCAACTGGAATACAACGTTCAGACGTACATCGTCCGCTACGCACCCCGCGAATCGGACGACTGCATGATCAATCACAAACGGCTGAAACTGCTCACCAGCATTCATTATCTGGAAAATGCCCGTGAAATGCCGTCTATGAAGGCCAGCGACATCGTTATCGACGCCATTTTCGGCACCGGGCTCTCGCGGCCCGTCGAAGGCATCGTGGTCGCTACCGTCGACGCGATTAATCAGAGTCCGGCCACGGTCGTGTCGGTCGACATTGCCACAGGTCTCTATGCCGACTCCCCCACCGGAGCCAGTCCGACGATTATCGAGCCGGACTATACAGTGACGTTTCAGCTTCCGAAACTGGCTTTTTTTCTGCCATCCAACGCCCGCTACGTGGGCGAATGGCATCTGCTGGACATCGGACTGAATCAGTCCTTCATCGACCGGGCCAAATCCCCGATTTATTACGTCACCGAGCAGGACGCCCGGCAGTGGCTTCAGGTTCGTGACCGGTTTTCGCACAAGGGAACCTTTGGTCATGCGCTGCTGCTGGCGGGCAGCTACGGCAAAATGGGGGCGGCGGTGCTGGCCGCACGGGCCTGCCTGCGCTCTGGCGTGGGTCTGCTGACCGTTCAGACGCCCCATTCGGGCTACGCCGTCCTGCAAACCGCCGTGCCCGAAGCCATGTGTCTGCCCGACGAACATGCCCGCGTTCTGACGGGCCGTTCGGACGTGGAGGGGCTTCCGCTGATCGATTATTCGGCAGTAGGCATCGGGCCGGGCATCGGAAAAGCCCCGGAAACGCTTGCGCTGCTGCGCCATCTGCTCACCCAGATAAAAAAACCGATGGTGCTGGATGCCGACGCCCTGAACCTGCTGGCTGAAAATAAGGAACTGATCGAACAAATTCCGGAAAACAGTATTCTAACACCCCACCCCAAAGAATTTGAGCGCCTTACCCGCCGCTGGACCAGCGATTATGACAAACTTGGCGTTCTGCGGGAATTCGCCATCCGACATCAGCTTATCGTCGTACTGAAAGGCGCGTATACGGCTACGGCCCTGCCCGATGGCTCGCTGCACTTTAACTCGACCGGCAATCCGGGCATGTCGACCGGCGGCACAGGCGACGCCCTGACCGGCATACTGACCGCTCTGCTGGCCCAGGGCTACAAACCCGCCGACGCTGCCCGGCTTGGCGTTTTCTGGCATGGGCAGGCAGGCGACGAGGCCGCCCGGCAGTATGGACAGATGGCCCTCACCGCCTCCGACCTCATTGAATGCCTCATCTGGTAAATCACTTCGATGGTCCGGCACTCCGATGGTCCGGCACTCCGGCACTGTTTTTGAAATAACATTGGGCAGGAAGGATTCACGCGGACAAAAAAACACCGCATATACGGATTTAGGAGTCGTCTTGCAACCCTTTGCGGACGTTCCGGGTCGGTAGAGGTGTGTAGTTTCAGCGACGGTCTGTAGCGTTGTTTCTACAAGTAAGTCAGACGCGTATATCTACCTGATTTTAACGATGGCGTATTTGTACGCTGTTTTTCTGTTACCCTTTTCCGGAATTTTGTATTGATAATTAACCTTTCTAAACCACACGTACCGATGAGAAATGTCTTACCCCGCGACTGGCGCGACTCCCGCAGCCCCCGGCGCATTCGTTTCGATCTCGACCAGATTTCCTTTCTGGGAATTCTGACCGTTTTGATCTTTGTCTACATCGTGTTCCATTTCATCTATCCCATGATCGCGAAGGGCATCCTGTGGTAGTCAATTATTTCAGCAACTGATAGACAGCAAAAGCCGACAGATAGGCCAGCCCGGTCATGTAGACTAGTTGAAGGGCGGGCCATCTCCAGCTTTTGGTTTCCCGGTAAACGGTTGCCAGGGTGCTCATGCACATCATGGCAAAGACGTAGAACACCAGGAGCGAGAAGGCCACTGCCGTTGTGAACACGGGCTGCCCGGTTGCCGGATTGATTTCCGTTCGTAGTTTTTCCTTAATCGTTTCTTCGTCTTCGCTATCTCCGCCGATGCTGTAAATGGTAGTCAGCGTGGCGACGAACACTTCGCGGGCGGCAAATGACGTGATGAGGGCAATGCCAATTTTCCAGTCATAACCCAGCGGCTGAATGACCGGCTCCAGCAGTTTTCCGAACCGACCCGCATAGGAAGCCTCCAGACGGGCCGCCGAAATATGTCTCTCCCGAACTTCGTCGGGTGCACTGGCATAGGTCTGCCGCATCTGCCGTTCGGCCTGCAGAATGCTGTCGCCGGGACCATACGAGGCCAATACCCACAAGACTACCGAAATCGCCAGAATGATGCGCCCGGCTTCCCACACAAACGACCGTACACTGTCGTAGACTGTCAGACCGACGTGTTTCCAGGCCGGCAGCTTATAGGTCGGCAGTTCCATGATGAACAGGCTGCGCTCCCGCGCTTTCAGTACTTTTTTGAAGATATAGGCCGCCGCCAGGGCCGACAGCAGGCCCAGCATATACAGACCGAGCAGCGCCAGCCCCTGCAGGCTGAAAACGCCGCCCACCTTCCGGGCGGGAACCACCAGGGCAACCAGAATCGTGTAGATGGGCAACCGGGCCGAGCAGCTCATCAGCGGCGTTACCAGAATCGTAATCAGCCGTTCCCGCCACGACCCGATGGCCCGGGTCGCCATGATGGCCGGTACGGCACAGGCCACGCCCGAAATCAACGGCACTACGCTCCGCCCGTTCAGTCCGAATTTTCGCATGATGCGGTCCATCAGCACCATCACGCGGGACATGTACCCGGACTCCTCCAGCAGCGACACCAGCATAAACAGAAAGGCAATCTGCGGAATGAAAACGATGATTCCGCCGATACCGGCCAGAACACCGTCGGTGAGCAGGCTGGTCAGCGCTCCGGCGGGCAGCCGCTCCCGAAGCCAGGAAACCAGCGCCGCCATGCCGTTGTCGATGAGGTCCATCGGCACCTGCGCCCAGGCGAAGATGAATTGAAAAATCAGAAACAGGATTCCCAGAAAAAGCAGATAACCCCAGAGCGGATGCAGCAGAAGCCGGTCGAGGCGCTGGCTCCAGGTGGGCTGGTCGAGCGGCCGCCGGTCAGTAACGGCCTGATCGACAACCCTGCCAATCTGCCGGTAGCGTTCAATGGTCTCGTGGGACTGAAAATCGTTCTGGTCGAACCGGTATTTATCAATCAATTCGTCTAGTCCAACGCGCTGGCGCTGGTCCAGAAATGTGAATCCGTCGTGCTGAATGACGTATTGCAGGGCCAGATATCGATTATCGAGCTGATAGTGGGCGCAGACGTCGGTGATCAAATCGGCCTGCGTGTGCAGCGGATCAAAATAAAGCTCAGGGTGCAGCACAGGCTGTTCAAGCTGCTGCCCGATGGCATTTTTCAGGCGGTCGATGCCCTCGCCGGTGCGGGCATTGATGCGCACGACCGGAACATCGAGTTGCATTGCCAATTTGACGGCATTGACCTCCTGCTGATGCTGCTGAGCCACGTCGAGCATGTTCAGCGCCAGCACCACCGGTACGCCCAGATCCCTGACCTGCGTAAACAGAAGCAGATTGCGGCGGAGATTGGACGCGTCGACGACCACCACGGCCACGTCGGGATAATCGGGATGGGACGGGTTCGCCAGGATGTCGGTGACAACCTGCTCATCGGGCGATTTGGGGTAAATACTATATACGCCGGGCAGATCAACAACAACCATCTCCCGTCCGGGAGCCAGAAGGGCTGTGCCGGACTTTTTATCGACGGTGACGCCGGGAAAATTTCCGGTCTTCTGCCGAAGTCCGGTCAACTGATTGAAAAGTGACGATTTTCCGGAGTTCGGGTTGCCGATAAGGGCTATAACGGAGTTCGGTTTCAAGGATACTGAATAACTATAGAGCCAGTTCCGGCACTTTTTCTTCAACCAGTATGGTATCTGCCTCCGAACGCCGCATCGACAGGCAGTAGCCCGCAATGTTGATACAGATCGGGTCGCCCAGAGGAGCTTTGCAGTGCAGGCATACTTCCGTTCCGGGCAGACATCCCATCTCCAGCAGTTTCAGCGAGGTGCGGCGGTCGCGAAATGAGTGGATGATGGCGCGTTCGCCAATTTTCAAATCTGCCAGGCTACGGATGTTCATTAGTTTACTGCCGGACGAAGGGCTTATTTAGAACTATTCAAATTAACGCAAGTTTACGGTTCCAGGTTCGCTTTTGCAAACTTCACCCGATATAAATAGCATTCTGGGCACTTCCGGATTGGCACATTAAGGAGTCGACCTGATATTTATCACCAAAAAAGGGCGTCGTTCATCAAAGGGAACTGGGGTTTGGTTCGTAAATTTGTATTTTAAAAATGCAGATGAAGCAAATCGGCGTTCTGATGACGAAAGAATTTCGGCTGGAGTGGCGGCAGCGCTACGCTCTGAACGGCATGCTGCTTTATATCGTCAGCACGGTATTTGTCTGCTATCTGTGTTTCAGCATGCGCCGCAACCAGTTGACGCCGATGGTCTGGAACGCCCTCTTTTGGATTATTCTGTTGTTTACGGCCATCAACGCCATCGCCAAAAGCTTTGTGCAGGAACGGTCCGGGCGGCTGCTCTATTATTATACGCTGGCGAGTCCGCAGCAGATTATTCTGTCCAAGATTCTGTACAACACGGTGCTGATGCTGGCCCTGGCCGGGCTGGGGTTTGGCTTTTACGCCTTCGTGATGCGTAATCCGGTGCAGGATCTGCCTTTGTTCATCGTCAATCTGCTGCTGGGGGCGTTTGGTTTTGCGGCCACGCTGACGCTGGTGGCAGGCATTGCTTCCAAAGCGGAAAACAGTGCTACCCTGATGGCCGTGCTGAGTTTTCCGGTGGTGCTGCCGCTGCTGCTGATGCTGATTCGGGTGTCGAAAAATGCCCTCGACGGCCTCGACCGCAGCGTGAGTCTGGACGAAATCGGAACGCTGCTGGCTATCGACGCCATCGTGCTGGCCGTTTCGTGGATGTTGTTTCCGTATCTGTGGAGGAGTTGATTTTCGTACAAAAACCATGAAAACAGTCAGAGGAGTTTATCAAAATGGTCAGTTGACATTAGAAGAAGAAATTTCAACTGATGGTCCGGTTGAAGTCGTCCTGGTGTATGAAGAAAAGAAAGCGGAAGATCGAAAAAAGAAAACGCTGACTTTTGCCAATTATGATGTTAAACTGGATAACCCGTCTCAAAAATTTAGCCGGGAAGAATTATATTGATTGCTTGTGGAAGGTACTTTATTCGTTGATGCAAACATATTAATCTACGCTGACTTACCAGAGTCGGCCTACAGTGGGATTGCCCGACAGAAGCTGCAATTGGCTGTCGCGAATATTGTCGCTACGATGCAACAATACGGCATTAAAAAATTATTGACTAATAACGTAGAAGATTTCCGGCGCTTCAGCAGCCTGATTGAACTAATTGCGCTGCAACCGGAAGTAAAACCGATATGAAAAAGAACTGGTGGAAAATTCTGGCGGTCGTCATTCTGACCTACGTCCTTTTCCAGGGTTTGCTGGGGCCAGTGCCCCGACAGCCCATTCTGAACGAGAGCATCCGCAACGTTTACTTTCACGTACCGCTCTGGTTCGGAATGATTATTCTGATGTTTACGTCGATGGTGTTTTCCATCCGTTACCTGCGGAGTGGGCGTCATGACAACGACACGCTGGCCGTCGAGTTTGCCAACACGGCCATTCTGTTTGGCATTCTGGGCTGTGCCACCGGTGCTGTCTGGGCCAATTTTACCTGGGGCGAACCCTGGCCCAACGACCCGAAGACCAACGGCGTAGCGGTCGCCATGCTGATGTATTTCGCCTACCTGATCCTGCGCTCCTCATTTGACGATGAACAGCGACGTGCCCGGATTTCGGCCATTTACAACATCTTTACCTTTGCGGTCTTCATCCCGCTCATCTTTGTGCTGCCCCGCCTGACCGACTCGCTGCATCCGGGCAACGGCGGCAATCCGGCCTTCGGGCAATATGACATGGACAACCAGATGCGGGCGGTTTTTTACCCGGCCATCATTGGCTGGACGCTGCTGGGCGTCTGGATCACCGAACTGCGGGTGCGGCTGCGCCGCCTCCACGAACGGGTGGACGAAAGGATGGAAGTGCGACCCGATGCCCGCACGGCGGCGGAATGAAACGCTGGATTTTATTGTTCACTCTTTGTATACCAAAACGCATGATTCGTACACTTGGCTTGATCGTTTCGTTTCTGCTGACTTCGGTCAGGCTGCTGGCGCAGGATACGGCCTCCTCGGTCGACATGGCCGACCAACTGCGGGCTGACGGAAAAATCTGGGTCGTCGTGGCCGTCATCGCCGTTACGTTCGCCGGTATCGTTTATTACCTGATACGGCTGGACGGAAAAATCAGTAAACTCGAAAAAGAAATCCGGTAGTTGGCTTACCGCCGCAACCGGGTATTTACTGCTTAACTTCTTATGAAAAAGACACATATCATCGGCATGATCATTATCGCCATCGCCATCGGCATTATCGTTTCGACGGCGGGCGATGCCAGTTCCTACGTAAACTTCACGCAGGCCGAATCGCTGGCGGAAGACGGTGAAACCGACGCCCTGCACGTGGTCGGTAAGCTGACCAAAGACGCCAGCGGTCAGATCACGGGCATGGAGTACCAGCCACAGGTGGACCCGAATCGGTTTGTTTTTACGATGGCCGATAACGCAAACCGCGTGGAAAAAGTGGTCTATAACAGCCCGAAGCCGCAGGATTTCGACCGTTCGGAGCAGATTGTCGTTATCGGCACCATGCAGAACGATCACTTTCAGGCGGATAAAATTCTGCTGAAGTGCCCGTCGAAGTACCAGGACGGCAAGCTCGAAACGAAAGAATACGAGGCCAAGACCGCGCAACTTTAACTGCTTACAACAATGAGCGTACAGGAAATAGAGAGAGCAATTACGCAATTGTCGTCCAAAGAGATGCATCAGCTTGCCGACTGGCTGATTGAATACCGACATGAACAATGGGATAAACAGATTGAAGAAGATGCCAGAGCCGGACGACTTGACGATCTGTTGAATGAAGTAAAAGCAGAGATCCAGCAGGGATTGGCTAAACCGCTATGATTCATCGCGCGCTTCCGCGTTTCTGGAAGCTATACGCTCAGATGCCCCGGACGATTCAAAAGTTAGCCGATAAAAACTACGTTCTTTTGAAAAACAACCCATGATACATACCACCGTCGGGAACCTGGGACATCTGTTCGTCATTTTGTCCTTCGTAACCGCCTTAGTAGCCACGTTCGCTTATCTGAAGGCTACCTTATCCGAACATAAACTCACGACGAGTCTTACCGCCCCGACCGACTGGCACCGGCTGGCCCGTGCGGCCTTCTACATTCACGCCGCCGCCATCGTGGGCGTGGTCGTGTGTCTGTACTGGATCGTTTACAACCACTATTTCGAGTATCATTACGCCTGGAGCCACTCATCGCGGGCGCTGCCGACGCACTACATTATTTCCAGTTTCTGGGAAGGTCAGGAGGGCAGTTTTCTGCTATGGCTCTTCTGGAACGCCCTGCTGGCTATTGTTCTGATACGGACCAATCGCCGCTGGGAAGCGCCTATCATGACGATCTTCGGGCTGGTGCAGGCGTTTCTGGCGTCGATGATTCTGGGCATCGTGTTCGGTGATGTCTTCAAAATCGGCAGTTCGCCGTTCCTGCTGCTGCGGGAGGCCATGCCTGATACCCCCATTTTTGCCACCAATCCCAACTTCGTTCCCGCCGACGGTAACGGTCTCAACCCACTGCTGCAGAACTACTGGATGGTGATTCACCCGCCAACTCTGTTTCTGGGATATGCCACGACGCTGATTCCGTTTGTGTACTGCCTGGCCGGACTCTGGCGCAACGAACCCCTCGACTGGATGCGACCCGCTCTGCCCTGGGCCTTGTTTTCGGCGGTGGTGCTGGGCGTCGGCATTCTCATGGGCGGCTACTGGGCCTACGAAACACTGAACTTCGGCGGTTACTGGAACTGGGACCCGGTCGAAAACTCGGTGCTGGTGCCCTGGCTGACGCTGGTGGCGGCCATTCATATGATGCTCATCGCCCGCAAAAGCTCGACCGGTCTGAAAACGGCCATTATCCTGAGCGTCGGGACGTTTCTGCTGATTCTCTACTCGACATTTCTGACCCGCAGCGGCATTCTGGGCAACGCTTCCGTTCACTCCTTTACGGATTTAGGCTTGTCGGGGCAGTTGCTGATTTATCTGCTGGCTTTCGTCGCCCTGTCGGTGGCGCTGATGGTCTGGAAATGGAAGATTTTGCCCCGCGATGAGGTTGAAACGTCGACGTATTCAAAGGAATTCTGGATGTTCATTGGGGCCACGATTCTGTGTCTTTCAGGTTTTCAGGTGCTGGCAACGACGTCCATTCCGGTCTACAATGCCATTGCCGAGTCGTTCGGAGTGGTGCTGAATCTGGCCCTTCCGGCGGATCAGGTGGCGCACTACAACAAGTTCCAAATCTGGTTTTTTGCGGCGGTGGTGATTCTGACCGGCATCGGTCAGTATTTCTGGTGGCGTAAAGTCGAAAAAGGTTCGCTGAATAAACTGGTAAATCCGCTCCTGATAACGCTGCTACTCAGCGCTGCCTTCATCGTGGCGGGTGAAATAACCAAACCGGCCTACATGGCGCTGCTGACGGCCTCGGTGTTTGCGCTGGTCGCCAACGGCAGCATCATGCTCGGCGTCATTCGCGGGAATTACCGGCTATCGGGCGGGGCCGTAACGCACATTGGGGTGGCGCTGATGCTCATCGGGGTGCTGTTTTCATCGGGCTTCTCGCGGGTGGTGTCGCTCAACAGCACGGGTTTGCTGATTTCGCGTTCCGAAGAATTTACTAAAAACGATAATAAAGAAAACAAGGAAAATGTCATTCTGTGGCTCAACCAGCCGCAGAAAATGGGCGGTTATCTGCTGACATATCGGGGAAAGTACATCGAGGCCCGCGACGTGCCCGGCTACATTCCCAGAAGTTGGGTCGAAGTCATCGAGGGTGACTTTCGGGGCGTGGCCCTGCACGACATCGAACGGAACGGTAAAACCTTTTACAAAAAAGGCGACACACTGGCTCTGTACCCCGAAAACACGTATTTCCAGGTTGAATACCGCGAACCGGGCGGCAAGATTTTTACGCTCTACCCGCGCTCACAGGTGAACGAGCAGATGGGCGGCCTGCTCTCCTCACCGGACATCCACCGCAAAGCCGACCGCGACCTCTACACCTACGTTTCGTCCATTCCCGACCCGGAGAGCGAAGGCACCTGGAGCGCTCCCGAAACGCATACGGTGGCGATGAAAGACACGTTTTTTGTGAATGATCAGGTGGCGGTTCTGGATAATGTCGTCCGGGCGACGGAGGTGGAAGGCATGGAACTTACGCCCAACGACATAGCGGTGAAAGCGCAGGTGCGGCTGATGGACAAAGAACGCGAGTATATGATTACACCGGCTTTTGTCATCAAGGATCAGAAAGTCCCGATGGCCCGCTGGACGAACAGCGATGAACTGGGCCTGCGGATGCAGTTGACTAACATCGACCCCCGAACGGGCCAGTTTACGTTCACGACCCGCACCACCCAGCGCGACTACATTGTCATGAAAGCGTCGGAGAAGCCGCTCATCAACCTGCTCTGGCTGGGTACGTTTGTGCTGATCATCGGTTTTTCGATGGCCGTCGTGCGGCGATATCGGGACTTTGTCAACATGCGCAACAAAGGGCAGGCCTAACGTACAGCGGGGTGCCGCCCCGCTGATCTTTTTTCGATCAGAACCTTCGGCCAACAGGCTGCGGTAGTAAAAATCAACGGAGCACCGCTCTGTTGTACAGTGTATGAACCTTAAAGAAACGCTTCTCATATCGGCCTCAATTGGCTGCTTTCTGCTCTGGATACTGGAGTTTCGGGTCAGTCAGACGCTGATGGGTAATTATTGGCTGCTGATGCTCTGTCTGGCGTTTCTGCTGGGCTTTCAGTATGTCCGCTACCAGCGCAAGTATAAGGCGGGTGATCTGCCGGCCGTACCCATGAAAGACAAAAAGAAGCCCGAATCGCCCCGCCCGGCGAACAAAAAACGCCGGAAGTAAGTATATTTCCCGAAACGAGTTCGCCGACTGGCACTTCCGCGAGTCAGGCGATCTGGTTTCGGGATTCGTTTTTTCTGCATGGAATCATATAGTATGCTGCCCTGGGCGTTCATTGCGCTGGTGCTGGCGGGATTTTTCTCGGCAGTCGAGACGGCTTATGCGTCCGTAAACCGGCTGTATTTCGAACTGCACAGTAAACAGGGACCGCTGGGGGAGAAACTGGTGTCCCGGTTCATCAAACAACCCATCTATTTTGTCGGAACCACGCTCACGGGCAACACCTTTTTTCTGGTGCTGTATGGGGTACTGGGCGTTACGGCCCTGCACCCGCTTCTGATGGCCTGGCTGCCGCCGGAACTGGACAATCCGATCGCGCTGATCGCTCTCGAAACCATCATCCTGACGATCCTGTTTTTGCCCATTGCCGACTATCTGCCCAAAAGTCTGGCGCTGATTCATCCCGATGCCTTTCTGGAGCGGCTGGCAGTGCCGATCTGGGTAATCTATCAGGCCATTGCCCCTATCGTCCGACTGATGATCGGGCTGGCGAAGGGCTTCAATCGATTCATTCTGGGCAGTCATTACAACGAAATACGGCCTGTTTTTGGCATCACTGATCTGAACCATTATCTGGAAGATTTGAGCCAGAAGAAAGCGTCGGATGAAGAAGACGTTGCCATCGACACCGAGATTCTGAACAATGCCATCGACTTCCGGAATATTGCCGTACGCGACTGCATGATTCCCCGCACGGAAATCACGGCGGTCTGCGTCGATGATCCGGTCGACGATCTGAAACAGGCTTTTCAGGCGAGCGGCCATTCGAAGATTGTCGTCTACCGCGAAAATATCGATGACGTTATCGGTTACTGTCATTCGATGGCGCTGTTTCGGAAGCCCGCTACGATCGAGGAAATGGTATCGCCCATCCGGGTGGTACCCGAAAGCATGCCCGCCGACGACCTGCTGCGCAAATTTCTGGCCGAGCGTCGAAGTCTGGCGCTGGTGGTCGATGAATTCGGCGGCACCTCAGGGCTGGTGAGCGTCGAAGACCTGGTGGAGCAGATTTTCGGGGAGATTCAGGATGAATATGATACCAACGAAGACTGGGCTGAGCGACAATTGAGCGAGGATACGTGGCTGCTCAGCGCCCGCCACGAAATTGAATACCTGAACGAAACGTACGGCTGGAAAATCCCCGAAAGCAACCGAACCTCAGACCGTTACGATACGCTCGGCGGACTGATTCTGTCGATTACGGAAGCGGTGCCGACCGTGGGCGAGGTCGTTACGCTCCCTCCGTTCGAGTTCACCGTCGAATCGATGACCGAAGCCCGAATCGACATGGTACGGGTGCGGGTCCTGCCGGATGAAGGTTCGGTTTAACCACAGAGACAACAGAGTGTATCACAGAGGAAATAGAGAGGAATAAAAAATATTTCTCTGTGGTTAATCTCTGTTACCTCCGTGTTTAAACCTCCCCTTCAAACCACTCCCGGAAGTGCGCTGCCCGCTCCTTGCTGACGGTCACTTCCAGCGTCAGGGGTTTCTTCAGGTTGACGATGATTTTTCCAGAATAATGCGGCTGATATCCTGCAATGGCATGAATACTAAGCAGGTGCTGTCGGTTAGCCCGGATGAAAACTGCCGGATCGGTCAGTTCTTCGAGTTCGTCCAGAGAATGATAATCGGTGATAAGTCGCAGCCCGTCGAGCGTATAAAGGTAGATGAGTTCGTCGCGTACGAAGCAGGCCACATTCTCAACCGGAACCGGCACTACCTGTCGTAAATAATGGGCCGTGAAGCGGGTTTTGAACTGGCGTGTGCGTTCAGGAGACGACACGTCGGAGAGCAGATGCCGGATCTGCTCCCGGAAGTCGGCGCTGATGCCGCCCTGCCGCCACCGGTCGAACTTTTCAAACGCCGCCCGGAGGTCATCCTGCCCTACGGGTTTGAGCAGATAATCGATGCTGTTGAGTTTGAAGGCCCGGATGGCGTACTCGTCGTAGGCCGTCGTGAAAATAATGGGACACTGCGGATTGACCTGCCGGAAAATCTCGAAACTAACGCCATCGGCAAGCTGCACGTCCGACAGAATCAGATCGGGTTCAGGGTGTTCGGCAAACCAGCTCACCGCCTCGCGGATACTCTCCAGCGGCCCGGCGATTCGGGCGTCGGGCCGCAGATACTGCACCTGACGAATCAGAATCTTGGCAACCAGCGGCTCATCTTCAATGAGTAAAACATTCATGCTCCCTGTGCGGGGCCGTTCCGTCAGAATTGAATTCTTTTCCGGACAAAACCGGCCGTGATCCGTTAAACTAAAAAAACCTTTTTCGTACACAACGCTATGGCAATGCAAAATGACGAGATGGTCGACGAACTGCGCGACCTGGTTCTCATCAACAACGACCGCATCAACGGCTATGAAAAAGCCGCCGAAGACATCGAAGACGCGCAACTGGCAACCCTGTTCCGGAATCTGACCAGCCAGAGCCGCCAGTTCCGCAGCGAACTTGCCGACGTAATCCTGCGCATGGGCGGTACCGTACCCGACGTGGGCGATACCTCCACCGGCAGCAAGGTACACCGCACCTGGATCGACATCAAGGCCGCCTTCACGGGTAAAGACCGCAACACGATCCTGGAGTCCTGCGTGTTCGGCGACGATGCCGCCATCGAGGAATACGAGGAAGCGCTTGACGAGGAAGACCTGCCCGCCTACGTACGCGAGACGGTCAGCCGCCAACTGGCCGAACTGCGTCAGACCCGCGACCAGATTGCTACCCTGCGCAACGCAACGGAGTAAATCGTCTTCCCGCCAAACCTGTAAGGTCTTGAAGACCTTGCAGGTTTTTTTTACACCTTCCGCCGTGTCGAACAACGTAACACCGAGGTCGATCTTGAAGACCTTGCAGGTTTTTTTACACCCCCTTCGATTTCCGCCCCATTTTCGTTGCCAGACCTTCCAGCGTATCCGCCATTTGCGTTAATTTAGTCCGGAGTTCCTCTTCTTCTCCTTCCGCCGCCGATTTGGTCAGTTTTGCCAGCGAGTGCAGCGACTCGGCTATTTCCAGATTTTTGTTGTGGTGCAGGGCCGCTTTCAACTGCTCCAGTTCGTCGGCGATATTGTCTTCGATGAGATGGCCGGAGCCGAGCGCCCGAACCCACTGGTCGATGAAACTGTCGGCCATGGGAGCCAGATGCTGCGGGTCGTTACCCAGTTCGCGGAGGGTGATGTCCAGCAGATGGCTGGCGTTGTGTGCCTGAGTCATAAGGGCAGAAAGTGATGAGTTGATGGTTAAGTTGGAAATTAATCCCCATAACCGCAACAGCCAGCCGCGTATAATTATGAATCTGCAACGCCTCGTCCGGGCAGTTTAATTGCGGCTACACAACGGCACCCCGACGCGGAACCGGTTCGAGTCCTCTTCCACCCGAACTTCCTCGGTGCTCAGGAACTGATAGAGTGCCTTCAGGTTGGTCAGCCCCTGACGGTTGGACGTATCGACGTTCTGTTTCCGTTGCAGATTATTCTCCACCGTCAGATAGTTTTCGTCCGCTGAGATTTGGATCAGAAGCGGCTGAGCAACAGTGGCGATGTTATGTTTAATGGCGTTTTCCACCAGAATCTGCAGCGTTACCGGAACAATCGATTTTTCGGTAGCCTCCATCGGCACCTGCACCCGAACGTCGAGCGATCCGTTAAAACGGGTTTTCAGCAGCGACACGTAGTTTTGAATAAATTCCAGTTCGGTTCGCAGGCTCACCAGTTCTCTATCTTTATTCTGAAGCACATACCGGAATACTTTCGACAACTGCCGCAGGAAGTCCGACGCCAGCGCCGGGTTTTCGTGAATGAGGCCGTCCAGCGACGACAGGCTATTGAACAGAAAGTGCGGATTTAACTGATTTTTCAGGTTTTCATATTGGGTGTTGAGCTTTTCCTTCTGTAAAAGAGCCTTTTCTTTTTGCCAGGTTTCTCGCTCAACCAGGTTCTTCTTCCATTTCCCAAAAAAATAGAACCCAAAATAGGCGGTATTCACGGCCACCACGACAAACACGTTTAGCCCGTAAGAGGCAATTTTGATGACGTTGACCAGCGTGGGAGGAAAATAATCGATGTAATAGTGTTCAAAATAGCGCATCAGGCTCGTCTGCATCGCCGTCAGAACGATCAGGCAGGTGCCCGCCTGCACGATGAATCGGCGCAGTACGCCCGTTTCGAAAGGCAAAACGCGGTTCAGGTATCGATTGAACGCATCGACGCTTTCCCACATGACGACAATAAAAACGAAACTGAGCGTCGAAAAAAACAGCCGTTCCATCCAGTCGAACTGGGGGAAGAACCACAGGAGAAGCCCATAACGCACCACGCTCGTCAGCAGCGCAAACGCGTAGATGTACCGACGGGCTGGTCGAAAAAACTGCCGGATTCTATCCTTCTGAGATGATGCGTCCATCGCTCATTTCAATGATTCGGTCGCCGCCCCCGGCAAAATCGGGATCGTGCGTCACGGTGATAATCGTCTGACGATTGGCACGGGCGATTTCCCGAAAGATATCGAATACGATGCCCGTATTGGTTTTGTCGAGGTTGCCCGTCGGCTCGTCGCCCATCACGATGGTCGGGTCGTTGATGAGCGCCCGGGAAATGGCGACCCGCTGCTGCTGTCCGCCCGATAGTTTGCTGGTCGGCTTGAGCGCAAAATCCGCCATATCGATCATTTTCAGTTTTTCGTAGGCCCGGTGCTCGACTTCTTTTGGCGAGTATCGCCCCAGTTTCAGACCGGGCAGCATGACGTTCTGAAGGGCCGTGAACTCGGGCAGAAGAAAGTGAAACTGAAACACGAAACCCAGGTGTTCGTTGCGGAACCGCGAGAGCTGATCCTGCGACCGGCCCGTCAGCGTCTGACCACCAATTTCCAGTGTTCCTTCATAATTCGTATCCATTGTCGACAAAATGTAGAGCAGCGTCGATTTGCCGCAGCCCGACTTCCCGACAATCGACAGAAATTCCCCCTTCCGAACCTCGAACGACAGGTCACGCAACACCTGAAATCGCTCCGGCTCGTAGAAGTATTTGTTGATATGCGATGCTTTCAGTACCGTTTCCATTATCCTGGATGGAACGCGGATTGAACGGATTAGACGGATTGACACAGATTTTATTTAATTAAAATTTATCCGTGGTTATCCGTCCCATCCGCGTCATCCGTGTTCCATTAGTTTTTTAACCTCTCAAAATGGCGACAGGGTCGACTTTCGATGCTTTTTTTGAAGGCATGTACCCGGCCAGAATCGTCGTGATGACGCCAAAGAGCAGTCCCATGACGTAATATCTGGGATCGTAAATGACCGGAAACGTCTTCAGATCAATCATGCCGCCGGTGTCGAAGGGCGTGATGTCGAGCAGATAGCTCAGCGAGAAGCCAATCAGCAGTCCCAGCAGTCCGCCGCTGACCCCGATGATGATGGCCTGCAGCAGAAAAATGGCGACAATGTCTCCCCCATCGAAACCGGTAGCCTTCAGAATGGCGATGTCCTTGATTTTGTTGATGACGTTCATGTTCATGATGTTATAGATGCCAAAACCCGCCACCACCAGCAGCGTCATCGACACTACGAACGTCATGACATTGCGAATGCGCTCTCCGGCCAGAATCGCCGTGTTCATCGTCGCCCAGTCTTCGGTGTAGTAGTGATACTTGGCCCGCAGGCGTTTCCCGAACGGAATAGCCTGCAGCGGGTCGAGCATTTTGACGTGGATGTCGGTAATGTAGCTGCCGTCCTGCTGCAGAATTTCCTGCACCGTCGCCAGATTGGCGTAGCTCTTCACATTGTCGATGGTGGCGATGCCGAAGCTGAACGTTCCGACCACCCGCAGAATCATGGTGCCGCCCAGCGGGGTCGTCACGCTCACCTTATCGCCCGCCCGAACGTTGAGCTTCTGAGCCAGCGCACTGCCCATGACGATGCCATTCGGGTTGCTCAGCAACGCCCGCAGGCTGCCGGATCGCACCCGCCGGTTCAGGTCGTAAAGCCGGTCCTCGCGCTCCATGTCGACGCCCGCGATGGTTCCTGAAATCTGAATCGGGCCGTTATTGTAAAACACCTGCGAACTTACCTGCGGCGACACACCCAGAACGCCCGGCTCCTGTTCGATGCGCCGGGCAATGACCAGCCCGTTTTTCAGTTTGGCCGACTGGTCTTTGGGCTTCTGGTGATACACGACGTTAAAATGTTGGTCGCCCGGTTTCAGTTCATCGATCAGGCTGGGGCGCTGCGTGTTGACCTCGTTATACATGCGCACGTGCGGGCTGGCATCGAGCGCCGAATCCTCCAGAAACTGGTTGACGCCCTGCATGAACGAAATCATGACGATGAACATGGCAATGCCGAACGTAACGCCCAGCATGGCAACGAGCGTCTGCCGCTTCCGGGTCAGCAGGTGGGTCCGGGCGATTTGAGATGAGATTCTGAGGTTCATTTTTGAATGATAGAATGAGTGAATTGTAGAATGGCGGAATGCGACAGCAGCTATAATTTTCTATTCAATCATTATATCATTCACTCATTCAAAATTGTTGACGTTTCATTCAATCCTTCTTTCACCTCCACGAGGTCGAAGTTCTCGGCACCTTTGCGGATGCGTATTTTCTTCTTTTTCCCGTTTTCCTCCACCCAGACGCTATCCCCACCGACGACATATGACTTCGGGATGGTCAGCACGCGGGGACGCTGGCTGATGACGATGTTGGCTTCGACCGTCAGGCCGTAATACGAATCCGGTTGTTCACCCACAAAATCGGCATCGACCCGAAACGACTGGTCTACGCGGTTGAGCTTCGGATAAATTTTGGTTATACGCGCTTTGAAGACTTTGTCGGGATACACGTCGGCTTTAACCAGCACCTCCTGCCCGGTGCGCAGCTTCCCGAAATCGCTTTCATCGACGGCCAGTTGGGCGTAGACCTTCTGACCGCTGCCGATGAGCGCCAGTTGGTCGTTGCGCCGGACCATCTCGCCCGGCTCCTTGTTGACTTCATAAATTTTTCCGGCCACAAAACTTGTCACCCGCGTGTTTCGGTCGTCCTGCCGGGAGGCTACATACTGCGATCGGCTGTTCTGTAAATCCACGTAAAGCTGATTACGGGTCCGGCGCAGGGCGCTCTGCCGGGCCTGATAGTCGTTCCTTGAAGTTTGCAGCGCCAGTTGTGCCCGTTCGAGTTCCGCTTTGGAGGTAGCGTTCTGCTCGTAGAGGTCGCGGAAACGGGCGTAATTGACCGAGTCGTTCTGCAAACGGGTACGGGCCGTGCGGACCTGCGCCTCCAGTTCGGCCAGCACGGGCGAATTGCTGCCCAGATTGGCCTCCGACTGCCGGTAGATGTTCGCCGCCGCCGCCGAGCGGGCGTCCTGCGCAACGCCCTCCAGTTCGAACAGCAATTGCCCGCGTTTTACCGAATCCCCTTCATCGACCAGTCGTCGGAGCAGAATGCCGTCGGCGGTGGCAAACACCTTGTATTCGTTGCGGGGATAGATGCTGCCCGAAGCGTAGACGGCCTCGGTCAGTTCCTTGTAAGCGGGATGGATGCCTTCGCCGTTGCGGTTGCAGGCCGTCAGCAGCGTCAGGAAAGCAGCACCGGTTAGTATGCGTTTCATGGGTTCTTGGTTATCGGATTACTTCCGCACTTCCAGAATTGTAAGGTTCACCAGGGCGTTCGACAGGTTGGTGAGATACCGGTTCTGTGCATTAATCGCTTCATTGAACACATTCAGGTACTGGTCGTAGGCAAACAGCCCGGAGCGATATTTCACCAGAGCGATCCGGGTGTTCTGCTCGCTCAGAGCCAGGTTCTGCCGGTTTAGATCCAGCGATTGGATTGCCTGGTTATAGGTATTCAGAACGTCCTGATTATCGACGTCGATGCGGTTTTGTTCGACGGCCAGTTCGGTTTCAGCCTGCCGGATGCGCAGCCGGGCGCGGGTCAGATTAGCATCCCGAATCCCGCCCGTATAAATGGGCACGTTGAACTGAAGACCCGCCACGCCAATCGGGAACCACGGCTGATTGACATTCAGGAAATTGAACTGCCGCCGCTGGGCCTGCGCCGAATACCGGGTATAGGCCGACAGCGTGGGCCGCCGGAGTGCCTTCTCGCGGTCATATTGCAGGCGATACAAATCAAGCTGAGAGCGCCGCAGCATCACCTGTGGCCGCTCCGCCAGCGTCAGCGCAGGCTCTGATGCAAAGACAAGCTCGGCCAGATTCTGAGTCAATACCAGCGAATCCTGAGGAGTTAGCCCCAGCAGGAATTTCAATTGATTCATGTTCCGAACGTAGTTGAGTTCGTTCTGCCGCAGCACGTCCTCGTTGGTCAGCCGCAGCGATTGCAGTCGATTGACTTCCAGTGGTTCAATCAACCCTTTCTCCAAGCGGGCACGGGCAATGGTCACAATCGTGTCGGTATTGGCGACGTTGCGCCGGGCCAGATCGATGACCGAGCGGGTGAGCAGGGCTGCGTGGTAAACCCGGGCCGTCTGGGTCGAGATGTCGTCCTGAAGAATCAGATTTTGCCCATCGATAAGCTGCAGGTTCTGTTGAGCCAGTTCGACGTCCAGTCGGGCGGGTTTGTTCAGCAGCGGGGCCGTCACCTCCACCCCGGCGGTCAGGTTGAAGGGCAAACCAAACTGCACCTCCCGCACCTCACCGGGCCGCCCGCCGGGCAAAAATTCCGCCGGAATCAACTGCACCGGCAACTGAAAATTATAATCCAGGTTGGTAAAGGCCCTTGCCTGCGGCATCAGCGCCGACCGGGCCGCCGTAAGCTGGGGTTCCTGGGTCTGGCGATTCTGCCGGGCCACCTGCAAATCTGGATTCTGCCGACGGGCCAGATCGATGGTCTCCTGAACATTCCGCAGAACGGTCTGGGCCGGGGCCGTATGAGCGAACAGAATCCATCCGAAAAGCAAAAGCCGTTTCATGCATCGGTGACAGTTTACCCCAAAACAAAGAATGCCGCCCGAAAGCAGCATTACTTTAGTATGCGAAGCGGCAGAAAATTCCCGCGAAACGACGAAAAACGCCTCTCTTCTGCTCATTAAATACAATTTTTTCCTTCTTTGGTTTTATTCAGTCCCCGCCACTTACTGAACAGCTTCGAGGCGGTCTTTATACAGATAGACTATTTTGTGACTTTGTATCAATTCGCAAACTTCCTCCCAGACGGATGAAATAATCTTGTGAAAATCACGCATCCGCATGTTACCCAAACGGATATGTATCACTTTTGGCGGAGGAGTCGCCCAAAGCAGGCGGTCAGAGAAATCGCTGTCTTTTGTGATAATTATCAAATTATTTTCGATGGCATATTTCCATATACCACTATCTTTCCAGCGCCCGTCGATGTCTCTTTGATGAATGTACTCCTCTGTATTCCAGAGAGAAAAATAATAAGGCAAATTGTTGTCAATCAGAAAGCGGGGCATCAGGCAGCGTTCGCAATCGGTCTAATCACGTACTTTTTTTCCATCATTTCGATAGTGAACTTCAGGCACGCATCAATATCTTCCGGCTCCAAATCCGGATATTGATAAAGAATTTCTTCTCGGCTGTCTCCGGCAAACAGAAACTCAAGAATGGTCTGCACGGTAATTCGCAAGCCACGAATAGTTGGGCGACCATTGCATAAATCCGGATCGAGCGTGATACGATTTGCGATATATATCATTCTGTATGTATTTGAGCGATAAAAGGTACGCACAAAAAGTATATTAAGCACATACATAGTCCACCTGCAGGAAGCATTTCTTCTCAGTCCCCTGAACTACAGGAAACCACCCGATAAATTTTCCCATCGGTTTTGGTGAACAGATACAGTTCCTGGTTCAGCCCCACTCCTATCCGTAAATCCGTTTTGCTGGCACCGCATAACTGCCGAAACGTAACTGGCTTACCAGCAATTTCCGGAATAATCTCCTGAATAACAGCCTGCTGCCCTGGCTTTAGCTCACTACTTTCGGCCATGAAGACCCGCCCGTTGACGATGTCGCCAAACAAGTATTTGCCCTTTAATGACGGAATGGCCGTTCCCTCGTACACCACTCCGCCGGAGACTGCGTTGCCCTCGTCATGGTCATACTGAATCACGGGATAGCGATAACCCAGGGCGGCGTCGCCGGACGGGCGGGCGTAGAGCCGGTCCATAGCCCCGCCCGGATTGATGACAAACGTCCCCTCACGGTCGGGCCAGCCGTAGTTGCCCCCGGCGACGCCTATGTTGACCTCCTCGATGTTGGCATGTCCAATGTCCGAAATAAGCATCGTTCCGTCGGGCGTCCAGACAATGCGATTGGGATTCCGGAAGCCCCGGCAGAAAATTTCGTTGACCGCCCCCTTCGGCAGACCATACCGCCCGTTTTTACTGTTGCGACCGGCGGGGTCGATGCGCAGCACTTTTCCCCAGACGCGGGTGCTGTCTCGGCAGATAGCGGGATAACCATTTTCGGAAGCGCCGCCGTCACCCACGCCAACGTACAGCAACCCATAATCGGAACTGCCAGGCCCGGCCAGCGGGTTGAACGTTATCTCCTGTACGCCATGAATGGGCGACACCATGTTGACCCGCAGCAGTTCGCGACCTGTCCCGGAAAAGGTTTCTGCACCGGGCTGCCCGGTTTTCCACTCGGTCAGTACCCACTGCAGCGTTACCCGAATGGAATCCGCATAGGCGAAGTCTGCCGGGGCCGAACCAGCCTTTTCGGTATGGGTTGTATAGAGCAGACCATTCCGGTCAAAATCAGGGTGAAAGGCAAAACTGCCGAAACCCGTTGCCAGACCCGGTTTGTGAATGAACGCCGGTCGCAGCTTCGCCATGTCCATATACGGACGAAGCGTTTTACCCGTCATTTCGTACAGCGTTCCCCGCAAATCGACAATAAACTGCCGGTTCTGCTTCCCCGTGAGCGTCCCCATTTTGTTGATGCGGGCCAGGGGGATCTGCTCACTGCTGGCGGGCGCTACGGTGACTTCTTCAAGACCCAGCCGCAGGTCGGATTTGGCTATTTTAGTTGGAACAGGATTTTCGACGGCATTTCCCAGAAGCGGGTCCGTTTTGGGGGCTATTCTCCGATTCTGATGCAGATACGCCAGCAGGGCTTTCAGGTCGCCGTCACTGAGCGACGTAAAGGCAGGCATCACCTGATTGTATTCCTCGAAAAGCCGAACCGACCGGCTGTCTTTCTTCTCAATCATTTCCGGCGCATTGCGAACGAACCGCCTCAGCCAGTCGGCACTGACCTTTGTGGTGACGTTTACCAGATTGGGGCCAATGCCTTTCTGCTTGAAGTTGTGGCAGGCCGAACAGTTCTGCTGAAACAGTTGCTGGCCTTTCTGGATGGTCGGTTTATCGGTGGCATACACGCTGTCGATGAAGGCGGGCAATCGGGCGGGCGGAGTTTCGGCTTTTGCCCCAAAAAACGGGAACGCCGTAACAACGAAGGCCAGCCAGACCAAACGGCCTGCTTTTCCTGAATGATTCAGGTCTGTCTGCGGTGAGTGATTCATTTTTTAAAAAGTAATTTCTGCTTAAAACCTATCCGTCACCGGGCCTTTTTCAGCCAGTCGATTACCTGTTGTTTGGGTAGGGCTTCCACGCGATGTCCCTGATGACCGACCATCGTCTGGGCCGCAAACAACGAATTGATAATGGCCTCTTCGGTCGCCTCGATGGCCGCCATAAACAGGGGCGAAACATTGTCATTTCGTAACAGCGCCGTTGTATCGAGCGAGCTTCTGCTCTCGTGCGGAATCCGGTAAGCCGTCGATACGGCAATAACGTAGTCGCCGCTGCCGTTGGAGGCGATGCCACCGGTCTGAGCCATTCCCATAAATGCCCGTTTAGCCAGCCGCTTCAGGTTGCGGGCATCCAGCGGTGCATCCGTCATGACAACCATCATGCACGAGCCATCGAGATCTTCCCTGAAATTATATTTACCCAGTTTAACGCCAACGGGCACGCCGTCGATTTCCAGAACGCCGCCAAAATTAGTCTGCACCAGCACACCCACTGTATAGCCGCCCAGCGTCGCAGGCAACCGACGCGACGAGGTACCAATTCCGCCTTTGAAGCCAAAACAAACTGTCCCGGTTCCGGCCCCGACGTTTCCCTCCCCGACCGGTCCGGACTGCGCCTGCCGCAGCGCCTCCAGCACGTGCTGTCTGGTAACGTGCCGACCCCGAATGTCGTTGAGATAGCCGTCGTTGGTTTCGCCCACCACCGCATTGACCGAGCGAACCGCCTCGTTGCCCGACTGCATCAGGGTATACTCAATCAACGCGTCAGCCGCCGCAGGAACGCTCAGGGTATTGGTCAGAACGATGGGCGTTTCCAGCGTTCCCAATTCCTCCACCTGACTGTAGCCGCTCAGTTTGCCAAACCCGTTGCCAATATAAATCGCCGCCGGGCTTTTCTGCTGAAACTGATTACCGGCATGAGGCAGAATGGCCGTTACGCCCGTGCGGACGTCCGAACCCGTGTGCAGCGTGACCTGCCCGACGCGGACCCCGGCCACGTCGGTGATGGCATTCAGCGGTCCGGTGGGTATAACGCCGAAGCGAACGCCCAGTTCACGCGGTCGCTGGCCCGATTGAGCCGATACCAGCACAGGCAGAAGAAACACAAGGATTGCCGTCCAGCAATAATGACGAGATTGTAAGGCTTCCATCCTGAAGAGACTTAACGATTCTGATTGATAAAGCTAAGGTAGTCTGAACGATGGTTTGCCTTTTACGTCAATAAAGAAAAGATTTTCATGTTTCAGGATACCAAACAGTTACCCGTCTACGACGTGGTCATTATCGGATCAGGAGCCGGGGGCGGCATGGCCGCCTACATGCTGACCAAAGCCGGAGCGAACGTCTGCCTGCTCGAAGCCGGGGGCTACTTCGACCCCGCCGACCCGAAATACATGACTCAGCTCAAATGGCCGTATGAATCGCCCCGCCGGGGAGCCAGCACGGCCCTTCGGTCGGGCGGGGATTTCGACCAGGCCTGGGGCGGCTGGCAACTCGAGGGCGAGCCGTATTCCTCCAAAGACAATGCGGAGTTTCACTGGTACCGGTCGCGGATGCTGGGCGGACGCACCAACCACTGGGGCCGCATTTCGCTCCGCTTCGGTCCCGACGATTTCCGGCGCTACAGCCTGTCGGGCATCGGTGCCGACTGGCCCATCGGCTACGACGTCATGAAGCCGTATTACGACCGCGTCGATAAGCTCATCGGCGTCTTCGGCACCAACGTTGGCCTGCCCAACGAGCCGGACGGCTTTTTTCTGCCGCCGCCCAAACCCCGGCTCCATGAGATGATGATTACCAAAGCGGCGAGAGGCATCGGTGTTCCGGTGTTCCCGTCGCGGCTGGCCGTGCTGACCAAACCCATCAACAACGAGCGCGGAACGTGCTTCTATTGCGCCCAGTGCGGACGGGCCTGTTCGGCCTATGCCGATTTCTCCTCGTCGTCGGCGCTGGTGATTCCCGCCATGAAAACCGGCAAACTGAAGCTCATCAACAACGCGATGGCCCGCGAGATACTGACCGACCCGCAAACGGGTCTCTGCACGGGCGTATCGTATGTCGACAAGATGAGTTTGCAGGAAACGAGCGTGAAGGGGAAAGTTATCGTTGTGGCGGCCAGCACCTGCGAATCGGCCCGGCTGCTGCTCAACTCCAAATCATCGCGCTTCCCCAACGGCCTCGCCAACGGTAGCGGCGTGGTGGGCAAATACCTCAACGACTCGACCGGCGCATCGCTGTCGGGCTTCGTTCCGGCGCTGATGGATCGCAAACGTTACAACGAAGACGGTGCCCAGAGCGGTCATATCTACACGCCCTGGTGGCTCGACAACAGCAAGCTGGACTTCCCGCGTGGCTACCACATCGAATACGGCGGCGGCATGGGCATGCCTTCCTACGGCTTCATGGGAGGCATTGAAAACATCAACGGTCGGGTGCCCGATGCCAGTGGCGCTACGAAAGATGCGGGCGGCTACGGGCTGAGTCTGAAAAATGATTACCGTCGGTTCTACGGGGCGTTCGTATCGATGGCGGGGCGGGGCGAACCCGTTCCACTGGAAAGCAACTACTGCGAAATCGACCCCAACGGCGTCGATAAATATGGCATTCCGACGCTGCGCTATCATTACAAATGGTCGGATCACGAAGTCAAACAGGCCCGGCACATGCAGCAGACATTCGACGAAATCATCCACGCGATGGGCGGCTACCGGCTGGGCAGAGCCCCCGGCCCGGAGAATAACTACGGCCTGGCTGCACCGGGGCGCATCATCCACGAAGCGGGCACCATTCGAATGGGCAACGACCCCAAAACCTCGGCGCTCAACAAATACCAGCAGGCCCATGAGGTGAAGAATCTGTTCGTGGCCGACGCCGCACCGTTCCCCTCACAGGGCGACAAAAACCTGACCTGGACCATCCTGGCCTGCGCCATGCGCACCTCGGATTATATCGCTGAACAAGTCAAACAAAAAAACTTATAGTCTGCCCTCACCCCAACCCCTCTCCCGGAGGGCGAGGGGCTTGCAATACCCTTTCATTCCTGTTACGCAGAATAATAAGCCGGATGGTGGCCACTCTCCCTCCGGGAGAGGGGTTGGGGTGAGGGAAAACATCTACTGACATGAAACGTCGGGACGCTCTCAAAACCATTCCGTTAACCGGACTTAGCCTGTCGGTGGCCGCCACCGAATCGACGGCGGCAACACCCGCCGCTGAACCACCCAAACCCGTTGCCGAAGATTTCAGGAACGGCAAATCGCCGGAGGAGCAGCGTCGGGATGCCGCGCTACAGGCTCAGAAACTGCTTACGCCGCACGAGCTGGCAACCATCACCCTGCTGTGCGACATCATCCTGCCTGCCGACAGCCGTTCGCCCAGCGCCTCACAGGTGGGCGTACCGGCCTTCATCGAATTCATGCTGAAAGACCAGCCGGACCTGCAGACCCCCGTCCGGGGCGGTCTGAAGTGGCTGGACCACGAGTGCGATAAACGTTTCGGTAAAAAATTCGCCGCCTGTACGCCCGCTCAGCGCATTCAGGTGGTCGATGACATCGCATATCCGGCCAAAGCCCGGCCAGAGATGTCGCAGGGAGTAGCGTTCTTTTCCCGAATGCGCAGCCTGACGGCCACCGGTTTTTTTACCAGCAAGGCGGGAATTGCCGACATTGGCTATATGGGAAATACGCCGCATCAGTGGGCGGGCCCGCCGCCGGAAGTGCTGGCGCAGTATGGCCTCAGCTACGATCCGGACATCCGATACGCCGACATGGCCTGAGAGATTTCTTCAGCGTTTCTCGATGCCGTCGAGCACTCGTCGGATGTCGTTGGCCCGCACCATAAAACCGAACGAGCGCTCGATGTCCTGGGCGTCGATGACCTCTTTAAACCGCTGTAGAAATTCAATATAGTCGGCCAGGGCCTGCGAGACATTCGTGCGGTTCTGGTCGAAAATGGGTGCCCACATCTGGGGTGAACTTTTGGCGAGCCGGGCCGTAGAACTGAAACCCGTGCTTGCCATGTCGAAAATGGCCTGTTCGTCTTTTTCTTTTTCCAGTACGGTCAGTCCCAGGGCGAATGAACTGATGTGGCTCAGGTGCGAGACGTAGGCCAGATGCAGATCGTGTTCCTGGGGCGTCATGTGGAAAATCTTCATGCCGATGTCGCGGAAGAGCGCCTCCACCAGCTTCAGACTGTCGGGATGACTCTTTTCCCGGTCGCAGATGATAAGGTTTTTGCCGGGCAGCAGTTCCCGGAAAGCCGCACCGGGACCGGAGTTTTCGGTGCCCGCCATCGGATGCACGGCCACAAACTGCGCCCGTTTCGGGTGCTGGTCGGCGAGTTCGCAAATCTGTTCCTTCGTAGACCCAAGGTCAATGACGGTTGCCCCCGGCGGCAGGTGGTCGAGCACGACCGGCAACAGGTCGAGCACCACGTTGACCGGCGTCGCCAGCACCACCAGGTGGCTTTCGCCGACGGCCTCATTCAGCGGTTTTATTTCATCGACAATGCCTTTCGCCAGCGCCAGTTGCCCATGTACCGGCGAGGCATCGACGCCCACAAACCGCGCCTTCGGGTATTTGTCCCGCAGGGCCAGCGCAAACGAGCCACCGAGCAGCCCTACGCCGATAATACTGATGGTCATAACTAATTGATTTTTCGACGCAGCCTCCCGACTACGCCGACCCTACCATTTCGCCGAGCGTACACAGTTCCACTTCTGCAATCCACTCGCCGAACAACTCTTTCTCGATGGCGACGGCCTGTTCGGCATGGGGCCGCCAGTCACCGAAATAGGTCTCCATCTGCCGCAGCATTTCGGCCAGGTGCCCTTCTTCTTCCACGATAATCGACTTCACCTGCACCCGGCTGCCCACCTCCGTGAGCGCATCCTGATAAATCGGATATAGTTCATCAGCCCGCACTTCGATGGCATAGGTCACGAGCAGATAGGCGGCATATTTGAGGTCGGAACCGCTCAGACCCAGCGTTCTTTTCAGGTAGCGACACACGCGTACGTCGAGCCGGTTCAGATACGCATGGCTTTCGACGGGGGCCAGCAGGTAGGCCGGTTCGTAGGTCGGGCAGGCGGTTTCGTCCAGTTTCAGAATCTGCTTTTTGAGATAATAGGCGTGTCGGGCCTCTTCGGCAGCGTGTTTCAGCATCAGCAGGTCGACGTGAACGCGGTCTTCGGCAGCGGCGATTTTACGGGCGCCCGTATTCTCCATCATCGACAGCGTATTGAGCCAGCGGGCATGGCGGTCGGGGTCGGCAATCAGGTACGTAATCAGTTCGGTCGTGTTCATGGTCAGGCTGTAAGAGGGGCAAATATACGCAGTGGAGCGGTCACTGTCGCCACGACCCGGCAGCGGGTCGCCGGGAAACAGCAGGCCCGTTCGTTCACTACATATTCTATCTTTTTTAAAGACAATTTAATCCGACCAAGGGGATTGCTGCTTATTTTTGTTAGACTACGTAAACCAAAACTGCTCGTTCACCTGTAACCGTACGCGTATGAACCGATCCAAAAAGAAGGAATTTTATGGGTATCTCGCCATTCTTGCCATCCTCATTCTGACACAGGCCTATAGTGTATACACCTCTCTGACCACCGGTGCGCCGCTGCAGCTTCCTCATTATCTGGGTTTTGCAGCCACTGGCGTTTCCGTTTTGCTGCTGGCTGTGCGTCCGTCCTGGGTGTTCTACGCACTGGGCGTCACGCTGATGCTGGGCGTTGAAAACATTCTGGGATTCACGCCGGACCTGACCTTTATCAGTACCCGTCAGTTTATCGGGCGGACGGTGTTGCCGGTTGATTATCAGCAATTCTCGATTTACATGCTGCTGATTTGGGCCTATTTCTCGCATCAGCGACTGCGGGCGCTGGGGCAGGCGCTTTTTTCGCGGGCCAGTTGATCCTTTTTCCGACAAAAATGCGCAGGACGGGTCGTATGGCCCGTATTTTTTTTGTGAAATTCTGAGAAAATGTTTCCACATTTTTCTACAATTCCGCATTCGAACCTACTTTAATTAATGGAAGAAAAAGGCTTCTGCTCGCTGTTTAGGCCTTTTTTGAAAGCTGGCACAACATTTTCATCAGATAAATTGAATCCTTCAATAACTCAACACATTACATGTTATGGGAAATCTGCTGTATACCATCGCGGTCATTCTGATCATCATCTGGCTGCTGGGCTTCTTGGGTTTTAACAGTTTCGGTCTGGGCAACCTGATTCACGTCCTGCTGGTGATTGCCATCATCGCCATCGTATTGCGACTGATTCGCGGGCGATCCGTCTGACGCCATTCAGCTATTTACTCAACGTTATTCATAAAGAAAGCGACCCGCTCTAATCAGGCGGGTCGCTTCGTTTTTGGTATGTGGGCAAAGGGCTTGGAGAAAAGGGTGTTGTTTGCCGGTACACCCTTTGCCCTCTGCTCTGAGCCCCACGCCCTAAGCCTACACCAGTTTCCAGCCCTCGCGGTATTGCTGCTTCACGAACTGATTGGCGTCGTCGAAGTTGGTGATGCGCATATTGGTGCCATCCCACATCAGCTTCTTGCGGCCCGGATAGTCGAAGCCTCTTCCGTCGCCCCGGGCGGTCCGGACGTTGAAGCTGCGAATCGCCAGGTTGCCCATCAGCACCGACTCGGTGAGCGGACCGGCAAAATCGAACGACGACGTCAGTTCCTTGTGCTGTTTGCTGTTGTAGCCCGCCTTGCAGGCTTCGGTCCACAGCACCTGATGGCCCCATTCGGGCACAGTGGTGGTCGGCATGTTGTTGCGATCCTGCTTGGGTACTTCCAGCTTCTCGCCGCTTTTGGTGTACACTTTTGGGTTCAGACCGTACATGCCGCAAGTCATCAGGCCCTTGTCGCCTACCATCAGCATGCCGTTGGCGCCGCCGTCGTCGCTGAGTGGCTCGCCTTCGGGCAGAAACTCCGGTCGGAATGGACGAATACCGCCATCATACCAGTTCATGGTAACGATCTGTTTGTTTTTGGCCGTTGCCGGAAACTTCATCTGCACCTGCGATGAGGGCGGACAGCCTTCCGGAATGTACTCCGGCGTCCAGTCTTTCAGAAACACGGCTCCCACGCTGCATTCCACTTCCGTGGGATAGCCAAGACCCAGAATGCGGAAGGGGGCATCCATGATATGACAGCCGATATCGCCCAGCGCCCCCGCCCCGAAGTTCCACCAGCCCCGCCATTTGAAGGGATGATAGGCGGGCGAATAACCCACTTTCTCGGCGGGTCCGAGCCATACGTCCCAGGCGAGTCCTTCGGGTACTTCTGCCGCCGGCTGCGGCACCGGAATGCCCTGCGGCCATACGGGGCGGTTGGTCCAGAGGTGAATCGTGTGCACTTTGCCAATCAGGCCTTTATCGAACCACTCCACCATCTGTTTCTGGTGCGGGTTGGAAGCGCCCTGATTACCCATCTGCGTGACAACCTTATACTTACGGGCGGCTTCGGTCAGCATCCGGGCTTCGTAGATGTTGTGCGTCAGCGGTTTCTGGACGTATACGTGCTTGCCGAGCTGCATGGCGGCCATCGCCACGACGGCGTGCGTGTGGTCGGCAGTCGAAACCGTTACGGCGTCGATGTTTTTGGCTTCCTTATCCAGCATCTCCCGAAAATCCTTGTACCGTTTGGCATTAGGATGTTTTTCGAAGTTGCGTTTTGCCTTGTTCCAGTCGACGTCGCAGAGGGCCACCATGTTGTTGGCTCCGTTGTTGAAGGCATTGTTCGTATCCGAAAAGCCTTTACCGTCGACACCCACACCGGCGATGTTGAGTTTATCACTGGGTGCAATGTATCCTTTTCCCAGTACGTGACGCGGCACAATCAGGAAACTGCCCGCCGCCAGCGCTCCTGCCTGAATGAATTGCCGACGCGAGGTGGTCGACTTCTCTGGTTTATCCATTTCTGTTAATAAGGTTCGGAAAATAAAGCGTTGTCAGCCCCGAATTTACTTAAAGACCGCGAACTGTTTAGGGGCAGAAACCTGTTTTTTCGGTACTGATGAACACCGAACCCTCCACCCGCTACAGCCGCGACCTGCCGGGTCTGCTCTTTTCACTAAATCTGCTGTATGTAGGCCGTTTTCTGCTGAAATCGGAAGAGGCCACGCCCGACAGTGAAGCCTGTTTGACCGAAATAGAGGCCTACATCGAGGCCGTCAGCGACGAACTGACAACCACTGAACTTCTGCATCAGGCGGCTCTTCTGGTGGGCGACGTCCTGCCGGATTAATCAGCTTCTCCGCTCGATTATTCTCTCATTTATTTGTACTTTTCCGGCTCATTCATCAACAGTTAACCGAGCCGATGGAAATCCTGCATTACCGCGCCTGCAATCTCTGCGAAGCCATTTGTGGTCTGGAAATCAATCATGTCGGCGGCAAGGTACTGAGCATCGTGGGCGACAAAAACGACCCATTCAGCCGGGGCCATATCTGCCCGAAAGCACTGGCTCTCAAGGATGTGTATGAAGACCCCAATCGGCTCCGGCGACCATTGAAACGCACGGCAGACGGCTGGCAGGAAATCGGCTGGACCCAGGCATTTGACGAAATAGCGGACCGGCTTCGGCAGATTCAGGCCCGCCACGGACGGAATGCCGTCGGATTTTATGCGGGTAATCCGTCGGTTCATAACTCGGGAACGCTGCTGGCCGGACCGGGGCTTATCAAAGCTCTGGGGACAAAAAACATGTTCTCGGCCTCGTCGGTCGACCAGTTTCCGCACCATTTTGCCGCCTGGCAGTTGTTCGGGCATCCGCTGCTGATGCCCGTCCCCGACATCGACCGAACGGATTTCTGGCTCATTATCGGTGGTAATCCCATCGCCTCCAACGGCAGCATCATGACCGCGCCCGACGTCGGAACGCGGCTGCGGGCCATCCAGCAGCGCGGCGGCAAGGTGGTGGTCATCGACCCCCGCCGTACTGAAACAGCCCTCCGCGCCGACGAACACCACTTCATCCGACCCGGCACCGACGTGTTTCTGCTGCTGGCGATGCTCCGGACGCTTTTTGACGAAAATACGATTAAAGCGGGTCGGCTGACCGGTCTGATCGATGGCCTCGACGACCTTCGGGCGGCAGTAGAACCGTTCACGCCCGAACAGGCCGCTACGCTGACCGGCATGGATGCGGACGTTATCCGGCAACTGGCCCGAACGCTGGCCGCTACCGAACGGGCCGCCCTCTACGGCCGCGTGGGCGTCTCGGTGCAGGCCTTCGGCGGGCTTTGTCTGTGGCTGATCAATGTGCTGAACCTGCTGACGGGTCATCTCGACGAGACCGGCGGCATGATGTTCAGCCATCCGGCCTTCGACCTGCTCAGCCGGAAGCGGGTATATGACAAATACGACCGCTACCGCAGCCGGGTCAGTCAGCGACCGGAGTTTATGGGCGAGCTGCCTGTTTCATGTCTGGCCGAGGAAATCCTGACGCCCGGACCGGAGCAGATTCGGGCGCTGGTGACAAGCTGCGGTAACCCCGTGCTGTCGACACCCAACGGCGGACAACTCGATGAAGCTTTCGCTCAACTGGATTTTATGGTGTCCATCGATATTTATCTGAACGAAACCACCCGCCACGCTCACTACATTCTGCCGCCCGCAACGGGCCTGGAAACTGCGCACTATGACCTGACTTTTCACGGCCTCGCCATCCGCAACACGGCCCGGTATTCGGAGCCGATGGTCGAAAAAGCGCCGGATGCCCTCTTCGACTGGGAGATTTTTGAAAACCTGCGGATGCGCCTCGAAGACGAGCACTACGACCCGGCAACCGGACCCGCTCCCGTCAATCCGGAGCAAAAACTGGATATGGGTCTGCGCTACGGACCGTATAAACTTTCGCTGGCCGCCCTGCGTGAACACCCCCACGGCATTGACCTCGGTCCGCTGCAGCCGCAGTTGCCCGAACGCTTGTTTACGGCCAACGGACGAATCGACGTCGCCTCCGGACCCTTTCTGAACGATCTGAACCGGGCGGAAGCGATGCTTCATCGAGCGCCCCCATCCGACGACCAGCTTCTGCTTATCAGCCGCCGCCACCTGCGCGACAACAATTCGTGGCTGCATAATACGCATCGGCTGGTGAAGGGCCGCAATCGCTGCACCCTCCAGATACATCCGACCGACGCCCATCGGTTAGGGATCAACGATGGCGATCCGGTGCGGGTGCGTTCGCGGGTGGGACGGGTGGAGCTGCCCGCCGAAGTGACCGGCGATATCATGCCCGGCGTGGTGTGTATGCCGCACGGCTACGGACATAACCGCCCCGGCATTCGGCTCGACGTGGCCCGGCAGCACGCGGGTGTCAGCATCAACGATTTGACCGATGAGACACAACTGGACGAACTGACGGGCAATGCGGCGCTTCAGGGTGTGCCGGTCCGGGTCGAACCCGTGACCTCGGAGACCCTCCGTTCGTCAGAAAGGACGAACACTGTTCCGGCGGACTGAAAAATCCGGGTTCCGGCAGCCTCAAACTAAGATTTACGCGGGTGAACAAACACATTTGAAGCGGGAAAAGTAGTATCGTTACATCATTCACCACTAACCAAACATAGCAACATGCGCTGGATTGGAGGACGCGAAAGCGGAAACGTAGAAGATCGCCGGGGAATGAGCGGCGGAGGCATGCTCGTGGGCGGCGGTATCGGCACCGTCGTCATCGCCCTGATTGTCATGCTGCTGGGCGGCGATCCGGGGGCCATTCTGAGTCAGGGCGGCGGCGAGCAGGTCGTTTCGCAGGCTCCGGCAGGTCCGCAGGCCGACGACGAGGCGGCTAAATTCACCCGTCGGGTGCTGGCCTCGACCGAAGACATCTGGACGGATATACTGGGTCGGGAAGGACGGCAATACCGTCCGCCGACGCTGGTATTGTTCCGTCAGGTGACGCAGTCGGGCTGCGGAACGGCCACCTCGGCTTCGGGACCATTTTACTGCCCGGCGGATAAAAAACTCTATATCGACCTGTCGTTTTATGACGAACTGGCCCAACGATTCGGAGCGCCCGGCGATTTTGCCATGGCCTACGTCATTGCCCACGAGGTCGGTCATTACCTACAGGATGAATTTGGCATTATGGACCAGGTGAATGCCGCCCGTGGTTCTATCAGTCGCCGGGATAATAACAAACTCTCGGTCCGCCTCGAACTGCAGGCCGATTTTCTGGCGGGCGTCTGGGCGCATCACGCCAACGGTAAAAGCTTTCAGTTTGAGCAGGGCGACGTGGAGGAGGCCGTCCGGGCCGCCGGTGCCATTGGCGACGACCGCATTCAGCAGCAGACGCAGGGGCATGTGGTGCCCGATGCGTTTACGCACGGCTCGTCGGCCCAGCGGGTTTACTGGTTTTCCAAAGGCCTGAAAACCGGCGATCTCAATCAGGGCGACACGTTCAACAGCCGGGAAGACGCCAATCTGCAATAAACGAATCCTTTCTACCCATCGTCGGCCCGGCAACTTTCCGTTGCCGGGCCGTTTGCTTTTTTAACCGTCGTTCAGGGCATATTGCGGGTCTCCGGGGCATTGGCTAACTAATTAAAAACACCACAGATACTATATAGTTAGAAGAATACTCAACACTTACAAAAAGGAGACGTATTCATGCTAGCAATGAACTACCGGGGCCCGCAACGGGTCCGCATCGACCACAAGCCGATGCCTGAAATCCTGCACCCACGCGACGCCATCGTTAGGGTGACCCGTTCCTGCATCTGCGGTTCGGACCTTCATCTTTACAACGGCAATGTCCCCGACACCCGCGTGGGCAGCACCTTCGGGCACGAGTTTATTGGTATCGTCGAAGAACTGGGCCCCGACGTGCATAATCTGAAGGTAGGCGACCAGGTGCTGGTGCCGTTCAACATCGCCTGCGGTCAGTGCAGCTTCTGCCAGCAGGGGCTTTACGGCAACTGCCACGAATCCAATCCGCAGGCGACAGCGGTCGGCGGCATTTTTGGCTATTCACACACGGCAGGCGGCTTCGATGGTGGTCAGGCCGAATACGTGCGCGTTCCTTACGCGGACTTTGGTCCGACGGTCATTCCTCCGGGCATGGATCCTGACGACGCCGTCATGCTCTGCGACGTCGTGCCGACGGGTTACCAGGCTGCCGAGATGGGCGGCATTCAACCGGGCGATACGGTGGTGGTGTTCGGAGCCGGACCGGTAGGCATCATGGCGGCCCGCTGCTCATGGCTGTTTGGGGCCGGACGGGTTATCATCATCGACAACGTCGACTACCGGCTCGAATTTGCCCGGAACTACGCGCCCTGCGAAGCGTATAATTTCGACGAAATCGGCGACCCGGTCCTGTTTCTGAAAAAAGCCACCGACTGGCTGGGGGCCGACGTGTGCATCGATGCCGTGGGGGCCGAGGCGTCGGGCAACGCCATACAAACGCTGACGGGCCGTAAACTGCTCTTACAGGGAGGTTCGGCTACGGCGCTGCACTGGGCTATCAACTCGGTAAAAAAAGGCGGTATCCTGTCGATTGTGGGCGTATACGGCCCCACGGGAAACATGGTGCCTATCGGTAATGTCGTCAATAAGGGCATCACCATCCGGGCCAATCAGGCGTCGGTGAAGCGGCTGCTGCCGCGTCTGATAGAACATATCCAGAACGGCATCATCGACGCCAAAGCGTTGATTACGCATCGGCTGCCGCTCGAAGAAGTAGCCGAGGGATACCATATTTTCTCGGAGAAACTGGACAACTGCATCAAGCCCGTTCTGATACCGCCCCGGGCTGGCGTATAACGACAAATCAACATGGAGAACCTGAAAACACAGACAAACGAAACGCCCCTGAACAGCGAAGCGAAACGGGAAGAACTGGCGCAGAAACTTGCGCACATCAAGGGCTGGGGCATCGACATCGACCCGAAAAACGACCCGACATATCCGATAAAGAATCCGCGTACCGACGTCGAGCAGCAGGGGTATTCCTGGGAGCGACCGGTCCAGCAGCCGGTTACGGTAGAGATCCTGCACTCCAACGAGCGACCCGGCGTCAGCGCCGTATTTGGTACGACAGCCCCGCCTTCGGGTCTGAGCGGAGCCCTGCGCCGGTATGCGTTCCGACACAGTGAATCGCAGCTCATGCACTGGATTCCGCTGGTGGTAGCCGACCGGGTCAACGTCGTGGAGGGGATTCTGGATGACTTCCGGCATGGGAAGTTACCGAATATTTTTAAGGAAAAAGGCTATAAAGCCGAAGCCCGGCATAATCCGAAGGGTCTGGCAACGAAGGCACTGGTGGCAGCGGCGGTACTGACGGTCGTTGGGGCGTACGTCTATCAGCGCAGCCGCCAACGCCGAATCTGAGTGTCCTTTGGAGTCTGACTACCCGTCCGACAGGCTCGCCTGCCGGACTTTTTCATCTGATTAAACTTTCGGACGCAGGGCCTGTCTAACCGCCAGAACGTAATCAGCGTATACCGATGAATAAGCTTATGCTATTAGCCGTCGCCGTCGGCCTGACCCTCGGCGGCTGCGCAACACAACGCCCCGACGACCGCCGCAGCGGTGACTGGCGCTACGATAATGACCGCCGCTGGGACCGCGATGACGACGATGACGACCGCTGGAGCCGCCGTGATAACGACCGCTGGGATCGCGATGAGCGTCTGGAACGCCGCCTCGATTATTATGCCGACGCCCTGCGCCTGACTAACCGGCAGCAGCGTCAGTTGCGCGATATTCACGAACGTTACGAGCGTCGGGGTCTGACCCGTGAGGAACGCAATTCCCGGGAGGCCTATCGCCGCCTACAGCAGCAGAAACGCCGGGAGATGCTCTCGGTGCTGACGCCCGCCCAGCGTGACCGGTTGTATCAACTGGAACGCGAACGCCGCGATCAGCGCTACGGTGACCGGCGTCCCGGCGACCGGCGCAACAATGACCGCCGTAACTGATAATGACGAAAAGCGGGGGCGAAAGCTCCCGCTTTTTTTGTAAGTATCTCCTCCTGATGGTTCGGGTATCAGAAGATGCGACTCTCAGGGTCACTTCCGCTCGGTCAGGTCGTCCAGCACAATCTCGTACTGTTTTTCCGCTGCGTTGTATGTGAAGGCGTAGCTCGTCGGATACAGACCGGGTTTAGCTACTTTGGCGGGCTGTTTCACCGGAACGCGCTCATTCTGTACCTTTTTCAGAAACGCCAGGGTAAACATCGGCTCCACAAACGTCACCTGCCCGTCGAGAGAACCGTAGATAAAGGTGGTCGTGAACGGCTTTCCGTTCAGTTCCGGACTCGTCGTATCGACCCAATGAACGCCCATCTGCGCCAGCGGATGTACGCCGATGTGTTTTTCAGGGACATAAGCGGCGTCGGGATGTTTGGCAAAGCGCGGGTCGTTGTCCGTGATACTCACCCGCTCATCATGCGACGAATAATAAAAATGGCAGTCGAAATGCGGGACGTTATAGACCCCGTCCGGCTCGTGGCCGTGGGGCATCCAGCCGAAGAAAACGTGCTTCAGATGCGTCGATTCCGCACCCTTCGGTATTGCCAGTGACCAGAACGTGTCCTCCATCGGCAAACTGTTGATGGTGGCTTCGGAAACGGCCACCCCTACCTGAGCGGGTTTGCCCGCTTCATTGAGCCGAACAAACGTCCGGATGCTGCCTTTTCCGGCTTTCTGGGTTTCACCATATACCGTGGCGGCTGGTTTTTTCGCACCCACAGGCGTGTCGTTGGGGCCAGCGAAGGCCGTGGCAACTGCAAAAGCTACTGCAAAGAGATTCATGGTATTTGTGATTTATGGTTAAAAAAAGAGGAAATGTTTCACAATTAATCGGGGCGTTGGGCCTTCCCACACCTGCCAGGCGGCCAGCAATCCATCGGGGGTCGGCAGCAGGGCGGGATCGGAGGCCACCTGGCCTTCCGGCGTCAGGGCAACGGTCCGAACCGGTCCCGTCGGCGGATACGTCCGGAGCCAGATTTGCCGGTAGGCCTCCTCGCCTTCGCCGACCAGGTTCTCCCAGGCCAGCGCCAGCCGTCCGTCGGGCCAGCCCGTCACCTGCGGGTGTTTGGTCTGCGGTCCCTCAATGAAATCCATGAGAGTCTGCGAGCCATTCAGCCGGGTTAGCCGAACGCCGGGACGGGTCTTTTCTCCGGAATACCAGGCGGCGTAAACCGTTTCGCCCTGTGCATACAACTGCGGCCCGGCATGGGGACAGGCGTTGATGACCCAGTTGTCGCTGTTCAGCAAAGCCGGTTTACTGAACGATTGTCCGGCATCGGCGGAGACGACATAACTCACGTCCCGAATGCCGCCCGGCAGCCAGTCGCGGTAGGTCAGGTAAATTCGTCCCCGGCTGTCGGTGAGGATGCCCGTCCGGCAGCACTGGCAGGCGTTATCGTCAACAATCTGTTCGGGGCCGAAACCGCCGCCCGGCAGTGTCTGCGCAAACCGCACCGTCCGTCCTTCGTGGCCCGGCAGTTTGTCGTCCAGCCAGACGATGCCGATTTCGCCATTGGGCAGCCGGGTCAGGTCGGCATACGAGTGACTTTTACCCGGACGAACATCGCGGTGAACCGGTCGGTCGGGCGTCCAGCTACGGCCGCCGTCGTTCGACAGTCGGTAGAGCAACTCCCCCGCCCGGATGTTATCCGGGGTTGGTTTGGGCAGGTTGAACACAACCATCATTGTGCCGTCGGCTTTGAAAGCCAGTTTGGGTATGTCTTCGCCATGCGCCGCCGTCGCCGGAGGCAGCGCGATGCGAAGGCTTGTCCCGAAAGGCTGGTTATCTGACCCAAACGGCTGGCAGACCAGCGTTATGCCGCTGTCCGTGCGTTCAATCCAGGTAAGGACGGACTGCCCGGTCTGGTCACGGAGGAAACGGGGAAATTGGGCATCGGCGGCGCTTAGGAGCGAATCGCCCGTAAGTATGTCAGTTGCCGTAGCGGGATGCACCGCACTCGTCTGAGCCTCACCCGTGATCGCCCAGGCGCAAAGCATCATCAATAGAAAAAAAGGTTTCATCAGGTTATCTGCTGGTTACTGTTTACCGGAAAACGTATACTGCAATCCCAGGACAACCGTACGCGGTGCCGCCGGGGTGAACGTGGTGCGATCCGTGGGGTTATTGCCACGGGTGGCGTTATGGGCGTATAGTTCATTGCTCAGATTCAGCACGTTCGCGTATACTTCCAAGCCTTTCCATTCGTAGCCCGCCCGCAGGTTCAGCACACTCACGCCCCGCGCCCCGAACGCGCCCCGGTCTTCGTAACGCACCGTATTGATGCCATTCTGGTACCAAGGTCCAATCCGCTGATATTCCAGCGCTGTCCGCAACCCTTTCATCCAGCGGGGTTTGTACGTGACTTCGGCATTGGCAATCCAGCGGGGGGCCTGCGGCATGTCGAAACCGCCGAGATTACGCACGGCGTCGGTCTGCCGGTTGCTGACCGCAAAATCCTCGAAGCGATGCAGGGCGTTGGTGCCGCCCAGCCGTAAGGTCCAATCACGGTTGGGTTTATACGTCAGATTGTATTCGATGCCCCGGTGCAGGGTTCGGCCCGCACTCTGGTAGTCCGTCGAGTTGTCGGGCTGGCGAATGTTGAGCAGTTCATTGCGGCCCCGCATCCGGTATACGGCCCAGTCGATGTTCAGGCGACGATTCAGCAGCGTGGCCCAGCCGCCGATTTCGGCATTGGTAAACTGCGCCGGTTCGAGGTTGTAATAAAAGGCGGGCTGTCCGGCCCCGGCAGTCGGATTTTTGCGAAAAACGGCAGTCAGACCCGGCGGGGCGAACCCCCGGCTCAGGTTGGCATACAGCCCGGTGCCTTTACCGAAATCGTAGGTCGCTCCCACCTTCGGCGTCAGTTGGCCGTATCGTTTGGTGCCGGTCGAATTGTCCAGAAAATTAGTGTACGAAAACGCCATGCGGTCGTAGCGCAGACCCACCGACAGCCGCAGCGAAGTCAGCGGAACAAGGTCATACTGCGCATACACCGCCGCATTGCGGATGGTCGCTTCATACCGGCTCAGGAAGCTATCGGGACGTTCCCGGACGGGCAGGTAGCGTTCTACCGAGCGTTTATCCGGTCGCAGTATGGCCTGTAACTCCGTTTGATACGCGTAATATTCGTTCGGCGATTGGTCGAACAGGAAGCCAGTCAGCAGGCGGCTGTCGGCCCACCCGAACCGCTGGCTGTGCTGGGCCGTAAGACCCAGGCTCCGGAAGCTGTTCTCGTTGATTTCGCCCGTAGCCGTGGTTGCGCCTGGCTTCCAGCGGATGCTGTAATTAGGGTTCTGTTTCAGGCGATTACTGCGCTGGAACACTGTCAGAGAGGTTTCCGAAGAGCCGTTCCAGCGGTGTTCGAGGCTCAGCCGCGACCGCAGGGCGAAGACATCCCGATACGTAAAATCGGTCGTACTGCTGTACTGACGCGTGTAATAGGCCAGACTGTCGACGCTCCCGCTGGTTTGGGTATGATACTGGTTAAACGCCAGTGCGCCGGTTATCTGTGTCTGGCTGCCCAGCTTCTGTTCGGCCCGGACATTGAATGAGACTTTGTCGAAATCGCTCTGGGCCTGCCAGCCGCTGCGCTGCCGGGTCAGCGAACCGCCCGCAAATACGCCCAGCCGCCGGGTAAGCATACCGCCCGCTCCCGCCTGCACCCGACGGAAGCCCCAGCCGTCGCCCTGCACTCCCGCCTGAACTACCGGAACGCCCGTTGGTCGACGAGTGATGAAGTTGACGGCGCCGCCCACAGCCTCCGGACCATACAGCGACGAAACCGGCCCCCGCACTACCTCGATGGAACTGATAGCGGCCATATTCACCTCAATCAGAGCATTATGATTGAAAACACCCATCGGACGCACCGGCAGGCCGTCCTCCAGATATAGATAGTAGGCGCTGGTGCCGAAGGGCTGCCGGATCGCCATCATATGCTGCTCGTTACCCAGATTCGGCATCACCACGCCCGGCGTTTTATTGATAAGTTCGGGCAGGCTGACAGCTTTTGTATGCTGAATGAGTTGCGGCGAAATCCGGCTGATGGCGACAGGAGCTTCGGAGCGGGCCTGCGCCTCGCGGCTGGCCGTAACCACCACCATCTGCAGCTCTTCGACCTTCGCCGTCAGAGCTATCCGCATCGGCGTCGACCGGGCAGCCACCCGTGTCTCCTGATACCCAATGCCGGAAAAGGTCAATTCCGCCGTCTGGGGAACATTTTTTAGGCTGAACCGACCCTGATCATCGGCGGCGGTCGCTGTGGTTGTGCCCACCAGGCGGACGACGGCCCCGGCAATGGGTTCTTTCGTCTGGGCGTCGATGATTGTTCCCGCCAGGCGGTCGTGCTGCGCCCGCAGTATCGGCGTACCGAAAAATACGCTCAGGAAGAGAAGCGTAAAAAAGCGCATAACTGGGTTCGGTTTGTTGTTTACGTCACCAAAGTTGGCAGGCCTTCCTTCTGCAAAAAAGATGTAGCTACATGAAACGGAAAAAACGCTCGATAAACTGGATGGTAAACGCAATCAGACAGCACGGAGGAAGTGGAGTTGGTGGCGCATCTGCCAGACTAATGGCTCCACCTGCGAAAAGCGCCCAACTTCTCAGCCAGGCGCTTTTATTTATCGATATCGTTAAAAAACCTGTAAGGTCTCAAAGACCTTGCAGGTATCTATCAAAACCTTGCAAGTATTTAATGGAGTAAAGCTGCAAGGTCTTTGAGACCTTACAGCTTTTGCTCCCCGGACTCCCTGCAACCCCCGCCCCTACTCCATCCGTAGACTCTTCACCGGATTCATCAGGGCCGCTTTGATGCTCTGGAAGCTCACCGTCAGCAGGGCGATGCCCACGGCCATGACCCCGGCGACGGCAAACACCCACCACTCGATGTCGATGCGGTAGACGAAATCCTGAAGCCAGCGGCTCATGGCCCACCACGCCAGCGGCGTAGCTAGCAGAATAGCAATCAGCACCAGCCGCAGAAAATCCTTCGAGAGCAGGGCTACGATGCTTGTAACACTGGCTCCCAGCACTTTACGTACGCCAATCTCTTTCGTCCGCTGCTCGGCAGTGAACATCGCCAGACCGAACAGCCCCAGGCAGGCAATGAAGATTGCCAGGACGGCAAACGTATTTGCCAGCTTGCCCACGAGCATTTCGCCCTGGTACTGCTTCTGGAAAGTGTCGTCGGCGAATTCGTAGGCGAACGGATAAGCCGGATTGTATTTTTTTGCCAGCGTCTGCATACTCGCCAGCGCTTTTTCGGTCTGCCCGGCCTGCGTCCGGACGAGCAATGTGCTGTTATAGACCGTATCGAGGCGGATGATCAGCGGTTCGATGGCGACCCGCAGCGAGTTCAGGTGGAAGTTTTTCATCAGCCCGATAATTTTACCGGGTTTATCCCAGAATTTCAGGTCCTGCCCGACAGGCTGTTTCATGCCCATCCGTCGGGCGGCTTCTTCGTTGACGATATAATTGGACGTATCGGTGACGACTCCCGGTGAGAAATCCCGTCCGTCGAGCAGTTTGATGCGCATGGTCTCGATGAAGTCGTAGCCAACCGGCATTTGCGTAAACAGCGTTTTGTCGGCGGGGTCTTTGCCCTTCCACTCTACGCCGATGGTCGAGTTGCCAATCGCCATCGGGTCCTGCCCCGACGACGACACAGCCTGAATGCCCGGCGATTGCAGCAAATCCCGTTTAAATGCCTCAAAACGTTTAGGTAAATCACCTTCCAGCGGCATATATACCACGTTTTCGCGGTCGAGGCCGAGGTTTTTGGTGCGGATGTAGTCGACCTGCTGACCGACAATCAACGTTCCGATAATGAGCAGCAGCGAGAGCGCAAACTGAAACACCACCAGCCCCTGTCGGAACAGCACTGCCCCGGCGTTGAACCGCAATGTACCTTTCAGAATCCGGACGGGCTGCAGCGACGACAGAAACAGGGCCGGATAGCTGCCTGACACAAGGCCCGTCAGCAGGGCCAGCCCCAGCAGCGTCAGCCAGTAAAACGGATTGTCATACTGGATGGCGATGTGCTTTTCGGTCATTTTGTTGAACGACGGCAGGAGCAGCCAGACCAGCACGACGGCAAACAATAGCGCAATGCCCGCCGTCAGGACGGCCTCGCCCACAAACTGCCCGATGAGCGTTGCCCGCTCTGCCCCCACCACTTTCCGGATGCCGACTTCTTTGGCCCGTTTGGCCGAGCGGGCCGTCGCCAGATTCATGAAATTGATACAGGCGATGATGAGGATGAAAAGCGCCACGACGGTAAACAGCCGAACGTATTCGATGCGCCCGCCGTCGGGCTTTCCGTTAGTAAATTTTGAGTACAGATAGGCATCTTCAAACGGAAACAGAAAGGTCTGGATGGTGGTCACGTTTTTGTCGTGTTTCCGGACAAACTCCAGAATTTTTTCGTTCACCCGCTCCACGTCGGCCCCTTCGTGCAGGAGCGCAAACGTCCGGATGCCGTTATTATCCCACTTGGTAAGCCACTCATTCTCTTTTTCATAGGGCTCCAGCGGCAGCACGTAGTCGAATTTGAGCGAAGACGTTTCCGGAATGTCGTGCAGCACGCCTGCTATTTGTCGGTCTTCTTTATTGTCGAGCCGGATCATGCGCCCGACGACATCGGTTTTACCGAATAATTTCAGCGCCACTTTTTCCGAAATAACGATAGACGTGGGGCCGACGATGGCCGTTTTCGGGTCGCCGTGCCGAAGCGGAAACGAAAATAGCTGAAAGAGGTCAGGGCTGGCGTAACGGCCTTTTTCCTTATACGCCTTTTCGCCGACACTCAGCAGGTGTTCTTCCTCCCAGGTAATCTTGACGGCTTTTTCTACTTCGGGGATTTCGGCCACCAGGGCCGGGGCCAGCGGACCGGGCGTAGCAGGCGTGGTGCTGGTCTCGTTGCCCGTCCAGCGCTGATTTTCGAGCACCTGATACAGTCGCGGGCCGTTGGCGTGGAATCGGTTGATGCTGCGTTCGTCCTGTACCCACAGCAGAATGAGCAGGCTGCAGGTCATGCCGAGGGCCAGGCCCAGCACATTGATAAACGAGAACGTTTTGCTTTTGAGGATGTTGCGCCAGGCGATTTTCAGGTAGTTGCGTAGCATGTCGGCTGAGGGTTGGGATGGAGCGTATGGGCAAAAGATGCAGTCAGAAGGCTTCACGTTGCATCGAAAGCCTTCTGACAAACCGTTATCGGCTCATTTCACTCAGTTTTTTAAGATGTTCATCAGCATTTGTCTGGTTGAGATACTGTCCGGAGAGATTACTTCTCTTTTCGCACGTAGATACTTCCCTGCATACTCTTCATCATCACCTCCGGGCCGCCACCGTTGATTTTCCCGTAGACCCAGTCTTCGATGCTCACGCGATACATGCCCGACTGGCTGGTTCGGGTCGTTTTCGGCTGATTTTTTTCTACGTCGATATCGAAATCGCTGTAGATGTCGCCCCGGTCGGAGCGGGCCTTGATGCTGACCCTGGCGCTGGCCGGAAACGTTACGTCGACCCGACCATTGAGAGTCGAAAAGGCCATCGGCGCTTTGCCGTCCACTTCCCGAAAAACCGCCGTTATTCCCCCGTTAATTGTGTTGGCTACGGCGGAACCGCCGACATTGGTCAGTTGAATGGGTCCGTTGACGTTGTTGATTTCCAGTTCACCGTTCACGTTTTCGACCGTAATGTCGCCTTGATTGACCGTGCTCAGTTTGAGCGAAAATCGCTGCGGCACTTTGATGGTCAGGTTGACGGGCCGGTGGTGGGTGGTGGCTTCGATCCGTACGCGGTTATTGCGCTCCTCCGCCGACAAATCGAACGGATTGCCGCTCGGAATGCGCCGCATACCGCCTTCCGCCGTTTCGCTTTTTTTGTTCTGACGGGTGGGCGACACGGCATCGATAACGACCTCTTTTCCGTTGTAGCCGGTTACGTGAATCGAGCCATTCAGCAGACCGACATCCAGCGAGCCGGGTTTGCCGGGGTCGCTGAGCGGTACCGTTAGCTGTTCTTTCACTTCATTCTGGGCAAACACCGGGGCGGTGCCGGTCAACACAGCGCAGGCAATGAGTATCAGGATGGATTTCATGGTTGGTCATGATTGTTTTCGGATGTATACATTACCGTTAAAGGTTTCGAAGCGATAGGTCTGGCCGCCGCTGCCGATGCGCATGGACGTGGTCTGGCTGAGTTTGTAGACGGTTTTGTCGCTGCGCTTCTCCTCGTTTTTGACGACCTGTACCGGTAACACCTGGACTTCGGGAAAGTCGGTAAAGAACTCGCCCTGAAACGATTTGAACTGCAAATCAGCGGAAGTGCTGGCCGGATAGCTCACCTTGATGTCGCCGTTGAGGGTATAATAGGACGAACCTCCCGCCGGACTGCTCGTATAATCGGCTTCGACATTGCCGTTGATGGTGTGGGCGTCGGTGGGGCCCTGGGCGTTGGTCAGGCGGATGGCCCCGTTGATGTTGCGCACCCGCATGGTGCCCGCCACGTTGCGAACGGTTACGTCGCCCCGGTTGATGGTCGAAACGTTCAATCGGGCTCCTCTGGGTACTTTCACCGTAAAGTCGAGCGTGAAGTCATAGTCGATGCGCCGGTCGTTCCGATCATCCCACTTATTACGGTTCGGGCGGGAGTCGAACGGCTCGGCGATGTAGGCCACGATGGTGTCGCCTTTCTGTTCGATGGCTAGTTTAAACTCCCGTTTTCCTTCTTCCAGTGTCTCGCTGGTTTTGGCCGTAAGGCGTTTGTCCACGTCGAACGACACCGTATTGCCGCCCGATCCTTCGACGTTGATCAGGCCGTTGATGTTGTAAATCACCAGCGTCGTGTTAGCCGTAGCGGTAAATTCTTTGCTGATTTTTTCCCGATGTTCCTGGCTCTGCGCCGACGTTTGGGCACATGAGAGAGCCAGCCCCGCCAGAACGGGGATTAGTAGTTGTTTCATAAGGGTATCGAGGTTTGTGTTTTCTTAGGATAATTCGCGAATCGACTGTTCGATTTTGCTTCGTACCAGATGGTTGACGTTCGGCTGCCGGAGCAGTTGCCGCATGGGCTTCAGTGAGCGTTTTTCCTGTAACTTCACCATCACGTCGGCCAGGGCTACCTGCATCAGCGGCGACTCCTGCCGCATCAGCGACTGCACCAGCCCCTCCCGCACGCGGGCATCGTGGGCCATTTCGGCCAGCGCTTCGAGCGTCACCAGCCGCACATTGACGTTGGGGTCATGGTTGAGCGTCGTCAGCAGCGCCTCGATAACCCGCCCGTCCACTTCCTCAAGGTCTTTTGTGTAGCTCACCGCCCGGAGCCGCTCCGTTGCCGAGGGATTGTCGAGCAGCGAAAGCGTCATCATCTCCCGCATTTCCTGCACCTGCGTCGAGAGCGAATCGATACGCTGCTGTTGGGTCACGTCCGATGATTGCTGCCCGTTCAGTCCCTTACCCACCATCAATCCGACCGCCAGAAGTACCAGACTGTAGGCCAGCCGACCTAACCAGGCCGATTCCCGCTGCTGCCGGAACCACGTCCGCACCCGCTCCCAGGGACGTTGAGCAGCCGCTTCGTTTTCGCTGAACGTGTCGAGCATGGCATAAAACCGGGTTCGCAGTTCGGGGCGGGGTTCCGGAGTCTCCGCCGTTTTCATGCCCTGCCAGAGCTGCTGCATCCCGGCGAGTTCCTGCCGACAGGCGGGACATCCGGCCAGGTGGCGGTCGAGCGCCGCCCGGTCGGTGGCCGACAGCTCATCGGTGAGCCAGTCGGTCAGTTGGGCAGAGGCAGTCTCGCAGGGGATGGATTTATCGTTCGTGTTCAAGTTTCAGATATTGTTTTTTGAGTTCGTTCATCGCCCGGTGGACCCGAACTTTCACGGCTCCTTCGCTGAGGTTGAGCAGCCGGGCAATCTCCTCGTATTTCAACTCCTGATACCGACTCAGTATCAGCACCTCGCGGTATTCGGGACTGAGCCGGGTCAGCGCCTGCTGCAGCAGTCCCAGTTCCTGTTCTCGCTGGAGACCGGCGTCGGCCTCGGTCCCACCGGCAATGCGTTCAGCATACTCGACCAGGTCGTATGACCGGGCGGAAGGCTTGTTTTTCTGCGCCGTATCGACCAGTACGTTCCGGGCCAGGTGATACATCCACGTCCGGAACGCCCCTTCGCCGGTGAAGGTGTGGCGGTATTTGAGCATCCGGTAGAAGACCGTCTGCACCATGTCTTCGCTGGCGTGGGCGCTGCCGGTCATGTGATACAGAAAACCGAACAGTTCGCGGTGGTATCGCTCGAAGAGCAGCCCCATCGTGTTGAGGTTTCCGGCCCTGACCTGAAGCATCAGCGCATTGTCCGTCAGTGAATCCAAGCGTTTGCGTGAGTGGGTGAATCTGGCGTGAAAACCGGGGGTAAAGGGAAAGGTTACAGGGGAGGCGGGGAAAATTTTGACGGGAACAGAAGATGAAAGCGAAAACGTCCGACGTATCGGTTCGTTGAGTAGACCCACCGCGACGTTTTTCAATCAGAATTAATAAAGTCAAACGCTCTGGTTGGGAAGGACGTTGATGACGGACCGCTGCAGCATATAAATTTGCTAATTCTCATGTAAGTTTGTTAATTCTCATGCGCCTGAAACCCTGTGTTATCACCCAGATTATTTTTCATAAATTAAAATTCTATCGCGGTGGATAAACGGCCGAATGTACGGAGACAGGCCACTCTCGGAGACAACATCCACTTTCCTATGCAGCAGATCCTCCAATAGCCATGACATACGGGCATGATCGAACAACGTCGCTCCTTTGTCCAGTTCGACCAACACATCAATGTCGCTTTCGTCACTGTCTTCATCACGGGCTGTAGATCCAAAGATATAAGCCTTTTGAACAGGCTGCCGGGAGAAAAATGACGAAGCGTTTCCGTGAGTTCCTGACTTAATACCATAACCCAAACTAATAATACGGTTGAATTCGGATGACGTACTCCGTAATAACAATGGTGTACGTCATGAAGACCGTCGTTTCTGGTAGGCTTCGATTTCGGCAAAAGCCTCCTCGAAGGGTATGACTTTACCTGGATTCTTTTTCGCTTTTTTATAGGCGGCGATGTCGGCTAGTTCTTCAGCGTCAGCCAGCAGTTTTTCGTATTCCTTGATGGGCACCTGCACATACAACGGCTTACCATTGGCGTCAGTGACGTATCGAACGTTCAGCATAACTCAAACGGTTTTTGCGAATTTACAAAAAACGACCATAAAAAACGCCCGACCTTCCAGCCGGGCGTTTCGCGTATCGTTGTACCTTACTCCAACTCGGGCACTACCTTATCCAGGTTGTAGAAAATGATGTCTTCCTGACCGGTCTCGTCTTCGTTGAGCATCATGCCCACCACGGCATTCTTCTGAATCCGGCCCGACAGAATCTCTTTCGACAGGGCGTTCAAAATGCGCCGCTGTAAAACACGCTTCAGCGGACGGGCACCGAAGGCCGGGTCGAAGCCCTCGCGGGCGATGAAATCCAGCACTTCGGGATCGGCTTCGAGCGTGATGCCCTGCTCGGCCAGACGGGCCTGAATCTGCCGGAACTGAATGTCCATAATCTTGCGGACCTCGCGTTTGGTCAGCGGACGGAACATGACCAGTTCGTCAATCCGGTTCAGAAACTCAGGACGAACCGTCTGCTTCAGCAGTTCGAACACTTCGTCTTTCGTCTGCTCGATAACCGCATCGGCATTTTTATCGTTAATGTCCGCAAACCGCTCGCGAATGATATGCGAACCGATGTTGGAGGTCATGATGATAATCGTGTTCTTGAAGTTCGCCACCCGGCCCTTGTTGTCGGTCAGGCGACCGTCGTCCAGCACCTGCAGCAGAATGTTGAACACGTCGGGGTGCGCTTTCTCGATTTCGTCCAGCAGAATGACGCTGTACGGCTTCCGGCGCACGGCCTCGGTCAACTGACCGCCTTCGTCATAACCCACATAGCCCGGAGGCGCACCAATCAGCCGGCTGGCCGCGTGACGCTCCTGATACTCCGACATGTCGATGCGCACGAGGGCGTTCTCGTCGTTGAACAGAAACTCAGCCAGCGTCTTTGCCAGTTCGGTCTTACCCACGCCCGTCGTACCCAGAAACAGGAACGAACCGATGGGTCGTTTGGGGTCCTGCATCCCGGCCCGACTGCGCCGCACGGCATCGGCCACCACCTGAATGGCTTCTTCCTGACCGGCCACGCGCTTGCCCAGCTCCGCTTCGAGGAACAGGAGCTTGTCGCGCTCCGACTGCATCATCCGACTCACCGGAATGCCCGTCCACTTCGCCACCACTTCGGCGATGTCTTCGGCGTTGACTTCTTCCTGCAACAGACGCCCCTCTCCCCCGGCCCCTCTCCCAGAGGTAGAGGGGGGAGTTCCATCCAGATTGTTTTGCCCCTCTACTTTTGGGAGAGGGGTTGGGGTGAGGGTAAGCTCACTCAGCCGGTTTTCGATTTCCGGAATGCGGCCATAACGAATTTCAGCCACCTTACCGTAGTCGCCCGACCGCTCGGCCTGCTCGGCTTCGATGCGTAGTGCGTCGAGTTGTTCTTTCAGCGTCCGGCTTTCGTTGACCGATTGTTTCTCGGTCTCCCAGCGGGCTTTCAGTTCGTTACGCTGCTCATTGAGGTTCGCAATCTGCTGGCTCAGCAGCGTTTCCTTATCTTTATCGGCCTCCCGTCGAATCGCCTCGCGCTCAATTTCGAGCTGCATGATGCGCCGGTTCAGTTCGTCCAGTTCTTCGGGAACGGAGTCGATTTCCAGACGCAGTTTGGCCGCCGCTTCGTCCATGAGGTCGATGGCCTTGTCGGGCAGAAAACGGTCGGAAATGTAGCGGTTGGAAAGCTCAACGGCGGCAATGACGGCGTCGTCCTTAATGCGGACGCCGTGGTGCAGTTCGTACCGTTCCTTGATGCCCCGCAGGATGGAGATGGCGTCCTGTACGTCCGGTTCATCGACCATCACGGTCTGGAATCGGCGTTCGAGCGCCTTGTCTTTCTCGATATACTTCTGATATTCTTTGAGCGTGGTGGCCCCGATGGCGTGGAGTTCGCCCCGTGCCAGGGCCGGTTTCAGCAGGTTGGCGGCGTCCATCGCGCCTTCCCCGCCCCCGCCTGCACCGACGAGGGTGTGAATCTCATCGATAAAGAGCACGATTTCGCCCTCCGAATCGGTCACTTCCTTGATAACCGCCTTCAAACGTTCTTCAAATTCGCCTTTGTATTTGGCCCCGGCCACGAGCAGGCCCATGTCGAGCGATACGATGGTTTTCGATTTCAGGTTCTCGGGCACGTCGCCCTGCACAATCCGCTGGGCCAATCCTTCAACAATGGCTGTTTTACCGACGCCGGGTTCGCCCAGCAGCATCGGGTTGTTTTTGGTCCGGCGACTCAGAATCTGGAGCACCCGCCGGATTTCTTCATCGCGGCCAATGACCGGGTCGATTTTCCCTTCACTGGCCCGCTTATTCAGGTTGATGCCGTACCGTTCCAGCGACTGGTACGTGGCTTCTGCGTTTTGGTCTTTCACAGGATTATTCTTGCCCCGCAGTTCGCGGATGGCGTCTTTTAAGGTTTTTTCGGAGAATCCGATGTCTTTCAGTAACGTGGCAACGGCGTCTTTTCCACCGACGAGTCCGAGCAGCATCATTTCCACGCTGACGAACTCGTCACCAAACTCTTTCATCTGCGTTTGTGCCCGCTGCAACGCCGTGTTCAGGTCGTTACCCAGATAGATGCCCTGCTGGCTCCCACCACTGACGGACACTTTCGGGTAGCCGTTCACAATGGCGTCGAGGGCGAGCGTCAGGCGCTTCGTATCCGTTCCGACCCGGCGGGCCAGAAACCCGACGGTGTTCGGGTCTTCGTCCAGAATGGCTTTCAGCACGTGACCGGTTTCGATGGTCTGCTGCATATTGCCCTGCGCCATCTGTGCCGCGTGCTGGATGACCTCCTGGGCTTTAATAGTGTATTGGTTGAGGTTCATGGTCTTTTTCGTTGCTTACGCCGATAACGTAACAAACGGCGGGCCGGGGCGGTTTTTCGGACATTTTGACTGAATATTCACCTTATTCTTACCTTTATTGCGTCAAAATGACTTAACCGCATTAGCAGTAGTCAATGAGGAAAATATGAACGTCTCACTCATCAGCGATCCCTGACCGAAGCCGTCGACCTGGCCTATAATGCAGACGATGAAACCCGGCTTTTCCGGCTGTATAACTTTCAATAAAAATCAGAAAAACAAAAAACCTGCGGCGGCACAGGGGCCAGCGCAGGTTTCAGACAGACAGCTAAAAGTGTGATGCTCTGTAAGACATTCACTTAACAAAGATACAGATTTCAAAAACGCCATCCAACGCGGATGATCCTGAAATCGTCAGAATTAAAGAATGGATAAAAATGGATGCCATCGCTTGGAGCGATTCGGACCGCCGCTGCGGGCATCCATTTTTATCCATTCTTTAATTCTTCACAAACTCGCGGTGATAGGCCGCCCGGTACAATTCCTCTTCCGGCAGGCTTCTGAAATAGTCGTACGTTATCCGCAGACCTTCTTCCCGCGACACCTTCGGCTCCCAGCCCAGAATGGCCTTCGCCCGCGTGATGTCCGGGCGGCGCTGCTTCGGATCGTCGGTCGGCAGGGGTTTGTAGATCAGTTGCTGGCTCGTACCCGTCAGTTTGATAATCTCCTCGCCAAACTCTTTGATGGTGATTTCCGCCGGGTTGCCGATGTTGACCGGATACGGATAATCGCTCAGCAGCAGGCGATAAATGCCTTCCACCAGATCGTCGACGTAGCAGAACGAGCGCGTCTGACTGCCGTCGCCGAACACAGTGAGGTCTTCGCCCCGCAGTGCCTGTCCGATGAAGGCGGGCAGCACCCGACCGTCGTTGAGGCGCATCCGGGGACCGTAAGTATTGAAAATCCGGACGATCCGCGTTTCCAGACCGTGATAGGTATGGTAGGCCATCGTCATCGCCTCCTGAAAACGCTTGGCCTCGTCGTATACGCCACGCGGCCCCACGGGATTCACGTTGCCCCAGTAGTCTTCGTTCTGCGGATGCACCACCGGGTCGCCGTAAACCTCTGACGTTGAAGCAATCAGCACACGGGCACCTTTCACACGGGCCAGACCCAGGCAGTTATGAATACCCAAAGACCCCACTTTCAGCGTCTGAATCGGGATTTTCAGATAATCGATGGGGCTGGCCGGTGAGGCAAAATGCAGAATATAATCCAGTTCGCCGGGAACGTGGATGAATTTGGAAACGTCGTGGTGATAAAACTCGAAATTCGGCAGTTTGAACAGGTGTTCGATATTGCGGAGGTCACCGGTGATGAGGTTGTCCATGGCAATGACATGGTGCCCTTCCCTGATAAACCGGTCGCAGAGGTGCGAACCCAGAAAACCAGCCCCGCCCGTGATAAGAACGCGTTTCATGCTGTGAGATTAGTTGAGAGTTGAGAGTTGGTTTAAAACACAGAGGAAACAGAGGCTGCCACAGAGTAAAGGGAGATTTTTTTCTCTGTGATTCCTCCGTGTTCTCTGTGGTTAAACCCATTTATGCATTCTGCTCGATTTCGGCCCGGACGGCTTCCCGGCCAATGCTGTAATAGGTGTATCCCTGTTCCTTGATCTGGTCGAGTTCGTAGAGATTCCGACCGTCGAAGATAACCTTATTTTTCAGCAGCAGGCTCATTTTGTTGAAATCCGGCGTCCGGAACAGCGGCCACTCCGTCATGATCATCAGCGCGTCGGCATCGTCCAGGGCGGCATACGACGTATGAGCGTATGTAACCTGATTGCCCAGTACATTACGGACGTTCTCCATTGCTTCGGGGTCGTAGGCGGTCACTTTGGCCCCTTCGGCCAGCAGTTCACGGATGTTTTCGATGGCCGGCGCCTCGCGGATGTCGTCGGTGTAAGGCTTGAACGCCAGACCCCAGACGGCGATGGTTTTCCCGGCCAGACTACCGCCGAAATACTCCCGCATGATGGGCAGCAGTTTCGTCTTCTGGTCGGTATTGACCGACATGACCGCCTTCAGCATCCGGAAGTCATAATCGTAATCCTCCGACGTTTTTGCCAGCGCCTGTACGTCTTTCGGGAAACAGCTACCGCCGTAGCCGATACCGGCAAACAGAAACCGCTTGCCGATGCGGCTGTCGGTGCCGATGCCTTTGCGGATGTCGTCCACGTTGGCTCCCACGCGCTCGCAGAGGTTGGCGATTTCGTTCATGAACGTGATTTTTGTCGCCAGAAACGCGTTGGCGGCGTATTTAGTCATCTCTGCCGAACGCTCGTCCATGAAGATGACGGGGTTGCCCTGACGCACCAGCGGCGCATAGAGCTTGTTCATAACGCTCTTGGCCCGCTCCGACTTCGTTCCGATAACGACGCGGTCGGGTTTCATGAAATCCTCGACGGCCACGCCTTCCCGCAGGAATTCGGGATTCGACACCACGTCGAATTCTACCTCTGCGTTTCGGGCAATGTGAGCGTGTACTTTCTCCGCCGTTCCGACGGGCACGGTGCTTTTGTCGACAATCACCGCATACTGCTTCAGAATGGAGCCCAGGTCATCGGCTACTTTCAGGATGTATTTCAGATCAGCGGAGCCATCTTCACCGGGAGGGGTCGGCAAAGCCAGGAAGATTACCTCGGCCCCTTCGATGCCCTCGGCCAGATTGGTGGTGAACTTCAGACGGCCCTCGGCTACGTTCCGGTTGAAGAGAATGTCGAGACCCGGCTCATAAATGGGAATAATGCCGTTGTTGAGTTTTTCGACTTTGCGGACGTCGATGTCGACACAAGTTACCTGATTACCAGTTTCGGCAAAGCACGTACCCGTGACAAGTCCGACATATCCGGTTCCTACGACTGCTAATTTCATAAGCGAATGGCTAAATGTTTTACGTTCGTTACTGCGGGAAGGCGGTAGATTGTATTTTTCATATATTTCCCGTTGAGCACCACAAAAATAGGCCTTTTTCAGCAAATCTCTAATCAGTCTGGTCTTTTCACTAAACGCCCGTAAGCATCGTCGTCATTCCGCCCATCAGTGTGTCTGACAATTCTGTCTGAAAGTGGGATGTTCGTCAGAATTTCAAAACATAATTCGTTCTAAATGGTAGAATTAAAAATTAATTAAGACTCTTTCGCCCATCGACGTACACGCAGTACGCCCCGGCGAAACCGAAGACCAGAGTCCTGTTGACGAATGACAGGAATTTGTCGTAACTTATGTAGACAAACACTTCATCTTCATTTAGCCTGTTTCCGTCAAGATGACCAACGAAATTGTAGAAAACCAAGAATTAATTACCCAGACCGTCCGCGACTTTGCCGAACGGCATATTCGTCCACACGTTCGCGAATGGGACGAGCAGCAGTATTTCCCCGTCGAAACCATGCGGCAAATGGGCGAACAGGGTCTGCTGGGCGTGCTGGTGCCCGCCCAATATGGCGGTGCCGGACTGGGTTACCGCGAGTATGTGGCGGCCATCGTGGAGCTATCGAAGGTCGACGGTTCCATTGGCCTGTCGATGGCGGCTCACAATTCGCTCTGCACCAACCACATTCTGATGTTCGGCAGCGAGGAACAGAAACAAACCTGGCTACCCCGGCTGGCAACCGGCGAGTGGATTGGCGCCTGGGGCCTGACCGAACCCAATACCGGCTCCGATGCGGGTAACATGCGCACCACCGCCATACAGCAGCCCAACGGCGACTGGGTATTGAACGGAGCCAAAAACTTCATCACCCACGGCAAAAGCGGCCAGGTAGCCGTAGTCATCGCCCGAACGGGTGAGCCCAACACGTCCCGCAATGCTACGGCCTTCGTGGTGGAGCGCGGCACAGCGGGATTTTCGGCGGGCAAGAAAGAAGACAAACTCGGTATGCGGGCGTCCGAAACCGCCGAAATGATTTTTCAGGATTGCCGCATTCCCGACAGCCAGCGGCTGGGCGAGGTGGGCGAAGGGTTTGTGCAGTCGCTGAAGATTCTGGACGGTGGCCGGATTTCCATTGCGGCCCTCAGCCTCGGCATTGCGCTGGGTGCCTACGAACACGCCCTTGCGTATGCGCAGGAGCGGCAGCAGTTCGGGCAGGCCATTGGCCGCTTCCAGGCCATTGCCTTCAAACTGGCCGATCTGGCGACGGAAATCGAAGCTGCCAAACTGCTCGTCTATCAGGCAGCGGATTTGAAGGATGCTGGAAAGCCCGTTACGAAAGAATCGGCGATGGCGAAACTCTACGCTTCCGAAGTGGCGGTGAAGACGGGCAATGAGGCCGTTCAGATTTTCGGCGGCTACGGCTACACCAAAGATTTTCCGGTCGAAAAATACTACCGGGATGCCAAGCTCTGCACCATCGGCGAAGGCACCAGCGAAATCCAGCGGCTGGTTATTTCCCGGCAGATATTGAAATAAGCAGCCGGGCAAAATTAGATTCTATAGCATCCATAGAATCCAGCAGGGAGGCGGGTAGACTCACGTCGCATAACCCGTCCCAGGCCGCTTCATCGTTAATAAAATTCGGTTTCAAACCTATTGATAAGCAGGGTGGTTATGGCTGTCAGAACGTGCTACACGGAAGAAGTCTGGACACGCTCAGATTCAACCCAGCCGCCGCCATGCCCACTCAGTCAGACGATGACAAAGCCTCTTCTTTAGTCTATGCCAGCGACGTGTTGGTGAAGGCCCTGCTGCAGCATCTGCCCAACGGGGCTACGTTTGTGGTCGACCGCGACCTGCGCTACCGGCACGTCGGAGGCGAAGCCCTGCACAGCCTGGGCCTGCCACCCGATTATTTCGTTGGAAAAACTGTTTTCGAAGCCCTCCCCCCCGACCTGGCTGCGGCTTATGAACCCCTGTACCGGCAGGCGCTGGCCGGTAAGCCGTTTAAGGACGAGCACAGGGTCGAGGAGCATTATTTTCAGACCCACGGCGTACCCCTGCGTAACCCTGAGGGCGCCGTCGACGCCGTGCTGGCGGTCTCCTACGACGTCACCGACCGCAAACAGGCCGAGGCGGCCCTGCGCGAAAGTGAAGAGAAATACCGGCACTTCGTCAGCGCGACTTCGGATATTGTCTATCGAATGAGCGCCGACTGGCATGAGATGCAGAATCTTTTCGGTAAAGAATTTATCGCCACAACCGACGAGCCGCGCACGGGCTGGGTTGATGGCTATATTCCCGAAACCGACCGGCGGCTGGTCTGGGAAACCATCGAAAAAGCGATTCGGACCAAAAGCATTTTTGAACTGGAACACCGCGTCATCCGGCTGGACGGTTCCATCGGCTGGACGTTTTCGCGTGCGATTCCTGTTTTAGACGAGCGCGGCGAAATCGTTGAATGGCTTGGCGCGGCGAGAGACATTACGGCCAGAAAACGCACCGAAGAAGCCCTGCGCGAAAGTGAAGAGAAATATCGGGCCGTGTTCGAGTCGCTCGACGAGGGCGTGTCTCTCCTGGAGGTGCTGTTCGATGAGAGCGGCCGGGCCGTCGATTACCGGTTCATCGAAAACAACCGGGCCGTCGAGCGGATGACCGGGGTCGGCGACAGTATTGGCAAGACCGTGCTCGAATTGTTCCCGGATATCGATAAGGGGCTGATAGAAGTCGCCGGGGAGGTAGCCCGAACGGGTCGGCCAATCCGCTTTCAGCACACCGTGCCCGCACTTGGCCGGTGGTTCGATGTCCACGAAGCCCGCGCCGGGGGTCAAGGCAGTCCTCTGGTCGTCGCCGTCTTCGCTGACATTACCGAACGCAAACGCGCCGAAGAGACCCAGGCTTTTCTGCTGAAGTTGAGCGACGCACTTCGTCCCTTAAGCGACCCGGTTGCCGTGCAGGAGACCGCCATGCAGATTTTGGGTAAGCATCTGGGCGTGAATCGCGCTTTTTACGGCGATATGCAGGATGATGGTGATACGCTCATTATAGGGCCCGGCTATGCAGCCGATGTTCCCCCCCTGGAAGGTTACGTGAAGTTTTCCGAATTTGATTCCGACCTGCTTAACCAGTATCGTCAGGGGCAAACAGTCGTCATCAACGACATCAACGTCGACGTGACAAATTCTGAGGCGGCCAGAGCCGCTTTAGAGGCCATCGAAGTGAGGTCTGCCGTTGGTGTACCGCTTTTGAAAGAAGGCAAAGTACAGGGCATCCTGAGCGTACATCATTCCGCACCGCGAAAATGGGCGGCGGAAATAGCCTTGATTGAAGAAACCGCCGAACGCACCTGGGCCGCAGTAGAAAGGGCAAAAGCAGAAAACTCCCTGCGACAATCAGAAGCAAAATACCGGACACTGTTCGACACGATGAGCCAGGGCTACGTGGAGGCGGAGATCGTCCGCGATGCAGATGGACGGGCAATCGACTACCGCCAGTTACGGCTAAACGCGCAATACGAGCGGTTAACCGGCATTCCTCTTGAGCAGGCACTCGGGCGCACGGCACGGGAGATCGTTCCTGACCTCGAACCTTCCTGGATTGAGGCCTTCGACAGAATCGTGCGAAGCGGAAAGCCCTTTAGGTTTGAGGGCTTGTAAGAAACCAGGAATTGGTAGCTTGCTTGCAGT